>Ga0209023_10000003_pt1 | contig 1057003 bp, 924 predicted proteins | sample LakOneMetagenome_FD_187468 | JGI IMG/M metagenome (GOLD analysis project Ga0209023, IMG submission 187468) | Freshwater and sediment microbial communities from Lake Erie, Canada (SPAdes) (version 2) | ecosystem: Environmental > Aquatic > Freshwater > Lentic | place: Lake Erie, Canada... | reverse complement strand
TCGAACTCATCCAGAATTGCTTGACGACCATAGCGAGTTGGAACCACCTGATCCCATCCCGAACTCAGAAGTGAAACGACTTAGCGCCGATGGTAGTGTGGGGTTTCCCCATGTGAGAGTAGGTCATTGTCAAGCTCTTAAATCTAAAACGCCCTTCATAGCCTGAAGGGCGTTTTTTTTTGCCGGGAGGTTGGCTGCCATAATTTGCCTGCTGTATTTGTTTTTGATGTTTAACGCTGGCTTTACCCGCCTCAACTAAATAATATGCATATCTTTTTTGAGACGCATTTCTTAAATGATTTCTTCTTCCAGCATTTTGACAATTGATCTTTCCGTCATTCAATCGAACTGGCGTCACGTTGCTTCTTTATTAAAAAAGAACGCTGAGTGTGCAGCCGTCGTAAAAGCGGATGCTTATAGTGTTGGTGCAGAAGAAGTCGCACGTGCTTTATATCAAGCCGGCTGTAGATCTTTTTATGTGGCGACTTTAGAAGAGGCTGCAGTGCTGCGCCAATTGTTGCCGCAAGATTCAATTATTTATGTGTTGGGTGGTGTTAGGTCTGGAGTTGAGTCTGATTTTGCATCGCTTCGATTAATTCCTGTTTTATATTCTTTGAGTGAAATTCAACATTGGTCTAGTTTCTGTGCCTCTATTGCCAATGCTCTGCCGTGTGTTATTAAAGTTGATACGGGTATGACCCGTTTGGGGTTGTGTGTATCCGACCTCGATACTTTTTTGGCAACCATTTCCGATTCTTCATGGTTTAATCCTGTATTAATCATGAGTCATCTTGCCTGCGCAGATGAGCGCGAGCATCCACTTAATCTCTCGCAATTAGAGCAATTCAAAATTGCTGTAGCAAAAATGAAAATGTTGTTTCCTCACATAAAAACAAGTTTGGCGAATTCTTCCGGCACATTTTTAGGTGATGATTTTCATTTTGATATGGTGAGAATTGGCGCCGCTCTTTACGGGATTAATCCGCAGCGCGATATGCCTAATCCGTTGCAATCGGCGATTGCTTTAAAACTATCAGTGCTGCAAATTAGAACAATAGAAACTGATGTAACCGTGGGGTATGGCGCTGCTGGTTTTGCAAAATCAGGTACACGCTTGGCGGTTGTTGCAGGTGGATATGCAGATGGTATTCATCGTACGTTGAGCTTGACTCCAAAGGGAATGATTGATGGTCAATGTGTATCGTCTGTGGGAAAAATTTCTATGGATAGCTGTGTGTTTGATATATCGTCGGTCTCTACAGACCCAGAATATATTGAGGTAATCAATCAAGAAATCACTATCGACACACTCATTAATAATAATAAATTTTTGGGCTATGAAGTGTTAACCAGTTTGGGTCGACGTTACTTGCGCAATTATTTGCCTGGTAAGGGGTAGCAAGTGACCGATAATTTGCCACTAGATATACCGTTGCCGCAGCTACAACTTCTGCAATTGTTAGCGGATGGGTGCGAACATTCGGGGCAAGAGTTGGCCAATATTCTTGGTGTCAGTCGTACATCTATTTGGAAGCAGCTCGCAAAATTAAATACGCTGGGAGTTGAAGTGGTTTCGCGACATGGTCATGGTTATTGTATTGCTGGCGGGCTTGATTTTTTATCGGAACAACAGATTTTACATTTGCTGAGTCGTGAATCTATTCAATGTATTGATAAATTACATGTGTTGACTGCTATCGATTCGACTAATTCTTTTTTACTCAAGCAAGATCCAACAAGCAGCATTAGTATTTGTATGGCGGAATGCCAGACTGCAGGGCGCGGTCGTCGCGGTCGCACATGGGTAAGCCCTTTTGCTAAAAATATTTATTTATCGTTGAAGATGACAATTGAAGGCGGTATTAATGCGCTGGAAGGGCTAAGCTTGGCTGTCGGTGTTGCGATGGTGCGCGCATTGCGTACGCTTAATATTTCGGATTTACAGTTGAAATGGCCTAATGATCTTCTCTGGAATGATCAAAAGCTGGGTGGAATTTTAATTGAAGTTGTGGGTGATCCTGCGGGACGATGCCATCTTGTAGTGGGAATTGGATTAAATGTTACTGGCGAAAAATCCATGCAGGCATCTATAGGGCAACCCTGGATATCGTTAGCGGATATTGCACACGCATTATCTGTTCCCAGTTCAAGTCGAAACAATATCGCAGCTGCAATGTTGAATGAAATAATTCCTTTGCTTGCGCATTATGAGCAGAAAGGTTTTTCTTATTGCCGTGAGGAGTGGCAATCGTTGAATGCGCATCATGGAAAAAGTGTTGATGTGCATGTCGGTACAAATATTGTGAGTGGTGTGGCTGTTGGTGTTAATGATGTGGGTGCATTGATATTGCAAACGCAAGATAAAGGCGAAATGGTTTTTCACGGAGGAGAAGTATCCTTGAGAGGAGTTGCGCAGTGATATTTGAGTTGGACTGCGGCAATACGCGCATTAAATGGCGACTTAGAGATGAGTGCGAAGTTCTCGAAAAAAATTCGTGTTTGACTTCAGATGGGCTTGAGCAAATCGCAATTACAGATGTGTCGCGCAACAACATTTCCAGAGTGTTGGTGAGCTCTGTTTTGGATGACGACTATCGCAAAAACATAGTTGCATGGTCTCTTGGTTATTTAGGTTTAAATCCTGAATTTGCAATGAGTGAGCCTAATGGTCACGGAGTCACTAACGGTTATCAGCAGCCAGAAAAGCTAGGCGTAGATCGTTGGTTGGGTATTTTAGCGGTGCGCGCAAAATCAGCAGAAGCATTTGTTGTGATTGATTGCGGTAGTGCAATCACGGTCGATGTTGTAACGGCGCAAGGCGAGCATTTGGGTGGTTACATCGCTCCCGGATTAAAGTTAATGCGGGAAGCCTTAACTGTGAAAACAAATGCGATCAATCTTGGGCGCATCGGCTATCCTGAGGATTCATTTCCGGGGCGCAATACGGTATTGGCGATTAAGGCTGCAGAATTAATTATGATTACGGGGCTTGTCGCTCACGCAAAAAATATTTTGCAACATTATGAAATGACCGAGCCTACACTATGGATTACGGGTGGCGATGGCGAGTGGCTCTCCACTGTGTTGGAAAATAGTATTTTTGTTGAAGATTTAGTATTGGATGGCTTAAGCATCGCTCTTGCTGCATCGGAGCATTGAGGCAAAACCTATGAAATTTATTTTTATTGCGCTTATCACAGCAAATATTGCGTTTGCTGTGATGCAACTATTCGGTTCAGGTCCTACAAAAGAGTTGGTTCCGGCAATCAAATCGCCAGAAAAATCACAAAATAATTTGCAAACTCTTGCGGAGCGAAATGAAAAAACAAAAGAAGCTAAAAAATCACCACCAAAAAAATTGCCGGAGGTTGCGAGCGAGTCATCTACAGGTGGCGATACAAAGCAGTGTAAGCTTATTGGTCCTTTTGTTGAGTTGTTGCATGCAGAATATTTGGTTGAGCAGCTAATCAGTTTGGGTATTGCTGCAGAGCTCAAGCATATAGAAATAATGGATGGAAAAAATTATTGGGTTTATTTAAAGCCTGAAATGTCTGAAAAAGAAGCATTGCGTCGACTTTATGAGGTGCAGGCTAAATCGATAGATAGTTACATTATTCCTAGCGGTGAATTGGCAAATGGTATTTCTTTTGGTCAGTTTAGTGATGAAAAAGAAGCGAAAGAGAAAGTAAATCAAATTCGAGATCAGGGATACGCAGTAGAAATTAAGGAGATTCCAAAAAGCCACAGCGAGGTTTGGGTTGAGATAAAAGACAAATCTGAACGAAAAATAAGCGAAGAAAAGTGGTTGGAGTTACTAAAAGATGAAAAGGACATAGAAAGACGACAAAATTATTGTTTAGGTGTTGCGAACTAGAGAAAGTTTCTCTAGAATTCGGCCTCCACAATAAGTGGCGATGATAGAAGGCTGGCGTAGCTCAGTAGGTAGAGCAGCTGACTTGTAATCAGCCGGTCGGGGGTTCAATTCCTCTCGCCAGCTCCATTTATCATCTAGCTTGTTGTGTGCGATGCATTTCATGCATTCGCAGGGGTTCCCGAGCGGCCAAAGGGATCAGACTGTAAATCTGACGCGTGAGCTTCGATGGTTCGAATCCATCCCCCTGCACCATATTTCACGCTTGAGTCGATTTAGCTTCAGGCCGTAATAATTAGCACAGTAAATTAAGCTTCGCTGATCTGAGTTACGTTTAGCGGGTATGGTTCAATGGTAGAACCTCAGCCTTCCAAGCTGATGGCGCGGGTTCGATTCCCGCTACCCGCTCCATATTTGCTTGATAAAAGCGCTCTTGTAGCTCAGTTGGTAGAGCACACCCTTGGTAAGGGTGAGGTCAGCAGTTCGAATCTGCTCAAGAGCTCCATATTTGCTGCGAGGGATGACCTTTGCGGCTTTTTTTGTCTGTTTAATTTAAATAAAACTTTTTGATGAGGTGCTCGCAATGGCGAAGGAAAAATTTGAACGTAAAAAACCGCACGTCAATGTGGGCACAATCGGCCACGTAGACCATGGTAAAACAACTCTGACTGCAGCGTTAACGCGCGTATGTGCAGAAACCTGGGGCGGTAAAGCCGTTGCGTTTGATGGTATCGACAATGCTCCAGAAGAGCGTGAGCGCGGTATTACCATCAATACTTCACACGTTGAGTATGACTCACCAAACCGTCACTACGCACACGTAGATTGCCCAGGCCACGCCGATTATGTGAAAAACATGATCACTGGTGCTGCACAAATGGACGGCGCGATTTTGGTTTGCGGCGCAACTGACGGCCCAATGCCACAAACTCGCGAGCACATCTTGTTGTCTCGCCAAGTAGGTGTTCCATACATCGTAGTATTCTTGAACAAAGCTGACTTGCTTGCGGCAGATTGCGGCGGCGTAGGCACTGAAGAATACAATGAAATGTTGGAATTGGTTGAGATGGAATTGCGTGAGCTATTGGGTACATATGACTTCCCAGCTGACGATACTCCAATCATCCCGGGTTCTGCTTTGATGGCATTGAATGGCGAAGATGATAATCAACTAGGTACTTCAGCGGTACGTAAATTGGTAGAAACTCTTGACTCTTACATTCCAGAGCCAGAGCGTGCTATTGACTTGCCGTTCCTGATGCCAGTAGAAGACGTGTTCTCAATTTCTGGTCGCGGTACTGTGGTAACTGGTCGTGTTGAGCGCGGCATCGTAAAAGTAGGCGAAGAGATCAGCATCGTTGGTATCACTGACACTCAAAAAACTACCTGTACTGGTGTTGAAATGTTCCGCAAATTGCTCGACGAAGGTCGTGCAGGTGAGAACGTAGGTGTTCTGTTGCGCGGTACCAAGCGTGATGACGTGCAACGTGGTCAAGTACTTTGCAAGCCAAACACTGTAACGCCACACACCAAGTTCACTGCTGAAGTGTACGTGTTGTCAAAAGATGAAGGTGGTCGTCACACGCCATTCTTTAAAGGCTACCGTCCACAATTCTACTTCCGTACCACTGACGTAACTGGCGCATGTGAATTGCCAGAAGGCGTAGAGATGGTAATGCCAGGTGACAACATTCAAATGTCTGTGACCTTGATTCACCCAATCGCGATGGAAGAAGGCTTGCGCTTCGCTATCCGTGAAGGTGGTCGTACTGTTGGTGCTGGTGTTGTAGCTAAAATCATTCAGTAGCTTGTAGTGACGGGGTGGTGTATGATGCCGCCCCTACAAATCTAGGCCAGTAGTTCAATTGGTAGAGCACCGGTCTCCAAAACCGGGTGTTGGCGGTTCGACCCCGTCCTGGCCTGCCAAATTTTGCAAGTGTGCGTAAAGAGTTTCGGCGTCTTATGAATATTAATTCTGAAGAAAAAGAGTACCGCCTGGATTTTGCCAAGTGGATAATCATCTTTGCATTGGTTGTTCTTGGTGTGGTTGGAAACTCTCATTTTTCCGCGCAGCCATTGTTTTACCGTGCTTTAGCGTTAATTGTGCTTGCTGCAGTTGCTTTGTTTGTTGTGTATAACACTCAGAAGGGTGCAAGCCTTTGGTCTTTGGTGCAGGGTGCGATTGTTGAGTTGCGTAAGGTTGTATGGCCTTCGCGTCAAGAAACCAACCAAACAACATTAATTGTTGTGGGTGTGGTAATCGTAATGGCCATTATCCTCTGGTTGCTGGATACCTTTTTGGGTTTCCTTACATTGAAAATCATAGGGTAGGGCAAGATGGCTAAGCGTTGGTATGTAGTGCACGCCTATTCTGGTTACGAGAAAAAAGTAGCTGCATCGCTTAAGGATCGTGTTGCTTTGAATGGCATGGAAGATGTTTTTGGTGAGATTTTAGTTCCCACTGAAGAAGTTGTTGAAATGCGTGGTGGCCAAAAACGCAAAAGCGAGCGTAAATTCTTTCCTGGCTATGTTTTAGTTCAGATGGAACTTAATGATGACACTTGGCATCTTGTTAAGGATACGCCGAGAGTTATGGGTTTTATTGGCGGCAAGGCTGATCAGCCGGCTCCAATCACGGAAAAAGAAGCTGAGGCTATTCTGCGCCGTGTAGGTGACTCTATTGAGAAGCCGAAACCAAAAACTATTTTCGAGCCAGGTGAAATGGTTCGTGTCAACGATGGTCCATTTAATGATTTCAATGGTGTCGTTGAGGAAGTTAACTACGATAAGAATCGTTTGCGTGTAGCGGTACTTATTTTTGGTCGTTCAACTCCGGTAGAGCTGGAGTTTAGTCAGGTCGAAAAAACCTAATCGATTTTTTTGAGTCCCCTCTCTGCGTCGCTGCAGAGAGGGTTTTTGCATCTCTAGCGTTTGCAGTTTAAATAAATGCTAGAGGGGGAGCCAGCGATGAAGTGTTTCGCCAACACTTCGGAGGCGCTAACACCCAAACGGGAGTAAATCATGGCAAAGAAAGTAACCGCCTACGTTAAGCTGCAAGTTGCAGCAGGCAAAGCAAACCCATCTCCACCAGTTGGTCCAGCATTGGGTCAGCACGGTGTAAACATTATGGAATTCTGTAAAGCGTTTAACGCCCAAACTCAGGGTATGGAAGCAGGTTCACCTGTTCCGGTTATTATCAGCGTTTACAGTGATCGTAGCTTCACATTCGTGATGAAAACTCCACCGGCTTCTTTCTTGTTGAAAAAAGCTGCTGGCATCACTAGTGGTAGCGGTCGTCCAAATACTCAAAAAGTTGGCACAGTTACTCGTGCTCAATTGGAGACTATTGCTAACACCAAACAAGCTGATTTGACTGCTGCTGATTTAGATGCGGCTGTACGTACCATTGCGGGTTCTGCTCGTTCAATGGGTCTTGAAGTGGAGGGTGTATAACATGGCCAAATTGACTAAGCGTCAACGCGCTATCAACGCAAAAATCGATACCACCAAACACTATCCAATCAATGAAGCTGTTGCTTTGTTGAAAGAATTATCAACTGTTAAGTTTGCTGAAACATTTGATGTTTCAATCAATCTTGGTATCGATCCACGTAAATCTGACCAATCAGTTCGCGGTGCAACTACCTTGCCTCATGGCAATGGTAAAGATGTTCGCGTAGCTGTATTTGCTCAGGGTGCAAATGCTGAAGCTGCTAAGGCGGCTGGTGCTGAGTTCGTGGGTATGGATGATCTTGCTGCTGAAATTAAAGCCGGCAAGATGGATTTTGATGTTGTTATTGCAAGCCCGGACGCAATGCGTGTTGTGGGGCAGTTGGGTCAAGTGCTCGGTCCTCGCGGCCTTATGCCTAACCCAAAAACTGGCACAGTAACTCCAGATGTTGTTACTGCGGTAAAAAATGCTAAAGCTGGTCAAGTGCGTTATCGCGCAGAAAAAGGCGGCATTATCCATGGTGGTATCGGCAAAATTTCTTTTGATGCAGTAGCTATTAAAGAAAACTTGGAAGCATTGATTAGCGATCTTAAAAAATCAAAGCCTTCAACTTCTAAAGGTATATACCTTCAGAAGATTGCCTTGAGCACTACCATGGGCCCAGGTTTGCTTATTGATCAATCATCTTTAACCGCTTAGTCGGTTGGATGAAGTAAGAACTTTGGGGTCCGCCCATTTTTTATAGAAAGTTTATAGAGAGTGCGGGCTGTCAAAGACCGTAGGTGCGATCACCAAAAGTGATCGCTTAATAGTAAAAAGCCTACGCAGATGGTGAAACCCTTTTCAGTATTAACTGAAGAAATCACCAAATTATGGTCTCAACAGTTTTGTTGGGATTTGTAGATAACGATAGATAATTATCTATCACAGCAGGAGAAATCCCGTGGCACTAGGACTTGAAGGCAAGAAAGCGATTATCGCTGAAGTCCATGAAGTTGCTAAGAGTGCGTTGTCTGCAGTAGTTGCCGATTCTCGTGGCGTTACTGTAGGTAAAATGACCACTCTGCGTAAGCAGGCTCGTGAAGCAGGCGTTTGGGTAAAAATCGTCCGTAACACATTGGCCCGCCGCGCCGTACAAGGCACAGCATACGAATGTCTCGTAGACAGTTTCGTAGGTCCAACCTTAATCGCTTTCTCAAATGAACATCCTGGAGCTGGTGCGCGCATCCTTCAAGATTTCGCTAAAGAAAATGAAAAGTTTGAATTAAAAGCTGCCGCTTTTGAAGGTGAAATAGTAAATATCGGCATGTTGGCTACCTTGCCAACTTACGATGAAGCTATTGCTCGCTTACTCCGTACGATGAAAGAAGCAGCTGCTGGCAAATTGGTTCGCACTATTGCGGCTATCGCTGAGCAAAAAGAACAACAAGCTGCTTAATCATTTCGATTGCAGTTTAATTTAGATTAATTTGAGCGAAGAGCTCCCAAAATAGGAATTGAGACATGTCTCTGACTAAAGAAGATATCATCAATGCCATCGCAGAACTTTCTGTTAAAGAAGTTGTTGAGTTGGTTTCTGCAATGGAAGAAAAATTCGGTGTAAGCGCTGCTGCTGTTGCTGCAGGTCCTGCTGCAGGCCCAGCTGCTGTTGCAGAAGAGCAAACTGAATTTGACGTTATTCTGACCGCTATTGGCGAGAAGAAAGTAAACGTAATTAAAGCGGTTCGTGAAATTACTGGCTTGGGCTTGAAAGAAGCTAAAGACTTGGTTGAAGCTGCTCCTAAAGCTGTTAAAGAAGCTGCTTCTAAAGCTGATGCTGCTGCAGCAAAAGCAAAGTTGGAAGAAGCTGGTGCTACCGTAGACTTGAAATAAGTCTACGCATGCATTGTCTGTCCTTTTTCAGCATTGGACACAAGGCTGGTGGGTCTTTCCCGCCAGCCTTTTTCTGTTTACAGAATTCGTGTTTGATGGTGATGAAGTGATAAGTTGATGTGAGTTGCAGTGTAAAGCTGCAAGCTAAAGAAGACTCTTTAGTAAGTGTAGTAGAAAATAACTTTATCAAATGACAATTTGATTTTTATTGAGTTGATTGTTTGATTAAAAGTTATGTGCGTTTTAAGTAGAGGCGACTTTCTTTAAATGGTGGTCGTTTCAATGGCTGATCAAGCCCGATCCGCGAACAAGCTGGGGAATACAGATGGCTTACTCATATACTGAGAAAAAACGTATCCGTAAGGATTTTGGCAAATTGCCTCATGTAATGGATGTACCTTACCTTCTGGCAATCCAGCTGGACTCATACAGAAAATTCACGCAGGCCGATAGCTTGCCAAGTAAGCGTGAAGATATGGGTTTGCATGCTGCATTCCGCTCCGTGTTCCCAATTGTTAGCTATTCAGGTAATGCTGCGCTTGAGTATGTTAGCTATAACCTCGGCAAAGCAGCATTCGATGTGAATGAGTGTATTTTGCGTGGCGTGACTTACGCAGTGCCTTTGCGCGTAAAAGTTCGCCTGATTATTTATGATCGTGAATCGTCAAATAAGGCGATCAAAGACATTAAAGAACAAGAAGTCTACATGGGCGAAATCCCGCTCATGACTGACAACGGTACCTTTGTTATCAATGGTACTGAGCGTGTTATCGTTTCCCAGTTGCACCGTTCTCCTGGTGTATTCTTCGATCACGACAAGGGCAAAACTCACTCATCTGGTAAGTTGTTGTTCTCTGCACGTATTATTCCTTACCGTGGTTCATGGTTGGATTTTGAATTTGATCCAAAAGATATGCTGTATGTGCGTATCGACCGTCGTCGTAAGCTGCCAGCAACTATTTTGTTGCGTGCATTGGGTTTCAGTTCTCAGCAAATGCTGGAAATGTTCTTTGAAACTAGTAGCTTCTCTGTAGGCGAAAATGGCCAGTTTATCTTTGATGTAGTGCCGTCACGTTTGCGTGGTGATGTTGCAACGTTTGATATTAAAGATGGCAAAGGCAATATTCTCGTTGAAGAAGGTCGTCGTATTACTGCGCGTCACATTCGTTTGCTTGAAAAAGCGGAAGTTAGCCAATTAGAAGTGCCTGCAGAATATTTGTTGGGTCGCGCTTTGGCAAAAGATGTTGTCGATACTCGTACCGGCGAAATTCTGTTTGAATGTAATACTGAAGTCACCGCTGATGTGTTGGCAAAATTGTCGACTGCCGGCGTAGAAAAAGTTGAAACCTTATATACCAATGAGTTGGACTGCGGTCCGTTCATGTCTGAAACCTTGCGTGTTGATCCAACTCGCACAGCGCTTGAAGCATTGGTAGAAATCTATCGCATGATGCGCCCAGGCGAGCCGCCAACTAAAGAGTCGGCAGAAGCCTTGTTCCAAAACTTGTTCTTCTCGCAAGAGCGTTACGACTTGTCGGCTGTGGGTCGTATGAAGTTCAATCTTCGTTTGGACCGCAATCAGGAAACAGGTTCTGGTACTTTGTCTAACGATGATATCGTCGATGTGATGAAAACCTTGATCTCTATCCGTAACGGTAAAGGCGTTGTCGATGATATCGATCACTTGGGTAACCGTCGTGTTCGTTCTGTAGGCGAGATGGCAGAGAACCAATTCCGTGTTGGTTTGGTGCGTGTTGAGCGTGCAGTGAAAGAACGCTTATCAATGGCAGAAAGCGAAGGCTTAATGCCGCAAGATTTGATCAACGCAAAACCAGTTGCTGCAGCAGTTAAAGAATTTTTCGGTTCTTCACAATTATCTCAGTTTATGGATCAAAACAATCCATTATCTGAAGTGACTCACAAGCGTCGTGTTTCTGCGTTAGGCCCAGGCGGTTTGACTCGCGAACGCGCAGGCTTCGAAGTTCGTGACGTACACCCGACTCATTATGGTCGTGTTTGTCCGATTGAAACTCCTGAAGGTCCGAACATTGGTTTGATTAACTCTTTGTCAACTTATGCTCGTACTAACCACTATGGCTTCCTTGAGACTCCATACCGTAAAGTGGTTGACGGTAAAGTAACTAACGATATCGAATTCTTGTCAGCGATTATCGAATCTGATTACGTTATTGCACAGGCATCTGCAACGCTTGATGCAAACGGCAAGTTGAGTGAAGAATTAGTTTCTGTTCGTCACATGAACGAATTTACATTGAAGGCGCCAACAGATGTTCAGTTTATGGATGTATCAGCGCGTCAGGTAGTTTCTGTTGCAGCGTCATTGATTCCATTCCTTGAGCATGACGATGCGAACCGTGCATTGATGGGTTCGAACATGCAACGTCAAGCTGTTCCAACATTGCGCGCACAAAAGCCGCTGGTTGGTACAGGTATGGAGCGTAATGTTGCTTCTGACTCAGGTGTCTGTGTTGTTGCAAAACACGGCGGTGTTGTTGATAAAGTCGATGCGGGTCGTATTGTTATTCGTGTACACGATGACGAAGTTCAAGCGGGTGATGCGGGTGTAGATATTTATAATCTCACCAAGTACACACGTTCAAACCAAAACACATGTATTAACCAACGCCCAATCGTAAATATTGGTGACGTAGTTGCGCGTGGCGATATTCTTGCTGACGGTCCATCTGTTGATATGGGTGAATTGGCTCTCGGTCAAAATATGCGTATCGCATTTATGCCGTGGAATGGTTACAACTTCGAAGACTCGATTCTCGTTTCTGAGCGTGTTGTACAAGAAGATCGTTTCACTACCATTCACATTCAAGAATTGACTTGTATTGCACGTGATACAAAATTAGGCAGCGAAGAAATCACCGCTGATATTCCTAACGTTGGTGAAAGTGCGCTCGGCAAACTTGATGAGTCAGGTATTGTTTATATCGGTGCTGAAGTTGTCGGTGGCGATATTCTGGTTGGTAAAGTGACACCAAAAGGTGAAACACAATTAACACCAGAAGAAAAATTATTGCGCGCAATTTTCGGTGAAAAAGCATCTGACGTTAAAGATACTTCTTTGCGTGTTCCATCGAGCACCAAAGGTACTGTTATCGACGTACAAGTTTTCACGCGCGATGGCCTTGAAAAAGATCAACGCAGTTTGGAAATTGATAAATCGCAACTCGACGAAGTTCGCAAAAACCTCAACGAAGAATTCCGCATTATGGAAGGCGCAACGCTTGAGCGTTTGCGTGCTGCGTTGGTTGGTCAAGTTGTAGCGTCTGGCAAAAATGTTAAGAAAGGCGAAGCCCTGACTGACGCAATGCTCGACGATTTGGAAAAAGATCAGTGGTTCAAATTGCGTATGGCCGATGAAGTTCTTAACGAACAAATCGATCGTGCTGAAGAGCAATTGGCTGAGCGTCGTAAAATTCTTGATGAGCGTTTTGAAGATAAACGCCGCAAGCTTTCTACGGGCGATGATCTTGCTCCAGGCGTTCTTAAAATTGTTAAAGTTTACCTTGCGATTAAACGTCGTATTCAGCCGGGCGATAAGATGGCTGGTCGTCACGGTAACAAAGGGGTTATCTCGGTCATTATGCCGGTTGAAGATATGCCTTACGACGAAAACGGCGAGACTGTTGATATCGTACTCAACCCGCTCGGTGTACCTTCACGTATGAACGTGGGTCAGGTGTTGGAAATGCACTTGGGTATGGCCGCTAAAGGTTTGGGCGTAAAAATCGATGCAATGCTGAAAGAGCAAAAAGCTAATGCCGATATTCGTAAATTCCTTGAAGAAATTTACAACGAAACTGGCGATGTAGCAGCTAAAGAAGATTTGGCTTCGTTCAGCGATAAAGAAATCATCGACTTGGCAAAAAATCTGACTGCTGGTGTGCCCATGGCAACGCCAGTATTTGATGGTGCCAAAGAAAGTGAAATTAAAGCCTTGTTACGTTTGGCTGGATTGTCCGATACAGGTCAAACAACCTTGTATGACGGTCGTACCGGTGATCAATTCACTCGTCAAGTGACCGTTGGTTACATGTACATGCTGAAGTTGAACCACTTGGTTGACGATAAGATGCATGCCCGTTCTACCGGTTCATACAGCTTGGTTACACAGCAGCCGTTGGGTGGTAAAGCGCAGTTCGGTGGACAGCGTTTCGGGGAGATGGAAGTGTGGGCACTGGAAGCCTACGGTGCAGCTTACACTCTGCAAGAAATGCTTACTGTTAAGTCGGACGACGTTGCCGGTCGTACCAAAATGTATAAAAACATTGTGGATGGCGATCACCGTATGGAACCCGGAATGCCGGAATCCTTTAACGTACTTGTTAAAGAAATCCGCTCACTGGGTATCAATATGGAACTCGAGCTGGACGACTAGTACTAAGTTGACCTGACAGATCGAAGAGGGCGTTGCCTTCTTCGATCTAGCAACATACATAGCATTGCAGATTATTGCCTTCGAAGTTTAATGAAAGCTCCAACGAGCTAACAGGAGAAAGCGCCTTGAAAGACTTACTGAATTTGCTCAAGTCCCAGGGACAAGTGGAAGAGTTTGACGCTATCCGCATCAGCCTAGCATCACCCGAAATGATTCGTTCATGGTCATTTGGCGAAGTTAAAAAGCCAGAAACCATCAACTACCGTACCTTCAAGCCTGAGCGTGAAGGTTTGTTCTGTGCCAAAATTTTTGGTCCAGTAAAAGATTACGAATGCTTGTGCGGTAAATATAAGCGCATGAAGCACCGTGGCATTATCTGTGAGAAGTGTGGCGTTGAAGTGACGCTGGCGAAAGTTCGTCGCGAGCGCATGGGTCACATTGAATTGGCTAGCCCAGTTGCCCACATTTGGTTCTTGAAATCATTGCCGAGCCGTATTGGTCTTTTGTTAGACATGACTCTGCGTGATATCGAACGCGTCTTGTATTTTGAATCTTACGTTGTGACTGAGCCTGGCATGACCACGCTTGAGCGCAGCCAATTGCTCACCGACGAACAATACTTCGATGCAATGGAAGAGTTCGGCGATGAGTTCGAAGCTAAGATGGGTGCGGAAGCAATCCAGGCTTTGATGCGCGCAATCGATCTTGAATCTGAGATTCAACGTTTGCGTGAAGAAATTCCAAATACCACGTCTGAAACCAAAATCAAAAAATACTCCAAGCGCTTAAAATTATTGGAAGCGTTTTTCTTCTCTGGCAACAAGCCCGAGTGGATGGTGATGGAAGTATTGCCAGTGTTGCCACCAGATTTGCGTCCGTTGGTTCCTCTCGATGGCGGTCGTTTTGCAACATCTGACTTGAACGATTTGTACCGTCGCGTAATCAACCGTAACAACCGTTTGAAGCGTCTGTTGGATTTGAATGCTCCAGACATCATCGTGCGCAACGAAAAGCGTATGTTGCAAGAGTCTGTTGATGCGTTGCTCGACAACGGTCGTCGCGGTCGTGCAATCACCGGTTCTAACAAGCGCCCATTGAAATCTTTGGCTGACATGATCAAAGGTAAGCAAGGTCGTTTCCGTCAGAACTTGCTCGGTAAGCGTGTTGACTACTCAGGCCGTTCGGTAATCGTGGTAGGTCCAACTCTGCGTCTGCATCAATGTGGTCTGCCGAAGAAAATGGCTCTTGAATTGTTCAAGCCATTTATTTTCAGCAAGCTCGAATTGCGCGGTTTGGCTACAACGATTAAAGCTGCCAAGAAAATGGTTGAGCGTGAAGAAGCTGTCGTATGGGATATTCTCGACGAAGTGATCCGCGAACATCCAGTGCTATTGAACCGTGCACCAACACTTCACCGTCTTGGTATTCAAGCGTTTGAGCCAGTGTTGATTGAAGGTAAGGCAATCCAGTTGCACCCGCTCGTTTGTTCTGCGTACAACGCCGACTTCGACGGTGACCAAATGGCTGTGCATATTCCGCTGACGATTGAAGCTCAGTTGGAAGCGCGTGCGCTGATGATGTCTACCAACAACATTCTGTCTCCAGCATCAGGCGAGCCAGTAATCGTTCCTTCGCAGGACGTTGTATTGGGCTTGTACTGGATGACTCGCGACCGTGTAAACGCTCGCGGTGAAGGTATGATCTTTGCCGATACTAAAGAAGTATCGCGCGCTTACTACTCCAATCAAGTTGATCTGCAAGCTCGCATTAAAGTGCGTTTGAGCGAAACTATTATCGGTGCTGAAGGCGAGAAAACTGTAGAGATCAAAATTGTTGATACTACTGTCGGCCGTGTGCTGCTGTGGGAAATCGTACCGGCGGGAATTCCGTTGGAAATGATCAACCGCAATATGGTTAAAAAAGCTATTTCTGCTGCGTTGAACTTCTGTTATCGCGTAGTAGGTTTGAAAGAAACCGTTATTTTTGCTGACCGTTTGATGTACATGGGTTACCAGTTCTCAACGCGTTCAGGTTCATCTATCGGCGTTAACGATTTTATTATTCCAGATGCAAAAGCAGACATCATTGCCCGCGCTGACTCTGAAGTAAAAGAAATTGAAAGCCAGTACGCTTCAGGCTTGGTAACTCAAGGTGAAAAGTACAACAAGGTTATCGATATCTGGTCTCGTGCAAACGACCTCGTTGCTAAAGCGATGATGGAAGGTATTTCTACCGAAGCTGTTATTAATCGCGACGGTGTTGAAGAGCGTCAAGCATCTTTCAACTCTGTATACATGTACGCTGACTCAGGTGCGCGTGGTTCGCCCGCTCAGATCCGTCAGTTGGCAGGTATGCGTGGTTTGATGGCGCGTCCAGACGGCTCGATCATCGAAACTCCTATTAAAGCTAACTTCCGTGAAGGCCTAACAGTACTTCAGTACTTTATTTCGACTCACGGTGCTCGTAAAGGTTTGGCGGATACCGCTTTGAAAACCGCAAACTCGGGTTACTTAACTCGTCGTTTGGTAGACGTTGCACAAGATTTGGTTGTGACCATGGTTGACTGTGGTACCGACGAAGGCTTGACCATGTCACCGGTAATCGAAGGTGGTGATGTAATCGAATCATTGGGCGATCGTATTCTCGGTCGTATTATTGCTCGCGACGTAATCCGTCCAGGCAGTGATGAAATTTTAGTACCTGCTGGCACCATGATTGATGAAGCATGGGTAGAGCGCGTTGAAGCTATGAGCATCGACGAAGTTCTCGTGCGTTCACCAATCACTTGTGATGCGCGCACTGGTATTTGTTCAATGTGTTATGGCCGTGACTTGGCTCGTGGTCACCGCGTAAATGCGGGCGAAGCGGTGGGTGTTATCGCTGCTCAGTCAATCGGTGAACCAGGTACTCAGTTAACCATGCGTACGTTCCACATCGGTGGTGCGGCATCGCGAGCGTCAGCGGCAGATAGCGTACAAGTTAAGCAAGAAGGTAGCGTGCGTTTGCTCAACGTTAAAGTTGTTAGCAATCCAGCGGGCAACCTTGTTGCGGTATCGCGTTCAGGTGAATTGGCAATTGCTGATGGCAATGGTCGTGAGCGTGAGCGTTATAAAATTCCTTACGGTGCATTGATCACTGTTAAAGATGGCGAAGCTGTAAAAGGCGGCCAAATTATCGCTAAGTGGGATCCGCATACTCACCCGATCGTATCGGAAGTGGCGGGTACTGTTGCCTTCTCTGGAATGGAAGACGGCCTTTCTATTCGTCGTCAAACAGACGAGTTGACTGGTTTGAGCTCGATCGAAGTTCTTGATCCAGCCGAGCGCCCATCTGCCGGTAAAGATTTGCGTCCAGCGGTAACTCTGGTTGATGCAAAAGGTAAAGAGTTGTTCCTCGCGAACACTAACGTACCTGCGCATTACATGTTGCCTGCACGAGCGATTTTGAGTATCAACAACAGCGACACCATCAATGTTGGTGACATTATTGCGCGTATCCCGCAAGAAAGTTCGAAAACACGTGACATCACCGGTGGTCTGCCGCGTGTTGCTGACTTGTTTGAAGCGCGTCGTCCGAAAGAGCCGTCAATCCTGGCGGAAATTTCCGGTACTGTAAGCTTTGGTAAAGAAACAAAAGGCAAGCGTCGTTTGATCATCACTCCAGCTGATGGCCAAGTGATGGAAGATGGTTCAACTCACTACGAAGTGCTGATCCCTAAGCATCGTCAATTGACTGTGTTCGAAGGTGAAATGGTTGCTAAGGGTGAAGTTGTATCTGACGGTCCAAGCAATCCGCACGATATTTTGCGTCTGCAGGGTGTTGAAGCACTGGCTCGTTACATTACCAACGAAATCCAGGAAGTTTACCGTCTGCAAGGCGTGAAGATTAACGATAAGCACATCGAAACTATCGTTCGTCAAATGCTGCGTAAAGTTGAAATCACCACCATGGGCGATTCAAGCTACGTGAAGGGCGAGCAAGTTGAATATGTGTATGTATTAGCAGAAAACGAAAGATTGCGTTCTGAAGATAAGCAACCAGCTCAATATGAGCGTCAGTTGCTGGGTATCACTAAAGCATCTTTGGCGACTGAATCGTTCATCTCTGCTGCATCGTTCCAAGAAACAACTCGCGTGTTGACCGAAGCTGCCGTAACTGGCAAGAAAGACAGTCTGCGCGGCTTGAAAGAGAACGTTGTTGTGGGTCGTTTGATTCCTGCGGGTACCGGTTTGGCTTATCACGCTGACCGCAAGCGCCGCCGTGAAATGGCGTTGGCCGATGCTAGCGGTGTGAGTGTTGGTGTAAGTGCTGAAGATGTTGAAGCAGCACTGACAGAAGCATTGAAATCCAGCGCACACTAAGCTGGATGTTAAGAATATTAGCCTGATGTTATGTCAGGCTAAAAAGGCAAGTTGAGAAAAAGCAGTGATAACTGCTCGATTTAATAAGGCCAGCTTATGCTGGCCTTATTTTTCGTGGTAATTATTGGCTTTATATTGACTTTGCCTTGACGGTGGTGGGGCGCATCTTTACAATGCGCCACCCACTTTTTACCAAGTGGGAAGTAGGATTTGCTTTCTTTTTATAAAGTAGGGCGATCCACTTTCTATAACCTGCCTTTTTATAAGGCGTATTTACCTGTGGAGTTAGTTTTCATGCCAACGATCAACCAGTTGATTCGTAAGCCGAGAAAACCTATCGTAGAAAAGAGCGACGTTCCTGCTCTGCAAGGCAATCCGCAAAAGCGCGGTGTTTGCACTCGCGTTTATACTACTACACCTAAAAAGCCAAACTCAGCGCTACGTAAAGTATGCCGCGTGCGTTTAACTAACGGCTTCGAAGTGTCTTCGTATATCGGTGGTGAAGGCCATAACTTGCAAGAGCATAGTGTTGTACTGATTCGTGGCGGTCGTGTTAAAGATTTGCCAGGTGTTCGTTACCACACTGTACGCGGTTCACTGGATACATCTGGTGTTGCCAAGCGTAAACAAGGTCGTTCTAAATACGGTACTAAACGTCCTAAGTAATCGTGGGCGGGTAACTCCGCCACTGATGCTTTGATGTTGTTTTCGGTTTTGAACTGAGTAAGGCTAAGCGGATTTGAAGCAATAAGGTTTCAAAGGTCGTCTTAGAAAATTCCTGAAGAGGGCTTTAAAATGCCAAGAAGAAGAGTTGTCGCCAAGCGCGAAACGCTGCCGGATCCAGTATACGGTAACGTTACTTTGGCAAAGTTTATGAACCACGTAATGATTAGTGGTAAAAAATCAGTAGCAGAACGTATTATTTACGGTGCTCTGGATATTATTAAAGAGAAGTTGAACAAAGATCCTTTAGAGGTTTTTGATACGGCTCTCGAAAACATCGCTCCACTGGTCGAAGTTAAAGCTCGCCGTGTGGGTGGTGCAACTTACCAAGTGCCAGTTGAAGTTCGTGCGTCTCGTCGCGCTGCTTTGGCAATGCGTTGGTTGGTGGATTACTCGCGTAAGCGTGGTGAGAAATCAATGCCTCAGCGTTTGGCTGGTGAATTGATGGATGCTGCTCAAGGTAAAGGCGCTGCGGTTAAGAAGCGTGAAGACGTTCACCGTATGGCCGAAGCGAACAAGGCGTTCTCGCACTTCCGTTTCTAATGGAAGATTGCTTTTTGATGAAAGTTCGCTTCTAGTAAGTCTGTTAGAAGCAAAGGCAGCAAGGCTGCCTTTGCTTTTTAAAGAATTCGAAAATTGGGGAATACAGCTTTGGCACGTAAAACTCCTATCGCGCGCTATCGCAATATCGGTATCGTGGCACACGTAGATGCAGGTAAAACAACCACCACCGAGCGTGTTTTGTTTTATACCGGTCTAACGCACAAAATTGGTGAGGTGCACAATGGCGCAGCTACTACCGACTGGATGGTGCAAGAGCAAGAGCGTGGTATTACTATCACTTCCGCTGCTATTACCACTTTCTGGAAAGGTATGGGCGCTCAATTTGAAGAGCACCGTATCAACGTAATCGATACTCCTGGTCACGTTGACTTTACCATTGAAGTAGAGCGTTCATTGCGCGTGTTGGATGGTGCTGTTGTAGTTCTCTGTGGTTCGTCGGGCGTTCAGCCGCAAACCGAAACTGTTTGGCGTCAGGCTAATAAATACGAAGTTCCTCGTATCGTGTTTGTTAATAAGATGGATCGTACCGGTGCGGGCTACCTCCGCGTAATCGAACAATTAAAAACTCGTCTTGGCGCTAAAGCTGTGCCATTGCAAATGACCATTGGTTCTGAAGAAGAATTCAAAGGTGTGGTCGACTTGGTAAAAATGCGCGCCATTATTTGGAATGAAGCCGATCAAGGCATGACTTTTAAATATGAGCCAATTCCAGCTGATTTGGTCGAACAGTGCAATAAAATGCGCGAATTCATCGTTGAGTCTGCCGCTGAGTCCAGCGAAGAGTTGATGGAAAAGTATTTGGGCGGCGAAGAGCTGACTGAAGAGGAAATAAAAGCAGGTATTCGTGCGCGTACCTTGGCTAACGAAATTATCCCTGTGATTGGTGGTTCTGCATTTAAAAATAAAGGCGTGCAAGCAATGCTTGATGCTGTTGTTGATTATCTGCCGGCGCCAACTGAAGTTAAAGCGATTGAGGGTGTGCTGGAAGATGGTGAGACAGTTGCTACCCGTAAGGCTAGCGATGACGAACCCTTCGCAGCATTAGCTTTCAAGATTGCTACCGACCCATTCGTGGGTACGTTGACCTTTTTTCGCGTTTACTCTGGTGTCCTGCAGTCGGGTGATACCGTATTAAATTCAGTTAAAGGTAAGAAAGAGCGTGTTGGCCGTATGGTGCAAATGCACGCCAATCAGCGCGAAGAAATCAAAGAAGTTTTGGCGGGCGATATTGCAGCGGGTATTGGTTTTAAGGATTGCACTACGGGTGACACTCTATGTTCTCAGGATCACATCATTGTGCTTGAGCGTATGGAATTCCCTGAGCCGGTAATTCACGTTGCTGTTGAGCCAAAAACCAAGGCTGATCAAGAAAAAATGGGTATCGCACTGAGCAAGTTGGCTCAGGAAGATCCATCTTTTCGCGTTAGAACTGACGAAGAGACGGGCCAAACCATTATTGGTGGTATGGGTGAGTTGCACCTCGACATTATTGTTGACCGTATGCGTCGCGAATTTAGTGTTGAGGCTAATATCGGTAAGCCACAAGTGGCCTATCGCGAAGCAATTCGCAATACCTGTGAAATCGAAGGTAAATTTGTTCGTCAATCTGGTGGTCGTGGACAATACGGGCACTGCTGGATTCGCTTTTCTCCGGGCGCTGATGAAAATGCAGAAGGCCTTGAGTTTGTGAATGAATTGGTGGGTGGCGTTGTTCCTAAAGAATACGTACCTGCAATTCAAAAGGGTATTGCTGAACAAATGCAGAACGGCGTTCTGGCAGGCTATCCATTGCTGGGCTTGAAGGCTGCTGTGTTTGACGGTTCTTACCATGATGTTGACTCAAACGAGATGGCATTTAAAATTGCTGCATCTATGGCGACCAAGAAACTTGCTTCGCAAGGTGGCGCTGTATTGCTTGAGCCAATTATGAAGGTTGAAGTTGTTACTCCAGAGGCCAATATGGGCGATGTGGTAGGTGACTTAAATCGTCGTCGTGGTTTGATTCTCGGTATGGATGAAAGCCCAATGGGTAAAGTCATCGATGCTGAAGTTCCGCTGGCTGAGATGTTTGGTTATGCAACCTCACTCCGCTCTGCAACTCAAGGTCGTGCAACTTATACCATGGAGTTTTTGAAGTATTTCGAAGCTCCACGCAATGTCGCTGAGGAAGTGATGGCGAAAAGTAGAGTTAGAGACGTTGAATAATCATTCATTTCAATCTTTTTAGGAGTATAGAAAGTGGCTAAAGAAAAATTTGAACGTAAAAAACCGCACGTCAATGTGGGCACAATCGGCCACGTAGACCATGGTAAAACAACTCTGACTGCAGCGTTAACGCGCGTATGTGCAGAAACCTGGGGCGGCAAAGCCGTTGCGTTTGATGGTATCGACAATGCTCCAGAAGAGCGTGAGCGCGGTATTACCATCAATACTTCACACGTTGAGTATGACTCACCAAACCGTCACTACGCACACGTAGATTGCCCAGGCCACGCCGATTATGTGAAAAACATGATCACTGGTGCTGCACAAATGGACGGCGCGATTTTGGTTTGCGGCGCAACTGACGGCCCAATGCCACAAACTCGCGAGCACATCTTGTTGTCTCGCCAAGTAGGTGTTCCATACATCGTAGTATTCTTGAACAAAGCTGACTTGCTTGCGGCAGATTGCGGCGGCGTAGGCACTGAAGAATACAATGAAATGTTGGAATTGGTTGAGATGGAATTGCGTGAGCTATTGGGTACATATGACTTCCCAGCTGACGATACTCCAATCATCCCGGGTTCTGCTTTGATGGCATTGAATGGCGAAGATGATAATCAACTAGGTACTTCAGCGGTACGTAAATTGGTAGAAACTCTTGACTCTTACATTCCAGAGCCAGAGCGTGCTATTGACTTGCCGTTCCTGATGCCAGTAGAAGACGTGTTCTCAATTTCTGGTCGCGGTACTGTGGTAACTGGTCGTGTTGAGCGCGGCATCGTAAAAGTAGGCGAAGAGATCAGCATCGTTGGTATCACTGACACTCAAAAAACTACCTGTACTGGTGTTGAAATGTTCCGCAAATTGCTCGACGAAGGTCGTGCAGGTGAGAACGTAGGTGTTCTGTTGCGCGGTACCAAGCGTGATGACGTGCAACGTGGTCAAGTACTTTGCAAGCCAAACACTGTAACGCCACACACCAAGTTCACTGCTGAAGTGTACGTGTTGTCAAAAGATGAAGGTGGTCGTCACACGCCATTCTTTAAAGGCTACCGTCCACAATTCTACTTCCGTACCACTGACGTAACTGGCGCATGTGAATTGCCAGAAGGCGTAGAGATGGTAATGCCAGGTGACAACATTCAAATGTCTGTGACCTTGATTCACCCAATCGCGATGGAAGAAGGCTTGCGCTTCGCTATCCGTGAAGGTGGTCGTACTGTTGGTGCTGGTGTTGTAGCTAAAATCATTCAGTAATTTGATGATTCTGCTTAAAAAGAAAGGGCGCCTTTGGCGTCCTTTCTTTTTGTATAAGTGTTATGTAAGTGATTGAAATGATCGTTTTGTGACGTAGTTCTGCCGCAAAAGATATTATCAAATATTGGTCAACATTTTGTTGACAACCCATGCCTAGGTCATTAAGATTGCGCCTCCTTGAAAGGGGCTCAATTTTAGAGTGCCAAAAGGGTGTTCTTTAAAGTAAATTATTGGAGTTTGGTTCATGCAGAATCAACGCATTCGAATTCGCCTTAAGGCGTTCGATCATAAGCTTATCGACGCTTCCACTCAGGAAATTGTTGAGACGGCAAAGCGTACAGGTGCTCAAGTTCGTGGCCCAATTCCGCTGCCGACTCGCAAAGAGCGTTTTACAATATTGATTTCTCCGCACGTCAATAAAGATGCGCGTGATCAATATGAAATTCGTACACACAAGCGTTTGCTAGATATTGTTGAGCCTACTGAAAAAACCGTAGATGCACTTATGAAGCTAGATTTGGCTGCAGGTGTTGAGGTTCAAATTAGTCTCGGCTAAGTAAATGTTAACGTTTTAAGGCAATGGTGCTTTAAAACTGTGTAACGCTCTGAAATGGGCGGCCATAGCGGGTAAAAGCCCCGTACACTATAGAGGTTAGTAAAATGACGATTGGTATTGTCGGCCGTAAAACCGGTATGACTCGTATTTTTACCGATGATGGTGTTTCCATTCCTGTTACTGTGATTGAGGTTGAGCCTAACCGCATCACTCAGGTCAAGAATGTCGAAACCGATGGTTACTCTGCTGTGCAAGTAGCTGTAGGTTCTCGTCGTGCCTCCCGTGTTACCAAGCCTGAAGCAGGTCACTTGGCTAAAGCTAACGCTGAAGCTGGTCGCAACCTGTTCGAATTGCGTAACGATGCTCAAGAAGCTTTCGAAGTTGGTGCTTCAATCACTGTAGATACTTTCTCTGCAGGTCAAATGATTGATGTAACTGGCACATCTAAAGGTAAAGGTTTCGCTGGCGGAATTAAACGCTGGAATTTTGGTATGCAAGATGCGACTCACGGTAACAGCCGTTCGCACCGCGTATTGGGTTCTATCGGTCAGTGTCAAACTCCAGGTCGCGTATTCAAAGGCAAAAAAATGGCCGGTCACATGGGTGCTGAACGCGTAACCGTTCAAAATCTTGAAGTGGTCCGTGTCGATGCTGAGCGCAATCTGCTTCTGGTTAAGGGTGCTATTCCTGGTGCTCCAGGTGGTGATGTGTTCGTTCGTCCTGCCGTTAAAGCGCGCACCAACGCTTAAGTATCCGAGGGGAATCGACCATGGAATTAAAAATTGTTAGTCCTGCAGGTGCTCAAGGTACAGTAAATGTATCTGAAGTTGCCTTCGGTAGAGAGTTTAATCAAGATTTGGTGCATCAAGCTGTTGTAGCTTATATGGCTGGATCTCGTCAGGGAACTAAAGCGCAGCTTACTCGTGCTGAAGTTCGTGGCGGCGGTAAAAAGCCTTGGCGTCAAAAAGGCACTGGCCGTGCTCGTGCTGGTACTATTCGCAGCCCAATTTGGCGTGGCGGTGGTGCTACATTTGCTGCTAAGCCTCGTGATCATGATCAAAAGTTGAATAAGAAAATGTACCGTGCTGCTCTGCAGTGCATTTTGTCAGAATTGAACCGTCAAGATCGTTTGCTTGTGGTTCAAGATTTTGATATCGATGCACCAAAGACAAAATCGCTCGTACAAAAATTAGCTCAATTTAACTTGTCTGAAGCGTTAATTGTTACTGAAGAGATGAGCGAGAACTTGTTCCTTGCTTCGCGCAACCTGTACAAGGTTGGCGTATCTGATGTGCAGGGTGTTGATCCTGTAAGTTTGATCGGCTTTGATAAAGTGATCATGACTGTGTCAGCTCTCAAAAAATTTGAGGAGATACTGGGATGAACCAAGAGCGTATATACAAAATTATCCTCGGTCCTGTAGTTTCTGAGAAATCAGCAGCAGCTGGCGAGTCATCGAATCAAGTGGTTTTTAAAGTTTGCCCAACAGCAAACAAGCTTGAAATTAAAGCTGCAATTCAATCGTTGTTTAACACAAAAGTAGAAAGTGTTTCTGTGTTGAATGTTAAAGGTAAAACCAAGCGTACTCGTTACGGCGTTGGTAAAAGAAGCGATTGGAAAAAGGCATACGTAAGATTGGCACAAGGTCAAGAAATTGATTTTGTGCCTGCTGAGTAAGGGGGATTGATGTAATGGCTATCGTAAAACGTAAACCCACATCACCTGGCCGTCGTTTCGTTGTAAGTATTGTTAATCCTGACTTGTACAAGGGTGATCCATATGCACCTTTGATTGAGAAAAAATCCAAGTCTGGTGGTCGTAATAATACTGGCCGCATTACCACACGTCACATTGGTGGTGGTCATAAACAACATTATCGCGTAGTTGATTTCCGTCGCAACAAAGATGGTATTGCCGCAACTGTTGAACGTATTGAATATGATCCAAACCGCACTGCATTTATTGCATTGGTTTGTTATACCGATGGTGAGCGTCGTTATATTATCGCTCCTAAAGGTTTGGTTGTAGGTGACAAAATTGAATCTGGCAATGCCGCTGCAATTAAAGTGGGTAACACCATGGCATTGCGCAATATTCCGCTTGGTTCTGTTGTTCACTGTGTTGAGCTCAAGCCTGGCAAAGGTGCTCAGATTGCTCGTTCAGCAGGTGCTTCTGCACAGCTGGTTGCGCGTGATGGTGCTTATGCAACCTTGCGTTTACGCAGTGGTGAAATGCGCAAGGTGTTGAGTGATTGTCGCGCAACTTTTGGTGAAGTTTCCAATAGTGAGCACAATTTGCGTTCCTTGGGTAAAGCTGGTGCTAAACGCTGGCGTGGTGTTCGTCCTACCGTTCGCGGTGTGGCGATGAACCCTGTAGATCACCCAATGGGTGGTGGTGAGGGACGTACGTCGGGTGGTCGTCACCCAGTTTCGCCATGGGGTACCCCAACTAAGGGTTACAAAACGCGCAGCAATAAGCGCACTGACAAGATGATTGTTCGCCGTCGCGATAAAAAATAATCGTTAAAGCAACAGCCAAATGAGGAAGTAGCAGTGTCACGTTCACTGAAAAAAGGTCCTTTTATTGATCTTCACCTTGTTAAGAAGGTCGAAGCAGCGATCGCAGCTAATGATCGCCGTCCAATTAAAACTTGGTCGCGCCGTTCTATGATCATGCCGGAAATGGTTGGTTTGACGTTAGCTGTGCACAACGGCCGTCAACATGTACCAGTTTTGGTTAATGAAGAAATGGTTGGCCATAAACTTGGCGAATTTGCAGCAACTCGCACTTATCGTGGTCATGCCGCTGATAAGAAAGCGAAAAAACGCTAATTAGAGGTATACGATGGAAGTAGCAGCAAAATTAAGCGGTGCTCGTCTGTCGGCGCAAAAAGCGCGTTTGGTAGCTGATCAAATTCGCAATAAAGGCGTTGAAGATGCTCTTGATATTCTCGCATTCAGCACTAAAAAGGGTGCCGAGATAATCAAGAAAGTGCTCGAATCTGCAATTGCTAATGCAGAACATAACGAAGGTGCCGATGTTGATGCTCTTAAAGTATCAACCATATTTGTTGATGAGGGTGTCAGCCTTAAACGCATTAAACCGCGTGCTAAGGGTCGTGCAGACCGTATCACAAAGCGCACTTGTCATATCACCGTCAAAGTAGCCGATCAGTAAGAGAGCAGTCGTTATGGGTCAGAAAGTTCATCCGAACGGTATACGTCTTGGTATCGTCAAAAAGCACACCTCTATTTGGTATGCTGATGGTACTGATTACGCAGATAAGTTGATTGTTGATTTGAAAGTACGTAAGTACATTCAAGACAAATTAACCAGCGCCTCTGTAAGTCGTGTTGATATTGAGCGTCCAGCTAACACTGCACGTATCACAATTCACACGGCGCGTCCTGGTATCGTGATCGGCAAAAAAGGTGAAGATGTTGATAAGCTTCGCTTGGAATTAAGCAAGCAAATGGGTGTACCCGTTCATATCAATATCGAAGAAATTCGTAAGCCTGACTTGGATGGTACTTTGGTTGCTCAGGGCGTAGCCCAGCAATTAGAGCGCCGCGTGATGTTCCGTCGTGCCATGAAGCGTGCAGTTCAAAATGCAATGCGTCAAGGTGCTGAAGGCATCAAGATTCAAGTTGGTGGACGTTTAGGTGGTGCTGAGATAGCACGTAGTGAATGGTATCGTGAAGGTCGCGTTCCTCTCCACACATTGCGTGCGGATATTGATTACGCAACGGCTGAAGCGCACACCACCTACGGCATCATTGGTGTAAAAGTGTGGATCTTCAAAGGTGAAGTGATCGGTGATGTAGTTAAAACCGAAGCTGAGCCTAAGAAAAAAACCGCTAAATCCAAGTAAGGGGTACGCAAAATGTTACAACCTAAGCGTACAAAGTTTCGCAAGCAGATGAAAGGCCGCAACCGCGGCTTGGCCCAACGTGGCTCCAAGGTTAGCTTTGGTGATTTTGGCTTGAAGGCAACTGGTCGCGGTCGCTTAACTGCTCGTCAAATCGAAGCAGCTCGTAGAGCGATGACACGTCACGTTAAGCGTGGCGGTAAAATCTGGATTCGTGTGTTTCCAGATAAGCCAATTACCGAAAAACCTCTTGAAGTTCGTCAAGGTAAAGGTAAGGGTAATGTGGAATACTGGGTGGCACAGATTCGTCCGGGCAAGGTACTTTATGAGATGGACGGCGTGAGCGAAGAATTAGCTCGCGAAGCTTTCGCTCTTGCCTCGGCTAAATTGCCAATTATGACAACATTTGTTAAGCGTTCGGTGATGTGATGAAAGGTTCAGAATTGCGCGAAAAATCCGTCGAAGAGCTGAATGGCGTCTTATTGGAACAATTGAAAGATCAGTTTAAGTTTCGTATGCAAGCTTCAACTGGCCAATTGAGCCAAACTCACTTGCTAGCGCAAGTTCGTAAAGACATTGCTCGTATCAAGACAGCGCTAAAACAAAAGGCAGGTAACTAACGATGACTCAGGAAAAGCTGACTCGTACTTTGACCGGAAAGGTCGTTAGCGACAAAATGGATAAAACCATTAGTGTGCTGATTGAGCGTCGTGTGAAGCATGAGCTTTATGGTAAATACACCACTAAATCTTCAAAGCTTCATGCGCACGATGAAAAAAATGAGTGCAAGATTGGTGATATCGTGACCGTTGCTGAGTCGCGTCCACTATCAAAAACCAAAACCTGGTCTTTGGTTAAAATTGAAGAACGTGCTTCTGTAATCTAATGATTGCAGTGCAAATTGAAAGTTTCGGAGACGGACGATGATTCAAACAGAAAGTTACTTAGATGTTGCAGACAATAGCGGCGCTCGCCGTGTCATGTGCATCAAGGTTCTTGGCGGTTCACACCGTCGCTATGCGGCAGTGGGAGACATCATCAAGGTAACCGTGAAGGAAGCAATTCCGCGCGGCAAGGTGAAGAAAGGCCAAGTCATGAAGGCAGTTGTAGTGCGCACGAAAAAAGGTGTGCGTCGTCAAGACGGTTCATTGATCAAGTTTGACGATAATGCTGCCGTACTGCTGAACAACCAAGATGCTCCGATTGGTACACGTATTTTCGGACCTGTGACTCGTGAGTTGCGTGGCGAGAAATTTATGAAAATCATTTCTCTGGCTCCTGAAGTACTTTAAGTATTTCAAGATAACCTGAGAATAGAGGGCAGAAAAATGCGTAAGATTAAACGTGATGATGAAGTGATTGTTATCGCTGGGCGTGACAAAGGCAAGCGCGGTAAAGTTGTTCGCGTATTGGCTGAAGACCGTTTGGTTGTATCAGGCATTAACATGATCAAGAAGCACCAAAAACCTAATCCTCAGGCAGGTGTTGCTGGTGGGATTATTGAAAAAGAAGCATCGATCCACTCATCTAATGTTGCTATTTATAACTCAGCAACTAAGAAGGCAGATCGTATTGGTTTCAAAGTACTTGAGAATGGCGACAAAGTTCGTGTTTTCAAATCCAATGGCGAAGCCGTAGAGGCGTAATTAGACATGGCTAGGCTTAAAGAACTATACAAGAAAGAACTCGCCCCAAAACTGAAAGAAGAGTTGGGACTTGCGAATGTTATGGACGTGCCACGCATCACCAAAATCACCCTGAACATGGGTGTAGGTGAAGCAGTAGGTGATAAGAAAGTGCTTGATAACGCGGTAAGCGATTTGACCAAGATCTGTGGTCAAAAAGTAGTTGTCACTGCAGCTCGCAAGTCAATTGCAGGCTTCAAAATACGTGATGGCTGGCCAATCGGTTGTAAAGTAACTCTGCGTAAAGATCGTATGTATGAATTCTTGGATCGTCTAGTAACTATAGCTATTCCTCGTATTCGCGATTTCCGTGGTATTAGCCCAAAGCAATTTGATGGTCGTGGTAACTTTTCAATGGGTGTGACTGAACAAATCATATTCCCTGAAATTGATTACGATAAAGTTGATAAGCTTCGTGGTTTGGATATCTGCATCACGACAACAGCTCGCACCGATGATGAAGGCCGCGCACTGTTGAAGGCCTTCAACTTCCCATTCAAAGGTTAAGGGTAGAGTCATGGCAAAGAAATCTATGATTGCACGCGAATTAAAGCGTACAAACACCGTTAAAAAATTCGCTGCTAAACGCGCTGAATTGAAAGCTACCATCGTTAGCCCTTCTTCAACTGAAGAGCAAGTTTGGGAAGCGCAAATCAAGTTGCAACAACAGCCACGTGATGCAAGTGCAAGCCGTAAACGTAATCGTTGTCGCTTGACTGGTCGTCCACATGGTGTTTATCGCAAATTTGGCTTGTGCCGTCATAAGCTACGTGAAGCTGCAATGCGTGGCGATGTCCCAGGTCTTGTCAAGGCAAGCTGGTAAGCCTCAGGCTTAATTTTAGGAGCAGAATCTTATGAGCATGCAAGATCCTTTAGCAGATATGCTTACCCGCGTTCGCAATGCGCAACAAGTAGGTAAAATATCTGTAACTATGCCTTCATCAAAATTGAAGGTAAGTGTTGCAAAAGTACTCTCTGATGAGGGTTATATAAATGGTTTCAATGTAAGCGAAGGCGTAAAGCAAGAACTTACTTTGGATCTGAAATACTTTGAAGGTAAGCCAGTTATTGCCGAGATCGACCGCGTAAGCCGTCCTGGTCTTCGCAACTATGCTGGTAAACAAGCGCTTCCAACCGTACGTGCGGGTTTGGGTATTGCTATTGTTTCTACCAGTAAAGGTGTAATGACTGATCGTGCTGCACGCGCCGCTGGCGTTGGTGGCGAAGTTCTTTGCACAGTATTCTAATTGGGAAATCGTCATGTCACGAGTTGCAAAAAGTCCGGTTGAAATACCTGCTGCTGTAAGTGTGACCTTAAAAGGTCAATCACTTGCTATAAAAGGCGGTAAAGGTACATTGGCGCTGGAAGTCCACGCGAACGTTGAAGTTAAGCATGAAGGCAATGTGTTAACTTTCGCTCCACGCGACGGCGCCAAGCAGTCAGATGCGCTAGCAGGCACTACACGTGCGCTAGTTAATAATATGGTGATCGGCGTTAGCCAAGGTTTCGAAAAGAAACTGACTTTGGTTGGCGTTGGTTATCGTGTTAAAGCAGAAGGTAACACTGTAAACCTGTCTGTGGGTCTCTCTCACCCCGTTAACTACGTTCTGCCTGCAGGCGTAGCGGTTGAAACCCCCACACAGACTGAGATAGTACTAAAAGGCGCAGACAAGCAATTGCTTGGTCAGGTAGCTGCCGAGATTCGTTCGTATCGTCAACCAGAGCCATATAAAGGTAAAGGTATACGTTATTCGGATGAAGTAGTACTTCGTAAAGAAGCTAAGAAGAAGTAGGGCCCAGGTTATGAGCGATAAGAAGTTATCTCGTCTTCGCCGTGCGCGCCGTGCCCGTGCTAAGATTCGCGAACTGTGTGTAACACGTTTGTCAGTCCACCGCACACCGCGTCACATTTATGCACAATTAATTGCCGAAGATGGCTCAAGAGTTTTAGCATGCGCTTCAACTCTCGACAAAGATTTGCGCAGTGGAAAAACTGGTAATGCTGATGCAGCCAAAGCAGTTGGTAGTCTAATTGCTGAGCGTGCAAAAGCTGCGGGTGTCACACGAGTTGCGTTTGATCGTAGTGGTTTTAAATACCACGGTCGTATCAAAGCCTTGGCTGATGCTGCCCGTGAAGGTGGTTTGGAATTCTAAAGGTTAAGATATGGCTTACTCTAAGAAAGAAGAAGACAACAACGAAGGCTTGCAAGAGAAATTAGTTCAAGTCAATCGCGTTGCTAAAACTGTAAAAGGTGGTCGTATCTTCCAATTTACCGCATTGACAGTTGTTGGTGATGGTAATGGTAAGGTAGGATTCGGCCGCGGTAAAGCACGTGAAGTGCCCATTGCAATTCAAAAAGCTATGGAAGCAGCACGTCGCAATATGATCAACGTAGAGCTTAATGGCGACACGCTTCAGTACCCAATTAAAGGCGTTCATGGTGCATCTAAAGTGTACATGCAACCTGCCTCTCAAGGTACTGGTGTTATTGCTGGTGGTGCAATGCGTGCGGTGCTTGAAATTGCTGGTGTTCAAAACGTATTGGCTAAGATCTACGGATCGACAAACCCAGTAAACGTTGTTCGCGCAACTTTCAATGCTCTTAAAGCAATGACTTCACCACAATCTGTTGCTGCAAAACGCGGCAAAAGCGTTGAAGACATTCTGAACTAATCGAATTTTCGATTTATGATGGTGGATGAACCATGTCTAAGAAAATGATTACAGTGACTCAGGTGAAAAGCATTGCTCACCGCCTGAAGAATCACAAGGCGTGCGTTGCAGGCTTAGGCTTGCGTCGTATTGGCCATACTGTTGAAGTAGAAGATACTCCTTCTGTTCGCGGTATGATTAACAAGGTTAACTATCTGGTTAAGGTAGTGGGAGAATAAGATGCGTCTTAACACACTTAGCCCTGCACCGGGCCGAATTAAAGCTCCTAAACGTGTAGGTCGCGGTATTGGTAGTGGCTTGGGCAAAACTTGTGGTCGCGGCCATAAAGGTTTGAAGTCACGTTCAGGTGGTTCTGTTAAGCCAGGTTTTGAAGGCGGACAAATGCCTTTGCAAATCCGCTTGCCAAAATACGGTTTTACTTCTCGTATCGGTCGCGTAAGTGCACAAGTTCGTCTCTCTGAGTTGAATTTGGTTGAAGGCTCTTTAGTTGATTTGGAAACTTTAAAACAAGCTGACGTAGTGGGCTCAATCATTAAGCGCGCTAAGATTTTCTTGTCTGGTGAGTTGACCAAGGCTGTGACTGTAAAAGGTTTGGCTGTAACCAAAGGTGCTAAGGCTGCTATTGAAGCTGCTGGCGGTACTGTAGAAGAGTAAGAGCGCATGGCTATCACTAATAATATGCCGTTAGCGAATCAAAAAGGTTTAGGCGAGCTTTGGGCTCGCCTTCGTTTTCTCTTTTTGGCTATTTTGGTGTACCGTTTAGGAACTCATATTCCAATTCCTGGATTGGACCCTGAGCGCATCGCGAATTTATTTAATCAAAATCAAGGCACTATCTTAGGCATGTTTAACATGTTTTCTGGTGGTGCGTTGTCGCGTATGAGTATATTGGCGTTGGGTATTATGCCGTATATTTCTGCGTCGATTATTATGCAGCTGTTAAGTTCAGTAACTCCTTCTTTGGAGCAACTTAAAAAAGAAGGCGATGCTGGACGTAGAAAGATCAATCAATACACGCGTTACTTTACGGTAGTTTTAGCTACTGTACAGGCCTTCGCAATGGCAGCAAGTTTTCACACTTATGCTTATGGTGGAGAAGCTGGATTTGGTTACTATTTCACATCTGTAGTGTCCCTGGTGACAGGCGCTGTATTTATGATGTGGCTCGGTGAGCAAGTTACTGAGCGTGGTATTGGTAACGGCATCTCTATGTTAATTTTTGCCGGTATTGTGGCTGGTATGCCAAGTGCGATAGTGCAAGCTGTTGAGAGTGCCCGTCAAGGTGACTTGAATATTCTTGCTCTGCTGTTGGTTGTTGTGCTGGCATTGGCGGTTATTTGGATAGTTATTCGTATTGAGCGCGGTCAACGTCGCATTACGGTTAACTACGCTAAAAGACAGCCTGGTCGTCAGGGATATGGTGCTCAATCTAGCCATTTACCTCTTAAGATCAATATGGCCGGTGTTATTCCTGCAATCTTTGCTAGCAGCATTTTGTTGTTTCCTGCTTCGATTGCACAATGGTTTGGTCAAGGTGGTGAAGGTCCAGTGCAAGAATTCTTGCAGGATTTTGCTCTAGCTATAGGTCCAGGCCAACCTTTGAATATTTTATTGTTCACTGGTTTGATTACATTTTTCTGTTTCTTCTATACGGCATTGATGTTTAATCCAAAAGAAGTTGCGGATAATTTGAAAAAGTCAGGTGCTTATATTCCTGGTATTCGCCCGGGTGAGCATTCTGCAAAATATATTGATAGCGTTCTAACTCGTTTAACCGTTGTTGGTGCTATTTATATGTCGTTAGTGTGTTTGTTACCTCAGGCGTTAATCGTTGTCACTAATGTACCTTTTTATCTTGGTGGTACTTCATTACTTATCGTAGTGGTTGTGGTGATGGATTTTATGTCGCAAGTGCAGGCTCACTTGATGTCTCATCAATATGAATCGTTGATGAAGAAGTCAAACTTAAAAGGTTACGGTAGCGGCAACGCTCGTTAATCCTGGATTTTGAGGTTGAATAATGAAAGTTCGTGCTTCTGTTAAAAAGATTTGTCGCAATTGTAAAATGGTACGTCGCAACGGTGTTCTGCGGGTAATCTGCAACGTCGAGCCTCGCCATAAGCAGCGTCAAGGTTAATAAATACTAAGTATTCTTGCTTAAAGGCAAGAGGCAGGTAGTTACTCAGTAACTACCTGCCTCTTTCTTTCTAAGGTAGGAATGTTATGTATTGATATAGGGGGCGCTGACTGTCGTTTAACGAGAAATCGTTAGGCTATTGCTTTATTGTGTTCTTATCGCTATCCTTCGCGCCTTTCTCGAGGCGAGGGTGGTGAATTACACTGTCAGCGCTGCAATTTTAGTGTTACTGGAGTAATTTGAATGGCTCGTATTGCTGGTGTAAACATACCAGATAACAAACACGCCGTTATCTCGTTAACTTATGTTTATGGGATTGGTCGTACCACCGCTAAGCAGATTTGTGCTGCCACTGGTATTTCTGAAGAGACCAAAATTGGTACTCTTTCTGAAGCGCAGATGGACGCAATTCGTGGTGAAGTCGCCAAGCACACTGTAGAAGGTGACTTGCGTCGTGTTATATCTATGAATATCAAGCGTTTGATGGATTTGGGTTGCTACCGTGGCTTACGTCACCGTCGTAGTTTGCCCCTTCGTGGTCAGCGTACTAAAACGAACGCTCGCACACGTAAAGGTCCTCGTAAGCCTATTAAGAAGTAATTCTTGCTTACGTTTCATTCACTTACGGTAACAAATTAGTAGGAAGAGATTGCTATGGCGAAGCCAGGTAATAAAACCACAACCAAAAAGAAAGTTAAGAAGACAGTCGTCGATGGTATTGCTCACATCCACGCTTCTTTTAACAACACTATCGTGACGATTACTGATCGTCAGGGTAACGCACTTAGCTGGGCTACCTCTGGTGGTTCAGGTTTCCGTGGTTCACGTAAAAGTACACCATTCGCTGCGCAGGTTGCTGCTGAGCGTGCTGGTGAAGCTGCTAAAGAATACGGATTAAAAAATCTTGACGTCGAAGTAAAAGGTCCAGGCCCAGGCCGTGAATCTGCTGTTCGTGCTTTGAATAATGCTGGTTACAAAATTACCAACATTACTGACGTTACGCCGATTCCTCACAACGGCTGTCGTCCGCCGAAAAAACGTCGTGTGTAAGGGGGAATAGAAAATGGCTCGTTATATTGGACCTACTTGTAAACTGTCTCGCCGCGAAGGCACCGATCTTTTCTTGAAAAGTGGTGCTCGTGCGCTTGATTCAAAATGTAAAATTGAAACTGCTCCAGGTCAACACGGCCAACGTCGTGGACGTTTGTCTGACTATGGTGTGCAGTTGCGTGAAAAGCAAAAAGTTCGTCGTATTTACGGCATTCTTGAAAAGCAATTCCGTGGTTATTACAAAGAAGCTGCTCGTCAAAAAGGCGCTAGCGGTGAGAACTTGCTTAAGTTGCTTGAGTCTCGTTTAGACAACGTTGTTTATCGCATGGGCTTTGGCTCAACTCGCGCTGAATCTCGTCAATTAGTTTCTCACAAGGCAATTAGCGTTAACGGCAAGACTGTTAATATCGCTTCTTACCAAGTGGCAGCTGGTGATGTGGTTTCTGTTCGCGAAAAAGCGAAAAAGCAATTGCGCATTCAAAACGCTATCAATCTTGCTGGTCAACGCAGCAATGTTGAGTGGGTGGATGTGAACGCTGAGAAGAAAGAAGGCGTGTACAAGCGCATTCCTGATCGCAGCGATTTGCCAGCTGATATCAACGAGAACCTCATTGTAGAGCTTTACTCTAAATAAGGCCTGAGTTCTCTCAGTACCCTTAACGGAACCGCTAACAGGTGTGGCTATGCAGACAGCAGTAAACGAATTTTTAACTCCGCGTCATATCGACGTTTCGGAAAGCAGCCCAACTCACGCTCGCGTGGTTTTGGAGCCGCTAGAGCGTGGTTTTGGACATACACTTGGCAACGCATTGCGTCGTATTTTGCTTTCTTCAATGGCCGGTTGTGCCATTGTTGAAGTTGAAATCGACGGTGTATTGCACGAGTACAGTGACATTGAAGGCGTTCGCGAGGACGTTATCGAGATTCTTTTGAATCTTAAAGGTGTTGCGATTGTCATGCACGGTAAGGATCAAACTGTTCTTACTTTGAATAAAAAAGGCCCAGGCGTAGTTACTGCTGCTGATATTCAACTTGATCATGAAGTGGAAATTAAAAATCCAGATCATGTGATTGCAAATATCACTGGCAATACCGAATTGAAAATGCGTCTGACCGTTGCTCGTGGTCGTGGTTACCAACCAGCTGACAGTCGTCGTAAAGATGATGATGAAAGCCGTGGTATTGGTCGCTTGCAATTGGATGCCTCTTTCAGTCCAGTTAAGCGTTTGGCTTATAGCGTAGAAAGTGCGCGTGTTGAACAGCGTACTGATTTGGATAAATTAGTTCTTGATTTGGAAACAAACGGCACTATTGATCCAGAAGAAGCTATTCGTCGCGCAGCAACTATTCTGCAGCAACAATTAGCTGTATTTGTTGATCTTGAAGGTGAGAAACAATCTGCTCCTGAGCAAAAAGAAGAGGCTATTGATCCTGTTCTTCTTCGTCCGGTTGATGATTTAGAACTTACCGTTCGTTCAGCAAACTGCTTGAAAGCGGAAAATATTTACTATATTGGTGATTTGATTCAGCGCACTGAAGTTGAGTTGTTGAAGACGCCAAACCTTGGTAAAAAATCTCTTACCGAAATTAAAGACGTTCTTGCTTCACGCGGATTGTCTCTTGGTATGCGTTTGGAAAACTGGCCACCAGCTAGTTTAAGAAACGATTAAAAAAGCCGAAAACTCTGCGCGGTTTGGCGTTAATGCCTGATCACGCAGAGTTTTTTATTATTAGTTCGCCCGTCAACTCACTTCGGTGCGGGTGATTAACGAGATTGTGTTAAGCAATCCATTTTGAAGGAATTTAGTTATGCGTCATCGTTTAAGTGGTCGTCAATTAGGCCGTAAAGCTCCTCACCGTAAAGCCATGTTTCGCAATATGGTTAGCTCTTTGGTTGAGCATGAATTGATTAAAACTACTTTGCCAAAAGCAAAAGAACTGCGTCGTTTTGCAGAGCCTTTGATCACTTTGGCTAAAGTGGACAGCGTTGCTAACCGTCGTCTTGCGTTTGCACGTTTGAACTGCAAAGTTGCCGTAGGAAAGTTGTTCAGTCAGTTGGGCCCGCGTTATGTTGCGCGTCCAGGTGGTTATATCCGTATTTTGAAGTGCGGTTTCCGTGCTGGTGATAAAGCACCAATGGCTTATGTTGAATTGGTAGATCGTCCAGTAACTGCGAAAGCAGTTGAGATTGCAGACGCTGAATAGTTGTCAGTGATTGCGAACAAACAAAAAAGCCAGGCATCAGCTTGGCTTTTTTGTTTCTGGGTTTTAATAAATAACAAATAATCAATTCTAAAAAAAGAAATCCATTTCTTTGAATTTTAAAAATTACTTTGCGGATTTTTTCACGGATGTTTTTGCTTTGTTTTTTGGAGCGTCATTTTCCAATACTTTGCTTTTCGATGTTGTATTTTTTGATGCTTTTATTTTTAACATCGGCGCAAGGAATCGTCCGGTATGAGACTCTGCAATAGTCGCCACTTCTTCCGGTGTTCCTTTTGCGATAATTTGCCCGCCGCCGCTACCGCCTTCTGGGCCTAAATCCACTAGCCAATCCGCTGTTTTTATTACATCTAGATTGTGTTCGATAACAACAACCGTATTGCCGTGATCGCGTAGGCGATGAAGTACGGTTAGTAATTGTTGGATGTCGTGGAAGTGTAAGCCTGTTGTTGGTTCGTCGAGAATGTAAAGTGTTTTTCCTGTGTCGCGTTTTGATAATTCTTTCGCGAGTTTTACGCGCTGTGCTTCACCGCCGGAAAGAGTAGTTGCAGCTTGTCCTAAACGAATATACGACAGCCCCACGTCAATCAGTGTTTGTAATTTGTTGGCGACTGAAGGAATTGCATCAAAAAATACGCGTGCGTCTTCCACGGTCATATCCAACACTTCGTGGATATTTTTGTTTTTATATTTCACATCCAGTGTTTCGCGATTGTAGCGTTTACCTTTGCACACATCGCATGGCACATATACGTCGGGTAAGAAATGCATTTCAACTTTTGTAACGCCATCGCCTTGGCAGGCTTCGCAACGTCCGCCTTTTACGTTGAAGCTGAAACGACCAGGTTGGTAGCCGCGTGATCTTGCTTCTTGTGTGCCGGAAAATAATTCGCGTACTGGTGTGAATATACCCGTATAAGTTGCAGGATTTGATCGTGGTGTGCGGCCAATAGGGCTTTGATCTATGTCGACACATTTGTCGAATAAATCCATGCCTTCAACTTTTTGGTGGGCCGCTGGTGTTAATGTGCTGGCACCATTGAGTGCAGTTGCTGCGAGAGGATAAAGTGTTGCGTTGATCAGTGTGGATTTTCCAGAGCCGGAAACACCGGTAACGCAAGTCATCAATCCAACAGGAATTTCCAGCGTTACATTTTGCAGGTTGTTGCCTTTCGCTCCGATTAAGCGCAGCACTTGTTTTGGATCAAATGGGTGGCGTTTTTCAGGAATGGCAATGGATTTTGTTCCGCTAAGATATTGGCCGGTGATCGAATCTTTGTTGGCCATAATGTCTTTTACTTTGCCTTGCGCAATAACATAACCACCGTGCACGCCTGCGCCTGGGCCGATATCGATAACATGATCCGCGAGACGAATTGCATCTTCATCGTGCTCTACAACGATTACCGTGTTGCCAATATCGCGCAAATGCTTCAGCGTTTTTAATAAACGTTCATTGTCGCGTTGATGTAAACCAATTGAGGGTTCATCAAGAATATACATAACACCAACCAAGCCCGCACCAATTTGACTGGCGAGGCGAATGCGTTGCGCTTCGCCGCCAGACAGTGTGTCGGCGCTGCGGCTTAGTGTTAAATAATTTAAACCTACATCCACTAAAAAACGAAAACGATCGCGCAACTCTTTTAAAATTTTATCAGCGATGCCTGCTTTGCGTCCGCTGAATTGTAATTGCATGTAGTAATCGTAGGCATCTGCTACGGGTAAATCGGTAATTTGCGATAAAGTTTTTTCGTCGATAAAAACATTGCGCGCTTCTAATTTTAAACGTGCGCCATTGCATTCCGGGCAAGTTTGTGTGGAGACAAAGCGCGATAAATCTTCGCGCACTGAATTTGATTCGGTGTCGCGGAAACGGCGTTCCATGTTGGGAACAACACCTTCAAATGCGTGGCTACGCTTGTAAACATCGCCGCGATCATTGATGTAATTAAATTCAATAACGTCTTCACCGGAACCGTAAAGCACAGCTTCACGTTGCTTGGCTTTTAATTTCATCCAGGGCGTGTCGACGGTAAATCCATAATGTTTGGCGAGCGATGCAAGCATGTGGAAATAGTAAACATTGCGTTTGTCCCAGCCGCGAATTGCACCTTCGGATAAACTGAGAGCTGTATCTTGAATAACTTTTTCTTCGTCAAAAAATTGTTTAACACCTAAGCCATCGCAACAGGGGCAAGCGCCGGCAGGATTGTTAAATGAAAATAATCGCGGTTCCAATTCACTCAAACTGTAATCGCAAATAGGGCAGGCGTGTTTGGATGAGAACAAGCGATCAGGCGCTTCGCCGTCCATGTAGCTAACGCAGACAATTCCTTCCGCGAGATTGAGTGCGGTTTCGAACGATTCGGCGAGGCGCAATTTAATATCGTCGCGCACTTTAAATCGATCGATAACGATATCGATACTATGTTTCTTTTTCTTGTCGAGCTTAGGAGTGTCATCAAGATCGCAAAGTACTCCGTCGATACGTGCACGAATAAAACCATCGCGTTTCATTTGGTCGAAGATGTGCAAGTGTTCGCCTTTGCGATCGCGAACAATCGGCGCGAGCAACATAAGTTTGCTGCCTTCAGGCAAGCCGACAACGGTATCAACCATTTCGCTAATCGTTTGTGCGGAGAGCGGTTCGCCGTGAATAGGGCAACGTGGTTCGCCAACGCGTGCGTAAAGTAAGCGCAGGTAATCATAAATTTCGGTGATGGTACCAACGGTTGAACGCGGGTTGTGCGATGTGGATTTTTGTTCGATAGAAATCGCCGGGCTTAAACCTTCAACGTGATCGACATCGGGTTTTTCCATCATCGATAAAAATTGGCGTGCATAGGTGGAGAGCGATTCGACGTAGCGACGTTGCCCTTCTGCATAGAGCGTATCAAATGCTAGTGATGATTTACCGGAGCCAGATGGGCCGGTGATGACAACGAGTTTGTCGCGCGGAATATCCAGATCGATATTCTTTAAATTATGGGTGCGGGCGCCGCGAACGATAATGGTATCCATCTACTCTTCTCAATGTGTAAGGTAATGTTGGGCAAGTTTGTGCAAAGGAGCGATTATACGTGAAGACGCTGACAGCGGATGTCAGTTGATTAGCTTATTCGTAGCTTATTTGATATGCCGTTGGCTGGCGCACATTAGTCTTGCAGAAATTAATCATTCTTAGCGATGAGTTCCGTTTATTGCTACGAATAACTAACCGTTTTAACGATGCACTTGGTAGAATCGCCGTCCTTGCTGATTGTTGTTTTTCGGAGTTTTCGCATAAGTGTCCACATCGCCTGAATTAACATCTGCCCCTTTGCCATTTGAACGCCGCGTCGTTATGTCGCTGGCCGCGCTTTATACCTTTCGCATGTTCGGATTGTTTTTGTTACTGCCCGTGTTGGCGCTCTACGGTACACAATATGAGGGAAATACGCCGTTTTTGTTGGGCGTGGCGTTGGGCGCTTACGGTGCGAGCCAAGCGCTGCTGCAAATTCCGTTTGGGATGTTATCGGATCGCATTGGTCGCAAGCCGATTATTTTTTTTGGCTTAATTGTTTTTATCATCGGCAGTGTTATCGCCGCGCAAGCGCACAGTGTTTATGAATTGATCGTCGGCCGCTTGTTGCAGGGCGGTGGTGCAATTTCTGGCGTGGTGATGGCGCTGTTGACGGATTTAACCTCGGAAGAAAATCGTACTAAATCGATGGCCACAATTGGAGCGTCGATCGGCGTTTCATTTTCGATAGCGATGGCGGTTGCGCCTATGCTGGCGAGTTGGGGTGGAGTGGGCAGTATTTTTTGGGTGACCGCTGCGCTGGGTGTGATTGGTATTTTTATTTTGTGGGTTCTGGTACCTAATGTGCAACACCAGCCGCGTCGCAAACAAGAGGCGGGCGCCGTGCCTAGTTTGCTGTGGCAGACATTAAAGCACCCTGAACTGATGCGTTTGAATGTGGGCATTTTTGCGCTGCATTTTGTGCTGATGGCCAACTTTATGGTGTTGCCAAATATCCTTGAGCAGCAATTGCACATTGAGCGTCACCACCACGGAATGCTGTATCTGCCCATGCTCGTTATTGCTTTTGCGATTATGTTGCCGTTTGTGATTATTGCGGAAAAGCGTCGCCAAATTAAACCGGTGTTTTTGGGTGCAATTGGGTTATTGGCATTGATGGAATTTGCGTTGATGATCGCGCCACCCAATCTTTATTTTACGATTGCCGCTATTTTCTTTTTCTTTGTCGCGTTCAATATTCTAGAAGCAACTTTGCCATCAATGATCAGCAAAATTGCCCCAGCGGGAGCCAAAGGCACGGCGACGGGGATTTACTCTACCAGCCAAGTCATTGGTGTATCGGCTGGCGGCGCGGTGGGTGGCTGGTTATTGCAGCATTACGGCATGACCGCCGTATTGGGCTTGGGTGCCGTGTTTACCTTGATTTGGCTGGCAACCGCATGGTCGATGAAGCCACCACGCTTTTTGGCGAGCGTGCTTATTTCGCTGCGCCATCACGATGGCCAAGCGATTGCTGAAAAATTGCGCGCTGTAGAAGGCGTTGCCGAAGTATTGATCGTCACCTCCGAAAATACGGCTTATTTAAAGGTCGATCAGCGCCTGGTTGATCGCAAAGCCTTGAATGCGATAGTCGAATAACAAAGTTCTAAGTGAGCGATTGTGGCTGGATAAGACTCAGTGTATTCTGCTCGCTCTTCACTTTCCGAAGACCACACAAAACCCTGAATGTCGCCTGATAATAAAAATTGTGAAGGCGATTACACCATCAAATTAAGAGGAAATACCCATGGCACGCGGCATTAACAAAGTCATCATTATCGGCAATATCGGCCAAGATCCAGAAGTAAAATACATGCCATCAGGCGGCGCTGTGACTAACGTCAGCATTGCGACCTCAGAAACCTGGAAAGACAAAACCACCGGCCAGCCACAAGAGCGTACCGAATGGCACCGTGTCGTATTCTTTAATCGCTTGGGCGAAATCGCCGGCGAATATCTTAAAAAAGGCAGCAAAGTTTATATCGAAGGATCATTGCGTACTCGCAAATGGCAAGCGCAAGACGGCACTGACCGTTACACCACTGAAATCGTTGCCAATGAAATGCAAATGCTTGATGGTCGCGGTGATAACGCGGGCGGCAACTTCAATCAAAACGAAGGCCAATCATTCGGCGCACCGCAAGGCGGTGGTTATCAAGGTGGTGCAGCACAAGGCGCTCCAAGTGGTCGCCCAGCACAAGCACCAGCATCTCGCCCGCAACAAGCACCTGCGCACAGCGCTCCAGCACAACCTGCTGGTTTTGATTCATTTGATGATGACATTCCGTTTTAAAAATCTATTAATCGAATACAAAAATAAAAAAACGGCGCTATTTATTAGCGCCGTTTTTTTATTGTTTTTCACCTATTAAATTTAATTGAACTAAATGCAAATAGTCACAAGATGATGAGAGCTGAAGAGGTATTAACCCCTGTGTGCCAAGACGATGTCTTACAAGAAGTGCAGAAAGTGTCGACTAGTTCACACTCTAAAGTTCCGTAGAATATATCGCATGGAGTTGGCCGCATACCTTATCGAATGTTGGTCAAATGGATGTACGTTTATCCTTTCCGAAAGTCGCTTGTTTTATGTTTGCATGCCTACAGCTAAAGGATTGAAGGGTGTTTCATAAGGGCGAAAGGACTTCAAAACCCAGATATAAACTTTATAAGGATCTTTGTCATGACTTCTATTCGCTATCTTGTTCACGCTTTTTTACTGGCTTCTGCAGCGTTACTTTCTGTTTCTGTCTCTGCTCTTGAATTTCCATTAAGAGCGGATGATCTTAATCTCAATTACCGTTATTCAACCGATGATCACAGCTCTGGTGGTACTCAGGCGCGTGCGCGGGATATTGGTGCTGTTCGCTACGTTGGCAACAATGTGTGGAGTAATTTAAAAACAAATGGCGCTGACAGTACTGTCAACTCAAACCATATTATTTATGGTGCAAAGATTCGTGCTATGGCTGCAGGTACTGTTGTTGGCTGCTGGCGAAACTCCCCAGAAAACAATGCGGGAAGTAAGCTTCAAACGGTACTTGATGGCTATATAGGGCGCGGTGGAAACCACGTGTGGATCTTGCAGGATGATGGTGTTTATGTGCTCTATGCGCATGCTCAACCAGGCACAGTTCCCGCGAGCCTCTGCCCACACAATGACGTTTATCTGAGCAGCCCATCGTTTAATCCCTGGACGGCAGATGGCGTCGTGAGTAACGGTGCAAGAGTTTCTGCTGGTCAGATTCTCGGTGTGGTTGGTAACAGCGGAAACTCAACCGGCCCACATCTTCATGTTCATATGGAGAAAAATGGTCTTCCTGTCACCATGACATTTGCGCACGGTTCTACTACGTCATACTCTAATAATACTGCATCAGTCGGTGGCCCTTGGACGTTGCTTAAAGGCAGTGCATTGCCAACTGGAAAGATTTTAATATGGGCACCGCATTCCGTTGGATACTGGACTGTTAACAATATTGCGGATGAGCATTTTCAGGGATGGTTTAATCATATGGCAGATTCTGGTGTGATGATTGATACACTTCCTTGCTCTTCCGGTGGCCAAATTTATAACAGTACTTGGATTCCGAGCCAAGGTTCTTGGTATGCTCACTTTGGTATGAGCTTATCAACCTTCACAGAAAAATCTGATTACTATGCATACTATGGTTACGCAAGAACGGGTTGGTGGTACTGTGGTTCGATTTATACCGGAATTTGGCGGAAGTAGTCACACGTTCTGACAAGAAAAAACGGCGCTAATGAATAGCGCCGTTTTTTCTTGTAGTCTCGTATTTTTTCTTGTGGTGTCGTAAAAATTTCGCGCCATAAAAATTCAGCGCTATTCTATAAGTCATAACTGTACAAGTTATAACTCTACCAAGTCATACTGTTGTAGCTTTGCAATAAGATCATGCATTGCTAATGGCTTAGTCAGATAGTCATTCATTCCTGCGGCAAGTGCGCGTTCAGTTGCACCTTCAATTGCGTGTGCGCTTAATCCAATAATTAAAATAGGATTGCCATTGTCGCGAGTAATATTCATTGTTCGCAACGTTTGCGTGGCTTCCCAGCCATCCATGATTGGCATTTCGCAATCCATCAAGATTAAATCAAAAGACGTAGCGTTTGTTTCAAAGAGATCAATCACCGCTTTCCCATTGTGTACTATCTTGGGGTCGGCGCCGAGTTTGTTGAGCATGGCTTTAATAATAATTTGATTAATAGTTTGATCATCAGCTACTAAAATCTTTAAATCTTTTTTTAACGTTGCATTCACGTTATCAAATGTGGTGGTGGTAATGATGGCGTTGGCTTCTGCTATGGGTAGTGATAATGTGAAGTAAAAACAACTTCCTTTATCTGCGTTGCTGCTAGCGTTAATATGCCCGCCCATCATTTCCACTAATTCTTTGCAGATGGTTAGGCCTAATCCGGTTCCGCCATAGGTGCGAGTTGTTGATGCATCTGCTTGTTGAAATGCTTGAAATAAACGTTCAACTTTGTCAGCGGCAATGCCAATCCCCGTATCGCAGACACTGAACTTTAAAATATTATTAGGCTGTGAGGTAATCGTTAATGTGACGCTGCCTTGTTCTGTAAATTTGAAAGCGTTGGCGATTAAATTAATTAAAATTTGTTTTAGGCGCAATGGATCTGCATAAACGTATTTTGGTGCATTGCTGTCGATATCAATATTAAGGCTGATGCAATTGCGTTTTGAGTGATTAACAAAAACGTTGGCGACTTCATTGACAATGTTCTCCACATCAATAGGTATGGATTCAAGCGCAAGCTTTCCTGCTTCTATTTTGCTTAGGTCGAGAATATCGTTAACAATTCGCAGCAAATATTTTCCGGACTTATAAATCATTTCTACACGATTATGAATTTCTGGTTCTAATTTTTCGTGCAGCATAAGTTCGGCGAGGCCGAGTACGCCATTAATTGGCGTGCGGATTTCATGGCTCATATGCGATAAAAAATCAGATTTTATCGTATTGGCAACACGTAGTTTTTCAGTTCTTTCGGCAACTATGTCTTCAAGATGATTTTGATAGTTGGATATTTTTAGCACCATATCATTGAAGGCTTTGCTGAGTTCACCTAATTCGTCTTTTCGTTCGACAAAGGTGTTAGCAATAACCCAAGTGTTGCTGACATTCATGTAGTCAAGTTGACGTATGTGCTGTGATAATTCACGTAAAGGGTTTTCAATTTGTCGTTTAATAATAAATCTGGAAACGAGATAGAGCGCTAGCATGACAATCATGGCATTTACAATGGTTGCAATAATAAGTGGTAATACCACTTGTATGATGCGGTTTTTGTTGCCGTAAATAGTGAGTGTGCCAAGTAGGCGATGCTCACGCACAATGGGTTCGGTTATGGCGAGTAGTTGCTCGCTATCATCAATACATTTTATATTGGTATGCATTGGCGTAAAATTTTCTATCGTTGCATCCTGCTTGCAAACAAGTTCGTTATTCTTGTTGATGTAATTTCCGAGGCTGGCAAATTCATGACCCTTTTCGTCTAGTATGACTGCGCCAAAAACATTATCTCCATGTAAAAGCCCATCGACATTCAAATAGGTTTGATTGTAGTCAATATTCCATAGCGGGTCGTTAAACGTAGGTGCTGCAATGAGAGCATATTGATGCAGGTTTTTTTCTAGCAGAAATTGTGCTTGAGAAAATGATAAATAAATTTGAGTGGCAGATGCGATAAGCAAAACCATCAGCATCCCTAATGATAGAGATACGATTAAACGTTTTGCAATACTGCTTTCTGCTTTATTGCGCGGCTTAGACATAATGTGGAATGATTTCATTTATCTTATTATATTCTTGATTTTTCATGGTGCATTACTAAGGCCTGTACAGTGTAAATTTATTAATTTGTGCAGATTTTTTCGAAGCTACAATTGGCTAATATTAAGTTATATGTCTTTTCTAAATTGCATATTGTAAAGTAAGTATTGAGATGAATATTTTGAAAATCAAACGAATGCGTGACGATTATGTTTTAAAAGATGCCGTGTTTTTTTGTTGTGGGTGACGGCGTAATCCACTTTTTCAGTATGGGCTTGCGTAAACTATTTAGTGTTGCTGGTATGCCAGCATGATTGATGTTGTCATAAATGGCAATCTGTCCGGCGCATAGTGGCGCCTTGTGCTACAGATATTTATTTTCAATCAATCGATTGCTCATTTGTGTTAAGCGTCGTTTCTGGGTTAATAAAATTAATTGCATCTTGGGATGTTTGGCAGCAAAGCTAAGGTTGATTGTATCAATCGTCCTATTTTTTAGGGGCGCCGCTTAGGGCAAGGCCTTGTTCATGTGAGTGTTGATGGCAGTATTATGCGGCTATGAACAAGTGCTATCCCATAAAGGCTATCAAGTGGGGGTTAATAGGTAGCGTGTCTCCAAGATGGTCTGTTTGCGAGAGCGTAATACAAGCGCCAGCACTTTAAATGACAGTTCCTTGTTTTATTCCATGCAATCGTGATGCGCGCAGCCTTCGACTGCTTTAGAATGGCTGCCCTATTTGTATAAATGTTGGCAGGTATGTCTGTTAATGTATTGGCCCCGTATCAGTTGTTAGGATGGTATTTGTGAATAATAAAAGTGAACTCTTGTCCCAATTGCATATTGACCGCAGTTCTAGGCTATCAAAGTCTAGCGGGATGCTTTGGTTTATTGGAAGTGTTGTTGGCCTGCTTATCATTGGCTTACTTTTTTGGGTGTTTTATGAGCCGGCGCCTTTGCCAGTAAAGATTCAAATGGCACGTATGGCGACGGTGGATTCATCTTCTGCAAGTGTGCTTGATGCGACAGGTTATGTTGTTGCGCGTCGCTCGGCTACCGTCTCTTCCAAAGTGACCGGTAAGGTTTCAGAGATGCTGATTGAAGAGGGGATGGCGGTTCAAAAAAATCAGGTCGTCGCACGGCTCGATGATCAAAATGCTAAAAAATCCATGGAGGTTGTGAAGGCGCAATTGTCAGCTGCTCAATCAGAAGTGAAAGAAGTGCGTGCGCGATTGGTAGAAGCAAAATTAAGTTATGAGCGCAACAATTCACTGGTTGAGAAAAAGTTGGTGAGTCAAGCGGCATTTGATTTAAGTAAAGCAGGTTATGAATCGCTTAAAGCGCAACTCAGTAATCGTGAAGAGTTGGTGAATGTTAATGAAAGTTTGCTTGCGCAACAAAAACAATTTCTCGATGACTTAACTATTCGTGCGCCTTTTTCTGGTGTAGTGGTGAGTAAAGACTCGCAGCCTGGCGAAATGATTTCTCCTATTTCTGCTGGTGGTGGATTTACTCGTACAGGTATTTGTACCTTGGTGGATATGACATCGTTGGAAATTGAAGTGGATGTTAATGAATCTTACATTCAGCGCGTGCATGCAGGCCAACTTGCTGAGGCGGTATTAGAAGCTTATCCCGAATGGAAAATTCCTGCGAAAATCGCTGCGATTATTCCTACGGCAGATCGTCAAAAAGCGACAGTAAAAGTACGCATTTCATTCCAAGATTTAGATCCTCGTATTCTGCCCGATATGGGCGTTAAAGTTTCCTTCCTGAACCCCGAGCCACAAGAAAAAGTGAAGCCTAAAGAGCCCTTAGGGATTCGTGTTCCAATATCGGCTGTGCGCTCAGTAGACGAAAACAAATTTGTTTTCGTGGTGAAGAATGGTGTTGTTGATCAGCGTAAAGTGAAAATCAATGCAAGTTATGGCAGTGATGTTTATATTTCTGAAGGTTTGTATGCTGGCGAAGATTTTGTTGTAGAGGTTGTTCCGAATTTGAAAAATGGTGTGAAAGTCGTACAGGAGTAATTGTCGGAACAATCATAAAACGGTAAACCCTTCTGTGTACAATTTACATACATAGAAGGGTTTTGTTGTATTGATGGAGGAATTATGTCCAAGGCTAGTGCACAGTCCAAGATAGCCAATAATGAAACACTCGTAACATTAATCAACATTAATAAAGCTTACAAAAAGGGCAAGGATATTGTTCCTGTTCTTTCCAATCTTAATCTGGAAATTCCACGCGGTGAATTTCTTGCGCTAATGGGGCCGTCTGGCTCCGGTAAAACAACACTGCTAAATCTTCTTGGTGGGCTTGATAGCCCAACGTCTGGCGAGTTAATCATTAATGGCCAACGTATCGATCAATTCTCCTCTTCACAATTAACTAAGTGGCGCGCCAGTAATGTTGGCTTTATTTTCCAATTTTATAATTTAATGCCTGTGTTAACGGCAGAAAAAAATGTTGAGTTGCCATTGCTACTGACATCGTTAACGCGTAAGGAAAGAATGCTCCACGTTGCTGCTGCATTGGAATTGGTTGGCCTTTCTGAGCGTGCCACGCATTATCCACGCGAGTTATCCGGTGGTCAGGAGCAGCGTGTTGCTATTGCGCGGGCATTGGTAAGTGACCCTAATATTTTGCTGTGCGATGAGCCAACGGGTGATCTTGACCGTGCGACGGCGGATGAAATTTTAACGCTTATGCAAGAATTAAATCGCGAACAGCAAAAAACCATTGTTATGGTAACGCACGATCCTCGCGCTGCTGATCATGCTAATAAAATATTGTATCTCGATAAAGGTTCTTTTGTTGGCGATTCTCAGCGTAAAGCTTCTGCGGGAGCGAAAGCCTAATATGTATTATGTCTATTTTATGGTGAAAAATTTAGGCCGTAAAAAAGTGAGAACAATATTGACGTTGTTGTCGATCATCATTGCATTTTTATTATTTGGCCTATTGCGTTCGCTCACAGCAGCATTTGATCTCGGCGCAAAAATTACTGGCGAGGATCGGTTGTTCGCCATTAATAAAGTTACTCTGATTCAGCCGCTGCCTTTTAGTTATTTAGAAAAAGTGCGCCGGCTCGATGGTGTCGATAAGGTTACTTCCGCCAATTGGTTTGGTGGTTATTATCAAGATAAAAAAAATCAATTTCCGCAGTTTCCCGTCAATGCTGATGAATATTTTGATATTTACAAGGATATGTTGAGTTTGCCTCCCGAGCAGATGCGCGCATGGAAATCAAATCGTGTGGGTGCGGTTATCGGGCGTAACCTTGTGAATAAATATCATTGGAAAATTGGCGATCGTATTCCGTTGGTCGGTATGTTTTCGCAAAAGAATAACAGTACTGCATGGGAATTTGTGGTTGAGGGTATTTACGATACTAAAACCAAAGGCGGCGATGCTAACCGTATGTTTTTTCATTATGACTATTTTGATAAGTCGCGGCAGTTTAGTGAAGGCACTATTGGTTGGATTATTATCAAAGTTAAAGACCCGAAAGAATCTGCGCAGGTGGCCGCTGCTGTTGATGCCTTGTTTGCCAACTCTTCTTCAGAAACAAAAACCAGCAGTGAAAAAGATTTTGCAAAATCCTTTGCGAAACAGTTTGGCGATATTGGATTAATCACAACCTTAATATTAGGCGCGGTTTTTTTTACAATGTTACTAGTGGCAGGTAATACCATGGCGCAATCATTTCGTGAGCGTATTGCTGAATTTGCCATTTTAAAAACACTGGGTTTTTCAGATGTATCGGTAATGATAATGGTACTTGCTGAATCGCTTGTTATTTCTGTAGTGGGTGGGTTGCTTGGGCTTGCGATTGCTGAATTAGTTATTGTAGGGATGGCGGATACCTTGGCATCCAGTCTGCCAGGTTTGGTGATGTCATGGGGAATTGTGAGTGCTGGTATTTTATTGATGTTGTTATTAGGTCTTGTAACCGGAGCTGTTCCTGCGGTGCAAGGGTTGCGACTTAATATTATTGCTGCCTTGCAAAGGCGTTAGGTATGACACTCAATAATTGGTTTGCGCAAATTTTTATTATTAGTGTTATGAATCTGCGTAATATTACGCAGCGTGCCGGCGCATCTTTAGTTGCTGTGTTTGGTGTGGCTTGTGTTGTGAGTGTGTTTGTTGGTGTGCTTTCGATGGCCACTGGTTTTCAGCGAACTATGGCGAATGCTGGTTCACCCGATACCGTTATTTTTATGCGCGCTGGCGCCACCTCAGAAATGAGTAGTGGTTTATCTTATGAACAAACACAGTTGGTGGAAAAATTACCTGGCATCGCAAAAGACGATGATCGACCATTAAGTTCTGCAGAATTATTTGTGGTGGTTGATCTGGCAAAAAAAGCGACCAACTCTTCTGCTAATGTGTCATTGCGCGGCGTTCAGCCTGCTGCATTTAAAGTGCGAGATAAAGTGACTATTATTGAAGGGCGAAACTTTGAGCCTGGAAAAAATGAATTGATTGTTGGCCGTAGTTCGCAAAAACAATTTGCCAATTTAGAGGTGGGTAAGACAATTAAGTTTGGCCAAACTGAATGGCATATAGTTGGTGTGTTTAGCGCTGGTGGCGGTTTGGCAGAATCAGAAATTTGGTGCGATGCAAAAATTTTGCAAGGCACGTATCGTCGTGGTAATAGTTATCAAACGATTCGTGCAAAAATTGAAAGCCCTGCATCTGTAGCGCAATTGCAAACAGCGCTCGCAGCGGATCCGAGGTTTATTGTTGATGTTAAACTCGAAGCAGATTATTTGGCCGAACAGTCGGAACCGCTGAGTAAATTTATCACTAGCATTGGCTATCCATTGGCGATATTAATGGCACTTGGTGCTATTTTTGGCGCAATCAATACGATGTATTCTTCGGTCTCAACGCGGACGCGCGAGATTGCCACTTTGCGTGCGCTTGGCTTTGGCGCATTCCCAGTTGCATTTTCCACGTTGGTTGAGTCGCTGGTATTGGCATTAGTAGGTGGTGTAATTGGTTCTGTAGCAGTGTACTTTATCTTTAATGGTTACACGGTTTCTGCATTAAATTTTTCCAGTTTTAGTCAGGTGGTCTTTGATTTTGCAGTAACGCCAGCGCTCATAAAGCAAGGCGTGCTTATGGCGATTTTCATTGGTTTTATTGGCGGTTTATTCCCTGCCTATCGTGCAGCGAATCTGCCTGTGGCGACGGCATTGCGTGAGGTATAAATTCTGGTTGGCCAATAATTGTTGGTGACGGATGCCTCTATGATCCATAACGACAATTATTCTCGTATATGTTGGTATCGTATATATTTGGTATAAGCTAAATGTGGCTTTAGCTGTCATTTGTGGTGTTGCTGGTGTAGTATTCTTTGGCTGAAAAATCAGTTTCTTAATCTTCATCATATGTATAAATAATAGCGAGAGTCCTTCAAGCATGAAAGACGATAAACCCACTTCATTTGATATTGCTTACCGTGCTGGAGTATCGCAATCCACGGTGTCGCGTGCATTGCGCAATAGCCCCTTGGTGAATGAAGAGACTCGCCTTAAAGTTCATGCTATTGCGAAAGAGTTGAACTATAAAGTCGATAAAAATGCACGTAACTTGCGCTCGCAAAAAACGAAAACCATTGCGCTATTATTGTGTGAAGATCATTGCACTAGCGATTCCCTAATCAATCCTTTTTTCTTATCCATGCTCGGTAGTATTACACGTGCAACAGCGAATCGTGGTTATGATTTATTGATTTCATTTCAGCAGGCATCTGATGATTGGCATGCGGATTTTGAAGATGCCAACCGTGCTGATGGAATTATTTTTTTAGGATACGGCGATTACGATCGCTTTGTAAAAAAACTAACACATCTCACTGAAGTGGGCGCGCATTTTATTGCGTGGGGGCCTGTGTTAGAAGGGCAGCCTGGTGTGTCTATTGGTTGTGATAATTTCAAAGGCGCTTACATGGCGACTCAGCATTTAATTAAGCTGGGGCGAAAAAACATTGCGTTTTTAGGTGATGTGTCTGATCAGAGTCCTGAGTTTGAAATGCGTTACAGGGGCTTCCGTAAAGCACTGGACGATGCACGTATTCCATTTGATACGCAGTTGCAAATTACGGCAGAAACATCCAAAGAAGAAGGTTACAACGCGACATTACAATTGCGCGAAAAGGGAATTGCATTTGATGCAATCTTTGGTGCAAGTGATTTAATTTCTATTGGCGCTATGAGAGCGTTAGAAGATGCAGATTTACATATTCCGCAAGATATCGCTGTTATAGGTTTTGATGATATTCCTATGGCTTCCTACACCACTCCACCGCTAACAACAGTGCAGCAAGATACACCTTATGCGGGCGAATTATTAGTGGAGACTTTGTTGCGGCTTGTTGATGGTGAGAAAGTTGAATCTATGTTGTTGCCTGCTAACTTAGTTGTGCGCGGTTCGTGCGGTGCTCATCCTCTTCCTAAAAAGACTGCGCGGCTATAAAGCAACGCGACTTTAACGCATGCAACTTTAAAATAACGCCACTACGTTAAAAAACAACATCAGTAAAAACAACATCAGTAAAAAATAGTCCCTGCATAAAAACAATACGAGCATAAAAAAGCCAGCGCTAAGGCTGGCTTTTTTTGAGCGTAAATCGTCTGCCTAATTAGTCGTGTTTATCTTCTACTAATAAGGTTGCAACAGCCGCTAGAATAAACGCTACACCACCGCATACCAACGCCATAATCGCTTGGCCCGCAAACAATTTTTGTACCATTACACCCAGAATAGTGGACGCAAGAATTTGTGGGATGGTGATGAAGAGATTGAAAATCCCCATGTAAATTCCCGCTTTGTGCGCTGGTAATGATCCCGCCAAAATTGCGTAAGGCATAGAGAGAATAGATGCCCACGCAAAGCCAACACCAATCATCGATACCCACAACAGCATTGGATCTTTAATAAAGTAGAACGAAATCAAACCGATACCACCAAGACACAAGTTGATCATGTGTGCGATTTTACGGCTGGTTTTGCGCGCAATCACAGGAATAACAAACGCTGCTAACGCGGCAAACGCATTGTAGGCGGCCATCAAAATACCAACCCAGTTCGCGCCATCATTATAGGCAACTGATGTTGTGTCGCTGGTGTGGTAGTGGAACGCGGTAACGCCAGACGTGGTGTAAATCCACATAGAGAATAATGCGAACCATGAAAAAAATTGCACAACAGAAAGTTGCACCATCGCTTTTGGCATATTGCGGATATCGTGCATTACTTCGCACAGGCCGCCACGGCTATTTTTCTTTTGCAAATGACTAGTGAGCAATTGCAGTAATCCAAACAGCGATGCGCCACAGGTTAGTACATAAAATTCAGCAGGGAATTGTTGATAGTGAACGATGGCAGATGCAATCAAACCGCCTGCAACCCAGAGTAAACCGCTGCGTAATAGTGCAGCATGGTCGAGTGCATACACTTCTTGGTCGGCTTTTGCTTCAGTCAGGCTTTTTTCGTGACGTTCAAATTCTGCAAGTTGTTCATTGGTGTATTCTTTGGTGGAGATTACCGTTACTAAAACAGATGATATAAACGCTGCGCCGCCCAAATAAAATGAGTACAACACTGAATCTGGAATCACGCCTGCGGCAGCTGTATTGCTTACGCCGAACCAGTTGGTAAACATCCACGGTAATGCAGAAGCAACCACAGAACCTACACCGATAAAAAATGCCTGCATGGCAAAACCGGTAGTGCGTTGTTCGTTAGGAAGCATGTCGCACACAAACGAACGGAAGGGTTCCATGGAAACGTTAATCGCACTGTTCAATAGCCAGAGTGCAATAACGGTTACCCATAATGCAGAAGAGTTAGGAATAATAAACAGCGCGAGTGTGGCGAATATGGCACCGCCTAAAAAGTAAGGACGACGACGGCCGAGGCTGCGCATCCAGGTTTTATCGCTCATGTGACCAATCAATGGTTGCAGCAACAAGCCTGTTACTGGTGCGGCGAGAAACAAAATCGGTAATTCACTGACTTCAGCGCCCAGGGTTTGAAAAATACGGCCTATGTTTGCGTTTTGTAACGCGAAGCCAAATTGTATGCCGAGGAATCCGAAACACATGTTCCAAATTTGCCATAAATTCAGTAGCGGTTTTTTTTGAGTATTGTTCATCGTGAACCTGATAGTTATTTTAAGGGTTAGATGTGCGACGAGAGAAAATACGGAAAGTATCTTTACTGCCACTTTCGGTTACTGCGCTGTAGCGTGCAGTTGGCAGCAAAATGTGCGATCGCTGCCGTGAACAGCGCCAAAGTTTACAGTAAAACGCCGATAAATCCATAGGCGGATGTATCGGCGTTAGAGGGTGACTTTGCGATAGTTTGGGTTACTTCACATTGCGCTATTTAATGTTGCGATAGCGCGCAGCTGTACTGTCGTTTTTGTCCCATACCTTTTGGTCGCTGTAGCTGCGCAATAGCTTGATGTATTCCGCGTGAGACCATGCGAGTGGCGTTGCACCGTTGGTACCTTCGCCCATTGTGTAATGGAATGTGTCATTGCTGCTAACGCCATCCCACACTTGTTCTGGAATCATATAGCCTTCGTTGGCAAACAATTCCATGGCTTTTACGTAAGTATTGCGAAGATTACCCATTGTGGCTGCAGGTACTGTGCCGCGAGCTGAGGCTTTTGCAAGCTCGTACTGGCCGCGTTCGCCGCTGAATATAGGCCATACACGTCCGCGAGCATCAGGGCGTTTTATGCCTGTCGCAAAGTAACCGCGACCGGCTTCAATGTCCTCACCGTAACCATCTTTGCCGTAACGGCGCCAGCCCGGGAATTTGCCTTCAGCGCCGGGGAAGGTAAATTCATACTTGAGGCGCAGTTCGTCGGGTAGGGTGGTGTCATCCAGCTCAGGTAGTGTCTCGGTGATCGAATAGCTGGATGGCGAGCGCACACCGTAACGTACTAACTCTAAGAAACCGCCATCGAGAACTTCACTTTCTGTTAAGCCGACTTTGCCATTACGCTCACCCAATGGGCCGTTGTCATTTGGGTTGCTATTTGCCGTGATGCGTAAAAAGTATCTGCCATTGGCTGGTGCTTTGTTGAAAACACCTTTGGTGGTGAACATGGTTTTTTCAACATTCGCTGAATACTTATCGGCTGCGGCTAAATAGCGGTTTGCATTCGTATCATCTTTGGCGAGTTTGGCGATATCGGCCGCTGCTACTAAGCCGGTAATAATCGCTGCAGTAGTCGAAGGCGAATAACCCGGTTGCTCTTCCCAGCGATCTTGTTGGGTATAAGGTGGAATAATGGTTTCTTCATTGTTCCACTGTAAGCCCATCTTGCCGCCGTCGATAAGAAAGTTGGCAGCCGGTTTGAGCATTTTGTTGTACCAGCTCACCATATCGGTATTGTTGATAATGCCGTCTTTCCACAAACGCCAGCCGAGCATGATGGGCATAGCAGTTTGATCCATCTGCACGCCAACCCATTCAATTTCGCCATCGACGTGGGTCTTTTGCAGGAACCAGCCGGTAGCGCCAGTATTGCCTGGAGTTTTATCGTTGACTTGAACATGCTGTAGATATTCGAAAGCAACTTTGGGGGTGGTTTTATCACCCATCGCCAACATTGCCATTGTGACTTGATAGAAGTCGCGCGGCCAAACGGCTTTGTAGCCTGTTTGAGATTTTTCAGCGCTCATCGTTTCACCCCAAGGGTTGGAGAGCGATGCGATAACGGCGCCAGCATAAGTTTTATCTTCTTGCGCTTTTAGTACCAAGGCGCTGGCATAAAGTAACTTGCCGCCATCGGTAGATGCTGCTGATAATTTTCCTAACTCAGGTAGTGACGCGAGATAATCTTCCCAACCGATTGCATCGCCAGTACCGTTATAGTTAGCGAGAACTTTGTCATAACCTGTTGCAATTGTTTGCATCGCAGCCGCAACACTTTCTTCTTTTGAATGGCCAAAACCTAAGGTGAATTGCCACTCGCCAGTCTCAGTATTTTTAAGCGTAGGCAATTGCAATGTCATCGCAACATTACCGGTTGTATCACCAGTTGATGTGTAATGATGCAGTAGTTTTCCACTCGCTTTTAAATCGCTAATACCATCTGATACACCTTCAAAACCAACAGTACTTTTGCTGATAATTGCGTCGGTTTTCACGGCGAGATGCGTGTTGCCATCCGCTGCAAACCAGGTGTTATTTTCACTCCAGGCTTTGTCGCCTGGGCCGGTGTTTGCCATGTTCGGGTTGATATAAAAATACGGCGTAATATTGTCGGCGAACGCGCGGAAATATACTTTCATCACCAGCGTATTTGTGTCTGGATCGGTAAAGATATGTTTCTCAATTTCGTAAAGGCCATCTTTATCTTTATTCACAATCTTAAACGCTAAAGATAGCGGGCGGCCTTGCGCATCTTTATCCAAATAATCGATTGTGCTGATGGTGTCTTTTCTTTCTTCGTCGAGAAAATTATCGCCTTTAATATAAAATTCTGCGCCTTGAAGTTGCGCTTCATGAATTAAACCGAACATGGTTTCAGTAAGCACACCTTGAGCAATAGAAAACCATACTTTAGAAATTTTACCGCTGGCGCCGGAATCTTGATATTGGCCATTAGTATATTGCTCGTAAGAAGTGCCAATGCCGGTTTTGCCAGCATAAGCCCAATGAGCAGCAGCGCCAGGTGCGCCGGGAGCAATATTGGATTCGACTTCTTTTGTGGAATGTTTGCAGGCACTCAGCGCTATCGCCGATGAAATGAATAAACAGGCTAAACGTTTTTGCATGTTAAAAACCTTTTACGTTTTAGGGATTAAACTATCCATATAGTGGGGATCTGTGATCCGCACTTAGGGTGGGTGTCGACAGTAGAAAAATGATTATGTTGTTGTGTGTTCAAACGTTTTTAATTTTATTGTTAGTCGCGCCGTAAATAAGCATGAATGAATACGTATTCTATCTCATTTTAGGCATCGTACTTTGGCTTTACTCTGTGCATACGTATGTAGGTACTTGGCTTGATTTAAGGGCTCGCGTATGTTGCTCTCCCTATGGTTCATTAGTCGTAAAGTTTGATTTATACGCTGCAAAATATGTTTAGGCGACGTAAAAATTCTTTAGGCGCCATCAATACAACGCAAAGGCATATTATGCAACAAGCTCCTTGGTGGCGCGGTGCCGTTATTTATCAAGTGTATCCACGAAGCTTAATGGATAGCAATGATGATGGCATTGGTGATTTGCCCGGCATCATCAGCAAATTGGATTACATTGCCAGCCTGGGCGTAGATGCGATTTGGGTTTCTCCATTTTTTAAATCGCCCATGAAAGATTTTGGTTACGATATTAGTGATTATCGTGCCATAGATCCTATTTTCGGTACGCTCAATGATTTTGATCAGCTGATCAAGCAAGCGCATGCTCGCAATATTAAAATCATTATCGACCAAGTATTAAGTCATACCTCTGATCAGCACGCCTGGTTTGAAGAAAGTCGCGAATCAAAAACTAATCCCAAAGCCGATTGGTATGTGTGGGCAGATGCAAAACTTGATGGCACTCCGCCCAATAACTGGCTTGCCATTTTTGGCGGCTCGGCGTGGGAGTGGGAGCCACGCCGCTGCCAGTATTATCTTCATAACTTTTTAAAATCGCAGCCGGATTTAAATTACCATTGTCCCGCCGTGCGCAAACAAATGTTGGAAGAAGTTGAGTTTTGGTTGGAGCGTGGTGTTGATGGTGTGCGTTTGGATGCGATTAATTTTTGCTTCCACGACAAAGAATTGCGAAATAATCCGGTAAATCCTGTCGAGGAGCGCAAAGGTCGCGGATTTAGTCCCGATAACCCCTATGCGTACCAGCGTCATATCTACGATAATACCCGCCCGGAAAATCTACCGTTTTTGGAAGAGCTGCGCGCGGTCATGGATCGCTACCCCGGTTCTGTTACTTTAGGCGAAATAGGTTCAGAAGAATCGCTGAAAACCATGGCAGAATACACCGCCGGTAATCAGCGCTTGCACATGGCCTACAGTTTTGAATTATTGGTCGATAACTTATCGGCTTCTTATATTCGCGACACGGTGGAAACGCTGGAAAAAAATCTCGGCGAAGGTTGGCCTTGTTGGGCATTTGGCAACCATGATGTGCCGCGCGTAATGTCGCGTTGGGGTGGTGAACAACAATCGCCCGACATGGCGAAAATGCTAAATCGATTATTGCTCTCGCTGCGCGGCAGTGTGTGCTCTTATCAAGGCGAAGAGTTAGGCTTAACGGAAGCGGTGATTCAGCAGCATGAATTGCAAGATCCTTACGGCATTACCTTTTGGCCGCGTTTTAAAGGCCGAGATGGTTGCCGTACACCCATGCCGTGGAATTCCGCAGAAAAAAATGCAGGTTTCTCGTCAGCAAAAACATGGTTACCAGTTTCACCTGCGCATCTTCCGCTTGCGGTTGAAGCGCAAGCTAATAATAAAGCGTCGATTCTTAACAGCTATCGCCAATTTGTTATTTGGCGAAAAAATCAACCAGCGTTATTGCTGGGTGATATTACTTTTTTAGCGGCGCCGGACAATGTTTTAATTTTTGTTCGTCGTCATGAGCAGCAAGCAATGTTGGCTGCATTTAATTTGACAGATAAATTGATCACGGTTGATCTTGAAAAAAAATTGTGTGCGAAAGCAATGCAAGCAAATGGAATTGATGTGGCAAATATTGATGCACAGAAATTAAATCTTGCACCTTATGCCAGTGTGTTTGCTGAAATAATGTAATAACGTTTTTTTTAATTTATTTTAACGATTCATTTTAACAGTGGTTTTAAAGTTATGATTAAATGTTGTATTTTCGACCTCGATGGTGTGATTGTTGACACCGCAAAATATCATTACCTTGCGTGGAAACGTTTGGCTAATAGTTTGGGTTTTGATTTCACGGAAGAAGACAATGAGCATCTTAAAGGCGTAAGCCGTGTTGAGTCGCTGAAATTAATTTTAAAACTAGGTTCAGTTGAGTTGGATGCTGCGGCATTTGATAAAGCGCTGGTTGATAAAAATGCCTGGTACTTGGAAGACATTAACAAAATTGGCCCAGAAGAAATTCTTCCTGGTGTGAGCCAATTTTTAACAGCAGTTCGCGCGAAAGGTATTAAAACCGCGTTGGGTTCTGCGAGTAAAAATGCGGTATTGATTCTTGAGCGCATTGGTTTGATCGATCAATTTGATGCGATCGTTGACGGCAACAAAGTCGCAAACGCAAAACCAGATCCAGAAGTATTTTTAAATGCTGCGCGTGAAGTCAATATTGCTCCGGCAGATTGCATCGTATTTGAAGATGCGGTTGCAGGTGTGCAAGCAGCATTAAATGCAAAAATGAAATGCGTAGGTATTGGTGAGCCAGATGTATTGGGTCACGCAAATCTCGTTATTCCTAATTTCAAAAATACAACCATAGATGCATTGGTAGCAAAAATTGCTTAATGCGTTTTATTTTTCGATTAAAATTTAAATTTTAGATAACAACTTTTTCCAATAGCCTTTACGGGGACTTTGAATAAAAATGAGAGACTATATTAAGAAAGATGCTTGGAATATTATCGAAGAAGGTTTCGATCCGGCATTGAATCGCGTATCAGAAAGTATTTTTTCTATCGGCAACGGCAAAATGGGTCAGCGCGCTAACTTTGAAGAAAAGTACAGCGGCGACACCTTGCGCGGTAGCTATGTTGCAGGTGTTTATTATCCGGACAAAACCCGTGTAGGCTGGTGGAAAAACGGCTATCCAAAATATTTCGCAAAAGTTCTCAATGCGACTAACTGGATTGGTATCGGCGTACAAGTTGATGGCGAAGAATTGGATTTGGCTACTGCGACAGTAGAATCTTTTACTCGCACACTAAATATGAAAGAAGGTGTTTTGGTGCGCGAATTCGTTGCCAAATTGCCATCTGGTAAAAAAGTACACGTGAAATCAACTCGTTTCACTAGCATTGTTGATGCAGATAACGGTGCGATTCAGTACTCATTAAAAGCATTGAACTTCAGCGGTAAATTAACATTCACCCCGCACATTGATTTGAATGTATTCAATCAGGATTCAAACTACGACGAACAATTCTGGGTTGAAATTTCTCGCTCAGCAGGTAACGGCGTTGCTGTTATCACAGGTGAAACCAAGAAAACTGAATTCCACGTTGCGACTGCAATGAAAATTGCGTTGGATGTTGATGGTGCTGCTGTTGCCATTAACGCTGAAACTGTAAGCAAAGATAAATACGTTGCTAACGTTGTGTCTGTTGATGTGAAAGAAGGTCAAACGGCAAACTTTGTAAAATATGCTGCGATTATTTCTTCTTTGTATTCAAACAAAGCAACCATTCAAGCTGATGCAGAAAAAAGCGTTGCGGCTGCAGCTGCAAAAGGTTTTGCTACTTTGTTAAAAGAGCAAAGCGCTGCTTGGGGTAAAAAATGGGCTGAGTGTGATATCACTATCGAAGGCGATGTTGCTGCACAACAAGCAATTCGTTTTAACATTCTGCAAATGAATCAAACTTACACTGGCGAAGATGAGCGTTTGAACATCGGACCAAAAGGTTTCACTGGCGAAAAATACGGCGGCGTAACTTATTGGGATACTGAAGCGTATTGCTTGCCATTCTATTTGAAAACCACAGATCCAAAAGTGTCTCGCCAATTGTTGGTGTATCGCTACAAGCATCTTGATCGCGCGATTGAGAATGCTCAGTCGTTGGGTTTTACCCACGGCGCTGCTTTGTATCCAATGGTTACCATTAACGGTGTTGAATGTCACAACGAATGGGAAATTACCTTCGAAGAAATTCACCGTAACGGTGCAATGACGTTCGCCATTTATAACTACATTAACCACACTGGCGATGAAGCTTATTTGGCGGAATACGGTTTGGAAGTGTTAATTGCCGTGTCTCGTTTCTGGCGTCAACGCGTGCAATGGTCTGACCGTCGCAATGCTTACATCATGATTGGTGTAACTGGCCCGAACGAATACGAAAACAATATTAACAACAACTGGTACACCAGTTTGTTAGCGCAATGGACGTTGAATTACACTCGCGAAGCGTTGGCAACTGTTAAAGCAAGCAATCCACAACGTTACGCTGAAATTGTTGCGAAAACTAAACTCGGCGGTCATGAAAACGAAGAATCGATTTGGCAAGATGTTGCTGACAAAATTCTTCTTGCGGTTGATGAAAAAACTGGCGTGTTCATGCAGCAAGACGGCTTTATGGATAAAGAATTAACGCCAATGGTCGACCTTCCAGAAGGCGCATACCCAATCCACAAAAACTGGTCGTGGGATCGCATTTTGCGTTCATGCTTCATTAAACAAGCTGACGTGTTGCAAGGTATTTATACGTTTGAAAGCCAATACAGCAAAGAAACTATCAAGAAAAACTTTGATTTCTATGAGCCATTAACTGTTCATGAATCATCATTGTCGCCTTGTATCCACTCAATCCTTGCATCGTCTATTGGCTACGAAGACTTGGCCTACAAATTCTACTTGCGTACTGCGCGTTTAGATTTGGATGACTACAACCACGATACCGATGATGGCTTGCACATCACTTCTATGGCTGGCACCTGGATGTCTGTAGTAGAAGGCTTTGGTGGTGCTCGCGTATTGAAAGGCGTATTACAATTAGCTCCAGCGTTACCAAAACAATGGCAATCTTACTCATTCAAAATTACTTTCCGTGGCGCGTTGTTAAAAGTTGCGGTTAAAGCGAATGAAGTGGTTATCAGCAATGAATCAAGCGTAAGTTTGAATTTTAATGTTTATGGTAAGGCACAAACTGCTGCTGCAAACTCAACCTTGACGATTGCTCGATAATATAGTCGTTAGTAAGAAGCTCAATAAAGAGTTTCGTCGAAAATAAAAAAGCCCGCTGGTAGTAAATCACCAGCGGGCTTTTTTGTTTATGTTTATTTTGTTGTTACATATTTTGTATTTATATGTTATCTATAAGCTGTAACTTCCAAAAATATAATAATTGTTATAAATTCAATCAAAACGTAATTTGTTTTCCCTCGATCATTTTTTAAAACTTAAGCGACAAAAATTTCAAATAATAATAGTTAAATTCTTTGTAAGGAGAGTCACGCATGAATAAGTATACGTTCAATCATATGTTAGCATTTGTTTCCACTATGACGTTAGTCGCAGGTTCGCAGGCGGTTTACGCTCAGGCAGCAAATCAGCCAGAAGAAATTGTTGTTACGGGATTTCGCGCTTCGGTCCTAAATTCTGTTGAGGCCAAGCGTCAATCTGATGTTGTGTCAGATGTTGTTGATGCCGATGCAGCTGGCTCGCTTCCTGCTGTATCCATTGCTGATGCATTAGGTCGTATCCCTGGTGTAACTACCGTGCGTAGTTCTGGTCATACATCTGAATTGAATATTCGTGGTATGAATGGCGACTTTATTGAAACTACTTTGAATGGTAATGAGCAGGCATCTACCAGCTCTTACACGCAAAGTAGCCGCTGGATGGCGTTTGATCAGTATCCAGCTGAGTTGATTACACAAGCTGCTGTTTACAAATCACCAAAAGCTTCTTTGATTGAAGGTGGTGTGGCCGGGACAGTAGAAATGAAAACAGCAAATCCACTGGATGCAAAAGAAGAGCAAAACTTTAACGTAGGTTATCGCCGCTCTTATAACGATGCAGCCAAAAATGTTGGTGCTGATGCCAATGGCGACCGTTTTAGTTTTTCTTATCAAGGTAAATATCTAGAAGATACGTTGGGCGTTGCTGTGGGTTATGCGCGTCTTGAGCAGCCGAATAATTTCGAAGGTTCTCGTGCTGGTGCCGATGATCAAGTTGGCTATCAAAAAGAGAATATTAATGCAGATAGCGTTGTAGAGCGCCGTGCCAGAGCTTATCAATTTCAGGCGGGGACAGGAAATGATACTCGCAATGGTTATTTGGCCACAGTAGTTTTTAAACCAAATGATTCTCTTACGGCTCAACTGGATTATTTTAAATCTGATTATGAATCTCAAGATTTCCGCCATGGCGTGACTATTGGTGGGCTTGGGACTACGCTGGGTGGTTTTTCTTTAACTAATACTACTGTCTCCGATGATGGCCTTTTAACGGGGGGAACTGTAGGTATTACGGCACCTAATACTGAGAATAATTCCAGCCCTTGGTTTGAGGCTCGTACCGAAGATCAAACAACACAAGCTGATTCCGATAGCTATGGCCTCAATCTAGAATGGGCAATTGATGACAGCTCAACATTGAAACTTAATGTTAGTCATAGCGAAGGTACAAAAACTCGTAAAGATCGCCTTGCAACTATGCATGCGTATCAGTTTGGTACTGCAACAGGTGATGTTGGTCATTATGCTGATTCGGGTATTGCTGATGACCCTGCAACTACTGGTATTGATGAAAGTAAATTATGGGTGGTGGATCAGGCTGGCGTAACTGGCACAACTTGGCAAGAGCTTAGCGGCCAAACCATGACTTTTACGGGCAATGGCGATAAGACTCCAACAATTACCTTTAATGATGGCAATCTTCTCACCAGTGACAACATGCGTTTGTCGCGTTACGAAGAGTATCCACACAAATACACAGATACTATCGATAGCTTAAAAGTTGATTTCAAAAGGGATGTGGATCTAAATATTATTAAGTCTTTTGAAGCTGGCGCGCGGATTTCTGATCGTAAGTTTGATTCTAGGCGCGGTGCATTTTTATACGGTAGTCGTGATGGCCAGTTTAACTATGTAGATAATAATGGTCGTTGGGTTTCATATTGCGCCGATAACGTATCAGATATCGCCTGTATGCCGCAGAAGCTTGGTAAGTATGTGAGTGTGGGGAGTGTTGAAGGTGCTCCAGATCATTATGTGGCAGATATGACTCAATTGGCAGATCATATTTTTGGTCGTGGTAATTACCAGGGTAAACAAATTTTCAGTCGTGATTGGACATTTGTAGAATCTGGCGCTCTTGAGGAAAAAGTACAAGCTATTTATCTAATGGCTAACCTAGAGTCTGAAATTGCTGATATTCCTGTGACGGGGAATGTTGGTATTCGTGTTATTAAAACCGATGAGAAAGCCAGCGGCGTACAAAATGTTGGTACTGGAAATGGCCAGCCGATTACTGATGATGTTGGCGTCACCCAAACCAATTATGATTACGTGAAATATGGACCTGAGTACACAGATACTCTGCCATCCTTGAATTTAAATTTTGCTATTACTGATAAAGATAATATTCGTTTCGCGCTTGCTAAAGTTATGGGGCGTCCACCTGCGGGTCAGTTGAAGGGCGGTGCGGGCTCATGGTTGACTAATGTAACCAGAGCTGATGCAAATGGAAATGTAGTTAATGATGCCAACGGAAACCCAATCGTGGACACATATTACAACGTGTGGACTAAGGGATCTCCTTACATCAAGCCGTTCCGTGCCAATCAAGTGGATGTGTCTTATGAGCATTACTTTGATGATGGTGGCTCAGCGACTGTCGCTGTTTTCTGGAAGGATATAAAAAGCTTAACCGAGAAAATAACCTACGCTCGAGGAACTATTAATTTTGCTGATTTAGGAATAGAAATTCCAGCAGGTTATGGGTATTTGGATGGCGAGTTCCAAACAGTGCAAAATTCCAAGAAAGGAGGTTATATTCGTGGATTGGAGTTAGCAACTACGCAAACGTTTACCAGTTTACCTGGTGTATTTGCTGGGCTTGGGGCAACGGCTAGTTACTCTTACACCGAAAGCGAGACGGAAGTTAATGGCGGCGATCTGTTTACTAATAAACTGCCTATTGCAGGATTATCTAAAAATGTATGGAGTTTGACGGGCTTCTGGGATATTGGCCAATTCAGCACTCATCTTAATATCCGTTATCGCGATGATTATGTAATGAATTTGAATATTCCTGGCAGTACAACGCCTGCCCTTGCCAAAGAATATACAACAATTGATTATCAAGCATCTTATGCATTCGATAATGGGATCGACGTAATATTTGAAGCCAATAACTTAACTGATGAAGCAAATATCGCTTCTTATGGAGAGGAGTCAGCGTTGGGCGAATACAAAACGTTTGGTCGTACTTATTATCTTGGGTTTAATTACAAGTTTTAATATTTTGTAGATAGCCTCAGTTGTTAAGGGGTATGTTAGAAGGCCGCCCGTTAAGCTATGCTTGCCGGGCGGTTTTTGTTTAGATGCCCAATCGATTGCAAAACACAGAGAATTTAAAGAAATAACGATGAGAATATCTATGAAAAAAATAATGTTGTGTATGTGTGGCTTTTTGATGGCAATGAGTGTCTCCGCCAAAGAGTTTGAGATTAAGCACCTTGAGCCATTAAATTGGTGGGTGGGCATGCATCATCCGGAATTACAACTGATGGTGAATGGCGATAATATTTCTGCGTTAACGCCGAGTATTAATTATGAAGGCGTAACATTGGTGGGCGTTGAGAAAACAGATAATAAGAATTATTTGTTTGTTAATTTGCGTGTTGCCGATACTACGAAACCTGGAAAATTTAAAATTGCATTTAAGCAGGGCGAAAAAGAAGTTACTAGTGTGGAGTATCGTTTGGATTCTCGCATAAAAAATTCAGCAGAGCGTAAAAGTTTTGATGCGAAGGATGTAATTTATTTGTTGGTGCCGGATCGTTTTGCAAACGGTAATCCTACAAACGATACACAAAAAAGTTTATTAGAAGGCGTTGATCGTAGTAAGTCTGGTGGTCGTCACGGTGGCGACATTAAAGGTGTGCAAGATCATTTGGATTATATCGCCAGTATGGGTTATACCATGGTGTGGCCTACGCCTTTTATTCAAAATGACCAAGAAAATTATTCTTACCATGGCTACTCTGCTACTAACCACTATCAAGTAGATGCACGTTTTGGCTCCAATGAAGATTATAAAAATTTGGTTGTTGCTGCTAATAAAAAAGGCCTTGGGATGATTCAGGATATTGTGTTAAATCACATTGGTTCTGGGCATTGGTGGATGAAAGATTTACCGGCAAAAGATTGGGTTAATTTTCCTGATAAATATACCGAGACAACTCACAGGCGTACAACGCTTCATGATATCCATGTAGCAGCAGATGATCGCGAGCTGTTCTCTAGTGGTTGGTTTGTGGGAAGCATGCCAGATTTAAATCAACGCAATGCGCATTTGGCAACGTATTTAATTCAAAACACTATTTGGTGGATTGAATACGCCAATCTTTCTGGTGTTCGCGAAGATACGTACTCGTATTCTGATAAAAATTTCCTTGCGGTGTGGAGTAAGGCGGTAACTGATGAATATCCAAATTTAAATATTGTGGGTGAAGAGTGGTCGCCAAATACTGCAATCGTATCTTCATGGCAAAAAGGTAAAGTGAATGCAAACGGTTATGTTTCCAGTCTGCCAAGCTTGATGGATTTCCCAACCAATTATGCAACGGTAGAGGCATTTTCTGAACCGGAAGGTTTTGCGACAGGTTTCGTCAAATTATATGAATGTTTGGCGAATGATTTTCTCTATGCTGATCCAATGCATTTGGTCATATTTCCTGAAAACCATGATACACCACGTATATTTTCAGTTGTAAATGAAGATATCAATTTATATAAAAACGTGATGGTTTACTTCGCGACGTTGCGCGGTATCCCGCAGTTTTTCTACGGCTCAGAAGTGTTACTAAAAAGCCCTAAAGAGCGCGATGATGGTGTGGTGCGTTCTGATATGCCTGGTGGTTGGGCTGGCGATAAGGTAAATGCGTTCACCGCTAAAGGTTTGTCTGCACAGCAAAAAGAAGCACAGTCTTATGTAAAGTTTCTGTTGAATTGGCGTAAGACAAATGCTGCAATACATGAAGGGAAGCTTTTGCATTATGTTCCTAGAGAAGGAACTTATGTTTACTTTCGCTACACTGATAATAAGAAAGTCATGGTCGTTTTAAATAAAAATGCTAAAGATACTAATCTTGATTTAAGTCGCTTTCATGAAATGTTGGATGGCAACGCTCAGGGTAAAGAGGTATTCACGAATGCTTCTGTCGACCTTACAAAGCCATTAGCATTGAAAGCCATGACTCCCGTTATTATAGAAATGTAAGTGTAAGTAGTAATTAGTAGTTAAATTAAAACATCCTCAGGTAGGTTTTCTTACTTGAGGATTTATAAAATAATAATAAAACCATAGAGTTGGCCATGAAAAAATTAGTGCTATCCATTTGTTTTTTTCTGTTGATTGTATCAATGCAGTCTTACGCAGAAACAAAAAACGTCACGTCACCTAATGCTACCATTTTAGTCAATGTTAGCGATGATGGGGGTGTGCCTGGATATAGCATTCAATATCGTGGTGAAGAAATTGTTAGGCATTCCGCACTTGGATTAGAATTTAAAGACATCGATGGCTTTGTGCGCAATATGCACATCGTTAAATCGGAGATTCATTCGAGTAATACCACATGGACCCAGCCATGGGGTGAGCGTAAATTTGTTAAAGATAACCATAAAGAATTAGCAATAGATTTTGTACAAAATCAAAAGCCTTTTCATCATATGATTGTACGTATAAAAGTATTTGATGATGGTGTTGGTTTTCGCTACGAAGTTGCAAAACAGTCCGGTTTGAATACTGTCGAAATTGTCGATGAGAAAACGGAATTTGTTATTCCCAATAGTGAAAGAACTACCGCATGGTGGATTCCCGGTCGCATGCCCTTGATTGATGAATATTTATATAACACCACGCAGTTGTCAGTAATGTCGCGCGCGCAAACTCCGATGACAATGAAATTACCTTCAGGCGTACATATGGCGATTCATGAAGCTGCATTGGTCGATTATGCAGCCATGACCTTGGAGCAAAAGAAGCCGGGTATTTTAAAGGCTGACTTAACGCCTTGGTACGACGGTATTCGTGTGAAAACACAAACGCCTTTTTCATCGCCTTGGCGAACCATTCATATTGCATCTACTGCAATTGGATTATTAAATTCCGATTTGATTTTAAATTTAAACGAATCTAATAAATTAGGCGATGTGAACTGGGTTAAACCAGGAAAATATATAGGGATATGGTGGGGAATGCAGTCGGGTGCTATGACGTGGGGTTCAGGTCCGCATCATGGTGCAACGACAGAGCAAGCAAAAAATTACATGGATTTTGCCGCAAAATATGGTTTTGCGGGTGTGCTGGTTGAAGGGTGGAATCAAAGCTGGGATGGCGATTGGATTGCGAATGGCGATAAATTTAGTTTTACGAAATCTTACCCTGATTTTAATTTGGCAGACGTCGCTCGTTACGGAAAATCAAAAGGCGTTAATTTAATCGGGCATCATGAAACGGCGGGCGCTGTTAGCAATTACAGAAATCAAATGGCTGATGCATTTGATTTGTATCAAACGGTGGGTGTCACGCAAGTTAAAACGGGCTATGTGTGTGATCACGATAAGGTGAGGCGAATTGATGATGCTGGCATTGAGCGCAACGAATGGCACGATGGCCAATTTATGGTGAACGAATATTTATATTCTGTTACAGAAGCCGCTAAACGTCAGATCAGTATAGATACCCATGAGTCAATAAAAGATACTGGTTTACGCCGCACTTATCCAAATTGGATTTCGCGTGAAGCCGCGCGCGGGCAAGAATTTAATGCGCCTTGGTCGGCAATCGCTAATCCTCCAGAGCATACGGTGTTATTACCTTTTACTCGGTTATTGGCTGGGCCGATGGATTACACTCCAGGTATTTTTAATTTAGCACCTTTTGGTTTGAATTCGGAACATCGTGTTAAAAATACCCTAGCAAAAGAGTTGGCATTGTATGTTGTGATTTATAGCCCTATTCAAATGGCGGCAGACGTCATTGATAATTATTATGAAAAAGATGGCAAAACACTTCGCAAGGGATTTCAATTTATTTTAGATGTGCCTACAGATTGGGAGCAAAGCCGAGCGTTGATGGGGGAGGTGGGTGACTACGTTGCTTTTGCGCGCAAACAGCGTAATGGCGATGATTGGTTTTTGGGTGCGATTACTGACGAAAATACACGCAAGCTTTCACTTAAACTAAACTTTCTTGATGTTAAGAAAAAATACATAGCTGAAATTTATCGTGATGGAGAAATGGCGGATTGGAAAACAAATCCATACGATATGGTAATTGAACGAAAAGCAGTTAAATCTAAAGATGTGTTGGATGTAAATCTAGCGGCAAGCGGCGGTGTGGCGATTCGCTTTAAATTGGAAAAGTAGTAAAGCTGTAGCGATATCTAATTTTCGCTCTCCAATTTGAATAGCTTCCGCTTAGTATTATATTGCTCATCGTAGCCTTCTTTAAATCCAGGAATGCTGAAAAACAATTTATCAAAGCTGCCGTCAGCTTGCGATGCTTTTAATCCGCGTTCGATACGATCAGCAAGAGCTTTATTTTTTTTGTTAACAAAATAATAAAAAGGAGCATCGTAGTAGAGCATTAGATGTTGGTCGACAATAATATTTTGGTTTTTATGTGCTTCTGCTTCATTATTGATTTCATACAATCCACGCGAAAAAAAATCAAATCGTTTTGCGATCAGCATTTTAAATAAAGAGTCATATTGCATACTGGTGACAACATTAAAATCGTTTTTACGCATTATATCTGTGTCTGGCCATTGCGCGCCTAATCCTGCTTTTAGGGTGCGTAATTCCTCTAACGTATTAATTTTTTCAAACTTCTCTTTGTCTTCTTTGCGAATAAGTAATACACGATAACTGTTGAGGTCGCGTAAGAGTGAAATGCGTACAGGAAGAAGATTTTGTTCTCGCTTTTTATCGCGCATTGTCCATAGCACGCTGATCGTTCTATTATTATTTAATTCAGATAAATACCGTTCGGTAGTGAAAGTCGCAGATGCATAGCTGATGGTATAAGGCCCCTCAGCTTCTGTTTTGCTAAGCGCCAATGCTAAAAGTTTATAAAAATAAGTGTATTGAGGTGTGGCGTCTGGCTCTAAGGGCGGGATAACAACATTGAGTGTTTGGGCAATACTTATATGGCTAGCACACATGAATACTATGCAAATGCCTATACGCAATAGTGGTAATAGCTTGGTTTTTATCATTGTCGAGCTACATCTCAGATGTTAATTATCGTGTATGTGGCATCTTAAGTTATTTTGGCTCAATAATCATCCAGTAGTTAACCGCATCGAGCGCGGCTAACTATTTTGTTGTTGGTTTTGTTATTGGCTTTGTTTGAGTGCTTTTAAGCTCCATGCGATGGCTTCGGAATAAAATGCTTCAGGTAGCATGGGTTTTAGCTGAGTGAGGGTATTGTTAATGTCATCAATAGTGGAGCTTGAAATATTGATGTGGCCCACTTTTCGGCCGGGACGAACCTCTTTACCGTACCAATAAGTGCGAGCGGAGGGCAGGCTGAGCCAGTTTGGATTGTATGTAGTCCCGATTAAATTAATCATTACATTCTGGCCAAGAATGGTTGCCGTTGGAATAGCAAGATCGGCGGTGGCGCGCAGGTGATATTCAAATTGACTAATGCTGGCGCCAGCTTGAGTCCAATGGCCGGAGTTATGAACGCGTGGCGCTAATTCATTAATAAGCAGTTGATCGCCAATACGAAAACACTCCATCGCCATTACGCCGACATAATCCAGTTCATTTAACAGCTTGCCAAGCATGGTTTCAGCTTGCGGTTGTAGATGTTGCAACCGAGTTAACGGTGCAACAGACGCATACAGAATGCCATTCAAATGCAAATTAAGTGTGAGCGGATAAAATACACACTCGCCCGCGCGGTTGCGAACACCAATCAGTGAAACTTCTTCGTCAAAAGCAATAGCTTGCTCGGCGATAGCTTCGCCCTGCCAATCAGCGGGGACTTGATCATCCTGGGTGCGAAGCCAATGCTGGCCTTTACCGTCGTAACCACCGGTGCGGCGCTTCAGGAGTACGCGGTCGCCGAGTTGGTCATAAAGTTCGTTGGCGGTAATGTCGCCCGCCACATTGCGCCAGGGCGCAGTGCCTAAACCGAGTGAATCAATGAGTTCTTTTTGGGTTTTTCGATCTGCCAGGCGGCCAAACACCTGCTTATTGATAAAATGCGGGTGTTGCGCCAAGGTGTGAGTGACCAATGTATCTGGCCACTGTTCACGTTCTGCAGTTACTAAATCATTGGCTTGTAATGCTGGCGCGCTGATTTCGTTGATGTCGACGGGGCGCACATCTAGCGCGAGCGGCATGCCGGCATGTTTAAGCATAGCGCCGAGTTGGCCTGCACCTAAAACCCAAATTGGTTTGCTAATACTCATTATAGTGGCTCGAACTTAATCAACGCTTGGATCTGGATTATCTAATACAGCTTGGGTTTGAGTTTCGCGGAAGTCATCCACGCGTATGCCGAGTTCGCGGTCGTTAAGCGCTAATATTTGACATGCTAAAAGACCGGCATTAAATGCGCCTGCTGTACCAATTGCTAGAGTGCCAACGGCAATACCTTTTGGCATTTGCACAATGGATAACAAACTGTCCATGCCGTTAAGCGCTTTGCTTTGCACGGGAACGCCTAACACAGGCAGGCGAGTATGGGCGGCAATCATGCCGGGCAAATGCGCCGCGCCGCCAGCACCGGCGATAATCACTGCAAAACCATTATCGACCGCTTCTTCGGCAAAAGTAGCGAGTTTTTTAGGTGTGCGGTGAGCAGATACGACTTCAGTATGGTACTCAACCCCCATTTTTTGCAGTATTTCAACTGCAGCTTGCATGGTTGCCCAATCGCTCTTGGAGCCCATAATTACGGCGACTTTGTTAGTCATAATGAATCTTCCAGTAAGGCTGATTTATAGAAAAAGGGGCGTATATTATCACAGGCGGCGCCATTTGCTAAAAGCTTGTCTCGGAATGGCGATGATTTTTGGCTAAGGCGGTTCGCCCCATGCTAAATAGGTGTTGGCCTCAAATAGATACAAACATAGACTTTGCCGTTACGTGAACATAGACTCAGGCGAGTATCGATCAATTTCAGCAGTAGGGTTTCAGGGTAATGCAATCAAAGTGCGCGCGTCTGGACCGTTTTGTCAGTGTTAAAACGGGAATTAATCGCAAAGATGTCAGGTCAATGCTTGCGCAAAAGCGGCTTAAAGTTGATGGCGATTTTGCTACGGATATTCATCAGCTCATCAATGAATTTACGCATGTCGTTTTAGATGAGACAGTTTTACAAGCTAAGGCACCGGTTTACATCATGATGAACAAGCCCATTGGTGTAGTGAGTGCGACTAAAGATGAAAAACATAAAACCGTTATTGATGTGTTGAATGAAAATTTTACCAGCGACATTGATAGTTCTTCTCTGCATATTGTCGGTCGACTAGATTTCAAGACGTCAGGATTATTATTGCTCACTAATGATGGCCGCTGGTCGCGAAATCTCACGACACCAGAACAAAAAATTGAAAAGTTATATTGCGTGACTTTAGCCCACCCAATTAATAAAAATTATATTCAGGCTTTTGCCGAAGGTATGTATTTTCCTTATGAAAATATAACGACAAAACCTGCAAAACTGGAGATTATTAATGACTATGTTGCACATGTTCGTTTAGTCGAAGGCCGCTATCATCAAATAAAACGTATGTTCGGTCGTTTTCAAAATCCTGTGATAGGGTTGCATCGGATGGCGATTGGAAAGTTGCAATTAGATGCTGCGCTTTTGCCGGCAGAAAGTAGGCTGTTAACAGAGCATGAAGTTCTTCATATTGGATAGGCTGATCATTTTTGTTTGTGTATTTATCTAATTTTAATGCATATATGTTAAGTTTGAATTTTCATGGTATTGTTCAAACAGAAAAATTCTACGCATTATAAAAAATAAGGAGTTCTTGAATGGCTGAAACAATAAAGGGTACGTTAAATTCAGATGCATTAAATACCGCTTCTTTGCATAAAGGCGCGTTGGATTTAGGGGCGCGTATTCAAAAAAAACACATACAAGTAACTCATTATTTAACCCAAACCAAACCTACCAAACGTCGCTTGCTTAATTCTTCCATTATTGGTGGCAGTTTGTCGGCGTTGCTCACGGCGGGTCCAGCGTTGGGCGGTCAGTCATTTTCTACATGGTTGACGGGATCTTTTGGTTTGAATTCTCCCTCATGGCAAATTTTGTGTGGCGCAGCGGCAGTGTGTTCGCTAGTGGCGACAGTTTCATTGCAATTATTAAAGTCCAATCGTTTGGAAGAAAATTTAGCAAAAGCACAAGTGTGCAGCGCTAAATTAGAAATATTGGAAATAGGGTTAGGTGCTGGCCAAATTGATGAAAAGCAAGCATTGGCAGAATATATCCGCTGTGTCGAAGGAACAGATTTTTTGCAGGGAGAGGAAGCGTAAGTGAGTGCGTAGATTTTGGATTGACTTAAGGAAAATAAAATTCGCGGTTAGATAATTGATTAATTGCCTATAATAGAAAAAACCGCGAATTTTAAGATTACTTGTTTACCGCTTCAAAACTAATATCTTTTAGTGCATCTAATGGTGCCGTATTTTTCTCTACAAGTGCTTCACCATTTTGATCGATATATAAAGCAGAGATGTTATTTTCATTAGAAATTTTTGTCCCTTCCTCACTGCCTAAACACAATAGCGCTGTTGACCATGCATCAGCAACCGTAGGATCTGGGTGCACTACGGTAACGGATACAGTGTGATGATCAACGGATTTGCCCGTGCGCGCATCGAGTATATGACTGTAGCGTTTTCCGTTGTTATCAAAGTAGTGACGATAAGTGCCCGATGCCATAAGAGAAAAAGGTGCTCCAGAATTGAAGGACACTATTTTTTCTAATTTCCTCTCATTGGGTAAGGGCTTTTCCAATGCGATACGCCATGCGCTACCATCTGTTTTTTTGCCGCGCGTTTTTAGCTCTCCGCCAATTTCCACTAAATAATTTTCTATGTGATGTGATTCTAAAATGTTGGCAATGCGGCCAACACTATAACCTTGGCCAATGGACGATAAATCTACGCGCAAATTGGACAATGTTTTGCGAATATGATTTTTATCAAGTGTTTCTAATTTATTCATACCTACCAGCGCGCGCGCTTGTTGTAACTCTTCATCATTGGGAAGATGAAATGTATCTTTTTTAAATCCCCATAAATCAAATAGTGGTTTAATCGTTAAATCGTAACAGCCATTGCTGGCTTTACTTACATGACGCGCTATTTCGATGAGGTTGACGATTTCTTCGGTTATTTCTTGCGGCTCGGTGTTTAGTTGAGCATTAAATTTTTCGATGGTTGAGTCATCGCGATAATTCGATATTTCTTTGTCGAGCCGATTAAATTCAGCGGTAATTTCTTGTTCAATTATTTTCTGCTCATCTTTGTTTTTTAAGTCAAACGTAATATGGTACGTTGTGCCTTGCGCAAATCCTTCCGTGTGAGCGAGTTCTGATTTTTTAGTACATCCATAGAAACAAAGCGCTAGACTACATAAAGCCAGGGATGATAAATATTTCATGATAATTAAGTTGTCGGAATAGGGGGCGGCATTATAGCGTGATAATGGCGCTAAATTGCTCAAGCGCCATCGCTTTTTGGGGTATGTATTATTCTATAAAGGTGGGAGCGGGTGTTGAGGTTAAATCATCTCCGTCGCGGTTAGGAAAAACAGATTCAACATCGCCATCTTTTGTCATGAGTAAGCAGCCTACTTTGTTAACGGTAATGTAGGTGAGTATTTTTGAATCTTGTACCGCTCTGCCGATGCGAAAATCGCGTGGTCGATCTTTCCATTCTTTGTGCGAGCTACGTTTGCTAACGTTATCTTGTGGTGTGCCTACTTTTGTGAGGCTTTGCTCAATCCAGCGAATAGTGTCTGCTTCGCTCCAATTTTTAGGGAAGATGGATTTCCATTCTGGGCCGTAAATTTTTCCACCAATATCTATTTTCACATTGGCGCGGTAAGGTTTATTGGCAAGGCGTAAGCCTGCGTTTATGCCATCAATTTGTGTAATGATAAGTTTTTTATTGATGAGATTTTTTCGTTGTTCAGAATGAAAGCCAGCAAAACTACCTTTGGAGTTCAATTCGCCATCAAAAATATGAGTGACGACACTAGGTTTTAAGCTGTAACGTTTAGTTAATGGCATAGAGTTCTCTCCTAATGGATAATAGTTTTTGATGTGGTTTGTGTGACGGTATATTGCAGGCAAGCATAGTGCTTTTTGTTGGTTGCCCACAATAAATTTAGATGACAGTGGAGTATAAAAGGAGATCTAAAATGGCAATGATATATTCTGTAAATCAAACCAGTGCGTGCTTACTAGTTCAGTTCGCACAAAAAATATGGCTGGAAACTGATACTCCACCCAGTTTGGCAAATCAGCAGCGTTATTTAATGGTTCATGATTTATATATAAAGGCGCGTAGCTATAGCCTTATTAATAAAGTGGCTTTTTGGTTTGCACTTTTCTTGGGGATCGCTGTTGTGCTGTGGCCAGCGATTTCTATTTTTGCGCAGGATTTTGGTTGGGAGAAAGAGTTTTTGAAATCGGCAATTGTGCAGACCACAGTAACGGCTTTTGCGGGGTTGACCTTTGCCATTTATGGGCATTACAAAAAACGCCAGTTATATATAGAAAATATTATGCGATCATTAATTTATGCATCTGAATGGAATCAGAGTAGTATTGACCGTGTATTAAGGGAGATGGGGCGTATTGATGCAGGTTTCGGATTTTCTGACGTGTTAGATAAAAAAGAAACTGAGCAAGAAAAAAGTGAACGAGAAAAATTGGAGAAAGAAAATAAATGATGTGGATTGTAAGTAAGTATTTTATTACGGCTTTTATGGTGGCATTGATTTCTGAATTGGCAAAACGTAGCGATAAGTTGGGTGGTTTTGTTGCGGCATTGCCATTAGTGACGGTGCTGACACTTATCTGGTTGTATGTGGAGCATCAGCCGGAGGCAAAAATTGCTAATCATGCTTGGTATACTTTTTGGTATGTCATTCCTACGCTGCCGATGTTTTTAGTATTTCCGTGGTTGTTATCGCGTTGGGGTTTTTGGCCAACCTTGTTGACATGCATTGTTTTAACGTTTGTTTTGTTTGGTGGTTTTGCTTTGCTACTAAAAAAATTCAATATTCACCTGTTATAATTCAGGTAAATATTGAGCCGGTCTTAATTTTTAGCGAAAATGTTTTCGAAACGTTTATCAGGAATCAGCCACATCAGTGCAACAAGCGCATAAAAAAATCCTGAAAACCATGTGTTCATGTAAGCGCAGCCAATGGCCATTACATAAAACAAAACGGATATTTTGCCTTTGATATCTTTACCGACTGCGAGCTTCAGTTGTGAGTGTTCTTCGTCGGTTTTAATAATTGCCCATTGTAAAATATTAAATGCAATCGCGGCCATCAACAATGCTACGCCGTAAAGCGCCACAGGCATTGCGGAAAAATGATTTTCGCCCATCCAACCTGTTACAAAAGGTATAAGTGATAGCCAAAATAATAAATGCAAGTTGGCCCAAAGCACACCGCCGGAAATTTTTTGTGTGGCATGTAATAAATGGTGATGGTTGTTCCAATATATGCCTATGTAAATAAAGCTCAGTACGTAACTTAAAAAAACTGGAATTAAAGGGATAAGAGATTGCGCATTATCGCCATGCGGTACTTTGAGCTCTAAAACCATAATGGTAATAATGATGGCAAGTACGCCATCGCTGAATGCTTCTAATCTACCTTTACCCATCATAGCTACTGCCCTGCCTTTTTATGTAATGCACATATCTTAAAGTGTAAAAGATGAAATTCAACGAATCATTGTATTTTCTTCTTTCCAAAACAACTTTTTCTGCCACAAACAAACTTTTTGCCCCATGACGATACAAAAATTCTCCATTGAGCACGATAAAACACTTTATACGGACTTCTACACCCTATAAATAAATTTATGGATTTCTTCTTAATTGCTCATGAACTGTTACTGGCTACAGCAGTAATTAATCTCTAAGTCCTAGAATTTAAACAATAATTTTATATATTCTTCTATCGGGTTGATATTTTTTCTATCGCTAATCGGCACAATTTTTTGCATATGCACCATAAAAATGCGCAGTGTTTTTATTTCGCATAAATATGGTACAGAAAAAGTGATGGGTATTGCTTTAAAACGCTCATGTCAATAATTGTCTTGTTCTATAAAAGTGCAGTCATAAAAAATGACAAAAGTTCTCGAGCCAAAACAGCGCAAATTGAGTGTTTAACGATCATTGGCACAGAGTTTGAATAGGTCATCTCGTGCAGCATCCACTTGCGTCTTGTGCAGTGGCAACCCTTTTTGAAATAACAAACATATTTTCCTTGATTGATTTTATTTTCCAATTCGTAGGTTAGGAGCAAGATTATGAGTTTTACCGCAAAGACAAAAAATACAAATGCTTTTACAAAAAAATCGAATACGTTGAGCAATATTATTCGTGCAACAATTAAAGTGACTGTTGGTGTAACGGCTGCATTTGCATTAGTGGTATCAGCTCAAGCTGCGACCGGAAAGCCAGAAAAAGAAAATTTAAAATTTGGTTTTATAAAATTAACCGATATGGCTCCTCTCGCCGTTGCGTTAGAAAATGGTTATTTTGAAGATGAGGGTTTGAGCGTAGAGCTTGAAGCGCAAGCTAACTGGAAAGTTGTATTGGATCGTGTACTCACTGGTCAGCTTGATGGCTCGCACATGTTGATGGGACAACCTGTTGGTGCAGCTGCAGGTTTTGGTACTAGCGGAGAATTGGTTTACGCCTATGCACTTACGCAAAATACTTATGCTTGTACGGTTGGCAATGACATTTGGAATATGATTAAAAAATCCCTTCCTAAAGGGGCTGATGGAAAACCTATTCATCCCATCAGTGCAGCAGCATTAAAACCTGTTATCCAGAATTTTAAAAATCAAGGTAAGCCATTCAATATGGGTATGGTATTCCCAGTATCTACTCACAATATGGGATTGCGTTATTGGTTAGCGGCAGGTGGTATTAATCCTGGCTTTTATGCACCACAAAAAGGTGACACGAGCGGCCAGATTGGTTCTGATGCATTGCTTTCAGTAGTTCCACCACCACAAATGCCCGCAACCTTAGAGGCAGGCACTATTAATGGCTATTGCGTGGGCGAGCCTTGGAATCAGCAAGCAGTATTTCGCGGAATTGGTGTGCCAGTTATCACAGTGCACAATCAAATTGCTGACAAAATTTTTGGTGTAACCAAAGCGTGGGCAGAAAAAAATCCAAACACACATATTCACGTAGTGAAAGCATTAATTCGTGCGGGTAAGTGGTTGGATGACAAAGAAAATGCCAACCGTCAGGCTGCAGCGAAAATGATTTCCAATCCAAACTATGTGGGCGCGGATTATAAAGTTATCGCTAACTCTATGACCGGTATATTTGAATATGAGCGTGGTGATGTGCGTAAAGAGCCGGATTTCAACGTATTTTTCCGCTACAACGCGTCTTATCCTTTCTTCTCTGATGCTGTTTGGTATTTAACGCAAATGCGTCGTTGGGGTCAAATTCCTGAAGCAAAACCAGACAATTGGTATTTCGATATGGCAAAGAAAATTGCTAGGCCAGAAGTTTATCAGCAAGCTGCTAAAGATTTGATTGAAGAAGGAAAAATGACTGCCGCTGACTTCCAGGACTTCAATAAAACTGATGGATATCGTTCACCAGATGCAACTGAGTGGATGGATGGAATTAAATTTGACGGTCACAAGCCAAATGATTATTTAAAACTGTTCGCTATTGGTTTGAAAGGCGACGAGAAAATTTAAAGCAGTATTTAATAAGCAATGATGTTAGGTATTACTTGTTTTAAATCAGCTGTGTCATTACCGCGCAGCTGATTTAAAAAAGATTAAACGCTGGAGGCAACAAAATGAATAACGTGACCGCTACAATAGCAAGTATTAAGAAAGTAAAAATATCAACTGCAAAAATACATGATTTGGTACTTGGAACATTTATTCCTGCGGTTGGTTTGGCGATTTTTTTACTTCTTTGGCAAGTGGGTTCGCAGAGTATTAAAACTTCTCTTGGCGCCTTTCCTGGCCCTAAAGAAGTTGTTGTTCAATGGGGCAACTTAGTTGCCGAGCATAAAGAAGAAAAAGCACGTGAAGTTGCTTTTTATGAGCGTCAAGCCAAACGGAATACAGAAGCATTACAGGCTGATCCTAATGCAGAAATTAAAAAGCGCGAATACACAGGTCGCCCAACATTTTTTGACAAAATCCAAACCAGTTTGGTGACGGTGTTGTGTGGGTTTTTCTTGGCAACGTTTATTGCAATTCCGGTAGGCATTGTTATTGGGTTGAGCCAATCACTGTACCGCGCATTTAACCCTATCATTCAAATATTTAAACCTATATCTCCTTTAGCATGGTTGCCATTGATTACGTTGGTAGTAAGTTCTGTATATACCAGCGAAGCGCCTATGTTTCAAAAATCATTTATTATTTCATTACTCACAGTAACGCTTTGCTCTCTGTGGCCAACGATGATTAATACCGCTGTTGGTGTTGCGGGCGTGAGTAAAGATTTAATCAACGTTAGCCGTGTATTGCGTTTGGGTTGGTTCACACATGTTAGGAAAATTGTATTACCTTCTTCTATTCCGATGATGTTTACTGGCTTACGTTTGTCTTTGGGTATTGCTTGGATGGTGCTTATTGCTGCTGAAATGCTAGCGCAAAATCCTGGGCTTGGAAAATTTGTATGGGATGAATTTCAAAATGGTTCGTCAGATTCATTGGGTCGTATTTGCGTCGCTGTACTCACGATTGGTTTTATTGGTTTTGCTTTAGATCGCACATTACTTTTCATTCAAAGTTGGGTGAATTGGGATAAGAGTGCAGTGGTACGTTAATAAGCTACGATTTTATATTATTTTAAGTAAACAGATATTATTTTCCTCGCTGCGGCGTAAAAAATAGGATTACATTATGAGCCAAGTACATTTAGAAATTTCGCAAGTTGGCATAGATTTCCCTACACCTAATGGCCCATTTTGTGCGCTACAAGATGTAAATTTAAAAATTATGAAAGGTGAGTTTGTTTCATTGATTGGCCACTCTGGCTGCGGAAAATCAACTGTATTAAATATTGTTGCGGGTTTATATAAGGCGACCACTGGTGGAGTGATGCTGAATGGTCGCGAGGTGAATGAGCCAGGACCAGAGCGTGCAGTGGTATTTCAAAACCATTCGCTATTGCCATGGTTGACTGCATATCAAAATGTTGAGCTGGGCGTAAAGCCTGTATTTAAAGGTAAAAAAACCAAAGCTGAAATGCGTGAATGGATTGAACACAATTTAGAGTTGGTGCACATGACACATGCTATGCATAAGCGCCCTGATGAAATTTCTGGCGGGATGAAACAACGTGTTGGTATTGCTCGTGCGTTGGCAATGGAGCCGCAAGTGTTGTTAATGGATGAGCCTTTCGGTGCGCTTGATGCATTGACGCGTGCGCACTTACAGGATTCGTTAATGGAAATTCAAAATACGCTAGGCAATACAGTTATCATGATTACTCATGATGTAGATGAGGCTGTATTGCTTTCAGATCGTATTGTGATGATGACTAATGGCCCTTCGGCAACTGTCGGCGAAATTCTTGATGTTAAATTAGAGCGTCCACGCAATCGTTTGGCTTTAGCGGATGATCCTGAGTACAATGGTTATCGCAGTGCAGTGTTGCGTTTCCTGTATGAGAAACAAAAAAAAATTGAACCGATTTCCATAAAACGCGCAGAAAAAGAAGCAGAGAAAGTGAAAAGTAAGCAAGTTGCTTGATAACAATACTCGCAGCGCACAATCATTCAAGCAAAGGATATTGAATGATTGTTGCGGTTACTGTTCAGCTTGCCAATTGTGGTTAATGATTGCCCAGCGTTCGTGATCCTTCCATTCTTTTCCATCCACTTGTAAATATTGTGGTGAAAATCCCTCTTGTTTGAACCCTGCTTTTTGTACCAATACTTTTGATGCATAGTTTTCAGGTTGTATATTCGCTTCTAAGCGATGCAACTTTAAATTTGAAAATGCTTCGGTAATTATTAGTTGAATACCTTGCTTCATATATCCTTTATTACTGTAAGGCGAAAATGCTTGATAGCCAAGGTATGCAGATTGAAAAAGTCCGCGTATGACTCCGGTTATATTAAATACGCCTACAATGTGTTGGTTTTCTTTTAAACACACTAGATATAAATACGGCGATTGGATGTAGTCTGTGTAATTTTGTGGTGGATATGACCAAGGTTGATGTAATGTTTTACTATTATTGAATGCCTCCTCCAGGGGGGGCGTAATCATCTGCGTTGGGTTTTCTCAGATAAACAGAATAATCATGTTGCATATTCCTTTGGTTTCCTTTGATATATTTAAACAAATAGATATTGAAAAAAACTAGCGCGGTATTAAAGCGTCTAGCCCTTGTTCTTTTAAGTGTTTATGCGTTTTTTGTTTTTCTGCTTCTGTTGGTTGATACAAACCTTCTCGTTGTGAACTGGGCAGACCTGTAATTGATTGCATGTAATGTGTTGCAGAGTATCCCCCTATGAAAAATGGATTGGCGATTGGGTTTGAAAATATTTTTTCGGGTGAGATGATCCTAAATCCTTTTTCGATTAATGCGTCGACTAAGTTGACCATGCTGTATGCGGTTATATCGGTTTCATGCAATAAAATAACTTGGCGTGGACTGTAGCCCAAAAGCAATAAAGCTTTTGCGTTGTACGCAGTGATGTCATCCATTATTATTTTTACATAAGCATTCTTTAATTTTTCTATATCGACGTATTTGCTATCGGCTAGTTGAGATTGATATAGCTGGTCTAAGTAATCATCGTGTGCTTCATAAGTGGTATAGGTGGGTTGGTAACCGTGCTCTGCTAAATATTGCTGCAATGCTGATAATATTTTTGCATCGCCACCTTCATACAAATAGGGGAAATAGATGTGTTGATGATAATTAATGTATTGGCTTAATATTATATTAGCTTTCAGTATGTCGATTTGATTATGGGAACTATCTTTCCTGCTGAGTAACGATTCATATGCTCCTGCATTAACCAGTAGTTGCCCTGCATCGTCGTAAAATACTATTTGATCAATTGTTTTCTTATTGATGTCTGCGGTACGAATTAAAAACATGGATTGCGGTACATCCACACGTTTTAAACTATTAACCAACATTTTTGCGCGCGCCAAACCATCCAGGCTAGTGGAGGGCGATAGTGTATTGGTAAATGCAAAAGCGATTTCTTGGGCGGATGCTGAACTGCTAATCCCGGAAAGAAGCAATGCTCCACAGAAAAGAAGCAGAACCATTAAACGTCTCAAAAGAATATTAGCACTCTGTCTATTCATAGAAACACCTGATGTTGTAATGACATTACTTCAATTTTTTATTGTAGTTGTTTTGGTTTACGCGGATTGTGTATCTTCATTGTAGTGTAGAAATTCTATTTATTGCTGCTTTGCTTTTCCGTGTCAGGATTGATACTTGCACATAAAAACAAAAAAGCCGCAGCTCTTTCGAAGTGCGGCTTTTTTGTTTTTAAGTTGACTGATATTAGCCGGTGTTACGCATGCCCGCTGCAATACCCGCCATAGTTACTTTAAGCGCACGCTCAAGTTCAGGGCTGATTGCATCGCTGCTGCGGTAACGCTTTAATAGCTCCGCTTGCAAGTAGTTAAGCGGATCAACATATGGTTTACGTACGGCGAGTGATTGGCGCAATAGTGGTTCGTCGCTGAGTAATACATCCTGTTTTTTCAGTTGATTAATCAGTTTTTCAATCGCAGTTACATCGGCACGCAATTGTTGTCCCAAACCATGATATTCAACGGGTACTAATTGTTGTTCATAGTAGCTGGAGATTGGGTTGTCAGCTTTACCGATTACCATTTCCAAAAGATCAAGGAAGCTGGAAAAGAATGCCCAGTTGGAAACCATATTTTCCAAGCACTTGGGGTCATTCTCAAGCGCATATTCCAGTGCTTGGCGCGCACCCAACCACGCGGGCAAGTTCAGGCGAACTTGCGTCCATGCGAATACCCACGGAATAGCGCGTAAACTTTCGACGCCACCAGTGGATTTACGCTTAGCGGGACGGCTGCCGAGTGCAAGCAAGCTAAGTTCTTGTTCTGGTGTGAGGCTGCGGAAGTAAGGCACGAAATGTTCGTGACCGCGTACAACGCTGCGATAAGCTTCAAGGCTTGCATGTGCCATACGCTCCATCATGTCACGCCATTCTGGTTTTGGTGCGGCGTGAGGAGAGATGGTCGCACGCAAAGTCGCAATCATATAAGACGATAGATTGCTGAATGCAACGCGAGGCAAACCGAATTTGTAGCGAATCATTTCGCCTTGTTCGGTAACGCGGATTCTGCCTTGTACAGAACCCGGTGGTTGCGATGCCATCGCTTTTTCTACAGGGCCGCCGCCACGGCCAACCGTGCCGCCACGGCCGTGGAATAGTACGAGTTGTACTTCGTGTTTATCGGCAAGTGCAACGAGGTTTTCCTGCGCTTTGTATTGTGCCCATGTTGCGGCAAATTTACCGGCATCTTTGGCTGAGTCGGAATAACCAATCATAACGGTTTGTTCTTGCGCACTGTATTTCTTGTACCACTCCAAGCCCCAGAGGCGATCCATAACAATCGGTGCGCGATCCAAGTCATCAAGTGTTTCAAACAACGGCACAATCGGCATATTCCAAGTCATGCCCGATTCTTTTAGCAGCAGTGCCACCGCTAATACATCCGATGGTTGTTGAGCCATTGAAATTACATAATGCGATAAAATTTCGCGCGGTTCAGCGGCAACAACGCTGCATGTCGCCAGTACTTCAGCGGTATCGTCACTCATTGGCCAGTTGGTGGGAAGCAATGGGCGCTTGCTATCTAATTGTTCCAACAAGAAAGCTTGGCGTTGTTCTTCTGACCACTCGCTGTAGTTGCCTAGCTCGAGGTAAGAAACCAACTCATCGATAGCTTTTACATGACGCTCGCCATCTTGGCGAATATCCAGTGGCACCAAATTGATACCAAAGCAATGAATGCGGCGGATGGTATCCATTAATGGGCCGTTGGCGATATGGGGCAAGCCGACATCATGCAAAGATTTGTAGCACACCATCAGTGGTTCTAATAAATCGTCGCGGCTGAGGATCAAATCATCGGGTGTTTCTACCGAACGACCTTGTAAGCGTGCTTCTGCCCATTCCAGCGTTGCCTGAATGCGCTTGCGCAATGTGAACATGGCGTCGCGGTAAGGCGTGCTACTTTGTGGGTAAAGGTTTTGAAGTTCCTCGTTTGCTTCGCTCATACTCAGGTCGCCGCCCAAGCTGTAAACGTCGCGTGAGTAAAGCTCGGCAGCCATCCAGCGGCCTAACAACAACACTTCGCGCGTAATTTTATGGGTCACGTTGGGGTTGCCGTCGCGGTCGCCACCCATCCACGAATAGAATTTAAAGGGTTGTAAATCAATCGGTAAGGTTTGATCTAAATGACGAGTGCAAAGACGATCAAGATGGCGAATAAAATCAGGTACGGCTTGCCATAGGCTGTTTTCGATGACCGCAAAACCCCATTTTGCTTCATCGATAGCCGTTGGGCGCGTGGTACGGATTTCGTCGGTAGCCCAAATTTCTTCAACGAGGCGATGCAGGCGACCGCGCAGCTTATCCTGTTCGAACGTGAGCAGGCTGCCATTTTGGCGGTCGGCTAACGTATCCACAATTTGATCGTACTTACGGATTAATGTGCGGCGAGTTACTTCGGTCGGGTGTGCGGTAAGCACCAATTCGATGCGTAATTCGCTGATCTTCGCGGCTAATGCCTCTTTTCCGTGAACACTGGAAAACTCCAAAAGCATGGCTTGCAGGCCATCATCGCGTTCAGACTCGGCGCTGGAAAAATATTCCTGATCGGCAATATTGGCCAGGTTCAAGAATTGGTTGAATGCACGAACAATCGGCAGGATGTCTTTATCATCTAGCTCGCCCAACAACTTCACAAGTGGTGCAGAATCACCGCTTTCCGTCAGGGTAATTGCCTTACCCAGCCTGCGAATCCCCTCAACTTTATCAAACAGCTCAGCGCCTTCGTGGGCGTGAATCGTTTCACCTAGCAGCTCTCCGAGCAGGCGAACATTCTCACGCAGTGTTTCAGGCAGCTTTATCATCTAAAGATCTCCAACTTGATCGAGGGAATAAAAATATCAAAAACAAAATAGGATGGCATTCTACGTCATCAGCTTTTATTTGGGTAGAAAGCTTTGGGTAGAAAGTGCCCGCTAATCGCCCACAAAAGTAACGAGAATGATCTTATGGGGAGGATCGAAACAGAATCATATCAGCAGTATTTATGCCAAACTATGAAGAATGTTCATAAAGGCAGTGTTATCCACAGAAGCTGTGAATAACTCTGTGAGTCAATATAGAGTAACCAACCTGAAGCTAGAAAAAATGCGCTTTGTGGACTAGCGCACAAATAGTGAGCTTACAAAAAACGGATGATTAAGTTGTATTCAATATGCCTAAAATATGGCTAAAAAGAAATCTCTCGGTGGTGCATAGGGGGTTGGTGATTGTGAGTAGTTATTGGCGCTAAATGCCATACATTTCCAGATTGTGATGCGCCTCACCATTTAAGAAAATGGAGCTTATTGGGTTGACAGTTCGTTTAAAAACAGGATAATGTCGCGTCCTTGATTCCAGACCGTTAAAACGGCTGTATCTCAGTATTCTACAGATTTTTATTTATAGTGATTTTATAGGAGCACCACGGTGGCAAATACAGCCCAAGCTAAAAAACGCGCGCGTCAAAACGAAAAAGCTCGCAAGCAAAATGGCAGCATGCGCTCTATGGGGCGTACCTTCCTTAAGAAAGTAATCGCAGCAATTGAAACTGGCGATAAAGCAGCTGCAACAACTGCATACGTTTCTGCAGTAGCAGTTATCGACCGCATTGCTGACAAAGGCCTTATTCACAAGAATAAAGCTGCTCGTCACAAGAGCCGTTTGAATGCAAAAATTAAAGCAATGGCTGCTTAATAGCGCTATCGCCACTCTCTTGTGGCGCTATTGCTTAAGGCGTCTACACTATGCGTAACAGCAGGTGTAGTCACAAAAAAACCGGCTTAGGCCGGTTTTTTTGTGTGTGCGTTTTAGAATGATAATGAAAGCCCGTATAAAGGTTTACAAAAATCATCTATACAGTGGCATAAAAACAGATTACATTCGCCGTGCAATTTGGTCACAGCTTGTTTGGTGACCTCCAATAAGAATGAGTAAACATACTAAGAACGGAGATGTCTCTATGTTGCCGCGTGATCATTATCTAAAGCAGCCTTTTCAGGATCTTGTGCATTTCCCAAATGGATTTGAAAAGGGTGGTTTATCCGATATCCAAGCACGGCTTATTCGCAAGCATGGTACGCTCATTAGCGCACTGATGGCGGATGAGGTTTCCGATGCAACTACAGATGATCTTCATATTCTTAAAGTGATTTCCAGTCATAGCGCACCTAAAAATCCGGTTGAGCAGGCGTGGATAAAATATCTGGGTACGATAAAAAATCTTACTGTCAAAAATGGCGGCAAATCCAAAGCTGCCAAGCCTAAGGCGACTAAAGTAGCTCCTGTTGAAGCCCCTCAAGTATCAGCAGCACCAGAAAAATCTGAAAAAGCGGTTGTGAAGCCTGTTGTAGCAGAGCTGAAGGTGGTTGCAGCGAAAGTTAGTACTGAATCTGTGAATGCTAAAGCAGTAGAAGCTCCGGCCCCTGTGGTTGCTATGGCTGCTATAAAAGCAGATGCTAAGAAAGATGTTAAACCTGCAGCCAAAGAAGTTAAGGTTGAGATTAAAAAAGACGTTAAGCAAGACATTAAAAAAGAAACCAAGCAAAAGCCTGAAGTGGCTAAGGCTGCAAAACCAGTAGCAGTAAAAGCTGATGTTGCTAAGCCTGTCAAAGCAGCCGTTAAGGCAAAAGTTGAAGCTAAGCCAGCCGCTAAAGAAAAAGTTGCGGTTAAAAGTAAAGTTGCAGTGAAAGCAAAGGTAGACGTAGCGAAGCCAGTAAAAGCGGCCGCCAAAGCGAAAGTGTCAGCAGCTAAACCTGTAAAAGCTGCTCCGGTTAAAGTAGAAAAAGCAGCAGCAAAAAAAGCACCTGAAAAAAAACCAGCTGCAAAGAAAGTTGCTGAGAAAAAGGTTCCTGAAAAGAAAGTGCCCGTAAAGGCGACTCCCGCTAAGAAAGCCCCTGCAGCAAAATCAGCGGAGAAAAAACCGGCAGCTAAAAAGCCAGTAGAAAAGAAACCAGCCGCAAAAAAGCCAGCTAAAAAATAATATCCACTAAAAAGAAAAGGGCGCCTTGAATATCAGTTCAAGGCGCCCTTTTTTATGGTTTGTTATTCAGCAAATAAGTTATTGCCAAATAGTTTATTGCGATGTTACTTCATTTTTGAGTTTACGTTTTTCAATGATGAGGCCAATGTAAACACCGACTTCAAATAAAATCCACATAGGTACGGCAAGCGATATCTGCGACATCACGTCAGGTGGAGTTAAAATCATTCCAACTACAAAGCAGCCGACAATGACGTAAGGACGTTTTTTGATGAGCCCGCGAGCAGAAATAATTTCCGCGTGAATTAATAAAATAGTAGCGACGGGAATTTCAAAGGCAAAGCCAAACGCAAAAAACATTTGCAGGACAAAATCCAAATATTTGGTGATGTCAGTCATGTTGGCAACACCTTGAAGGCCAACGTGAGTGATATAACCAAATATCAACGGAAATACGACAAAGTAGGCGAATGCCATTCCGGTGTAAAATAATAATACGCTGGAAATTAATAGAGGCAGTGCAATGCTTTTTTCATGTTTATATAATCCCGGCGCAACAAATGCCCAGATTTGATAAAGAATAAATGGTATGGATGCAAACAGCGCAACAAAAAGCGTGAGTTTCATGGGTGTTAAAAACGGTGAAATAACATCTGTTGCAATCATGCTGCTGTTGGCGGGCAATAATTTTTGCAGCGGCGCAGAAACAAAACCATAAATCTGGTTGGAAAAATTAAATAAACCAAAAAAGGCAACCGCGACAAAAATCACAATGCGCAACAAGCGCGTGCGCAACTCGATGAGGTGATGAACAAGGGGTAATTCTTTATCGTGATTGTCTTGAGTCATAGCGGTGTTTTAGGGCTTTCTGTTGGTGTATGGATATTGCTGTCAGCATTAAGGTTTGTGTCAGTTGCTGTGTGTTCTAGGGTTTTTGAATCTTGCGCATCATGCGTTGGCGACTGCTCATTTGTGTGAGCATGATCAGGTAGTTCGTTATCGTTAGAGTAGGTGCGCAGTTTACTACGCTCTTCGGTATCTATCTCGGCGATATCAGATTTTACGTGTTCAATAACGCTATTAAGCTCGTTATTAATGTCATTCTTGGTTTTTTCCAAGCTGCGCATAATATCTTCGTTGTGCAATTGGCGACGAATATCTTCCACGCCAATCTGACGCTCAATCTCTTGGCGAGTATCGTGCAGGCTGCGTTTAAGTCGCCCAATCCAAAGCCCCATCGTCCGCACCGCTTCAGGCATGCGTTCTGGACCTATCACGATAAGTGCGACTACAGCGCAAATGATAATTTCAGAAAAGCCAATATCAAACACGGCATTACCTTAATTTTGTTGGCGAAATTGTGTCGGTATAATCTGAATGTGCTGACACTGTCATTATGATTTATGTTGTTCTTTTTCGGTTTCTGTTTTTGCATTGACCACTTTTTCAGATTCGACTTTGCCATCAATAATTTTCAGCGAATCTTCTTTGTTTTTTTCCTTTTCTTTTTCTTCGTCAGGATTCATAGAGTTTTTGAAGCCTTTGATAGCTGCACCCAAATCGCCACCTAGATTACGTAAGCGGTTACCACCGAATAGTAATAAAATAATAACGAGTAAAATGATAAGTTGCATTGGACTACCAAAATTGCCAGCTGCGATCATGTTGTCTGCGCTCATGATAAATACCTCTTTTTTAATTAATGATTATTAGTGCGTGCTGCTTTTTCATCGTGGCCTGAAATATTCAAACGACGTGCAAGTTCGTTTAGTACGGCATCGGCATTTTCGCCGAGATGCGAAAGCATCACGAGTGAGTGAAACCATAAATCAGCGGTTTCACAAATTAGTTCGCGGTGATCGCCACTGGTTTGTGCATCTTTGGCGGCGATGATAGTTTCAGTACATTCTTCACCGACTTTCTCTAGAATTTTATTGAGCCCTTTTTTATGTAAGCTTGCAACATAGGATGTATCGGCATCCATATGGCGGCGCGATTCTATGATCTGCGTTAATTGGGTCAGGATATCTGCGCTCATGAATAAATCTCACTGGGGTCTTTTAACACTGGCTCAACAATCTGCCATTGTCCATCTTTTAACGTGCGATAAAAACAGGACTCACGTCCTGTATGACAGGCAATTCCACCTATTTGTTCCACTTGCAGGATGATGACATCCTCATCGCAATCCAGGCGAATCTCGTGAACTTGTTGGGTATGGCCGGAGGTTTCACCTTTGTGCCAGATTTTTTTGCGCGACCGCGACCAATAAACCGCTTGATTGAGTTGCGCGGTTAGTTGAAGTGACTCTTTGTTCATCCACGCCATCATCAAAATGCGACCCGTTTTTGCGTCTTGGGCAATGGCGGGGACTAGACCGTCACTGTTCCAGTTGATTTGATCTATCCATGATGATGCTGACGTTGTTTGTGTGGTTTCGAGTTGTGACATAGCAATGTAGTCGTTTAGGTCTGCGTTCGTTCGTTTTTATTATTTATGCGATGAGTGCATTAAGTGCACAGGAAACGTTATCGCGCAGATGTTGGCAATTCAGTGTACCGATTATGGCACTGTTGGTGGCCTTGTGCCCAAAAATTACCTGCATTTGTTGTTCTATTGTTGCAAGGCGTGATTTGGTTTGTATTTGTGTTTGGTCGAGTAGATTTCCGCTATTGAAGATTTTTTTAAGTAGTACACCGGTATTGCGTGCGGCGCATTCGTCGAGCAGTTGACGATCGCCTTCTTGCTCTGGATCGTAGGTGGTCATGATGAGATCTGCGTTTTGAGTGCAGAGCAGGCCGCCTTCTACGGTTTTTGTGGACATGCCAAATGCGCGAATCCAGCCTTCACGCTTGAATTGGGCGAGGCTGTGTAACACTTGATCGCGGTGGATAAGGTCGCTGTCATTGCCATCGGAATGGATCAGCAAAATATCCAGATAGTCAGTGCGTAAATGACGCAAGCTGCGGTCGAGGCTTTTACGCAAAGCGGCAGGGCTGAAATCAAAATGCGATTCGTGGCCATCGTAGGTTTCGCCAGCTTTGGAGCAAATCACCCATTCTTTGCGCTCGCCGCGCAATAATTCGCCCAAGCGTTCTTCACTGGCACCATAGGATGCGGCTGTATCGAGTAGGTTGATCCCTAAATCGCGCGCCAGACTAAGTAGTTCGCGCGCTTCGGTATTGCTCGGTAATTCAAACGCCTGAGGATATTTTACATCGCTATTTCGTCCCAGTTTTACGGTGCCTAAACCTAAGCGGCTGATGTGTAAATCGGTGTTGCCTAAGCGGCTTTGAGGTAGCATCAATGTTGCCCCTCTTGTTCTTCAGCTGCTTTTTGTTCGGCGGCAAATTTGAGTATGAGCCTTTCCTCGGCGGACATTTCCGGGGGGAAGGCAAGTTCCCACGGCGTTGCGGCGATAGGTGGCGTTGGCAGTAATTGATGTAGTGTATGAAGTGCCGCTTGGCCCTCGCTTTTATCGACCGGCGTTAACTGCGCAGTTTCTAGTAAAGCTAGTACCTGATTGGCGAGATTGGGCGCTAATGTGAGTTTAGTTGGCCATGCGACCAATAGGTTATCGCAACCTTCGGCGGGACTGACAAACGCATTGTCGGGGCGTTTAAACTGCGGCTGCAATGGTTCTGCACGGGTTACAGGTAATGTTGCCCACTCGGCATTACTTAAGTCGACCCACGGAATCAGTTCGCTCAACTCTTGCTGGGCTTGGGCGATAAGTTGTTCCGCATCCATAGTCGCGCCTTTTTCGGCGAGGCTGCCACCCAAATACCAAACGCGTTCATGCTCCGATAAAAAGTGAGTAGAAATAGTGAGGCGCGGCGTTGTTTCTACGCCTAGGCAATGGCCATAAAATACAAACGGGTGTTGGTGTTTAACCATCACTTGTTGCAGTGGGCGCAGTTGCATTGCGGGGCTATCGAGCCCTAGTTCGGCAAGCAAGTCAGCATTGCCTTTTCCTGCGCTGAAAATAAAACGTTGTGCATGAATTTCAATGAGTTGATTGTCTTGCGTGAGGGATATTTTCACATTGCCGTTGCTATCTTTAAGCAGCTTGGCTTGCGACCAATCAATTAAAAACGTTTGATGTTTAATGTTTTGAGCGAGATTGGTAACCAAGCTGTGCACATCCAGCACTATGTCGGTCAGCTTGTAGAGATTGCCATTGAAATCGGCGTAACGTAACAGCGGTGGGCGATGGGTATCAGGTACAGGATCGACACGGCCGCGAGTAGCTTTGCTGGCAAAAAAGCTGGTGAGTTTGGCAGCAAGGCTATCGCCGGACCACAAAAAGAAATGGTCACTTAAAATGCGCGTATTGCGTAAGTCGACATCGCCTTCTCCGCATAAACAATCGCGCCAGTGTTGTGGCATTTCAGCGATGGTTTCGGAGGCGCCGGTTAGTGCGCCGCTGAGCGTGTATTTCATGCCGCCGTGAATCATGCCTTGCGAGGCGATGGTTTGATCACTGCCAAGCGCTTTGTGTTCAAACAGGGCAACACTAAAGCCCGCGCGCGTTAGGCGATTGGCAAGCCATAAACCTGCAATTCCGCCGCCGATGACGACGGTATCGAGTGTAAGTGTAAGGGGCAAATCCTGTTCCGACATTGGGTGCCTTAATTATTGCGTGCCTTATTATTTAGTCACGAGCTGCGCGTCCATGCGATACATACAAACAGCGTTAAATCTCTACCTGCGTACCTAATTCAATTACGCGATTGGTCGGGATATTAAAATGATCCACAGCCGTGCCTGCATTGCGCGCCATGGCGGCAAACAGACGTTCTTGCCACATTGCCATACCGCTATTAATTGTGGCAACCGGAACAATTTTTTCGCGCGACAAAAAGAACGATGTTTCCATGATATTAAATTTAAGCCCTTTAGGTTCACAGGCTTTGAGTGCTTGTGTGATATCGGGCTGATTCATAAATCCTAAATGGATAATAACGCGATAACAGTTGTTGCCCAAATCTTCGATATCACAGGAATCTTTTTTCTTAATCCAAGGTACGTTGCCCACTTCTACCGTCAGAAATACTACGCGTTCGTGCAGTACTTTATTGTGATTGAGATTGTGGAGCAATGCGTGAGGTGTTGCCTCTGGTGTCGCAGATAAAAAGATAGCGGTTCCGGGCACGCGCAGTGGTGGAGTAATAAATAGCGAGGGTAGCAGGCTATCCAAGGGTACCGATGAAGAGCGCAAACGCTCAAACAGTACATCGCGGCCGCGGCGCCAGGTAGTCATCAACATAAATACGCTCATGGCGATGATGATTGGCAGCCAACCTCCCTCAAAGATTTTAGTAACGCTGGCACTAAAGAAGGCTAGGTCGATACAAACAAAGAGCCCGGTTGACGCTATGCATAATGGCAGTGGCAATTTCCAGCCAAAGTAAATCACAAAGAAGGTGAGAATACTGGTTACCAGCATGTCGCCAGTCACTGCCACGCCGTAAGCTGATGCTAATGCTGATGATGATCCAAAGGTGACAACGATCAATACCACCACGAGTAATAATAAGCTGGTTACGCCGGGCAAATAAATTTGGCCAATTTCGTTGGCAGACGTTTGTACGACTTTTAAGCGCGGTAAAAAACCTAACTGCACGGCTTGCTTAGTGACAGAGTAGGTTCCGGCGATAGTCGCTTGCGAGGCAATTACGGTGGCGCAACAGGCGAGAACAATCACGGGGTAGAGAGCCCATTCCGGGAACATATGGAAGAATGGGTTGGCGATGGTAGTTGGGTCTTTAAGAATCAGTGCACCCTGGCCAAAGTAATTTAATATCAATGATGGGAATACCAATGTAAACCATGCGGTGCGAATGGGGCCTTTGCCAAAGTGACCCATGTCGGCATAGAGCGCTTCTGCACCAGTCACACACAAAATCACTGAACCTAAAACAAGAAAAGAAGCGAAGCCATGATCGGTTAAAAAGTGAAAGGCATGCATGGGGTTGAGAGCATGAAGTACGATGGGGTTTTGGATAATGCCGTGAACGCCAGAAATCGCCAACACCAAAAACCAGATAATCGTTATCGGGCCAAAAATGGCGCCTACTTTGGAGCTTCCCCAGCGTTGCAGGGCAAATAAACCAACCAGAATTCCAACGGCAATGGGCACTACGTAAGGTTTAAAGGCGCTGGTGGCAACTTCCAAACCTTCTACGGCAGAAAGTACCGAAATCGCGGGTGTTAATACAGAGTCACCGTAAAACAGTGAAGCGCCTAAGACGCCTAGTATTAATAAATAAGGCTTCCAGTTTGGGTGATCTTTTATTGAATCAAATACCAGCGCGAGCAGCGCCATAGTGCCGCCTTCGCCGTGGTTGTCCGCACGCATTACCAAGGTTACATATTTAAGCGTTACTACAAACATCAGTGCCCAAAATACTGTCGATAATCCGCCAAGCACACTCGCTTCAGAAAAAGGGATACCGTGAATAGGGCTAAAGGTTTCTTTGAGGGCGTAAAGTGGGCTGGTGCCTATATCGCCAAACACTACACCAAGAGCAGCAATGGTGAGGGCTGTATGGGAGGATTTTTGCCGCGTATCAGTGCTAGACATCGTATTACCTGCGCAAGAACTAAAAATGAGCTGTGCTGCCCGCTGCAATAGGGTGGGCAGAAAAGCGCGGTGCGTATTGTGCCAGAAGCGCTGAGCAAGTCATCATCTTTGTGCATGGATTTTGTGATAGATGACGGGTTTAAGAGTTTAGGTTGATATTTGCAAGGGTCTTTGACAGACTCCAGTCATAGATTGCCAGCGGGCAGTCTCGTTTATCCCTTAAAGTGTGCCTAATAAAAACTATGCCTTATAAAATTCTGGTTACTGATATCACAAGTGCTTTGGGGCGTGCTCTTGAGCATGATTTAGAGCGCGAGCTTTGCAAATTGTACACGCCGACGTTGAGCGAGCTTAATTGGCTCGATGGCGCAGCAGTGATTGAATATATTGCGGCGCTGCGGCCGGATGTGGTGATTAATACATTTGGCTGGGATGATATTCTCAGTAGTGAGCAACAAGCTTTATTTCCGCGCGTTGCGGATAATGTCGCGCTTGCCTGTGCACCTTTGGGGGTGCCATTGCTGCACTTTTCCAGCTACAAGGTGTTTGGTACTGATAGCAAAAGTAGTCACAGCGAAAAAGATATTCCGGCTCCAGTAAGCTCAGTGGGGCAAGCTTTTTTTGCTGCTGAACAGGCGATAGAACACAGTTCTGCCAAGGCTATTATTTTGCGGTTGGGTTGGGTGATTGGTAGTTATGGTGAGAATCATCTCACTCGTCTACTCAGCAGTATCCAAGCCAAGCAACCTATTAATCTGAATGCGCGTTTACGCGGTGCGCCTACATTGTTGTCTGATGTTGCTCGCGTTTCGGTCGCGTTGATCAAACAAATTGCCAGTGGCGCAGATAATTGGGGCGTGATGCATTATTGCAGTGGCGATGCGCTGACCGAGGCTGAATTTGGTGAGCAGCTTGTGCAATTGCTGGCGCAGCAGCACATGCTCGCACAGGACGCTAATTTTACCTTGCTCGATCAAATTCCCAATGATGAACCGGTAAGTGCTGTGTTGGGATGCCGTCGCATTCGCGATGGTTTTGGTGTGCAAGCGCGGTCTTGGCGCCCCAGTTTATTGCCGGTAGTAAAGCAGTGGTTTCACAATCAAAGTTCAACCACTCAGAATGCCAATCAGGAATTTAATCAGCCATCATAATCAGTGAATGAAAAAAGCTAAGCCCATAAAAAAACCGCGAGTGTTGAGCTCGCGGTTTTTTTATGTTGGATCGCTAACGATTAAACGCGTTGAAACACCAAGGTTGCGTTGGTGCCACCAAAGCCGAAGCTATTGGACATAACACGATTAAGTTTTACGTTGTCCTGACGCTTGAGCACAATTGGCATGCCTACGGCTTCTGGATCGAGAGTTTCGATATTGGCCGATGCGCAGATGAAGTCGTGTTCCATCATTAGCAAGCTGTATATCGCCTCTTGCACGCCAGTAGCGCCTAAACTGTGACCCGTTAATGATTTGGTCGAACTAATAGCTGGAATTTTATCGCCGAAGGTGGCTTTAACGGCTTTCAATTCTGCCAAGTCGCCAACAGGAGTGCTGGTGCCGTGGGAGTTGATGTAATCGATATCGCCTTGCGTGGTTGCGAGAGCTTGTTGCATACAGCGCATTGCACCTTCGCCTGATGGTGCAACCATGTCATAGCCATCAGAGGTTGCGCCGTAGCCAACGACTTCAGCATAAATTTTTGCGCCGCGCGCTTTCGCATGTTCATATTCTTCAAGCACAACACAACCGCCGCCGCCTGCAATCACAAAACCATCGCGTTCTGAGTCGTAAGCGCGTGAAGCTTTGTCTGGAGTTTCGTTGTACTTAGTTGATAGTGCACCCATCGCATCGAACAAGCAGGTAAGTGTCCAATGCTCTTCTTCGCCGCCACCTGCAAAAACGATATCTTGTTTGCCAAGCTGAATTTGCTCAACGCCTGCGCCAATGCAGTGAGCGCTGGTCGCACACGCCGAAGAGATGGAATAGTTCACGCCCTTAATTTTAAACGGGGTCGCTAAACAAGCCGATACAGTGCTGCCCATGGTTTGGGTTACGCGGTAAGGGCCGACACGTTTTACGCCTTTTTCGCGTAGCACATCAGCAGCTTCAACCAGGTTCATGGATGATGCGCCGCCGGAACCCATAATGATGCCCGTGCGTACGTTGGATACTTGGTCTTCCGCAAGGCCCGCATCGGTAATCGCTTGTTGCATAGAAATATAAGAATAAGCAGCGGCATCGCCCATAAAGCGCAATACTTTACGGTCAATCAGTTCAGACAAATTGATGTCGACCGAGCCGGCAACATGGCTGCGTAAACCCATTTCTTTATAGGATTCTTGAAATTTAATACCAGAGCGGCCTGCACGTAACGCGTCAAGCACGGCGGTTTTATCATTGCCAAGGCAGGAAACAATACCCATACCGGTAACAACAACACGTTTCATAAGCGACCTCTTAACTCTTTATTTGACGCGGGGCGTACTTTTCAGCGCAATCGTTTTGAATATACAGCGCCTAACCTAAACAGGGTTGGGGTGATAGTAGTTAAATCAAGTGCGGTGATTATGCCACATTACAGGGATGCCACATAACCACCGATTGCTACAGTGTTTTAAAATGCATCTGTATTTTGGAACAAACCAACACGTAAATCATGGGCAAAATAGATATCTTTACCGTCGCAAGATACGCGGCCATCGGCAATACCCATAATAAGCTTGCGCTCAATAACACGTTTTAAATTGATGTGGTAGGTGATTTTTTTGGCCGTTGGCAGAATTTGACCGGTAAATTTCACTTCGCCACAGCCAAGTGCGCGCCCGCGACCAAGATTGCCTTTCCAGCCTAAAAAGAAACCTACCAATTGCCACATAGCATCTAGGCCTAGGCAGCCAGGCATAACGGGGTCGCCAGGGAAGTGGCAGTCAAAAAACCACAAATCCGGGCTGATATCTAATTCAGCAACAATTTCACCTTTGCCAAATTCGCCGCCGGTTTGGCTGATATGCACAATACGATCAAGCATAAGCATGTTGGGTAACGGCAGCTGCGCATTGCCTGGGCCAAACAAACGGCCATTGCCACAGTCGATTAAGTCTTCGTAACTGTATGAGCTTTTTGGTTCAAAAGGTGTCATGAAATAAACTCGGTTAATGTTAACGAGTGCGGCCCTATCCATCAGCGCAAATAAGGGAGCCGCGCAAAGGGCGTCATTTTACCCACTGTGAGTGGGTTGTCCAGCAGATAGCGGATATCTGATCGCTTTGGTGCGGCTAAAGTTGCACGTTTTATTGCATTAATAGCTGCGCGCTAGTGAGAACTCCGCCACTTGGCGCATAGCTTGGGTGTAAATGTTATCGGGTAAATATTGGAGTTGTTCAAGCGCTAAGCGTACTTGCTCGCGAGCGCATTCAAGGGTGTATTCCATAGCGCCCGTGGCTTGCACTATCTCTAAAATAGCGCTTAGTTGGCTAGCATCGCCGTTGCGAATGGTGGTGGCAATGAGGTCTGCCTGCGCTTGAGTGCCGGTACGCATCGCATAAATTAATGGCAGGGTAGGTTTGCCTTCGGCCAAATCATCGCCCACATTTTTACCCAGGGTGGCGGCATCGCCGGTGTAATCGAGCGCATCATCCACTAACTGAAATGCTATTCCCACTTTGTGGCCGTATATGCGCAATGCTTCGCGTTGTTCTGGTGTTGCGCCACAATGCACCGCCGCAACTTCGCACGCCGCCGCAAAAAGCACGGCGGTTTTTTTGTCGATAACGGTAAAGTAATTGGCTTCGCTGACGTTGGGATCTTTCGCATTTACCAATTGTTGTACTTCGCCTTCGGCAATAATATTCGTGGTGTTAGAGAGGATGGCCATGACATCCATGTTGCCGATGTTAACCATCATCTGAAATGCGCGCGAATACAAAAAATCGCCTACCAGTACGCTGGGAGCATTGCCCCATTCGGCGTTGGCTGTTGGGCGCCCACGACGAAGGCTGGACATGTCCACGACATCATCGTGAAGCAGGGTGGCGGTGTGAATAAATTCGATAATGGCTGCTAAATCCAGGTGTTGTTTGGCCTTGTTTGTTTGCGGATAACCCAAGGCGTTGGCCGTGAGTAATACCATCAGAGGGCGCAAACGCTTTCCACCCGCCTCGACTAAATAATGCCCAATATTTTCTACCAAGCCGACATCGGAATGTAATTGTTCAACGATAAGTTGATTAACAGCAGAAAAATCGTCTTTAACAACAGCGTGAAATGGTAGCATGAGTGGATTCTTATTCGCAGGGAAGAAAAATAGCAATAGGACGCAATGCTAGCAGCGACGCGATAAGAGTCAAGTAAAACTCAGTTTGATCATGGATATGAATCTAGATTGATTGAAAAGTGACAACAGATGCGCATGTTTTTGATTGTTAGTCCTAATCAGCGCTCTCTTACAGAATTCCGCTAAAAATTTTATGATGAGTATTAAACGTTTTCTTCACAAACTTTGCGTGCACTATGTATTGTGCTGCGCCTGCTTCTTGTTGATGGTTAACACGGTGCAAGCTGTCGAACCTTTAAAAGTGGTAATCCCACATTGGGCTATTAACGGCGATCAACAAAATACCTATCTCTATAAATTGCTCATATTGGCATTTGAAAAAACAACACCACTTTATGGTCCGGTCGATTTGCAGGTTTACCCTGAAAATTTATCGGGTGCACGCTTGATGGCGGATCTAAAAAATAATGTCACCGTTGATATAGTGTGGAGTGGTACGACAGAGCAGCGTGAGAAAGATTTCTTCGCCATTCGGATGTCATTACTTAAGGAATTAAATGAATATCGTGTGTTGTTGATTCGCCGTGAAGATCAGCAAAAATTTTCAGGCATTAAAACCATCGATGACTTGCGTAAATTTACGGCTGGTTCTGGTGCGGATTGGCCGTCGACAGCGGTGTTACGCAATAATGATTTGCCTGTTGTTGCAGTTAATAATGGTGCTTTGTTGTTTTCAATGCTTAAGGCAAAACGATTTGATTACATGTCTCGCAATATGTTTGAAGTATGGGATGAAGAAAAGTTGTACGAAAAAGAAGGGCTTGTGGTAGAAAAAACATTGTTATTGCATGGCGGTGTGCCGTTTTATTATTTTGTGAATAAAAAAAATACCAAGTTGGCAGAGCGTATTGAGCGTGGATTAAAAATGGCAGTTGATGATGGTAGTTTTGCTAAATTGTTTTTTACTTTCCTTGATTTTAAGCGTGGCCATGAAGAGATAATATTTGGGAGTCGCAACGTGTTGGAGTTAAAAAAATAACTACATGATTTTTTGTGGGTTATTGGAAAAGATTATAACCATTAAACCAGTGAATATTGATCGGTTGCGTAGAATGTTTTGCTAGTGCAACACAATAATCACTACTTAGAAATGCTTGGTAAAATTGCCAATTATCAGCAGTTGTTGCTAAATCTGCTGATAGTATTGCTTTAATTGCATCGCCATCCGCACTCTCCATGCCGACGTTTTCTAATTGAAACCCTGCTTTATCTAATCCTGCTGAAATTCCATCTCCGGTTGCTTTAAAAAAAGCTTCTTTTAATGTCCATAGCCGAAAAAAATAATTGTTGTACGCAGTGTCATCCATTTGCGCTAGCTGAGTAATTTCTTGCGGGTGAAAATAACGCGAAGCAATATTGCGTTGGCTGCGGTTGCGGGTAATGGATTCTATATCCACACCCACATCATCGTGTAAGCACACCGCCAGTACAGCAACATTGTTGCAGTGGCTAAGATTAAATTTAACCGGTAACTCTATATTGGCAAGAAAAGGTTTTCCTTTTGCTGAGGCTTCTACTTCTAATTTTTCTGGGGATATTTTGGTATAACGCGATAAGCACAAGCGTACAAATTCCCTTATTGCAATAAATTGCAATTTTCTGTGTTTTAGTGATTTTGAACGTAATTCTTCATTGTCAGACAAAATATGTTGATTGTGAAGAATAATGCTATCGGGTAATTGACTCACATCTAAAAACCAAAGGTGACACTCATTTCCTAGCTCGATTGAGGATGAATATGTATTTGGTTTGATAAGTAGCGATAATGCCATAGGTTTTCAGATGCATAATTTTTTGTGAAATAGGTGCTGAATGTTAAGCGGAATTGCTATGGATGGCAAATAATGAGAGTGGGTAACGATATTGATGCAGTGTGAGTAAGTTGCCAGCAAAAAATCCCCCAGTGCTATGAGGGATTTTTTATTGCAGGCACAATTATTTTATTGCACGGTTATTTCTGAGCTGAAACTGCTAAAAGAACTCGCGGCCGATGAGGTTGATGAACTTGCATTCGCCGATGATGAGCTTGAGCTAGCGGCTACCGAACTTGCACTTGAAGATTCTGTTGATGTGGTTGAGCTTGCCACTGATGAGCTGATAATTGGAGTGCTTGAGCTTGATGAGCTTGAAGGAGATGGATTTGCTGCTGCCTCAGTTCCAAGCACAACTATCTCATTAATGCGTGCATAGTCAGGTTCTATTAGTGCTCCTTTGTGTAAAACTATACGCAATTGATTTGTGATGATGTTGGCAACAGGAAGTGAGCGATGCAATTCTGTATTGTTAATAACGCTGGTCAGCGTAATCCAATTATTATTCCCATCAAAATATTCGATATCGTAATCCTGAATTGCGTAGCCTGTAGGTGTATATAGATCGACCGTGTTAATAATAAAGGGGATGCTCCAGCTTAAAGAAATCCATTGTGATTGAATTAAATTGGGGCTGATCCAACTCTCCGCCGGATCAGCAATGGTATCTAAGTTGGCATCCTTGATTAAAGTTGTGGTGTCGCAACTGCTGTCATCGCAAGTAGATGAGTCAAACGTTTGTGTGATGGTTGCAATATCACCAATTAATAAGCGCCTACTTGCAGAGCCAGTATTGCCATCACTATCCGTAGCAAAATAAGTGATAGTGTGTATGCCTTGCGTGAATGTTTGTGTTTGTGTATTCAGAGTGCTGTCGTATGTTAAAAAACCGTCGATATCAGATTGCCAAAATACAGAAGTAACAGGCTGATTTGTTGTTTGGCTTTCAGTAATTTGCTCTTGCGTAGGCAGAGATCCATCTTCCTCATCTGAGGCATAGCCAGCAAAAGCGGGCCATACCGAATTACCACTGACCTGACTGAACTCAACTGATGGTGAGGCGCCGATGGAGCCCACTTGCACGGTAAAGCTGGCGCTTGCTGATAGATAAATATTGTCAGCGAGTTTTGTTGCAGTGATTTCTGTAGAGCCAGAACTTAAGCCTGTTATTGTTCCCGCTGCATTAATGCTTGCAACTAACGGGTTGGAAGATGAATAAATAATATCGCCTGTGCCCGGTGCGTTGCTAATAATTAATGAATTGGTGTATTGCTCATTAATGTCAATTTGCACTGGTTCTGGATTACTAAATTGAATTGTTTGTTGTAGGTGAGGTTCGCTTCCATTGTGAATAATGGCAACACCTCGATTAGCATGAGTGGCCTCACCGTCAATCGCCGTTATTTGCAAACTAAAGCTTTCATCGTCTTCTGCAATGGTATCGTTAAGCAGAGGAACAGAAATTTCTTTAGTGACTTCTCCTGCGTTCAATACAGCTGTTCCATAAGTGTAAATATAATCCGTTTCATTATTTGCTGTGCCATCTTGAGTTACATAAGAAATGGTTGCTGGCAAACTGCTAGGCGCATTTAAGTGCACCATGAATATTGCTTTTTCATCCGCCTCATTAAAAACTCCACCAACGACTTTAACAAAAGCAGGTACCGGTTTTACAAAAATAGATACGGTTGCAGAATTTATTCTGCCTTTGCTGTCTTGTGCGGTTAAACGAAATTCCAATTGTGTTGCGATATTTACGTCTGGAATAAGAATTACATTTTCCAGTTTCAGAGGGAATGGAATGGAGACTAGTGGCCCTGTTACTTGAGTCCACAATGTTTTTACAATTGTGGCGCCGGTTGCGGCCTTAACAGTTCCTCGCAAATTAAGCAGCACATTGGGGTCAGCAAATTGACGTGAGCTGACAGAAACAACAGGTAATAATTCAAGTTCGGAAATGGGCGCTGGATCTTGTCCTGTTTTTTCGGGCACGAGAATGTCGCCATCAATTTCACTTGCTACTGGCGAAGGTAAGTTGTTTTCAGTAGATGTAGTAGATGAGCTGCCACCACCGCACCCGCTGAGTGTTAAAAAAGAAACAATAAAAATGGCGTGTAATATTTTTTGCGAAAAAGAAATTTTTGTTTTCCGCCAGCGTATAAGAGAATTAAAATTCATTGCGAATACCTGCCTGAATTTGATATGCAGAAAGATTGTTGTAGCCAACCATTTGTTGGTACTGAACAAAACTTGTGACGCCGCCTTTAAAAATAAAGGTAGAACCGAGGGCTATTTGTGCAAAGGCTTTGTCTGCACCGTCGCTCTTTAATGTAAATGTATTGTTGGGGTCGGGATCATAAGCAAAGCGCGATGTCACGGGATCAAAACCTGAACTAACTTCGCTGAGAATTACCAATTTTAGCAAAGGTATCATGACCCCCCAGTTTTGATTGAGCGCATAAGTGGATTGCACGCCTGCGCCCAATGTAAATTGCTCAGTCGATTGCTTACCAATAATCATCGGCAAACCACTGCTACCATTTTCGCCATAACCATCTACTTTATTTTGCAGATAATCAAAACGAACAAAAGGAGAAACTGTGAGCGAGTTTTTATTCCACTCCCATTGCCATTGGCTATTTAATAATAATTGTGAGCCGCCGGTTGAACCGCGCATGGCGTCGCTGACCAGTGTGTCGCCTTCGCTATATTGCACGTTGCGAATCGAATCGAATGAAGTGCTGGCGTAACCTAGTTGTGTTTCTATTGAAGAATGTTCCAATGTGTATGAACTGAAAACAATAAAGCTGGTGATGGCGCTATCGAGGCTACCATTTTGTGCGGAGTAATTCAGATCGTTTTGGCTGAATCCAACAGCGCTACCGACAACCCATTTTGGATTAAAGCGATAATCGGCACCTAGAGTAAAAGCGTTACCGCGAGATTTGTAACCAGATTCAAAATCGCTAGCATCGCGCTTTGCCGCTTCGTATTGCACGCTGGCAAAAAATCCCAGTGCTGCCCAGATAGGTTCTGCATCGCCTGCGCCGCCGCCAGACGTTTGGTTGCGCGATGCAATACCATTAAATGTGAAACTATTATTGCCTGCTTGTAATTGCCCAATACGCTGCGACACTGCTGCTGTTTGTGTGCGGCTCGATTCAGAGGTTACACGCATTAATGCAATAGTTTCTTCTGGCGCGATTTGTTTAAAAGCTTCATTTGCGGATGTGGGATCATTCGCAGATAGTGCATCCAATGCATTGCAACGCTCTAGCAAATTTCGTCGCCCTGCACCTAATTCACTGTCTGAACTTTCTCGTAAGCGAGTGCAAACAGAATCCATTGCCACTGCCAAATTTTTATTATTATTGTCTGCTGCGACGTCAGTGAGGTCGCTATCTTTTATGGTGATAGTTACAGTGCCTGTAGCCGTTAATCCTTCTTCTGTTCCTGTTTCGTGAATAGTATAAGTAAACGTATCTGTGCCCTTAAAATCTTTATGAGGTGCATAGAAAATGCTGCCATCAGAGTTCAGGGTTACTGCCGCATTATTAGATTGAGCTACGCTTTGCACGGCAATAGCATCGCCATCCGCATCAAAATCATTACTAATTACATTGAGTGTGATGCTGCTGTTAATGGGAATAGTGCGATTATCATTAACAGCGGAGGGGGCTGCGGCATAAGCAGCACTAGAAAAAATCAAAGTGCTAAGGCTAGCAATTTTCAGATGATTGGTGAAAGCATTCATAAGCTCACATTCCTTTTTTGGCTAAAAACAGTGTTCTGCGATGAAGACAATAAATTCAAATTCGATAGTTATTTGAAATAATCACTCCATCAAAACATAAATCAGGCGTGAGTAAAAGCATTTAGCTTATTTGCTTGGTGTTACTAAAATCATTTGCGTTTAATGGCGCCATAGTGAAAGTAATTAAAATGAATTTGTGGCGGCGAAAATAGTTTGAAATCGTTATGACATCATATTCTTCATTTGTCATTGTCAGATTTCTTTACGTTTTTTTACAAAATCGTAATGCAATTTATTGTGGTAAAAATATAAAATTTTAAAAATCAATCAGTTAAAAAATATCGCGTGATTATTGCTTAAGTAGTTAGTTGCTAGTTTGTAGCCATTTATTGCAATTTCACCCGCCTATTCTTTATAAGATTAGGAATTAAGGTAAGGAGATTCGTTATGAAAGAGTTTCTAATGATGTTTACGTTAGCTTGCGCCCTTGTCGGTGCTCCTGTTGCTCACGCAATTCCAATGACATTCAAAGCGCATTTGGATGGCCCGAGTGAAGCTCCCACTAATGCATCAACGGGGTGGGGAGATGCAGTAGTTGTTTTCGACACTGATTTACATACGCTGTCGGTTGATGTCACTTTTGGTGGGCTGTTAGGGCTTACCACTGCGTCGCATATTCACTGCTGTACGACCACGCCTGGAGTAGGTACGTCCGGCGTAGCAACTGAAGTGCCTTTTTTTGATTCATTTCCTACTGGCGTTAGCAGTGGTTCTTATCTTCATCTTTTCGATATGACGCAGGCATCTTCGTTTAACCCAGCGTTTGTTACTGCGCATGGCAGTATGGCGCAAGCAGAATTGGATTTATTAAGCAGCAGTTTCACTGGAAGCGCATATCTGAATATTCATACGGATAAATTTCCTGGAGGCGAAATCCGCGGATTTCTTGTCTCTGTGCCCGAGCCTTCCAGTGTGATGTTGTTAAGTTTTGGATTGCTCGTAATAGGTTTTAGAGGTTGTAGGCAAGCGAAGGGATAAAGAACGGTGTGATTAAGGATGATCGGGTGGGTGTATGTTAAGGAAATAAAAAACCCGAGATTCGTAAGAATCTCGGGTTTTGAATATGGTGCCCGGTCCCGGAATCGAACCAGGGACACGAGGATTTTCAATCCACTGCTCTACCGACTGAGCTAACCGGGCGTGTCTAACATATCATTGCAGGCTGGCTGCAAGAGGCGCGTATTAAACCCGCTTGAGGGGGTTGAGTCAATACCGGACATGAAAAAAATCCCTTTTTTATCAATGGGTAATTGTGTCTCGATCTGTTTGTGTATTTATCGTGCAGCTGGCTTTAGCACTGGGCTTTTCAGGATTTTGCTGGCGGCACATAACCATCGGCTTGGTCGTAAGCTTCGCCGGATAAAAAGCGTGTCATTTGTTCTGTAAGATAAATGCGAGTGCCCATGTCCATCATATTCAAACGCTTTTCATTGATGAGCATTGTTTGGTGCGCCATCCATTCTTGCCAGGCTTTTTTGGAAATGTTGTTATAAATATCCTGACCTTTGGCGTTAGGGTAGGGTGGTGCATCCAATCCTTCTAGTTCTTCTTTATATTTGCGACAAAAAATGAGTCGAGCCATGTGATATTCCTGCGGTGAAAACGACAAAGGTGCGCATTGTATGATTGATTAGCGCCTTGGGTCTAATTGGTTGAGTTTTTCTAGTAATTTTTTCACCGGTGCTGCCAAGCCTAACGCTTCAGGTTGATGCAAGTTGTACCAGTGGTTGCCACCGTTTGCGATGCCGCGCGGTGTTTTGGCGAGCTGGATAAGAACGGGGGTAATATCCAAGTGATAATGGCTAAACGTATGGCGATAGCTGTTCCACATTTCACTGCTGATAATCTTGCCAAAATTATCCTGAGCATGGGTTTCTGCATCTGCATCTATATGTAATTCAGGAAAACTCCATAGCCCGCCCCAGATGCCTTGTGGTGGGCGTTGTTGTAATAAAATGTCGCCATTGGGATTGCGTAACATAAGTAGCTGCACAGATTTTTCGGGCAAAAGTTTTTTGGGTTTCTTACCAGGATAGCGAGTTTGTTCGCCTTGCGCATAAGCTATACAGCCGGATTGCAGAGGACACTGTTCGCATTTAGGTTTGCTGCGCGTGCAGAGTGTTGCACCCATATCCATCATGGCTTGGGTGTAATCATTGCAGCGTTTTTTGGGTGTGTACTGTTCGGCAATTTCCCAAAGTTGATTCAGTGTTTCGGTTTGTCCGGGCCAGCCATCGACGGCGTGGTAGCGTGCGAGAACGCGCTTAACATTACCATCTAAAATCGCAGCGCGTTTTTGAAAAGCGATGCTGACTATAGCACCTGCAGTGGAGCGGCCAATTCCTGTTAATTCACTTAACGCTTCAACCGTGTCTGGAAATTCACCGGTGTATTGCGCAACAACGGTTTGCGCGCAGCGATGTAAATTGCGCGCACGTGCGTAATATCCTAGGCCTGTCCATAAATGCAAAACTTCGTCGATGGGCGCAGCCGCAAGGCTTTGGACATCGGGGAATTTTTTAATGAAACGTTCGAAGTAAGGAATTACCGTGGTGACTTGTGTTTGCTGCAACATAATTTCTGACAGCCATACACGATAGGGCGTGATGTTTTGTTGCCAAGGTAAATGTTTGCGGCCATGTTTATCAAACCACTTTAAAACGGATTTTGAAAAAGTATTGCTCATTAGTGTTCTTTAATTATTGCTCAGTTATTCATCGGGTTTAGGTTGTGCTTCTATTTTTTCTTGGTCATCTTTTTTCTTAAAGAGGTTCTTAAGTAGTGCCTTTGCTTGCTCTGCTTTTTCTTGGCCGCCTAGTTTATCATCCAATTTTTTTAGCAACTCGGTTTTTTTAGCTTCAATTTTAGCGCCGTGCTTCTCACGCAATTTATATTCGGCAAAATCTTTCACAACAGCGGTAAGCATGTCTTTATCGGGGCGACAATCTTTAACAGGATTGATTTCCGCATAAGCGCCTTTGCAGTGCAATAGTGCCATGCTGCGCTCCGCCCAATAGTTGCTGTTAACCGTACAGCCGTGAGCACTCGTGGTAATACTCGTAGGCGTATCGGTTGCATCGCGTATTAGTTTTAGCGGCAACATAAAATCATAGGCGCCGCTGCCGAGATTGATGGTGCCTGTTGTGCCTAATTGTAATTTCTCTACGCCTGCATTAACGCTTTCTATGGTGATAAAGCGGTTGGCGATATTGACTTTGCCAGATAATTCACGCAGTTCAGTATAACCATTCCAGCTTTTTTCTGAATCGGTATTCTTATTGATGAGATTTATCATTTGGCAGAATTTTTGTTCAATGTTGATGGGCGCCAAGCGCACTTGTGCCCCTGCAAAATTAGCCTTGCTATTCAATGATTCTATAAGTTGATTGGTCGTTGCGCCATTTGCTTGGCCGCTAGCGTTGGCTTCAATGGCGCCAGAAAGATGTAGGCTTTTATCAAGCTTTTTATCTTTTAGTATGGGCTCTAGTTGAACGCCGTGGATGATGGATTCAAAGCGAATATTTGCGGTTGTTTCGTGAGCATCCATATTAAGTTTTTCGTGAATGCTGCCTGTGTAAGCATTCGCACTTAGCTCCTGTTGAATGGAGCCGTTGTGTGCTGCAACATCGAGTTGGATTTTTTCTAGCGATAGTTGCGAGAAAATCATCTTATTGAAAGTTGTTTTGAGGTTTACATTGAGCTTGCGTAACAATGGCAAAGGCAATGGAGTGTCAGTATTGGCTTGATTGTTTGCGGCAGGTGTTGCGGCATCTATTTTTGGTGCTAGATAATCATCAACATTAATATCATCGCCTTGCAAATTGATGTTGAGTGCTTGTGTTGCAAAATCGGTTAACGATATCTCACCTTTCAAATGGGAGTTATCCAATTGAAGATTTATATTTTTTAAAACAATTTTTTTTGTGTCGCCGTTAATCTCTGCAGCGATACTTATATCGCTTAGTGCTTTGTCATTTGCTGTTTTTAAATCACTACCAAATGCGCCCAACAATTTTTTTGCATTAAAGCTTGGTAAGGAGATATTGCCTTGGTAGTGAAGATTGCTATCGAGCTGATCAATTTTTAAAGCGTATTTGATCGCGATGCTTGCAGATGATTTCGCGGCGATATCAAGTTTTAAGTCGCCATTTGTTAAATCTATCGCGTTAAAGTTTTCATTGAGCGCGATGCGATTGTGCAACTTACCTTTAATCGACATAACCTGGTTGTTGTTTTTGGCTGCGCTGCCAATTTTCGCTGTCCAGCTAAAGTCCATATCAAAAGGTTCATTGCTGGTATTTACATCATCAATATCTAATTGAATGTCACTTAGGCGAATGCGTTGGTCTTTGCGTTGATCCACAAACGTAATTGTGCTGTCATGCAGGCTGATTTTTTCAATCGATAAATGTAAATCGCTGCTGTTGAGAGAGCCATCTAGATTCTTGCGCGGTTTGTCGCTAGGCCTGGAAACTTCTTGCGACTTTGTCAGCGCTTCCCAATTACCTTTACCTTGGCTATCAATATCAAGATTAATAACAGCGCCATCAACAAGTATGTGTTTTACCTGAAAATTACTTTGCATCAATGGAATGAATGCAATCAGAAAGCTGGCTTTTTGTATTTCTGCGATGAGGTTGTTAGGTGTTTCGCTGCTGGCGATGCTGACATCGTGTACCGCAAGCCCGACGCTTGGCCAAAATGCCCAGTGCAAATCGCCGCGCATATTGAGTGCTATACCACGTTCTTGTGCCAGTGCTGCAATGCGAGGTTTAAACATATTGGCATCGACTAAAAATGCCAGAATGATGATGGAGCTGATAACAAACCCAATAAAATAGCCTGTAATTTTTAGTGCACGTTTCACGGTGAGCTCCTGTTGACCCTATCGGGCTGAGTGTACTTGCAAATTATTCATCTAGCGAGTTTCATAAGGTATTTGGGTGAAAGTGAGAGAATTCAACTGGTGCTAACTCCTTGCGGTCGTTAGAATGGCGGCCTTTTTCACAACCCAGCAATGAACTTCCAGAGGCTACCATGGGCAATAAAACCGCACTTTATTCCACGCATCAGGCAATGAAAGGCAAACTCGTGGATTTTGGCGGCTGGGATATGCCATTGCACTACGGCTCGCAAATAGAAGAGCATCATAAGGTTCGCCAAGGCGCTGGTATGTTCGATGTATCGCACATGACCGTTGTTGACGTAAAAGGCGCAGATGCTAAGACGTATTTGCAATATCTACTGGCCAATGATGTGAGCAAAATTGAATCGTTACTGGGTAAAGCGCTTTACAGCGGTATGCTTAATCCAGAAGGTGGTGTAATTGATGACCTAATTGTCTACAACATGGGCGATTGGTTCAGAACAGTTGTTAATTGCGGCACCCGCGAAAAAGATTTGGCATGGATGAACAAAGTCGCGGCTAATTTTAACGTTCAATTACTTGAGCGCGATGATCTCGCCATGATCGCTATTCAAGGCCCTGAAGCTATAGCTCGCACTAAAACAGTCGTCAGTGCTGAGCGTGTTGCAGTTATCGACAGCCTTAAAATTTTCCAGGGTTTGTCTAGTGGTGAATGGTTTATCGCCCGTACCGGTTATACCGGGGAAGATGGTTTGGAAATCATGTTGCCTAACACGGAAGCGGTTGCCTTTTGGAATGCGTTAGCAGAAGCTGGCGTTGCACCTTGTGGGCTTGGCGCGCGTGATACGTTGCGTTTAGAGGCCGGCATGAATCTATATGGCCATGAAATGGACGACTCTGTATCTCCATTAGTCGCCAACATGGGGTGGACTGTTGCTTGGGAACCAAAAGCACGTAATTTTATTGGTCGCGATGTGATTCAGGCAGAGAAAGCTGCTGGTGTAAAACAAAAGCTGGTGGGTTTAGTGTTGCGTGAGCGCGCGGTGTTGCGTGCCGAGCAAGTTGTTTCGGTGGAAGGTTCTGATGAAAAAGGTGTGATCACCAGCGGTACTTTTTCGCCAACTTTGGGCTATTCTATAGCTCTCGCACGCGTGCCTGCGATCATTGGCAAGCAATGTTATGTGGATATGCGCGGCAAACAAGTTTTAGTTGATGTTGTGGCGCCAAATTTTGTGCGTAACGGCAAGCAAGTTTTTTAATCTCTATATTCAGTCTTAACAGGATAATCATCATGAGCGATATTCGCAAAGAACTTAAATACCTCAGCAGCCATGAGTGGGCGCGCGTTGAAGAGGATGGCACGGTAACTATCGGCATTACCGATCATGCACAAGAAGCTTTAGGTGATGTGGTGTATGTTGAAGCTCCAGAAGTTGGCAGTACTGTTAGTATTGGCGAAGAGGCAGGCGTAGTTGAATCTGTTAAAGCGGCGTCTGATATTTATTCATTGGTGAGCGGTACCGTTGTTGCGGTTAATGAGCTTTTGCAAGATGCGCCAGAAACCGTAAACTCTTCACCTTATGATGATGGTTGGTTTTTCCGTGTTCAACCCGATGATTTGGCCGAGCTGGATGAGGCATTGAGCGATGATGATTATCGTGATTTGTTAGCTAGCGAAGAGTAAAAATGTTGAATGAAAAAATGTGACTTAGGGTGTTGCTGTTCTAGTTAAGCCTCATAAAACTACCCTTCAAAAAAACGAGCCTCATTTGAGGCTCGTTTTTTTTTCATCTAGATACAATTAACTAGAAACTGTAGGCAGTGTTGAGCAAGCATTTTCCAAAAAAATCATTAACAATTGCAACGTTTTTTCTGTGATAGATTGTGAATTGGGCCCTTTGTTTGGAAACTCTTTGCTGAGGGGTTTGCAGATTGACATGCTGAAAGTGAAAATAGTAAAACCATTCCAAGTACAAGAGTGAGTAGTGTTTTCATAGAGATGCTTCTTTAGTGTTTAATGAAAAAGTTCGGGTGAATATTGGTGTAGCAAGTGCAGGGCTTGTTCTCGTGGCGCTGCTATCTTTGATCAATTGGCACCATTCTATACAAATACAAATAAGAACCTATATGATAATGATTGTTATTTGCGTTGTGTCACAAAAATAGCATTTTATAGGGCTTGGTCCGATATTATTGGGGTTTTTGTTTGATATTTATTCTAAAAGTCCTCTGGTGCCCCCTGTTTTCGGGATTTCTACGTCTCGGATTTACATTTTTTGGGGGCGAAGCGGTTTTTATAGTGATTAAGACGTTATTACGATGGGGGCTGTGGTAACGGAGGCGGTGATGGAGTGAGGAGGCTCCACAGCTAATCAGTGTGGTGTCCTGTATTTTATTGATAAGTGTCTGTGCTGCTTTAGGTTGTTGCTGGCTCACAGCTATCCCTCAAAAACGAGCCGCGGATGAAACTCGTTTTTGAAGGATAGTATGGGTCTAGATTGCATTTTTTATGGTGTTTATTTTTCGTTTTTTGTCGATTCTTTTTCCTTTATTGCTTTTTCTCTTTCTTTATCAATATCTGTTTTAAGCTGACTTATTTTTTCATTGAATTCATTTAGGCTGTAATTGCGACTCATGCGCACTGAGGGTGGTAATATTTCGTGCATGTAAAGTTCGTCTGCATATTGATCTGAGCTTTGATAATTTTTCATCAATATTAAACCGGAGCAAAATATAGCAAAGGCTGCGCAAATAATTTGTAAGCGTTTGCCTTTACGTGGTGTAATTTGAAACAAGTGATAATAAATTGTTGCAGCGACGATAATAATTTCAATGTGATTGCCAAAGCGCGTTAGCAGCGTCCATGAAAAGCCGTATGCAAGGATGATAGCTAGATAACCCCATACATAAAGCAGAGTTAAACCGGAGCCTAAGGTTAATAAATGGCGACTGAAGTGTGCTGCGCCACCAAATACTCGATTTGCTAGCGCCCATATTCCTGCCCATAGCATGGAGTAGCCAAGCCACATACAAATGCTCATGACATAAGGTGTCGTTTTATTATTATCAATATCATTTAGCCATGCATTGCTAAATGCGAGTAAACCAATAATACAAATCGCCAAAATTGCCAGCGGCCAGCCTTCCCAGCGATGGCTAACATCATCAATGATTTCCGGTGCAACTACATAATCGTTAGTGCGTACGCGTAATTGTGTATGCCCTAAATGAAAAACTGCATCGCCATGAATTGCAAATGTAGTGCTACGCTTGCCTTTAAGTCGAATACCATTCTGGCTATTCACATCACTAATGATCAATACGCCTTCTTCGTTGATATCAATTACGGCATGCTCTGCTGCTGTGTGAGGATCATCTAAAATAATATCGTTGTGATAGGCGCGACCAATAGCAATTGGAAGCGTCCAATAGAGTTGGCGAGAGTGTACATCGCCATTGTGGTTGAGGATTTCAATAAAATAAGAGTTACTCATTTCGCACCCTCCTTATCGAAGCTCGCTAAAAACTGCGTTACAAATTTTTGCCCGTTTTCATAGGATACGCCATTCAATTCAAGTCGGCTTTGTAAGCTCATTAGGGGTTCATCGCTGCTTGCGGTCATCAAGGTGAAATCATACAAGCCATCAAATTTTTGATAGGCTTCTACGCATAATACGGCGCGGCCTGTGAAATTTTTATTGCTGATAAAATCTTCTGTGCAGTGTGGTGTTGTGAGTGTTTTATCTTTTGTGTTGCTGCGTACGCCGTTACTAAAAAATTTACCCATTAATAATGAAAAACGAACGCTATTTAATTTTGTGCTACTGACAAATTGATGGTGCATGCCGATGTTGCCTGTTTGTAAATCGTCCGATACAAAAATAGCGGATTCCATTGAGCAATTAATATTATTTGTGCTGTAAGTTTTGTCGGCTTTTGCATCTGAACTACCCCAGCAGCGCACTTGTTCTGATTCGCGTACCGGAACGGAATAAGGGCCAAGTTTTTTTACGCTGAGCGGCGACTCCAATAATGTATCCATCATTAACGATTGGTGCGCTAGTAATTGCTGGCCAATAATCGGTTTAAAGTCGGCCGGTGGTTTGCTCTCAGGCGTTATGCTGGCAATAAGTTCTTGAGCATAGCGTGCAGGCACTAAAAAGCTCACCAATTCACCGTCGCGTCTGTGTGCGACATTAATGCCTGCTACTTGGCCGTCGGCGGTGACATTGGGGCCGCCGCTCATGCCGGCATTGACTGGGCCGGTAAACATGATTTGATCGCTAAAGCCGCGGTGAGTTAAGCCATTGTAAGTGCCTTCGGAAATGGTAAATCCCAAATCGAGCGGATTGCCAAGTGAGTAAAGGTGTTCGCCTTGCGTAAGCTGCGTTAGCGTTTCTGGCAAATTAAAAACGCCTGTGCCTTGGCGGTTAATTCGCACTACTGCTAAATCATGTTGCACATCTACCGCGAGCAATTCCAATTCGCCACTTTTACCTTGCGTGTCTTTAAATTCCCCTAAATAAACATCCGGCTCAAGTGCTATTTGTGAAACCACATGAAAATTCGTAATCATTAAATTAGTGGTGCCAATAAGGAACCCTGAGCCAACGGATGCCTGGCTGTGTCCATTTTTAAGCAACACACGTAATTGCAACAAATCACTCTGTGCTGAGGCGTAGAGTTTTTGTGCGGCTGAGGATGCAATTGGTAGAGGAGCCTGTGTTTCTGGAATAACGGCAGGAGGTTCAATTTGAGCCATAGCAGACAAGCTTACGCTAAGTGCGAGCGAGATGTGTATGCAGGCTAAAAGAGCATTAAATTTCATGGATTTCCTTGGTGGGGTGTTGTTGATGGTTCATCAATTCCCAAGTATGCCGTTAGACGAGCAGTGATGCTACTATTCTGGGAAAGGTTTGGATTCTCAAGGTTATACGAAGCCTAGGATTATCGTGAGTTCAGATCCTGCAATGAAATAATCATCACAGCGCTGCATCTAAAACTTGCAGCGCTGTGTCTATAACAATAACAAGACATAGTATTTTAATGGTTTGATAGTTACACATGACAATGGGAAATGAATGATGGCACTTAATATGTTTTCTTTGATGGGTATGCGTCAGGTGGCGCTAATAGCGGCATTACTCGGTTGCATGTCGCTTACGCCTGCGATTGCGGTCGAATTAGTGGGTAAACCTGTGCCGATAAACAGTAACAGCGAAAGCAGTCAGGCGTTTGTAGATGAGCCGGTTGAGCATTCGGATATTGATAAACCGGGTGAAATGGCTGTGCCGATTGCGCCCCCAGTTGTTAATAACCAATTGGGTCATCCTTTTGGAGGAGATAAGCATTTTGATCTCCTCTCTGAAGATATTTTGATTCCTATTGTTGGCATTACTTTCGGTATTGGTGGGCCAATCCTATTAATTATTGTGTTGGTTGCAATGCACTATCGCGCAAAAGCGCGTCGCGAAAAAAATATTAACGACAATATTGAACGCTTGCTTGCAGCAGGTCGTGATATTCCTATTGAGTTATTGCGTGGCGATGAACCATATGTAGGCGATGAATCATCGATTGTTAGGGATAATATTAATTTACATAAAGGAATAAAAAATGTGTGCTTAGGGATCGGCCTTTTTGTATGTCTCACAATAATGTTTAGCATTGAGTTTGGTGCTATTGGTTTTATTGTGTTGAGTGTCGGTGCTTCACAATTGTGGGTATGGAAATTATCTGGAAGTAAAATTAATATCGCAAAAGATAACAGTCAGAATCAAGGCTGAGTGATATGTCAATTCCCGATCAGGTATTGATCGCACGAGTTGTCGCAAGTAAAGACCAGCATGCGTTTGCACAGTTGGTGTTACGTTATCAATCACCCTTGCGACTGTGGGCGAGACGTTTGTGCGATGGCGACAGCCATTTGGCAGATGATCTTGCACAGGAAACTTTTATGAAAGCGTATGGTGCGATAGCTGCATTTCGTGCGGAGGCAAAATTTTCGACATGGTTGTATCGCATTGCATTTAATATCGCCGCTAATCGTTGGCGCACTAAAAAAATTTCATGGTGTGCATTGGAAGATAATGAAGACATCGCATCAGATGTTTGTGAGTTAAATCAATTTTCAGTTAAAAAGGATGTTAATACTGCTATGCAACAGTTAAGTCCAGCTCAGCAGCTAGCAATACGTTTATGTTTTGAAGATGGTTTTTCACACGAAGAGGCGGCGAGCATTATGGGCGTTCCACTTGGTACTTTAAAAACGCATGTTTTACGTGGCAAGCAAAAACTGCAAACACTCTTGGCGGCTTGGGGGAATGTGGCATGAAGAACGTAGATGATAATGTGAAAAATACTCTAGAGCAGAATGTGGCTGCGGATGAACCTTTTGATTATTTTTTGCAAAAGCAATTGCAGCAAGAAAAAATTTATCTGAATGACGATAATTTCACTGTTCAGGTTATGGCGAGTTTGCCTACCGTGAAACAAACACTAGGATGGAGAGAGCGCTTTATTATCGTCATTCCGCTTATCATCATTAGCATTTTAGTGTTGAGTCAGAACTCTTTGCTCGCATTTGTAATAAAAAGTTGGGTTTTGTTGTCAGTGATAAGCATTGAAAGTTTGTTTAAATTAATTTTGGAAATTTCTCTAGTAGCACTTTTAGGTGTGAGCTATTGGTTTGCGAAAAAAAGTCGATTATTATAATTTTTAATATTCGCTTAAAAATAAAAAAGCCCGCAGGCCTGTAGAGGAGAGTATGCGGGCTTTTTTTATTCTCAATGAGACGAAGAGTTCTTGGGTAAAAATTACTTCTTCTTCAGCGCTTGTTGTAACAGAGCTCCCATACTTCCCATTGCTGCTGGCGCAGGATTATTTTTTTGCGCGTTGCGGTTTTGGTTTTGCGATTGCGGGCGTTCGCCACCCTTCTTACCCTCTACTTTTTCACCGGGAGTATCGTCCAAGCGTAATGACAAGGCGATGCGTTTGCGCGGCACATCTACTTCCATCACTTTTGCTTTCACAATATCGCCTGCTTTTACTGCTTCGCGTGGATCTTTGATAAACGTGTGCGAAAGTGCAGAGATATGTACCAATCCATCCTGATGTACACCAATATCCACGAACGCACCGAAGTTAGTAACATTGGTCACTGTACCTTCCAAAATCATGCCCAATACTAAATCGGTGATTTCATTTACGCCGTCTTGAAACGTTGCCGTTTTAAATTCGGGGCGAGGGTCGCGACCTGGCTTATCCAATTCTTTGATGATGTCTGTTACCGTCGGCAAACCAAATTTTTCATCGGTGTAATCTACGGCTTTTAATCCGCGTAAGAATGATGAGTCGCCAATTAAGCCTTTCATTTCTCGTGTATTTTTCGCAGCAATTTTTTCTACCACGGAATAAGATTCCGGGTGAACCGCAGACGCATCGAGTGGGTTACTGCCATCTGCTACGCGTAAAAATCCCGCCGCTTGTTCAAATGTTTTTTCACCAAAGCGTGGGACTTTTTTAAGTGCTGCACGTGAATCAAACGCGCCGTTAGCATTGCGAAATTCAACAATATTATTTGCGAGAGTGGTGTTTAAGCCAGACACGCGCGCAAGCAGTGCGGCTGATGCTGTATTTACCTCTACACCAACGGCGTTCACGCAGTCCTCAACTACCGCATCGAGTGAGCGCGCTAATTGTGATTGCGACACGTCGTGTTGATATTGGCCAACACCGATAGATTTAGGATCAATTTTTACCAATTCTGCAAGTGGATCCTGTAAACGGCGGGCAATCGAAATAGCGCCACGAATTGTCACATCTAAATCCGGGAATTCTTTTGCCGCAAATTCAGATGCGGAATAAACTGATGCGCCGGCCTCGCTTACAATTACGGTGCTGGCTTTGATATCGCTGTGCGCTTTTAACACGTCTTTTGCAAATTTTTCAGTTTCGCGTGATGCGGTGCCGTTACCAATCGCAATTAAACCTACATTGTGTTTTTTGCACAGTGCCACTAAGACCAATTCTGATTCTGCAATTTTATTTAGTGGAGGGGTTGGGTAAATAACACAGTGATCGAGCACTTTACCAGTTGCATCTACCACGGCAACTTTTACGCCGCTACGCATACCAGGGTCGAGGCCGATCGTTGCTTTTTGTCCCGCAGGTGCGGCGAGCAACAAATCTTTTAAGTTGGAGGCAAATACTTTGATTGCACCATCTTCAGCTTTTTCGCGCAGCTCGCTCAACAAATCTGTTTCGAGATGTGTTAATAATTTTACTCGCCAGGTCCAGCGCACTACTTCGGCCAACCAGCCATCGGCGGCGCGGCCTTTATCTTTTAATTGCCAGTGATCGGCAATCATTGTTTCGCAGGGATGGCCCTTTTGTGCAAGATTGGGCGTTGCTTCTTCATCGCCCACTTTTATCGCGAGTGTAAGAGTGCCTTCATTGCGGCCGCGGAACATAGCGAGTGCGCGGTGAGAAGGAACACTTTTCAGTGGTTCATCGTGTTCAAAATAATCACGGAATTTTTGTACTTCTTGCGATGTGTCTGTGTCTTTGCCTGCAGATACGCGCGAACTTAACGTGGATTCCTGCTGTAAAAAATTACGCAAACGTCCGAGCAGTTCTGCGTCTTCGCTAAATTTTTCCATCAGAATATATTTGGCGCCGTCGAGCGCAGATTTCACATCGTTAATACTGTGCTCAGCATTAAAATATTTTGCAGCTTCTACTTCTGGTGCGAGAGTTGGATCGTTTAATAAACTTTCTGCGAGTGGTTCAAGGCCAGCTTCGCGAGCGATTTGGCCTTTGGTGCGACGCTTGGGTTTGAAGGGTAGGTATAAATCTTCTAAACGGTTTTTGGTATCGGCTTGCAAAATATCACGCTCTAATTCCGGCGTGAGTTTTTCTTGTTCAGTGATAGATTTTAAAATCGCAGCACGGCGTTCTTCCAGTTCGCGTAAGTAGCGCAAGCGCTCTTCCAGCATACGCATTTGGGTATCATCTAAACCACCAGTTACCTCTTTACGGTAGCGCGAGATAAATGGCACGGTTGCGCCTTCATCCAATAGCGCGACTGCGGCGCTAACTTGTTGTTCTTGAACGTGTAATTCATCGGCAATGCGTTGGGAAATACTAGGAAAACTGGTCATAGAAAGCTAACTCGTGCTGCGGAGGATCATATTGAATATGCCATTATCGCTAAATTAGGGTTACCCGCCAGACTTGTTTTTATGGGTTATTTGTGCGTTTTGGCGATTAAGGGTAAGAGAGACAGTTAATTCATTAAAAATCATCCGGGATGCATCTACATAGCGTGAAATTGCATCTAATCCTTATATTAAATGCTAGTTGTTTTTTAAGTACGTTTTTGCCCGTAAAAATTCAGGGGTGGATAACGCAGTATAAATAGAGATGCATATAATGATATGTTAAGGCAGATATGTATTTTGCGGCACCCAGTAAAAATGAGGATATAAGTATGAAGTTGAATTTATCGGTATTAGTTGCGTCCATGTTAAGTGTTTGCATGGTTGTGTCTGTTCAGGCTGACGAACAGGTGGCGCAAGAATACACTATAAATGCTGTTGCTGAACTGAGTGTTGGTGGTGGGGGTGTTGTTGATATTGTGCAGGGTGAAACGGAAAGTTTACGCGTAGAGGCTGCCCCAGATGTGATGAAGCGTGTAACGGTAGATTTAAGCAATCACAAATTGTCATTAGGTGTTAAGGATGCTAATGGTAATTTTTTCCATTGGTTTGATCGCAATAACGACAAAGTAAAATTTATTTTACAGGTCAAGCAACTTAATAAATTGGAATTAATGGGTTCTGCTCAAGCTAATGTTGGCAATTATCACGGCGAAAAATTATGGGTGAAAAATTCCGGAGCAGCAAAAATTTCTTTTGCTGAGCTATTGGTGAGTGACTTAATGTTTGAATCGTCAGGTGCTGCGAATGCCACACTACAAATACTCAATAGCCAAAAGGTAAATATTGAATTATCTGGTGCTTCGAATCTTGATGTTAAAAAGTCTGGTGCGGTGCAACATTTAAAACTGGATGTTAGTGGCGCAAGCAATTATCGCGGAAAACCTTTGTTTGTTGCTAATGCCGAGGCCGAGGCAAGTGGTGCTTCTAATATTGATATTCAGGTGAGTGAAACGCTACATGCTGTAGCGAGCGGTGCTTCTAATATTAATTATTATGGATCTGCCAAAGTTAGCTTTGAGGCGAGCGGTGCCAGTCACGTTAATGGGCATCAGTAATATTCTTATCATGCGTTGTATAAAGGAGAAATGCTATGAACGAAGAGCGTAAATTTCGCGATTTAAAAAAATCATTAACGGATAAAAAAATTGCGGGAGTTTGTGGTGGCTTTGGTGAGTACACGCCTATGCCATCATGGATGTGGCGCGTAGTTTTTATAATTTCATTATTTATGGGTGGGCTGGGCTTAATCTCATATATTATTCTTTGGATTTGCATGCCGTCTGCAGATTTAGCTATTCGGCATGAGCGAGTAGTTAATCCTGAATCTAGTTCAAATAATACCAATTAATTCAGTCCCTCTGTTTTTTCTCTTGTTTGATCAATATTGATTCTTTGCACTTTTTCCACTTTTCCTGCTGCTTTATTGCAGCGGGTTTTTTCATTCGTTTTTGTGGGCGTTAGTTGCTATGAACTTTAAAAATGATTGCATGTCTTACTGACTCTCTATAGATTCTACAGCTATATTTTACGACGACCTCACAACCTCTTACGTTGCACAAAAGGAACCTTAATGAAATTGAATAAAACCCAATGGTTAATCACGCTGGCTTTTTCTGGTGTATTGTTAACCTCTTGTCATCAGCAAGCTATTAAGCCACCAACAGCTGCTGCGAATGCAGCAGCGGCGATCAACTCGGCAGTTATTCGCAAAAGCCCGAATGATGATCGCACCTATGCCGCGATGCTGTTGCCTAATCAATTGCAAGTGGTTTTGGTGTCTGATCCTACGCTAGAAAACTCAGCGGCATCGCTCGCAGTTGGTGTGGGTAGCGCACAAGATCCTGAGTCGCAACCAGGTTTGGCGCATTATTTAGAGCACATGTTATTTTTAGGGACAAAAAAATATCCTATTCCGGACAACTTCATGGAGTTTGTGGAAAATAATGCGGGTAACACAAATGCATTTACCGCATTCGATCAAACCAATTTCCTCTTTCAAATTAATGCTGAAAAATTTGACGAGGCATTAGATCGTTATAGTGATTATTTCAAAGCACCATTGTTGGATCCCCAATACGCTGACAAAGAGCGCAATGCGGTGAATAGCGAATGGTCAATGAACAAATCGCAAGACAATTGGATTATACATACCCTTGATGGTGTCACTGGCAATCAAAAAAATCCTGCAGCACGTTTTAGTATTGGAAATTTGGAAACCTTAGTGGATAAAAATGATTCCAAACTACAAGATGAAGTAAAAGCTTTTTATAATCGTTATTATTCTTCAAATATCATGCGTTTAACCTTGGTGGGCAAGCAATCTATTCCTGAATTAAAAGCGCTTGCAGAAAAATATTTTTCGGATATTCCCAATAAAAATGTTATTCGCCCAGAAGTTACCACTCCTGGCTTAACACAAGCGGAAATGGGAAAGAGTATTCATTATCAGCCGCAAAAAGATTTGAAGCAGTTATTGATTGATTTTCCAATTAAAGATGATAAAGCGTTGTGGCGCGTTAAGCCCAATGAATACGTCAATATTTTAATAGGTTCAGAAGAAGAGGGGACTTTATGCCAGCAATTGCGTAAAGCGGGATTGGCCAACAATATAATGTCATCCGTTAATGCCGATGAATATGGTAACGATGGTTACTTGCGTATCGTTGTTGAGTTAACCGATGCAGGTTTAAAAGACAGGGATCAAGTTATTGCTTCGGTATTTGCTTACACTGACATGGTAAAAAAACAAGGGATTAACGAGCGCTACTTTAAAGAATTAAAAGCGGTACGCGAAAAAGATTTTTTAAATCAATCAAAATCTGATCCTTTAAAACAAGCTATTGCTATTACACATGATCAATTTTATTTACCAGTAGAAAATTTATTGGATTATGAAGCTGTGTACGATAAGTTCGATGAAAAATCGATTCAGGCTGTGCTTGATCAATTACAGCCAGACAATGCGCGGATTTGGTATATCAGTAAAAATGAAGACGTTGATAAAACAATCCCGTATTTTGATGGTAAATACAGTATTCGTGATATTCAGCCAGAAGAAAAAGCGCGCTGGGCCGCATTGGGAAGTAAGTTAACTTTTAATCTTCCGCCAGAAAACAATTTATTTACTGATAAACCTGCGGATATTGTTGACAATACTTTCTTAAAACCGCATCAAGTTGTCAGTCAAAAAGGAATAGAAATATTTTTAGCTAATCCTGAATTTTATCGCGAAGATAAAGGCCAATTGGATATTGAGCTGAACGTCAACTTTGCGCAAAAAACTGCTAAAAATGTTGTTCTATCCAATTTATTAAGCGATATATATAAAGTCCAAAATACGACACTAATCGACCGCGCTGGGCGTGCATCTCTAGGCCTCAATATCGCTGTAGGTGCAACGGGGTCGCAGTTTATTAATATATCGGGTTACACCACTAAGCATGAGGAGCTATTGGCACAAATGTTTTCTGGTTTTGCAAATTTAACTATTTCCGAGAAAGATTTTATTGATGCTTTGGATCGATATAAAAAAGCAAAATCAAATCTTAAGAAGGCAATTCCTATTCGTCAGGCTTTTGCTCACACATCACGGTTGTTAAGTAATGCGCAGTGGACTGATGCAGAGTTAATTGCGGCGGCAGACAAGATTTCTGTAAAAGATGTCGCTAATTATCAGAAAGCAATTAAAGCTAATCTGCTGATAAGAATATATGCGTTTGGTAATTACAATGAAGAAATGATTAAGCATATAGCGCAAACTGCACAAGCGCATTTGCCGGGCAATCGGATGCCAAGTGAGCGTCGAGTTGCACAGTATATAACGCCAAAAATTGGGAAAAACGTATCATTTAGAGATCGCGTTGAGCAGGCGGATAGCGCATTAGTTGATGTGTCTTTTAGTGATAAAAAATCAGATGATGAAAAAGCGCAGCTTGTGGTATTAAATGCAATTTTTGGCAATGCATTTTTTAGTCAACTGCGTACCAATGAACAATTGGGTTATGTGGTAGGAAGTTCGACTATTATGGCGGATGAGTATTCTGGTTTTGCTTTTTATGTACAAAGCACCAATACGGATTTGGTTGGCATTAAATCGCGAATGGATAGATTCCGTACCGAGTTTTTTGCACAGCTGAAAGACGTAGATCCGGCACAAATTGAACAGATTAAAAAATCAGAAACGGCAACTGTTCTACAAAAGCCTACGGATTTTTATAAGGAAGCTAATCGTTATTCAGGTGACTTTTGGTCTGCGCATTTTAATTTTGATGGGCGTGATCGCTACCTTGCCGCTCTTGCAAGGGTGAATAAAGAAAATATTGTCGCGCTTTATCAAAAAATGCTGCTTGATAACAAAAGTATGAATCTAGTGGTTCAGTTACAAGGTGCGAATTTCAAAGGCAAGCCTTTTGCCCCACTAAAACCTTAACTTAATCTGTTTTGTCGTTATAATGGAGCGCTGCCAGCAATGGCAGCGCTTTTTTATATGTTGGTTTTATTGGTTGGTTTTATATGTTGGTCTTATATACAGGTGCATCATGAGTAACGCTGAAGATAATAAATTTTGGGATTTGGTGGACGAATTTATCGAAAAAGCCAATAGTGCATGTGATGACGCTGACCCAGGTATTGTGAGCGCAGCGTTGTTAAACGCGGCTGCACGTTTTAATGCCTTTGTGGTAGCGAGTTCATCTATTGATCGCAAAGAATATATTGATGAAATTGAAAGCGCCCAAAAATATCTTACGGGACGTTACCACGAGCTAGTACGCAATAGTCTTGACGATTACCGTGATAATTACAAAGTGTATATTCGTCCTGATGATGAACCAGAAGACGAATAAGCAAAACAGCAGTGCGAAACATGTTGCGATTATTGGTGGTGGCCCCGCAGGTTTAATGGCAGCTGAAGTTATTGCGCAGGCTGGTTTTTCGGTTTCTATTTACGATGCTATGCCTTCTGTTGGCCGTAAATTTTTATTGGCGGGTGTTGGTGGAATGAACATTACACATTCCGAACCCCACGAAAAATTGTTAACACGTTATTCGCATGCAGCCCCTTTCTTAAAATCCTATCTTGATCAATTTTCTGCAGTTCACTTGCGTGAATGGATTCATAGCTTGGGCGTGGAAACATTTATTGGATCATCAGGCCGAGTATTCCCTACGGATATGAAAGCCGCGCCACTACTGCGGAAATGGCTACATCGTTTGCGTGAACTGGATGTGCAGTTTTTCCCCCGCCATCGTTGGCTGGGGTGGAATGATAATTCTACGTTACGCATTGCCGAAAATAATAATCAATTAACTGAAAAAGATATTCATGTGGATGCTGTTGTATTGGCACTCGGCGGCGCTAGCTGGCAACGCTTAGGCTCGGATGGCGCATGGGTTAATCTGTTGCGCGAAAAAAATATTCACATCAATGAATTATTGCCTAGTAATTGCGGATTTGAAACGCAGTGGAGTGAAAAATTTCTGCAAGAGTTTTCCGGTGTGCCTTTGCAGACAATTCGACTAGGTGTAGTAGATGTGTCCGGCGAAGAGCATTCAGTGCGTGGTGAAGCAATGATTGCAAAAACGGGCATTGAGGGCACAAGCGTTTATGCGTTGTCTGCTATGTTGCGTGAAGCAATCCGCATGCAAAGTGCAGTAAATTTGTATATTGATTTATTGCCTGATTTATCTTTTGATAAAATTATGACGCAGCTCGAAAAGCCGCGCGGTAAAAACTCAACCAGTAACTTTTTACGTAAGCAGTTAAATCTTTCGCCTGTAAAGTTGGCCTTGCTACGCGAATTAACGCCCGCGAATGTTTGGCAGGATAATCGTGTGCTGGCGCAATCTATTAAAAAATTATCGCTAACCTTAACTGCCTATCGCCCTATAGATGAAGCTATTAGTTGCGCGGGCGGTGTACCCTTTTGCGAGTTAACCTCAGATTTAATGCTCAAGAAAATACCCGGTATATTCTGTGCGGGTGAAATGCTGGATTGGGAAGCCCCTACTGGCGGCTACTTGCTAACGGGTTGTTTTGCCACAGGCAGAGCTGCGGGATTGGGTGTAATCGATTATTTAAAAAATACGTTATGAAAACATTATTAATTATTGGTTACGTGTGGCCTGAGCCAAAATCTTCAGCGGCGGGTAGCCGTATGATGGAGCTTATTGAATTATTTTTGACAGATCAGTGGAAAATAGTTTTTGCATCCGCCGCTACATTGTCTGAACATCGTGCAGATTTAACGGCGCTTGGTGTTCAAGAGCAGTCTGTTTTATTAAATGATTCCAGCTTTAATGTTTTTATTGAGGCGCTAAAACCCGATGCTGTTTTATTCGACCGTTTTTTTACTGAAGAGCAATTTGGCTGGCGAGTAGAGCAAACCTACCCGCAGGCGTTGCGAATATTAGACACGGAAGATTTGCATAGCCTTCGTCATGTACGCCATCAGTTGTTAAAGCGAGCGCAGAAGCAAACGAATAACGAAGTGGAGCGACAGAGTGTTGATCCGGTTTTGGTTGGCGATGCAGAACTTTATGCTGCGATGATGGATGATGATATGGCGCAGCGAGAAATTGCTGCTATTTATCGTTGTGATCTAACACTTATAATTTCGCAGTATGAAATTAGTATGCTTACTCATTATTTTTCAGTGCCGGTACAATTACTACATTACACACCATTTTTATCAATGCATGTTCCCGATCTACGTTCGCTACCTGATTTTTTGCAGCGTCAGCATTTTATATCCATCGGCAATTTTCGCCATGAGCCAAATTGGGATGCGGTGCTTTATTTAAAACATGCTATTTGGCCGCTGATTCGCGCAAAAATACCACAAGCGGAATTACATATTTATGGCGCTTACCCTCCACCAAAGGCGACGCAGCTGCATAATGCTAAGCAGGGTTTTCTGGTAAAAGGTTGGGCGGATGATGCGATGCACGTTATGCAAAATGCACGCGTATGTTTGGCGCCTTTACGTTTTGGTGCAGGCTTAAAGGGTAAGTTGATGGATGCTATGCGCGCAGGAACTTCCAGCGTAACAACATCTATTGGTGCAGAAGCTATGCATGGTAATTTTCCATGGGGTGGCGCAGTGGAAAACTCAACGCAAGCATTTGCAGATGCCGCTGTAGTTTTATATGAGAGTAATATTATTTGGAATAAAGCCCAGCAGCAGGGCGTTGATATTTTACAGCAGTATTTTATGCGGGATGATCACGCGGCTTTACTAATAACTAGAATTCATGCGTTACAAACAAATCTAGTACAGGAGCGCCAACAGAATTTTGTTGGCGCCATGTTGCGATATCATTTACATAAAAGTACACAGTACATGTCGCAATGGATTGAGGCAAAAAATCAATTTAAATAATATATTCCTGTCTATTGTGCCGGTGTCAGTTCTCGGCAGTTTTTCACCATATCCAATTCTGGCTTATATAAGCTGGTGTCAATATTAAGCAATCCCAAGGTTGTATGGAACAAATTGTCTTGTGAGTATTCGTTGTTGGTTAGTGCATGCAAACACTCTGAGCTGATTTTATTGTCGTGTGAAAAGCCCTCGGAAAACCAAAAGAAAAATGGAATATGTTTTTGCTCGTCTGGCGCAATCAGATAAGGCATGCCATGCAGGTACAGATTTTTTTCGCCAAGCGATTCGCCGTGATCAGACAAATAGATAAGTGCTGTGTTATAAAAAGCGTTTTGCGATTTTAACCATTCTATGGTGCTATTTAAGAAGTAGTCGGTGTAGTGAATGGTGTTGTCGAAAGCATTATTAATTTCTTCGCTCGAGCAATCTTGTAACTTGTTGACGCGACAGACGGGCTTAAAGACTTCCATGTTGTCAGGGTAGCGGCGGTAATAGTCGGGGCCGTGGCTGCCTTTTTGGTGCATAACAATAACTTTGTTGCCTCTCATATCAATAATTTTATCATCTAAATTATGCAATAAAATATTATCGAAGCATTCGTGCTCGTTGCAAAAATCTGAGACTTTTAAGTTTGACATATCTTCATAGGTAACTCGATCGCAGGTGCCTTTGCAGCCAGAATTATTGTCGCGCCACAGCACTGAATAGCCGCTGTGTTTTATAACATCCAATAATCCTTCTTGAGATTTTGCTTTTTTGTCGGAGTATTTACTGCGACCTAGTGTTGAAAACATGCAGGGCACTGATACTGCAGTTTCGGTGCCGCAGGAAGTGACTTGGCTATAGTTGATAATATTTTGTTGTGCTATCAAAGGCGTTGTAGGCTTTGAATAGCCATTAATTGAAAAATGATCTGCGCGTGCCGTTTCGCCAACCACCAATACAAACAGTGTAGGTTTTGTAACTGATTGGCCAAAAGTATTCAGTGTTGCATCTGTGCCCATGGGGGCAACAACTAATGATTTGTTGCTGGCGGACAAATAAGAAATAGTGGCATAGATAAAATTAACGGGGTTGGCTAGTTGGCGAATGCTTTTGTTGTTGCGAAAAAAAGAAGCGTAATCCGCAGAGAAGCACATAATCAAAACAACAACTGTGAAAAGTGCAATACCCCACAATTTTAATTTACGAATAACTTCCTGTGGAAATTTACCAAATTGTAGTTTTACGCGTGCAACTAAAATGCTGGGGATTATTCCCAATAAAACAATATATAAAACCAGGGTGTTGTTAATTAATGCACCGGCTTCTTTGGTGTCTGTTTCCAGTGTGTTTTGTATCATGGTTTGATGAATAACAATGCCATAGGCATTCATAAAATAAGACGCGCAAGCAGCAGCAATAAGAATAAAAATAACAATAGGTTTGGCTATGCGTGGCAACACAATAAGCGATAAAACCAATGCAGTAACAATGCCGACGAGCACAACTACGCTTGCACCAAATAAACCACCTTTAAGCGTGCTAAAGTCAACAACCTGTATAAGTGCGCGAAAAAAAGCAGTGTTGTAAAAAATGACAAAGGCACAAGATAACAGTATGGTAAATTTTGTACTGCTCATTGTCCGCGAAAAAAGGGATGGTCGGTACTCTAAGCGATCAAAGCTCTGCGGAGTTTTTTTGCGTGAAAAAAAAGCCATTACTGCCTCGTTATAAAATTATTAATTATGAATGTTGTGATGGTTTATTGGCGAGTATCAAACGATACATCAGCAGCGAAAAAAACCAGCAAATACCTACTGTCCATAAATCGTGAGAGACAAAATGTGCTCCACGAAGTTGCTGCGATATTCCAAAAATCAAACCAATGCTTAACGCAAACGCCAAGCCAGCCCAGCGCCAGCAAGACTGTAAGTGCACGCCTAAAAAATAAAAAGCAATCCATGCGTAGCCGCCACTTGCATGTCCTGCAGGAAAGCAATCGCCCCCACTTTGATGAATGAGTTCAGTGAATACAGTCGCGTATTCATGTTCTCCACCGTAGCGTGAAAAATCCCAAGCGCACGAAACATGGCTGATGGATTTAAGAATGCTAATCAGAGCGCTGCCACCACCTGCGGCACAGAGCAAATAGGCTAGCTCACGGCGATATAGTTTCAGTTTTTGTGTGATGTAGCTTTGCACCAAGGCAATTAACACGATTAAGGCGATCAACAATGAAAGATGTTTGCCGACTTTATGAATAATCGTGCTGGTGATCCACGCCTCTTTGAGTGCCCAGCGGCCGCCTTCAAGGGCGTAAAAGTAATCCGCAACCAGCATATCTATTCCGCTTACTTCCACAATTACGGCCAGCAAAACAAACGCAATAAGAGGGTAGTGCAAGTGGGTTCGCCAAAAACCCGGCTGTTGATGTAATGACATAATATGGAGCTTGACCTGAGCGCTGAGGAAAATTGGCCGAATTCTAGCAGCCCCTTGGTGCGCAAGCTATTTTAATTGATCTTCCCCTGTCGCAATTAGTGGCTTGAGTGTGAAATGCGAAAACCTCTTAGAACAAATCATCTGGGTGGCTTATGGCGGTGGGTAATTGTCGTTAAATCCAGTAGAATGCACGCTTTTTTGACTGATTAGGTAATCCTGTGATTTCTACTGCTAACATCACCATGCAATTTGGTGCTAAACCCCTGTTCGAAAACGTGTCGGTTAAGTTTAATAACGGTAACCGTTACGGTTTGATCGGAGCCAATGGCTGCGGCAAATCCACCTTTATGAAGATTTTAGGTGGGGATTTGGAGCAATCAGCAGGGCAAGTCATGCTTGAGCCAAATGTGCGCTTGGGCAAGTTGAAGCAGGATCAGTTTGCCTATGAAGAATTCACCGTGCTGGATACGGTCATCATGGGGCACACCGAGTTGTGGCGAGTTAAAGCCGAGCGCGACCGTATTTACAGTCTGCCCGATATGAGCGAAGAAGACGGTATGGCCGTTGCCGAGCTGGAAGTGCAATTTGCTGAAATGGATGGCTACACCGCAGAATCACGCGCGGGCGAATTATTGTTAGGTTTGGATATTCCAGTAGAACAACATACCGGTTTGATGAGCGCTATTGCTCCCGGTTTTAAATTGCGTGTATTGCTTGCGCAGGCTCTCTTTTCTGATCCTGAAGTCTTGTTGCTCGACGAACCGACCAACAACCTCGACATCAACACCATTCGCTGGCTCGAAGGCATTCTCACCCAGCGTAGCAGCACCATCATTATTATTTCGCATGATCGCCACTTCCTAAATAGTGTGTGCACGCACATGGCGGATTTGGATTACGGCGAGTTGCGCGTTTATCCTGGTAACTATGACGATTACATGATTGCGTCAACGCAAGCGCGTGAAAGATTGCTCGGCGAAAATGCCAAGAAAAAAGCGCAAATTGCTGAACTGCAAACCTTCGTTAGTCGCTTCTCTGCAAATGCGTCTAAAGCTAAACAGGCAACCTCTCGTGCAAAACAAATTGATAAAATTCAATTGGACGATGTTAAGCCTTCGAGCCGCGTCAGCCCTTACATCAAGTTCACACAAAATAAAAAATTGCATCGTCAAGCCGTTACGCTTGAAGGCGTGAGCAAGGCGTTTGATCGTTCGCTATTTGCGAAATTAAATATGCAAGTCGATGCCGGCGAGCGCATTGCCATTATCGGCCCTAACGGTGCGGGTAAAACAACATTGTTGCGCTGCTTGTTTGGTGATGTAACGGCTGATACGGGCACCATCAAATGGGCTGAACAAGCTGAGATAGGTTATTTTGCGCAAGATCACGCCGATGATTTTGCCGATGATTCTAATTTGTTTGATTGGATGAAGCAGTGGACTAAAGGCGACGAACAACTTGTTCGCGGCGCACTTGGGCGCATGCTTTTTTCTAACGATGAAGTAAAAAAATCAGTAAAAGTTATTTCCGGTGGTGAGCAAGGCCGCATGTTGTTTGGCAAGCTTAGCTTAATCAATCCAAATGTTTTATTAATGGATGAGCCAACCAATCACTTGGATATGGAATCTATCGAAGCGTTAAACCTCGCGTTAGAAAATTATCCCGGCACATTAATTTTTGTCAGCCACGACCGTGAATTTGTATCATCACTTGCCACACGCATTATTGATATGCAGCCAAGTGGTTTGGTTGATTTTAGCGGCAGCTATGAAGATTACCTGCGTTCGCAGGGGATTTATCAGTAAGTAATTACCAGTAAGTAACTCTGTAGGGCGTACTGTGTGTTGAGTGCGCCCTACATATTAGCAATATCCCCTTCAACAGTGATTTATCTCGTACTTTTATCCCATCGCTTGAAACTCCATTAACTGCCCCCACCTTAGGTCGTAGCTTATGTACAACCTTCGAGGTAATCCATGCGTATCGACCGTTTAACCAATCAATTGCAGCTAGCGCTTTCTGATGCCCAATCACTTGCGATGGGGCGTGATCACTCGCAACTGGAAATCAGTCATTTGTTGTGGGCTTTGCTCGAACAGAAAGGTGCTTCCAGCGTGCGATTGTTGTTATCGCAAGCAGGTTTTGATGTGGCGGGTTTACGTGCCGCATTGGCGCAGCAATTAGAAAATTTACCGCGTATTAAAAATCCAACTGGCGAAGTTGGTATGTCGCAAGAATTGGCGCGCATACTCAACTTGGCTGACAGGCGTGCGCAGAAAGTTGGCGACAAATTTGTGTCGAGCGATTTGGTGTTGCTTACCGTGATGAGCGATACCGAAAGCAGTGCAGGCCAATTATTAAAAACATTTGGCAACTTACAGCGTTTAGAACAAGCGATTGAAAAAGTTCGCGATGGCGCAACGGTTGACGATGCGGACTCAGAAGGTAATCGTCAAGCATTAGAAAAATATACGGTAGATTTAACAGCTCGTGCAGAATCTGGGAAGCTCGATCCAGTGATCGGTCGCGACGATGAAATTCGCCGTACCATTCAAGTATTGCAACGTCGCACTAAAAATAATCCCGTATTAATTGGCGAGCCTGGTGTTGGTAAAACAGCAATCGTTGAAGGCTTGGCGCAACGAATTATTAATGGCGAAGTACCAGAAGGTTTGAAAAATAAACGTTTGCTTTCATTGGATTTAGGCGCGCTATTAGCGGGTGCAAAATTTCGCGGTGATTTTGAAGAACGTTTAAAATCGGTTATCAATGAATTAAAAAAACAAGAAGGCCGCGTCATTTTATTTATCGATGAAATTCATACGATGGTGGGCGCTGGTAAAGCAGAAGGTTCGATGGATGCAGGCAATATGCTTAAGCCCGCACTAGCCCGCGGTGAGTTGCATTGTGTCGGTGCAACCACACTTGATGAGTATCGAAAATATATTGAAAAAGATGCAGCGCTTGAACGTCGTTTCCAAAAAGTACAAGTTGATGAACCAAACGAGTCAGACACGATTGCGATTTTGCGTGGTTTAAAAGAACGCTATGAAGTTCATCACGGCGTCGATATTACTGACTCTGCCATTATTGCCGCTGCAAAATTATCACAACGTTATATTACTGATCGCCAACTGCCGGACAAGGCAATTGATTTGATTGATGAAGCGGCCAGTCGTATTCGTATGGAGATTGATTCCAAGCCGGAAGAAATGGATCGCCTTGAGCGCCGTTTAATCCAACTAAAAATTGAACGCGAAGCCGTTAAGAAAGATGAAGACGAAGCGAGTAAAAAACGTTTAGCGAAAATCACGTTAGATATTGAAAACTTTGAACGCGAATATGGCGACTTGGAAGAAATTTGGCGTGCAGAAAAAGCAGCACTGCAAGGCTCACAAGAAATTAAAAGCCAGTTGGAGCAGGCTCGTATTGAATTGGAAGAAAAGCATCGCAAAGGCGATTTGGCGCGTATGTCAGAATTGCAATACGGCATTATTCCGCAGTTAGAAAAGCAGCTAGATATGGCAGGTCAAGCTGAAATGATGGATATGAAATTGCTGCGCAATAAAGTGACAGAGGAAGAAATTGCCGAAGTGGTTTCTAAGTGGACAGGTATTCCTGTTTCTAAAATGCTCGAAGGCGAGCGCGATAAATTATTGCGAATGGAAGATGCGTTGCACAAGCGCGTTATTGGGCAGCATGAGGCGGTTGTGTCTGTAGCGAATGCTGTGCGCCGTTCGCGTGCGGGGTTATCGGATCCCAATCGTCCTAATGGATCATTTTTATTTTTAGGCCCAACAGGTGTGGGTAAAACAGAATTATGCAAATCGCTCGCGGAATTTTTATTTGATTCATCTGATGCGATGGTGCGTATTGATATGTCCGAGTTTATGGAAAAACATTCTGTTGCGCGTTTGATTGGCGCACCACCTGGTTATGTGGGTTATGAAGAGGGCGGTTATTTAACAGAGGCGGTTCGTCGTAAACCTTATTCGGTTTTATTGCTGGATGAAATTGAAAAAGCGCATCCCGATGTATTTAATATTTTGTTGCAAGTGTTAGACGATGGCCGCTTAACTGATGGCCAAGGTCGCACGGTGGATTTTCGCAATACCGTTATTGTAATGACGTCTAATTTAGGTTCGGATCGTATTCAGGAATTAGCGGAAGACAAATCGTTTGATACTGTAAGTTTTGATATTGCCGTTGGCGGCGATGCCAATAATTCTATCAATAACGAGAACCGTTACAACGCGATGAAAGAAGCGGTGATGGAGGTAGTGGGAAATCATTTCCGTCCGGAATTTATTAACCGTATTGATGAAGTCGTTGTGTTCCATCCGTTAGGTCGTGAACAAATTCGCGGCATTGCAGATATTCAATTGGATCTTTTGCGTAAACGTTTGGCCGAACGCGATCTTGGTTTGGAGTTGGACGATGCGGTGATAAATAGATTGGCTGTTGCGGGGTTTGATCCCGTGTATGGCGCGCGTCCACTAAAGCGTGCGATACAACAGCAAATAGAAAATCCGTTAGCGCAGGATATCCTTTCTGGAAAATTTATGCCGGGAACGGTTATTTATGGTGATGTTGTAGGTGATAAGGTCGTGTTTTCTTCAAGGAAGGCGGGGCTACAATAAATTTTCAATGATAAATAAAAAAGGCCGCTTAGGATATTTATTCCTGAACGGCCTTTTTGTTTTTTTAGTCAGTGCGAAAAATATAATTACAGGTTTTTAATCACAACTTTCTTCAATAGCTTTGCTGGCTTCTTCCATTTTTTGTTTTAATTCGTCTGGATTCAGGTAGTGATATTCACCTTTGTCATCTTTAATTTGAATGCGCGATGATGTTTGAAGTGTGTTTTGATTTTTACGTGCTTGTGCGCAGCGCTCTGGATCTTTTGCGGGTAGAGGAGCTGCTGTGTTCGTTGTCGTGTTTGCATCGTTAGATGTCGAAGATGTTGCCGCAGTTGAATAGCTAACAGGATCACTATGGCCAGTTTTTGGTTTAATGACTTCATTGGACTGATTGGCCGCAGGATGTTCACTGTAGTGTGTTTGGCCTTTATCGTCAGTCCATTTATAAACTTTGGCATATGCTTGGTGGCTGATTAGAAAGCAACTCAAGATAGCGATAAGTGGGCGTGCATATTTCATAACAATAACTCGTAAGCGCCAATCATAGTGGCTGGATTCAGTATCTTCATGAACTATAGTCCTAAACAGTTCACATGCGAAACATTCTCTTGCAGGCAACCCATGTTAGTGTCACCAAAAGACCAGTCGACAGCCTTTTGATGACGCTCTTGAGAATTTAGCCTTCCATATTTTCCAATTCTATACCTTTCGTTTCTTTTACCCACCAGATAACAAATATTATGGAAAAAAGTGAGCAGAATGCATAGATGCTGTAAGCGCCGGCCAAGCCCAATGCGGAGGCCAGTAATATAGGGAAGGTCAGGGTGATAATAAAGTTGGCGAGCCATTGCGCCAATCCGGCAATGGCCAAACCGGTACCTCGAATTTGATTGGGGAACATTTCGCCCAACATAATCCATACCACAGGCCCCCAAGACATATTAAAAAATACGACATATAGATTGGCGGCTACGAGCGCCAGTATGCCCATTGAGCCACTGAGGATCAGGCTACCTTTGGCATCTAATGGTGCACCAGCAAATGCATAGGCGACTAATATAAGAGTAATGGTCATTCCCACTGAGCCAATTAATAGAAGGGGCTTACGGCCTATTTTGTCCACCAAAAAGAAGGTGATAAGGCATGCGCCTATCGAGACTACACCCGACACAACGCTAATAAATAAAGAGTCACTCTCTGAAAACCCAGCGGCTTGCCAGAGTACTGCGCCATAGTAAAACACTACATTGATGCCGACGAACTGCTGCAGCATCGCCAAGCCAATGCCGACCCACACAATTGGGCGAATACGTTGTTTGGTTTTATCGATTAAATCCGAAAAGCGCGGTTTGTGGTCGTGCTCAATCGATTCATAAATATCACTTACGGTTTTGGCGGCTGTTTTCGCACCATAGAGGCGAGTGAGTACAGCAAGTGCTTTTTCTTTGTTGCCGCTTACGACTAAATAGCGTGGGCTTTCGGGGATCAGTAAGAGTGCGAATAAAAAAATGGCCGAGGGAATGGCGCCAACCCAGAACATCCAGCGCCAGGAGGTGTAGCCCATCCAGAACTCGTTGGTTGAGGAGCCCGCTGCTGTGGCAAGAAAATAATTGCTCAGTGCCGCCGCCGTTAAGCCGCAGATAATTGCCATCTGTTGGATGGAGCTAAGCTTTCCGCGCATCTCGGCTGGCACCAGTTCGCTGATGTAGGCTGGGCAGATAATGCTGGCCGCACCAATGGCTAAACCGCCAATCAAGCGATAGATGACAAACTCCATCGCTGTACTGGAAATCCCCGAGCCCCATGCGGAAAGCACAAACAGCGCTGCGGCGATAATCAAAATACTGCGACGCCCATATTTATCGGCTAGCGAGCCCGCAAAAAAAGCCCCCGCAGCACAGCCTAATAATATAGAAGCAACATTAAACCCAGCGCCGGCAGATTCAGAATGAAACGCCAGTTTAAGGCCCTCAATCGTCCCATTGATAACGCCGCTATCAAAGCCAAACAAAAAACCACCCAAGGTGGCAATGATACTAATAAGGACAATAGAAGATATATTCCTCTCATTGGATGATTCGTTCATGCTGATTCCTGAATTATTGAAATTATGTTGATCAAATTTATGATGAAACACCTCATGAGTAAATCTCATGTTGGCGGTTAACGGCAAAGCAAAACCTTAACACAATGCTTGAACTCTGACATAGCTAAGCAGTCAGTTCTGGTTGATTTGTTTTTTTAAAATCGAGTGGCGCATTTTTACACCTTCGTACACTTTGTGATGTTTCAGATTGATTGCGCTATTATGATAATGACCTGTTTAGGGCAACTATGCGTTATTGCCACATTATTAATCAGAGGTGTTCAGGAATTGTATGTTGAAATCTATTAAGTTGAATGCAGCTTTAAAAATGTTTGCAATTTTTTTCATTGTTCTCGGATTAATGAGTTGTGGCGGTGGCGGTGGCGGTGGCGGTGGCGGTGGCAGCGGAAGCGAAGGTGGAAATAGATTGTCCGGTATCACTGGTAATGGCGAATGGCAGGCTGGTGTTTTTGAATCTGCAGATAATTATGAAAATAGTTGCACAACTCTTCAAGAAAATAATTTTTTACGTTCATGGAGTAACGATACGTATCTCTGGTATAACGAAATTGAAGATCAAGATCCCTCTCTCTTTTTATCGACTAACGATTATTTTGATATATTAAAAACCAACGCAACAACAGCGTCAGGAAAAAACAAAGATAACTTTCATTTCACTTATGTAACTACTGTGTGGGACGGACGGATAAATTCTGGTGTAGATACAGGTTACGGCATCACGTGGGCGTGGCTGTCTGGGGTTAAACCGCGTAATTTTTTAGTCTCTTATACTGAACCAGGTTCTCCAGCTGCCAATAATAATTTACAGCGCGGCGCACAATTATTAAAAGTTGATGGTGTGGATTTCATTGAGTCCGATGATGTGGATGCATTAAACGCAGGTTTATTTCCATCTGCTCATGGTGAAGTGCACACATTTGAAGTTCAAGATCTTGGTTCGACTACGCCGCGCACTATTACGTTAACATCCGGCGCGATCACGAAAGTTCCTGTACAAAATGTCACAGTACTCAATACTGCCACGGGAAAAGTTGGTTACTTTTTATTTAACGATCATCTTGCCACTGCAGAAGAAGGTTTAATCGATGCGGTGAATCAATTGCGTCAAGCCAATATCACTGACTTAGTCTTGGATGTTCGTTATAACGGTGGCGGTTATTTATATATCGCCAGTGAGCTTGCATATATGATTGCTGGGCATAACAAAACAGCAAATAAAACATTTGAAAAAACTACCTTCAATGACAAACATGCAAGTGTGGGTTTAGGTGGAGAATCACTGAAGTCTGTGAAGTTTTCGGAGACTTCTGATACTGGAGATGCGTTGCCGTCACTCAATTTAAATCGAGTGTTTATTATTACTTCTGGCAATACTTGCTCTGCTAGTGAATCCGTTATTAATAGTTTGCGTGGCATTAATGTCGAGGTTATTCAAATCGGTTCAAAAACCTGCGGGAAACCTTACGGATTTTATCCGCGCGATAATTGCGGTACAACTTATTTCACAATTCAATTTAAAGGTGTAAACGCCAAAGGTTTTGGTGAATATGCGGATGGGTTTACCCCCAGTGAAATAGATAATGGATTGGATAATATTAAGGGTTGTGAGTCTGGCGATGATTTTTCTCATTTGTTAGGGGATGCAAATGAATCGAATCTAGCCTCGGCATTACAATATCGCGCAACAGGTACCTGTTTGGTGTCGTCTGGATCAGAAGCTGTTAGATTACAAAAAGCGTCTGTAGAAAATTACAGTAATGTTCGTGCAGCCTTAAACAAAGAAAAAGGGCTTACAAACCGTATTATGCGTTGATGATTTTATTCGCTCAACATTGTAAATATTCAGCCATAAACAAAAACGACCGCATTGCGGTCGTTTTTGTTTATGGAGTTTGCAAAACTGATCGGGCAGATCAACGTTTTCCATAAAAATGGCAAATTCTTTTTCTGCAAAATTATCTTTTTGTTTGCGTGTGTAAAATTTTTATATATCTAAAAAAGAGAGTTCGCTGCCTGATCATAATTAAATCGTATATATTAAAAAATAGGCGATTGAGTTACATCAATTAACGATTGTTATTTCTATAACGGATGAGCGTCTTATTGCGTTAAGGAGCTAATTAAGCAACTTAATCCAAGCTATATGGTCGAATCTAGCAATACCATCACCTGCGAATTAATTATTTAGTTCGTTAATGTAATAGCGTATGAATATAGATTTTTTTAGTTTTGCGGAATGTGGGGTGATTTGTACCTAATGTGTGCAATATGTTTCCTAATGTTACAGTCTTTAGCGAGGTAAATCCGCTCCCAGCCCCATTATGGGGTATTCCTTTCAAAGTGTGACCATGTAGGCATTGCGACCTATCCGGAATGGTATTATTGAGCGACAAAAGCAAAATAAGCTTGGTTAATTGCTCTGAATAGTACAAATAACGATTAACACGGCGCCTAAAAAATAGTTTTATCTAATTACAATAATTTGATTAACGTCATTCACCACCGACACTTAAGGTAATTCACTATGAGTAATCTACTGTTAAGTCTTACTAAAGCGCGAACGACTGTGCATATGTCAGCCGGCGTTTGTAAACGCTTAAGCGTAGCTCTTATGTTGAGCAGCACGTTATTGTTGAGCGCATGTGGCGGCGGTGGTGGTGCGGGTACAGGCGTATCTTCAGTTTCTGCTGGTCCAGGTGAAACTGTTTCTAGCTCTAGCAGCAAAAAAAGCAGCTCTAGTGCGAGGGCTGTTTCAAGCGTTAGCGAGGCGGCATCAAGTTCATCTGTAAACAATACAGTGAGCAGTTCTTCGGCTGCGTCCGTTGGTACATCTAGTGTAAACGCTAGTTCTTCAAGTGTTGCGTCAAATACATCTAGTGTGAAAACGAGCTCATCTGTCGTTACTGCATCCAGTGTAAAGAGCACTTCGGCAAGTAGTGTTGCAAATAGTGTTAAAAGTAGCTCTTCAGTAACATCTACTGCGAACTCGTCAGTTGCAGCAACTATTGCAAGCCTTGAAATTGCTCCAGGTACTGTAGCTCTAAGTGTGGGGGCTAGTCAGCAATTAGTTGCGGCTGGAAAACTCAGCAATGGTTCTTTAAAGAATATGTTTGGCAAGGTGACTTGGCGTGTATCAAGTGGTAGCACTGTTGCTTCTGTTACTTCTGCTGGTGTGGTTAAACGTTTAACTGCTGGTGACGCAGAAATTGAAGCAAGCGCTGAAGGTAAAACGGCTGTTTTAAAACTTGCCGCTACGGCTCAAGGTCTTACATTGGGTTATGACAATAGTACAACTAAATGGACTACTGTTAGTGTCTATATTTGGACTGCGAATGGTACTGTTAGCAAGGCTTGGCCTGGCGATACAATGACTAATAACAATGGCGTATGGTCGTATGCTCTTGATTCTACAAAGCTAGTTGGTGGTTCTGTTAACGTTATTTTCAATAATGGTTCTGGCGGTACTGGTAATCAAACAGCTGATTTGACTGCTAGTGCGTCTGCTGTTTATAAAGATGGTACTTGGACACCTACAACAACAGGCTCAACGACATCGGCTCAAGTAGCGGTGATTGACGGTACGGTAAAAGGCGGTGGCACTACATTCACTTCTGGTACTGTTTTAACTATTAATGGCAATCCTTCTACAGCAGCCTTTAGTGGTTGGGCTGGTGCATCTGCTGCGTATATTTTTACCGATCCTACAAAATCAGAAGCACAATTGGTTGTTCCAAGTGGCGTTGCCTCTTTAGCTTTGCAAGCTTTATTTGCGACAGCAACAGATACTTTTGCTGCAACACGTAATTTGTATGCTTCACAGTGCTCTAGTTGTCACGGTGTAAATGGAGCGGATGGTCCTTTCGGTGGATTAAATGCTCTTCCTTCTGGTAAATATACCATTGCTACTTTAGCTACCAAAATTAGTACAACAATGCCTTTTGGTAATGTTGGTATGTGTTCAGGTACTACACCGGGTACCTGTGGTTATGACATTGCCAATATGATTATGTCTAACAAATGGCTTCCTGCTGATGCATGTACAGGTATTGCTTGTAATGCGGGCGACAGTCTTGATGCACGTAATTTACGTTTGTTGACCAAAGTAGAATATCTCAACAGTATTAACGATATTTTCAAAGATACAGGTGCAAGTTTTGATGCAACTATTCTGTCAACAGTACCTGCTGATAGTAGTACTAGAAACTTCAACACTGCTTCTTTCCTTGCTTTGGATTATGACCGGACTTCGGGTTATCAAACGGCAGCAACTGAAATTGCGAAACAAATCATCGCCAAAAAAGCATTCTTCAGTTTGGCTAATAACTGCGGTAATGCGACTAAGTGTGTGACTGACTTGGGTAAAAAGATATTCCGTCGTCCATTAACGTCAACAGAAGTAAGTCGTTATGTTGATGTGTATAACACTAATACCTCAGACGCTGGTAAGGCTGTTATTCAAGCATTATTGATATCGCCCAACTTTATGTATCGTTCAGAAATGGGTGTGTTGGATTCAGCAAGCGGTTTGTACCGTTTGACCAACTACGAAGTTGCTACCTTGTTGTCATACACCTTGTGGGCAAGTGCTCCAGACGATGCATTGTTAACTGCTGCTGCCTCTGCAACACTTGATATCAGTGGACAAGTAACTCGTATGTTATCTGATGTTAAAGCTGAGCGTGGTTTACGTCGTTTTGCTGAGGGTTGGTTGATTAACAGTAAGTATGGTTATGGCGCAATTACCAGCGGAACCTTACCAGCGGCATTTGATGAAGAAACGATTCGCTTTGTAATGGAAACTATCAAAGCTGATTTACCTTACAAAACCTTGTTAACGGCCAACTATACTTATGCTAATACTGAGTTGGCTCAGTACTACGGTAGCAGCGCAGTGGCAAGTGGTTGGGCAAAGAGTACCTTTAAAGATAGCGATCCACGTAGCGGCACAGGTTTAATCGGTCATGCGAGCTTCCTTGCTTCACGTATCATTGGCGAAACTAATCCATCACCTATCAAGCGCGGTAACTTTGTGCGTGATGTGTTGATGTGTCAGGAATTGCCACCACCACAAAAAGCAGGTTTTTCAATTTTAACAAACCCAGACGATACTAACCGTGATGCTACATTTAGACATACTAATGATCCTGGTTGCCAAGGTTGTCACCAATACATCGACGGTATAGGTTTTGGTTTGGAAAATTATGGTAGTAATGGGTTGTATCGTGCTACAGAAACTACACTTAGTGGCATGGTAAAAGATATTAATGCACTCGGTACTATTAAGAGTTTGAATTCAACTGAAACTAAGCTTGATCCAAATAGTGAAGTACTTAGTTATGCAACCGTGCCACAGTTAGCTACGTTGATTGCTAATAGTGGTCAAGGTGCGGCTTGTTACTCACGTCAATTCTATCGTTATGTAGTTGGTCGTGATGAAGCTGATGCGGATGAAAAAATCATTCCTGTTTACAGTGCTAATATGAGAGAAGGTGGTGGCATGAAGAAAATGCTGATAGACCTTGCTACCAACCCTAGTTTCATTCTGCGTCGCTAGTAATAAGTGGAGAAATAATAAATGAAAGACATCAATAATTTTTCACGTCGCAAGTTTTTAATGAATATGGCAAAGGCTGGGGCAATGCTTCCCTTTGCTGGGCAAATGCTAGGACAAAATGCATTTGCTGCTGGCGGCTTCACAAATGTATTGTTTTTGTTTCACCCAAACGGCGTTCAACCAAGTAGTTGGAATCCAACGCGTTCACCTGGCTCTATTGCTGGTGTTACAGATGAGTTGAGCTTTGGTCTTGGATCATTGAAAGATTACAACAGCAAGATGATTGTGCTTCAAAATATCTATATTGATATTGAGAACCCTAATGGCGGTGGTGATGGCGGTGGTCATAAGGATCCTATGAAGGGGTGTATGACGGGAGATCGCTATGCGAGTACTAGTAGCGCTAGTGTTGATCATTTGATTGCAGAGAAGTTGGGTAGTCAAGGAGTGTTAAGTCTAGGAGTGCGTACAGGTAGCAGTTCTATCATGAAGGCTTCTAAACCTCATAATGTAGATAATGATAACCGCCCAACACCTAACTCAAATCCATTTGATGTTGCGACAAAGCTTAAAGCGCGATTAGCTCCTACGCCAGTAGATCCTTTGCAAGGAAAAGTATACGACGCAGCTATTGCTGAGGCGGAAGAGATTTTAAAAAATGCCAGTGGTTTGTCGGTGGCACGCAAGAGCAAACTTGAGCAGCATAGAGATGCTCTTGTTGCAATGAAAAATAAGGCGCAAGAAGGTACAGGGAGCGCTGATTTTGATTTCTTTAAAGAAACACTTGCAGATGGTCAGTCGATTTCAGGTACACAAGATCAAAAAATTGCACTGTATTCGCAATTCCCTGATTTATGCAAAGCACAAATCAATAATGTTGTGGGTGCCTTTAAGACTGGTTTGAATAGAGTTGCTACTTTGCAATTGGCAACCGGTGATGAAAATGGTGGCTTTGCCAATTATTGTTTTGATGACTGCTGGGATATGGTGCAGCTCGCCAAGACACGTGGTGTAGGAACCGCAACGCAAGATCGTTGGTACAATGAACACTCTAGCCATACAGCTTCACATAATCCAGGATGGTATCAAACACATGCGCAGGTGCGTTGGCATATGTCGATGGTTGCCTATACGTTAAAACAATTGGAAGCTAATGGCATATTAGATCAAACTTTGGTTGTTACCATTTCAGATGAAGGCGATGGCGCAACTCATGACTTATCCAAAGGCTCTATTGTATTAGCTGGTGGAACAGGTGGTGGCCGGTTATCAATGGGACGCATCATTGATTGTGGTGGTAGTGCGGGCAATGGTACGCATAAATTGTTTGGTGATATTGCGAAGTTAATGAACGTAACTGTTCCTGGGCCGTGGAAGAGCGGTATCGTTACCTAAGTCGCATGTAGTGATAGAAAAACAAAAACGACCGCAATGCGGTCGTTTTTGTTTTTAGGGTACTGTATTTGTTTTTATTGAATCGTATAATTTTGTTCCGATTAGAAAGGAAGGGCACATTATGAAAAATTTCGCAGAGATTGATCCGTTCACGCCAGAATTAATTTCTGCTCGCAAGCGTGCCAAGTTGTTGTGTCAGCAATTGAATGCATTGCGAGCTGACCAGCATAAAGCGCGTAAATCTATTTACAAAGAATTATTTGGCAAGGTTTCAACGGCTTATATTGAGCCAAATTTTTTCTGTGATTATGGCAGTAATATTTTCTTAGGTGAAAAATTTTACGCGAATCATAATTGTGTCATTTTAGATGTTGGTGAAGTGCATATTGGCGACAGAGTTTTATTTGCTCCTGGCGTGCAAATTTATGGCACCACTCACCCGCTTGATCCTGTTGAGCGCGCGAGCGGCAAAGAATTTTGTGCCCCAATTGTTATTGGTGATGATTGTTGGATTGGTGGTGGTGCAATTATTTTGGCAGGAGTGACGATTGGTAAAAATTCGGTAATTGGTGCTGGTAGTGTGGTAACGAAGGATATTCCCGAGGGTGTAGTAGCTGTAGGTAATCCGTGCCGAGTAATAAAAAGCGTGGGTTAATGCGACGTTTTTCTGCTAAAACGCATTATTTTTCCATAACGCTTTACGTATATGTTACGTATATGAATTTATATAAAAGTGGTACTATTTTATTTTTCAGAAGTGATTACTTCAACAATAAAAACGAGAGCCTACTATGACATACATAAAACCTATTTCTTCGTTGATGTTGGCAAGTGTTATTGGTTCCGTTGCGTCATCTGCAAATGCAATCATACCCAGCAATCATACTCCTTTTATTACAAGTTTTGCTGCCAATCCATTAGAGGTAGGTGGAAAAACTGAACAGGTTAGTGTGGCTGTGAGTATTGCGAAAGATAAAGCGCGTACGTTTACGCTGACATCTACTCAGCAGCAGCGTGATGATAAAGAAAAAACGCGTGTAATTACGGAAAATAAACAGCTCCCACAAACACACACTAATAGCGTGTTATTTGATGCGTTGTTTGGTTTGGCTATGGATGATATGACGTTGGCAAGTGTAAAAGCGATTCGCGATTATAATTACAATAATGGTGAGTCTATTGCTTGCGAATGTTTTGAAACGGGAGAAAAATGGAATTATGTGTGGACGCGCGATTTATCCTACGCTGCTAATTTAGGTTTGGCACATTTAGATCCGCAACGCATTGTTAATTCCATGTTATTCAAAGTGAGTGGCTTTCGTGATGGCGTAACTGCGCCGGCTAATATTCCTGTAGATTCATTGCAAATTATTCAAGATACAGGTTCAGGTGGAAGTTGGCCGGTCAGTACTGATCGCGTGACCTGGGCGCTTGCTGCGAAAAGCGTATTGCAAAGTTTGCATGGTGAAGAGCGCGATGTTTTTTTACATAAAACCTATGCAGTATTAAAAGGTACAGTTGAAGCAGACCGTGCTGCTGTGTTCGATGAGTATTCTGGTTTGTATGGTGGTGAGCAATCTTATTTGGATTGGCGTACGCAAACCTATGCGCCCTGGATTGTGAATAATTTAAGTCGCATGGCAGAAAGCAAAGCATTATCGACAAACGTATTACATTTTAATGCATTGCAATTGGCTGCAGACATTGCAAATGAAAAAGGCGATAAAAACATTGCTGATAAATATCAGCAATGGGCGTTGGCTTTAAAACAAAAAATCAATGATGTATTTTGGCTGAAAGATGTAGGGTTATATTCAACCATGACGACTTCGGCGGAAGATACAGCGCCGATTTATAAATACGATATGCTGGGTAATGCGTTAGCCATTATTTATGGCGTGGCGAGTGATGCTCAAGCGCAAAAAATTATTGCGACTTATCCGAATACCCCTATGGGCATTCCTGTGTACTATCCGCAACAACCGAATATTTTTGTCTACCATAATCGCTCTATGTGGCCCTTTGTAACTGCTTACGCGTTAAAAGCCGCGGTGAAGGTCGGCAATTACAACGTTGCGGATAATGCGGTGCAATCTTTAGTGCGTGGTTCAGCGCTTAATTTATCCAATATGGAAAATTTAGAGTGGCTCACGGGTAAGCCTTATTATGATGATGGTCCAGAAATTAGTTCGCGTCGTCAATTGTGGTCGGTGGGTGCTTATGCAGGCATGAGCGTTGAAACTATTTTTGGTGTGCAATATGAAGCCCAAGGTATTTCAATTAAGCCTTTTTTAACGCCTAAAATAATTGCGTTGTTAGGTGGCGGTAAGCAAGCCAGTTTGGATAATTTATTATTTAAAGGGCATAAAATTTCTGTACGGCTAAACTTGCCTGCACGATCAACCCAATCAACGCCACCGCAACTGATTAAAGATGGTGTTTATAAAATTGCTGCGGTTACATTGAACAATAAAGCTGTTGATGGTGTGATTAGTGAAGAACAGCTAAAAGAAAATAATAATGTTATTAATGTAAGTTTTGGTGATTTGTCGAATGCTGTGCAAACCATGACTATGGCGGAGAATGTAAATCCATCAAGTCACACTGATGCAAAAGTATTTTCGCCAGAAGCGCCTGTGGCTGTGACTATTAAAAAAAGTCAGGGTAAATACATTGTTGAGTTTCAAAATACGGCTAAACAATCAGCGGATAATCTTACTTACAATATTTATAAAAATGGTGTGTTGAGTGCGAGCCATATAAATGCTATGAGTTGGATGGATAGTGAGTCTGCAAATACTGAAGTGCGAAACTGCTTTACTGTTGAAAGCGAGTATGTCAGTAGCGGCAATAAATCGCATCATTCTGAGCCTGTGTGTGTCGATGGCGATGCTCAGCAGTTTATTAAAGTGACCGATAAGCGTGTTGTCAGCAATGTAAAACCTGTTTTTGATAAAGAGCATTTTGCTGAAGCTGTGTTGCCAGAGTGGGGTGCTAAGGGTGATATGTTGGAGGTGAATAAAATTACTTTCAAATCAAAAGGTACTTATGTAATTCAAGTGGTTTATAACAATCGGCAGCATACCATTGACTCCGGCGTAACCAATGCGGTGAAAACATTGCGTTTGCTGGATAAAAAAGGTGACGCAGTTAAGCAGGGTGTTGTGCAAATGCCCAATGTGCAAGATATCGATAATCTTTATCCATTAAATACCTCAACTGAATTTAAAGTGAAAGTTGAAAAAGGGCGTTATCAATTAGTCTTCGGTGATTATTTTAATATGAGCTATTTGCAAACTAATAGTACTTACAGAGCAACGGGTGGTGCGAGTGGTATTGTTAATAAGGCGAGTATTGCTGGCATTAAAATTGTGAAGTTGGATTAGTAAAAAAATAGACAATGGAATTATGAGCATGATGGTCTCATGGGTATGGCCATCGTGTGATTTCTATTTTTTTTGCTGGTTAGAGTTTGTACGCTGAGTAACGGAGTGGTTTGTCAATAAGATGTAGTATGAATGGCATATATAGCGCCAATATTTCTTGTTGAGGAGTTGATGATGAAAAAATCCATCATGTTATTAGTTATATTTTTAAGTAATGTTTTTTTTCTTGCTGGTTGTGTTGAAAAGCCTGAGGGTATTACGCCCGTCAATAATTTCGAAGCAGAGAAATATCTTGGCACATGGTATGAAATTGCGCGTTACGATTATACGTTTGAGCGCGGCTTAAGCCATGTAACCGCCGCTTATAGTATGCGCGATGATGGCGGGCTTAAGGTTGTGAATCGCGGTTATTCCCCAGAAAATGCTGAGTGGAAAGAATCAATAGGAAAAGCGTATTTTGTCGAAGGGAAAGATACTGGTTATTTTAAGGTATCTTTCTTTGGTCCATTCTATAGTTCTTATGTTATTTTTGATCTTGATGAAAATTATCAATATGCACTAGTTACTGGTGAAGATAAATCCTATTTATGGATTTTATCGAGAACACCTACTATTCCTGAAGATGTGAAGGGTAGTTTGCTTGCAAAAGCGACAGCGATGGGATTCGATATTAATAAATTAATCTATGTCGATCAGTACTAAACCGATCAGTATTAAATTATTAGCTTGTGCAAGTTACTTTTTTTCTGCAAAAACTTTATGCGGTGTAGCCAGAGTCCATGCTGGGTCTGGCTGCCAGGTTTTTACCCACTGCGGTAAATCTTCAGCGGGCATCGGGCGAGCGATGCCATAACCCTGCGCTAATTCGCAACCGAGTTGCAGTAGTAGTTCCCCGTGAGCGATAGTTTCAACGCCTTCGGCAATCACGCGGCGATGAAACGCTTTCGCCAAGCTGATAACGCCTTTAACGATGGCGAGATCATCAGGATCTTCAAGCATATCGCGTACAAAACTTTGATCGATCTTTAATAATCCTGCGGGCAATCTTCTTAGATATGTTAACGAAGAATAGCCAGTGCCAAAATCGTCTACCGCAAAACTCACGCCCATTTCGTGGCAGGCGCGCATGTGCTCTGCGACTTCGGTAATATCAGCTAACGCACTCGTTTCCAAAATTTCTAATTCTAACGACCCTAGTTGTACTTCCGGATGCATCGCGAGTTGAGAAAATAATCGCGTAGAAAAATCTCGGTGTTGTAATTGCAGTGCGCCTACATTGACGCTGATGGGAATTTCGAGCCCCACTTTTCGCCACTCAGTAATTTGTCGTAATGCGCTATCAATAACCCATTCACCTATCTCGAGGCTGAGAGGATGATTTTCAATAATCGGTAAGAAAGAAGACGGCGGTAATAAACCGTATTCTGGATGTTTCCAGCGGATTAATGCTTCAGCACCAATCACCGCGCCTGTTCTCATGTTTACTTTGGGTTGAAAGTGAAGTACGAATTGGTGGTGATCAAATCCGATGCGAATGTGTTCTAAATTTTCGCGATGATTTTTTACCGCAACATCTTTTTCCACATCAAATAAATGGCAACAATTTTTGCCGGCTTGTTTGGCGATGTACATGGCTTGATCGGCATGACGCATAAGCTGCTCTGCATCCACGCCATCTTGCGGATAAATAGTTGCTCCCATGCTGGCAGATACACGCAATACTCGCTGATCGATTGCAACAGGATGAGCTGCGGCATGCAGTAAGCGTATGATGATGGGTTCATAATCTTGCGGTTGTTGTAGGTCTGTGAGGATAACAATAAATTCATCGCCACCAATTCGTGCGAGGGTGTCGCCGTCACGCAGCGCTCCGTTCATTTGTTGTGAAACTGCAACCAGTAATTTATCGCCAACGTCGTGACCATATTGATCATTGATGGCTTTAAATCCGTCGAGATCAATGTAAAGCACCGCGATCGAACAGCCATCCTGATGGCTTTTTGTGATCGCCTGTTTTAAACGATCTGCTAACAAAACACGGTTAGGTAAATTGGTTAATGCATCGTAATGTGCAATGTATTCGAGCTGGCGTTGATGATCTTTAAATGGCGTGATATCAGTAAACACATTCACGTAGTTTTGTGTTTTGCCTGAGTTATCGCGCACAGCACTAATAGTCATTAGTTCTGCATAAACTTCGCCATTTTTGCGTTTGTTCCAAATCTCTCCGCTCCAGTAACCTTTGATAATCAGGTCGCACCACATGTTGGTATAAAAGCTTTGCGTGTGCCTGCCCGATGAGAGCATACGTGGTGTTTGGTTAATGGCTTCTTGGCGACTATAGCCTGTGATTTCAGTGAAGGTGTCATTAACGTCAACGATGTTGCCATCAGGATCTGTAATAAGAATGCCTTCGCGTGCATGAGTGAATACACTGGCCGCCATTTTTAAACGCATTTCTGCGTTGGTTTTTTCAATGGCAAGTGCAGAAAGGCGCGCTTCACTTTCAAGTAATTCAATATCAGCGGGTGTAGGTGAGCAGGGAGTACGATGGTAAATGCTAAATGTACCTAATACTTTGCCTTGTGTTGAGCGTATGGGTTCTGACCAGCATGCACGCAAGTTTGCTTGTTGGGTTATGTCGCGATGAGATGCCCATAATGGATTGCTATCAATATCCTCCGTAATAACGCGATCTTCACAATACGGTTTTATACAAGCGGATTCTTCGTGCGGTGCTATTGCAATGCAATCGATGATTTGCGTAAAAAATTTGGGCAGACTTGGGCCGGCCATCAGTCGTAAATATTTGCCATCATTATCCAGTACACGAATGCTGCACATCATGTTGGGATGCATGCTCTCTACATCGTGAGCAATGGTATTCAGTACTTCGCTTAAGGAGGCTTTGTTGATAAGCATTCCAAGCACGCGGTTTTGATGTTGTTGATGGCGCTCGGCTTGTTTGTGTTCAGTAATGTCCTGATAAATACCGGTGAGTTTACTTGTGTCGCCACTATGAGCTGTTTTGGTAAAGGTTGTGCGCAAATCGATTTTGCGTCCTTTTACAGTGAACTTTTCAACTTCGATATCAAAGACTTCGCCCGTTGTTATGGCGCGTTGCAGGGCGGCGGTAACAATTTCTTTGGACTCGGGTGGATAATATTCTAGGTTGGTTTCGAGTGATGGCGAATATTCTTCAGGGGTAGTCTCATGGATGCGGTAGGTTTCAGCGCTCCAGCGCATGGATTTTGTTTGTGGATCCATTTCTACGCTGCCTACTTTGGCAATCGCTTGTGATGTCTCTAAAAAGCGCGCGTACGATAGCAATTCTGTTCCTTGCAGTTCTAGCGCTAATTGATGAACCTGAATCTCCTTCTCTAACGTTTGAATGTCGTTAAGCTCTACCTCTGGGGCAGCGTGTGGCAGTTGGCTCGCTAACTGTGCTTTTGCAAGTGCAATATAATCGGCAATACTGGGAGGAGCATCAAACTTCATTGCGCACACGTCCTGATTTCTTTGGAGTAAAAATGCATAGTAAAAAGTGTTGCGTCATGTGCGGTTACCCGCTAAGCCTCCGGTTTTGTACGTAGTGGTGACTTATAACCTACATACATATGAGTTGGCCTAATGTCTTAAGTGTGGCAAAAGTGCACTGTAAAATGGGTGGGCGAATATAGCATTTCAAAGTCTAATTGTCGAAAGCTTGATCAGTGCCTCAGGGCTAAGGGCGTTGAATGTTGTAGCAAACTATCGCAAGGGTTTTTAGCTTATAGTGGTTGTTATTATTTTGGTTGCCAGTTATTTATTGGCTGGTTGTTAATACTAGATGGTTGTTCATTATGTTGGATTTAGTGGGTATTCCCGAACCTTTACAGCTCTCCGTTAATCGCCACTGGGAGCAGTTTGAAAGCAAGCGCCAATCTCAGCAGCTCCCCGAGCTTTCCAGTTTATTGGCGACACATATAGATCCTGTTGCATTTAATGCGCAGTTAACTCGTGCTTTTGCCGCGAGTGAATTTATTGCTAAAACCTGTGCGATACATCCTGCTTTTCTTATCGAGCTTGTTCAAAGCGGCGAACTATTTACGCCGATGGCGGATGATGCGTTAGCGTTTTTTGATGCAGCAATTACGGCATGTAAAAACGATATCGAATTGGATAAAACGTTGCGACAGTTTCGCAATAAAACCATGATTCGCATTATTTGGCGCGATCTTAATCGCGTTACCACTATGCTGCAAACTACGGCGGAGTTATCGCGTTTTGCTGATGCCGCTATTCAATTCACCGCGAATTATCATTATCGTGAATTAGAAAAATTTTACGGCATGCCGCTTGGTAATGAGTCTGGTTTCCCGCAGCCGTTTCTTGTATTGGGGATGGGCAAGTTGGGCGCGCGTGAGCTGAATGTTTCTTCGGATATCGATCTGATTTTTACTTACCCTGAAGCAGGCAATACTCAGCACGATAGCCGCTCTATCAGCAATCAAGAATTTTTTGTAAAGCTTGGACAAAAATTGATTAAAAGTTTAGATACACAAACTGCTGATGGCTTTGTGTTTCGTGTTGATATGCGTTTGCGCCCTCATGGCCAAAGCGGCGCATTAGTGCAAAATTTTGTCGGCATGGAAGATTATTACCAAACTCAAGGTCGCGATTGGGAACGTTACGCCATGATTAAAGCGCGCACCGTGACCACAGTGTCGGGCAATCATGTGTGGGATGATGCGAAGAAAGAAAGCTATATTAACCATGAGCGCGCGTATCTTCGTACCATGCTACAACCATTTACTTATCGCCAATATATCGATTTCAGTGTGATTGATTCGTTGCGTGATATGAAAGGTTTAATCGCTCGTCAAGTGCAACGCAAAGGCATGAACCTCGATGTAAAGCTGGGCGAGGGCGGTATTCGCGAAGTGGAATTTGTAGTGCAAGTTTTTCAATTAATTCGCGGCGGACGCGATGCGCGTTTGCGTAAACGTCAGGTGATGACACTGTTACCATTTTTGGAACAGGAAGGTTATTTGCCTGCAGGTGCGGGCACGGCATTGAGTGAAGCTTATGAATTCTTGCGTAATACCGAGCACGCTATTCAAGGTTATCAGGATCGCCAAACCCAAGCATTACCCACTGATGAATTCGGCCAATTGCGTTTGGCGTGGGCAATGGGTTTTGCGTCGTGGGATGATTTTTTTGCCGTATTAAGTGCGCACCGTCAGCGAGTGAATTACGAATTTAAGGCGGTAATTGCTGAGCCCGAAAACAAAGATGCGCTCGACAATAAAGTGCTGACGTTTTGGCAGGGTGTGTGGGAAGCAAGCTCACAGTTCAATTCACTGACTGCGGAAGAAGTGCAACACTTGTGCGAACGCTATCCGCTGGAAAAACCGGAAGATTTATTGAAGGTGTTACAACACGTTCGTGAAGGGCGGGCGGTTGTGAGTATGCAAGCCAGCAGTCGCACACGTTTGGATACATTTATTCCGCGGTTGTTGTTGGTGTTGGCAGAAAAAGATCAACAAGATGAGCTTGCTGTTTCTTTGGTGGAAACGTTGCAGCGTATTTTGCCGTTGATCGAATCTATCGCGCGACGCAGTGCCTATTTGGTGTTGTTGGTGGAAAATCCCACCGCCTTGCAGCAATTGGTTAAGCTCTGCGCCGCCAGCCCTTGGATCGCGGATCAGCTTGCCCATTATCCTGCGTTATTGGATGAGCTGCTTACGCCCGAAAGTCTATATTCTCCCCCCAATAAAGAAGCGCTGCGCGATGAGTTACGTCGCGAAGTGCTGCGCCTATCCTGGGATGATTTGGAGGGGCACATGGAAGTATTGCGCTATTTCCGCTCCGCTCACGGGTTGCGTGTCGCGGCGAGTGAGGTGTCGGGCACCTTGCCGTTAATGAAGGTCAGCGATTATCTCACTTTTATTGCTGAAGTCATTTTGGAGCATGTGCTGCAATTGGGCTGGGAATATATGGTTGAGCGTCACGGTAAACCGACCCATGCAGATGGCAGCACTGATTCGGCACCGGACTTTATTATCGTTGGTTACGGCAAGTTGGGCGGCATTGAACTGGGGCATGGTTCGGATTTGGATTTGGTGTTTATCCATAATGCGGATTCAAGCTTACAAACTGATGGCTTGAAACCGGTGGATAATCTCACGTTCTACACCCGCCTTGGGCAGCGCATTATTCACGTACTGAGCACGCAAACGGCGTCGGGCAAATTATATGAAGTCGATATGCGCCTGCGCCCTTCAGGCAATTCCGGCATGCTGGTCACGTCCCTTGAGGCATTTGAAAAGTATCAACAGAGCGAAGCTTGGACGTGGGAGCATCAAGCCTTAGTGCGCGCACGCGTGGTCGCAGGCAATGCGGAATTAGCGACAGCTTTTGTTCAGGTTCGTCAGCGTATTCTGCAGCGCGAGCGCGAACTTGATCCGCTGCGAAAAGATGTGAGCGATATGCGGCGCAAGATGCGTGAGCAGCTTGGCAGTGCCTCAAAATCGCGCAGCTCGACTATGTCTGGCGCTGCTACGAAACCACCGGCATTATTTAATTTGAAACAGGATGCTGGAGGTATCGTGGATATTGAATTTATGGTTCAATACGCAGCCTTGGCTTGGGCTTATAAAGCGCCCAGCATTGTCCAATACACGGATAACATTCGCATACTTGGATCTCTGGAAGAGGCAGGCCTACTCGACGCCGACTCTGTAGCCCAACTGATCGCAGCTTACAAAGCTTATCGATCCACCGGGCACCGCCTTGCACTGCAACATCAAGAGGCGGTTTTGACGGGCGATAATCATTTTGTCGTTGAGCGTGAGCAGGTGATTCATCTGTGGAAAACTCTCATCGATATAGATGAGCCTTCTCGTAGTTGAGGTGGTGAGCTCGTCGCAATAATGCAGCGAGAAAAATTTCAAGCCGTTGCCCATGGCGGCGGCATTAACGATCACAATATTTTATTTAGGAGTTGGCTATGTCATTTGCTGACCGCGATGGCGTAATTTGGCTGGATGGTGAACTGATCCCGTGGCGCGATGCCAAAGTTCACGTTTTAACGCATACATTGCATTACGGTATGGGCGTGTTTGAAGGCGTTCGTGCATACAACAGTCCATCTATGGGCACTAGTATTTTTCGTATGCAAGAGCACACCGATCGTTTGTTCCGCTCGGCGCACATCATGCGTATGAAGTTACCGTTTGAGAAAGAGCAAATTAACGAAGCGCAAAAACAAGTCGTACGTGAAAATAAATTGACTGAAGCTTACCTGCGCCCAATGGCCTTTTATGGTTCAGAAGGTATGGGTTTACGTGCAGACAATTTGAAAGCGCACGTGATGGTTGCTGCGTGGAATTGGCCATCTTACATGTCACCGGAAGCGCGCGATCTTGGTATCAAAGTTCGCACGTCTAGCTACACGCGTCACCACGTAAATATTTCTATGTGTAAAGCAAAAGCTAACGGTCACTACATCAACTCGTTGCTTGCTTTGCAAGAAGCGTTGGATTGCGGTTGTGAAGAAGCTCTGTTGTTGGATGCTGAAGGTTACGTGGCAGAAGGCAGCGGCGAAAACTTTTTCCTTGTGCGCGATGGAATTATCTATACGCCTGAACTGACGTCATGCTTGGATGGCATTACTCGCAACAGTATTTTTCAATTAGCGGCCGACTGCGGTTATACCATTCGCGAAAAACGTATCACTCGCGATGAAGTTTATATCGCCGATGAAGCTTTCTTTACCGGTACTGCAGCTGAAGTGTTACCGATTCGCGAACTCGATGGTCGCCAAATTGGCGCAGGTCGTCGCGGGCCAGTAACCACTAAATTGCAAGATTTGTATTTCAAAGCAGTGCGCGGCGAATTGGCGAATCATATCGATTGGTTGGCGCCTGTCGCCAAGTAAATTGCTCGTTAATTTGTTCGTCAGCAACGGAGTATTATTCTCAGCAATAATACTCCGTTGCCATTCTCCCATTGCTCATCAGATAACTTATGCCTGTGATGGAATTTCCAGTCGAGCTTAAAAACATCAGCAAGATTTTAGTTGTCGGTCCAGCATGGATTGGCGACATGATGATGGCTCAATCTTTTTTTAAAATCCTCAAGCTTCGCAATCCAAATGTGCAAATTGATGTGCTCGCTTCTGGCTGGACGCGCTTATTGCTCGCACATATGCCAGAAGTGAATTCAGTGATTGAAATGCCGCTTGGTCATGGTGTTCTCGGTGTAAAAGAACGTTATCGTTTGGGGAAATCACTAGCCAATAACGGCTATGAACAAGCAATTCTTTTACCGAATTCTTTTAAGTCTGCATTCATTCCCTTTTTTGCGAATATTCCTCTGCGTACGGGTTGGCGCGGAGAAATGCGGTATGGTTTGTTAAATGATTTGCGTGTGTTGGATAAAAAACGTTATCCGCTGATGGTGCAGCGCTATATGGCGTTGGCTTTTCCTACTGATGCGATATTACCTACGCAATTTCCTTATCCAGAGTTAAAGGTAGAAAAAGAAAATCGTGCTGTATTGCTCGCAAAATTTTCACTGCAGTTATATCGTCCCTTATTAATTCTTTGTCCTGGTGCAGAGTATGGCCCCTCCAAGCGCTGGCCAGAAAATTATTATGCGGAAGTTGCGGCAAAAAAAATCCATGAAGGTTGGCAAGTGTGGTTTATGGGTTCTACAAAAGATCAGTCTGTTGTGGAAACTATTCGGTCAAAATTAACGGATGTTGATCGCCAGCATTCCTATAACTTGGCGGGTGTTACTGATCTTGGTGAAGCGATTGAGTTGATGAGTTGCGCTGATGCTGTAATTAGTAATGATTCAGGTTTAATGCATATCGCTGCCGCACTGAAAGTACCATTGGTGGTTGTCTATGGATCAACATCACCAGCGTTTACGCCGCCGCTCGCTGAGCGTGTAAAAATTGTTAGCAATGGCATTGAATGTTCGCCATGTTTTGAACGTGAATGTCCAAAGTTGCATCACAACTGCATGCAAGAATTAATGCCTGCACAAGTATTAACAGCACTAGAAAATTTATTGCCTACTACCGTTGCTGTGAGTAATGCATGAGACTCGCCTTCGCCATTTTCCGCTATTTCCCTTTTGGCGGTTTGCAGCGCGATATGTTGGCAATGGCGCAAGAAGCGCAAGCGCGCGGCCATCACGTTACTATTTTTTGTGGTGAATGGAGCGGCGATAAACCTAAAAAAATAGATGTAGTTGTTATTGAGTCGCAATTATTGTTTGATCGCAGCGGCGTAAAAAGTTTTATCCAAGGGTTTGAAAAAAGTTTCCAGCGCAATAATTTTGATTTGTTGGTGGGCTTTAACAAAATGCCAGGCTTGGATGTGTATTTTGCAGGCGATTCTTGTTTTGCGCAAAAGGCCTACGAAGAGCGAAATTTTCTTTATCGTTTAACATCGCGCGCGCGTTTGTATTTGAATTACGAAAAAGCCGTTTTTGGTGACGAAAGTCAAACACATATATTGTCAATCGCTGACGCTGAAAGAAAATATTTTGCGCGTTATTACGCCACCGCACCGGAACGATTTCACTCGTTGCCACCAGGAATTTCCCGATCTCAATTTCACTGCGAAAACCCGCAAGCTGCACGAAAAAAACTCCGAGCAGAGTGGCGTGCGGATGAAAATATCCATATTGTTGTATGTGTAGGTTCTGGCTTTAAAACCAAAGGATTGGATCGTAGCATTGCAGCTTTTGCAGAGCTGCAAACGCAGTTGAGCAGCAAATCTTTATTGGTTGTGGTGGGGGCAGATAATTCAAAACATTATTTGCTTCAAGCGCAGCAGCTCGGCGTCTCTAATCAGGTTATGTTTTTGGGTGGGCGTAAAGATATTGCCGATATTTTTCAAGCGGCAGATGTGCTTTTACATCCCGCGTATCGTGAATTGGCGGGCAATGTTATTCTTGAAGCTATGTTGGCGGGAAAGCCGGTTATAACAACAGATGTGTGTGGTTTTGCTCATTATGTGTCTGAGCAGCAAATGGGTGTGGTTATCAGCGCGCCTTATGATCATAAAAAATGTGTTGATGCGTTAGTTGATGTGCTGCATACGGATAAATCTATTTGGGAAAAACGTGCACAGCAGTTTGCGCTTACGGCTGATCTATTTTCGCGACAAGCTCGCGCAATAGATGTGCTCGAATCTTTGGCTGCGCACTCGCAATCTTCAGTATCTGAGTTGGTTGTGGATACCGCACAGCACAAGGTTATATTGCGCGATGAGTTTGTTTCGCAGTGGTCAGGCAAAGATGTATTTGCCTTAGTGCAGAATCTCTCTGGCCCTATTGCGCGCGAGCTTGCTGATCGCCAAACCTTACGGTTTGAGTTGGAAGGTCAAGGTTATTATCGCAAGCTACATCGTGGTGTTGGTTGGAAAGAAATCATTAAAAATTTGTCGCAGTTACGCTTGCCTGTGCTGGGTGCAAAAAATGAATGGCTTGCGCTCAATAAGTTGCGTGCATTAGGTGTTGCTAGTCTTGAGCCTGTTGCTTATGGCGAACAAAAAGCAAATCCAGCAACAAAAAAATCATTTATTGTGACGCGTGAATTAACTGGTGTTGTGCAGCTGGATCATTATTTTCAGCAGAATACGGTACCGAGTCGCGAAAAAAGAATGCTGTTGGAAAAGGTGGCTCATGTTGCGCGTGAATTGCATATTGTGGGCATCAATCACCGTGATTTTTATTTGTGCCACTTTATGTTGGATGTAGAATCCATTGCTCAGTGGCACAAACAAGGTTCAGGGCCACATTTATATATTGTAGATTTGCATCGCGCACAAATTCGCCAGCAGGTTCCGCGACGTTGGCTGATTAAGGATCTTAGTGGCTTATATTTTTCATCGCTAAATTTAGGATTTACGCGCTACGATTATTTCAGGTTTATGCGTGCTTATTGGCAATTGCCGCTGAAAGATATTTTTTTTCAGCATTCCGGTTTGCTGGATGCGATTGTTGTACGCTCAGTGAAAACTTACAAACGCGATTTTGGCGTGATGCCAATATTGCCGATGGCAGATTTTTATTTTAAAGGTAAATGATGGGATTTAATTTTTTAAAGGCGGATGTTTTAGAACAAAAGATGTTGTCATGGGCATCGGTAGGGTTATTGGTGTTTGTGTCTGCATTTATGTGGGCTCCTTCGCGTGATGGCTTACAGGGGATTTATTATTTAGCATTCTTTTTGCCTATGTTGTTGCTTTTAGTTTCCAGGATGCCAACATTTAATGAGTATGGTGGTTGGATGACGTTGAGCGCGTTAATCTATGCGGGATTTTCTGCGTTAAGTGCTTTGTGGGGTGAGCATCCAAAAGATGTTGAGTTTTTTATTTTTCAGTGGTGTGTATTAGCAGTATGGTTGTGTGGCTCGAGTCTATTATTTGTTAAGCGTGAAATCGATATCACAAAGTATTTATCGTGGTTTGTGGTGCTAGGTGCAATTATTACGGTTGGAACCGTTATTTATTATTATGGTTTTGTTTTTGTACCTAGTTACGCTGAACCTCGTTTATATGGTTCGAATGTGTTTAGAAATCCAAATGAAATTGGAGCAATGTGTGGTGTTATTGCGTTGCTTGCACTTACGCTTGCATGGCAATCAGCATCGCTTAAATGGGTATCATTATTTTATGTATTAGCTATTGTTGCGGGTTCTGGTCTAATAGCATCTTTCAGTCGTGGTGCGTTAGCGGCGTTTTTAATAATGGCTATAGTAGCTCTGGCGCTTATTCGACCTCCAATAAAAATATGGTTACCACCATTATTTATTATTATTGGATTTTTAGTTTTGCTGTTAGTGTTTAGTCATTTTTCTATCGATTTTGGTGGGCGTGGCATTAAAGTTGGTGAAAGGTGGCTAATATGGAGCTCTGTATTAGAGCGGTGCCGCGAAAATATTTTTGCAGGTATAGGTATGACAAAAAATACCAACATTGTTATTTCTAATGGTGATATTTTTAATCATGCACACAATGCATGGTTAGATACTTTTTATCGCACAGGCTTGATTGGTTTACTTTTAGTTGTATGGCATTTGTCGGCGGTTGTAAAAACGATCTCTCGAGATCGCCGGTTATTACCTTTATATTTGTGGTTAGGCTACGGTTGTATTTGCAGTTTGTTTGATTCCCGTTGTTTTTTTTGGGAGATTGGCGCCAAATGGTTTTTTTATTGGATTCCTATTGGATTAATAGTGGCGAGTCTTGCGGGAATTTCTACTCGCGCGTCGCGTGTTGGGTTAGAGAAATAGTATGAGTCACGCTAATAACGATAAAACTGAACATTCGACTCGGTCGGCATTCCAAATTTATTGGCGATTGTTGGCGTATTTAAAACCCTATAAAACAATTTTTTTCTTTAGTGTTTTGGGGTTTATCGCTTATGCGTTATCCAATGTTGCGTTTATTTCTATTCTGAAGCATTTGTTAGAGATCATTGAAAAAAACAATCCGCTAGACCGTTATTTAATTCCACTTGAGGTGATTGCAACCACTGTTTTACGTGGTGTAGGTGCTTTTGTGGGCAGTTATTATTTAGCAAAAGTTTCGTTTAATGTGATTCATAGTTTGCGTGTTGAAGTGTTTAATCATATGACGCGATTGCCTAATCATGTTTTTGATTCACGTAATTCTGGCCATCTTATTTCTATCATTACGTACAACATTAATGGCGTTACCGCAGCTGCTACGGATGCTTTAAAAATTATGTTGCGTGAAGGTGCTTCTGTTATTGGGATGTTTGCCTATTTAATGTATGCCGATTGGCAGCTCACCATGGTGTTTCTGATTATTGCCCCATTGATTGGATGGTTGGTATCAGCTGTGGGAAAACGTTTGCGTCGATTAAGTAGTAGCGTTCAAACCACCGTAGGTGATATTACGCAAGTGTCTGGTGAGATGGTGAATGGTCTTCGGGTAATGCGTAGTTTTGGTGGTGAACATTATGAGCAAAAGCGTTTTGAAGCGGTGAGTAGAAAAAATTATTTGCAAAATATGAAAATTATTATGACGTCCGCTGCTAACACACCGGTTATTCAATTATTAGTAGCCCTTGCAATGGCGGCATTGATTTTTATTGCGCTTACATTTACGGATATGCGCACACCGCCAGAATTTGTTGCTTACATTTCTGCCGTTGCGGGCATTATTCAGCCTATGCGTCGTTTAGGTGAAGTTGCTCCGATGATTTTAAAGGGCGTTGCGGCGGCGGACAGTGTTTTCCAATTGTTGGATGAACCAGCGGAAGTGGATCGCGGTCAGCACTCAGTCGGTCGCGCTTTAGGTGAAGTAACATTTGATCATGTTCGCTTCAACTATGCCGAGCAGCAGATATCAGCATTGGATGATATTAGTTTGACGGTAGCGCCAGGAGAGGTTGTAGCATTAGTGGGGCGTTCTGGTAGCGGTAAATCAACACTCGTTAATTTATTGCCGCGTTTTTACGAAGTTGCACAAGGTGTGATAAAGCTTGATGGCATTCCCATAGGTGATTACAAGCTTGCTAATCTGCGTGAACAAATGGCATTTGTTAATCAGCAAGTAACGTTGTTTGAGGGTAGTGTGTCAGATAACATTGCATATGGTTGCGCGGATAAAGTAACCTTCGAGCAGATTAAGCGCGCTGCTGATTTGGCTTATGCGACTGAATTTATTGAAAACTTACCGGAAGGGTTTGATACACAAATTGGCGAGTCGGGTGCACGTTTGTCTGGTGGGCAGCGTCAACGTTTGGCAATTGCGCGAGCTATTTTAAAAGATGCACCGATTTTGATCATGGATGAAGCAACTTCGGCATTGGATAATGAATCTGAACGTTATATTCAAGCGGCAATGGATGAGGTGATGAAGGGGCGTACTACTTTTGTGATTGCGCATCGTTTATCAACGATTGAACATGCTGACCGTATTTTAGTAATGAATGCGGGAAAAATTGTAGAGCAGGGTAGCCATGAAACTCTATTGGCACTTAATGGTCTTTATGCAAAACTACACTCAAATGAGTTTAGTGAAGATATTCATTCGGTATAAAATACAACTAAAAATATTTAACGTTAAAGGATCTTTATGTTGTTAACCGTACCGCAGTTCGAGTTAGCGAAAGTATGTGTTATTGGTGATCTGATGCTTGACCGTTATTGGCAAGGATCGAGTAATCGCATATCACCAGAAGCACCTGTTCCTATTGTAAAAGTAAATGAAACTGAAGATCGTCCGGGCGGGGCGGGCAACGTTGCACTTAATATTGCAGCTTTGGGTGCCACAGCAATATTGTCAGGCACAATTGGTAATGATGATGCTGGGCAGATTTTATCGTCTTACATGCATGCTGCAGGAATAAAAACACAACTGCAAGTTGCTACACATAAACCGACCATCACAAAATTGCGTGTAATGAGCCGCCATCAACAATTATTACGTATGGATTTTGAAGAGCAATTTTGTCCGGCAGATAGTGCTGAAATAATGGCAAAAGCTGCGGATACCATGCGCAACTCCAATGTATTAATTTTATCTGATTATGCTAAGGGTACATTGCAAGATTGCCAAATGCTGATTGCGTTGGCAAAAGAGTTGGGTGTAACAGTATTGGTAGACCCTAAAGGCGATGATTACTGTCATTATCGCGGCGCCGATATATTAACGCCGAATATCACTGAATTCGAAGCCGTTGTTGGTCGTTGTCGCTCAGAAAAAGAAATGGTCAGCAAAGGTATGGCGTTAATCGAATCGCTGTCCTTAGGTGGCTTATTAATCACTCGCGGTGAAATGGGGATGACGTTATTGCGTCCTAATTTGCCGGAGATCCATCTCTCTGCGCGTGCGCGTGAAGTTTATGATGTGACTGGTGCTGGCGACACGGTTATAGCTGTGTTGGCAGTCGCATTAGCGGCAGGTCAATCTTTGCCAGAGGCTGTGGCGCTCGCTAATATCGCAGCAGGCATTGTGGTTGGTAAGCTTGGTGCCGCTACGGTTAGTGCACCAGAATTACAGTATGCAATTCGTGTCGAGCAAGGTGCTGAGCGGGGCATTGTTACGGAAGAACAATTACTGGTTGCGGTGGAATCTGCGCGCATTAATGGCCAGCGTATTGTGTTTACAAATGGCTGCTTTGATATTTTGCATGCAGGTCATGTTGGCTATTTGGAAGAGGCAAGTAAGCAGGGCGATCGTTTGATTGTTGCGTTAAATAGCGATGCTTCTGTTCGTCGTCTTAAAGGCCAGGATCGTCCCATTAATCCTATTGATAAACGTATGGCCGTAATTGCTGGTTTAAAATCAGTTGATTGGGTGGTGAGTTTTGATGATGATACCCCTGAGCGTTTGTTGCGCAGCATCAATCCAGATGTTTTAGTGAAAGGCGGCGACTATAGTGAAAGCCAAGTGGTAGGTGGCAATATTGTAAAATCCAGTGGCGGATCTGTACAAGTGTTAGATTTTGTTAAAGATTGCTCTACAACATCTATTGTGAATCGCATTCGCCTTCAGTAATTTACAAGATTATAAAATCAGCTAAGTAAGCGCTGATTTTTTTGTTGTACTTTGTTTGTGGCTCGTAAGTTTGTGTGTGAATTATTTTGGTGGAAATTGCGAGACAAGACGTTTCAATACAGCGTTTAATTGTGGCTCATTACGCAATAAAAAATAATTCATGGGAACTGCATCTGCTGTTCCGCGCCAAATAACTTGGTTGTTTGACTGTGTGGTGATATCAAGAATTATTAGCCCTTCTTGCTTAGTGTTGTGGCCCAGTAATTTGCTGGTTCCTAATCCAATTGATCCATTATTTCCAACAGGTAATCCTATAGAAAGGCCAAGGCCTGTAGATTGTGCAGAACTTTTTTGCGCAATAATATTGATATCTAATATAACGTCGGGATTGCTTGTAACTAATTGAAATCCTCGTTGTATTAAATCCTGTTCGACTGTGTCTTGAATTGCCACATTATTAATGTTGGGGATTTCAGACGAAACGTTATGCCATGCAAAGGTTTTTACACTATTGAAGTCGGTGTTGGGTTTGAAGTCCTGGCTAATATGATTGCTTGATGCGCAGCCGTTTAAGAGTAACGCTAAACCAAATGCGCTAAGTACTAGGCGCAGATTTAGCATATTCATAGTAGTCAATGAAATAGGATTAAAAAATTGCATGTTTAAATGCCTCATTAAATAGAAGGTGTCATACTAGCCGCCTGGATTGCGGCAGACACTCTGCAAGAGTAACTGTAACAGAAGATCTGTATTAATTGCGCTGCCGTTTATCTGATTGTAGTGCGAGTTGTGGCGCGAGTTTTTTTATTGGTTTATTGGAATCTACTATGGAAAATTTTTTACAAGTTGTACTGCTGGGCATTATTGAAGGTATCACAGAGTTCCTGCCTATATCTAGCACTGGTCATCTACTTATTGCCGAAAAATTGGGATTAGGCCATCGTTCAGATGTATTTAATATTGTAATTCAAGCGGGCGCTATTCTAGCCGTCACGGTTATTTATTGGCAGCGCATCTGGCAATTGTTGGTGAACATTCATAAGCCAGAAAATAAAGATTATGCATTGAAGCTAGGCGTGGCTTTTTTTGTCACTATTGTGCTGATGTATATCGCAACCAAGTTAGGTTTCAAATTGCCCAAAGAGATTACTCCTATTGCATGGGCACTTGTGATTGGTGGATTTTGGATGATTGCAGCTGAGTGGCTTGCCGCTAAAAAAATTGATAACTCCATCATTACGTGGCCAGTGGCGGTGATAGTGGGTGTTGCACAGGCAGTGGCGGGTATCTTTCCTGGCACATCGCGTTCGGGTGCCACAATTTTTGCTGCTATGTTAACAGGCACTAGCAATCGCGCTGCGGCGACTGAGTTTGCATTTTTGGTGGGAATTCCAACGATGTATGCGGCAAGTGCAAAAGAAATTTATGGTGCTATTAAGGCAAGCAGTATGGGCGTGCAAGAAAATTGGATGGATTTAGGTGTAGGATTTGTTGTTTCAACCATTACAGCATTTATTGCGGTTAAGTGGTTGCTTAAATATATTCAAACACATCGTTTCACTGCGTTTGCTATTTATCGAATTATATTGGGCGCCGGTTTGTTGTTGTGGTTGCCGAGCGGCGCGTAAGGTTGCATGCATCTTCTTAGGACTTTTTATATCGCCATCCTCGCATAGCGGGGATAAAAACTATACGAGCACTGTTATATAAATTTAACAATGCTCGTATCTTTCTCGCGGGTTTTTCCTGCATGTAGTAATGCTTTTAAATACTCATCCCAAAGTGATTCCTGCGTAGTGCAAATTTCATATAAATATGCCCAGGTATAAATACCGGAATCATGGCCGTCATCAAAGATAATTTTTAGTGCGTAATTTCCGGCACGTTCGATTTTTTGAATTCCTACATCTTTTTTGCCGTATTGCAGCACCGCTTGATTTGGGCCATGACCCATGACTTCCGCGCTGGGAGAATGCACGCGTAAAAATTCTGCGGTAATAAAAAACTGCTCAGATCCAAAATGCAATTCCAGTTGTTGCGATTGTTTATGGAGTTGAATTTTGGTTGGGACTTTTTGCATAGTGTTGGCCTTGAATGGCGTATTCGACAAGAATAAATGTCGAATACGCATTACAGATAAAAATTCATCAACGTTACATTACAGAATGTATCGGCTCAAATCTTCGTTTTTCGCTAGTTCACCGAGTTTTTCTTCAACGTAACTAGCAGTGATTTCAATCTGATGATTGTTATCGCCTGCATCAAATGAAACATCTTCCAATAATCTTTCAAGAATAGTATGTAAGCGGCGCGCACCAATATTTTCGGTGCGCTCGTTAACTTCCCATGCGGTTTCGGCAATGCGACGAATACCATCTTTGCTGAAGGTAATGTTAATATTTTCTGTTTTGAGCAAAGCAACTTGTTGTTCTGTTAGCGATGCTTTTGGCTCGGTGAGAATGCGCTCAAAGTCATCGGGCGTCAGTGCCTGTAACTCGACGCGTATTGGCAAACGGCCTTGCAATTCGGGAATTAAATCGGAAGGTTTGCTTAAATGAAATGCGCCTGAAGTAATAAATAAAATGTGATCTGTTTTAATCATACCGTGTTTGGTCGATATGGTGCAGCCTTCAATAAGCGGCAGTAAATCGCGCTGCACACCCTCGCGCGATACATCTGCGCCAGTGGTTTGACCACGGCGTGCAACTTTGTCGATTTCATCAATAAACACAATGCCATTTTGTTCAGCAGCTTCTATAGCTTGTGCTTTTATATCTTCTTCGCTAACAAGCTTAGCAGCTTCTTCATCTTGTAATTGTTTGAAAGCTTTTTTGACGGTGGTTTTAACTTTTTTGGTTTTGCCTGTGCCAAGCGATGAGAACATACTTTGCAGTTGATTCGTCATATCTTCCATGCCCGGCGGCGCCATAATTTCTACACCGACGGGTGTGGATGCCAAATCAATTTCAATTTCTTTATCGTCCAGTTCACCTTCGCGCAATTTTTTGCGGAAAATTTGTCGAGTGCTGGATTCATGTTTGTGTTCTTCAGAATGAATATCGCGTGCTGGCGGTAAAAGCACATCGAGAATGCGATCTTCAGCTGCTTCGGCAGCGCGATGTTTAACATTATTGACTGCTTGTTCGCGCAACATTTTTATAGAGACATCAACCAGGTCGCGAATAATAGATTCTACATCGCGCCCTACATAACCTACTTCCGTAAATTTTGTGGCTTCCACTTTTATAAACGGCGCTTGCGCTAATTTTGCTAAGCGGCGCGCGATTTCGGTTTTGCCGACGCCCGTTGGGCCAATCATTAAAATATTTTTAGGTGTGATTTCGCTGCGCATATCAGCGGGTAATTGCATGCGACGCCAGCGATTGCGCAAGGCAATGGCTACAGCACGTTTTGCATCATTTTGGCCGACAATATGTTTATCTAATTCATGCACGATTTCGCGCGGAGTCATGGTGGACATAAAAATTATTTACCAGAAAAAGGTGACAGAAAATTACTCAATAAATCCGCCAAAAAATTAATAATCGAGCGTTTCAATAGTGTGGCTGTGGTTAGTGAATACGCAAATATCGCCTGCGATAGTCAAACCTTTTTCAACAATACTGCGTGCATCCAGCGTGGTATTTTCTAGTAATGCCCTCGCGGCAGATTGTGCAAATGCACCGCCGGAGCCAATCGCAATTAAATCGTCTTCCGGCTGAATAACGTCGCCATTCCCGGTAATAATTAAGGATGCATCTTTGTCGGCGACAGCGAGCAATGCTTCAAGTCGTCGTAAGCTGCGATCAGTTCGCCAATCTTTGGCGAGTTCAACTGCCGCACGGACTAATTGGCCGTTATGAGCTTCGAGTTTTGCTTCAAAGCGTTCAAATAAAGTGAACGCATCCGCTGTGCCGCCCGCAAAGCCAGCAATGACTTGGTTTTTATAGAGGCGGCGCACTTTGCGCGCATTGCCTTTCATGATGGTATTGCCAAGCGATACTTGGCCGTCGCCGCCGATAACGACTTGGCCATCGCGACGAACAGAAAGAATAGTAGTCACAGAAAATCCTTACATAGGGAATGACAATTAGGGTTAACCATTAGCGTTAATGATGAAGCGATATAGAAAAATAGAGGTGGGGGCGTGGGGGAATTTTTCAAGCGTAATGCGCTGGAAAGCGTAAAATGCTGCAACAATATTGTTGCAGCTGACGGCTGGTTACTTACCGCTTTTTGCGCGTTTTAATACCAGTGCATTGTACTGATTGGCGACTAGCACTGAGCGCGCAGAGGCGAGTTTTTCTTGCGAATCGAATGGCCCCACCATCACACGATGCCAAATTTCGCCCTTGTGGATTTCAACCGATTCGATATGCGCATCAAGCTTTAATTGCAGTAATTGGGCGCGGCATTTTTCAGCTTCTGGCTGGTTGGGGAAAGAGCCAACTTGCAAGATAAATTCTGTATTGGGCGCAATTTGCTCAGGTGTTTTTTCGCCTTCTGTAATTTTTTCCGTGGCAGGTACAATAACTTCGCTTTCTTGCAAAAGCTTGTAAAAATCAAAGCGTGGTTTGGGTATTTTAGGATCGGCAGCAGCAGGTTTAGCTTCAGGCGTTGGTGCCGGCGTTGCGTGTAAATTGCTCCAAAAGACCATTGTCATGACAAGCGCCCCGGAAATTGCGCCCAATACAAACCATAGCCATACAGGTGCTTGTGGTTTTGCACTGGGGCGGCGACGGGAGTTGGAAACGTTTCTTTTTGCGAAGTCTTGGCTCATGGCTTCCTACGGGGCAATAGTAAATCGGGCATCAAATTATTAAGTCAGGCATCAAACTGGGCGCGATTGTAATCGTAAAGTGTGATTGAAGTCACTAAATCGCTGTTTGTCTAGGCGATTTATGTTAATCGTTATAATTTGATTGTTAGCGTCAGGCCAACTCTAAAGAGAGCCCAGCGCTTTTGTCAGTGTATTGGTATACAAATCAAAGTCATGAATATCACCATGTCCTGCGCCGGGGATTTCCACAAGCTGTGCATTTGCATTGAGCTTTTGGAGTTGTCTGCTGTGCTCAATGGAAATTAACTTATCGTCAGTGCCATGGAGAAGCAGTATTTTGCTGTGGACATTTGGCAGAAGTTGATCGGTTCGCAGGGGGTAGCGAAGAACCATACTTGGAACCCAGGGATAATATTCTTTGGCGACTTTTGTCATGCTTTCATAGGCGGAAACCAGCACCAGTAAATCTGTGGGCACTTCAGTCGCTAGTTTTGCCGCAAGGCCAGTTCCGATTGAGCGTCCGTAAATAACATATTTTTTGTTTTGATAATTAGGTGCTACGAAATTCCACGCGCGCAAAACATCATCATTTAATTGCGCTTCACTTTCTATGGTGCCGGTACTCTTGCCAAAGCCGCGATAGTCGAGCATTAGAACGTCATAACCTGTGCTTATCCAAAAGTCTGCATGAGTAAACCAGGTTTTTAAATTCCCCGCATTGCCATGCAAAAATAACACTATGCCGCGACTTTTTTCTGGGGCTTGGCGAAGATAAAGCGCATGAAGTTTTGCACCGTTAACATCTATATAAACTTCGGTTGTGTCTTGCAGTTCAAAGGTGTAATCGGCAGAGGGAGGCTTTGGGTGAAATAGCAGAGATTCCTGCCAAAACCATAAATACACTAAGGTTAGAATCCATAGCACTGCAATGCCGAGAGCTACGCCAACAAGAATGCGGCGCAGTGTAGAGCCCGTTGCAAAAAATACGCGTTGTTGCATAGATGGATTCCGTAAAAGCTGTCCTTGATGACATATTATTCGTTAGCGTTCAATGCGCCGGCACTTCACATGTACGTTCACACATAAATAATGGATTATAAAATGGCATTGTTGCTGAGTGAGTTCTGTCTGTTAGCTCACCTGTGGTTTTATATTTTTTCGATTGCTTTTAGCTTAGCCCATCTCGAGTGGATCAACGTCGATCGCCCAGCGTACGCGTTTGCTTAACGCATGGCCTTCCAGTTTTTGTACCAGTTGAGTGAGTAATTGTTGCAGAGGTTTGCGTTGCGCACTGTTGAATTGCAGTTGATAGCGAAAGCGATCACCACGTTTTTCAATCATAGATGGCAGCGGGCCTAAATAATGTAACTGAGGGCTTGATGCAAAAAGAATTTGCGCTTCATGTCGCGCCATTTTTAAAAAATCCAATGCTGTTTCGGGGTGTTTGCTTTCTGCACGTAGCAATGCGAGATAGCGATAGGGTGGTAATTGGGTGATATTGCGTTCTTGTAAAATTAAATCGGCAAATGCGTGATAACCCTTGTGCATTAGTGTTTGTACCAGCGGGTGATCGCAGTGCAAACTTTGTAAAATGACTCGCCCGGGTTTGTCTGCGCGGCCAGCACGACCAGCGACTTGTAATAGCAGTTGCCCCATGCGTTCTGGGCCGCGAAAATCGGTGCTGAATAAACCGGTATCTGCATCGATAATCACCACCAATGTTACATCGGCAAAATGATGCCCTTTGGCAAGCATTTGTGTCCCAATTAAAATGCAGGGTTCACCTTGATGCACTTCGTCGAGAATTTTATTCATCGCGTTTTTATTGCGCGTGGAGTCGCGGTCGACACGAATAATGCGTGTTTGTGGAAACCATTCTCCCAGCGCGATTTCGCTGCGTTCTGTGCCTTGACCTAGAGGCTGCAGGCGACTGCTTTTGCAATTGGGGCATTGCTTTGGAATTCCGCGCTGATGACCGCAATGGTGACAATGCAAATGGCGTGGCGACTGATGTACGGTCATACGCAAATCGCAATGCGAGCAAGTTGCTAACCATCCGCAATCCTGACATTCAAGTGTGGGTGCATAACCTCTGCGATTTAAAAATACCAATACTTGGTTGCCATCCGCAATTTCTTTTGCAATGGCTGTTGTAGTCTCTGCTGCAAAACCTTCGATCAATGTTTTTCCGCGAATGTCTAACAACTGAATTTCAGGTGGTTTGGCATTACCTGCGCGAGCGGTTAAACGAAGGTGTTGATATCGCCCTTGTTGCGCATTGTTGAGTGTTTCTAATGATGGCGTCGCTGTGCCGAGTAGCAGTGGAATTTGTAAACGGCTTGCACGTAACACGGCTAAATCCCGCGCGGAATAGCGAAAGCCATCTTGTTGTTTGAAAGAGCCATCGTGCTCTTCGTCGATAATAATAATTCCCAGTGATGGCATGGGGGTGAAAATCGCAGAGCGTGTGCCAATCAAAATTTTTGCCGTGCCGGATTTTGCGTGCAGCCACGCATCCAAACGTTCGCGATCATTTAATCCAGAATGCATCGCCACAATCGGCACCGCAAACCGTTGTTGAAAGCGCGCAATAGTTTGCGGTGTAAGGCCAATTTCTGGAACGAGCACTAACGCTTGCTGACCTTGCTCAAGTGCTTTTGCAATCGTCTGCAAATAAATTTCTGTTTTACCGCTGCCTGTTGCGCCATCCAATAAGCTAACTTGAAATTGATTCAAATGTATTTGCGCAAATGCATCGTGCTGTTCATCGCTCAGCGTCAAATGTTGCTGGCGCAAAATCGGCGTCGCTGTTTCTGTTGCGATATTTTTTTGCGTTGCGGTTTCGATAAGCCCTTTGTCGACCAATGCTTTGATGATATTGCTGGGAATATACAGCGCGGCAATATCGCTGCGGCTTAGAATGTGATGCGCCTGAAGTTCTGATAGCAGCAATGCTTGTTTGGGCGCGCGTTTGAGTGCGCCTTCGGGTAGGCCTTTGCCTTCGGTTGTGAGTTGCCAACAAGGTTCGCTGCGTAACTCGGCGGCTTCGCCTTGACGCAATAACGCGGGCAATGCGGTGTGCAGCGCTTCGCCTTCGGGACATTGGTAGTAATCAGCTGCCCACACACAGAGTTCGAGTATTTCATTGCTGAAAGCGGGGCTTGTGTCGATGATCGCTAAAGCGGGGCGTAGCTTGGTAATATTTTGTTCTGTGGTGGATTTTGTTCGCAGTAAAACACCAACCAATTCCTGATGGCCAAATGGCACGCGCACCAAAATTCCCGCTGCGAGATTCTGCGCTTCGGCGTCGCCCATTCCCACGGGCGCCAAATAATCAAAGCGACGTCGCAATGGCGTGGGTAAGGCTATTTCTAATAAAACGGGTGTTCGCATGGTGTTGGCGTAATATTAAATAATAGTGCGGGTGCGAAGAATAACGTATCTGGCGAGGGAATGAATCAGGTTTGTGAAAACATGGGCATTATTCGGTTAATAGAAAAAATAAAGGCTGCTCCAAGTCGCCTCGGAGCAGCCCTTGTTGGTGCTATTAATTATTAGCGTGAATAATTAATAGGCACTTGCAACCAGTCTCATTTGCCCAGCGCTATCCACTTGTAATACTAATTGAATATCGTTGTTTGAAGATTGCGCTGCTGTGCCATTTAACAAAAGCGCAGTTTTAATTGGATAAACACCCTGTGGCAAACCTTCGGGCAGTGTGAACGAAAATTCATTCGAGTAGTGACCTGCGCGTTTGGTTTCTTCGTTGACTGCTTTAGTTAAGGATTTTAATTCTTTGGTGTTGTCTTCGTTATCAAAAATAGACAGACGCTCTTCAATCAATGTATCTTTTTGTTTGCGGCCGGGCACAACTACCATATCAGATTGGATGGTAACTTTTTTGCCGGGTTGAACGACTTTGCTTGGCAGTGTGGTAGTCGTGTAAACAGACGCTACAGGTTGATCAGGTAAATTATTATCGTGCCCTGTTTTGTATTCTTTTGAAACCGCTTCTTCATCGCTGATATTTTTGGTGTGATATTCAATCACCATTTCTGTAATGTATTTTGCTGCAATGGTAATGGCTGCAACTTTGGCTGCCCCTTTTAAATGTTCGCGATTTTTACAGGCTTGATCGTCTGGTTTGCATTTGTCGGATTTGTCGAGTGAGCCTTTTATATCATTGATGCCAAATGCGTGACTATTGCTGCTTAGTAGTAACGCTGTAGCTATAATTCCAATATGCCTTTTCATTTTTTACTCTCCTATTGTTGTGATAAAACCTATGTGATCATAAAGCGTGGTTGGTTGAAATATTATCTGATGATTAAGTTTATTTAATTGTGAAACCGGTTTCTTTAATTTTTCGCTGTGTTTCTTGTGCACGGTTTTTAATGGCAAGTGCATTGGCATTGTTAGGTATTACATCCAACGCTGCTTCTGCCTTGGCGATTGCGCAGCTGTAATTTTTTTGTTTATCTAAGCATTCTTGTGCTTGCGCTAAAATTCTATTGACCTTTTCTTCTGCGTCGCGCCCTTGTTGTAAATCCATGGTTGCGGTCTGTTTTATTTCCATTGCTTGGCTGTTGGTTGCATCCAGCGCCAACACTATAGTGGATTGTTTAATAGCGCAACCATATTTTTTTTGCGACAGACAATCTTTCGCTAATGCTACTTGCGCTGCAATTTTTTGCTGTTGTGCTTGCAATGCCAGCTGAGTTTGTTGTTGCAGCGTTTGTAATTTTTCTTGCAGTGCTTTTACTTCAGGATGATTGGGGTTTAGTTCGGACGATTTTTTTGCAAACATTTCAGCGCAAGCAAAATTCTTGTCTTTCAAGCACGACTCTGCCTGCTGCACATCATTTGTAATGATTTGATCCTGTTCAAGATTGTTGGCGGCAGTTAGTAATTGCTGCGCGCGTGAATTTTCAGGTTGTAACGCTAAGGCTTCGCGTGCTTTGACTTGCGCGCAGCCATCATCTTTTGCAATTAAGCACGTGTCGCCATCATTTAATAATGTTGTTATTTTTTGTTGTTGTAGTGAAAGCTGCGAGTTTTTTACCAATTGACTAGCAGCTTGATTTTTTGCGTCCAAATTGGTTGCGACTAAACTGCGTTCAAGTGCGCAAGCAAAATCATTTTTCGCAAAGCAGGCATTTGCTTGCGCAAGATTTTCATTGATCGTATTTTGGATTTTTAATTTTTCTTGATGCTGACTGTAAGAAAACCAGGCTACACCACCCAATGCGATTACTAACAAAACAAGTGCGGCAATTAATACGGCTGATCGGCGGCGAGGAAATAATTCGCCCATGAATGCAGCAACGGTAGGTGTGCGTTGGTGTTTATCTAGTGCTAATGCGTGGCTTAAGGCTTTCCACTCTTTGCTATTTAAGCTTTCTGCGGGTGTTAATTTTAATCCTAACTGTTTTGCTTCCAGTGCAGATTTACTGTTGTAAGGGTGGCGCCCTGTTAATATTTCGTAAGTAACACAAGCAAGCGCATAGACGTCATCGGTAAAGGTAAGCGGCTCATTGTTAACCATTTCAATGGTGGCATAAGCAGGTGTGAGTGCGCCTAATTGTGCAGTATCAAATTTATGTTTTTGTGTTTCTTTTGATGCTGCGCGGGCGATACCAAAATCCAGTACTTTGGCGGTACCGTCATTGCACACAAACACATTACCGGGTTTAAAGTCAGCGTGAATAATATGGCGTTGATGTGCATACGCCAGCGCCGCACACATGTCACGAACAATGCTCAATGCTTTTTCTTTTGCTAGGCCTTTCTTAAGTTGTGCTTTTATCAATCGATCGAGCGGGTCGCCCTGAAGTAACTCCATCGTCATAAATAACGTATCGCCATCACGATCAAAGTCATGCACGGTGACGATATTCGGGTGCGCTAACGTGTGTGATTTTGCTGCTTCTTGTTGTAGGGTTACAAACGCGTTGGGATGATCTTTAAAGTCCTGATTCAATACTTTTGTGGCAATGTAGGGGTTGGGGTCTTCGGCTTCCACTTTGCGTAAATCTTTGGTTTTATAAACGGTTCCCATGCCGCCTTCACCAAGGACAGCATCCAGAAAAAAACGTTTCTTCAGCAAGCTACCGGTGCCACTGCCCGCTTTGGCGTGTTGTGCAATCGCCTGTGCTTCGGCAAAACCGGAAGCTGTGTGCTGGCTATGACTGGTTTCGATGTATTGAGTCGCTGTTGCAGGAGTTGCTGTGGCGGCGCGCGGAGCTATAACAGTCGCATCTGATAGTGCTGGCGATGGTTTTAGGGCGGCGGCATGGGGTTGTGTATTGCGAGAGACTACGCGCGTTTTATCATCATTTAAGGGTGACGCAGAAGGCAATGACTCAGGGGTAATATCGTTTGAATCGGTCATTTAACAGCTCCTTTGACGCGAGTATTTAATAATGGCCGGAATATTACCATGTAGGTGCCACAAATAAAGCCAGTTACGGTTTGCTAGGTTGAATATTCATCACGATCATTCCTAGGTATTCAGTCGTCTTAAATGGGTTGTGGTGAATATTTGCGCAAAAAATAGAGGTAAATGAGGGTTTTTGCTTGCGTTGATGGTTATTTCTGGTAGCATCTCCGCCTCCTAAAACAGCCATTTCTTTTAATCGCTGTGCGGTGCTCGGCAAACGTTCGGGTGGCGGCACACAATATACAAGGCAAATATCATGAAACCAGAAATTCATCCAAATTACGCTCCTATGGCAGTTACTTGTAGCTGCGGTAACAAATTCACTACAGCTTCTACCTTAGGTAGAGACTTCCATGTAGACGTGTGCAGCGAGTGCCACCCTTTCTATACTGGCAAGCAAAAAATGGTTGATACTGGTGGTCGTATCGATCGCTTCACCAAGCGTTTCGGCAGCCGTATCGGCGCTAAAAAAGAAGCATAAGGTAACTGCTCCGGCGTTTTCTCCGGATCCAGAATGCAAAAAGCCGAGTATGGAAATACTCGGCTTTTTGCATTCTGGAGTGATGGTTTTCTGTGTTGTTTGACAGCCACCATGCCACGGATCCATGGCGTGGTGGTCAAGCGCTAACGTTTAAATTAAAGCACTCCCTCTGGCAATGTCTCTTCTGCTGGCGGCGCATCAGATATCCCGGTAGGTTCAGAGCTATTGGCCGATGCTTCGGTAGAGAATATTTCAAAAATTCCACCTGCTTCACCCGGCTGTGCAGGCTTACCGGTTTCGGGGTTAATGCGCACGGTGACTATACCTTCAGGTTGACGAGGGATTTGATCCGGTAAACCTTCTAGCGCCGTGCGCATAAAGTCCATCCAGATAGGCAGCGCTGCTGTTGCACCAAACTCGCCTCTGCCAAGTTGTGTATTTTTATCAAAGCCTACCCAGACTGTTGCGACGATGTTGGGGTTATAACCTGTAAACCATGTATCGCGCGGGCCATTGGTGGTGCCTGTTTTGCCTGCGATGTCGCTGCGCCCCAGTTTTTTGGCGGCACGAGCCGTACCTTTGTCGACTACGTCTTTCAGCATTGAATCCATGATGTAAGCAACGCGGGCATCAATAATGCGAGGAGCATATTTTTCTTTTTCAGGTGGCGGTGTGGTTTCGCCTTCCTGCGGTAGTTCGGATGGCTCTACAGGCTTGTCGATACAGGTTTTGCATACTCGTCTTGGGTTGGCTTGGTAAACCACTTCGCCTTTACCATTTTCAATGCGTGACACTAAGTAAGGGTCAACTTTGAATCCACCATTCGCAAATGCCGCATAAGCTGTTGCCATTTGGATGGGAGTAAGAGCATGGGCGCCTAATGCTAGCGATAATTCATGAGGGAATTCATCTTTGTTAAATCCAAAGCGTGCGAGGCTGTCGATTGCAGTTTGCACGCCAACACTGCGCAATACACGAATGGACACAAGGTTAACTGAGCGATAAAGCGCTTGGCGAAGGCGGGTGGGGCCTTCGAATTTGCCTTCGTCGTTTTCCGGGCGCCAGACAACACCGGTATAGGGATTGGTAATGACAATTGGCGCATCGTTAATGACAGTGGCCGCTGTAAATCCATGCTCAAGCGCACAGGTATAAAGCAGTGGTTTAAAGCTTGAGCCTGGCTGACGGGCGCCTTGCAATGCGCGATTGAAGTGGCTTTTTTGGAAATCGAATCCGCCCACTAATGATCTGATAGAACCATCGAGTGGATCCAGCGCGACCAGTGTACTTTCAGCATCGGGTACTTGTGTTAATCGCCACTGGCGATCTTTATCTTTTGTGATGCGAACAACATCGCCGTAATGTAAAAAGTCTTTCGCGCTTTTGGGGGCTGCGCCGCGGCTATCTTCGGTCAAATAAGGGCGTTTGTCGGATAGGCCTTGCTCCCAGGCTAAATCAATGATTTCGCCGTTTGAGCGCAATACAGAGGCTGTTTTATCGGTAGCGGCAATCACAGCAGCGGCTTCCAATCCTGCCAGTGTGGGCATTGTCTGCAATATATCTTGCCAGTCTTCAAAATCTGGATTTTTGGATGCTTCTAGTCGACGCTCCGGCCCGCGATAACCGTGGCGTTCATCGTAAGCGAGCAATCCGTTTACAACCGCGGCTTGAGCGGTTGCTTGCATTGCACTATCGACAGTCGTAAACACTTTGTAACCATCGTTATAGGCATTTTCACCAAAGCGATCGAGCACTTCCTTGCGAGCCATTTCGGCAATAAACGGTGCTTGTACATCTAAAGTGGTGCCGTGGTACGCTGCTGTGTTAGGCTCGTTAATCGCAACATCGTAAGCTGCTTTGTCGATATATCTCAGCTCCAGCATGCGTCCGAGAATCCAATTGCGGCGAATCAGCGCGCGCTTTGGGTTGGCGATAGGGTTATAAGCTGAAGGTGCTTTAAGCACACCAACGATCATTGCGTCTTGTGCTAGAGTAAGATCTTGAATATCTTTACCGTAATAAATTTGTGAAGCTGCCTGTAAACCATAAGCGCGGTTACCAAAAAACATTTTATTATTAAACAGCTCTAAAATTTCTTCTTTGCTAAACTCTTGTTCGATCTGCAATGACAATAAAATTTCATTAAATTTGCGAGAGAAAACTTGTTTGCGTGTAAGAAAAAAATCGCGCGCCAATTGCATGGTGATGGTGCTTCCACCCGATTGAATGCCGCCCGAATGCAATAATTGTGAGCCGGCACGCATTAAGCCGCGAATAGAAACGCCATGATGCTCAAAAAATTCGGCATCCTCAGCAGACAAGAGTGCCTTAAGATAGAGTTGTGGGATTTGGTTATACTTCAAATAAGTGCGACGCTGTTCACCAAACTCACCAATAAGTTTCTCGTCACTTGAATAAACTCTAAGAGGCGTCTGTAATTTAACTTGCCGAAGACTCTCAACAGGGGGTAATTTAGGGCTCAAAAATAAATATAGCCCAGCGAATGTCACTGCGGTAACGCTTATACCTACAAGTAACAACCAAAAAATAATACTGAATATGGATTTTTTATTAGGCATTTTTTCTAAGATAATTAATAGGTTAGCGAATTTAAAGCACTTTGGTCAGCATTATACGGGCTTTTTATCTGTTTACATATTATAAGCTTTGTTGCAGTCTTAAGTTAAAGTGCTATAACATAAATAGCCTCTAAGTTACGGATATAGATAGAAAAATGGGTATTCTAAGTTTTCTCGACAAAAAAGCGAGGCCAGTTATTGGGTTGGATATCAGCTCAACCTCGGTCAAATTGCTTGAACTCAGTCGTCACGGTGATCGCTACCGTGTCGAAACCTATGCCGTTAAGCCTTTGCCGCCTAACGCTGTAGTCGAGAAAAACATTAATGACCAAGAGGCGGTAGCCGAAGTCATTAAATCCATGGTTAAGCAATCAAAAACCAAGCTGAAATATGCTGCCGTCGCTGTCGCAGGTTCTGCTGTTATCACTAAAATGATAGATTTACCGGCCGGCTTGACTGATGATGCTATGGAAACCCAAATTTCCCTTGAAGCTGACCAATATATTCCCTTCCCCTTAGAAGAAGTTGCTATCGATTTTGAAGTACAAGGTATTTCGCCGCGCAATCCTGATCAGGTTGAAGTACTTTTGGCGGCATGTCGTCGCGAAAATGTTGAAATGCGAGCTGGTGTTATACAGCTGTCTGACTTAATACCTGAAAAAGTGGATATTGAAGCCTACAGCATGGAGCGCGCGTTCGAATTAATTTCTGAGCAGCTTGAAGATCAAGAAGGCCAAGTTGTTGCCATTATCGATATAGGTGCAACCATGACCACGCTGAGCGTGTTGGTCGATGGCAAAACAGTTTATACCCGCGAACAATTATTTGGTGGGAAGCAGCTAACAGAAGAGATTCAGCGTCGTTACGGTTTATCGCGCGAAGAAGCTGGCCTTGCTAAAAAACAAGGCGGCTTACCGGATGATTATGAAACAGAAGTGCTAGGTCCGTTTCAAGATGCGGTTGTTCAGCAAGTTACCCGTTCGCTGCAATTCTTTTTCTCTGCAAGCCAATACAATGATGTGGACTACATTATTCTCGCCGGTGGTGTTGCATCGCTAGAAGGATTAGTTGGTTTAATTGAAGAAAAATTAGGTACCCAAACCGTAGTGGCTAACCCTTTTGCGCGAATGTCTGTATCGTCGCGAGTTAATGCGGTTTCTCTGGCTAATGATGCGCCGTCGCTGATGATCGTGACCGGTTTGGCGATGAGGAGTTTCGATTAATGGCAAAGATTAACTTATTGCCTTGGCGTGAAGTCTATCGCAAAGAGAAAAAAGAACAGTTTTTGATAGCGTTAGCGGGCGTGTTTGCGCTCTCTGCGCTAGTTGCGTATTTGTGGATTGTAAGTGTTGAGTCATCTATTGACCATCAAAATGCTCGCAATCATTTGCTTGAAACTGAAATTGCAGTTTTAGAAAAACAAGTTCAGGAAATTAATGACCTGAAGAAAAAGCGTGATGATTTGTTAGTTCGCATCAAAATTATTCAGGATCTTGAAGGTACTAGGCCTTTGATCGTTCGTTACTTTGACGATTTCGCGCGTGCCATTCCTGATGGTTTGTATATTACGGCGGTATCTCGTAAAGAAGATGTTTTAACGGTTGAGGGAGTTGGTGAATCCTACAATCGTGTTGCTAGCTTAATGCGTAATCTGGATGATTCAGATTGGTTTTCATTGGCTAATTTGAGTTCAATCGTGGATGTATCAAAAGATGAAGGAGAGCAGGCAAGTGCGTTTAAAATGACTGTTCACACTTCTGTGCCTGGTGATGAAAATCAAGCTGGTGCTGATGCTACAAAAACAGCTTCAGGTAAGCCAAATGTTGCGCCTTCAGAAAATAATAAAGCAGGAGGCAAATAAATGGCTTTCAATGATACTTTAGAGCAGCTTAAGAATTTTGATGTAAATGACATCGATTTTGAAAAAATTGGTGTCTGGCCGCTGCCTGCCAAAATATTTGTAATGGTTATTGTAATCATCGCTGTGTTTTCCTTGACGTATTATCTTAAAATCAGTGATCTGAATGTCAGCCTTGAAGAGGCTCAGGGTAAAGAAGTGGCATTGAGAAAAACGTACGAAAGTAAAAGCTTTGAAGCTGCAAATTTGGATGCATATCGTGCACAAATGGTAGAAATGAATAGTACGTTTACTTCCTTGCTTTCGCGTTTACCTTCAAAAACAGAAGTGCCAGGTTTGTTGGAAGACTTGGGTGCTCGCGGTAGAGAGAGCGGCTTAACAATCAAGGGAATTACTCTTGGCGACGAAAAAGCGGCGGAATATTACATAGAAGTTCCCATCAAAATTATTGTTGAGGGTGGCTATCACGATATGGGCGGATTCGTAAGTGGTGTTGCTGGATTGCCTCGTATTGTAACCTTGCATGACTACACCATCACCAAGCAAAAAGACACGGGTGTTTTAAGTATGCAGATTGCTGCTAAAACATATCGTTACAAAGCGCAGGAGCAAGAGTGATGAAGTTAATCCTGTTGTTCTTGGAAATTGTTTTTTTTGCAGCCGTGCTATCGAGTTGTAGTTCATCGTCAGATCAAAAAGATTTGCAAGATTTTATGGAGGAGACTAAGCGTCGCCCTCATGGTCAAATTGAACCTTTACCGCCATTTAAGCCTTACCAACCTTTTGCTTATAGTGCGATGACTTTGCGCAGCCCCTTTGAAAAACCTGTGATTGTTGATTCATCAGTTAAGGGCGGTAAAACAGTTGAGCCAGATTTGAATCGTGAACATGAATATCTGGAAGGTTTCAATATTGGTAGTCTTAAAATGGTGGGAACCTTAAGCAAGGCTGGGCGCTTGTGGGCGCTGATAGATGATGGTCAAGGCAAGGTCACACCGGTAACAATTGGCAATTACATGGGAAAAAACTACGGTAAAATTATTTCTGCTTCTAACTCACAGCTTGAGCTAATGGAAATTGTTGCTGATGGTTCCAGTGGTTGGGTCGAGCGTCCAAGAATTATTAAGTTAGAAGAAAAGGAATAATCGACTATGCGAGTTTTGTTCTCTTTGGGGTTAGGTATGCAAAATAAAATTTTATTAATGCTTTGCTTGGTGTCTACCTTGTCATGGGGTAGCAGCTTAAATGATATTAAGTTTGCAGAGCTGCCAGGCGAGCGCTTTGAAGTGCGAATGGCCTTTAGCGACGCGCCACCTGAGCCAAAAGGTTATACCATTGAAAAGCCAGCGCGTATTGTGCTCGATTTTCCTGATGTGGTGAGTGCGCTCAAAGAAAAACGCTTTCCTTTATCGTTTGAGAATGGGCAAAGCGCAATGGTATTGACTACAGATGGTCGTACACGCGTTATTGTGAATTTAGATGCATTGGCTTCTTACACTTCGCGTACGGAAGGCAATACTTTCATTATGGAAGTGGGCGCGAGTAAAGGTAATGTTGAAAGTAAAGTTGCAACAACAACTGCTATCGATATACCGAGTACTAGAACCACGTCTACGGTAATTTCAAATAAGCAGAATGCTATAACTAATATTGATTTTCGTCGTGGTGATAAAGGTGAAGGGCGCGTTGTAGTTACTTTGTCTGATTCACACGTTACTGCGGATTTAGTGGGAACAGGGACGGGTGTAAAGCTTTCTCTTAATAATGTAGCTATTCCTGCGAATTTGCGTCGCCGTTTAGATGTGGTTGATTTCGCGACTCCGGTAACCTTAATCAATTCTATACAGGACGGGAATAACTCTGTATTGAATATTGCTGCTGGCGGCGAATTCGATTACATGGCTTATCAAACGGATAATGAATATGTCATTAGCATTAAGCCGTTAACTTCAGAAGAAAAAGCTGAAAAGAAAAAAGATTTCCAATTTACGGGTGACAAACTTTCATTTAATTTCCAAGACATTGAAGTTCGTGCTGTATTGCAAATTATTGCTGACTTTACCAGCTTAAACTTGGTTGCTAGTGATACTGTTCAAGGGCGCATCACGCTGCGCTTGGAAAATGTACCTTGGGATCAAGCTCTAGCGTTAGTGTTGAAAACAAAAGGTTTGGATAAGCGTCAAGATGGCAACGTATTAATGATTGCACCAGCAGCAGAAATTGCGGAGCGTGAACGCCAAGAATTAGCGACCAAAAAACAATTGGAAGAACTTGCGCCATTGCGTACAGAGTATTTGCGTGTACGTTATGCCAACGCTAAAGAAATGTTCGAATTATTTCGCGGCGAGAAAAATGGCAGCAATAATGGTAGTGGCGGCGGTGGTAATGGAAGCGGCGGAAACAAATCAACTGGCAGTGTGCTTTCTGAGCGTGGCCAAGCGATTGTTGATGAGCGTACTAACTCCATTATCGTAACGGATACTGCTGAGCGTATTGAAGCACTGAAAAAACTTGTTGATCAAATCGATATTCCGATTCGCCAAGTAATGATTGAGGCTCGTATCGTCATTGCTAATACTGACTTCCGCCGTGAGTTGGGGATTCGTTGGGGGGCTGGTGCTTATGATATCAATGGCACTAAGAGCTTGACGCAAGTGAATGGAAGTTTGAATACAGTGAAGTCTACCGCGCAACAAATTAGTGGCGCATCAGGTACGATTACATCATCAGGTATTACAACTGATCCTATGGTAAATCTGGGTGTTAGCAACCCTGCTGGTAGTATTGCGGCTGGGATTCTTACTGATAACGCATTTTTAGATATGGAATTATCTGCGCTAGAAAACTCAGGTTACGCAGAAGTTGTTGCTCAACCAAAAGTTATTACCAGTGATAAGCAAATGGCAATGATTAAATCAGGTAAAGAAATTCCTTTCCTTGAGGCAAGTTCTAGCGGCGCAACCAGTACAGGTTTCAAAGAGGCTGTGTTAAAGCTTGAGGTAACGCCACAGATTACACCTGATAATCACATCATTATGGATCTTTCAATTTCTAAAGATGCAGTTGGCGGTGTTACGCAAACAGGTGCGTTGACTATTGATATCACTCGTTTGGAAACCAAAGTGTTGGTTAACAATGGCGAGACCGTAGTGTTAGGTGGTGTATTTGGTTTGGATAGCAATAAAACGGATGTTAAGGTACCAGTCTTGGGTGATATTCCTTACCTTGGCCGTTTGTTCAAACATACTGTTAATAGCCAAACCAAAACTGAATTGTTAATCTTCATTACTCCTAAAGTTATTGCTGATAAATTTGTTAATTAATGCAGAAGCGTAATATTTATCTCGTCGGCCCCATGGGGGCCGGCAAGTCCACTATAGGCCGCGTTCTCGCGGCCGAATTGCATCTAAGTTTTCGCGATAGTGACCGTGTCATTGAAGAGCGAACTGGCGCCGATATCCCTTGGATTTTCGATATGGAAGGCGAAGAGGGTTTTCGTGATCGTGAATCTGCTGTATTAGCAGAACTTGCGCAGACGCAAGATGCTGTTATTGCAACTGGCGGAGGCATTATTTTACGACCGCAAAACGCTGATATTATGAAGTCGTCTGGTTATGTATGTTATTTGACGGCATCGATTGAACAACTCGTTGAGCGTACGGCCCGAGATAAAAAACGTCCTTTGCTTCAAGTTGAAAACCCCCGCCAAAAAATTATTGAATTACTCGCGTTGCGCGATCCTTTGTATCGCTCGGCAGCAGATTTCATCATAAATACTGACCGTCGTTCTCCCAAGTTAGTCGCACAAGAAATTTCCTCACGAATTGCTTCTGCTTAATATTTGTTATCACTTAATTATTTCGATAAGTTTGCACTTCTTGATATGATAGAGTATCGCTTTATATTCTCCTCCTCTACAGAGTACGGTTATGCAGAAGCTACACGTTGCGCTTGGTGAGCGTAGCTACCCTATTTTTATTGGCACAGATTTACTTGAGCAATTCGAATTATTCACGCCATATCTGCGTGGCCGTCAAATTTGTATTGTGAGTAATGAAACCGTGGCGCCTCTGTATGTAGATCGATTAAAAAAAACGTTAGCCGCTTTCGATGTTGATACTGTGATTTTAGCGGATGGCGAAGCACATAAAAATTTAGATACTTTGAATGAGATTTTCACAGGCTTATTGTCCGCACGTCATAATCGCACAACAACATTGGTTGCATTAGGTGGCGGTGTAGTGGGAGATATGACTGGTTTTGCTGCAGCATGTTACCAACGTGGCGTAGATTTTATTCAAATCCCTACAACGCTGCTATCGATGGTTGACTCCTCTGTGGGTGGAAAAACCGGCGTTAATCATGCGATGGGGAAAAATATGATTGGTGCTTTTTATCAGCCCCGTGTTGTTGTTGCTGATATCTCTTTATTAAAAACATTACCGGCAAGAGAGCTTTCTGCTGGATTGGCAGAGGTCATCAAGTACGGTTTGATTTGTGATTATGATTTATTTTTGTGGTTAGAAAAGAATATTGAATTGTTAATGGCGGGCGATGAAATTGCTCTTGCGTATGCCGTTCAACGATCTTGTGAAAATAAAGCTGAAGTTGTCGCTCAGGATGAACATGAAGGCGGCATACGTGCCATTTTAAATTTTGGTCATACCTTTGGCCATGCAATTGAAACTGCACAAGGGTATGGAAATTGGCTGCATGGTGAAGCGGTTGCTGCAGGCATGGTCATGGCCGCAGATTTATCTTTGCGTAGAGGCGCTATCCAGCAGCAAGACTTTGAGCGAATTGTTAGTTTGTTGGATAAAGCAAAATTACCCGTTAAAGCGCCCGCCGATATGGCCCCTGAAACTTTTGTGCAACTAATGGGTGTTGATAAAAAAGTAATCGATGGACGTTTACGTTTGGTATTGCTAGAAGGGATGGGAAAAGCCATTGTGACAAGTGATATAGATAGAAATCTTCTGATGCAAACCTTTGCAGCATGTCGTTAACAATAATTTTTAGAGAAACATGGTTATGAGGACAGAGCCTTCATTTACTACGAAATCCGAAGATTTAACATTGGATGAGACTTCCGATCATCAGGAAGAATTAAATTCATCGTATGAATCGGAAGGTGACACTGAAGAGTCACAACATCTTTCTGATTATCGTCAGCGGTATGGTTTATCGATAGATCCTTTTGCTGATGATCAACACTTTCCTCTCTACACGGGCGGGCAGCGTCGTCAAATACTTGATCAGTTATTGCATCTGTGTCAGTTCAGCAACAACTTATTGGTTGTGTTGGGCAGCTACAGTGTCGGTAAAACCCGTATGGCACAAGCATTGATTGATGCGCTCGACGATGCTGATGATATTTGTTTCTTGGAAGGGCAGGTCACCAGCGATTTTGATTCGTTGATGGCGAGTGTGCTAACTCAGTTTGAGTTGCCGGATATTGAAACGTTTACGGAGTTTGTGAAACGGCAATCTGATACTGATGGTTTAGCGGTGCTAATTGTTGATAATGCGCATCATCTTACTGATGAGGTTTTGTTGCAATTAATTGATTTGATGCGCCCAGGTCAGGAGACGCGTGTACACGTTGTGCTTTTTGCTGAATCACATTTATTGCCGAGGCTTCAGGAGCTTGATCTTGGCGAGATCGTATTGAGCGATTTTCAGCTAATAAAATTCTCACTTGCCGAAACTGTTGATTATTTAAATTTCCGAATGGAAATGGCTGATTACCTTGGTCCTGAGATTTTTACAGAGTCTGCTGTAGAGCCTTGGTGGCGACAATCGCGAGGCCAATTGCTGGAGTTACATGAGTCTGCGCAGGATAAACTTTTAGCATCGGTAGCATCGTCATCACCGCGACGACATATCAATTATGAAAAGAAGAGCCTTCCTGTTCCACACATAGTAGGCGCTGCAGCATTGGGCGCTGTATTGATAATGGGATTAATATATTGGGGTGGTGAGTCATCGCCTTCTCATAAAGAACCGCAAAAACTAACCACAATTCCTATCCCTAAAGCTTCTGAGCAGCCAATTGCAATTCCTCAGTCGGCGCCTGAGCCGACCGTTGCGCAATCATCGGTAGCGACAAGTCTTGCCCCCGCGTCTTCAGCTCAAGTGCAAGAGGCGGAGCCAGTGAAAGCTTTACCTGCAGCTGTCGCGGCAGTATCTGTGGCTAGTGTTGAGGTAAGTTCTGCTGCACCAGTGCAAAGCGCTCCTGCTCCGTCATCGCAAGTCGTAAAAGAAAGTATTATTCCTTTGGTTAAAACTAATTCTGCACCAGCTTCTGAACCCTCGACGAAAGTAACCAATGTTGTTCCTCCCAAAGAAGTGAAAGAAGTTAAAGAGGTTAAAAAAGCTGAAGTGGTACCAGAGAAAGTTGTCGCTAAAAAAATAGATATGCCAGCTCCAGCACCTGTTGCAAATAAAAGTGCGGCAGAAGCGCCGGCTCCTGTACCAACTGTCCCTGCAACAAAGAGCGTGTCCAATACAGCAGGTTATAGTGACCAAGAAAAAACACTGCTGTCTTGGAATGAATCTGAATTTACATTGCAGTTAGTGGGATTAAGTTCTGAAAAAGCAGCACGTGATTTTGTTGCGGAACAGCCTAATAAAAAAGACTTATTAATGTTTAAAAGTGTACGCCAAGGTAAGGATTGGTTTGTAGTTGTCACTGGCCACTATCCATCATCGGCAAAAGCTCACCAAGCTGCAGAGTCTCTTCCTGAGCCACAGAAAAAAGCAACACCTTGGTCAAGAGATTTAAAAACCATTCAGAAAGAAATTAGAGCTAGATAGTTTTAAAAAATTTATTCCCCCAAACAAAAACGCCCAGCATTTGCTGGGCGTTTTTGTTTGGGGGTGAATGTTAAGGCGCTGGAGTCACGCTAATTGAGTGAGTCTCTGTTTTTTCACCTAGAACTGTAGTTATTTTAATTTTTATAAGAATTACACCAGATGGAGCGGCTGTGTTGCTGTTGGGGGCTACAGTAACAGTTATTCCAGTAGGGTCATCGTTTGCTAGTAAGGGGCCTTCATTTGATAAAAAAGCGCTAGCATTTGACAGATGACTGGTATCTATTTCCAGTTTGGTGCCTTGTGCTATCCCGTTTCCATTGTCATCGGCCAACAAGAATGTAGTCGATACTGCTGGTGCTGGAAGCTTGGCTGCAATTAAGGCGTCATCAATAAATGGTAATTTTTTTTGATACTTTAAAATGCCTGATGTTGTTAAAACAAGGCGAGTATCTTGGCGTATAGTTACTTGGCTTCTGGAGCATAAACCGCTGCTTTCATCTAGGCATAGAACCCCGTTATATTTACCATTTCCTGTTGTGTAAAGATTGTCTGGAATGCCTTCGGCAGCAACTGATGTAAAGTCAACAAACTCTTCATTGCCATCACGAACCTTATTTTCATTTTTGTCCAAATAGGCCTCTGACAAATCATCACAAGGTATTATATTTGAGTTTTCAGGTATTTCTCCTGAAGAGTATGGAACGTTGCGATTACAGTTTCCGCCATCAGCGGCTGTTTTGAATATATCATCTTTGTCAAAAATACCATTGCCATTGGTATCGATAAAGCTTTCATTGCCTATGGCGGTCGCCAAAATGGTAATTCTTCCTGCTCGTTCTAAAGCGCACGCAAGATAATCAGCAACCTCGCTTCCGTCCGCGTTTCGACATAATTTGCGTAATACCAGCTGATCAGCACTTAGATTGCTATCGTTAGCATTACGCGTTGGTCTTGGGTCTTGACTTGTCCATATTGCCGAACAGCTGCCTGCCGCATTGGTTAGGCATCCGTCGATGATTGAGCCGCCTTCGGTTCTAAATGCGACGTTTGTGTTTAATGGTGGTGGATTGTTAAATGCGTCAGAAAGACGGACAGTAATTGTTGAGGTAACGCCATCGATATCACCGCCTACAGGGTGGGTATCTGTAGGGGCTAAAGTCATACTATCTTGGTCAGGAATGCCTGTAGATACAATTAGTTGGCTGGAGGTGGTAAAAATTAAGCTTGCTGTTGCAGTTGCTGTTACACGGACGGCTGTGTGAATGTTGCCTGCTTGGACAGTTGTAGATGCATACCCACTGCCATCGGTTTTTAATGAGCTGTTGGTTAAGTTCATGCCACCAACTGTGGTGCTCAAATCAAAGGTCACTGCAACATCTTTCATTGGGGCGCCTGTACTGCCTACTACCTGAAAACGCACTACAGATGTTTCTGTGCCGCCTGTACCTGCCAGGCTAATTTGTGCTGGTGTTGTATCAACAAACTTTATGGATTGCACTGAGTCGGATGCTATATTAATTGTTAATCTGGCGTATACAACTTTATTGTTGATGGATGCGCTGGCGGTAACTTCATCGCTACCAACACAGCCATTCGCAACATAAGCAATACTTGCCGATCCATTCGCCACTGTTACTTTGTTCGTGAGTGTTGTACCGACCTTCAAAATTGCTTCATTTTTTGCAAAACAAGGAGAGTTGAATGTAACTTCAACAGGGCTCGTTACCAAGCTATTGGTGGCACTCACAACATTAATTGTTAAAACCGCTGTGCCGCCAGCAGAAAGCGTGGCGGAAGGTTTGTCTGTATCGATCGCCCCTTTCACAAAACTGCTACCTTCACCCTTGCCTATATATGCCGGTGAAATTGTATCAATTGCGCCTGAGCTTGAATTGGCTGTATTTTGTGTGCCGGTAGAGCTGGTATTATTAATACCATTAATTGTATTTTCTAAGGCAGATCCCGCTCCGCCGCCGCATGCTGCAAGCATCAAGCTCATTGATGCAGCACAAAGAAGTTTGAGTGTTTTTATTTTCATGGTTGCTTCCTGATTTACCTTGAGTTACGCCGGTAGGGCCGCTTGCTGCACAGTTGATATGCAGTCTTTTATTGTTAACAGATACAACGCGTCTTTATAAGCATTTAACTTAGCCTATATCTGGCCAATGATAAAGCCTTGTTGTCGGAAAATTCGCGCCATAGGTCGGATTGATTCTCTAAATGTGTATTCTTTAGCATTTTTATAGGGTTAGCCACTGTTTTTCGTATGATTTCTAGAATATGCGTAAGTTTTGATGCTGGCTTTTGTATTTGCTTAATATTTGGCGGCAAAATACTTTTTTGTATACAAGTATGACCTTGCTTGCCAATAATGGCCTGAGCGGGTAATATCCTGCGCCCATTTGCACAGAGCCCCTAGTACCTCAGGGGCTTTTTTGTCTGGGATACAAAGTGGCGCGTCTTTTGTATTAAAAATAGACTTGCGTAGCCAAAAACGTATCCCTTGATCGATTTATTGTTGAAGAAGCAGACTATATTGAGAAGCAGCTTATGACCACTGGCCTCTACCGGATAGACGAGTTTAAAGATAACTGCGGCTTTGGTTTAATTGCCCATTTGAAGGGCAAAACCAGCCATCGTCTTCTTACCACGGCAATTGAAGCTTTAACTTGTATGACCCATCGCGGCGGTATTGCTGCGGATGGTAAAACAGGCGACGGCTGCGGTTTGCTATTGCAGAAGCCAGATAGCTTTTTGCGCGCTATTGCGAAAGAAGTGTGTGGTGCTGAGTTAACCCCAATTTATGGCGTAGGTTCTGTGATGTTGAGCCGCGATGGCGCGCTTGCAGAGCGCGCTCGCACAGTGTTGGCTGAAGAGCTAACCGCTCAGGGATTGGTTGTTGCTGGTTGGCGTGAAGTCCCCGTCGACCCTAGCTGCCTTGGCCCTATCGCGCTGAAATCTCTGCCGTTATTTAGTCATGTATTTATCAATAGCCAAGATCTGCCGTTGGAGCAGGTTAATGCCAAATTGTTTATGGCGCGCCGCAAAGCCGAGTTGCGCTTGGTGGACGATAAAGCATTTTACATTGCGAGTTTGAGTACAGGCGTACTTTCTTACAAAGGCTTGATGATGCCGGTGGATTTGCCGCAGTTTTTTGCTGATTTGGCTGATCCTCGCTTAGAAACCGCTATCTGCGTATTCCACCAACGTTTCTCGACTAACACGACTCCGCAATGGCCGTTAGCTCAGCCATTCCGCATGTTGGCGCACAATGGTGAGATCAATACTGTTGTGGGTAACCGCAACTGGTCTGTGGCGCGCACGCCTAAATTTATTACTCCATTGTTGCCGGATTTGCAGAGCGTAAAACCTTTGGTGAATCGTACCGGTTCGGATTCATCCAGCCTTGATAATATGTTGGAAGTCTTATTGGTTGGCGGCATGGAGCTGCATCGCGCTATTCGTATGCTGGTTCCGCCAGCATGGCAAAACGTAGAAAACATGGATCCAGACCTCCGTGCTTTCTATGAATATAATTCTATGCATATCGAGCCTTGGGATGGTCCTGCTGGCTTGGTGATCACCGATGGTCGCTATGCGGTTTGTACACTTGACCGCAATGGTTTGCGTCCTTCGCGTTGGGTTATTACCAATGATGACATCATTACGGTGGCATCAGAGGTGGGTGTTTACGCCTACAATCCAGCCGATGTGGTCGCTAAAGGTCGTCTTGGGCCTGGCCAAATTATGTCGATTGATACGCTCACGGGTGAGTTGCACCATACGCAGGATGTCGATAATCAATTAAAACTCAGCAAGCCATACAAGCAATGGTTGAAAGGCCATGCGTTGCGCGTTGAGTCAACATTGAATACCGATGCCAAAGAAAATGGCCTTACGGGTATTGAACTAAAAGCGTGCATGAAAATGTACCAAGTCACCAATGAAGAGCGTGATCAGCTGTTGCGCCCATTGGCTGAAGGCGGCCAAGAAGCTGTTGGCTCCATGGGTGACGATACGCCTATGGCGGTGTTGTCGCGTCAGCAGCGTTCACTTTATGATTATTTCCGTCAGCAATTTGCGCAAGTGACTAACCCACCAATTGATCCATTGCGTGAAGCAATTGTGATGTCATTGGAGACTTGTCTTGGTCGTGAATTACCTGTGTACGATGAAACCGAGGCGCATGCTGATCGCGTGATTTTGAGTTCGCCGGTATTGTCGCCAGCTAAGTTCCGCGGCTTGATGAGTTTGAATCGTCCGGGATATAACCTTGCTCAATTCTCATTGCATTACGATCCAGCTGCAATCAATTTGAAAGATGCATTGGCTCGCTTGTGCGACGATGTTGCGGCGGCAGTTAAGTCGAATAACGTTCTCATCGTATTGAGTGACAATAACTTTGAAAAAGGTTTGCTGCCAATTCATGCATTGTTAGCGGTGGGTGCTGTACATCAACATCTCACCAATGTGGGTTTGCGTTGTGACTCGAATATTATTGTTGAAACCGGCACAGCTCGCGATCCGCATCAAGTGGCTGCGTTGATTGCGTATGGTGCGACAGCGGTTTATCCGTACCTCAGTTATTACGTGCTGAACGATTTGATTGAGTCTGGCGAGTTGCTGTCTGACACAGATTCCGCTTACAAAAATTACCGTAAAGGTATTGATAAAGGCTTGTTGAAAATACTATCGAAAATGGGTATTTCAACGGTAGCTTCTTACCGCGGTGCGCAATTGTTTGAAGCTATTGGTTTGTCTGAAGAAGTGACCAATATGTGTTTCGATAGCACGCCTTCACGTATCAGTGGCGCGCGCTTTGAAGAATTAGAAGCTGACCAAAAAATTATTGAGCGATCTGCGTGGGTAGAACGCAAGCCTATCGTTCAAGGTGGTTTGCTGAAATACGTTCACAACTCGGAATACCACGCGTATAACCCTGACGTTGTGCAAACGCTACAGAAAGCAGTGCAAAGCGGTAACTATGCGTTGTGGCGCAATTACGCTGACATTGTTAACAAGCGTCCAGTCTCTATGCTGCGTGATTTGTTGGCGATTCGCGAAGATGTTTGCAAGCCAGTACCTTTATCAGAAGTTGAGCCAATTGAAAGTATTTTAAAACGCTTCGACTCAGCGGGTATGTCGCTCGGTGCATTGTCACCTGAAGCGCATGAGTCTTTGGCTGAAGCTATGAACCGTTTGGGTGGTCGCTCTAACTCAGGTGAAGGCGGCGAAGATCCAGCGCGTTACGGCACAATTAAAAACTCCAAGATCAAGCAAGTTGCGTCTGGTCGTTTTGGTGTAACGCCCGCGTATTTAGTTAACGCTGAAGTGCTGCAAATTAAAGTTGCGCAGGGTGCTAAGCCGGGCGAAGGTGGACAATTACCAGGCGGAAAAGTGAATGAGTTAATTGCTCGTTTACGTTATTCAGTTCCGGGCGTTACCTTGATTTCTCCACCGCCGCATCACGATATTTATTCGATCGAAGATTTGGCGCAGCTGATTTATGACTTGAAACAAGTTAACCCAGCGGCGTTGGTATCGGTGAAACTCGTATCGCGTCCTGGCGTGGGCACCATTGCGGCGGGTGTTGCGAAAGCTTATGCCGATTTGATTACCATTTCTGGTTACGATGGTGGTACGGCAGCGAGCCCGTTAACGTCGATTAAATACGCGGGCTCTCCGTGGGAATTAGGATTATCTGAAACTCACCAAACTCTGCGTGCTAATGATCTGCGCGATAAAGTTCGTGTTCAGACCGACGGTGGTTTGAAAACCGGTTTAGACGTTGTTAAAGCGGCGATGCTCGGTGCAGAAAGTTTCGGTTTTGGTACCGGCCCAATGGTTGCTCTTGGTTGTAAATACCTGCGTATTTGCCACTTGAATAACTGCGCTACTGGTGTTGCAACTCAACAAGATAAATTGCGTAAAGACCATTACATTGGCACTGTTGAAATGGCGATGAATTTCTTCAAATTCGTTGCTGAAGAAACCCGTGAGTGGATGGCGCGTTTAGGTATTCGCACGTTGGGTGAATTAGTTGGCCGCGTAGATTTATTGAAAGTCCTTGAAGGCGAAACTGACAAGCAACGCCAATTGGATTTAAGCCCCATTATTCACACCGATGATTTCTTAGCGACTAAACCACAAGTGTGCTGTGTCGATAAAAATCATCCGTTTGATAAAGGTATTACTGCAGAAGCCATTATGGCTATTCTGCTGCCTTCTATCGAAGCGAAAACCGGCGGCGAATTTGAATTCACTATTACTAACTGCGATCGTTCAATTGGCGCGCGCATTAGTGGTGAAATCGCAAAACGTTACGGCAACCAAGGCATGGCCGACAAACCCATTACCTTGAAATTAAAAGGTATTGGTGGCCAAAGTTTCGGTGTCTGGAACGCGGGCGGTTTGGATATGTATTTGGAAGGCGATGCTAACGACTACGTCGGTAAAGGCATGGCTGGCGGTAAGTTGGTATTAAGGCCGCCGCGCAATTCAAGTTTTAAATCCAACGAAACCAGCATTATGGGTAACACCTGTTTGTACGGTGCAACGGGCGGTAAATTGTTTGCAGCGGGTATTGCGGGCGAGCGTTGTGGTGTACGTAACTCTGGTGCGCATGTTGTTGTTGAAGGCGCGGGCGATCACTGCTGCGAATATATGACGGGTGGTGTTGTTACTGTGCTTGGTCAAGTTGGGCTTAACTTCGGTGCAGGTATGACCGGTGGGTTCGCTTACGTACTTGATGAAGCAAACGATTTTGTCGATCGTTACAATCACGAGTTAGTGGATATTCATCGCATTAACAGTGAAGCGTTGGAAGCGCACCGCAATCATCTGCGCGGTGTTATTAAAGAATTTACACGCGAAACCGAAAGTGCTTGGGGTCAATATTTGTTGGACAATTTCGATGATTACATCGGGAAGTTCTGGTTAGTAAAACCCAAGGCGGCAAGCTTAGGCAGCCTGTTGGTTAGCTTTAAACAACGTGGTGAGTAATCCCACCCCTTGGTGTAGCGAGAGAGAGGCATAGAAAATGGCCGCACGTTTAAGCAATGTATTTCAATTTTTGGATGTAGGTCGTCAAGACCCGGCCAAGAAAGATATGGAAACCCGCAAACACAAGTTTGTGGAAATTTATCAGCCTTTCGCCAAAGAAGAAGTGGAAGGGCAGTCGCACCGTTGTTTGGAATGCGGTAATCCTTATTGTGAGTGGAAATGCCCAGTGCACAATTTCATTCCCAATTGGCTGAAGCTAATTTCTGAAGGCAATATTTTTGAAGCGGCTGAATTAAGCCATCAAACTAACTCATTGCCAGAAGTGTGTGGCCGCGTGTGCCCGCAAGATCGTTTGTGTGAAGGCGCTTGCACATTGAATGACGGTTTTGGTGCGGTAACTATCGGCAACGCTGAAAAATATATTACCGATACTGCTTTCGCGATGGGCTGGAAACCAGACATGTCGAAAGTAGTTTGGACCAACAAAAAAGTTGCGATTATCGGCGCTGGTCCTGCGGGAATTGGTTGTGCAGATGTGTTGGTGCGCAATGGTGTTAAACCAGTTGTTTTCGATAAGTATCCAGAAATTGGTGGTTTGCTGACTTTTGGTATTCCTGAATTCAAACTTGAAAAATCTGTGATGTCGCGTCGCCGTGAAATTTTCACAGAAATGGGCATTGAATTCCGTTTGAATACTGAAGTGGGTAAAGACATCACCATGGAAGAATTGCTGCGCGATTACGATGCAGTTTTCATGGGGATGGGCACTTACAATTACATGAAAGGCGGCTTTCTCGGTGAGGATTTACCGGGCGTTTACGATGCATTGCCCTTTTTGGTTTCTAACGTAAATCGCAATCTTGGTTTTGAAAAAGATGCAGCTGATTTTATCAGCGTAAAAGGCAAAAAAGTTGTTGTACTTGGCGGCGGTGATACCGCGATGGACTGTAACCGCACATCAATTCGTCAAGCTGCAAGCAGTGTGACTTGTGCTTATCGTCGCGATGAAGAAAATATGCCTGGTTCAAAACGCGAAGTTGCGAATGCGAAAGAAGAAGGCGTGAAATTTCTTTACAACCGTCAGCCTGTTGAGATTGTCGGCAATGGTAAAGTTGAAGGTGTAAAAGTTGTCACCACTAAAATGGGTGAGCCGGATGAAAAAGGCCGTAGTCGTCCAGAAGTGATTCCTGGCAGTGAAGAAATATTGCCAGCTGATGTAGTATTAATTGCTTTCGGTTTCCGTCCAAATCCACAACCTTGGTTTGAAACTAACGGTGTTAAAACGAATGATTGGGGTGGAGTAGTTGCACCAGAAGTGCAACAATTCAAATTCCAAACGACTAATCCAAAAGTATTCGCCGGCGGCGATATGGTGCGTGGTTCTGACTTGGTAGTTACCGCTATCTGGGAAGGCCGTGAAGCAGCAGAAGGTATATTGGATTATCTCAACGTTTAATTAATGATTAACTTATACAAGGTGTGTTATGGACAGCAAAAAACTTTTAGCAGCTTTATTTTTTATATTACCTGGGTTTGCATTTGCAGAGTGCAGCTCCAATGCATGTAATGATGTAAAAGTTGAAGAAATGCAAATTGCTACAAGTGGTATTGTTTGGATTCAAACTGGTGGAAATGAAGCTTTACTGGCTTCCAGTGTTTGTACTCCTGATAGCGGAATATTTATTAAGCTGGATACAAGTACTAATGGTGGTAAGAATATTTACTCGGCATTGTTATCAGCACAAGCCCAAAGTAAAAATGTTTCGATTAAGGTAACAAATGGAGTGACTCCATGCCAAGTCGAGTATATAAATGCTAAATAAAACTTTCTAATTATTTCTTTATTTTAGCCCCGCAATTGCGGGGCTAATACTATTTGGCTTATACGCATTGGGTATCTAGGAATTTTTTTGCATCGAGAAAAAATGAATGACTGAATTAAAGAATGATCGTTTTTTACGTGCTTTGTTAAAGCAGCCTGTTGATGTAACCCCCGTATGGATGATGCGTCAAGCTGGGCGTTATTTACCTGAATATCGTGCTAGCCGTGAACGCGCAGGCGATTTTATGGCGCTGTGTACTAATCCCGAATTAGCATGCGAAGTGACACTGCAACCGCTTGATCGTTACCCTCTCGATGCGGCGATTTTATTTTCAGATATTCTTACCATTCCCGATGCGATGGGTTTAGGTTTGTATTTTGAAACAGGCGAAGGCCCTAAATTTCGCAAGCCTGTCCGTACTGAAAGCGATGTTGACGCATTAAAAGTCATTAAACCCGAGCAAGATTTGCCTTACGTTGTTAATGCGGTAAAAACGATTCGTCGCGAACTCAATGGCCGCGTGCCTTTGATTGGTTTTTCCGGCAGCCCTTGGACATTGGCTACTTATATGATTGAGGGTGGTTCAAGCCGCGATTTCCGTCGTGCTAAAGAGATGCTCTACAACCAGCCAGATGTTATGCATAAGTTATTGGATGTGCTGGCTGAGTCCGTTACCGTCTACTTAAATGCGCAAATTACTGCCGGTGCACAAGCGGTACAAATTTTTGATACCTGGGGTGGGGCGCTATCGCACGCGGCTTATCAAGAGTTCTCCCTTCGCTATATGCAAAAGATTGTTTCTGGTTTGATTTCAGAACACGAAGGGCGCAAGGTCCCTGTAATTCTGTTTACCAAAGGTGGCGGCCAATGGCTAGAGCTATTAGCCAATACGGGCGCAACGGCTTTGGGATTGGATTGGACAACGGATATCGGCCAAGCGCGTTCAAGGGTTGGGGCTCAGGTAGCATTGCAAGGTAATATGGATCCCACCATTCTGTATGCTCAACCCGAACGTATTCGCACCGAGGTAGGCAGTATTTTGGCCGCTTATGGCAAAGGATCTGGACACATCTTCAATTTAGGTCACGGCATTACGCCAGAGGTAGATCCTGCACATGCGGGCGCCTTTATTAATGCAGTGCATGACCTTTCATCAATTTATCATTCGGCCTAAAATAATAGATAGAGACGTAGGCGTAACAGATAATGCCAACTGGGTAATATTTGTCCATTTTGCCTCTGGTTTGTTACAGTAAATTTCTCTACACTGCTTATTCAAGTTCGTGTTTAGCATGCGAATTTTAATTAGAAAGTATTAGGTATGAGGCGATAAATTGAGGGTCAAGCAAATAAAGGTCGACATGAATGAGTTAAGTCTGGGTATGTTTGTATCCGGCCTTGATCGTCCTTGGTCGCAAACGCCTTTCCCTTTACAAGGCTTCTATTTGCGTGATCTCGGCGAGCTCAATAAGCTGAAAAGCTTATGTAGCTATGTCTATATCGATATAGAGAAAGGACGAGGGCCAATCTCGTCTCGCCTTATCCGACGCGATGTTCCCTCTATTTCCGGATTAAGAGCTGTTCCTCGCGAGTCGGCCACCGCTACACTGGCGGAGCCTGTTGCACCACTTAAAATTCACCGCAATTTTTACCATGAAGTTGTTCCGTTACAAAAAGAAGTCAAAAAAGCGAAACAGCTGCACCAAAAAATTTATGCCGAAGTTGGCGATGTCATAAAGCAGTTAGAGTATTTGCCTGCAGAAGATATCTCGTTGAACCAGGCACAAAAGATCGTCAGTGAAATGGTCGATAGCGTTATTCGCAATCCCGATGCGTTTACATGGCTTTCTCGTCTGCAAGAAAAAGATAAATATATTTACAGTCATGTTATCCGCGCATCTGTGTGGGCGATTTTATTTGGGCGTCACATTGGTTTGCCAAAGCGTGATCTTGACGTGTTGGCAATGGGCGTTTTATTAAAAGATATTGGCCGCACAAAACTTGATCCTGTTTTATTAGGAAAAAGAGCACGCACTGCTACAGAAGAGCTCGTGTTTGAACGCTTTGTGGATTTGGGTGCGGACATCTTACGTAAAATGTCAGGCATTGAACCGCGCGTTATTAGCGTTGTGAAAACTCATTGCGAGCGTCTTAATGGCAGTGGATTTCCACAGCATTTGGCGGGTGATAAAATTCCTTTCTTGGGAAAAATTGCAGGCATAGTCACTTACTATGATCAAATTACTAACCCACGCGGTTCACGTAATCCCATTGCGCCATCCAAAGCGGTCGCCAAACTTTATGAGTTGCGAAATATTCAATTTCAGGAAGAGTTGGTAATTGAGTTTATTCGTGCAATAGGACTTTATCCAACAGGGACATTAGTTGAGCTAAATACTGGCGAAGTTGGTGTGGTTGTTGAACAAAATTTTGAGCGTCGTTTAAAACCCAAAATTATTATTGTGTATGATGCTTTCAAAAGAAAGCTCGATGATTTTGTGCTGTTAGATTTATCGATTGATGACAAACACAAACAAGAGTTGATCGACACCGGCAAAAAAACGCGTTACGAAATCGAAAAAATTGAAATTGCACGCGATATGGAGCCAGGGAGTATCGATATTGATATTTCTAATATCCGCGACAAATACCTCACTCACCCTGAAAAAACAGGCATTATGGCGTTAATTAGTAAGTTTACCAGTTAATTTGGTGATCCGAGCTTGATGGTGTTGTGACACTGTTAAGCTTCTCTTTAGTATGCTTATTTCTATTTATCCCTCTCTTTGTAAATATTCACTAACTTTCGTTCGTGAATCTGCAGCATAAATTACCGTTTTTTAATTACGCGCTTTGTTATAAGTTGCAGGAAGTAGTTGCCCATTGTGATGACGAGCAAGGTACAATTAACCTGTTGTTATTGCAGTGTAATCTATGGTCAATAATAAAATAATGCTGTGGCTTTCGATGTGGATCGATAGGCCAATTAAGTTGAGATATGAATATGTTTGAATGGTTAGCAAGTCCGGAAGCATGGGTAGCATTGGCGACCTTAACGGCACTGGAAATTGTGTTAGGTATCGATAATATAATTTTTTTATCCATCCTTGTCGGGCGTTTGCCTGAACATCAGCGTGCGTTTGCGCGCAGAACGGGGTTGGGTTTGGCAATGCTTACACGCTTGGCGTTATTGTTTTCATTGTCATGGGTGATGCAATTAACGCATCCTTTCTTTTCGATTTTGGGGCAACCTATCTCGGGTCGTGATTTGATTTTGATTGGCGGTGGTTTGTTTCTCTTAGTGAAAGCCACGTTGGAAATCCATAATACAATGGAAGGCGTTGAAGATGAGGTTCAGGTCAAAGGCGGTGGTTCTGGCTTGATGATGGTGCTGATACAAATTGCGATATTGGATATTGTTTTCTCATTAGATTCGGTAATCACAGCGGTTGGTTTGGTAAGCCAAGTATCATTGATGGCGGTGGCAATTATTTTAGCGGTGGGCGTAATGTTGTTCGCGGCAAAAGCTATTGGTGATTTTGTGGATGCGCATCCATCCATTAAAATTCTTGCGCTCGCATTCCTCGTTGTTGTTGGTGTGACCTTGCTTGTAGAAGGCTTCGAAGTGCATGTACCTAAATCGTTAATCTATTTCTCTATGGCATTCTCACTTACGGTAGAGATGTTGAATATTAAGATGAGAAAGAAAAAAAATATAATCTAGGTAAGTTCGAGATATAAAAAAGCCTCGTTACCAACCAAGTAACGAGGCTTTTTTTATTCAGTTACTTTATTGTTAACACTTTTCTGCGAATTTAACGCCAACGCGCGTTGTAGTGCCCGCCATAAATTGCGGTTCCCATTTGATGCGATCTTTTGCGAATAAAATAACGGCGGTAGAACCTAATTTAAAGCGTCCCATTTCATCGCCTTTTTCAAGAACAATATTTTGGAACGGGTAGTGCGATGTTTGAATATCGCGACGTTGGATAGGCGCTACGGTGCCGTCCCATACCGTTTCAATTCCTGCCACAATCATAGCGCCGACTAATACAACAGCCATAGGGCCAATGTCCGTATCAAAAATAGCGACGGCACGTTCGTTGCGCGAAAATAAGCGAGGAACATTGTTTGCGGTAACGGTATTTACTGAAAATAAATCTCCCGGCACCATTACCATACTGCGCAACTTTCCGCCGTAGGGCATGTGTACGCGATGATAATCTTTAGGCGCTAAGTACACGGTTGCGAAATCGCCGTCAGCAAATTCTTGCGCTAAAGATTCATCGCCACCCAATAATTCTTGCGCGGTGTAATCTTGACCTTTTGCTTGGAATATTCGGCCATCGATAATCTTTCCAAGTTGACTAATGGCGCCATCCGCGGGGCACACAATACTCTGTGGTTCGCGACAAGTAGGGCGAGCCCCGGGTTTTAAAGCGCGCGTAAAAAAATCATTGAAGCATGCATAGGCACGAGGATTTTCCTCTGCTGCAAGTTGCATGTCGACGTTATAGCGCTTGATAAACCATGTAATAAAGGTGTTTTTCACCCATGTATTTTCACAGCTCGCAATCCGGCCGATAACGCGAGAAAGTGCGTGTTGCGGCACAAGGTATTGTAATTTGATAAAGAGTTTTTCATTCATGGATATAGGTGCCTAAAAGTCAGAATGCGCTTTTTCTATCAATGCTAGAATGCAGTATGTTATGCAAAAGCCGCATGGTATCAAAAAGCGATATCTTTCGCTTAGTAAACTATTCCCTTTATCTTTTATGTTGGTGAATTTGTGCTCCATTACCTAATTATTCCTGTTACGCATTATCGGCAAAACTGCACATTACTCTGGTGCGATGAAACTCAGCAGGCTGCGGTGGTTGATCCGGGTGGTGATATTGAGAAGATTCAGCAAGCCATTGCGGAGCGTAAATTAACGCTGGTTAAAATCCTGTTGACTCACGGGCATTTGGATCATGTTGGCGGCGTCACCGCATTGGCAACGGCGATGCAGGTTCCTATTGTTGGCCCACATAAAGATGATATGTACTGGATTAATATGCTGCCGCAACAGGCGGTGATGATGGGTTTTGCCGCGAGCCAACCGTTTCAGCCGGATGCATTTTTTGTTGAGGGCGATGAGGTAGAGTTTGGCAATATTAGTTTGCAAATCCGTCATTGCCCTGGCCATACGCCGGGACATATTATTTTTTATCATGCAGAGAGCAAGCTCGCATTGGTGGGCGATGTATTGTTTAAAGGTTCGATTGGTCGTTCTGATTTTCCGCGCGGTAATTACGATGATTTGGTAAATTCGATTCGTGAAAAATTGTGGCCATTAGGTGATGAGGTTGCGTTTATTCCCGGGCATGGCCCTATGTCTACCTTTGGCGAAGAGCGCAAACATAATGCGTTTGTTGCAGATAAAAATTTTGGTTAATAGTTTATTTTGCTTTTAAAAAATAAAAAAAATCGCCGGAATTCTTGCTCAATAAGCAGAAATTCTGACGATTTTTTTACGTTAATGCGTATTAAACATTAAACAAAAAGTGCAATACGTCGCCATCTTTCACGACATAGTCTTTACCTTCTTTGCGCGATTTCCCCGCGTTTTTTGCACCTTGTTCACCTTTGAATTGTACGAAATCATCATAGGCAATCGTTTCAGCGCGGATAAAACCTTTTTCGAAGTCGGTGTGAATTACGCCTGCTGCTTGTGGTGCGGTGGCACCTACGGAGATTGTCCAGGCGCGCACTTCTTTTACGCCAGCAGTGAAGTAAGTTTGTAGACCAAGCAATTCATAACCTGCGCGAATTACGCGGTTTAATCCCGGTTCTTCCATACCCATTTCATCTAGGAATTCTTTTTTGTCTTCGCCTTCCAGCTCTGCAATATCTGCTTCTAATTTATTGCAAATTGGTACGACTACCGATTTTTCTTCTTCCGCGATTTTGCGCACAACATCCAAGTGTGGATTATTTTCAAAACCATCTTCAGCCACATTGGCGATGTACATGGTGGGTTTGAGTGTGAGCAAATTAATTTCTTTTAGCAGTACAACTTCTTCTTTATCGAGAGGAAATGAACGCAATGGTTTTGCTTCGTTTAAATGTGGTTGGATTTTTTCTAAAACCACTTTCATTGCCATCGCATGTTTGTCTTGGCCTTTTGCGGCTTTGGCGTAGCGATGAATGGCTTTATCAACGGCTTCCAAGTCGGCAAGTGCGAGTTCAGTGTTGATGATTTCGATATCCGCCGCTGGATTTACCGCGTTTGCAACGTGAATAACATTGTCGTCGTCAAAGCAACGCACAACGTGAGCAATCGCGTCTGTCTCGCGAATGTTGGCGAGAAATTTATTGCCAAGGCCTTCGCCTTTGGATGCGCCCGCTACGATACCGGCGATGTCGATAAATTCCATAGTGGTGGCGACTATGCGCTCAGGTTTAACAATTTCAGCGAGTTTGTCCTGACGCGGATCGGGAACGGTCACAATCCCGGCGTTGGGTTCAATGGTGCAGAAGGGGAAGTTTTCTGCGCTGATGCCAGCGTTAGTGAGTGCATTGAACAGTGTTGATTTGCCGACGTTGGGGAGGCCGACGATGCCGCAGTTGAAACCCATGATGCTGATCCGCTATGAATAATAAAAAAAGGGGGAAAACAAAGAGGCGCGATTATACAGTCATGGGCGGCAAGACGCGACTGGCAATAATTGCGGTGATTACGCTGCTATTTACAGTGGTTTATTACAGCGGTTTATGGCGTTTAATCGCCTGCTGTAATTGGCTGAGCGTTACGCTGCGCGCCAGTTCCTGACTTTTGCGAATGTGTTTAATCATGGTGCGGCGTGCTTGTGTTTTGTTGTGTTCGCGAATGAGTTGGCAAATTGCGTAGTGTTCATCGCAGGTTTCGATGACTGATTGACGATCGGGGAATCCTAAACGACGCAAAATACGGATGTGGTTGTTGATATCGCGCAGATAATTTGCAAGTACAGTGTTGCCGCTACCGATGGCAATGCCTATGTGGAACGCTTCTTCGCGTGCTTTTATTTCTTCCATATCCAGTTCCAGTTCGTTGTCGAGCCGTTCTGGATTCCATTCTTCTTGTAGTGCATCTATGTCTTCATCGTCCATGTGCTCGCAGGCCAATTCCACAGCGGTGGCTTCGAGGGTGATACGCACATCGTAATATTGGCTGATGGATTCAATATCTACCGAGCGCACAAAACAGCCCTGTTTGGGCATGATGGTAATTTGGCCTTCGGCTTCTAAACGCTGTAATGCAGAGCGCACGGGGGTGCGGCTGACTTGGAAGTCCTCAGCTATTTCTGATTCGGTAATGCGTGTGCCCGGATAAATCTCAAAATCGATTATTTTTTTCTTAAGCTGGTCGTAAACCAGCTGCGCGGCAGATTTCGGGGTAGCCAAAAGTGGGTGCTCCATCGTGAGATGTTTTCAATTTTCAACGCAAATCATTGAGGCCAATAACTACAAGGCGGCCTTGCTAACTGCATGGTAGGCGACACCCACCGGCTTGTAAACAAAGCTGAATATATTCGCTCTTGCGCCTAACTTTCGCCCTCAAGCAGTGCAGAGAATCACAGTATGGCTGTGCTTTGGTGCCATACAACTTTGTAAAGCCATAGGGAAATATCACCTGTTGCACCCTTCTTTACTGTAAAAACTTTAATCAATTCATCCACTTGTGCCACGAATCATTATTGTTATCCATGGCTGGCACGTCTTATGCTAAAACCAACGATGTATACAACGTTGAGTTGATAAATTCATCAATAAACAACGGCGCGCCATTTCTACCTCCCACAGCGGTCACCAGCCTAGCTGGAACCCAACAACAATGTAATCAGCGAGGGCATATTCATGAGATTTGATAACAACCCCATTGCAAAGAACTCTATGGTGAAAAAGAAATGGCTTGCGGGCACCTGCAGTGCCGCACTTCTGTTAGCTGCTAGCGCTACTGTTAATGCAGATTCCAGCCTGACTTTCGTTGGCGAGCTGGATACTTATTTAGGTTACAACAAGCCTGCGGGCGATGCTGATACCGAGAGCACTGTGGGTGTGCAGTCCAATGGTTTGACTACGTCTTACTTGGGTGTTCACGGTAGTCACGATCTCGACAATGGCCTTACTGCTATTGCCTCTGTAGAAGCGTTTATGCGGCCTGACTCTGGCGAAATGGGGCGTTTTACAGACGACATCATGTTTGCGCGCGCTGCCAACTTCGGGCTAAAGGGCGACTTTGGTCAATTCACTATAGGGCGCAACACCAGCCTTTATTTTTTATCCACAGTGATATTTAACCCTTTTGGTGATTCGTTTTCTTTCTCACCCATGGTGCTGATGAGTTTCGGTGGCGGTGGGCTTTACGGTGACTCCGGCTGGAGTGATTCGCTGGTGTATTCCACTCCCACTATGGGCGGTTTTACCAGCAGCGTCTCCTACGCTTTTGGTGAAAAAGAAGGGGACACCAGCACCCATAAAATGGCCGCGAATACTTTTTATAAATCGGGTGATTTTGGTTTTACCGCCGCTGTGCAAAAAATATCTGGCCCGCAACCGGGCGCCATGGGTTTACCGCTCGATGATAGCCAAACCGACGCCATTGTCGGGGTTAGCTATGCCATGGGTGACAATACCTTTTATGCCCAATATCAAGTGATGAGCGATGATCTGGCCGCAGGCGATATAGATCGCGACACACTGGTGTTGAGCGCTTCGATTGCTGCGGGTAAAGGTGCTATTTATCTTGGCGTTGGTCTCACTAAAACCAGCACTGATACAGAAGATTACGACCGTAAAATTTACACCATCATGTACAACTTACCCTTGAGCAAAAAGCTCGACCTCTATGCCGGTTACACCAGTGACGATCCTGAATTGGCAGAAGAATCCGGCCAAACCGTTGGCTTGGGTGGACGCTTCCGCTTTTAAATCTTGGTACTGGAGAATCTATGATGTCGCAGCAGCTTAGTATGCAACTGGTAGCCGCTAAACCTGAGGCGATAGCGCTGGATTTGAGTAAAGCTGCGCTGGTGATTATTGATATGCAGCGCGATTTTCTCGAGCCCGGTGGCTTTGGTGCCAGCCTTGGCAATGATGTGAGTTTGCTGCGCAGTTGTATTGAGCCTTGTAAGCGGCTTCTAGCGGCGGCGCGCGCCTCAGGGATGATGGTGATTCACACACGCGAAGGGCATTTGCCGGATTTATCAGATGCCCCTATCGCCAAGGTTGAGCGCGGTAAGCCCTCGTTGCGTATCGGCAGCCCTGGGCCGATGGGGCGTATTTTAATTCGTGGTGAACCGGGGCATGGAATTATTCCGGAGTTGTCTCCCAAGGATGGAGAATTGGTCATCGACAAGCCTGGGAAGGGGGCGTTTTACCACACGGAATTACAGGAGCAGTTACAAGCCAAGGGTATTGAAAACCTGTTGGTGTGCGGCGTGACTACCGAAGTTTGTGTTCATACCACCGTGCGCGAGGCCAATGATCGTGGCTATCGCTGTGTAGTTATCAGTGATGCTTGCGGTTCATATTTTCCCGAATTTCACGAAATAGGGTTGCGCATGATCACCGCGCAGGGAGGAATTTTTGGCTGGGTCGCTACATCCGATGCCGTCATTGCATCAATCAACAATGCGGTAAAAGCAGCCTAGGTTTTACAGCATTATTTTTACAGCATGGTTTTCGCTACATCGTTTTCGCAATATCGTTTTCAGTTTTCGCAACAGCAACGAGATGCAACTGATCACTCATTTGCTCCTACAACACTTGCCCCTACAATATTTGGAGGTACCGTTATGCAAACTACCAAACCCACTATTTGGGTGCCCGGAGATTGGAATGCGTTCTTCGGTTTTGGCACTAACATTCTTGTTAACTTACTGGTTTTGACTGGTTTACTGCGTTTTGTCTTGAAGATGCCGGATGACATTGTCTTCGGTCGCATATTGCCAGCCGTAGGTTTGATGTTATGCATCAGTACACTGTATTACGCATGGCTTGCCTACAAATTAGCGAAAGAAACAGGGCGAACTGACATTTGCGCGCTGCCGTCGGGTATTAGTGTGCCTCATATGTTTGTGGTTATCTTCGTCATCATGCTGCCTATTGCAGTGACGACGGGTAATCCGGTGAAAGGCTGGGAGGCTGGTTTAACTTGGGTGTTTGTGCAAAGTTTTGTGTTAATGGTGGGCGGTTATGTTGCACCCTATATTCGTAAAATTACACCTCGTGCTGCTCTGTTAGGTACTCTTGCCGGTGTTTCGATTGCGTTTATTTCGTTGCGGCCTGCGCTAGAAATGTTCATGACACCGGTGATTGGTGTGGTGTGTTTTGCCATTATTTTGCTGAGTTGGTTTGGGGGTGTGCGCTACTTTAAAGGCATACCTGCTGGCCTTGTTGCCATTGCGGTGGGTACGTTGATTGCGTGGTTTTCAACAGCGTTAGGCTTAAATTACGGCGGCCTTACATTAGAGAAGCTTACTCAGTCTGTTACCAGTTTTGGTTTTTCAATTCCTATCCCTGCGATTGGTCACGTATTTTCCGGTTTCGAATTTATCGGCGTTATTTTGGTAACAGCCATTCCTTTTGGTATTTACGATCTTGTTGAAGCAATGGATAACGTCGAAAGCGCCGCAGTGGCGGGCGATAGTTTTCCCACAACTCGCGTGCTCACCGCCGATGGCGTTATCAGTTTAATCGGTTGCTGCATGGGCAATCCGTTTATTAATGCTGTGTACATTGGTCACCCTGGCTGGAAGGCGATGGGCGGGAGAATCGGCTATTCCGCCGCGACTGGAGTCACTGTATTAGTGCTCTGTTGGCTGGGAATTATTGCGGTGTTTTCTTCTTTGATTCCTGTGGTCGCAATTTCGCCGATTTTACTTTATATCGGCATGTTGATTGGCTCTCAAGCGTTTCAAGAATCTCCCAAAATACATGCACCTGCGATTATTGTTTCCCTTATGCCGCACCTTGCGGCTTGGGGGAAATTGCAAATTGACAGCGCGCTCGGTGCAGCAGGAACCAACGCTGCCGCGGTTGGCCTCGATAAGCTGGGGCAGACAGGTATTCTCTATCACGGCCTCTCAGTGCTGGGCGGCGGGGCGATCTTGGGTGGGCTTATGTTAGGCGCCATCACAGTATTTATTATTGATCGCAACTTTGTAAAAGCCGCGGCATTTTCACTCGCGAGTGCAGTGATGACGTTCTTTGGGTTTATGCATGGAGAGGCTATCGGGATTGGGCAAACACCTACGGTCGCCTTCGCTTATTTAGCGGTGGCTTGCGTATTGTTTGCTTGTGCGAAAGTGAGTGTTGTCGATGCTCGTGTTCACCACATGGAAGAAGATGAAGATATTGAACCGAGCTCTGCAACCTAACTCAATAGTATTTTAATTAATTGTAGGAGTTTTATATGACTGCGACTTACCTCTCGAGCACGCCATATCCTTGGCCATTTGATGGTGATTTACGTGCTGAGAATACGGCGTTAATTATTATTGATATGCAAACGGATTTTTGTGGAGTGGGAGGTTATGTTGATAGCATGGGCTACGATATTGCGCTAACGCGAAAACCTATCGAGCCTATTGCGGTGTTGCTCAAAAAATTGCGTGAACTTAATTTCCTCATTATTCACACCCGCGAAGGGCATCGCCCGGATCTCTCTGATTTGCCAGCCAACAAACGTTGGCGTTCACGGCAAATTGGTGCGGGAATTGGTGATCCCGGCCCTTGTGGCCGGATTCTTGTTCGCGGTGAACCGGGATGGGAAATTATTCCTGAGCTCGCGCCTCTTGATGGTGAAGTGATTATCGACAAGCCCGGTAAAGGCTCTTTCTATGCGACGGATCTTGAGCTAGTGCTTCACACCAAAGGTATTCGCAACATAATTCTTACGGGCATCACTACGGATGTCTGCGTTCATACCACGATGCGCGACGCTAATGATCGCGGTTTTGAGTGTGTCTTGCTTGCCGATTGTTGCGCCGCTACCGACCCTGCCAATCATGCCGCTGCGTTGGCAATGATTGGTATGCAGGGCGGTGTATTTGGCGCTGTGTCGAATTCAACGGATTTACTGTGCGCTTTGGCGAAATAGGAGTCTTGCATGGAGAGCAATCTTGTTTGGAAAGATTTGTTAAACAAAGATTTCGATGATCCCAGTTTTGTCTGGCAAGATTTTCGCGATGGTGTGGACATGATCCCGCTCTATGGTGATTCAGCGCAGGGTTGTTCCAGCGCTTTGCTCCGCTATCATCCCGGAGCGGAAATTCCTCGACACTTACATGTGGGCACGGAGTTTTTATTGATTTTACGCGGCAGTCAAACGGATGAGCGTGGGCATTATGAGGCGGGCAGTTTTTTGATGAATCCCACCAATAGCAGCCATCAAATCACCAGCAAAGAAGGTTGTATAGTGTTGGCGATTTGGGAAAAGCCGGTGAAGTTTATCAGCGATGAGTTTGTGGGTGATTGGCTGGTCGGCAATTAGTTTGCTGGCGTTGCACTCAATTCGTTGGCGCCGCCGTGTGCAAGTTTTTCATCGCCGTATTCCAATCCCCTTTTACTGCATCGGGCAGGGATTTTGTCGCACGATAAATCGCATCGTCGATAAGTTCTTGTTCGCTTTGCGGTGCGCGTTTTAATACAAAGTTAGCAACTAATGGTGCAGCACCCGGGTGACCGATGCCGATTCGTAAGCGCGGAAAGTTTTGGTTGTTGCCAAGCGCGCTGATGATATCGCGCAAGCCATTGTGACCGCCGTGGCCACCGCCATGTTTAAAGCGAGCAACGCCCGGTGCGAGGTCGAGTTCATCGTGTGCAACAAGAATGGCGGCAGGTTCGATTTTGAAAAAGTTTGCCATGGCGCCGACAGATTGCCCGCTGCGATTCATGTAGGTGGTGGGAATGAGTAATCGCAAATCTCGCCCTTGGTAATTGATGCGAGCGGTGAGACCAAAATATTTTGGATCCACATTCAAATTCGTTCCCGCTTGTCGTGCGAGCTCCGCAACAAAATCGGCACCGGCATTGTGACGAGTCCGATCATATTCATTGCCTGGGTTGCCCAAGCCAACAATAAGTTCAAGCGCGGTGTGCGTCATATCAATTTCCCACGTACATTTTTTTCATTTGTTTTTTTATTCAGTCTTTTGTTTTCAAGATATAAAATAAAAGACATAAAATTTTCAAAGCATAAAAAAAGGGACAGAAGATAAATCCTCTGTCCCTTTTTTGACAAGCATTTTGGCAAGCGAAGAATTAAGCAGCTGGAGTTGGAGTAACTGCAGCAGCTTCTTCGTCAGCACCACCTTTAGGCTTAACAACGGTAGCAACAGCCAAATCGTGATCAGCGCCGTGAGACAGAGCAACAGAAACAACTCCGCTTGGCAATTTCAAATCAGAAATATGGATGATGGTACCGATTTCAGCATTTGCCAAATCAACTTCGATGAACTCAGGCAGGTTGTGTGGGAAGCAGCTAACGTCGATTTGCGTTAAGTTGTGAACCACTTTACCGCCTTGAATTTTCACGCCTTTAGAGAACGCTTCATTGATGAAGTGCAAAGGTACGTGAGTGGTCAAGCGAGTTGATTTGTCGATACGCAAAAAGTCAGCGTGCAATACAACTGGCTTAGCTGGGTGACGTTGCAAATCTTTCAAGATTACGTCTTGCGCTGTGCCATCAACATTTAAGCTGATGATGTGCGAGTAAAACGCTTCGTGTTCAAGGTGCTTCAACAATTCGTTGTGCGAAATGCTGATGCTAAGTGGTGCAGGCTTGCCACCATAAATAACACCTGGAACTTGATTTGCCAAACGACGTAGGCGGCGGCTCGCACCTTTCCCTAAATCGTTACGGGCTGTTGCATCTAATTTAAAGTCTTCAGTAGTAGACATGGTTATGTCCTCAATAATGCTGCTAAATCCGCGACCAGAACTTAGCAGGTTTTCAAAACCCCGATAATACGAGGTGCTTATCCTAATGCAATATTTTGTTCAGGTTAATTAAACCGTTTAACGAAACATTGCACTCAGGGATTCTTCATTGCTCAGGCGACGCATAGCTTCGGCGAGCATTTTTGACAGTGTAAGTTGACGCACGCGCGTGCATGCTTTTACAGCGTCACTGAGAGGGATTGAGTCGGTAACAACCAATTCATCCAGCTCAGAATTATTTAAATTATCGACTGCCTTGCCCGACAATACCGGGTGAGTACAGTAAGCAACAACGCGTTTTGCGCCTTGTTGTTTTAGTGCTTTTGCAGCGTTACATAAGGTGCCGGCGGTATCCACCATGTCGTCCACTAATATGCATGTGCGACCATTTACATCACCGATAATGTTCATCACTTCAGCAATGCCTGCTTTTGGGCGACGCTTATCAATAATAGCTAAATCTATGCCTAATTCTTTTGCTACTGCACGTGCGCGAACAACACCGCCAATATCAGGTGACACAACAATTAGGTCTTCAAATTTTTGCAGTTCTATATCTTCGAGCAATACCGGTGAGCCGTAAACGTTATCCACCGGAACATCAAAGAAACCTTGAATCTGTTCTGCGTGCAAGTCAACAGTGAGTACGCGATCTACACCTACGCCTACCATCATGTCCGCAACTACTTTTGCAGTAATCGGTACGCGCGCTGAACGTACGCGGCGATCCTGACGGGCATAACCAAAGTAAGGTACTACAGCGGTAATGCGACCAGCAGATGCGCGGCGCAAAGCATCAACCATCACAATCAATTCCATCAGATTGTCATTGGTGGGCGCGCAAGTAGGTTGCACTACAAATACATCGCGGCCACGAACATTCGTATGAAGTTCAACAGCAATTTCACCGTCCGAAAATTGTGATACTGAGGCGTCGCCGAGCGACATACCTAGATGCTCCACAATTTTTTTGGCAAGATCAGGATTAGCGTTGCCGGAAAAGACCATTAGATCAGTCACGTCGAATACCTTTTATGATTACCAGAATGGATGCGGTTGTTAATACAGAAATTGCTGAAATTAACGAAACAGGTTTTTTTACCCTTGGGGATCCCGGGGTAATTTGTTTCGGTTTAGTGTTGGGATTATTTAATTTGGGGAAATATAGAGTCATTGTGAACTGCAGATGTTGATGAATGAACAATGACTGAAAAAATGGCAGGGGCGGAAGGACTCGAACCTACGAATGGCAGGATCAAAACCTGCTGCCTTACCACTTGGCGACGCCCCTAAAATCTTTGAACTTTATTACTTACTAGAAGGCGGGAAGCAAGTTGTAGAGTGATGATTGTGCAACACCTTTAGCTACAAAACTTGGCAGATGATTGGGCAGTTTAGCTTGCGCTTGAAGTGCTTCATCTGCGGTAGCGAAAGCTGCAAATACGCAGGCTCCGGTTCCCGTCATTCTTGCGGTTGGCGATAACGTTTCAAGCACTTTTAGGGCTTCATCGACTGGCGAATACAGCGCTCTAACTAAGGCTTGGCAGTCGTTTTTGCCACCCCGTTCAAGGAAGGCCGCTACTTTAATGGCAGGCGTGTCCCTTGTCAAATCTTTATGTGAAAAAATGTTAGCCGTGGATACATGGCAGTCAGGTTGGGCAATTAAGAACCATTGTTGAGGTAATTCAATGGCTTGCAGTTGTTCGCCAACACCTTCAGCCCAGGCGGTTTGGGCGTTTATAAACACCGGTACATCGGCGCCAAGTTGAAGCCCTAAAGTCTGTAATTGATGGCGATTTAGCCCGCATTGCCATAAATGATTTAGAGCGACCAATGTAGTGGCTGTGTTACTACTTCCGCCACCGATACCGCCACCCATCGGAAGGCGTTTTTGCAGCTGAATATCAATGCCTAGATTTTTGGCGTTGTATTTTTGTAGTTGCCGCGCGGCTTTAATAATTAAATTGCTTTCAAAATCGACGCCGGGTAAATCTGGCGAGAGTGTGATTTTGCCGTCATCGCGCAAGCTAAACGTAAGCGTGTCACCGTAATCCAGCAATTGAAACAGGGTTTGCAGGTTGTGATAGCCGTCTGCACGGCGACCTGTAATATGTAAAAACAAATTCAGTTTTGCGGGCGAGAGCAGCGTTAATGTTTGATCGTTTTTAGTCTGATTGATCATCATTATTGTAATTGCCATTCGCGAATAATTAACGTGAGACGCACATCTTTAAATTCTGCAGTGATTCGTCCGGGCAGGGCGATGTTCTCGCTGGGGTTTGCTGTGGTGGCTGGCAGCGTGGTCTGCACATAATCGCCGTAAACAATTTTCCAGCCAGCTTGTTCTAGCTCGCTCAGCCCACCTTGTTCGTTAAATGCGTAGCGGGTGACTTTGGCTTTGGGGGCAGGCAAGCCGCGAACCCAGTAAGCAAGTTGGGTAACGGGAATATTCCAGCCGGTATTTTTGATAATCAGTTCTTCGGCAGTTTTGGCGGTTTGCGGCGGTTTATCGCCTTGGATTAAGGTTACTGAATCGGGTTTGCCATTAATGGTCATTTTGCCAAGGCCAAGCGGGCCGTTTAAGTCGATTTGATAATCACTGTCGTTTTGTTGCCAATGTATAGACGCGCTGCCGCCATCGTTGGGGACTTTTACGCCCAATTTGCCCGTTGCTTGCCAGTCTCTAATCTCGAGTATTTGCGATTGGTGTTTGGCCCAATCTTCTTTGTTGGTTGGAGGCTGCACTTTTTGTGGTTGCTGAGCGCATCCGCTGACCAAAAGTATAAACAGAATAAGTGTTAGCGATAAAAGGCGAATCATTGCGGGCTCATTGATTGGTATTGCATTAGTTAAAGATTAATTAGCTTTTAAACGTTTCATGGTTGTGGGAATAGTAGGATCTTCCGGAGATTGCTTAATGCCTTCTTGCCACACTTGGCGAGCTTCTTCAAATGAGCCGGTTACCCAGAGAACTTCGCCAAGGTGCGATGCGATAGTGGAATCTTGGGACAAGCTGTAAGCGCGGCGAAACTCCTGCAGTGCATCGGGGTAGTTTCCGGTGCGAAAATGTAGCCAGCCCACGCTATCAATAATGGCGGGGTCGTTGGGTTTTAGCGCGAGCGCTTTATTGAGATACGCCCTTGCTTCGGAATAGCGTTGTTTGTTGTCAGTCAACAAGTAACCGAGTGCGTTGAGCGCTATGGCATTGTCAGGTTCTATTTGCAGGATGCGATTTAAGTCGCGCTCTGTATCTGCCGCTTGGTGACGTTGGTTGTAGAGCATGGCGCGGGCAAATAACAGCTGGCTGTTGTTTGGGTTGGCCTGCACTGATTCATTGAGCACCGCTTCCGCTTCATTGAGATAATTGTGTTTAATGAGTGCTTGCGAGTGTAGTAAATACAGGCTTTCCACTTGGTCTGGAAAGCGAGCGCGAGCGCGAGCCATGTGTTGTTGAGCGCTTAAGAAGTCTCCCTTACGGATAAAAATATCCAGCAAGCTGATCGTCGCTGGCAAAAAGTCGTTGCCTGGTTCTACTTGTAGATAGTTGTAAATCGCATCCGGCCAGTTTTTCTGAGTCTCGGCCATTTGCCCTAAATAATAGTGAGCGGTGGAGGCGTGCTGATCAAAATCCAATAATCGCTCAAAGGTTTTGTTGGCGACTTTGTAGTCTTTACGTTCCATCGCCACTATGCCTAACGACAATAAAACGGAAGCATCGTTAGGTAGTTGTTCCGACAGAATAGAAAATTGTTGCTGTGCTAATGCCATATCGTAATGAGTGAGTATGTGTGCGTATTGATTGCGTAAGCTGGTGTTGTCTGGATACATAATCAAAATAGCGCCCATTTTGGCAATGGCTTCGTCGTCGCGCTTTAGTTCATGCAATAAGTTTGCTTCCAGTGCGGCGGCGGGAATGCTGCCCGGATAAAGTTTTAGCGCTTTGCGCGCAGTATTCATCGCTTCGTCAAATTGTTTTTGTTGCTGTAAAAGCAAGCCAATGCTGACCAACAATTGTTCGTCGTCGTGGTAGCGCTGCAACAGGTTTCTGTAACTTTGCAGAAGGTGGTCGCGTTGCACCGGCGATAGTGAGTTGGCGTTTGCGGCGATATTTTGGAATAGGGGCTCGCCACCTTGCGCTTTAAGCCGCTTGGAAACTTCGAAGGATTCTTGCAAGCGGCCTTCCTGTAGTAGCATTAGGCTGGTATTGGCGAGTGCGTCTTTATCTTTGGGTGCTGTTTCGAGCCACAGCAATGACATATCCAGCGCTGTATCGTTATCATTTAAATAACGAGCAATCATGGTTGCACGTGCCGCTACTTGTGGGTCGCGTGTTTGTTTTGCCTGCTGAACATAATTGATTAGCGCTATATCGTACTGTTGGCGGCTGCCAGCGACTTCCGCGACAAGCAATGAGTAAAGCGTATCTGCTGGAAATTTACGTTCAATCGCTTTGAATTGAACGGATGTGTCTTGTGTGGTGCTGGGAGTTGATGCTTCTTGTACGCTATTTTGTGCGTACAATGTTGCGCTGTAAATGCTGAGAAATAAGCAGCTGCTAAGTGCAAACCATTGGCTTGATTTTGCGAGGTGTAGATATAGTTTCAAGTGGCGTTCGGTCATAGAAACAAATCAGGTATCGATCAAGTCAGTTGTCAATCAAGTGTCAGTCAAATATAAAACAGGAATAAACGGTCTGTTTTAGCAATTTTAGTGCAATGGCCACAATGATGAGTGGCCGCACATAATAAACACCCCAACTCGCGAGTGCGAGTGATATCTATTTTTAGTGCTATCTTTATCTTGTGATAGTCGCATCTTTCAACGTGAAGATCGGTTGGGTGAGATTAGTTGTTATTTGAATGTTGAATTGTTGTGCAAACGTTCCTTGATGTTAACGATTAATGTGTGAAAATTGCGCGGATAGATCCCAAAAGGTGGATTTCCAGATCCAGCCCCTTGTCACAAGTCGTCGCGGGCCGGACAATACCGCCCTTTGCCCTTTTGCCATAGTAATGTTCGAACCTTATGACCCTACTTGCTTTCGGAATTAACCACACAACAGCCTCACTTGCAGTGCGCGAGCGTATGGCTTTTGCGCCCGAAGTGGTGGAGGCATCGTTGCGTGCCGCGGTTGAGCAGGCAGGTTTAGCTGAAGTGGCAATACTATCAACCTGCAATCGCACAGAAATTTATGCGCACGGCGACCAACAAATTGAAAAGTTGATGGCGTGGTTGGTTGGTTATACCAATATTACGGCAGAAGAATTAGCACATTGTTATTACAGTTATTCTGGCGATGATGCGATACGCCACATGATGAAAGTTGCCGGTGGCTTGGATTCATTAGTGCTTGGCGAGCCACAAATTCTCGGGCAAATGAAATCCGCTTACGCAGTTGCCTGTGATGCGGGTACGGTTGGTGGCGAATTGCATCGCACTTTCCAGCAGATTTTTACTATCGCCAAGCGTGTGCGCACAGAAACGGCGATTGGTGAAAATCCGGTTTCTGTTGCTTATGCAGCAGTTAGTCTTGCGCAACAAATTTTCTCCGATTTAAAACAAGATACGGCGCTGTTAATTGGTGCTGGCGAAACGATTGAGTTGGTTGCACGTCATTTGGCTGATAAAGGCATTAAGCGCATTATCGTTGCCAACCGCACCTTGGATCGCGCGCAGCGCCTCGCGCGTGAATTTAATGGCGATGCGATTTTACTCGCTGACATTCCCGAGCATTTGCATCTCGCTGATATTGTTATTTCATCCACCGCAAGCCAGTTGCCGTTGCTGGGTAAAGGTGCGGTTGAAAGCGCGTTGAAAAAACGTAAACACAAACCTATGTTTATGCTTGATATAGCTGTGCCGCGCGATATTGAAGAACAGGTGGGCGAGCTTGCCGATGTGTATTTGTATACTGTCGATGATTTGCATGTCGTTATCGATGAAAACAAAAAATCGCGTGTGGCAGCAGCAGATCAAGCAGAAGAAATTATTAATGAAGGTGTTGAAGGGTATCGCCGTCATCAGCGCGCGCTCAATGCACTTTCGACTGTTAAAGCTTATCGCCGTAAAGCAGAAAGTTTACGCGATATTGAGTTGCAAAAAGCGCTACATTCGCTTGAAAGCGGTGTTGATACCGAACAAGTGCTACAACAGTTTGCTCGCAATCTTACCAACAAATTAATCCACGCACCGACTGCCTGCTTGAAAGATGCGAGTGCCAATGGCCGCACGCAAGTTATTCAAGTTGCGCAAGAGTTATTTGATTTATCTCCCGACGATATAGAAGAAAGTGAATCTTAATGAAAGCATCCATTCTGGAAAAGTTAGACCGCCTCAAAGAGCGTTATGAGGAAGTGAGCGCACTGTTGTCTGAAGCAGACATCATCAATAATCAAAATAAATTTCGTGAACTTTCTAAAGAATACTCAGAATTAGAATCAGTTGTTCAGGCGTACAACGCTTACCAACAATTGCTGGACAACATCGCTGAAGCCAAAAAATTGCTGGTGGATGGCGACGCCGACATGAAAGAAATGGCGGAAGAAGAATTGCGTGAATGTACTGCGCAACTTGAGCCTATGACGTTAGAAATACAACGTTTATTATTACCGAAAGATCCTAACGATGAAAAAAATTGTTATCTGGAAATTCGCGCAGGTACAGGCGGCGACGAAGCAGCAATTTTTTCGGGCGATTTATACCGTATGTATTTGCGCTATGCTGAAAATCAAGGTTGGCGTGTTGAAGTGTTAAGTCAAAGCGATGGCGAACATGGCGGCTACAAAGAAATTATTACCTTGGTGACGGGGCAGGGCGTGTATTCAAAATTAAAATTTGAATCAGGCGCGCATCGTGTGCAGCGTGTGCCTGCGACGGAAACGCAAGGTCGTATTCATACCTCAGCTTGTACCGTTGCGGTTATGGCAGAGGCGGACGAGTTGGAAGAAATTAATATCCGCAAAGAAGATTTGCGTATTGATACCTTCCGTTCATCCGGCGCCGGTGGTCAGCACGTTAACAAAACCGATTCGGCAATTCGTATTGTGCATCTCCCAACAGGTTTGGTTATTGAGTGTCAGGACGAACGTTCGCAACATAAAAACCGCGCACGTGCGATGAGTTTGCTGGCGACGAAATTAAAAACTCAACAAGAAGATGCCGCGCATAAATCGTTATCAGATGAGCGCCGCAATCTTGTTGGTTCGGGTGATCGCTCTGAGCGTATTCGTACTTACAATTATCCGCAAGGTCGCGTTACCGATCATCGTATCAACTTAACCTTGTATTCATTGGATGCAATTATGCAAGGTGATTTAGCAGCTGTGATTCAGCCGCTCGCTAATGAATACCAAGCAGATCAGTTGGCGGCGATTTCGGATTAATGTGTTTTTAGAGGGGTTAAAATGTTTTCAGCAACATTTATTTTCGATAAAAAACAATTTGATGAAACGTTTCACCAGCTTGATCAATCCATTGCTGAGATAGCTAAACAAACAGCAGGTTATCTGGGTGAAGAGTCCTGGGAGAATCCTGAAACAGGTCGTGTTTCTAATGTATATTATTGGGAATCAATGGATGGCTTGCAGGAACTGATGAAACATCCCAAGCATCTTGAAGCAAAATCATTGCAAGCTAATTGGTTGAAAGGATATCAAGTAATTATTGCGCAGGTTCTTCGTGCTTATGGCGATGGTGCTATTGCGCATCCTACGGCTGCATTTGTTAATCCTTGATTTAAAACGTCTCTATTGTCGCGCTGTTCTTGTTTTTTTAAATGAAAATTTCTTATGGATTTACTCACCATCGCCAGCTGCTTACAGCAATCATCCCAGCTCGCGGTGGTGAGTGACACTCCTCGCCTTGATGTTGAAATCATCCTCGCACATATTTTGCAAAAATCGCGCACCTATCTTTTTGCCTGGCCAGAAAAAAATCTTACAGATGCACAGGCAGTTCTGTTTGCTGATTTATTTTCACGTCGTTTAGCGGGCGAGCCTGTTGCACATATCGTTGGTGTGCGTGAGTTTTGGTCTCTAGAGTTTATGGTTAACAATTCCACGCTTATTCCTCGTCCTGATACAGAATTATTAGTTGAAGCTGCGTTGGAATTATTTTCGGATGACGAAAAAAATACTGCGCGCCGATTATTAGATTTAGGTACAGGCACAGGTGCAATTGTGTTGGCACTCGCTCATGAAAAAAAATCATGGCAGTGTGTGGGGGTGGATAAAGAGCTTTCTGCGGTGGAGTTAGCGGAAAAAAATCGAGCACACTTTAATTTACACAATGTAAAAATTCAGCAAAGTAATTGGTTTTCTGCAATTAACGAAGAAAACCACTTTGATATTATTGTTAGTAACCCCCCTTATATTGATCCGCAAGATTCACATTTAGCGCAAGGCGATGTGCGTTTTGAACCGCTATCTGCCTTGATCGCCGACAACCATGGTTTGGCAGATTTAGAATTTATTATTGCGCAGTCCCCCGCATATTTACTGCTGGATGGTTGGCTTTTAGTGGAGCATGGGTATGATCAGGCAAATGCTGTGCGTGAGTTGTTTGAAGTGAATGGCTATTCGAACATAAAAACCTTACACGATATGGGCGGTAATGAACGAGTAACCTTAGGGCAAGTGTTGGGGAAATCAATTCATGAATGATCAACAACTACTTCGTTATTCTCGCCATATTATGTTGCCTGATATCGATATCGATGGTCAGGAAAAACTGTTGAATGCTAGCGTACTAATTGTTGGCTTGGGTGGTTTAGGTTCTCCAGTTGCGATGTATTTGGCGGCGGCGGGTGTAGGTCATTTAATTCTTGCGGATTTTGATTCGGTCGATCTCAGTAATCTGCAACGGCAAATCATTCATAACACTGCGCGCATTGGTGAAACAAAAGTAGAATCGGCGGCGCAAACGCTCCGTGAATTAAATCCTGATATTAAAATTACGTGTATTACGCAACCACTTGATGATGCCTTGTTAGCTGAGCACGTTAAAAATATTACTGTTGTGGTGGATTGTTGCGATAATTTTGCTACACGGTTTGCGGTAAATGCCGCTTGTGTAAAACATAAAGTTCCATTGGTTTCCGGTGCTGCGATTCGTTTGGAAGGGCAGGTAGCGGTATTTGATTCGCGCAATTCAGAAAGCCCTTGTTACCGTTGTTTGTATGATGAAGATTCAGAAACAGATGTAACCTGTGTGGCAAATGGCGTATTGGCTCCTGTTGTGGGTGTGATAGGTTCAGTGCAAGCGTTGGAAGTATTAAAAATAATTGTTGGTTTTGGTGCTAGTCTTGTGGGGCGAGTGCAATTATTTGATGCTCGCCAGAATGAATGGCGAGAAATAAAATTAGCAAAAGATAAATCTTGTCCGGTGTGTTCATCAGGTCAGGAATAAAGTCATTATTATGTAAAAGTCGTAACTCAAAAGGAAGGTCGTGATGTCTAGTGAATTGTACAATGTGTTTTTTGAGGGTGTTGCAGAAGGGCGAGATGTAGAGCAGGCGAAGCAAGCCTTTGCGCAATTATTTCGTGTAGAAGTTAATAAGATAGAACGATTTTTTTCTGCAAAAGGCGCGGTATTAAAATCGAATGTTGATGCGATTACTGCAGACAAATATATCGCTCGGTTAGAAGTTATAGGCGTCATCGCTAGAAAATCTGCAGTTGAAATAATCCCTCAAGCGCCTGCCCAGTTGAGTTTGGAACCGATTGATTCTAATCCAGATCCTGTCGTTAATTCGTATGAACCAACTGACTCAGGAGAACAAGCTTTCGCTATTCCTTCGAATAATACAGCTGAAGTAGACGATAACTCGGAACGTATTAGCAGAACCTCTTTTCTATTTACAGGCAAAGGTTTTGAATATTTCAAAATCTGGATTGTGAATATTTTGCTGAGTATCGTTACCTTGGGTATTTACTCGGCGTGGGCGAAGGTGCGGAATAAGCAATATTTTTACGGTAATACTTCGTTTGATAATGCTAGCTTTGAATATACCGCAGAGCCGCTAAAAATATTAAAAGGTCGCGCGATTGCTGTTGTTTTGTTTGTTGCTTATTCGGTGGCAACAAAAACATCCCCTATGCTAGCGATAGTTTTTGTGGTGCTCATGTTCGTATTTATGCCATGGATTATTGTCAATTCTTTAAAGTTTAATGCGCGTCATTCCAGTTATCGAAATATAAATTTCCGTTTTGTGGGCACTATGGGCGGCGCAGCAAAAGCATTTATCGCGTGGCCGTTAGCGGGCATGTTTAGCTTGGGTGTTTTGTTGCCTGTCGCATGGAAAAAACAAGTTGCGTACATAACTAGCAATCATGTTTATGGCAATGAATCATTCGATTTTGATGTTAGTGTTAAAGAATACTACAAAATGTTGTTTGTATTGATTGGCGCTACTGTTGTGTTTTTTGTGATTATTGCTGCTCTTGTAGGTTCATCATTAATGGGGTTGGCTACTAAGGATCCTACAATGATTGCGAAAAATGCACTCACGGTAATTCCCGCTTTTATTGCCTATCTTGCATTTTATTTATTTGTTGCAGCTTATTTTGTGTCGAGTATGGCTAATATTCATTTCAAAAATACTCGCTTAGGCGTGCATAAATTTGATGCGAATTGGTCGGTGGGTTCATACGCCGTATTGTTGCTAACAAATACCTTAGGCATTCTTTTCACCTTGGGTTTATTTATTCCTTTTGCCAAGGTTCGTACTGCTGCTTACAAAGCTGCGCATACTGAGGTTATCGTGAAGGGTGATTTGGAAGGCTTTATTGCCTCAGAACTAGAGCAATCTAATTCGCTTGGTGAAGGAGTACACGATATTTTTGATATTGATATCAGCCTTTAATCGTGAGTAAGTTGTGATGATTGTGTTGCAAGGATATTGGTTTGATGGAAAAACCTCTGCGCGTGTAAGTGCAGAGGTGCAAGTGGATAGTTCTGGAAAATTGCGCGCTGTCCATCTTGCAGATAATACAGCCTTTCAAAGTTGCGACTTTTCAGAAGTTCGTATTTCTTCTCGTCTTGGTAATACGCCACGTTATTTGTATTTTGCAGGCGGCGAAAAATTTGAAACCTTGGATAATCAATTTGTAGATCAACTGCTACAGCAATATCGCCCTTCTTTTTTAAATACCTTAGCGCATCAGCTGGAATCACATATTTATTTTGTGGGGATAACCTTGGTTGTGGTTATTGCTTTGTCTTGGGCTGGCGTGAAGTACGGCTTGCCAGCGGCGAGTAAGGCGATTGCTTATCGGTTGCCGCAAAATGTGATGAACCTGGCGTCTACAGAAACATTAGCATTGCTTGAAAAAACCCATTTGGCGCCAACACAGCTGGAACAGAATGTACAAGAAAGAATCTTGGCACATTTTGATTCTGCACTAAAAGAAAATGCTGGTTTGCATCTGAGCGTTTTATTTCGTGATGGTGGCGATTTGGGCGCGAATGCATTTGCGTTGCCCGATGGCACAATTGTATTTACCGATGAAATGATAAGGCTCGCCAAAGATGATAACGAGCTGCTCGCAGTACTTGCGCACGAAATTGGCCATGTAAAGTATCGCCACGCGTTGCGCTCCGCTATACAAGGTACGTCGATTGGTTTTTTAGTCTCCATGCTGACAGGCGATTTGTCGGCAGCATCTGGTGCGCTTACGGCATTGCCTGTGATATTAACCACAATGTCCTATTCGCGTGATTTTGAACGCGAAGCTGATCAGAGCGCATTGGATTATTTACATGCGCACAATATAGATACCATGAGCTTCGTAACGCTTATGGAGCGTGTCACCTATGAAGCACATTGCGATATGTTGCTGCGTACTGATAGCAAGCTAGATGGAAATAAGTCAGCTGAAAATAAAAATCTGGATGAAAACAAAGAATCAGATAAAGAAAATAAGCTAGATGAACGAAAAATAGTTAAACCGATATTAACGGACGAGCAGCTTGCCGCGCGAAAAGTGCAGTGTGATAAGTTGATTGAGGAGCATAAATCCGATAAATCAACTGTGATGGATTATTTCTCGACTCATCCGGCGACGGCAGAACGCTTACAGAAATTTAAACAAGCACATTGAATGAGGGCGTATTAAATTTGCAGGATAGGAGTGCCTATCCTGCAAAGCCAAAAATTAACCGAAGAATTTTTTCTTTAATTCTCCATGCTGTTCTGCTTTTAATCGTGGTCCAAATTGCGAAACTACTTTACTTGCCGCTAAGCTCGCAAATTCCCCCGCTTTTTTGTGATCATTACCTTGGCTAAGCGCATATAAAAAAGCGCCTGCAAACATATCGCCTGCGCCGTTGGTATCTACCGCAGTGACTTTGTTGGCGGAAACTGTAATTAGGTTGGCGCCGTCAAATATAAAGGCACCTTCGCTGCCGCAAGTGACCGCAAATTGGGTGGCGAATTTTTTTAAGGCTTCTATTGCATCGTTGATGTTAGTTGTTTGGGTAAAGCTGATAGCTTCATCTTTATTGCAGAATAATAAATCAACGCCTTCACCGATCATTTCAATTAAACCGTCACGGAAAAATTGCACCATTGCTGGGTCGGATAAACTGAGCGCAGTTTTGGTGTGGTTCGCTTCAGCGCGTTTACGCAATTCAACGGCAGCAGCACGGCCTGTTGGTGATGTCACTAAATAACCTTCAATATAAACATATTCGGATTGGGCGATATCATTGGTATTCAGCTCATTGACGGAGATGGTTTCGCTAATGCCGAGGAATGTGTTCATGGTACGTTCAGCGTCAGGTGTAATCATAACAAGGCATTTACCCGTTATACCTTCTGGTGGGGTGATGTGGTTGGGATAATGTACGCCGGCGGCTTTGATGTCGTTTATATAAAATTGGCCATTGTCATCGTTGGCCACTTTGCAGGAATACACATTGTTGCAGCCAAAATAACTGGCTGCGATGATGGTATTTGCTGCTGAGCCACCGCTTGCTTTGTTGGAGGCGATGAGATGCTCAGAAAGATGGCCAATCAATTCGCGCTGGCGAGCTTCATCAACTAAAGTCATTACGCCTTTATCTACCTTCATTTTGACAAGATCGCTGTCGTTAAGGGTGATCTCGGTGTCGACAAGGGCGTTACCTATGCCGTAGATATGATATTGCTTGCTCATGTGTTGGCCTTGGGAGTGATTGTTTGTGTTGCGTATTATGCAAAAAAGAGAGAGTTCATTAAAGTTATATCTGCGCCAGCGTGTTTTAATGTAGTTATTTGTATGTCGCTTAAAATCTTTTAATAAGATGAGTGCGAAGAAATGCAACATTAGGTGATGTTGGTGGTCGTTAAATGTGGGTGAACCGTGCGAAAATGCTGCCCTTGCCAGAGTTAATGGAAGTTCATCGTGTTAGCGAAGAGCGCTTAAATTTTTATTTTTTTGAATGAGTTCTGTGGATGACCAAACGTCGTTTTCTTAGTCGCACTAAAAAATCTTCCAATAAGCCATTTTTTACCATTAATTGGTGGATGTTGGCTTTGGTGGTGTTTGTTGCTTTTTTAATCGGGTGCCTATTGTTAGGTATCTGGGCTGTTTATTTAGACAAAATCGTGCGCGAAAAATTTGAAGGTAAAAAATGGGCGTTGCCTGCGCGGGTTTATTCGCGTCCGTTGGAATTGTATGAGGGTTTGCCTTTAACTCCCGGTTTATTTGAACAAGAATTGGATGCGCTCGGTTATCGAGTAGTGCCTACGGTAACAACGTCGGGGCAAATGCAGCGTCGTGCTGCGAGCAGTGTTGAAGTTACTTATGATGTTTTTTCGCGCGGCTTTAATTTTTGGGATAAAAAAGAAGATCCGCAGCGTTTCAGTGTGCGCATTGATGAAGGAAAAGTGGCATCCGTAGTTGATCCTAAAGGCGTTGCCTTGCCTTTGGTGCGTTTGGAGCCGGAAGAAATCGGCGGTATTTATCCCAACAATGTGGAAGATCGGTTGTTGGTAAAGTTGGATGGCTTGCCACCACTATTGGGCGAAACTTTATTGGCGGTAGAGGATAAACATTTTCGCGAGCATCATGGCGTTTCTCCCGAGGCAATCTTTCGCGCGATGTGGGTAAATTTTCGCGAAGGCGATGTGGTGCAAGGTGGCAGTACGCTCACGCAGCAATTAGTTAAAAATTTTTATCTCACACAAAAACAAAGCCTCAGCCGAAAAATTCCTGAAGCAATGATGTCGCTATTGTTGGAATTGCATTACAGCAAATCACAAATTTTAGAAACGTATATTAATGAAGTGTATATGGGGCAAAGTGGATCGCGTGAAATTCACGGTTTTGCATTGGCTTCGCAACATTATTTCCGTCAACCTTTAGCAGAAATTAATGCGCAAGAAGTCGCGTTATTAGTTGGCTTGGTAAAAGGCGCATCTTATTACAATCCTTGGCGTCAACCGGAGCGCGCCAAGGCTCGCCGTAATGTAGTATTGTCGGTAATGCGTGAGGAAGGTTTAATTGACGAAAAACAAATGCAAATTGCGCAAGCTGCGCCCTTAGGATTAGCGGCAGAAAATGATGAAAGCTTGGTGAATTATCCTGCGTTTGTTGATTTGGTAAAACGTCAATTGAAACAGGATTATCAAGAAAGTGATTTGCGCAGTGAAGGTTTACGTATTTTTACAACCTTAGCGCCTATGGTGCAACGCCAAGCAGAAAAATCCGTGCAATCGCGCATTGCGCAATTGGAAAAACAATACAAAACAAAAAATCTGCAAGCTAGTATGGTAGTAACTTCAGTTGGCAGTGGCGAAATTCTGGCATTGATTGGCGATAAAAATCCGCGCTATACCGGTTTTAATCGTGCGCTGGATGCTCATCGTCAAATTGGATCATTGATGAAGCCATTTGTTTATTTAACCGCGTTAGAGCAGCCGCAGTTGTATCATTTGGGTACGCCGATCAGTGATGATCCTGTAAGCATTAAAGGCGGCGATGGAAAAATGTGGGAGCCCAAAAATGCTGACAATATAAGTCACGGTATTATGCCGCTTTATAAGGCGCTCGCAAATTCTGAGAATCAGGCAACTGCACGCTTAGGTATGTCGCTCGGTTTAAAAAATGTGGCAAAAACATTGAAGGCAGCAGGTTATCAAGGTGAGATACCATTAGTGCCTTCCATGCTGATTGGCGCAGTAGATATGGCACCGATTGAAGTGGCTGGCATGTATCATACGTTAGCCGCAGAAGGCGTCTATACTCCGTTACACGTTATTCGCGAAGTATTAAATGCAGATGGCCAACCGTTGAAACGTTACTCTCTTGAATTGGATCAGCGTTTTTCTATTCAAGGCACGTTTGAATTGCAGTACGCATTGCAAGCGGTATTGAGAGAAGGCACTGGCCGCAGCGTGTACAATTCGTTTCCTGCATCGCTACCGCTTGCGGGTAAAACGGGTACGACGAATGATCAGCGTGATAGTTGGTTTGCAGGTTTCAGTGGCGAACATTTAGCGGTTGTGTGGGTTGGTCGTGATGATAATAGTAAGACTCCACTAACGGGAGCGGCAGGCGCATTACAAGTCTGGGCTGATTTAATGCGGCAGTTGCCAACGCAAGGGGTAAATCAAGAGCCACCTGAAGGTGTAAGTTTTGATTGGATTGATTCATACACGGGTTTATTAAGTTCAGAAAGTTGTGATGGTGCACTTTGGGTGCCATTGAATAATGAACAAAAACCTAGAGAGTCAGCAGAATGTAAAGCAAAAGCAGTTACTGAAGATGGAACGGAAGGTCATTGGTGGCAAAAGATTTTGCATTAATATTCAATAAGTTTATCTGTCCGTCGGCATCCTTGTTGCGTAAAGATGCCGATGCAAAAAATTAAAATACCAAAATACTGAAAATTTAGTGCAGGATTTATTGTGAAAAGAAATTTATTATTTGTTGCATTGTTGGCGAGTATTTTTCAATTAATAGGCTGCGCAACTCAAAACGTAAGTCAGCAGCCATCAGCCCCTGTTATTGAAAAGTCAGCACCTATTATAAAGCCGGAAGTTAAAACTCCTGAAAAACCGCCCGTACCAGTTACGCCATCAGTGGTTATGCCACAAACTAAAACTGTCGCTCCTGTGGGCAATGCGGCAGCGAGTTTAATAACGCAGGCGCGTGCGCAATATGCTGCAAAAAACTATCAGGCTGCAATTGCGACCGCAGAACGAGGTTTACGCATCGATCGCCGCGCACCGGAATTATATTTAATCCTGGCGCAGAGTTATGTGCAACTTGCAAACACGCAACTTGCAAAACAATTTGTACAGCAAGGGATTCGTTATTCGCAAGCAGGTTCTGAAGTGGCGCAAAGCTTGTTGTCATTGCGCGATTCTCTCACGAAGTAATTTTTGCGTAGGTTGGGCAGCCATGCCCAACATATCGGCAATCGTTATAAAATAAAAATGTGTGATTATTTTTCAGTACTTTTGCTGGCGTAAATAATTAACAAAAATGTGCCAGCCATAATCGCCATATCTGCCACATTAAAAATCCCTGTACGTAAGCTGCCAATTCCCATATTCATAAAGTCGACTACGCCACCATTGTTTGTGATGCGATCATACAGATTGCTAAAGCCACCGCTAATAATTAATCCGCAGGCAATATTGTCCCAACTGGTGAATGATTTGTTGCGAAGTGCGTAGATGGTAAACCCCACTAGAAAAATACCGACTAATAAACTAAAAACTAATGTGCGGATATGTTCTGGCAGTGTGTGCCCCAACCCCAAAAAAGCACCGTGATTTATAGAGTAAATGAAAACAAAAAAATCGTTTAAATAAGAAATAGGTTCGCGACCAATTAAATATTGGTTGGCAAGGTATTTAGTATATTGATCGGCGACAACTGATATAAATGTGGTCGATCCAATCAGTAATAATTTATTGCGCATGTTAATGTTTTCCTGTTACTGCAACGAGTAGCCCAACGATGATTAATACAAGGCCAGAGATAGTATTGAAAAGTGTTTGATGTTTTGGTGTTTTAAGCCACACCATAATGCGATTGCCTAGCGCTGCATAAATTAACATCCATAGTAAATCTGTGATTAAAAAGGTGAGTGTAAGTATTGTGAATTGCCATAAGAGTGGCTGATCGTAATGAATAAATTGTGGAAATAAAGCTCCGAAATAAATTAAACCTTTTGGATTGCTGATGGCGATAAAAAATGAGCTTAGCCAGAGCGCATGTATTTTGTTAGTTTTTTTATCGGTTATTTTATTCGTCGTTTTTGCCGTGGTGATAAGTGAGTGTGTTGGTTGGCGAATAGTTTGCACACCCAAGTAAATTAAATAGAGCGCGCCCAACCATTTGATCGCGCCAAATAACATATCATTAGTGCTAACAATTAAACCCAATCCCAATGCCGACAGAATAACTAAAAACAAATTGCCCAAGCTTGCGCCTATCATTCCTTCAATCGATTTTGCCATCCCATAACGCCCGCCATTACTCATGCATGACAGCATCATTGGCCCAGGGCTAGCAGAGACAATAAAGGTGACGGAAAGAAAAAGTGTAAATTCAGTTAGGGACATTGCGCGCTCACGTAAACGGGTGCTCATCTTATCTGAGAGTGCATTCTGGATGCTATGTGATTTATCTATTTTGGGATTTAGATCATCTTGAGCTCGATACAGTCAAAATCGCGCCTTTATCTATTGGATTGGCGAAATCATTGGGAGTAATTTATTGGTTTGTATAGTTGCCAAGGCTTGATCAGGCTCACCGGGAAGCGAGCTGTGCGGATAGGAAAGGTTTGTTTTAATTTGAAATACTACGTTGAAATACGCGCAATCTCAGCGCTATATAATTTTTTTGAATGTTCCCCCTCGCTTTAGCACCAAACAATTTAATAAATGGAATAAAGACGCTGGCAATTGTGCAGTTAAGGGTAATACTTAAATTACTGATGAATATCGTTGTGTGTCGGTAATTATCAGGTGGGAGTGAATGAATCATTCGCCCAGTTGGAAATCCGTTTGTTTTTTCTCTAGTATGGTCTTGGCCGATGTTAATAGCATCGGCTTTTTTTTAATTAAAAATATGGTCTTCGCTAGGGAAAATTCCCGCTTTCACGTCGCCCACATATTTTTGCATGGCGCCCGGAATATCGTTACTTTCTAATAAAAAGTTTTTTGAAAACTTTGGTGGTTGTTCGGTTAAGCCAAGAATATCGTTGATCACCAAAACCTGTGCATCTGTGTCTTTGCCTGCACCAATGCCAATAGTTGGGATTGAAATGGCGGAGGTGATTTGCGCGGCAAGCGCTGCGGGTACACATTCCAGTACTAATAAATCAGCGCCAGCCGCTGCTAATAGTTTCGCATCAGCCAGAATTTTATCGGCTTCTGCTTGCTCTCGGCCTTGTACACGATAACCGCCAAACTTGTTCACGGATTGCGGTGTTAATCCTAAATGTGCACACACAGGAATGCCGCGCTCTGACAACATGCGCACTGTTTCTGCAAGCCATTCGCCGCCTTCCAGTTTTACCATCTGCGCGCCTGCTTGCATGATGCGCATTGAATTGTGCAGAGCATCAGTAGGTGTGGCGTAAGTCATAAAAGGTAAGTCGCCAATAATCAGCGATTTTTTGTTGCCGCGCGCAACCGCTTCTACGTGATAAATCATATGCTCCATGGTGACAGGAATGGTGCTGTCATAGCCAAGAACTGTCATTCCCAATGAGTCACCAACCAATACTACTTCAACGCCACAGCGCTCAGCCATTGCTGCCATGTGCGCATCATAAAGCGATATCACAACAAATTTTTCACGATTATTTTTGAGTTTGTACAGCGTGTTAATCGTTACAGGTTTAGTGAGTGCGCTGTTAACGGTTGATGTGCTGTTAATGGTTGGATAGGGCATGTTTTTCTCACAAATAAAAATGGGTTTTATCGTTTTGTGAATACAGTTTTTGATGAGTGTTTTAGCTACAGCATGGGTGTAGGATTGTAATAATGCCTACCGCTTTTAATTGTCAAAATATATTCGACAAGCTGTTTGAAGTGCTCGCGATTATCGGCCAAATTTAAATCTTTCGCATTTACAATCAAGAGTGGTGCGCCATCGTAATAATGAAAAAATTCTGTGTATGTATCGTTCAATGCTTTTAAATAATCGATATTGATATGTTGTTCGCTGGCAATGCCTCGATGGCGAATACGATCAGCAAGTACATCAAGTGGTGCCTGCAAATAAATCACTAAATCGGGTCGAGGAACATCAATTAATAATTTGTCATATACCTGACGATAAATATTCAGCTCATCATCGTCGAGTGTAACGCGAGCAAACAGTTGATCTTTTTCGATAAGAAAATCGGCGACACGCACGGGTTCAAAAATATCGTCTTGTCGTAAACTTTCAAGTTGTTTGGCGCGTTGAAATAAAAAGAATAATTGAGTCGGTAATGCTGTGGCTTTTGGATCTTTATAAAAGCGTTCGAGAAATGGATTTTCTTCCGGTTGCTCCAGCAACATATCGTAGTTGAAGAGGTTTGCGATATTGCGCGCTAATGTAGTTTTACCTACACCAATACAACCTTCAACCGCAATAAATTTGGGCAGCTCGATATTTTGTAAATCGAGTGATAAATCTTCAAACATGGGGTTCACGCGGTTCTCCATTAATTATACCAGACGCTCAAGTCCATCTTGGGGACAGGTTGCGAGTAATTCAGTCAGTGGTGTGCCACAAGGCAATACCAAATTCGGCGCAATATCCGCTAAGGGATAGAGTACAAAATTACGTTGAGTTAAGTAAGGGTGGGGCACATTCAGACGTTCGCTGTGAATGATTTGCTGATCGAGCAAGAGAATATCCAGATCCAGTGTGCGTGGCCCCCAATGCTCTATACGTACGCGCTGGTGAACTTGTTCAATTGTCTGCAAATTATCGAGTAGTTCAAGCGGTGTTAATGTTGTGTCGATTAACACTGCTGCATTAATGTAATCAGGCTGATCACCAGGGCCAACAGCAGTGCTGCGATAGAGTGCTGAGCTTGCGAGTCGCTGACTATTCGGTAGTGCAGCAAGTTCAATGAGTGCGCGCTCAACATGCTCGCGCGGATTATCGAGATTGCTGCCAAGGCCGATGTAGGCAAGAGTCATATTAATCAGAGGTTGGGGCTTTGCCAGCTGAGCTTGCGCCATCAGCTTTAGGTTTGCGCGGCCCGCGGCGGCGAGGTCTGCTGCTGGCGTTTTGCTTGCCGAGATTTTTTACCATTTGCTCGCGTGCATCATCGCTTGCGGTTTGAAATGTGGTCCACCAGCTACCTAAACCATACAAATCTTCGCCGGCATCTTCTCGCATTAATAAAAAATCGTACGCAGCGCGGAAACGTGGGTGATCGAGTAATCGCAACGCACGTAAACCTTGGCGACCGGGTAGGCGATGTTGCAAATCCCAAATTTCGCGCATAGGAATTAGAAAGCGTTTTGGAATAGATGTGCGAGAAAGCTGTTGGCTAATGACAGTCTGCGCTGCCTGTAAATAAGCAGCTTGTGGTGGCATTTTTGCACTCAACAATTTTTGCTCGCGTTGCAGCGCTGGCCAGAGAAGTGCAGCGAAAATAAACGCAGGCGTTACAGTTTTTTCAGCACGAATACGTTTATCGGTACTAATCATTGATTGCTCAATGAGTGCCGCTCCCAGTGTGTCGCCAGCTTTAAGTGCGGCATCGGCGCCTGGGAATAATTGTTTCAGCAAATCGTATTCGCGCATTAAATTAAACGTAGCGGTGGCTGAACCGTTTAAAAATAATTTGAGTACTTCTTCGAACAGGCGAGCTTCAGAAATATTAGCGAGTAATCCGCTCAATTCGCTGATAGGTTTGGCGGTATTCGTTTCGATTTTAAAACCGAGCTTAGCGGCGAAGCGCACGGCACGAAGCATGCGAACAGGGTCTTCTTTGTAGCGCGTTGCTGGGTCGCCAATGATGCGCAGGGTGCGATTTTTAATGTCTTCCAGTCCACCGCAATAATCCAGTACAGCAAAGTCTTTAAGCGTGTAATAGAGCGCATTAACAGTGAAATCGCGACGTACCGCATCGGTCTCGATGGTGCCGTATACATTGTCGCGTAGCAGCATGCCTTCATCGGAGCGGCTGGTGGTGGGGCCGTCATCGTGATGGCCGCGAAAGGTGGTAACTTCAATGACTTCGCGGCCAATGCGGACATGTACGATCTGAAAGCGGCGACCAATAATACGAGCGCCACGAAAAATACGTTTCACTTCTTCTGGTTTTGCATTTGTTGCCACGTCAAAGTCTTTTGGGTGGCCGCCCAAGAGCAAATCGCGAACACCACCGCCCACTAAATACGCCTGAAAGCTAGCATCATTAAGCTGTTTGATGATTTTAATGGCAGCTGGGCTAATATTCTTGCGCGAAATATTGTGCTGATCTCGCGGAATTAACAGTGGCAATGTGGATTTGACACTCGGCTGGAGCGAAGAGATAAAGTTAAATAAACGTTTCAGCATAAGTGTATATGGCGCAGATTGAATGAAAAAGTAATGGGCGTAGCGATTGAGATGCCGAGTGTAGCAGATGCACTCGGACAGAGGAAATATTGCCTAAAATCACTGATTTTAAGACTTAAAAGTGTCATAAAAGTGTAAAGATTGAATGATTAATAACGCCCTATAAAAGCGCATGCAAATAGTTTATCGCGAATGACAAAATGACACGACTGCATGGATGCGGGAGCCTGAGCCGAGAATATTCGTTCTGTACAACCGAAGGCTGCCCGAAGGGTGGGTGCCAAGTGTTTATGCGAATGACAAAATGGCAGGAAAGCCATTTTGCACAGCCTTTAGGCTGCCCGAAGGGTGAGTGCCATGATGGCACGAATGAAAACGGGAAAGCTTTTGGCTTTCCCGTCCGGAGGGTAGCACAACAAAGGTGCTAGTACGGCATTAATGGGTACTACTGTACTATCCCATCCTCTGCCTAGTTAGTTTCCGCTTTATAGTTGTGTCTTATTGTTTTTGTTTTTTGGCGCTGGTCTTACTTAAGTAACACTTTCTTATTATTGGTTTGTATCTATTTTATTATTATTTGTTGTTTTTATTATTTTTTACGTACTTTCTGCTTCTTATTATTTATTGTTGTTATTTTAGTTTTTTGTTTCTTATTATTTTTTGTTGTTATGGGTATTAATTAGTTTGTTCTTATTGTCTGTTGTTTTATGCGTAATAGAAAGCATTCGTCGTGCCAATAAAAATAAGTCTATGTTAATCAATGTGTTAATGTTTTTAGATGGTTTTTTATAACTTTTTGTTATTTCTAAGGGTTACAAATTCCTGAAGGTTTGTTACGTATTGAGAAGTAGGTAACACTTTTTCGTTTCGGTAACACTTTACGCGAGGGTAGGTAACATGATTGGCAGGTAATTTATGAGGCTGATATGTCTGTATGAAAAATCGTCACTTTGCGAAACCTCTAGCTAATTTTGTACTGGCTAGAGGTTTCGCAAAGGCGGTTTTTGGAAGCGGTCAAGGGCAGATTATTTGGCGGGCGTGACGGCGCTGTTTTTGGTGCGAGGTATGCCCAAGCGCTGACGTCTTTCCCACAAGCATTTTCGGCTTACGCCAAGTTTGCGGGCAAGTTCTGTTTCGCTCATAGAGCTTTGATGCTCAAGTACAAAGCGCTGGAAGTAATCTTCAAGCGATAGGTCTTGATCGCTACTGCTACTCATGAGTGGTGGATTGCCCGCAAGGGTGCGAACTTGTCCAAACAGGCTGCTTGTACCTTCGCCTAAATCTATCGCGGCGGTGTCGGAGTCAATAGAAAGTAGCTGAGAGCTGATTTCGTTGCTGTCTTCGCAGAGAATAACGGCGCGCTGCATGGCGTTTTCGAGTTCGCGTACATTGCCTGGCCATTGGTAAGCCATGATAGCGTCGACTGCATCGGGCGAGAGGCGCAAGGGCGTTTTACCAAACTGGGTGCAGTAGCGTTCCAATAGTGATTCTGCAATGTTGATAATATCTCTACCGCGTTCGCGCAATGGTGGCAGGGTGAGCTGAACAACATTGATACGGAAGTATAAGTCTTCGCGGAATTTGCCTTCTTTGGCGAGTTTGCGTAGGTCGCGGTGAGTTGCAACCACGAGTCTGACATCGACTTTACGCGATTCGACAGATCCGAGCGGGCGAACTTCGCCTTCTTGTAGAACACGTAAAAGACGCGCTTGGGCTTCAAGTGGTAATTCGCCGATTTCATCGAGGAACAATGTACCGCCATCAGCCGCAGCGACAAGGCCTTCACGGTTAGATGCTGCACCAGTGAAAGCGCCTTTTTCGTGGCCGAAGAGTTCAGATTCAATCAGTGTTTCGGGAATCGCCGCGCAGTTTACGGAGATCATTAAGTGATTGTTGCGCTGGCTTTCTTCGTGAAGCGCGCGCGCGACCAATTCTTTGCCGGTACCGGTTTCGCCGTGGATAAGAACGGTGGCGGCAGTGGGGGCAACTTTGTGAATTCGGTTGTAGAGGTCTTGCATGACATCGCTGCTGCCAATCATGCCGGCAATTGCTTTACTTGCCGTTAATCCTTGTGGTTCTGCTGCTTTGTTGGCTGCTTTGGCTTTGCCAATAACGCGCTTAACGGCGTTAACCATTTCATCATGATCGAAAGGTTTTGACACGTAATCAACGGCACCCATGCGCATAGAGTCTACGGCTGAGCGTAAGCTGGCGTAGCTGGTCATGATGAGAACTGGTGTATCGCCAGCGAGTTTGATTAAGTCGGTACCGGGCGCGCCGGGTAACCGTAAATCACTCACAATGAGATCGAAATCTTTCAGGTTAAATTTTGATGTAGCTTCTTTAACGGATGGCGCCTCACATACTTCATACTGATTACGCTCAAGTAGTTTGCGCAATGCAGTGCGAATAATGGTTTCATCTTCAACAATTAGAATCTTGCTCATAGCAGTTTATCGACTTGTTAGCACATGTGCAGTTGGTAACACTCGGGGGCTTGGTGGATGCCAAACGCTCCGAAAAGTTCATCGGCTATCCTACCTTAAATATCCACTAAAGAATCAACATGGCGTGGCAATTTCACGATGAATTGTGCGCCGCGTTTTCGCAGTGTATCGACGGGGCTGACGATATCCAATAGCCCGCCGTGATCTTCCACAATGCTGTATACCATCGCCAAACCAAGCCCGGTGCCTTCCCCCGGATCTTTGGTTGTGAAAAAGGGCTCAAGAATACGCTCAATCAAGTGCGGTGCAATACCGCTGCCTTCGTCGGTGACGGTGAATTCAATTGAGTATTCATCTTCACTGCTGTCTAGCATCACTTTCCCACCTTCCGGGCTGGCATCGCGCGCATTGGACAGTAAGTTAATAAATACCTGAATCATGCGCTGGCTGTCGCCGCCAATAATGGCATTTTTGGCGATGTTATTAATGAAGTGTACCTGTTGTTTATCTTTTTGCAGCGATAACAGATGAATAGCTTCGTTGGCGCAATCGAGCAACACTACGGCTTGGAATTGATTTTTGTCGGTTTGGCCTGTGTGCGAAAAGCCAACAAGCGACTGGACGATACGTGTTACTCGATCAGTTTGACTGAGGATTTGATTGGCAGTTTCCATCACTTCCGGGTTGTTGGATTCGTAACGCAAATTTTGCGCGAGGCAGGCAATGCCCGTAATTGGGTTGCCAATTTCGTGTGCAACGCCTGCTGCCAACCGCCCGACTGACGCAAGCCGTTCGCTGTGGACGAGCTCTTGTTCCAGCAATTGGGTTTCGGTTACGTCTTCCAGCATCATAACTTGGTCGAATACGCCGTCAGTAATCGGGCCTTCAATGGTCGCTTTATGGAGGCTGATCCAGTGCGGGCGGCCATCGAGTGATATTTCCTGACGAGAAAAATGCACATCGTTGCTGTTACTGAAATCGGTCAGCAGTGCACGCCAAGGTTCGGCGATATCTTCCAAATAAGAGCCGGTAACTTCCTCGCTTGGGATTACCGTGAGTTTTGCCATGGCACGATTCCACATCAAAATCTCGGTGTCAGGTCCTAATGAGCAGACTGCCATGGGCAGTTCTTGTAGGGTTTTGCGATGGTACAGGCGGAGGTTGTTAAGTTCTGCAGCCATACCTGTGAGGTGGTCCTGGTATTGCGATAAGCGGTTTTCGATCAAGTTGATATCGAGAGTGTCGCGCACTTCGGCCACTTTAAAGGGCAAATGCTTGTTCATGATTTCACTGGCAACGTGAATACCCATAAGGCTCGATAAGTTACCTTCCAGTTGATCACGCAGGCGGCGCAGTGCATAAGGGCGGCGTTCGTCGATGGTTAAGTCCAATTGTTTTAACGCGGTTTCAACTTCGCGGCTGGCGGTGACTTTGCCAAGAGGTTTCGCAAGGCGGTCTTTAAATTCAGCGGCAGAATGTACGTCCAATGCTTGGCGAACCGGGTGGCTGAGTTCGTCAGCGGCGCAAAGGTCTGAGCTGTATTGTTCATCTTCAGTTTGTTGTGTCAGCAAGGATACGGCGATAAAAATAGCGGTATTGAGGCCTAGCGATAACAAGGTAATGCTATTCCAATAATCAATCCCGATTGGAATGTAGAGTTCAAAATAAGGAATAAATAGTGAGTGAATTCCGGTGAGGATCGGCATTAATAATCCGATAAACCAAATTACCGTGCCTACCCACAAGCCTGCAATTACACCGCGACGATTTCCCGGGCTCCAAAATATAATGGCAAATGTGCAGGGCAGAAATTGCAGCGTTTCAATAAAAGTAGTGAACGCTAAATCGGTCAAGCTGTAGCGGTTGTTGAGAACCCAGTAAAACAAATAGCCGCCGAGAAAAATCGCGGCAATTAAGCAGCGTCTAATCCACAGTAATTGACGGTATAAATCTGTCCGCGCTGCCAAGCGAAGGCTGGGTAGTAACCAGTGGTTCATTACCATAGTTGTCAGCGCGAGAGTGATGATGATCATCGCGCCTGTTGCAGCAGATAAGCCGCCGATAAAAGCAAAGATCGTTAAGCTTGGTGAGTTAAATGCGATGGGAACGCCCAGTGTGAAATATTGTGCCGGTAACGGTACTTGTAATTCTGCACCAGCCCACAGAATCGGAAAAATAGGCAGCGACATTACCAATAAAAACAACGGGAATGCCCAAGTAACGGTACGTGAGTTACGCATCAATGGGTTTTCGGCTAATCCCAAGTGAAAGATGTGCGGCATGGTGACGGCGGTTGCGACAAACATCAGCAGCAAAGTATGTGCAGAGCCATCTTGAATAGGCGTATGCAATAACGAGAGATTTTCGGGGTGATCGGCGAGCCATTCATTCAGGCCATCCATACCATGAAAAACACCAAACAGTGCGGTTAATCCAACGGCAGAAAGGGCGCACACTTTTAGCAGCGATTCAAATGCCATCGCCGTGATTAGCCCACGATGTTGATCGCGGTTGGAGCCGAACAAAATTGTAAACAGTGCAAGAATGGCGCAATAGCACAGCGCCATTACGTCTTTAAAAGTGAGGCCGGTATCTTCAAAGGAAGTTGCAGTGCTGCCGTTGCTGCTTACGGTGAGGATGTGCATGGTGTCGGCAATCGCCTGAATTTGCATGGCCATGAGTGGCAATATGCCGAGCAGCATGCACAACGTAGTGAGCGCACCAACGGTATGGCTGTGGTAGCGAAATACCAGCAAATCCGCGAGAGAATGTACTTGATGTCGACGCGCCAATTCGGCAAGTGGTGCTAGTGCGATGGGCGCAAACAAAAACAAGGCGCCTGTTCCTAAATAATAAGCGAGTGCGCCATAACCAAATTGAAAAGCCAAATCCACCACACCATAAAACGCCCAGGTACTGGCAAAAATGCCGAGCGAAAAAATGTAAGTAACAGGGTGAGTGGTAATGCGTTCAGAAACCCAGCCTTTTTCGGTAATGTAAGCAATACCGAAGAGTAAAAGCAGGTAACTGATTCCAATCAGGGCAACTTGGCTTAAATCAAATGTCATAAATGCAATTTCTATTTGTTGTTATTTAATTGGCGGAATATCTAGTGCGTGTAGTTTGGTGTGTATCAATCTAATTTGTGTGGTTTTTTGCGGCTCATCTGGAAAATAAACGTCACTATCACCACTGCGATCCAGAAAATATAAGGGCGATACCAGACTCCATTGGGGCTGATAATCCACGTAAACAAGGATGGCGAAAATAAGTACGCGATAAGCAGCAACAAAATAATAAGGCGTTGATGGTGCATAATTTTTTGGCCGCGATAGAGTGGTGAACGTAATCTGTTCGTGATTTCACCTTAACGATAAGTAGTAAGGTGAGTTAGATAAATCTGCATCGTTAAAACACTTAGCTAAAACGCTACGCTAAATAGTAGCACTCAATCCTTTAATGTTGGTTAATTGCCAATGCTTTTTACCCCAATCCAGTAGTTCGGCTGGGCTTGCTGCAAAGAGTTCTTGCGGTGGATTTTGCCCCAAAAAAGCCAATGCACGCCAGAGATTTATACCGGCATCGGCAGAGTGTAATGCAGGAGCAAAATTTTGCTTACTTAATTTTTGGCCATTTGCATGGGCGGCAAGTGTAACGTGGCCAAATTGCGGTGCTGTTGCATGAAGCAATTGGTACAAGAAAATTTGCCGAGCAGTAACCTCGAGCAAATCGCTGCCGCGAATAATATGGGTAATCTGTTGCTCAATATCATCAACCACAACGGCAAGCTGATAAGCGAATAAGCCATCTTTACGTTTAAGAATTTGATCGCCAACGTCGGTACGTAAATTTTGTTGTTGCTTGCCTTGGATTAAATCATCAAATACTAGTATGTCGTTTTGTGATGTTTGGATTGGCAAATCATAAAGCTTTAGGCGCAGCGCATGAGGGTGATGAGTGTCTACGTTTCGAGTGCGGCAGCGGCCATTGTAAATGCCGCCCATTGCTGCCAAGTCTTGTCGCGTGCAATTACAGGGATAGATAAAACCTGCACGTTGTAACTGAGTTAAATAATTTTCGTAAAGCGCCAAGCGTTGGCTTTGGTAGGCGACAGTTCCATCCCAATATAAACCATGGTCTTCCAGGCTTTGCAAAATCGCGGCAGCGGCACCGGCTTGTTCTCGGGGAGGATCTAAATCCTCCATGCGAACCAACCATTTTCCCTGATGGTAATGGGCATCTAAATAACTCGCCAACGCGCTTACCAAAGAACCAAAGTGTAATGGGCCTGTGGGGGATGGCGCAAAACGGCCAATATACGTTGATTGGTTTAGCGAAGAAGGGGAATGGCTGGGGGTGTTGAGCATATGAATGTCCGGCGGGATTGCTCCCGCCGAAAGAATCGACAATTAACCGCCGATTTGTTTTTCTTTGATTTCTGCGAGCGTTTTACAGTCAACACAAAGGGTAGCAGTTGGGCGCGCTTCAAGGCGACGAATACCAATTTCTACGCCACAGGCGTTGCAGTAACCGTAATCATCATTTTCGATCAGCTCAAGAGTGCTGTCGATTTTTTTGATGAGTTTGCGTTCACGATCGCGAGTGCGTAATTCCAGGCTGAATTCTTCTTCCTGGCTTGCGCGGTCAGCAGGATCAGGAAAGTTGGCAGCTTCGTCTTTCATGTGGCTAACGGTGCGATCCACTTCTTCCATCAATTCAGAGCGCCAATTTAACAGCAGGCCTCTGAAATGCAGCTTGTGATTTTCATTCATGTACTCTTCACCTTTTTTCTCCTCATAAGGAGTGAAAGGACGGAGTGCAAACGTTTCAGTTGAAGGGGTTTTTTTCGCCATGTGTAGCGCCTCGCAGAGCTAAGTATCTCTTACAAAATGTATACAAAATTTGCCGTTCAGCTGAGTCAACCCAAGTCATTAGTATTCTTGGAGCGGTCTTGGTATTGCCTAGCTGTAAGAATTCGCTAAAGATTTTAAAAGGGAGGCAAACTACCAGATAATAAATAAGGGTGCTAGTAGTATTTTGCCTGTACTTTTAGTTAGACGGTTAATTTTAAGGGGTAAGCATTCTAAGGGGTAAGCATAGACCAAAAAAACGTACAATAAAGACTCAATATGAGGGTGCGGATATGTTGGTTAAATATCCCCTCACAGATTATAGTTTTTATGTAACCCTTACTTTTGCGCTCTTTTTATAAGCGCACGACAATCCGTATTCTGCACCTCACCTTTTTCAATAAACGGTAATAACGCCGCGAAGGGAGCCAACAAGCTACCAAGTACCACGGCCGCTGCACCTTTTTGCCCGGCTTTTTTTGTATCCAAGCCGATTGACGGTGTTTTAAGTTGACCTGATACGGTAATAGGAATCTGCGCTGAAAAAATGCTGGAGTCTTTCGGTTTCGCATCCAGTTTGGCATTGATTACTTCGCGTTTCATATTTATCCCGACATTTCCGACCAGAAGCGAGTCATTCGTATCCAGCACTACAATCTTAGAGGTTAGGATGCCATCTTTAACGTCAAAGTCTGTAACACCACAACGAATATCCGTCGATTTATCTTTGCCAAGAAAAAGCGGTAATGCTTGCGCAATATCTAGGTCAGATGCTTCTACAAGCAGAAGGCTGATTTTTCCGCCCGACATAATAATAGTGAGTTCACCATTACTGCTGGCAAGAACATCCGCTAATGATGCGCCGGTGCCAGAGAGATTTACTTTTCCGCCAAAAAAACCTTGCGTTGTTTTGGCAAAACGCGTGTTATCAAAAAATTGACCAAGACTTAATTTGTGCAAATTAAGATTCATCTTCATGGGGGGAATATCTTTCTTCGCATTTATTTCAATCGATCCATCAATCGATCCATCGGCTAAAACAACATTTAATGGATCAAGTTTTAAAAGCCCGTCTTGCAGATTAAAGCGCACTTCCATTCCTTTAAATGGCAAACTGGGAGCATTAATTTTTGCGGCTTTTAAGGTGACATCAAGATCAGTCGCGCGCAGGCGTTCAAGTTTTAACGGTACGTCTGGAATAAGTTTTGGGCTGGCTTTTTTTTCTGCGGCAGCTTGTTTTTGCTCAGGTGCTGCATTTTTCCCTGAAGGAGATAGCCCGATGAATCCTCCCAAATCGGCGCTGTCCAATACATTAGAAACCAGATTTGCTTTTAAAAATCCATGTTCTTTGCTGGTGTCGTAAGAAAGGTCGCCTGCGAGATCGCTGCCGCCAACGCTACCTTTGAAGTGGTTATAGCCCCAGACCCCGCCAGTTTTTGTTAATTGACCTTCTAGCGTGTAAGGTGGTGTTGGTGGTAATGGAATAGCGGTTAAATAGAAAAGGTCGGCCATGTTGTGGCCTGTAATATGCAATGATGCATTCACGCCCGTTAATTTTATCGGATCTTTAAATGTGCCGTTGACTAAAACTTCTGTCGGGCCCATTACCATTTTTACATTCAGTGGAAATTCTTTGGCTGAATCGCGTAGGGTTTCAAGTGATCCGCCCATTGCGTTAAGTTTAAATTTTTGTTTTTGCATGGTGCCAGAGCCAGAAATTTTAAAACCTTTTTCAAATTCTTTTTTGTTATTTTTATCGTCGTTTTTATCATTGTGATTACTTTTTTCATCACCACCCTCACCATTAAGTGAATCTAAATTAACATCCAGATGCAAACCTTTTACAGCGTCGCGATAAATAAGATTGCCTTCTTTTAGTTCTAGTTTTTGGATGATGGGAAAGTCATGACGGTTATCGGCAAGTGCGGCTTGGCTCGCCACGTTAGCTTTCGAAAGCGTAGGGAAATTCCAATTCATGTCATCAGCAGATTTTTTATCAAGAATGAGATAAGGTTTATTGATTATGATGTCGCCAAACTCCAATTTCCCCACTAAAAGCTTTAAGGGTTTAAAGGTAAAATCAAGCGCATCAATGGTCATCATGTTGGGTTCAGGATAGCCGGGTGCATTTCCTAAGCGAATTTTTTCAGCATGAACCGCTGTGTAAATCCAATGCCAATGAATTTTGAAGTCGCCATCAATTTTTAATTCACGGCCGATTTTTTCTCCACCTTTTGTTTCGGTTAACGATTTTATTAACGGTTCTGAAAAAAGGACGATAGCAATAATCGCAAGTAGAAAAATCACTACAATCGCGCTTAAGGCTGTTAAAATTTTGTGTTGGCGAATGCGTGAAAATGACATGTGGTCACCATAAACTATATACAGAGTGAGGTTTTATAGAATGCCGCAGAGGTTATGGTCGGTCTGTACGAAAGCGTACGTATCGTTTGCTGTATGTGTCTGTATGAGTGTTATATGAGTGCGGTAAGAATACTGTCTTGGTATTGTATGGCGATTATTTATTGTTGAGTTGAGATATTTAGAATTTATGGAAACATTTATTACAGCATTCTCTGTGTTGCTTTCCCCTGCGCAGCTGGTTCGACGTTACAAACGTTTTTTAGCAGATATTGTTTTGCCTAATGGCGAGATGACTACTGTGCATTGCCCCAATACGGGTTCGATGAAAAACTGCATTCAACCTGATAGCCCGTGTTGGTATTCAACTTCCAATAATCTTGCAAGAAAATATCCGTTTACGCTGGAGGTAGTCACTACGCCCAGTGGTCACTTGGCGGGGATCAATACATCGCGTGCTAATAGTTTGGTTGAGTGCGCTATCCGTAATGGCGTTATTGCAGAGTTGCAAGGTTACAGCTCGTTAAAGCGTGAAGTGGTTTATGGTAGTGAAAAATCGCGCATTGATTTTTTATTGGAGTGTGAAGGTCAGGATATATCGGAAGTGAAGCGTTGTTATGTTGAAGTTAAAAATGTCACGTTGATGGAGGCAGAAGGGCAAGGTTTATTTCCCGATGCGGTCAGTGAGCGCGGTACTAAACATTTGCGTGAATTAATGCAAATGGTAAAAGAAGGGCATCGCGCTGTGCTTTTATTTTGCGTACAACATACAGGTATCGAATGGGTGGAGCCTGCGGATCTTATTGATCCGCATTATGGAGAAACCTTGCGGCAAGCTGTTGCTGTGGGAGTAGAAGTGATTGCGTATCGTGCAGCAATTAATATTAAGGTGAGCGATATTTCTGTACAGAAAAAATTACCGGTTAAGATTAATTAATGGTTTTATTTTTTGGCCGCTCGCTGTCGCACTGCTTCAAATAAACACACACCTGTCGCCACAGAGACATTCAAGCTGCTTACTGTGCCGGCCATAGGAATATTGATTAAGTGGTCGCAACTTTCTTGTGTTAAACGGCGTAAGCCATCGCCTTCAGCGCCCATTAAAATACCTATGGGGCCAGTAAGTTTTGCTTGATACACAGATTCTTTTGCTTCGCCTGCCGCACCAAATAACCAAATACCTTCAGCTTGTAATTTCTGCAATGTGCGTGCGAGATTGGTAACAGGAACAAACGGTAAAACTTCCGCAGCACCGCAGGCGACTTTACGTGCGATTGACGTAAGGCCAACGGATTTATCTTTAGGAGCGATTACAGCATGTACACCTGCGGCTTCTGCGGTGCGCATGCAAGCGCCGAGATTATGTGGGTCAGTGACGCCATCTAAAATTAATAAGAAGGCAGGCTCGCTTAAGTTTTTCAGCATCGAAAATAAGAATGCTTCATCGTGTGTTTCGCCGGGTTCACAAATTGCGACTACGCCTTGATGGTTTTCGTCGGCGACAAGCTCGTCTAATTTATTGCGATTAACTATTTTGTACGGAATTTCATTACTTTGTGCGCTAGTAACAATTTTTGTTAAGCGTTGATCGTTGCGGCCTTGCACCATGTAAATTTCTTTAACACGTTGCGGCGCGCTTTTTAATAAGGCTTGCACAGAGTGTAAGCCAAATACGATTTCATCTTTCAAGGGTTTTACCTGCATTATCTAATCCGGCCTAGCGGCCGGATATTTTCAAGGTACGTCGTGGCTTTTCTATAGTGGCGTCATTTTTAATTAAGTCACTATCAGTGGTGTTGTGTTTTGCTGTGGTCTCGCAGGTTTCCAATTGTGGTTGCAATTGAGAGCCCAGTGCTCGTTTTTCATTAAGCAAATTATTGAGATATAACCAGCGTTTAATCCTTCTTGTCAGAGCGACCCAATACTTTTTTAACAGCTGCTTTCGCCGAAGCAAAGAAAGACGTTTTCGCTGTTGCTGTTTTTTCCTGAGGTGGTTTTGTTGCTGGCGTTGCCGCGCGTGAAACTTTTTGATTTTTATCGCCATAATGACTTTCACCACCTTTTTTGGTGTTAGTGGAATTTTTTGACGAGCCGGAGAATTTTTTAGATGCACCTTTGGCTTCACTTGCGGCAAAGGGTTTTTTGGCTGCCGGTTTTTGGCCGGCTGCTTTTTTAGGTGCAAATTTTGCTGAACCCGTTTTTTGGGCGTCTGGTTTTTTACCATCTCCTTTTCTGGTTGCTTTTGGTTTGACAGCTGATTTTGGAATGCGTACGGCGTTAGTGGATTCTAATTCAAAATCAATTTTACGATTTTCCAAATCCACGCGTACTACGCGCACCATTAACTCATCACCAAGGCCATAGACTTTGCGTGTACGTTCGCCTACCAAACGATGTTGCGCCGCTTCAAAGCGATAATAATCGTGCGGTAATGCAGTGATGTGAACTAAGCCATCTACATATAAATCATTCAGTTCTACAAATATGCCAAAGCCTGTAACCGCACTAATGTGGCCAGGATATACAGCGCCCACTTGATCGCGTAAATATTCGCATTTTAGCCAGCTCACTACATCGCGAGTCGCTTCGTCGGCGCGGCGTTCCGTGAGAGAACATTGTTCGCCAAATACCAACATGTCGCTTGGCGAGTAAGGATAAATGTTGCGCTGCGGAATCACATCTGCGCCTTCTACGCGGCGAACGTGAGTTGTTGGTGCATCATTGCGCACAACAGAGCGAATCGCGCGGTGAACTAATAAATCAGGGTAGCGGCGAATGGGCGACGTGAAATGTGTGTAAGCTTCATAGCCCAAACCAAAGTGCCCGCGATTTTCAACTTGATACATGGCTTGACGCAAACTGCGCAACATCACCGTTTGGATCATATTAGTATCGCTGCGATTTTGAATTGAACGCATAAGTTGTTGGTAATCAGCAGAAGTAGGTTCGCTACCACCGGCCAAACCTAAACCTAATTCGGCTAAAAATTCACGCAAGTTTGCGAGCTTTTGTTCTGTGGGGCCTTCATGCACACGATACAAACCAACCAAGTCGTGTTTTTCTAAAAATTTTGCAGAACAAACGTTCGCACACAACATACACTCTTCAATTAATTTGTGTGCATCGTTACGTTTTACTGGAATGATACGTTCAATTTTTCGCTCTTCATTAAATTGAATACGCGTTTCGACTGTTTCAAAATCAATCGCGCCACGTTCGTCACGCGCAATGCGCAAACATTTGTACAGCTCATGCAACAATTCTAATTGTGGTACAACCGATTTATATTCTTCACGCAATGCTGTGGCGGTGTCGCCTTCGCCTGTCAGAATTTCACCGACTTTGGTATAGGTTAAACGTGCGTGTGAATGCATCACGCCTTCGTAAAATTGATAACCGGTAATTTTGCCTTCATCACTAATTGTCATTTCGCAAACCATGCACAAACGATCTACGTGCGGGTTTAACGAACACAATCCATTGGATAATGCTTCCGGTAACATCGGTACAACATAGTCAGGGAAATACACTGAATTGCCGCGTGCACGCGCTTCCATATCGAGCGCGCTGTTTACTTGAACATAATGCGATACGTCGGCAATTGCGACGCATAAGCGCCAGCCACCGCGACGACGTTCGCATAATACTGCGTCATCAAAGTCGCGCGCATCTTCACCATCGATGGTAACAAACGGCAAATCGCGAACATCTACGCGATGGAGTTTATCGGCTTCCGCAACTTCGGTAGGTAATAGCGCTGCTTCAGCGATAACTTCTTGTGGCCACACGCAGGGAATGCCATGAGCTTGAATCGCCAATTCGATTTCCATGCCTGGCGCCATGTGGTCACCAAGTACTTGAACCACTTTGCCCATTGGCAAGCGGCTTTTGTCAGGCTGTTGCGTAATTTCTGCGATAACAATTTGGCCGTGTTCAGCGCCGCCGTAGGAACCGAAGGGGACCATGACATCTTGCGTGATGCGCGCATTTTCCGGGCGAACAAATTGCACGCCGTCTTCATTGTAAAAGCGTCCGGCGAGTTGCGTGGTGTTGTGTGACAGTACTTCGACAATCGCGCCTTCTTCTTTACCGCGGTATTGTTCGCCGGATAAACGCACTAATACTTCATCGCCATCAAACACTTTGCGCATTTGGCGATTGTGTAAATAAATATCTTCGCCGCCATCGGCGCGAATCACAAAACCGTAGCCATCGCGATGGCCTTGTACGCGGCCGCGGATCACATCGATTTTATCCAAACGCACATACGCATCGCGGCGGTTGCTGATTAGCTGACCATCGCGCGCCATCGCAATTAAGCGACGACGCAAGGCTTCTACTTGATCCTCGTCGCTTAACTTGAGCATTTCGCACATTTGCTCGTGAGTGACTGGCGCTTCAGCTTTGTCTAGCAACTCGAGAATATACTCACGGCTGGGAATCGGATTCTCGTATTTTTCTGCTTCGCGTTCAGCAAACGGGTCGCTATGGGGGGATTTGCGTTTGGTCAAGTGTGGAGTCCTGTAATGAAATAAGCAGCAATTATGCTGTTGTAGATTAACTAAAGCTAATTATAGGGTAGGTAGGGCGACAAACCCACAAATAAAAACAGTTTGCGCGTTGACAAGGCATAAGGTGCTATTTATAGTTCGCGGCCTTGGCGCATGCCGGGATTGCCCCAGTGGTGGAATGGTAGACACGCCAGCTTCAGGTGTTGGTGGCCGAAAGGCCGTGGAGGTTCAAGTCCTCTCTTGGGCACCAGATGACAAGTATTAGCAATACTTTTTAAAAACCCGCGTAATGGCGGGTTTTTTTATGTCTGTGATTTCTATTGGTTAGATAGTTGATGTGCCCAAAATAGAGTAAACATTCATATCCATTTTTAGAGTCTTTAATTGGCATTTAAATAATTTCTTTTATCGTTCGACGCTTAATTCTACTTATATTTCAACGCTATTTGAATGTAATGTCTTGTAAGAATAATCTAGCTCATTTGTGTATAACTTAAGCTATAGTTTTTAAGATAAATTTTCCTTCTGGGGACGTTTTTAGCTGTGCCCCCACACCATTTTGTTATCTCGCCATACGTTCCTGCATTGCAGGGATTCTATTTAATCATTGAGAGGACGTGAATCATGTTTGGTAGAAAATTAAAAGTTGACACTCAAGCTATGGCTCTGGAGGTGCAACTGCATAATGTAGAAAATGATATTAATGCTATTAAATCCAATATGGGTTTTATTGAGTTCACTCCTTTTGGAGAAATTCTGGATGCGAATGATTTATTTCTTTCTGTGATTGGTTTTCGGCGAGAAGAAGTTCAAGGTAAACATCATAGAATTTTATGTGAGCGGGATTATGCGAGCTCGCAAGAGTATGTGTCATTTTGGGAAAAGCTGCGAGCGGGAAAAACACAAAGTGGAACGTTTAAGCGAGTTGGTAAAGAGGGTCAAACCATTTGGCTTGAAGCAAGTTATTTTCCTGTGCTTGATGCTGGTAGCGTCGTCAAAGTGATAAAAATAGCGTCTGACATCACTGCAGCCAGAACTACTTTGCTTGATCGAAATGCTTTGTTTACTGCGCTTGATAAATCGTTGGCTGTTATTGAGTTTGATCCGTTGGGTAATATTCTGTCGGCAAATGAAAACTTTTTGAAAACGGTTAAGTATCAACTTTCTGATGTTGTCGGTAAGCATCATCGAATATTTTGTCCGGAATCTTTTTATCGTACTAATCCGAATTTTTGGGCTCAGCTCTCTGATGGTCATTTTCAATCTGGACAGTTTGAGCGAAAAGATGCCTTAGGAAATACCGTTTGGTTGGAGGCTACATACAACCCCATATATGATGACAAAGGAAAGGTATATAAAGTCATAAAATTTGCCAGCGATATTACCGAGCGTGTTACCACTGCCCATCATGCTGCGGAAACTGCTGCATCGACGTCTGAACAAACATCACAAATCACAACTAACGCAAGAAATTTATTAGAAGAAGCTATTGAAACCTCTACGCGTATTTCTTCGCAAATTAATAAAGCAACACAAGTTACACATCAATTAAATAATCAATCAGAAAGTATTACCGACATAGTATCGACTATTCGTGCTATTGCAGAGCAAACGAATCTGCTTGCCCTTAATGCTGCGATTGAAGCGGCTCGTGCAGGTGATCAAGGGCGTGGATTTGCTGTGGTGGCAGATGAGGTTCGGAAATTGGCGGGTAGAACCAGCGAAGCAACCTCTGAGATTGCCAAAGTGGTGAATGTTAATCATGAGCTGACGCAATCGATTCGTGAGCAAATAGAGCAGGTAAGTCATATTTCTGCACAAGGCCAAGAAAAAATATCGGAAGTCTCGGTAGGTATGAAAGAAATCGAACAGGGTGTGTCAAATTTTGCAACAACGGTTCATCAGTTGGCCGGTATTTAGTTTTCCATAATAGTAGATGCGTTTAGTCCAAAACATGAGGCTTTTTACGCTCTAGGTATTTCCTACCCCTTAATATCAAGGCTCAGCGCGTTATTGCGTTGCGTGAACCGCTATAACTTAAAAATACATATATAAAGATAAGTTTGCATTTTTATGGATATCTGCTAGTGCGGCACTGCTATCTCATTGGTTATAAAAAAACTTGTTTTTGAATAAAAAAATGTAAGCTTATTTGATTTCTTAAGTTGGCCTTAAGTTTGGTTTTATATAGTAAAGCTTGAAGATAGATATTTTTTTTCTGGAAACTATCAAGCTTATCTAAATACATCCTTTAGCATTGGGGTTTACGAATTATGAAAATCGCTCACAAATTAACATTGGCATTAATAATTCCTTTAGTGTTTTTATCATTAATTGGGGTTTTGGGGTTGTATTCAGTAAATAATCAAAATGCCAGCATTAAAACTATTTATGAAGATCGTGTTGTCCCTTTGCGAGATTTAAAAGTTATCGCTGATGCTTATGCGGTATCCTTGATTGATGCTGTTAATAAAACAAATGCCGGGTTGTTTCGTGCGGAGGATACATTGGTTGCACTAAATAAAGCGCAAAAGTTGATTGATGATACGTGGAATGCTTATCGCGCTACTTACTTAACCCCTGAAGAGAAAAAATTGGCCGATGAAGCTGATCAGCTATTTATAAATTTCCGCCCAACCGAAAACAAATTAATTGATTTCTTATCTACCAAGCAGGGGTATATTCCTGGTCAGCTTAATGATTTTGATGGTCCTCTTTATAAACAAGTAGATCCTATATCTGACAAAATTTCTGCATTGATTGAGCTACAGTTGGCGATTGTGAAGGCTGAGTATGAGCATTCTAACGCGCTATACAAAGAGGTAACTTGGATTAATTGGTTATCAATTATTGCTGCAGTTATTATTAGTCTTATAGCAGGGTTTTTAATTATAAGAAAGTTGATTGGTCAGCTGGGTGGTGAGCCTGACTATGCTGTAAATATTACTCGCGAAATTGCGCGCGGTAATCTTGCTATTAGCATTAACAATGCACCAGAAGGTAGCCTTATTAATGCCATGCAAAAAATGGCTAAAGAATTAACCGCAATTATTTCAGCCGTAAAAACGAGTAGTGAAACTATATTGGAGTCATCGTTAACGCTTGAACAAATGAGCTCAAAAACCATTGCTGAGTTGGGCGATCAGCAACAAGAAACAGAGCTTGTTGCTTCTGCAATGAATGAAATGTCAGCCACAGTAATGGAAGTTGCACGCAACGCTCAAGGCGCGTCACAGTCAACATTAAATGCTGATGCGGAAGTTGCGGATGGAAATATTCTTGTGAATGATGCAATTCATGCAATACATGGTTTGTCAAAAGAAGTAGAAGATACATCTACCGCGATCACATTGCTTGCTAATGAAAGTTTGGAAATTACAAAAGTGTTAGAAGTTATTCGTAATATTGCTAGCCAAACAAACTTGTTAGCGCTAAATGCAGCTATTGAGGCTGCTCGAGCTGGCGAACAGGGGCGTGGTTTTGCGGTAGTAGCTGATGAGGTGCGTACACTTGCGGGTCGTACTCAAGCATCGACAGAAAATATTCAAAATATGATTTCACGTTTGCAGAGTGGTGTAGAGAATGCAGTTACCACTATGGAAAGAAGTCGCACGCAAGCTCGTCATACCGTAGATCTTGCTGGAAAAACTCAAGTTGCATTGGCTAGTATCAAATCATCTATTACACAAATTAGCGATGTGAATATGCAAATCGCAACGGCAACGGAAGAGCAAACCATGGTTTCGGAAGAGATACATCGTAACGTTGTTAACATAAGTAAAGTGACAGATCTTACTGTAGGCACTGTTAAAAATGTAAAAGTATGTAGCCAAGCCTTGGTGGGCACATCTGAAATGTTGCATGAGCAAATTAAGCACTTTATTCTTGCTGAAGAAAGCAGTAATAGAAAAGTTACTGTTGGCGCGCAGGCTTCTGAGAAAAAATCTAATTCAATGTTTTCGGGAGCGGCTGACGCTCTAAAGGGGCAGGCAAATAATTTTTCTGCGAATGTAAATTAAAAACCTACTGTGAAATTAATAAAAGCATGATGCATTGAATGGTTAGTCGTATTTGTTTTATTTGTGTCTATGCATAAATATTTTTACAGGAGTTTTTGTAATGCTTAAGAATAAAACAATTTTACTTTCAGGTGCTTGCGGCAGTGTTGGTTCGGCCATTGCTTCTTTGTTAGCAAAGCGCGGTGCTCGTTTAATATTGCTGGAATCATCTAGTGAATTATCAATAACATTGACTCAAGAGTTAACTAAGCTGAAGGCAGAGTATTTTGTATTGTTGGCAGATATAGCAACGCATCTTGGGCGTGAAACAATAAGGACTGCTTTGTTAGCACTAAAGCAGCCCTTGGATGCTATAGTTAATTGCGCTGACGCTAACTTATTCGCTTTTCTTGCTGATAGCGATGTTAAAAATATTGAAGAGTTAATGTCTATTAATGTAATGCAGCCCATCTTGTTGACGAAGATAAGCTTACCTTTTCTAAATCCTAAAAGTGGCAGAATCGTTAATATCGGTTCAACTTGTGGAAGTGTAGGTTTTCCTGGGGGTAGCGCATATTGTGCAAGTAAATTTGCTTTGCACGGTTTTACTGAAGCATTGCGCCGCGAGTTGAGTGATAGCGATTTGCAGGTGGGATATCTTGCGGTACGAACGATGCAAACTTATGTGGCGCCTGCCACTAACGGCAGCACGAGTAATGAATTACATTCTGCCATGCAGAAATCTAATCTCGTGGCTATTCGCCTTGAAAAGATGTTAACCGAAAAGCATCTCGGTAATTATATTGTTGGTTGGAAAGAACGTGTGCTGTCTCGCATGAATAGCTTATTTCCATGGATTATCGATATTAAGCTGCGCGAAAGATTGCCAATAATTCGTCGTAATCTTGAATATATAATGCCAAAAACGATTTGTAGATAACAGCTAGCGATTGAGTGTGTGATATATGAAAATTCTTTTAGTTGAGGATGATGCATTTCTGGCGGATGGCATGATAATCATGCTTAAGCAGGAAGGTTTTGCTGTGAATTGGCTATCAACGGGTCACGCAGCATGTAGTCAATTACAAATGGAGCCGCCAGATATCGTAATATTGGATTTAGGATTGCCAGACATGGATGGTATGTCGGTACTTAAGTTTATTAAACAAAAAAAAATACCTACACAAGTGCTAATACTGAGTGCTCGCGATGAAATTGATTCAAAAGTTAATGGTTTGGATTGTGGTGCGGAAGATTATTTAACTAAGCCCGTTGTGCGCGATGAATTGTTGGCGCGTTTACGTGTGCTGGAGCGCCGTCTGGGAAATGCGTCGACATCAGTAATTAATGTTGGGGGCTTAACTATGGATACCAGGCATCATAAAGTGCTATTGGATGGTGAACCATTAATATTGTCGCGTCGTGAATATATGTTATTAAAAGCATTGGTAGAGCATGTGGGTGTAATTCAGACTAAGGAGGCGCTCGAAGCAAAACTGTATACCTCGGGAGATGAGGTTGCCAGTAATACTGTTGAAGTGCATATTCATAACTTACGAAAAAAATTGCCGGATAATTTTATTCGTACCATGCGCGGCATCGGCTATATGGTTGCTCAATTGTGAAATCGATGCGCCTTTTTTTGATGGGCGCATTTCTGGCCATTTTTGTGTTGGCTGGCATTGTTAGCGGTGTATGTGGTTATTTCAATAGTGTGAATGAGGTAGAGCGTTTATCTGATCAATATTTGTTGCAGCAGTTGGATCTTCTCAATACTATATTTCCGGGCTCATTAAATCAGTCTGACGGCAATAAAAAAATACAGAGCATCATTGCTAAAAATAATAAACCCTCCTTTGTAGAGTTTCAATGGCTAACCAGAGATGGGCAATTGCTGGCAAAATCTGCAGGTATGCCTGAGCAAGTTATAGCGCCATTGAAAGAAGGTTTTGTATATCGTTCTTTTAATCATTATCGCTGGCGTGTATTGATTGCACCAAGTGAGGATAACACTACGTGGTTTGTGGTTGCTCAGAACAATGAGCAGCATCTTAGTGTGTTGAAATCCATTGCTTGGAAAATGATTTACCCCATGTTTTTTATTCTGCCTGTTGTAATGGTTGTTATGTGGTTGGTTATCTCATTTGTTTTTAGGCCGCTGACTAACTTTTCTCGCGAATTACTCTCGCGAGACGAAAAAAACGTAACCCCAATAGTGCAGCAAGGTTTGCCGGTAGAATTGAATTCGTTAGTGCAATCAATTAATCATTTTTTGCAGTGCTTAGAAATATCTCATGTTACAAGCCGCCGTTTTTTTTCTGATGCTGCTCATGAGCTGAGAACCCCTATTGCTGCGTTAGAAATTCATGGTGAAAACTTATTACATGATGAGCAGTCTGCACCGCAATCTGCAGTAAAAATTTGTTCAGGCATTCAGCGGGTAGCTTATCTTGTTGAACAAATTATGATGTTAAATAGAATGGCGCCTGATAATTTTATTGGACATTTTAAGCCAGTCAATTTAACGCAGTTGGCCAAAAAAATTATTGTTGAGCATAGTGAAGCGCTAGAATCCAAGCAGCATCAAATTGAATTTAATGGCGATGAATCCTGGGTTCTTGGTGACCCCCTTGCTCTTGAAGCATTAGTTGATAATCTTTTGAGTAATGCTATTCAGTACACGCCATCATCAGGGCAGATATGCATCAATACCTGGTTGCGAGGAAGGGACGTGGTGTTGGAAGTTATGGATAATGGGCCTGGAATTCCTGAAGATGAATATAAGAAAGTATTTCAACGTTTTTATCGTATAGGTGGAGATCAGCATGATTCGCAAACATTGGGTTGCGGTATAGGTTTATCAATTGTTGAAGAGGTGGTAAATCTACATGGTGCGGTTATTAATATGACGCAATCGCGCTTTGGTCACGGATTATTAGCAATGATTACTTTTGTCGCTATACCTTCTCCAGATTTGAAGCATAAGGATTCACTAGTCAATGTGGCCGTATCTTTATAGTAGTGTTAGGGTTTGATTTGTAATGGTTGAATGCGTGGTAGCATGTAAAAACCCACAACCACAAAAACTAAAAATCCTCGATACGCAAATATCGAGGATTTTTAGTTTTTGTTGGAAGTGGTGAATAATATTAAAAGCGCACACCTAATCCAAGAGCAGCCCCAGCAGTTTCATGGCTGCCAGTGAATACGGATAAATCGAGCACATTAAAAAATCCTAATCCTACAGAATAAGTATTTTCAAGAGTATCTTCCATATCTCGTGCTAGACCTGCACGTATATGTAAGAAGCTAATAGGATGCAAATCAACACCTGCGCGTAACATTTTGGTGTCGCCACTCAAACCGAATGCTGGAGTAGCGTTTAAATCTAGCGATGCTTCAGCGGTTAGCCAGTCTTTGGTGTAGCCTACTGCAGCAGTAGTTTTTGGTTTGAGTTCAAATTTTTCAGTGGTGATAGTTTTGAAATCTTTGCTAATAACATCACTTATTGCAAGCGCGTAATGTAAGTCACCTTTAATGTAAGTCACACCAGCATCTAAGCTAGTTGCGCTACTTTCTTTGGTGAAAGTGTCAGAGTCAATATCATTCTCATCGAAGCTGGAGACGGTTGCAGTGTAGATGATTGTTTTTACGGTAACTCTTTTGGGTGTAACGCCAACAAGAATTTTTTCATTTTCGTTATCGACGATAGCTTTGGCAAAAGAAATACCAATATCTTTTACAAGGGCGCCTCTACCTGTTACTGACGATTGCAGGTCTTCTGGATCAAAAGGTGAATTATTGGCTACGGCATTATCAATCAACGTATAGTCACCTGAATCTACCGTTGTATGAACACCAACAGTTCCAGTCGCTTTAGCAACAAGTGCTATGGAGATGGTTTCAGTGGGAACAGCAACTACCAAACTACTACCAACGAGTGCATGTACAGTTTTGTCATCAACTTTTTGCAGATGGCCTTTTAGGGTGTCTGCGATACTAGGGTCAAGATCTTGAATATCCAGATCACTCAAGTAATCGGTATAGTCCACTAAATCGTCCATAGAATCGATCAGCTTATCTTTATCTGACCCTAATGCCCCTACATTAAATACAAAGGCGAAGTCATCATCTTTGCCGTGAGCTGCGCCAAGGCTGGGGTTGAGTAATACGCCATCACTATATTCACTGGTAGCATAACCGGCACCCGACATACCACTTAAGCGACCATTGTATAATTCCGATGCAATTGTTGAGCTGCATAAGCTGATAAGTGAAAGACTAAGAAGTGTTTTTTTCATGAGCTATATCCTTGATTTGATAGGTATTGATTATTAAATAAATGCAGAGCATTGCTAGGTAAATCAAAGCTTAGGCAAGAAGCCGCATAGGTAAAAGACGATTTCCTTATTAGAAATAAGGTATTGTCATAATTTGGTTGTAAGGCGTGTGCAGATTTTTGGCGTGATTATCATGCTCAATAATTTGTGGTGTAGTTATTGCCTTAGTGTAGTTAAGGCTTATAAAAATCATCTTAAAGCTTGAGTTTCGACGTGTGCGCACTATCAATGCACATTAAAATTTAGTGGCGCACACTTATATGACATTCGTTTGCACTATTAATGACTTTGTTTACTGAAATGCTGGAAGGATTATTGTTATGGCAATACGCGTGGCCATTCATCATCAAACTGAATACACCTTTGATCGTCTCACACAAGTGTATCCCCATGTACTGCGCTTACGTCCTGCGCCTCACAGTCGCACTAAAATTCACAGTTATTCAATGAAGGTTGAGCCTGAAAATCATTTTATAAATTGGCAGCAAGATCCCTTTGGTAACTTTCAGGCACGTTTGGTGTTTCCTGAAAAATGCACCACCTTAAAATTTACGGTTGAAGTCATTGCTGATATGACGTCAATCAATCCTTTTGATTTTTTTGTGGAGGAATATGCCGAGCATGTTCCTTTTGTATATGACGAGCAATTAGCACGCGAGTTATCTCCCTATCTTGAAGTCAAAGAGGGTGGCGAACTTTTACTTAAATTCGTTGAGGGTATTGAAAAAACCTTTGAAGAAAAAGAAAAAAATAAAACACCGTGGCCAGTAAACGATTTTTTAGTGTATATAAATCAAGTAGTACAGCAGGCGATTGGTTATGGCGTCCGGCTTGAACCAGGAATCCAGCTGTGCGAAGAAACGCTTACCTTAGCAAAAGGTTCTTGTCGCGATACTGCGTGGTTATTAGTTCAAGTTTTTAGGCATCTCGGTTACGCCGCACGTTTTGCCTCCGGCTATTTAGTGCAACTTACGTCTGATGTTAAAGCGCTCGATGGACCCAGTGGCCCTGAAAAAGATTTCACTGATTTACATGCGTGGACAGAAGTATTTATTCCGGGCGCTGGTTGGATTGGGCTTGATCCAACCTCTGGCTTGTTAACCACCGAAGGTCACATTCCACTCGCTTGCACACCAGACCCTATTTCAGCCGCACCTATTACTGGTGCAACCAGTAAGTGTGAAGTTGAATTCTCTTACAGGAACGAAGTATTTCGCGTGCTTGAAGATCCACGCGTAACCAAACCTTACACCGAGGAACAATGGGCAACTATTAATGCATTAGGCGCTGCGGTTGATAAACAATTAATAGAGCAGGATGTGCGACTCACTACTGGTGGTGAGCCAACATTTGTTTCTATTGATGATATGGAGTCGGAGCAATGGAACACCGGTGCACTAGGCGCTGATAAATTAAGTTTGGCAAAAGATTTATTGTTGCGTATGCGCAAAACCTTTGCCCCTTTTGGCTTGTTGCATTACGGTCAAGGCAAGTGGTATCCCGGTGAAGAAGTACCGCGTTGGGCATTGGGTTGTTTTTGGCGAACTGATGGGCAACCTTTGTGGCGCGATGAAAAATTTCTTGCCCGCGTTGATAAAAACTATGGCTATAACCACGTCAGTGCAAAAAAGTTTGCGCAGGCATTGTGTGAAAAAATCAAAGTTTATCCAGGGCATTTAATTCCTGCATTTGAAGATACTTTGTATTACATGTGGGCTGAACAAAAATTACCAGCCAACATAGATCCGTTAAAAGCTGACTTAAAAGATGATTTGGAACGCAGGCGCATTGCCGCCGTTTTATCGCGTGGCTTGAATGTAGAAAGTGGTTATGTGTTGCCACTGGAATGGAATTATGTGCGCAATAGCTGGCACTCAGGTGGCTGGAAAATGCGTACCGGCCAACTTATGCTAATTCCAGGTGATTCGCCATTGGGCTTGCGTTTGCCACTTAATTCGCTCGAAGTTCCGGTTCATGACTACGAACAATTTCAACCTGAAAGCGATCAGCTCACTGAGTTGCCACCACTTGCAGCCACAGGAGAGAGTTTAGCAAAAGCGAGCGCAGCTGCATCTTCACCTGAGGCAAAAAAACGTCCTTATAGTGAACCTGGTTATGTAATTCGTACGGCGTTGTGTTTTGAAGCACGCGGTGGTTGCTTACATTTATTTATGCCACCACTCACACATCTTGAACATTACATTGCCTTGGTCGAATCGATAGAAGATGTTGCAACAGCATTAAAAATGCCGGTAGTGTTGGAAGGTTATGAGCCACCAAAAGATTATCGTTTGAAAAAGTTTTTAATTACACCGGATCCGGGTGTAATTGAAGTGAATATTCATCCGGTAGAAAGCTGGTCTGATTTGGTTCACAACACTGAAGCTCTTTATGAAGACGCTCGTCAGTGTCGTTTGGCCACTGAAAAATTTATGCTTGATGGTCGTCACTCCGGAACCGGTGGTGGAAATCATGTCACCTTTGGCGGTTCAAAACCGGAAAATAGTCCGTTCTTGCGTCGCCCTGATTTGTTGCGCAGCCTTGTCACTTTTTGGCAGCACCATCCTGGGCTTTCTTATTTGTTTTCAGGTTTATTTGTAGGGCCTACCAGCCAATCACCGCGTGTCGATGAAGGCCGCGATGAAATGTTATATGAATTAGAAATTGCGTTTAAAGAAATGCCGGATGGTATTGTTGATCAGCCTTGGTTAGTTGATAGATTAATGCGCAATTTATTAATTGATATTACCGGCAATACACATCGTTCTGAGTTTTGTATCGACAAGCTTTATTCGCCCGGCTCTGCGAGTGGCCGTCAAGGTATTCTTGAATTTCGCGGATTCGAAATGCCACCGCATGCGCAAATGTCGTTAGTGCAAGTGTTGTTACTGCGTTCTTTAATTAGTCGTTTTTGGAAAGAACCCTATCGAGCGCCTTTGGTACGATGGGGAACGTTGCTGCATGATAAATTTATGTTGCCACATTATGTGTGGGAAGATTTGCGTGATGTGGTGCAAGATCTTAATGATCACGGTTATCCCTTCCAGTTGGAATGGCTTGCTGCGTTTGAAGAATTCCGTTTCCCACATTATGGTCGTGTACAGCTTGGCGATATTGAAATTGAATTGCGTTGGGCGATTGAACCATGGAATGTTCTCGGTGAAGAAATTTCAAGTTTTGGCACGTCGCGTTATGTCGACTCATCGCTTGAACGTTTACAAGTAAAAGTGACTGGATTAACGCCGGGGCGTTATGTGTTGGCTTGTAATGAAAGGCGTGTGTGTTTGAAACCTACAGGCAAGCAAGGAGAGTTTGTTGGCGGTATTCGCTATCGCGCTTGGCAGCCGCCATCAGCACTGCATCCGACAATTGGTGTTCATTCGCCATTGGTGTTTGACTTAATTGATACGTGGAATGGCAAAAGTATTGGTGGTTGTACCTATCATGTTAGCCATCCTGGTGGGCGCAGTTATGAACATTTCCCAGTGAATGCCAATGAAGCAGAGTCGCGCCGCGGCAATCGCTTCTTTGACTTTAACTACACACCGGGCCCACTACCGGTTTCGCCTGCAGGAGCTATTTTGCGTGAGTTTTTTGAGAATACTCATATGCCTCGCCCTATGGCACCACCGCCGGAAGAGCCTGCCGATGAGTATCCTTATACGCTAGACTTAAGGAGGTAGTCCTCGCCATTAAGATATTTGCTCTGGATTCTGTATGTATCGACGCCATTAACGTGCAATAAATAAGCATTGCGAGGTCGATATGTGCAGGTGTCGCGGTTTAGGTTGTCATCTTAAAGCCTGAATGCTCAAAACTAGGTACAATCAAAAAATAGTTAAAAACAATTTTTGATGTCAATGCTAAAGCCGATCACTATGAATCTGTTTTCTTCGCAATCGCAATCGCAATCTCAGCCTCAAGATGATGCGAGCCATTTTGATTACCCGTCACCGCTCAGCGGTGTGGATGAGGCCTATGCGGCAGATGGAGAGATTCGTACACACTGGGAATATTTGCTAAACAGTTTGCATAGCCTTGGTGTCGATGCGATTGAAGAGCGGCAAAAAAAGGTTCGCCGCATATTGCGTGATGATGGCGCGACCTACAAAATTTATGACGAGCCAGATGCAAATCAAACCTGGCAACTTGATCCCATCCCATTATTAATTAGCAGCGAAGAGTGGAGCGTTACTGAGTCTGCATTGATCGAGCGCGCTGAATTATTTAATTTGTTGCTGCAAGATATTTATGGCGAACGAAAGTTAGTCAAGCAAGGAATAATTCCACCAGAGTTATTATTTTCGCATGCCGGTTTTTTGCGGCCTTGTAATCAGGTAAAACTTCCCGGCAATCATCAGGTTATTTTGCATGGCGTAGATCTAGTGCGTGGCTCTGATGGTCTGATGAAAGTGATGGCTGATCGCACTCAAGCACCTTCAGGTGCTGGTTATGCACTTGAAAATCGCACCGTGATGAATCGCGTATTCCCCAGTTTATTTCGCGATAGCCATGTGCATCGCCTTTCATTATTTTTTACGCGTCTCCGTCAAAAGCTTCATGAATTAAATCCTAACGGCGGTATAGCCCGCATTGTTGTATTAACGCCCGGTGCGTATAACGAAACCTATTTTGAACACGCGTACCTCGCTAATTATTTGGGCTTTCAATTAGTGCAAGGTAGCGATTTGTCTGTACGTAATGGTTACGTATGGATGAAAGCGTTGGATGGATTAAAACGTGTTGACGTTATTTTGCGCCGTGTGGATGATATTTATTGTGATCCTGTGGAGTTAAAAGGCGATTCACATTTAGGTGTGCCGGGGCTATTAGAAGTTGCGCGTATGGGTAATGTTGCGATTGCCAATCCATTGGGTTCAAGTGTGTTAGAGAATCCGGCACTTTTGCGTTATTTACCGAAAATTTCCCAAGTATTATTGGGGCGTGAATTGCGAATGCCATCGGTAAAAACCTGGTGGTGTGGTGATGCTACAGATTTAGAATACGTGTGCGCCAATTTAAGAACCTTATTAATTAAACCGACTTATCGTAAGCCTGGCTTGTATGAGGTTTATGGTGCCGAGCTTGATGATAATAAACTTCAGGCTTGGCAAAATCGCATTCGTAAAAATCCCTATCAATATGTTGCGCAAGAGTTTATTCCCAGTGCGCAAACTCCCACATGGCACGAAGGAAAAATTCAACCACGTGCATCTATTCTGCGTACTTTTGCGGTTGCGAGCGAAACTTCATATGCTGTGCTGCCGGGAGGTTTGACGCGCGTTAATTTGGAGCCCGATAAAAAAATCATTTCTAACCAGCGCGGTTCTGTTTCAAAAGATACGTGGGTACTTGCTTCCGAACCTGAAAAACAATTGACGTTGCGCACAACAGAGCCACAATCAACGCAAGAAAGTTCCAGTGAATTACCTAGCCGTGTTGTTGAAAATTTATTTTGGATGGGTCGCTATGCAGAGCGTGCAGAATCAGCTTTGCGTTTGCTGCGCACTGTATTTATTCAACTGAATAAAACAGAAGTGTTGCCTGATGTTATTTGCCGAACATTATTAAGCGCAACCACTCACGTAACATCTACTTATCCTGGCTTTGCAAATCAAAATGAAGAATTGCTAAGTAATCCTGAGCCGGAAATGATTTCAATTATTGTTGATCAGCATCGCATGGGTAGTGTGGCTAATAATTTAATCGCCATGATTAAATCTGCAGAGCAAGTTAAGGAACAATTGTCCAGTGATACGCAACGCGTCATCAATAATATTGGCGATGAGCTGGATGAGTTAAAAATTACGTTAAAACCTGGCGGACTTTCTGCTCCAGAAGAGGCGCTTGCTCGTTTAGTTACAACGCTGCTTGCGTTGGCGGGGCTGATTAATGAAAGTATGATTCGCGGCAATGGCTGGCACTTTATGGAAATGGGCCGACGCATTGAGCGCGCCTTACAAATTATTACCTGTTTGCGATCATTGCTTACGCCGGTCTTTGATGATTTCGAGCAAGAAGTATTAATTGAATCTGCATTGTTGTGCGGCGAAGCATTAATTCCTTATCGTCGTCGTTATCAAAATGGAATTAATATTGAGCATGGTTTAGAAATGATAATGCTCAATGCTAATAATCCTCGTTCGCTTATTTATCAATTAGAAGAATTAGAAAGGCATTTTTCTGATTTGCCGGGCTACAAAGAAAAATTAACAGAAGAGTGTAAGCTTTTGCTGGAGGCGACAACGACGTTAAAATTGTGTGATATTAAAGATTTGGCTGCTAGTGAAGGCCATCTTCGCCAAGACTTGGACCAAATTCTTGCACGGATACAATATTTAGTTGTGAGCTCAGGAAAAGCCATTAGCCAACGTTACTTTGATCATGCGCAAGGCCCGCAATTGCTAGTGAAGAATACTGAGTGGCAGGATCAGCTATGAAATATACGGTGTGTCACATTACCTATTATAAGTATGCGCTGTCAGTGAGTAATTGTTATAACTTGGCGTTTGTTGTGCCGCGTAACACTGATACTCAGCATGTAGAATCGGTGGATATAAAATTGTCCCCCGTTGCGACATCCTGCAACACGCGCACAGATTATTTTGATAATCAGTATTTGCAATTTTCAATAGAAAAAGATCACACAGAATTAGAGCTAAGCGTCACGAGCACTATTGTTGTTGATGACAAAATCACCAATAGTAATTTGGATTTTGGTACACCTTGTACGTATGTAAAATATTTATTGCAACATAGACATGATACTGAAACTTTAAATGCGCGTGAATTTATGCTGGATTCTCCTATGGTTCAGCAGCATCCAGATCTGGCAGATTATGCCGCATCTTCTTTTGCGGGCGATCGTCCATTTTTGTCGGCAGTCATGGAATTAACGCAAAGAATATTTCATGATTTTACCTATGATCCACAATTTTCTGATGTCGCTACACCCTTGGCGGATGTGCTAAAACACAGGCGTGGTGTGTGTCAGGATTTCGCGCATTTAGCGATAGGTTGTTTGCGCTCATTAGGTTATCCCGCGCGTTATGTCAGCGGTTATCTTGAAACATTACCTCCGCCAGGCCAACAAAAATTAGTCGGTATTGATGCTACTCATGCGTGGTTTTCTGTTTACTCACCCGGTGAAGGTTGGTACGAGTTTGATCCTACTAATAATAAAATTACTGGCGAGCAATATATTACCACCGCATGGGGTAGGGATTACTCAGATGTAACACCGCTTAAAGGTGTGATCTTCGGTGGTGGCCATTCACCGCAATTACATGTGTCGGTGGATGTGCAGCGCGTTGAAGAATAGTTTCTCCTTTCCTAAAGCCACAAGAAAATATTGACTGGCAATGTCATCCTGTTTCGTCAAATTCCACAATTATATATTTCTAAATTATTAGGTTGTTGTGTGTTATTTATTACGTTAATAAATAATCATGCTTAATACTATCGCGTAATTCTACAAAAAAATATTATGTCTATTTAACGCTAGGAAAATTAATCTGCTGGTTATATAGTCGACACTTCTGCAGTTCCCTGTTTTACAGAGTTAGCCATTTTTATATGGCTTCGCTTTACATCGTGTTTATATAATTTTTTCAAAATTTATTTCATTGGAGGAAATATGCCATCTATTTGTCTTGCCTGCGGTCAAACTTTCCAACATCTTTATATGTGGTGCCCAGAGTGTCAAGGTATGTGTAAAAGCTCTGCAAATTATGGGCTTAAGGAAATGTTATCTGATGCGCCCTATGTGAGGGATGAAAAAAGACCACAACAATTTTATCAGGGTACTCAGAGTGGGAAGTACCACACTAAAAAAGATCCTAATGGTCCGACACAAGCTATAGTGCTTGGCCAAAAAAGAGGAGGGCAACCGCGTAAAGCTGAGGTTAAAACGCAACGACAAGCTGAAACACTCGCACGTCATGTTTCGAGGCTTAATAGTGGTGAGGGCAAGGTTATAGCGACTTATACAACATCACAAAAAGTATTGGTTAAAATATACATGTTAGATTCTTCAAGCTCGATGGGTGCACCAAGTTTTTATGGAATCAAAGAGGATGGTGTGACATTTCCCATTCATCCTGCAAATGAAAATATTCCAGAAATTTATCGTGCGGATAGCTCAGATTATGCTTCTGATTCAGATGATGATAACTATTGATAAGCTGATTTTTTAATTATGTATTATATTGAAATAATACGTACATATTAATTTAATGGAGTCTTGAAATGGAAATTTCTCTTGAAAAAATATCTAAACTTATTTCATTGCTATCTCTCATTATTGCCGTAATAGCTGCTGGTTACGCACTACCGCTTGATAAAAAAATTAAAGCCTTGGATGCGGAAACCAAACGGTTAGAGAATGCGCGAATAGCTCAGGATCTAGAACTTAAAAAACTAGAAACTGCAAGGCAATTAAGCCTTCAGTTGTATGGTGAAGTGAAAGATGTATTGCGCAGCAAAGATCATTCGATGAAAGAAGAGGAGGCTGTGAGAGTTTTGGTTGACTCGCTGGCGGATGACCCCTTTAGGTGGAAATTACTTCAGGCACTTGCCGCCGGTGCGAATGATCCAGAGGTAAAAGAAAAGGCTGAAGTGACTGCTAATTTTTTTAAAGACGAAGAACAAGTTCCTGTTGTTACTGCTAACTCTCCGCCGCCTATTGCCGCACCTGCTAAAACAGAAAATCCTTACGGTAGTATTAAAATTGATTGGTTTTATTGTAGTAGTGAGCAAGAGCCTTCGATTAAAGCAGCAATGGCTTTAAAAACAAATGCTATTACTGGCAGGTGGCGCCCACGGTTGCTGCCTGTCGAGATTAATTCAAGGCCGGGTTACAACGTACATGACAATATTATTAGATTTAATGCAGACGAAAGGCGAGCTGCTGAAGGGCTGAAGGCGGATTTGATGAATAAATTAAATATGAATATCCAGCTACAGGAAATACAGTATCCAACCGCAAATTATATAAGCGTATTTTTTTGTGGGAGTTAGCCCCATGTATTTATTACATATTAATCTCCGCTAGTTAACCATCCTCAATGAAATTTTCCACATGATTACTTAATGCTCGTATTCATTGCATAAAATAGATTGCTCGAAATTTTTGCTTTTATATTCTGCTAGGTTTTTCTCTGTTAGGTTATGTAATTGTTTCTTACATCTTTTGTCGATTATTATTAATCATCGTTTTTAATGCATACTTTTATTGAAAATTGTAATTAATAGAAAGCAATTATATTAAGAATTATTATAGTGTGCGTTAAGTATTTTTAGAAAAAATTCGCTGCGCAAGCTGTTATTAGTAATATCAAGTCACCCTAAACAACATTAAGTCATCAAAAGTAATATTTTGTTTTCTGTATTGATCATGAAAATTTAATATATTGGCGACAATGAGCTATGGTTATTAAATATTAATTTTGGAGCGGAGATTTTTTTATGGCATCTATAAAAGCTTTTCTGCGACAGAAAATATTTTTTTATGCGTATGGGTTTTTATTTCCACTTTCTGCCTTTGCATCTGGTAATTATTTAGATCTCACGCTTGAACAGTTGTTAGATATTCCTGTGATCAGTGTTTCCAAAAAAATGGAAATGGTTGCTGACGCGCCAGCCGCGGTGTATGTCATTACGAGTGAAGATATTATCCGATCCGGCGTCACTACTATTCCAGATGCATTGCGAATGGCGCCAGGCGTGGATGTTGCGCGATCTGATTCCAATAGTTGGGCTATCAGTATTCGAGGTTTTAACAGCACACTCGCGAATAAACTTTTAGTATTGATTGATGGCCGTACTGTTTATAACCCAGTGTTCGGTGGTGCGCTTTGGGAAGCGCATGATTTGATGTTGGAAGATGTCGAACGTATTGAGGTTGTACGTGGCCCGGGTGGAACGCTGTGGGGGGCTAATGCTGTTAATGGTGTTATCAATATCACCACCAAACATGCACGGGATACTCAGGGTAATCTCGCTAGCGCTCTGTACGGTAATGAAGAATTGGGTGCATTGAGTGTACGTCACGGTGATGCTTTTGGTGAGGATGGTTTTTATCGCGTGTATGCAAAAGCGTTTAAGCGTGATTCTTCACATAGCCCAAGCGGTGGTGATGCTTATGATGAGTGGGATGGGTTGCGCAGCGGGTTTCGTGCAGACTGGGACGATAAATTTACTCTGCAAGGCGATGCTTATCGCAATACAACACAACAGCGCAAACCTCACTTTTCATTGGTTGCTCCTTTTGCACCCATTGAAGATCAAACAATTGTTTATGACGGCGTTAATGTGCTTGGGCGTTGGACGGATAAATACAGTGACGGTTCGCAATTTAATATGCAGTCTTATATTGATTGGGCGCGACGCGATGAGCCGCTAAACTTTATTGATGATCGCACTATTTATGATGCTGAAATGCAATACAATTTTGTTCCTCTGGGAATGCATGAGTTAATCACTGGTGCTGGCTTTCGGTTTTCAGCGAATAATGAAACGGGTAATAACAACGTATCTTTTTCACCGAAGAGAAGTCGCAACAGCCTCTACAATATTTTTGTACAAGATAAAATTACGTTTGCGCCGGAAAAATGGTTTTTAACATTGGGTTCAAAGTTTGAACACAATGAGTTTTCAGGTTATGAAACGCAACCGAATATACGGCTTCAATGGAATCCTACGCAGCATCAAACTGTATGGAGTTCAGTGTCGCGTGCGGTGCGTACACCAACACCTATTGAAGAAAATTTAACTGCCACCTTGCTAACGGCAGCGAGTGTGCGTGCTGCTTTTGTTCCCAATGAAAACTTCAAGTCAGAAGAATTAACTGCCTATGAAATAGGTTACCGCAATCAAATCACACCAACATTATCAACAGACATCGCAGCGTTTTATAACGACTACGATAAATTAGAAACAATAACGGCACAAACTCCTGTGGTTGTTGTTAATGGAATAGATCCCCCACATTTTTTAATCCCTTTTATATTTACCAATAATATGAAGGGAACGTCTCACGGCATCGAAGCAGCATTCAGTTGGTTGGCGAGTGAGAATTTAAAAATTACGTTGAACTACAGTTTTCTTCAGTTATCACTAGAGGCAGCAGATCCAACACAAAAGGGCGCAGAACAGCTTTATCCTGAGCGACAAGCGGGGATAAAAGTATTTTGGAATCTCTACGATACGTGGACGCTGGACTCTACGGCATCTTATGTCGATAAACTACCAGGAGGTGCGGTGGATGATTATGTGCGACTGGATGTGAATCTGGGTGGCAGGATTAGTAATTTAGTAAGGTTCAATCTTGTTGGGCAAAATCTTCTTGATCATCGTCATAGAGAGTTTGGTACGGTAGATGATATTAATGCCGGTGAAATGGAGCGCAGCATTTTTGGAAAACTGACATTGGATTTTTAATGTTAGTTTTCATTGTGGAACTTATTTCTTGTTTGAACACAATTTATGCGCGATGCGCGCATCATAGAGCCTTGTCTGGATGCGCTAATTGGATATGGAAACAACTCAAACCTTCTTGAGTGTGCGTGTAAGAAATCAGTGCCTGATTTGCCTCGCAGAGCTCCTTACAAATATATAATCCTAATCCAGAGCCTGTGTTTTCTGTGGTGAAGAATGGCTCAAATAAATGTAAGGCTTGTTCTTCGTTAACGCCTGGGCCAAAGTCAATCACTTTAATAAATGGATGTTGATTGCTAACACCTGCTTCGATGACTAAATCCGCACAATTTTCCGGTGGATTACTGTAACGTAAACCGTTCTCGCATAAATTGGTTAAAACCTGATGTAGTTGGCTGGGGTCGAATTTAGCGGTGATGGTGCTGGTAATAATACAATCAATCATTACCTTTTTACTTTCATTTTGCTTTCTGTGTGTTGTGTAATCGTGAATAAATTTTTGTAGCCATTCATTCAGATGAATAATTTGTGGCTCTGAAATACGGCGACGCGATAGCTGTAAAACGTTTTCAATAATTTGATTCACGCGTTTGGTGTGAGTGTTAATGATATCGATTAATCGTCTATCACCCAAAGGCAGGTTATTATCTTCTCCTAATAATTGACTCGCATGGCTAATAGCACCTAATGGGTTGCGAATTTCGTGAGCAATACTGGCAGTTAATCGACCAAGTGAAGCTAGCTTTAATTTTTGTGCGTGCTGAGTGATGGCGCGGTTGTCTTCTAAAAAAATCAAAGTATTCGAATCTTCACTGGCATCCAGCTTGGCAAAATTTACTTTAATCTCATCATTGTGGTGGGTGATGTCTCGCAATAGCGGTGTTATGTTTTGTTGTGTTTTTTGCCAATGAATAACTTTGCTTGCAAGCTCTGGTATTTGATTAAGCTGTGGTGATGCATTGGCATCCAGTGCGAGCAATTTTGCGGCGGCCTGATTAAATAAGCTAATGTTGTTATCTTTATCAAGTACCACAATGCCAGTGCGCATCCGCTCTAGAATTTGTTGCGCGAGCTGTTGTGCAGTGGCTGCTTGCTGCGCTTGATTGAGTGCTTCTGTATTGCTGGTGCGAATTTTCGTTGTTAGATAATCAAGAATGATAGTGCTGATAAAAATAAAAGCACCGAGCGCGCCTGCGGCAAAAAATACATTGGCATCATCAGTGATAGTGTTAGTAGCGACGCGATATAAGCTTTCAGCAATTACCCCAATACTGGCTAGCGCCGCTAAAAAAATTGCCAAGCGACGTCGCAATAACATGCCACTTGCGGCGGCAGTAATTAATAATAAATATCCAAGTGCACTACTGGCACCACCACTGCTGTGCATCAGCAAAATGATGCTAACAATATCGAGTAACAATAATGCAAATAATTGTCGTTGTGATGGTGAAAACGTTACGCGTAATAATACGATGAGCGTAATCGCATTAAACGCGGTATAGGCGATGGTGGTGTAAAGAAAAAGGTCGGGATTATCTTGGCCAAACACTTTATCGGCAACGTGGCCGTAAAACATCAATAGCAGAATGCTGCCGAGCAGCGTGCGATAATAGCTGTAAACCCGCAAAAGGTCGTAAGAGCTGTAATCAAGATAGGACGGTGTAAGTGGTTTCATGGTCGATCTTTGCGAGCTCGATAACGTATTGGGTGAATCGGCTTTGATTAAATAGCGGTATTAGCCGACAATGTGCGCTGTTTTTTTAACTATTGTAGTCAGTCTTCATCGTAATAAATCTACGTAATAAAACCATGTAATAAATTTATGTACTAGATCTATTGTAGCGAGTGTAGCGAGACTTTTGTAACAGAGGCAGTTTGAATGTCCTATTTAACTATCGCGTTGGCGCAATTGAATACCTTGGTGGGTGATATTCCCGGCAATACTCAGCGTGTTCTGCAATATGCTCAGCGTGCTCTTGATGCTCAAGCAGACGTAGTGGTTTTCCCAGAGTTAACCTTAACAGGTTATCCGCCGGAGGATTTGCTGCTGCGCCCCAGTTTGGATGTACGTATTGAACGCGCACTCAGCGAATTACAAGCAGCCAATTTGTCGATTGCAATTGTGGTGGGTTATCCCAAGCGCATTCACAACACATTGTTCAATATGGCGGGCGTGATTCAGTCCGGCAAACTGGTGGCTGAGTATGCAAAGCAGTGCTTGCCTAACTATCAAGTGTTCGATGAAAAACGCTATTTTGCCGCGGGTAATCAAGCTTGCGTTTTTGAGCTGAAAGGCGTTTTAACAGCGTTGACGATCTGTGAAGATATTTGGCACCCAGAGCCTATGGCGCAAGCAAAAGCAGCGGGCGCTGCCTTAATGTTAAATTTAAATGCATCACCTTATCACCAAGGCAAACAGCTTGAACGTGAAGCCGTGGTGGCTGCGCGTGCGCGTGAAGGCAATATGCCGGTAGCCTACGTTAATTTGGTGGGCGGGCAAGATGAGTTGGTGTTTGATGGCGGTTCTGTGCTGATTGATGCACTGGGGCAAACGCAATATCGCGCCCCTGCCTATCTGGAGGATTTATTTTTGGCTCGCATTGAGCTTGGTAATAATCGCCTTAGTATTCCTGCGCAAACGATTACGCCTATTTCAGACAATCTTGAATCCGTGTATCAAGCATTAGTGTTAGGTATGCGCGACTACGTTAATAAAAACCGTTTTAAAGGTGTGGTGTTAGGGTTGTCGGGCGGGATTGATTCGGCGTTAACCTTGGCGATGGCGGTAGATGCACTTGGTGCGGAGCGTGTTGAAGCGGTGATGATGCCATTTCGTTACACGTCGGAACTTAGTAAAGATGACGCCGCTGAACAAGCTAAACGTATGGGCGTGAAATACAGCTCCATCAGTATCGAGCCAATGTATGAAGCGTTTATGGCGCAATTGGCCGAAGAATTTGTCGGAACCAAGCGCGATACCACAGAGGAAAACCTGCAAGCGCGTTGCCGTGGTGTATTGCTGATGGCCATCTCTAACAAGAAAGGTTTTTTAGTGCTGACTACGGGCAATAAAAGCGAAATGGCGGTGGGATATTCCACGCTTTACGGCGATATGGCGGGCGGTTTTGATGCGCTCAAAGATGTGCCCAAAACTCTCGTGTTTGCATTAGCAAAATATCGTAATACCTTAGGCGAGGTGATCCCGACTACGGTGATTACGCGTCCGCCCTCAGCCGAGTTAGCGCCTGATCAAAAAGATGAAGACAGTCTTCCGCCTTACAGTATTCTCGATCAAATCCTCGCATTGTATGTGGAGCACGATTTGAGTGCGGAAGCGATCATCGCCAAAGGTTTTGCGCGCGATCAAGTGGAACGTGTGGTGCGGTTAGTCGATGTGAATGAATACAAGCGTAGGCAGGCGCCGATTGGTGTTCGTATTACTCAACGTGGCTTTGGGCGGGATAGGCGTTACCCGATCACATCGGGCTGGAAGATGGGTGATTAATAGAAGGCTTTTGTAAGGCATGTAGGTTGGGCATTGCTGCCCAACCTACAAGAATGCAGAAAGTATTAGTTTTTCACCTTTGGTGCTTTTTTGTACTCGGCATCATAAATCTCGCGAGTATCAAAACCGAAGTAATCATGCTTGCTAAACAAGCCTAAGGTGATCTTGCCAAACCAGTTGGGGCGCGGGTCGTGATGGGCATAGTCATAATTAAATGCACCATCTTTATCGAGTGCTGGGTAGTCCGGATAGTTAGTCCTTAAAATATTCAGCATCTCATCTGCATGATCTTGAATGCCTAAAAGGTGATAACCCTGTACCATAACGGCCAACGAATCGGGGATCGCTGGTGTTTTGGGGTAATTTTCCAACACAAAGCGACCGCGACCAATGGCTGCGACATAGGCACCACGTTTAAAATAGTAGTTGGCAACGTGAATTTCGTAGCGCGCCATTAAGTTGCGCAGAAACAACATGCGTTTTTTTGCATCGGCAGCATAGGCGCTGTCGGGGAACCGGTTGAGCAATTGGGTGAAGTAACCTAAAGATTCACGCGCAGCACCTGGGTCACGTTGTGTCATGTCCGTTGGCATAATGCGTTCGAACATGCCTTTGTCTTTGGTGAAAGCACTTAATCCCATCATGTAATAGGCGTAGTCAACATTGCGATGTTGCGGGTGTAAGCGGATAAAACGGTTGGCAGTTGCAATGGCCTCGTCCGGTTTATCAGAGTTGTAATAGGCGTAAATCAGTTCTAATTGAGCTTGTTCTGCATAGGTACCGAAGGGGAAATTCTCCTCGATAGATTGCAGATTTTTAATGCCGGTTTCCCATTGTTGACGCGATAGCTGTTGCTCGGCGGCATTATAAAGGTCTGCTTCGCTGGTGTATTCGGGCTCCTTGTTCTTGTTGCTGGAGCAGGCGGTCAGTAGGGCAAGTGATCCGATGAGCGCGCATGGCAGTAACAGACTGGGCAGAAATCGCTTAAACATAAATAGTGAACTCAAAAATAGTAATCGCAATTATTGGGTGACAGAATTTTTATCGCTGTAAATGTAAAATAGCGGCGTATTTAAACACAGAGCAAGCCGATACCAAAGCGGCATTGATTTTTAACAGAGGTTTTACCCTTAGATGAAAGAAGTTTATGAACTCACAGCGCACGTGCCCCTCACCATGAGTGGCATGCGCTTCGACCAGGCGGCCTCTGAGTTGTTCCCTGATTTTTCGCGTTCGCGATTACAAAGCTGGATTAAAGATGGCCAGCTAAAGATTGATGGCACCATCCGCAAACCCAAAGAGAAGTTAATTGGCGGCGAATTGCTTGAAATCAATGCTGAGTTGGAAGCCCAAGGTACCTGGGAGCCGGAGTTAATCGCCCTTAATATCGTCCATGAAGACGATGATTTGATGATTATTAACAAGCCTGCAGGTTTGGTGGTGCATCCTGCTGCGGGCAATCAAACAGGCACATTGCTGAATGCATTGCTCAACCATGTGCCGGAATTAATCAATCTGCCACGTGCGGGCATTGTTCATCGTTTGGATAAAGAAACCACGGGCTTGATGGTTGTGGCGAAAACGTTAGAAGCGCATACCGATTTGGTTGAACAATTGGCTGACCGTACGGTAAGCCGTGAGTATGAAGCGGTGGCTGTGGGCGCTATGACTGGCGGCGGTACGGTAGATGCGCCTATGGGGCGTCACCCTATCCATCGTAAATTAATGGCTGTTTTAAGCCGTGGTGGCAAGCGTGCGGTAACTCATTATCGCGTTGCTACGCGCTATCCTCATCACACCCATATTCGTGTGAAGTTGGAAACCGGCCGCACTCACCAAATCCGCGTACACATGGCGCATATTGGTTTTCCTTTAGTGGGCGATGCAACTTATGGCAAACGCTTCAAGATTCCTAAAGGCGCTAATGATCATTTAATTGAAACCCTCAAAGCATTCCCGCGTCAGGCACTTCATGCCGCCAAGTTAGGCTTGGAGCATCCAGGTACTGGCGAATACACAGAGTGGACTGCACCATTGCCTGCAGACTTTCAAAATTTACTAGAAGCATTGAATACCGGTTATACCCTTGCCGATACTGACTAGCCCAGTGATTTATTGATGAATAATAATCACTGCATTATTCCCAATTGGCCAGCGCCAGCGCAGGTGCGTAGTTGTATTACTACTCGCGTGGGTGGGTACAGTTCGTTACCTTATGGCAGCAACAATATGGGGTTACATGTTGGGGATGATGCGGCACGTGTTCAGAAAAATCGCGAACAACTTTGCGCATCACTTGATCTTAAAAAATCTCCGCAATGGCTTGAACAAATTCATGGTGTAAAAGTCATTAACGCAAAAAGCGATGGCCTTGTGCGCACGGCTGATGGCAGTTACAGCAATGAAATTGGTCAAGCGTGCGTGGTGATGACCGCTGATTGCCTACCAATATTGTTATGCGACACCCAAGGCACCCAAGTTGCCGCGATTCACTGCGGTTGGCGCAGCCTTGCAAAAGGTATTACTGCGCGTGCGTTGGATAAATTCAGTTGCGCACCGCAAAAAATTCTTGCTTACCTTGGTCCTGCAATTTCACAAAACCATTTTGAAGTCGGCATTGATGTGCTCGATGTGTTTTTTAAATCGGCGCGTAATCTTGAGCATGCAGAACATATTGCTGCTGCTTTTAAACCTGGGCAGCGCCCGTTACATTTTTACGCCGATATTTATGCGCTTGCTCGCGCTGATCTCAATGCATTAGGCGTTACTAAAATTTACGGTGGCGATGCTTGCACTTATACGGACAGCGAACATTTCTATTCTTATCGTCGCGATAATGTAACAGGGCGTATGGCGAGTTTGATTTGGCTTGAAAAGTAATTTATTGCTGGGTGATGTGCATCTATCCCAGTATCTATTATTCGAGTTGCGTGCTTATTTAGTGTATTGTTCGGATTTTCTTGCTGTCAAAATTACAGTGATCATCGAGAGTTTGAAAAATTATTTATTGTGTAAAATAAAACTATAAAAATACTTATCAGTTAGTGGCACGTCCGTTGCTGCTTTCTCTTTATATTCCAACAAGCCACAAAAATTACCGAGATAACACTATGGCGCACATAAAATCCCCGTTTGTAAATGCACTCTTACGCAAAAAAACTGTAGTTGATGATGTTGAAAATCATGGATTAAAGCGATGTTTGAGTGCGTTTGATTTAACGCTGATGGGTATTGGTGCAATTATAGGTACGGGTATTTTTGTGCTGACGGGGGTTGCGGCGGCAACGACATCCGGGCCCGCCGTTATTATTTCGTTTGTGGTTGCTGGACTTGCCTGTGCATTTGCGGCATTGGCTTATGCGGAACTAGCGTCGAGTGTTGGTGGTACGGGTAGTGCGTATGGTTACTCTTATGCTGCATTCGGTGAATTTGTGGCATGGATTATTGGTTGGGATTTAGTTTTAGAATATGGCGTTTCTGTTGCTGCTGTTGCCAATGGTTGGTCTGGCTATTTCAATAATGCATTGAGTGCAATTGGAATAGGTTTGCCAGCAGCATTGACAAAAGGCCCTTTTGCGGTGGATTCGGCAACCGGTTTGGCTGATGGTGGCATTATTAATTTGCCCGCATTTGGAATTGTATTTGTATTAATGACGATGTTAATTATCGGCATAAAAGAAAGTTCAAAACTAAATACGGGGATGGTGTTTGTAAAATTATTAGCGATTGTGATTTTTTTATCCGTTGCCATTTTTCATATTGATCCAGCAAATTGGAGCCCCTTTATTCCCTTCGGTTGGTTCTCGCATAATGAAGTGGGTAAGCCTATTGGTATTCTTGCAGGTGCATCGGTTGTATTTTTTGCTTACGTTGGGTTCGATGCTGTATCAACCGCAACTGCAGAAGCGAATGTACCGCAACGCGATATTCCCATTGGTATTCTTGCATCGTTAATTTTTTGTACCGTGATTTATATTGTTGTGTCGGGAGCATTGACTGGCATCGTTTCTTACAAAGAATTAAATGTGTCATCACCGGTTGCTTTTGGCTTGGAACGCATAGGTGTTCATTGGGCGTCTGCACTCGTGGCAACGGGCGTTATCGCCGGTTTAACGACGGTGATGTTGGTATTGTATTACGCGCTCACACGTATTCTCACAGCGATGGCGCGCGATGGTTTGCTTCCGTCAATGTTTTCAACAGTAAATCCAAAAACACAAACGCCGGTTAAAAATACGGTTATTTGCGGTTTGATTATGGCGGTTATGGCGGGCTTTATTCCGCTGAAAGCGTTAGCTGAATTGGTTAATATCGGCACGCTTGCGGCGTTCGTATTGGTGTGTATTGGTGTAATTGTATTGCGAAAAACTCATCCGGATTTACCGCGTCCGTTTAAAACGCCGGGTGGAGTTTTATTGCCTGTTCTGGGTGTAATATCCTGCAGCGCATTGATTGCTTTCTTACCGTTGCACACGCATGTGCGTTTTATCGGTTGGTTGGCACTAGGCTTGGTTATTTATTTTTCTTATGGAATAAGTAAGAGTCGGTTGCGTAACGAATAATATTGACTGTGTTTACTTTCTGTTTCTCGTTTTTTTCTGCTTTCTTTTCTGAATTTACTGTAACGGTTAGCGCCTTAGGGCGCTAATGCTAAAAACTGTCCATTTAAATAATTGCTGCTGTTAATAACCCCTACGCTGTGTGAAGGATAAACCTCACGCAACTCAATTAACGCATTGCGATTTACCAAACGAACATCGTGTTCTTGGTAGCGCGTTGCTGAACCTTGGGTGACTAATTGATACAACGCCAATGTGTCCCCAGCGTGCAATCCATTGTTCGCACCGCCTTGTAAAATAATTTGTGTTTGTCCGGGGCGTGAATCTACTAATGCGATAAAGGGTTGGCAGTTGATCACATCGGTTAGCTCATCTGTTGCCATTTTTACCAAGCCTTTTACTTGCTGGCCATAATCGCTTTCCCAAAATAGTGGTGTACCAAAACCGACTTTTTTGTTAGAGCTCCACAAGCCGTGAGTCTCGTAACGTTTGGTGAAAAGTTGTTGGCCGGTAAATGCATCGCGCATATGCACCTGAAAACTGAATACTCGTTCGCGTTTGTCAGAATGACTTCTTATGCCGACAGTATCGACGAAGCCGCTTACAAAACGTCTATACAAACTAGGGTTGTAGGTAGCTTCAGGTTGCGCCATGGACATATCGACAATTTCACCGCTTATGACAAGCTGACTGCGATATTTGCTACCCAAACGTTGGGTCAGCATCGCGATTTGGGCTTCACTGTTGCCATTGGGTGTGTTTAATGCTTCGTTCAATTGTTGTGGAGAGATAGTGCTGTGTTTGAGCGTTAATTGCTGACTAAGCAATTCTGGAAGTTGGTATTCAGCTTGATAGAGGTTGCCTGCGTTGGCGTCGGTGGAATTGAGTTGTGGAAACGCCATGACCAAGACGGATTTTTGCAAATGGGTTTCACTGCTGCACTGATTGAAAGTCATTTTGTTTGAATCAACAATCGGTGCTGGGGGCTTAATCGCATCGACGGTAGTTTGATTTGGCGTTTCAGTTACTGTTGCGGTTGGGATGCTGTCATTGCTAAAGGGGAGTGATGTGCTGTTCGCTTCATTCATTTTTGCGGGTGCAGCGCTGTTATTTTGCACGTTGGCTGCCATTGCCTGGGTACTTATTGCACCGATGATGAGCAAACCCAGTAGCCGAGAATAGATTAGCATGACAAACTCCTGCCATTCTGAAATTCAATTGAAAAGTTGTTGTCTAGCTATCGGCCATTATCGTGAGTTCTTTATGGTTATCTCAGATTGGGACCATTAGATGATTATTGTGCTCGACACAACTGCGTTTTAAAAGAGGAGAAAATATGCCATCGCCAATGTCTTTGGGGTGCTTTGTGGTTTCTAGTCTGTTAGTGAGCCTATTAATGGCTTGTAGCACGCCAGGGCGAAGTTTTACTGAGTCGACTATGCAAGAAACTCTTGATGTTGAGATTCTACCCAATACCAGCAAAATGTTTGTCTATCGACTGCGCTGGCCGGAAAGTGAAATCCCCAGTCTTGTGCATGTTGAGCGCGGTGCAACTGTAAGTCAGCAAGCTAATCCGGGCGGCGTTCAGGTGGGGCACTCTACACAAGAACGTTTGCGTGAAAATGCTGCTTATGTGGTGAAGCGTATGGGTTACTGTCGCGAGGGTTTTTTAGAAATAGATTCCAGCAGCTCACGTTACCATTTATGGCTCAAGGGTGAGTGTAAAGAAGGCGCGACCGATGCGGATAAACAGCAGTTCGGTGAAAAACAAACGTTGCCGGTCAAATTCAGCCATTAATAGCTTACTTGCGAGGAGTATGTTTTCTAACGCGCCAATCTTTGTTTGAGCTCTGGTAGCTGTTAATTTTTAGTATAAACTTGAGCAGACTCCTACATTTCATAGGGTATTAAGGAAACAATTAACAAACGATAAAGTGGATCAATTTCTTTCCACTTCAGTTTAGTTGTCGCTCATTGTGTATTCAGGAAAGAATAATCAATGTCATACAAAATAGATAATAAGCAAATAGATAAGAAGCAAAGAAACAAAAAGTATTTCCCTCATCATTTGCCTCATGCACTTCTTGCCATTTTGGTGGCAAGCCAAGTCGCGCCTGTCTGCGCTGAATCAGCTGTGAATGATCTCTTGGATCTGTCACTTGAAGAGCTTGCGCAAATTCAAGTGACCGTGGCGTCACCTTTTCGCGAGAGCGATTTAGTCGTTGGCTCAACCGTTGCTCGAGTTACAGCAAAAGAATGGCAGCTTGCCGGCGCACATCGCACTAGCGATGCTATTGGCCATCTTCCTTCAACAATAGTTTTACCCAATGTGTTTGGTTCTGACGCCATTGCTATTCGCGGTTATGCTTTCTCGACACGAGGTTTGGCAACGGTAATCGATGGTGTGCCTGTCAATAATTTCTCTGCAGGATCTGCGCAATTTGGGCTCGCTAATTTCGGATTGGGTGCGCTCAATAATATAGAAATGATTCGTGGCCCTGGTTCTGCTATTTACGGTAGTGATGCTTTTCACGGTGTATTTGCACTGAATACTTTTGAAGCAGATGCAGATATTACAGACGTGTCATCTGGATTAGGTAGTGAGGGTTATTATCAAGGGGCGCTGCATGATAGTCATCAGCTCAGTAGTAACCTGCGCTCTAACATTGCGTTTACTGTAAGTGGTCAAGGTGATCAAGATCGCGCTTATTCATATACAGATACCAGCACTGGTCAGCCGCAGTCAGCCAGCCGCGAATTGCAATACGGCTCGCAAACGGGAGTGATTAAGTTAGTGTCTGATGCTGCACAGCCGTGGTCATATCGCGTAGGGTTTTATTGGGATCATTATGATGCTGAGCAATTCCCTGGTTATGGTCGTTCTCTTTCTCAAGGTAAAAGTGCTTTAGGTGCAACTGACTTATCTGGCAATGATTCACGTTTTGCTATGTCCACTTTATCCATTTCCAGAATCTTATCTAATCAGATAACTGTCCAGCTTAATAACTTCTACTGGGATAATACGACGGAGTGGTCATCTTGGTGGCCATCATCAGCTGGGATTTGGAAAAGTGTGTCGCAGCAGGTGAATATCCGACAGGGTACAGATTTGGTATTCAAGCAAGCTGATAATGCCTGGAATACACAGTGGGTAGCATCCATCGGTTACCAGCACATGCAGGTGGATCGCGCGAGGGAAAGTGGTTTTGCTGCTGATGGATCTCTATTCAGCAAAACCACTCCGGCTTTTAGTGGTTTGGATAGAAGCATCAACGATGTATTTTTGCAGGCGCGCACCAGTTTGTACGATGACAAACTACAGCTGCTTTATGGCGGAAGAGTGGATGATTATGAAGATTTTGGGGTGCAGCAAACACCGAGAGTAGGCGTCATATTGCTGCCGCAGACCGACTTAGCATTTAAGCTACTTTACGGAGAAGCGTTTCGCGCGCCCATTGCATCGGAGTTAACCAATGGTGCTTTCACCAAAGGCAATCCTGATTTAAAACCGGAATCTAATAATACTTACGAATTTATTGTTATGAAGCGTGAGCAGCATTGGAAAGCAGAGCTCACATTTTTTAAAAATCATTGGCAGGATGGCATTGCTACTGTGCCTAGTAGCGACTCTAATTACAGGCTTGAATTTGTGAATGTCAGCAAAAATTCTGCCCAAGGAGTAGAGCTTTCCTACGAAATTATCAACAATCCTTGGTTAGTCGATCTCAGTGCTTCCTACGTGCAAAGTCAGAATGATTTGACGGATAAAGATTATGTCGTTTTCCCGCGTGTCATTTTGAATGCAGGTTTTGGTTATCAGTTGGCAAATGGCGTGCAGTTTTATCTAAATAACCGTTTTTTTGGCAATTCGAAGGCTGGTCCTATTACCACTGCTATTCCCAATCCTAAGTCACTTTCGCCTTATTGGCGCACTGATTTTCATATGGGCAAAGAGCTATCAGAGCACTTGCAGCTATCGCTGGATATAAAAAATATATTTGATCGCGATAATTATCTGCCATCTATGGCCAGCGCCGAGGATGGTTATCTTGATGAACCGTTAAATCTCAATCTGGGAATGCGCTATAAGTTTTAATATAGCGCAGAGAATAACGCTATAATCCGCGTTTTTCTTACCCATTGGATAATCTCATGTCTTCGCCTCTTCCCCAGCTTATTTTAAATTCTCAGGCTGACCGCCGTTTAAAGCTTGGTCATCTTTGGATATTCAGCAACGAAGTTGATACTGCGCGCTCGCCGTTAAAATCGTTTTCTATGGGGCAGCAAGTAGTTGTCACGACGAATAGCGGCAAACCATTAGGCATTGCGTTTATGAATCCCAATGGTTTGATTTGCGGCCGCATGGTTAGCCGCGATGAAACTATTCCCTTAAATAAATCATTGTTCGTTCACCGTTTTAAACAATCACTTGCGTTGCGTGAGCTTGCATTTAGTGAGCCTTATTATCGTTTAATTTATGGTGATTCTGATTTGCTGCCCGGATTGGTTGTCGATCGTTTTGGTGATTATTTAGTAGTACAAATTGCCGGCGCGGGAATGGAATTGCTGAAGGACGATATCGTTGAAGCGCTTGTGCAAGTATTCAAACCAAAAGGTATTTTGCTCAGCAATGAGCACAGTGCTCGTGCACTGGAAGATTTACCAGAATACACAGAAGTTGCTTACGGCGAAGTACCGGAATCGGTTGAGCTTATTGAAAACGGCACACGCTTTATGGCACCCATTCGCGGCGGACAAAAAACCGGTTGGTTTTACGATCACAGAATTAATCGCGCGCAATTACAACAATACGCAAAAGGTAAACGCGTGCTGGATGTGTTTTCTTATATTGGTGGTTGGGGTGTTCAAGCTGCAATGGCAGGCGCAAGCGAAGTTACTTGTGTGGATGCGTCCGAGCAAGCACTTGATGGTGTTGAGCAAAATGCTGCGCTGAATGGTGTGGGTGATATTGTAAATACCATTCACGGTAAAGCGATTGATGTGCTGAAACATTTAATTGCTGAAGATGAGCGTTTTGATATTGTTGTGCTAGATCCGCCTGCGTTTATTAAGCGTCGTAAAGATCAAAAAGCCGGTGAAGCTGCTTATCGTCATATTAATGAATTGGGTATGCGTTTATTAGGCCGCGATGGATTATTGGTTTCTGCATCTTGCTCGATGCACTTAGGTAAAAATACCTTGGTGGAAATTGTTCGCGCATCAGGCCGTCATTTGGATCGTCATGTGCAAATTATTGGACAGGGCGGGCAGGGGCCTGATCATCCAGTACACCCAGCAATCCCAGAAACCGATTATTTAAAAGCGGTATTTGCGCGGGTTTATTTAGCCTAATTATTTTTACTATACGTTTTTTATGTTTTGCAAAGGCAGCGATATTTTTCGTTACCTTTGCAATATTTTTTTAACTTAACTTAACTTAACTATTTAAAATTAATTTTTCTCTATCATCAGTTGTACGCTGCCCACTTTAAAACCGAATTTGGTTAAGGTGGATTCATTCAGCAATCTCTTTTCATTTACTAACCACATCCAATCATTCACGTTTACATCAATTGTGGAGTCATTGCGTTTAACTTTTAACACGTAATGCATGTTGATGGCATTGCCCGCAAATGCGCCATTGCTTGTTCCGACCACATCACCTGCGGTTCCTGTAAATTGACTGGAATTATTTTTATCTGGTGTTAATTGCCAGGTGCGATATTGAATTTCACCATCGTTAAACACAAATTTTTCTTCCAATGTGCCAATACCGTTTTTCCAATAGGCTTTTATAGATGCATCAAAAAAACGTATTACTTCTCCAGAACGATTTTTGACGACGCCATGCGCGGTTAAGTCGCCATTGAAGAATTCTTGCGGGATAAGTTTTGGTGTGTTGTTACTGTAATGGTTAACAGAAACATTGCTGCACGCACTAAGGAAAAGTGCACTGCTAAATAAAAGCGAGGTAAATGTTATGCGTTTCATATCAGTACCAGAATGTGAGCAAGAGTGTGATGATGTCTGCTGGTACTTACGTACAGGGTGCAAAAAAAGATGATGTTTAGTTTGTAAAAACAAAAAGCCAAGGTGAAGTGCCTTGGCTTTTGTATTTTAGAGTTGGACAGTTTTTACTTTTGAGTTGCTTGTTAAGATTAATCGAGCTTACTTAAATCTCTCACCGCACCTTTATCCGCACTGGTTGCCAGCATCGCATACGCTTTTAACGATGCTGATACTTTGCGTGGGCGAACCTCTGTCGGTTTCCAAGCCAAAGCACCTTTGGCATTTTCTGCTGCACGACGCGCATCCAGCTCGTTCTCGGTCAGTACAACATTGATGCTGCGGTTAGGGATGTCGATGCGAATGATATCGCCAGTTTGCACCAAACCAATGGCGCCACCGGCTGCTGCTTCTGGCGATACATGGCCAATCGATAAGCCAGATGTGCCGCCAGAGAAGCGACCGTCGGTTAACAGCGCGCAAGCTTTGCCCAAGCCTTTGGATTTTAAATAGCTAGTGGGATAAAGCATTTCTTGCATACCCGGGCCGCCTTTTGGGCCTTCGTAGCGAATCACTACCACATCGCCTTCTTTGACTTTGCCTTCCAAAATATCGGCCACTGCTCTGTCTTGGCTTTCTACTACGTAAGCTTTGCCTTCAAATACCCAGCAACTCTCGTCTACGCCTGAGGTTTTTACTACGCAACCATCAATTGCGATATTACCTTTGAGTACCGCCAAGCCGCCTTCTTTGCTATAGGCGTGTTTAACCGAGCGAATACAGCCTTCCGTGCGGTCGCCATCCAGTGTCGGCCAGCGAGTTGCTTGGCTGAAAGCGACTTGGGTTGGGATGCCTGCAGGGCCTGCTTTGTAGAAAGTGGCCACAGCCTCAGATGAAGTGCTAATGATGTCCCACTTGTCCAAGGCTTCCTGAAAGGTTTTACTGTGAACCGTTGGTAATTGGTTATGGAAAAGTCCACCGCGATTTAGCTCTGCCAAAATGCTCATCACACCGCCAGCGCGGTGTACATCTTCCATGTGATATTTCGGAGTATTAGGCGCAACCTTGCACAGCTGCGGTACTTTGCGGCTCATGCGGTCTACATCAAACATAGTAAAAGGCACGTCACCTTCTTGCGCTGCCGCTAGCAAATGCAGAATAGTGTTGGTTGAGCCGCCCATGGCAATGTCGAGCGCCATGGCATTTTCAAAGGCATCGAAGCTAGCAATAGAGCGTGGCAATACACTGTAATCATCTTCTTCGTAATGACGCTTGGTGATTTCCACGATGCGACGACCTGCCTCCAGAAAAAGCTGTTCGCGATCGGCGTGAGTGGCCAATAAGGAACCGTTTCCCGGTAAAGACAAGCCCAAGGCTTCGGTCAAACAATTCATAGAGTTGGCAGTAAACATGCCCGAGCAAGAGCCGCAGGTGGGACAGGCAGAGCGCTCGTATTCAGCTACTTTTTCGTCGCTGGCGTTGTCGTCTACTGCAATCACCATGGCATCTACCAAATCGAGCTTGTGCTCAGAGAGTTTGGTTTTACCTGCCTCCATTGGCCCGCCAGATACGAAAATCACAGGGATGTTCAAGCGCATAGCAGCCATCAACATACCGGGGGTGATTTTGTCGCAATTGGAAATACACACAATCGCATCGGCGCAGTGAGCATTAACCATATATTCAACAGAGTCGGCGATGATGTCGCGCGATGGCAAGCTATAAAGCATCCCATCATGACCCATAGCGATACCGTCATCCACAGCAATGGTGTTGAACTCTTTCGCCACACCGCCCACTTTTTCAATCTCGCGCGCAACCAGTTGCCCTAAATCTTTAAGGTGAACATGGCCCGGTACAAACTGGGTAAATGAGTTGGCAATAGCAATAATCGGCTTATCAAAATCACCATCCTTCATACCTGTGGCGCGCCAAAGTGCGCGAGCGCCCGCCATATTGCGGCCAGAAGTGGTAGTTTTGGAACGATAAACAGGCATAGGAAACCTCTAGAAATTGGACGCTGGCGAGGATAGGCTCGCACTGAAAATAGGCTGGTGTAAAAAGACGAATATGATAGCAGAAAAAAGAGAATGGCTGGCAGGTTCGATTTCACTTGGAGGGCTTCAATTTAGAGGCCATTGCATCATTGACTATGGGGTATGTATCTAAGTAAGGTGGCATATAAATTTTATTGAGTTTCATCATAAATGGAAAAAGGAGTTAGTTATGTTATATGTGTTGATGCTTATTCGGTGATTGAATGATGAATAATTCCTACAATAAAACTATTTGGTTAATGGCTTGCTTGAGTATGTCTTCTTGCGCATTAGCAAAAACGACTTATACATGCCCTGAAAAAGTCCAATTGAGTAGCGCACAATTAGTCACAGATGATGCTAATAAAAATTGGCAAAGCACTACAACGGAATCTCCTTTGTGGTTAACCAATGTGGGAATTTATGATGGCCCTGTAAAAGATAATGCAGCCTTAGTGCCCACTGAAGAAAAAGGAAAAACAAATAAATGGGTATTTGAGGGGAGTTATCCGCAAGGAAAATTTGCGGCTTGCGAATACGGTAATGGCGTTGTAAAGCTGGATAAGCCAATTGAAGCTTCTGCAACGAATTGCACGGCAACAATAAAATCTTCAGCAACCAGAAGCGGCATTGATGCAGTCATCGTGTGCGCACCATAGAACGCATACAATTCAATTCCCTTATTTCCCATAATACTGTGAGATAAATCATGAATTACGCACCACATTTGTTGTGGATCATTATCGCTATTTTGATAAATCCTGCGTGGGCAGAGAGAAGCGTTGCTGAGGAAAAGTGTTCACTTGTTCAGCGTGAAAATGATCTTCATAACGCGTTGGTTAATGTTGTTACTGACGTTGATTTTTCTTTTTTGTTAGAGCGTTCTGATGGCCGCCAATTTATTTACAATCGGGGAGCTGCAACGCCCGAGCATTTATATAAATCTGCATCAACCTCTAAGTGGGTAACTTCAATTATTATTTTGCGTTTAGTTGAGCAGGGATATTTAAAATTTTCGGATAAGCCTCGCGATTATATTTCTGATTGGCCAATTGAAAAAACGAATCCACTTAACAATATGACTTTGGCGCAGTTGTTGAGTTTTACATCAGGGTTAACAGATGAACCTGTTTGCATGAATCTTAGACGCGGTGATTTTGAACGTTGCGTTAATAAAATTGCTGCAAAAAACTCGTCTAATCAACTTATCCCCGGCAAACAATTTTATTACGCCAGTGCTCATTTGCAGGTCGCGGGTTTGATGGCGATAAAAGCACGAGGGGTTGATAGTTGGCAAACACTTTTCCGCGAGTTTCAATCGCAAACGGGATTGTTTCCAACGGCAGCTTATGATTTGCCATCCCTCACTAATCCGCGACTGGCAGGTGGAATGCATTGGAGCTCCACAGAATACTTGGCATTTTTAAGCGCACTTAAAAATGGAAAATTATTAAATCTAGCCATGATGGAATTGTTGTTAGCTGATCGCACTGCAGATGTTGTTATGGCTTTTTCACCCGCTAAAGCGCTGGGCGAAGAATGGCATTATGGCTTGGGTTACTGGCACGAGTGTCACAGCACATCTTTTGCAAACTGTCGTGCTGGCGATCGTATTTCCAGTCCTGGTTCATATGGCGCTTATCCGTATTGGGATCGCGAAAAAAATTATGTGGGTATAGTTGCACGGCAGGGAGAGTTAAAGTCGTTTCGTCAGGGTGTCGCTATTGAAAGAGCAGTTCGACCTTATGCAGAAGCTTGGGCTGTATGCCATTAATTTTGTAATAAATAACAGGGCGTATTTTTTACGAATACGCCCTGCACATTAGACTAAATCCTTCACAAAAATCTTCGAGTTGCGTTGATAGTTGTAAAGCCCTTGCTTTGTAATCGGCAAATCTTCTAGCTTACCTTGTACAAACCCTTGTTCGATAAACCAATGCGCGGTTTGTGTGGTTAGCAAAAATAATTGTTTAATATTTTTTTTGCGAGCTTGCGTTTCCATTTGTTGTAGCAATGCAGCGGCGCGCCCACCCTTGCGATAATCGGGGTGGGTTGCAACGCAGGAAAGCTCGGCCATGTCGCCGTAAGGGTAAAGCGCAGCGCAGGCGATAATCGTGCCGTCTTTTTCCATTACGTGAAATTTAGTAATTTCTGTTTCCAATACTTCGCGGGAGCGACGTACCAAAATACCTTCCTCTTCGAGGGGGCGAATTAATTCTAAAATGCCGCCCACATCGTCGATACTTGCTGTGCGCAATTGTTCGTATTGGCCAGAATAAATCATGGTGCCCAAGCCATCACGTGTGAATAATTCGCTTAGCAATGCGCCATCTGTACCATAACTCATTAGCTGCGCGCGCGGCACGCCCTGCAAACAACTCAAATAGCACGCACTCACAGCTTGCAATAAATCGTGATTGGTCGTGTCGCTGTGTGTTTCCAAATACGTTTTAGATTCTTGCAGTGAGAGCTGACGGATTAAATCGCCATCAGCATCTTTTACGCCTTCGCCTTCTACAAATGCGAGAAATTTATCTGCTTTAATGGAGCTGGCAATATGTGTTGCAACATCGGTGTAGGATAAATTGAAAACTTCACCTGTAGGTGAATAACCTAAAGGTGAAAGTAAAACCAATGCGCCTAAATCCAATGCAGTTAACAACGCTTTTGTTTTGACTCTGCGTACTTTACCCGTGTGCTGTAAATCCACACCGTCAATCACACCGTAAGGCATAGCAGCTACAAAGTTGCCGCTAATAACATGCATGTCCGAACCGTGCATAGGTGAATTGGGTAAGCCTGTGGAGAGCGCAGCTTCAACAGTTGTACGTGCTTCGCCAATCGCCTGAATGACTAAACTCAGGCTTTCGCTATCGGTAATGCGTAAGTTTTTATGAAAGTTGCTGTAAGTATCTGCAATTTCAAGGCGAGCATCAATTTGCGGCCTTGCGCCATGCACAAGCACCAACTTCACTCCTAGGCTGCTGAGAAGTGTGATGTCGTGGATAATATTATGAAAGTTCGCATGCGTAATGGCTTCGCCAGGCAACATAATCACAAAGGTTTTACCTCTGTGTTTGTTGATGTAAGGCGATGAGTGCCGGAACCATTTAACGTAATCGTGAGTGTTTGACACGGCGTTTCTCTTTATTGAACATAAATTTCATTGAGCATAAATGTTGTTTGATCTAACGATAGCTGAGTTTACCTAGTTTTTCCGTTGTTCCCAAGCTTCATGTAGATTAGATGTTAGGTGCGCATTAGTGTGTAAGCTTATTTATAGGCTAATCGTTTTTTGCAGCTTATGACTTTGTTCTGCCGCTAAAATCATTTCTACTGCTAGTAAACCTTGCTCTGCGGTAAATTGTAGTTCAGCTTTGCCAAGAATCGTGTCGGCAATGTTGCGATAAAATATTTCGTAACAGCCGCGTTCGCTTTCAATTCGCTCGCGTTTGCTGGTGCCTAGATGGTGTGCGTTGAGAGTGCCAAAATTATCATTACCATGCTCTGCCCAGTTTCGTTGATAGGGCAGTGTTCCATTTACGAGCTGTTGCTCTTGCACGTCTTGGCCAAATTTTAAAAATGAACCTAAATCGCCGTGCATACTCACTGTTGCCCCTTTTTCGCTGACAAAAGTATTAGAGCGCAATAGCACGCGCATATCAGGGTAATGAAAGCACACATTAAAATAATCAGTAGCACCTTCAGCGCGACGCAAACTGCGCATATCTGCATTTACGGCGATTGGGCGACCCAATAAACATAACATTGAGTCCACCATGTGAATGCCTAAATCAAACCAAGTGCCTGCGCCCGGTAAGTCATTTTCTTTCCATGCTTTATGAGTGACGTTGGTACGATAGCGATCGTAATGCGATTCAATTTCTATCACGCGACCAAGTGGCTCTTGTGACAGTATTTTTTGCACGGTGAGATGATCGGTTTCTAAACGTTTGTTATGGAACACAGCAAGAATTTTTTGTTGCTGTTTGGCGAGTGCGATTAATTCTTTGCCTTGTTGTAAATCAATCACGAAAGGTTTCTCTGATACAACATGTTTATCTGCAAGTAGTGCGGCTTTAATCATGCTGTAGTGATGCTCATTTGGTGTGTTAACAACCACTATATCTATGTCAGGATTGTTAAGAATATCCTCAAATGATTTTACAATGTTTACGCTGGGATAATCTTCCAGTGCGCTATTGCTAGACCGCTGAAAAATACTGTGCAGGTGTAACTGCGGCTCCGCGCTGATAAGCGGAGCGTGGAAGACTTTTCCGGACATACCGTAAGAGCAGAGAGCGACATTTAACATGGTCATATTATTCTTTGAGAAAATGATTATTCAACACAAAACTTCTGAATCAATTCCTGCACGATTTTTATCGCAGGTTCAATTTGATTAATGCTAATAAACTCATCGGGCTGGTGCGCTTGGTTTATGGAGCCTGGGCCAAGCACGACGGTTTGCATTCCTAATTCCTGCATAAAAGGTGCTTCAGTTGCGAAGGCGACACTTTCGGATTTATGGCCTGTTAGTTGTTCGCAAACTTTTACTAACTCAGAATCAGCAGGTTCATCAAACGGCTCTATACCTTCAAATAGCGATGAAAAAACAATATCAGTTCCGCTGGTTTCGGCGATGGGTGTTAAACGGCGTTGAATAGTGTCGCGCAGTTCGGCGTTGTCCATGCCGGGTAATAGACGTAAATCAAAATGCAATTCACATTCGCCGCAAATTCTGTTGGCGCCGTCACCACCGTGAATACAACCTAAATTCAGTGTTGGTGTTTGTATTGCAAAACCTGCGTTGCGATATTTTAATTGCAATTCGCCGCGTAAATTTATTAATTCACTCATTACGCTGGTCATTGCATCCAGTGCATTTTTTCCGAGTGCGGGATTTGATGAGTGCCCAGCTTGCCCTTGAACGCGAATGGATTCCATCATGATGCCTTTGTGCATTCGGATTGGCACTAATTCTGTAGGCTCACCAATGACTGCGTAACGCGCTTTAGGTTTTCCTGCGGCTGCAAGTGCACGTGCACCACTCATGCTGCTTTCTTCGTCGGCGGTGGCGAGAATGATAAGTGGATGTTTCAAGGGTTTATCTAAAAAAGGTTTCACCGCTTCTACAATAACGGGGAAAAATCCTTTCATATCGGTTGCGCCCAAACCGAAAAGCTTGCCGTCTTTCTCGATAAGTTTAAATGGATCACTCTGCCAGCGATTTGCATCATAGGGCACGGTATCACTGTGGCCTGCCAACACTAATCCGCCATCACCACTGCCTAAGGTCGCAATCAAATTGGCTTTGCCGGGTTGTAGCAGTGGCATGATCTGCGTGCTAAAGCCCAATTCGCTAAACCAGTTAGCCAGCAATTCAATAACGGGCAGGTTGGCCATATCCCAGCTGGGCACGGCGCAGCTTACCGAGGGTAGGGCAACCAGTTGCGCCAGTTGGGTTTGGTAGTTTTTGAGAGAATAGGTCATAAGCGTTAACGTCTTATTTATGCTTTTATTGAGATATCTGTGACGATCACTCATCAGATTCAAAAATGCAAGTAGAAGAAAATCCTTAGCCTAGGCTAGACTGTGAGTATTGCACGAAAAGTGGTTGTCTTAGCGTGATGCCTACATACAGTAAGCCCCATGCATAAGCCGCACAATTCATAAATCGCACAACGCATAAGCAGTACAAGATGTGCCACATAAGAATTAGGAAAACCTCATGGCTCAAGTTCTCGACCGAGTATTGGACTTACGCAGTTTAATTAACGATTTGGTAAATGATGGCCGGCTTCAGCAAGCGGATGCCAATATGTTGTTGGGCTCATCGCGTTCTCGTGAACAGGCGATGATGCACCCACTTACTTATATCGCCACGCAGAACTTTGATGATTTATCGCGCCCCGGCAAAATGTTAGATGATGCGACATTAACTGAATGGATGGCGGCTAAATCTAATTTGCCGTTATTTCATATCGATCCCATGAAAATTAACGTGACAAAAGTGACGGAAGTAATGGGCTACGCCTTTGCCAAGCGTCATGGGATTTTGTGCGTGCAGGTAACACCAGACGATGTGTATGTCGCCTGTATGGAGCCATTCGTGAACGGTTGGGAGCCGCAACTTGAACATGTGGCGCGCCGAAAAGTGAAGCGTGTGTTTGCAAGCCCGGCGGATGTTCAGCGTTTTATGGTGGAGTTTTACACCTTGGCGCGTTCGGTGACGGGCGCAAGCGGTGGCCCTGGAGCTTCAGCGGTTACCAATTTTGAACAGTTAGTGGAATTAGGTAAGGCGAGTGATCCTGATGCTAATGATCAGCACATCATTAAAATTGTGGATTGGTTGCTGCAATATGCTTACGACCAGCGCGCCAGTGATATTCATATTGAACCTCGCAGAGAAGTAGGGCGCATTCGTTTTCGTATCGATGGTGTTTTGCATTATGTGTATGAATTGCCATCCAATGTTTCCATGGCGGTAACGAGTCGATTTAAAGTGTTATCGCGCATGGATATTGCTGAAAAGCGTAAACCGCAAGATGGTCGCATTAAAACGCGTCGCAGTGATGGCAGCGAAGTTGAATTGCGTATGTCCACATTGCCTACGGCCTTCGGCGAAAAAATGGTAATGCGTATTTTCGATCCCGAAGTGTTGTTGCGTAGTTTTACGGATTTAGGTTTGGTGGGTGAAGATTACAATCGCTGGCGCACTATGCTCGATCGCCCTAATGGAATTGTGTTGGTCACAGGCCCAACAGGCTCTGGTAAGACCACCACGCTTTATTCGTCGTTACGCCAAATCGCCACATCAGAAGTGAACGTAAGTACGATTGAAGATCCGATTGAAATGGTGGAAGAAGCTTTCAATCAAACTCAAGTGCATCATAAAATTGGGTTGGATTTTGCGGCGGGTATTCGCAGCTTAATGCGGCAAGATCCAGACATTATTATGGTTGGAGAAATTCGCGATTTAGAAACCGCACAAATGGCAGTGCAAGCCGCCCTCACGGGTCACTTGGTGATATCAACAGTGCACACCAATGATGCACCGTCTACTGTTGCGCGTTTATTGGATTTAGGTATTCCCTCTTATTTAATTAACGCGACTTTACTTGGTGTCATGGCGCAGCGTTTAGTGCGTACGCTTTGTCCTCACTGTAAAGAAGAAGGGCAGATCAGTAAGGATGATTGGCAACAATTAGTTGCACCCTGGAAAGTGACTATGCCGCAAAAAATTTATCGTCCAGTAGGTTGTTTGGAGTGTAGGAATACGGGTTATCTAGGTCGCCAAGGCTTGTATGAAATTTTATTGCTATCGGAAACCTTAAAAGACAAAGTGACGTCTGATTGCAACTTGTATGAATTACGTCGCCAATCAATGAAAGAAGGTATGCGCACCTTGCGATTATCGGGTGCGCAAAAAGTTGCAGCAGGACTAACAACGCTAGAGGAAGTTTTGCGTGTAGCACCTCCCGCCGAAAAAGCGACTTAATGCTCGCTAATGACTAATCATCCACGGTCGCATTGATGGAAACATCTTGTTGCCGCCAGCGGTATACATAAGTGCCGATTGCCGAATCGGCCTATCACCACAACATCCTTTCCCATGTTTATGTTCGAGCCGTGCTTTTTTTTCGGCACGATATTCTGGCGTAGAAAATACTGGCTCGTTCATCGCTTTTTCATTGCGCGCATGAGCCTCACGATTTTCTTTTTTCATCGATAAAAATTCTGGTGCAACCATAATCACACGTGCAGATAATGTTCCGCAAGTTGGGCATGCGCAGGGTGTACTTGATTCCTCCATGGTATTGAGTTCGTAGAATAATCCGTGGGTTGTGCATTTATAATCGTATACGGGCATAGTGAATCCTCTTTTCTTTTACAATATTTTTTTGCTTTTGCTTTTGCTTTTGCTTTATTAGCCCATGTGAGTTCGCCGAGCATCGGAAGAGAATTTCTGCAAAATGTACAGGAAGTACGTTTTAGTGGCGTCGCGACAAGGATGTCGCGTCGGAACGGCAGAAATTATCTGAGAAGCGCAGGAAATACGAACGATCTGGGTGCCTTTTCTTTTGCTTACTTTTCTTTGGGCAAACAAAGAAAAGTGAGGCCTGCGGCAGGCAAAATAATCATTTATCTTTCGATAACGGAATATCAAACCCCGGTGTAACTTTTTTACTTGGCCCATCCGCACTTGGATTTACATCAAAATCAAAAATATCTGTCGGTAGCCACAATGTTGCGCAAGCATTCGGAATATCTACCACGCCGCTGATATGGCCTTGCACCGGAGCGCAGCCAAGAATGGCGTAAGCCTGGGCTTTACTGTAACCAAATTTGACTAAATAATTAATCGCATTCAAACATGCCTGACGATAAGCGACGTGAACATCTAAATAATGTTGCTCGCCGTATTCATCAACAGAGATGCCTTCAAAAATTAAATAGTCATCGTATTTTGGTGCAATCGGGCTTGGTTTGAAAATTGGATTTTTAATCGCGTATTTCGACATGCCGTCTTTAATTAAGCTTACGCGTAAATGAATCCAGCCTGCCATTTCAATGGCGCCGCAAAAAGTAATTTCACCATCGCCTTGGCTAAAATGTAAATCGCCAACAGAAAGGCCACCACCTTTTACATACACAGGAAAATAAATTTTTGAACCGCGCGATAAATCTTTAATGTCGCAGTTGCCGCCATGTTCGCGTGGTGGCACTGTGCGGGCGCCTTCCGCGGCGGCAACTTTTGCATCGTCGGGTTTCATGCGGCCCATATGCGCAGTGTCGGCGTAGGGTAGTGTGGCTAATGCGGGCACACGCTCAGGTTCTGTGTCATACAATTCTTTTTCGCGCTTATTCCACTCCATTAGCATTTCTTTGGAAGGCAAACAACCGATGAGTCCCGGATGAATTAAGCCTGCAAATTCCACATTAGGTACATGACGTGAACTGGTAAACATACCTTTAAAATCCCAAATGGATTTTTGTGCTTCAGGGAAGTGTTCTGTTAAAAATCCGCCGCCATTTTGCTTGGAAAAAAATCCGTTAAAGCCCCACTGGCTTTCATCAAAAGCACCAATATCTAAAATATCGACCACCAATAAATCGCCAGGCTCCGCACCTTCAACGCCTACAGGGCCAGAAAGAAAATGCACCTGTGATAAATCTACATCGCGCACATCATCCGCGCTATCGTTGTTAGCAATTTGCCCGCCAGTCCAGTCGTAACACTCAATTATAAAATCATCACCCGGTTTAACGGTTTTAACCATCGGAATATCAGGATGCCAGCGGTTATGAATCATGTCATTTTCATAAGGCGATTTTTTTAAATCTATTTTAATAATCGTTTCAGTCATCGTCTGACTCCTGTAGGTGTTAGGCCAAATACTAATAAGAGCCGAGTCTTCGTAAAAAGCCTCGTGCTAGCGGTCGGAGTTAGTATCTAATCGAGGGCGATTTGCAGCCATACGACAAACAGCCAAGAAGGGTGCGTTATTTAACGTATAGACTTGGTTAATGAGGTGGGCGTGGGGTAGACTTGGCTAATAACGAGGCTCATTCGCCCTATTTCTATGGATACAAGTATGAATAAAGAAATAGAACTCAAAAAACGAAAATCCTTAGCTCTGTTTTATTTGGCTTTATTCGCAGCAATATTTTCAGCTACATTTTTCGTAAACAATAATATTTGGGTTGAGTTAATAAGAGCTATCTCAGAAGCAGCAATGGTTGGTGCTTTGGCGGATTGGTTTGCTGTGGTCGCTTTGTTTAAAAGAATTCCCATTCCTTTTATATCTTCACACACTGGCATCATCGCCAAAAACAAAGATCAAATTGCGGATAGCTTAGCCGTGTTTGTGGAAAATAAATTTCTTAGTGCGGATGCGATGGTTCAGCTTCTGAGTGAACATAAACCTGCAGAGAAAATATCTGAATGGTTACTCAATGAAAAAAATACTATCAAGCTGGGGAATCATCTTATAAAAATTGCCGCAGGCATGATGGATTTTATAGAAGATGCTCCTGTGCAACGATTTATAAAAAACGCCGTTAATACATTGTTAAAAGATATCGATTTATCAAAAGCCACTGGCAGTATATTGGAAACCATTACCAAGAATGGGCGTCACCAAGCGTTGTTGGATGAAGGCATTAATCAATTTGCAGGCATATTAAGCGATGAAGAAACACAGGATTTTATTGCGCAAGGAATTGTGAAGTGGTTAAAAGAAGAGTACTCGCTAACCGAGAAAGTGCTTCCATCGGAATGGATTGGAAGAGCGGGCGCTAAAATGGCAATTAATGCTGCTAGTAATCTGCTCACTGATATTAACAATAACCCTGATCATCAATTACGTAAAAACTTTGATAGTTACACCTCTGATTTTATTGAAAAATTAAAAACATCTCCTGACTTTGCAGAAAAAGGCGAAGAGATAAAACAATACTTACAAAACGATGAAACGTTTAATACTTTTTTAAATGATTTGTGGGGCTCTTTAAAACAATGGATTAAAGATGATCTGCATAATCCTCGCTCTCAGTTGAGAAAAAATATTATTGCTTCAGGTTTGTGGATAGGAAAGGCGTTATCGGAAGATGAGGATTTACGTAATTCCTTAAATGAGCACATGAAAGATGCTGCAAGGAAAATGGCACCTGATTTTTCTGAGTATCTTACTGCGCATATCAGAAAAACAATAAAGGGTTGGGACAGTAAAGAGATGTGTAGGGAGATTGAGTTGTATATAGGCACAGATTTGCAGTGGATTCGCATTAACGGAACTTTTGTTGGTGGATCTATTGGACTTTTCTTGTATGTTACAACTCATGCGTTTGATATTATAAAAGCCATTCAACTTTAATTTTTATGTAACGATAATACGCTGGGGTATATATGTAAAAGAAGGATTGTCTTTGCAACGTGATGGCTTAGGAGTGGTATGCCAATAGAGGGCGTGAGCTTCCGAAAAATATGAATTATATTAGATGCTTGTTGAAGTTTAATAACCATTAATGTGATGGAATGATTATGGAATCAAAGTTATTTAATCCTGGCTTTAGTTTTTTTAATTTGTCAATAGTTCGCTATACAATTTTTATTTTTGTTGTTGTCATTGTTATGATTTCTCTATTGATATTAATTAGTGAAAATTTAAATTTTTGCTTTAAGGCAGATTGTTTTGCAAAATTCGCTAGTTTACTCAAAGTGCCGTTTGCTGGTCTTGCAGTTCTAGGATCAATTCTTGCTTTATATGCTACGAATCATCGATCAGAACAGGCAAAAGAAAATATGCGGTTGTCAACTGTGCAGAATAATTTTTCAAATTATTATAAGCATATAGAAGAGTTCGAAAAATATGTGGAAAAAATTAAAAATAATAATATCTCTCTCTTTAGGGGTTTGGTTGTAGATAGTAGATCGTTGTATTCGGTTTTATTTCCTGAAAGTCATTCAGGTAATATGTCTATGAGTTACTTGAGCTTGGAGGTGCTAAATAATTCTTTTTCTAAAATTATTGATTCTTATCTTGATATGTTAAATTCAAACAATTTTCAAAAATCAATTTTATTCTTTATGGCAGATCAAAAGGAAGCATGCTTTTTTCATTTTAAACACTCTATAAAGTATGAGGAGAAGGAAAACTACGCAGATGACGATGATGATATTGTGTTGAGTACAGATGTCGCCTACGAAGGGCGTACTTATCTTTTTGATGGGACGAATGTAGAACACTTCATGTGGAGAATAGTGAACTTTTTTACCATATATAATACCTTAATGAAATTTGATATTAATTATAGCAGTGAAAAATTTGATTCAAAAGTGGATCAGTATAAACACATTGATGGTAGCTCTTTTATTTGGCATAGAATTACCCCATATAAAAATATGAACTAGAAAGGAAGCTTAAAATGCCGATAAATGATAATAATCCTGAAAGGCGAAATCTTATTGTTTTGTCTATGTCGATAGTTGCATTTTATGTAGGGAAGGCGACTATTAAGGATGATGGTAATCTGGCGCTTCCATTAATTAATGTTCAATTTCACGATAGTTATCATCTGGCTTGTTTGGTTTGGATTGTTTTAATATGGTTTACTTTTAGGTACTGGCTTCAGAATAGATTGAGATTGCGCAATGAATTTTTTTCTGAGCTGAATGATGAGTCGTATTTTCAATATTTTTGGGGAGAACGTTTAAAGAAGCATACTAAAGTTAGAATGATTAACTCTCCAAATTATAAATTCAAAGAGAATGGTTTTAAGTACCATTTTGAAATGTCAGAAACGGATACTGTAGACAAATATAAAGGAGCATTGATGTATACGTATGAAGTCAGTGGAGTGCCTACAGGAATAACGATACCTGTTCCTTTGAAGGGAAAGATTAGAATATTAATAATCTTATTTTTAGGCTTTAGAGTTTTTTTCGTTAAGCCAAGCCTTTCGGCTAACTTAGGTCCTTTAATTCTTGCAGGAATTGCTTTTGGGTTTCGAATTTTTTATTAATCTTAACTGGCTATGTTATTTAATTAAGATCCTAAAAAATTTAGCATTGCATTGAAGTGATTGGTGTGGTTATTATTTGAGCGATGAAATATTGAATAATCCGAATAGCATTCGCCACTTTTACTTATTCAGGTAGCGTTAAGGCAGGAAGTGTTTAAACTGCCACACCTATTCTAATAAAGGCTTTTTAAGCCGCAGGAGTTTCATATGAACAAGTCGATGATTATTGGCACAATTTTGGGTGTGGGTGTTGCTACAGCAGGTGGCGCGATTGGTAGCTATCACTTTTTGAAAGAGCCTAACAGCGCTCAAGTCATTAAATCGGTGGCTATTACCAAGCAAACTAAAATACCGCATGAAGAGTGTCACGACAAAACCGTTGTACATCAAAGAGCGGTGAAAGATGAAAACCGCGTTGCGGGTAAAGCAATTGGTGCAGTGCTGGGTGGCGTATTAGGCCATCAAGTAGGTGGCGGTAACGGCAAGAAAGTGGCGACAGTTGCTGGTGCTGTTGCTGGTGGTTATGCCGGTGATCGTGTGCAGAACAATATGCAGAAGAACGATACCTACACAACGGTTGAACAAGTTTGCGATACAACTTATGAAACCCGTGAAGACATTACTGGTTACGATGTGACTTACCGTGTGAAAGATAAAGAAGGGACTGTGAGAATGTCCTATGATCCAGGTTCAGAAATTCCTTTGAAGGATGGTCAGTTAGTTTTAGCTCCTCAGTCTGGTTCCTCTAAGCTTTAACTTTTTAGTGTCAGGTTTTTCATTCCCATGCTGATTCATTCCCATGCTTAGGTGTGGGAATGAAAAAGCCACCCTTTAATCGGAGTAATTAAAGAGTGGAGGAGCAACAAACACCAAAAATATTTACACAGCGATATTTACACAGAAAGATACGAAGCTACTTTGGCTTCATCTACTGACGATCTTAATTCCTCATGTACTATCTCGCCTTTTTCAATTACCAAAATTCTGTCGGCAATATCTAACGCAAAACTGAGCACTTGTTCAGACACAATAATAGATAGCCCGCGCTTGTCGCGAATATCTTTTAGTGTGCGTCCCATTTCACGAATAATAGAGGGTTGAATACCTTCTGTTGGTTCATCGAGTAATAGCATTTTTGGATTGCTGGCAAGTGCACGGGCGATAGCGAGTTGCTGCTGTTGTCCGCCGGATAAGTTGCCGCCGCGTCTGCTGCGCATTTCATATAATACGGGAAACATGTCATAGAGTTCTTGCGGCACGATTTTTTTGTTTGTGGATGTTAATCCGGTTTCGATATTTTCTTTCACCGTCATGCTGGAAAAAATCATACGGCCTTGTGGTACAAAACCAAAACCGCTGGCGACACGCTGGTAACTTTTTAAATTGCTAACTTCTTTATCATCTAATTTAACGCTGCCTTGTGAACTGGGAATTACGCCCATTAAGGATTTCATCAGCGTGGTTTTCCCCATGCCATTGCGCCCCATGATAGCGACGATTTCATTAGGTTGAATCGTAAAGTTTAAACCGTGTAACACTTCGCTTTGGCCGTAGCATACGCGGTAATCAGAAACTGCAAGCATGATGATTTCCTCGAAATAATATTTTAGTGGCCGAGATATACTTCAATAACATTCGGATCAGCTTTTACTTTATCGATTGAGCCTTCGGCAAGAATTTTACCCTGGTGCAAAACAGTAACTCGATCAGCAATTTTTGCGACGAATTGCATATCGTGCTCAATCACGATAACTGAGCGGTCTTTGGTAATGCGGCGTAAAAGTTCTGCGGTTTGTTGGCGCTCTGCGACTGACATTCCTGCAACGGGTTCATCGAGCATCAGTAACTCGGGGTCTTGAATTAACAGCATGCCAATTTCTAACCATTGTTTTTGACCATGGCTTAACAGCTCTGCTTGCTTGTCCAAAAATTCAGTTAAAAAAATCATGTCCGCAATTTCACAGACTTTGTTAATCACTTCGGCATCGCGCTTAAATGCCAGTGCACCAAATACTGAGCGACCGCGCGGAAATGAAATTTCCAGGTTTTCAAATACGGTTAAATCGCCGTAAATAGAAGGGGTTTGAAATTTTCGCCCAATACCGGCATTAACAATATTGTGCTCCTTCATTTTGGTGATTTCTTTGTTGCGAAATTTAATTGAGCCACTGGTTGCTTTTGTGCGGCCGCAAATCAAATCCAGTACTGTTGTTTTGCCCGCGCCGTTGGGGCCGATGATCACACGTATTTCATTTTCATCGACATAAAAGGTGAGATCATTTACGGCTTTGAATCCATCGAAGGACACTGTTAACCCTTCTACCGCTAACAAGAAATCTGTATTACTCATGGACAACTCCTGGCGTTAAGGGTGAAGCACTCATGCTGCTAGTTGTTTCTATTTTTGAAACAGGTTTTGTCGCAGTCGGTTCAACTACTGGTGTTTTTTTTTGCGACTTCATGCCGCTAAGTAATTGATTAATTCTTGGTTCAACGTAGCTAACATATAAACCTGCAAGGCCATTTGGAAATGCCATAACGACACCGATAAATAATCCCCCCAGTGCAAACAACCAAAGTTCAGGGAAGCTTTCTGACAAGCTGGACTTTGCCCAGTTGACTAAAAGGGCTCCATACACAGCGCCAATAATCGAAACACGACCACCCACCGCACAGAAAATTACCATTTCAATAGAGGGGACAATGCCTACTAACGTCGGCGACATAAAGCCAACTTGCAGCGTAAACATTGCACCGCCGATAGACGCAAACATCGCACCTAAACAGAACACAAAAATTTTAAAGTTGGAAACATCGTAGCCAGAAAAACGTACACGATCTTCTTTGTCGCGCATGGCAACTAACAGGCGACCAAATTTACTTTTGCGAACAAACTGCGCGATGAACAAACATACAAACAACATAAACACACAGAAAAAATACAGTATGTAGCGTGCATGATCGGTGCGAATATCCCAGCCATGTAACGTGCGCAAATCAGTTATGCCATTCACGCCGCCGGTATAACCTTGTTGGCCGATAATCAAAATAGTAAGGATTGCTGCAATCGCTTGCGTAATGATTGCAAAGTAAACACCACCCACACGCCGTTTAAACATGGCAGCACCAACGATGTAAGCGATGATGCTGGGGATCACAATAATTGCGGCAATAGTGAAAGGTAAGCTGTAAAATGGTTTCCAGAAAAACGGCAGGGAAGTGATCTGATTCCAATCCATAAAGTCGGGAATGCCTGGTGTAGATTGAATTTTGGTGGTGATAGGATCTGATGCTTCAAGTTTCAAAAACATCGCCATCAAATATCCACCTAAACCAAAAAATACCCCTTGGCCTAAACTTAAAATTCCGCCATAACCCCAACATAAAACTAAACCTATGCCAACGAAGGCGTAAGTCAAATATTTCCCAATTAAATTTAAACGAAAAATATCCAGCGTTAAAGGCAGCACCAATACCAATAAAACTGCCAGTACCACAAAACCGGAAATTTCTTTTTTAGGAAACAGCGATGCTAAACCTTGATAAGACATAACCTACTCCTCAACGACGAACTTTCAGAGTGAATAACCCTTGCGGGCGCACCATTAAAATTAATACCACAAACAATAGCGTTAACACTTTTGCCATTGAACCGCTGAGGAAAAATTCCAGCGTTGATTGTGCTTGCGAAATACTGAATGCCGATGCGATGGTTCCCAATAAACTCGTTGCACCACCGAATACAACAACCAAGAAAGTATCGACAATATAAAGCTGGCCAGAAGTTGGCCCTGTTGAACCGATCATGGTAAATGCGCTGCCAGCTACACCGGCAATACCGCAACCCAATGCAAATGTAATGCGATCAACGCGTGCGGTATTGATTCCCACAGCGCCAGCCATCGGGCGATTTTGCACAACGGCACGCACCTGAATTCCCCAGCGTGAGCGGTACATTAAAATTCCTACCGCAGTAGAAATTCCCAGCGCTAAACACATTACAAATAATCCGTTGATGGGAAGCTCAATCGTTTCTGATAAATGTACGGAACCCATTAACCAATCTGGCAATGTCACACCCACTTCGCGCGCACCAAATACGCTGCGATAAGTTTGTTGCAGAATTAAACTTAAACCCCAGGTAGCGAGAAGGGTATCGAGCGGGCGATTGTAAAGATGTCGTATGATTGCCCATTCCACCAGTGCGCCTAATGCGCCTGCGGCAATGAAGGCGAGAATCATCGCGAGAATAAAATAAATGCTGAATAAACTGGGCAGGTAAGTTTCAAATACGTGGGACGTTAAATAAGTCACGTAAGCACCGAGAATCATAAACTCTCCGTGTGCCATATTGATTACACCCATTTGCCCGAAAATAATCGCGAGGCCTAAAGCCATTAATACAAATACTGAAAACAAAATTAATCCAGCAACGCCTTGCATGGCGAAGATGGATAATAAGTCAGAGGTGCTATATTCAGAAAACATACTCGTCCCCTTGTGAAAATAAAACGTAAATATCGATAAGGAGAATCGAGTCACTTGCTTTCACAAGTGACTCGCCAGTCGTTTATTGATAACCAGCTGGGAACGGATTAGGTTCAATCAAATCTTTGGTTTCAAAAATCACATCGTATTGGCCGTCAGGACGAGCTTTACCGATACGTGTTTTAGACCAGAGGTGATGATTAGGATGAATTTTTACATAGCCTTCAGGCGCCGTTGTCAATTCAATACCAGGAGAGGCAGCGCGTACTTTATCAACATCAAACGAGCCAGCTTTTTCTACGGCAGCTTTCCACAACCATGCACCTAAGTAAGCGGCTTGTGTTACGTCACCGATAACCACATCTTTGCCCCAACGTGCTTTAAATGCTTCAACAAATTTTTTGTTGTTGTCGTTAGTTAAACTTTGGAAATATTTCATTGATGCATAAGCACCCTGCATATTTTCACCGCCGATACCGAGGATCTCATCTTCAGTTACAGAGATGGTGAGCAACAATGGTTTCTCTTTAGTCATATCGATACCCGCTGCTTTTAATTGCTTGTAGAAGGCAACGTTTGAACCACCTACCACGCTTGCAAAAATAACATCAGGTTTAGTGAGTTTAATTTTGTTAATCACTGAGTTGAATTGGGTATTCCCAAGTGGATAATATTCTTCACCCACTACTTTCAATCCCAATTTTTCAATGTGTTTACGTGCAATTTTATTTGACGTGCGCGGCCAAATATAATCAGAGCCTAGCAAGTAAAATGTTTTTGCACCTTTGGTTTTAGTAACCCAATCCAAACTGGCTAGAATTTGTTGAGTCGCTTCTTGACCGGTATAAATTACGTTAGGAGATTGTTCTAAGCCTTCATAAAATGTTGGGTAGTACAGCATGCCGTTATATTGTTCAAATACGGGCAGTACCGCCTTGCGTGAAGCTGACGTCCAGCAACCGAATACAGCAGCCACTTTATCGTTCACCAATAATTTTTTGGATTTTTCAGCAAAGGTTGGCCAATCACTCGCGCCATCTTCCTGAATAAATTCAATCTTGCGACCAAGCACACCGCCCATAGCATTGATTTGTTCAATGGCTAATTTTTCAGCTTGTATCGAACCAGTTTCGCTGATGGCCATGGTGCCTGTTGCAGAATGCAAAATACCTACCTTCACTGTTTTGTCGGTAACGGCAAGGCCTGTGGTATTCACATCGGCAGCTTGCGCTGTACTAAATGCAAATGAGGCAGCCAAGGTAAATAAACAGGTTTTCCAGCTAAGCGTTTTTGCTGTTTTAACGAGAGAGTGCTGTTGCACATTCACGCTGTTAAAAAGTGATATCTTCATGGTCTATCCTCAAATTTAAATTATTTCATTTCAGGCTTAATGGTTAAGGGTTAAAACAAGTATGCGCTACTGACATATGTGCTAATGGCGGAGCAAATACTTTCTGAATGAAAATGATTTTTTGCCCACGTCACGAAATTTACGCACTTTTTTTTGTATTACCCATTCGATAAATGGCGCAGGCCACTACGTCATTTAACGCATAGCCAAAGGTTTATGTGTTCACATGTTTGAAAAATATAATAAAGAAGGAAGACTTAACTTTTTTTGTGGTACGAGAATTGAAAGTAAATGATTGGCGATGAATTATTTTTTGAAATGCGTCTTGTACGCGCAGTGAATTAGATTATTTTTCAGGAAGTGCACCAAAGCTAAGCTTGCCAATTGGTAAAAGCACAAAGATAGAACATCTAGTTAGTCGCTTAATTTTTATACTCGTCGATAAGGCATAGGGCTTTAGAATGATATTGGCCAAGGTAATCTATGACCGCTAAGCAACATATTTTTCGCGTTAGACGTAATTACAACCAATGGGTGGCTAACCAAACATTGGAAGACTATGCGTTGCGGTTTACGGCTAAAAGTGCGCGTCGCTGGTCAAATGCACGTGTTGCTACCACCGCATTGGGCGCTATTTCATTTTTGGCATTGGAGGCTATTGGCGGTGCTATTACGTTGCATTATGGTTTTAATAATGCGATTGCCGCGATTTGTGTTGTTAGTTTAATTATATTTTTAACCGCAATTCCCATTAGTTATTACGCCGCTAAATACGGTGTCGATATCGATTTGCTTACGCGTGGTGCAGGGTTTGGTTACATAGGCTCTACCATTACCTCACTTATCTACGCTTCATTTACGTTTATTTTTTTCGCGTTGGAAGCCGCCATTATGGCGATGGCGCTTGAGCTTTTATTTCATATTCCTTTGCCGTGGGGATATTTATTAAGTTCAGTGGTGATTATTCCTTTGGTTACACACGGTATTACGGTGATTAGTCGGTTTCAACTATGGAGCCAGCCACTGTGGATTATCCTGCAATTAATTCCTTTCGTTTTTATTATTTATATGGATGCCAGTGCTGTTGAAAATTGGACAAGTTTTTCGGGCAATCTACAAACTTCACAGTATCAGCAGGGTACAACTATTTTATTTTTTGGTGCTGCATCCGCTGTAGTTTTTTCATTGATTGCGCAAATTGGTGAACAGGTAGATTTTTTACGTTTCTTACCGCCAGCCAAAAAAGGCAAAGAGTGGCGTTGGTGGGCTGCATTAATTGCAGGCGGGCCGGGTTGGATTATTATCGGCAGCATTAAAATTATGGCGGGTTCTTTTTTAGCAGTATTAGCGCTGAATCATGGAGTTCCTTCCACTGAAGCTGCTGACCCGACACGTATGTATATGGTGGCGTTTGGCTATTTAACGCATTCCCCACAAATCGCACTGGCGTTTGCGGGGATTTTTGTCATTCTCAGCCAATTAAAAATTAATGTTACTAATGCGTATGCAGGCTCTATTGCGTGGTCAAATTTTTTCTCGCGCTTAACGCATAGTCATCCGGGGCGTGTAGTGTGGTTGGTGTTTAATGTTGCGATTGCATTGTTATTAATGGAATTGGGGGTTTACCGTGCATTAGAACAAACGCTAGGTTTTTACGGCATTGTTGCAGTGGCTTGGCTTGGTGCTTTGGTGGCGGATCTCGTTATTAATAAACCGTTAGGCTTAAGCCCAAAACATATCGAATTTAAACGCGCACATCTTTATGATATTAATCCTGTAGGTTTCGGTGCAATGTTGTTGGCTTCTGTGTTTGGTATTGTGTGTCATACAGGATTGTTTGGTGATATTGCGCAAGCGCTTTCTCATTTTATAGCATTAACATGTGCGCTCATCACTGCGCCGATAATCGCATGGGTGACTAAAGGTAAATATTATATTGCCCGCCCTAGTGTTTCAGCGTCTGTGCTGAGTTTTGCAGATCCTCATTATGATTATCGCCACAGCACCGTAACTTGCTGTATTTGCGAACACAAATTTGAATTGGAAGATATGACATATTGTCCCGCCTATGCGGGAAATATTTGCTCACTCTGTTGTTCATTAGATGCACGCTGTCACGATTACTGTAAACCGGGTGCAAATTATCGCGAACAGCTGCAACAATTTTTCACTTTGTTTTTGCCGACCTTTATCACGTCAAAAATTAATTCACAGGTAGGTCAATTTTTAGGGTTAGTGATTGTCATTAATGGATTTTCTGCCGTTCTGCTATCGCTCATATATTTTCAAACGTCTATTCATGATGGCGAGATGGCGTTATTGTTAGAGAATACTTTGTGGAAAGTATTTTTTTTGCTGGTGATTATTACCGGGGTGGTGAGCTGGTTATTCGTGTTGGCCCATAAAAGCCGCCATGTGGCGCAAGAAGAATCGCAGCGTCAAACTCGTTTGTTAATGGAAGAAATAGAAGCTCATGATCGCACCGACAAAGCATTGCAGCTTGCAAAAGAGCAAGCCGAAGCCGCCAACCAAGCGAAAAGCCGATACCTCACAGGCATAAGTCATGAGTTGCGCTCACCGTTAAATGCGGTGCTAGGTTATGCGCAGTTATTAGAAAAAGATCCAGGCATGCCTGCTCATCGTAAAGATGCCATTGGTGTTATCCGCCGTAGCGGAGAACATTTATCAGATTTAATTGAAGGTTTATTGGATATTTCAAAAATAGAAGCAGGGCGGCTGGATTTACACAAAGACCAAGTGCGCTTGCCAATACTGATGGATCAATTGGTCAATATGTTTCGCCTACAGGCTGAAGCTAAAGGCTTGCAATTCACTTACGAATGTAATGATCGCCTGCCAGAATTTGTGCGCACGGATGAAAAACGCCTGCGCCAAATTTTAATTAATTTATTATCCAATGCGATTAAATATACCGATGCAGGAAATGTATTTTTTAAATTACGCTATCGCAATCAGGTTGCCGAATTCACGGTAAAAGATACCGGCGAAGGGATCGCGGAAGAAAATATGGAAAGAATTTTCCGTCCGTTTGAGCGCGTACGCCGCGCAGGTTCTACTGCGACGGGCACAGGTTTAGGTTTAACCATCACACGTTTACTAACGGAAATTATGGGTGGCGATATTGCGGTAAGTAGTGAGCCTAATGAAGGCAGCACATTTAAAGTAAGTTTGATGTTATCCAGTATTAATACGCCGTTTGTAGAGGTTGTTCATGAGCCGATTAAAACGATTGTGGGTTATCAAGGCGCTGTGCGTACTATTATGTTTGTTGATGACGAACAATCCCATCGTCAATTAATGCGCACTTTATTAACGCCACTTGGGTTTAGGTTAATTGAAGTTGATAATCCATTAAATGCTTTGAGTGTTCTTGAGCAAGAAACCGAATCAGGTAATCGCCCTGATTTAATTATGCTCGATGTTTCTATGCCTATCATGGATGGTTGGGGCGTTGCAAAACAAGTACGGCAAGCACATTATAATTCGCCGATTATGATGGTATCGGCAGATGCGAGTGAAGGGCGCAATGAGCCTCAAGTGCAAGATGAGCCGCCGTTGCATGATGCATATATCACCAAGCCAATTCGCTTGCCTTCAATGCTTGATCATATCGGCCATTTGTTAGATATCAGTTGGCGATACGAAGGCGAGATTACGCAAGAAAAAACTCAATCGCTTAATCAATATATACCTACGGTTAACATATTTGATTTTCCTGCCGATGAACACTTGGATGATATTTCACACCTTGCCAGTATCGGTCACAAAAAGGGTTTGCAAGAAAAAATTCGCCAGTTGGAAGAACAGCATTTAGCAACGCAACAATTTATCCAGCATTTAAAAAATCTCACTACCCATTTTCAATTTGAAAAAATCGTTCAATGGGTGGATGCTGACTATATAGACGATGCTGAGTAGACAGAAATTCTTAAATAGACAGAAGATATTGAGTAACAGACATTCGCCATCAACAATGAGCATGAAGTAATGAACAGCGAGCAGCAACGCAACGTAGTATTAGTCATTGACGATAGTATTGAAAGCATACACATGCTGAATGATGTATTAGAAGAAGCGCACTTTACCGTGCTGGTAGCGCTTGAAGGTTCGCAAGCATTAACCATCACTAAAAATATTAAACCCGATATTATTTTGCTCGATGCCATAATGCCTAATATGGATGGCTTTGAAACCTGCAAACAATTAAAACTTAACCCGCAATTAATTGATGTGCCGATTATTTTTATGACGGGGTTAAGTGACACAGAGCATGTGGTAATGGGTTTAAATGCTGGCGGTGTAGACTATGTTGCTAAGCCCATTAACGGCGATGAATTAATTGCACGCATGCGTGTTCATCTCACTAACGCACGCATGACACAAAGTGCACGCATGGCATTGGATACGGCAGGACAATATTTATTTACTGTCGATTTGCATGGCCAATTATTATGGGCAACGCCACAAGTCCATCAATTATTTGATGGTGCACAAAGCGAAGAGCCCGCAGAAAAATTGAGTGTGCGTTTACCTTCATTATTGCAAGGTTGGCTAAAACACAAACCACAAACCGGACACAGTTTAAAAATACCAGAACTGCTACAACCCTTAACAATAGAAATGCTAAATTTCATCGACAATCGTGAATACTTACTCCGCCTTTCAAACCCTCATCAGCCCGCCGACGATACACTCGCCCTCAAAGAACAATTCGGCGTAACCGGCCGAGAAGCCGACGTATTACTCTGGATCGCCAACGGCAAAACCAATCGCGAAATCGGCTTAATATTAGAAATGAGCCCACGCACAGTGAATAAACATCTGGAGCAGATTTTTAAAAAACTTGGCGTGGAGAATAGAACGTCAGCAGCAGCGGCAGCGATTAAGTGCGTCACTAAAGGGGGGTAAGAGTTGCTTTCACATCGCAGGCTTACAAATTACTAGGAATTACGTTCTGCGGGTTATATAGTTGGCGCTGTATAATAAACTGTTAGGTGAAAGCATGGCATTGAAGCCTAAGATATATAAATTAGTTCCTTTGGAAAAAATACAGCTAAAATGCGCAGCTGAATATGCCGAACTAATAAATGTAAAAGCTTTAAATAATTCTTTCTATACCGTAATTGCCTATCCGGGCATGAAGGGTGAATCACAATCAATAGTAGACTCCAAAAGTATTGAAAAGGCGCTATCTAAAATATCAATTGCAACTGAAAATGTAGTGGCAATAGCGCATAATTTTACTGCTGAAGCAATCCAAATACTTGAAAGTCATAAAATTGTCTTTTTTTCTAAGAGTAATTTTTATTGGACTGATTCTAGTTGGGCAAACATAAGAGACACAAAATAACTTTAATTTATACGCGTTTACTGAGTCATTAAATAGATATTCTGCAGTTAAACACCTAACAAATCGCTGAAGCACCGCGCACTTCGTGCGCTGGACAGTTTTTAAGTCGCAGCTTTGTGGTTTTGCTGCGCAAAAGTATCCCACAAAACTGCAACTTAAAAACTGCCGCTTAGCTCGGCGTTATGTACAAATAGGACGTGCCACCTTGGAATTAAAAGACTTACTCTCAATAATTATTTCTTTTGTAGCTCTTATCGTATCTTTAGCTGCTTTACTAATCCCGTATTGGCATAAATCATCCAAAGCAATTATTTGCCTCAATAGTCGTCTGTTTAATTGTATCAACGGGCAAAAGCGAGAACTTCAATACACGTTTGCTAATATTGGCAACCAAGAGCTTTACGTTAAAGAAATTTGTCTGCTCCGTGGCAAGTCACCTTTGGGTAATCTTCATCATCCATCTGAATACTTGCAAATACCTATTGAAGAAATATCTTCCTTTATAGTCAAACCTGGAGAGATTAAGCCATTTTTGCTTTCACATGAGGCAAATTACAAATTACCTGAAGGTTATTTCACTGAGAAAAATAAATATATTTTAGTGTGTATTGAAGTCATATCAGCTACTGGTAAACGCTTTCAAGCTGTCCACAATATTTCCAATCTACAACCTGCTGGGCATCCCATTGATGATCCAATTTGGTCAGGTTTTAAATTGGGTAAGCAATTAAAAGCAAATACATACAAGTCGTTGCAGCATCAGTCGCTTCGCTCCTTGGACAGTATTTAAGTCGCCTTTTTATGGTTTGCTTCGCAAAGTATTCCATAAAAATTCGCCTTAAATCCTGCCGCTGAACTTAACGTTAGAGATGAAAAATGCAAAATGTGCCATACCAATTAGAAAATGGTTTGTTTCTTGAAGAAGCAGGTGTTTTATTACCTTGGTTTAAAAGTCTTAATCAAATTACAAAACGTGGCGGAAAACCACTTCCTATAAAAGGTAAAACGACTCAGTTATATTGGGAGTCTGAAAAGGTGTTTGGTGGTTTAAATGTCGCGGTCCAGGCCATGGAGCGTGGGTCAGGCATGTTTTTTTTAAATTTAAAATCTGATCTTTTATTTAGTTCTGCAAAAGAAGAATATTTTGCTATATCAATAATTTTGGAAAAACTTTTTGGTCATCCACACAGCGAAGGTATAACTGAAGGCTACCCATGGAAGCGTTGGTTTTATGGGAATGTATGTGTGAGTCTTGCGTTAGCTGAAAGATATGTGGACTATGTCGCTTTCTCTGTATCTAAAGACGTAATTGTCGAATAATTTCTAACAAGCGACTGTGGTGTCAATAGTTAATTTTACTCATGACACCACTCCTTTTTATCTCTCACCACTGCGTTCAAAATGGTAATAAAGTCTCGCATACCGGCGACTACTGCAACCTTTTTGTGCTCACCTTGCTCTACTTCTTCTCATTAAACAAATGACTAAACTCACGCGGTTGTGAGCGCCAATATTGTTTTGGAGCATCAACTTGCGCGCCTAGCTCTGCGGCGGCGTGCCATGGCCAGCGTGGGTCGTAAAGCATGCCGCGTGCTAGTGCGACCATATCTGCTTTTCCTTCGGCGATAATCGTTTCGGCTTGTTGGGGTTCTGTAATTAGGCCTACCGCGATAGTGGATAATTTAACGGCTTGGCGAATTTGTTCTGCGAAGGAAACTTGATAATTTTTTCCTACAGGGATTGCTTGCAATGGCGAAAGTCCGCCACTTGATACGTGAATAAAATCACAGCCACGTTCGCGTAAGGCATTTCCAAATACAATACTTTGTTCAACGTCCCAACCACCATCAACCCAATCTGTTGCTGATATGCGAATACCCACGGGTATAGATGCTGGAACAGATTCTCGTACTGCTTTAAAAACTTCTAGCGGAAAACGCATTCTGTTTTCGAGTGAGCCGCCATATTTATCGGTGCGTTGGTTTGCTAGCGGCGATAAAAATTGATGCAGTAAATAACCGTGCGCTGCATGAACTTCAATAGCATCAAAGCCGAGGCGATGTGATCGTTGCGCTGTTGCCACAAAGCTGTCGATAACGTGTTTTAATCCCGCTTCATGTAGTGCAGTAGGTAGCGCATCTTCTGTGTTAAATGCTATCGCTGAAGGTGCAGCCGTTTGCCAACCGCCTTGCTCTTGCGGAATAAAATGCCCACCATCCCAAGGTGCTTGTGTCGATGCTTTTCGCCCTGCATGTGCAATCTGAATGGCAATCGGCATTTCAGAATATTGGCGAATTGCGGTTAAGGTTTTTTTCAGTGCGGCTTCATTTGAGTCAGACCACAATCCTAAATCATCGGGGGAGATGCGGCCTTCTGGCGATACAGCAGTGGCTTCAATAATCAATAAGCCCGCACCTGAAATCGCCATGTTCCCCAAGTGAATCATATGCCAGTCAGTTGCATTGCCATTTTGTGCTGAATACTGGCACATAGGTGCGATCACAATACGATTTTTTAATTCAAGTTTACCGATCGAAAATGGTGAAAAAAGTTGCGACATAAGTGGTTCCATGAATTCGTCAATTGTTTCTATGGATAATAAATAGCTTCAAGTATAAAAAATATTGTGTATAGCTGTATGGTATAGAGCAATTAATTTTTAACAGGATATTGTTGTGGAGGATAGTTTTCTTACAATGGATTAACGATTAATTTGACTGCGGCACCATTTTGGCAGCAATATTTAGTGTGCTTTGTGTCTGTATATTCTGCACTATTCTTCACATTGTTACACTGAATCTAACGTACTGTCTTTTATAACGATATTCTACCCTCTTATGTATATGTTAATCGTTATAAAGGAAAAATAAGATTTGCTCGTTGTTTCCATGCGCAATACACTCAGTCTGCTGCTTTAAGTGTGCATAAAATAGTTGTCATGCATCTTTCACAACGTTAATCTCTAATAGGCAGTTAATTTCTAATAGAACGTCATCGGTAAAAATAATTAGGATGGAGCTATGAAAACTGTAAAAGATATACTGAATTCCAAGCGTGATGCCGAAACCTACTGTATTGAGCCTGGCATACTGGTTTGGGACGCTATTAAATTAATGACGGAAAAAAGTGTTGGCGCATTACTTGTCACGCAAAACGACAAATTAATAGGAATTGTCAGTGAGCGAGATTATCTTCGTAAGGTTGCCCTTATGGGGCGTTCATCGCAAACGACTGCAGTAAAAGATATTATGACGCCAGATCCCATCACCGTAACGCCTGATGAAGGTATAGCGTTGTGCATGGAGTTTATGACGGAAAAACGTATTCGCCATTTACCTGTGGTAGCCGATGGAAAATTATTTGGCATGCTTTCAATCCGTGATGTTTTAGAAAGCACCATGGAAGAACAAAAACATCTGATTCAACAACTTGAACAATATATTCGCGGCGAAAGTTACTGACACTTTTGCTCTCCTCGCGCGGGTTTGCTGCACAGCAATTTAACCTGCGCAGAAATTATCACTTCCTACTTTTTCTACAGTGTCTTCCATCAGGTTCAATTACATGAATCCAGATTTATCCCGTAATGCTAATCGTTTTATTATTTTCTCTGTGTTTTTTACGGCGCGGGCTTATTATCCTGTGTTGGCGATTTTGTTTATCGACCTTGGGTTAAGTTTGGATCAATTTGTTTTTCTTAATCTTATTTGGGCAGCAACTATTTTTTTATTTGAGGTTCCGTCGGGCGCGCTTGCGGATACGATTGGGCGTCGAACATTGTTGGTTACTGCTTCGGTGTTAATGGCGATAGAAATGCTTTGTTTATTGCTTGCTCCTCGCGATGGCGGAATGCTGTTGTTTTCACTTTGTGTGATTAATCGAATTTGTTCTGGCTTATCGGAAGCTTGTGCCAGTGGAGCAGATGAAGCGCTTGCTTACGATTCTTTACCTGAAAATGGTCGCGCCGCTGCATGGGATAAATTGTTGGCAAATGCAATGCGTTGGCGTTCGGTAGGATTTGTGATTGCGATGATTGTGGGTGGGGTTTTGTATGATCCTGCTTTAATAAATAAACTGTTACCTGCAAGTTTTCATCTCTCTGCGGATGTTGCGCATCGTTTGCCGGTTGCGTTGGTATTGTGCCAAGCATTGGTGTGTTTATTTTTTACCTTGCGCATGGTTGAACCTATTCATGCTGCTGCTGGATCAACATTAAAAAATGCCGTTCGCCTTACATTGAATACGGCCTATTGGGTTTTTACGAACCGTAAAACATTGGTGGTGGTATTGATAGGTGTTGCGATTGATTCCATCGTTCGCAATTTTGCGACCATCAACAGTAGTTACTTTCGGCTCATTGAATTGCCGGAATGGACGTATGGTTTTCTTGGTGCAGGAATGGGTGTGTTGTTGTGGTTTGTTCCTGGTATTGCCAAACGTTTAAATACACAATTCAGTATGTTGGCGAATTTAGGATTTATTGCAATAGGCTCATTGATTGGATTGGCTGCCTTGGTTCCTTCGTGGCCGATTGTTGGTGTTGTGCCTGCAATGTTTTTAATGACGATGATGGGCTTTCTTGGGTTTACTGTCAGCCGTGTATTACATGATGAAGCGGATTCTTCCCGGCGTGCGACAGTGCTTTCAGTGAAGGGACTTATCTTTAATCTTGGTTATGGTCTTTTCAGTTTAGGTTTTTCAGGATTGTTGGCGAGTTTTCCCGATCATCCTGCAGGGGCAGCATTGCGTAGTGCGTTGCTTTGGCAAGTACCGTTTTTTGCATTGCTGAGTATGGGATTATTTGCGTGGGCGAGTATTTACTTGCGCCGTAAGACTCAAGGATGAACTCTTAGGTTTGATTTGTAGTTTTCACAATAAAAAAGAGCGCAGGTTATGCGCTCTTTTTTATTGTGAAATGGCTGTTGAAATTTTATTTATTTTCAACAGGTACTTTCACAGTGATTTGATCTATTTCTACACGACGGTTAGGTTTCAGGCATTCAATTAAGTCAGCCTTCTTTTTATCCGTACAGGTAACCACTGGATCAGCTTCACCTTTACCTTCCACTTTCAATCTATCAGCATCAACACCATTACTGACGATATAATTTTTCACTGCGATTGCGCGACGCTCTGACAGCTTCTTGTTGTATTCATCCGAACCGAGACGATCACTATAGCCAACGATAACAATATGTTTCGGTGCGTCACTTTCTTTAAGTGCGTTAGAAATTTCCACTAATTTTGGTTGTGGTGTGTTTACCTTGTCACTATTAAACGCAAACAATTCTGTTGCTGACAATGTATATTTCTTAAATTTTGGCGCTGGTGGTGGTGGCTCTACAGCAACCGGTTGACGAACAGGTTCTACTATTTTTGGTGCTGGAGCAGTATGTGTTTTTTCACCGAAACGATAAACTACGCCAACAGAAATTAAATCGATATTGTCTTTATCGCCGAATGAATTATCAAGGTGATAACGTTCAGCTTCAAAGCGCATATCAACATGTTCGTTTAATGCATATTGTAAGCCCAAACCAATTTTTGGATTGGTGTTGCGCGCACTATTGCTGTCATCATTTACAATAACTAAGCCAGTTCCACTGAAAGAATCTTTAGTTTCTGCATAGGTAACACCAAGGCGGCCAAATGCTGACAATTTTTCATTGAGTGGTAAAAATCCAACTAGGTCCAGATTGTAGCCTCTTAATTTAATTTTAGCGTCCAGAGTGCCTGCGGGTATTGTGTCTGCAGAAAAAGTGAACTCGCCAAGATTAAAATAGCCACCTTCAAGAGCAAAATTTTTGTTGAATTGGTAACCGCCAAATAATTTATAACCAGTGTCACGATCATCATCAGTAAGTGATCTTACGACAAAGCCATCCTCTAACACGCTATCGGCGATGCGGCCATTATTGATATGCGATCTTGATTGGCCAATATTGCCACCAAGGTACCAGCCGGCATCGTAATCATAGCTATAGTTATCACTGCCATAGTTATCATTTGCAAAAACAATAGCGCTAGCGCAGGTTGTAATAGCAGCTACGCCCAACATGCTGGATAATTTTGTTAATTTCATGGTTTTATTCTCTCTATTATAAAAAATTGTTGTGTGTAAAAAGACTGTTGTGTGGCGACTATCCTACTAAGTTAAAGTTTCGGCGTATGTTCGTTGGCGTACGCAGTATTTTCGAAAGATTTTTCTTAGATATTTTCTTGGATAGAATCCGTCTAAACGCTAGAAAATAATAGTCAGTAAATATCTGACATAAAAAATGGCGCAATGTATGCGCCATTTTTTTATTGCCTAATTTCTATTGGAATATTATTTATTTTCAACGGGTATTTTTACTGTGATCTGATCTATCTCTACGCGACGGTTAGGTTTCAGGCATTCAATTAAGTCAGCCTTCTTTTTGTCCGTACAGGTAACTACTGGATCTGCTTCACCTTTACCTTCTACGGTTAAACGACTTGCGTCAACACCATTACTCGCAATGTAATTTTTTACGGCGATTGCACGGCGTTCTGAAAGCTTCTGGTTGTATTCATCTGAACCGAGACGATCGGTATAGCCAACAATAACGATATTTTTTGGCGAATCACTTTCTTTAAGTGCATCGGCAATTTCTACCAGTTTTTGCTGTGGCATATTTACCTTGTCACTATTGAATGCAAATAATTCTGTAGCAGATAAGGTGTATTTCTTAAATTTTTGCACTGGCGGCGCTACGGCAACAGGTGTAACAACGGGCGCTACGACTATCGGTGCGGCGACAGGTACCGATTGTGTTTTTTTACCAAAGCGATATACAACTCCGACAGAAATTAAATCCACATCACCTTTGTTGCCCACGGCATCGTTAATGCGATAACGTTCTGTTTCAAGGCGCATGGCGACCGAATCGTTAAATGCGTATTGCAAACCAACACCTGCTTTAAGGTTGGCAGCGCGTTCGCTCGGGTTGCGATCGAGCACGTTAACAAATCCGGTTCCGCTAAAAGAATCTTTGGCTTCAGCATAGTTAACGCCAATTCGACCAAATGCAGAAAACTTTTCAGTGAAAGGTAAAAAACCTACGAGGTCGAGATTGACACCTCTAAGTTTGATGCTGCCATCAAAAGTCCCCAGAGGTATGGTTGTTGACTTAAAGTTGAATTCACCTAAATCGAAATAGCCGCCTTCAACAGCAACATTTTTGTTGAATTGGTATCCGCCAAATAGTTTATAGCCAGTGTCGCGATCATCATCTTTAATGGAATTTACGGTGAAACCGCCATCCAAAAGGCTGCTGGTAATTCGCGCATCATCTATGTCTGCGTTTGATTGGCCAAGGTTGCCTCCAATGTACCAACCTGCATCATCTGCAAGGGTCATTGAGCTGGTAATGGCTGTGAGGGCCATAACACTTAGCATGCTGGATGCTTTAATGAATTTCATATTTTTCTCCACGAGAAATTAAAATGTTTTGTATTTTTTTTGCGTTGTTGTGTCTTTGTTTTGTAGCGTAAAAACAAAACGCAAAACCTAAGATTCGGTAAAAAAGGAGTCGACAAGAATAGATACTTGCCGACTCTGGTTGTATCAGCCTGATATTTACTGCGCTGGTACGTTGATGACGGTATTGACCAGAGTGACTGATGCATTTAGAGATAGGATTCGACCATTCAGAGTCACAACTGCAACGTTGCCATTCGTGGAAACATCTGAACCTGCTTGCGAAATAATGGTTCCTTCCATGGTTCCACCTCCGCCTGCGTTGATCGTCGCGGCAGTACCTACTTGCCAGAAAACATTCTTGGCTTGCGCACCGTTAACCAACGTGATGCTTTGCGGCGCTGCAGCACCTGGACCACCTACGGTTAATGTGCTCGCCATTTGGAATACCCAAACTGCATTGGCATCGCCTTGAGCATCAAGAGTTAAATCGCCACCCTGGATCATGAATGAGCCAGCTGCTGCGGTATAAACGCCTGGCACCAACACCAAATTAGCAAGGTTGCCGGCACCTGGATCTGGGCCGCCTGGTTTTGCTACTAACGCGTTATAGGCAATTAAAGCATCGGCTCGTGCTGCCGCAGCAATAGCGGCAGTCGTCGCGGTACCTTCAGTGGGGCAACCAACAGTTGGTGGTGGAGCTGATGTGTAAATGTTGCCATTAACGGTGCCGACATTAAGCGTGGTTTCGGTATAGATGCAGCCTACGCCTCCATCATGAAATCCGGTTACAGCGGTAGAAATTGCGGTAGTGCCAATATTGCCGTTAATCACGGTAAGGATTCCTTGATTGGTTGTCCCAGCCGATCCGCCAAATGCACCAAAGGTTGCCGCCGAACCAAGGGCAATTGTTATGGGTGGAGTGACTGTACAGTCAGCAACAGTGAAGTCCCAAGTAACGTCGGCATTCATTGTATTAGCTGGAATCGCCCAATCTTTAACGCCGTTGCTACCGCTCTTAAGTGTGGCGGTATAGGTGGCACCAACAACAAGGTCATTCAGCGGATTAAACGTTGCAATGTGGCCTGTATCTGCATCAAGCACTACGGATGTTGCCATCACAGGCGTTAACGGTGATGCAGCGTCGGTTACTGTAAATGTTGATGAGTTGACGCTTGCCGGATCCATTCTCAAACCGGAAGGGACGTTGAAGGTCGCATTGATAGTAGAGCTTGGGCAAACACTCATCGCGTTGTCTGCTGGATTGGTTGAGGTGACGGAAACGCTGGCGGCAACTGTTGCTGCTGCAGTGGTAAACGTCCACACGTAATCGCTTGCAGCAGGCAAGGCTGCTTGATTACCTGCCAAGGTATTTCCGGCTAAATCCGCAACAGTAGTGGTAATTCTGGCGGTATAAGTAGCGCCAGTTGCCAATGCTGCCGATGGCGTAAAGACGGCAGTTTTGGTGCCTACGGCGTAGCTCACAGTGCCAGCAGGATTTACGCAGGGCGCATCACAAGTGACGGTAAAGCTGGACATGGAAATGGTTGCTGGCGCTATGCTTTCAGAGAAAACAGCACTGATGGCCATGTTGGCAGGAACACCAGTGGTTGGCCCTGGAGTTGTTGTACCCGGCACTGTAAATGCTACGCGAGGGCGAGTCGTATCCGATGTACTGCCAGTCGTGAAATGCCACACATACGGTGATGCTAATGCCGCGCCAGTACTAAGACTTGTTGGCGTTGTGACCGTGGCCGTATACACAGTTGATGGTTCAAGTTGAGTGGCAGGTGTCAGTGTAAAAGTGGCAATTTTATTGGTCGCATCGCGAGCGACTGTTCCTGTGGGATTTGTGCAAGGTGAAGCACAGGTAACAGTGAAACTTGTACCAGTAATGGGTGCTATCTGCTCGTTAAAATCGGCGCTAATCACGGTGTTATTGATGGATACACCTGTCGTATTCGCAACTGGCGCTACAGCCGTTACCGTAATCGGAGCTGGTGCTGCCCCTGTTGTAAAGTGCCATACCGAAGGGTTTTGCAAGGCCACATCATGAGCAAGACTCTTGGCTCCGGTGACGGTAGCCGTATAAAGCGTATTAGCGGCGAGATTAGCTGCTGGTGTAAAGACGGCAATTCTACTGGTTGAATCAAGGGCAACTGTGCCTGTTGGATTTACACAGGGTGCAGTACATGACACAACAAAACTTGCGCCATTACTGATTGGCGCCATCTCTTCACTAAAGGTAGCGCTGATGTTGGTGTTGTGGACGGGCACGCCAGTGAGATTGTCGCTGGGCGTTATGGTTGTGACCGTCGGTGCAAGTACCGCGTTGGTTCCCGTGCCTAAAATGGCATCTTGACCGCCACACCCTGTCATCACAGCTGTTAGTAATAGCGGAATGACCCAATTCAGTCGATTGGAGTTGCTCACAAATCTTTTCATGTTGTTGTCTGCCTGATTATGTTTTTGCTATTGAACTGATTCGCGACTTTCTGAGGGGGAGCTGTCTATGAACAAGCTAGTGATAAATAAGTTTTCAGTGAAGGGCGAAGGGGAGGGGTGCGATCTTAGCGATCAAAAACGCGGTTCTTGATTTGTAGGATACGGAGTTGACGTCATTGCGTCTGTTCGTTAGTGCACGCAGGCTATGTAAGAATTATTTGCTGTGAATCATGTGTACTTTTATCAGGTTTAAAAAATCGATGGAAAGAAAATGATTATTGTATTTTTGCAGAATAAATATTTTTTGTGAAAAATAGATTAATGCTGTTGGATTAATAGAGCAGGCATAAAAAATCCCGGATTTTTATGCCGGGATTTTTTATGAAATGTTAAAAGGCAGAGTACTAAAAAACTAATTTACTTCCAGCATAAATCATCATAGCTGCTAATGCCGGGCGCAAATATTTATCCGCAGCACGGTTTGCAAGATGGCTACCAATGTAAATACCTGGTAGTGAGCCTATTAATAAATTAACCAGTAATTCCCAATTCACATTGCCGAAACTAGCGTGGCCTATGCCTGCAACTAGAGTCAATGGAACGGCATGTGCGATTTCAGTGCCGACTAATCGCACAGTAGGTAATAGGGGATACAGCAAAAATAAAACAACTGTACCCAGTGCGCCTGCACCAATCGATGTGAGCGTTACTATGACGCCAAGTGATAAGCCAATAATAACGGTGGCGGTATCTTGTTGTTTCTCGTTCATGCGAGTAAACCATATGTCTTTTCGATGGCTGTATTTCATGATTTGTTGTTTGAACAAAATCGCAAGTGCAGTAAATAACATTGCCCAGCCAAGCGATGTTTTAATCACTTTATTAATGGTCGCAGTATCGAGCCCGCTAGAGTGTAAAAACCATAGGGTTAACAAAGAAGCAGGAACGCTACCCATTGCGAGCAATAGGGTTATGCGCCAATTAATATTTCGCTTTTTATGATGAACATGAACGCCACCAGCTTTGGTAATTGCCGCATACAGTAAATCGGTACCCACTGCGCTAGCGGGCGAGATACCAAAATGCAGCAAAATAGGGGTCATCAGTGAACCGCCGCCCACACCAGTGAGGCCAACCACAAAGCCGACAAATAGGCCGGCGAGTGCGTAGGGGTATTGAATATCCATGAACAATTTACCTTGTGTGCAAACGATAGGTGTTGAAATATCAACAGGGCGCGCAGGGTAACAGGGTAATATGAATATTCAAAATGACAAAAAGTTTGGACTATATATCTTTAATGCATAGTTACTTTTTTGATCAATTTTTTGTAAGTTCGAAGAATGAGGTACTGGAAAGCACTTTCTAATTAGTATTCGTTTTTGCATTTCCCAAATTTACCACGGCAACTGCACCTAAAATAAGCGCAGCTGCACTCCATTCCAGAATGCCTGGGCGTTCCCCCAACAAAAAAATCCCTGAGATAATTCCGATCAATGGTGTAATTAAAGATGACAAGGATGAAACACTCACCGGAACTAAGCTAACAAGTTTTACCCACGCCCAATAGCAAAACATAAAACCAATAAACACATTATAAATCATTCCCCACACTCGCAAAGTGGATGGAAAATGTTGTGGAATGCCATCGACAAAATACGCGCTGATTGAAATGGGAATACTTGCCAGCAGTAATAACCAACCTGTCAGCGCAACGCTGTTCAGTGGAATTTGCCAACGCTTCATCAATACAGAGCCAATCGCCCAGCACCATGCGGCGACAACCATCAGTATTGCTCCAACTAACAATGAAGCATTCATGGGTGAGCTAAACCACGTGATTAACGATTCGCTCATCAATACAAAAATTCCTGCCATACCTAAACACAAGGCTACAGCAACTCGCCAGCTAAACCGTTCATTTAAAACCCAAACGGATAACAGTACTGTCCAAATTGGCATGGTGTAACCTAATAGTGCTGCGCGCCCGGAAGGAAGTAATAGCAACCCGTAAGTCGCCATTACATTCCATGCGACTATGTTAAGTAGGCAAACAATAACTGTTTTAACAAAAAAGCCAGCAGGAATTTTTATGGAATGATTAGTAAAACGCGCTAAGCCTAAAATGCCAAGGCCGCCAAAAAATAAACAAAACCCGCGAAAGGTAAGTGGCGGGATATCGGTGATTAAGTATTTCATAATCGGCCAATTTAAACCCCAACCAAAACCTAAGCCGAGCAATAATAAAATCCCTTCGCGGGAAAGGCGGGTGGAATGTTGTGGCATATTTACCGTTAAACCGCCTTCATCAAAATCTCACGAGCAACATCTACTGTGATATCGCGCTTCTCTCCAATCGGCAATGCGCTATGCGCAGTTAGTTTTTCAATTAGTATTGGAATTGAATCACCATTTAATCCATATCCAGAGAATGTTGTTGGCGAACCCATTTTTTCAAAGAAGTTTTTGGTTGCTGCAATGGCGTCATCAATTAATTTTTCGTCATCGCTATTGGTTAACCCCCATACGCGTTTGCCGTATTGAATTAATTTTTCACGTTTTTGCGTGCGTTGTTTATTCATTAGCGATGGCAACACAATCGCTAAGGTTTGTGCGTGATCCAAACCGTGAAGCGCGGTGATTTCGTGGCCGAGCGCGTGAGTGGCCCAATCTTGTGGTACGCCTACGCCGATTAAACCATTGAGTGCCATAGTGGCTGCCCACATGATGTTGGCTCGGGTGTCGTAGTCATTAGGGTTGCTGAGTACTTTAGGGCCTTCTTCGATAAGCGTTAACAATAAACCTTCGGCAAAACGATCTTGCACTTTGGCGTTAACCGGATAAGTAAGGTATTGCTCCATCGTATGTACAAACGCATCAATCACACCATTAGCAATTTGGCGTGCAGGTAATGTGTAGGTTGTGGCTGGATCCAGAATCGCAAATTGCGGATAAACCAATGGGCTATAGAATGCGAGCTTTTCATGAGTTGCCGCTTTAGTGACAACGGAATTGCCGTTGCTCTCGGTGCCGGTCGCAGGCAAGGTGAGAATACAGCCGATCGGTAATGCACTCTTTACACGGGCGTGTTTTGCGAGAATATTCCAAGCGTCGCCGTCAAAATTAATAGCGGCTGCAATAAATTTTGTGCCATCGATAACACTACCGCCGCCAACAGCCAATAAAAAATCAATTTGTTTTTCTTTTGCAAGTGCTACTGCTTGTATTAAGGTTTCGTAATGTGGATTTGGCTCTATGCCCGAAAATTCAAAAAATGTTTTTCCTGCAATCGCTTTTATGACTTGATCATAAACACCATTTTTTTTGATGGAGCCGCCACCGTATAAAAATAAAATACGTGCGTTTGCGGGTAATAAATTGTTAAGTGCGCTGATTTGCCCTTCACCAAAAACGATGTTGGTAGGATTGTGAAAGCTAAAATTATTCATAAGCGTTACTTTTGAATGTGAGGGGAAATCAGGAGCACAAACATATGTGCGGGACTATTTTGATAGATGCTGGTTTTATGGATGCTGGATAGTTTTCAATGTGGGAAAATTACGCCATCAATAATATCAAAGGGTACTGCTGTAAGTTTTTTTCCGTTGCATGGCCCTGAAACACACTTGCCACTTTCAATCACAAACAGCGCACCGTGATTGGCGCACTGAATCATGGAGTTACTGCCGTCTAAAAATTTGTCAGCTTCCCAATTCAATTCTGTATATACATGTGGGCAATTGTTGATATACACAAAAACTTTGCCGTTTTTCTTAACGGCAAAGATGTTGATGTTATTGTGTTTAAAACCTTTGCTGCCACCTTCAGAGATGTCATCAGCGCGCAGTTCTAATTTATTTACATCTTTATGTGCATCGGCATCACTCACAAATATTGCCTTGTTTATTTATTGTTGGATATTTTTATTGCTGGGCGAAAGCAAAACGATTTGGCGCTGCATCACTTTGCCATCGCGCACTAATTTAATAGATACCTTGTCACCCGGCTTGTGGTTTTCAAGCGCACTCATGAGTGCATCGTTGTTAGGGATAAGTTTATCGTCAATCGCAACGATAACATCACCAAGCACCAATTGCCCCCACTCATTGCGAGCCACACCTTGTAAGCCAGCTTCTTGTGCAGGTGAGTTGGCTAATACGCGCAAGATGGCGACACCTTCGATACCACTTTGTCTTGCCCATTGGTCGGGTGCGGGCTCAAAGCCAATAACAGGTCGGATGATGCGCCCGTTTTCAATAAGTTGCGGGACTACATCTTTTACGGTGTTTACGGGAATTGCAAAACCAATACCAGCGCTCGCACCACTCGGGCTATAAATCATGGTGTTTACGCCCACGAGTTGGCCTTGAGAGTTGAGCAGTGGGCCGCCTGAGTTGCCGGGATTAATGGCGGCATCAGTTTGAATGACATTGCCAATTTTGCGTTTGTTAGGAGATTCAATTTCTCGACCTAAGGCGCTGACAACACCGGTGGTAAGTGTGGCATCTAATCCAAATGGATTGCCAATTGCTAACACTTTACGGCCTACGGATAATTGACTGGAGTCGCCCAAGGGTAAAGATATTAACTTTTCCTTAGGGGCTTTAATTTTTAAAACGGCGATATCTCGCTCAGGTGCTAAACCTACAACTTCAGCGGGCCAATTGGTTTGGTCTTGCAGGGTGATCATGACTTTATTGGCATTCTCAACGACATGATAATTGGTGACGATGTAGCCCTGTTCGCTCCATATAAACCCCGTGCCAGCGCCAGCAGGAACTGACATCAAATCGTAAGAGCGAGGGTCGCGCATTAGTTGCTGGTTGGTGACAAACACGACGCTTGGGCGAGCGTGTTCAAATATTTGCATGCTGTTGCGTTCGTCGTCAGTGGCAAATTCAATAGCGGCTTGTGAAGAAACAGTGGCCGTGCTCAACGCTGTGAGCACGGCAAGGGATAATCCGGAAAGCCATTTCATGCGCATCTCCTTCAGGTCTAATTTTTGATTGGATTATTATTCGGAGACGCTGCTGCGAAATGATTCAGGGCTATTTACGCCATTGCGTAATGCCTGAATACGAACTTCCAATGGTGGGTGGCTCGCAAGAAAACGTCCAATGCTGCCACTGATGGCGAACGCTTGCATGCTTGCGGGCATTGAACTTGCGGTTTGGCCTGACTCTACTTGTAAACGCTGTAAAGCGCGGATCATAGAATTGCGATCAGCTAGGTTTGCACCAGCTTCGTCAGCGCGGAATTCACGGTAGCGAGAAAATGCAGCCACAATCATAGACGCTAAAATACCTAACAACATTTCGGCCACAAAAGTGGCAATGTAGTAACCAAAGCCTACGCCGCTATTTGAGCGCTCGTTGTTACCTTGCAAGGCCTTATCGACCATGAAGCCGATGATGCGAGCAAAGAACATCACAAAAGTGTTGACCACACCTTGGATCAAACTGAGTGTGATCATATCGCCGTTAGCTACGTGGCCAATTTCGTGTGCTAATACTGCTCGCACTTCATCGCGTTCAAAGCGTTGTAGCAAACCAAGGCTTACCGCAACTAGTGCTGCATTACGGTTCCAGCCAGTGGCAAACGCGTTGGATTCTTGTGCGGGGAAAATACCAATTTCTGGTGTTTTGATGCCGGCTTTTTGGGCTAATTCGGTAACGGTGTTTACTAACCATTGTTCATCGGCATTGCGTGGAGTTTCGATCAACTCCACACCCATGCTGCGTTTGGCCATCCATTTAGAGATAAATAATGAAATAAACGATCCTGTGAAGCCAAAAACAGCACAGAAGATCAGGAGGCTTTGCAAATTCATTTGACCATTGCTAATGAATCTACCAACACCTAACAGATTAATGACGATACCGGCCACCAACATAATGGCAAGGTTAGTTAATAAAAATAGACCAATACGTAGCACGATAAAATCTCCTGATGAAAGATATCTGTTGTTAGATAGCCTAATGCCTATATAGGATCATTTTGATGAAATTCAATAGTTGGGGCGGAGCGATTTAAAAAATGATCTAACAAAGACCGTATTCTGTGATTTAAGTTGCAGAAAGGCAGAAAGATAGCGGGGGAAGAAAAGCTTTTTGAGGTTTTTGTGCAAGAGCGGGATTAGATCCTTCGCTAGCAACACACGTATTACGACTACGTGTTGCTCAATGCGAAAGAAATACTGCATTTTGCAATACTAAGGTAGCTTAAGCGCGAGCCAGTTTTTGTTCTGGTGCGTAGCCAAGCTCTGCTTCAGCGACTAATTGGAGTTTCAAATCTGGTGAAAGATCATTCCAATGAACGTTGAGCAATGCTCCTTGTAAGGCATAAAGCATAACTTTGGAAACGTTTATATCGCGCCCTTTAATGCGGCGATACGCTTCAACGGCTCCAACTTTGCGTAGTTCTGAAAAAGTATTGATTCCAACCGCGTGAAGGATATTCACTGAAGCCATACCAAGGTTTTTTAACTGAAGTAATTCACTATGATGAGTATTCATGAGGATAACGCTCTGTCACTAAGTTATGATTATTGTTTGTGCTGCGATAACATCACCTTGCGGTATACACTATATTACATCGTAAAACTTTTGGCGCAATGAAATTGTAAAAAAATGTGCCATTTTGTCAGTAAACATGCAATAAAACGCCAGAGTGTGTCTCTTTCGGTAACCAATAAAAGGTATGCGTACAGAGAGCTGGCAGGTAGAGAGAATTATTGAATGCTTGAAGCACAAAATACCCTTATTTCGTCAGATCTATTATTGGGATTTGCCGACTCTGAATTGGCGCTTTCACCTACGCATAGATGTTTATTGCACCCGCTTGTGGTTGAGCCATTGGACGCGCTGACATTCGCTGCAGAGAAAGCCGGTTTTGTGCTGAAAGTGGCCAGTAGTTATCGCAATTTTGAGCGGCAATTGTTGATTTGGAACAGCAAAGCAACGGGTATTCGACCTGTGTTGGATACCAATGGTATCCCTTTGGATATTACGCAATTGAGCGATAAGGAAAAAATATTCGCTATTTTGCATTGGTCTGCATTGCCAGGTGCATCCCGCCATCATTGGGGGACTGATGTAGACGTGTATGATGCTTCACGTATCAGTCCAGACTATTCATTGCAACTCACTGTTGCGGAAACGGAGGGCGATGGCCCTTTTACAGAATTTCATCAGTGGCTTAGTGCGGAATTAAAAAGTACAGAATTGAATAGCACAGAATTAAATGGTAATTCGCATGGTTTTTATCGACCCTATCAACATGATATTGGCGGCATAGCACCAGAGCCGTGGCATTTGAGTTATGCCCCTGTAGCGACATTGTATGCAGCACAATTTACGGAAGACCTATTGCGCAAGCAGCTACAAAAAACTGATATCGCATTAAAAGAAACTCTATTAGAAAATCTTGGTGAAATTTATCAGCGATTTATCCAGCCGTATTGTTAAGGGGAATGCATTGAGTAAACATCAAACGCCGCCAATGAGTAACAAGCGCGGCATCATCGGTTGGATGCTATTTGATTGGGCCGCGCAGCCATTTTTTACCGTTGTAATCACGTTTATTTTTGGCCCTTATTTTGTGTCGCGATTGGTAAGTGATCCTGTGGCAGGGCAAGCGGCTTGGGGTTATACAATCACTATTTCTGGTCTTATTATTGCGATGCTTTCGCCTGTGCTGGGTTCGATAGCAGATGCTTCTGGCGCGCGTAAAAAGTGGATTGGTTTTTTCGCCATTATTCAAATTTCTGCATTGGGCTTATTGTGGTTTGCCGCTCCAGGTTCGGCATTGTGGTTACCCATGGTGGCGATTATTTTAGCCACTATCGCGGCGGAATTTTCCATTGTATTTAACGATTCCATGATGCCGAGTTTGGTCGATAAAGCTGAAGTCGGTCGTATTTCTAACATGGCGTGGGGATTGGGATATGCCGGAGGTTTGGTTGCATTATTTATTGTGTTGTTATTGCTGGCCGCAAGCCCCACAACCGGTAAAACATTGATTGGGATTCAACCTTTGTTTGGATTGGATCCCTTGCGTGGTGAAGATGCGCGCATTACTGGGCCATTAGCGGCGCTGTGGTATTTTATTTTTGTTCTGCCGCTGTTTTTATTTACACCCGATAGCAGTAAAGGTTTGCCATTAGGTTCTGCTATTTCTGCGGGATTAAAAGAATTAAAACACACGCTTGGTGAATTAAAAACACGCGCAGCGATATTACGTTTTTTAATTGCGCGAATGATTTATCAAGATGGTATTAATGGCTTGCTTGCGCTCGGCGGAACGTTTGCCGCTGGTATGTTTGGTTGGCAAACGGTTGAGATGGGCGTTTACGGAATTTTATTATTAGTTGTGGCGATTGGTGGTTGTTATGTCGCGGGAAAAATGGATTCACGTATGGGCTCCAAGCATGTTGTAAGTGCTAGTCTTGTTTGCCTTATTGTTGCAGCGGTAGGAATTGTTTCCACGGGGCCAGGTTATACATTGTTTGGTCTGCTGCCTTTATCATTAGCAGATTCTGGTGGATTGTTTGGCACTGCTGCTGAAAAAGCGTATATCGTTTTTGGTTTATTAATTGGTATGGTGTTTGGCCCTGCGCAAGCATCATCGCGCTCTTATTTGGCGCGGAGCGTAGGCGTTGAAGAGGCGGGTAAGTTTTTTGGGCTTTATGCATTGTCTGGTCGCGCTACTTCTTTTCTGGCTCCAATGGCAGTTGCAAGTATTACCTTAGTAACAAATTCCGCTCGTATAGGTATGAGTGCGTTAATTATATTTCTGGCGATTGGCTTGTTGCTTTTGTTATTAACGCCTTATCCTGCGTTTAATAAAAATGAAGCAGCTAGCATGAATAATAACCATTAAATAAATCATATAAATTTTACGATAAGTATTACAGAACGGAATAGAATAGAGATCGAGTTGTATGTTGGTTATTTTTGATTGTGATGGTGTATTAGTCGATAGTGAAATTTTATCGGCACAAGTGTTTGCGGAATGTCTTGCTGATCAGTATGGAATTCACGTGAGCCCCTATTATTCGTTGGAAGCTTATCGTGGTAAATCGGTTGCTGATTGTATTAGCATGATTACTAATGAGTTAACTGAAAAGTTGGATTGGAAAAATTTATCGCAAGAAGAGCGGCAGCAAAAAGGCATGGCGTTCTGGCGGCATATTCAATTGCAAACGTTAGTTGCGTGTGAGCAGCGCTTAAAACCAGTTGAAGGTGTTGAATCTGTATTGATTTCATTGCAATCAAAAAATATTCCGTTTTGTGTTGCCTCCAATGGCAAACATGAAAAAATGGCCGTCACATTGGCGACAACCAATTTAATGAAATATGTAAGCGGAAATGTATTTAGTTTTGAAGATGTTGCGCGTGGAAAGCCAGCGCCAGATTTATTCTTGTATGCGGCCAAAACGATGGGTGTTGCTGCTGAACAAACTATTGTTGTTGAAGATTCGCTCACAGGTGTGATTGCAGCTAAGGCTGCGGGTATGCGCGCGCTGGCATATTGCCCTCCTGACGAACATGGCAATCAAAATAGTTTGTGGTTGGATATGCGTAACTTAGGTGTTGAATGCTTCGCTCATATGAATGAACTAATGCCTAAGCTGTTAAATCAATAATGATGTATTTAATTATTTACGGCGTAATAAATTTTTATGAATAATAGTTCACACGTTATCGATTTTTGGAAAATCATTCGCGCTGAAGCAGCGCAGGCTAGTATTGCTGAGCCTATATTGGCGAGTTTTTATCATGCGACTATTTTAAATCATACGGTGTTTACATCGGCAATCAGTTTTCATTTGGCTAATAAATTAGATAGCCAAGCTATGCCGGCATTAATGATTCGCGATATTTTTGCGGATGCTATGCGTGCTGACCCATCGATTGAAGTGGCTATGCTTGCAGATATCTGTGCGCATCGTGAGCGTGATCCTGCATGTACCACGTATAGTTTGCCGTTACTTTTCTTTAAAGGTTATCAAGCATTGCAATCCCATCGCATTGCGCATTGGTTATGGATGCAGGGGCGTGAGTGCCTTGCGTTGTTTCTGCAAAATCAAATATCACAACAATTTGATGTGGATATTCATCCGGGGGCGAGAATCGGTAAAGGCATTATGATTGATCATGCCACAGGTGTTGTGATGGGGGAGACAGTGGTTATAGAAGATAATGTTTCGCTGCTGCACAGCGTCACTCTAGGTGGAAGTGGACACACTAAAGGCCAGCGACATCCCGTTATCCGTAGCGGTGTATTAATTGGCGTCGGCGCAAAAATTTTGGGATATGTGGACGTGGGCGAGGGTGCAAAAATAGGCGCTGGCAGTGTGGTATTAGAATCTGTTGCGGCACATACAACGGTGGCAGGTGTTCCAGCAAAAGTAATAGGGCACCCTGTTGTTGCGGAACCTGCATTGAATATGGATCATGGTCTTAACGAAGAATGACCACCTAGGTAGCCATTGAAAATTACTGAGTATTATTCGGCAGTCGTCGTGATATTAGTAGCACCTTCCAGTAACCATGATAAAACAGCTTTGCGGCTTTTTAGCATGTTCTCATAAGTTTCAAGTACAACTTGATTGGGGGTGGTTTGTTTTTTCATCAGCGAGATGCGGTGCTGCAGAAAAGCAATATCTTGTTCTACTTTGACTTGTACATTAGCCGCTTCAGTGAGTTGGCCATCAACGACAATCTTGCGTGGACTTACAGCACTCATGATAAAACCCTCCTTCACAAAAAAATAACGCAAGACTATTAAAAATGGAATTGGAACATTTTAAGTATGGACGCTGTTTGTTTAAATGCCACTTTTAAATGAGAACTTTTTGTTACATAGCACTCTGTTTTATATCACCAAAATTGTGTTGTTAATATAACCACTTGGTTATAGCGTTATTAGCGGCGACAGAATAGGGTAAATAATCTATTAACGGGTTATGTATATAATCAATACGTGTTTGAAATCATCAATGATTGCGTAATAATTGTCCGTAAAATAATCGATTAGTATGTCAGTGAAATGTTGGCGTATTTATTTAGAGCGGTATCTTTATGCATCCATCCGTAGCTATTATCAGCTACTATGCTTTTAGTAATTGTTAATGAGAGTGGGCTATGAGCGAACAGCAATACAATATTGTATATCGAGGTGATATTGTTTTTGGGCATCAGTTAAGCGATGTGAAGTTGCGTTTGCAGCAGCTCTTCAAAACAGATGAAGCCAAAATCAATGCATTATTTACAGGTAAGCCTGTAGTGTTGAAGCGCAATCTGGATATGGCGACTGCTGAAACATATCGTGCTGCACTGTTAAATGCAGGTGCTCGTGTTGATGTTGTTGCTGATGATACTAAGCCTTCCACTTCTTCCGTTTCGTCTCCAGCAACGCCCGCTGTGAATGTTAAGGCTGCTCCTGAGTCATCTCAAGCTGTAGAAAATTGGAGCTTGGCGCCTGCGGGTGTTAATTTATTAGAGGCTGATCAACAGCATTCATTTGTGCCGCGCAATATTGATACTAGTGCATTGGAACTAAAGCCTGCAGGTGGCACTTTATTGAATCCCAATGAACAGCAAGCCTCAGTACCTGAAGTTGTCGTACCTAACTTTGAATTGGCAAGTGTCGGTGCAGATTTAGTACGAGCCGATGAAAAGTTAGCAACACCTGTTGTAGAAATTAATGTGGGGGCGTGGGATATTGCTGAGGTGGGAGCTGATTTAATTAGCGATGACGAGAAAGAAATAATATTGCCTGCGTTGATAAACATACCTGATGTTGGTTTAGCGCCTGTGGGTGCAGATTTAGGGCAAATAAAGCCACAAATAAAACCCGTTGTGCCAGATATTAGCGGGTTACATTTGGTCGATTAGCATTTATTTACAGGCTATTTAGAAAAAATACAAACAAAAATAAATAGCACAAACAAAAACGCCCCGAATTAATCGGGGCGTTTTTGTTTGTGCTATTTATATTTATATAAAAAATTATTTGGTGTATTGGCTGCGGTTAACAGTAACCCCAGGTTTTAACCATCTATCAACTTCTTGAATATCTGCAGGTGTTAACATGCCTGACACTTCGCGAAGTTTGATTGAGTCGATAACGTAATCGTAAAGTGCATCAGAATAATTTTGACGCGCTTGATAAAGATTACGTTGCGCCAATAAAACTTCTACCAAGTTACGCGTACCTACTTCATAGCCTGATTGCGTTGCATCTAAGGCGCTTTGGCTTGAAACAATAGCTTGTTTGCGCGCTTGTACACGAGCAACATCCGTTTCTACAGTTAAGTGTAATCCGCGAGCAGATTGAATCGTATTGCGTTCTTCACTATGAAATAATTCTTCAGCTTGCAAACTCTTTGATACAGCTTGGCGTCTATTGCTCGATACCCCACCACCACTGAACAAGGGAACATTAAGTGCTACCCCTATACTGCTTCCTTTCACATCTTGATCAACGTAATCGCTAGGTGGAGCATCTAATGTATTGTTTATATCACTGTATCCTACCGTAGCCTTTACGGTTGGGTAATGGCCTGCACGTGCAATATCAGCGTTTCTAGCTTCTGCTTCTGCATTTAATTTTCTTGCTTTTAATTGATAATTATTTTGCAATGCAAAGCTTACCCACTCAGCGCGATCTGCTGGTGTTGGGTTAACGACAGGAAACTTTTCAGACAAAGGCGCAATGCTGTCTTCTGCTTTGCCCGTTAATACTTCCAAGGCCTCATAGCTAATACCCAAGCTGCCGCGAGTTTCCAGTGTGGCGGCAGTGGCACTATCGTAAGCTGCTTGTGATTCATGTACTTCAGTAATAGCAATTAAACCCACTTCAAAACGTTGTTTAGTTTGTTCGAGTTGATGCCCTAATGCTTTTTCTTCTGACAGAGTCGCTTCGAGCTTGTCTACATTGCGCAATACATTGAAGTAAGCAGTAGCAACGCGAACAATTAAACTTTGTTGGTCTGCACCAAATTGTGCTTCTGCTTGTTCGCTAAGTTTTTGACCGCGCTTGTAAACATACCAAGCAGACATATCAAACAAAGGTTGCTTTAATGAAACATCCCAGCCTTTACTTTTATCATCTTTAATATTTTTATTGTCAATTAGTACTGTATTGTCAATAACATCACGATTCCCTTTGTTGTAAGTGTAGCCTGCGTCAATTTGCGGCAAGAGCCCAGCACGACCTATACCAGCGTTTTCTTTTCCAGCTTCATAACCTGCTTTATCGGCTTTTAGTTGTGCATCATTTTGTACGGCGAGTTCATAAATTTCTTGTAATGTATTTGCGCGAGCACCTATAGGTGCAAGAGCAAGCAGCGCGATAGCAACGTAAAGTTTCGACTTTCTCATAAAGTATCCTAGAGTGAAAAATGTACAAATATTCAAATGTAAAAAATGGCGCCATGCAATATCTAAGGGGTTAGACGTTGCACCAAACAAAAAAGATTCATCGATAAAAGAAAAACCGAGTGTAGCTGGTTGAGCGTTGCGGGTCGAGTCTTGCCCTGCCCATTATGGTTAAAAAGAGTAAACACTTGTGCGCCATCGGTGAAGTTACAAATGTAAGCAGCACGGGATGACGGGGGAATCTCAAGGGGCATTAAGACTAAGGTCCTTTTGGTAATAGTTATGCTTTGTGCACCAAGATTATGATTATGTTTTTCGGCTTCAATGAAGCAGATTAAATTGAATAATGTATATCAATGCTCCTGCGATATATCCTGTGATAGCAAGGCCACTCATTTTTTTTAAGTACCAGATAAAGTCTATTTTTTCCAAGCCCATTGCAGCAACGCCTGCCGCAGAGCCGATAATGAGAATAGAGCCTCCCGTGCCTGCACAGTAGGCTAAAAACTCCCATAAGAAACTGTCGGGCGGGTATTGCTCTAGGCTGTACATACCTATTGAGGCGGCAACCAAAGGCACGTTATCGACGATAGCGCTGACAAGGCCGATGAGCGTGACAATGATGTCTTGGCGGCCAATGCTGTGATCCAACCAAACAGCTAGCGACGTTAATATGTGAGCGTGCTCCAAGGTGGCAACCGCTAAAAGAATGCCGATGAAAAACACAATGGATGACATATCAATTCGGGCTAGTGCATGCGCAAGTGTCAATTGAGACTTTTGGTTATCTTCTTTGCCTTTATGCATTAAATCAGCAACTGCCCAGAGTATTCCTAAGCCAAATAATACTCCCATAAACGGTGGTAGGTGGGTTGTGGTTTTAAAAACGGGTACAGCAATTAAAACTCCTAAGCCTAATAGGAAGACCGTCATTTTTTCAGTTGAGGAGGTTAAATCTTCTTCATTTGGATGATCGTTTGCGGGAGCTTCAACAACTCGGCCTCGTAATATAAACGCAGTAATCAGTAAGGGTATTAGCAAATTCACCGCTGATGGAATAAAGAGCCTTGAGATGATATTTGTGGGTGTGATTTGGCCTCCAATCCATAGCATTGTGGTGGTAACGTCGCCAATGGGTGACCAAGCTCCCCCCGCATTCGCGGCTATTACAATCATCCCGGCAAAAAATAAACGATCTTCGCGCTTGGCGAGAAGTTTTTTGACTAAAGAGACCATCACAATAGTTGTTGTGAGGTTGTCGAGAATAGCGCTCAGAAAAAATGTAACAGTGCAAATAAGCAGCATAAGTGATGATAATTTGGTGGTTTTGATTCTGCTGGTGACTACCTGAAAACCATTATGACTATCGATGACTTCTACGATGGTCATTGCACCTATAAGAAAAAATACAATCTGTGCTGTATTAATGAGTGTTTCTGACAATTCGTTGGCGATACTTATTTCATTGCCGGATACTAATGCGTAGACAGTCCAAAGCAGCCCTGCGCCGACAAGTGCTGATGCTGACTTGTTGACTTTTAATGGGTGCTCAAACGCTATAGCCGCATAAGCAAGAACAAAAATAATGATGAGTGCTGTGAACATAAATAAAGTAATTGTGCTTTTTCTAGTGCTCTGCCCAATGTTTAGGCTGTGCTGAGAAGCTAAGATGCAGTATTTGATGAGCCCAGTCAATCAGTCGGATGCGCCTAATAGCTTGGGCTTGAGGTGTTAAGTATTCTTTACTCAAGTGCGCAACTTCTCTACACTGCAATCTTTCTTGTCGGGGTGCTCTGTGACTTTACTATTCAGAGCTGAGATATACCCGTCGACCTGATCCGGTTAGTACCGGCGTAGGGAACGAGAGCTTTCATTCGCGGCTTTGCCCGCACCTCTCATCCCCCGCCTTTTGTTTTGTAGCGGGATATCTATGACAGCCAATATTCAAACACCTGTAGCGTTCACGCCTATAGCTCTTACGATTGCCGGTAGCGATAGCGGTGGCGGCGCAGGTATTCAGGCTGATTTAAAAACCTTCGCGGCTTTAGGTGTTTATGGTTGCAGTGCTATAGCTTCGCTGACTGCGCAAAATACACTGGGGGTGCAGGATGTTCTGCCGATTTCACCTGAGTTTGTGCAAGCACAAATTTTATCGGTGCTGAGTGATATTCAGGTTGGCGCCATAAAAACGGGCATGTTGGCGACGGCCGATATTATTTTCGCCGTTGCGGAAACGCTGAATCAATACCCGGCCATCCCGTTGGTGCTGGATCCTGTGATGGTTGCGACCAGTGGCGATAGATTGTTAGCAGAAGATGCGATTAAAGTTTTGATCGACATATTAATTCCGCGTTCGATCATCTTAACGCCCAATTTATTAGAAGCTGCTGCGTTACTTAACAAACCTGCCGCAAAAAATATCCAAGAGATGCAAAAGCAAGCTGAATTGTTATTGCAGATGGGCACGCAAGCTGTGCTTATGAAAGGCGGACATGGTGAAGGCGATGATGCGACGGATGTGCTGCTGACAAAAGACGGTTTTGAATTGTTCAGCGCGCCACGTATTGTCACAAAAAACACCCACGGTACTGGTTGTACGTTAGCGTCTGCCATTGCAGCGGGATTGGCAAAAAAATTATCGTTGCGCGATGCCGTTGCGCAGGCGAAAGATTATTTACACAACGCGTTATTACATTCGCACGAATTAACGATTGGACACGGCTCTGGCCCTGTCCATCATTTTTATAAGTTTTATTAATTAGGTAAATTTCATGAACACCAGCGTAGAAAAAATTCTGAGCGAAAGCGCCGAAGTTGATAAAGCTTCTGTGCAGCCTTTTACCGGTTCACAAAAAATTTATGTGCAGGGTTCACGCCCTGACATGCAAGTCCCTATGCGCGAAATTACACTCGCAGACACATCGACAGATTTTGGTGGTGAAAAGAATCCGCCTGTACGCGTTTATGATACCTCTGGCCCTTACACAGATCCAAACGTAAAAATTGATTTGCGTACCGGCCTAAATGCTTTGCGCACAGCGTGGATTGAAGAGCGTAATGACACCGAGGTGATTGAAGACAGCGATTCAGTTTTTACCACGGAACGCTTGAATGATCCTAAGTTAGCGCACTTGCGTTTTAACCTTACGCGCAAAGCGCGTCGCGCTAAAAAGGGTATGAATGTATCGCAAATGTACTACGCCAAAAAAGGCATTATCACTCCGGAAATGGAATACATTGCGATACGTGAAAATATGGCGATGGCACAGGCGCGTGAGTTAGGCATTGCGGATCAACAACATAAAGGTGAAAGCTTTGGTGCGAGTATTCCGGCAGAAATTACGCCCGAATTTGTACGCGATGAAGTGGCGCGCGGCCGTGCAATTATTCCGCTCAATATCAATCACCCCGAAGTAGAACCAATGATTATTGGTCGTAATTTTCTTGTGAAAATTAACGGCAATATAGGCAACTCTGCCTTAGGTTCCTCAATTGAAGAAGAAGTTGAGAAGTTGACATGGGGCGCACGTTGGGGCGCGGATACCGTGATGGATTTGTCCACCGGAAAAAACATCCACGAAACGCGCGAGTGGATTATTCGCAACTCGCACGTGCCTATCGGTACAGTACCTATTTATCAAGCGCTCGAAAAAGTTGATGGCGTTGCGGAGAATTTAACCTGGGAAATTTTCCGCGATACTTTGATTGAACAAGCCGAGCAGGGCGTGGATTATTTTACGATTCATGCGGGCGTACTGCTGCGCTATGTTCCGCTCACGGCAAAACGTGTCACAGGTATTGTATCGCGCGGTGGTTCGATTATGGCTAAGTGGTGCTTGGCGCATCACAAAGAAAATTTCTTGTACACGCACTTCGATGAAATTTGCGAAATCATGAAAGCTTACGATGTAAGTTTTTCATTAGGTGACGGCTTGCGCCCCGGCTCAATTGCAGATGCAAATGACGAAGCACAATTCGGTGAATTGGAAACCTTGGGTGAGTTAACCAAAATCGCCTGGAAGCACGATGTGCAATGCATGATAGAAGGCCCAGGTCACGTGCCTATGCACATGATTAAAGAAAATATGGAAAAGCAATTAGAAGTGTGCGATGAAGCACCTTTCTATACGCTCGGCCCATTGACTACGGATATTGCTCCAGGTTACGACCATATTACTTCCGGTATTGGTGCAGCCATGATCGGCTGGTTCGGCTGCGCTATGTTGTGCTACGTAACACCAAAAGAACATTTGGGTTTGCCAAATAAAGACGATGTTAAATATGGCATCATCACTTACAAAATTGCTGCGCACGCTGCTGACTTGGCGAAAGGGCATCCGGGTGCGCAATTGCGTGATAATGCATTGTCTAAAGCGCGTTTTGAGTTTCGTTGGGAGGATCAATTCAATTTAGGTTTAGACCCAGATACAGCGCGTTCGTATCACGATGAAACCCTGCCAAAAGATTCGGCAAAAGTTGCACACTTCTGCTCTATGTGCGGCCCGAAATTCTGCTCCATGAAAATCACTCAGGAAGTTCGTGAATACGCCGCTAAAAACGGTACCGATATTTCTGTGATTGGCGACAAAGACATTATTAAAATGATTGATGTTGAGGCGGAGATGCAACAAAAATCCAAAGAGTTTTTAGAAAAGGGTTCTGAGATTTATCACAAGGTTTAAGTATTTATACTTCCCCCCCCAACTCCCGTTGGGGGGGGGGAAGGTTCAACTTATACTTTAATGTTATCAGTCGATATCCAACAAAAAACATGATAAAAAATCCAGAATTTACACGTGATGATGTAGAAGTCATTCGCAGCGAAGAGCTTTACAAGCGTTTTTTCCGCGCGGAAAAAATCTTCCTTCGCCATAAATTATTTGAAGGTGGTTGGAGTAAAGAAATTGGCCGCGAATTGTTTGTTCGTGGTGAAGCGGTTGCAATTGTGCTCTATGATCCCAAGAATGATCTGATTGGGATGGTGGAACAATTTCGTGTTGGCGCTATGAATGAGACTCATGGGCCTTGGTGCTATGAAGTTGTCGCTGGGATGCTGGAAGAAGGTGAATCGCCCGAAGATGTTGCTTTCCGCGAACTTGTTGAAGAGGCCAATATTATACCTTACAAGTTGGAGTATATTTGCCAATATTTATCCAGCCCTGGCGGCAGTGATGAAAAGTTGCATTTGTATTGTGGCTTATGCGATTTAAGTCAGGCTGGCGGTGTATATGGTTTGCCAGAAGAAGGTGAGGATATACGGGTTCATGTGCTGGCTGCAGATGAGGTGTTTGCTCAGCTGTTCAGTGGGCGTTTCAATAATGCCGCCGCATTGATTTGTTTACAGTGGTTGCAGTTCAATCACTCAACATTGAGAGCGCAATAACAATAATTGATAGAGTGGATTGACTTAATCCAGGAACTGGCCAACACTTCAAGCATCGCTAGATGATTTATGTGCAAATTATCGATTTGATTTGGAGCCACTACTAAGAAAATCACTATGTTGAAATTGCGCCCCCCTAAACCGAACGACTTTTTTGTTCGCCCTAAAGTTAGATATAGAGTTAATTTGCCGTTGCAAATGGCCGAATGTGAGGCCAATTACGCGCGGTTAAAAAAACTCCTTTCTAATCTTTTGGATGATCAGCGTGAATTTGCCGTGAGTCAGGGCGCACAAGTTTGGTTGCATAAAATTCATGTTATTGAACGTTCCCCCTATACAACTACGTTGCAGCTCACCCAAAAATCCGATCAACATAATAGCGACACCTGGCTGCAAATGCCCTGTTTAACAGTGCGGATGTATCATGATGCCGGCTTGGCCGAAGTGTTGGCGTGGGAGGGGCATAAGCGTTTGCGTCCTCGTTATGAGTACCCTAATCAATCCATGTACCAATGCGATGAAAAATTGCAAATTAACCAGTTTTTAGGTGAGTGGTTAGCACTGTGTCTAAGCCAAGGGCATGGGATTGAGCATTTTGTGCCTATGAGCCAGTCGTAAAGCCTGTGGCATTGATCGTTTGATATTCATATTATGTAAGAATAGTTTTGTTGAATGAATTGCTTTTTATACTAATAATGCATGGGCTATCACTGAAGAATACAATGCTACGAACCTTCTTATGTGATTGATCTGTGACCTAATTTTGTTGTTTGTAACTTATAATCCATGTCATCTTCACACTTCTATTATTTTTTTGCGTAATTTCGTTACAAATTGTTGCTTTATGTGCCGCAACAGTAGAAGAAATCTTTTTAAGCGTATATGGTTGTGCCTGTGCTAATTTTTTTATATTAATAATCAAAAATGAAAAGTTAACGTGAGATGGCCTTTGCCGTGACAGAGAAAAATGCTAAGCCCAAGCGACTCATTCAAATCAGTGATTGCCATTTAGGTGCACTGGATGGTGAGGCTCTGCTCGGATTAAATACTGATCAAAGCCTGCACGATGTATTAGAGCTGATTGCTGAAAAAGAATCTGCTTTTGAGAATTTGGTATGTACCGGCGATATCGCCAGTGCTGGTCACGATAGCTGCTATCGACGTTTTGTTTCGATTATTCGCCAGTATTTTTCCAAGCCATTAGCGTGGTTGCCAGGTAATCATGACTCAGTACCAATAATGGCTGCGCTGGATATCCCCAATCCTCCTATAGCCCGTCTTATTGAACAAGGTAACTGGTTGATCGTATTGCTCGACTCTGTTGTACCTATGAAGGTGCATGGTAATTTTGAGCAAAGCGAATTGGATTTTTTAAACAAAACACTTGCAGAAAATCCCACCAAACACATTATCGTTATGTTACACCATCAACCTGTGCCGGTTGGAAGTGCATGGATTGATCAGTATATTGTGCGCAATGCGGATGCTTTTTTTGCCGTCACTGATAAATATTCGAATGTTAAGGCGATTGTGTGGGGACATGTTCATCAAGATTTTCGCACTAAGCGTAATCAAGTCGAATTAATTGCAACTCCCGCCACCTGCGTACAATTTAAACCCAATTGTGATGATTTCGTGGTTGATACACTAATGCCTGGATATCGCTGGTTTGATTTGTATGATGATGGCCATTTTGAAACAGGTGTGGAGCGTGTGACAGGTAAAGACTATGTTATTGATTACAAATCAGCTGGTTATTAAGCCATTGGCTATTTGAATCTATGTCGTCGCTTATTTATATTCATGGTTTTCTTAGTTCTCCCCAATCGCATAAGGCTCGTCAAACGCAAGAATGGCTTGCAGCAAATCATCCTGAAATCGCCTATCATTGTCCCCAGTTAACGCCTTATCCCGAAAAAACTCGCCAACAGCTTGAACTATTAGTTGAATCTTTGTTGTCGCAGCCCATTTATATTATGGGTAGCTCTCTCGGTGGTTTTTGGGCGACGTGGTTGGTTGAAAAATATAATCTACGAGCAGTATTGATTAATCCATCAGTAAGGCCGTATGACTTTATGCCGCAATATCTTGGGCAACAGATTAAAAATTATTATTTAGATGATATGTACTGCCTAACCGCACAACACATCGAAGAAATAAAAGCTGCTGATATCGCACCTACACGAAAAGATAACTATTGGCTCTTGCTACAAACTGGCGATGAAACGTTGGATTATCGTCAAGCATTGCAAAAATATTCAGGATGCAAACAAACAGTAGAAGAGGGTGGTAATCATTCGTTCCAGGGGTTTGAAAATTATTTACAACCCAGTTTGGATTTTTTCACACAAGCTACTTATTAATTTGCATTCTCGCGATTCGTAACCCAACATTAGAAATTTTAAAATATGGCAAATTATTCCGCAGAAGATATTGAAGTTCTCACTGGTCTGGATCCAGTAAAAAAACGTCCGGGCATGTATACCGAAACTACGCGCCCCAATCATCTCGCGCAAGAAATTATCGACAACTCGGTCGATGAGGCGCTTGCTGGCCACGCAAAAACGATAGAAGTCATTTTGCATAAAGATCAGTCCGTCACAGTGACTGATGATGGGCGTGGTATGCCTGTGGATATTCACCCAGAGCAAGGTAAGCCGGGCATTGAAGTTATTTTATGTACGTTGCATGCGGGCGGAAAATTCTCTAATAAAAATTATCAATTCTCCGGTGGTTTGCACGGCGTAGGTGTTTCAGTTGTTAATGCCTTGTCAGATAAATTAGAAGTAACCGTAAAGCGTGACGGCAATGTTTACCGCATGGGCTTTGCCAATGGCGATAAAGCGAGTGATTTAGAAATTATTGATACTTGTCCAAAACGTCAAACAGGCACTAGCGTAAAATTTTTACCTAATCCGATGTATTTTGATTCGCCCAAATTTTCAGTAACGCGCTTACGTCATATTCTTCGCGCAAAAGCAGTATTGTGCCCAGGTTTGAATGTTACTTTCCTGGATGAACAAACGGGCGAAAAAGATGTTTGGTATTACGAAGATGGCCTAAAAGATTATTTGGCCGGTGCAACTCAAGGTTGGGAAACTCTGCCTGCTACACCTTTTGTTGGTGATTTTAGTGCAACTACAGATGCGGTGAGTTGGGCTGTGCAATGGCTGCCAGAAGGCGGCGATGTTATTCAAGAAAGTTATGTGAACTTAATTCCAACTGCGCAAGGTGGAACTCACACCAACGGTTTGCGTACTGGTTTGTTGGATGCAATTCGTGATTACTGCGAATTCCGCAATTTAATTCCGCGCGGTATTAAACTCGCACCGGAAGATGTTTGGGCTAACTGCTGTTTTGTGTTGAGTTATAAAAATCAAGATCCACAGTTTTCCGGTCAAACTAAAGAGCGTTTAACCTCACGTGAAGCTGCTGCGTTTGTGTCGGGTATTGCAAAAGATGCGTTTGCACTTTGGTTAAATCAACACACGGAAGATGGCGATAAGATTGCGGACTTCTGTATCAACAATGCGCAAAAACGTGTTAAATCCAGCAAGAAGGTTGCGCGTAAAAAAATTACGGCTGGCCCAGCATTGCCTGGTAAGTTAGCAGATTGTTCCAGCGGCGAACCTGCGCTCAGCGAATTATTTTTAGTAGAAGGTGACTCGGCGGGTGGTTCAGCAAAGCAAGCGCGTGATCGTGAATATCAAGCTATCATGCCGCTACGCGGAAAAATTCTAAATACCTGGGAAGTTGATTCTTCTGAAATTTTAGCCAGTGAAGAAGTGCACAATATTTCCATTGCAATTGGTATGGATCCGGGCAGTGAAGATTTAAGTGAGCTGCGCTACCACAAAATTTGTATTCTTGCGGATGCGGACTCGGATGGTTTACATATCGCAACCTTATTGTGTGCACTGTTTATGCGGCATTTCCCAGTGCTGGTACGCAATGGTTATATTTATGTTGCTATGCCGCCGTTGTATCGTATCGATATAGGCAAAGATGTTTATTACGCATTGGATGAAAGTGAAAAACAAGGTGTTCTGAATCGCATTGCCGCAGAAAATAAAAAAGGCAAAGTGAATGTTCAGCGTTTTAAAGGTTTGGGTGAAATGAACCCATTACAATTGCGCGAAACAACCATGGCGCGCGACACTCGCCGTTTGGTGCAGCTTACTATCGGCGACGATGACGGTACCCATCAAATTATGGATATGATGCTGGCAAAAAAACGTGCGGGTGATCGTAAAATATGGCTAGAAGATAAGGGTAATTTGGCAGAGATAGCAATTTAGTTTTTTGTTGTTGCTGTTGAATTTCTGAAACATAAAGCTATTCATAACGGATAGCTTTATGTTTCAATTTTTTTGTTTTTTCTGAACGCGGTTGCTGTATTGCTAAATCAGTTCTATATTCAGGCATAGCCTTTAAGAAATACGTGCAATGAGAAGACCTACTTGCCCCACCATTATTGATATAGAAGCCTCTGGTTTTGGCTCTTATAGCTATCCAATAGAGGTGGGCGTTGTAAAGTATGATGGTGAGCGTTACTGTGCTTTGATTAAGCCTGAGCCCACGTGGGATCATTGGTGTGATAAAGCAGAGCAGGTTCATGGGATTTCGCGTGAGCTATTGCATGCGAATGGTAAAACAGCACGAGAAGTGTGTGCTGAGTTAAATGATTTTTTACAGGAATCAATGGCTTTTAGTGATGCCTGGATTCATGATAACCCCTGGCTCACCCGTTTGTTTTTTGCGGCGAGGATGAATCGCAGTTTTCATTTAAGCCCCATAGAATACATCGCTTGTGAAGATCAGTTGATGTTGTGGGATAAAACAAAAAAACGCTTGGAGCACCAGCTGAGTATTGAGCGTCATCGTGCGAGTGGCGATGCATATTTGATTCAGCAAACGTATATAGAAACAGTTCGCCTGGTCGCTGAAAAAACTGAGTAAATTACTCTTTGTTGTGAATAATCTTTCGTTAACGATTCTCTAACCAATTAATAATTGGTTGCCACTGTTCTACATCTGCTTTAACTTTACCTGCCGGTAAATCAAAAATACTAATACCGCTTGCTATTGCACGAATATAATTTTGTGAATCGCGCACTGTGCCAATGAGCGGTAAATCAACACGATGTAAAAAATCCATAAGTATATTATTGTAACGAATATTGCTACGCGTACGGTTGGCGATAAGTGCTGCCTTAGCTGTATTTTCCAGAACACCTGAGCGAGTTAGCGCCATTATAAATCGTAAACCCGCTTTGATATCAGTTGGTGATGGCAGCATAGGGATAATCATTTGATTGCATGCATTTTTTTCAAAAATGGGAGAGTCAATAGTGGGTATCCATCCTGCGGGCATATCGTGAATAACAATGGTATTTGCAGTTGGCGTAGCAATGAGTTCATTTAGTTTTGCGGGAATTAATTGAATTTTTGCGCAGCGTTCCGGGCGAGCTGTTATCCAATCGCACGATGATTTTTGTGGGTCATGATCAGCAAGTATTACTGAATCGCCACGCTTGGCATAATAGCTGGCGAGTTGTGTGGTGATAGTAGTTTTGCCACTGCCACCTTTTGAGTTCACGACAAAAATATGCGGCATGCTTTTTCCTTATTATAAATTATTGTAGTGGTTATTCTAAATCGTTAGCGCTGATTACCGTGCGTAATTCTGAGATGTACACTGGGCCTCGCCCGCAATATTTCCCTAAGCCAGCAATCAATGTTTTTCCTGTAAAAGTATTCTCATCATTGCGAATTTTTGCGCGTAGATCGCGTAAGCTGCGATAGGCATTGTGCGTATTGATGTTGCGATAGTAAGAATTAAGTGCATCTTCGACGCTATCAAATTTTCGCACTTCATGTTTTGCTGATGCCGCACGGCGCTCAGGTACAATGCCGCAGCCTGGGGTATAACACCATTGGCCAAATAAATTGTTTGCCTCTTCTGCAAAGCGTGATGTTCCCCATCCAGATTCAATAGCGGCTTGCGCAAGTACCATTGCGGCTGGAATGATATCAACGCGCAGTAATAAAATGTCTATGGCTTTGCCATCATCCGCAAAATCTTCTTTGCTAACGTTATAGTCTTCGCGTAAACGATTAAGTTGTTCTGTATTGCTAGCGCCTAGTGAATGATTTTTTGCATATTCGTCTTTGATTTCAAGCAAGTGATCGCGGGTGTTTTGTAATAACAAGTTTTTTTGTTCAACTAAGGGGCGCAAAGTTTCAATAAATAATTGTTTACGTTCTGGCGCTTGATCAATAGCCGAAAAATCAGGAAGCATAGTGTTGCTGGTAAGTTCATCGCTATCAATACTGCCACCCATAGGATTTAGCGCAAGTACAAAAACCAATACTAAACACAGGATAGGATAAATGACTAACGCTAATCCAAGAATCCATTGAGTGATATTTTTGTTCATAATACTGCCTGAAAATACGGTGAAATTTGTGAGACAAAATAAATTACGTTATCGATATTGTAGTGCGATGTTTATAAATCTAATTGCTTACGTAAATCTTCCATACGTTTTACATTTTCTTCTTTGCTTAACGGTGTTTCGATGTGCTCTGGCAATGCGGGCGTATTAGGTGCTGGTAGTTCTTCGCCATTCATAACGCGTTCACATATTTTTAAATAATGCCGTTCGAAAATCGGGAAGGCATTTTTCTCCGAATTGTTTGCAAGGAAAAACCAATCGCTCGCACAGCCTGCATGATAAATCGCAGAATGGCTCCATGCATAGGTAGCTTTTGGGCTTGGTGCCCGGCAAGCTTCTACATACGCGCGGTGCGCATCAATCAAACCAAATTTTTCTGGCTCACCTTGGCAGGCGCGCATCATACGATGCAGTGTAGGCAAGTATTCGGATTCTTCAATAACTTTGCGTGCGCCACGTAAAATCGTATCGGGTTTAAATTGACTTAAGCTTTCCATCCACAGTTTTTTGATTTGGTTTAATACTTGGGTGTCGCTGTAAGCTTTATAGTATTGGTTGTGATAGTTGATGCGAAACAACGCGAACACTTCGTTGAGTGCATCAATATGATCATTCGTTATTTCACGTTGTTCACGATGAGAATAGGGCGACGCTTTCTCACTGTGCCCAGCTGCGGTCGGTGAGGTCTTCGACGAGGCTGCGATCTCTTGTGCTACTTGTTGAATGAGTGGGTTGCTGTCCTGCATGGTGATTACCTTGCTGCGATGTTGTTGGTGCTAATGTTAGTGAGTGCTGTTTCGCCCAGTGAAATTTTACGTGTTGCAAAAATTTGGTATTCCAAGAAGCGTAAACTTGATTGCTTTCGCGCCAGAATAATAAAAATTCTGCGACTTGGCGTTTTGCAAATTCCATATCGATATTGGCAAGGCGCAACACATCAAACACGTCGATGCTGGGTTGCCAATGGTCGGGAATGCGACGCGGTTCTGTATCGTGTTCAATTGCAGAGCTGTAACGAACCCACTGACGTTTTACGTGCTGAATAAATTTGCTATTCCAGGTTCTGCCAACTTCGCCACGCTCTTGCCAATATAAAACAAATTCAGGGATTGCATCTTCTACAAAGGCAAGGCTGATGTTGGCGTGTTTAACCAACACTTCAAGCGCATCTTTAGTGGGGCGCCAGCCAACGTTCATGGCGGTTTCAAGTTGTTGCTGAATAAAATTAGTTTCTATTTCGCTTTCACGTTTTTGTCGCGACATTTGTGTTTCATGATCGCGATATTTTTTTACAACGTGCTGTAAAAATTTTGCACCCCACGAGTGACGTGTTTCATGGCGATCACGCCAATAAATTCTAAACTCGGGAAGTTGCTCACGAATAAAATCCTGAGGGATATTGAGTTGTGCTATCTGTAACAGCTGCTCACTATCCGGTTCCCAATTTGCGGCAATCAGATTGGCGCCGCCTGTATTATAACTACCGGTATTGCTGGCAATGTTGCCATTAAAGGTAGGACGAGATTCAGGTGCGATACTTGGTTGAGTCTCATTAAAGGCAATAGTCAGGCGTCGGCTTTCTACAAACGGGGCAGACGAAAGCAAAATAATACCTTTATCGCGTAGGTTTTTACTGATGCGTTGAATATCGTAATCCGTCCAAAACGGCATGGTACGATTGATCAATTCTTCATCCATATTCAACCAATGCATCCCATCGTGCGCAACCAGCGGGCGATAAGCCGCAATATCGCTCAATAGCGATAGCATGCAGGCCTCTTCAAGCCCAATAGTGGCCGCCAGTGACGGCGAAACCAATAACGGTTTTTCAGGAATTAAGGATGAACTCATGAGGATTAAGGTGCCTTTTGGCAATTACAGCAAAGGTGGAATTGTAGGGTTATGTGCGTGTCTGCGCTAGGGGTTTACTGTTATAGATGCATTTAAGTACCCGCAGTTATGGGTATATCGATTTTTTGGTGTCTGGCTGTGACAATCTATCTCTACTGTTACAAATAGTGCGTAAAATGCCCACAGATAAAATAGCTATTTATTTATACTTGTGCAGATGGAACTGATAACACTAAAGATGGACGAAGTATGATCAGACACCGATAATTTTTTACAGTATATACGCCTGTAAATGTTAGTTTCCTATCATCAATAAATGCTTACTGAGTTGAATGATTATGCGCATGTTTGTTATGTTTTTATCGTTGGTGTGTTTTCCTGTGTGGGCGCAAAGCGTTAGTGCAGATGTAGAGCCATCATCTGATGTAATTGAAGAGGTATTAGTGGTAGGTGAACAGCCGGGCCCTGGACTATGGAAGGTTTCAAAAGGCGATCATGTGTTATGGATCATGGGGACATTAAAGCCATTACCTAAAAAAATGACATGGCATTCACGTCAAGTTGAAGAGATTTTGGCGCAATCACAAGAATATATAACACCGCCTGCTGTTAGTATTCATGTAGATAAGTGGGATAAATTGATGTTATTACCATCGCTAATTGGTGTACGCAATAATCCAGATGGGGAAAAATTAAAAGATATTCTTTCTCCAGAATTATATGAACGATGGCTAGCCTTAAAAAAAATATATATTGGAAATAATTCGTCGATTGAAAAATGGCGGCCTATTTTTGCGGCAAATGAGCTCTATGAAAAAGCAATTGATAAAACAGGATTAACGCAAGATACCAATATCATGGATGTATTAAGAGACGTTGCCAAGAAAAATAATGTTACAAAAGCTGGCCCAGGTACTGTGACCGATATTGAAAAACCAAAACAAGTCGTTAAAAAATTTAAACAAACTCCTCTCGATGATGTTGAATGTTTTGCTAAAACTATTGAGCGACTTGAGACAGATTTAGGTTCTATGAAAGCGCGAGCAAATGCATGGGCGACAGGTGATGTTGAAGCTTTACGGCAGCTGACTTATGTGGATCACGATGAAATATGTAAATCCGTTGTGTTTGGTGCTGCATTAGCGGAAGAGCAAGGTTTGCAAGATATCCCCGCTCGTAAACGTGAATATTGGCTTGCGGAAGCGCAGGCGTCTTTAGCGATTCATACTTCGACATTTTCTATTTTGCCAATTGCAGAGCTTTTAAAGCCGGATGGATATTTGGCGGCGTTGCGTGAAAAAGGTTACGTAGTTGAAGAACCATAATTTTTTGCGGTGAAAATAAAAAAGGCGCTCTATCATTAGGCGCCTTTTTTATTTTATCAAACTTCTACTGGCGTAGTGGGGTGGTTTCCCCATTCAGCCCATGAGCCGTGATAGCCGCGAATGTTAAACCCTAATGCTTTGCCCACTAAATACGTAAAGCCAGAGCGGTGATGGCTTTGGCAATGTGTGATCATACGTTTGTCAGCGGTTAGGCCAAGAGAGGCTAAATATTCTTTGGCGTCTTTGCGAATACGCAATGAATTGTTGCGATCCATCAACGATGTCCACTCTGCATTTATCGCGCCGGGAATGTGGCCACCTTTTAAACCCATCACGCGTTCACCGCGATATTCTGCCGGGCTGCGTGCATCCCACACTACAAAATCTGCTTTATCTAATTCGCCGATGATATCGGGAATTTCAACCACAACATTTGAGTCAATTTTTAAATTGACTTTGCTGGGTGTTAAAGTTGGAATGTCTTGCGTGAGTGATTGGCCTGAGGCAATCCACGCATGTAATCCACCGTTTAAATAGGAATAGTTTTTATGGCCGATGGCATCGAGTGTCCAAATCATTCGCCCAGCCCAGCCGCCACCTTCATCGTCGTAAACCACAACGTGTGTGTCAGGTGTTAAACCTAAAAAAGAAAATACGCGATTGAGTTGTTCAACTGGTGCGATTTTTCCAGGTACAGGTGCTTGGCCAGATATAATTTTTTGTGGTGGAACATGAATTGCGCCATCGATGTGTCCTTGCAAATAGGTCGATTCTGCACACATGTCGATGACTAAAATTTTGCTCGTCGGTTGCGCTAACAGTGCCGCGAGTTGAGTAGGTTCCATAACAAAAGGTAAAGCCATGTTTTGCTCCGGTTTAAAATACAATTAGACAATGAAGTATTTTTAATTAATTTTCGTTCAATGTTCGCAAAATATAACGATAAGAATCCATACGTGTGTGACTAATTTTTCCTTCTTGTAATGCATTTAATATGGCACAGCTTGGTTCGTGGCGATGTGAGCAATCGCGAAATTTACAGTGGCCAATAAAAGGGCGAAATTCTTTAAAGCCTTCTAGAACTTCTTCTTCATCCATGTGCCATAAACCAAATTCGCGAATGCCGGGCGAATCAATTAAATCACCACCGCCGGGAAAATGTAGTAGCGTTGCGCTGGTGGTAGTGTGCGAACCTAGTTGCCTTTCGGTAAGATCGCCCACGCGCAAATTACTGTCTGGTAAAAGTGCATTCACAAGCGATGATTTACCCACGCCAGATTGCCCGACAAATACACTGGTGTAATGCGTTAAATATTCGCGAAATTCTTCCAGCCCCGTTCCATTTTTAGTGGACACCATATGCACTTGATAACCCAAGTCGCGATAGGTTTTTTCTAAGTAATTTATTTTATCGCGCGTGTCATCGTCAATGCGGTCGGTTTTATTAATTAACAACACCGGTTCAATATCAATCGCATTGGCAGCGACAAGATAACGATCAATTAAATTGGCGTGAGGTTCAGGGTAGGGCGCGACAACAATAATAATACGGTCGATATTCGCAGCAATGGTTTTCATATCACCATGTGGGTCAGGGCGGCGCAACGCAGTCGTACGCGGCAATACCGCCACCACAACGCCAAGCGGATTACCCATGCGCCACACCACTCGGTCGCCCGTTACCAGTGAACCTAAATTACTGCGGAAATGGCAACGCAAACTTTGCCCTGCCATCTCACCTTCAGTAGCTTCAACTACCACCTGCATGCCGTAATGGGTAATGATCAGGCCATGTTGTTCAGGACCTAAATCACTTTCATTCAGTTGATCTTCCGCGATGTTGTCGCGTTTAGCCGCGCGCGCAGTGCGCTCGTCCTGAATCTTTTCTATGCGCCATTGCTGGCGGCGAGTTAATTTACGTTTGGTCATGCGCTCTTTGTGTGCGTGGTGAATTGGCCAGAATGGACAATTTGGTTTAGTCTGGGCGCCAATTGTGCCCTATTTGCTGAGGAAAAACCTATGTCTGATAAGAAGCTTAACGAAAACAACCTGATTTGGATTGATTTAGAGATGACAGGCCTTGAGCCGGATACCGATGTGATCATCGAAATGGCCACCATCATTACCGATTCTGACCTAAATATTCTCGCCGAAGGCCCTGTATTCGCCATCCATCACCCCGACAGCGTTTTGGCCGGTATGGACGAATGGAATACAAACCAACATGGCGGCTCTGGGCTCACACAGCGTGTACGCGAAAGTAAAATCAGCGTTGCCCAAGCGGAAGCCGAAACTATTAAATTTTTAGAGCAGTGGGTACCTAAGGGAAAATCACCAATCTGCGGAAATTCTATCGGCCAAGACCGCCGCTTTTTAGTACGCGGTATGCCCACACTAGAAAGTTATTTCCACTATCGCAATCTAGACGTAAGCACCATCAAAGAACTCGCCCGCCGCTGGCGCCCCGATGTACTCGCCGGCGTAAAAAAATCCGGTGCGCATTTAGCGTTGGATGACATTAAAGATTCAATTTCAGAATTGAAACATTATCGTGCTACGTTTTTTAGGATGGAGTAGAGCAGAAATTATTTGCGGAATTTGTAGTGATTTATAAACATTAAAGTTTTTGCATGTTTGAATTAAAAAAACCTCGATTTTTATGTCGAGGTTTTTTATTTAACGTTAAAAATTATTTTATAAATGGCGCGTTTTTCCCAGTCGTTAAATCGACTAAATAGATGGTCTGGTAGCCTTCATCTACGATTAAAGCTTTGTTGTGTGTGCCATCAACAATAAGGTCTTTAGGCAATGTAATTGGATCTGTGCTGTTGTCGTTAAGTTTTGTTCTCAGTCCTGAGAGTAGATCAATAGCATAGATGCTTCTTGCATTTGGGATGCCCATTAATGCTCGATTGTGAGCTATATCAAGAGTAATTCCATAAGGCTCATCATTGAATGCATTGTTATCAGTTAATACTGTACGAGCGCCGGTAGTTAAGTCCACTGCTATGACAGAGCGTAGTGCGGTATTAGATACTAGAGCTCGATTGCGTAATGAATCAACAGTAATGCCTGATGGGAATGATAGAGGGTTTGCACTATTTGGTATTGTATTATCTGAGAGTATTGTGCGTACACCGCTAACTAAATCAATTGCAATGATGGCATTCAAGCCTATGTCTGTTACTAAAGCTCGATTGTGAGCAATATCTACTGCAATGCCGCGTAAGTTATTTTGGTTTGGTACAAAAAAAGATAATATAGAGCGTTTTCCCGTATTGAGGTCGACAGCAATAATATCGCAGCTACCAATATCAACAACGAGTGCACGATTGTATGTTGGGTCAATCGCAATGCTAAATGGCGTAATAAAGGTGTTATCGGTGTTAGGTATAGAATTATCTGATAATACTTTGCGTGAACCATTATTCAGATCAAAAGCTACGATACCCATACCAATTCGATCAACGACTAGTGCACGATTGTTGGTGTAGTCAACTGTAATCCCTGTCGGGTCAAGCGGTTTACTGCTGGAGCTGCTTGATGAAGATGAGCTGACAGTAGCAGCACTAATATTCCAATTTTTAGTGTCTGTGTAAAATTTGATGTTCCAGGTACCTGCGGCAACGGGAATGTTAGTTCCGTTTTTACCACCAACACCATAATTTTCTTTCCAATCGCCGTAGCGATCAAACTTAATGCTGCCAGCAGCAGTAAAAACAACATTTGTAACTTGTACGGTGTTGGTACCACCTGCAACCATTTGGGTTGTTCCCCAATTGTTTTGGGTTCCGCGTAAAAACCAATCTGCATTTGCGTGAGCGCAGAGACTTAAGAGTAAAGTGATGAGCAGGTACTTGAATTTCATTTAGCTGTTCCTTGTAGGGTGGGGAGTATAAGTGATGATTTTAGCGACATGCGGTGCCATTATTCAAATGCTTTCCATGTCTTATCTGATTTATGTGAGTGATTACTCGCTTTACTAAGATGTTTTTGCTTGTTGGGTAAAAGTTAGCATTTAGATAGGTAGGAATAGTGTGGTCTGGTTAGGTTGTATGGTGCTAGTTCGTAGTATTGTAGGTTGGGGTAAGTCTGCGCATTCCAACAAATCTGACCATTTAGAGTTGCTGAATTAAATACGGGTGATTATTTGTTTAATATTTTCACCGTCATTCTCGCGCAAGCAGGGATCCAGCTTTTAAGAGTTAATTTTTTGCAATCAAACACTGGATCCCCGCTTGCGCGAGGATGACGACTCCCTGTTAAATTTCGGCAAGATGAACTTTCTTGCTAAATTCCCGTAAACAAAAAATCCAGTGCATTAATAATATCTGCTCTTGCAAATTCAACATCCGCAACCGCTTTGCCGAGCTCTTTGCGTTGTATACCTGCTAGTTGAGGTGTGAGCATAAGGTAGTCTATTCCTTCAATAGTAAAAGTAGGGGTGAGTTGAGCTAACACTTTGTCTTTATTGGTATCGAGTTTGGTGAGAGGTACTACAACGGTTGTTTGCAGTGAGTCGAGAAAGTTTGACTGTATGTCTAGTAGCAATGGAACTGCTTTTTTACTTTGCGGGTTTTTATTTTGGTAGACCGTAAACTGCGCCATTAAAAACTCCTCATTCCATCACTGAATACACCTTTTTCATCAACTGATTTGTTGTAGGCTGCAATCGCATTTTTGTTTTGCTCTAACCATAATTGCGCCTGTTTTGCCTTAAGTTGAGCTGTTAAGGCCTGCTCCAAGGCTGCTGAGAGGTTAATGTTTAAACCCTTCGCTTGTTTCAGTAAGTCACTGTTTATGCTGAGGTTGGTAGGTTTTTTGGGCGCGTTTTGATTGTAAAGTGCGAACATGGTTGTCTCCTATGGCTTGGTGTGTATTTTATGCGCATAGATATGCGCAGTCAAATGTGCCTATATGACATTTGTTATATGTTCGGCTCCCGTTTCAGCTGAGCTTGAATGGAAGTTATACAACAGTGTTAGAATGCTCCGTGACTTAAATCTCTGTTTTTAGAATGTTTATCGACCTTAGTATGGATGATTTACGTCCTCTTCATGTTTTGCTGGGACAGCAACGACATTTTTTTATGTGGAGAATAAAAAATGATGGGATTTGCGATACTCGCGGTTTTTATTTTATGTGCCATTTATGCGCAAATGCGTGGGATGGTGCAGTACGAGGCAGTTCGCCGCAGGTTTACGGACTACGCTAATTTTTTTGCGCCGATTAATTGCCTTTTTTATGCGTTCTCTAAGCAGAAGAATACGCCTTATATCGACGTTGCTCATTTTCCTGAGTTAAACGTTCTGCAAGAAAACTGGCAAATGATTCGCGATGAAGCGATTAATCTTAACCAAGCGACACATATTAAAGCATCGGCTGATTTGGATGATTTGGGCTTTAACTCTTTTTTCCGCACGGGATGGAAACGTTTTTACCTGAAATGGTATGGCGCTAACCTTAAGTCTGCGGAGCAGCTGTGCCCCAAGACGCTAGCACTCTTGCAGCAATTACCGAGCGTAAAAGGCGCTATGTTTGCCATGCTGCCGCCGGGTGCTTATTTGGGTAAACACCGCGATCCTTATGCTGGCTCATTGCGTTATCACTTAGGGTTGGTTACGCCTAACTCCGATGATTGTTATATTTCGGTGGATGGCCAAAAGTATTCATGGCGCGATGGAGAGGCGGTGATATTTGATGAAACCTATATTCACTACGCTAAAAATCAAACCGAACAAAATCGCATTATTTTATTTTTGGATGTGAAGCGGCCGGTAAATTTCTTTTTGGTGGATTGGTTTAACGAAATTTTTTCACGCATTGTAGTTGCAGCATCGGCTACTAAAAATGTAGAAGGCGATAAAGTCGGTTTTTTAAATCATGTATTCCGCTACGTACACATGGCTGGCAAACAAGGCAAAAAAATCAAAGCTTATAATCGTAGGCTCTATTACTTTTTGCAGTATGTGATTTATGCGGGTTTGATTTATTGGATTTTCTTTTAAGTTTATATCTTGCTAAAAAACAAAAGGCCGAACAATGAAAATTGTTCGGCCTTTTGTTTTTTACTATTTGCTACTCTTTTACTACTGTTTTGCTGTGCGAAAAAATTACACGTTGTACGTAGAGGATGACGTGTTGCCGCCGCGACCAGTCCAATTAGTGTGGAAGAATTCGCCGCGTGGTTTGTCGGTGCGCTCGTAGGTGTGTGCGCCGAAATAATCGCGTTGTGCTTGCAATAAGTTTGCAGGCAAACGAGCAGTGCGATAGCCGTCGAAGTAAGTTAATGCTGAAGTGATTGTTGGTGCAGGAATACCATTTACAATCGCAGCTGCAGCCACACGACGCCAACCTGCTTGTGCAGCGTTAACAGTGTTTTTGAAATAATCGTCGAGCAACAAATTGTTTAGCGCTGGATTCTTATCAAACGCTTCTTTGATGTTGCCCAGGAAAGAAGAGCGAATAATACAGCCGCCGCGCCACATCATTGCAATGCCGCCGTAGTTCAAGTGCCAGCCGTATTCTTTGGCAGCTTCACGCATTAACAAATAGCCTTGCGCGTAAGAAATAATTTTTGACGCGAAGAGTGCGTTGCGCAAATCATCGATCATGGCTTTTTTGTCGCCAGTGAAATTCACCGCTGGGCCGCTGATAACTTTTGATGCTTGAACGCGCTCGTCTTTTTGTGCAGATAAGCAGCGTGCAAACACAGCTTCAGAAATGAGTGTGAGCGGTACGCCTAAATCGAGCGCGATAACGCCAGTCCATTTGCCTGTGCCTTTTTGGCCTGCGGTATCGAGAATTTTTTCAACGAGTGCTTCGCCGTTTTCTTTGTAACCGAGAATGTCCCGGGTGATTTCGATCAAGTAACTGTCTAGTTCACCTTTGTTCCACTCTGCAAATACTTCATGCATTTCATCGGCGTTCATGCCGAGGAGTTCTTTCATGATTTGGTAGGCTTCGCAAATTAATTGCATATCGCCGTATTCGATACCGTTGTGAACCATTTTTACAAAGTGGCCAGCGCCGTTTTCGCCAACCCAATCACAGCAAGGGCTGCCATCGTCAACTTTTGCAGCAATGCTTTGGAAAATATCTTTCACAAATGGCCATGCTTTTGGCGAGCCGCCAGGCATGATAGATGGGCCGATCAATGCGCCTTCTTCGCCACCAGAAACGCCAGTGCCGATAAATAATAAACCTTTGCTTTCTAGGTAAGCGGTGCGGCGGTCGGTATCCGGAAAGTGAGTGTTGCCGCCATCGATAATAATATCGCCAGCTTCAAGGTGCGGAATTAACAGTTCAATAAAGTCATCGACAGGTTTACCTGCTTTTACCATCAACATAATTTTGCGTGGCTTGGCGAGTGATGCAACCAGTTCTTCTATAGAGTGCGCGCCGCGAATAGTTTTGCCTTGCGCGCGGCCGGCTAAAAAGTTATCGACTTTATCGATGGAGCGATTGTAGGCGGTGACCGTATAGCCTTTGCTGGCCATATTCAGGATCAAATTTTCGCCCATTACGGCGAGGCCGACCAAACCTATATCTGAAAGTTGTTTCATAGCGAGTAGCCTATCGTTGTGGTGACGCCGCGTAGCGATGCACGGGCAGCCAAGGTTCAAACTGTGCGATGCTCTTTTGAGGGCGGCTATTATTCCCGTTTGCGGCTGAAATTAATAGTAAAAAACCGCTAACTTATAGTAATTAGGATGATAGTTTCGATAAATGGTCAAAGTTGGGTGTTTTGAATTTTACGTTTGCGGCGATGATGGGGTTTTGCTTGCTGAGCTAACGCCCAGTCGATGTGTTCTTGAACAAGTTCTGAACATTCGTTTCGCTTGTTTTTGAGTGCGTCGATGATTATTGGGTCGCTGGGCGCATTGCCCAAGCCTATTGCAAGGTTACGCAACCAGCCGTCATAGCCAATACGACGAATTGCTGAGCCTTCGGTATTGGCTAAATATTGGGCTTCTGTCCAATTGAACAATGTGACTAAATCGCTATCCGCTAAACCGTGGCGCGGTAAAAAGTCAGTCTCTTGTGTGAATTGCGCGTATTTATTCCACGGGCAAATAGCTTGGCAATCGTCGCAACCAAATACGCGATTGCCCATAGGTTCGCGAAACTCTTCTGGAATTGCGCCTTTGTTTTCAATGGTGAGATAGGAAATACAGCGGCGCGCATCGAGTTCGTAAGGCCGTGGGAATGCATCAGTCGGGCAGACTTTTAAGCAGGCGGTGCACTCGCCGCATTGGTTGGGTTGTTCTGATTGGTCGATCGGAAATGGCAAAAAAGTCAAAATCTCGCCAAGAAAAAACCAGCTGCCAACGCCGCTATTAATAATGAGTGTGTGTTTCCCCGTCCAGCCCAAGCCTGCTTTTTCGGCGAGTGGGCGCTCCATTACTGGTGCGCTATCGACAAACGCGCGGTTTTGCCCTTTGAGGGGATAATCATCTGGCAATGCATTGTCAATTTGCGTGGCGAGTGTGGCCAAGCGTTTACGAATCAGTTTGTGATAATCCCGCCCCAGTGCATAGCGCGATACATAGGCTTTGGTGGGATCTTTCAATATTTGAATTTGCTTTGTATCGCCGGGCAAATAGTCCATGCGCACGGAAATAGCACGAATGGTATTAGGGATTAATTCGTCGGGGCGCGAGCGTTTATTACCGTGAGCAGTAAGCCATTCCATGCTGCCGTGATAGCCTTTGACCAGCCATTCTTGTAAACGAACTTCCGCATCGCCCAGTTCAATATCGGTAATTCCCACTTGCTGAAAACCCAACTCGCGACCCCAACGTTTAATGTCGGTGGCGAGCTGGTTGAGATCGATGGAATTGGGCATGGCTGGTTAATCACAGAAGAGTAGATTGCTATTGTGCCAGAAGTCGTTTCTCTTGTTGACGCTTTAAAGTTATGGCTATATATTTAGATTGTTATCTAATTAGATAGGTGCCTTAATACGATGCGTGGTTTAATAAAGTGAAGGCTTCTAATGAAACCTTTAAAGCGCTTGCTGATCCTACTCGCCGTGAAATTTTGCAGATGTTGCGGCATGTTGAGATGACGGCGGGAGAGTTGGCGGAAAGTTTCGATATGACTAAGCCAACCATGTCCCATCATTTTGCAGTTTTGCGCGAGGCGGGTCTTATCACTAGTCGTCGAGAAGGGCAAACCATTTGGTATTCACTTAATACTACAGTGTTACAAGATGTGATGGCGTGGGCAATGAATTTAACTATTGATAAAGAGGGAGATTAGTCATGAAGATATCGAATGTTTTACTGTGCGTATTATCGATCTTGTGTTCAGTCATAGCGTCGGTTGTTGCATATTTTTATTTACCTAACATTGTAGCTATCCATTGGGATTTACAAGGTAACGTAGATAAATATGGCTCCCGCTGGATAGCATTAATGCTGCTACCATTTTTAATGGTTCTGCTAATGTTATTGTTTACGCTATTGCCGCGCATCTTTATTAAAAAAATTAACATTAAACAATTTGAGCCAACTTATTTATATTGCATTGCGTTAGTGATGGTATTAATGGGATATATACATATTATTACTTTGTGGAAAAATGCATCAGGCCAGTTGGATATTCGTCGCGCGTTGGTAGGCGGAGTGGCCTTGTTCTTTTTATTGGTTGGTAATGTAATGGGGAAAATACGCAAGAATTATTGGCTGGGTATCCGAACTCCTTGGACACTCGCTAATGATGGGGTGTGGTATGCAACCCATAGATTTTCCGCTAAGTGTATGGTTGTTATGGCGTTAATAACTCTTGTGGGGGTGTTAACAGGCTTACCTATTGAATGGTGTTTGGCGTTGTTACTCCTTTCTGTTGTAGCACCTGTGATATATTCGTATGTTATTTTTCGTTCAATAAAAATATAAAATTAATGAGTAATGGTTATAGAAATTGCAATCATTACTCTTCCGTAATTTTCATCCAGCGCCCATTAGGCTGAAGCTCAACTTCAAAGCGCGCCCATTGGCGAAACTCGCTGCGCAAACAAATATTGGTTTGGTAAGCTTCTGCACCTGCTAACACTTTATAAATGACTTTGTCTTTTTCAGGGATGGTGTCGTCATCGGAGCCATCGAGTACTTGGCGAACACTCCACAACTTGCCAAGTTTTCCATTGCTGTAAAAACGTCCGGGAATAATATCGGTAGGGTGCGTGATATTTTTTTCAGCGTGCTGTTTTGCCAGTTCTAATAATTCGGTGAGATTTTCTGCAGTTATATCTACGTAAGAATTTAATTCTTGCATTGCCGCCGAAAAATCTTCTTGCGTCAATTCAAATTGACGCTCTGCAGGTTGTGTTTGTTTTGATTCACGCAAACGCTTATTTACATGTGCGGGATAACGTCGCCAATGAAAAAATGCATTAAAGGCAACGGCCATCAATAAAATCGCCAACACATTAATTAAAATGGGCATGATTAAATAATGATAACCCAACGAGTGAATTTCAGAGCCGCCGATCACAGCTGCCAGTGCTGTTGCGCCACCGGGTGGATGTATGCAACGCAAATAATGCATAACGCCGACGGCTACGCCAACCGCAAGTGCGGGTGTCCATGTTTGATCGGGAAATAATTTTTGGCAGCTAACGCCAACAAATGCGGATAATAAATGCCCACCTAAAACTGCCCAAGGTTGCGACAAAGCGCCTTGCGGCACAGCGAATAACAACACTGCAGATGCCCCCATGGATGTCACCATGATTAAGCTGCCAGCATTTTCCATAAAGCCGTGTGGAAATGACCAACAGGTAATCCAATAGACTGCCAAAATTCCCATAATGGCGCCAATACCAGAAATCCATTTCTCGCTATGAGTGGTGGTATTACGTTCAATCCCAAGTAACAAACGCGCTTCGTGAAAAAAATATTGTAAACCCATGAAAGAGAGAGCTCTGCATAAACATAAATTAGGTGCACTATCCTAGGGCGTAATGATGGGCTTGGCAAATGTTGTGCAGGATGTAAGACTTATGTGATTAACAGTTTGTGATATGTTTTGCGCAAGAATACAGCGAACAAAATATGTTTCTAGGCGCCATTGGACATTGAACGTGTTTATTGAATAAGAACATGAAATGATCGCAGAAGCGATTGATGTGATTTTATTAACGGGAAATTTTAATTATGAATGCATTAGTTGATCGACCATTGATACTCAGTACGAACTATAAAAAATTATCGCTGATGTTGTTGTGCTGCTCTACTTTATTTGCCTGTAACAGTCAGTCTGTAAAATCTCCGGTGCAAGCTGGCGTAAATAAATCCCAAGAAGTTGCTGATCTTTATGTGGTGGATTGTTTGCTGCCAGGGCAAGTGCGCCAGCTTGGTGGTAGCACTTATGTCACACCGCGTCGCCCTACAATTACCACTGCAGCTGACTGCCGTATTCGCGGTGGTGAATATGTTGCTTATGATCGCGCCGATTATAAAACGGCATTACATGTGTGGATGGCATCTGCAGAAGCAGGTGATCTTGAAGCACAAGTGAATGTGGGTGAAATTTTTGAGCGCGGCTTAGGTGGTGAACCTAATTATGATGCGGCGATTATTTGGTATAAAAAAGCAGCCGAAAAAGGTAACTCTCGTGCGCAATTTAATTTAGGCGCATTGTATGAACAAGGATTGGGGGTGCCAAAAGACAAAGTACAGGCGCTGAATTGGTATCGGCAAGCATGGGGGATGGCGGCGGATAGCGTGATTTATCAATCTGCTGCAACATCAGCGCAAGATGATTTGCGTAAGCAGTTACAAAAAACCTTGGATGAAAAATCCATGAAAATTAGCTTACTCAACAATCAAATAAAAACCATGCAAGCAACTGCTGCTAAATCCGGTGCAAATAAAGAAACAGAGCAGCAATTGGCTGAATTAAAAAACTGGATAAAAAATTTAGAGCAGGAAAAATTAATTGCTAAACATGATGTGGATAATTTACCGCGTTTACGCGAGCCGCAAGCTACAGCAAATGCGGTAACTAAAGCGTCCAATGCGACAGAGCTAAAAAAAGGCGATCTCAATTTTGGGAAATACTATGCGTTAATTATCGCTAACCAAAATTATGAGCACATAGACAGTCTGCAAACACCATTTGCAGATGCAAATCGAGCTAAAAAAATTCTTGAACAAAAATATGGTTTTACTGTATCCATGTTGTTGGATGGCAACAATACAACCGTCATGAAAGCGATCAATGATTTGGATAATCAACTTACCGAAAACGATAATCTATTAATTTTTTACGCAGGCCATGGCAGCAGGATGAGTGCGGGTGGTATAGAGGCAGGCTATTGGTTGCCAGTTAATGCAACCCCACCGCCGGACGATACGTTCTGGGTTTCTAATGAGTTTGTAACTCGCCATTTGGCGCACACAAAAGCAAAGCGTGTACTTGTGGTTGCGGATTCATGTTATGCAGGTTTGCTATCGTCTGAGCCGGGTTATTTATTTATGGGTGATAAGCAAACCTATAGCGATGAATATATTCGTTATAAATTACCTAAAAAATCACGGCTATTACTTTCTTCTGGTGGCGATATGCCTGTGTTAGATAATGCGGGTGAAGGGCACTCCGTTTTTGCACGTGCTTTTTTGGATGCGCTGGACAATGCGCACGGGGTAATAACAGGGCCTGAATTGTTTTTGAAAATTAAAGAGCAAGTCTCCACAAAAGCAAAAACTGTTAATTTTGTGCAGCTGCCAGAGTTTAAAGTCATCAAAGGTACAGGTCACGAAATCGGCGATTTCTTTTTTATTAACAAATAAAAAATCAATGGTAATTAATATGAAAGCATATGTTAAAAAAACAGGATTTATTGTATTGGCAAATGCCGCTTTATCTAGTTATGCCTATGCAGATTTAGCTGATGTCGCGAAGCAGTTGTCACCCGATTTAAAATTAGAGCGAGCGACGGCATTAGCTGTTTTGCAAACCTATAATGATCTTCTCCAAATAGGCTGTGCTAATTATGCATCAACGGCAAACAATGAAGGCAACAGTGAAAGTTGTACCGGTGCAACTTTTACACTATTTCAAAATGTGCGCCAGTTAGCGCAAACCGCTAATGAAATTAGTGGTGACGATACCTCCTATCAATACAGTATGGGTTTAAATTTGAAGGAGTTTGGTACAGCTTTGCGTGCAACGGCTGCAGAAGAGTATGTCGCGCAAGGTTCACTTTCCAGTGATTTTGTGAAAGGACAGCTATCAGGATTAAGTGCACGACTAACATCGCTGCGATTGGGTGCGACTGGTTTTAGTGCTACTAATAATACAACAGCTAATCCATATGCGGCTTACGATTCTTCGCGGCTGTCGGGTGGTGGTGCAAGTGCGGATACAGAAAACTTCAGTCGTCTTGGCGGATTTATTAATGTTGCATATGGTGATGGCAAAAAAACAGCGACTAATTTAGAAGATGCTTTTTCTGTTGATGGTGGTGGTATCAATGCAGGATTAGATTATCGCCTTGATCCTAATTGGGTAGTAGGAACCATGATCGGTTTTAGTAATCAATCGCTGGATTTCACCAAGACACAAAATGTTCCTGCAGGAAAAGTGGATACTGATGGCTACAATGTCATGCCTTTTATATTGTTTCAAGGTGAACAATTTTATTCGAGTGTATCGTTAGGGCGTCAGTTCGTCGATTTTGATAGCGAACGTGTAGTTCATTATCCAAGTCCTGATCCTGATAACCCCAATCCAGATACAAAAACAAAAAGTAATACCAATGCACTTATTTTTACGTTAGCGGCTGAATTCGGTTACAGCTTTACAATCAATCAGTTTGCGTTTGAGCCTTTTGCGAGTGTGCATTCATCATCAACACGAATTCATAGCTTTACTGAAAAAGATGTTAGTAATACTGGTTTTGATTTGGCTGTTGCAGGGCAAGAATTTAAATCCAGGCTTTATACTGTTGGTGCAAATTTCCGTTATACCTTTACACCTTCATATGGTGTGATAACACCTTTCGCTAGTATCGAACAAGTCCACGAAGCAAATACGGACCAGCATATTGTTGCTGCACATTATGTGAGTGCGGTAGATGCGACAAATGTATTCCAATTTGCGGGCGATACTCCTGATGATTCATATCGAGTAATAACGTTGGGTATTTCCAGTGTATTGCTTGGCGCGCACCAAAAAACAGGCAGTGGTGTGGTTGCAGGTGGTTTGCAAGGTTTTGTGCATTATAAAATTGTTAAAGAGTTGCAAAATTATAAAATGAATACAGTTGAACTTGGTGTGCGTTACGAATTTTAAGTTAAGCTCTGGTGGTTTTTAATTAAAAGAGTTAGTAATTTTCTGTTTGTAATATGAATATAAATATCATTTTTTAACGAAAGGAAATTAGTGATGGATGAATTGTTTATTTACAAATCGAGTATGGTTACACCTGTGGGTTTGGGTACAGTAATGACCGCTGCCGTTATAAAAACTGGATATAGTGCTTATAAAGCATCGAGTTATTTTGGCTGCAAGCAGCAAGCCATGACCATGGCGAATGTTCCTGATGATGCGCTTCCGGAATTGGTAGGCGCTTTGCAAGTAACTGCGAAGTTGAGTTCGCGTCAAAAACGAATGGTTCAGCTTGCCGCTCCAGCATTCGCTGATGTTTTAAAAGACCAGTCTCATATCGAAAGTATTCCCTGCTTCATTGCAGGCCCAGAAGCTATTCCTCATCTTTCTGTTGGTATGGGTGATTTATTTTTGGATGCGTTAATTTTACAAACTGGTCTTAATATTGATAAAGAAAATAGTAAAGTTTTTTCCATGGGGCGTGCTGGTGGTTTTCACGCGATTGATGCAGCGTTTAAATTTTTAGCAGAAACGGGGCGCCCTTTTGCTCTCGTTGGTGGTGTGGATACTTATAAAGACTCGATGTTGCTTGCTAAATTAGATAGCGAAGCTCGAATACTCAGTTATGGTGCGGCAGATGGTTTTGCGCCTGGTGAGGCGTCGACATTTATTTTGCTGACTAATCAGAAAAACTCTATCACTACTACGCGAATTTTTTCTCCGGGTTTAGCGGCAGAAGAAGGGCACCTTTACAGTGATACTCCCCATCGTGGTGATGGTTTGGATGCGGCATTTAAGCAAGCATTGCAATGCGAAGCAAATACCAATATTAGTAAAGTATATTCCAGTATGAATGGCGAACATTTTTTTGCTAAAGAGTATGGCGTTGCTGTTCTTCGCAACAATCATGCATTTTCACCGGCGTTCACGGTAGAGCATCCTGCAGATTGTTTTGGTGATATAGGCGCTGCTTTTGGCCCTACGGCAATTGCATTAATTAGCCAGCAAAAACCGGGAAATTATATGGCTTATGGTTCTTCGGATGGCGCTCATCGTGCAGCTATTTGCATACAGAAAATTCCACATTAAATAGGAGATTGTTATGCCGGAACTTAAAGAAGGTATTGCAGCTCTTGTGGACTTTATGGAGAAAGATGAGAAATGCAATTACAAGCCAGATAAAACTAATTGGAAGGCTAATTTAGAAGGTAGTGCAGCTGTTCTTGGTGGAAGGCTTGGTAAGAAACCGAACGCTAATACGGAGAGTGAATTGTCATCTGATAATTGGCCTTCACAGGCGCATCATTTAATTCCGCATCTAACATTAATTGCTCATGCTGTAGCGAAATGGCTCAAGGCGGATCAATTTATTTATGAAGATACGAAATATGATGTAGATCATAAAAAAAATGGTAAATGGATGCCTTACGCATCTAGCTTGCCAGAATGGGCAATCGCAACACCCCAACAAAAACGCGATTTAATGTTTAAGGTAATGCGGCTAGCGAAAATTCAAATGCATCAAGGTCCACACAGTTCAAAGAATACCTATGGTATTGCACTCTATCCTTACAAGGAGAGGGTGAGGAATTATTTAGATAAAGTAAAAGATCATTCGGTTTCGCATTATGCGGGTAAGCCACCTTGCGAAGACTGTAAAGGAAAAAAACAACACGGAAAATATCCTCCGCGAGAGAATACTGTTGCACATGTTGACAAGGTATCTGAATTGCTTGAGAAAGATATAAATAAGAGGATAATTTTTGTTTCGCGTATTGCTGCTGAATTTGCGCAAATTGGCGGGTTTGATTCATAAAGGTGATTTAATGAAATATTATAGAATGACAAATAAAATTGTGATGAAAAATTGGGATGGTAGAGAGCCAACGGGATTATTTCAAAGCAGTCATGACCTTGTGCAAATGAAAACTGGGCAATTTTTAATAGATTACGGAAATAATGAAAGTGGGGAGCCTTTTTCAGGCTCATTAATTTGTGAGCTTGATGATGAAGAAGGAACAGGAATTTTCCCTACTTTTTATACATCGCCAGCACTGATTGGAAAAAAATCTTTCTATGATGATCTTGTAGAAATTGGTATTGATAACATAGAGGTTCATCCTGTTGTAATTAACGATTCGGTCAATGATCGCACAATAAAGGATTATGTGTTGCTCAACATCATTGGCCGTATATCGTGCGCTGTTATGGAAGAATCTATCTACAATCGTATAAACGATAGTGCTGATCCTTACGACCCTTATGAATCTATGAATATTATTGATGAGCTGGTGATAGATGCGAGTAAAGTAAGTGGTCATGATTTATTTGTTGTGCATGAAGATACGGACTGTATTGTAATAAGTGAACGAATTTACAAGCATTTGCAAATTAAAGGTTATACCGATATCTATTTTGAAGAGTTAAAACAAGTGAACTAACTTTAAAGGAGTATATGTATGAGCGATTATGGTGATGACGAAGAAGAGTATATTCTTAAGTCTATGGATGCGATGAACAAAGCCATGACGCCATTTGTGATTTCAGTGGCTGAAATTGATTTTTTTGGCATCGCTGTAGGTAAATATCTTGCCTTTGGTTTGTTTCCAGGTTTTGCACTTCTTTTTCTCTTTTTTGCGTATATTGCTGATTTACATTCTTATTGGAATTTATTATTTCTTGAGCTCAGTTCAGGGTTTTTCTTTTTTGCTGCGGCTCCCACTATTATTCATTTAGGTAGAAAATATCGTTGGCAAGTTCCGCTTGTTGGGCTTGTGTTTGCGGGGCCATTGCTTTGTGTGGCTTATCTTCCTCAAAAGTTCATGCCTGTATTGTCACATCATGCTAGTGAGTTTTTGCAAGCTGCTTTGATTGAATACTCTATCGCCCTGTTGCTGATGGTGGGGCTTGAGATAGCAATGGTGCCTTGGTTGGAGTCTATAAATCAGAAATATCAACAGGCTTTTGAAGAGCTTAACCGTCTAAAGCGGGAAGCAAATAATCCAATTGTTCCGACGGAAAATATTTAAGTAAGAGTATTTCTTTGTTGAGGTTTTCTGTTGTTTAGGGTGGTAAGTGCCTCATTCACAATGGCAAAAATGCTAGGATGCCGGATAGATGATAACATTCACATGCCAAATTAATTATTTAAGCTTAAATTAGTAGTAGAGTGCAAGTGCTAATCAGCAATGTGAAATTATCATCATTGTCAAAGAGCTTGATATAAACAGTTGCTTGATTTGTGAAAGAGGTTTTATGAAAGGCACTAAATCGTTTTATTGTGGAATAGCATCGTACGTATTAATGGCTGCTGCATTACTACTTACCATTACGCATGGTTTGCTTTCTGCTCTTTTGGCGGGAATGTTGGTATTCTCAATAGTGACTATATTTTCGCCTCGATTGGAAATGCATTTAGGAAACGAAAGAGCTCGCATGATGATGGTGGGTATTATCGGCACTGTTATTGTTGCATTATTAATGTTAATTGTATGGGGTGCCATTACTTTTTTTAAAAGCGACAGCGGAAATACCCAAGTCTTATTGCAAAAATTGGCTGATATTATTGATGCGTCTCGATCAAAATGCCCAGCATGGATTTGTTCAAATTTACCGGATAGTGCTCTTGAGTTGCACGAGGTTGTGTCCTCTTGGTTAAGAGAGCACGCTGGCGAAGCTAAAGTATTGGGTGCCGATGCAGGTCAAGCTTTTGTTCGGATTTTAATTGGTATGATTGTGGGTGCAATGATTTCATTGCATGGACCTTTATTATCGAGAGCGCCTTTGGCTGTCGCTTTAATGAATCGAGTTGGGACATTGACTGAGTCATTCAAAAAAGTCGTGTTTGCACAAATAAAAATTTCTGCCATCAACACTACAGCAACTGCATGTTATCTTATTGTTATTCTCCCTCTTGCTGGTATACACCTGCCGCTCGCAAAAACTATGATTGCATTAACTTTTATTCTTGGAATGTTACCGATTATAGGCAATCTACTTTCTAATACGATGATCGTTATTATCACCCTCCCGTTTGGTTTAACTGCCGCTGCCGCATCACTTATTTTTTTAATTGTCCTGCATAAGCTCGAATATTTTTTGAATGCAAAAATTATTGGAAGCCAAATAAAATCCAATGCATGGGAGCTTTTGATTGCAATGGTGGTAATGGAATCTATTTTCGGTTTGGCAGGTGTCGTCCTTGCCCCGATACTTTATGCTTACATTAAGCAAGAGTTGGCGCGATTGCATTTGATTTAATGTTCTTAAATGAAAAATTAATGATAAGGAATCTATGAGTAACATTCTTGTATTTATATTTTTATCGTTTTTGATTTCATCTGCTTTTTCTCAATCTATTGTTGAAAATTCCGAATGGAATAAATACTTTGTAAGTGAGTCGGTGAAGGGTGTTTTTGTGCTTTGTAAGGGTAGCGCTGCATCTTGCGTTACAAACAACAAAGAGCGGGCACTCACGGCATTTATTCCGGCGTCAACATTCAAGATAGCAAATGCTCTTATATCTCTCGAAACTGGTGTTATAAAGGACGAGCATCAGGTTTTTAAGTGGGATGGCAAACCCAGAGCGATGAAACAATGGGAGCAAGACTTAACTCTCAGACGCGCAATACAAGTTTCCGCTGTGCCAGTATTCCAACAATTTGCAAAAGAGATTGGCGAAAAGCGAATGCAGGAATACCTCAATAAATTTTCATATGGCAATGCCAATATTGGTGGCGGCATTGACCATTTCTGGTTGGATGGGAAACTTAGAATCTCTGCGCAGAATCAGGTAACATTTTTAGAGTCGCTGTATTTAAATAAATTACCTGTTTCAAAGTTAAATCAGCATATAGTAGAAGAAGCTTTAATATCTGACGCAGCTCCAGAATATGTAGTGCATTCAAAAACTGGGTATTCTGGTGTTGGTACTCAAGCAAATCCCGGTGTTGCCTGGTGGGTAGGTTGGATAGAAAAAGGAATAGATGTTTACTTTTTTGCATTTAATATGGATATAGACAGCGAGAGTCAGTTGCCTGCAAGAAAATCTATACCTACTAACATTATGATAAGTGAGGGTATGCTTGGCGACGCTAAACACTAGGTTACGATATTAGCGATTTTTTTAAATTCTACAATAAAAAAGTTATGAGCCTACGCCCATAACTTTTTTAAAGTTGTAATGCTTTTTAACTCTTCTCTTTACGGCAAATCAAACACCAATGCTTTTACGTTTTGATTGAGTGCAATCAAATGTAATTCCGTGATGTTTTCGATTTTCGCACCATCTCCCGCTCCGATAGTTTGACCATCAAATTTCAATTCACCATCAATAACATGCACATAATATTTTCGGTTTGTCGATGTTGGTAGCGTGACGTCAGCATTAGCGCTCAAAATTAATTGATACAAAAGTGCATCTTGCTTGATTGTCATGCTGCCATCTTTTCCATCGGGGCTGGCAACTAATGTTAAGCCTTGCTGTTGCCCAAAATCTTTTTGCTGATAGCCTGGTGCCTGGCCGTACACATTGGGTTGAATCCATATTTGTAAAAAATGTAAGTCATTTTTTGTGGATGGATTAAATTCGCTGTGACGAATACCGCTACCAGCGGACATTAATTGAAACTCGCCGGGTGGTAAGGTTGCAATATTGCCTGCGCTATCTTTGTGAGCAATTTCGCCACGCAATACATAGCTAATAATTTCCATGTCGCTATGACCGTGAGTTTGGAATCCGGAATCCGGTGCAACATTGTCATCGTTAATGACGCGCAATGCGGAGAATCCCATTTGTTTTTCATCGTAATAATTGCCAAATGAAAAGGTATGTTTACTTTTGAGAAAACCGAAGTCGGCGCCGCCACGTTGGTTGCTGCGTCTGATGCTGATCATAGGTCACCTCATTTTGTGTGCCGCACTTGGCGCAGTTAATTTCACTGTTTCTTTGCAATCGACTTATTTTTTGCGATCAAACTATTTGTTCGTAATCAAGCTATCAATGCTCGCGCGACCGCCACCGGATAATACTAATGATACAACGCCTGCTAATAATGCCAAGGCAAACTCATAACCGTTGTTGCTCATAAACAGGCCGTTGTGAATGTGCACTGAAAAGATGGCGACTAACATGGTGACCGTAAGCGTTAGTGCGGCTGGGCGAGTAAGTAAGCCAACAATTAATAATAGACCGCCGAAAAACTCTGCCGATCCTGATAGAGCTGCCATCAAAAGGCCTGGTTCAATGCCAACTGAAGCCATCCATTTCCCCGTGCCCTCAAGGCCGTATCCGCCAAACCAGCCAAACAGTTTTTGCGAACCGTGAGCGGCGAAAATAACACCTACAGGAATGCGTAATGCTAAAGGTGATAGGGTTTTTTGAGTTGCGATGATGTCAGTAAGTTTGCTCATGATGTACCTCGAAAGATGATTGTAGGTTTGCGTTTATTTGGTTTGGCGCTTGAAAATAACTCCGTGCCTCACTTGTTGTTAACTTTAGGCTTGTATTAACCAACAAAAAAGCGGAAGATTTTGAGTTGTTAGTTCAAATATTTTGAACAATCGATTTGGGTGTTGATTATGCATAATGCTATTACCCTTGATGCATTGCGAGTCCTCGATGCTATTGATCAGAAAGGCAGTTTTGGCGCGGCTGCAGACGCTTTGTTTAAGGTGCCGTCGGCGCTTTCTTATACGGTGCAAAAGCTTGAATCTGACCTTGAGATCAATCTTTTTGATCGCTCAAAACAGCGTGCGCAACTGACGGCGGCGGGGCGGCTTTTACTGGAGCAGGGGCGACAACTCCTGCAGTCCGCTAGAGCTATCGAGGAGGCGGTGCAGCAGTTGGGTTCAGGCTGGGAAACACAATTGCGTATCGCTAAAGACACCATCTTGCCGCTGGCGCCACTGTTGCGGCAGATCAATGCGTTTAATCTGCTCGATAAGCGTGTAGAAATTACTATCGCTGAAGAAGTGCTGGGTGGAACGTGGGATGCATTGGTGGCAGAACGCTGTGATTTGGCGCTGGGGGCGAGCGGCGATTTACCTAAGGGCGTGCTTGAATATCGGTTGATGGGAGAAATTGAATTTGTATTTGCGGTGGCACATGAGCATCCGCTTTGTTTGCATCGTGGTCCCGTGGATGCTGCTGCGATTAAAGCATTCCCAACAATTGTTGCAGCCGATTCTTCATTGACGACTCCGGGGCGTTCGTCTGGTTTATTGGAGAGTCGTCAAACTATACGTGTCGCTAATGCAAATGCAAAAATTCAAGCGCAAGTGATGGGGGTTGGCGTTGGTTTTTTGCCTCGTCATCTCATTAAAAATGAATTGCAAAACGGTGATTTAATTGCACTCGACTGTGCAGTAGCACGTCCGAATATTCCTGTGTATATGGCGTGGCGTAAAGAAAGCAAAGGTAAAGCATTGGCATGGTTTGTAGGACAAAGTTTGCAAACAAATTGGTTTTAAATTGAGTTTATTCTTGGCGTGTATAGGCGGTACCAATAGTCGGCTCGACATCTATGCCTTGGCTGCGTTACCCTCAGTACGACACCGAACAGAGCAAATGATGTTTTAAGCGCAGGCTGTACTGTATTGATACTTGAAATATTGTGCTTGAAATCGATTTATTAAATTAAGCCTCTTATTATTGAGCAGTGTATGACGGACCAGAATGTAAGTAGCAGCGACAATTTAATTGAGATTCGTAAATTATCTTTTCAGCGCGGTGAGCGTTGGATTTTCAATGGCGTCGATCTCAATATTCCGCGCGGTAAAATTACAGCCATCATGGGGCCGAGTGGTTCTGGTAAAACCACTTTGCTGCGCTTTATTGGTGGGCAATTAACACCAGATAAAGGTTCGATTCATCTCGATGGAAAAAATATTGCGCGAATGAGTCGCAAAAAATTATTTGAAGTGCGACGCAAGATCGGCATGCTATTTCAAAGTGGTGCATTATTTACTGATTTGTCTGTTTATGAAAATGTTGCATTTCCTTTGCGTGTGCATACGCGCTTACCAGAATCGATGATTCGCGATTTGGTGCTAATGAAATTACATGCGGTAGGTTTACGTGGTGCGCGCGATTTAATGCCGAGCGAATTGTCAGGTGGTATGGCACGTCGTGCTGCGCTCGCACGTGCGATTGTGCTTGATCCGCAATTAATTATGTACGATGAACCTTTCACTGGGCAGGATCCAATTTCAAAAGGAATGCTGGTAGAGTTAATTCGTTTATTAAGTAGTACGTTGGGGTTGACCAGTATTATTGTTTCGCACGATGTGCACGAAACTGCAAGCATTGCAGATTATATTTATGTGATTGCTGATGGAAAAGTGATGGGACAAGGTACGCCGGAAGAAGTGATGAATACTGAAGATCCGCATATGCGCCAATTTATTCTCGGCCTGTCCGATGGACCTGTTCCATTTCATTATCCCGCATTGGATTATCGACAAGATTTACATCTGAAGGCTGTGTTAGAGCCTAGTGTGGAGTCTGCATAGTGTTAAATTTTTTACAGCGTTTTGGCGCAACTGGTTTAGATACTCTCAGCGTTTTGGGGCGTGCAAGTTTGTTATGGTGGCGTGCAATTTTTAGTGCGCCGGATTGGCGCAATGGTGCGGGGTTATTGATTCGTCAGTTATATTTTGTCGGTGTTTATTCGTTAATTATTATTGTGGTGTCGGGGCTTTTTATCGGCATGGTGTTGGCATTGCAAGGCTATACCGTGTTGGTGCGATTTGGCGCTGATCAATCGCTTGGTCAATTGGTTTCGTTGTCGCTATTGCGTGAATTAGGTCCAGTGGTGGCGGCATTACTGTTTGCCGGGCGCGCAGGTTCTGCACTAACGGCGGAAATCGGTTTGATGAAAGCCACTGAACAACTGGCGTCTTTGGAAATGATCGGCGTTGATCCGCTCAAACGAATTCTTCGTCCGCGATTATGGGCAGGCATGATTGCGATGCCGATACTTGCGCAAATTTTTAATATGGTTGCAATCTGGGGTGCTGTGATTGTTGGAGTTTATTGGTTGCATGTCGATGCAGGATCTTTCTGGGCAAATATGCAAAGTTCAGTAGAATTTTATCAGGATGTTTTAAATGGGTTACTGAAATCAGTGGTGTTTGGTGTGGTGGTAACCTGGATTGCAGTGTTTCAGGGTTATGATGTGGTTCCAACATCCGAAGGGATTAGTGCTGCAACTACACGTACCGTTGTATATTCGTCGCTAGCTGTTTTAGCAATGGATTTTTTGCTTACCGCAATTATGTTTGGAGTGGGTTGATTATGCGAATTCGTACCATAGAAATCAGCGTTGGTGCTTTTATGTTGGCAGGTATACTCGCGCTGGTTTTTCTTGCAGTGCAAGTGAGTGGATTTAATGTTCGTGAACATAAGAGTGAGACTTATAAGTTGTATGCTCATTTTAGTAATGCATCGGGATTGGCCGAACGAGCGAAAATCACTGTTGCGGGGGTGACAATAGGGCGGGTTAATTCTATTACGTTAGACCCAATAGATAATCGTGCAAAAGTTGAGATGGTTATTCAAAAAGATGTGAATTATTTAACGCGGGATAGTATCGCCTCAATTCAAACGGCGGGTATTCTTGGCGAAAAATATATTGCAATTTCAGTGGGCGGTGACCCTGATATTTTAACGGACGGTAGTGAAATTACCGATACGCAATCAGCAATTGTGCTTGAAGAATTAATTGGCAAAGTACTTACCAGCCTCAGCGGAAAAAAGGATTAAGAAAATGACAATATTTATAAAGCGTTTTTTACTCAGTAGCATCTTGTGTGGTATTTCATTTGCGTCCTTGGCTAATGCAGCAGAGCAGGATCCCTACCAAGTGGTGCAATCCACCACTGAGCAAGTGTTGGCGATCGTAAAAGATGCTAAAGGCTATTACGAAAAAGATCCTGAGCGTTTTAACAAGCAAGTGACTGGGGTGATGGAAAAAACTGTCGATTTCGATGATTTTGCGCGCGGAGTAATGGGCACCTATGCCAGTGATCGACGTTACCAATCACTTAAAACAGATGCAGAGAAAGCGGCGTTTCGCGAGCGTATCCAGCGTTTCAGTTCTACCTTCAAACAAGGTCTTGTTGAAACTTATGCAGATGGTTTGTTGAAATTTAATGGCGAAAAAATAGAAACTTTACCGGCGCATAAAGGCGATAACCCAGCCAGTGGTTCGGTATCTGTACGACAAAATATATACAACTCATCGGGCAAGCCCTATGCCATACAGTACAGTATGCTTCGCAACAAAACGGGAGAGTGGAAATTGCGCAATGTCATTATTGAAGGTATTAATCTCGGTCTGACCTATCGCAGTCAATTCGCATCAGCGGCAGAGCAATACCACGGTGATCTCGATAAAGTTATTGCAAACTGGAAAGTTGAACCTGACAATATCGATAAAATAAAACCAGGTGCAGCACAAGTTGATGCGACTAAAACTGAGACTGGTAAATAATGACTTCGCGTGCGGCTGTTACTATCAACGGTGATACTTTAGCACTCTCTGGTGTACTGGATTTTGAATCAGTATGCGAAGTGGATATGCAAGGACAACAGTGGTTGCAACGCGTAACAGCAAGTAACTGTAATATTGATCTTGGTGAAGTCACTTATAGCAGTAGTGCAGGTATTGCTTTACTACTTGGTTGGTTGCGTCTCGCTCAACAACAGAAAAAATTTTTACATATTAAGCAATTGCCTGAAACTATGGCCGCATTAGCAAAAGTTGGTGGCCTTGAAGATTTGTTGGTGTAGCTATTGGTTGTAGCTACGATGGTTGTAATTACGGTGGTTATAGCTGCAATGAGTTTAGTTGTGATTGGTTTTGCTGCGATATTCAGTTAGGAAAGTTAGCTAGGATGGTAAACCAAGATAGTAAAAAGCAGGAAAAGTAAAAGCAGAGAAAACTAAAAAAATAGGCAGCCGGACTTAACTCCCGCTGCCTATTTTATTTATGTGTTTTGCTTTATTTATGTATTTTGTAAAAATATCTTTGAGCTTGTTGGTTTTGCATACACATGAGCTCCTACACGTAGATCGAGTGAACGTTCTTGTGAACGCGGCAGCTCGACATGAATAACATCATCGCTGAGGTTATTTTTAAGTTCAATACGTAATACTGCTCCCGCAGTGCTAACGTGAGAAATAGTAGCAGGAATGGAGCCTTCCTGATTATCTTTGCTCAACTCAATATCATGCGGACGAACATACGCAATTGCCGCCTGATCATTAACGCTATTGTGCTCTGGCGCTGGTAATTTGTAATCGCCAATATGTGCCCAGCCATTAGCCACACGGCTATGGAATAAATTCACCTGGCCAATAAAATCATACACAAAAGGGCTTGCAGGATTGTTGTAAATATCATCTGGCGAACCAATTTGTTCGATTTTGCCTTTGTTCAATACAACGATCCTATCTGCCACTTCCATAGCCTCTTCTTGATCGTGAGTTACAAATATTGATGTAATATGTAACTCATCATGCAAGCGACGCAACCAGCGACGTAAATCTTTACGTACTTTTGCATCCAATGCACCGAAAGGCTCATCCAATAATAAAACTTTTGGTTCAACCGCAAGCGCGCGCGCAAGCGCAATACGTTGGCGTTGACCGCCAGATAATTGATGCGGATAGCGGTCAGCTAACCAATCTAGTTGCACTAACTCTAACAATTCGTGAACACGCTTTTTGATTTCATCTTTACTTGGGCGCGTTTCTTTCGGGCGAACGCTTAAGCCGAAGGCGACATTATCAAATACTGTCATATGGCGGAATAATGCGTAGTGTTGAAAAACAAATCCTACATTACGTTCGCGAACATGTACGTTAGTAGTTTCTTCACCATGGAAAAGTACACTACCGCTATCAGGATTTTCAAGGCCAGCAATGATGCGTAATAATGTGGTTTTGCCGCAGCCCGATGGGCCAAGCAGTGCAACTAATTCTCCCGTTGGAAAATCAAGCGATACGTTATTCAGCGCGGTAAAGTTGCCGAACGTTTTATTGAGTTGACGGACTTCGATACTCATAATTTTTCTCGTAAAATTTTAGAAAAAATAATTTTATTTATTGGGCCTGGGCAATACGTACAGCCAGTTCATGTTCGCGTGCTGCTTTCCATTCCAAAGCACTTTTTAATACAAGTGTTACTAGCGCTAACAATGCCAGTAATGATGCGACTGCGAAGGCGGCGGCAAATTGATATTCGTTATATAAAATTTCAATATGCAATGGCATGGTATTAGTTTGTCCGCGAATTTTGCCGGACACTACACTGACCGCACCGAACTCGCCCATCGCCCGCGCATTACACAAAATAATCCCGTAAAGTAAACCCCACTTGATGGAAGGTAAGGTTACGCGAAAAAACATTTGCCAACCGTTGGCTCCCAGAGTGATAGCCGCTTCTTCCTGTTCTTTGCCTTGTTCTTGCATCAATGGAATTAATTCGCGAGCAATAAAAGGAAACGTGATGAAGACAGTCGCTAATACAATGCCGGGTACTGCAAACATGATGCGAATATTATGATCCATTAGCCATGGGCCGAATAAACCTTGCGCACCGAACATCAACATATAAATTAAACCGGCTATTACAGGTGATACCGCAAAAGGCAGATCAATTAATGTCAATGCAATTTGTTTACCTTTGAATTGGAATTTTGCAATTGCCCAACTCGCGGTTAAACCAAAAATAACATTCAAGGGTACAGCAATAGCCGCTGCAATTAATGTCAGTTTAATAGCAGCCGCTGCATCTGGATGAGTGATTGCGGCAACATACACGCCCATGCCTTTTGCAAATGCCTCAGTGAATACAATCACCAAAGGTAAAATTAAAAATAATGCTAAAAAAGCCATTGCTGTTGTAATTAATGTCCAGCGTATCCAGCGTGCTTCAGTTGTTGCACCGTGAATTCGAGGTGCAGCACTATGGCTCAGGTTTGACACAACTCCAGCCATATTAACCTCCTGTTCTCTTGTGGCTCCAATGCTGGAGCAAGTTAATCAATAACAATAAAATAAACGAGAACAGCAGCATAACGCTGCCCAATGCCGCGGCACCAGCGTAATCAAATTGTTCGAGTTTAGTCATAATCAATAGCGGTGTAATTTCAGTGCGATAAGGCATATTGCCACTGATAAAAACCACAGAGCCATATTCACCAATTGCACGTGCAAACGCCAAGGCGAATCCTGTGAGCAAAGAAGGTAATAGGGCAGGTAATATAACGCGTTTAAATGTTTGCCAACGAGTTGCGCCTAAACTGGCTGCCGCTTCTTCGACTTCAGCTTCAAGGTCGGCTAACACGGGTTGCACTGTACGTACAACAAAAGGTAAACCAATAAAAGTTAGCGCAATAGTCACACCAATCCATGTGTAAGCAATTTTAATTCCGAACATGGCAAACCATTGTCCGAGCCAACCATTAGGTGCATACAGAGCAGTGAGGGCAATACCGGCAACTGCGGTAGGGAGAGCGAAGGGCAAATCTACAACGGCATCAATAATGCGTTTTCCTGGAAATGTATAGCGTACTAAAACCCAAGCAACAATTAATCCAAATACTAAATTAATCAGTGCACCAATAAATGAAGCGCCGAATGTTAAACGGTAACTTGCCAGCGCACGCTTGTTGCTAACAACATCCCATAACTGATCAAGCGGTAATTCAAAACTTTTTACGAGTAATGCGGCTAAGGGAATAAAGATTAATAAGCTTGCATATAATGTGGAGTAGCCAAACGCTAAGCCAAATCCTGGAAGTACTGATTTTTGTAACCAAGGTTGTTTTTTTCGTATTACGCTTTGTTGTAGCGGCTCTACTGTAGCTGAAACACTCATTTAAAATATCTCGTCAGTACCTGTTGTCAGGAAACTTTTAAAAAGAGATGGGTCGCTAGCAACTAGCGACCCATTACAATCATTGATAAATTTTGTCGAAAATTCCGCCATCGCCAAAATGCTCTGGTTGCGCTTTTTTCCAGCCACCAAAATCTTCAATGGTGAATAATTCAATTTTAGGGAATTTGCTAGCGTAAGCTGCTAATACTTCTTTGTCGCGAGGGCGATAGTAGTTTTTAGCAATAATATTTTGACCTTCTTTGGTGTAAAGGTATTTTAAATATTCTTCAGATACTGCACGTGTGCCGTGTGCATCAGCATATTTATCAACCACTGTGATTGACGCCTCTGCCAAAATTGAAACTGATGGAACAATAATTTCAACTTTATCTGCACCTAATTCATTCACAGCTAGGAAAGCTTCGTTTTCCCAGGTTAGCAATACGTCACCAATTTCACGTTGTACAAATGTAGTAGTTGCACCACGAGCACCTGAGTCAAGTACAGGTACATTTTTATACAATTTCTTTACAAAATCTTGCGCTGCTTGATCGCTACCCAGTTTCTTTTTCGCGAAACCCCATGCTGCTAAATAGTTCCAGCGTGCACCGCCTGACGTTTTTGGGTTTGGAGTAATTACTTCAACATCTTTTTTGATTAAATCATCCCAGTCTTTAATGTGTTTTGGATTGCCTTTACGTACTAGGAATACGATGGTTGAAGTGTAAGGTGCGCTGTGTTCTGGTAAACGGGTTTCCCAATTTTCAGGAATCAATTTTGCAAATTTATAAAGTGGGTCAACATCGCCAGCGAGAGCGAATGTTACAACGTCAGCTTGCAGCCCATCGATAACGGCGCGAGATTGCGCACCAGAACCACCGTGTGATTGTTCAACAGTTACTTTATCGCCCGTTTTTGCTAGCCAGTATTTAGCAAAGGCAGCATTGTATTCACGGTAGAGTTCGCGTGTTGGGTCGTAAGATACGTTTAGTATTTTTACATCTTTAGCAATTGCTGCTGATGACAATAGTATTGCACCAGTAACGACGGCTAATTTTTTAAATGAAATCATGATTCAACTTCCTAAAGAATGAAAATATTATTCTGTAATTAGGCTTGGGTAATTAAAAAGTAGCGGCTATTACACCGCTGCTTTTACATTTTCTGTTACAAATTGTTTAGATTAGAATTTAAAATCCAAACCTACAGCAAAGGTTTTATCGATGCTGGCTTCGGTATTGATTTTTGCATCGCCTTCAGTTTTCAAACTAGCGTAGTAAGAAAATAGTCTTGCTGAATCGCTCAAGTTAAAATCAAGACCAATTGCGGCGGCATTTGATTTTACATCTTTATATAGTGCGTTAGTCGGTGTGCTTGTGGCTTGGCCTACTTGGAATTTAGCAACCCAAGGGCCAGAAATTTTCCAAGCACCATTAAGCACGTAACCTTCTTGTTCTTTGTAAGATGTTCCTGAAACGCCATCCCATTCAGCTAATGGATTCAAACCATTTTGTGCGCCGACTGTGGTTCCTGTTGTGCCCACGAATGAAGAGGTTAGGCCGCCGACAACGTCATAATCTGCATGGCGTTGTGCTGTTTGATAAATCGCGCCGAGTTTTACTGGGCCGAATGTTATTTCGCCTACTCCACGGAAAGTATCACTGGTCGCAACATTGGTTTCGTACGCTGCACCCACATACCATTTTGCTTTGCCATAAACGACAGAGAGAGATTTGCCTGTTGCAAAACCATTATCATCTTGTGGGTTGGTCGGTGTAGTGCTGCTGGCTGCCGCTATTCCTGTTTCTTCTGCTTGAATCGCCGCTACGTTTATTTCTAGGCCGCCCAATAAAATAGGAGATGTATATTGAATAACGTTGTCAGGACGGTTTTCACCAGCAAGGTAAGTTCCTATATCTGCTAAAGGTGCATCGTTAAAACGATCAATGTCAGTACGTAATACGCTGTTGGTTTGTATAGTTTTTAGCGGAGTATCATTTTTGCCCGCTAATACTTGACCCCACTCGCCGCGAACACCACCAAAAATATTACGTTGTGTTAATTCACGGCCATTGCTGTTGGTGCCGTTGTCTACATCAATACCATATTCAATACGATAGAAAACAGTTGTGTCATAAGACGCACCAAAATCGCCTTGAATACCAATACGTGAGCCTGTGCTTTCTAGAGCAGTTGTTTTTAATTCAGTTGCTACATCAGTAGCGCCAACGTGTTTGAAAGTTCCTGCTGTTGTACCTGCACCAAAAGCATTTTTTTCTAAATCATATTCATTAAGAGTCAAATATACTTTGCCATACAGTGTTGGGAAGCCTGCAGAGGCATTTGCCGATACTAATACTGCAAATGCAGCCGGTAATAATTTTAGTGCGAAAGCTTTTGATCCGTTATTTTTTGCTTTTTTAACCGACTCGTTGTGTTGAAATGACATGCTAATCTCCAAAGTTTACATATCACCTCCGGTTATCCGGTCGGTGCTTATTTTTAGTTTTTTTAATGTATTGGTTGCTGGTTACTTAGCGTTTTCGCTTTTTCCCCAGCGTTTTTTTTCTCGGCGTTCAAACTGAACAACCTGGCCATTGTGGATTTGTATTTCCAGCGAACCGAATTGAATATGTGCGAGCTGCTTTTTAATTTCAGCCAACACTTCTTCATCGATAGTGGCCTGCTCATTGCGATAAGTTGCCATGATTAAGGTCTCGATGATTTGCCAAGCAGTTGTTGCCTGACGACGGTGGCCATACTAATCGTGAGCTGATAAAACTTAAAATATTGTTTTTTTATGAGCTTATAACAACTTGTTGAATTCAATGACGCATGCTTATGGGAGGGATAGTTTTTATGTAGGCGAATGTTTTTTGTTCAGTTGGTGGGGTGAGCTGCAATCTTTTAAGCGGTATCTGCCGCCATGTGTGCAGAAAATGGAAAAAACTCAGTAAAAGACTTCATTTATTGGCATTGTTTTTCATGTAATGTGCAGCGGTTAACACTTTTTTGTTTATAATCGGCCTTTTTGGTTTTCTCCTTCTTCCCCCATAGCTAAGGAACTGATGATGAATAATAAGATGAAGATATTCTTGGTACCCATAACTACGCTTTCCATGCTGTTTGTTCTGCAAGGTTGTGGTAGCGATAAAAAAGAGGTAAAGCCTACAGGCGCAGCTGCGTTTGAGGCGGGCGTCCATCCGCGCTTTGACCCAGTGATATCCGATATTCCCTTTAATACAGATTTGATTTTCGCTAAAGCGGCAACGACAGATGGTACTGCTGATGTGGGTGCGGCATCCGATTCCGTTCGCGCTGCATTAAACGTGATGGATGGTTTTTCAACGTCTGCTTATTTTGATGTGATGATGAGCGGCAGTGTTGATTCGGCAACTGTGCTGCCAATGCAGACTGTCTTTTTGCTGGAACTGGATGCCGATGGTGAAGATGCTCTCGACCCAAACAATATAATAGGTATTGTTGGGCCAGCTAATTTTGATACTCAAGTAGTTTCCTTGGATGGTGGTACTAATAATGTTGTACGTATTCGTCCTACTTTGCCACTAAAAGCAAAAGCCAAATATTTAGTATTCTTAACCAACGGTATTAAAGACGCTCAAGGCAATGCAGTAACTCGTTCGTGGACATACAATGCTTTGCATGATGCAACTTATCAGACATTAGATTCGCTTTTACCTGTTCGTACCGCGATTTTAGGTTGGGAGCGATTGGCTGGTGGATTCCTTTCTGTCGCCGCAAATATTCCTGCAGTTGATGCGGTTGAAAAGTTGGTGCTCACTTATACCTTTACCACTACTGATCCACAAACCCCATTAATTGCGATGGCAGCTCCAAAAGCGGCGCTGGTGAGTTTGCAGGTTAGTAAAGGTATCTCGGCGCCAACGGCGATAACAAATGTACAGACTCTTGATGCTGGTGGTTTGTTATCAACACCTAAAAAGCGTGCATTGGGCGTATCAGCGGCGACCGGTGTAGATTTCCATAATTTTTCTGCTTCATTGGCGGCCAGTGTGGGGAAGCTTTACACCGGCTATATCAAATTACCTTACTATCAAACTGCTGCGAATGGCCTGCCGTTTGGCGCATACCTTACCAAGAATTGGACTGCTAATACGGCGCTTGCAGCAGCACTTGGTATTACTTTACCAGCTGATGTCGACGGTACTACTTATAACGTTACTTATCGCTTTCCTTTTGCGGCAAAAACGTCGGATGAAACTGTTCCTTTACAAGTTACGCTTCCTGAAAAAACAGTAGTGCCAGGTTATGCTGGCGCCGCTAATTGTGGGCAAATATATGCAGCTAATGGTTATCCTGTTGCGATTTATGTTCACGGTATTACCAGTGACCGCAGTTCGGTATTGGCTCTTGCCCATACCTTGGCGAGCAAGTGTGTAGCAACGGTAGCAATTGATTTACCGCTTCACGGTATTCCTGCAAACAGTGCTTTTGTAACTGCGCTGAATGTTGAGAAAAGCCTGTTGATTCCTTTCTCAACGTTGTATGGCAGTAACGCACCTCATGAGCGTCATTTCAATGTTGCAGGGCCTGGCGGTGCGCCAGCGCCAATGAATTTTGATGCCCCGACAGCTGCGGATGGTTCGGGTGCGCAATTTACTAACCTTGGCTACCTTGCGAATACTCGCGATAATAATCGTCAGGGCGTAATGGATTTGCTTAACCTTAATGCCAGCTTGAAAGGTATCAATGAAGATTTCTTGACTGGTTTAGCGGTTAGTCTTGATCTTAATAAAGTGTATGTAGTTGGCGTTTCTCTTGGCGGCATTATAGGTACAACGTTTACCTCGGTGAATGAGTCTGCAATCACCAATGATGCTGCGGTTGGTTTAACATCAAATCTCAATCACATTCGTGGTTTGGTGGCTGCCTCTGCAGGTTCTCAGGTCGCCCATATTTTGATTAACTCTCCTACGTTTGCTCCAGTAATTAATGCAGGCTTGGCTGCGAAAGGTGTGAATGTGGGTACGAGCAGTTATGAAAAATTCATTTATGCCGCACAAAGCACTGTGGATTCATCTGATGTGGTTAACTTTGCAGAAAAACTTGCAACACAAAATGTGCCTGTGTTGATACAACAAATTAATAATGATCAAGTGATTCCTAATTCGGCGGCGAGCGCACCTTTGGCGGGCACTACTGCATTGGCGCGGCTATTGGGCGCTGATCCTCTTGGGCTTGGTCAAACACAGCTTGGCGTGGGTTATGTAAAACTGACGGCAGGTGATCATGTATCTATATTGCGTCCTGATCCTATGAACGAGGACATTACAGCTGCTTTGGCAGTGACAGCAGAGTTGCAAGCTCAAGTGGTTAGCTTCATTGTTGGTAGTGGCAATGTAGCCGTTGGATCAAGGGCGCCAACTGATATCGAAGCTCCTTAATTTATTTATTGAGTTTCTTTATTTGCTATAACGCTAAAAACCCTTAGTCATTCGCTAGGGGTTTTTCTTTTTTAGGGCTCGAATTTAAAGTGTTTTTGATAAATGCAGTCACAGCGCTTAGGCTTGTGTATTATGTATGAATAACCATTGCAGATTGATTGCTTAGCGGTAATTAACTAGCAGTAAATGATTGGCATGATGTGCTATCTAAAGAAGTGAGATGTAGTTATGACTCCACGCAATTATTTATATTTATTACGCAAATATGATGATTACCAGCCACAACTTGAGCGTTTGTTGGGTTCTATTGTGACAGCATTAATGCCTCGTAAATTAGAGTCTGATTCAGAGCAGCTACAAAAAACAGTTGATCGCTTACATCAATCTTATCCTTTTGTGGAGTTGCTCTACTGCCTTGATGAGCACGGTATGCAAACGACGGTATCAGCTGCTGCACCAAACATTGATGATTCCAAACGATCAGAACCTGGTTTATGTTCTGATCGCAGTAATCGCGCGTATTACACCAGTGCTGTTAAAAATGAAAAAGTATCTACGGTTACGGCACCCTATCTTTCCAATGCAACACATCAGTTAGCGATTTCTGCTGTACAGCGTTATACAACTGAACGAGATACGGTTGGCTATTTAGTAATTAATTTCAATTTAGAAAAATTGATTACCTTTTTAAATGGCGATGAATTTCGCCGTCGTGTGCATCCCATATTTCAGGTCGTGTATGCGATTATCGGCATTATGCTGGTGCTAATTGCTGGCTTGTTATTATTTTATGGCGGCAAAGATATGGTTGAGGTTATTCATGATCATATTGATGAACCGATAAAAATATTCGGCACGGTTATTCTTGTAACCTTGGGGCTTGCGATTTTCGATTTAGGAAAAACAATTCTCGAAGAAGAAGTGTTGTTGCATAAAGATATTCATCATGAAGGGTCAACCCGTCGCACCATCAGTCGTTTCATGTCTGCCATTGTTATTGCGGTGTCGATTGAGTCATTGTTGTTAATGTTTAAATCATTGCTCGGTGGTGTAGATCATTTAAATTCTGCAGTGTTTATGTTATTTGCGGCAGTCGCTATGTTAGTGGGTTTGGGTGTTTACTTAAAACTCACTGATGAAAAATAAATTTTAATAAACAGAATGTCACAAAGAGAGAGCTGTGAGCACAAAAAATAAAAGCGCTTTTGTCTGCAATGAATGCGGGGCGGACTTCACAAAATGGCAAGGCCAATGTACAGAATGTGGTGCATGGAATAGTTTGTCTGAGGTTCGCCTCGGTCCAACACCAACAAACCGTACTGCAAAATTTGAAGGCTATGCCGGTGGCGCAAGTGGCAATAAAGTACAAACCTTAGCGGATATTTCGCTGCATGATGTTCCGCGTTTTTCCAGTGGCGCAGGCGAATTTGATCGCGTGCTGGGCGGTGGTTTTGTGCCTGGCTCAGTGGTGTTGATTGGCGGGCATCCGGGCGCAGGTAAAAGTACGTTGTTGTTGCAAACCTTGTGTTATTTAGCGGGCAATATGTCGGTGTTGTACGTTACGGGTGAGGAATCTTTGCAGCAAGTTGCAATGCGCGCGCAGCGCTTGGCATTGCCGATGGATAAGTTACAAATGCTGAGTGAAACCAGCGTTGAATCTATTTGTGCAACCGCGCAAAAAATTGCACCGAAAGTGATGGTAGTGGATTCGATTCAAGTTGTGCACATGGAGGATATTTCCTCTGCACCAGGTTCGGTGTCGCAAGTGCGTGAGAGTGCTGCTTACCTCACACGTTTTGCAAAACAAACAGGCACTGTCGTTATTTTAGTTGGTCATGTAACAAAAGATGGTTCGCTTGCAGGCCCCAAAGTATTAGAGCACATGATTGACTGTTCTATTTTATTGGAAGGCGACAATGACTCGCGCTTTCGCACATTGCGCGGCAGTAAAAATCGTTTCGGCGCAGTGAATGAATTGGGTGTGTTCGCCATGACAGAACAGGGTATGCGTGAAGTGAATAATCCTTCTGCTATTTTTTTACAGCGCGCGGAAGAAATTTCTTCTGGTTCTGTTGTGATGGTAATGTGGGAAGGAACACGGCCATTGCTCATTGAAATTCAAGCGCTGGTCGATGATAGTCATTTGGGTAATCCGCGTCGCGTTGCAGTCGGCATGGATCAAAATCGCCTATCAATGTTGTTAGCGGTTTTGCATCGTCACGGCGGTATTATGGTGGGCGATCAAGATGTATTTGTGAATGTGGTTGGTGGTGTGCGTGTGATGGAAACCAGCGCTGATTTAGCTGTACTGTTGGCGATAGTGTCGAGCTTTCGCGATCGCGCTTTACCGCAAGATTTAATGGTGTTTGGTGAAGTTGGTTTGTCAGGAGAAATTCGCCCAGTGCCGAGTGGTCAGGAGCGCTTGCGCGAAGCGTCAAAGCATGGCTTTAAAAAAGCGATTGTGCCTTACGCAAATGCGCCACGCGAAAAAAATCCTGGGATTGAAGTGATAGCGGTAAAAAGTTTGCAGGAAGCATTGGATGCTTTGTAATTGTTTTTAAAAACTCAATCGGCTATTAATTCAGAAAGCTCTCGGCTCATCGCTTTTTCATCACCTATATTTAATTCAATCAAGCGACGTAAGTGAATTATGCTGTCGATATCAATGCTATCGCAGGCTAATCGTAATTGTTCAGGCGAGTCTTGAATAACGCGAGTAGACATGGCGATACTGGTTAGGTCGGACAAAATAATTTTTACCAGCACGGGGATTTTGACTTGTGGCTGGCAGGAGCCGATCTTCGCAAGTAAAACACCTTTGAGTGAAATATCTAACAATTGGGCTTGCCAATTTTTACTGCCTTGAGCAATTTCTACTCGTGCATCAAAGTCTATACGGCTAAAGCGGCGGCGTTCATCAGTCATGAGTTTTCTTCAATGTAATATGTGTGTAAAAAAACGTAAACAATAGTACTTCTTAAAGTGTAGACCAGTTGGCTTAAATGGCTATTAAGAAAGTGTGTTAATTTGCGCCATGACTGACACAAACTTATAATTGAATGACTATTGTGGCGGCAAAATACACGATGTTTGAATAGTATTGAACATTAAACTCCCCCATTTTTATTTACTCATATTGAGCCTTTAACTACATGTGTCGTTTAATTTTTTTTGTCATTATTATTTTGATGCAATGTTTCCCTGTCATTTGCTATGCAGAAGCGACATCGATCAAGCCGCCGCAAAAAATTGCTTCTTTAAATTTATGTTTGGATGCTTTGCTATTAAAGTTGGTTGAGCGAAACAGGATTGATTCATTAACGTATTTATCTGCAAATCCACAATTCTCACCATTTGCTGACCAAGTAAAAGGTATTTATTTGAATAATGGCTTGGCTGAGGATTTAGTGCCACGCAATCCTGATTTAATTCTGGCGGGTGATTTTGGTGCTGGTGAAGCAGTAACGTTGTTAAAGCAGCTTGGTTTTCGTGTGGAGCGTTTACCTCTGCCGCGCAGCATGAGTGATCTTGGAATACATATTCGTCGTTTTGGGAAAATAGTCGGCAGTGAAGTTGCAGCTGAAACAATGGCAAATAACATTGAACAACAACTTATTTTGTTGGACGAACGACGCAAACAACATCCACAAACATTAACTGCATTTTGGTATTCATCAAATGGCGTAGTGGTAGGTGGTGATACTATGGAAAATGAACTTATGCAGCGCGCAGGGTTTCATAACCTTGCATTGGATAAGCATCTCAGTGGGTTTGCGCAACTTGATTTGGAGGAGTTAATTCTCGCTCAGCCACAAGTTATTATTGTTGAGTCGGCGGATACAGACGCTTTCTCATTGGCGAGTGAATATTTACAGCATCCTGTTTTACGTAAAAATAATACACGTATCATTACATTGCCAGCGACACTTTCTGTTTGTAGTGCGCCTGTGGTGGCGGATGTTATTAAAACCTTAAGTATGCAATAAGCATGTTCATCATTATTCAATTTATACAGTCAAATATTACACAATCCAACGGGTCTATGTGTGCATAAAATTTCATTTCCCTTATTAATAACATTATTGTCTCTTGCTGTAATTGCGGCATTTTTTGCTTCGCTCTGTATGGGCAATGCCTCCATTTCTGTGCTGCAAGCAATTAAAGATTATTGGAATCACAATGCATCATTGCATCAAACAGTGGTGTGGGATATTCGTTTGCCGCGTGTGGTGTTAGCGCTGTTAGTAGGTGCAAGTCTTGGTCTTGCTGGTGCAGCTATGCAAAGTTTTTTACGTAATCCTTTAGCTGAGCCAGGTATTTTGGGTGTATCCAGTGGTGCGGCTTTGGGCGCGGTTGTTGTGCTTTATTTTGGTATGGCCGCAAGTGCTTGGTATTGGTTGCCTTGTGCTGCAGTTTTTGGTGCCTTTTTCGCATTGTTGCTGGTGTATTTGTTAGCAGGTACGAATGGCAGTGTGCTTTCGTTAATTCTTGCCGGCGTGGCGATTAATGCTATTGCAGGCGCAATGATTGCGGTCGCTTTAAATTTTGCGCCGAGTTATTTTGCATTACAGGAAATTGTATTTTGGTTGATGGGGTCGTTAGCCAATCGCAATATCCATCATGTTTATATTGCAGCGCCTTTTGTTGTCGTGGGCTGGATTTTATTATTGAGCCGTTATCGTTTTTTAAATGCATTAAGTTTGGGTGAGGAAACTGCTGCTTCGTTAGGTTTTCATTCGCAGTATGAGCGTAATATTTTATTGATTGGTTTAGCATTGTGTGTTGGTGCGAGTGTTGCTGTGAGTGGCAGCATTGGTTTTGTGGGATTGGTAGTGCCACATTTGTTGCGCCCTTGGGTTGGCTATAAGCCAAGCCGCCTATTATTGGCGAGTGCTCTTGGTGGTGCTTTGCTGGTTTTACTAGCAGATATTTGTGTGCGTCAACTAAATGTATCGCGTGAATTAAAGTTAGGCGTGGTGACCGCACTGATTGGCGGGCCTTTCTTTTTGGTATTAATTTTAAAAACGCGCTCGCGCTGGATATAAATGATGAATTTATTAACCGCTAAAAATATACAAGTGCTGCGCGGTAAAACTTCCGTTATCAATAATGTGGATGTGACAGTAAATGCAAAAGAGTTTGTCGGTTTAATTGGCCCTAATGGGGCAGGGAAGAGCTCGCTGATGCGAGTGTTGGCTGGGCTGAGTAAACCTGATGCAGGAGAGATTACATTATTCATTGATCAAGCTATGCAACATATTGCTCAGGTTTCACCAAAAAAACGTGCGCAATATATGGCGTATTTAGCTCAGAGTGAAACCCCATCCTGGCCGTTAAGCGTAGAAAATTTAGTCGCGCTAGGGCGCTTGCCTTGGAATAATAATGTCATTAATCATTCAGAGGCCGATGGTATAGCGATTGCCAATGCATTGCAGATGACAGATTTACATGAATTGGCGGAGCGACCCATAACAGAATTATCTGGTGGTGAATTGCAGCGTGCGTTACTCGCGCGAGTTTTTGCTGGCACACCACAATTAATTTTGGCGGATGAGCCTATAGCCGCGTTAGATATTTATCATCAGCTGCATACGATGGAACTATTGCAACAACATGTTTATAGCGGCGGTGCGGTAATTGCTGCATTACATGATTTAAGCTTGGCTGCGCGTTTTTGTTCGCGCTTAATTTTGTTGCATAAAGGGAAAGTTATTGCAGAGGGTGAGCCAATAAAAGTATTAACATCGGACAACATTGAGCAGGTTTATGGTGTGGGAGTTTACGTCGATTGCCATGAAGAAGGCGTTGTGATTATTCCGAAAAACAGATTGCAGGTCTAATAATATTTTTTAAGAGTGATTTCAATGAAACCACAAACAGTGCGTCGTTTTATTAATCTGTGGCCACCTTTGTTATTTAATTCCATTCGCGCAACTATCAGCGAAGATTTTCGTCAGGTTGACGTAGTACTAAAATTGCACTGGTTTAATCGTAATAATGTTGGAGCACATTTTGGTGGCAATTTATTCGCCATGACAGATCCTTGGTATATGTTGATGCTAATGCAAAACTTGGGAAAGGATTATTTTGTATGGGATAAAGCTGCCAATATAGATTTTATTTCCCCTGGTAGGGGGAAGGTAACGGCAAAATTTATGTTAAGTGAAGAGATAATTAATGTAATTCGTAACAATACCGCAAGCGGAGAAAAATATTTTCCGACATTCGATATTGAGATACTGGATGAAAATAAGAAGATTATTGCTCGCGTTCATAAAACGTTGTATATAAAACGCAAAAAATAAAGCGATACTCGAAAGCATCGCTTTATTTCAAATTACACGCCATTGTATTATTTTTTTGTAGCAGCCGCTTTTTGCACTGCTGCATTGTAAGCCGCAACTGCAGCCGCATTAGCTGCTTTAGTGGTGGTTACTGCTGTAGTTAGGCCAGCTGTTAAACCTTGTTCTGTCGTTAAAGCTTGTTTCGCTGTACTCAATGCTGTGGTCGCTGTTTTTAACGCAGTAGTTGCTTGTTCAGTAGCAATGCGAGCAGTTTCTGATACTGCTAGTGCATCCGCTGCTTTTTTAACTGCTGCCGCATAATTAGCATTTTGAGTATTGTATTCTTTTAGGTTGTTAGCTTTTGCTTGGTTAGTGGTGCTGCTCTTGTATTTTGTTAAAGCAGCAGACACTTTTGGTGCAATGGCCGCCGCAGCTGTTGATGCAGTTTTATAGGTTTTTAATGTGGTTTCATATTTGGTTTTTGCTGCGGTTACTGCTGCGGTTGCTTTTGTTAACGCCGCTTGTGCAGCTGTTTGCGCTGCTGTTTTGTTCGTAATGGCAGCTTTATTATTGGCAAGTGCAGTGACTGCTTGATCGTAAGCTGCTTTAGTGGATGTGACTTTTTGATTCAGAATTTCTAGCTCTGAAAGCGTACCAGCGGTTGTAGTAGGTGCAGCATAAAATTTTGCGATTTGAGGTGCAGTAATATTAAGTGTATACACTGCATCGGCACCGTTAACAGTATCGGTGCGGCTAATGCCACAAGGTACGCCTCTGCAGGTTAATAATGGGCTTGAAAATTTGTATTCTTTTCCTGCCCAGTAATCCACATTAAATGAAGATGTGTACGCCATAATATCTGTGAACAAACCATCTACACCATAACCTAATGCATAGCCAAATGTTCCACCAGTAGTATCTTGTTTGCGCGAATGATTAAGGCCCATGTTGTGGCCAAGCTCATGAGCAGTTACATAATCGCCGCACACTGTAATTGCAATGTGAGCAAACATATATGATTTATATTGAGAGTTTGAAAAATCGCCGTTAGAGCCCATGCCGCCAATCCACGCGAGACCACAACTGCCATGCACATCTTTATAAGGGCGATATAAAATGACCATATCTGCTTTATATTGTTCTCTTAACGCAGAGATATTTGCAAAAGCTGAATTAGTATTTTTAGTAATATCATTCAGTGCAGTTTCAGCAGCATTGTCATCGGTATAATTCACGGCAACTGCTTTTGCTAAACGAATTTGTAAATTGATGCCGCTGTCTTTATAAATTTGATTTGAAACAGCAAATAATTGATTAATACGTGTAGTGGGATCGCCAGCATATTCCGCAGCTGCGCCTTGGGTATAAACCGCTAATACATCAATCGTAGGTTTATCTTCTGCTAATACAAAAGGTGAAAAGCAAAAAGATAATAATGCTAAATAGCGTAGGCGGAGCTGTAACATTTTAGGGAGCATGGGTTTATCCTCAGTTGACTTTACTTAAAATCCTCCATAATTGTTTGTGGGTGCGCATCCATTAAAGCCATAGCGTTTTATTTAATTTTTCTACGTTTTCATGTCATTTCCTATTGTTTGTAAGATGGCTTGTAAATTATAAATATTGCTATTCATCTGGAATTAAATAATCATTTTTGCCTTGCGCTGTTAACTCTGCCTCTGCAGGGTTTTTATACAGCCAACCAACACCTTTAACCGCTTCTAGCGAGTAACTACCATCTGGTGTTGTGATAGTCGCAAATGTTGTGTTTTCTCCGTAGGTCATAACAATAGGGTAATCATTATTGTGGCCGTCTAAATGGCCACTCCAAATATAATCACCGTTATCGTTGCTCTCTGCGGATTCCACGTTAACTTTTATCGATTTGCCGTTGAGCATTGGCAACACAATTTGTTCACCTTCAGCCGGTAAATGGTCTGGGTGTGGATCTACAGTAACGGCGCTATACACTTTAACTTTTGAGTTTAAGGTAAGGCTCGGTGTTACACCGCTATCCCCCGCATTGAATGTCCATGGCAATGATTCTTTTGGCGATGGTGGAGGGCTTTCTGGTGCAACAGTTTCCGCAGATAATTGTTCGGCTGCGGCGATGGCGTCGTCAGCTTCCTGTAATGTTTTAGCTTGTATAACGGCCAAATCGGCTGCTTGATTTTTAGAGCTAATGCCAAGCCCGGATTGCAAAAGGCTTCCAAAGGCAGGAAAACGCTGCGCAATGTAGTCTTTGCCGGCAAGGGTGATTATTACGAAGCCGACAAGAAGGATGCCTGCCGCAATAAACATGTTTTTCTTTTTCATAAAGAGCTCATTTACATCCACACGAAGCAAATCGATTTTGATGTGCCGTATGTACAAAATTAGACCAGCACCTTCTGGAACGCCAATTAAAAATCACTTTAGTTATAAGATGGTCTAAATAATACCGCTTATTGATCGTAAGGTTATTAAAAAGAAGGCAGGGTGCAGGCCTGTCTGTTGTAGTGGTGAGATGATTGCGTCGCATCTGTACTCATAATGTAAAAAAGCCAGAAATCTTAGCTTTACTTGGGTGCATGCCGCTTGACTCATCCGATTCAACCCCGTACCTTGCGCGCCGAGGTGTTTGACAGGCTGCTTACTGTAAAAGTAAGTAGCAGGGTCACATTAAATGGGAAGTTGGTGCGCGACTCTACACGCAAAGCCAACACTGCCCCCGCAACGGTAAATGCAAATAGCAATTTGCATGAGTCCGATACCAGCCTCAAAAACGTTTATTCACGATGTCGCGGAGGGCAACATCGGTGGAAATTCTGTGTTTTAGGTGGTCTTGCCACGTAAAAAGCTTACGCATTGTTCCCACTTCCCCTCCCTCATACCTGGCTTTTGCCTTTTTGGATTGAGGAATCTCATGCTTACCAAATCTTTTGCTTTAACCGGCGTTAGTGCCGCGCTTTTATCTCTTTCGTTATCTCCTACTGCATTTGCCACAGATGAAAAAATCGAAACGGTATACGTCAGTGCTACTCGTAGCGAAGGCCCACAAATGCCTGTGGCAACACAAATTACTGTTATTGATAGCGAGCAAATTCGCTTAAGCGGTGCAACCACTATTACTGAAGTGTTGCGCACCCAAGCAGGCATTCAAATTCAAGATGCAGATGGCAGCGGTGGCCGCAATGTAACTGTGTCTATGCGCGGATTTTCGGCAACAGCAGTCAATAATACTTTAGTGTTAGTTGATGGACGCAATTTGAATAACCCAACACTTGCAGGTCCTGCATTAAACACCATTGCTATAAAAGATATTGAGCGCGTTGAAATTATTCAAGGCAGCGCTGGTGTGCTTTATGGTGATCAAGCTATTGGCGGCGTGATAAACGTAATCACTTATAAGTCAAAAGCTGGCGAATTGCATGGCTCAGTTACTGCTGAAGCGGGCACTGCTAATTTAGAAAATTATGCAGCCAATGTGAATCAAGGTTTTGAAAATGGTTTGAATTACAGTTTTAGTGCACAAAAACGAAATGCTGATAATTTCCGTGATAATAATCAATCTGAAGTAACCAATATATTAGGTAATGTCGGGTTTAATTTTGATGGTGGAAAAGTATTTGTTGAACAGCAACGTATCGACGATGAGTTGCGTTTGCCTGGTGCATTGTCCGATGCAGATGCTGCGATTAATCCACGTAAAACCAATACACCCAATGATTATGGGAATCAAGATACTGATTTAACACGTGTTGGTGGTGAAGTTGAGTTTGTTAGCGGTTGGAAGTTATTAGGTGAATATGCTGATCGTGATGAGACAGGAGATTATTTATACGATGCTTACGATTTTTATAGTGCATATAGTATGCGCGTTAAAAATATTGCCCCACGTGTTGTAGGGAATATTGCAACAGCTAATGGTAATTCGGTGGTCACTGTTGGTTATGATAATACCGATGCAGATTATTCTACTAAAAATGGATTTACTAACATTAATCAGCAAGTTGATGGTGTATATGGGCAAATTATTTATCCAGTAACATCAAAAACTAACGTGTCCGCGGGTGTTCGTCATGCGAGTGTTGACGATATTAATCATGTTAATAATAAAAACCATAGCGATAGCCTCAACTCAACAGAACTAGGAATCAATTATCAAATCGATTCGGCGTGGCGAGTGTTTTCACGATATGCTGATGGATTTCGTTTTGCGAATGCAGATGAAAATGGATATACCTTGCCTGGTGTAAGTTTTTTAGAAGCGCAAACAAGCAAGTCTTATGAGGCGGGTACTGCATGGGTAGAAAAAACTGCCAGCGTAAAATACAGTATCTATTATATGACCATTAAAAATGAAATCGCATATGATTCTATGGCTGGTGTTTTTGGTGCAAACGTTAATCTTCCCGATTCAGAGCGCCAAGGTTTTATGTTTGATGGTGATGTTCAGTTAAGTGAGCAATTTACGTTGCGTGGCAATTACACTTATACAGATGCATCGTTGAGTGCGGGTAGTTTTGATGGCAACAAGGTTCCCTTCGTTGCAAAAGATGCAGCAAATATTGGTGTGGTATTTAATTTCGTGAAAAATGTTAGCGCCGCTTTTGATGCAAATTATGTTGGTGCACGTTACCGTGTTGGAGATGATGCAAATACAGCGAGTAAAGTGGATGCTGTAACGTTATTTAACTTTAATGTCTTGTGGGATATTAATGATATTGAATTAGGTTTCCGCATTAAAAACATTACCGCAGAAAAATACTCTGACTATCAAGGCCTGTATGGTCAATACCCACAACCAGGTCGTACGTATAACGCACACCTAAGCTATCGTTTTTAATCCATCGATTTTGCATGCCGTTAATTTTAACGGCATGCAATTAAAGGTTTTACTATGACAGACGAAAAATCTCAACGCCATCAAGAGCGCATGCAGCAACGTAAAGAAATTGTCGATGCAAAAATTGCACGTGCGACAGAAGATCGCGGTGTGGTCATTGTGTTAACCGGTGATGGAAAAGGTAAAAGCAGTTCTGGTTTTGGCACTGCATTGCGTTGTTTGGGGCATGGCTACAAAGTAGCAATTGTGCAATTCATTAAAGGCACATGGGAGTGCGGCGAAAAGAATTTTTTAACCGAAAGCATTTTTCGTGGTGAAAACTCCAAGCTTGAATATTATGTGATGGGCACAGGTTTTACTTGGGAAACACAAAATGCTGAATTAGACAAAGCCGCAGCAGAAAAAGCCTGGGCGGAGTGTGAACACGTATTCAACGATCCTGGAGTTCATCTGGTACTCCTTGATGAGCTTACCTACATGCTGAACTATAAATATCTGGATAAAGAAAAAGTTATCAATGCCATCAAAAATCGTCCTGTTAATCAAAACGTGATTATTACCGGACGCGGGGCTAAACAATATCTTCAAGATTTGGCTGATACATTTAGCGAAGTCAAAGCCATCAAACATGCTTTTGAACAGGGCATAAAAGCGCAAAAGGGGATTGAGTGGTAGTTTTTTTGGCGCAAGCTATTAACTACTACCTTCTAAATAAGCTAATTCGTGCAGTTACACCTTTAAGGTGATATTTTGTACAATTTATGGCCTGAAAATATACTTGATCGTCCCAACCGTGTATCATCGCGCGCCCACAAATGGTGCTGTTTGAGGCATGACTATGCAGGTTTTTCATCACATACAATCCTTGCGCGAAGCGCTTGCTGCGGATCGTCGTGCTGGCAAACGTATTGGCTTTGTGCCGACTATGGGTAATCTGCATGCTGCTCATATTGAGTTGGTGAAGATTGCGTTGCGTAATTGTGATGTGGTGGTGACGAGTATTTTTGTGAACCCTCTACAATTCGGCCTCAACGAGGATTGGGATAAATATCCACGAACCCTCGCTGTGGACTCTGCCAAATTAGAAGCCGCGAATTGCCATTACTTGTTTTGCCCCGATGAAAAAGAAATTTATCCCAATGGTATGGCTGAACAAACTCGCGTTATTGTGCCCACTATGACGGATGTGCTTTGCGGTGCGAGTCGCCCAGGTCATTTCGAAGGCGTGACTACGGTGGTGACCAAGCTGTTTAATATCGTGCAGCCGGATGAAGCGGTATTTGGTATTAAAGACTTCCAGCAATTGGCGGTTATTCGCCGTATGGTGGAAGACTTATGTATTCCCATTAAAATAGTGGCAGGCGAAATCATTCGCGAAGAAGATGGTTTGGCCATGAGTTCTCGCAATGGATTTATCACTGCGGATGAGCGCCCACGAGTGGCTCAGCTAAACCGCAGTTTGAATTGGATAAAGCAAGAAATCGCACAAGGTCGCCGCGATTTTAATGTGCTGATTGATACAGCGCGTTCGCAGATAGTGACCGCTGGGTTTAAGCCAGATTACGTCAGTATCTGCAATAGTCGTACTCTGCAAATAGCGGCTCATGACGATAAAGAGATTACAGTTTTAGGTGCCATGTATACACAAGGTGCTAGGTTGATTGATAATGTTTCAGTGGTGTTGGGTTGACGTTTATTAAGTAGCCCCAATCTATAACACGATACCTGTTAAGGCTTGATGCCTATTTTGATTTTAGGCCTACTGCCAATTGAGGAAAGCTCCATGCTCACACATATGCTCAAAGCCAAATTACACATGGCGAAAGTTACTCAAGCCGAGCTCTGGTACGACGGTTCTTGCGCGATAGACGCAGATCTCGTTGCGCTGGCAGGTATGCGCGAGTTTGAGCAAATTGATATTTACAACGTTAGCAATGGCGAGCGTTTTCATACTTATATCATCCTTGCTGAGCCTGGTTCTGGTACTTTTTCTATGAACGGTGCTGCTGCGCGTAAAGTACAAGTGGGTGATCGCGTTATTATTGCCACTTATGGTTATTTTAATGATGCTGAATTAGCGGCGCACAAACCTACTTTGGTTTATTTAGATGAGCACAATAAAGTTGATCGCACATCTAATGCCATACCAATGCAACATAAGTAAACGTCAGTTGTAATAACAGCTCGAACTTGCTTCGCAAGACCATCATTCGTTTTTCCGCTATACCTAAATACCCGTAATACTTCTAAAAATTAAGCGTGCATCACATTGCTTGATTTTTTAGAGGTATCGGGTGTCGTCAGCTTCGATTAAAATAGTGACAGTGTTGTGCATTTTTATTGCTTTTTCTACTATGCAGCTATGCCGCTTTCAGGTGTGCAGCTATATGATTCTCATTGAGCAATATTCTCTATGGATGGAAATCTTCAATGTTGAATGCCAATAAGCTGCTAATCTGAAGAAACAGAAATATTTTAGGACGAATGTTTAGATCTATGAGCAATATTATCCTTTCTCTTATTAATGATTTTTTATCGCTTCGCCTTGATGTTAGGGCGATGAATTTTGTGCGTACATCTCAGCAAGAAGTTAATAATGGTGTTCCGGATGCCCGTTTTACGGCATTGATTTCTTTGTCGAGCCGACATATTCCGCGACAATTATTGGCGCCCTCAAGTGCGGAGTGTGCGAGTGCTCAAAAAGTGCGTGCAGGTTGGGATCCGCAGGCGTGGAATTTATTGGAAGCGGCTAGGGTTTCGCTGGTATTGTCGCATCCAGATTTACTTAATGACGATTTTAGTGAGCGTTTCAGTAAATGGTTCACTTACGCAGATGAAGGTGAGCTATGTGCCTATTATCGCGCAATACCGTTGTTGCCTAATCCTCAGCGTTTTGTATGGCGCGCAGCGGAAGGTTGTCGCACCAATATGAAATCCGTGTTTATGGCGGTCACATGCGATTCGCCGTTTCCTTCGCAATATTTTGATGATATTGCATGGAACCAGTTGGTGGTAAAAGCGCTCTTTACCGAAACGCCGCTCTATCGTGTTTATGGTTTGGATGCTCGTTTATCAACTACACTGGCACATATGGTGCTGGATTATATGGATGAGCGCAGTAGTGCAGGGCGAGATATTCCGTTGGATGCGTGGCTGTGTTTAGGGTTGTATAGCGATGTGCGAGTCGACAATGCTATTCAGATTGCTCTCAAGTCTTCTTCGCTCAAAAATCGCTGTGCGGCAATTTTTGCATTAGGTAGAGCTAAGCGTAATGATCGCTTACAACAATTACTAAATGACAATACTGATTCCCGTTTAAATGCTGCGATTCAGCAGGCATTACAGGGTCGAGTCGATCAATACGCATTTCACACATTAATATCTGAAGTAGAGGGTTAAGTAATGAGATTTTTTGATCCGCATATTCATATGTGCAGTCGCACCACTGACGATTATCAAGCGATGGCTGCCGCTGGCATTCGTGCTGTTATCGAACCTGCATTTTGGCTTGGGCAACCGCGCACAAATATTGGCAGCTTTGTTGATTATTTTGCAAGTTTAGTGGGCTGGGAACGTTTCCGCGCATCGCAATTTGGTATCGCACATTATTGCGCTATTGGTCTCAACTCAAAGGAAGCCAATAACGTTGGCCTTGCGCGCGAAGTGTTGGAACTATTACCGCAATTTATTTTGAAAGAAGGCGTAGTTGCTGTTGGTGAAATTGGCTATGACGAAATGACGCCTGCGGAAGAATTTGCTTATCAAGCGCAATTAAAAATGGCGGTTGATTACGATATGATGGTGATGGTGCATTCACCGCATCGCGATAAAAAACGCGGCGTGCTTCGTTCCATGGATGTCGCGCGCGAAATGGGCGTTCCTATGCACAAATTGGTAATGGACCATAACAATGAAGAAACCGTGCGCGATGTTTTAGATTATGGCGCATGGGCAGCATTCACGATTTATCCCAACACCAAAATGGGTTCAGAGCGTATGGTGGAAATTGTACGTGAGTATGGCCCGGAACGTATTATTGTCGACAGCTCTGCTGACTGGGGCGTGAGCGATCCTTTATCGGTGCCGAAAACTGCACGCTTGATGCAAGAGCGTGGTATTTCCAAAGAAGCTATTGAGCTGACGTGTTGGACGAACGCCTTAAATGCGTACGCGCAATCGGGTCAAATTGATATCGATGCATTAATGCAAAAACCTGTTATTGATCAGCGCGCATCTTTCAGTGATAACTCGGTATTGCGTGGACAAAAACCGCAAGTCGATGAACCTGTTCCCAACTAATGGACGTTTTATTTGCGAACCTTAAATAGTATGTATCAGATTGATCAGCGTTTTACAGTCAGTTACGAATTTCCGGTTTGTTTTACTCGGGCGGCTTTTGCTGCTGATAATACTGTGTTGCGTAATGTTGTTGCGCGTGCGGGTAATACTCGGCACAAAGTGTTTCCCGTGATTGATGAGCAGGTGCTTGCCAGTCAATCGGATTTAATTGAACAGCTGCAAGAATATGCACAGCACCACAGCGATATTATTGAATTGATATTGCCGCCGTTGATGGTGCGCAGTGGTGAAATTTGTAAAACAGATCCTATCGAAGTCGAACAATTTTATCGCATCACACAAGAGCGCAATATTGATCGCCACAGTTTTGTGTTGGTGATAGGTGGCGGTTCTGTTATTGATGCGATTGGTTATGCTGCTGCAACGGCACATCGTGGTATTCGTTTGATTCGCATGCCAACTACAGTGTTAGGGCAAAATGATGCCGGCGTCGGCGTAAAAAATGCGGTAAATTTTCTTGGCCGTAAAAATTATTTAGGTACATTTGTACCACCTTATGCGGTCATTAATGATTTTAATTTTTTACGAACCTTACCATTACGTGATCAATGTGCCGGTATGGTTGAAGCAGTAAAAGTTGCGTTGATTAAAGATCAAGTTTTCTTTGATTGGCTTTATCAGCAGCGCCACCAGCTTGCTATGTTTGACGATGCGGCCGTTGAATATATGATTCGCCGCTGTGCAGAATTACACTTGCATCACATAGCCACCAGTGGAGATCCTTTTGAATACGGAAGTTCGCGCCCTCTCGATTTTGGTCATTGGGCTGCGCATAGGTTAGAAGAAATTTCACACTCCGATTTGCGTCATGGTGAAGCAGTTGCGATTGGTGTTACGCTGGATTCACTTTACTCCTATGAATTGGGGTTAATTGATGAAAGCTTGTTGCAAAAAATTATTGTGACGTTAAAAGATATTGGTTTTTCACTTTATCATCCTGCATTAGAGCAGCTTGATATTCGCAAAGCGCTGGAAGATTTTCGCGAGCATTTAGGTGGTGAGTTGTGCATTACCTTGCTGACAGGTGAGGGTGTCGCTGCACAATTTAATCAGATCGACGAAAATATCATGCTAGCGTGCGCTAAAAAGCTGATTAGTTTGTGATGCTAGGCCGCTAATGGGACAGTTAACGTATTGCAGTAATATCCACCCCGGCGAGTCTTGGGATGATGTGCTGGATAATTTAAATGCTCACGCTATCGCCGTTAAAAAACAATTTTCACCAACGCAATCTTTTCCTTTGGGGTTGCGTATTTCGCATCAAGCTTCACAAGAAATTGGCCAACAAGAAATCAATGAATTTCATCAGTGGTGCAACGAGCACGATTGTTATTTGTTAACCATTAATGGCTTTCCTTACGGAACATTCCATCAAACACCGGTTAAAGCCGCAGTCTATGATCCGGATTGGCGCTCTGTTGAGCGCGTGATTTATACCAATCGTTTAGCAGATCTTGCAGTGGATCTGATCACACGCAAAACAGACATATCTATTTCAACGGTTCCCGTTGCTTTTAAAAGTGGTTTTTCAGAATCTGATTGGCCTATCGTGCGCGAAAATATTATCAATTCACTTACGCATTTACAAAAAATTTATCAGACGACAGGTGTAAAAATTCGGTTGGCATTAGAACCGGAGCCTTTGTGTATGCTTGAAACCATGGATGAAACTATTGCGTTTTTTGCGCGTATGAATTTCCCGGAAGTGTTAAAAGATTTTGTGGGTATTTGTTTTGATTGTTGCCATCAAGCTGTTGAATTTGAAGATCCATCACAATGTCTTACGCAGTTGCGTGACGCGAATATCTCCATTGTAAAAGTTCAAGTATCGAGCGCCTTGCGTGCAATTGGCGATGAGATTTCTGGGTTGATGAAATTTAACGAACCTGTTTATTTGCATCAAGTAGTCGCGAAGTCGGAGGGTCACCAACGGCTTGAGCGTTTTGTTGATCTTCCAGATTTTCAAAAGCGATTAGAATTTGGTGCCGATTTTTCCGAATGCCGCGCACACTTTCATGTACCAATTTTTTTAGAGCATTTAGGCTATTGTGGTACTACGCGGTTTTTCCTCGAAGATTTTTTGCCGCAACTGGATTCTTCCATCCTATTAGAAGTGGAAACCTACAGCTTCCAAAATTTACCCGCGCATCTGCGCAAAGATTCCGTGAGCGAATCCATTGTGCGTGAGTTGGATTGGGTGAGGTGCTTGCTAAATCGCTAGTGAGAATTTTTGTGGCTGAGTTGATGTGGGCTTGGGAATCGAAAGTTATATATGAAAACATTAAAAGAAATTATGTTAATTAGGGGGATTCATTTTCTAATTTTTTAGTTGTTATTTAAATTATTGCCATAGGAGGCATATATGTATATCAAGGCTGTATCATCATTATTACTAATATCTTTTTTAACTGCTTGTGCTACCAAACCCTTGCCCGTGGGTATTGGTACTGAGGTGTCTGCACAGTTCACACCTCCAGCGAAAGGTGCGGTGATTGTAATTCTGCCTGCTATTTCCGCGTTTCGTGAGTTTGAGGTTGGCGAAGAACCGATTACTGCCATGCTTAATCAAGAACTTATCAGCGCCGGATATAAAACCTATCTGTACCCAAAGAGTGATCTGGTGAAATTTTGGGAAACTGAAACAGCTCCACTAGGTAAGCGTATGGGGCCACAAGCTGGGCAGGACTATCCAGAATTAAAAACACGACTCAATGCAAAGCTTGCTCTTAAGCTTGTTAAGGATTTTCCTAATTCTCTAGTCTTAAGTCAGGTTATTGTTCCAAGAGAAGCAGAGCTTAGCGGCTCTTATGCGCGATGGGATGGGCGCAAAAGTATGCAGCCAACCTCATCAAAGATGCATAGTGATGACAATTTGAGAGGCTCAACCCAGGCTATCTCACTAGAACTTATTGCTCTTGATGTAAATGGCAATCAGCAATTTAAAACCTTTGGAGGTCTGCTTTTGCCATATAAAATGAATATTCTTGCCACAAAAGCGGATACGAATGAAGATGCGCTTGAAGTGAAGTCAGAGTTTAGTGGTTTGCTTTTGCGATATAAACCTGACGCTCTTTCCGCAAAAGCGGAAATGCGCGAGGATATGTTTAAAAATGCAATGGAGTATGGCGATGGAGTCAAAATCGCTTTAAACCCTCTGCTACCGAATACGAAAAAATAAATTGAATTCAATCAATATGAAAAGAACAGTCGTTATTAATGTCGTTGGTTTAACTCGAAAATTAATTGGCGAGCACACGCCTAATTTGCAGCGTTTGCTTGGGCAAAGTGTTGATATTAAACCTATGACACCTGCCGTGACTTGTTCTGTGCAAGCGACTTACCTTACCGGTAAATTGCCGAGCGAGCATGGCATTGTTGCGAATGGTTGGTATTTTCGGGATTTGAATGAAGTCTGGTTGTGGCGACAAAGTAATCGTTTGGTGCAAGGCCCAAAAATTTGGGATATAGCGCGCGAAAAAAATCCAGCATTTACGTGTAGTAATACTTTTTGGTGGTACGCGATGGCAACCGGTGCGGATTACACTTTAACGCCGCGCCCTTTATATTGTGCTGATGGTAGTAAGTATCCTGATTGCTACACATCGCCTTTGGAGTTACGCGAAGAGTTGACGCGTGAACTTGGTACTTTCCCCTTGTTTCAATTTTGGGGTCCTGCGACGTCGATTAAATCCACGCAATGGATTGCTGATGCAGCGATAAAAGTGGAAGAAAAATTTTCACCAACATTGCAGTTAGTTTATTTGCCGCACCTTGATTACTGTTTGCAAAAGGTGGGGCCGCAAGGTGATGTGAGTAAAGATTTACGCGAAATAGATACGGTTGTCGGTGGCTTATTAGAGTATTTTGAAAAACGCGATTGTCGTGTAATCGTATTATCGGAATACGGTATTCTTGCGGTGGATACACCGGTGCATCCTAACCGTATTTTGCGCGATGCAAATTTGTTAGCGGTAAAAGTGGATTTGGGTGGTGAATACCTTGATACGGCAACCAGTAAAGCATTTGCAGTTTCTGATCACCAAATAGCGCATGTGTATATTCAACAGCCTGAATTGATTCCTCAGATTAAAAAATTATTTGAAAAGCAGCTAGGCATTGCTCGTGTATTGGATGAAGAAGGTAAGCGTGAATATGGTTTGGATCATGAGCGTTCTGGCGAATTAATTTTACTCGCAGAACCTAATGCGTGGTTTACCTATTATTATTGGAATGATGATAAGCGTGCGCCGGATTTTGCAGGCAGTGTCGAGATTCATAAAAAACCGGGTTACGACCCGTGTGAATTATTTTTTAATCCAAAATTACGTGCGCCCATGTTATCCATGGTGGGAAAATTAATTCGCAAAAAATTAGGTTTCCGTTATGTGATGGATGTTATTTCAATGGATCCGTCACAAATTAAAGGTTCGCATGGCTTGGCGGTTGATCACCCTGATGCGACGCCTATTTTTATGACGACGCATGCATCGTTATTGCCAAACAAAAAAATTGAAGCAACCGATGTGTGCGATTTAATTTTGCAACATGTGTTTGCTGAATAAACTAAAAAATGAGGATAGTTTAACGTGCGTTTAAAATCTGTGTTGGCGTTGTGCCGCGTGAGTAATTTGCCCACAATTTGGATGAATGTGATTGCTGCAGCGGTGTTGGTTGGCTATGCCCATCAGCTACCGGTGAGTTGGGGTGTGGTTGCAATGATTGCTGTCGCTATGTCTGCATTTTATTGTGCGGGTATGAGCCTGAATGATGTGTGTGATTATACGTGGGATAAACAACATCAACCTTATCGCCCGATTGTTGAAGGTAAAGTTAGCCTCACGCAAGCCAAAGCTATTACGTTTGTTTTATTTGCAGTTGGCTTTGATCTTTTGGCGTTGGCGCCATCGTATGCGGGTTTGATTTATTCGCTCGCATTATTTGCGGTAATTTATGCTTACAATGTTTTTCATAAACAACATTCGAGCAGCGTGTTTTTAATGGCGGGTGCACGTGCATTAGTGTTTGTGGTTACTGCTCAGGCGATTGTGGGAGAGTTTAGCGTTTGGGTTTTAATTGCTGCAGGATTACAGTTTGTTTACACCTTATCGCTTACGCTTGTGGGGCGTCATGAAAGTAAACGCGGCAAGCCTTATTCTGGCCCTGTCATTCCGCGTATGATTGCGGGAATGGCACTTCTTGACGGCATTGTATTGGCGCTAGTGACTGCTGTACCAGTATGGTTGGCGCTTGGTGTTGCCATGGCGTTTTTAACACGCTTTGGTCAGCGTTATGTGCGTGGGGATTAATCTAGATTTATATCCTCGCTTTTTTTTATCAATATTATCCATCTTATCAATTACAACCCTGATTGGGTTTTTGTATCATCTACTGTTAAGCTATGCCTCTTAGAGTGAGTGTCTTGGAGCGATGTCGCTGAGCGTTGTTTTAGCAATAATCAGCTCCCGCTAGGAGCAAACGAACAAGCCAAATAACATGAAACGGCAACGAGAATAAACCATGTCAGACGTTAACCTTTATCCCGTCCCCGAATATTTCAAAACTAACGCCGCGATTGATCTTAAGCGTTATAACGCCATGTATCAGCAATCTATTTCTGACCCCGAGCAGTTTTGGTCTGAGCAGGCGAATCAGTTTTTAGTGTGGCAAGAGCCTTGGACGCAACTAACGAAAAGTAATTTACATAAAGGTGAAGTGGCTTGGTTTATTGATGGAAAATTAAATGTCAGTGTGAATTGCATTGATCGTCATTTACCTGCGCGTGCTGATCAAGTGGCGATTATTTGGGAAGGTGATCATCCTGAAGAAGAACAGTTTATTAGTTATCAGGAATTGCATGATGACGTTTGCCGATTAGCCAATGCTTTGCGTGCACGCGGGGTGAAAAAAGGTGATCGCGTTTGTATTTATATGCCGATGATTCCTGAAGCGGCTTATGCGATGTTGGCTTGCGCGCGAATTGGTGCGGTGCATTCTGTTGTGTTTGGTGGCTTTTCGCCCGAAGCATTAAAAGATCGTATTTTGGATGCAGATTGTAAAGTTGTTATTACCTCCGATGAAGGTTTGCGTGGCAGTAAACGTGTGCCGTTAAAAAGTAATGTAGATACTGCGTTAGCACAATGCCCGAATGTTCACACGTGCATCGTTGTGCGTCGTACTGCAGGTTCGATTCATTGGAATAAAGAGCGTGATGTTTGGTATCACGATCTTGTTGCTAAACAAAAAACCGAATGTGAGCCTGAAATAATGGATGCGGAAGATCCATTATTTATTCTCTACACATCAGGCTCAACGGGTAAACCAAAAGGTGTGTTACACACTACCGCGGGTTATTTGTTGCAAGCGGCGATGACTCACAAATATGTTTTCGATTATCAGGACGGCGATGTTTTTTGGTGTACCGCCGATGTGGGTTGGGTGACAGGCCACAGTTATTCTTTGTATGGCCCACTCGTGAATGGTGCAACCACATTAATGTTTGAAGGTGTGCCGACTTATCCCGATGCATCGCGTTTTTGGCAAGTCATCGACAAGCATCAAGTCAATATTTTTTACACCGCGCCAACAGCAATTCGCGCATTGATGGGCGCAGGCGATGAGTGGGTGAAGAAAACCTCGCGCAGCAGTTTAAAAGTTCTTGGTAGCGTGGGTGAACCCATTAATCCTGAAGCGTGGGAGTGGTATTACCGTGTGATTGGCGATAGCCGTTGCCCGATTATGGATACTTGGTGGCAAACTGAAACCGGCGCGCACATGCTTACACCTTTGCCCGGCGCAATTGATCTTAAGCCGGGCTCTGCCACTGTTCCCTTTTTTGGTGTGCAGCCTGCGTTGGTGGATGCAGAAGGCAAAGAAATTATTGGTGCGGGTGAAGGGAATTTAGTCATTAAAGCATCTTGGCCAAGTCAAATTCGCAGTGTATATGGCGATCATCAACGTTGCATCGATACCTATTACACTACATATCCCGGTTATTATTTTACCGGCGATGGCGCGCGTCGCGATGCAGATGGTTACTATTGGATTACCGGTCGCGTTGACGATGTACTTAATGTTTCTGGCCATCGCATGGGTACTGCTGAAGTTGAAAGTGCGTTAGTGCTTCATGAAAAAGTAGCGGAAGCTGCTGTTGTTGGTTATCCGCATGACATTAAAGGCCAAGGCATTTATGCCTATGTTACGTTGATGAATGGCGTAAAGCCTTCCGATGAATTAGGTAAAGAGTTGATTGCACTTTGCGTAAAAGAAATTGGCGCAATTGCTAAACCAGATATTATTCAGTGGGCACCGAATCTACCTAAAACTCGCTCCGGTAAAATTATGCGTCGTATCCTGCGTAAAATTGCCGCGAATGAGTTGGATAGTTTGGGTGATACCTCAACCTTGGCTGACCCTGCAGTTGTTGAGCAGTTAATTGCGAATCGCGCGAATAAATAATTTTTTCATGTGTTACATAAAAAAGGACGCATTTATTGCGTCCTTTTTTATTGCCTAGAAAATTGCTTCTTGGTTATTTGTTTGTTTTGGTTTGCGGGTGATTCTCTGGTGGTGGAGGAATGTCAGTGCAATCTTCAGGCGCATCCAGATCTTCTTCAAGTGAATTTATAGTGGCTTTGATCCGCTGAATATTTCCGTAGGTATCAATAATAATCAGCGTGTTTGATTTCTCATGAATGGTAAGATGGCCATATATAGGAATGATGGGTCTTATGGCTGCACCCACTCTCGAAGCGCAGGCATTTTTCGTTTTCAGGTAATCTGTAACAACTTCGTCTTCATAATAGGTTTTATTTTTTTCTACAACGGGAATTGATACAAAACGAGCATCATCTATTGGTACTATTTGAATATAGTCTTTAGATTTATAAGCTGTGAATTGATTTATTTTCAATTGTGTTAGCAGTTGTCCATAATTTAACTGCTCGTTACCAATGTTGGCTTGTATATTTTTCCCTGCATCTTTTTGTCCAACCAATACTTTCATGTTTAAATCTTTTTCGGCGCGCGCTGCAAACTCTGTCAGTGTAAGGGTTGATTCTGAATGTAGTTCTGCTTTTGCTTTTACGGCTACAGCAGGCTGAGATGTGGATTGTGTTGCGGGCTGTGCGAGTGATGTGATTGTCGTTGTCATTAAGATTACGCCAAAAAACACAGTATTTTTAATATTCATAGTGGTAAATTGCTTAATCATTTTTAATCTCTCTTTGAGTTCGGTGTGGTTTTCTAAAATGCCGAGCGTTGTTATGGCTCTGGGTGAAACTCGTGGTATTTCACTAATTTCAATCAGAGTTGCGCCATAATTTTTACGTTGCGATTGATCTAGATGGCTGAGTACCAGTGCATCGCAAGCAACTTCCATATCCATGCGCATACGGCGGCATGCAAGCCATACGATAGGATTAAACCAGTGCAAAATATTGATCAAGCACGCACTCCAATTGAAGAAAATGTCGTGTCTTTTTATATGACCTAATTCATGCAGCAATATGTGTTTGAGATTTTCCGACGTGAGTTGATTTTCTATCTGGTGGGGCAATACGATGGCTGGCTTCCACCAACCTAATGTAATGGGGCTTTGGATTTCGTGGCTGCTTAATAAAGAAATGGATTTATGAATGTCCAATTCTGTTTTACACGAATTAAGCACTGCAAATACTTCAGGTGATGCTGTTGCCGCATTGTTTTTCAGCTTATCAAAATAACGAGCTCTCACCAAGGTTAAACACAAGAAACCGAGTACACCGCTCAACCACATCATGGATAAAATGACACGGTAGTGTTCACGTAAAATGGTTTGCCAGCCACCAAACCCTTTAGCAGTTTGTTGTGCTGTTGAGTAAGGGATTGCGTCTGTCGTTGGTATATCGGTTTGATGTTGGATATCAATAACTGAAAGTGGATTGTTAGAAATTTCTGCACTTTGTTCGGTATGTGGAATACTTGCTGCAACGTTATTGGAAGATATAGGTTCGAGATGCATCTTCCATCCAAAAGGAATGCTAAGGCTCATCAATACACTTAGCCACAATAAATGCTGAGCGGCTGCAGACAAATGTTTACGAAACAAGCGTTGAATAACTAAAATGAAAATAATCAATGGAACTGTTTTCAAGGACGCTATTAACAACCATTCAGCAGTACTGCCGAGCATGAGTGCTAGATCTGGAGTTGGCATCATTTGCTTTCTCCTTCACTCTCAGGTTCATCAAGTAGTTTCAGTAGCGCTTGTTTTTCTTCTGGGGTGAGTTTTCTTTTGCGCGAGAAGTGCGCCACCATCGGAGTGAGAGCACCATCAAACACACGATGGAGGAAAGATTGTGTAGCGTGGGATTCGCACTCTTCGCGGCTATAAAGAGGCTGATAGTGTTGAACGCCATTGACGATGCTGTAATCCACCATGCCTTTTTTATCCAGCCGTATCAGCATGGTGCGCACAGTTTTGGGGTGCCATTGGGTAGTTTGCTGAGCGCGTTCGGCAATTTCGTTGACGGGGGCAGGTGAGTGCTCCCAGAGTATTTTCATTAAATCCCATTCGCTATCTGACAGTTGTAACTCTGTTTCCATGATATTTCTCCTCACCTGTATTGGGTAAATTACGACGGATTACACTTGTAAGCTGAATTAAGATTACAACCGTAATCCATGGTTTGCAAGCCTTTTGGTAAAATTTTATACAGGAGGGTGGCCAGTGAGCGTTTTGCTTGGCTGTTTGTTCAATCCATGGGCTTGCAAATAAGGGCTATCCCTTGATCGTTAATTAATTCACAATTCGTTTTTTAATTTTTGTTACTTACGTGCTCGCTCGCCGCTATGACGCAAAAAACTCCCGACGACAATTTATTCCTGCAGCAGATGCAAGATGTAAAGCCGATTAAGGTCGCCCCGAAGGTGGCTTTGACGTCGGCGCATCTCGATAAAACCAATGCGCTTAAACGTCGCGAAGTCGCGACCACGGAATTAGCAAAAGATAAAAATTTTCTATCGGGCGAATATGTAGAGCCAGTTGATCCGTTGGCGATTTTGGAATTTAAGCGCGACGGAGTGCAGAATGGTGTTTATCGCAATTTGCGTTTAGGCAAATATCAAATTGATGCGCGGTTGGATTTACACAACATGACAGTTGAGCAGGCGAGGGCGGCAGTCTTTCAATTTGTAACCGATTGCATGAATTATGATATCCGCTGTGCACTTATTACCCATGGCAAAAGTGAGGGGCGAGAGAAACCCGCGTTGTTAAAAAGCTGTGTAGCCCATTGGCTACCGCAGCTGGATAATGTGATGGCTTTTCATTCTGCACAAAAACGGCACGGTGCAAGCGGTGCTACGTATATATTGCTGCGAAAAAGTGAACAGAAAAAATTAGAAACCTGGGAGCTGCATAACAAGCGTTAGTTATCCTATCCAAGCCTTCTACAAGCATTTATTTCCACTTCATTTTGGCGCACCACTGTGCTTTTTCGTCCCTGTCTATGGGTAAGCACCTTTTGAGCGGCTAATGATGATCGAATGTGATCCAGGTTCAAGTTTTGAGGGATCGAAAGAGCGATTGTTTGACAGTGTAAACAGAAAGGTTTTTGATGACAGGTGGTTTGTATATTGATTTTGCCCTTGCAGTAATCATGTAGACAAAAATAAATAATAATGAGGTTCTCATGGTAAGTTCTAGCTACTCTATTGTCCGAATATTCCTATCTTGTGCCCTGATGTTGGCATTGAGTGCTTGCGGTGGTGGGGGCGGCGGAGGTGGTAGCACAAGCGTATCAAAATCGTCATTGGTTATTACCCTCAGCTCTTTATCCACAAAATCATCAAGTGTTAAAAGCGTTTCGAGTATTAGTGTCACGGCGGCAAGTGATATAAATCCCGGTAGTAGAAGCTCCGTGGCTGCTGCGAGCAGTGCTCCTGCCGTCACTTCCATTTCATCTATTGTTTCTGTTCTATCGTCAAGCTCACGTGCAGCTTCATCAGCGGTATCAAATCAGTCATCCCTTATTGCTGGTCAGTCATCTGTAGTTTCAAGTAAATCCTCAGTTGTAGCGAATAGCTCCTCCAGTACATCTAAGGGCTCTGTTCGCTCTAGCTCTAGCAGTTCATCTGTAACTCGTTCTAGTAGTTCATCTTCAACGGTTGTGCTTACGTCTGTCAGTATCTCTGTTGAAAAAAATGAAATGGTTGTAGGCGAGACAATGCCGATTACCGTCACAGGCAGTTACTCTGATGGACATACAGAGCCGCACGCCGATGCATTTTGGTTTCTTGTTCCGAGCGGCATCATTTCTATTGACGGGCGCACAATCACTGCATTGCATGCAGGGCAGGTCATGATTGGTGCTGATGCTCTTGCTCCGGGTGGCGGTTCAATAGCAATCAACACGTTAAATATCATCGTAAAAGAAGCTTCAGATGCTTTGCTAGGGCTTCACCTTAATGCATCAACCACGACTCCTTTTGTATTAGGTGATACACGCACACTGAGCGTAACAGGTGATTTTACGAATGTTGCGGGTGTCGCTATTCCTTTAGCTGATGTCTCTTTTGACTCTTCAGATTCGAGCGTAGCAACAGTAGTAAATGGCGTTGTTAGTGGGGTTGCATTGGGTAAAGTAAAAATCACGGCAACTTATCAGGGCCAATCTGCAGCTTATGATGTAGAAGTTGTTCCTGGGGAAATTGTTCCTACTGGAATTACTTTTCATGTGTTAAAACCGACTTCTTGGAAAAATACAATAAATGCTCATTGGTTTGCGCCAAAAGTTCTCGGTGTTACTGCAACAAAGCTGAGTACTTTCCCCGGTACTGCAATGCAAGATTTGGATGCAGATGGTTGGTATGACATTACGCTTCCAGGACTGAAAGAAATCAATTTATTGTTTAATGATGGTGGTACCAGTGCTGCAGGCTTCCATCAAACTGCTGACCAATATATGCGTAAGGGTGGTTGGTTTGTGTTGGATGAATTTCCAAACCCTGCAGGCAAATATTACGGTACTTGGTATGACTCAAAACCTGAGTTGCCTCAACAAGTTGTGTGCGATGTAAAAACCTTTGGTGCAAAAGGCGATGGCACCACGAAAGATACTGTCGCAATTCAAAAAGCTATTGATGCTTGTGCAGGTAAAAACGGTATCGTAAGACTGCATGATGGCAAGTTTGTGTCTGGCACTATTGTGCTTAAGAGTGATATGACTTTGCGCATTGAGCCTACAGCAACGTTGTTTGGAACTCGCGACACGGCGGACTATCCTGATCAACCAAAATTGACGGGGAATAGTCAATATCTCAATTGCCGTAAGGCGCTTGTTTATTCGCAGCAAGCAAAAAATATTCGTATTGATGGTGGTGGGACAATTGACGGCAATGGCGGCACAGGCAGCCCTTGGATGACTGGTTTAGAAGCAACTCGTCCTATGGCAATTTTCCTGGTGCAAACAGATGGAATTGTTGTGCAAAATATAACGATAAAAAATTCTGCTATGTGGACGTTTGTGCCTTTTGAATCTAAAAATATTGTTATTCGCGGAGTTACGGTTCAGTCATTGGAAGGCGGCAATCGCGATGGTATTGATCCAGTTGATAGTCAACATGTGCTTATTGAAGCCGTAGATATTTCTTCTCAAGATGATTCTATTTGCCTTAAAAGCGGAAATGCAAATATTGGTGTACTTGATGTAATGGTACGTTACTCAATCGTGCGCAAGTCACTGGTTGCGAATGGTCTTAAATTTGGCACTGCAACAAAAGGCCCGTTTAAAGATATTACTTTCGATAATATTACTTTGGAAAATGTTAAGCGTGGTGGTATAGCAGTAGAGTCTGTTGATGGGTCAGCGGTTTCAAATGTTGTTTACCGCAATATCACTATGAGCCAAGTAGGTACTCCGTTTTACGTTGTATTGGGTGATAGAAGCAGTAACAATGCAACGCTCAAGCCGGTTGTTGGTAGTATCAATAATATTACCTTTGAAAATATTCTAGCGACGGATATGGCTCAAACCTACGGCTCTTATATTTCTGGTGTCTCTACATTGGCTGGTACGTTTAAACTCACTAATTTGGTGTTTAAAAATGTGGATCTTACTTTCAAAGGCGGTTCTACAAATTTTGGGGCACAAACTGAATTCAATGCATCAAATAATAGTGAGTATCCAGATCCGGGGCCAACATCGCTCTTTCCTAACAAAAAAGATATGCCGGGTTATTTATACTTCCGCCACGTTGATAATTTAACCCTAACGAATGTGAAAGTAAGTGTGGTGCCAGCGGACAAGCGTCCACTGCGTGTCAATGAGGATGTTTCTAACGTTGTCGAAAATTCTTTTTAATAATCGATAACAGTTTATTTTTATAAAAAGCACATCTTAGAAATGAGATGTGCTTTTTTATTTTTACGAAGGATTTTTTATGTCCAAGACTATTATGATTCAAGGTACAACTTCCGATGCGGGAAAAACTACGCTAGTTGCTGCTTTGTGTCGCATATTAAAAAATCGTAGCGTATCAGTAGTGCCATTCAAGCCGCAAAATATGGCTTTGAATTCCGCGGTGACAGAAGATGGCGGGGAAATTGGCCGTGCACAAGCGTTGCAAGCACAAGCGGCAGGCTTAAAGCCACATACTGATATGAATCCAATTTTAATAAAACCTACCAGCGATACTAAAGCGCAAATTATTGTGCACGGTAAAGCGCTTGTGGATATGGATGCAGTGGTTTATCACGATTACAAAACGCATGCGATGAATGCGGTGCTTGAATCTTACGCGCGCTTACAAACTCAATACGATGTCATTGTGGTTGAAGGTGCGGGCAGTCCAGCCGAAATTAATTTGCGCGATCGCGATATTGCCAACATGGGCTTTGCGGAAGCAGTGGATTGCCCTGTTATCATTATTGCCGACATTGATCGCGGAGGTGTGTTTGCCCACTTAGTTGGCACGCTTGATCTGTTAAGTGCATCTGAGCAAAACCGCGTAATTGGTTTTGTGATTAATCGTTTTCGCGGCGATATGAATTTATTGCAATCTGGCCTTGATTGGCTGGAAGAAAAAACCGGTAAACCTGTGCTCGGTGTTATTCCTTATATTCAAGGTTTACATTTGGATGCAGAAGATGCGTTGATGAAGAATCAACAAAAAACTCAAACAACATGTAACATTGCTGCGCTAGCATTGCCCCGTATTTCCAATCATACCGATATGGATGCATTGCGTTTGCACCCTGATATTCATTTTACGTGGGTTGGTCCGAATCAGAAAATTCCAGCATGCGATTTGATTATTATTCCTGGCAGTAAAAATGTGTGTGCCGATTTACAGTTTTTACGTGATCAAGGTTGGGATAACGATATTCAAAAGCATCTGCGCTATGGCGGAAAAGTTATTGGGGTTTGTGGTGGTTTTCAAATGTTGGGTGAGAAAATTTCTGATCCACATTTTATTGAATCTGTTACAGATGAAAATTCTTCAATTGCACTCAATGGCTTGGGATATTTTTCGATGTCGACACAATTGCAACCGGAAAAAGTCCTGCGCCAACAGCAGGGTTATTTATGGGATAAAACTACGGCAGTAAAAGGCTACGAAATTCACTGCGGAATAAGCGAAGGTGATGCTTTAAAAAATCCTGCAGTGTATTTTTATGAAAACAATAACTATATTGCCGATGGTGCGATGAGTGATGATGGTCAAGTGTTGGGTACTTATCTCCACGGTTTATTTGATTCACCAGAGTCATGCAAAAAATTATTGCAGTGGCTTGGTGCAGATATTAATACGGCGATTGATTTGGATACATTGCGTGAGCAGGAATTAAATCGATTAGCTGAAGCAGTAGAATCTGCAATGAATTTGGATTTTCTTTAAGCTGTAAAAATACGGTTGCTTAATAATTGGGATGTATTTTCTGGCATCAAAAACATTTATTGCTTCGGTTTAATAGTGGATTTACTAATAGGCCGATGAATAGAATATAAAATTGCGGCGTGCTGGTGCTTTTAATCTGGTGATTTTAGGATAATGGTGTTTATACTTCCAATAGGTGTGACGTATTTATTCAGTTGGTTTCGGAATGTCGGCATTAGATTTGGCTTCCAGTATTTTTTTATCAAGGAGATTTCATGATTATTTCTATTGTTAACCGCTCCAAAAAAATTAAAGATAGTGACCTGCAAAAAGTCATTCGTGCAATTAACCGCCAAATACTAGAAGATTTTTTACCCTACTGGAGCTTTGGCGCGACTTTGCGTTTAGAGGGTGCCGTTGGCAAATTACCCGACAATCAAAGCCTTGCTGATTTGCGCGGCGATGCAATTATATATTTGTGGGACAAAGCCGATGTTGATGATGCGCTGGGTTATCACGAAGCTAATTTTCGTGGAATTCCCTACGGTTTTGTATTCACCGAATTGTGCACAGTATTAGGAGAAAGTTGGACCGTAACACTGTCGCATGAAGCTTTAGAATTGGTTGGTGATCCGCAGGGCAATCTCTTAGTTCAAGGCCCGCATCCTGAAGATGACACCAGAGAAGTTTTCCACTGGTTTGAAATGTGCGATGCCGTGCAATCCCAAACCTATAAGTTGGATGGCGTTGAAGTCGCGAATTTTGTGCTGCCGCTTTACTTTACTGCCGAGGAGCAAGAGGGGGGGCGCAATGATTTTCTTGGTGTTCTGAATAGAGGTAAATCGTTAGCATCTTTTGGTGTTGCTCATGGTGGGTACATAGGTTTTTATGATCCTGTGGAAGGAAGCCATACCACTTATTCCGCTCCTGCTGATAAAAAAGCGCAAGCGCGTTTGGCCGCTAAAAATAAGGCAAAATTTGGGCGCGGTTATTTGCGCAAAAAATCTGGCGCCACTAAAAACAAACCAGATATATCACGTGCGCAAGCCGTACAGCCGCAACAAAATATTATTGCTGCCAGTTCTACAGTTGATCCTATTAAACATGTTGTTGTCCTTATGATGGAAAACCGTTCATTTGACCAAATGCTTGGTGATGCAACGCGTATCTATCCTGAGTTGGAAGGTATTCCGCAGAAGGGCGCTAAGTATTCAAATGTATCGAGTAAAACTGGAAAGAAATTTGTGCAGGCGCCCAATTCTGATGGACGATTTATTCAGCCAGATCCTGATCACGAACTTGACCATGTAAAAATTCAACTTGGTACAGCAGCTAAACCTATGAGTGGTTTTGTTGATTCTTTTTTAAGTGTGAAGGGTGCGAGCGAAGCGAATGCTCAGCAGGTAATGGATTACTTTCCAATGGGGGCGAGTTCTGCAAATGATAGTTTGCCAGCACTGCATGCGTTAGCGCGCAATTTTGTGGTCTGCGATCATTGGTTTTCATCCATGCCTGGACCAACCTGGCCGAATCGTTTTTTTATGCACAGCGGTACTTGTTTGGGGCATGTGTTAATGCCTTCTCGCGAGCATCCAGAAAATTTACATGTGTACGATCAAGATACTATTTATGATCGTTTAGGCCGCGCGAAAAAAAATTGGCGAATTTATCACGATGGAATTCCACAGAGTGTGGTTTTAGAAAACTTACTCCATAAGTTGCCGACAGACCATTATCAATCCATGGATAAATTTTACAAAGATGCAAAAGGCTCCGCTGAAAAATTTCCAGAATACGTTTTTATCGAGCCGCGTTATTTCAGCCCTAATGAAAATGATCAGCACCCGCCGTCAGATATTGCAGCGGGCGATCAGTTGATTGCGCGTGTTTATAATGCAATACGTAGCAATAAGTCGCTGTGGGAATCAACTTTGTTAGTTGTGGTTTATGATGAGCATGGCGGATTTTACGATCATGTCACTCCGCCTCCAACTGTTGCGCCAGATACAAAAACGAAAGAGTATGCATTCAATCAATTAGGTGTAAGAGTGCCTGCTATTTTAGTGTCGCCTTGGTTGGATCCCAGTGTGTGTAAAACGGTTTTTGATCATACAAGTATTTTGCGTTATTTATGTGATAAATATGGAATGCCTGCATTAGGTAACCGTACATCGCCAGCCGCAGGCGCTTTGCAAGCTAACAGCTTTGCGGATTTATTAAAAACGAGAAAAACACCGCGCACTGATACCCCTGCAGCTATTAACGGCAAACCTATACCTAAAGCGCGTCGTGTTGTAAAAGATGTTTCGCCGGTTGAAGGTTCGCGTGAGTCATTGCTGTACTTTATGGCGACTAAACAAGATGGTGTATCGAAAACCGCGCGCGCCGCAAAAACGACTGCATTGAAAGTAGTGATGAAGAAAGCGTCTGATGAAGAGTTACGATTAATAGCAGAAACTCGATTTACAGAAATGAAAAATAAATAGAAATGAAAAAATAGAAAACTATTAACGTAAGGGAAAATCACCCAATACTAAAGAGGTTAGTGTTGGGTGATTTTAAATTAATTTACAATCCTAATTCACTCAAGTTTGGGTGGTCATCTGGCCTACGGCCTTGAGGCCAGTGAAATTTTCGTTCGCTTTCAGTAATCGCTAAGTCATTAATGCTTGCATAGCGTTTCTGCATTAATCCTCGCGTATCAAACTCCCAATTTTCATTGCCATAGGAGCGAAACCATTCGCTATTTTCATTGTGCCATTCGTAGGCAAAGCGCACGGCAATGCGATTCTCTGTAAAAGCCCACAATTCTTTAATCAAACGGTATTCTTTTTCTTTCGCCCATTTTCGTGTTAGAAATTCCACAATTTGCTCACGCCCCTGTGGAAATTCATTACGATTGCGCCATTGGCTATCTTGAGTGTACGCAAGTGAAACTTTAACAGGGTCGCGGTTATTCCAGCCATCTTCAGCAGCGCGTACTTTTTGTATGGCAGTTTCGTGAGTGAAAGGTGGAAATGGTGGGCGAGCTTCTATGATAAACATATGTATCTTCCAAAAAGTTAAATAAATATTCTGATGATTATTGAAATAAATGAAATGCTATTCAACATAAATTTGACTACACTAAATTATTAGTTTTCCTGATGTTTCCATAAATACGGTAGAAATAGCCGTAAAATATACGTCGCCTTAATAAGCAAAATAATTTTTATAACCGGACAAGGCAGTACTGCTACGCCCGACCATGATATGGGTGATGTAAATGAATGCAATCATTCAATGGCTTGAAGGTGTATTTAACACTCTGCCCATCTCGCTGTTGGAAGGATGGGGGCGTTTTGGTTATGTGATTGGCTTGGTGCTGATGGTGGCTGCGTATGGCGGTTTTACTTTCAGGTTTGGTGGGCGCTGGGGTTTGGGGCGCGAACGACAACACTGGGACACTAAAGCCTTGTTGAGCATTGCGCTCACGTTTGTCTTAATTATCAGTACTGGCTATATCGGATCTTTCATTGTGCTTGTGCCTGGTGCGCAAACGTTTGAGTCACTGAAAGATTTATCGGTTTTTCTTTGTGTAGTGTTGTTTGGTTATCCCGCATTGCTCGCAGTCCCTTTCGCTTATGGAATTTCTGATTTGGCCGAAGGCGTGCCTCCGGATTTTTTATGGGATTGGATTCTTGGTTATTTTATTAATCCCGCCTGTTTTTGGATTGCGCTCCAACTTATTGGTAAAAATCCTGATTTCCGACTCGCTCGTACCTGGCGAAGATATGCGGTTTTTGTTGTTATCTTTATGTGCATAGAACCACAGTTGTGGGGTTATATTTGCTCAGGAAAATTCACTTCAGAAATTTCTTATCGCAACATCTCACCTGCTTTATTTTTTACTACTACCGTCACTTGGGTTATCGCACCGTTTGCGATGTTGCTTGCTCTGCCGTTGGCGAAAAAATTTGGTTTGTTTTGGGCGGAAATTCCCGGTCATGTTAAAGAGCGGTTGCTCGGCGATAAAAAGTGGATTTGGCAAAGTGGTCAGAGTGAAACTGAAATTGGTGCAGATGGGCGTATTGATGGTGAGGGCATGCCGATACGCATGTTCCTCGTGGCGCCACTGATTGCACTGGTTCTTGTGTTGGTGATTACTGTTGCATTTTTAACGATGCGAAGTGGAGAGAATGGTGCTAATAAACTCGCTAGTCGTTTGCATCAAGAAATAACACTCAACATCGATTTGCAGTTGGATGATTACTTAGAAAAAGTCCAAGATGGTGATGATGTACAGCGCGTGCTTAGCATCAATAATTTGCTTAAGAATTCGAGCATTGCTAAACACGGTCGTATTTTTTTAATTGATCGCTCGGGAATGTTGATTGCGTCTTCGATAGCAGGAGATAGCGCACCTGATGGCGTGCAAAAATTATCGGCTGTCGGTAATAAAGACAACATTGTAGACAATGCGACTCGCAGCCTGGAATTACGGATCGGTAATTTACAAAGCTTCGATGTTGCCACGCAATTTCGTTTTGATATTGTTACCGCTAAACCGTTATCGCGTGAGATATGGTTGGCGCAGGCGACTCCCTACCAAGATAGAAATGGCCATATTGATTGGATAGCCATAACAGCCATGCCTGAGTCGGCTTATCTTGGTGAGGTGCGGGTCGGTAACAGTCACACCGCTATTGTATTGGCGGTGGCGTTGACGCTGTCGATGCTGCTTTCTGTCTTGTTATCGGAGTTTATGGTGACGCCACTTCGCAAGATCTCTCGTTCTGCTAAAGCCTTGGCGGATGGAGATTTGACGCAGCGTGTTATCAGTAGTCGGCTAGAGGAGGTGGATGTTCTTGCGAATTGTTTTAATGATATGGCGGAGCAGCTTCAGCAAATTCTGAAAAATTTTGAGGCTGAAGTCGCAGAGCAGAAACGTATGAAGGATGCGTTGCGTTATTTTTCAGATCGATTGCAGCTTGCAACGCGTGCCGCCAATATCGGTATCTGGGAATGGAATATTGTTAGCAATGAATTGATTTGGGATGATGCGATGTATCGGATTTATGGTATCCGCAGAGAGGACTTTGGTGGCGCCTATGATGCGTGGTCGAGTGCATTACATCCGGCAGACACAGCACACGCTAACAAAGAAATTCAAGCAGTACTTGCAGGCAAACACACACTCAATAGTGAGTTTCGCATCATTTGGCCAAGCGATGGCTCTACCCGTATTATCAGAGTAGTAGCGCAAACGTTGCGCGATGCTGATGAGAAGCCGCTGCGTATGATAGGTATCAATATTGATATCACTGAGAGCCGGCGCGCAGAAGAGGAGTTGCGGCATCATCGCGATCATCTGGAAGAGTTGGTTGCAGAAAGAACTCGTGAATTAACAATAGCGCGCGATCAAGCTGAAACAGCGAATCGTTCAAAAAGCGCTTTCTTATCCAACATGAGCCATGAAATTCGCACACCACTCAATGCCATTATGGGGATGACCTATCTTGCGTTAAGCAATGAGCCCAATCCAAAACAGCGAAATTATTTACAAAAAGTTGACAATGCTGCTCACGGGTTGCTTGGTATCATCAACGATATTCTCGATTTTTCCAAAATTGAAGCGGGAAAATTAAATTTCGAATTTTCTTCTTTCTTACTCGATGAGGTGATTTTTCATTTAATGGATTTAACTCTCAACAAGGCGCAAGAAAAAGGTTTGGAAATATTAGTTGATGTTGACCCGAATACACCTAATGCTTTACTTGGCGATAAATTGCGATTAGGACAAATTTTACTGAATTTATTTAGCAATGCGGTGAAATTTACCGAGCGCGGAGAAATTTTATTGCGTATTCGTTGTGTGGAGCGAAACTTTCGTGAAGCACTGTTGCAATTCGAAGTTATTGATACTGGTATAGGGATGACGCCGGAGCAAAGCCTGCGGCTGTTCACTCCGTTTGAACAAGCCGATGTGTCAACTACTCGCCGATTTGGCGGTACTGGTTTGGGTTTAAGTATTTCAAAAAAATTAGTTGAGATGATGGGCGGAAATATTTCCGCTGAAGCGCAACTAGGTATTGGCAGTCGCTTTATATTCTCGGTGCGTATGGCTTTGCAAGCAGAGCAACCAAAAAAACAATTGCCGAGCGCACTCGATATCAAAAAGCTGCGTGTATTGGTAGTGGATGATAATCAGAGCGCGCGCGAAATTTTGTTATCTATTTTGTCTTCGTTAAAAATCCAAGCGGATGCAGTCGATAGTGCGAATGCTTGTATTCTTGCAATGGAAGCATCACAAGCAAAAGGCCAGCCTTATGATCTGGTGATGATGGATTGGGGTATGCCGGTAATGAATGGCTTGGATGCAGTGCGTGCAATTCGCGCACATACACCTATATCCAACACCGTGACTTTTATAATGGTCACCGCATTCAGTCGCGATGAGTTACTTATTCAAGCTAACGATGTGAAAATTGATGGCGTGTTAGAAAAACCCGTCAATTCGTCGGGCGTTATTGATGCCATCATGACGGCAATGAGCCGACCAGGTGTTCACTTACCGCGCCGTTATGAGCGTCAGGATCATCTGCAAGAAGTGACTGCTCAGATTGTTGGCTCTCATGTTCTTTTGGTGGAAGATAACGATATCAATCAGGAGTTAGCGGAAGAAATTCTTACTAGTGTTGGGGTGATAGTAGACGTTGCCAAACATGGTGCAGAAGCTGTCGCAATGGTGAAAAGCAAAGAATACGATGCGGTGTTGATGGATTGTCAAATGCCGATCATGGATGGCTACACTGCAACGCAAGAAATTCGTAAAGATGCTCGCTTTTCTGCGTTACCTATTCTCGCAATGTCGGCGAATGCTATGACAGGCGATAGAGAAAAATGTTTGGCAGTAGGAATGAATGATCACATTGCCAAACCGATTGACGTCGCGCAGTTATTTCAAATGCTTGCACAGTGGATTAAGCCGCGCGAATTGCGCAGTAAGCCCAGCCAACGAGTTATACCTGAACCTGTAATAACTGAGAACACGGTTATTGATTCCTATCCATCATCTACTGAATTGAAAAAATATAGTTATGTAAAAGGCAAGGTATTATTGGTGGAGGATAATCTCATCAATCAAGAAATCGCTGTTGCTATGCTGCAGAATCTTGGTTTACAGGTTGAGATTGCCAATAATGGCGCTGAAGCAATGGATATGCTTATGCGCTCGAGTTTTGTAGTGGTATTAATGGATTGCCAAATGCCAATTATGGATGGCTTTCAAACAACATTAGCTATTCGCAAAAAAGAATTTGTTGATGGCACTCGTACACCTATCATTGCGTTAACTGCGAACGCGGTAGCAGATGATAAAGAGCTTTGTATCAGTGTAGGAATGGATGACTACCTAGAAAAACCTTTTACTCTGCAGCAACTTTCTAAAATATTAGGATACTGGCTCCCGACTAATAATGAGGGTGCCAAACAGTAACGGAGGTGCCAATTCTGTTTATTTAAATAATTGACGAACTTTCTAATATTGCAGCGGCCTAATTTTTAACAATGCTAACGTCGATATCATATTGATGAGGAGAATGTTATGGCTGGTGGCTGGGCTCGTGATGGAGCTGTTCAAGATCAAATAGATGCCAGTGTAGAAGATGCTGTAAATCTGGCGCGTAGCAATTTACCTGTTGGTGAGAGCTTAACGCATTGTGAGGAATGCGGAGTTACGATTCCAAAGGCGCGTCGCAAAGCGGTTCCTGGTGTTCGCTTATGCGTCAGTTGCCAAACAGAGCATGATAATGAGCAAAGCCTCTCTAGTGGTTACAATCGACGCGGTAGTAAAGACAGCCAATTGAGATAATTAACTATCTTTAATCTTCATTTATTTCACTGGAAATTAGTGTAATAAAAAATGCAAAAGATCACGTATTAAACGTTCTTTGTCTGTGGCAAATAAACCATGAGGCGCACCTTGGTATTCAAGATAAATACATTGAGGAATACCGGGAGCGGTAAGACGAGCAGAGGAATCGATTGGAACAGTTAAATCATCAGTGCCATGAATAATTAACGTCGGAACTTTAAACGCTGCTAAATCCTGACGAAAATCAGTAGTGGAAAATGCGGTTAAACAATCTAGCGTAGCTTTCACACTTGCCTGCATTGCAATACTTCGCGCCCATTCCAACAACTCTTGACTTACCGGTTGCGATGAATCAGTAACACCAAAAAACTTTTTGAAAAATCCCTGAAAAAAATGTGCGCGATCAGTGCGAATTGCCAACGCTGATTCATCAAATTTTTCTTGCAGTGTACCAGCAGGATTGTCACTGGTTTTTAATCGGAAGGGCAGGATTGATGATATCAACACGGCTTTGTTAACACCCTTACCACTATGTCGCGACATATAGCGCGCTACTTCACCACCACCCATTGAAAACCCAATAATAGTCGCCTGATTAGGAGTCGCTTGATCTTTAGCGGCATACTTAAGTACTGCGGCCAAATCGTCAGCCATAGTGTCATAGTCATAACCACTCCAAGGTTGACTAGAGCGACCAAAGCCGCGCCTGTCATAAGCAACAACACGATGACCTGCATCAGCAAGTGCCATGGCCACATCATCCCAACTATCCGCCGATAATGGCCAACCGTGGATCAACACCACAAGGTTACCTTTGCCCCAGTCTTTTAAATAAAGTTGAGTGTTGTCAGCTGTATTAATAAATGGCATGTCGCAGCTCCTATTCCAGGAATTTTTAAGATGTGAATATCAGCATGACAGCATCTATTGTATTCATCAGTGTTATGGCGCACAGAGCGAAGCTGGCATTTCATCGCACATCTAGCTTTAGCGCTTAAATAATTACGTTAGGCTGTTGGAGAAAAACTAGGGTTAGCAAAAAAATCAGCAGAGGTTAATGGTGGGAATAATAACTTTCTGTAATGTGGGGCGTGAATATCTTCTTTAGGCTCACTGGATGTTCGATACTAAAATGTAAGCCGTATATTTCCGAAAATATTGGAATATATATTTCCAGCTTTATTTGTGCTCGCGTCTACGTTATTGTTGCATTAATATTTTTAAACAACAGAAAGCTAAAGTTTTTGTAGATATACGGGTTTGGCTGTTGAATAAACTGTTAAATATCAAGGAGAGTTTATGTATAACAATATAAATGAAGCAATGCTTGGGCTGTCTGTGTGGAAAAAGAATAGAAGAATATCGGTAAAGCCTCTTACCAAAAATATTGCTTATAAGCCTACTTTTGAGGCTGATTACTATCGTGAAGCTGCACTATATCGCTTTATCGAATTGGCGGAATCTAGCTTTCAGCTTTATAAGGCGAACCTTCTCGTCGGTGCTATTGTTTCGGCAAGGGCAGCGCAAGAAACTTTAGCTGTCATTTGGTTTATAAACTCAAAACTTGAACACCTAGCAAAAACGAAAGATCTAGTTCATTTTACTGAAATCATGCAGCGATTAATTCTTGGGTGGTCTAATGACAGTGAGTTCCCTGATAAAATTAATGTATTTAAGTGCATAGATTCGGTCGATAAATCTCTTGAAGGGCAATTTCGTAAGCATTACGAAGAACTCTGTGAGTATGCACACCCCAACTACTCGGGGACATTTGGCGCTTACGCTTCCCCTAATCATGAAACATTAGAAGTTGTCTTTGGTGGCTACCCGAGATCAAAAGAAAGATTAAAAACTTATGTTGAATCTACATTAATAATTTGTATATTGTTGTTAAATTCTGTTCAAGAAAAGTATGAGCAAGTTATTAACTCTGCTTTGGATATTTGTCTCGAACTACATGAACAAGGTAAGCTTAAAGAACAAATGCAATGAAATTTAACAAGCGATTGTGGTGTCAATAGTTAATTTTACTCATGGCACCACTCCTTTTTATCCCTCACCATTGCGCTCAAAATCGTAATAAATTCCTTTCATCACTTCATCTCAATGCATATACATGCTCATGTTGGGGTGCAGCATTCGCAAGCTTATGCCTTACCCGCAAACTACTTGATGAATATTTAATAGATGTCTCGCAAAAACTCCAGGAAAAGGCATTGAAGAATATAGAGGTGGTTAATGGGTGATATACCTAAAAAGCTAACTGCCTCATTTGACGGCCTAACTCTGGATGCCATTTAGCATAAGGCCTGCAGGGAAATGCGCGATATTCTAGTGCTTTCTGTATATAACCTCGTTTATACCATGCGGATTTACTTATTCAGTATAGTATTTGTACGTTTTGTCGATTACAATTGGCGCCGAATTTTCCTTAAAGATCCACATTATCAACACCACAGAACCGCAGGCGGAATATCATGGCTAGAGAAGAACGCACGATTTCAGATCGAGTTATATCCATCAGTAACGACCTCTATAGTCAAGGTATTAAGCCTTCTGTCCAACTCGTTTTGGCGCAAATGCCGGACGTTCAAAGCACAAGCATTATCCATAAGTCTTATGCCGAATGGCGACGTGGTGTGGATGCTAACCAACAGTCACTGCATGATCAGTTGGGTTTTTCCCCGGAATTCACAGACTCCTTAATGAAAGAGCTTGCCCGTTTCAGCGTGGCAGCGGAAAACCGTTATAAGGATTTGGCGCTGGATGCTGATGAACAAAGAAATATCGTGATCGAAGAGCTTGAGCGCGCCGATGAGCGCCTTTCTAAGCAAGCCGCACTTCTTGAGCAAATGGAAAAAGAACTCAATACTGTTAAATCTGGAGTGGCCGATTCTGCTAAAGCTTACGAAACTACGTTGATTGAATTGCGCAATCAAATGAATGACCAAATTAAAGCATTGTTAACACCTAATGCTGAAAAGCTTGTCGATGATGGTCAACAGCAAAAATTGGCTGAACAACAAAAACTAGCCGAGCAACAGAAGCTTGCGGAAGAGCAAAAGTTAATTGAACAGCAGAAGCAAGCTGCACAACAAAAATTGGTTGAAGAGCAAAAGTTGGCTGAGCAACAAAAACTAGCAGCACAACAAAAGTTAGCAGAAGAGCAGAAGCTTGCCGAACAGCAAAAACTAGCTGAACAACAAAAGCTGGTTGAAGAGCAGAAGTTACTTGAACAACAGAAACAAGCCGCACAACAAAAGTTGGCCGAAGAGCAAAAATTAGTTGAGCAACAGAAGCTAGCAGAACAACAAAAACTAGCGGAAGAGCAAAAGCAAGCTGCGCAACAGAAGTTGGTTGAGGAGCAGAAATTAGCAGAACAACAAAAATTGGCTGCACAGCAAAAGTTGGCGGAAGAGCAAAAACTAATTGAACAACAAAAGCTCGCTGCACAACAAAAATTAGTTGAAGAGCAGAAATTAGTAGAGCAACAAAAACTAGCAGCGCAGCAAAAGTTAGCAGAAGAACAAAAAATCATTCAACAGCAGAAACTTGCTGAACAACAGAAATTAGCCGAACAACAACGATTGGCCGCACAACAAAAGTTGGCTGAAGAACAAAAGCTAGCGCAACAAAATGAAATAGAAGCTGCTGCACTACAATCTGACGCTAGCGAAGCATATGCTGAACCTGAAGAAGCATTAGTTGAGTTCTCCAAAAAGCATGACGCAACACCACGTGCAACTATGGATCAAATTAGTGTGATTAAACGTAGACGTCGTGTGCACGGATTTCGTTAATATTTGATTAATAATATTAAATAATTTTTAAATCTACGTTTAAAAAAGCCCAATACATTCACATGTGTTGGGCTTTTTTCATTCTTGATGGCTACTCTGTATGGGGTATGGGGTATGGGGTATGGGCAGGCCCCAAAATAAATGCAACTTAATGGTTGCATTTAAGAGATAGTGGTAGCATACTCTTACATGCAACCAATTGGTTGCCAAAAAGAACATCTTAGCCTCGCCTCCAGCTTATTGGGAGCGATGATAAATGCAGCATGAAGCTAGTAATCAGGAGTAAATAGAACATGAGTACCACATCAGAAACAAACAGCATCGAGCGTAACATCCTCATCAATGCGCCGCGCGAGCGCGTGTGGCGAGCGCTCTCGAACCCAGAAGAGTTTGGCACTTGGTTTGGTGCGAACCTTAAGGGGCAAACATTTGCGCCTGGGCAGCGCGCACGCGGGCAGATGACAGGTGGTTGCGACCATGATGCTGACGTCTGGTTCGACGTAGTTGTTGAGCGCGTAGAGCCGCAGGATCTCTTTTCATATCGTTGGCATCCCTATGCTGTGGAGCCAATTGTGGATTACACCGTTGAGCAACCAACGCTGGTTACCTTCACGTTAAAAGACACTCCTGAAGGCACGCTGCTAACAGTGTTGGAATCTGGGTTTGATAACATACCGCCGCATCGTCGCCTGGAAGCTTTCCGCATGCACACTGGTGGCTGGGAAGCTCAATTGAAAAATGTTGCGCGTCATGCCAGCGCATAGTGGGGCGGGTTTGCCCGATATAGTTCATTCGAGCGAAACGCTGGCAAGTGTATTCGCCGCGTTGGGCGATCCCACACGTTTGAAACTGGTGGCGGCACTTTGCGTGGGCGGTGCATTCTCAATCGCGCAATTGACGGCGACTACAGACATCAGCCGACAGGGAGTCACCAAACATCTACAAGTGTTGGCTGATGCGGGTGTGGTGCGTCACGTGAAGTTGGGGCGGGAGCGGCTCTGGCAGCTTGACCCTGCGCAGATTGAAGAGGCGAAGCGAACGCTGGAAGTGATTGGCGCGCAATGGGATGTTGCTTTGGCCAAACTCAAAATGTTTGTGGAATCAAATTAGTGTTGTTGTTCCATCCATTACGTTGGTGGGATTTATATATAAATCGACATAAAAAAGCCCAGCATGAGCGAACGTGCTGGGCTTTTTTATTTTTATAAAATTAATGCCGAATAATTATTAAGTAGCAATACATTATTCAGTCAATAAATGTTGAGAGAAAAATGGAAGCATAACGTCAAGAATTCTCTTACGTATTTGGTCTTGATGTTTACCGTTATGGGTGGAATAACTGTGTTCTATTCCAGCTGTCGTTAACTCAGAATCAAAATAATCACATCCTCTTTTAATCCATTGGTATTCATCATTGATTCCGCAATCAACGCCGATGCCGTCAAGTGAGGATAGGTTGCTGCTGAATTGCAATACTTCACTATGAATTGCCCCAAAACCTGCATCCCATTTTGCCCATATAGCGTCGTCGCGCACGAGTGTGTTGTTCACCAACGTATAGGGATATTCAAAGTAGGGTGGGGTGGGCAATGGCGCAAATGCCATACCATAGGCTATATCAAAATATTCATTGGTTTGTTCAAGTGCGATCAATGCATCTGCAGGGGCAAGATTTTTTATGGGCGCGATTGCAGTGATAAATGCTTTGATGTGCGCATCGTTATCAAACATTTGTGTATCTCCAACACCTTTATTGCCTTCAGCAAGCCCGGGTGAAATTGCAAACACAGAACCAAACACATCGGGGTGACGCATCGCAAGATCAAGTGCTCCAAATCCTCCCATCGAATGGCCTGCAATACCGCGCGAATTGCTATTGGCAATGGTGCGATAGTTTGCATCGATGTATTCAACAACATCTTTTAGTAAAAAATCTGACCACTTTCCTGTAACAGATGAATCAACAAAAAAGCTTCCATAAAAGCGGTTCACGCCAGACACTATGACTAAAATAGTCGGATGAAGTGTATTAAAAGCAGTATTTAAATCATTAGGAATACTGACATCGAGCATGGTGGTATCTCCGTAACCTGGTAAGTAGTACACAACAGGCAATGGTGCATTTGACGTAAAATACGCTTTCGGAAGATAAACCATTACATCGCGCATAACGGGTTGGGCAATAAGGTTATCGGTAAGCGATGGAGCAGAAATATTCACCGTCTTAAATGTTGCAACGGCGCTGCTTTTTGATGATGAACTTTTGGCTGATGATTTTTTCGAGGAGCTCACTGTTGATGACTTTTGTGAAGAACTTATCAGTGATGACTTGTTGCTTGATGAACTGATAGCAGATGGGCTGGATGACGTGGGATTATTGTCGCCACCGCCGCCGCAGCTCATCAAAAATAGCGCCGAGACAAAAATTGTCGGCAGTGTAAAAGATTTAAAATGCGTTGTTATGTTTATGATGTTCATGTCACATAATCCTAAATGTTAAGTTGATTGTTTAATCCAGTAAAATAGTTTGCAGGGATTAAATGACCCCTTGGGGCATTAGTGCTAAAAATGTAAAAACTGACCATCAAATCGTCATCAAGTAAAAATCAATTTAATATTGCTTTTAAAATCAATGAGCTATGGGATTGTATGGAAGGGCTAATTAATAAAAAATTTAGTATTGGCGATGTTGTTGTAAACCCACAGACCAATGAAATTATTGTTGGCGGTAAAGAAAAACGTTTGGAGCCAAAATTAATTGCGCTGTTGGTTCATTTAGCTCAGCACGCGCAGCAAGTTGTTACTCGTCAGCAAATTACAGAAACTATTTGGCCAAACGTGATAGTAGGAGAGGAGTCAATCACGCAGGCTATTTTTGTTCTGCGAAATGCCTTGGGTGATGATGCGAAAAAACCGAAATATATCGAAACTATTCCAAAGAAAGGCTACCGTTTTTTAGCCGATGTCAGCATCGTTCTGCCAAAAGATAAACCATTTGTCACGTCAAGCTCGCGTCTATTTCCTTGGCGCCTTGCTAGAATTGTTGTGGGTTTAGCTCTGCTCGGCATAGTTGCACTTTTCTGGCAAATGCGGACAACAAGTTCGTATTATGAAATGGCCAAAATATTGCCAGTTACAAAAATGTCAGGCGCTGAGTGCTGCATGGCAATTAATAACAGCCATAAAATGGCGTTTATCAATGTGATTGATAACGTGACAGACATTTATGTGAAGGATTTAACCTCGGGAACTCAAGAACGCATCACGCAAGATAGTTGGCAAAAGGGCCCGCCCTCGTGGCTGGATGACAATACGTTGATCTACCCGCGTTGTTCAAGCAGTGAATGCCAAATAGTGAAACAGCATGTTCAGCAATCACCCCAAACAATTTATTCAACTGTAAATTACATCGGTGAAGTGGAGTTAACACCACATAATCCCAATATATTTATATTTAACGAGCAAAATCGCGATGGTTCCGAGTTCACCTCGTTTGATCTGCGTTCAGGAAAATATGAAAAACTGCGTGAGCGCTATACCGATTTGCCACGCTCTATTTATCATCCTGTATTTTCAGATGATGGGAAACAATTATATTTTGTAAATTTTGATCCAAAATCAACCTTAATGGCTCTCGATTTAGCGACTCAGAAAATTCAGTTAATTAATGATCAATTTGACGATATTAAAAGTTTCTCCTTTGATCATCATCAGCAATTTATTGTTGCTGGTGTAAAAAACTCTACCACGGGGATCTGGCTGTTAGATAAAGCAGGGGCACAACCGAGATTGTTGGTGCGCTCGGTTGGTAATGAGCAATTTCTATTTCCTTTAGTTGGCCCTAATGAGCAGACGATTTATTATCAAAATGCCCAAGGTAATCAAGATATTGGCATGTTGTCCAATGAACAAAACATAGCATCCGGCGAGAAAAAAATAACTGATGATATTGTTGAATTAAATTCAACAGGAATAGAGTCTGAAGCCATATTATCCAGTGATGAGCAATTCATTTACTTTGTGTCAGATCGCAGCGGTTTTTCAGAAGTGTGGCGTTATGATGTGACTAAAAAGAAAACCATACCTATTACGCATTTAAAAACAACGCAAATAAAAAGGATTTTACTTTCTCATGATGGGCAGCGTTTTAGTGCGCTCTATCTGAACGATACTCAAGCCATGTTGGGTGTTTTTTCCGCGCACACAGGTGAGTTATTGGCGAGTATAAAATCAGAATCATATCCGTTAAATTGGAGTCATGATGATAATTACCTTTATGTGCAAGATCATAGCAAAGATATTCCTGTGCTAATGCGTTATGACAGCCAAACATTACACGGAATAGAAATACAAAAAAATGCCGGGTTGTTAGCTCAAGATAGTGAAGATAATAAATCAATCATCTTTGTCGATTTTGAAAAAAATGCATTGGTCTCGCGCGATAACACTACAGGAATAGATCAGGCATTAATCAATATGGATGTAAACGTGAAGGAGCTTTTGCCAAGCCAATTGCGTCTAAATTCAGCGGGCACCTCACTACTTGTTATTAAGCAACAGCAAGATATACATCAATTGTGGCAATACCCTTTTAATGTCCAGAATATAGCGCCGACCAAATTGATGGATTTACCAAAGCAAGCACAAGTTACTTTTATTAATGGCAAGGGCAACAAAGTGCTATTTGAAAAACAAATGCCATCAACAGGTGACATTATGAAAATTGAATTGAAATAAAATCGAATTGTATTTCTCAGTACGAATTACTATCTACGAATTAAATAATTTTTTGTAAATCTAAGCTTCATAAAAAAATTCCCAACACACTCACGTATGTTGGGAATTTTTTATTTTTACATCAAACTAAATTTACGCTTTCAGCGGTTTGTATTTCATGCGCTTAGGTTGTGAGTCATTGCCTTTGCGTTTTACAAAATCTTCGTGATATTCGGTGTAGTTGCCTTCAAAGAATTGAATGTCCGAATCACCTTCATACGCAAGTATGTGTGTTGCGATACGATCGAGGAACCAGCGATCATGCGAGATCACCAGCACGCAGCCAGGGAACGCGAGGATTGCATCTTCTAATGCGCGCAAGGTTTCGATATCCAAATCGTTTGATGGTTCATCGAGTAGCAATACGTTTGCGCCTTGCTTCAATGTATTCGCCAAATGCAAACGGCCGCGCTCACCACCGGATAATTCGCCAACGCGTTTTTGTTGATCAGAACCTTTGAAGTTGAAGCGGCCAACGTAAGAGCGTGAACTCACTTCGTAATTGCCAATTTTCAGTACTTCCTGGCTGCCAGAAATTGCATCCCACACAGTTTTTTTATCGTCGAGATTTTCGCGGCTTTGTTCTACATAAGCAACTTTTACGGTTTCACCGAGAGTGATGGTACCGCTATCCGGTTTTTCTGTTCCTGCGATCATACGAAACAGCGTTGATTTACCTGCACCGTTACCGCCAACAATTCCTACTACTGCACCTTTGGGGACAGTGAGTGAGAAGTTGTCTATCAGCAGGCGGTCGCCGTAAGCTTTGCTGATATTTTCCAACACGATAACTTTATCGCCCAAGCGCTCGCCCGGCGGAATATAAATTTCGTTAGTTTCGTTACGCGCTTGGAATTCTTGTGATTGCAATTCATCGAAGCGAGCGAGACGCGCTTTACTTTTTGCTTGACGGCCTTTTGGATTTTGACGAACCCATTCCAATTCGGTTTTCAATGCTTTGTGGTGCGCGGCTTCACTGCGAGCTTCTTGTTCAAGACGCGCTTCTTTTTGCTCTAGCCAATTGGTGTAGTTACCCTCATAAGGAATGCCGTGACCACGGTCGAGCTCCAAAATCCAACCAGCAGCATTGTCGAGGAAGTAGCGATCGTGCGTAATCGCAACCACTGTGCCAGTAAAGTTGTGGAGGAATTGTTCCAGCCAGTAAACTGATTCTGCATCCAAATGGTTGGTGGGTTCGTCGAGCAATAACATGTCCGGGCGCGATAACAATAAACGGCACAGCGCAACACGACGGCGCTCACCACCAGACAGTTTTGTAACATCAGCATCCCACGGCGGTAAACGCAAAGCATCCGCAGCAACTTCTAATGTGTGCTGTAAATTGTGCGCATCCCACGCTTGAATAATGTCTTCACACTTTGCTTGTTTTTTCGCGAGTGCATCAAAGTCGGCATCGGGCTCAGCGTAGTCGGCATAAACTTGATCCAATGCGGCTAATGCATCAACTGCTTCGCGAACACCATCTTGCACATTGCCGAGCACATCTTTCGCTGGATCGAGTTGTGGCTCTTGTGGCAAGTAACCGATTTTCAAATCGGGCATGGGGCGAGCTTCGCCATTAAAATCGGTATCAACACCGGCCATGATTTTCAGCAAGGTGGATTTACCTGAACCGTTTAAACCGAGCACACCAATTTTGGCGCCGGGGAAAAACGAGAGGGAAATATCTTTTAGGATTTCACGCTTAGGCGGCACAATTTTGCCGAGCCTGTGCATACTAAAAACAAATTGAGCCATGAGCCAAAACCTTAGTGGGGGAAACAGGGTGGCTACTATAAAGAAATCCTGAGCGTTAATGAAGGTGTTGGTGGAAATGGGGCATGCGATACTTCAAAAATAAAGAGTATTACGGGCAATCGGCTCGCGTATGGTGTTGATCTGACTATACTCACCATGACCTTGCAATATATCGAAAGTAAATAAATATCTTAATGGCAGATAAATTTATGTATAACAATCGAATAAAAACCATGTTGGTATATTTTGTCGCCATTATGATCACCTTAATTGTGGTGTTGTCATTCACAGTTATTGTGATGTTGAACAAAATAACCGCCAGCTCAGATTATGAGCACACTACGACAGATGAAATTGTTACTAGTTTGGCGACAGTTAAATTTGACACCGTTCAAGTGCAGCAATTTTTGACAGACTCCGCTGCAACGGGTGAGGATGATGGTATTGCTGACGCCAGCCGCGCGCGCGACAACGCTATAGTTCTTGCGAGAAAATTAAAGGAGCTTGACCCATCATTAAGTCAGGATATTGTATTACTCGAGGCGAATATTAATACCTTATTTGAGACAGGAAAAGCGATGGTTGCAGCTTATCGCCAAAATCAGGCTGCAGGAAATGAGATCATGAAGGGCGCTAGGGGATTTGATTGGCAATCCGAAAGCACAGTGCAAGTGTTGGAGCGTTTAGAAGGCCAAATCGATAATATTCAAAAGACTGCTACAGCTGCTGTAGGTAATTCTATTAACACTACATCGCGTATTACTTATTTGCTAAGTTCTCTGCTAATAGCCATTGTATTGGCAGCGGGTTTTATGTTGTATCGAATTATTTTTTCTCAATTGGGCGCGGAGCCAGCGGTAAGTCGGCAGCTTACGCAGATCTTAATGGAAGGCGATTTTACATCAAAAATCGAATTGGGCAGCAATGATAAAAGTAGTTTGTTATATTTTCTGTCTGGTATGCGTTTACGATGGATTGCAGTATTAACGAGCCTGCGCAAACAGGCATTATTGATGGTTGAGCAAGCCAATAAATTAAATGAAAATGCAAAAAAATTAACGACTAACTGCGCATTACAAAGCCAATCTACAGCAGATATTTTAACGCATGTGCAAGGTCTTTCGGAAAATGTTGATGGCATTAGTGCTGATGCTGATGCGGCGAATCGTCAAGTAATGCTAACGGGTCAAGTTGCGAAAGAAGCTGCAGCAGTGCTGGATAATGTTGTAAGTGAAATTCAATCTGTGTCGGCAGCTGTTGCTGAATCTTCAGGGCAGGTGACTATTTTGGATGCGCGCACAAATGACATTGTGGGCATTGTTGCTGTTATTAAAGGTATTGCGGATCAAACTAATTTGCTTGCATTAAATGCTGCTATTGAAGCCGCGCGGGCTGGTGAGTTGGGCCGTGGTTTTGCTGTTGTAGCCGATGAAGTTCGTACACTGGCGCAACGTGTTGCTGAGTCTACACATACCATTACTGCAATGGTGTCAGATGTTCATGTGGCGACGCGACAAATAGTAGAGAGTATTGAAAAAAGTGTAACTCGTGCGCAAGCGAGTGTGGATATGTCGCAAGTAGCACGCCAATCTATGGGGCGAATCAGTGATGAATCTATTTTTGCATCACAGCAAGTATCGCGTATTAATTCAGCATTGATTGAGCAGCGTAGCAATACGCATGAAATTGCTAATAATATGAATAAAATTGCGTTAGTGACTGAGCAAAATTTTACTGCGTCTGAGCAGGTTGCGAAAGCGGCGGAACAGCTGGATCAATTTGCGCAAACTATTTCGAAAGAAAGTAGTTATTTTAGGCTCGAATAAAACATTTTACAGATTAGTGGTTTAAACGTTCTATTTTAAAAACAAAAAAGGCGATCCCAGTTTATAGGATCGCCTTTTTTATGGTCGTTGTTTTAAATGATCGTATTGCTAAATGCGATTTTGCCTTTTGTTGTTGTCATCCGACTTGTCGCGTTGCGGCTGACTGTCTTGTCTTTCTTGTCGTTGTTCAATTCGCTGATTTGGTAACTGACGTAAATTTCTACCATTGTTATGCATTTCGCGATCTCTAGGTGCTCTACCTCTTGCGTCGTTTTGTTCCGTGTTTCTTATCTCATTCGACGGTTGTGGCTGGCTACGTTCAGGTTGCGCACGTTCTGGCCGAACACGTTCAGGCACGCTCCGTTCAGGAGCATTCAGCGTTGGGCGCGTTGCTCCCAAATTATTTGTTTCGGTAGTGCGTGGTGACGATGCGCGAGGGCCAATGCGAGTATGAGCCTCTACGTTATTGCGATTCTCGTTTTGCTCCGGCACTCGTGTTATGCGCGCATCATTATTGTCTGCTCTATTCGCATCGCGATTCACGTCGTGAGCCCCATCACGAGAAGCGTCACCAGAAACATTGCGATCACTATGTTGCAGTGCTGAGTCGCCGTTCCGGTGATTCATACGCTCACGCAATTGTTCAGAGCGATCCACAGTAACCGGACGCGACCTATCATCGCGATCGATTCTGTTTGTATCTCTGTTTGCATCGTTGCGAGGTTGCATATGCATGGGCGATTGTTGTTCACGGCGCTGGTCGCGATACACATGGGCATCTCTATAACTTTCGCGATGGCTGCCGTAACGATCGCGTAAATCGTTGTTGTAGTAAGCAACTCCGCGTCTATGAATCGGTTCATGCTGCCATGCTCTTGCATCGCGATAGGTCACAATACTGCGGCTGGTGTAAAAAACAGGACGTGGGCCAGCTCCCCTATAGCGGTCAACAACTACAACATGACGCTCGCGCCAGAGGCATGAACTGTAGAAAAAGGTTGGGCCGATATAAATACTAGGGCCCCAATAAAAGCCAGACACTTGAATATAGCTAGTAGGTTGATGCCAATACACGGGCGGATAGTCCGGCCACCACCAGTTGCCGTAGACCACACGGGTGTCGTAAACCGGTACGTACACCACGCGCTCTTCTGCCGGCTCAATGATAATTTCGTCGTCATCGCGCTGTACTTTTAAGTGCTGTACTTTATTTAGGCTGCCTGATGTGTAAGCTTTCTTGCGAAGGCTTTGAATGCTGTCCATCACGCGCGCTTCATCGCCTAAAAACGCGTCGCCTAATTTTTGAGTCCAATCAACGTCATCGCTCATGCGCTGCAAAATATCGGGGAAGGCAACCAGCGCTTTTACGCTGGGATCCCAATCTTTGTCTTCTACTTTGGCGACAGCATCTGCACCTTTAATGTTGGTATGCGTGCTCGCCCAGCGATCAGCTTGAACCACTTCAATCGGATAGGTCGCGGCAATTAACACCTGTGACAGCACCGTATCAGGGTAAAGCGCAATTGGCGCCAGAATTTGATCTAATTCGGCTTGGCTGAACTCTGCTCGGTCAGCGTCGCCATGATTATCTATATCCACTTCAGCATAGCTAGGCGAATGGATAATCAAAATGGGGATTATTGCGACAACTCGCAATAATTTATGGGATGCATGCATTAGGCGATGAGATGTCTGTATCAGGCGGCTAAACAGTTTCATGATTTTATCTCGTGTTTGATCCTGTAAATGACTGCTCAGAGAATTCTATAAATGGAATACCTTGAGTATCCCACCCTTTATAGCTTATTTGGCCTTAACCGCCCCTGAATGAACCCTATTTTGTTGTATTAGATTATTAAAACAATCTAGCTGTCAGGCAAACCATTAAGTTGCTTGACTAAAACGCAGGGGGCTTGATAATGACGACCTTACATAATAAGTGCGAGAGTTTGTAATGATTGATGTGAGCTTTCAGCTAAAAGGCAGTGCGCTGACCGTTGTGGTCTTGGCGTTGATTGAATATAACCCGGAAACATTTGCCGCAGAGCTCAAAGACAAAATCGATCAAGCACCCCAGTTTTTTGTAAATTCGCCGGTATTGATTAGTCTGGAAAAGCTAGAAAATCCTGAAAAATGCGCTGCGCTTATTGAAAGTGCAGCCCAATTGGTGCAAATTTGTCGTTCCCTAGATTTGCAGCCAATAGGCTTTACTGCAGTGCCTGAATCCATATTGGCCAGTGTGCAGGCAACAGGCTTGGCGGTACTGCCAAAACCGTCTGAACGTGCTTTAAAAGTGCCAAAAGAAGCCCCAAAAGCGAAAGAGTCTAATGGGGAAACAATAATAGAAACCGTGATTGAAACCGTCATCGAAGAGCGATTGGTTCAACGCTTAAGCAAAGTGATTACACGACCTGTTCGCTCTGGCCAACAAATTTATGCCGAAGGTGCGGATTTAATTGTGTTGGCGCAAGTCAGTGAAGGTGCAGAAGTATTGGCGGATGGTCATATTCATATTTATGGTTCATTGCGCGGTCGTGCTCTTGCCGGTGTAAGAGGCGATGAAAGTGCTCGTATTTTTTGTCAGCAATTAGAAGCCGAATTAGTGTCGATAGCAGGTAATTTTGTGCTGCAGGATGCCCTGCCAAAAAGTTTGCATAAAAAGCCCACACAGATTTCATTGAGTGGCGAAAAGGTCAATATTGAAGCTCTCGTAAGCGCTTAAAAAAGTAAGCGCATAAAAGATGATTACTGATTACCGTTTTTAAAATTCATTTAAGTTTAGCAATATTTAATATTAAAGGAGCCTCTCTTGGCTAAGATTATCGTTGTTACATCAGGTAAAGGCGGCGTGGGCAAAACTACATCCAGCGCTGCAATTAGTACAGGTTTGGCAATGCGTGGCCACAGAACAGTGGTTATCGACTTTGACGTAGGCTTGCGTAACCTCGACTTAATTATGGGCTGTGAACGCCGCGTGGTTTATGATTTTGTAAACGTTATTAAAGGCGAAGCAACGTTACATCAAGCGTTGATTAAAGATAAACGCACTGAAGGTTTGTTTGTATTGCCTGCATCACAAACTCGCGATAAAGATGCGTTGATCAAAGAAGAAGTTGAAGTAATTTTGAATGCGTTAGCAAAAGACTTCGACTACATTGTATGCGATTCACCTGCCGGTATTGAGCAGGGTGCGTTGATGGCATTGTATTTTGCGGATATCGCTATCATCGTAACCAACCCTGAAGTTTCTTCTGTACGTGACTCGGATCGTATTTTGGGTATTCTGCAAAGTAAATCGCGTCGTGCAGAACAAAACTTGGAACCTATCGTCGAGCATTTACTCTTAACTCGTTACAACCCTGTGCGTGTTGCGAATGGCGAAATGCTGAGTGTAAGTGACGTAGAAGATATTTTAGCAATTCCATTGTTGGGTGTAATTCCAGAATCAGAAGCTGTATTAAAAGCGTCTAACCAAGGAACACCTGTTATTTTGGATGAAGAAACTCAAGCTGGCCAAGCGTACGGCGATGCTGTTGATAGATTGCTTGGTAAAGATGTGCCGCACCGTTTTCTTGAACAAGAAAAGAAGGGTTTCTTTAAACGTCTGCTGGGAGTTAAATAGTGAGCTTTTTCGACTACTTTACTAAAAAAAGCGCGCCTTCGTCGGCATCGCTCGCCAAAGAACGCTTGCAAATTATTGTTGCGCACGAGCGCAACAAACGCACTCAGCCGGAGTTTCTGGCTAAAATGCAGCAAGAAATTATTGATGTTATTCGTAAGTACATCAAAATTGATTCCGACCAAGTTGTAGTAAGTTTGGATGAATCTGATAACTGCTCAGTGTTAGAGTTGAATATCACTCTTCCTGAATAGCGTTAAATAACTACGTTATTCAGACAATAAAAAAAGGAAGGCGTCTTAATGAGCCTTCCTTTTTTTATTGCCTGATATTTTCCAGCCGTTATTTATTTCTATTGTTCGGTGTAAACTTTTTGCCATTGGATGCGGCGGGTTTGCCGCTAGAGTTGCTTGGCGTTGATGTTTTGCTCACTGTAGTTTTGCCCTCGACTTTTATACCAGGATTATTTTTTATCGTGGTTTTCTCTTGGATCGTGGCCTTATGTTTAGCGGCAGCCTTATTTGCTGCGGCTTGCGCATTAAATTTTTTCGCACTTTCAAATTTGTCGCCAAAGGCTTTTGCTTTTGGTGCAATGTTTTGCTTTGCCGCGGGTTTATGCGACCCTGTTTTGCTGCTCATATTGCTGCGTGTATTAGGCGTTGGGTTGCGAGCACTAATCACAGGGTTAACTGCGGGTATTAATGCTGATGCAGTCGAGCCAATTAAATGGCCTTTGCGCATTTTTACTAATGCATCGCGGATCACGTCCCAACCAGCAGGATCATGGTAGCGCAATAATGCTTTGTGCAATCGACGTTGATCCAAGCCGCGCGGAATTGTAATTTTGTCGCTTTTGTAACTCAGTTTTTTGAGTGGATTGCGTTCAGAAAAGTACATCGCCGTAGCAAGTGACATGGGCGATGGATAAAAAGTTTGTACCTGATCCACTTCAAAATTATTTTTCTTTAACCACAGTGCCATGTTGAGCATGTCTTCATCTTTAGTGCCGGGATGTGCGGCGATGAAGTAAGGGATCAAATATTGTTTTTTGCCCGCTTCTTTTGAAAACTGGTCAAACATTTTTTTGAAATCGTAATAGCTGCTCATCTTTGGTTTCATCATCATCGAGAGCGGGCTTTCTTCAGTGTGCTCTGGTGCGATTTTTAAATAACCGCCCACGTGATGTGTGACTAATTCTTTTACGTATTCTGGATCGCGCACCGCCAAGTCGTAACGCAAACCTGATGCGATAGAAATGCGGTTAATTCCTTTCAATTTGCGAGCTGCACGATAAAGTGCCGTAGTATGTTTGTGATCGGTAATTAAATTTTTACAAATTGTTGGATACACACATGACAACCGACGGCACTTGCTCAACGTTGGCATATCTTTACAAGTTAAGTGATACATGTTGGCGGTTGGGCCACCCAAATCTGAAATGTGGCCAGTAAAACCCGGAACTTTATCGCGAATATTTTCAATTTCGCGCAACACAGATTCTTGTGAACGGCTTTGAATAATGCGGCCTTCATGTTCAGTGATTGAGCAAAAGGTACAGCCACCAAAACATCCGCGCATAATATTCACGGACGTTTTAATCATGTCATACGCAGGAATTTTTGCATCGCCATAGCTAGGATGCGGCACGCGCTGATAAGGCAAATCAAATACACCGTCCAACTCATTCGTTTCTAGCGGAATCGGTGGTGGGTTTACCCAGATTTCACGATTGCCGTGTTTTTGCACCAGCGGGCGTGCGTTGTAAGGATTTGCCTCTTGATGCAATACGCGTGATGCATGCGCATACAAAATTGGATCGTTACGAACTTTTTCAAAACCGGGCAAGCGCACATACACTTTATCGTCATCGACTAGGTCACTGCGGTTTTGTAGTGGCATTGGAATGATACGAATAGGTTGTGGTTCGTTCGGGTCGACAGCTTTTGCTGATGCTGCCCCTTGTGCCGGACAGCCAACCGTATTTACTTCATTGGTTTGCTCTGGATTTAATATGGCAATTTGCGCGGCCATATTATCGGCATCCAATTGACGCAAACCAACTTGTGAATTGTTTACATCCGTTTGCGCAACATCGACGATAGATTTTGTGTCGTGTTGGTATTCATAAGGATTGGGGATTTTATCGATATTGCCCGGCCAATCAATACGACTAGAGTCAATTTCAGTCCAGCCTGCGGGCACTGCTTTTTTGATAATCACTGTGCCGCGAATATCGGTGATGTCTTTAATTGAGCGACCCGCCGCGAGCAGATGGGCGATATCGGCAATCGCGCGCTCGGCATTACCGTATAACAAAATATCCGCCGTCGCGTCGATCAATACGGAGCGGCGCACTTCATTGCTCCAATAATCATACTGGGCAATACGACGCAAGCTAGCTTCAATACCGCCGAGGACAATCGGCACATCTTTATAGGCTTCTTTACAGCGCTGGCTGTAAACGGTTACGCAACGGTCAGGGCGTGATCCACCGAGGCCACCGGGTGTATAGGCATCATCCGAACGCATACGTAAGTCAGCGGTGTAGCGGTTGATCATGGAATCCATGTTGCCCGCACTTACGCCAAAAAACAGGTTGGGCTTGCCTAGGGCTTTGAAGGGCTCGGCACTTTTCCAATCTGGCTGTGCAATTATCCCTACGCGAAAGCCTTGGGACTCCAAAAAGCGACCAATTACTGCCATACCAAAACTGGGATGATCAACGTAGGCATCGCCACAGACAATGATGATGTCACAGCTATCCCAACCGAGTTTGTCCATCTCTGCGCGGCTCATCGGTAAAAATGGCGCAGGCCCGTAGCACTCGGCCCAATAACGTGGATGGTCAAACAGATTGATAGCGTTGGTGTTCATAGTTTTAAGTACTGAGTGGGCAATGATGCCTAAGCGGAAATTCAGGCCGCCATTCTCCCAGAATCGGCGTCAGGTAAATAGGGGTAAAGCGTAGTGATTGGTGATTTTTTGCACAATAATCCACTGTAGACAAAAAAACGCCCACTGCAGGTAGCTGCAATGGGCGTTTTTATTGTGCAATGGTTATAAGTAGTTAAAAACTTATTTAGCGCTGCGACGACGCAAATTAACAATAGCGAGGAATCCTAAGCTAGAAAGTAACAACAGCAACTCAGAAGGTTCTGGTACTTCAGTAGTGAAGCTTTGTTGTATAAATCCCGCTAAATCAGCATCGCTGAAACCAAACATGTAAAAATTATTGGTGTTGTCAAAACCTAAAGGATGTTTGGTGTCGATGATGGTAGATAAAAAGTCGTTATCATTTGTGACCCACAAGGTATGCATATTCACGCCGTTGTACATCAGGTCATCACCAAAAGCCATACCTTCAATTTTTGCAGGAATATTTTGTGCTGCGATACCTGCGGCAACTAGCAGATTTTTTACATCAAGCGATAATGATTTGCTTACTGCTTTCGCAGACAAGTCGCCCGACATTCCGGTAACTTCTTGCGCGCCAGTTAAATCGATTTTGAAAATTTGTTTTACAGCGGCATTGCTGTTATCACCAAGACCTTTACCATCGCGCTCATCAATTAAAAATTCATGATCGTTAAGTGCAACAATTTCACTCACGCCTGAACCGGTTGTTAAGTTGTAAGCGAATTCGTGAGTGGTGCCAGTTGCAATATCAATGGTGACAATGCGAACAGTTTTACTGGTGTCTTGTTCCAGTGGCGCTTGCATAATGCCGACAAGGGTTTTTCCATCGGGAGTAATCGCTAAACCTTCCATGCCTTTGTTGGCAACACGACCAGTAGTGTTGTTAGCAATTTCAGCATCTCCACTTGCACTTAGATTTGATACGGCAAGATCAGCTGGCAATGCAAACGATTTAATACGTTCACCCGTTGTGCGGTCGAATTGATAAACGTAGGGGCCGTATTCGTCAGAAATAAATACGCTTTTTCCGTCATTTGAAGTGCGAATACTTTCTGGATCAAGACGAGCGTTATCTGAGTTAGTAGAGGTGCCTGCCGCAAAATTATCAGAGCGACCTGTGAAATAAAATTTATCAGTTGTATTTTCTGCTGGTGCTGCACCTGCAGCATAATTTAGCGCTGTAGTGCTATATAGCAGTGTTGTGCTGCTTAATGTTGGAGTGATTGAAAATGGTAAGCCGCTGGCATTTTGTGTAACTTGCATATTCACGGTTTGAAAACGAGAAATGTAACTGGTGGTGTTGTCGATAGCTGCACCACCTGCGTAAGCTTGCGCATTAGGACCGCGGTCTGGTGTAGCAAGAAAAGTATTATTGCCAGTATAAGCAAGGCCCGATCCCAATCCACCAAATACGTTTGCGGCAACTCCGCTTTCCAGATTACCTGTTAAGCCAGATAAATCTGATGAGCCAGTTAAGCTGCCAATGCCAAGTAATATAGGTGCTGCTTGGGTATTTAATGAAGTCAGTGTGACAAGGCTGGCAAGAACGATGCTGAGGGTTGTGCGTTTCATGGTAAAGCTCCGAGTATGTGATTTGTGCGCCACACTATCCGGTCTTTGTTACAGAGATATTTCGATTATATAAAGATTTGAATACACGCGATGTTGATTAATCTGAAAAATAAACGCCCGCAAATGCGGGCGTAAAAATTATTGCATGGTCTGCAAAGAAGATATTCAGAGCATTAAGCATTTGCCAATAAGCGATCGTATTTGCGGCTGAGCATATCGTAAAATTGTTCACGCACTTGAGTGACTGCTAACTTTAATACGCCAATTTGCTCATGGCTAATATCTTTGCGGCAGACATAAACTTGTTTGCGGAACACAGCAATTTTAGCGCCGTATAAACGTAAGCTGCGTTCCAGGTTTTTCTCTCCCAGCATTAACAGTTTTGATTCTGCTTCGGCTAGTTTTCTAAATTCATATACCAGCTCAGAGTTTACAGTGTCTAACTCTTGACGACGTGCATCCGGCCAGCGCTCGCCAAATTGAATAGATTCAACGACCAATGACGAATATTTGGCGAATATGTGAGTTACCACGCCTACTTGCGATGAGACGTCTTCCAAAATTTGCATGCGACGGTTGTCTCGCGGGGAGTTGTTCGGCATGTTGTGAGACGTTCGCCACAGCACTAACCATGCAACTAGCCCAGAAATTGCCGCACCTAGGCCAATTTTGATAGAAGTGTCGGTTAATTGAATAAAGGTTTGCGAATCCATGTGATGAGCCTCTCTGTCAGAAAAACGTCGTTCGGGGTTGAGTAACAGAGGTTTTGCAAGAAGTAGGCCAGTAGTCGTGAATAGATAAATGAGCAGAAAATTAATAGCGCGGGTGATTTTTTAATGGCTTCACCAGCCCTTCTAAACCATTCAATTTGATTTCATAAAGCAAGTGTAATTGTTCGCCCAATTTACCTTTGGGGAATCCGTTACCGTACATCCACACGACATAAGGTTCGGGCAAGTCAATCAAGAGGCGGCCTTGGTATTTGCCATAGGGCATTGTGGTGTTTGCCAGTTCCAGCAGCATAGTTGGATCGGGTAGTGCGTTTTCCATAGTTTATCCCCCGGCCAATTTAACGGTGTGGCCGCGTTTTTCTAAATCTGCTTTGAGTTTATCGCGATGGTCGCCTTGAATTTCAATCACTCCATCTTTTACAGATCCACCTGTGCCGCACAATTGTTTTAGTTGTTTGGCGATATTTTTTAATTCGGTGTCGTCTAGTAGTAATCCGCTAATTGTTGTCACGCCTTTGCCATTGCGGCCTGCGGTTTCGCGGCGAATGCGTACAATGCCATCACCTTGCAGCGGGGCGTTGACTGGCGCTGACTCTTTGATTCGGCCGGTTTCGGTTGAATACACAAGACGGCTGCCTTTTGATGAAGAGCTTGATGAGGAATTAGATGAAAAGTCGGTGCGTTTGCTCATAGAGAACTCATGCTGGTGTTTTAAAAATAACGATAGTAATGGAATAAAGTGATGCCATTGTAAACGAATAAATCTCGGTCGTATTACATCTCTCGCGTTTTTGGTGTGCTGTATCAATCTGGCGCTGTTAGAATGCCGCTCTCGAAATATTCCGTTCCGGTAAATAGATCGCTCGTGTAAATAGATCGCTAGGGTAATGAGGAGTCACAACTTGGTAAAAGGTTCTTGGGATCCTCAATGGGCACCAGTAGTAAATGCATTTGCTGAAAATTTTGTTAGCTCTGGTGAGCAAGGTGCAAGCCTTGCGTTGCATCATCGTGGAAAGTTAGTGGTGAATGTGTGGGCTGGTGAATACAGTAATCGTTTGGCACAGATTGAAAACGAACCTTGGTCTGAACAAACTTGCGTTAATATTTTTTCGGCAAGTAAAGGATTGGTTGCGCTTTGTGCATTGCGTTTAGTCGCCGAAGGCCGTTTGGATTTGAATAAAACCGTTGCAGAATATTGGCCGGAATTTGCGCAAGCGGGTAAAGAAAAAATTCGTGTTCGTGATGTGCTGTGTCATCGCAGTGGTTTGTCGGCATTCAATCAACATATTGCTGATGCTGCCATTTTTAATTGGGAATTAATGACGCAATCTGTGGTCACGGAATCACCTTGGTGGGAGCCAAATAGCACACAAGGCTATTCGCCTTTTGTGTATGGCTGGTTGTTGGGTGAGTTGATTATTCGCGTTACCAATAGCGCTAATTTTGATGATTATTTTCAGCGAGAAATCATTCAGCCATTGGGCATTAATTGTTATTTTGGTGTGCCGGAAGAGCTGCTGACATCGATTGCAGATACAGGCCCACTTAAGAAGATTGTTAACGCGGTAGATCTTGCAAAAATGCCTGATTCGGACCGTGATTCGGACATAGTAGCGCTCGGAAAATTAATGAAAGCAAATCCGCGCGGAGTAACCAATCGCGCTTTTTGTAATCCCATTAGTTTGATGACGGCAACCAATACTCGCGAATGGCGACAAGCGCAAATTCCTGCTGCCAATGCGCATACCAATGCAATGAGCTTGGCAACACTTTATGGTGCGTTGGCGATGGGCGGCGGCGATTTAATGTCTGCAGAACATTTGCCACTTTGTTGGCAAGAACAATCGTTTGAGCAAGATCAAGTGTTGGGAATGCCGTTGCGTTTTAGTTATGGATTTATGTTGTCGCAGCAAGATTATGCTGACTGTCGTTTTGGTCGCGGCGCGCGTGCATTTGGGCATCCAGGTGCAGGCGGTTGTTTAGGGTTTGCTGATCCTGATTATCAATTAGGTTTTGGTTATGTTACCAATCGAATGGGGCAAGGCCTTCGTATTGACGAACGTGCTACTGCATTGATTGATGTTGTTTATAACCTGCTAGAGAATGAATGTCATGAATAACATAAATGAAGAAATAATCGATTTGCAAATTCGTTTGGCGTATCAGGAAGATACTATTGCACAGTTGAATCAAGTAGTGACTAGGCAAGATGCCGATATTATTCAGCTAAAACAGCAAATGGGTTTGCTCGCTAAGCGATTGGACGAAGCATCTAATATTGCGCAAGAGCAAGGGCAGTTGAGTGGTGATTTTGAGCGTCCTCCGCATTACTAAATGGCACGCATGTCTTGATCATGTTTCTGCGGCTTTTTATCAACATCAAACTACAAATTTATAGCGGGTGAAGGATGCTCACGTTATGTGGCGTAATAAAAAATCCATCTAAACTGCATCTACACTCATAGCAAATAACCAATTTGTTTTTCTGATAAAGGATGCAGTTTTTTGCGCCAAACGCTATATGAAACCGTCGAGGATAAGGTAGCTAAAGGCATTTTGGGTTGAATGTTTTTTGTTCTAAACAAAAATAAATTAATTTGCATAAAATTAGCCGACTTGTTGGTGAATTTCCCTTATACTGCCGCTCTTTATCCGCCCTAGTTACTAATTCAGATTAAATAAGGCCGCACTTTCATGTTTATTAAATCCTTGCGTGGAGCATTTTCTAACGATCTGTCCATTGACCTTGGTACTGCGAATACCCTGATCTATGTTCGTGGTCGCGGTATCGTTCTCAATGAACCTTCTGTTGTTGCTATTCGTCATCACGATGGCCGTAAAACTGTGGAAGCTGTCGGGATTGAAGCTAAGCGTATGTTGGGCCGTACACCGGGCAACATTACTGCTATTCGTCCTCTTAAAGATGGCGTGATCGCCGATTTCCAAGTGACTGAAAAAATGCTTCAGCACTTTATCCGCAAAGTGCACGAAAATAGCTGGTTTAACCCAAGCCCTCGCGTGCTGATTAGCGTTCCTTGTCTTTCTACTGAGGTGGAAAAGCGTGCGATTCGTGAATCTGCGCTTGGTGCTGGCGCGCGTGAAGTACGTTTGATTGAAGAACCAATGGCGGCGGCTATCGGTGCAGGCTTAAAAGTTGCCGAAGCAAACGGTTCAATGGTTGTTGACATTGGTGGCGGTACTACAGAAATTGCTGTGATTTCTTTAAACGGCGTTGTTTACTCGGATTCCGTGCGTATCGGTGGCGATCGCTTTGATGAATCGATTGTTAACTATGTTCGTCGCAACTATGGCAGCGTTATCGGTGATGCGACTGCGGAACGTATTAAGCAAGAAATTGGCTGTGCTTTTGCTGGCAGCGAAATCCGTGAAATTGATGTGCGCGGCCGCAACCTCGCTGAAGGTGTGCCACGCAGTTTCACCTTGAGCAGCGATGAAATCCTTGAAGCCTTGCAGGAACCTTTGGCTGGTATTGTTCAAGCGGTGAAAAGTGCTTTGGAGCAATCTCCTCCAGAATTGGCATCCGATATTGCTGAAAACGGTGTTGTACTTACCGGTGGCGGTGCGTTGCTGCGCGATATTGATCGTCTGTTGTCAAACGAAACAGGGTTGCCATTTATCGTGGCAGAAGATCCGTTAACGTGCGTTGCTCGTGGCGGTGGTATGGCGATGGAAATGAATGACAAGCGTATTGATTTGCTTTCGTCGTAATTCATTTTGACGTAATGGTTGTCTTTGAGTTGGTTTGTGGGCCTGATTTTATAGGTATAGGGCAATAGATATGCTATTGCCTAGGCCTGGGAGATATTGCTATTAAACCGCTATTTACATCGGGTTCATCCATCACTTTTAGAGTATTCATACTCACCATTGCTATGATCGCGCTGATTGTAGTGGGGCTGTACACCCCTTGGCTTAATCCCATACGCCAAAAACTTAACTTCCTTACAGTCCCTTTTTACCAGCTTACTGATATCCCTCGTCGTATTGGCGAATGGGGAGATGTTGCCTTTGCGTCACCAACTGATTTAAAAGCTGAAAATGAGCGTCTTAAAACAGAGCTATTAATCCATCAGCGCAAGTTGCAACAGATGGCTGCCTTAGCTGCAGAAAACGTACGCCTACGACAACTCCTTAACGCTACCGACATGCTGCAAGACAAGGTTCTGATTGCAGAGCTGATTAGTGTATCGCCCAATCCGTTGAGCCATTTAGTGGTTATCAATCGCGGAAGCAATGAAGGTGTTTATGAAGGGCAGCCAGTGTTGGATGCCTTTGGTTTGATGGGGCAGGTGATTGAAGTTGATGAAGACACCAGTCGCGTTATGCTGATTTCTGATCCCACTCATGCTATTCCCATACAGGTAAATCGCAATGGTGTGCGGGCGATTGCTGAAGGTACTGGCGATCTTAACCAGCTTAATTTGCGTCATGTATCGATTAACGCCGACATTCGCGAAGGTGATTTGCTCGTGAGTTCTGGTTTGGGTGAGCGTTTTCCAATCGGTTATCCCGTAGCGGAAGTTGTGCAGGTGATTCGTAATTCGGGGCAAGCATTTGCACGTGTTATCGCTCGCCCTATGGCGCGCCTTGATCGCAGTCGTCATGTATTGTTGGTATTTGATACACATGGTTTGACGCCTGTAACGGCGGCTGAACACGCAATTTCTTCTAGCTCTTCTGCTATGTCATCACGCGCAGCGCCTGCTGCAACGGGCCGCTGATGATTCCCCATTTCTGGAATAAATACCTTGTTGTGATTGCCAGCTTTGTAATCGCATTAATATTGTCTGTTTATCCTTTGCCATTTATGTGGCGTTGGTGGCGACCAGAGTTTGTGTTGTTGGTCGCCATTTATTGGGTTTCTGTATTTCCGCTAACGATGAGTTTGCTGTTTTTATGTATCGTCGGTTTATTTCAAGACATATTAAGTGCAGCACCTTTAGGTCAGCATAGTTTTTCATTGCTTGTAATGGCTTATGTGTGCATGTTGTCTTATCGTCGAGTACAAAATTTTGCCTTGTGGAAAGAAACTGGTTGGGTATTTTTGGTGGTTTTGCTGGCACAAATTCCTACTGCATGGGTGCAAACCATATTTAATCGCCCCTTTACCTGGTTATTGTTCGTCGCGCCTGCGCTCACCAGTGCTTTGCTGTGGCCTTTGTTTCGGCAGGGTATGGAAAGAATCAGTAGCCACTACCGCATCAGTAATCATTAAGCCTAATAATAAATTTTAAGCGGCATCTACCGCTTTACGGGAGTATATCGGTGGATTCGCTTCACGCCTCAGCTCATGCTCCTTCAATCTATCTTGCGTCTCAATCACCGCGTCGTCGTGAATTGTTGCAGCAAATTGGTGTGGCTCACGCCGTGATTCGCGCCGATGTTATTGAAACCCCTCTCGAACATGAATCCGCGATAGATTATGTTCAGCGCCTTGCGCGTGAAAAAGCGCTTGCAGGATTAATCACTTTACGCAAACAAGCGCTCGCCATAAAACCTGTGTTAGGTGCGGACACTATTGTTGTCAGCGATGGCAATATTCTTGAAAAGCCCCGTGATGCGATTCATGCGGCGGCGATGTTGCGTCAATTATCGGGCAAAACACATCAAGTGATGACGGCTGTTGCATTGGCGATTGGATCGACGACTAAATCGACGGCTGAGTCAAAAGTAGAGACAAGATTATCCATTACCGATGTCACTTTTCGCTCTTTGGATGATGCAGAAATTGCAGCCTATTGGCATACCGGTGAGCCGCAAGATAAAGCCGGCGGTTATGCGATTCAAGGATTGGGTGCAGTGTTTGTTGAACAAATTCGCGGTAGTTTTTCGAATGTCGTTGGGCTGCCTATTGAAAAAGTTGTTGAGCTTTTTGGCGAATTTGATGTCTCTTGGTGGCAGGTATGATTTTTAATAAACCTGCTTTTCAGTTGAGCACTATTTCAAATCAGTCAAACACAGTTTCAATTCAGTTAAACAATTCAGTTAAACATAGTTTCCATGCATACATTTAAAGGAATTTGTATCTGCTATGAGTGAAGAAATTCTTATTAATGTCTCTCCGGTAGAGACGCGTGTAGCGCTCGTTGAAAACGGAGTCGTACAGGAACTTTATATCGAACGTAGCCATGGTAAAGGCTATGTCGGCAATATTTATAAAGGCAAAGTGGTGCGTGTATTGCCTGGCATGCAAGCAGCGTTTGTCGATATAGGTTTGGAGCGAACCGGGTTTATTCATGCAGCTGATATGGTGCCTGAAACACCTGAAGGTGAGGCGCGCGTAACTGATGTTCCCGATATCCGCACCTTGGTGCGTGAAGGTCAGGCTATTGTTGTTCAAGTTGCTAAAGATCCAATCAGTACTAAAGGTGCTCGCCTCACAACGCACATTACCTTGTCATCGCGTTATTTGGTGTACATGCCAAACAGTGCACACATTGGTGTTTCTGTGCGTATTGAGGATGAACAAGAGCGCGAACGTTTGCGCCAAATCATGGAAGGTGCGGCAGAGCGTGATGCGATTAAAGGTGGATTCATTGTGCGTACTGTTGCAGAAGGTGCAGCGGCAGATGCGGTGTTGGCAGATATTCCTTTTTTGCAGAAACTTTGGGCCGATTTAGCGGACAAACTCCCGACTATTTCAGTGCCGAATGTTATTCATAAAGATATGCCGTTAACATTGCGCGCCTTGCGCGATTTGGCGCGTGCTCCTATCGATAAAATTCGCGTGGATTCGCGCTTAACATTTCAGCAAATGCTCGATTTTGCCAGTAAGTATTCGCCACAGCTTGTAGATTTAATGGAATGTTATACCGGCGAGCGCCCGCTGTTGGATTTGTACGGAGTCGAAGAAGAAATTCGCCGCGCGCTGGAACCGCGAGTTGCCTTGAAATCAAATGGCTATTTGATTATTGAACAAACCGAAGCAATGACCACCGTTGATGTAAACACCGGCGCATTTGTCGGGCATCGCAATTTAGAAGAGACGATATTTAAAACCAATTTGGAAGCGGCAACGGCGATTGCCCGACAAATACGATTGCGCAATTTGGGCGGCATTATCATTCTTGATTTTATTGATATGCAAGAGGAAGAGCATCAGCGCCAAGTATTGCGAACACTTGAAAAAGCCTTGGAAAAAGATCACGCCAAAACGCGTATCACTGGTGTATCTGAATTGGGCTTGGTGGAAATGGCTCGTAAGCGTACACGTGAATCTTTGGGGCAAATGTTGTGTGAACCATGCCCAGCGTGTATGGGGCGCGGGCAAGTAAAGTCTGCTGAAACTGTGTGTTATGAAATTTTTCGCGAAATTTTACGTGAGTCGCGCGCTTACGATAACCAGCGTTTTTTAGTGTTGGCGGCACCTGTGGTTGTCGATAGATTGCTAGATGAAGAAGCAGCATATGTTGCCGATCTTGAAGCGTTTATTGGCCGCACGATTGAGTTTCAAGTTGAAACGTTATACACCCAAGAAAAATATGACATTGTGTTGGTATAAAAAAGTTATTCGTTTTTATGCGTTAACAAAATGCCAGCTCGTAAATTGATTGTAGGAATTTATAAACCGGAATGACTGCCGTACTCCGCAAACTAGTAAAATGGTTTTACATCTGCTTCGCTGTTGCTGCTATTAGTTTGGCGGTTATAGTGCAGGCTGGGCGTAGCTTTTCGTATTTAGTTGGTGAATATCCGCAACAAATCAGTCATTATTTTTCTAAAAAATTTAATGCAAACGTCAGTGTAGGTTCACTCAGTGCAGAGTGGAATGGATTAAAACCTATGCTGGATGTGCGCCAGCTGCGTATTACCAGTCAATCAAATCAACCCATTCTTGCGTGGGAAAATGCATCATTGCGATTGGATTTGCTTGATACCATTTTGCATGCGCGTTTGGTGTGGAGTTCATTAACCATTCGTCAAGCGCGTATTGATTTTGCGCAAACGTCGGACGGCTTTTGGCATATTACGGGGTTGCCTTATCACGAAGATAAAAACCCGGCAAAGTTTGATGACTTGATTGATATGTTATTGCTATCACGTCATATCGAAATCGACAAAAGTCATTTTAGTTTTCAATTCGCTTCTGGCGATAAAACGTTATTGGAATCTCCATCGGTACGCATTGAAAATGCCGATGGTTTTCATCGCTTATCGATGCAAGTTGATGTTGATAAGCGCCCTAAATCATTGATGTTAGTCATTGAAGCAAAGGGTGATCCTCGCCACAAACAGCATTTCAGCAGCGATGTATTTCTACAACTTAATCAATTCCCTACTGGCGAACCTATCGCTGCCGCTACTGCTTTGTTATTACATGGCATCAAAGCAGAAGTGCATAGCGAAGGTACTCTCAATGCCAGTTTGTGGTTTAAAAGTCGCCCGGAAAAAGAAGGCTTTGATGTGGTTGGGCACGCTGGGATAGAGCGTTTAAGTTTGCCAATCATAGGTCGCAAGTTGGTGCTGGATAGTTTTACCACGGAGTTAGTTGGCAGTGGTTTATATGGCGGTAATTGGCAGTTAGCCTTACAAAATATTAATACCAGTGTGAATGATCATTTGATTGAGAATGTAAATCTTGCCGCTTCTGCTGCTAGCTTTGATTCGCCTATTGTGCTGCATATGCAAAGCATTAATTTGACACATTTGAATCAAGCTTTGGATAGTGCGGGCCTGTTAGGCGAAGCTCACTTGCGCGACGTAATGCGTCAACTAAATCCACAAGGTGAATTGCGCAATATTGAGGTATCGATTCCTACGCAAAAAATAAGTGATTGGAAATTAAGGGCTAACGTAAATCAAGCGGCAAGTAGTGCATGGCAAGGCGTTCCTTCGCTCACTCAGTTGGATGGTTTTGTAGAAGCTGGGCAATATGGTGGCCATGTCGATATCGACAGTCATCAAGGATTCAGTATGCATTTCTCGCCAACCTATAATGAGGCGATGAAGTTCGAACATGCTAAAGGGCAAGTTGCATGGACACTACAGCCCGATAATAATCAAGTTTATGTGAACAGCGGCGCATTAGAATTTACCAGCGGCGATGAAAAAGCAAAAGGCTACATGTGGCTGGCGTTACCGTGGAAGCATGGCACTGGTGATGTTGATCTTTATTTACAAATAGGTGCGACTCAGCTTGGTGCCAGCCAGTACAGTAAATTTGTTCCCTCTGTTGTTCCGCAACCGTTGCTGACATGGTTGAGCAACAGCATTGGTGATCACAATAGTGGTTATGCAACGCAAGGTGGTTTTGTTTATCGCGGGACTATTAGCTCGCATGATCACGCTGCACATACTCATCAACTTTATCTCGATATTCATCACGCTCAATTACATTATCATCCCGAATGGCCAGCGTTAGAAGATCTTAGTGGGCGTTTATTGGTGGATGATGACAACGTAACGGCAAGTGTTGATAGCGCAAAATTATTTGCAAGCGATGTCGGCGCAACGCAAATTAATGTTCATCCAAATCCTGATGGACATGGTTCTTTATTGGAAGTGAATGGCTCGGTAACAGGAACTGCTGCGGACGGTTTGCGTGTATTGCGCGAGAGTATGTTGCGGCAATACATTGGTGCCAACATGGATAGTTGGACACTCGAAGGCAATATGAAAACCCAAGTGAATATTGCTGTGCCGCTTGAGCATAATGCGTCTGGTGCTGCGCAACAAATTGATATTGATTTGGATTCTCCGTTCTTTGAGATGGGTAATCTTAAACTGAGTATGCGTGATATTACTGGACACATTAGTTTCAATCAGGCTAGTGGATTATCGAGTCAGGATTTAAAAGGTTTATTGTTTGATGAGCCTGTAGAAACCTTACTGAGCACTAAAAAAGAAGCCGATTCCAGCCAAACATTAATTGATGTAAAAGGTGAAGTGGATAGTAAAACGCTTGCGCGTTGGAGTCAGCGTCCGGAAGTATTATTTTTGAATGGAAAAATTCCTTACGTTACACATGTGGAATTAAATCATCGCGCTCATGTTGCAGCTGTTGGTACGGAAGTTAATGCTGAATCAACACAATTATCGACAACAAAAGCATCGACAACTAAAACACCAGTAACAAAAACATCGATAACAAAAATACAAGAAACAAACGAGCCTGCATCAACAGAACCATTTGCCATTATTACTGTAACGAGCCAATTGGCAGGTGTGTCAGTTAATTTGCCTGAACCTTACGGTAAGGTTCACGATATTGAGCGCCCACTTATTTACAAAATGGCACTTAGCGATAATAGCTCTTTGGTTGATGTGACTTATGGCGATAATTTACAAGCCTTGTTAGAGCTGGAACCGCACAACAATAATAAATTGCACAATGCCAATATTGCATTGGGTGAACCGGCAGCGCTCAGTAAAGAACCACAGTTTTTACTGAGTGGAAAATTGCCGGCGTTGGATATTGAGCCATGGAAAAAAGTTCAGCAGCATTACATTGCATACATGGAGCAATTGAATCCAGATGCGGATAAAACTCAACTGCCACGCACTCCAGAGTCTAATGCGCTAGTTGCGGGATTGCCTTTTCGTGCTGCAATACTATTAGGGCATTATCAGGTCGGGCCATTAAACTTAGAAAATATAGATGTTCGTGCAAAGCGTTTGTCGGATGCATGGTCTGTAGATTTTTCAAATCCTCTTGTGTTGGGTGATGTCTATCTGCCTAATGATAGTGTCAGGCCTTTACAAATTAATTTGCAGCAATTACGACTTTCGCGCGATATTCTTGAAGGAAAAAAAGCGGATATAACTGCGGATACAAAAGATTCCGAAAAAAATAATACTGATACAATTGATAAAATTTCTGGCAATGAAATTCATGGCCCCAGTATAGATCCGCGCACATTGCCTTTAGCTAATGTCACTCTACGACAATTGTATTTGGATGATAAAAGTTATGGCAGTTGGTCGCTACAAATTCGACCCAATCAGCACGGCGTTTTGTTCGATAATATTTACGGAACTGTGCGTGATATTACTATTAGCGGTGCAGACGATCCTTTAGCGGGTGCTAAATTAAGTTGGACGCTAGACGAGCAGGGCGCACAAACACATTTTATTGGTTCACTTTCCGCAACAAACTTATCCACCGTACTTCAATCCTGGCAAAAGCCAGATATGATTGAAAGTAGTGCTGCTCAATTTAGGGCAGATCTGAATTGGGCTGGCGATCCACAAGATTTCGGCCTTAAAAAATTGTCAGGCAATATGGATATCTGGATTGAAAAAGGCCGCTTCAAACGTAGCCCAAGCGTTAGTAGCGATGGATTTTTGCGACTGTTATCTATCCTTAATTTCGATTCTCTTGCACGCCGCTTGCGTTTGGATTTTTCGGATTTATATAAAAGTGGATTGGCTTACGATCAAATCAGCGGCAAAGTAAATTTTGAACCAGGCACTATGACGTTTGCGGAACCTTTAGTGGTGCAAACCCCATCAAGCCGTTTACAAATGGCGGGTAAGCTCGATTTGAATCGCGAGCGAATTAATACCCGTTTAGTGGCGACGTTACCAGTTGCAGGCAACCTTACGTTTGTAGCTGCGTTAGCGACTGGTTTACCCGCTGCTGCAGGTATTTATTTGGTGAGTAAACTCTTTAAGAAACAGGTCGATCAAGCCACCAGCGTAAGTTATCGCATTACCGGTAGTTGGGATGATCCAAACATGAGCTTTGATCGTTTGTTTGAAAGTGAAGATAGTTTGCGTGACAGTGTAAAAACGAACGATCAACCAAAGCAAAACATTTTAATGCGCAAGCCGGAAGCTGCGGTAGATCCGACTAGCCTCTCTAAATAAAATCGATAGGTTGGGCAGTGTTGTCCAACCTATATTTCTACAATAACTGCGCCAATAAAACTTGTAACGGATGCGGTAATTTTACATCATCCATACGTTTGGTTTGGCTGCGGCATGAATAGCCTGTCGCGGTTAGCTTGCCGGAGTTCGCAGGATTTTTTACCACTTGCGACCAGGATAATTCATAAATCTTTTTAGATGTTTCCACATTGGCTGCTTCGTGGCCGAATGTGCCTGACATACCGCAACAGCCTGTTTCAATCACTTTTAATGACTGACCTAATTGTGTAAATACAGTTTGCCATTCTTTGGTTGAACTGACGGCATTGGTTTTTTCAGTACAGTGCGCTAATAGTGAGTACTCGCCTGCGCGGAATTTTGCAGCGTGTTGGCTTAACAAGTCTTTTTGTTTTACTAGCCATTCCTGCACTAACAAAACATTGGGTGCGTTATCGCCCAATAGCTTTTTGTATTCGCCGCGATAAGCCAATGTCATCGCAGGGTCTAATCCAATTAATGGAATGCCCGATGATGCTAAACCATTTAGCTGAGTGGCATTAGTGTCAGCGGCTTTTGCAAATGCTTTTAAAAATCCGTGGACTTGCAATGGTTTTCCGTTGGGTTTGAATGGTGCAACTAGCGGCGTAAAACCAAGTTTTTGTAGCAATCTTAATGAATCCAATACTACGGGCGTTTCAAAATAACTGGTGAACGCATCTTGCACAAAAATAACAGCATTTTGTTTTTGTGCTGGCGTTAATTTGTTAATGTTTTCCAATGTCGCAAAAGGGATTTGTAAATTATTTAATTCTCTTGTTAGGTTGATGCCAGTTAATAGCGGGCTATCAACCATACCTGCAACTTTTGCCATGATGTTTTGCATAAAGCGAGGTTTCATCATCGCGTTATACAGCCAAGGCGCGCGCGCCAGCGTCGGAATCATAAATTCCAAGCCGCCGATAAAATAATCTTTTAGCGGGCGCAAATAACGGCTGTAATACAACTCTAAAAATTTACTGCGAAATTCTGGTACATCTACTTTGATAGGGCATTGCCCTGCGCAGGATTTACAGGCAAGACAACCCATCATGGAGTTGTGAACTTCATGCGAAAAATCATAATCGCCATTACGTTTGCCGACGGTATTAATCAAGCGTGAAGGTAATGTGAATAAAAAGTTACTATTTTTTACTGCAGCACTTTCAGCGAGTGGGTTTACACCGCGCTCACTCATTTGCTTTAACCATTCGCGCATTAATGATGCACGCCCCTTTGGTGACTGAACTCGATCACGCGTTGCTTTCCATGAGGGGCACATCGCATCATTAGGATTCCAGTTGTAGCACAAACCATTGCCGTTGCAGTGCATGCCTTCGCTATAACCTTCCCATACTTGTACGGGAATTTTACGGTCTTGTTGGCCGCGAGTCGTAACGCCATCAATTTTTAAAAGCTCAATGTTTGCAGCAGGCGTTGCAATTTTTCCGGGATTTAATTGGTTGTGCGGATCAAAGCCAGCTTTGATTCGCTGCAATTGCAAATACAAATCGCCAAAAAAGGTAGGTGCATATTCTGAACGCACACCTTTACCGTGTTCGCCCCAGAGTAAGCCATTATATTTGTGCGTAAGTGCTGCAACTTTATCGCTAATCACTCGCACTAGTTTTTCTTGCACAGGATCTTTCATATCAATCGCAGGGCGAACATGTAATACGCCCGCATCAACATGGCCGAACATACCATAAGCTAACTTGTTGTCGTCCAATAGTTGACGAAATTCTGCAATAAAATCAGCGAGGTTTTCTGGCGGAACTGCAGTATCTTCCACAAAAGGAATTGGGCGCGCTTCGCCTTCTGCGTTACCTAAAAGACCAACCGCTTTTTTGCGCATGCCCCAAATCTTATTAACGGATTCATTGCCCCAAGCAACGGAATAACTAATGCGAACATTGTTTTCGTTTGCGGCTTCAGCATCTAATTGATCAGTAAATTTTTTAACGGCAGCATTTAATTCGGCTTCGTCGTGGGCGGTATATTCTACTAAGTTGATACCTTGAATTTTTTCGCCGCTAGCAGGTGCTGGAAAAAACTCCGCAACGCTATGCCACACAATATCTTTCATTGCGAGATTCAAGACTTTTGAATCCACAGTTTCAATCGATGTTGGATCTGCTTTCATTAATTGAGTGGCATCGCGCAGTGCTGCATTAAAATCGCGATAATTCACATTAATCAGTGCGGAATATTTTGGTATTGGTAGCAAATTTATTTTTGCTTCAACAATAAAGCCTAAAGTACCTTCGCTGCCGCATAAAATATTATTGAGATTAAACTGACCTTTTTCATCGCGGATATGCGCAAGGTCATAGCCAGTTAAACAGCGGTTTAGCTTAGGAAATTTTGCTGCAATAGCATCGGCGTGTTCGCGCTGTATTTCATTTACAAGACGATGAACTTCACCTACGCGATCATTGCGCGCGCTGTGCGTCGCTAATTCATGATCATTAATCGCCGCTGATTTCCATTCGTTACCATCGAGTAAAACTGTAGTCAATTCCAACACGTGGTCGCGCGTTTTTCCGTAACGGCAAGAGCCTTGGCCGGATGCATCCGTATTAATCATGCCGCCAATGGTTGCGCGATTACTGGTGGAAAGTTCCGGCGCAAAAAACAAACCGTAAGGTTTAATTGCTGCATTGAGTTGATCTTTCACCACACCGCATTGCACGCGAACCCAGCGCTCTTCGGCATTAATCTCAATAATTGTATTCATGTACTTAGAAGTGTCGATCACCAAACCATCGGTAAGCGATTGGCCATTGGTGCCGGTACCGCCGCCGCGTGGGCTAAGCACTATGGATTTGTATTCCGGCGCTTGACTCAGCTTTGCCACTATCGCCACATCAGCTTTATCTTTTGGATAAATAATACCCTGAGGTAATACCTGATAAATGGAGTTATCCGTCGATAACACCGTGCGGTTGGCGTAATCAGCACTCAAATCACCTTTAAATCCCAGTGTTCGCAACTGGTTAATGAAGGACAAATATAGAGCCTGAACAGGAGAAGTTTGGTCAATGCGAGGAATCATGGCAGGTATCAACAGCTAGAAATGGATAGGCGTGTATTCTACTACTGGTCGCCCACATAGGCCATATTTATGGCTGTTTATTAAGGCTCCGGCAGGCTATTGTTTCTTGGTTTTGTGCGATCTATACGCTCAAATTGTGACGAGGGTTCACTGGTTTTAGGCGTTAGCGTGCTCGGTGAATCAAAAGGGTTGGAAATAAAATGAGAGGGGGATATAGTCGATGGCAGTTAATAAGCTGTCCGCAGTTGCGATCAACATAGAAACTCAATAATGCGGTTTTTATTTTTAAGATAGGGTATTTATGTGAACGATAAAATAAAAAATCTCAACAAAACATTGTTGTCAGACAATTGGTACACGCTCAACAAATATTCTTTTGATTACCAACAAAAAAATGGCGAATGGCAGCATCAAGAGCGAGAGGCCTATGATCGTGGTAATGGTGCAACGATTCTTCTTTATAATGCGGCTAAACGCACTGTAATTCTAACGCGACAATTTCGTTTGCCAACCTATGTTAATGGCAATACGGATGGAATGTTAGTTGAAGCGTGCGCAGGTTTGTTAGATGAAAATAACGCAGAAGATTGCATCAAAAAAGAAACCGAGGAAGAAACTGGCTACAAAATAGAAAAGGTTAAGAAAATATTCGAAGCTTATATGTCGCCTGGATCGGTAACAGAAATTATTTACTTTTTTGTTGCTGAATATTCGGAGTCGATGAAAGTCAGTGAAGGCGGCGGTTTGGCGCATGAGCAAGAGAATATTGATGTGCTAGAGCTCAGTTTTGGTGAAGCGTATAGCATGATTGCATCGGGCGACATTAAAGACGGCAAGACAATTATGTTGCTTCAATATGCAAAATTGAATGGCCTTGTTTAAGCTTGTGTGTGGTATTTTCCTGCTTTTTAAGCAAAAACTACGGTTTATTTGAGCCCGCTCTAATAGTTTTATTGTTGTTATTATTTTTTATAGCCGAGTGAATCCAAATTGTTGCATGTTGCATCTAACTCTAGGGTGTAATTTAGGCGACATTTTTGTTGTTTTTTAGAACGACTAACCTGAGAAATCAGTGCATTAAACTTGTACAATGGCGCTCTTTTACTGTCGCTGTGGTTGTTGTCAGGCTAATTTTTACGCTTTTTGTTTTATTACTTTCATATGGGAAAACATAATAATGGTTCACCGTACTCAATTGTTTAGCCGCTTTAAAATTCCTCTCATCTTATTATCCATGGCCGTTGTGAGTGTCTCTTGCTCCAAATTTGCAGCAGAACCTGCACCGGTTGTGGTTGAAAATAAAAAACCTTTCTTGTGGGATAACGCAAACGTTTATTTCTTGCTCACAGACCGTTTTGAAAACGGTAATCCTGCGAACGATTTATCGTATGGCCGCAAAGCTGATGCTGCCCCTTTAAGAGGATTTGCTGGTGGGGATTTGGCTGGTGTAACTGCAAAAATTAAATCTGGATATTTTGATAAGTTGGGCATCAATGTTATTTGGACTACGCCAGTCGTTGAACAAATTCATGCGGGCACAGACGAAGGAACTGGCAAATCTTACGGTTTCCACGGCTATTGGACGCGTGACTGGACTGATGTTGATGCCAACCTTGGTACCATGGATGATATGCGTGAATTTGTTGAAACTGCGCATGCGCACGGCATTCGTGTATTGATGGATGTTGTTATTAATCACACTGGCCCAGTGACGGATGTTGATCCAGTATGGCCAAGCTCCTGGGTGAGAACAACACCGGCGTGCACCTACAAAGATCCAAAAACAACCATTGAATGTACATTGGTAAAAAACTTGCCTGATGTGCGCACAGAGAGCAATGAAAATGTTGAGTTGCCACCTGAGCTAGTTAAAAAATGGAAAGCAGAAGGTCGTTACGATCAAGAAGTAAAAGAACTCAACGAATTTTTTGCAAAAACGGGATATCCGCGCGCGCCACGTTTTTACATCATGAAATGGCATGCTGACTGGATTAAAAAATTCGGTATCGATGGTTTCCGTACCGATACTGCTAAACACACAGAGCCTGGTGTATGGAAAGAGTTGAAAGTTGTTTCTTCTGCTGCATTTGAAGAATGGAAGCAAAAAAATCCTACGAAAAAACTTAGCGATGATCCATTTTTCATGACGGGTGAAGTGTATGGTTACGGTATAGGCCATGAAAAAAAATATGATATGGGTGCCGGTAATTATGTTAATTTCTTTGATTATGGATTTGACAGTCTAATTAATTTCTCATTTGTTTATGATGTTAAGAAAAGCTATGAAGAAATTTTTAGTGCTTACTCTTCGCGTTTAAATGGTTCGTTAAAAGGTTATTCGGTGCTTAATTATCTTGCATCGCATGATGATGGTAACTCCTATGATCGCGAGCGTTTACATCCAATCGATAATGCTAATAAATTATTGTTAAGCCCTGGCGCTGCGCAAATTTATTATGGCGATGAAACATCTCGTGATTTGTTGGTGGCAGAAGCTACTGGAGATGCCAAGCTACGTTCTTTTATGAACTGGGATGATCTTGCTAACAATGCCACTAAAAATGGTTATAAAGTTGCTGATATCCATGACTACTGGGCTAAATTAGCTTTATTTCGTAAAGCGCACGTTGCTGTTGGTGCGGGTGTGCATCAAATGCTGCAAGAAAAGCCTTACACGTTTAAACGTACTTACGATAAAGATGGCGTGAGCGATAAAGTCGTTATTGCACTTGATTTGCCAACGACAGAAAGTACACCGATTGATGTGCATGGCGTGTTTGCAGATGGCCAAACAGTGAGAGATTACTATTCTGGTAAAACGGCTGTTGTTGCAAAAGGTAAGGTTAAGTTTTCAAGCAAATATGCAACAGTGCTTATTGAGCAATTGTAATATTGTTATTTTCTAGTAATAAAAAAACGGCCTATTTAGGCCGTTTTTTTGCATTGAAATTTATTTATAATTGAGTTTAATCTGTATTGTTAGTAGTGAGTCGTAGCATATTGCAACACCAGTATTGACCATATGATGAATACACAAAGATTACCCAACATAAACGCTTTTAATCTGTGCAAGACGTTGTTGGTTGTAAGATGTATCCAGCTATGAGCGATACGAGACGCTACAAAAATCCAACTGAGAATAATGACGGCGGTGCTTTCTAAATGAAGTGCTATCGCTAAAACACCTGCAATGTAAAACAGTGTGGGCATTTCAAATAAATTGCTGTAATTGCGCGATGCCTGTGTGAGTTTATCGGGTACATCAATACCGCTATTGAGGCGAAACTGACTTAGTTTTACCTGCCCTTTTTTGACGGCGTCCACCCTTAAGCGAAACATATAAATTGCGATGACGAATGTAAGTAAAATCATCGCGAACATGGAATAAATCATAAATCTCTCCGTTGAAATATTAATTGTAATTGATGTTTATTGCGCCACAGCGATTGATTTGTGTGCAGTTGCGGTGCTTGCTGTGACATTAGTTGTCTTTCTGTATAATGCCTGCGTTTTGTAGCGTCGAACATCCTATGGCGTTATGTTTTCCATCTCAAACATGCTTAACATCAAAAGGTTAACTTCATGATTATCAAGCCAAAAGTCCGCGGTTTTATTTGTATTAATGCGCATCCACAAGGCTGTGCAGCTAATGTGCAAGAACAAATCGCCTTCACTAAAGCACAAGGCCCAGTAAAAGGCGGCCCTAAAAAAGTGCTGGTTCTTGGTTGCTCTACCGGTTATGGCTTGGCTTCACGGATTACTGCCGCTTTTGGTAGTGGCGCAGAAACCTTGGGTGTTTGCTTTGAGAAGCCACCGACGGATAGCAAATGTGCATCAGCAGGTTACTACAATACCTCAGCATTTCACGATGCTGCAAAAGACGCTGGTTTATACGCTCACACTATTAATGGGGATGCATTCTCTAGCGACTGTAAAGCGCAAGTACTTGAGTTGCTGAAAAATGGTATCGGCAAAGTGGATTTGGTGGTTTACAGTTTGGCGGCACCACGTCGTACAGATCCTAAAACCGGCGAAGTATTTTCTTCTGTGCTGAAACCAATCGGTAAAAGCTACACCGCGAAAAATTTAAATACCGATTCATTAAAAATTGCTGACGTTTCTGTTGAGCCTGCAAGCGAAGAAGAAATCGCGCACACGGTTAAAGTGATGGGTGGTGAAGATTGGGAGTTGTGGATTGATGCATTGAAAGATGCGAATTTGCTTGCTGACGGTTTCCAAACCGTTGCATACACTTATCTTGGCGATAAATTAACATGGCCAATTTATGGTCATGCGACTATCGGCAAAGCAAAAGAAGATTTGGATCGCGCCGCAAAAACCATGAGCGCTAAATTAGCTGGGTTGAAAGGGCAAGCGCGCGTTGCTGTATTAAAAGCATTGGTGACTCAAGCAAGTTCTGCAATCCCCGTTATGCCTTTGTATTTGTCAATTTTAATTAAAGTGATGAAAGAAAACGGCACCAACGAAGGTTGTATTGAGCAAATTCAACGTTTGTTTACCGAATGTATTTATAACGCAAATCCGCGTTTAGATGATGCAGGCCGTTATCGTGTTGATAACAAAGAGCTTGATCGTGCAGTGCAAGAAAAAGTGGAAGCGATTTGGCCGCAAGTAACAGAAGAAAATCTGTTTGATATTACCGATCACAAAGGATATCGCGATGATTTCTTGAAGTTGTTTGGTTTTGGTGTCCCATCTATTGATTATGATGCCGAAACCAGCCCGTTAGTTGAAACTAATTTTTAATTTCTGTTCGTAACAAAAATGCCCCGTTAACTGTTTGTTAATCGGGGCATTTTTATTGGTGTTAAAGCATTATGTTATTTAAACGTTATTTGTCGGGGTTTCTCACAACCTCTTTATTTGTTGTTTTTACTGCGATTGTGTTTGTCCCCATATTGCCGCTGGCGTTATTGAAGCGGTTAATTCCTTATGTCCCTTGGCAAATGTTTTGTAATCGACTATTAGATTGGATCGCAAGTGCATGGATGGATGCAAATGCAAAACATCAGTCGTTAATTTTGCCAACGCAAGTACACCTTGAAGGTGCAGAAGGTTTGCAATCTGATGAGTGGTACATGATGGTTGCCAATCATCAGTCGTGGGGGGATGTGCTGGTATTGTTGCGCGTGTTTAATCGCCGCATTCCTTATTTAAAATTCTTTTTAAAGAAATCTTTGATTTGGGTGCCCTTGTTGGGGGTGGCGTGGTGGGCGTTAGATTTTCCGTTTATGCGTCGCTATAGCCAAGAGCAGCTAAAACGTAATCCATCATTGAAAGGAAAAGACATCGAGGAAACGCGAAAAGCCTGCGAAAAATTTCGTTACCATCCAGTCACTATTATTAATTTTTTGGAAGGAACGCGATTTACATCTGAAAAACATGCAGCACAAAAATCTATTTATCAAAATTTGTTAATGCCAAAAGCGGGTGGTTTGGCTTTTACTCTTGCAGCAATGGATGGGCAGTTACATGGTTTATTGGATGTCACTATTTATTATCCAGAAGGTAGGCCTAGCTATTGGGATTACGCGACGGGTAAGGTTGGTAAAATTCATGCGCATGTACGTCAATTACCGATTCCGTCTGAGATGTTGGGCAATTATGGTGATGACATTATTTTTCGTGAGCGTTTTCAGCTATGGGTCAATCAGATTTGGAGCGAAAAAGAGTTGCGTTTGCAGGCGATGGAAAAAACTTATCAAGTTTAAGAAATTAAAGCTAAGAAATTAAGGTTAAGGAGATATTTCTCAGTGAGAAGTGTGCGAGTGTTTTTCGTAACAGCAAACGCACACTTTTATAAATATAAATTACAGTTTGCTGAAAAACCGTTCTATACGTGGTAAATAAAAATTATCGTAATTGAGTGACATAACAACATCACGTGAACGGCCAACAATTTCTTCGCGCGGCACAAAACCGATCACGCGTGAGTCGGCGCTATTATCTCGGTTATCTCCTAACATTAAGTAATGACCTGCAGGTACGGTAACGGTAGGAAAATTGGCGAATAAATGATTGTTGATATCACTGATATGTACTTTATGAGCAATACCCATTAAGTGCTCAAGTCTGTCGCTGCTATTATCGCCTTTGTTTTGATTAACCTCATCATAGGTAATTGCTTGGCCGTTAATAGTCAGTTGATTGTTATTCATGGCGATAGTATCACCAGGTAAACCAATGACACGTTTTACCAAGCGTTTATCGGATGCTTTTGAATCGAATACCACAATATCGCCGCGCTCTGGATCAGCTAATTTAATTAACGAGATGGTGGTAAATGGGACGCGTAAATCGTAAGCCATTTTGTTAACGGCGATACGGTCACCTTCAAGAATGGTGGGTTTCATCGAGCCGGTGGGGACGGTATTCCAATCGGCCAGTGCGCTTCTAAATATCAGCATGAGCGTTATAAATATGACAAAGGTTTTATTTTCTTTCCACAGTAATCCTATTTCTAGCTTCCTCATAATATCCTTCCGATAAAAAATAAAAACGTTGTTGGGTATGATGTTGGGTGTAATGTAAAGACTCAATCGTGCGCCTAAAGTTCATTGCCTTGCATGTGCGTGATACTCCAATAAAATAATAATCGTGCCCAGTATTGGCTATTGATTATCTGATCCCATATTAGAAAATAGGGAAGAGGAATGAAGAGGTATGGTAGCGATGAAAAGCCGTTGTGGGCTTGCTGTACAAATAAGCAGTTAAAAAGCCCAGAAATGTTTGTCAGTTAACGGTATGCTAGTGGTCATATCGCGTTGATACGGTGACTTTTGTTTGCGAGCTTGCAGATAAAGGTTTCTGACTGTTTTATTAGGGGGCTAACATGTTGTACTCACTTAAAGAGCTATTTGCCAAGTTGGGTTTACCTAACTCCCAAAGTGATATTGACGCTTTTATTGAGCGTTATCGTCCATTGCCACAAGCCGAACCCCTTGCCAGTGCCAGTTTCTGGACTGCTGAGCAGGCAGCTTTCTTGCGCGAAGCACGTCAGCCTTACTCGGACTGGGAAGAGGTTGTGGACGAATTAAATTGTCTGTTGCGTGATTAATACAGTCGATACAGTCTTGAATATGGCGCATATCCTCACCGAATGCGCTATTTTTTTGTCTACCATTTGGCAAATCTCACCCGAATGTTGATTCTCTCTATCTTTGTATGATTTGAAGGCTGCGCAACAGGGGGAAGTTGCATAGCGTGCGGGGGGTAAATACGCTAGAATGCCCGCCATTCGCGGCGGCTCCCTTATCTATTGTCTTGGAAATCGGAAGCTAGCTAATTCACCAACTCCCATAAAGTATTTATAGCCTGTGACTGACCTAAGCCATATCCGTAATTTTTCTATTATTGCCCACATTGACCACGGTAAATCCACCATTGCCGACCGCTTTATTCAGATGTGCGGCGGCTTGAGCGAGCGTGAAATGGAAGCGCAAGTGCTGGATTCAATGGATCTTGAGCGCGAGCGTGGGATTACCATTAAAGCCCACAGCGTGACTTTGTACTATAAGGCGCGCGACGGTAAGACCTATCAGCTCAACTTTATTGATACGCCTGGCCACGTAGATTTTACCTATGAGGTATCCCGTTCGCTGGCTGCCTGCGAAGGTGCGCTTCTAGTGGTAGATGCTGGTCAAGGTGTGGAGGCTCAGTCAGTCGCTAACTGCTATACCGCTATTGAGCAGGGTTTAGAAGTTATCCCCGTATTGAATAAGATGGACTTGCCACAGGCAGAGCCAGACCGCGTTGCGCAAGAGATTGAAGACATTATTGGTATCGATGCCACCGAAGCCGTGCGCTGCTCCGCCAAGTCGGGCATGGGTATGGAAGACGTGCTGGAAGAGTTGGTTCGCCTGGTTCCACCACCGGTTGGCGATGTAGATGCTCCCTTGCAAGCGTTGATTATTGACTCCTGGTTCGATAACTATCTTGGTGTGGTATCGCTGGTACGTGTTAAGCAAGGCACCTTAAAAATTAAAGACAAAATCATCGCCAAAACAATCGGTAAGCCACAAATGGTGGATGGCGTTGGCGTATTCAGCCCCAAACTTACGCAATTAAAAGAGCTCAAGGCGGGCGAAGTAGGTTTTGTGGTTGCGGGTATTAAAGATATTCAGGGTGCGCCCGTAGGCGACACTATTACCCACGCGCAAACACCTGACGTAGAAGCTCTTGCCGGTTTCCAAAAGATCAAACCGCAAGTTTATGCGGGTATGTTCCCCATTAGCTCTGACGATTTTGAAGATTTCCGCGAGGCTTTGGCCAAGCTGACTCTTAATGATGCTTCTTTATTCTACGAACCAGAAAGTTCAGATGCGCTTGGTTTTGGTTTCCGTGTTGGTTTCCTTGGTATGTTGCACATGGAGATCATTCAGGAGCGTTTGGAGCGCGAATATAATCTTGATTTGATCACCACTGCGCCCACGGTAGTCTATGAAATCGTCAAGCGCGGTGGTGAGGTTATCTATGTTGATAACCCATCCAAGCTGCCTGACCCCGGTTCTATTGAAGAAATGCGTGAACCTATTGTGGAAGCTAATATCTTAGTTCCACAGGAGCATTTGGGTAACGTGATTACGCTCTGTATCGATAAGCGTGGCGTGCAAAAAGATTTGCAATTCACCGGCTCGCAGGTACGTGTGCGCTATGAGTTGCCGATGAACGAGGTTGTCACTGACTTCTTCGATCGTTTGAAATCCGTCAGCCGCGGTTATGCGTCATTGGATTACAGCTTCATTCGTTTTGACGCAGCCAATCTGGTGCGTTTGGATGTGTTGATTAACAGTGAAAAGGTTGATGCTCTGGCCATTATCGTGCACCGAGACAAAGCACAGCGAATGGGGCATTTATTGACCGATAAAATGAAAGAATTGATCCCACGTCAAATGTACGATGTGGCTATTCAGGCTGCAATTGGTGGGCAAATTGTCGCGCGTTCTACCGTAAAAGCATTGCGTAAAGATGTAACTGCTAAGTGTTATGGTGGTGATGCGTCACGTAAGAAAAAACTATTGGAAAAACAAAAAGCCGGTAAAAAACGCATGAAGCAAGTGGGTAGTGTTGAAATCCCGCAAGCTGCGTTTTTTGCAGTGTTGAAAATAGATAACTAATTCTCTGAAGGAATCTTAATGAATCTTGATCTTCCCTTGATTTTGACGCTGGCAGTACTTGTGACTGGTGGCATTTGGTTATTTGACTCTTTGGTGCTGGCGCGCCCACGTAAAGCAAAACTGGCTGCAGTTGAACAGCAGTTTCAGCAAATGGACGTCGCGGAGCAGCATAAAAACGCGGCTTATCAAACGGCAAAATCTGCTGCTGGCCAAGAACCGTTTTTAGTGGAATATGCTAAGTCATTTTTTCCTGTACTGTTTGTTGTGTTTTTCTTGCGTTCGTTTTTAGTTGAACCCTTTCAAATCCCTTCTGGCTCGATGATTCCTACGCTACAGGTGGGTGATTTTATTTTGGTGAACAAGTTTGCGTATGGCATCCGTGTTCCAGTTCTGAATAAAACGTTTATTCCCGTAGATAGCCCTAAACGCGGTGATGTAATGGTGTTTTTCCCTCCACATCATCCAAAAACCTATTTTATTAAGCGAGTGATTGGTTTGCCTGGGGATGAAATATCTTATGTGAATCACGTCTTAACCATTAACGGGCAAGTGGTGCCAGAGAAATTGCAAGCTATGCTTCCAGTAGGTGCTCCAGAATTACGCTTGGTGACTGAAACGCTCGATGGTAAAGAATTTACTGCCTATAAGCATTTAGTGCCCGGTTACTTGAGTGTGCGTGGTGCATGGAAAGTTCCGGCAGGCCATTACTTTATGATGGGCGATAACCGTGATAATAGTGCGGATAGTCGCGATTGGGGTTTTGTGTCGGAAGATGCAATCGTCGGTAAGGCGTTTGCTGTGTGGATGCATTGGGAAGAATTTTTCAGTATTCCTAGTTTTGATCATGTAGGTGTAGTCCAATAATTATTATTTCCTTGGGGGCGCTATGAAAAGTTTACAAAAACAACAGGGTATGGGCTTATTAAATATCCTGGTTCTGATTCTTGTGTGCGTTTTTATTGGTAAATTTGCGTTCACAGTAGTGCCTATGTATACAGAAAACCGTTATATCGTTTCGGGTTTAAAAGAGCTTGTGAAACCAGGGAAAAAATTAGAGGAAATGACCGACTCTCAAATTAGAAGAGAGATGGAAAATTTTTACATGATTAATAATGTGACAAGTGATGTTTCGAAAAAAATAGTTATTGCTAGAAATTCTGCTGGCGTCATAGTAAAAATTGATTACGACACTCGCGATACATTTTTCTACAACATTGATTTAGTGTTGCATTTTGATAACCATTTAGATTCTTCGCATCCGACATTATGTTGCAGACCATTAGCGGAACCACCAAGTGCAAAGTATTAAATATCAACGTTTGCAACATCGCTTGGGTTACGAATTCAAGGATCGAAAGCTACTTGAGTTGGCGCTGACACATCGCAGTCATGGCGCGCACAATAATGAACGCCTTGAATTTTTGGGCGACTCTATTCTTAATTTTATTGTCGGCGAGGCTTTATTTCGTCGTTTCCCAGATGCACGTGAAGGCCAGTTGAGTCGCATTCGTGCACAATTAGTTAAGGGCGAAACGCTGGCAGAAATTGCGCGGGAATTCGAGCTGGGTGAATGTTTGATACTCGGCGAAGGCGAAATGAAATCGGGCGGACATAAGCGCGATTCTATTTTGGCGGATTCTGTGGAAGCGCTAATAGGTGCGATATTTACCGAAACGCAATTTGAAACCTGTCGCACTCATGTATTGAGTTGGTATGAATCGCGTTTGGCATTGTTGTCACTTGATGCCACCGATAAAGATCCAAAATCTCGTTTGCAAGAATACCTTCAGGCACAACGTAAGCCTCTACCAGATTACGAGGTGGTAGAAACGCTTGGCGAAGCTCATTCACATGTATTTACTATTGAATGCCGGGTTGTGGTGTTAAAGCAAGCTGTTCGTGCGCAAGCGAGTAATCGTCGCGAAGCGGAAAAGTTGGCTGCGACTGAAGTGTTGCGTTTGCTCAATATATAGTTTTTCAATATACGTTTTTCTCAGCATGTAGTTGCCTTAAGTATTTAATGCCTGCTTTGTTATTTTCATGTTTAATTCTTTTTTTTCTTTTTTTTCTTTTTTTTCTTTTTTTCTTATTAGGTTTTAGGTTTTTCTATGTCAGATAATACTGATTCTCCATCTACCCAGTGTGGTTACGTTGCTATTGTTGGCCGTCCTAATGTGGGAAAATCAACGTTGCTGAATCACATGCTCGGTCAAAAAATCAGTATTACTTCGCGCAAGCCGCAGACAACACGAAATAATGTTGTTGGTATTAAAACCGAAGGTGATGTGCAAATTATATTTGTCGACACACCTGGGATGCATTTGGGTCAACAAAAAGCGATTAATCGTTATATGAATCGCGCTGCCAATACAGCAATGAAAGATGTTGATGTTGTGGTGTTTATGGTTGACCGTTTTATTTGGACAGAAGAGGATGAAGCAGTTGCACGGAAATTAGATTTCGTCGGCTGCCCCATAATTCTTGCTGTGAATAAAGTTGATCAAATTGAAGATAAAGAAGATCTCTTGCCGCACTTGCAAAAGCTGACGGAAAAATTAAATGTCACTGAAATAATTCCGTTATCTGCGTTACGTGAAATCAATCTTGATCGCTTAGAAAAATTATTAATCAACCGACTACCTTTAGCCGTTCATTTGTATCCTGAAGATCAAATTACGGATCGTAGCTCACGTTTTATGGCCGCAGAAATTGTGCGCGAAAAAATTACGCGTCAACTCGGTGATGAGTTGCCCTATCAAATGGCTGTTGAAATTGAAGAGTTTAAACAAGAAGGGAATCTCTTAAATATTTCTGCGCTTATTTTAGTGGAACGCGACGGGCAGAAAAAAATATTAATAGGCGATAAGGGTGACCGAATGAAATTAATCGGTCAACAAGCGCGTATGGATATGGAAAAATTATTCGACATGAAAATCATGCTTCGCCTGTGGGTGAAAGTGAAGTCGGGTTGGTCTGACGATGAACGCGCATTGCGCAGTTTAGGTTATGACGATATTTAATTTTAAGCTTTTATAATTTAACAAGCCGATATGCAAATAGAACATCAGCCAGCTTACATATTGCACACGCGACCCTATCGCGATACGAGTATGTTGGTTGATTTTTTAACTCCACAGTTCGGGCGGCTTACAGCAGTAGCTCGCGGCGTGCGAGCGCGAAAAACGCAAAAACGTAATTTGCTTAATCCTTTCACACGATTATTAATCTCCTTTCAAGGCAAAACAGATTTAAAACTATTAACAAGTTTTGAAGCTGAGACGCCGCACTTTACACTAATGGCAAAGCATCTTTATAGTGGTTTTTATTTGAATGAATTGTTAGTGCGGCTGTTGCCAGAAATGGATGCACATGATGATATTTTTTATTTGTACCAGCAAAGTTTACAATCCTTACATGAGCAGCAAGATTTAGAGCCTGTATTGCGTCACTTTGAATTGTGTTTGTTGGCAAGCCTTGGTTATGCAATTCATTTTGATGTTGATGCAAGTAACGGATTGCCTATTGCTGCGGAGAAATTCTATTGTCTTGATCATGAGTCTGGATTTTTTTTGGCAGATATCAGCACGCCGATTCATTATCAGTTTTGCGGGCAGCATATTCTTGCCATCGCAAATCAGGATTATAAACAATTAGAAGTGCGACAAGCTGCAAAACGCATTACTCGTTTCTTGCTTAATCCTCTGTTGGGTACTAAGCCTTTGACCAGCAGAGAGTTGTTTACTTAACTGCCGAGTGTTTCTGTTGGTTCCTCTATTCCAAATACTTCATTTAAATTGCGATCTATTCCCCATAATAAAACATCATCAATATTATTATTTAACGTGTCTATTCCTTTGAGTGCTTCTTCAAATTCATTGGCGTGTAATAATTTATCAAGCAATCCGCTAATGCTTTTCAAACGAGGAACTCCGCAGTAGCAGCAGCTGCCATAGAGTCGATGTATTAATTCTGATAATGCGGGAAGATTATTTTCAGTAACTGCTTGATTGATGTTACTTTTTTCGCTGGGCAAGCCCGACAGCATCATCTGCAGCATGTCGCGGGCGAGTGCAGGTTTATTGTTTGCTAGTTTTAAGCAAAGAGCGATATTGACCGAGCTATTTTCGTCGTTGTTTTTGTTTTGTGGTAATGGCTTTGGTTGCTCAATATTATGCTCTTCTTGACTAAAGACTTCTTTCTTTCCGCTTAAGCTGGTCCAGCGATTAATAATGTGGGCTAGTTGTGCTTCGTTGACTGGTTTGCTGATGCAATCATCCATGCCTGCGATGAGTAGCTGTGATTTTTGATTTGTGAGTGAGTGTGCAGTGAGCGCGATAATGGGTGTTCTGCGTGAGTCGCCTTCAATATCGCGTATGCGTTTTGTGGCTTCAAGGCCATCCATGCCCGGCATTTGAATGTCCATAAAAATCACATCGAAGACATTGGTTTTGCAAGACTCAATGGCTTGTAGCGCATTGCTTGCTTGTACAACGTGTGTGTTCAATCCGCGCAATAATTCTGATGCTAACTGCAAGTTGGCAGGATTATCATCAACCAACAGCACAGAGGTAGTGGGGATGCTTCGGTTTGATTCGTGGTTGTTTTCAGTGCGACCATCGCTAAGTGAAATGTTGAGTTTTTTGCACAGAATTTTTAATAGGGCATCATAGCTGATGGGTTTGTTAATAAATGCTGTATGCATATTGTTGCCGCCACTGCGAAAGAATCGCTGTTGAGACGCGGTGCAGCAGATGATTATTTTACAATTAAATTCATCTGCTAATTGTTCATTGATACTGTTTAATAAAATGGGTTGGATTTTACGTTCACTGGGGGCTATATCGATAATAAGAAGTTCAAACGGATTGCTATTTTGTGCTTGGCGAATAATAGGGAATATGTCGTGTAATTCGCTGATGGCTTGATAGCCCATTTGCCATTCTTGTAACAACGACTGCAATTGTTCAAGCGAGTCATTGCTGGTGCTCCATATTAATGCGCGATGATGTTTAAGCGATGGCGATAACATTTTATTAGGTTGTTTTTTGTCGATGCCCAAGCGAACGGTAAACCAAAATGTTGACCCCTGATCTGATTCGCTTTCCACTCCAATTTCACCGTGCATTCGCTCGACAAGGCCTTTACAAATAGCGAGCCCCAGGCCAGTTCCGCCTTGTTCGCGAGCATTCGATGAGTCAGTTTGAAAGAAAGGTTTGAATAATTGATGTTGCTGTTCTTTGCTTAACCCTTTGCCTTGATCGCTTACGCTGACTTTCAACATTAAATGTGTTTCTTGTGATGCGATTGTATTAACGCGCACAACGATGTTGCCATAGTCGCTAAATTTAATAGCGTTGTTTACAAGGTTAGATAAGACTTGTTTAAAACGAAGTGAATCACCCAATAGATTGCCAGGAATATTTGAATCTACATGTGCAATAAGTTGCAAGTTTTTCTCATGCGCATCGGGAGCCAAAATGTGCAAGGTTTCATCCACAGTTTGGCGTAAAGGCAGTGGTGCATATTCTAGTGTGAGTTTTCCGGCTTCTAATTTTGAAAAATCTAAAATACCATTGATAACGGTTAATAAATTTTCTGCAGAGTTGCGAATCGTGTTGAGATAATCTGCTTGCTGTTCATCTATATCAGTTTTAAGTGCGAGAGTTACAAAACCTAAAATGCCATTTAATGGTGTGCGTATTTCATGGCTGGTGTTGGCCAAAAATTCCGATTTAATCCGGCTGCCTTCTATGGCTTCTTTGCGTGCAATATCTAATTCAATATTTTTAATTTCAATGGTTTCTAAGGTTTCGATAAGATCTTGCGTGGATTGTTCAATATGATTTTGCAAATCTTGTTGAGCGTTTTCAAGAGACGTTGCCATTTCATTAATTGCATTAGAAATCTCAATAAACTCGCCACTTTTTTGTGGCTTAACTCTGGTCTGCAGTTCTCCTTTTGCAAGTTTATTAATCACTTGTTTAATATGGCTAAGCGGCTCAGTAATGGCTTTAAATAAACAAATTGCCATGTAACCGCTAATGAGTATGCAGAGCAGGGATATCGCAATAGTAATCAACACGGTTTGATAATGAACCACCATATAAGGCGAAGACAGCATTTCAATCTCAACCCAGCCAATGGAATTTAATCCTTCTTTATCAGTGATAGGGTGAGAAAATAAAATAGTGCGAAATGCATCGCGGCGTTGAGGTGTGCTGCTATTGGGGCCTGCTTCTGGATCGTAGGGGATGAGAAACTCGGGGCCGCTATGAAATGATTCACCCGTTTTATCCAGATGAATGTGTATCGCGCGCACGTAAGGATCTTCGAGTGAGCTATCGAGTAACGTTTGTATTAAGGTTTTATCTTGTAGCACGAGAGGGTTGTGCATCAGTTGCGCTGTTTTACGAGCGATGGCGTTACCGCGTAGATCTACAAATCTGGATAGCTCGTATAAGTAAAATGACACCAAACACGTGGACAATAAGATAATAATGAAAAAAACAGGCACAAAAATTAATTGCCACACATTGTGTTTAAAGCTTTTTGATGTGGATGACATTGATGAGTGTCCTGTGTCGAGTGGGGCTTTATAAGTATAGATATAGGTATAAGTGGCAGGAGTAAGTCATTGCTCAAGCCGAAAGGCGGGATAAATTTATTCTTAGCTCTACTGTCCTTTCAGCGTTAGAATAGCCGCCCTTTACAGACAGTGTCAAAACGTTACGGCGATGGTGAATGCTGGAATGTTGCTTATCTACCGTCTCTGCCTTGGCTATTGCGATTTTGTTTGAGGATGTTATGGATTTTCCCACCATTGAAGCTTTTGTTGGCAACACTCCCCTCGTGCGTTTACAGCGTTTACCGGGTGTGACGAGCAATACCATTCTCGTGAAGCTGGAAGGTAATAACCCTGCGGGCTCAGTGAAAGATCGCCCTGCGCTTTCAATGATTCAGCAAGCTGAAAATCGCGGCTATATTGCTCCAGGCGACACGTTAATAGAGGCTACCAGTGGCAATACAGGCATTGCTCTAGCGATGGTTGCTGCAATCAAGGGTTATAGGATGATCCTGATTATGCCCGACAATAGCACCGCCGAACGTAAAGCCGCTATGACAGCTTACGGCGCTGAGTTAATTCTAGTAACAAAAGAGCAGGGCATGGAAGGTGCTCGCGACTTAGCGCTTAGTATGCAAGCTGAAGGTAAAGGTAAGGTGCTGGATCAATTTGGCAATGGCGATAATCCTTTAGCTCATTACACCTCTACTGGCCCAGAAATTTGGCAGCAAACTGGCGGCAAGATTACGCATTTTGTTAGCTCAATGGGCACGACTGGAACCATTATGGGTACGTCGCGTTATCTGAAAGAACAAAATCCCGCTATACAGATTATCGGTTTGCAACCTGAAGAAGGGGCGAGTATTCCGGGAATTCGCCGCTGGCCAGAAGCTTATTTGCCCAAAATCTATGATAAAGACCGAGTCGATAAAATAGTCAGTATGTCGCAACAGGAGGCGGAATCCATTACTCGTGAACTGGCGCGCAAAGAAGGAATTTTTTGTGGTGTATCATCCGGCGGTGCTGTTGCAGCTGCATTGCATTTAAGCCAGCAGGTGGAAAATGCCGTCATTGTGGCGATTATTTGTGATCGCGGTGATCGGTACTTGTCATCAGGATTATTCAATAGCATCTAGGTTGATGCAGAAAGATTAATAAATATAATAAAGGTTTTGTTATGTTGGCGTTAAATCGTTTTGCAGTTGTCGTGCTTGTGGGGCTACTACAGGCTTGCGGCGGTAGTAGCGGCACTAGTAATTTTACAGCCTCTGCCGACATACCAGTCTCATCAATTTCTTCTCAATCGCTTGCTAGCACGGCTTCGAGTAGCCAGGTATCGCCAAGCGTAATTGCTAGTTCTGTTGCTGCAAGCTTGCCTGCGGTTTTACCTGAGCCTGCAGTTTCTTCCTCCAGTCAGATAAGTCAGATCAATAGCAGTGTGGCTGCTGGTGGCAGTTCACTATCGAGCGAAAGTACGAGCTCATTGGCACGTTCAAGCTCATCAAATTCTGTAGTGCTAATTTCTTCATCTGCGACAGTATTGGCAAGTAGCGCAAACTCAGTCAGCTCAGTCAAAAATGTAAGTTCAATCGCTTCAAGTGTGCAGCAAGTTTCATCATCTACTAGCGTGGCGCCAAGTAGTTCGAGTTTGAGCAGTTCGCCATCAAGCGCAGCCAGTACAGCCAGTAGTATTAGTTCTAAGGCGGCAAGTTCGACTGAGTCTTCGTCTTTATCGTCGCTTGCAGTTTCGTCGTCGTCCAGTGTGTTAAGTAGTTCGGCTGTTGGCAGTAGCTTGGCGTCTAGTGAAAGTTTTAGTTCGCAATTCTCCAGCTCTCAGCTCTCAAGTTCATCAGAAGTTTCTTCTTTTAGTGCAGTGTCTTCATCATCTAATGCATCTAGCAGCGTAATTAGTTCTAGCAGTAGTTTATCGTCAAGTGAAAGTTCAAGTTCTGTTGCGTCAAGCTCTTCACAAGCATCTTCTGTGTTGGCAAGTTCTGCATCTTCTTTTTCTAGTGCATTAAGTAGTTCAAGTGTCAGTAGTGCATTGTCGTCAAGTTTACCTGCTGACTTTCCTGTAGGTACTATTGATGCGTTACCGGTATTGAATATTGATACCGATGGTGCAGCCCCCATTGTTTCTAAAGATGATTATTTAAAAGGTACTTTTTCCCTTGCTGTAGACGGAGCAGCTCCAGTGACGGGTACGCTTGAAGTTCGTGGGCGTGGTAATTCGACGTGGACTATGCCGAAAAAGCCTTATCGATTAAAGCTGACTAATTCGACTGCATTGATGGGGATGCCAGCGAACAAACATTGGGTATTGCTTGCTAACTATGCCGATAAAACCCTCATGCGCAATGATATTGCTTTTATGTTTAGTCGCAGTTTGGGTATGGAATATACCGTTAGAAGTCAGTACGTTGATTTGTCAGTGAATGGCGTATATCAAGGCGTGTATCAGCTCGCTGAGCACATTCGTATTGGCAAAGATCGTGTCAATATTCCTGAGTTAAAAGTAACAGATACGGCAGCAGATAAAATTTCCGGTGGCTATTTGTTGGAAATTGATTTTCGTCGAGGCGAGGCTCTCTGTATTGATTCAACTCACAGAATGGAGCCTTTCTGCGTATCAAGCCCGGAAACACTTTTAGATCCAGCGTGGTCGGCGCAACGTGCATATATTGAAAAATATCTTGCAGATACAGAAGCTGCACTTTTCAGTGATAACTTTGCTGACCCCGCTACTGGCTATGCAGCTTATCTCGATGTTGATTCAACGATTAATTATTACCTAATCAACGAGCTGTTTAAAAATGTTGATGGTGCTGTAACGAGTGCCTTTTTGTATAAAAAGCGTGGCGGAAAATTATTTTTTGGCCCGATTTGGGATTTCGATTTAGCTCTGAGTAATGCGGGCTATGATGGTGTCGGTTTGACTGATGGTTGGCATATCCGCAAAGCAACTTGGTTTGCTCGATTATTTGAAGATCCAGCATTTGAAGCAAAAGTAAAAGCTCGTTGGCAGCAATTAAAAGCTGAAGGTAAGTTTGAGCAAATTTTCCAGTATGCCGAAGCGCGTGCTCTTTGGTTGGATAACGCTGAAACTAAAAACTTTAATTTGTGGCCGATCTTCTTTGAGCAGTCGTGGTATACCCGAATAATATTGGGATCTTATGATCTTGAAGTTCAGGAAATGATTCGCTGGCAGCGCGAGCGTTTGGTCTGGATGGATGCTCAGCTGAGTCAGTAATTTTTTGTACTATTTTTTGAGATTCTCTAATGTCCAACCGCAACGGTAAGAACGGCAATCCTCTCGGTAAAAAGCCGCGCCCTAAAAAAGCGGATGGTGAATCTGTTTATGTGAAAGATGATGCGCCGCGCCGCGATAGGCCAAGAGCACCAGAGAGAAAACTTTCACAATTGAATATGCGTTTGGGTGAGTGCACCATTGATCGCATGAGCCACGATGGCCGTGGTATTTCTGAGTGGAAAGGTAAAACTCTTTTTGTCGACGGCGCGCTCACTGGTGAGCGTGTCACTGCTCGCTTGTTGGAAGAGCATACGCGTTACGCTGAAGCGCGGACTGACGACATTTTAGAAAAATCGTCCTATCGTCAAACCCCACCCTGCGTACATTTTGCTACCTGTGGTGGCTGTCAGTTGCAGCATCTTAGTGCTGAGCACCAAATTATCCTTAAACAAGATGCGGTGCTTGAACAATTGGAGCGTTGGGGTGGGGTGATTCCCAAGCATATTGCCGCACCCATTACGTCAGCGTCAGAAGGTTATCGCAGTACGGCGCGTATGGGTGTTTGGTATGAAGATGATGGCGAAGTTACGCTCGGTTTTCGTCAGCGCCATAGCAAGCAGTTAGTGCAAGTTGCGCATTGTGTGGTGTTGGCTGCTGATCTCAACAAGTTGTTGGCTCCCTTAAAAACCTGGCTGCGTGAATTGCGCTCAGCTAAGGCTGTGACCCATATTGAACTCATCAATAGTCAATCGGGCGCTGCTGTGGTGCTGCGTCATACCAAAAAATTGGATGACGCTGATCTTGCACAACTAAAAGCTCTGGAGCAAAGCTTTGGTTTTACCGCGTGGTTGCAAGGTGGCGAGAATTCAGGTTTGAAAGATGTATCAGGTCAGGCCGCCGACCCACGTTTGGCCTATCAATTGCACGCATTTGGGCTTGAATTAGGTTTCCATCCGCAGGATTTTACGCAAGTAAATCCAGTCGTAAACGAGAAGATGGTCGCACAGGCGATTGAATGGTTGGCCTTAAAGGGCGATGAGCGTGTTTTAGATTTATTTTGCGGGATTGGTAACTTCACCTTGCCCTTGGCGCAGCGTTGCGCGCAGGTATTTGGGATAGAGGCGGTTGAGTCGATGGTTACCCGTGGCCGTGAAAATGCACTGCGAGCGGGCATTACCAATGCAACCTTTATGGCTGCCGACTTAGGTAAAACCACTGAAAATCGCCTTTATCAAACCTGCGGTACAATAGACGCTGTATTGCTTGATCCACCGCGCGATGGCGCGAAAGAAATCATTGCCAAGTTGCCGCAACTTTCACCTAAGCGGATTGTCTACGTTAGTTGCAATCCAGCAACCTTGGCGCGCGATGCTAAAATACTAGCTGAAGCCGGTTATCAGCTAGACTCTGTGGGGGTGATGGATATGTTTCCGCACACTGCACATGTAGAGTCTATGGCGCTATTTGTTCGCAGTAAAAAATAGCTTCTAGTGAAAAATAGCTCCGCATCATTCGTAGTAATAAATAAGCTGTTCGTGGTAAAGAATTAAGTCGCGACGTTACAGAATAATAAGGCGCGTATATGGTCAAAGTTCGTCAAGATCACCCAGTAGCTGCTGATGGCCAAGTTGATGTGGAGGCATGGATTGATCGCCTCAACAGCTTGCATGTGCAATCAGAAGCTACGCGCAAAGAGTTGCGCAGCGCTGCTGAGCTGAGCCTCTCACTGGTCGATATTCACACTGAAGATGATCACAGTTGGGGCGAAGATTTCTCTTGTTTCCGCATTGGCCTTGAAATGGCCGAAATTCTTGCTGATTTGCAACTCGATCAAGACGCTTTAGTGGCTGCCATTCTTTATCGCGCTGTCCGTGAAAACAAATTAACCCTCACCGAAGTACAAACTCAATTTGGCGATACTGTCAGCAAGCTGGTGAAAGGTGTGCTGCGCATGGCGGCTATCAGTTATCAGCGCAATGAAGGCGAAGACCGCATTCTTGGCAACCAAGCTGAAGTACAAGCTGAAAAAATCCGCAAAATGCTCGTGGCAATGGTCGATGATGTGCGCATTGCGCTCATCAAGTTGGCCGAGCGTACCTGTGCGATTCGTGCTGTAAAAACCGCAACTGCTCAACGTCGTCGCCAAGTCGCGCGTGAAGTATCCGATATTTACGCACCTTTGGCACATCGTTTGGGGATTGGTCACATTAAGTGGGAGCTGGAGGATTTGTCCTTCCGCTACCTTGAGCCTGAAGAATACAAACAAATTGCATCACTGCTTGATGAGCGTCGCCTTGCACGGCAGGAATACATCGACAATATGCTCAGCCTGCTGCGTACAGAATTGGGCAAGGCAGATATCGATGGCGAAGTGTCCGGTCGCGCCAAACACATTTACAGTATCTGGCGCAAAATGAAGCGCAAAGATATACCATTTTCGCAGGTGTACGACATTCGTGCGGTGCGTATTTTGGTGCCCACGGTACGTGACTGTTATACCGTATTGGGGATTGTGCACAGCCTCTGGCGAAATATTCCTCACGAGTTTGATGACTACATTGCCTCACCAAAAGAAAATGGCTATCGCTCACTGCACACAGCAGTGATGGGGCCAGACAATAAAGTGTTGGAAATTCAAATTCGCACGTTTGAAATGCACGAAGAATCCGAGCTGGGTGTATGCGCGCATTGGCGCTACAAAGGCACAGATATCGATGCATCTGAAGACAGTTACGAGCAAAAAATTGCGTGGCTGCGTCAGGTGCTTGAATGGCATGAAGAGCTTGGTGGCGATACTCAACAGTTGCAAGACGACTTGCGCGCGGTGGATCAAGATCGCATTTATGTGTTTACGCCCGATGGCCATGTGGTAGATTTGCCGCGCACGGCAACGCCGTTAGATTTTGCCTATCGCATTCATACCGATGTTGGCCACCATTGCCGTGGTGCCAAAATTAATAACCGCATTGTGCCGCTGAATTACCATTTAAATAATGCGGATCAAGTAGAAATTCTTACCGGCAAGCGCGAAGCGCCAAGCCGCGATTGGCTTAATCCTGCATTGGGTTATGTAAATACCTCACGTGCACGCGCAAAAATTCAACATTGGTTTAAGCAGCAAGCTCGCGATCAAAATATTGCTGAAGGTCAGGCATTGCTTGATCGCGAATTCAAACGTCTCGCGTTATTAGATTTGGATTTTGAAAGTCTCGCGAAAAAATTGCGTTTCAATACGCTTGATGATTTGTACTCCGCAGTGGGTGCTAGCGATATTGGTGTTGGCCAGGTTTTGAATGCTGCGCAGCGACAATTAGACGATGCGAACCCACAGCAACCGTTGATTCCTTTTAAAGAAAAATCACCGAGTAAGAAAAAAGATTCAGATTTTTACATCGAAGGTGTGGGTAATTTGCTCACGCAAATTGCGAGTTGCTGTAACCCGGTGCCTGGCGATGCTATTACCGGTTACATTACTTTGGGGCGTGGTGTATCAATCCATCGTCAAGATTGCAGCAATATTTTGCAGTTACAAGCTGATGAGCCGCAGCGCATTATTAAAGTGGAGTGGGGCAATGCGCCACAGAGCGCCTACTCGGTGGATATACTGATTGAAGCCTATGACCGCTATGGTTTGTTGCGCGATATTACGGCGCTGCTAGATAGTGAGCGGATTAATATCAGTGCATTGCAAACATTATCTGATAAACGCAAAAATACTGTGGATATGCAAGTTACCGCGGAAATTCGCAGCTTTGATGAGTTAAGTAGAATTTTAACCAAGTTAAACCAATTGCCGAATATTGCCTCTGCTCGTAGAAAACATTCGTAAGTTTACTAAAGCCTATAAAATAATGGTTGCTGCTTTAAAACTGTGAGCGATTATTTTAGATGTTTATTTTTTTGATTTTTTGAGATAACGCTGTTTATGTCTTTTTCCATTTTAAAGAAAAGCACACGTCGTAGAGTTGGCATTTGTGCGTCATTGATTGTTACTGGCGTTATTATTTTTGGCTTTTTGTCGACCTATCAAGAAACAAAAAATAAAGCAGTGCCCAAAGTTAATTTGGTGCAAACGGCTATCTATGCTGATAAATCTGCACCCGCTCCAATATTGTATGAAGCTATTCCCACAGAGCAATGTATTCAGCAATTAACATTTGAAACATTGCCAGCCTCATCTTCCAGTGCAGTTGCTATTTCATCTGAAGCCCCTTCATCTATGGCAGTTATAACGTCATCTGTGGCTAGTTCAGTGTCGCCAAAAAAATCTGCAAAAATAATCCCGCAGATTCCAGAGCCTCCTTTAGTGAATGCATCATCACCTACATGTTTAATGCAAACACCTCCGCCAGAAGGTTATGAAAAACTAGGCGCTGAAGGTTTTGTAACGCTAGCATTAAATCTTGCCGACACAGGCCGCATTGAACGTGGTGAAATAGAGAAGTCGAGTGGTTTTACAGAATTAGATGCAGCAGCGTTAAAACAAGTAACCGAAACCTGGCAGTTTGAAGCTTGCAAAAAAGCAGATAAGGCGGTTGCGTGTAAACAATATATTCGCTTTCGTTGGCAGGCTAAATAATTTTTGCAGTGTGAATAAACAAGATTGAAATGTTGGGCATTGCTGCCCAACCTACGGTCTTCGCGTAAATAAAATTACATTCTCTCCATTACTTCAATGCCCAACAATTCCAAGCCCTGCTCAAGCGTGCGTGCAACTAAATGGCACAAACGCAAACGGCTATCGCGAATATCTGCTGCTATTCCGTCTTTTAGAATTGGGCATGCTTCGTAGAATGTCATGTACAAACTGGCAACGTCATATAAATAAGTACACAACAAATGCGGCATGGCTTCGCGCGCAACTTGATCTAGTGTTTCACTGAATTGTAGTAATTTAATGGCGAGTGTTTTTTCTTGTTCGCTATCAATGATAATTGCTTGTGTAAGTGATTCAGGCGTAACGCCTGCTTTGCGGAAAATACTTTGCACACGGGTGAACGCATACTGTAAGTAGGGCGCTGTGTTGCCTTCAAAGCTCAACATGCTTTCCCAGCTAAAAATATAATCGTTAGTGCGTGTTTTACATAAGTCGGCGTATTTCACGGCGCCAATGCCGACCTTGCGTGAAATTTCAGACATTTCTATTGCGTTTAATTCGGTATTTTTTTCGCTGACAACTGCGCCTGCACGTTCGACTGCTTCAACCAATAATTCTGCAAGTTTTACGGTGCCGCCGGTGCGTGTTTTAAACGGTTTGCCATCGCTGCCCATCATGGTGCCGAAAGCCAAATGTTCCAAGCTAACACTATCGGTTACAAATTTTGCTTTGCGGGCTAATGTGAAAACTTGTTGCATATGTAGTGATTGGCGCGCGTCAATAAAATACATAATACGATTTGCATGCAACGTTTTTACGCGATAACGCAATGCAGCCAAATCTGTGGTCGCATACAAAAATCCACCGCCTTGCTTTTGAATAATAACGGGTGATGGGTTGCCGTCTTTGTCGGCGAGTTCTTGCAGGAACACGACTTGTGCGCCTTCACTTTCTACTGCTAAGCCTTGTTCTTGCAATTCTTTTACTAATGGAATTAAATCATTGTTGTAAAAACTTTCTCCGCGTACATCGGTATCTTTTAGCGTTACGTTGAGTTGTTGGTAAATGTCAGTACTGTGATGGAGCGACACATCTTTAAATTGTTGCCAGAGTGTTAGCATCTCGGTATCGCCAGATTGTAAGCGCACTACATAATTGCGAGCTTTATCGGCAAAGGCTGCGTCATCATCAAAATGTTTTTTTGCTTGTTGATAAAAAATTTCTAAATCTTTGAGTGCCATGCCTGCTTCTTGGCTTGCACCGAGTTGTTCTTCCAGTTCAGCGATCAGCATGCCGAATTGCGTGCCCCAATCGCCCACATGGTTTTGGCGAATGACATTGTGGCCCTGGAATTCCAGCAAACGTGCAAGTGCATCGCCAATAATGGTGGAACGCAAATGGCCTACGTGCATTTCTTTGGCGAGGTTAGGGCCAGAATAATCAATCACCACAACTTGCGGTTCGCTCACGGTTGCAACATTTAAGCGGGAATTAGTTTGCGCATTGGCAATTTGTTGGCCGAGCCAATCGCGGTTTAAATCAATATTAATAAAACCGGGGCCGGCGATTTCTACTTTATCCGCGATGCCATCTAAGGTTAGTGCAGCGATGATTTTGGCAGCCAATTCGCGCGGGTTTGTCCCCATCGCTTTGGCGGCGCCCATTGCGCAATTGGCCTGATAGTCGCCAAAGCCGGCTTTCTTGCCGGGGGCGATTAACGCTGGTAGCCCTTCAGGTACGCCAACAGCATGCATGGCTTCAAGCACTTTGGTGTTCAATAATTCGCGGATATTCATAAAAATCAGTTCAATTGCCAGGGAATAATGGGTGCGAATTGTACCTGTCAGGGGGTGGCTATGCCATCTTTTGCTGGTGTAAACTCGGCAACTGTTTGTATGTTGTCCGGTTATCCGCATTGAGGGAGATATTCATCTTTTGAGCGTAAGATTGCCTTTTCTGTCGTTGCCTATCAAGTTGTGCATAGGCCTCCGATTATGTAGTTTCGACTTATGTGATGTGTGAATAATGCGCAATTTCATTAAACGATTTATCCCAACACACGCTGCAATCAAAAGTAATCCGGCATTACATTTTTTGGGTGATCTGTTGCATGACCCTAATTTATTCCACCTCAATCGCTATTCTGTGTCGGTCGCTTTGTTTTGGGGGTTGTTTGTTGCGATGCTGCCTATCCCAGGGCAAATGGCTGTTGCGGCAGTCGCTGCATTGTACTTTCGTTGTAATTTGCCAATTTCCTGTGCGTTAGTGTGGATTACCAATCCAATCACCACACCATTCTTTTTTTACTTGGCTTATACCGCGGGGCGACTTTGTTTACGGATGGATCCGATTGAGTTTGCGTCGCCACCTGAATTTTCATTTGATTGGGTTGTTCGTGAAGTTCCCAAATTGTGGTATCCCTTTGTATTACCTTTAGTGGTCGGTTCAATTCTTATCGGTATATTCTTTGGTGCATTAGGCTATTTAGCCATTCAATTATTGTGGCGCTGGAATGTAAGGCGCAGCTGGGAGTTGCGCAAAAAGTTGCGTCAAAAAGCTAAATGAGTGGCGCACAATAAAAGAGATTATCGAAAATTGTTTAGTTATACTCCTTCTCTATTACCCATTATAAAAATTAAGGAATAGTTGATGATTAACAGCTCCACTCCTTTGATTCTTGTTCATCAAGATGAGCGTGTCCTTTATATCAACCTCAATCGTCCTGAGCGCAAAAATGCGTTGTCGTTAGCGATGTATTCCGCATTAGCGGATGTTATCAATGCCGCTAATGATGATGCCAGCGTGCGTGTACTTGCGCTTGCTGGCACAGCAGAGTTTTTTACCAGCGGCAATGATCTGCTGGATTTTATGAATGAACCTACTATTCATGATAATCATCCCGTTGTGCGTTTTATGCGTGCGTTGCAATCTTCAGCAAAACCAGTTGTTGCGATTGTGAGTGGTCATGCGATAGGAATAGGCACTACGTTATTGTTGCATTGCGATTTGGTTTACGTTGCTAATGATGCAAGATTGCAATTGCCTTTTGTCAATTTAGGTTTGTGCCCTGAATATGCCAGTAGCTATTTGGTTCCGCGTTTGGTTGGCCATCAAAAAGCTGCAGAATTATTTTTATTGGGCGAACCTTTTTCGGGTGCCGTTGCGGCGCAATTAGGTATAGCTACTGCCGCAGTACCCTTGAATGAATTAACGGCTTACGCTAAAGCAAAAATCACACGCCTTGCCAATCAACCGCCCGCCGCGGTGCAGCGCAGTAAAGCGTTATTAAAACAAACCAATAACAATACGGTTGAAGCAGCATTGCAAGCAGAATTTCTTGGCTTTGCGGAAGGCTTGAATTCTGAAGAATGCAAAGAGTCGGTTACTGCTTTTTTTGAAAAGCGCGCCCCGGATTTCTCACGTTTTTAAAAACAATATCATGGTAAATAATCATGTTTAATTTTAATAATAAAAATGTTTTGGTTGTTGGCGGTACCAGCGGCATTAATCGCGGTGTGGCGGAGACCTTTGCGAAAGCGGGTGCGCGTGTGGCTGTGATTAGTCGCTCGCAACAGAAAGTTGATGACACAATTGCATCGTTAAAAGCTCATGGCGCTGCAGATGCAAAAGGCTTTGCAGCGGATGTTCGTGAAGCGGAAGCTATAAAAAATGGTATTGCAGAATTGCATAAAGCATGGGGGAATTTTGATGTGGTTGTATCTGGCGCTGCAGGTAATTTTCCTGCGTTAGCGACGGGCATGTCACCCAATGGATTTCGTTCAGTGATTGATATTGATTTGTTGGGAACCTTTCATGTGATGCAGGCTGTTTATCCTTACCTGCAAAAACCAGGTGCTTCGATTATTAATATTTCAGCACCTCAAGCGTTGATTCCTATGGTTGGGCAATCTCATGTGTGCGCAGCTAAAGCCGGTGTGGATATGATTACTCGCTCGCTGTGTTTGGAGTGGGGCAGTGAAGGTGTGCGCATTAACTCTATTATTCCAGGGCCTATTGATAATACGGAAGGTATGAAGCGGTTAGCGCCGACGGAATCAATGCGTGCAGCAGTAAAAAAATCTGTGCCATTACAACGTATGGGTTCTACGGATGATATTGCAAATGCTTGTTTATTTTTAGCCTCTGATTTTGCGAGTTATATCAGCGGTGCAATTATTCCTGTAGACGGTGGTTGGGCGCAGGGTGGTGCGGGAATGATGGGGATTGCGTTGGCAGAGATTCTCAAACCTTCGGTATAATATCTTGCTGTGTAAAGATTTACTTTTTTTAAACAAGGTGAATCTTGTAAGAGTTTTTATTTGATTGATGGATTTAATCCAATTAAATATTTATTGAATTAAATCCATCATTAATTACTTTACTTTAACTTTACTTTAATGAAAGCCGCCGTCTTTTCCTCCACCTTCTTCTCCACCTGCTCCGCCTCCACCACCGTTGCCGCCGCCATTGTCAAAATCAGTTCCTCCTGGCCCTGGTGGGTGATGAAAGAAGTCATTGTTTTCGGGCCTTATTTCTATTTGTGTGGCTGTGAATACGCCATTTTGTGTAGTTCCACGCACTCTAACTTGTAGGTTAATAGCTTGAGCTAGAAATTGTGCTGCTGTTAATGAAACGCCCAACTCGCCGCGAATTTCTGTTTGGGTATTTATGTATACCGTCTGGCCATACACAACAACGCTATTAGCATCGATATTGACTTGCGTAATTAAACCTTCGTATTTGAGCTCGGTATTGGTTTGCAATATTCTCCGTTCAATTTTGGTGGCGATAAAAGTGTTTTGGCTAGTGTAACCAGAGACCTTTAAAAAATCGCCATTGTGAATGTCGGAAAAATTAAAACGTCTTAAATTATCATTACTACCATCTTCATATGCTGTTGAATTATTGGTTTGGATGGTAGTTCCTGAAATTTGGAATGACCCTGTCGCTATGGCGCCTGCAATAGCTGTTGATCTGTTCGCGACTTGCCCGGCAATTTCATTAATCGCTTTTTGACGAAATTCAATTTTCTGAGCTACTAGTACGCCATTACTATCCACATTCCCATTCACTTTTAATGGGCTGCCTAATGCTAGCGTTGTGCTGTTGCCATTTTCATAGGTTGTTGCGCTAGTGGTGCTGCAAACAATTCCTGCAACATCAAAGTCGGTAGTGGAAGCGAAGCGAGTAATGAAGCCTTCAACTTCTGCTGTTTTTACATCGGCAGAAAAATTAATGTTTTTGAAGCTAATTGTTTTTGCCTTGAAAATATTATTATCTAATGTTCCTGCAACATTAACCGTTAACCCATTTTGCAATTGGTTAGAAGGAATATTGTTGAGTGCTGCTGCACTGTAATTAATCGTTAAATTGTTGAGCGTAAAGGTTGCGTTAGCGACGTTAAGATTGCTAATAACTCCCGTTACTTGATACGTAGTTTGTTGCGCAAGTTCAATGCGTGTTGCAGCAATAAGGCCTTCATCGTTGAGTTGACCGCTGACTAAAATAGTTGTGCCAATGCTTAGTCCACTAAGATCATTAGCGTTAATCGCTGCATCAAACAGTGTGGTATTAGTAATTTGAACTGTTTGTTCTAATAAAACTAATTGATCATTTTGCAGGTCAATACTGGTGATGGCACCAATAAGATTTGGGTTGAATTCAATCGTATCAGCAGTGCCTGTTCCGTCATCATTTAATGTGCCAGTAACGTGAACTTGATAGCCGGTGCGCAAACTATCTTCGCTAGCAATTACACCATTGACTAAGAATTTTGTTTTTTCAGAGTGATAACGAACACCATTAACAATAACGCTACCGAATCCATTAACGGTACCTGAAGCTGATGTGACGCGAGAGCCGCTACCGTCAATACCTGCAACATTATTGCTGCTACCGCCACATCCGAGCAGGTAAATACTTAACAGCAGCATTGCTAGATAAGATCCGGCATTCAGGAACCTATTCATTTTTTTCTCCATCCTCAGCCGCGGCTGAGTTATTTATTATTTTTTCTTCAGCAGTTTTTGCTTCAGTGATTTTTTGTGTGGTTGATTGCGGTTCAATTATATTTTCAATTAAATATGCACCTACACCCAATCGCATTGTTGGTGTGTTGCTATTGTTATTATTTGCATCATTGTCATTCATTGGTTGTTCGTGTGCTGTTAACCATGCATCAATTCTTTCTAAAAAAGCTTGGCCTTCTTGTTCCACAAATACACGAAAGGCAGCACTTGTTTCTGGCGGCATGTGTGTGTTGGTTGCACGTCGTTCAAAGTTCAAGGGTTGTTGTTTTCCCGTGTTTGCTTTGTAAAGGTTGTGATGCAACGTGCTGCCTAAATCATTGAATACGCTGCCCGCACGCAAGAGCGCGCCCGGGTCTGATTGCGCGGGTACAAAATAACGTTTTAGTGGATGCAAATGTCCTGCATCATTTTCTTCAACAATTCCGTTTAATTTTAATTCTTTGAGTAATGCACTTATCGGCATGTCGCCACCATAGCGGCGTGCGAGTTGCGCAAAGCTAGGTATTTCACCTTCAGCAGGAATGGCCAATGGTTTTCCTGTTGCATCAATAAAGTCTGGGTCTTGGTGCCAGCCCGAAAGCACTCGTGTTAAGCGGTCTTGATTGTGTTGAGTGGTTTGGCTTTCATCATTGTTTTGCAGCGATTCTTTAATGCGAGCTGCTTCTTTGCGGTCTATGCCTGTGAGCATGGCCACACGCGATAAATTAGTTTGTCGGCCACGAATACCAAATTCTTGTGAGGCGACTTGTACATAAAGTTGTTTGCACAGAGTAACAAGATCTTTATGCGTAATGCCGTTGCGCAACAGTATCCCGATGATCGGCTCCATGAGTTGCCGACAGGCGGATAATGCGGTTTCTTTTGGTGTCGGCATTGTGTATCCCTAAAATCTATAACGTAAATAATGTAGCTGAAATTGCTAGCGTTCTAGTTGTGAAATTTATCAGAAATGTTCTCCGTTGGGTTAAAAATCTCCTCCGCTATTAGGGATATAGCGGAGGAGAAAGCAGGGTTTACTCGGAAAAATTAATTTTCATTTGAGCTGGACGACGCAGCTTTTGATGAGCGTGGTGCTTTACTGCTAGTCGTGCTCGGTACAGATTTAGCTGAGTGTGATGAGAACGAACGCGATGTAAATGAATGTGATGAATCGCTACTTGGATTCGCCGGAGCAGAACGCGATGACTCTGAACGAGAAGGTGCGCTGCCTGGATTCACTGCAGAATGTGACGCAAATGAACGCGAAGTAAATGAATGTGATGAATCACTACTTGGATTCGCAGGAGCAGATCTAGACGAATCTGAATGCGCTGGGAAACCACCTGATGGTACAGAGAAAGAAGAATTTGCCGAGTGGCTTGAATCTGAATGACTTGGGCCAGAATGTGAGCCTTCATGAGAATCTTCATCAGCAGGTTCAATTGAGCTTGCTACTAAGATGTTATTTTCAATAGTGCCTTTAATCTCTACATTCGTACCAACTGCAGCGGCTAAAAATGCTGCAAGTGAATCAAATCCAGTGATTTCAGTATCAGCAGTAACAGTAATATCGTGACCTGCTACTTTGATAGTTGAAGCAGTAACTGATTCTACTAAGCCATGAACTTCTACTTTGAAGTGATCAGCGCTATTGGTCGATGGGTTACGACGTTCTACACGGGTAGCAATCATATGCTCAGGTGTAGTATCGGTAGCGTCTACTTTATAGCCGTGTACGTTGATAGTGTTGCCGACAGCTAAACTAGCTAAGCTGAACAAACGCAGTTTATCTCGACCGCTATCATTGAAGCTGGTATCTACAGTCACTTCAAATGTAACGCCATTAACACTGAATGTGTTTGCCGCTGTGTCAACGGTTTGTACTAAGCCATTCTCGTTTACTTGTGGGTGCAGAATGAGTCTGATTTCTGAGGCAACGAGGTTGTTGTCCGCATCGAGAATACCTTCTACTTTAACCAATAAGCCAGCCGCTAAATCAGCAGCAGTGCCGCCTTCGTATTGAGTGTCTGCAGTTAGAAGAACAGTTGCGTCATTGATTTTAAAACTAGTATTTGCTACCAAATCAGTAATTAAACCACCAACTCTCAAGTCATCATGTTCGCCAAATTGACCATCGTGTTTGATGCTTAATGGGCTAGCTTGAAGTGTTCCAGTCGCAACAAAAACGTCATTTACAATGCTACCGTGAATGCGTACTAACATATCGTTAGCAAGTACAGTCTCATCAGCAACAGTTGCCTTGCTGTAATCGACTGTTTTACCGTTAATGGTAAAGGTGAGGGCAGTAGTGTCGAGGTCAGCTATTTTACCGGCTAACTGAGCAACGTCAGCTCCAGTGCCAGTTTTTACATCAATACGTGTAGCTACTAATGCACCGTCAGCATTGGTGTAGGCGCTAACCTTGATAACATCGCCCACTTTTAAAGTTTCAGCAGTCACACCATTTTGATAAAAAGTATCTGCAGTAATAAGAATGCTTTGACCAAGGGCAACTATAACGCCTGTGGTCAAATCAATACTTTCAATAGCACCGCGAACCTGTGATTCACCTTCCAATTTAGAGGCTTTACCACGGCCATTTTCACCCATGGTTGCGGTGATGCGAACAATTTGCCCAACGCCTAAGTCAGATTCAACAGTAGAATCGCCATCAACATCAATTGCAGCGTCTTCTACATCGTAATGTACGCCGTTAACGATAACGCTACCAAAGCCCGTTACAACACCTTGTGCAACGGTTATTTTTGCCATTATCGCCGCTGAAGATGCAGATGATGCTATGGCTGATGAAGCTGTTATTGGGGTAATGGTGACAGATGTGCCGTCGGTTGTAGCTGTTAGGCCAGTTGTTGTGCCACTGCCTCCACCGCACGCGGCAAGAGAGCCCGCTAAGAGTAGTGCCAAGTATTGATTGTATTTCATACCGTTTTGCCTCTTTATTAGTTGTGTGTTGTTATGAGCTGTGAATGAATATATTCCACAATTGGTATATTATCAACCAAATATGGATATTTATGTCTACTGCATCCGGTTTTTGAATACTGATTTGTCCGTAGTGTCTTAAATTTGAGCGGTTTCTTATCCATCAATTAACATTCTTCTACTTGAGCCTCTTGTTAGCGCTGGTGGCGACTGGGTATTTGAGAGCAGAGGTGAATGCAGGGTAAAAGCGTAACTTGTGAACGGCGCCTCAATTAATAGCGGCGCCGATGTAATTCAGTACTATTTCGAGGATAGTTGGGTGGTATAGTTTGGCGTCTAAACAGCAATTAATGATATTGGCTGATTTATTCGAACCTGACTGGGGTATCTAGCATCCTCAGGAGAACCAAAACTTCCATCGACTTTATAGGTGAGTAGCTATGCCAAGGCTCAATGTGGGTGACGTGCTCGATATTCGCAAACTGGAAACGATTAATTCCTCTTTCATTGATATTCCAATGAAAACGCAAATTACTCATATCCAGTTTCGTCGCTTTTCGGGGTGCCCCATTTGTACGCTGCATTTACAAGAGTTTGTGCAACGGCATATTGATCTTGTGGGGCGTGGAGTGCGCGAGGTGGCGATATTTCATTCGTCTAAGGATGTGTTGCTGGAGCACGAAGCGGTTGTTCCTTTTGCGGTAATTGCCGATCCTGAAAAAAAACTTTATGAACAATTCGGCGTAGAAAAATCGTTCATGTCTGTTCTGCATCCCGCTTCATGGCGCGCAGCTTTCGGCGGCTTGATCCGTCATGGTTTTAGGCTCAGTGAAAAAGCGGAAAGTCTTGTGGGGTTGCCTGCAGATTTTTTAATTGGAAAGGATGGATCTATCTTGGCTTGCCATTATGGACGACATGCAGATGATAGTTGGTCGGTAGAAGAAGTGTTGACGCTATTGACGGATAACTATACGCATTAAAGTTTTTCCCTTTACTTATTAAGTGTTGTTTTTTGTTTTGATTTATTGCGAGTTTAGTTTTGCGTAATAGTGTTCATTAAAATAGTGCCCTTTTTTAAAAAGCGATTTTTCAAAAATACCCTCCAGCTTGTAACCACATTTTTCTAAAACTCTCATGGATTCTTTATTAGGTGAAAAAACAGAAGCATTCAATCTTGAAATTTTTGTATGGTTAAAAATGTAAGTAGAAAATATATCCAACGCAGTTGACGTTAAACCTTTACCCCAAAAAGGCTCCGCTAACCAAAATCCAATTTCCGCCGATCTTTCCCTTTCAAATTCCCCAGGTATTGCAGCAATAGAACCAATTAGCATGTCTTTGTAAATAATAGCCCGTGTAAAACCGTTTTTGCATCCAGCCTCAATCCACCACTCAGCATCATCCATCGTATACGGCTGAGGTATACGGGCAGACAAATATTTTGTAACGTTTTCATTGTTGAGATATTGCACGAGAAGGGGTTTATCGGTTACTTGAAATGCTCTTAGTGTGATCATATTTTCTCATCATTCCAACGTTGTTAGGATTTTTGAGTTGCAATTTTTTCAGAGCTTGTACGGCGGCTTCGCGAAGCAAGCCGCCGTATATTTAATTCGGCGTATTGCCGCTTCGCGTCGAATACGCCCTACGCGGCACATGTTTTTGTAGGGGGCTTATTAGGCATACCGTTCAAGCAATGTTTGCAATGTAATTGTTTTGTTAATTACAGGTTTTCTCCACCCGGCCTCATGAATAATGTTTAATTCTGCATCTTTTTTAATATATTGAAGCTCGTTTTTCGACCAAGTATCAAGCATATTAAGAAGTGATGGAGCATAATTTAATAGAGTTTCAAATTTAACCTCATGCTTTCCATTTTTAAAGACTTCAAGCTTACTAGGATTTCTAAACTCAATAATAAACATATCGCGCTCAATAATAGGAATTATTGAGTTGTAGTGAGCCAGCTCGGTTCTTATATCATAAAAATGTTTTAGCCATTCGTTGCGCTCAAAAGAAAATAGTTCATATTTTTTAGCCTGCCTACGGAAACCTTTAGGTAATGAGAAGTTTAGGTGTTTGTTTAATTCTGAGGTGACCTCAAGAGTAGAATAAATAGCATTAATGTAACCTTCGATAATTGCTATTGTTTTTTGGGTAGGATAATAATCCGAAATAGAATGTTTTTCGTATAAGCCTATAGATAAAGAACCTAAGTTTTCAGATAATAAATTCAAATAGTGCTCTACGGCATAGATTTTGTTTTCGAGTGTTATGCTAAGCCGAAACGCATCAATACTATTTTTTGAGTTTTCGTGATGCTGTGCAAGATATGTAAGAAGATGAATGGATCTAAATTTTCTATATGGTTCTTCATGAACCCCAAAATTATGCATAACAACTAATGCGTCATTTCCAAGGCCATCTGGAATCCTAACTATTTTCATGGCTTATCTCACTCAAAGTGTTTTGCCTAACAGTTTATTAAACAGCGCTAACTACATAATCCTCAAAAATAAACCCGCACGAGGCGGGTTTATTTTTTATCTTTACTGATTAAATAAAAACTCCATCAGTGCTTTTTGTGCGTGGAGCCGGTTTTCGGCTTCATCCCACACAACTGCATCGGGAGCATCAATCACTTCTGCGCTGACTTCTTTGCCTCTGTATGCCGGCAAGCAATGCATAAATAGTGCATCATTTTTTGCGTGGCTTAGCAGTTCTTTATTAACTTGATAGCCGTTAAATATTTTCTCGCGTTGTTTCTTTTCATCTTCCTGACCCATGGATGCCCACGTGTCGGTGACGATGAGGTCTACATTTTTCACGGCTTCTTGTGGGCTGTTAGCGAGCATCACGCGATCTTTGCATTTTTCTAACATGTGATCCCAAGGTTCAAAACCTTTGGGTGTCGCAATGCGTAATTCAAAATCGCACAGCGCTGCGGCTTGCATGTAGCTTTGACACATGTTGTTGCCATCGCCAACCCATGCAACGGTTTTGCCTGCCAGTGAACCGCGATGTTCAACATAAGTTTGAATGTCGGCGAGCAATTGGCAGGGGTGATGATCATCGCTCAAGCCATTGATAACAGGTACGCGTGAGTATTCGGCAAAACGTTCTACGGTCGCGTGTTCGAAGGTGCGGATCATTACCATGTCGACCATGCTGGCGATGCAGCGCGCAGCATCTTCTACGGGTTCGCCACGGCCTAATTGTGAATCTTTGGTCGATAGGAAAATCGCGTGGCCACCCATTTGTGCCATGCCGGATTCAAATGAAACACGGGTACGAGTTGACGATTTTTCAAAAATCATCGCCAACACTTTGTCTTTGGCTAGCTCGGGCAATTCACCCTTGCGTTTCATGGCTTTGAGTTCAATCCCACGCTTGATGATGTGATGTAACTCATCGCGTGAAAGATCTTCCAGTGTTAAAAAGTGTCTCGGTGCCTTTGGGGGAACCATAATGCTCTTCTCTTTTTCGGGTAGTGCTGCAATGTTCATAATGAATATTCGCGCTGTAATGCTGCCCTTATTTGCAGTGCGGGTTGCCCCGCACTTATTTAAAACTCAGTGACTAATTCCACGACTTTGGTGACCAATTCATCGGCTTCGGCGTCGGTTAAAATAAACGTCGGTAGCAAACGAATAGTGTTGACTGAGGTTACGTTAATCAAAATTCCTTTCGCGCGGCCTTTCTCAACCAGCTCAGGGCAGGCGGCATTCAGTTCGATGCCGATCATTAAGCCTTTGCCACGCACATCAACTACTTTGCTGTTGCCTGCAAAAGCGGTTTTGAAGGCGGCTAATAATTTATCGCCAAGCGCGGTAACCCGAGGGATAAGCTTGTCGGCCAATAAGGTTTCGATAACCGCAATTCCCGCACTGCACGCTAACGGATTACCGCCAAAAGTGGTACCGTGGTTGCCCGGTTGCAAAATGTCAGCGGTTTTCTTGCCAGCCAAGCAAGCGCCTATTGGTACACCATTACCTAAACCTTTCGCTGTAGTCACTACGTCGGGCAAGATGCCGTTATGTTGGTATGCGAAGTAGGTGCCGGTACGGCCATTGCCGGTTTGAATTTCGTCGAGCATCAGCAGCCAATCATTTGCATCGCAAATTGCGCGCAATTGATTCAGGTAGTCAGCGGCCGGTACACGTACGCCGCCTTCACCTTGAACGGGCTCCACCAAAATCGCGACTATATTGCTGTGTTCTGCGGCAGCGGCTTTTACGGCAGCAACATCGTCATAAGGTACGCGGATAAAGCCTTCTACTAATGGCTCAAAACCGATTTGCACTTTAACGTTGCCGGTGGCGCTCAAGGTGGCCATGGTTCTGCCGTGAAAGCTGTTGGCCATAACGATAATCGACGGGTTTTTCACGCCTTTCTCGTTGCCAAACTTACGGGCGATTTTGATCGCCGCTTCGTTAGCTTCTGCGCCAGAGTTGGAAAAGAAGGTTTTGCTCATGCCGGATTGCTGAATCAACAAGTCCGCCAAACGCTGTTGTTGCGGGATATTGTATAGATTGGACACATGCAGCAAGGTTGCGGCTTGGTCGCAAATCGCTTTGGTGACATTAGGGTGTGAATAGCCAAGGCCGCAAACGGCAATGCCGCTAATGGCGTCGAGATATGATTTCCCTTGAGTATCCCACACTCGGCTGCCCTCGCCCTTGCTCAGGGTAAGAGTTCTTGTGCCGTAGGTGTTCATTAGGGTCGTCATCGTGCTCTCCAAAAAGCAAATTTGTTAAAAAATAAAACCACCAAAAGCCAATCGATGATCGGCTTAAGTGTATATAAAGGCAGGGAGTAAACCGCAGCGCTAAAGCAAAACAGGCAGCATTTACGCTACCTGCGGGACATTTTAAGGGCTAATAGTATAAGTAAATGCCTTTATTGGCAAATTTGACCCGTTAGTAAATGCTGTGTAAAGGCGTAATTGTGAGGTAGTTCTGGTGGATTCGAAGGACGTTGGCTAGGATTTTGAGGCTGTGATTTCCTTATAGGTCAGCCTGCCTTTTCTATTGGTGCGGGTAACATTTGCTTGGTTAGCTCGGTATCGGCATGCATATTAAATTGTTGTTTGGGCGACTGAATGAAAAACCCCTGGAATAGCTTCACGCCTAGCCTCCATAGAGGAGGAACGTTTTTGAGATCTTCCAGTTGCACGGCAATAACCTGAGTGCCTTTTTTAGTTGCGGTTGCGATGATGTGTTTAAGCCTGCTGGTAATGGCAGTGTCGTTTTCCATGTTGGCGGTGAGGTGTGGAGATAGGGTGGTAAAATGAAAGTTAAAACTATTGAGGATATTTTCTGATGCATCTGTATCGCCTGCACGGGTTAAGCAGACTCCGCAGTGAATATTATTCAGGGCTTCAATAATTTCTGCTGTTTCTTTTAAGTGATCGTTCACCCATTTTTCTTTTAATATAAAAATCAAGCGTTGCTCACCGCGCAGCCGTGAGCTGCGAAATACGTTTGCAGTAAATGAAAAAAATGATTTTTGTGCGAGCGTATCTTCGGATAAGTGAATAAAAAGAGTAGCGTACTCGCGAGTATCATTTGTACCCGTCATGGCTGTAACGGCTGCTTGCAATACCCAGCGATCCAGTTCGACTCGCATAAAAGACTGTTCAATATACTGGAGGAAAGTTGCAGCAGGGATCATTGCGTGTGCATCGCTATTCCAGCGCACCAAAACTTCATGGTTTTCTATTGTGTTTTTTTCTGGATTGACGATGGGTTGAAATAAGAGCATCAGATTTTTTGTGGGCAGTTCATGTTTAAAATCAAATTCAAATACAGGTTCTTGCAATTTTACATATTCTTGTTCTTGTAATTGCTCTTTGACGGAAAGAGCAGGCTGCAGTTTGTGAGCGTGAGTGACTGCTTTAATGTAAGACTGCTCTGCATACCACAACGCACTGTTAGTGGATTCTATTTCTGCATGTAAATAACTGATGCCAATTTGTGAGTGGAGTGTTAATGACTTGCCTTGTACTTGATAAGTCAATGCATTTAAATGCTCAATAATCTGTGCTGTGCGTTGTAAGTGATGTTCATGTGAATGTTGTCCCGTAAGAACGCAGGCTACTAGGGTGGAAGTGTCTGACCATTGCTCTTCAGTATCAATAATTTTCGTCATCAGCTCACAAAATTGTTGATGAATAATGGCCAGTCCTGTTTGTCCATATTCTTCTTGTAGCGAAGCAGGCACATCAAGGCCAATATAATACAGTGCGGTTGGAAGGCGCCGCACTGCTTGCTGTTTTATTTCGCTCTCAATCGCGCCGAAAAAATAACAATGGTTAATGTTATTTGGAGTGTGTTGAGCTACTTTGGCAATGCGATTTTTTAATGCGATAGAATTTTTAATGGCTCGTTGGCAGGCATGTATTAATACTTCTTCTGCAACGGGCTTCTTAAGTACATCGCTAATGCCGACATTTTCATAGGTATCATCTTCCGTTGTTGAGATGTCTGCGGTTATAAATAAAATGGGCAGTACACAAAATTGATCTTCTTGGTGTAGGAGCGTTGCTATTTCAACGGCGTTAATATCTTCTGTTTGAATATCAATGATCACTAAATCCGGATTGCATTTAATAGCAAATTGTAAACTCTGCAATGGGTTTGCGCAGTGAATTGTTTTCATACTGGCATGATGAAGAATATCTGCATAATGTTTGGCAGTCGCTTCATCATTATTTATGATCATCACTTTATGTTTCACTGAATGGCTGCTAATAGCCATTGATATTCGTTCAACCAAATATAAATAATTAATAGGCTTTGTAAGGTAATCGGTGCAGCCTGCGCGCAGTGAGCGCAACCGAGCTTGCATATCAGTGCGGGTCGATAACAAAATAATCGGTACTACGATGCCGAATTGATTTTTTATGTATTCGATAGATTTAAGCCCATCCAGATCATCGCCGTGTAAGCCGACATCCATTAAGATGGCGTGAGGTTGTTCTGTAAAAACGTGCAGCATACATTTTTCGGTTGTATCGAACTGCTGCACCTGAAAACCACTTGCACGCAAGTAAGTTGCAACAATAGCGGCAAATGCACAATCGCTATCCACCACAAAAATACGTTTTGCAGTTTCTGGTTTTTTTTGTGGTGTGAGCATTGTGCTGGGTTGTTCATGATCGTTAAGAATGTTTGATAAATTAACGGCCATTTGATCAATAATTTCACATTCGATTCCACCCAAGGGGCGATCAAGCGCTAAATGTTCTTGAAGGTATTTGTCTAAAGAGGCGGCGCTAGTATTAATAGTTGGCAGGTCAAAGTTGGCGCTCAGCGTCACAAGGCGATTGACCATCTTATGAAACATTTTTGCGCCTTGTTCGTTCCAGCTTAAGTAACGAAGACGATGCCATAAATCTTCAATTTGGCGAGCTCGTTGCGGTAAGCTTGCTAAAAATTGTAGCCGTAGCTGTTCGCTTTCATTATTTGGTTGGGTCGACATACGTTTTCCCTGAAGCAGTTCTTGTTGTTCAGTATAGGATCCGTTTTAAGTCCTCACCAGAATGGCGTTATTTTTTGGATAAGCTGACGATGGATATAAAGCGTTTGAATAAGTTGTTGTACGGTTAGTTGCTTATAATCTATTACAATGCGCTGTGCCTGTATTTTTGCTCGCATGTTTATCCGTATTTTAAAGAGATGATGTTTTGAAAAATTTACCTGAATATCCACTAAGCTCGTTGCGCGCTGAATTTATTACATCTCTGCAAGAAGGTGCGCTATTGTTGGAAGCTGAGCCAGGAGCGGGTAAATCAACATTGGCGCCTTTGTGGGTTTTGGCTGAAATAGCTCAAGATAAAGTGGTGTGGCTTATTCAGCCGCGCGTGCTCGCTGTGCAAACGTTGGCACAACGTTTGGCTGAATTAGTTGGTGATGAAGTTGGTCAGACGGTTGGCTATCAAGTGCCGTACGATAATTGCAGCGGCAGCAATACGCGCTTGCTATTGATGACGCCGGGTATTCTGCTGCAGCATTTATTAAAAAATCCAACACTGGATAATGTTGCCTGCGTGATGTTAGATGAAATTCACGAACGCTCTGTCAATCAAGATACTGCATGGGCATGGCTGCAAGAAGTGCAAATATTGCGTGATGATTTGCAGTTGGTATTGATGAGCGCAACGCCTGATCCTGCATTGCAGAAGCAAATCACAAATCGCTTATTTACACCGGGACGTTGCTTCCCTGTAACGACAACATTTTTTCCTGCAAAAACAAATACACCTTATCCCGAAAGATTGGACGAGCATGTGTTACGTGCATTGGCGTCGCATCCTGATTGGCAGTGTTCGACTGTGTTGGTTTTTTTACCGGGTTGGAGTGAAATAGAAAAAACAGCGCAAGCAATTTCGCAACGTTATCCTTCGCATTCGATTTATCGTTTGCATAGTCGTGTACCTGCTGCTGAACAAAAACGTGCACTCGATCCTGCGCAGGGTGCGCGCATTATTCTTGCGACGAATATTGCAGAAACGTCATTAACCATTGCCGATGTTACTTTAGTAATTGATTCGGGTTTAGTGCGCCGCCCTGATTACGAACAGCGTACGGGTATTACACGTTTACGCAATGCGCGCATTAGCCAGGCGAGTGCGGATCAGCGTCGTGGTCGTGCAGGGCGAGTGCAGGCGGGGCATTGCATTCGTTTATGGTCGCAAGATCAACCACTTGCCGCCGCTGATTTACCAGAAATTCGTGCGACAGATTATTTGCCGCTTGCATTGCGCTTAGCGCATTGGGGAAGTGCTGCGGAAGATTTGTTATGGCTGGAGCCTCCCAATGCATTGGCATTATTGTTTGCGCAACAACAATTGCAACAAATGAAGTTGCTTGATGAACAATGCAAAATTACACAAGCGGGCGAACAGGTAAGTGCGTTAGGTACGCATCCGCGGATTGCAGCGTTATTGTTAATGCATAAAAACGATATTGCAGAGGCCATGCTTTTGTTAGCATTGGCTTTGCATTTTGAGTTGAACAGTGATGATACTCTGGATGCGTTATTAGAAAATGCAGAACAAGAAGTAAAACGTAATCGTCAATGGCAACAGCAACAAAAACGCTGGTTATCGGCGTTGCAATTAAGTATCAATAAAACGGCAATGCTTAATGCGCATTTAATTGCGCAAGCGTTTAGTGATCGCATTGGTTTTTTGCAAGAGTCTGGCCGCTATCGCTTAAATTCTGGTATTAGCGTATCGCAACAAGGCCTTACTGCATCTTGGGCTGTATTTCCCATTATTAATACAAAACCTAAGGGGCATAGTGGTATAGGTGTTGAGCTGCAATTAAATCGCGAACAACAGCGTGCGCTGAGCCAAGCAAATACTCAATTAATTCATAAAAATAATACTTGGCAAAAGCAAACGATATGGCGCATGGGCGGAGTAGATATTGATGAGCACAATATTGCCGTTTCACCCGATAATATTGCGACGGAATTGTTGGCTCATGTGCAAAGCATTATTCGCGAAAAAGGTTTTACAGCTATACGATGGAGTGATAATGCTTCGCGTTTATTGCAGCGCGCTCGTTTAATTGCCGAGCAAGAGCTTATAGATTTACCCGATATTAGTGATTCAGGTTTAATAAATACATTGGATAAATGGTTGCAACCTTTTTTAACAACTCAAACACAGCTTGATAGTTTACCGTGGCATAACGCACTTGAGTTCTATTTGGGTTATGATAATTACCAACGTATAAAAGATTTATTGCCAGAAAAACTTCATTTGCCCAGTGGCCGTGAAATTACTGTTGAATTTTCTGCTGAGGGTGTTCCACAAGTATCCGCAAAGCTGCAAGAATTTTTCGGTTGTGAAAATTTACAATTGGCAAATGGTAATATACCGTTAAAAATAATCTTGTTGTCGCCCAATGGAAGCCCGTTAGCAATCACGCAAAACTTGCGCACTTTTTGGCAGCAAGGTTACCCGGATGTGCGCAAAGATATGCGCGGTAAATATCCTCGTCATCCTTGGCCAGAGAATCCTTTGGAGCATCAAGCGACAGCATTGACCAAAAGAAAGTTAATGCAGCAAGATCAGCAAAATTAAGTCTTGAATCATATCGGTTAGCAACTGGAGATATATTATTATGAATCCTGCAAAAGTTGATCGAAATTGTCTTAAAAAACTAACTGATTTACCAAATATTGGTAAAGCTATGGCGGAGGATTTAGCTTTGTTAGGAATTAATATTCCTGATGATCTTATTGGTAAAGATCCTATTGCACTTTATCAGCAGCTTTGTGCAATCACAAATGCACATCATGACCCTTGTGTGCTGGATGTATTTATGTCGATTACTGATTTTATGAATGGAGGGCCTGCTCGCCCTTGGTGGGAATTTACTCCGCAGCGAAAAATAATGGTTAAGTTGTAATAATCTATTCAAGCTATTCAGCCCGTTGGAGGTTTGCAGTGATTGATGTGACTGGTTTGCTTATAGGGTTGGTTTTTGGTTCTGTGGGTGTTGGTTATTGTATTTATGGGAAAAAACAAAAAAAGACGGTAGCGTTTTGGATTGGAGTGGCATTAATCGTATTGCCTTATGTTATTGATAGTAATATTGCCGTTGCTATTGTTTCAGTCGCACTCATGTGTGTTCCTTTATACGTAAAATAAAACGATACGTAAAATAAAAAGTTATTTAATTAATCACGAGTGTCTTATGAAAGCGAATAATTGGTATGCCGGTTTTGCTAAAGTTGCGTCGCGTTTTTGTGGGCGACCTATTGTTTTTGTTATTGCAGTAGCAACTATTTTATTGTGGATTATTACTGGCCCTTTATTTAATTTTAGTGATACATGGCAATTGGTTATCAATACTGCCACAACGATCATAACGTTTCTTATGGTGTTTCTTATTCAGAGTACGCAAAACCGCGATACGGAAGCGATTCAAGTTAAATTGGATGAGTTAATTCGTTCAACACAAGGTGCGCATAATGCGTTGTTGGATTTAGAGGAGTTGGAAGATCATCAGCTTGATGAGTTTCGTGTGCGCTATCAGTTACTTGCCAAATTGGCACGTGAAGGTGTTGCACTTGGTAAACAAGATACGAATACGCCTGAAGCGTAAATCTGCTATTAAAAATTTACTATAGCTGACCTTATTGTTATTTCTTAAAGTTTTTCTGCGTTTTAATTAATGCTGACTATACTTTGGTGAAATCAATTCAGTAAGGGAGGTTAAAGTATGCGTAAATTATTATTTATGCTAATCATGGGGTGCTGCACTACATTTGCATCCGCAGATGAATCGTCTGCTCCGCAAGCGTATGTATGGGCTAATATGCTAACTCTTGAAGCTATTGATAATGTTCAAGGTGGTGTTGCTCGTGGCACTAAAGGTCTTGCGAATTTAGATGTCACACTGACAGTCGACACGGGTGCTGCAGATTGGTGGAGTAATGGCACTTGGTTTATGTATGTTCTTGGTGATTACGGAAGTAACCCTTCTGCCATGAGTGGCGATTTACAAACGCTTTCAAATATTGCCACGGATGATACGTTAAAAGTGTATGAGTTTTGGTATATGCATCATTTTGCTGATGATGCTGTGCAATTGTTAGTTGGCTTGCACGATTATAATTCTGTATTTTATTCATTAGATTCTGCTGGGTTATTCACAATGGCCTCTTTTGGTATTGGGCCAGATACATCGCAAGTCACTCCTTCTATTTTTGCAACAACCTCTACTGCAGTGCAACTCACAGTAAAGCAAGATAATTTCTATGTGTTACTTGGCGCTTATGATGGTGTGCCTGGTGATCCTGATAATACACGCGGCACTCATATCCAATTCAATAAAGGCGATGGTGTATTTAAAGCTGCAGAGTTGGGTTTAACGGAAGATAAAAAATACAAATTTGCTGTAGGTGGATGGCAAAAAACAACTGAAGAAGATAATGTCGTTGATGGTCAGCCTATTGATGAGAATAGTGGCTACTATATTATCGGCGAAAAAAATCTTACTGAACAATTGACTGTGTTTTTTCAATACGGTCGCGCTGATGATGCTAAAAATCAATTAGATGAATATTGGGGTGGCGGAGTAACACTGAATAACTACTGGAAAGAAGGTGATGATGCTGGTGTGGCGTGTGGGCGTGCACACAATGGCACTCCTTTTTTACAACAACCAGAAAATAGTGGATTGAGTGAAGCTGAAGTTGTCTGCGAAGCAACTTACTTTCGCCCGCTAGTGGAGCATGTGAATGGCCAAGCCAGTATTTATTATGTGGACCATCCGAGCATGATGCCAGAGTTAGACGCTGCTGTAGCGTTGGGTGCTCGCCTTTATATTGAATTTTAATTGTTAAAAAATGCAAACACACACTATAAATTTCTAGCTATATTGTGTGTTTGCCAAGCGGTCAACAATTCAATATTTACGTTTTACTTATCAATTTTTAACCTGATTATATTTTTTTAAAGGTAATTAAATCTTTAAACCTACCGTTAATTCTGCAATATAACCTTCATCAACATTGCCTGTTACCGTGGTCATTTGATACGTAACTCCATCGCTAAAAACATTATCTGCGGCAAAGCTCGTGACTGACGTATTTTGGCCTTTTGTATACAGCGAAGAATTGTATACCGCTTGCGTGATCTCAATTGGGAATGCCATTTGCGACACGGCGGTAGATTGTGCAGTGCTGGAGTAGGTTGTTAGAAATATTTGAAAGTGAATGTGAGTGATGCGCCCTACATACCAGCCTGGATAAATAGTTGTAAATGTTGCTACACCATTGGAGTCTGTGTATTGCACACCGCGGCAATAGGTTTTGCCTGCTTGTCCTTGGTTGTTGGAGCCAGAGTAACCGGAGTAAAGGCCATCTTTATCGCAGTGCCAGATATATACATAACCAGAAACAATGTTGCAGCTGTGATCTACATCAACGAGTTTTAGTTTCACGGTTAGTGGTACGCCTGTCTTATCTTCATTAATTGCTTCGCGTAAAACAGTTGAGCTATTGAGAATCGTCGATAAAGGAAATGGGCCAATGGTTTCTGATGGCATAAGTACGCAGCTTGTTGCAGCAGCGCTTGATGCGGCACTCGTTGACGCTACAGAGTTTGTCGCACTTGATGCGAGGCTGCTGGATGCTAACGTGCTGCTTGATGAGCTAGAGCTTGAAACTGTTAATCCACTTCCGCCACCACATCCTATAAGCCCTAATGCGCTAAATGCTCCTAGAGTACCCAATGCTTTGCGGCGTTTAATGTCGATAGGTTGATCGTTATTAGTATCTGGTGTTGTCATTTTTTAAGTCTCAACATAATTGCAGTTAGAGTTTAGGTAACGCTTGCAATAGTATGAGGATCAAATGTTCAACAAATTTCAAGCAATTATGCAAAGAATATGGAAGTTGATTTTTTGATAAAAAATAGAGGCATTAAATGCCGTTTTTATCGCTTAAATGAAATTTATAGCCAGCACCATATACCGAATGAATAATTTCATGAGGGGTTAGCGGGAGTAGTTTTTTGCGTAATTTTGTAATGTGCGAATCCATTGTTCTGTCACTTACAATGCGATGGTCACTGTATGCATTTTTCATAAGCTCTTCGCGCGAAACAATAGTATTTTTTCGTTCGAATAATGTTTTTATGATGCGATATTCAATAATCGTTAGTTCAATTTTTTGATGCGAGTAAGAAACAGTTAATGATTCATCTGAGAGTTGAAATTCTTTCGATGTGGATTGGCTAGGTATGCGTTTTAATACGGCTTTGACGCGTGCAACTAATTCGCGCGGGCTAAACGGTTTGCAAATATAATCATCTGCGCCTAATTCAAAGCCTAACAATCTGTCCGTTTCTTCAATGCGTGCTGTCATCATAATAATGGGCGTGTTCATATCGTTTCGTATTTCTTGGCACAAACTAAAACCATTAAGGGTGCCTGATCGGCTTGGCAGCATGATATCAAGTAATATCAAATCCCAGCGTTGTTGTTGTATTTTTTGCAATGCGGTATCGGCGTCATTGACCAGCTCGCAGGTTAATCCATCTGCTTGTAAATAATCGCGCACAATCGCGCCTAAATCTTGTTCATCTTCAATAATTAAAATAGGCATAAATTTTCTCGTTGCTATTTTTTGTTCTTGATTTCTGATTGTTTTTTAGATTGTTAGCACGGTAGCCGAATAGTTATTTTTAATCCGCCTAGATCGCTGTTGTTGATTATGATTTGGCCGTCGTGCGCAGTAACAATATTTTTACAAATTGATAGGCCTAATCCCGCTCCACCCGTAGCACGGTTGCGCGATGAATCGGCGCGGTACAATCTATCGAATAGTTTTTCATGATGTGATTCATCAACGCCAGGCGAGCTATCTTCAATGGTAATAACGGCGGTGTTGTTTTCAGTGTTAAGTGATACCCGTGTCGTGCCAGGGCTGCTCGTGTATTGCAAACTATTTTTTAATAGATTGGCAAACAGTTGCTGTAAACGATGTTGGTCGCCAAAAATAGTAATGGCTGTAGATTCTGCATCTATTAATGATAGTTGTATTTTCTGTTGAGCAAATTGTGCTTGCATAGTATTAACCGCCTCATGTACTAAAGCGCTTAAATTTACGGTGTTTTTGCGGTATGTCATGCCACCTAAATCAGTCAGTGATAGTTCATATAAATCATTCACCAAATGTTTTAAGCGCTGACAGTGTTTGTGTAAGCGCGCGATGGATGATGCATCAAGTGCGCGAACACCATCTTCCATGGCTTCTAGTTCGGCTTGTAAAACCGCTAAGGGTGTGCGAAGTTCATGTGAAATATCTGCTACCCATTGACGACGTGTTTGTTCGCTTTGCGATAATGTTTCGCTTAAATTATTTAGGTGCTCTGCTAGTATGCTTAATTCGTCTTTGCCTTTAATGCTAATTCGTTCTTGATACTTTCCTTGACTTAGATAACCCACTTGCGTAACTAGTTGGTTAATGCGTTTGGTAATGAAGTGTGCAAGTGGGAATGCGATAACGCCAGCAATAATAAATGCGATAAAAATAACGAATGCTAATTTGTTTTCTTGTAAGTGTGCAAAATCTGCATCTTGCAAATCTCGCAATGCGGGATTAACCGGGATGCCAATATAACCAATAATCTGATCTTCATTTTTTAATGGCATCAAAAAAACATCTTTTCTGCGTTCGTTTTTTCCTGCAACTAATTCATGGTTTTCATTAAGTAAAAAAATACTAGGCCCCATGCGACGACTAAAGTCACGCCTGTCACGCCCTTCGTGTTCTTCGCGGCGGTTGATATCGCCATTATCGTTTGCTGTATCAGGTGAGTTGCCGCGTTGTTCTTGCGCTGGCTGATTAGGGGGTGGTGATGGGAAAGGTTGTGGATCGTCTTTCGCAGGGCGTGGGAAGCTACTAAAATCTAAATGCTGAAAAACATATTGATCCCACTCTGCAATCCATTTCCAATTTTTTTGTTGTGCGTAATTTTTAACAAGATCATTGGCTAGTGGCTGTGCGAAACGAATTTCTTTCGCGTTGATATAGCTCCAAAAATCATGTTGAAAGCTGACTTTAATAAAAATATAAAGTCCAGTTGTAAGCAAGCTACTCATTAACAAAAGAACAAGAAAAAATTGCAAGCGTAACTTAAACATAATGTGCTGAACCTATTGAATAAAACTGTGCTGTCGTGGCTAATTTTTGTAGCTATTTTTTGTTGCACGTGGTGAGTGGCAACAAGTATTGTTGATGTGGGCTCGAATTATCTTGCCTGTATATTGGACTCTAATCTAGAGGGCGGGTTGCGGGAGGGGTTAGTTGTGGCTCTGCAGCAGTGCAGATTAGGCCTGAAGTGGGGTAGAATAGTGGCATCTGAGCATGCCGCCAGGTTTTGCGGGCATTCTCTTTATTCCAGTTCATCCAGTCGCAATCAAAATGGGGGCCAATTTATGGACGTTTTAGATACTATCAAACAACAAATCTCAGAAAATGCAGTCATTCTGTTTATGAAAGGCTCTCCGAATGCCCCGCAATGTGGTTTTTCGGCGCGTACTTCTCAAGCCGTGATGGCGTGCGGTCAACGCTTTGCCTATGTTGATGTGCTCACCAATCCTGAGATCCGTTCAGAATTGCCAAAATACGCTAATTGGCCAACTTTTCCGCAATTGTGGGTTAAAGGCGAATTGGTTGGTGGTTGTGACATCGTGACTGAAATGCATGAAAAGGGTGAATTGAAGCCTTTAATTGATGCTGCGGTAGTTACAGGCTAATTGCTTGTTATCATCGCGTTAAAAAAGCCAGCTTGCCTGGCTTTTTCTTTTTTAAGGTTTGAGCTTGAGGTTTGAAGGCGTGTCGTTTGTTTGATGTATGAATTATTTATAAATCTGTGGTCTACAGCGTTAACACGATAATCAGCAGTGCTAGCAACCCCAAGCCACTGAATACACACAAGCCAATCCCAAGCATACGTTTTTTATGATGGTTTTTGCCAGCTTGGTTAGTTTGTAATTCGTGAGCTCGTAATGCTAAATCACGCGATTTTGTGAGCTTATGTTGTACTTGTGCGAGTGCTTTTAAATCGCTCTCTAATTTATAGGCTTCTTCGCCATTTGCTTGCGCTAATTGCTGCTGTAAATAGCTAATCTGCTGCTCTAGTTGCAGATGCTTGGTGTTAATCGTGGTAGTAAGTTGGTTGATGTCCATGATGAATATTCACAACAGTAGTGTATTAGTCTGCTTGCTACTTTAGCACTTGAGTGGCTTTTTTTTTGCCTTTGAGTGCATTTTATGGGCAAATGGATTTCACGTGTTATTGCGTTGCTATAATTGCAGGCTAAACATGCTGATTAATTATCGCGTCATATATATTCGTCACCTCATTTGGTTAAGGTTAAAAATGGTAGTCGATAAAAATAGCCCTCCTGAATTTCATCGTTCTTTTTACGGCCCTCGCTATTGGTTTACATGGTTGGGGTTGGGCTTTTTTTATGTGCTTGGGCGTTTGCCTATGAGTGCAAGCTTATTGTTTGGGCAGATGTTAGGCGATTTGTTTTTTTATGTTGCGCGCTCGCGTCGCCGTATTTGTGAAATTAATATTGCGCTGTGTTTTCCACATTTGTCTGCTGCAGAACAGCGAGCACTGGTTCATAACATTATGCGCTCTACGGGCAAAAGCATCGTAGAGTCAGCGGTCGCACTGTGGGGGCCTGATAGCCAGTTTAAGCAGCGTTATACCATCACTGGGTTGGAGCATATTGAAGCTGCTCAAGCGCAAGGGCAGGGTGTTTTATTAGTGGGATGTCACTTTACAACATTGGATGCCGCCGCCCGTATTTTGGCGTTTCATGTGAAATACGATTTGCTTTATCGAAAGGATGTTAATCCTTTGCTGGCCTATAAATTAACGACAGCGCGGGAAAAATTTATTGGCAATGCGATCGTGCGCAAAGACACCAGACAGCTGATTAAAAACTTACGCAAAGGCAATGTTGTTTGGTATGCGCCGGATCAGGATTATGGCGTAAAGCATGGTGTTTTTGCGCCTTTTTTTGGTGTGCAAGCTGCTACCGTGGTTGCTACAGCACGTATCGTGCAGATGAGTAAGGCGGCAGTAATTCCTTTTGCGCACTACCGTGATGAGCACAATCGTTATCATCTCGTGCTACAACCTGCGTTACAGGATTATCCGTCGGGCGATGATGTGGCGGATGCAACGCGAATTAATCATATTATTGAGGCTGCCATTACTAAGCAGCCAGATCAATATTTGTGGGTGCATCGCCGCTTTAAAACGCGTCCGATGGGCGAGGCAAGTGTGTATCCCAAAAAGCAACGTCGTTAGTCAATGTGGCTCTCTGTTGATTTTATCCACCTGCGATAAAAATTCTTTGCACGAAAAGCGAAAAGCATTACTAGAATGTGGTATAAGGCGCGCCTTATTCGCTAGCGCAACCTTGAGGAGAAGCCGATGTTAAGAATGTTTAAAGTTCAAGGTACTATGTTGCGCGAAGATTCCGTGTTGCGCGATGATTCTGCACAGCATGATGATGGTGTTGCGCATCAAGATATAGCCAATAGCGAAGTGGTTAAGCTTGCCATGGCGAATGCCATTTGGATTGACGCTCACGAACCTACCGACGAAGAGCGCGACGAATTAAATACCTTTTTGCGTGCCGAGCTTCCTGAGTCCGATGATGTGGAAGAGATTGAGTTCTCTGCACGTTATTTTCAGGACAAAGAAGGCGTGCACGTTCACTCACTATTTTTATCCCCCGCAGAAGCTGGTAGGCATAATACGGTGACAGTTGCGTTTTTATTGCAGGATAAACGTTTGGTTACTGTGCGCGAAGGTGACTTGGCGGATTTCCGCTTATTGCGTATGCGTGCACGTCGCGGTCAAGTGCATGTGGCTTCACCGCAGGCATTATTGATCACGATGTTTGAGCAAAAAGTGGAAAATCTTGCCGATGCCTTGGAAGATATTCATCGCACACTGGAGGAAGTTAGTCATCTTGTACTTGAAGATGAAAACTCAGAGCTTGAAGAGGCAATCGACAAGCTGGCTAAGTTGGAAGATAGCAACGGAAAAATCCGGTTATGCTTAATGGATACGCAGCGCTCTATTTCTTTTTTACAGCGCCATATCCGCGATAACAATGAGCTGCAAGAAACAGCGCGTGAAATTAAGCGTGACGTGGATACGCTGATGTCGCATACCGCGTTCTTGTTCGACAAGATCAACTTCTTGATGGACTCGACTCAGGGCTTCATTAATATCGAACAAAACCAAATTATTAAAACCTTCTCGGTTGCCGCCGTTATTTTTCTGCCGCCTACTGTGGTGGCCAGTTTTTACGGTATGAACTTTCAAAATATGCCGCCAGAGCTGCATATGGCGCATGGCTGGTTAGTAGGTTTGCTGTTGATGACGTTGTCAGCGTTGATTCCCTATTGGTATTTCAAAAGCAAAGACTTGCTATAATTTTTAGTCATATTGTCGAGTAGTAGTCAGTTTTTTGTACGAAAGATGGCGCATAAAAAAGCGTTATATCTCCACATAAACTAATCTAAGTTAATATGGCCCTGCATTCTTGGTTGATATTGGTTCCAAGCTCTAAGCTTCAAGTTTCAAGAGTGCGGCTGTTTTTTACTTAGGGAATTGTTATGGCGACAGAAAAGCCACACGGGTTGCGTTTTGTAAAGCGTGTGTATTTAGCGCGAAGCTTAGGTTTAGGCCTGGGCTGCTTGATTATGAGCGCAGCTTTGTGGCCATATCATCCATCCCATATGTTATGGGTGGCGCTAATTGTTAATTGCCTTATCTGGCCTCATGCGGCCTATTTCATTTCATCTCGCAGTATCAATCCTTACGAGTACGAACGTAGAAACTTATTAATTGATGTTGTCCTGGGCGGCTTTTGGGTTGTTGCTATGGGCTTTAATCCCATTGCCAGTAGTTCTTTAACAATGATGTTGTGGATGAATCTGGTTGCGGCAGGTGGGGTTAGTTTTTTTGTGAGAGGCTTATTGGTCTCTTTGTTGGGATATGCATTGGGCTTGTTGATGTTTGATTTCCAATGGCATGCACACATCACCGATGAGCTTATTTACTCCCTCATACCTATGTTGATTTTGTATCCCATTCTTATTGGCTCGATTACCTACAACATCTCCATGCAGCTGCACCGCCAAAAAGAGCTGCTAAAGCATTTAAGTCGTACTGATAGCTTAACGGACATTTTCAATCGCGGTTATTGGGAGCTGAGGGCGAGGGAAGAGATAGTGCGAGTCAGGCGCAGCCACAGCCCGTTGAGCCTTCTTTTAATTGATATTGATCATTTCAAGGGCGTGAATGACACCTACGGGCACAGCATGGGAGATCATGTGTTGCAGCAAGTTGCACAATATCTGCAATGGAATTTGCGTGAATCTGAATTATTGGGGCGCTATGGCGGCGAAGAGTTCGGTATTATTCTTCCCGATGAAGATATTAATATGGCATGGCAATTGGGTGAGCGATTACGTGAATTTATCGCTCAAGCAGAGTTTCAGGATCCCTCTGACCCTAGTCATTCTCGCTTGCGCTGTACAATCAGTATCGGTGTTGCGGCGTTTAGTGATAGTGCTGGGGATTTTTCGTCGTGGGTCAGGGCGGCGGATGCGGCGCTATATCAAGCAAAACATATGGGGCGTAACAAATGTGTTATGTATGTTCCTGAACATTCTCTTCAGCGCGAAGAAAATGTCTAGGCGCTGTCCTGCTACCTACTTCTCTATTCTTCAACCCATTCCCAGCGAATAGGCTGACCAAAATCATCCAAAATTATTTTCTTCTTGGGGCGCGGTTTGTAATGTTTTGATGGTGGCGATGGTTTGCGGCGTGCTTCGATAGCGGCCACAACCTCTGGGAGCGGAGTGCGATCTTCCTGACTTTGGCCTTCAAAGATAGCAATTAATGGCCCTTGCGCGTAAGGGCGGCCACTCAGCCCGCGCGGCACCTCATTGACGGCGCCACCTTGATTCAAAAATTCATTCACTTGTTGATCAAGTTCGCTGTGTAATTCGCGTCTGGTTTTGGTTGGTTTCATGGGCTTGGTTATCTAGGTGTTCACTATCGACAAAAACTTTCAGCGCGCGAGCATTAAATAAATGCCCATCAGGAAGCATAGCAGCCACGGGGCTTAGTCGGCAAATTGCAAATGCTCGGCAAGTTGTAAATGGATGGCAAATGCTGAACGCATCACACATCTCCGAAACAGGTCTCCTCGCATCTGCGACCCGCTTTGGGTAAACTGCGCGTCCTTTGGCAGTTTCTGTCCAATACCTTGTTTTACTGCAGGCTACTATCTACAGGCACCTATGATTCAAGCTACCTCCGTTACTCAAACTGGTGATTTTCAAACTGCTTCAGCCAGTTTGAAAATCACCGAGATTTTTTATTCTCTGCAAGGTGAATCCAATACTGTGGGGTTACCAACGGTGTTTGTACGCTTAACGGGTTGCCCGCTGCGTTGCGGTTACTGTGATTCGGAATACGCTTTTTACGGCGGCGAACGAATGTTGCTGGATAGTATTCTTGCCAAAGTCGCCAGTTTTAACCCACGTTACATCTGCGTCACGGGTGGCGAACCGCTTGCGCAGCGTGAGTGTTTAACCTTGTTAACGCAATTATGTGATCGTGGATATAACGTCTCGCTCGAAACCAGCGGTGCTTTGCCGGTGGATGATGTTGATCCACGTGTAGTGAAAGTGATGGACTTAAAAACGCCAGGTTCGGGTGAGGTGGGGCGTAATCGCTGGGAAAACATTCCATTATTGACCGTTCAGGATCAAATCAAGTTTGTGATTTGCAATCGTGAGGATTACGAGTGGGCTCGCTTTAAGGTGGACGAGTACCAGCTTAATACACGCGTCGCTGAGGTTTTATTCTCGCCAAGTTTTGGGCAAATTGAGCCGCTTACTTTGGCGGAGTGGATATTGGCCGATAATCTGCCCGTGCGCTTTCAGCTGCAATTGCATAAATTGCTCTGGAGCGATGTTCCCGGTCACTGAGTCTGAGTTAGTTAATATTTAGTATTTTTTAGATAGGTTTTGTATGTCGCAAAAAAAAGCAGTGGTGTTAGTGTCAGGTGGTTTGGATTCAACCACAGCATTGGCGATGGCACGTCATGAAGGTTATGCCTGTTACACCATGAGCTTTGATTATGGTCAGCGCCATCGTGTTGAGTTGATTGCTGCTGAGCGTACAGCCAAAGCGCTGGGCAGTGTTGAACATAAAGTTATCACCCTGGATCTGCGTTCAATCGGTGGTTCTGCGTTAACTGATTCGGCGATTGATGTACCTGAGCATGAAACCGCAGGCATTCCTGTGACTTATGTGCCTGCGCGAAATACCGTGTTTTTATCCATCGCCTTGGGTTGGGCTGAAGTGTTGGGTGCTGAAGATATTTTTATTGGCGTTAACGCTGTGGATTTTTCGGGATATCCCGATTGTCGCCCCGATTACATTGCCGCTTATGAAGTTATGGCAAACCTCGCGACACGTGCCGGTGCAGAAGGCGGCAAGTTGCGCATTCGCACGCCGCTGATTCATTTGAGTAAAGCGCAAATCATTCAGCAAGGTTTGGCATTGGGGGTGGATTACAGTCTCACCGTCTCTTGCTATCAAGCGAATGACAAAGGCGAGGCTTGTGGAAAATGCGATAGTTGCCGCCTACGTAGTGCAGGATTTGTACAAGCTGGCGTGTCAGACCCAACACTTTACCGTCCCTGATAGTTAACATGTTGTTTTTATTGCATTGCCTGTAAAAAAGGCTTGTCTTTTCAGGGTAAAACATTATTATACGCGCCTCGCATTTGGGTCGTTAGCTCAGTCGGTAGAGCAGTTGGCTTTTAACCAATTGGTCGCAGGTTCGAATCCCGCACGACCCACCATATTTGCGCACTAGAGAGTGTGGCTAGCTTATCCAAAGCAAGTTAGCGTGTTGTAAAAACAGTTTTTAGTGCACCCGTTTTGGGTCGTTAGCTCAGTCGGTAGAGCAGTTGGCTTTTAACCAATTGGTCGCAGGTTCGAATCCCGCACGACCCACCATATCCAAGCAAGCGTTATGCTTGCTCAATAAAAAAAGAGGATGCCAAACAGCATCCTCTTTTTTATTTGTCTGTAATTTTTTGTCTGGAATTGTTGTAATCGCACATTCACTTGAGCATTTTTCAGCTGGGTGCTGTGGTAGAATTCCGCCCCTCACTTATGAGGCACTTTTATGTCTGCAGAATTTCTTAATCTTGCTGTGCGTGAAGATTCATCGGCACAGGATCTGGTTAAACAGCATTTGGCGCGCGCATGGAGCGCTCCTCACTACACGCCTCAGCAAGAAGCTGATTACAAAGAGCGCATTGTTGCGCTGCTCAAACAGCACAATGCAGTTTTGGTTGCGCATTATTACACCGACCCACTGATTCAAGCGTTAGCGGAAGCAACCGGTGGTTGTGTGTCTGATTCTCTTGAGATGGCGCGCTTTGGTAAAAATCACTCTGCAGATACCTTGGTGGTCGCAGGTGTAAAATTTATGGGCGAAACCGCAAAGATTCTCACCCCTGAAAAACGCGTATTGATGCCGACGTTAGAGGCGACCTGTTCATTGGATTTAGGGTGCCCGGTCGATGAGTTTTCCGCATTTTGCGATCAACATCCTGATCGTACAGTTGTGGTTTATGCCAATACATCGGCAGCAGTAAAAGCGCGTGCGGATTGGGTGGTCACTTCAAGTATTGCGTTGGACGTGGTGGATTACCTTGATCGCCAGGGTAAAAAAATTATTTGGGCACCGGATAAACATCTTGGCAGTTACGTGCAACAGAAAACCGGTGCTGATGTGCTGTTATGGGATGGTGCTTGTATCGTCCATGAAGAATTTAAAGCAAAAGGTATAGAAGATTTAAAAACGCTTTATCCTGATGCCGCTGTATTGGTTCATCCTGAGTCGCCAAAAGCAGTAGTGGATTTGGGGGATGTGGTGGGTTCTACATCGCAACTCATCAAAGCTGCGCAAACATTGCCCAACCGTGAATTTATTGTTGCGACTGATCAAGGCATTTTTTACAAAATGCAGCAGCTTAACCCTGATAAAATATTTCATATCGCGCCGACAGCGGGCAGCGGTGCGACTTGTCGCTCTTGCGCCAATTGCCCGTGGATGGCGATGAATGTGCTGGATAATTTGGTTGATGTGTTTGATCGCGATGACAATGAAATTCACGTGGATCTTGATTTGGCTAAGCGGGCGATGATCCCTTTGCAGCGCATGTTGGACTTTAAAAAATAATTCTATGCGTGAGGGGCAGTTGTAACAGGTGTTTTGCTTGTATCAATGCGCCCCACTCAGTACCATTGCGCCTTTATTTCTATTCGCATTATTTTTGCCCTTTGATCCCTAACGGAGCCCCTAATGATTCAAGGTAGTATGGTTGCCCTGGTAACACCAATGAACGCCGATAACTCGCTCGATTGGGCCAGTTTGCATAAGTTGGTTGATTGGCATCTGGAGCAGGGCACTCATGCAATAGTGGCGATGGGCACTACCGGTGAATCTGCAACGCTCGATGTTGCGGAGCATATGGCCGTTATTAAAAAAGTGGTCGATCAAGTGAATGGCCGTATTCCGGTGATTGCAGGTACGGGTGCAAACTCAACCTCTGAAGCAGTAGAGCTAACGCAAGCGGCCAAAGATGCCGGTGCGGATGCCTGTTTATTGGTAACGCCTTACTACAACAAACCTACGCAAGAAGGTTTGTTTTTGCATCATCAATTTATTGCTAAAGCTGTTGCGATCCCACAAATGCTGTACAACGTTCCTGGTCGTACCGGCGTTGATATGCAAACTGAAACCGCGTTGCGTTTGGCGAAAGTGCAAAACATTATTGGTATCAAAGAAGCAACGGGCGATTTGGTTCGCGCAAAAGCGCTGATAGATCAAGCGCCTGCTGGTTTTGATATTATCTCCGGCGATGATGCAACGGCGGTTGATTTGATTTTGCTCGGCGGCAAAGGCGATATTTCAGTTACCGCGAATGTTGTGCCCAATCAAATTGCGCGCATGTGTGAGTTGGCGTTGGCCGGTAAAGCGGATGAAGCTCGCGCGATTAATCAGCGTTTATTGCCTTTGCATGATGCGATGTTTGTTGAATCAAATCCTATCCCTGTTAAATGGGCTGTTGAGCAGTTGGGATTGATTCAGTCTGGCATTCGTTTGCCGTTAACGCGCTTGTCCGAGCAGTATCATGCCCAAGTAAAAGCCGCTATGGCAGCTGCGAAGGTATAAAACGAAAATATAAAATAGCAGGATGATGAGTGTTCGTTACGGTCTTGGTAACGAACTTTCTGAATCAGTCTGTGTCTAGGCAGTTCCGTGTATTTGGTTGTACCCTCTTAGAGAATTTTCATGAATTTAACGACTAATAAAACCAAGAATATCGCCTTCATTAAATGGTCTGCATTACCCTTAAATCTGTTAGCGCGTTATGGCTGCCTGGCTTGCCTTGGGTTTTCTCTCTCAGGTTGCGGCATATTTTTTGGCGATAATGGCGTGTTTCGTAATCGAGAATACGATTACCTTAAGTCGGACAACATAGCCCCACTCGTATTGCCTACTGGCGTTAATACAAACACGTTAGGCGAGTTGTATCCCATCCCGCCGATTGGCGCGACTGATTTTGGTTACGACCCTAACGCGACAGATTATGAAGTGCCAAGGCCTATGCCGCTCTCGGCAAATATGTTGCAAGACGATGTAAAAATTCAACGTGTGGGTGAAAATAGCTGGATATTGGTTAACTCAGCACCGGGCGAGTTGTGGCCGCGTGTGCGTAATTTCTTGGGTGCGAATAATCTCAGTGTGGCGCATGCTGATTTGAAGCAAGGAATTATCGATACCGGTTGGCTGCAATTCAAAACAGACTTAAGCAGTCAGGATAAATATCGCATTCAAATCGATCAGGGTGTTCAGCCGGAAACCAGTGAAATTCATATTACTCACATTAGTGTTCCCGGTGCTACTGCTCCAACACAGGAACCGACCTGGCCTGCAAAATCGATGAATCCAGAGCGTGAAAAATGGCTGTTGGAAGAGTTGGCGGCAACCTTGGCGAGCGATACTAGCAGTGTTGGTGGTACCTCAATGCTTGCGCAGGGTATTGGTGGTAATGCAGCTGCAAAAGCAACCTTGGGTATGTTGAAAAATGAACCTATGATGACGTTAAAGCTTGATAAAACACGTGCGATGGCGACTGTAGCCTATGCCGCGAAACGCGATGGTTTTCAACTATTTGAATCTGATGCAGATCTTGGTTTGTTTTACGTATTTTATCAAAATCCAGAAGATGCCAAGCCAGGTTGGTTCAAGCGCTTTTTCCATATAGGTTTACATCCTAAGCCACCAACAACGCCTTATTCATTGGCGCAAATTAATGCCAATATGTTGCATGGTGATGAGTTTGAAAGTGCGATTTACTCAAAGCGCGACAGTGAAAAATTGTTAAAAAATGCACCGGGTTATTTAATTGTATTAACGGGTAAAGAAGGCGATTACGTGATTCGCGCGCGCGATCCATACGGCAAACGCCTCAAGCCGCGTGAAGCACGTGAATTGTTAACGATTTTGCGTAAGAATTTGATTTAAGTGGCAGCGCCGTTACGTTTTGCATCCTTGGGAAGTGGCAGTCGTGGCAACTCTACCTTAGTAGAGTGGAGCGAAGGCACACTTCTTATCGATTGCGGTTTTAGTGTGAAAGAAGCGGAGTTGCGGCTTCAGCGTCTCGGCAAATCGGCAACTGAATTAACAGCTATTTTGGTAACGCACGAACATTCTGATCATATTAAGGGTGTCGCCGCTTTATCTCGTCGCTATAATCTACCCATCTACATGACGCCTGGTACTTTTCAGAGTCGAGATTTAGGTGAGTTGCCAAGCCTGAATCTCATTCATGCTTACACACCGTTTATAATCAACGGATTGCTGGTAACGCCGGTTGCTGTGCCGCATGATGCACGCGAGCCAGCACAATTTGTGTTCGAGTACGCAGGTTTGCGCTTGGGAATACTGACGGACTTGGGTAGTATTACACCCCACGTAGAAACCAGTTACCAAGCCTGTGATGCAATGGTGCTTGAAGCTAATCACGATCCATTTATGCTGGCGTCTGGTCAATATCCGCCGTCGTTAAAGCAACGTGTTGGTGGCCAGTGGGGGCATTTAAGTAACCAACAAGCGGCGGGATTTTTACAGCGGTTGGATACGCAGCGCCTACAACACTTAGTGGTGGCGCATATCAGCCAAAAAAATAATTCGTTAGATTTAGCGATGGCAGCCTTAGGGCCCGTCACGCAGAATGTGAAACAAGTAACCTACGCCTGCCAAGAGCAAGGTTTTGACTGGCTCGCCGTGGTGTAGGTTTTAAAAAAGACGACAGATTCAATTTCAATACAAAGTGAGTACAAAGATGGAAAAGCGTGAAGAACTCTACGCGGGCAAAGCTAAATCTATTTATAAAACCGATAATCCTGATCTTCTGATTATGCTGTTTCGCAATGATACTTCTGCCTTTGATGGTAAAAGAATTGAGCAGCTTGATCGTAAAGGTATGGTAAATAATAAATTTAATGCTTTTATTATGGGTAAGCTACAAGCTGCCGGCATTCCTACACACTTTGAAAAGTTGTTATCTGACAATGAAGTGCTTGTGAAAAAAATGGAAATGATTCCTGTCGAATGCGTTATTCGTAACTTGGCGGCAGGTTCTTTGGTGCGTCGTTTGGGGGTGCAGGAAGGCATCGATTTAAATCCACCAACGTTTGAATTGTTTTTGAAAAACGATGCGTTGGGTGATCCTATTGTAAATGAATCTCTCGTTGAAACATTTGGCTGGGCAACGCCAGCTCAATTAGCTCGTATGAAAGAATTAACTTACAAAATTAATGGCATTCTTAAAGAGTTGTTCGCCAGCGGCAATATGTTGCTGGTGGACTTTAAAGTGGAATTTGGCTTGCATAAAGGCGAAATTATTTTAGGGGATGAATTTTCTCCTGATGGCTGCCGGTTGTGGGATAAAGATACCCGTGAAAAATTAGACAAAGACCGTTTCCGTCAAAACCTTGGAAATGTTGTTGAGTCTTATGAAATCGTCGGAAATCGTTTGGGATTAACTTTTTAATTAAAAAGATTTATTTAATCCGTTAGTGGCCGACATAGATTAGCGTAAGTGAAATAAGCTTGCGCTAGATTTGCGGGTACTTATAACAACTATTGGAGTTGCAACATGATAGAAAGACGCCGATTTGACCGCACTACGACCTCCGTACGTGTTGAAATGAGCAATCCTAGTTTTGGTACTATTGTTGGGTTTGCAAAAGATGTTTCAGATGGCGGCGCTTTAGTGCAGATTGAAAACCAACCATGCCCGCCAATGGGTACGGAGGTGTCTGTACTATTCAAAAAATCCGTGGGTGCAATCAATATTGAGCCCGTGAAAATGAAAGTCATGCATCAATTCAAAAACACAATCGGTCTTATGTTTGTTCGTTAATGACATGTGTTAAAACATATTCAGCAAATGTTCGCCATGAATATTTGCTGAATATGTTTGCTATCGATTAGTTTCTCTTATTGCATTGTTCAGGCAATACCGCTTTTAAATCTCCCTTGTGAAAATTACTGACTAGCTGATGTAAATCGCGACAGTTAAGATTTTTATTTTCTGAAATATCCAGAGAAACCAAATGCAGCAAGTGCAGTAATGGTTCAGCATTCGTTAAGTTATTTTTTTGTAAAGTCAGCACCTTAAGCTGTGTAAGATTGCTGAGTTGAGATATCGACGTTAATGCATTTTCGTTTAAATTTAATTGCTCTATGGCGGTGAAGATTTCCAAGCCAGCAAGGCTGGTAATGCCAGCGTTGCTGCAATTCAATAGCGTTAACTCTTCGGCTTTGGTGATGTGTTTATCAATAATGGTTTGTTCCACACAGGTGCGAAGACGCTCATCGTTTATGGCAAAATTAGTAAATAAAGACGGTGGGGTGTAAACAACTTTGTCGTTAAGGCTTACAGAATAGTTTTTGCAGGAAGCCAAGCTTACAATGCAAAAAAGTGTAAAAATGTGAGCAACGCGTTTGCTGTACATACTGAGTTTGCCTATAGTGATGTATCGAAAGAAATGAGAGTGATTAGATAGTGTGGTTTGTATTCTCGCAGGCTCACTCGCTAATGCCAACTTGTTTATATGATCGTTTTTGACGAACTCTTTTTGATGTAATGTGTCTACAAAATAGTTTGATTTTTCACGTGATAATTTAGGGCGAAATGTTATGAAAAAATTAATTGTATTGTTATGTGCCATTTGTGTTGTGGGTTGTGCCAGCACAGATCCTTACACTGGCGAAAAGAAAACCAGTAATACCGGGAAAGGTGCTGGTATTGGCGCTATTGTCGGCGCAGTTGCAGGCGCCGCTGTATCCAGCAAAAAAGACCGTAATCGTGGTGCGCTCACCGGTGCTTTAGTGGGAGCTGCTGCGGGTGGTGGCATTGGCCATTACATGGACAAACAAGAAGATGTGATGCGCAACCGTTTGCAAGGTACTGGCGTACAGGTTCAACGCGATGGCAATAATCTCAACTTGATCATGCCTGGCAATATTACTTTTGCGACCAGCCGTGCTGAAATCCGCTCAGATTTTTATGAAGTATTAAATTCAGTCGCATTGGTGCTTAAAGAATACAACAAAACCAACGTGCGTATTTCTGGTCATACTGACTCAACCGGTTCGGATAAAATTAACCAGAAATTGAGTGAAGATCGTGCCGATAGCGTCCGCAGTTACCTGATCAGCCAGCAAATTAGTGCAAACCGTATTGATGCGGCTGGTTATGGCTCACATAGCCCAATCGCTAGTAATTCTGATGAGGCTGGCCGTCAGGCAAACCGTCGTGTTGAGATCCAGTTAATCCCCTTCGAATAAGTATTCATGTTGCTGCAGGGCTGATTTGCTGGTGAAAAAACGGGATAGATACTCCATCTCGGCGGTTATCAGTCTTGCATTGCAATGAGAAACTGTTGATAATGCGCGCCTCTTGCAGAGGCCGTAGCCGATGTAAGTGTTATGGTAGTCTAGCCGGTCCCCTCGCAATAGCGACCTGTGAACTCCGCCAGGCCCGGAAGGGAGCAACGGTAGCAGTTAGTTATGTGCCGGGGTGTGGCTGGTTAGATTGCCTCCATTTATAAGTTCTCTTCTATTTTATAATCCCTCTTTGTTTTACTTTGGTCGATACCTGTCGTCAATCCTCTTTTGCTGTTTTCGATATTCTGTATAACAAGGCGATCTCGCCAGATTAACGTGTCTATTTTGTGTCGTCCTCGCTATAATTACGCTCAATTTTTCGTGAATTCATCGAGTAAGTAACGGCATGAGTTATCAAGTTCTCGCGCGCAAATGGCGCCCGCGTATTTTCCGTGAAATGGTTGGGCAAGAACATGTGTTGCAGGCGCTTATTAATGCGCTGGATCACAACCGTTTACACCATGCATATTTGTTTACCGGTACGCGCGGCGTGGGTAAAACTACCATTGCACGTATTCTCGCTAAATGTTTGAATTGCGAAACCGGTGTTAGCTCTGAACCTTGTGGCCAGTGCTCCGCTTGCCGTGAAATATCTGAAGGCCGCTTTGTAGATTTGATCGAAGTCGATGCGGCATCGCGCACCAAAGTTGAAGATACCCGCGACTTGCTGGAAAACGTTCAATACTCGCCAACCCGCGGCCGCTATAAAGTTTATCTTATAGATGAAGTTCATATGCTTTCCAACAGCAGTTTTAATGCGCTGTTGAAAACACTGGAAGAGCCGCCACCGCACGTTAAATTTTTGCTGGCGACGACAGATCCGCAAAAATTGCCGATGACTATTTTGTCGCGCTGTTTGCAATTTAATCTCAAGAATATGAACCCTGAGCGTATCGTGAATCACCTCAAGTATGTACTTGAGCAAGAGGTGATTCCCTATGAAGAAACAGCGCTTTGGCAGTTGGGTCGCGCTGCCGATGGCAGTATGCGCGACGCATTGAGTTTGACTGATCAAGCAATCTCTTACGGCTCCGGTAAAATTGTGGAAGCTGAAGTAGCCGCGATGTTGGGTACTTTGGATCAAGCAGCCGTTTATGAAATTGTCACTGCATTGGCATCGCTGGATGGCAAATCCGTTTTAGGTGCTGTGCAAAAAATGTCAGAGCAAGCACCGGATTACACTAATGCGTTGGCTGAAATGTTATCCATGTTGCACCGTATCGCTATCGCTCAAGCATTGCCTGAAGCGGTTGATAATAGTCATGGCGATAAAGAACAAATTATGCAGCTTGCACAGCAGATGCCGTCGGAAGATGTACAACTTTTTTATCAAACTGCATTATTAGGTCGCCGCGATTTGCCGTTAGCACCGGATCCGCGTGCAGGTTTTGAAATGGTGTTGTTGCGCATGCTTGCCTTTAAACCGCAAGGCGTGATTGATGTGCCGATGCAAGCCTTGCCACAAGCGCAAGCTTCATCTCAACCGACAGTTCGCGCTGTAGCACCAGTAGCACAGCAAGCGACACCACAAGCAGTGCCTCAGCCAGTTGCACAACCTGTTGCTGCTGAAACATCAATTGCCGCAGCTCCAGTACCAGAAGTTGTCGCTGCTGAGTCAGTTCAAAAAACAGAAAACATTGCACCCGAATCTTTACCGTTTGATGCGCCTTACGATAACGCGCCTTACGATACTATTGCCGATAACATCCCTGAAACTATTCCCGACAATATGGGTGAAGATTACGACGAATATGCGCCACCGCCAGCTTATTTAGATGCAGGTGTGAGTAAGCCGGAACTGGAAGCTCAAGCTTTAAAAAGTGAAGAGTATTCCACACCAAAAAAGCCTGAAGCGGCAGCGCCGCATACAGTAGTTCATGCAATAATTCATGAAGAAATTCATGAGGCTGTTAATGTAAAAGCGGCAAGTGAAGAGTCTGTTAGTGAAATAATTGCGGAAGCTATTATTGCGTCATCGGCGCAGCAACAAAAAGTACCTTATGAACATGCATCACCAAAAGATTGGCCTGCAATTTATGTTGGTTTGGGCGTAAGTGGCATTTTGCAAAGCACTGTTGCAAATTGCCAGTGGGTGGGGCGACAAGGTAATGAATTTCATTTTATTGTGGATGAAAACAATAACACGCTATATGACCCCAGCCATCAACAACGTTTGGCTGATTTGCTGAGTGATTATTTTGTTGAACGTATTCATGTAAAAATCGAAACTGGAAAAGTAAACGTAGAAACACCTGCAATGATTGCGATACGTCATAAACAAGAAAAGCAAGCAGGTGCGGTGGTGGCGATAAAAACAGACCCAATCGTACTGCAACTTATAGAACAATTTGATGCTACATTGCGTGAAGATACTATTGAACCCGTGTAGTTATTTAAAACTATATCATCGTAAAATTGAACATTATTAAGAATAGCGAGGTTGGTATGGCCGGTATTGGCGATTTGATGAAACAAGCACAGCAAATGCAAGCTAACATGCAAAAAATGCAAGAAGACTTGGCGACAGCAGAAGTAACAGGTGAAGCGGGTGCTGGTTTGGTATCTGTTGTTATGACAGGTCGTCACGATGTAAAACGTGTACACATCGACGATAGTTTAATGACTGAAGAGAAAGACATGCTTGAAGATTTATTGGCAGCTGCCGTTAACGACGCTGTGCGAAAAATTGAAAATCAAAGCCGTAGCCAGATGGAAAAAATGACATCGGGCATGGGGCTTCCGGCTGGATTTAAATTGCCATTTTAAGTTTTTATCACTTACAAAAAATGATAATAAAATTCTGATACTTTTGAGAAGCAACCAGTAATGTTCAGCCCTTTAATTGACGAGCTCATGTCTTCACTTCGCTGTTTGCCCGGCGTTGGCCCTAAATCTGCGCAGCGTATGGCATTGCATTTGTTAGAGCGCGATCGTGAAGGTGCAGAGCGTTTAGCGCAGAGTTTACTAAATGCGGTTGAACATGTTGGGCGTTGCGAACGCTGTCGAACACTTACCGAACAAAAGCTCTGCGGCATTTGTACTAATACTCGTCGTTTGGATTCATTGCTGTGTGTTGTCGAAACTCCCGCTGATGTATTGGCGATTGAACAGTCTGGAACTTATCAGGGTAAATATTTTGTATTGCTTGGCCACCTTTCACCGATTGATGGTATTGGCCCGGAAGACATAGGCGTAGATCAGCTGATTAATTTGTTGCAACAAGAGCCCATCACAGAAGTTATTTTGGCAACCAACCCTACGGTGGAAGGTGAGGCGACAGCATTTTATATTAGCGAGCGCGCGAAAAATTTAAGCGTGACAGTATCGCGTATTGCACATGGTGTTCCACTCGGTGGTGAGTTGGAATTTATTGATGGCGGAACCTTGTCGCACGCTTTTGCAAGCAGAAGAAACATTTAACGCAGCTTGCGCACTTTGAATTTATTTTATGCAAATTTCTACTGATCCTATTTGGATTACACAAAACAACGAATTAGCTGAACTGTGTGAGCGGTTGCGTCAACAAGCTGCTATTGCTGTTGATACAGAATTTATGCGTAGCGATACGTTTTATCCTATTGCTGGTTTAATCCAAATCGGCGATGGCACGCAATGTTATTTAATTGATCCGCTAACGATTACAGAATTTTCACCGCTGCGTGAATTATTTATCGATCCATCTGTTACCAAAGTATTGCACTCTTGCTCTGAAGATATTGAAGTATTCGATTGTTTGTTAGGTGTAGTGCCTACGCCTATTTTTGATACGCAAATTGCAGCAGCTTTTGCAGGTTTTGGTTTTTCTTTAGGTTATGCACCTTTAATCAAAGCTGTATTAAATACAGAAATTCCTAAAGATGAAACGCGCTCTGATTGGTTACAGCGTCCGCTCAGTGCGGCGCAAATAAAATATGCAGCGCTTGATGTCGCGCACATGCTAATTGTGTATGGAAAACTCCTGCAAATTTTAAAAACCAGCGAGCGTTTGCAGTGGGTAAAAGACGATTGTGAAAGCTTGGTTGTTCACGCTCACAAATCAGACGATTATAGTGAGGCTTACCATAAGATTGGTTTTGCCTGGAAGTTGCGCGCCCAGGAGTTAGCCATTTTGCGTGACTTGTGTGTGTGGCGCGAAACCGTCGCACGCAAACGCGATATTCCGCGAAACCGCGTAATTAAAGAAACTGCATTATTTGAACTGGCGCGTAAGCAGCCGCAGGATATTGTTCATTTACAGCGGATTGAAGATATTCCTTCGCGTACGTTGCGAGAGGATGCGCAAACCTTACTCGATATTATTCGTAACAGTGCGGCAACAGATTCGACTACATGGCCTGCACGTATGGAAGCTCCTTTAGCTCTATCAGAGGCGCCATTAATTAAGGCGCTAAAACAATTTGTACGCAATACCGCGGAAATATTAGATCTTCCGCCTGAAGTATTAATTCGTAAAAAAGAGTATGAATCGTTAGTGCGCTCTGGATTAAAAGATGGCGATTATGTTTTGCCAGAGCGATTGCAAGGTTGGCGCTATGCTGTGATTGGTGCAGGGCTGATTGATGTTGCGCAACGTTGGACATCAACTACTATTGAGCCATCATCTACTCATCTCTAAACCTAGATATCTCTAAACATAGCAAGATAAGCGACAAGAATTCTATTATGAAAATTATTTGCCAAATTTATCGCAGCCCAAAAGAAGAAGGAATGTACCTCTACGTTATTAAAGAGGAAGGGTTAACGCGTGTGCCAGAGGATTTGCTAAAGCTATTTGGCAAGCCGCAACCAGCCATGGTGTTATTGCTTACGCCAGAAAAAAAATTAGCGCGAGTGAGTGTGGAAAAGGTTGTGGAAAGTTTGACGTCACAAGGTTTTTATTTACAAATGCCACCGCGTGATGAAAAAGATGCCGAAATGGCACAAATGCGAGCCCATAACTCCAAGTTGTCAGGTTGATTTAACATGGCCGTACAGGTTTTTTGGAAAGCAAAAACACTTCAAGAAATGACACCTTCAGAGTTTGAATCTCTGTGTGATGGGTGCGGAAAGTGTTGTTTGCATAAATTAGAAGATGAAGATAATGGCGACGTTTATTACACCAAGGTCGCCTGTCGTTTTTTGGATCATGATACCTGTAAGTGTCAAACGTATAGCAATCGCCAACAACAAGTGCCAGATTGCGTTGTGCTCACACCCGCAAGCGTGAAAGACACTTATTGGTTGCCAGAAACCTGTGCCTATCGTTTAATTGATGAAAAGATCCCTCTCTTTGATTGGCATCCATTGGTATCGGGTGATCCAGATTCTGTGCACAAAGCGGGAATGTCCGTTGCAGGGCAAGTGGTACATGAAAATACAGTAGACCTTGATGATCTTGAAGATTATGTTGTACGTTGGGTGTAAAGAGAAAATTTTATGACCATTATTCAATATGCGTGGATGATTTATGCGGCAGGCAGCCTCGGTTGTTGCATTGCGGCATGGTGGATGTTTCTTTGGGCGTGGCGTTTTATACGTTATTCAGCCGTTGTAACAGTGATGGCTATTTTATTTACACCCTATGCTATTGATCAGCAAACCATGCAAATGGCGCCAGCAATTTATACGTTAGTATTTAATGGTATTGCCTTAGGTGTGGATGCCATCATGCCACTTGTTAAGCTTATGATAGGGATATGGTTAATTGGTATTATTCTTGTGCTGGTGTATGTTCTTCTTACTCGTAATTCGAGTAGAACTTACACAACTTATACTGATATGTCGCATCACAATCCGCCGCATTCACCAAACAAGCCACGTAAGCAGGCTAAACAAAATAAACAGACTAAACAAAATAAGCAGAGTAAACAAAAAACATCTCCGCGGCATAATCAAAAACCGCAAAGAGAATATTATCCATCGGATAATCTAAGTCGCGAAGAGCGACAGGCTCGCGATGAAATGATGCGTGGTGATGTGCCCATGCGAGCGATACGAGATTGATTTTATTGTGTTTTTAAAAGGCCAGCTTATGCTGGCTTTTTTTATAATAACGGCCTGTAAAATGGCAAAGTGCTATAAAAGTGCTATAAATAAGTGGTTATGTTGCCCCAAATTCTAATAAAACATTGTGAAAAGCAGGCGATTTAAGTTTTTAGCCTAACAGCAGGCCCAATATGCGCGCAAACTACACACCAATAAAAATAGTCTCTTCGCTTCTTTTCGTTATATTGACGATGACTTCTGTTGCTCGAGCAAATACTCATGCGGAACATAAAGAACCTGCGCATGCGCATGAAACGAAAACTGAAGCAAAAACCGAAGCAAAAAGTGTAGTTGCCGACAAAAAATCTGCTGATGCCCATCATGAAGATGAAAAAGCGAGCGAAAGTGCAGCGCCAGCCGCAGAAAATAAAACGAATAAAATTCTGCCTTCAGATGTTCGCGTTCTTATCGACATTTCTGGAAGCATGAAAAAAACAGATCCGCAAAATTTACGTAAACCAGCATTGAATCTTATCGCACGTTTATTGCCCGATAAAAGCAAAGCCGGTATTTGGACTTTTGGGCAGACTGTTAACGTATTGATGCCGCTTAGCGTTGTGGATGCTGAATGGCGAAAACAAGCAGCTCCAAAATCCAACGGAATTAATTCCATCGCTTATTTCACCAATATTGGTAAAGCGTTGGAAGAGGTTAGTTTTGATCGTAAAAATCTCAGTGCAGATTATAAAACCCACATTATTTTATTAACGGATGGTGTTGTCGATATTAGCACCCAAGCAGTTAATAATGTCAAAGAGCGCGAACGAATTTTGACTGATATATTGCCCAGCTTAAAAAGTGCAGGCTACATTGTTCACACCATTGCGCTATCTGCGGATGCGGATGCGGAATTGTTGAAAAAAATATCTATTGCCACTGATGGTGTATTTACAACCGCTCAGTCTGCAGACGAATTAACGAGCACTTTCTTAAAAATATTCGACCAGGCTGTACCTGCTGAGCGAGTACCGTTAGAAAATAATGGTTTTTTAGTGGATCCAAGTATCAAAGAATTTACAGCACTTATTTTTCGTAAGCCTGGGGTCGATAAATCTATTATTATCGCTCCTGATGGTACGGAATTTTCAACCACTAGTTCAAATGATGAAATTAATTGGTACAGAACGGATCAATACGATCTCATTACCGCGACAAATCCAAAAGCAGGCCAATGGAAAATAAAAACGGAGATCGCGCCACAAAGTCGTGTAACAGTAGTCAGTAATTTGCGCCTTGTGGTTGAACCCTTAAAAACGAATCTTCGTCTTAATGAGAATGCATCGGTTAGCTATTCATTTATAGAAAATGATAAAACGATTACCAACAAAGATTTTTTAAGTTTGCTTAATGCTAATGTCATTATTGCTAAAGAAGGCGGAGGCGAAAACAATAGTCTTGATTTAAGTGTGCCGACACCGCCTGAAGATGGAATTTACAACAAAGATATCGCTGTTATGAAAGATCCGGGTGACTATGAAATGCACCTATATGTCGATGGTAAGACGTTCAAGCGAGAGTTCAAATATAGCTTTACTGTGATAGGTTCTATCGTTTCAGTAACCAACAATAATATGGCTGCTCCTGCTGGTAATTTTACGCATAACTATAAAGTATCAATAGATAAAAAATTGGTTGACCTTAAAAAAGTAAAAGTGAGTACTACTATCAAAGATTCACTTAAAAATAGTAGTGATAAAACATTGAATTTAGTGGGTGGCGATCATTGGGAGTTTTCATTTTTACCATCGCAACCTGCGGATTATCATGTGAGTATCCATGCGCAAGGCGAAATGCTAGATGGTACTAAATTTGATGAAACAGTCGACGCAGAAATATTTACCTATCTAAACCCTGAACAAAAACCAGCAGAGCCTCCACACACTGAAGCCGCTCCCGCAGAAGAAAAACATGATGAGGGTGAAAATCATCTGTTGTTATATATCGGTATTGGCATTGGTAATTTAATCGTTGTAATCTTGGGATATTTTGGTTATCGCATGCTGAAAGGCGATAAAACAAAAGACGAATTTGCAGAAATGGAAGAAACCCTTTCGGGGGATAAAAAATCTGCTGTGAAAGAAAAAGCAACTAAAAAATCCTCAGGAAAAGCAGCAATAGATCTTGCCGATGATAAGATTGCTCATATTCCTATGAATGATGATTTGATGTCAGAAAATGCATTTCCACTGGATAGCATGGAAGATGCACATAAAGTTGAAATAAGTTTAGATGGCTTGGATGATTTGGGTGATCTGAATCCAGATAACAACAAAGGGTAAGTTGTGGTAACTGGTGAGTTAAACAATTATAAATTGGCACTTGTTGATGAGTTAAGATTACCACTTATAAACCGTTTTTATTCGGAATGTAAATACAACGTAAAGTGCGGCCGTCATGATCGAGTTTATAGTTTCACTCTTGATGGAAAAATTATTGCTGCTGCGCGCCTAATGTTGCAGGCTTCAAACGTTTATCTGCTACGTAATTTGTGTGTGCTGCCGGAATTTCGCAATCAAGGTATTGCCTCATGCTTTGTAAAAAATATTCTGAATGATTTAGCCCCGCAAGCGTGTTATTGCTACGCATTACCTCACCTTAAAGATTTTTATCTCGCATTAAATTTTGCTGAATTGTCTATCGAACAAGTGCCACAGGATATTGGAGAAACACACTTGCGTAATCAATTGCGAAAACGTGGTTGGCTACTAATGGGATTTACCTACCAACCCTCCAATTAATTTTCTGATTAACTCTTTATATAGCTCTCTACGGCGACATATAGCTTCTGTAAATAATTACTATAAATAAACATAACTTGCTATCTAGATACTGGTTAATTACTCTAACCATTAACAGTAACGGAGGGCTATTTATGAATATTAATATTGGCATCACTCAAGAAAATCGTGAAGAAATTGCACTAGGGCTGTCTAGGTTGCTAGCAGATAGTTACACGTTGTATTTAAAAACCCACAATTTTCATTGGAACGTTACGGGTCCAATGTTTCAAACGTTGCATCTAATGTTTGAAACGCAATACACCGAATTGGCATTAGCGGTAGATTTAATTGCCGAACGTATCCGTTCTTTAGGTTTTCCTGCGCCAGGTACCTATAAGCAATATGCCGAATTAAGCAGCATTAAAGAAGAACAGGGTATTCCCAAAGCACAAGATATGATCCGTATATTGGTTGAAGGGCAGGAAGCCGTTGTACGTACTGCACGCTCACTTTATCCTGTACTTGAAAAGGCTAGCGATGAGGCCACAGCGGACTTGCTCACCCAGCGCATACAACTACATGAAAAAACAGCGTGGATGCTGCGCAGCTTGTTAGAGTAAGTTGCGTTAAGTTTGTGCGTTGATAAAAGGCGCTTAAGTTTTTAACTAAAATCTAAAAAGAGAGGCATATGTCCTCTCTTTTTTATGGGTGGACGAGTATTATCGCTTTACTATTATTGAGCTGTTATCACTACCATGTCTACTTCTAGAGCGCTTACTCTTGTTGTTATTGCCTTCGCATCTGGCTTTTTGCTGAATGAAAAACTTCATCGGCAAGCTAAGTCACAAGGCCTGCTATCCGCTATGCCTGCCAACCATTTTATCGAAGACGATAAAATGAAAAATATGCACCAAGCAGAAGAAACTGATCGCAATATTAAATCGATTGAAAATGCCGAACCCAGTGTGGCAGTTGCTCAGAGTGTGGATGTGAATAATTCAAAAGTATTTTCGTGGGAGCTTGTAAATCAGCTTATCGAAAATGCCCGTTATGATGAAGCGATCCATCTATTGCAATCACAATTGAGTAACAGCAAAAATTCAACACAAGCATGGAATGTTATTGCTCAGATTTACAAGAAAAAAGCACAACCGATTGCTGCTATGGATGCGTGGTTTCGCTATTTAAAACAAGAGCCCAATGCAAAAAAAATTGATCAAACATTAAAAGATATTAAAAACTATCTGGCGCAATTAAAAGAAATTCCATCGCAATTTAATGAAGACTATTCGTGGTTAATATCGCAATACGATGAATTGTTGAAATATACCGCCGATGATGGCGAGCTACATCTCATCATGGCATCGCTCTATTTAAAATTAAATGATAATTATCAGTCGCAATATCACGCACTGATGGCGGTGAATGATCCTCGCGTAAAAAAACAAGCGGAAGATGTCCTTGCAAAACTAAATGGCGAAAAATTAACAGAAGATATTAATATTCCGCTTGCTATATCGGGCAATCAATATGTCGTCAATGCAAATATAGAAGGTTATCCTGTGCGTTTATTACTAGACACCGGCGCATCATTAAGCGGGCTATCCAGCAATTACACCGCACAATATCCCTTCATGCTAAAAGACACAAAACCCATTCGCCTAAACACCGCCAGCGGAACACAAAACAGTTTTTTATTTACCGTCAATAATCTCAGTATTGGCAGTTTGGTGTTTAACCAACATATTCTCGCTCAACTACCTATGAGTAATTCTGGAAATTTTGACGGTTTATTAGGTGTCGATATTCTTGGCCGATTTGATTTTGTAATTGATCAGGATGCGAGTATGTTGAGGTTGAAGGCGAGGAAGAAGTAACTCATTGGGCGGATAGTTTTGAGCGGTGTTCCCATTTCTGCCTCATGGTATTATACCCACCTGATTTTTAAAGGTGATTGGCATGGCGGGCGAGTGGTTAGAATATAAACAAGCTATTGTAAATGTAATGGGGCAAGACCATTACAAGTTGCAGCGTCGTTTGAGTGAGCTTGAGAAGCTGGCGCGTGCGCAAAAACCTTATGAACAATCCCTTGCAAAATGGCAGCAACAATTAGCGGCATCACAAGCTAATGCGATTCGTCGTCAGCAATTAATTCCATCTATTATTGAATTTCCTAATTTACCGATTTGTGAAAAGCGCGAAGAGATTGCGGCGATTATTGCTGCCAATCAAGTGGTGGTGTTAGCGGGTGAAACCGGGTCAGGTAAAACCACGCAAATTCCTAAAATATGTTTAACGCTTAATCGTGGAGTGAAAGGTTTAATTGGCCACACACAGCCACGCCGTATTGCTGCGCATACAGTGGCAAGTCGTATCGCCGAGGAGTTACATACAACCCTTGGTGAAAAGGTAGGTTATCAAGTTCGCTTTAGCGATCAATCGAATGAAAATACGCTCATTAAAGTAATGACCGACGGAATTTTATTGGCTGAAATTCAAAATGATCCCTATTTGAATAAATACGATACATTAATTATTGATGAGGCTCATGAGCGCAGTTTAAATATTGATTTTTTATTGGGATATTTAAAACAACTTTTACCGCGCCGCCCCGATTTAAAATTAATTATCACCTCTGCGACAATTGATCTTGAACGATTCTCACAACATTTTAATAATGCACCGATTATTGAAGTCTCTGGCCGCACTTATCCTGTTGATGTGTGGTATCGCCCTCCCTTTGAAAAAACGGATGATGAAAACGAAATAGAGCCAGATCAATACTCTGCTATTGTCGATGCGGTACATGAAATTGAGCTTTATGAAAAAACCAACAAGGGTACGCGTGGCGGCGACATTTTAATTTTCTTAAGTGGTGAACGTGAAATTCGCGAAGCGGCGGAAGCGTTACGCAAAGCACAGTTCGCGCATATGGAAGTGGTGCCGTTTTACGCGCGTTTAAGTTTGGCGGAACAACAAAAGGTGTTTGCGCAGCACACAGGCAGGCGTGTGGTGTTGGCAACTAACGTAGCGGAAACTTCAATCACTGTGCCCGGTATTCGCTATGTGATTGATCCGGGTTTTGCGCGCATTAGCCGGTATTCGTACCGTACTAAAATTCAACGTTTACCTATTGAACCCGTTTCGCAAGCTAGCGCAAATCAGCGTAAAGGTCGTTGTGGTCGTGTCTCAGAAGGGATTTGTATTCGCTTATACAGCGAAGAGGATTTTAATAATCGGCCCGCATTTACCGATGCGGAAATTCTTCGTACTAATTTGGCGTCCGTTATTTTGCAGATGTTGCAATTGCGCATGGGAGATATTCATAAGTTCCCATTTATTGATAGCCCAGACCATCGTTTAATTAGCGATGGTTTTAAATTATTAGAAGAACTGCAAGCCGTTAATACAAAAAATCAATTGACGCCCGTAGGTGTTCAACTGAGTAAGTTACCGCTTGATCCTCGTTTGTCACGCATGGTATTGGCTGCTCATGAACAGGCCTGTGTGCGCGAGTTGTTGATTATTGTCAGCGCATTGTCCGTACAAGATCCGCGTGAGCGCCCGATTGAAAAGCAACAGGCTGCAGATTTAATGCATCGTCGTTTTTGGGCAGAGCAATCTGATTTTATGGGTTTTGTAAATGTATGGGATTATTTTGAGGCGCAGCGCCAAGAGCTCACACAGAACCAATTACGTAAATTGTGTAAAAAAGAATTTTTGTCTTATTTGCGTTTGCGCGAATGGCGCGATGTGCATCACCAATTATGTATTGCGATAAAAGATTTAGGTTTTAAAGTTAATTCAGAACCTGCATCCGTGGATGCTATTCATCAAGCGTTGCTGTCGGGATTGTTAGGGAACTTAGGTTTTAATCACGAAGAAAAAGAATACATTGGTGCTCGTAATCGAAAGTTTACTATTTTCCCGGGCTCGTCATTAATTAAGAAAACACCCAAATGGATAATGGCAGCGGAGTTGTTGGAAACTTCAAAATTATTTGCGCATACAGTTGCTAAAATTGAGCCAGAATGGGTGTTAACAGCGGCTAATCATTTAGTGAAGCGCCAATATATTGAGCCACATTACAGCGCGCATAGCGGTCAAGTGATGGCATATGAAAAAGTTAGCTTGTACGGTTTGGTGATTGTTGAGAAAAAAGCGGTTAGTTATAGCCATGTTGATCCGATTGTATGCAGAGAAGTGTTTATTCGCGCTGCTTTTGTGGAAGGTTTATATGATCAGCATCCAAAACGAAAACACTTAAAACAACAACTTACGGCCCCCGATTTTTTTACGCATCAAAAAAACCTTGTAAAAGAATTAGAAGAACTTGAGGCGAAAGCGCGTCGTCGCGATATTGTGGCGGATGAACAAGTAATTTTTGATTTCTACAATGAACGCATTCCTCAAAGTATTCTTAATCTCGCTGGCTTTGAAAGTTGGCGGAAAAAAGTGGAACAAGAAACTCCCAAAATTTTATTCATCACTCGCGACATTTTGATGCGACATGGTGCGGATGAAATAACACAGTCGCAATTTCCTAATGAACTGGAATGGCGCGGCATGCTGTTCCCGCTGAGTTACCATTTTGAACCTAATCATGCAGATGATGGCGTCAGTATTCATGTGCCGGTGAGTATTTTGCACCAGATACCAGAGCATCGTCTTGAGTGGTTGGTGCCCGGTATGTTGCGCGATAAATGTATTGGTCTTGTGAAAGGGCTTCCCAAAAACCTACGCAAACATTTTGTGCCAGTACCTGATGTCGTAGATAAGGTACTAGCATCAATGGTGCCTGACAATAAACCATTAACCGAGGCGTTAGCATTTCAGCTTAAGCGTCAAACGTCTATTGATATTGGTAAAGATGTTTGGGGGGATATTGCGGTTGATAATTTTTACCGCTTTAACATCAAGGTGGTAGATGAAAAAGGCAAAGTTATTGAGAGTGGTCGTGATGTAACGTTGTTGCGTGAAAAATATCGTGAGCGTGTGCAACAAAATATTCAATCGGCTGCTGTGGATATTGAGAAAGATAATATTACAGAATGGAATTTTGATACTTTGCCCGTGAGTATTCAATTACAGCGTGGCGGCATGAGCATTCGCGCTTATCCCGCCTTGATTGATAAGGCAACGTCAGTTGCATTACAGGTTTTAGACAATCCTCAGCAAGCACAGGATTATTCGCAGCGCGGTATAGCACGTTTGGTATTTTTACAATTGACACAAGCTGTTAAGTATTTGCAAAAAGAATTATTGAAAGGTCAGGATATCGCGCTGTCTTTGGCGGGTATTGGTACGCGTGCACAGGTTGTTGATGATTTAATTTTAGCGACGATTAAAAATATTGCACTTCAAGATCAGACTAAATTGCCGCGCTCGCTTGCTGAGTTTGAGCAGTGCGTAGATTTAGTGCGAGAAAGTTTAATCGCTCAGACCTTAGATGTTGCCAATAATTTGCTAGGCAGTTTGATATTGTTGGTTGATGTTAAGAAGCATATGAAACAACAAAAAAATGCATTAGCGTTAGCATTTACATTGAGCGATATTCAGCAACAATTGCAGCATTTGTTTTTTATTGGTTTAGTGTATAAAACGCCAGATTCTTGGCTGCGGCAATATCCACGCTATTTGCGCGCTATTCAATATCGTTTAGAAAAGGCAGCGTTGAACCCGCAGAAGGATAAGTTGGCTTTGGCTGAAATTCAGCCCTATTGGAAAAAGCTACAAGATTATGTGGCAAAGCAGGGTGATTTCGTCATGGCGCAACATGATGCTTTACAAGAGTATCGCTGGTGGGTTGAGGAGTTACGTGTTTCTTTGTTTGCGCAAACGATTAAAACAGTAGTGCCTATTTCGGCGAAACGGTTGGATAAACAGTGGGAATTAGTCTTAGCGAAATAATTATTTTATTTCGCTAACTAATCCATTTTGTATCCACAGCTGTAAATACTGTGCAGCTTTGAGGGGGACCTGCTCTTCCGGAAACCATGCGCATAAGCCCGCGCAGATTTCTGAAAAGTTTTTATCTTGTGCGAATGATTCTACACTCCATTTTTCAATGGAATCGATGGGGCGATACATTATTTGTAAATCATTTCGCCAGATTAGCCAATCTTGCGTTTCCTTCTTTGTTTGAGCTTCTGGTGCTGTTTGAGTATTAATAAGTGCATCCCATAATTGAGGAGCATTACTGTAATAACTCAACATTTTTACGGAAGATTGAAAATTCAATCGCAACTCTAGCCATTGTGAGCTTTCAAGTTTACGCACATCATCAATCGTTGCTATTGCTGAATCTTCAGCATCAAATGCCATGATCTGTGCCCATTCAAAATCGGCGAGCTCTGATACATAAAGATGTTGTTGCCAACTGGAGTGAGTACGTAAAAACTGTGCAACACTTTTTCCCATCCAACGCAATGATGGATGTTGCGATGGGTGCTGTTTAATGTATTCCGTCATTGCTTTTTCAAATTCATCTTCGCCTAACAATAACTCTACTGCTGGGTAATCATTTTTAAGTGCATCAAGTAAGCGTAAACGATAGGCTTCATGATAAATATCTAAGCGTTGTTGCTTTGAAAATTTTTCACTTTCAATAGTAAACTCATTAATATTGTTCTGTTGATTTAACAAGTATCGCTGTAATGAGTTTTGCAATTCAGCAAGAGATGGTGGGTTCATCGTGCACATTTCTCTGATAAAAAATGATCTATGGATAATTTTCCTGCCCCCGCAATGGCAAGCCAAGTGAAGATCGCAAAGTAAGCCGTTTCTGAAAAACCTAACAATGTATCTAGTGAATCAACTTGATCCCAAAGCGCGCTGCGAATGGCAACTAGCATGGTAACCGCTAACATGCCTCCAGCAATTCGTGTAAAAAGCCCTAGCATTAATAGGATGCCACCTACAAATTCAACTCCTGAAACAAATGGGGTTAAAATGTGAGGGAATGGTATGCCCCAGCCAATAAAATTTTCTGTTACAAATTCTAGATTTTGTAATTTCCCCCAGCCACTTGTCATAAACACTTCGCCTACAACCAAGCGTGCAATAAGAGGCCCGAGCCATTGCAAATAGGCCGCTACTCTTTCTGGCCATTGGATAAGTGCAGCAATAACAGGCGATAAAATAGTCTTCATGATGATTAATTTCCTTGATTAAGCGGTTATCGACTTTTGGGTGGATTGTTTTTGGGAAAGTACTTTTGCAGAAATTTCACGCGCAGTGTGTAATTCGCTAAGCAATGTTTCCAGCGGCGGTACGTCATCGTCACGCTCAATCATGGTGCTTACATGGCCAAAGCGTGAAATAGTTTCTGCATACAGCGACCATACCGCTTCTATGATTTCGTGATCGTGCGTATCAATGCTGTAATCGCCTTTATTTAAATGTCCTGCAAGATGAATTTGCTGAATCCGATGTGCGGGCATTGCATCTAAATAGGTGAGTGGATTGAAATTGTGATTATGCGCACTAACGTGAATGTTATTGATATCAAGCAAAATCAAACAGTCTGCTCTGTTGGCGACTTCACTTAAGAATTCCCATTCTGAAATTGTTGAGTGTGAGTAGCTTAAATAGCTGGACACATTTTCTAATAAAATACGTTGCCCTACATAATCTTGCACTTGGGTTATTCTGCTAACCAAATGTGTTAAGGCTTCTTCGGTATAGGGGAGTGGCAATAAATCGTGTAAGTTAAGCCCTTGCGTTCCCGTCCAACATAAATGATCTGAAATCCATTTTGGTTGTATGCGTTGCGCCAAGGTTTTTAATTCATGTAAATAATTTTTGTTCAGTGGGTCAACACTACCTATCGATAAAGAAACACCATGCATCACTACTGGATAATGTTCGCGAATTTTATCGAGATAATAAAGTGGCTTGCCACCACTCACCATATAGTTTTCACTGAGAATTTCCAGCCAATCAATGGACGCGTGACCATTTATTAATTCATCATAATGTTCGCGACGCAAGCCGAGACCAAACCCTAAATGAGGTTGCAGCAGTGAATTGGTTAGCATGTTTATTTCACATCGATATGTATAAGAATGAAATACCATGTAGGACGTGAGATGTGTAACATGTTCACATCCTGCATGGGATTATAACAGCTACTTATTTAGTGAGCTTTTTCTTCTTCTTTCATTTCATGGCCGCCTTTGGCCGCACAGTCTTTTGCGTTGGTTTCAATAAAACCTTTGCCTTTACAGCTGTTCATACCTTTACACGCATTGCCGGCAGTTTTACACGCTGAGTGTGCTTTACAGGCATTTGCCCCTGCGCATTTCATCATGCCTTCAGTGGCAGGTTTGTCGTCCGCAAATGTCATTCCCGCAGAAAATAAAGTAGCAGCAGCAAGTACAAGAGCTTGAGTAGTTTTGTTGTTCATATCTATAAATCTCCATCTATTGAGTATTGTAGGTTTTAAAAATCATAAATTCATCAGATGTTAAGGCTGTAATACGCATAAACCTCAACTACCAATAGTAGACACAGAACTATTAACATTGTTACAAAAATATCAAATATTAATTTATGCGGATAAATGCGTCACACAAAAGGTTTGATTTATAAATTGTAATGAAAAGGGTGTTTACTTATAGAGGTAGGATAAAAGATAGGCATTTTATCCTGATAGTTGGAAGAGTTTTTATTTCAAAAAGGTGGCATCTAAAGCAGTTTTGGCATTGCAGAATATTTATCTATCTTTATTATTGTCACGCAATTGAAATAATAACATCACATAATGTGAGCCTGAACGCAACAAAAGCGTCATAACTAACAATCTTCTTGCAATAGATTGTTAATCTTAAAATCCTAGGGGACAACCTCATGAAAAAAGCTCTACTACCTTTAATTATTGCTTCAGTACTACCTACAGCTGCTTTTGCTGAAGTAGTTGTTTATGGTAAAGCTAACGTAGCTCTACAATATACTGATAAGAATGCTAGCGATGAAAAATATACAGAAGTAGTAAGCAATGCTTCACGCATTGGCTTAAAAGGTAGCGAAGTAATTAATGATGACCTGAAAGCTATATATCAGTTTGAATATGAAGCAAGACCAGATGATGGTACTGGCCCATTTGCACAACGTAATATTTATGTTGGTTTGCAAGGCTCTGGTGGTACTGGAATGATCGGTATGTTCGATACTCCTTTAAAGACATCACAAGAGAAAGTTGATTTGTTCAATGATTTGGTTGGTGATTTGAAAACTGTGTTGCAAGGTGAAGTTCGTGCTAAAAACATCGTACAGTATTCATCTCCTGCTTTTAGTAATGTTACTGTAAATGCTGCATTTATTAATGCAGAGAAAGATGCATCTGCATCACGAGATGGTTATTCAGCATCGGTTGTTTATGCAACAAAAGAGCTTTACTTGGCTTTAGCTGCTGATAAAAATGCTGATATTGCGAGTAAGGCACTAAATCCAACTGAAAGCACACAAATTTTGCGTGCTGTAGGCCGCTTCAATGTAGGTCCAGTTGTATTGGGCGCAATGTATGAAACCTATGATGATGGTGTTATTGATGAAGACGGCTACTTGGCTTCTGCTCAATGGAATATTGATGCTGAGTGGGCATTGAAAGCGCAATACGTTCAATCTGATATGATGTTTGATGGCAATACATCTACAAGTATCGGTGCTGACTACAAGTTGTCGAAAGCGACTAAACTATTTGGTTATGCTACTAAAGTACAAGATGATAGAGATCCTGAAGTGGTTGATACCACATATGTTGGTGTTGGTATTGAATTGAACTTCTAATTTTTTTAGAAGTGTAAGTTCAAAAAAGGGTGCATTAGCACCCTTTTTTTATTGTAGTGCGTAGAAATATTTATCTGGTGGTAAAAATGTTTAAAAAATCTTTATTGTTATTAGTTATGTTGTCGTTTGTTTCAAGCGCTTTTGCAGAAGAATTAAAAGATGATTGCGAAGCGGCGGTGGATTCTGCTGATCGTTTAAATGCGGATGCGAATAAACATTGTGACTATTCAAAAACCGGTTTAAATGGCGTTTTGCATAAAGCATTTGCCAAGAAAAGTGATGATAGTGAAGGTGGGGAGATCAAGCAGGCTGCTGATACTGCTGTTACAAAAAATGTATTGTCGCGATCGTTAAGTCGAGAATTTGATTCTGCACAACAATTGATGATTGTACGTTATGAGTTGCTACAGGTATCAGCTCAACAATGCGTAAAGGGTTTTGTTATCGAGAGTGAGCGTTATTTGCCTGTGAATGCACAGCGTTTAAAGCTGGAGTTTGATTTCCATTGTCTTTAATAATGCAGATATCAGTTTGATAGATTGATGCTTGCGTGGCGATTGGGTAAAGTGGCGGCCTGTACGGCATCTTATGATGCTATTTATCCAATCATAAAAATGCATCGGTTTGTGCATTAGTGAGCATTATGAATTGTCGGCTATTTAGAATATTTTTACTTTCTCTTTGTTTTGCCTTAGCGACGGTTGCACAGGCAGAAACCACGCCTGAGCCCGTTGAGGGCAAGACAGAATCCAATGCTACAACGCCAGAGCCTGACGTAAGCGAATCTACGGAAGAGACGTCTAAGAACAATGCTAGCGACCCGTGGCAAGGCTACAACCGGGCGATGTTTAGCTTTAACTCAACAGTAGACAAGCATTTCCTCAAGCCCTTGGCAAAAACCTATGTTCGTTTCACCCCAGGTTTTTTCCGCCAAGGCGTCAGCAATGTATTTTCTAATATTATGGACGTGCCGAGCGCTTTGAACGGAGCATTACAAGGCAAGTTCTCTCATGCCGCCCATGACAGTGGTCGTGTTCTTATTAATTCTACGCTTGGAATAGCTGGCTTGATTGATGTTGCTCAGTATATGGGGCTGCAGGATGGCGACGGCGAGGATTTTGGCCAAACATTAGCGGTGTGGGGGGTTGGATCTGGCCCTTATGTGGTATTGCCGTTGCTGGGGCCTAGCACGTTACGTGATACGGCGGCTTTGCCTGTTGATTGGTATTCAGACCCGACTACTTACATTAATCATATTCCAACCAAAAATACGACACGAGCTGTTTCAATTCTGAGTGCTCGCGCAGGTTATTTACCGCTTGAGAAAAGCATTACTGGCGATAAATATGTCTTTATTCGGGATGTTTATTTGCAGCGTCGGAATTATCTTGTGAATGATGGGCAGGTTGAGGATAGTTTTGGTACAGAAGAAACAGAAAGTGGAGATTACGGTTACTAAGCCTAATCTCCTCTAGATGTGTTGCCTTGCTATATATTCAATAATATTCAATATTCATTCTAGCTATGCGCTAGCTATAGCTAGCGCCAGTTATTTTGCTGCTTTTACCGTAGTATTTCAGTAAGTTCTAATCCCAACAGAAAACCTTGTGCATTGTCCGCTACACAGCGAACGACTTTAGCTTTTGCATGCAATCTAGGGCTGTGACCGTGTTCAGAGGTTATTTCAACCACTAATTCAGTATTTAGAGCAACTTCAGTTTTAGTTTCTACTTGCATGCCGCCACCGCTCAAATCGCGACATAATCCTTCTATCACGTTTTCATTGTGGGCGATCTTAGCGTTTAGAGGCGCGTTAATTTTCATGCGGATAAAGTCGCGTTTTTCACTAAAGCCTTTATCGATTGAACTCATAGCAAATCCTCTTAAACTTGTTATATGTGGGTGGCGATGGTTGCCTAATAATACTAACGATTAAAACTCCCAATGAGTGTAGCACAGTGATTATAAAATCACTCCAACTTAGCCACAACTCTACGGAGCCTATAATTATAAAGAATAGTGTTGGTTATTTTGGGGGAAATATTTTTTCGTCACTAAACTTGGTTTATTAGGCACAAAAATTCTTGCGCCTTCTTGGTCAGAAGAGTAGTGTTGTGCGCCCCATCAGGCATGTACTTTCTAATATTAGCGTGAGAAGCCGGATAGATGACTGAGAAACGCAGAAAGCTGCTTATCATCGACGACGATACCTTAGTGCGTCGTAGTGTGGCAGTTTATTTGGACGACAGTGGTTTTGAAGTATTTGAAGCTGTAGATGCCACGCAGTTGAGCAGTGCTATTGAAGACGCCCAGCCTGACCTTGTCATTACGGACTTGCGTATGCCGGGGGCGGACGGCCTTCAAGTGCTGCAACAAATCAAACAAGCTCAGCCTTTTTTGCCGGTCATATTAATGTCGGGTGCCGGCAGCTTGGGCGATGTAGTGCGAGCGTTACGATACGGCGCAAGTGATTACCTTATCAAACCTATTCTTGATATTGAGATCCTTGTTCACGCGATCAATAGAGCGTTGGAGCGAAAAGATTTGCTGATGGAGAATCAACGTTATCGAGAACAGTTGGAAAGTGTGAATAGCAATTTGCGTGAAAGTTTACGAGTGCTGGAGCGCGATCAGCTCGCCGGTAAACAAGTCCAAAAGCGTTTAATGCCTGGCCCTCTGACCACAAAAGATCATTACCACGTTGAACATTACATAGCCCCCTCTTTATATCTTAGTGGCGATTTTGTTGATTACGCCCATATCAAAAAACGTTATCTCGCTTTTTATCTTGCTGATGTATCTGGCCATGGTTCATCTTCAGCATTCGTCACGATTTGGTTAAAGCATCTTGTAAGCCGCATGGTGCGAGAAGAAGAATTATTTTGGGATGCTGAGTCCTTTGCTACTGGTACGGATGTATTGCTGCAAACGGTTAACCGAGAGCTTCAGGATACGCGCTTAAATCATCATTTGACGTTTTTTGTGGGCGTTATTGATACGCACACACAAATGATGAATTACTCAGTTGCAGGGCATTTACCGATGCCTATTCTAAAAACGGCAGAAAGCTCTGTGTATCTTGAAGGGCGGGGCAAGCCGGTTGGTATTTTCAAAGATGCAACATGGCAGGTGTATAGCTTGCAATTGCCTGAAGAATTTTCTTTATCGTGCTTTTCAGATGGCGTCTTGGAGATCTTGCCAAGAGAAACTATTCAAGAGAAAGAAGAGCAATTATTACAAAAAGTGACTGAAAGCAGTGGCACTCTTGAATCTGTCTGCAATACTTTACAGGTTGAGGATAATGGCGAATCGCCAGATGATATTGCCATCCTTACAATTAGTCGAGGTAAGTAAAATGCGTCCTGGTCAGATATTTGTAGCCGACCATTCGGGTGTTTACGTCATTAAGATGACTGGTGATGTACGACTCACGCTGTGTATTTCTTTTGATCAATTTATTGATGCTATGCTCGCCACAGCCAACTTCACGTCGGTGTTGTTTGATTTGTCAGAAGCCGAAGCTGTCGATAGTACAACGTTAGGGTTAATGGCCAAAATCTCTTTATTGGCGCAAGAAAAGCGCAATGTAAAACCCATCATTTTAGCAACCAATGCCAGTATTCAGCGTATCTTGGAAACCATGGGGTTCGCTGATATTTTTACCATTGTTGATAAATTAAATATTGATTTATCGACAGATAAAACGCTCACAGTTATTGAGTGCGATGAAAATACAGTGAAAGAAAAGGTAATTGAGGCGCATAAAATACTGATGGGATTGAACGAGAAAAATCATGAAACGTTTAAAAATCTCGTCAATATGCTAGAGAACTCTTAAGAATTAAGTATAATTAATATTGTATTAGTCGTGATGAAAGAAGAGTGCTGCAACCTTATTGTTTTTTCGCCACAAATTTTGCGCGAATAAACTCCGTGTGTGGCACATAAATCAAATCTGCAACTTTACGAATAATATATTCTTCGTGTTTATCCAATGTCTGATCGGCTAACGCCAACTCCCACATCGACACCAACAATTCAAATTTCTCTTGCTCATTACAATGCTGATGAACCAAATGTGTAAATTGATGCAGCGATGTAGCTTCAGCAGATTCCTCTTTTGCTAATTCAATTAACTCATTGATTTGTTCATGGCTAATAGAAAATTTTTGTTGCAGCATTTTTTGCAGGGATTGCAGTTCGCGTTCGTCAAAAACATGATCAGCCATAGCCACTTCAATTAACAAAGCGACAACAGCCAATTGTTTTTGTTCGTGCGAAAGATGAGGCGATGAACCACCTGCTGGTTGCAGGTGGCGTTCAAAAAAAGCGGAGATTTTATTTAGCACGAGATACTCTAATTGATAAATTTTAAATGTCGTCTTTTAAATTTAAGCGCGAGACTTTAATAAATTTTCCAAGTTGATTTGATCTTTCACAAAACCGCGAATACCTTCGGCTAATTTATCGTTAGCCATTGCATCTTGATTCATGCCAAAGCGGAATTTGGCTTCGCTATCAAGCAGTTTATCAATCGCAGCGCCTGATTGTGTTGGAGAAAGAACGCGTTTTAATTCGCCTTTGTCTTGTTCCAATTCTTGTAGCAATTGTGGGCTAATGGTTAAACGATCACATCCAGCCAGCGCTTCAATTTCACCAATATTGCGGAAGCTTGCACCCATTACTACCGTCTTGTAACCGTGTTGTTTGTAGTAGTTGTAGATGTGGTGTACAGACAGTACGCCTGGGTCTTCTGCTGCTGTGTATTCTTTTTTATCGGTATTGGTTTTGTACCAATCCAGAATGCGTCCGACAAAAGGAGAAATCAAAAATACACCCGCATCAGCGCAAGCCGCGGCTTGGTTAAAATTGAATAACAGTGTGAGGTTGCAATTGATGCCGTCTTTTTCCAAGGTTTCCGCTGCGCGAATGCCTTCCCATGTTGACGCTAATTTAATTAATACGCGTGATTTATCGATGCCACCTTTAGCGTAGAGATCAACAAGTTTGTGGGCTTTGGCAATACTAGCTTTGGTATCAAATGACAAGCGCGCATCAACTTCTGTTGAAATACGGCCAGGAATTAATTTTAAAATTTCCATACCCAAGCCAACGGCTAAATGGTCGCCTGCAGCAATAAGTTGTTCTGCGCTGTTAGTAATACTTTTGCTCGCATTAATCGCGGACGCTACCAGGTCTTGGTATTGTGGCATTTGCGCCGCTTTATAAATCAATGATGGGTTAGTGGTAGCATCTAAAGGCTTGTATAGGCGAATAGCTTCAATGTCGCCGGTATCGGCAACAACGTCGGTCATTTTTTTCAATTGTTCAAGTTTGTTCGTCATGGTAGTCGTCCTATCGCTGAGAATTATTCAATAGTATCAGTAGTAAATGGTACATCATTTAAGGCTTCAAGAGCGCGTTTTAATACATCAATTCCTGCGTTTGGTTTATGTGCTTCCTCGGAAATAACCCGCCTAAATTTGCGCGCTCCCGGCAGACCTTGGTATAAGCCTAATATGTGGCGCGTCATGTAATTTAAACGCACGCCGTTGTGTAATTGCTCTTCTGCGTAGGCGATAAAACCTTCTAGAACTTCTTCACGGCTGACTACGGGTCTGCTTGAGCCATAAATCTTTTGATCTACTTCGGCGAGTAAATAAGGGTTGCTGTAAATTTCGCGCCCCAGCATCACGCCATCCACTTGCTCCAGCAATACTAATGACTGCTCTAATGTAGTTATGCCGCCATTAATGATAATTTCAAGCGCGGGATAATCCTTTTTTAACTGTACAACCTTGTCATATTGTAATGGTGGTACTTCGCGATTTTCTTTAGGGCTTAGGCCTTTCAGCCAGGCTTTGCGCGCGTGGACAATAAATGTTTTACAGCCTGTATCTGCGACTGTGCGGACAAAATCCACCATCCCTTCATAGTCTTCCATGTCATCGATACCGATGCGATGTTTAATCGTTACCGGGATTTTGGTCGCGTGTTGCATTGCGCTCATGCATTCTGCGACTAACGCGGGTTCAGCCATCAAGCACGCGCCAATCATGCCGTTTTGTACACGATCACTAGGACAACCGCAGTTCAAATTGATTTCATCGTAGCCCCAATCTTCAGCGATGCGTGCGCATTCAGCCAACGCTTTGGGGTCGCTGCCGCCTACTTGCAATGCGAGAGGATGTTCGCAGGCATTAAAATCGAGAAAGCGCTTACGGTCGCCGTGAATAATGGCGCCGGTAGTGATCATCTCGCTGTAAAACACCGCTTCTTTGGTTAAGAGTCGCCAAAAACTGCGGCAATGCGAGTCCGACCAATCCATCATGGGAGCGGCAGTAAAGCGGCGATCTAAAGAAGCTGTGGGCTTAAGCGAAGAAGATGTCATTAGAAATGGCAGATCGTGTAATGAGCAAAAATGATTGCTGACGCAATCGCAATGGACGCTTATGATACCCCATTCTGTCCCGCCCGATAAATGAGAAAACCAGTAGTGAGAAAAATATGTCGCTAACCCATATCGACCAACAGGGTAAAGCTAGCATGGTAGACGTGTCTGAAAAGCCGTCTACGATCCGCGAAGCACGTGCATTTGCGCGCGTGTGTATGCAGCCGACAACGCTCGCGCAAATCCAAGCGAATAATCTAAAAAAAGGCGATGTGCTGGCTGTGGCTCGCATCGCCGGTATTCAAGCAGCAAAAAAATGCGCGGATTTAATCCCGCTCTGTCATCCATTAGCATTAAGTAAAGTGAGCGTAGATTTTGCGCTGAATGTTGATGAAAGTTGTGTTGAAATTAATACGTTATGCAAACTCACAGGGCAGACAGGCGTGGAAATGGAAGCGCTTACCGCTGCGAGTGTTGCAGCACTAACAATTTACGATATGTGCAAAGCTGTTGATATGAGCATGGTGATTGATCAAGTATGTTTGCTGGAAAAGTCTGGCGGCAGACGAGGGCACTATGCGCGAGAAATAGCGCAACACAATTCGAGCAAACCTGCATGATTAAAGTTTTATTTTTTGCGCAACTACGTGAGCAGTTACAATGCAGTGAAATAAGCGTGAATGAGCACGATGCACAAATTATTACTATTACACAGTTGCGCGAATATTTAGTATTACAGAATCCGCAATGGGCAGAATTTTTGGGCAATAAAAAATTATTGGTAGCGGTGAATCAAACCTTGGTTAAAACATCACACAGTTTACAATCGGGCGATGAGGTTGCTTTTTTTCCGCCAGTGACAGGAGGTTAATATGATTTCAATACAACACGACGATTTTGATGTCGGTACTGAATACAATAAGTTGGTGGTTGATGATGCTGCCGCTGGTGCGGTAGTCACTTTTGTGGGACGTGTGCGCGATGTTAATTTGGATCATGATGTGCTGGGTTTGCATTTAGAGCATTATCCCGGGATGACGGAAAAATCGTTGCAAGATATAGCTGAGCAAGCGAAAGCTCGATGGAGTATTTTACGCTGGCGAATTATCCATCGTATTGGCGATTTACGTTTGGGTGATAATATTGTGTTTGTGGGTGTAAGCAGTATGCATCGCGAAGATGCATTTAATGCAGCAGAATTTTTAATGGACTATTTAAAAACCCGCGCACCTTTTTGGAAAAAAGAATTAACAGCTGATGGTAATGTATGGCTGGACTCGCAGGCGAAGGATCAGCAGGCTGCAAAACGTTGGGATTAATTTTTAAAATCTCAATAACAAAAAGGCCAGCAAAAATTGCTGGCCTTTTTGTTTGATGTAACTCTTAAAAAATCTACGGCTCTATACATTCCAAACAACTTGCATATACACCTTGTGGATCAGTCATATTTTGCAAATCCATTAAAGGTTTTAGCAGTGGTGACAATTGTTTGATTGCGGCAAGATCTACGTACGGGCTAATCAGGGTTTTAGGAAGTAACCCATGCGCATCTTTACCCACTAATGTGCGGATAAACTCTTCTTTTGATGAAAGTTTTTGTGTGATTAATTTCACCGAGTAATCTTTAATGTTGGCGCGCTCAGCTGCTGCGGCTATAACATCGTTAAGATTTCCCAGGTGATCGACTAAACCAATTTCCAATGCTTTTTGCCCGGTCCATACATGGCCTTGGGCGATTTCGTTAATTTCTGATACTTCTTTTTTGCGTGCAGTAGCGACTAATTTTAAAAAGCTTTGGTAGGTATGATCTACGCCGGATTGAATAACATTTGCCATTTTGGGCGCTAGTGGACGCTGTAAACTAGGTGCGCCGCCTAACTCGGTTGTGCTGATGCCATCAGTATTTAAACCGATTTTTTGCAAACTGTTTTCCAATGTTGGGAATGCGCCGAATACGCCGATTGAGCCGGTGATTGTGGTAGGCATTGCCCATATTTCGTCGCCCGCTGTTGCCATCCAATAGCCACCAGACGCTGCGACAGATCCCATAGAAATAAATACGGGAATACCTTGTGCGCGTACGTCTGCAATTTCTGAACGAATAATTTCAGATGCAAATGCGCTGCCGCCACCGCTGTCAATGCGAATAACTAATGCTTTGATATCTTTATCTTCTTTTAGGTCACGCAACTGTTCGACAAAACTTTCACTGCCGATGGTGCCTTCAGGTTTGTGTCCGTCGACAATAGTGCCGGATGCGACGAGCAAGCCAACTTTATTGGGTTTGCTTGAAGGTTTGGTGGCAGCATTGTAGGCGTGGATGCTAACGCCTTTATACGAATCCCCCTCTTCATTTTTGCCAAATTTTTCAATCAGTAAATTGTCGATAGTTTTGCGATCTACTAATTTATCAACAAGGTGTTCGTTGAGAGCAAGTTGCGCGCTATCACCCTGAACGGCGGCGAGTTTGGAATCCAAATTATTAATTAATGTATTTAAACTGCCAGAAGGTAATTGGCGCTGCTCTTCAATGCGGTTGGTGTATTGTGCCCAGAGTTGATTGAGCCATTGGCCATTGTGCTCGCGAGATTCGTCAGACATGCTATCGCGCAAATAAGGTTCTACATAATCTTTATATTTTCCAGAGCGGAATACATGCACATTTACGCCGAGTTTTTCCAATGCGCTTTTGTAGTAGGTGATGTAACGGCCAAAGCCTGTTAATTGCACTTCGCCCATTGGGTGTAAATAAATTTCGTCGGCAAAACTGGCAAGATAATACTGATCCTGACTGTAGTTATCGCTCACGGCGATGATGTTTTTTTGTTTGGCTTTGAACGCAAGCAATGCTTGTCCAATCTCTTCCATTTTGGTGATACCACCACCGTTTAAATTATCCAGCTCTAACACAATGCTGTTTACGCGTTTGTCATTAGCTGCATGATTAATGGCGTTAACCACATCGCGCACCACCGTTTCCGCATCTTCTTTTTCATCATCAAGTAGCATGCTTGCGGTATCCATGTAGTTGCGTTGGTCAACTAACATGCCGCTCAGTGCAACTCGTAATGCAAATTTTTCTGGCAATGGTTTTTCTTTATTACCACCGATCGCTACAACGATGACAAGAAGAATCAATAAAAAAATAACATTGGCCAAGGTATTTCGTAGCCACGTAATAAGTGAGCCTATGCTGCTAAAAAAGCGGCGAAAAATACCGCGTTGCTTATGATGTGGAATATTCACTGTGCCTTCCTGTTGTTAGTAAAGGTATTGTTAATAAAGGTGTTGCTGATAAAAATGATGTTAATTGTGGTACTGGTTATTCAGTTGCTGGTGTATTGGCAATTTGCCACTGTAAATAGGATTGTTGCTGCATCCAGCGGCTGCTCATCATTGCAGCATTAAAAATAATGACAGTGAGCGCTACTATTGCCCAATCACTCCATGCGCCACGACCCAGTGCAAGGGGAATAATCCAAATAAAATACGGCAACATAGCAAAACATATCCAGCTATAAGTGCGGTAATAGCGTTTGATAAATCCTGGGATAAAAATAATCAGTGGAATGATTTTAAATAACCATAAACCAAAACCGTTTTCGGGTGATTGGAAATTTAACCATGTAATTATGACCAAAAGTAGCGCGTAACTAATGTGCGTTACTCGCAATCCAACGATGACTTTTTTATCAACCTGTACTAATGCGTTACTGAGTTCTGCGCGGCTAGGTAATTCACTCATTTTGCTTGCTCCAGCTGCAATGCAATTTTAGCCACTCGTTTACCAAGCGCTTGGCAGAGTGCAATTTCATCGTTGCTTAATTCACTGGCGTTATTACCTGCGGCCAAGTGTGATGCGCCATAAGGCGTGCCGCCGGTTGTTGTGTGTGATAGGGCTGCTTCACTGTAGGGAATGCCGGTAATTAACATGCCTTGATGGAGTAGCGGCAGCATCATGCTTAATAGTGTGCTTTCTTGTCCGCCATGTAAGGTGGATGTCGATGTAAAAACTGCAGCAGGCTTGTTAATTAAATCGCCATTTACCCAAGCTGTACTGGTGCCATCTAAAAAATATTTTAACGGTGCGGCCATGTTGCCAAAGCGAGTGGGGCTGCCAAGAACTAATCCCGCACAGTTTTTCAAATCATCCTCAGTGCAATAGAGTGCACCTTCGAGGGGAATGCTTGGTTCAGTTGCTTCAGTAACGGGCGATACTGCAGGCACTGTACGTAAGCGCGCTTCAATGCGACCCGTTTGTTCGTTGCTGTTTGAGTATTGTTCAATCCCGCGCGCAATCTGTTTTGCCATTTGCAAGGTGGCGCCATTGCGGCTGTAATATAAAACTAAAATATAAGGCGTCATATTGTTATCGTCAGTTGAGAGTGTTGCGTGCGATTAAAGAATATTGAGTACGTTTTCGGGTGGTCTGCCAATAACCGCTTTTTCACCATTAATCGCAATTGGCCGTTCAATCAGTTTAGGATTGGCTATCATTGCTTTAATGAGTGCTGATTCACTTAAACGTTCATCGCTCAGGTTAAGTTCTTTGTAAGCATCTTCGGTTTTACGCAGTAGCTGGCGCGCACTAATATTTAATTGTATTAACAGCGCTTTCAGTGCTTTTGCTGTGGGGGGTGTTTCCAAATACAGCATTATCTCGGGTTGAATTCCTTTGGCTTGAAGGAGGGCTAGCGCCTCACGCGATTTTGAGCAGCGTGGGTTGTGGTAAAGTGTAATCATTCTAGATTCCAATCAGTATGAGACGGTATGAGAGTGCTCTGTGTAAGGGTCGTATTATAGCCTTTAATTCATTATCTAATTCATCATCATCGCGTTATAAAGAGGATTCGCTCAAAGTGGAATCGTTGTTAGCAAAATGCCAGTATTACTATCATGTTGCCAAAAGCTTTACGGCTTTGGCGGTTGACTTATACCTTAAAAAATCCTGCCAAAAAAGTGCGGCGTCACTGACTTATATGACGCTGTTTGCCATAGTGCCGCTGATGACAGTGACTTATTCAATGTTTTCCATCATTCCTGCTTTTCAGAGCTTTGGTGATCAATTTCAAGCCATCATATTTGCCAATGTTTTACCCAGCAACGAACAAGTCATCGTCCAATATATTCAGGATTTTTCGCAGCAAGCGCGTAAGCTGACGGTATTTGGTGTGGCCTTTTTGATGGGTTCTGCTTATTTTATGCTCAAAAATATTGAGCATCACTTTAACTCTATTTGGAATGTCCCACGTGAACGTCGTGGTATTTCTAACTTTTTGCTGTATTGGGCGATTTTGAGTTTAGGGCCTTTATTGCTGGGTATGGCATTGGCGATGAATACCTACTTAATCTCATTGCGAATGTTCGTGGGCAATTACGATAGCCTTGGCATTATTGAGCAGTTGTTCCAATGGTTGCCAAGTTTACTGACGGCGGCGGCGTTCACACTTTTATTTGCCGCGGTACCTAATTGTAAAGTTCGCATTGGCCACGCCGCCGCGGGTGGTGTTGTGACTATGTTGGGGTTTGAATTGTGCAAACTAGGCTTTGGCTGGATGGTAACTCATTCATCGCTTAAGTTTATTTACGGTGCTTTTGCCGCCGTGCCGTTGTTTTTGTTGTGGATCAATTTGAGTTGGATGTTGGTGTTAGGTGGCGCTGTATTTGTACGCGCTATTGGTCTTTATCAAGTTCATTCAAAAAACCGTCATTATCCGGACTTTTTCGGCTGCTTGTTGGTTTTGTGGCAATTTTATGTTGCGTCCTTTAAGGGCCATCAAGTCACTAATACGCAATTGTTGCATCTTGGTTTATCAACAGAGCAATGGCAGCATTTGCGCGAAGTTTTACTCAACCATAATGTGATTAGTTCTAACCAGCAAAATGAGTTTGTACTCAGCCGTGATTTGACACGCCTTACGCTTAACGACATCAAACACTTTCTGGGTGCTCCTTCGCGTTTGCCCGCTGATCAATCACAGTTGAAAAATTTACCGTGGTTGACTCATGCGCAACAGTATTTGGGCGCGCTTGATGTTGTTGAAGATGAACGTTTGGCCATGACAATAGAAGATTTTTTTGAGGGGCGCGGCGGGCTTAACGCGACATCTGAAAATATTTCTAACTAATCAAAAATGCTTGTCTATACTGAGAATACTCTTACTAGCTGTGATATCCAAAAGTGTCTTATGGCCATACCCCTGCTAATTTGTGACGATTCAAACATGGCGCGCAAACAAGTTGCGCGCTCTTTGCCAGAAGGTTGGGATGTTAACATCACGCTTGCTGCCAATGGTTTTGAGTGTATTGATGCCATTCGTGCGGGCAAGGGCGAAATGGTGTTTTTGGATCTCACTATGCCAGAGATGGATGGTTACCAAGTTTTAGAAGCCGTTAAAGCCGAAGGGCTTGATGCAATGATTATCGTTATTTCCGGCGACATTCAGCCTGATGCACAAGAACGCGCTACTCATTTAGGTGCCTTGGCGTTTATACAAAAGCCGATCAATCCCGAAAAATTACACGAAGTTCTGCGTAAATTTGGCCTTATGTAATTCCCCTCGCTATACCGCTTCGTGAACTTCAGCATTTATTTATTCCAGCATTTCTGTATTTACTCCAGTATTTTTGTATTTATTGTTCCCTTGAGTTCCCATCTACTCATTTCCACGCTAGATTGCTTGCCTTCTATTTAAAGCGATTACGACAGCGAAGGTGATTTAAGCAATTATGCAATTCTCTTGTTTTGGCAAAAAACTCAGCGGCGATGCGGGCATAGTCACCTTAATGGATGACTTGGGTGATGCGCTCCGCACCAATCCCGATATGATTTTTATGGGCGGCGGCAATCCTGCACGCATTCCCGCGATGGAAGACGCTTTTGCCGAAGCCTTGCAACAAACCCTCAATGATCCGCAACAGGCACAACAATTACTCGGCGTTTATCAGCCACCACAAGGTGATGTGGATGTGTTGGATGCGCTAGCAGCGATGCTCAATAAAGAATACGGCTGGCCACTCACACGTGAACATATCGCGCTTTCAAACGGCAGCCAATCGGCATTTTTTATTTTGTTTAATTTGTTTGCTGGTGAATGTGATGACGGCATTAAAAAACAAATTCAGTTTCCACTTGCGCCTGAATATTTGGGTTACAGCGATTTAGGGTTGAGCGACGATTTTTTTACCGCCACGCGGCCGACGATTGAAATTCTGGAAGATAATTTTTTTAAATATCACGTCGATTTCACACAATTAAAAATTACCGAACGAACTGGTGCGCTTTGCGTGTCGCGCCCCACTAATCCCACTGGCAATGTCATCAGTGATGACGAGCTGCAACATATTGATGAGTTAGCACAGCAACATGGTGTGCCATTAATTGTCGATGGTGCTTACGGCACACCTTTTCCCAATATTTTATTTGCTGATATAAAACCACACTGGAATACAAACACGATTCTGGTGTTGAGTTTATCCAAGCTCGGTTTGCCCGGCGCACGCACGGGTATCGTTATTGCAAATCCGCAAGTCATTAATGCTTTTGCAAAGGCGAATACTATTTTAAATCTCGCCTGCGGAAATTTTGGGCCCGCACTTGCACGAAATTTATTGCTCGATGGAAAAATTCTAAAACTCAGCCGCGAAATAGTCGCACCTTTTTATCGCGAACGCATGGAAAAAGCAGTCGCGATATTTAAAAAGCATTTAGGCGATTTGCCATACCACATCCACAAACCCGAAGGCGCTATTTTCTTATGGCTCTGGTTTAAAGATTTACCCATCAGCAGCGAAGAGCTTTATCAACGTTTAAAAGCGCGCGGTGTATTGGTGATTTCCGGCCATCATTTCTTTCCAGGTTTGGAGCAAGGTTGGCAGCACAGCCATGAATGTATTCGGGTAACTTATTGTCAGGATGTTGAAGTTGTGGAGAAGGGCGCGGTGATTATTGCGGATGAGGTTAAAAAAGTATTTGAGTTTAGGTAATCATAGGTTTGCATATAAGAGCCAAACCTATATTGTTATTAATGTTTCTAATACTGCTTATACGGCAAAAACTTCCCCGATAAAACCACATTAACGCGATCACCTTTTGGGTCTGGTTGGCGAACTATATCCATACTGAAATCAATCGCGCTCATGATACCGTCGCCGAATTCTTCGTGAATTAATTCTTTGATGGTGGTGCCGTATACGTTGATGAGTTCGTACCAGCGATAAATTAATGGATCGGTGGGTACTGCTGTTGGTAGGGAGCCTTTGTAAGGTACAACTTGCAGCCATTTTTGTTCTTCATCGGTTAACTCAAATATCTCACCAAGTATTTTTGCTTGCTCCGCATTAAATGTCATTTGCCCAAGGCAGCCTGCTGTTACCCATTCTTTGCTCAAGCCCACTTTTTGGGCGACGTCGCACCATTTTATGCCTTTGGAAACTTTTGTTACGATAATTTTTTCAGTGATATCAGTGCGGTTCATAGTTGCTCCAATTGATGTTAAAAATTAAATGTATTTTGTAAAGGTAAAGAGCAATTTACGAGCCACAGATAATGTGAAGCACTTTAATAAAGCGATATGGCGCAGTTATGGCTGTATGTTTTTTTATATGGGATGAATGAAATCACAAAACAAAAGAAACTTATGCCAAAATGATTTTGGTGAGAGGACGATTCGCCGTTGAAAAATTAAAATAAAAACTATGTGGAGATAAAGATGACAGACATATTTATGCAAGCTGCTATTGAAGAGGCGCAAAAGGGTCTTGCTGAAGGCGGCATCCCAATTGGTTCTGTGCTGGTGATTGACGGCAAGATTGTTGGTCGCGGTCATAACCAGCGGGTGCAAAAAGGTAGCTGTGTTCTTCATGCTGAAATGGATTGTTTGGAGAATGCCGGGCGCTTGAAAGCCAGTGATTATCGCCGCGCCACGCTTTATTCAACGCTATCGCCCTGCGATATGTGTAGCGGAACGGTGTTGCTCTATGGGATTACCAAGGTGGTGGTTGGTGAAAATACAACCTTTAAAGGCCCTGAGGATTACGTACGCAGTCGCGGTGTTAGTTTGGATATTCGCGATGATGCAGAATGTAAGCGCTTAATGCGTGAGTTTATTGCCCAACAGCCAGCGCTGTGGAATGAAGATATCGGTGAAACGGCATAATTGGGTGCTTTAAGGCGCTACTAGATACAACAATTTTCGTATTTTGAATGAAAGTTGGGTGGCCTGCGATGAATAGGTCATCCGGCTCCCGAATAAACCCCGCTAAACCCTGCTAACTGATTGAAATATCGCCATAAAATCAAATAAATCTCAAATCTGTCGTATGTGTCGCTTTGATTATGTGAACCAGTAGTTTTTTTTGTACATACGTATTCAAATTGCCAGAAAACCAAAACTTCGTTATATAGTCTCTGAAGTTATAAGCTTTGTTTTTTTATTTGCTTTCTTCATTACTCAGCCTGATGGCTTGGGTTCTAAAGTTCTTACTTTCTTATTGTCAGGTATTGATCTCTTTACTCTTCGGATGAGAGGTTAACCATTAGTTTTCTTGAGGGATGCTGCTATGAAATTTAAATATCTTTTAATCACTTTCTTATTTAGTGTTTGCGCTAACGCAAATGCTGAATGGTTTTTACGTGGTACGCAGACAGTGCCTGCATGGACTGCTTCACAAATGGTGTCGGCTGGGGCTGGTACCAATACAATGCAACTAACCAATGTTGTTTTTGCTACAGCAGGCAGCGTTAAGTTCGATCGTTTTGGCGATTGGTTTGAAAATTATGGTGTTGGCGGCAGAAGCGGATCCAACATTCCAGTTGCGGCTGGTACGTGGGATATTAAGTTTTTTACTGATACCAAAAACTGGAGCATTACTCCGTCGGCAACAGCAGAAGTGAAATACCACATTCGTGGTACTTTCAATGCATGGGCTGAAGGCACTTTAATGACTCGTGTAAATGCGACGGCGATTTATACCAGCTGTATTAATTTTGTTGGCGGTGACGTTCATGGCGGCCCACGTTTCAAAATTGATCCAAACGGTGGTTGGGGTGATGGAATACCAGCAGCTGATTTTATGGTTTTCCCAGGTTGGGTAAAAGTTACTTTTGATAGCACTTCAAAAGCTATTACTGTGGACCAAAATTTGGCAAGCAATTGTGGAGCAGTTGTAAGCTCTTCATCGGTAAGTTCATCTTCAGTGGCAAGCTCATCTGTATCAAGTTCTTCTGCAGTTAATTCTTCTTCGAGTTCGTCAGTGTCTTCATTTGCTCATACATTTAATTCATTAAACTTACGCACTTCTTCAAATAGCTGGGGCGTACAACCTATGACATTGATTGCAAATCATGTGTGGCAGGGGCAAACCAACACACAACGTTCTACTGCAAATCAGCTTAAATTTGATGTGTTTGGTAACTGGTCATTGAACTTTGGTGAGAACCAACCAAATCAAGGTATTGCTGATCAGAATGGGTCAAATATTCTGGTTGCTGGTTGTGCTAACTTTGATTGCACCAGTGTAAATGTGCGCTTTAAAGATGATACTCATGAATATGCGTTGTGCTACAACAGCCAATTCCATGCAGATACAGGTATAACGAGCTTGTGTGGTTTGTAAGTCGTTGTAACTCGTCATTGTAGTTTTTTAATCGCCTCCAGTCTGAAGATTGGGGGCGATTAATTTTTTTGAGCGTATCTTATTTATTCCAAAACCATTTTTTGGGTGGTTGCGTGAATTTATCTAATTGTTCTTTTCTGGTTTCTGCATTCGCAAACCAATAATAATCGTGTTTTGTTTTGGGTTTTATCCAGCCTTTAAAGATAGACACGTGTTCTACATGCAAGCTTGGCATCCCTAGTTTACGATCTGCATTAAAACTCTGATTCCATTGCACGAGTATGTCGCGTTTGGCTGTGGCTATAGCAAGCTCTTCAGTGTGTGCCTGAATTAAACGGCGGGCGATAAACCCGATAACTGGTTCTGCGGTGGTATAGTTTTCAAAAAAAATATTATCGCCAGAAATTACAACGTTGTAGTACATCATCTAACAGCTTTCACTCACATTATTCGATATCATTTATTGTTGGGTATAGCGGTGTGGACGCAGGCATATTTTTAAACAGTTTGCTGAAGTGTTGCTGCACGCGGCCAATGTTCATGACCGACATGCTGCTCGAAAACCCAAACCATACATACAGCCCGTTTAAATCGCGAAACATGGGGGGCAAGTATTTTGGCGCTGCAATCACGCCTTCTAAATAGCGTTCATAGAGCACGGGTAGATCATCCAGTGTGACTTTACCGACAAACAGCATCGGTATAATTTCCGGCACCCCTGATTGTATCGCGCTACGGATAAAATTTACATTTTCAACAAAGCCTTTTACGTAAGAAATATCTTTAGTGAAAACTGAGCCACCTGTTAGCGTTCCTCCGCGAAACACGCGTTGAGTTACACGATAGCTATCGTGTTCATTTACGCCACGCTCTAAAAAGTGCTGGTATACATCGCAGAAATTTGCACCTTGTTCAGCTAAATCTACTGCAACTACTCTATCGCTTATGCGTCGTGCGCGTTGCGGAAACGAGCTGAAGGTGAGCGTTTCCATCAATACAGCCATGCCTTCCTGAATTGCAGTAATGCGTGGCGAACCAACACTTAACCAGGTTGCCCAAGGTTGTTGGCGACCATTGAGTGTCGTGCCTATGTGCACCCAGCCTTCATGAACTTCAAGTACTTGTAAGTCGAGCTCAGAAAAATGTGCGCGGCGATTAATTTTTATGCAGTCACCACCTGCGGATGCATCGGACACTATGTTATCGCTTAACTCGACGCGAACTTCGCCTTCGCCAAAATAATGGTCCATACGCTGGCGCAAACTATCCACTGCATTTGTGGAGGTAATGTTGCTGGCGTAAGGGCGATTGAGGTGTTCTACCGCGGGCAATGAAAATATATGGCACAGGCGTTCGCCGAGTTGTCGTAGTGTTTTACGATCGCCACGAATTTTGTCTTGTGCTGAGCCGTAGAGTAAACGACTAAAGTGGCCAAACTGATCGGTGCCGCGATTGCGCAAAAGTTCTATTACGATTTGGTATTGATCGATAGTGGCGTGCAAAATATGGCCAAGCGAATCGCCATAACCCAGTTGCCTGCGCACATCGTTCTTTAATTCTTTTAAGGATTGGTAAATCGTATCAGGGTTAAAACCAAGTGCCTGGCGCTGATAAAAGTCAGCGTCTAATGGTGGAAGCTCACGCCCACCTTTGGCAAGAAACTGATCTTCCATGGCGGCTGGCCATTTAATAGCATCCAAAATGCGAATGGGCTTTTGCAGCGCCACTAAGCGTGTCGATAGTCCGTGCAAACGTTCCAGATAGGCTTCATTCTTCATGGGTGAATGTTCGTCAGTGGATGTTTAATGGCCAAAATGGATGTTTTGTAATAAAAGTATGAACAGTAGCCGTTACGCTTATCATTCTATACGTTCGCGCTGGTAAAATGCTTCATGCGCCGAGTAAAAGGTAAAAAAATAATGGGCGTCGCATTGCTATATGGCCTGCGTCTCGGCTAGGCTCAGCACTCGTGGCCGTATCATTCTGTCGTAAAGAGGTTGGCGATGGCATTTATTGCGCTGGAAAAGCTGCACAAACTTTATGATGGTTATCGTCAACGAGTGCGTTTGGCTGGCGGCGAATGGTTGTTATTGCAAGAAGATGGCAAGTTATATTGCATCGCCAATCAATGCCCGCACATGGGCGCGCCTTTGCATCATGCGACTGTTAATCATGCAGCTTTTAATCAGGCAAGTTTGCGTTGCTCTTTGCATGGAATGGAATTTGATTTAAGTACAGGGCGACCACTTAATTCCGCAGGTTGTGTAGGCTCGCTGCGTTTTTTACCGCTCGTCTATGAAGGAAATCAGGTTGGCGTTGATATTTAGCGCCCATTAAAAATACGTTAACTGCTCACTAACAATAATAAGGTAAACCATGTCGATTTTTGCTGTTGTAATCTGTCTTCTATTGTTAATTTTATTAACGGCCCGCTGGCATTTTAATCCGTTCATTGCGTTTTTAATCAGCGCTCTTGCTGGCGGCGTGATGTTGGGGATGGATCTAGATAAAATTCCGCAATCGATTGAAAAGGGCATTGGTGCAATGCTCGGCTCATTGGTAGCAATTATTTGCCTCGGCGCCATGTTTGGCAAACTCATCGCTGAGAGCGGTGCAGCACAAAAAATTACTACTGTATTGATTCGTGTATGCGGTGAAAAGTACATGACCTGGGCGCTGATGCTGACGGGTTTTATTGTAGGCATTCCACTTTTTTACAACGTGGGTTTCGTGCTGTTAGTTCCTCTGGTTTTTTCGGTGGCTTATCAAACTAGATTGCCAGCGGTATATTTAGGCATTCCATTACTTGCAGCACTTTCTGTTACTCACGGTTTTTTACCCCCTCATCCATCGCCCACCGCGTTAGTGCCGCAATTTAATGCCAATATGGGATTAACGTTGATTTATGGTTTGATCATTGGTTTGCCAACGATGATATTGGCGGGGCCAATTTTTGCGCGGTTATTAAAAAATATTCAATGCACACCCTTGGCGACGTTTACTCCAGAATTAATGGAAGAAGAAAAATTGCCCTCTGCATTTAGCAGTTTTTCTGTCGCGTTGTTGCCCGTATTATTATTAAGTCTCGCAACCTTGTTGCCATTACTTGTTAGTGAAAATAGTGCCCATAAATCATTGATCGTTTTGTTAGGTAACCCGATGATTGTGATGCTCATTGCGCTTGTCATCGCGAGTTATACATTGGGTTTAAGGCGTGGCACTCGCATTAAAGAATTGATGGTGAGTTACTCTCAAGGCATTAAAGATATTGCTGTTATTTTATTAATTATTGCTGGTGCCGGTGCGCTCAAACAAGTTTTTGTTGATAGCGGAGTCAGTAATGATATTGCCGCCGCTTTGCAAGCTATCCCATTAAACCCATTGTTTTTAGGATGGTTTATTGCGTTTATGATTCGTATTTGTTTGGGCTCTGCAACGGTCGCAGGTTTAACGGCGGCAGGGATTATGGCGCCTCTCGTAATAGCAACATCCACGATAAATCCCAATTTAATGGTGCTTGCGATTGGTGCGGGTAGCTTGATGTGCTCCCACGTGAATGATTCTGGTTTCTGGATGTTCAAGGAGTATTTCAATTTAAGTTTACGCGACACCTTCAAATCATGGACGGCGATGGAAACGATAGTGGGCGTGGCCGGGCTAATTGGCGTATTGTTGTTGGATATGGTGGTTTAATATTTTAGGTCTCGGGCGATGAAATCTAAGGCTTCCTTTATAAAACGTTTGCTGTTGGGGTTGCTGATTTTATTTTTTGCCTACCAATGTTGGGTGTTTTTCCATGTGCTGTATTGGAAGTGGTTTAATCCAGCAGAAACGAGCTTTATGGCGTTGCGATTGGATGAATTGCAACAACAAAACCCCAAAGTAGAACTAAATTATAAATGGGTTGCTTATGCGCAAATTTCAGCGAATTTAAAGCGCGCTGTAGTGGCGTCCGAAGATGATAAATTTATGGATCATGATGGTTTTGATTGGGTGAATATCCAAAAAGCCATGGCCAAAAATGAACGCAAAGGGAAGTCGGTAGCGGGCGGTTCTACTATTAGCCAGCAGTTGGCAAAAAACTTATTTTTATCACCATCACGTTCTTATTTTCGCAAGTTGGAAGAGGCAGTCATTACCGTGATGATTGAGCTGTTGTGGGATAAGCGGCGTATTCTGGAAGTCTATTTAAATGTGGTGGAGTGGGGTAATGGGGTATTTGGCGCGGAAGCTGCGGCGCAACGCTACTACCAAATACCTGCCGCAAGGTTGAGCGAACAGCAGGCGGTACGCATTGCTGTCATGTTACCTAACCCGAGAAAATTCGAGAAAAAATACCCAGGCTATGTCACCGCGCATGCTGAGCGGGTGTTGGCGCGTATGCGATATTCGCAAATTCCTTAGTGAAAACCTTCGTTTTTGTCCCCTTTGTTTGCAATGAAAGCCTACTTCTGTGGTTCTCGCCGCCGACGGCTTAGGCTATAATCGCGAGCCTTTTTGGGCTTTGGCTGTATTTGCAGCTAAAACGTATGTGTTACCTGTATTTAAGGTGGTTGCTGTGCCTATTTATGAATACCAATGTGAATCTTGCGGTCATGCGCTGGAAGCTTTGCAGCGTTTGAGTGACCCCTTGCTGGTAGATTGCCCCACTTGTGGCCAACCAACCTTGAAGAAACACATTTCAGCAGCTGGATTTCGCTTGAAGGGCGGCGGCTGGTATGAAACCGATTTTAAGTCGGGCAATAAAAAGAATTTAGCCGGTGATGCTAGTGCTGGAGCTTCTGCTCCAGCCGCTAGCCCAGCCAGTACACCCGCTGCTGCGAGCCCAGCTCCTAAAGCAAAAGCAGCTGAATAATATTTTAATTTTACGATAGCCTTTTTATTTATAACAGGAACTCCCTATGCGCAGCCAATACTGCGGCGTTTTAAATGCCGCGCATATTGATCAAGAAGTCACCCTCTGCGGATGGGTGGATCGTCGTCGTGACCACGGTGGTGTTATTTTTATCGACCTTCGCGATCGCGACGGTATTGTGCAAGTGGTGTTCGATCCGGATGCTAAAGAAAATTTTGAATTGGCTAACAAAGTTCGCGGCGAATATGTGTTGCAAGTGACTGGTAAAGTTCGTGCGCGTGCGGCAGCTACTGTTAATGCGAATATGTCCACGGGTGCGATTGAAGTTTACGCAACGGCGTTAACCATTTTGAATGAAGCTGAAACTATTCCTTTCCCGTTGGATTCCTATTCAACTGTGGGTGAAGACGTTCGTTTGAAATATCGCTTCCTGGATTTACGTCGTTTGGAAATGCAAAAAAGTTTGCGCTTCCGTTCAAAAGTGACCAGTGCAATTCGCAACTATTTAGATCGCAATAATTTCCTCGATATCGAAACACCTATTTTGACTCGTGCAACACCAGAAGGCGCACGCGATTATTTGGTGCCTTCGCGTACTCACGAAAATAAATTTTTCGCATTGCCACAATCGCCACAATTGTTTAAGCAATTGTTAATGGTTGCAGGTTTTGATCGCTATTACCAAATCGCAAAATGTTTCCGCGATGAAGACTTGCGTGCAGATCGTCAGCCAGAGTTTACTCAGATCGACATCGAAACGTCATTTATGACGCAAGAGCAAATCATGACCGTAACGGAAGGTATGATTCGCGAAGTGTTTAAAGATTTGAAAGGTATTGAGTTCGATGAACTACAACGTATGCCGTTCTCTGAAGCCATTGCAAAATACGGTTCAGATAAACCGGATATGCGTATTCCTTTGGAATTAGTCGATGTTAAAGATTTAGTTGCCGACGTAGATTTCAAAGTATTTTCGGGTCCCGCCAACGATCCAAAATCTCGCGTGACTGCGCTTAAAGTGCCAGGCGGAAACGAAAAGTTAACCCGTAAACAAATCGACGATTACACAAAGTTCGTCAGTATTTACGGTGCAAAAGGTTTGGCATACATCAAGGTCAATGACAAAAATGATCTTGAAGAAGGTTTGCAATCACCGATCGTGAAAAACTTGCCAATTCCAGTACGCAAAGCAATTCTTGAACGCGTTGCTGCAGAAAATGGCGATTTGATTTTCTTCGGCGCGGACAAGCACAAAATCGTAACTGAAGCTTTAGGCGCATTGCGTTGCAAGCTCGGTGCAGATTTGAATTTGTATACTAAAGAGTGGGCAATGTTGTGGGTTGTCGATTTCCCAATGTTTGAAGAAACAGATAACGGCGGTTTAACTGCAATTCACCATCCATTTACCGCACCATCTTGCACACCTGAAGAGTTGTCTGCGAATCCAGCGACTGCTTTATCGCAAGCGTATGATTTGGTACTTAACGGTACTGAATTGGGCGGTGGCTCTGTTCGTATTCATACCAAAGAAATGCAACAAACTGTATTTGGTATTTTGGGCATCAGCGACGAAGAGCAGCGCGAAAAGTTTGGCTTCCTGTTAGATGCATTGAAATACGGTGCACCACCACATGGCGGTTTGGCATTTGGTTTGGATCGTTTAATTATGTTAATGGTGGGTGCAAGCTCAATCCGCGACGTAATTGCGTTTCCAAAAACACAAAGTGCTGCCTGTGTAATGACGGATGCCCCAGGTGCCGTAGACGATTTGCAATTACGTGAATTGCATATTCGTTTGCGCAAAAAAGAAAAAGTAGAAGCAGCTGCGACTGAAGCTGCCGAATACGGTATGTAAGTATTGCTTTGTTCGAAGGGTGGGCATTGCCCACCTTTTTTATTTGTGGAGATAATCAATTTTATTTGTGGAGAATAATCAATGGCTGGCCACAGCAAATGGGCAAATATGCGGCATCGCAAAGGTCGCCAAGATGCCAAGCGCGTTAAAATTTTCACCAAATTAATTCGCGAGATAACCGTCGCCGCTAAAATGAGCGCAAACCCTGCGGACAATCCGCGTTTGCGTGCAGCGGTAGAAAATGCACTTTACAACAACATGAAGCGCGACTCGGTCGAAAAAGCTATTGCACGTGGTGCTGGCTCAACCGAAGCTGATAATTATGAAGAGCTAACCTACGAAGGTTATGGTGTAAATGGTGTAGCGTTTATTGTTGAATGCATGACCGATAATCGTAACCGCACAGCGGGTGAAGTTCGCCATGCATTTGATAAGCGCAATGGCAATTTGGGCACTAGCGGTTCGGTTTCTTATTTGTTCGGCAAAAAAGGCCAGATCAGTTTTGCGGCTGGCGCAAATGAAGATGCATTGATGGAGGCTGCACTTGAAGCTGGTGCCGATGATGTCGTGACCAATGATGACGGCTCTATTGATGTATTTACAACGTTTGAAGATTATCTCAGTGTAAAAGATGTGCTCATTAGCGCTGGCTTCAAGCCAGAGCATTCTGAAATTGTCATGATCCCATCACTAACTGTTTCACTCGACAAAGATCAGGCGGAAAAAATTCTCGCCTTGATTGATATGCTTGAAGATTTGGATGATGTGCAAAACGTTTACACCAATGCGGATATTTCAGAAGACATCATGGAACAGATTAGCTAATTAAGTCATCGCGGTTGCGATAAGCGTGCGAATAAAATCAAACCATTTGTATACAGGTAAAACCAAAGCATCATGATAGAAGCATCGCAACATTCTTCCGCGCCTAACCAGGAATCACGTATTCTTAGTTTGGATGGTTTGCGCGGGCTTTGTATTCTGTGGGTTGTATTTCACAATTTATATCCATACGGTTCTGGTTTGCACAATCTAGTGGAGTCTTCAGTTCGTTTAATTGCCAATATGGGTTGGATTGGGGTGCAGTGGTTTTTTGTGCTTTCAGGTTTTTTAATTACAGGAATTTTGCTGAAGTTAAAAAAAACTGGCGGAGGGTTGAAGAATTTTTATATTCGCAGAGCCTTACGCATATTCCCCGTGTATTACTTAACTTTAGCGTTGTTTATTTTCATTCTGCCTGCTCTTGGTGTTACGAACGCACATATACAAGGCGTTATCCATCATCAGGCATGGTATTGGCTTTATCTTGTGAATTGGATGCCTGCGTTTGGTATTAATGAATCAGGTTTTCCTCATCTGTGGTCGCTGGCCGTTGAGGAGCAATTTTATTGTATTTGGCCTTGGTTGATAATGTGGCTGCCGCGTCGTTGGATGATAGTTGTCTGTTTATTTTGCGTTGTTAGTTCGCCTATTCTGCGTTATTTAATCGTAGTGTTTGATGAAGCCAATGCAAAAGATCTTGCCTACGATCTCACCATCGTGCGCTGGGATGCGTTGGCGTTGGGCGCTTTGTTTGCTTTTGCGTGTGCGGATATGCGTTGCAAACAGTGGATTGATCGCAACGGTTCGGTGTTTGCCGTTATCGTGTTTGGTTTGATCTTGGCGGTGATTGCTTTTAATCGCAGTTTTGCACCTGTAGGTGCTGATATATTGGTCTTTAATCAAACATTAGCCGCATTATTGGGTGTTGTTTTGTTGAATGAGATTCTGCATAAAACAGGTTTTTTCAAAGGTCACCTTAACTCTTTTTTTAAAGTATCTTTTTTGCGGATGCTTGGTAAATACAGCTACTCGATTTATATTTTCCACTTAATTTTACATTTTATGTTGGGTTCTGCTGTCGCTTATGTGAAAGCTAATGTTACTAGTGTGAGTGTAATAACTATTGAATTTGCCGCGTTCTTTTTCATTTGCGCAGCCTCTTTGATATTGGCTGCTTTGTCGTGGCGTTATATAGAACAACCATTGTTGAAGTTTAAAGATCGATTCCCTGTGTGATCACTAATTAAACGTAAGTTGCATTGCTTGCCACGATCAGGTCCTCATGCAACACTGTATTCACTTCATCACAACTGAAAAATTATGGCACTCATACTCGGCATCGACCCTGGATCCCGCAAAACGGGTTTTGGCATTATCAATGTAGTGGGCAATAGCGTTGAGTATGTAACCAGCGGCGTGATTCGTATTCCTGATAACGAATTACCAGAACGCCTTAAAACAATCTTTAATTCCTTAACGCAAATCATTAATCAATACTGTCCGCAGGAAATGGCCATTGAGCAAGTGTTCATGGCAAAAAATGCGGCATCTGCATTGAAGTTAGGACAAGCACGCGGTGCAGCCATTGTTGCAGCTGTTGCACAAAATTTACCTGTATCTGAATACGAAGCGCGAAAAGTAAAACAATCCGTTGTGGGCAATGGCGCTGCTGATAAGTTACAAGTTCAACACATGGTGAAAACCTTGCTAAAGTTACCTGCAGCCCCACAAGAAGATGCCGCCGATGCTTTAGCCGTTGCACTTTGCCACGCAAACTCGCAGCAGCTATTAATTAAGCTGGCAGGCTCAAGTAGTTTTAGGCGTGGGCGTGTTGTTTAAGTTTATTGAGAGAAATGTATGATCGGACGTTTACGCGGAATTTTAATTGAAAAACAGCCGCCTTATTTATTGCTGGATGTAAACGGCGTTGGTTATGAGCTGCAAGCACCTATGACGACATTTTATCGTTTGCCAGCGGTAGGTTCTGAAATTATTTTGCATACGCATTTATCCATCACCGAAAATTTACATCAGTTATTTGGTTTTTTTGATCAACGCGATCGCTCGTTATTTCGTACGTTGATCAAGGTGAGCAGCGTTGGCCCTAAATTGGCGATTGCGATTTTATCGGGTATGGAATCAGATGACATTGCACGCTGTGTGCGCGATAACAATGTTGCCGCTCTGACAAAAGTACCCGGCATAGGCACTAAAACAGCTGAGCGTTTAGTGATTGAATTGCGCGATCGTTTAAAGAATTGGAATTTACCGCACAATGATTTGCTGGCTCATGGCGAAATCCAAAAAATTCCCGGTAATAATGATATCTATGCAGAGGCAGAAAGCGCATTGATTACCTTGGGTTACAAGCCTACAGATGCTGCTAAAATGATTGCGTCGGCATCTAAACAAAAACCGGATGCAAAAAGCGAAGAGTTAATCCGTTTAGCATTGCGCTCTATGGCAACGTCTTAAACTCAATGTTGTTAATCGCATGTTTGGCAAAAAATAATACCGAGGAAACATGATAGAAACAGATCGCCTTATTGCTCCTGCTGCGAAAGAACGCGAAGAATTTCTTGACCGCACTGTACGGCCTAAAAGCCTTGCTGATTATGTGGGTCAGCCAGTCGTGCGTGAGCAAATGGAAATTTTTATTGGCGCCGCAAAAAAACGTAATGAAGCATTGGATCACACCTTGGTTTTCGGCCCGCCGGGTCTTGGTAAAACAACACTTGCACATATTATTGCCAATGAAATGGGGGTGTCGTTAAAAAGTACCTCTGGCCCCGTGCTTGAAAAAGCGGGCGATTTAGCCGCATTAATGACTAACCTAGAGCCGGGCGATGTGCTTTTTATCGATGAAATTCATCGCTTAAGCCCCGTCGTAGAAGAAATTCTTTACCCTGCAATGGAAGATTTTCAGCTCGATATTATGATCGGCGAAGGTCCTTCCGCGCGCTCTATTAAGCTAGATTTACCGCAATTTACATTGGTAGGCGCAACTACCCGCGCTGGATTATTAACATCACCTTTGCGCGACCGTTTTGGTATTGTTCAGCGTCTGGAGTTTTATAATGTACCCGACCTCACGCACATAGTGGCGCGCTCTGCCGCATTGTTGGGTGTAAACATGGATGCGAAGGGTGCTGAAGAAGTTGCTAAACGTTCACGCGGCACTCCGCGTATTGCCAATCGTTTATTACGCCGCGTGCGCGATTACGCCGAAATGAAGGGTAATGGCATAGTGACTTATGACATGGCAGATAGCGCATTGAATATGCTGAATGTCGATGAGCGTGGATTTGACCACATGGATCGTCGCTTGCTATTAGCTATGATGAATAATTTTGAAGGTGGGCCTGTCGGCGTAGAAAGTTTGGCAGCGGCTATCAGTGAAGATCGCGGTACCATTGAGGATGTTATCGAGCCTTATTTAATTCAGCAAGGTTTTATGGCGAGAACACCCCGTGGTCGAGTTTTAACCAACAATGCCTATTTGCACTTTGGTATTCCCATGCCAAAACGATTGCAACAAGATATCAATGAATAGCATGAAAGATTTTAGTATCCCCATACGTGTTTATATTGAAGATACCGATGCGGGTGGGATTGTTTATTACGTAAATTATTTAAAGTTCATGGAGCGTAGCCGTACAGAACTTTTGCGCACTTTGGGGTATGATAAGCCCGCAATTTTAGGTGACGGGCTTTTGCTGGTGGTTCATGCTGCTCAAGTAGAATACCGTCGCTCGGCGCGGTTAGATGATCAGCTACAGGTTACTGCCAGCATCATCAAGCTAGCGCGCACTTATGTCGAATTTAAACAGCAGGTTATGCGCGATCAAGAATTGCTCTGTGTGGGCAATATTCGCGTCGCCTGTGTAAGTAGTGCCACTATGAAACCTCATGCAATCCCTGCGGATATGCATAAGCAGTTAACCCATTTTATTGAATCTCAAGGTTAAATATTGTTATGTCTGAAGCTGAAAGTACACTCTCAATCTGGACTTTAGTAAGCGATGCCAGCGTGCTGGTAAAAATCGTGATGCTGATTTTATTTTGTGCCTCGGTTGTATCTTGGGTCATGATTTTTCAGCGTGCTATTTATCAAAGCAAAGCTAAGGCAGCCTTTGATTTCTTTGAAAAACAATTTTGGTCAGGTATAGATCTCAACCAACTTTATCGCCAAGGCAATGGCAGCAGTGATAGCGGCGAAGGCATCGAAAATATTTTTCGTGCAGGCTTCAAAGAATTTACTCGTTTGCGTCAGCAAGCAGGTGCAGATTCAGATGCGATCATGGAAGGTAGCCAGCGTGCAATGCGTATTGCATTAGCTCGCGAAGAAGAAAAGCTCGATGAAAACTTACCATTCCTTGCCAGTGTTGCTTCTGTGAGCCCCTATATCGGCTTGTTCGGTACTGTGTGGGGGATTATGAATTCATTCCGCGGTTTAGCGCATGTGCAACAAACCACCTTGGCAACCGTTGCTCCAGGAATTTCTGAAGCGCTGGTTGCTACAGCAATGGGGCTTTTCGCTGCGATTCCTGCGGTACTTGCCTACAACAAATTTTCTGCGCGATCAGAAGCGCTTGGCAATAGTTATCAAACTTTTGCTGAAGAGTTCTCTACTATTTTGCACAGACAAGTTCATAGCAAATAATGACACGTCTAATCATATGAATGGAATTGAGCTGTTGAAATCCTATGTCTGCATTTAAACCAAAAATTAAAAAGAAGCCTATGGCTGACATCAATGTAGTTCCCTACATTGATGTTATGTTGGTGCTATTAATTGTCTTTATGGTGGCGGCACCAATGATGTCGCAAGGTGTGAAAGTAGAGCTACCCAAAGCTGCTTCTGAACCTATTGATACCAAAGATGAAGAACCTATTAATGTCTCGGTAAAAAAAGACGGCACTTATTATATTGATTTGGGGGGCGATCCTGATAAAGCCCGTCCGCTCAGTGAAATTAAAGATATCGTGAGTAAAGTCCTCAGCCAAAAACCAAATACATTGGTGTTTGTGCAAGGCGATCGCAGTGTTCAGTACGGCGTGATTGTAACGCTCATGAGCGAATTGAAAGGCGCTGGTGCACCTTCAGTTGGCTTGATTACCGATCCGCCAACACGCTAGGCCTTTTATGAAGTTTGATAAGTTATTTTCACTGCCCGTGTTTCTCAGTGTGTTTCTGCATGCTGCGTTATTGGCGCTTATTATTTTCAAATTAGATTTATTTAAAAAAGAGCCTGAACCATATAAGCCTCATTTTGTCACAGCTACGTTAATTGACATGAACCCCAAGGCAAAAGCTGCACCGCAGCAGCCTAAAGAGCAGGTGTTGGAAGGTAAAAAAAATCCTGAATTAAAACAAGTTAAACAACAGCAAGAACAAGAGCGCCAAGAGGCAGAATCTCAAGCGCAAGAACAAAAAGTTCAAGAGCAAAAAGAAAAAGCTGAAGCAAAAGTTCGCGATGAAAAATTAAAGCAAGAAAAAGCTAAAAAAGAAGCCGATGAAAAATCTAAGGCTGAAAAACAAAAAAAACTTGAAGAAGAACAAAAGTTAAAAACGGAACAAGACAAAAAGAAAAAACGTGACCAACAGGCCAAAGATGCTCAAAAGGCGCTCGATGCTGCCCTTCAAAAAGAAGAGCAAATGATCAGCACGCAGGTTGATGATGTCAGCTCAAAAAGCTACGAAGAAATGATTGCTGAGCGAGTGTCACAAAACTGGAGCCGTCCACCGTCTGCCAGAAAAGGCATGCAAGCGGTGTTGGAAATTAAAATGTTACCAACCGGACAAGTGGTTGGTGTCAGGGTGACAAGAAGTAGCGGTGATGCAGCATTTGATCGTTCTGCTGAGCAAGCGGTTAAACGTGTTGACCGGTTTGAAGAAGTCAAAAACATACCGCCGGATATTTTTGAAAAAAGGTTTCGCCAATTTACATTCACATTTAGTCCAGAGGATTTGCGCCTGTGAAACGCTTTATATTGCTAATGGTTTTTTTTGTAACAAGCTATGCCCAAGCTCAGTTAACAAATATCAACATTACGAAGGGTATTGATAATCCCACGCGTATAGCTGTTGTTCCTATGTCTTACGTCGGGCCAAAATTGCCTGAAGATATTAGTGAAATTGTGCGCAATGATTTAAATTTCAGCGGCCAGTTTGAATCAATTCCTGTCGAAAAAATGATTTCCTATCCACAAAATGAAAGTGAAATTCATTACCGCGATTGGAAAATGATTAATGCAGAGTTTTTGTTGATCGGCGGCATTACTCAGCAAGCAGGCCGCTATTATGCAAGCTATGAATTGTTTGATGTTGTGCAACAAAAGCGTGCTTTAGCGCGTATTACGGTTGATGGTACTGAAGCTCAGCTGCGTGACATTGCGCATCGTATAAGCGATAAAGCTTACGAAACCGTTACCGGTATTCGCGGTATTTTTTCTACCAAAATTATTTATGTCGAAGCATTTCAAAAGCCTGCGAAGTTTAGGTTAATGTTGTCGGATGTGGATGGCGCTCGCTCGCGCTCGCTGCTCGAATCCAAGCAACCTATTTTATCGCCGGTATGGTCTCCCGATGGAACTAGAGTAGCTTACGTATCTTTCGAAACAGATCGCCCTGCGGTGTATGTACAAAATTTAAGCACTGGTCGTCGCGATCAAGTTACAAATTACAAAGGTTTAAATGGTGCTCCGGCGTGGTCGCCTGATGGTCAAAATTTAGCCGTAGTTTTATCCAAAGATGGCAATCCAGAAATATATACGTTGAACGTGGCGTCACGTGCGTTAACTAGAGTGACAAATCATTTTGCAATTGATACTGAGCCTTCGTGGACCGCTGATGGCTCAGGTATATTTTTTACGTCTGATCGGGGCGTAAAACCCCAAATTTATAAAGTAACACTTGCAACAGGGCAGACAGAACGTGTAACCTTCGACGGTGTTTATAACGCGCGCGGCCGCGTCTCCCCTGATGGTAAAAGTTTGGTGATGGTTAATCGTCGCGATGATACATTTCACATCGCTGCGCAAGAACTAAAATCAGGCAATTTACGCATTTTGACAGAGACAAGTTTAGATGAATCGCCTACTATAGCGCCCAACGGCGCAATGCTAATGTATGCGACGAGTTTTGCGGGTAAAGGCATCTTGGCAGCAGTTTCATTAGATGCCCGAACTAAAGTTCGGCTGCCGTCAAAACAAGGTGATGTGCGCGAGCCAGCGTGGTCACCGTTTTTTTAAATTGTTTTTTTCACAACTATAGATCTACAACTTGATTGGAGTTACGCACACATGATCACTAAAGCAATAAAGCAAGGTTTGACATTGGCTGTTGTTATGGCTTTCTTGGTTGGCTGTTCAAGCAGCGACAAGAAAAAACCAACTACTGCAGCACCAGTTTCTGCACCAGTTACAGCTCCAGCTGTTGAAGCAGTACAAGAATTGTCAAATGTTGTTTACTTCGAATTCGACAAATACGAATTGACTCCTGAGTCACGTGCTTTGTTGTTGGCTCACGCTGAAAAACTAAAAGGCGCTTCTAGCTCTGTACGTTTAGAAGGTCACGCTGATGAGCGCGGTTCACGTGAATACAACATGGCTTTGGGCGAGAAGCGTTCTAACGCAGTTCGTGATTTCTTAGTATTGCAAGGCGTAAAAGCTGCTTCTTTGGAAACAGTAAGCTACGGTGAAGAGCGTCCAGTTGCTACTGGTCACGATGATTCTTCATGGTCTCAAAACCGTCGTGTAGAAATCAAGTAATAAGAGTCATCCCGTATGTTGAAACATCTGATTACTGTTGCTTTATTGGTAGCAGTCCCAGTCGTAGAGGCACAAGTACGGGTGGTTGAATCGACACCTCAGAGCGTACGCTCTGGGGTGAATCGTCAACAAGAATCCATCGAACAAAAAACTGAATCATATGATCAGATTCAGTCCCTTAAGAATGAAGTCTCCGAATTACGTTCACTGCTTGAAGAGCAGGGGCACGAAATCTCCAAGCTAAAACAGATGCAATTAGATAATTATGTCGATCTCGATCGTCGTGTATCTATTTTGACTACTGGTGGCACATCTAAAGCTACTGAATCTCATCAGGACACAACTCCTGCGGCTGCGGCTGCGACTTCTCCTGCGGTTGATGCTTCGGCTATGGATTCGAATATTGCCGATAGTGGATTGAGTGAGGCGGATGAATATAAAGCGGCTTATGATTTATTGCGTCAACGTCAAATTGATGCGTCCATGGCAGCCTTTAAAGGCTATTTGAAGAAATATCCAAACGGTGAATTTGCCGGTAATAGTTGCTATTGGTTGGGTGAGATATTTTTATTAAAAAATCAATTGCCACAATCTCGCGAATGGTTCAGTAAATTAATTGATGGCTTTCCTGCGAGCAATAAAGTCCCTGATGCTAAATTCAAGCTTGGTAAGGTATACCACTTGATGGGCGATAAAGTGCGTGCTAAAGCATTGTTGAATGAAGCTGCTGCTGGTTCGGGTGATTCTGCTCGTCTTGCAAAGCAATATCTTAACGAAAACTTTTAAATAAATATCTTAATAAGAATTTTTAAATAGTTTTCTGCGATTTACCTTGTCCCTCCTGTTTCATTTTATTTCATCCCTTAGGCATTATCGGATTAAACCCAAAGTTTAATTTTGCTGTTATCTTGAGCATTAATTCTTTGTCTTGTTCGTTTATAAATGAACATTTATGGTTGATTCATGCTTATCTTCTCTCCATACTGCCGCCTTTTGTAATTCATGACATGTATTAATGGAGTTCTCAATGCAAATTGCAGCAGATAAAGTAGTCAGTTTTCACTATCGACTTAAAAATATTGATGGTGAGTTGTTGGAATCTTCCTATGAGGCGGAGCCAACGCTCTACTTACATGGCCACGGTAATATTTTGGCGGCTCTTGAAGATACGTTGGTTGGTAAAGCGGTTGGCGAAAATATCTCTGTAACCTTGAGCCCTGAGCAGGCTTATGGTGTTCGTCGCGAAGGTGCTACGCAGCGTATTCCTATTAAGCATTTGCATGAACATGAAAAGCTAAAAAATAAATTAAAACCCGGCGCAATTGTATTGGTGAATACACCCAATGGCCCTTGGGAAGCGGTTGTACTGAAGGTTGGTAAATTTAATGTGGATATTGATAGCAATCATCCTCTTGCAGGAAAATCACTGATATTTGAAGTAGAGGTGGTGGATATTCGCGATGCAAGCGCAGATGAGATAGCTCACGGGCATGCGCATGGTGTTGGTGGGCATAATCACAGCTAGTAAGTTACGTTATTGCTTTAGCAGGCAAAAATAATAACAACCAAAAAAAGGCGAGCCGTGAGCAATTAATGGCTCGCCTTTTTTTGTTTTTTAGTGGTGGTGATGACCACCAGCGCCGTGAGCGTGACCGTGCTCCACTTCTTCTTCAGTTGCCGCACGAATAGCAGTAACTTCTACGTCAAACGTTAAATCTACGCCTGCCAATGGGTGGTTGCCATCGATAGTGACGTTATCGCCTTCTACTTTGGTAACGGTTACTACTTGTAGGCCGTGCTCAGTTTCAGCGTGAAACTCCATGCCTTCTTCGATTTTATCAATACCTTCAAACATGTTCGACGGTAGTTCTTGCACCATGCTGTCGTCGCGCAAGCCATAAGCTTCTGACGCAGGAATGCTGATATTAAATTTGTCGCCAATGGTTTTACCTAGCAATGCTTTTTCCAAGCCTGGAATAATATTGCCTGAGCCATGCAAGTAAGAAAGTGGCTCTTGACCGCCTGATGAGTCGAGTACTTTGCCGTTGCCATCTGTGAGGGTGTAGTGAAAGCTAGCAACGCATTGTTCAGAGATATTCATAAGTATTGTCCTGACATTGTATAAATTGATATTAAAGCTGAAAAGTTAAAAGTGTTGGATTGCTTTGCCATTAAGAGAGGCTTTACTAAGGTAGATGGTGTAAGCAGAACCATTTTCTTCTTGCTGTAATTGCACGAGCAAGTAATTAAAGTTTTTGGCGAACCATGCGTAGGTAACTGTATCTTCAGTAGCGTGACTGCGTTTTACTTTAACCGTTTTCACATCGCCCAAGGGAGTACTTAACGTTTCCTCTCCAACGATTTCGAAGTGATATTTTTTAATTTTTCTACCATTAGTAATGGTGTATTCGAGATTGTTTTTGCCTGCCAATAAATCCTGCCGTAATTGCAGCTGATAACTTAGGCTATCTTGAAGCTTAATATTTGCTTCCAGAGGTAAACTTTTATTGTTTTTGGTGTTGGTAACTTTTAGGTTTGTCCAATCAAACACTAATTCGTCATCGCGACTTTTACCAAGCCCAGTGCGTTTGTACGTGTAATGGTGTGGAATAAAAACATGATCTTTTTCATTCCATGTAACATCCGTGGTTTCAGTAACGCTACCGACAAAAGAATCCGCATTAAAATAAAACTCGTAGTTACCTGTTTCTGCGCCGGTCGATTTAAAGCGGCTCGTTACTTCAATCGAAAACCCGTACAGTTTAGCATTGTAAGTATTTTCAAAGGACGTTAGTGCTTCAGCGGCGCGCCCTGGGTTGGCAATACACATTGTTAGGATGCCAATTGTGCCGATAAACCACTTTGTAAAACGCATAGTTAAATCCTTAAGGTTGATCAGAGATGATTTGGCAACCGGAACTGGGTAAAAGTTCTCCTTTTAGCATACTTTTACCATCAACCATGCATAAATCACCTTGCGCAAACCATTTAACCGCCAATGGATACACTATGTGCTCTTGCCGCTGTACACGTTTTGCTAAAGTGGCGGCATCATCATCTGCAAAAATAGGCACAGAAGATTGTACAATAGCTGGGCCGCCATCCAATTCAGCTGTTACAAAGTGTACGGTTACGCCGTGACGTTTTTCACCGGCATCAAGCGCGCGCTGATGTGTATGTAGACCTTGAAACTTGGGTAGCAGTGAAGGGTGAATATTAAACATTTTGCCCAAATAATGCTGCGTAAATTCTGGGGTGAGAATACGCATAAAGCCTGCAAGTACGACTAAATCGGGTTGATAGTTATCGATTGTTTTCATGAGCGCACGATCAAAGGTTTCGCGATCGGCAAAACCTTTGTGATCCAACACTTCTGTGGGGATATTCGCTTTTGCTGCGCGCTCAAGCCCCAAAACAGCGGGGCGATTACTAATCACTGCCACTAAATCAATGGGCAACTCTCCGGCTTGCCAGCCATCAATCAGCGCTTGCAAATTGCTGCCGCTGCCAGAGATAAGTACAACTACGCGAGTTTTGGATATTACTGACATTCGTCTTATAAGCCCTGTAAATCCACTTGTGCTTCATCGCCCACTGCTTTGGCAATGTGGCCAACCACAAAAGCTGTTTCGCCAGCCGTTTTTAAAATTGCTAATGCGTTGTCTTTTTCGCTTGCGGGTACAACAATTACCATTCCCACGCCGCAGTTAAAGGTGCGGTACATTTCGCGAATATTGACATTGCCGCCGCGTTGTAAAAATTGAAAAACCGGTGGGAATGTCCAGCTTTTGGTGTCGATTACCGCTTTGCAGTCGTCAGGCAATACGCGAGGAATATTTTCAGTTAAGCCACCGCCAGTGATGTGCGCCATGGCGTTCACTTGTGATTCTTTAATCAGTTTAAGTACGGATTTAACGTAAATGCGAGTTGGCTCCATCAGCGCGTCACCTAGTGGGCGGCCACCGCAGTCTTGGGTTAAATCGGCTTTGGAGACGTCGATGATTTTGCGAATTAACGAGTAACCATTGGAGTGTGGGCCGCTTGAGGTCAATGCGATTAATACATCGCCAGCCTTTACTTTGCTGCCGTCGATGATTTCAGATTTTTCGACAACACCGGTACAGAAGCCTGCCAAATCGTAATCTTCGCCTTCGTACATGCCTGGCATTTCAGCCGTTTCGCCGCCGACCAATGAGCAGCCTGCTAATTCGCAACCATCGCCAATGCCTGAAACTACTGCAGCAGCAACATCTACGTTTAGCTTGCCGGTTGCGTAGTAGTCTAGAAAGAACAATGGCTCTGCGCCAGTCACTACCAAGTCATTTACACACATGGCGACCAAGTCGATGCCGATGGTATCGTGTTTTTTCAGGGTCATGGCCAAGCGTAATTTGGTGCCTACACCGTCGGTGCCGGATACCAGAATTGGCTGACGATAGCCTGCAGGAATCTCAACCAGTGATGCAAACCCACCTAATCCGCCCATCACTTCAGGGCGCTTTGTACGTTTGGCAACGCTTTTAATACGTTCAACCAATGCGTCACCCGCTTCAATATCGACGCCAGCGTCTTTGTAGCTTAAAGATGGGGTAGGGTTTTGATGTTCGCTCATAATGGATTCTCGGGCGGCAGCGTCGAAGTTGCAGGTGCCAGCGGATAGGTGAATCCTGCGGCGACCTAGTGTAAAAAAGGCCGCCATTCTAACAGGATCTCAAGCTGTTTTGCTGCTAAAACAGGTGAATCTGATGAATAAGTATTGGAATGGATAAGGAGTTCGCATGGCGATCCTAGAGAATATGGCGACGAGCCCTGTTCTTTGGTGGATGGCTTTGAGCGCGCGGCTTACTTGGTTTCATCAAGAGCCATCTGTTGATCGACTTGCTCTACTGGATTACTCGCGTCATCAGCTTGTTCGTAAAAGTCCAAATCCTTGCCGAAGGTTTCGTTCACAAAATAGAGAGTGATAAAGGTAATTAGCATGATACCGCCGCCCACTAGCATAAAGCTAAGAATCATATTGCCGCTGTTTGCGCCCATGGTTTTTGTGAAGATCCAGGCGATAGGTACTAATGAGCCGCGTGCAAAGTTGGGAACACTAATCGCCGATGTGGCGCGCAGGTTAGTGCCAAATTGTTCGGAGGCGTTAGTTACGAACAATGTCCAAAAGCCTACGGAAAAACCGAGAAGAAAGATGGCACTGTAAAAAACAGTACTGCTGACATCGTGCAGATTAAGGTAAGAGAAAATCATTATTGTGCAAAGTGTGTAAAACAGAGCGAAAGCCTTTTTGCGGCTGCGCATTAATTGGCTGGCGGTGCCTGAGGCGAGATCGCCTAATACCAAGCCGGAGTAGGCGAGTAATATGCAGATATTTTGCGCGATAGTGCCCTGTACGTTTAATGTTTTGGCAATTTCGGGAGCGCGCGCAACCAAAAGTCCAATCACAAACCAAGTTGGTAAACCTAACAGAATAGTTTTCAAGAAGCGGCTAAATCGTTCAGTTGTGGCGAACATCATTAAAAAATTGCCTTGGCGAATATCTTGGTTGTGAGCTTTTTGAAACATGCTGCTTTCAAGAATGCCGATACGTAAAATCAATAGGCCTAGTCCCAGTACTCCGCCGATAATATAAGAGGTTTGCCAGCTGATAAATTGTGCAACCAGCGCGGCAGCAACAGCGCCGAGAACGCCGACGGATGCAACAATCATGGTGCCTAAGCCGCGTTTATTTTTGTCCATCATTTCTGCAACGAGGCATACTCCGGCGCCGAGTTCGCCCGCTAAACCAAAACCTGCCACAAAGCGCAATACTGCATAGGTGGTCATATCGGTGACAAAGGCGTTTGCCAAATTGGCGAGCGAGTAAAGAATAATGCTGCCAAATAGAACTGCAAGCCGGCCTTTTTTGTCGCCAATAATGCCCCAGGCAATACCGCCGATTAACATGCCGATCATTTGAATATCGAGTAAGTGCTGAAACTTTTCGATCAAAATCGGTTGGCCTGCCCATGCCGGATACAATTCAGCGAGGCTTTTCTTGCCGATAATCAAAAACAGGATTAAATCGTACACATCCACAAAGTAACCGAGAGCGGCTACCACAACAGTGATGTTCAGTATTTTTTGGGTGCTATCAGTGGTGGATATGGCTTGGCTGTTCATGGTTTTGCTTCATTGTTGTCAATTATTAAGGGCGCCATTGTGCATGATTTTGGCGCTACGTGGATTGAAAAACACCTATTCTACAAAATCTGTCCGCTGTTCCTGTCCGCTATTATTGCACTCAAATATACAATCAAATATAGAATGAAATAGAAAGTCAAAAGATGATAATAAATTCCATAAGTGCGACCTTATCTTTTTGCCAAGCCTGTTACAATATGCATCTTTTCAAATCGACCTAAGCGTGGGAGTTGATTGTGGTTCGATTAGTGGTTGTATTGCTGTTGAGTTGTATCGGGTTTTGCGCGCGAGCGGAGCAACATATTGATGCTTACCGTGTAGAAACTGTTGTCGCGAATCAATCCGAGGCAGAGCGTATTGCTGCGGCTAAAGCAACTTTAGGCGATGTGATTGTTAAGGTGACAGGTGATGCAGCATCGCTTCAACAGCCTTTAGTTCGCCAAGCGATTGATAATGCGCCTGATTATTTGCAGCAATTTAGCTACAGCGCAGATCGCGATAAAAACCCAAACGATGAGGTTAAGCTCATACTCACTTATTCGTCGCAAGCGATTGAAACCTTGTTACGTCGATCTCAATTACCCGTATGGCCAAATAATGGCGTTAAAGATTCGCAAACGCTTTCGATTCGAATTGAAAATGTAAAAGATTTTAACGCGTTCAAACAAGTTCAGAGCTATTTAAAAACAGTGACAGTGATTCGTCGCAGTGAATTGTTAAGTGTTAATAAAGATGTATTGGTGTTTACGTTAACGCTTGAAGGCGATGCTGCTGCATTAAAAAACGCGTTGGACGTCGATAAAAAACTGCAAATTAATGAATCGGTGGTTGATGGTGCACAATCGCAATCGACCCAGTTGCTATTCCACTGGCAAAATTGATGAGTGAATTGCAATGACCAAACCTCAGCAACTTTCGCTCAGCGTTAGTTTGAATGACGATGCCACATTTTCTAATTTTTATGCTCCCGATACAACGCCCAATGCGCAGGTATTGAATGCAGTGCGTCAGCAAATAGACTCAGAAAATGAGCCTTTTTTATATTTGTGGGGCACGACGGGTTGTGGGCTCACGCATCTGTTACAAGCGGCATGTCATCAAGCACAATCATTAGGAAAATATTTTCAATATTTTCCGTTGCGCGATTTGATGGACTACTCTCCCGATGAATTATTTGCGGGGCTGGAAGAGCTTGATCTTGTGTGTTTGGATGGATTGGATGCTGTCATCAATCGTAAAGAGTGGGAACTAGCACTGTTTACGCTTTACAATCGTTTGCGGGATTCTGGCAAATTATTGTTGGTAGCAGCGGTGGTGGGGCCTCGCGAATTGCCGGTAACATTGCCAGATCTTGCATCGCGTTTGCAGTGGGGCGCGACTTTTCATGTGCATAGTTTGGATGATGCGGAAAAACAACAAGCGTTGCAATTTCGTGCGCGTGCTCGTGGTTTGGAGTTAAGCGATGATGTTGCCAGCTTTATTGTTCAGCGCTTGCCGCGTGATATGAATGAGCTTTTTATACAGCTTAATCGCTTGGATCATGCGTCACTGGCAGAGCAGCGAAAGTTAACGATTCCGTTTGTTAAAAAAACTCTGGGCTTGTGATGTTCTCAAGCAATAAAAAACCCGATTTCACATTAATGAAATCGGGTTTTTTATTGGATATTTTTATCGCAATTATTTTGCTTCAGCAGATATATTCAAATTTCTATATTTGAAACCGAAGAACAAAATAAACACGTAGCACGCTGCTGGCAACAAGAATGACATTTGTACATTAATGTTGTCGGCAAGGAAACCTTGGCTAAATGGCACCAACGCACCGCCCACAATCGCCATACATAAAACACCAGAACCCTGACCCGTAAATTTACCAAGGTTATGTAGCGCCATACTGAAAATGGTTGGGAACATAATGGAGTTGAACAAACCTACAGCAATAATTGCCCACATCGCAATAGACCCGCTACCGAACACCGCCGTCAAAATCAGTAAAATCGCAGCAGTAGCATTGAAGGCTAACGCTTTGCCTGGGCTAACCACGCGCATAACCGCAAAACCGATAAAGCGGCCAATCATTGCGCCAGTCCAGTAATAAGCTACATATTTTGCTGCGTCAGCTGGTTTTAAACTTGCGATGTTTGCTTCACCCAAGAAGCTAACCAAAAAACTACCAATGCTGACTTCCCCACCAACATATAAAAATATCCCAATAGCGCCTAAGACTAAACCTTTATGAGAAAGTAATGATCTGTCTGTTGCGTGTTTACTTGCATCATCATCGAAGTGTTCAATTTTAGGTAATTTAGCAAATGCAAAAAAGAGCGCTAAGCCTATCAGTGCTGCAGCCAAACCAAGGTAGGGCAGTTGTACCGATGCAGCTTCTTGTGCGCGATAGGCCAATTGTTCTGCTTCTGGTAATAAATTGAGTTGATCAATAGTTAGTGCGGTGCCACTTAAAATCAAAAGCCCACCAAAAAATGGACCTACAGCCGTACCCAATGAGTTAAATGCTTGAGTTAGTGTTAAACGGCTTGATGCTGTTTTTTCTGCGCCGAGAACAGTGACATAAGGATTGGCTGCTACCTGTAATATGGTGATGCCAGAGGCCATAATAAAAAATGCAATTAAGAATACCCAGTAACCATTAGTTGCTGCTGGATAAAATAATGCGCAACCACTTGCTGCAATAATTAATCCTGTTACAGCGCCGTTTTGATAGCCGATTTTTTTAATCAATATACCCGCTGGTAAAGACACAATGAAATAGGCACTGAAAAAACAAAATTGCACCAGCATCGCTTGTACATAAGTTAGTGTGTAAACACTTTTTAAATGTGGGATAAGCACATCGTTTAATGACGTGAGTAAACCCCACATAAAAAACAAAATCGTGACGATGATAAGGGGAGTCGTGTTATTCCCGTTACGTGTAACATCTGAATTTTGAGCCGAACCCTGCGCAAGATTGGACATGTTGTACCTCGTGTTGTTGTTAGAATTTGCTGTGGCAGTTTTGGTTGTTATCGTTGTTGTTTTGCGATCTTTATTGTGTGTTAATTGCGCTATTGCAATCCTACGCGCCAGTGATGGCGGGGCTGCAAGTGGGCAGTACTATAATTCAAGCATCCTGAGCTGTCACATAGTTTGTTGTGTAAATATTCTGCAATACAGGATGTAAGTCTTGATTTGTAGCCATAAAAAATGCGCTTTTGTCATTTTTACAAAAGCGCATTTTTAATTTCTGGATAAAAACTAAGCGTATTAAGCTTTTAATGCTGGCGTATTGTGAATGAGCCACGCCGCTGATCCTACCAATGCTGCTTTATCGTTAAGAATAAGCTTGATTGAAATATCGCTTACATATTGGCTCATAGGGCCTTTATTTTTGTAGCGCTCAATAAAGTTAGTCTCTGGTAGCAAACTTAAAAGTTTCGGAGTAATCCCTCCACCAATAACGACTCCGCCGCGCGCGCCGGTTGAAACGGCTTTATCGCCGGCAACTGCGCCAAGTGTATTGCAGAATGTCACTACCGCCTCGCGACAAATAGCATCTTCATTTTTTAGGCCTTTAGTGCTCACTTCAGCAGGTGTATAGGGCTGTGCTTTTACGCCAGCAATATGCGCCAATGCGCGATAAAGATTGACTAATCCTGCACCCGATAAAATGTTTTCGACGGAAACATGTGATTGTTCTTTCAATAAAAATGATTTGATTGCCAATTCTTTTTCATTGGTGGGTGCAAAGCTCGCGTGCCCGCCTTCGGTGGGGATAATTCTCCAGCGCCCTTGGTCAGGAATTAATATTGCCATACCAAAACCTGTACCAGGGCCCATCACAACGATAGGGGATTCAGGATGGCTTTTTGCGGCATACAGCGTTTTCATTTCCTGATCTAGCAAGAACGGTGTGGCATAGGCCAATGCAGCAAAATCGTTAATCACATGAAGTGTCTTTAATCCTAACGCGTCACGTAATTCCTTGATGGAAAATTTCCAACTAAGGTTGGTCATTTTCACAAAACCGTTTTCAATAGGGCCTGCAATAGCAAAGCAAGCGTGCTCTGGCATCGCAATCTTAAATTCAGCACAACAGGCTTTAACCATGCTGGCCATATCGGGGTAGTTAGCGCAGGGCAGGGTAATTTGTTCCTGTGCTGTGTAGTTCAATATGCTTTTGTCCAGGGCTGGGTCAACCAAACCAAAACGAGCATTGGTGCCACCTATATCGGCGACCAATAATAAGCTCATGCGTTAGTCCTCAATGAAGTTGTCAATATTGGCTGAATAATAAGCGCCAGAGTAAAGGTATGTAGCTGAATTTAAATAACAAAATAAAAGAAGTGAGTCTATGCAGGATTGCTAGCGCCGTCAACAAAGGGCAGCTGGGTAATGGAGGCTAAAAAGTGGCTTTGGTTCATTAGTGTCCCAATGCAATCAACAATTGTGTGCAATTTAAGTGCAGAGCTAGATTGAGGTTATTTTTAACGCAAGCCTCAAGAATCTTCACTTGCCAATTTCGCATATTGCTTTTTAGTGGTGCGAACTGCAATTGGGGCGAGCATATTTTTGCGCTTATCTGGCGCAATGAAAAAATTGAAAATGTTTAATTATAGCGCGCAAAAATACACACATCACCAACTGAGTGCGTTACCACTTTGCAAAAAACTTTGATCAATAAATTTTAAAAATTTATAAAGTATTGATTTCAATAAATAAAACTATGTTTTTTTTGATGCCATTTTTGTTTGGCATAGGGCTTGCTCTAGTGAAACGCAGCCATGCCCATAAAAATTTATTTTGATATGAAGAATAAATTTAATTATTGATGAGTAAATATATTACTTATTAAAAAAACAGGCAGGTGTGACCAATACTGATGTTAAATTTTTGGAGAACGCCCTATGAAAAAACACACTGCTCATATTTTTTTTGCTGCTGCTAGTTCATTGTTATTAACTGCACCTGCTACACACGCTGCGCAAACTCTCACAGAAGGTTTGCAATCAGGCAGCACTATTAAATTAAATTTTCGTACACGTTATGAAGATGTTAGTTGGGATGGATATGAAGATTCTAATGCGCTTACATTAAGATCGCGTTTGTCTTATCAGTCTGGTGCATGGAATGGTTTTGCTATGACAGCTGAAATGGATAACGTCACAGACGTAAGTCATGATGTTGATTATGCTACCTGGCCAGCTGACCCCATTAATTCTGGTAGCGTTAAGCACGCGCTGATTTCTGATCCGGAAGGTACAGATTTAAATCAGGCTCTTGTTTCTTACACCACATTTAATAATCAAGTTAAAGCTGGTCGTCAACGCATCGTATTAGATAATGCACGTTTTATCGGTAATGTTGGCTGGCGCCAAAACGAGCAAACCTATGATGGTGTTTCATTTACGAATAAAGCTATTCGTTACACGAATATTTTTGTTGCGCATATCACTAACGTAAATCGTATTTTTGGAAATGAAACACCCATTCAAGGTGATTATCAACAAAACTCAAATTTTGTGAATGTGAGTTATACAGGTTTTGAAGCGGGTAAGTTAACAGCTTATGCGTATTTAATTGATAATATTCATGACGCCAGCCTTATTGCAATTGATGCAAACAAAAGTAAAGCAGCAGCGATTTCAAGTGATACTTATGGTGTGCGTTGGGCGAGTACTGCTAATCCTGCCTTTATGTATACGTTGGAATACGCAACGCAATCTGATGCACATGATAATCCGTTAGAGTATAACGCGTCGTATATGTTTGCAGAAGCAAGTACAACCTTGGGGCGTTTTGTTCCGGCGCTGGGTTATGAAGTATTAGGTTCTGATAAAGGTACAAAAGGTTTTGCAACACCATTTGCTACATTGCATGCATTTAATGGTTGGGCTGATAGGTTTTTAACTACACCCACAACTGGTATTAAAGACGCTTATGCCAGTTTGACCACGACAGTTATGGGAGTGCAAATCATAACGAGTTATCACGACTATAAAGCTGACGAAAAAAGTACAGCGGCAGCGACCTTGGGTAAAGTATTTGATTACGGTACTGAGTGGAACGTCAGTGTGAGTAAAAAGTTTGGTGCAGTTGCTTATACCGCTAAATATGCAGCATTTAAGAATGGAGATTGGGCCCAAAAAGTGGGAGCTGCAACATTGGTATCGGATACTACTAAGTTCTGGTTACAAGCTGATTGGAATTTCTAATTCCTTCATGATTAAAAATAAAAAAACCTTGCTAGCGATAGCAAGGTTTTTTTATTTGTATAATTTTATTTTTTTGTATTGTCGTTATCACTCGGTGATGGATTTTGATGTAAATTTGTTTTTTGTACGCTAGTTTTTACTAATGTCGGCTGTGTAACAATTTCAGCGGGTGCATGCCATAGCGCATGATAATTCAATTGTTGCCAGCCCCAGCGAATCCAGCTTAAAAGAGCCGATGCTAACCATAGTGCCCATAATAAAATGGCTATTTTGTAACACCACAGCGGCAAAGAAATAACCCATGCGGTGGGGAATTCTGAATCGCTATGATCTTGATACCAATTAAACCAATTGGCGTAAGAATTGTTGCCAGCAATATGCATATCAGGGCTGCCTAACAGGCCCGCAGGAATTGTTCCTATCAGTGCGGTTAAGGTGAAGATAGAAAAAATAAACAATACCAACTGCAAACATTTAAACGTTGTGGTTGTTGAAATAGATTCTAACTTACCGCGCTGGCGTAAGGCGATTAGCCACACCGCGACCATCATAAAGGTAAAAAAGCTGACGGTACAAATACCTAAACTTAACAAGACCCATTCGTAGGGTTTTAGTGGCGTTAATTTGCTGCGGCCAAGAAGGACAGCTAAAAATACTACAACAATTAACATTCCCCAAAATAAAACACTTGGGCCTACTAATGGCCCACCTACAAATAAAGTCCAACGATTATTGGGCAGCTCTATAGTAATGTGTTGATTGCTACTACCTTGTTCTAAATTGAATATGGGTGATTTACTGAAAATACCAATAGTGTCTTCTGTATCCCATACCAGTTCTATATGTTGTTTTCCTGGGCGCAGAGGAATTTTAAGTAAATTATTAACTGCACTCATCGCCAATTTATCGGCATCCAGTTTTATTGACGACAAAGTTGCATTGTTAGGTAAATTAAAACTGTATTGCCCGCCTTGGTTTGAGCGAATATCTAACGCTAATTCACTTTTATTGCCGCGGTTACCTAGCTTGTGTGTCAGGTGTGCAGAATCCACAGTTACATACTTACCTTTGGTTGCATCAGGTCGAGTAATTGTTATTTGTAACTCTTCGCCTTGCCACGGTTGCCAGATGGGAAGATTTTCGTGCTGGGCTAATTGAATAGGTGTTATGCCTTTCGCATCTGTATGCCAAATAGAGGAGGCATTGAGAACCCATATTTCCATCCACGGCACATTTTGTGCCGCTTGTAATGTTAACGGTGAATGCTGCTTTATGTTGGAGCTCCAACTAAATGCATCTTGGTTCGCTTCTAAATGTACGGAGATTTTTCGGTTACCATTAATTTGAGTTGTTAATGGTGCTTCACCGTCGATTAGAGGTACTTCAATATTAATTCCACCAAACTCTGGTGCAACACGCGTAACAATTGTGGTCAGTGTCCACTCTAAATCTAGTTTTAATTCACGACGAACAATCACAAATGGAGCGATAGGGTCAGGGCGAAGATGTTCTGATGTATTTTCAGTATCATCGTGTTCGACGCGTTGTAGTTGCAGCGATTGGCTTACTTGTCCACCAATGGGTATGCCGCTAATTTCCCAACCACTAGCAGTGCTCGTAACATTATGAAGTGGTACTGGGAATCCTAAATTTAGTGAATCTCTACCTTGTAGGTTTGCTTTTATGGATAAATTGTGACGCCCTTTAGACAAGCTGACTAATAATGTTTGCGCATCGATTTGTACTAAGGTTGCTTTTTTTCCGTCGACAGTAATTTCATTTGGCCACCATTGTGCGTGGTCGGCAGGCAATGGAAATGCGATTAAATCATTACTATGTACAACAAGATCCAGCATTAATTGATCCTGCTTAAGGCTCACATTGACAGATTCAATGGCTGCACAATTAGGCAAACATTGTGGCACTTTGGTAAGGCGGGCTTCTAATTCATTTAAAATATTTTGGTCGACAGTAATATCAGCGTTGGCTGATTGATTGGGCGATAGCCATAAACTAAGGATTAATAATCCAGATAAAATACTTGGCAGTGCCTTTGAGTTTTTTAGGTTGTCAAACGCTGATAGCGTGAATTTTTTATCAAGAGTCTGTAAAAAATGACGCAACAAAATACCAGCCAATAACAGCGGTAGTATTACACTTAATATGTAGCCAATTCGATTAAACAGTGGTGATATTAAAATCAACTTGGTTGTTTCACTCGCTTTTACTGGGCCAGCCCACGATAGTCGCGCACTATTTTTGTTCCACTCTGGAATCGCAAGGCCAGTTTGTGTCTGTTGGTTTGGATTGTAAGCATTGTTGAATATTTTGCTTTGCGATGATTGTAGTAACGATCTTTTAGATAAATAAGATCCTGCCATGCCTTCAGCACTCTCCGGTTCGGAATCCATCGCTGCCAAAGGGACTGCAGCTGGTGCTACGATAGTTTTGTAGGCAGACTTTTTCTTATCGCTGCTGAATCCAGGCATGAAGTAATGTGTGACATCAAAAAATGTTTCATTTTCTAGCTCGGGATTAATAATTGCGCCCGCCTCTTTTACTGCAAAAGGGAGCGTAATTAATGCCAGTAGTAAAAAACTTGTGTAGCTGTATATAACAATATATTTTTTAAAGCTCCCGCTGACAAAAACAGCTAATGTAATAATCGCAATTAAATTAAGCCAAATTAATACAGGCGCACCTTCGCGGTGATAAATAATAATAAGAGTAATTGCTGCAAGCACTCCATAGATTGGTTTTATGGTGCGAGCAATCGCGATCACAATAATAAGCACTAAAAATATATCCCACAGGCTCCATTTAGATACCCAACTATTCCATTCGCTACTGGTTCCTGTAGAGGTGAGTAGTGACCATCCTGGCGGTAGATAAAGTTGTGTGGTGATAGTATTAAAATCTTCGTTCCAGCCAGAAACTGGCAATGTTAAATTGCGTGGTAGTTGACCAATGCCCGTTACACTAATGTCGCGGTTACGAAGTTCTATGCCAGCATTTTTGCTGTTTTCCAGATGCGTAATAAGTTGCGCCTTGCCATCAATTTCTGCGTTAGTGAGCTCGTAAGGTAAAATAGTTTCAATACGCGTGTCTTGTGATTGACCTTGTATTTGATCGCGCTGAATAAGTTTTTCACCATCAAAGCTAAGCCATGCGTCTCTGTTGAGCGTTAAATTATTGCCTGCTTCTTTATTTTCACCGCGTTGTAGTTCTTCGATTTTAAAATGTGTTTCCGGCGTGACTAAATACGCTGGTAGTGCTTTCCAATCTTCTGGTAGCTGTGTCTGTTGAGGATCAATAGTTTGTGCTCCAGAAATTTGCACGCTTCGTAATTGGCGTTCTGCGACAAAAACCCACACTTCTTGTTGTGGCCATAATTCAGACGTTGTTTTGTAAGTTAAATCGTTGAGTGGTGTGTTGGTTTGGCTGATGAGTGTAATTTCCCATGAGCCGGGTTTGGCTTGAATGCGTAAATTGCCATCTTTTTCAATGCGTGCAGGTAAAATGCTTGCAAATTCAGTAGGAGTAAATCCCGGCAATAAAAATTGGCCGAGCAGTAATTCGCGTTCTTTGCCGCTAATGTCGAGTTGTAATAGAGTGATGATGCGTAGAGGAATAGTATCTTCAATTTTGCGAAATACGCGCACGGTAAAATTATCTTGATGTGTTTCGGTTGATTGAGCGTCACTTGCGGTTAACCAAAGTTGGTTGTTATTTTCTATTGCGGGTGCTGCAATATTTTTTCCATTCAATGTTAATTGCACGATGCCGGTTTGTTCGGATATAGATAATGTTCGTGGTATGTCACTCCAACGAATATCACCTGTGATCTCGTGGGTGCCTACGGTTAAATAAACTTGGGGGGTATTATTGTTATCGCGCACAGCAATTTTTGTATTATTGTCATTAACATTTTGCGGCCACAGGCCTGCATTACCTGGTATGGCAACCCAATCATTTTTGTAAGTTTCTACGCGCTGCGAAAATGTTGCGCCGTTATTGTTGGCATTAATATGCAATTCTGATGGCCATGAGCAGGTGCGTGCTGCATCATTAAATAAAAATGGACAGTTTATGTCGGGGTGTTTATCCAGTACCCAGGGTTTCCATTCTTCAAGGGATTTTGGTATTTCTATTGCTAAGCTGTGCAGGGGAATTAATATTATAAAAATTCCGGTCAGGCGTGCGATGAGCTTAAGCATGCGATGCTTCCTTTGTTGTCGTGTCATTATTTGATGAGAATTTGAGGTTGTGCAGACTATTTACGATAGCAGACTTTGCTGAATACACAGTGAATTTTGCTGATACGGACAAACAAAAAAGGCCGCATAAGCGGCCTTTTTGAGGGGATAAAGCGACAATTTATTTTTTCGGGTAGTCGCGTTTAACACTGCCAGTATAACGTTGGCGCGGACGGCCAATTTTGTACGCGGTGCTCACCATTTCATCCCAATGAGAATACCAGCCTACTGCTCGGCCTGTTGCAAAAATCACTGTGAACATTTCAGCAGGAATACCAATGGCTTTCATGATGATGCCTGAGTAGAAATCTACGTTTGGATACAGCTTTTTAGAGATAAAGTATTCATCTTCTAGTGCAATTTGTTCCAAGCGTTTTGCAATGGCGAGCAGGGGATCATTTTCTAATCCTAATTCTGCCAATACTTCATCGCAGGTTTGCTTCATTACTTTGGCGCGTGGATCAAAGTTTTTATAAACACGATGACCAAAACCCATTAAGCGGAATGAATCATTTTTGTCTTTGGCTTTGGCGACGTATTTGTCGATATGTTCTACGCTGCCAATTTCTTCAAGCATATTTAATACAGCTTCATTGGCGCCGCCGTGTGCTGGGCCCCAAAGAGTAGAAATACCTGCTGCTATTGCCGCAAATGGGTTGGTGCCTGAAGAGCCAGATAGGCGCACTGTAGAAGTTGACGCATTTTGTTCGTGATCAGCATGCAGAATAAAAATGCGATCCATAGCTTTCGCGATGGTTTTGCTAACAGTAGATGCTTTGCCGGCTGTGCCGAAGGTCATGTTCAAATAATTTTCGGCGTAATCGAGGTTGCTGTCTGGCGTAATAAATTCTTCGCCTTGACGATGCTTATATACCATGGCCGCCAATGTTGGCACTTGACCAATGAGGCGATAGGCCGTGAGTTTGCGATCTTCAGCATTTGTGATATCGATTTCATCATTGTAAACGGCAGCGAGAGCTGCAACAGCACTGCACAGAATCGCCATTGGGTGCGATTCACGTTTGAAACTTTTGATGATATTGGCGACAGAGCTGTCAACGACGCTGTTAGTTTTCACTGCTTTCGTGAATTCTTGTTTCTGCGCTGGAGTGGGCAATTCGCCGTTGAGGAGAAGAAAACACGTTTCGAGGTAATCAGAGGAGACTGCAAGTTGTTCGATAGGGTAGCCACGGTGAAGGAGAATACCTTCGTCGCCATCAATGAACGTAATTTTCGATTCACATGATGCGGTGGACATAAAGCCTGGGTCAAACGTGAAGAAGCCATGCTTGGTGATGCTGGTGACGTCAATAACGTCAGGCCCAATATTGCTGGCGTAGATTGGTAAATCAATTATTGCATCTATACCATCAATCGTTAGGTGTGCTTTCTTGTCAGTCATGCTGACTCCTGTGCTTACTAGAGGACTAATGTGTTTGCGTATGTGTTTTTGACTTGTGTCTTTTTTCTCGAAAAGCGAGATCATTTTTGATCTGTTGCTTTGCAAGGATAAACCATATGCATTAACTTTAATTTATTTCTTCATTAAAGGAGACAAATATATCAGAGAAGTCTACTCTGAATTGATTCCCTGCAAATTGCATGCTCACATTATAAAAAATAAAATGCAATTGTGACGCTTTAATTTGCTAATAGGCAGGTTGATTATCAAAGCTGCCATTTCTACGAATATGTTGCGGATGCGATTATAGATGACTTATTTGTCGCGGCGAAAGTTTTTGCTAACAAATAGGGCGTATTTACTAAAACTTTTTTGCGGTTTTTTGTTGCACTGCGAGCGAATTCAGTTGGTGTCGAAAAAGTTTGCACCAAACTTGTTCTGTCGATTATTTGTTGTACTGTTTTGTGTGCCAATAAGTGGCATAGGAAATGGTGAAGTTGTTGATCTTGCTGTAATTTTGCGGGCTTCTCCTCACTATAGTTAAAGTTCATCTCGATTTAAGTTTTGCGACGGCATATTGTTTGTGTTTCTGTATTTCCCTCTCTATAATGCTGCGCGACCTGCAGGATGTCTCAGTGGTTGCCCCAAAATATTACATTTTTCGTCAATGCTGAAGCTTACTTCTTTAATTCTGCCCAACGGGCTAAAAGGTAATCTTAACCGTGAACAAGAAAAGACCTGTCAACCTCGATATTTCTACCATCTCACTTCCTATCACAGCTTATGTTTCTATTCTTCATCGTGTCTCTGGCATTTTTCTTTTTGCTGGAATGGCTGCGCTATTGTGGATGTTAGATTCAAGTTTGGATTCGCAAGAAAGTTTTGCTGCTGTACGCGACATATCATCTAGCCTTCCTTGTAAATTAATTTTGTGGTCTGTTCTCGCAGGATTGGCGTACCACATGGTTGCGGGTATTCGTCATTTAATTATGGATTTTGGTGTCGGCGAAAGCCTTCAGGGTGGTCAAACAGGTGCCAAGATTGCACTGGTTGTGGCTGTAGTGTTGATTGCCTTGGCGGGGGTGTGGGTATGGTAACTTCAGTAACGAGTTTTGGTCGTAGTGGTTTATACGATTGGTTAATTCAGCGCGTTGGCGCTGCGGTAATGGCCGCCTATACTATTTTTCTTACTATCTATTTAGTTACACATCCTGAGCTCACTTATGAGCAGTGGCACACTTTGTTTAGTCAGTTGTGGATGCGTGTGTTTAGCGTGGTGACTCTTCTATCTTTTATTTCTCATGCGTGGATTGGATTGTGGGCAGTGTTAACCGATTATTTAACGGTTCGCATGCTTGGCAATAAAGCTACTGTGTTGCGCATTTTTGCTCAAATGATTTTAGGTGGAGTTGCTATTACCTATTTGGTTTGGGGTATCGAAATACTTTGGGGTTTTAACTGATGGCTAATATTCGTACGATTACATTTGACGGTATTGTGATTGGCGGCGGCGGTGCCGGAATGCGCGCTGCGTTGCAATTAGCACAGTCGGGTTACAAAACAGCTGTTATTACAAAAGTATTCCCAACGCGTTCGCACACGGTATCAGCACAAGGTGGTATTACCTGTGCGATTGCCAGTGCAGACCCGCAAGACGATTGGCGCTGGCACATGTATGACACCGTAAAAGGGTCAGATTACATTGGTGACCAAGACGCTATCGAATACATGTGTTCAGTTGGCCCAGAAGCTGTATTTGAATTGGAGCATATGGGCTTACCATTCTCCCGCACCGAAGAAGGCCGTATTTATCAGCGTCCATTTGGTGGCCAGTCAAAAGGCCCTGACAACCCAACACAGGCAGCGCGTACTTGTGCGGCAGCGGATCGTACCGGCCATGCGTTATTGCATACGCTTTATCAAGGCAACATCAAAAGCAAGACGGTGTTTTTGAACGAGTGGTTTGCGGTTGATTTGGTAAAAAATGAAGACGGCGCTATCGTCGGTGTTATTGCTATTAATATTGAAGACGGTGAAACCGTTTATGTAAAAGCTAAAGCAACTGTATTGGCGACTGGTGGTGCAGGTCGTATTTATGCATCAACCACTAACGCGCACATCAACACTGGCGACGGTGTTGGTATGGCATTGCGCGCTGGCTTCCCAGTACAAGATATTGAAATGTGGCAGTTCCATCCAACCGGTATTGCCGGTGCCGGCGTATTAGTTACAGAAGGTTGCCGTGGTGAAGGTGGATACCTCATCAATAAAAATGGCGAGCGTTTTATGGAACGTTATGCGCCAAATGCGAAAGACTTGGCAGGCCGTGACGTTGTTGCGCGTTCAATGGTATTGGAGATTCTCGCTGGCAACGGTTGTGGCCCAGAAGGTGATCACGTATTGTTGAAGCTCGATCACTTGGGCGAAGAAGTATTGGAAAGTCGTTTGCCGGGTATCTGCGAATTATCGCGTACTTTTGCTCACGTTGATCCAGTGAAAGCGCCTGTGCCTGTAGTGCCAACATGTCACTACATGATGGGCGGTATTCCTACGAATATTAATGGTCAAGCGTTGACGCAAGATGCCAACGGTAACGATATCGTTATCGAAGGTTTATTTGCTTGTGGTGAAGTGGCCTGCGTATCGGTTCATGGTGCAAACCGTTTGGGCGGTAACTCGCTGCTTGACTTGGTTGTGTTTGGTCGTGCTGCTGGTTTATACATTGAAAAAACGCTGCGTGAAGGTGTTGATCAACGCAATGCAACACAGGCCGACATCGATAGAGCCATGGCGCGCTTGAACAAAATCAATACCTCTACCAGCGGCGAAAGTGCATCGGTATTGCGTAAAGAATTGCAAACCATTATGCAGAACTACTTCGGCGTTTTCCGCAAGGGTGAGTTTATGCAGAAAGGTATTGAGCAATTACGCGAATTGCGTAAGCGTATTGAAAACGTTTCAATCACCGATAAAAGCAACGCTTTTAACACTGCGCGAATTGAGGCGTTGGAATTACAAAACTTGTTAGAAGTAGCAGAGGCAACTGCCATCGCTGCTGAAGTACGTAAAGAATCGCGCGGTGCTCATGCGCGCGATGACTTTGAAGAACGTGATGATGTTAATTGGTTGTGCCATTCGTTGTATTTCCCTGGCAACAAAAGCGTCTCCAAGCGTGCGGTGAATTTCAAGCCGCATACCATGGAAGCCTTTCAGCCTAAAAAGCGCACCTATTAAACTAAACACAACGTACTGACTAATCGGAAGCTGAGAAATGTTAAAAGTTGAAGTCTATCGCTACAATCCTGACACTGATGAAGCGCCTTATATGAAAACCTATGAGCTCGATACTCAAGGTAAAGATTTGATGGTGTTGGATGTGTTGGAATTGCTTAAAGCACAAGATGAAAGTTTGGCGTATCGTCGCTCATGCCGTGAAGGTGTGTGCGGCTCAGATGGTATGAACATTAATGGTAAAAATGGATTGGCTTGCATTAAGCCAATCTCTGAAGCCACAAAAGGCAGCAACAAATTAGTATTGCGCCCGTTACCAGGTTTGCCAGTAATTCGCGACTTGGTTGTGGATATGGCTCAGTTCTATGATCAATACAAAAAAATCGAACCCTATTTGCAAAACGACACCCCGGCACCTGCCATTGAGCGTCTACAATCTCCTGAAGATCGTGAAAAGCTTGATGGATTGTATGAGTGTATTTTGTGCGCGTGCTGCTCAACTAGCTGTCCATCTTTCTGGTGGAATCCCGATAAATTCATCGGCCCAGCGGGTTTGTTGCAAGCCTATCGTTTCTTGGCGGATAGCCGCGATTTGGCAACTGAAAAACGTTTATCCAATTTGGATGACCCGTTCAGTGTGTTCCGTTGTCATGGCATTCAGAATTGTGTTGCGGTTTGTCCAAAAGGCCTTAACCCAACAAGAGCCATCGGCCATATTCGTAATATGTTGTTACAGAGCGCTACCTAAGGGTGGCGCTTTTCTGTATCTGTAATGAGTAAAAAAGTGTTTGGGTTAACTCGCTAAAACTAGCCGCTGTTAACCGTTCGTAGTGATGAATATTGCAATTAATATTGATAGATAGCTGGGTGTTAATGTCATTGATTTATTTAAGATGATATTAATCCCGTGAATAAATAAAGTGGTCCCGTGATTAAGGTGGGTGGAATGCAAGACAGCATCATGGAGCATTTTTGGAGTAGTTCTCACATCTCTGGTGGGAATGCTGCTTATGTCGAAGAGCTCTACGACACATATTTACACAACCCCAATGCCGTTTCTGAAGAGTGGCGTAACTATTTTGATCAGCTGCCTCGTGTAAATGGTGTACTGACGCAAGATACACCGCATTCTGTTATTCGTGCTCAATTTGAGCAGCTTGGTAAGTCACGTGTCTATGCTGCTGCAAGTGGCGCTGCGGGTTCTGGCTCAGTGAGCGCTGATCACGAGCGTAAACAAGTTAAAGTATTACAGCTCATTAGTTCTTATCGTTTTCGTGGCCATCAAAAAGCACAGCTTGACCCATTGGGTTTGATGCAGCGCGATCCTGTACCGGATCTTGATTTGTCATTTCATGGTTTGACCAATGCTGATTTAGATACAGTATTTAATACCGGCAATTTATTTATCGGTAAAGAAGAAGCATCATTACGCGATATTATTAATGCGCTTGAAAAAACTTACTGCGGAACTGTGGGTGCAGAAATTATGCACATTACGCCATTGGCAGAAAAACAATGGTTGCAGCAGCGTTTAGAAAGTGTGCGTTCAAGCCCGGACTTCAGCAATGAACAACGTTTAGCTGTGCTGGAACGTTTGACTGCAGCGGAAGGCCTTGAGCGTCACCTTGATAGTAAATATCCTGGAACAAAACGTTTCGGTTTAGAAGGTGGTGAAAGTTTTATTCCGCTCGTTGATGCCCTCGTAAAACGTGCGGGAACTTACGGCGCAAAAGAAATTGTATTGGGCATGGCTCACCGTGGCCGCTTGAATACACTGGTTAATATTTTTGGTAAAAACCCTTCAGAATTGTTTGCAGAGTTTGATGGTAAGCGTTCACTGCATACGTCTGGTGACGTGAAATACCATTCGGGTTTCTCTTCTAACGTGATGACGCCTGGCGGTGAATTACATATGGCGATGGCTTTTAACCCATCACATTTGGAAATCGTTTCGCCTGTAGTTGAAGGTTCAGTACGTGCCCGTCAAGATCGCCGCAAAGATAAAAGCGGTTCAAAAGTTGTGCCGATTAATGTCCACGGTGACGCTGCGTTTGCAGGTCAGGGCGTGGTGATGGAGACATTCCAAATGTCTCAAACTCGCGCGTATTACACTGGCGGAACGATACATTTGGTGATTAACAACCAAGTTGGTTTCACGACTAATAAACGTGAAGATGCTCGCTCTACTGAGTATTGCACTGACGTTGCAAAAATGATTGAAGCTCCGATTTTTCACGTAAACGGAGATGATCCAGATGCGGTGTTGTTCATCGCACAATTAGCAATGGATTACCGTTACGAGTTTAAGAAAGACGTAGTGATTGATTTGGTTTGTTATCGCCGTCGCGGTCATAACGAGACCGATGAACCATCAGCAACTCAACCACTCATGTACCAAATTATTCGCAATCAAAAAACAACACGTACGTTGTATGCTGAGAAGTTAGTCGCTGCTGGCCTTTTAAATCAAACTGCCGCAGATGATCTCACCACAAATTATCGTGCAGCATTAGATCGCGGTGAACATGTTGCCAGCGGTTTAGTAAGCGAACCTGATCGTTCATTGTTTGTCGATTGGACTCCGTACATTGGCCACGATTGGATGACGCCTGCCAATACCGGTATGGAACTGAAAGCATTGCAAATTGTTGCAAACAAAATGCTTGATATTCCCGATGGCATTGTTGTTCAGAAACAAGTTGAAAAAATTTACGAAGATCGCCGCAAAATGGCGGGTGGTGCTTTACCTTTGAATTGGGGTATGGCGGAAACCTTGGCTTACGCAACGTTGCTAGAGCAAGGTTATTCTATTCGTATGACGGGGCAGGATGTTGGTCGCGGTACTTTTTCGCATCGTCATGCGGTTATTCACAGTCAAAAAGATGGTAGTTCATCAATTCCTCTTAAAAATATTAAAGAAAATCAGCCAGAGTTTGATCTGTATGATTCTTATTTATCAGAGGAAGCGGTACTGGCATTTGAATATGGTTACGCAACGACTGCGCCAAGCGGTTTGGTTATTTGGGAAGCACAATTTGGTGACTTCGCGAATGGTGCGCAAGTGGTTATCGACCAATTTATTACCAGCGGTGAACACAAGTGGGGTCGTTTGTGCGGCTTAACGATGCTGTTGCCTCATGGTTACGAAGGTCAAGGCCCAGAGCATTCGTCGGCACGTTTAGAGCGCTTCATGCAACTTTGTGCTGAACACAATATTCAAGTGTGTGTTCCTACAACGCCTGCACAAGTGTTCCATATGTTGCGTCGCCAAGCGATTCGTCCAATGCGTCGTCCGCTGATTGTGATGAGTCCGAAATCATTGCTTCGTCATAAATTAGCAACGTCAACCTTGGAAGAGTTGGCGAATGGTTCATTCCAAAACGTCATCAACGACACTGGTGTTGAAGCGTCTAAAGTAAAGCGTATTGTGTTGTGTAGTGGTAAGGTTTATTACACATTGCTGGAAGAGCGCATGGAACGCAAACAGAAGGATGTTGCGTTTATTCGTTTGGAACAGCTTTACCCATTCCCGGATCAGGAATTGGAAGCGGCATTGAAAACCTACAAAAATGTGGAAAGTATTGTTTGGTGCCAGGAAGAACCGATGAACCAAGGTGCTTGGTATAGTAGCCAACACCATTTGCGTCGTGTAGCCAATGAGTTCTACCCGGGTCTTTATTTAGAGTACGTTGGCCGCGAAGCCTCTGCAGCACCTGCTGGAGGATATATGTCAGCGCACATCGAAGAACAGAAACGTTTTGTAAATCAGGCACTGAGCATTTAAATCTTTACTGTATTGACGCTCAATGTAAAAACTAACAAGTCATAGCGAGAGAGAAGGAATAGTAATGAGTATTGAAATTAAAGCACCAACGTTCCCAGAATCAGTAGCTGATGGCACCATTGCAACCTGGCACAAAAAGCCAGGTGAAGCTGTGTCACGCGACGAGTTGATCGTCGATATCGAAACTGACAAAGTTGTTTTGGAAGTAGTTGCACCTGCTGATGGCAGCATTGCCGAAATTCTTAAAGGCGAAGGTGAAACTGTTCAAAGTAACGAATTGATTGCTATTTTTGTTGCCGGTGCTGTTGCAGCGGCGGCTCCTGCAGCTGCTGCGCAAGCACCTGCCAAAGCAGCGGCACCTGCTGCTGAAAAATTAGTAAATCCTGCTGCACGTAAAATGGCAGACGAAAAAAATGTAAATACTTCAGCTGTTTCTGGCTCAGGTAAAGATGGTCGTGTATTGAAAGAAGACGTAGCAAACCACCTTGCATCTGCTCCTGCTAGCGCTCCTGCTGCGAGCATTGCTGCACCTGTTGCCGCGCTTCAAGTTGCTGGCGCACGTGTAGAAAAGCGCGTACCTATGACTCGCTTGCGTAAGCGTATTGCGGAGCGTTTGCTTGAAGCGTCTAACACCACGGCAATGTTGACTACATTCAACGAAGTTAACATGGCGCCAATCATGGCGTTGCGTTCGAAATACAAAGATCAATTTGAAAAAACGCATAATGGCACTCGTTTAGGTTTTATGAGTTTCTTCGTAAAAGCGGCGGCTGAAGCATTGCGTCGTTTCCCCGCGGTAAACGCTTCTATCGACAACAACGATATTGTTTATCACGGCTACCAAGATATCGGTGTTGCAGTTTCTACTGATAAAGGTTTGGTTGTTCCAGTATTGCGTAATGCAGAAAACATGAGCTTGGCGGGAATCGAAAACACCATTCGCGATTTCGGTTTGCGCGCACGTGATGGCAAGTTGGGTATTGAAGAAATGTCTGGCGGTACTTTTACCATTACCAACGGTGGTACCTTTGGTTCATTGCTTTCAACGCCAATTTTGAATTTGCCACAAGCGGCGATTCTCGGTATGCATAAAATTCAAGAGCGCCCAATGGCCGTTAACGGTAAAGTAGAAATTTTACCGATGATGTATTTGGCGTTGTCTTACGATCACCGTTTATTAGATGGTAAAGATGCGGTGCAATTCTTGGTAGCAATCAAAGAATTGTTGGAAGATCCAGCGCGCATTCTTCTCGAAATTTAATCGCTTTTTTGAAACGCTCTCAGCAACCTAAGGGCGTTTTTTTATGTAAATGATTGTCGCTCACAAGGCGTCAATCGAAATTAATAAAGTTGGCGCAAGTCAACAATGTAGGAACATAAGTTATGTCTGAAAAATTTGATGTGATAGTTATCGGTTCTGGCCCAGCAGGTTATGTTGCGGCTATTCGCGCTGCACAATTGGGCTTGAAAACCGCGTGTGTTGAGAAGTGGAAAAATGAAGATGGCAAGGGTGTTCATGGCGGCACTTGCTTGAATGTCGGTTGCATTCCTTCAAAAGCATTGCTCGATAGCTCTTACAAATATCATGAAGCAAAAGATGATTTTGCAATTCACGGTATTACTACCAAAGGTGTAGACATCAATGTTCCTTCGATGATTGCACGCAAAGCGCAAATCGTTAAAAATTTGACTGGCGGTATTGCTGGCCTGTTCAAATCTAATGGTGTAACCAGCCTGTTTGGTACTGGTAAATTATTGGCTGGCAAAAAAGTTGAAGTAACTGACTTTGACGGCAAAGTGACTGTTTATGAAACTGAAAATGTTATTTTAGCTTCTGGTTCTTTCCCGATTAATATTCCTGTTGCCCCAGTAGATAACGATGTAATTGTTAACTCAACAGGCGCGTTGGAATTCAGTGCTGTACCAAAACGTTTAGGCGTTATCGGCGCTGGCGTTATTGGTTTGGAATTAGGTTCTGTATGGAATCGCGTTGGTTCTAAAGTAGTTGTGCTTGAAGCGCTTGATAGTTTCTTGGCAATCATGGATCAACAAATTGCTAAAGAAACACAAAAAATTCTGACCAAACAAGGTTTGGATATTCGCACTAGCTCACGCGTAACCGGTACAAAAGTTAACGGTAAAGAAGTGACTGTGACGTATTTGGATAAAGATGGAAAAGAACAACAAGAGACTTTCGATAAGTTGATCGTCTGCGTTGGACGTCGTCCTTTCACTGAAAATTTATTGGCTGGCGACAGCGGCGTGAATCTTGATGAGCGCGGTTTCATCTTCGTTAATGAATTCTGCGCAACTAATGCTCCAGGTGTTTGGGCAATTGGCGACGTAGTGCGTGGCCCAATGCTTGCGCACAAAGGTTCAGAAGAAGGTGTAATGGTTGCCGAGCGTATCGCTGGCCAAAAAACTCAAATGAACTACGACATTATTCCTAATGTAATTTATACCCATCCTGAAGTAGCTTCTGTGGGCAAAACAGAAGAGCAAATCAAAGCATCAGGCGAGCCTTACAACATTGGTACTTTCCCATTTGCGGCTTCTGGTCGTGCAATGGCTGCCAATGAAACACAAGGGTTGGTAAAAATTATTGCTCACGCTGTCACTGATCGTATTTTGGGTGCTCACATTGTTGGCCCAAGTGCGGCAGATTTAGTACAGCAAGTTGCGATCGCAATGGAGTTTGGTTCGAGTGCAGAAGATTTAGGTATGATGGTGTTTGGTCACCCAACCTTGTCTGAAGCTATCCACGAAGCAGCATTGGCTGTGCATGGTCATGCCATTCACATTGCCAATAAGAAGAAGCGTTAAGCAAAATTTACTTCGAAGAAGACTAAAGAGATCCAGAGAGTTCTCACCTTAGGCGGTCATAACCTCACAAGGGTTATGGCCATCGATAATCTCCGTTGACATGTCTACCTCATAAAACATGTTCAACTTCGTCAAATGGAACTACACCATGAATTTGCACGAGTATCAGGGTAAACAATTGTTTGCTCAATATGGTTTGCCTGTTTCTAAAGGCATCGCTGCTGCAACTGTTGAAGAAGCTGTTGCTGCTGCAGATCAAATCGGCGGCGATGTATTCGTCGTTAAAGCTCAAGTACACGCTGGTGGCCGCGGTAAAGCGGGCGGCGTGAAGTTAGTAAAGAGCAAAGAAGAGATTCGTGCTTTCGCTGAAAAGTGGTTAGGCAAGAACTTGGTAACTTATCAAACTGATGAGAAAGGCCAACCAGTAAGCCGTATTTTGGTTGAGACGTGCACTGACATCGCTAAAGAATTGTACTTGGGTGCGGTAGTTGATCGCTCAAGTCGTCGCATCGTGTTCATGGCCTCTACCGAAGGTGGTGTTGAGATTGAGAAAGTTGCTCACGACACGCCAGAAAAAATTCTGAAAGTTGCAGTTGATCCATTGGTTGGTGCTCAGCCATATCAAGGTCGCGATTTGGCTTTCAAGCTTGGTTTGGAAGGCAAACAAATTAATCAATTCGTGAAGATTTTCTTAGGTCTCGCACAATTGTTTAAAGAAAAAGATTTGGCGTTGTTGGAAGTGAACCCATTGGTTATCACTCCTGCAGGTGACTTGCACTGCCTGGATGCTAAATTGGTAATTGACGGCAATGCGTTGTACCGTCACCCAGAATTGAAAGCTATGCAAGATCCAACGCAAGAAGACGCGCGTGAAGCTCATGCCGCTGCTTGGGAATTAAACTATGTTGCTCTTGGTGGCGACATTGGTTGTATGGTTAACGGCGCAGGCTTGGCGATGGGCACCATGGACATCGTTAAATTGCACGGCGGTCAACCGGCTAACTTCCTCGACGTAGGCGGTGGTGCAACCAAAGAACGCGTTGTTGAAGCGTTCAAAATTATTTTGTCTGACTCTGCTGTTAAAGCTGTTTTCATCAATATCTTTGGTGGAATCGTACGTTGCGACATGATTGCAGAAGGCGTAATTGGCGCAGTGAAAGAAGTGGGCGTTAAAGTCCCTGTTGTTGTTCGTTTGCAAGGCAACAACGCTGAAATCGGTGCGAAAGTACTGACTGAAAGCGGCCTGAACATTATCGCTGATACCGACTTGACTGGCGCTGCCAAGAAAGTTGTTGCAGCTGCTGCGAATCAATAAGGGGTAATGAAAAATGAGCGTTCTAATTAACAAAGACACCAAAGTAATCTGCCAAGGTTTCACCGGTGCACAAGGTACATTCCACTCAGAACAAGCGATTGCTTACGGCACCAAAATGGTTGGTGGTGTAACGCCAGGTAAAGGTGGTCAAACTCACCTTGGCTTGCCAGTGTTCAACACGGTTGCTGAAGCTGTAGCGACTACTGGTGCAACTGCATCAGTAATCTACGTTCCGGCTGCTTTCTGTAAAGACTCAATCCTTGAAGCTGCTAACGGCGGCATCAAGTTGATTGTCTGTATTACTGAAGGTATTCCAACTCTTGATATGCTTGACGCTAAAGTTAAGTGTGATGAGTTAGGCGTGCGTTTAATTGGCCCTAACTGCCCAGGTGTTATCACTCCGGGAGAGTGCAAAATCGGCATCATGCCAGGCCACATTCACAAGCCAGGTAAAGTAGGTATCGTATCGCGTTCAGGTACGTTGACTTATGAAGCCGTTAAGCAAACAACTGATTACGGTTTCGGCCAATCTACTTGTGTAGGTATTGGTGGTGACCCAATTCCAGGTTCTAACTTCATCGACATTTTGAAGTTGTTCCAAGCTGATCCAAAAACCGAAGCTATCGTAATGATCGGCGAAATCGGTGGTTCTGCGGAAGAAGAAGCTGCTGCTTACATCAAAGCTAACGTGACTAAACCTGTTGTGTCTTACATCGCTGGTGTAACTGCACCTGCTGGTAAGCGCATGGGTCACGCCGGTGCAATTATTTCTGGCGGTAAAGGTACTGCTGCTGAGAAATTTGCTGCACTGCAAGACGCAGGTGTAAAAACCGTAGAAAGCTTGGCTGATATCGGTAAAGCACTGAAAGAAATCACTGGCTGGTAATATCAGCAAAGTGAAATAAAAAAAGGCGACCTTCGGGTCGCCTTTTTTTATAGTTGTGGTTTGTTTTTTTGATGTTTGATGGGAAGATATGGGTGCATATTAAAATAGTGGGAAATATCATCTGTAGGTTATATAGTCTGCATTGTTTAATAAACTATTGGGATCTACAAATAATAACGGAGAATAGTGATGCAAAACGCAACAATTCCACTTTATTTAGATTGGCCTTTCTGGACCGTGATTGTTGCTTTAATTGCGGTTGTTCTTTCTCAAATTCCGCCAATACATATAATATTGAAAAAAGCAAAGCTTGATCTCGAACTTTATTCTAAGTTATCCCTTACTCATAAATTAGGAAATCCCAATCTCCAATTACATTTAATCATCAATAATATTGGTGGTCGAAGAGTTAGAGTAAAGAGCATAAATGCAATTCTCAGTAGAGATAGTGTGCATATAGTTAAATTTCCAGCTCAAAATTACTTACAAAATCAGAATGATCAAAGCACCGTTCTGTTTACAACTTTTTCATTAGATCCCCAAAAAGAATGGGCGCACATCACAAATTTTTTAAACTTCTTTAGCAGGGAAGACGAGAAGCAATATCAAAAAATAGAAGGAGATTTACTTTCAGACTTCAGAGCTTTTAAGAAAAATACGTCGGGTCGTATCAGTGCAGAAACAGAGGATCTATACGAACATTCAGATGAGCTTGTTCGGCCAGCTTTTGAATTCTTCCAAAAACGTTTTTGTTGGGAGCCGGGTGAATACAAAATGAGCATACATGTCGAAACTGATTTTAAGTCGGCCAATATTACAAAAAATTATCGCTTTACAGTATTCGAGTCACACACTGAAACATTAACTTCAATAAAAGAATATTTTAAATATGGTGGTGGGATCTACTGGAGTCCGAAGCTTCAAACGAGTGTAATACTTGAAGTAGCAGAAGCTTAGCAAAACACTCAAAAGTGTATATTTTGTGCATTGAATAATATGTAAATCGTAGTATTTTTGGTTTTGCTGCGCAAAAATATTCCACAAAACTACAACTTAAAAACTACCGCTTAGCTCGGCGTTAGATATGCTGGGAGGAAGTATGACGTATGATGAATACAATGAGTTTTGCCGATCTCTTCCTGCAACATCGTATGTTGTTCAGTGGGGCAATTCCCATGTTTGGAAGGTGGGAGGTAAAGTATTCGCAGTTGGAGGTTGGCAAAAAATCAGGATCACCTGCATTTTCATTTAAAACATCAGAATTAAATTTCGAAATTTTAAAGGAGGAACCTGGATATAGGCCTGCACCTTACCTTGCTTCTCGCGGTATGAAGTGGATACAGCGCTTTGAGTCTCTCGGTAATGACAATAATGAAATTAAAAAGCACTTGGAAAGTTCATACCGCATAGTTTCTTTAAGTTTAAGTAAGAAAAAACGAAAAGAGCTTGGCCTAAGTTAACAGTGAGTGCTCTAAAAAAATATTGCAAATAGGAAAATTAAAATCGTTCATAATAAGTTGTTACAACATCGCATGCTAGCATGCGCTAGATAGTTATTAAGTCGCAGAACAAAAGTGAAGAAAACCGTAGTTAGCTCGGGTTCTTCTAAAACTCAGCCGTAAGCGACAGAGTTTTTTATCAATACTTGTGTTATTTTTTTGCTCCATCAACTTAAGGAAATTTCTGATGATTGAATTCAAAACCTCGCGTAGTTTGTTAGCTGCCACCATTATCTCCATAATATTAGCTGGTTGCGGTGGTGGTTCAGGCGGTAGCCATAGTAGTTCTGCATCAAGTACTTCAGTTGCAAGCAGCTCAGAGGCTAGCAGTACTATAACCAAACTCACCAGTCTTACTAAAGATGACAGTGAAATGCTTCCGGGTAATACCCTTACCGCTATTTCTACTTGTACCGTCTGCGATCCAAGCAAAACCCAGTACCAATGGTTTGTTGAGGGTAATTCCAGCCCGGTATCGGTCACTAATACTTACCAATTTCAGCTTGCCGATAAACGTAAAAAAATCAGCATTACTGCTACTCCCTATTCGGCTGAAGGCGTCGCAGGTGCAACTGAAACTATTGTGATAGCGAGAAATCAAGTCGAATCGATTGTGGGCAATTGCGGAGCATTCGCAGCCCTTAAAACCGATGGCAGTGTGGTGGCTTGGGGGAATGCAGCCAGTGGCGGTGATAGCAGCGGTAAAGATTTAACCCATGTTGCCAGCGTGATTGCTGGTCAATCCAGTTTTGTCGCCATTAAAACTGATGGCAGCGTAGTCACTTGGGGTGATGAAGATAGCGCTGCTGTGTTGGGCTATATTAGCAGTAGTAGTCGAGATTTAACCCATGTGGTTAGTGTTACAACTAATGGGGGTTCCTTTACTGCTCTTAAAGCTGATAAAAGTCTGGTTTCTTGGGGTTTGATACTAGGCAGTATTTGGGGTGGGACAGGTTTAACCGATGTGGCCAGTGTAATTCTTGGGGGGTATGGAGGTTTAGCGTCTGCCGCCATTAGAACCGATGGTAGCGTTTATATTTGGGATGACTATTTTTATGCGCCTCAGAATGGTCTTATTCCAGATTTAACCGGTGTGGTCAGTGGGGTGGGTAATTCCCAGGCATTTGCTTTTCTCAAGGCAGATGGCAGCGTGGTTACTTGGGGGGGAGGGGCAAGCGGCGATAGTAGAGGTCTCGATTTAACTGGCGTAACTAGCATATTGGGTAGAGATAATACCTTTGCTGCCCTGAAAACCAATGGCACAGTAGTGGCTTGGGGCTCGTTTATCCGGACAGGTACGATGGGTGATAACAGTGGTATAGATTTAACTCATGTAGTCCGTGTTTTTGGTAATGGAAGGAGTTTTGCCATTCTTAAATCCGATGGAAGCGTGGTCACTTGGGGTGAATCATATGCAGGGGGTGATAGCAGCGGTAAAGATTTAACCAATGTGGCTAATGTGCTGGAGGATGGCTCTGGTTACTTTGCAGTGAAAACCGATGGCAGTGTGGTTGTATGGGGTGGCTCCAGCTTTGTTGACGAAACTAACAACGTAGATTTAACCAACTTGGCTACCGTGGTGGGTAATTCGGGGGGAGCCCATGCCGCCCTTAAAACCGATGGTAGTGTTGTGACTTGGGGATATGCAAGCAGTGGCGGTGATAGCAGCGGCAAAGATTTAACTGATGTGGCCAGTGTGGTTCGCAGTTGTTCTTCATTTGCTGTGATTAAAAACAGCGGTGATGTGATTTCTTGGGGGACTTTCTATGATGATGATTTTGATCCTGATAATGTTGATGATAGTAGTAATGCAGATTCAAGTGGCGTAGATTTCGGTAAAAAAGATTATCTCGTATCTAGCACGCTAAACCCTTAGAGCGTTGAAGAGGTTGAAGTGCTTTTTGCATTAAGCAACAAGCACTTCAAGTGAGGGCGTCTGGAGTTTCTGTCAACAATTTAACAGTTCAATAGCAATAATTTTAGTAGTCTCTTTTTTTTATTAAAGCTGCCATCGGTGCGTATTAATTATGAGTGGCGAAAAGTTACAATTGTGGGTCTCAAAACACTGATAACTTGTGAGAAGTTATCATCCTCGCCTTAACGAAAAAATTAAATTTTAATATACAAATCCTCTAACATCGCTACTGAGTGTCTGGACAATTTTCAAGTTCTAGGGTTATTGTTTGGCTGTACAAGTATTTCATGCATATGCTGCTCATTTTGATAGTAATCCGGTAGCTCATCTTTTCGAATTTTCTGCATATTATTTACTTACGTAATTATTTGTAGTCAAATAATTTACAATTTAGTTTGATTAAAACAAATGAACTATTGTGTGGCGCTGGATAAATATTATGTGGTTTCAAAAAGAAATTCGCTTAAATGCAAAACCCCGAGGCTTTCATCTTGTTACTGATGACGTGATACGGCAGTTGCCGGAATTGTCATCTATAAAAATAGGCATGATGAATGTGTTTATTAAGCACACCTCGGCATCCCTGACGATTAATGAAAATGCTGACCCAACTGTTCGTGCGGACTTTGAAAGTTTTTTCAATCATCTTGTGCCTGAAGATGAGCCTTACTATCAGCACACTTTTGAAGGCAGTGATGATATGCCGGCTCACCTCAAAGCGAGTATTTTGGGTTGCAGCCTGAATATTCCGGTGACGAATGGCCAGTTAAATCTGGGGATTTGGCAGGGTATTTATCTTTGCGAGCACAGGGATCATGGCGGGCCAAGAAGTTTGGTGGTGACAGTGCAGGGCGACGAACAGTAAAAAACCTGTATATAATGCTAGTACTGTTTGCGCATACAGTTTTTTTGGTGTACTCTATATCTAACGTTGAAGAGAATGTCAGCGACCGATTAAACTACTAACCAATTAAACTAATACTAAGTCATCAAATTGTTAATTATTTTACGTTGAGGTGTTAAATGGATGCGAACAAAGAAAAGGCTCTACAAGCTGCGCTAGCCCAAATTGAGCGTCAATTTGGTAAAGGGACTGTTATGCGTATGGGCGACAAAGAACAAGTCGCTATTCCTGCTATTTCTACTGGCTCTTTAGGGTTGGATGTAGCATTGGGAATAGGTGGATTGCCAAAGGGTCGCATCGTTGAAATTTATGGCCCGGAATCATCAGGTAAAACCACACTGACCTTGCAAGTGATTGCTGAGGCGCAGCGTTTGGGCGGCAACTGTGCCTTTATCGATGCGGAACATGCGCTCGACCCGATTTATGCAGCAAAGCTCGGCGTTAACGTAGAAGATTTAATTATTTCTCAGCCTGATACCGGCGAACAAGCTCTTGAAGTGACTGATATGTTGGTGCGCTCAGGTGCTGTTGATGTATTGGTTATCGACTCTGTAGCGGCTTTGACCCCTCGCGCTGAAATCGAAGGTGAAATGGGTGATCACCACGTAGGTTTACAAGCTCGTCTTATGTCACAGGCTTTACGTAAAATTACCGGCAACATTAAGAATGCTAACTGCTTAGTTATTTTCATTAACCAAATTCGTATGAAAATTGGTGTTATGTTCGGTAATCCAGAAACCACAACGGGTGGTAATGCACTGAAATTTTATGCGTCTGTGCGCTTGGATATTCGTCGCATTGGCGCGGTTAAAGAGGGCGAGGAAGTTGTTGGTTCTGAAACCAGAGTAAAAGTGGTTAAAAACAAGGTAGCTCCTCCGTTCAAGCAAGCTGAATTCCAAATTTTATACGGTCTGGGAATTAACCGTATGGGAGAAGTTATCGATTACGGCGTAAAACTTGGCTTGGTTGATAAGGCGGGCTCTTGGTATAGCTATCAAGGTAACAAAATTGGCCAAGGCAAAAATAATGTAATGAAATTTTTGCAAGAAAACCCAGTTGTTGCACAAGAATTGGAACAAAAGGTTCGCTCTGAACTCTTAGCTTCATCGAGCTTATCATTAACGCCAGGTAATGCTGATGTTACTGATGAGGTAGAGTTGGCGGATTAATTTACATGCTTGAAATAGCTGTACAAATTTCATGTAAGTATTGTGAATAGATCTAACCGCATTGTTGCGCAGCATAGTCACACTGAGTATGCTGCGTGCATTCGTGGTATTGATGGTAGGAAGCCTAAAAACTACATGTATAATTTTAGGTTTTGGGAGGTGTGTGATGAAAAAAGCAGGAATCTTCGGATTAATTTTCTCATTATTATTTGTAGTTGGGTGCTCAACTAAACCTTACGTTTCTACTGATTATGAAGCTAATTATAATTTTGCCGCATTAAAAACATTTTCTATTAAAGAAACGAAGTCTGATTCCAAAGAAAACTTACTTATTTCTCCTTTTACTTTTAGCCATATACACTCGTTACTAAATACTGAATTATCAAAACGTTATCAAGCGGTGCAGGGTGATGCGGTACCAGACTTTTCTGTTAGCTACCATGTAGTCATGGAAGAAAAGCTTGATCCTCGTGCTTATGATGATATGTATGGATTTGGGTATTGGGGAAGAGGTTATCGTTACCCTTATTATCATCCCGAGCTAGATAGCGGTATACGCGTTTATAATCAGGGCAGTTTAATCATAGATGTAGTTGATGCAAGGGCTCAAAAGCCTATATGGCGCGGCGTTTCTGAGAAGCGTTTAAATAAGGGATTGTCTCCACAGCAACAGCGTGAAATTTTGACAAGTGCTGTACTTGAAGTGCTTTCTCAGTTTCCCCCTGTTAAATAGTGCTAATAGTTGTAACTAATTTCACTGTATATTAATGGCCGCTTTCGCGGCCATTTTCACATGCGATTTTGTAACTTTTTTGCGATATTTTTATGGTAATTGTTGAAATAACACCAGCAAGTATTCGCTTTGCTGCAATGAATCTGCTTTCCATGCGTGAACACAGCGCAATGGAGCTATATAAAAAGCTTACAAAAAAATATCAACAGCCTGACTTAATTGCTGCAACAATAAAACGATTAACGGAGGATGATCTGCAAAGCGATACTCGTTTTGCAGCAGCCTATATTGGAATGCGAAAGCGTCAAGGAAAGGGGCCCTTACTAATCAATATGGAGTTAAAAGAGCGGGGAGTTTCAACAGAGCTCATCAGTAATTTTTTAGAGCCTGAAGATCATGGCTGGAAAACTCTGGCAGGGGTGGTGAGGCAAAAAAAATTTGGCTCGATACTTCCGGTGGATATGAAAGAGAAAGCGAAGCAGATACGATTTCTAGCAGCTCGCGGTTTTAACTCGGCGTGTATTCAACATGCACTAAAATGTTCTGAAGAATATGATTTTTAAAGAAATGCCATTGAATCTTTACAGATAACTAATTGAAACTTTATAGGTAAGCGGTAGTCAGCATATCCTTAGGTATCTGGCTTTTTAAATTGCCATGTAGAAAACTAATCACTGAGAAGAATTATGTCTCTTAGCTATTTTATTCGTTTATTACCCTGCCTTTTGATGTCTGCGGCAGTTACTGTTAATGCAGAAAAAGCCGAGAAGCCTGAAAAAGCCGAAAAGCCTTTGGATGTCATTGTGCAACCTATTTTAAGCCGTGAGTTGCAAAATAATATTGAAGCGTTGGGGACTTTGCGCGCGAATGAATCTACCGTCATTACCGCAAAAACAACGCAAGTTGTTACGCAAATTCATTTTGACGATGGTGAGCGTGTTAATAAAGGAACTGTTTTAGTTGCAATGATGAATACGGAAGAAGCTGCTTTAATGGATGAAGCGCGCTTGACTGCTGATGAAGCAAAGAAACAATTGAACAGAAGCCAATCTTTGGCAAAAACGGGTGCAGTGTCACCTTCATCGCTGGATCAGCTTACAAGTGAATATGCGACGGCACGTGCTCGCTTTGCCGCATTAGAGTCTCGCTTTAAAGATACGTCTATCACTGCACCTTTTAGTGGTGTGGTTGGTATTCGCAATGTCAGCGTTGGAAGTTTAATTGTGCCGGGGCAAACACTGACAACTCTTATCGATGACAATAAGATGAAATTGGACTTTACCGTGCCTGCTATTTATTTGCGCAGTTTGCGTAAGGGTTTACCTATTGAAGCGCAAAGCCATGATCTTGGTGATAAGGTTTTTAAAGGCGAGATTTTTAGTATTGATAATCAGGTGGACGAAACCACACGTTCTGTAAAAGTTAGAGCTATGTTGGATAATTCAGATCATGAATTGAAGCAGGGCTTATTAATGACTGTAGTTTTACATGCAGATTCACGTAAATCTTTAGTTATTAATGAAGCTGCTTTAGTACCAATGGGTAGTGATAATTTTGTGTTTATTTTAGTGCAGAGTAAGAGTGCTAATGCGCCGCAGTGGATTGCAGAGCGTCGCCAAATACAAATTGGTCAACGTTACAAAGGTCAAGTTGAAGTGTTGAGTGGTGTAACCGAAGGTGAAAAAGTAGTTACTCACGGCTTACAAAAAATTCATGCAGGTCAAACTGTGTCTATTTTGGCAGAAGAATCCAACGACCCTAATAAAAAAACTGAGCCCTTAACAGAGTTGTTGCAGCAGAAAAATAAAGAGGGCAAATAATAATGATGCTCTCTGATGTATCTATTCGCCGTCCGGTATTTGCATCGGTCATTTCCATATTGCTGCTCGCGTTTGGCATTATTGCGTTTGATCGTTTATCGCTGCGTGAATACCCTAATATTGACCCGCCTATCGTTTCTATTCGTACAACTTATCCTGGTGCCGCCGCCAATATTGTTGAAACACGCATTACTAAACCTCTGGAGGATCGTATCGCGGGTGTCGAAGGTATTCGTTATGTTGAATCAGGGAGTGAAAATGGTGTTTCCAATATAACGGTAACGTTTAACATCGATCATGATATGGAAGCTGCAGCGAATGATATTCGCGATAAAGTTTCCAGTGCTGTAGGTAACTTGCCAGAGGAAGCAGGTACACCGGAAGTGCAAAAAGTGAGTTCAGATGATGATGCCATTATTTGGATGAGCCTTGCTGGCGATAATATGTCAGTGCCTGAATTATCGGATTATGCAACGCGTTATATTGTTGATAGATTTTCTGCCGTTGAAGGTGTTGCGCGTGTACGTATTGGTGGCGAGCAACGTTATGCAATGCGTGTATGGCTCGACCGAAAAAAATTAGCAGCGAACAATTTAACCGTAGATGATATTGAAAATGCGTTGCGTGCAGAAAACGTTGAGCTGCCTGCAGGTAGTGTTGAATCGCAAGAGCGACAATTCACTGTGCGGATGGCGCGCACCTACCGCACGCAAGATCAATTTTCACAGTTAGTCGTAAAGCAGGGCAGTGATGGTCATCTTATCCGTCTGGGCGATATTGCTAAAGTGGAAAAAGGCACTGTGGATGATCGCAGCTTATTCCGCGGTAATGGTGTTTCGCAAGTTGGTATAGGGATTATTAAACAATCGACCGCTAACACATTGGATGTGGCGCGCGGTGTTAAGGCGGAGCAGGCACGATTTAATACTACGCTACCCAAAGGCATAACTATTGAGGATAGTTATAACAGCGCTATTTTTATTGATCGCGCTATTCATGAAGTGTATATCACGATTGTGTTGGCTATCTCGCTCGTTATTTTGATTATTTATATTTTTCTTGGCAGTGTGCGCGCCATGTTGGTTCCTGCAGTGGCAGTACCTGTTTCTATTGTGGCGACCTTTACGGTTCTTGCTGCTCTGCACTTTTCGGTCAATATGCTCACGCTTCTGGCGTTGGTACTTGCGATTGGTTTGGTAGTAGATGATGCAATTGTTGTATTAGAAAACATTGTTCGTCACATCGAAGAAAAAGGTAAGCCTGTTTTATTAGCTGCATATGATGGAGTACGTGAAGTTGGTTTTGCGGTTATTGCTACTACGATGGTATTGATTTCTATTTTTATTCCCATCGTGTTTTTAAAAGGCGATGTTGGAAGATTGTTTTCTGAATTTGCGATTACGATGGCCGCAGCCGTAGGTTTTTCGGCGTTAGTTGCTTTAACGCTTTCACCAATGCTTGCCTCAAAAATATTGCGAAAAGAAACACATCGTAATGCATTTGTAGCGTCCGTCGATAAAAAGATGCATCAGCTGCGTGATTCCTATAAAGCAATCATCATTAAAAGCCTACGCAAAAAAACAATCACTGTTGTTGTGTTTATATTTATGTTGGCGGCCTGTTTTGGTTTGATGCAATTAATCCCCAGTGAGTATGCTCCCCGTGAAGATCGCGGTAATTTCCAGATTATGATCAACGGCCCGGAAGGTGCCAGTTATGATTACATGGAAGAATATATGGCTGAAATCGAAAAACGTTTAATGCCTTATGTAGAGAGTGGAGAAATTTCACGTTTGATGGTGCGCGCGCCACGATCTTTCGGCACCTTTGAAAGTTTTAACAGCGGTATGGCTATTGTTGCCTTAAGTGATTGGGGTAAACGTCGTAACGGTTTTGTTATTATGGATGAGGTTCGTGCGAAGCTAAGTGATTTGCCTGGAGTGACTGCTGCGCCAGTGATGCGCCAAGGGTTTGGTTCTGGTTCGTCAAAGCCAGTGCAATTTGTGATTGGCGGTGGTACTTATGAAGATTTGGCAAAATGGCGTGATATTTTGCTGGATAAAATTAATGAAAAAAATCCTGGCCTCACCAATATTGATTGGGATTACAAAGAGACTAAACCGCAAATTGAAGTTGGTGTGGATATTAATCGCGCGGCAGATTTGGGGGTAAGTGTCAGTAATATCGGCCACACGCTTGAAACGCTTTTAGGTTCACGAAAAGTAACGACTTATATTGAACAAGGTGAAGAATATGATTTGCTTGTTCAAGGTGAGCGCGATGCGCAGCGTACAAAAAATAGTTTAGAAAATATGTATGTTCGTTCAGATCACAGCGGAAAATTAATTCCACTCGCCAGTGTTGTTACACTTAAAGAAGTTGCGGATGCGAGTAAATTAAATCGTTACAATCGTGTTCGTTCACTAACGATAGAAGCTGGCTTGTCAGAAAAGCTTACGCTGGGTGAATCGCTTGATTACCTCAATCAATTGGTGAAAGATAATTTGCCAGCGAATGTCACAGTGGATTATCGCGGTATGTCGCGCGACTTTAAAAATTCTACTGGCTCTATGTTTTTTATGTTTGCGTTAGGAATTTTAATTACTTACTTAGTGTTGGCTGCGCAATTTGAAAGTTATGTTCATCCTTTTGTGATTATGTTGACGGTGCCCTTGGCGATTGCTGGCGGTTTATTCGGCTTGTGGGTGACGGGCAGCACACTGAATTTGTATTCGCAAATTGGATTAATTATGCTGATTGGCCTTGCAGCAAAAAATGGTATTTTGATTGTCGAATTTACAAATCAATTACGCGATCGCGGTGTTGAATTCACCGATGCGTTATTAGAAGCTGCTTCTGCACGTTTGCGTCCTATTATCATGACAAGCTTGACTGCAGTTGCAGGTGCCATACCTTTAGTGGTTTCGTCTGGTGCAGGTTCAGAGACACGTTTTGTTATTGGTGTGGTGGTTATATCGGGCGTAATAGTCGCAACATTCTTTACATTATTTGTTGTGCCTGTTGCTTACAGCTTACTTGCTAAAAATACAGGTTCACCGCAAGTTGTTAGCAAAAAGCTTGAGCAAGAAATTGCGCGGTTTAATGCGATTGACGATTAGTGGTTTTTTGTGATTGTAGGGCGGGTTCGCGAAGCAACCCGCCCTAGGCAAGATTAGAGTTTCACTTTCCCTTTTAAGAACTCAACGATGTCATTCGCTGCTATTTCTTGTTTTTCGCTATCACGACGGCCTTTATATTCAATCGTGCCTGATTCCAAGCCGCGATCACCGATCACGATGCGATGTGGAATACCCATCAAATCTGTATTTGCAAGTAGGACGCCTAAGCGAGCTTTCTCTTCATCCATCAACAATACATCAATGCCAGCTGCTTGTAGTCCTGCATAAATTTCTTCTGCTTTTTGCGCAACGGCTTCAGATTTATTCATGTTAATAGGAACGATCGCAACATGGAATGGTGCAATAGCGTCTGGCCAGATAATGCCGTTCTCGTCAAAATTTTGTTCAATGGCTGCTGCAACAACGCGAGTAACACCAATACCATAACAACCCATCACCATGGTTTGTTCTTTGCCGTTTTCATCTAGTACACGCGCTTTTAAGGCTTCAGAATATTTAGTGCCGAGTTGGAAAATATGGCCGACTTCAATGCCGCGTTTAATCTCGAGCGTACCTTTGCCGCAAGGGCTTGGGTCACCTGCAACGACATTGCGAATATCGGCAACTAACGGCGTGTGTAAATCGCGCTCCCAATTTACGCCGGTAAAATGAAAGCCGTCTTTGTTGGCGCCGCAGACAAAATCAGCTGCATGCGCTGCGGCGTGGTCAACAATCACAGGAATATTTAATCCCACTGGGCCAATTGAGCCAATACTGACTGCCAACTCTTCTTTGATGCGTGCCTCGGGTGCGAAGGTTAATGGTGATGCAACGCCGGTAAGTTTTTCGGCTTTAATGTCGTTAAGCTCGTGATCACCGCGAAGCACCAATGCAACCAGTGGTTGCGTTTTATCTTCTTTAGCTACACCTAGCACGATTAATGTTTTTAAAGTTTGTTCTGGTTTTACGTTTAAAAATGCGCACACATCATCAATGCTGTGTTTGCCTGGTGTTGCGACCTCACGCATTACTTGGCTTGGTGTTGGTCGAGGTGTTGTTGGTGGCAAGGCTTCGGCTTTTTCAGTGTTGGCTGCATAGTCGCTGCCATTACTGAATGCGATTGCATCTTCACCGCTGTCTGCGAGTACATGGAACTCATGAGAGAAGGCGCCACCGATAGAGCCGGTGTCCGCTAATACGGGGCGAAACGCTAAGCCAATGCGGCTGAAAATACTGCAATAGGTTGCGTGCATTACATCGTAAGTTTGTTGCAATGATTCAAACGAATTGTGGAAAGAGTAGGCATCTTTCATAATAAATTCACGCGAGCGCATTACACCAAAGCGTGGGCGAATTTCATCGCGAAATTTGGTTTGAATTTGATAGAAGTTTGCAGGCAATTGTTTGTAGCTGTTAATTTCGCCGCGGATTAAATCAGTAATAACTTCTTCATGGGTTGGGCCTAGGCAGAACGAACGGTCATGACGATCATTCATGCGCAGCAATTCTGGGCCGTATTGTTCCCAGCGGCCAGACTCTTCCCATAACTCAGCAGGTTGTACAACAGGCATTAATACCTCTTGTGCGCCCGCTCTATCCATTTCTGTGCGGATAATGCGCTCAACTTTACGCAGAACGCGAAGTCCAAGTGGCAGCCATGTATAGAGGCCTGAGGCTAGCTTGCGAATCATGCCGGCGCGTAACATTAATTGATGGCTAATAACTTCGGCATCGGCTGGTGTTTCTTTGAGAGTGGCAATTAAAAATCGACTTGAACGCATAGGAAAGGCTTCTTAATGTCTATACTGTGGATAATAAATAAAAGTGGCTTATTCTACGGTGCTAAAGGCGATTGGTACAGAAGCCTGTGGCATTGATTGATGACTTACACACAAGGTGAATAATATGTTTGAACTCCATCCCCGTTTAGCGGCTGATTCTATTGTGATTGGTCGCTTTGATTTGTCGTTATTGCTATTAAGTAAAGACGCTAATTATCCTTGGTGTATTTTAGTGCCACAGCGAGAAGATGTTTTTGAAATACATCATTTGAGTGATGATGAGCAGATACAACTAATGCGAGAGTCTTGCCGTTTAGCGGAAGTGATGACCAGTTTATTTGATGCTCATAAAATGAACGTGGCAGCATTGGGTAATGTTGTGCGGCAGTTGCATCTCCATCATATAGCTCGGTTCACTGATGATGCGGCTTGGTCTCAGCCTATTTGGGGCAAGGTGCCGATGAAAGACTATGCGACTGAGCAATTGGCTGAGCGGATTAAGCGCTTACAAAATGCGTTAGTGGGGGAAGGGTTTACCGTTATTTAAGTGATATTTGAGTTATTTTGATGGTAATAACAATAAAAAAACCCCGCATTGCGGGGTTTTTTTATTGGAAGGATCTCGCAGAAATTACAGTGCGTATTCTTTCAATTTTTTCAAAGGACGAATTTTTACAGAAGTGCTTGCTGGTTTAGCTTTGAACATTACTTCTTCGCCAGTGAATGGGTTGATGCCTTTACGTGCTTTGGTAGCAGGCTTCTTCACGGTGATGATTTTTAGCAGGCCTGGCAATACGAATTCGCCAATGCCTTTCTTCTTAATGTGGCCTTCAATGATGTTGGTCAGCTCGTCCAATACTGATTGAACTTGTTTTCTGTTCAATTCAGTTGCTTCAGAGATTTGAGTCAACATTTGAGTTTTGTTTTGACGCTCAGCAATTGGTTTCACAACGGCTGGCGCTGCTTTAACAACAGGTGCTTTTTTAGCAGCTGGTGCTTTTTTTGCTACAGCTTTAGCCGGAGCTTTTTTAGCAGCAGGAGCTTTTGCTGCAGGAGCTTTTTTAGCAGCTGGTTTAGCAGCTGGAGTAGATTTTTTAGCAACCATAATGTGATTCCTTTAGTGACTGTTTTTAGTGAAGGAGACCGAGTGTTGTCATTGTGTTTAGCACGTATATTCTTTAAACAAGCCGCATTATATATTTATGGTAAGCGCGCTAACTTGCTTTAAAAAACCCCTGTATTTATAGGTTGAAAATATCATAACAAGGATTAGCGCTATATATAAAGGATAAAAATCGAATCGGCAATAGAAAATGTGCTATTTCTCGAAGAAAAACGCTATTTTTTTAGATTGAGAGGGTATTTTTCCCCATAAGCACATGGCTGTAAAATTTCAAGTCAAAATAATAAATGAAAAGACAGTTTTATTTTTTGCTGATATTAAATATGCAATTGCTGTAAATCTGGGTCTGTTTCGCCGTATTGCCATAGGTAATCAAAGGTATCGCGAAAGCGTTTTACTTCGACAGACGCCTCAAAATTGGCAAAGCCTTGGTAGATCGCTTCATCGTTTTTATAGAGTAAACGGTTGCTATCACACAACATAAAGCCCATGTCTTTATCATCGGCTTCCACGGTTAATTTGCGTATGGCTATTTTGCTGGATAAGCGTTGCGCCAGTCGAACGAGTTTATGGCCGCTTTCCACTAAAGGTTTTGTATCTTTCACTAGGATTTGTATCTGTGCATAGCGGCTACTGCGTGCGAGCTGTGATACAGCATCTACAAATTCATTGGAGTTAAAAATAGCGGGGTCTAACTCGCGGCTTAAAATGGCAAGGTGGCGACGGGTTTTTGCGAGTAGCTGCAATGCATAGTCATGGAAATCTTCGCAGTTATCCAATAAAAATAAGTCAGGGCTAACGGAGGAGGGGTGGCTCATTATGCGTGACCGATGGTAAGTATTTATTGGGTGTTTTTATAACACATTTCAATATGCGGTATACCAGCATCCATAAAAATCTCACCTTGATTTACAAAACCAATACGTTGATAAAATGGAATCCGTTCTGTTTGTGCGTGTAAATAAATCGGGCTGGCTGGGTTTTGTTGCTGGCACCACGCAATTGTCGTTTGCATAAGCTGATGCCCAATCCCTTGGTCGCGATAGTCTTTTAATACGGCTACGCGACCAATATGAAAGCAGGGTTTGGAGTTGTGCGTTTCAATCAATATGCGCGCACAGCCGATGGCATTAGCGTGGGCATCGCGCACTAAAAAATGTATAGCGGAATCGTCTTTGTCATCCCATTCATCTTCTGCGCTGACGTTTTGTTCGCGCATGAAAACCAATTCGCGAATATGTATTAGCGATGATTTATCAGTTTGCCAAGTGGTGGGTGTAATTGAGTAGGTCATATTTTTTAGGCGGGCGTCATCTTCGTGTATTCATATAATCGTCATCCTCGCGTAAGCGGGGATCCAGCTCTTAGTAAGATGTTACATGAATTTTAGTATTTAAAAACTGGATCCCCGCTTACGCGAGGATGACGATCAAATAAACGAAAACTATTATTCATCCACTAACAAACTTTCCTGATTAATTAATTGCGTAATGGCAGCACGATCATGCAAGTCTTGCACAAGAGGTTTAAGCATTGCCCAATTGATTTCAACTTCGCGACAAACCAATTCTGCTAATTCAAGCGAGCAGGGGATGGCATGGCCATCGGCAAATAATTGAGTACATTCATCATCGCGGTGATAAGCAAAACGTGCAGCCGGGTGACGCCACAGCATATTGCCTTCGGCGAGTGCTGCTTGCCAATCATCGGCAACAATTTCATCCTCACTTGCAGATTCGTCTTGCCCGTATTTACGTTCGGTCATGTGCTTGCCAAACCAATGGGCGATATTATCTGCGGTAAAGTGCTGCTGCAAAATCTGTTGAATTTGCGCGATAGCATCGTTGTTAATTTCACCGGGATTTTTTTGTAATGTTAAATAAGGATCGCTAAATCGCAAATCATTATTTAATGTTTGCGCAATCTCATGGCTTAGCTCATCGATAATGGCAGAATGGCTTGGTGCACGGAAACCAATCGAGTAGGTGATACAGTCACCTTCGGCAACGCCCCAATGCGCAACACCCGGTGGAATGTAAAGCATATCGCCCGGTTCTAAAAGCCATTCATCTTGTGTTTCAAAGTTTTCTAAAATATGTAATTCCGTACCTTGTAAGTGCGGAGAATGCACATCGCAATTTTGCCCAATTTTCCAACGGCGTTTGCCAGAGCCTTGCAATAAAAATACATCGTAATAATCAAAGTGCGGCCCAACACTGCCTTGATCGGGCGCAAAACTAATCATAATGTCATCCAATCGCCAGTTAGGAATAAAGCGAAAGTGATTTAATAATTCGTTAACTTCAGGTACCCATTGATCAACAGCTTGAACAAGTAAAGTCCAATGTGATTCAGGCAGTTTCGCAAACACTTTTTCATCAAAAGGCCCATGCTGTAATTCCCACGGTGTTTTACCTTTTTCCAAAATCAAACGCGACTCAACTTCTTCCTCCAGTGCCAAACCTGCAAGCTCATCACCATCGATAGGCGATTCAAAATTAGGAAATGCATTGCGAATTAGCAATGGCTTCTTTTGCCAGTAATCGCGCAAAAAAGTTTCGATAGGCATTTCGCCAAGGTGCGTGAGTGGAGTTGTCATTGTGTTTTCCTATTTGTACATGATAAAAAAATAAAGGGCTCAAAGAGCCCTTTATTTTTTGCTTGGCAATTTTAAATTGCTTTTGCTTGTGCGACTGCGTTGCCGATGTAGTTGGCTGGAGTTAAATCGCGCATGGTTTGTTTTGCATGTTCGGGGATGTCTAATGTGTCCACAAACGTTGCCAAGACTTCTTTGGTAATAGTTTGGCCGCGTGTGAGCGCTTTTAGTTTTTCGTAAGGCTCATCCACATTGTAGCGACGCATAATGGTTTGAATTGGCTCTGCCAATACTTCCCATGAATTATCCAAATCTGCCGCTAAGCGTGCGCGGTTGATTTCGAGTTTGCTCATGCCTTTTAGTGTGGCGGCGTAAGCAATCATGCAGTAACCAAAACCGACACCCATATTGCGCAATACGGTTGAGTCGGTTAAGTCGCGCTGCCAGCGGGAGATAGGCAACTTTTGTGCGAGGTGATGAAAAATGGCGTTAGCGATACCAAGGTTGCCTTCGGAGTTTTCAAAATCAATTGGATTAACTTTGTGTGGCATGGTGGATGAACCCACTTCGCCAGCGATAGTTTTTTGTTTGAAATAACCGAGAGAAATGTAGCCCCATATATCGCGATCAAAATCGATCACGATAGTATTGAAACGTGCGATAGCATCAAATAATTCTGCGATGTAATCGTGCGGTTCAATTTGTGTGGTGTAGGGGTTCCAAGTAAGGCCGAGGCTTTCAACAAATGTTTGCGCGTTGGTTTGCCAATCAACTTCAGGGTAAGCCGACAAGTGCGCGTTGTAGTTGCCCACAGCACCGTTTACTTTGCCGAGCAATTCTACTTCTTTGATGGTTTTTAACTGGCGACGCAAACGCGCAGCGACGTTTGCCATTTCTTTGCCAACGGTTGTTGGCGATGCAGTTTGGCCGTGGGTGCGCGACAGCATGGAATCTTCAGCGTAATCGTGTGCGAGTTTTACAACGCCGTCGATAATTGCTTGTGCATCTTTAAGGAAAGCTTCGCGGCCTGCTTTTAGCATTAAGGCGTGAGACAAATTGTTAATGTCTTCTGAGGTACAAGCGAAGTGCACAAACTCTAAAACGGCTTCTAATTCTTTATTGCCAGCGAATTGATTTTTTAAAAAATATTCAACGGCTTTTACATCGTGATTGGTCGTGCTTTCAATATCTTTAACGCTTTGCGCATTGGCTTCGCTAAAGTTTGTAACAATGGCATCTAGTTGCGCGTTAGTAGTAGCACTGAATGCAGGTACTTCCGGGACGCCTGCATGACGGCTGAGTTGTTGCAACCAACGAACTTCCACTTCTACGCGATAACGGATTAAACCGAATTCGCTGAAAATTTTGCGCAGGGCGATGGTTCTACCACCGTAACGGCCATCAACGGGAGAAACCGCATTGAGTGGAGAAAGTGTTGCGAAGCTATCATTCGAGGTGTTGGTCATGCCGGAAGACTCATCATTTTAAATGGGGTGTGTAAAAGGCCGACATGATAACGGAAAACATCGGCCTTTTCAGGCGTTTTTCACTGTTTTAGTGCGTTTTGGTACGCAATAACTCGTCCACCGTGTTGGCGATGATTTTGCGTTGCAGTAAAAGCTGCCAACGGTTGCCACCTAATTGTCGCCAAAGCATGGTTGAACGAATAGCAGCCAGCAGCAGGGCACGAATTTGATGGGCAATGCGTGGTTGTGATAAGTAGGTTTGTTCGCCCATCACCTGAATACGAAAACGGAAGGTGCTTATAGTATCGGTGTAAAGGCCGCCGAGATTGGCGATAACGTTTTCATGGGTAGATGAAAAATGCTCTGCCTGTTGCGCCGCCTGAGTGAGGCGATTGCCAAGAATATTAAGCATATTTTTATTTTTGCCGAGGCTTTTTTGCAGGTGCATGGCGCCAAAACCGTAGCGAAGAGCATCCTGATGTTTGTGCTGCCCTTTAAGCATGTCGCGCAGTGTTTCCAAACCTAGGCGAAGATTTTGTACATCGCCACCGTAAACGGCGAGCGTGCTTGCGGGGTTAAGATCCAGCAAGCTTTCGATAGCACATTTGTAGGCATCCGGATCTACATAACCGGTCTTGGCTACTTGCTCAACGAGGCGGGTTGCCTGTGCAATTCCCGCTAGCGCTAGGGTGATTTCTTTATAATTCTTACTCACAACGGTTGTCTCGATATGTCTGTGTTTTAGAGCTAGTTAAATATTATCGGTAAATTCAATCACTGCGCCGCCGAGACAAATTTCATCGTGATAAAAAACCACGGATTGCCCCGGTGTAACTGCGCGTTGCGGTTCATCAAATACCACAGTTAATTTGCCATCGCTTTCAACTTGCACGTGACAACGTTGATCGGCTTGGCGATAACGGTTTTTGGCTGTACAGGTAAAGCTAGATGAGGGCGCCATCTCTGAATTTAAAGGCTGACCGTTAATCCAATGCGCTTGTTGTGCAATTAAGCGGTTGGTGTAGAGCAACGGATGATCAGTGCCTTGCGTGACTACCAATACATTGCGCACGAGATCTTTTTGAATAACAAACCATGGCGCTTCGCCTGCGCCTTTTACACCGCCAATTCCCAAACCCTGGCGCTGGCCGATGGTGTGATACATCAAGCCGTGATGCTCACCAATCACTACACCTTCAGCCGTTTGAATTTCACCGGGTTGTGCGGGTAAATATTGCGCTAAAAAATCTTTAAAGCGACGCTCGCCAATAAAGCAAATTCCAGTGCTATCTTTTTTATTGTGCGTGACTAATCCGTGCTGCTCAGCGATGCGGCGCACTTCAGGTTTTTCCAATTCACCGATGGGGAAAAGTGATTTCGCAAATTCAGCTTCGCCTACCGCGTGTAAAAAATAGCTTTGATCTTTGTTGGGATCGAGGCCTTTTAATAGGTAAGTATGGCCATCGCGATCGGCACGGCGAACATAGTGTCCGGTAGCGATAAGTTCACCGCCAAGCATTTTTGCGTATTCCAAAAACACTTTAAATTTAATTTCGCGATTGCAAAGAATATCCGGGTTTGGTGTGCGCCCCGCTTTGTATTCTTCGAGAAAATGTTCAAACACATTGTCCCAATATTCGGCGGCAAAGTTGGCAGTGTGCAGCTTAATGCCAATGCGTTCACAGACGCGCTCGGCATCGGCCAAATCGTCTTTGGCGGTGCAGTAATCTGTGCCGTCGTCTTCGTCCCAGTTTTTCATAAACAGGCCTTCGACCTGATAACCCTGTTGCTTAAGTAGCAAGGCAGAAACAGAGGAGTCAACGCCGCCGGACATGCCGACGATTACAAGCGGTTTACTGCTGGACATATTAAGGTGCCGTATTAAAGGGTGTTGTCTAGGTCATAACTATAAATAGAAAGGAGTGCTGCTGGATAAGCAGAGCCGAGCATTTTACCCGTCTTTTGCCCTGCTTAGCCAACTTCTGTCGCTATAGATGCACTCTTTGTGGGCTTGGTGAGTGCTTGAGAGGTATTTACTAGCCAATCACACTTAAAGGGAAGCGTTTGCCGGCAAGATAATCATCAATAATATGCAGCGTCATTGGGCTGCGAAGTTGGTCTTTGCGGGCGACAATTTCGTCGTACGTGAGCCAAACAGCTTCGATAATACCGGTATCAAGCGGGCGGTTAACATCCTGGCTGATGGCGTTGGCGATAAAGGTCGTTCTGAAATAGGTTACGCCATTACTTGGGGCTTCATAAAGGTTGATGCCGACAACACCTGTTAGCTCTACCGTCCAACCTGTTTCTTCAAGCGTTTCGCGCAAGGCTGCTTCTAGCAGGGTTTCGTTTGGTTCCAAATGTCCGGCCGGTTGGTTGTACACTTCTTTGCCATCGGCGAGTTCGTAAACTAATAAAAAACGATTATCGCGTTCAATAATCGTGGCAACGGTAACGTGGGGTGCCCAAGTCATAATAGAAATCCTGAGTTTAAAAAATAATGAATCGCTAAGTTAAAACCTAGAAGCAAATGTTTATGTTGGCGTTCGTCTGGAAGGCTTAACAATAATCTTTGTTGCCACCGTGGGTTTGGCTGTTGTTTTAGGTATTTGTTTCGGTGTTGATTTTGGCTTTGCTTTTACGCCTGCCGCTTTGGACTCTTTTGTTGGTGCTTGGTTTCCGCGGTTTGTCGTGTTTCCACGGTTGTTGGGAGTGTTGTTGCGATTGTTATTATTGCCGTGAACTTTGCGACGTTGAGGCGCATCTGCCATTGCTGATTTAGGTAAGTGCACGCTGGTGACTTTATATTCGCCTTGGGCAATACCTTCTAAATCCCAATTGCCAATTTTAACGCGAACCAAGCGAAGCGTCGGGTGGCCGACTGCCGCTGTCATGCGTCGGATTTGGCGATTTTTGCCTTCGCTAATAATAATCTCCATCCATTGCGTAGGAATATTTTGCCGTTGGCGAATCGGTGGGTCGCGCTCCCACAATGTTGGGGTGGCAATCAGTCGCGCTTCGGCGGGTTGTGTTATGCCATCGTTAAGCTCAACGCCTTGGCGAAGTTTGGTAAGCGCATAAGAATTGGGCGCACCTTCTACTTGCACCCAATAGGTTTTAGATAATTTGTGAGCAGGGTGGGCGATGTGATGTTGCAGTTGGCCATCATCGGTAAGCAGCAATAAGCCTTCCGAATCATGGTCTAACCTACCAGCAGGGTAAACGTTCGGTAGCTTTATATACTGAGCTAAGGTTGGCCGATTTTGGTCGTCTGTAAATTGCGACAGCACACCAAAAGGTTTGTTGAATAAAATGAGAGAAGCCATAACTGATATCGCATCATAAAAATTGAGTTTAGCGACGAGAGCGAATGGATCGCTCTCGTGTAATTTCAAAATTCTACCTCAGCCTGAGATGGTGTGCGATTGTTTCTTTGTGTTTAATTCACCTTGAATTGGCGTACTAGATTTTGCAATTCAGCGGTCATTTTGGCTAGGCTGTTAATGGCTTCAGATGTTTTATAAGTACCATCGACGGTGTAAGTCGCAGCATCACTAATGTGCGTGATGTTGCGATTAATTTCTTCTGACACTGAGGATTGTTCTTCCGCCGCCGTTGCGATTTGAGTGCTTAATTCAGAAATTTGGTTAACAGTGGCTGCGATGGTGATTAGGGATTTACCTGCTTCTTCTGCTTTACCTACTGCAACAATCGCCTGTTCGCAGCTTTTATTAATGGCGTCAACGGAAGATTTTGAGCCGGCCTGCAATTGCCCAATCATTGCATTAATTTCGCCAGTGGATTGTTGTGTTCGGCTGGCAAGTGTTCTGACTTCATCTGCTACTACCGCAAAACCGCGACCTTGTTCGCCAGCACGCGCTGCTTCAATCGCCGCATTTAATGCTAATAAATTGGTTTGTTCGGCAATATTTTTTATCACTTCAAGTACAGAAGAAATATTGTGGCTGTTGCTTTCAAATTTATTAATGGTTTCTGACGCATCACTAATTTGATTTGCCAATGCTTTGATAGAGTGAATCGCTTGCCCAACAATGGCTTCACTCACATTGGTTTCTTGTGTTGCTTTGTTTGCAGATGCTGCTGTGGATGAAATATTTCTGGCAACTTCATGAACAGTTGCCGTCATTTCATTCATGGCGGCAGCCACTTGTTCAGTTTCTAAACGTTGCTGCGTCATGTTAGATGTTGTTGAGCTAGTCACTGCGGAAATGTCTTCTACAGCGGTAAATACTTTTGCTGTTGTTGTGCTAATTTGTGAAATCACTTGTGCAAGGTTTGCGCGCATTTTCTCCATGGAGCGTGCAAGCTTGCCCATTTCATCGTCTTTTGATGTATTAATGGATACGGTTAAATCGCCAGAGGCAACTCGCTCTGAAGCTTCGACTAAGGTTTGTAGCGATGTGGTGATATTCTTGATGATAGAGAATGAAATAAAGGCCATTGCGATTGCACCAATTGCTAAAATCGTTACTAGCATTGTGATGGCATGACTTTCTTTTTCAGCTGCAGTTTCCTGAGTTGTTTTAACATCGGCTTCAATTAATTCGGTTAAGGCTTCCATGACAACTTCTAATGATGTGAAGGCTTTATGGAACCCTCCCATCATTCCCATTGCTGCCGCACGATCGGTTTTTGCTTTTTGTACAATGCTTGCAGCGGAGGCGATGTAGTCATGCAATGCAGGGAAGGCCTGTGCAAGAGCTTCGCGGGTTTTTTTATCGGTAACTAATTTGTCATTTTTATTGAGCGCATCAATGAATGATGCGGAGTGTTCTTTGAGTTCATTTTCAATTGCAGTTACTTCTGCAGGATCATTGCCTTCTGCTGCTAATAAAGCAGCGTTTACGTCAGAATTTAACGTGTCATGCAACATGTCTGCAAACATGTGATTACGCAATATAGATGAGCTGGTAACGATATTATTCATAGCATTATTAATGGTTTTTATGCTGCTGTAACCATAACTGCCGATCAGCCCCGCTATAAATAAGCCAAAGATTGCCATGCCAATGAGTTTGTTTTTGATAGTAAGCATCATATCTTCCTGTTGATTTGATTTGATTTGATTTGATTTGTAGCTCTAGCTGTTGAATTAATGGCCAAGTTGTGGCAATGGTTATGCGTAAACCCCAAGTAATACTTTTTTGTGTAAGTAATTTAGGATAGTAGAGGGAGGAAGATTACGCTAATTTTGCTTGTTATTTGAGCTGATGCTGTTGGGGGCATTTAGACGCAAACGGTTTATTCGATGATCTAATATGGTGCGAAACATAGTACGAAATCTATATAGATTTTAACGTCATTTTTATTCGGCTCGATAAGTCTATTTTAAGTAGATATAAGCGACTCTGTGAATGCCAAAAGTTCTATGCGCTGTTATACTGCGCCGGATTTTTCATATCCCCCTGCGTCTAATTAATAGGTATTGCTGATTAATGGTCGGCAAAACATCCCTTGTTCTTAAAGCATGACATCACGGAGTTTACGTAAAAAATGACTGACTCAAAGATTATTTATACCGAAACTGATGAAGCCCCCGCGTTAGCAACTTATTCTTTGCTTCCTATTGTTAAAGCGTTTACGCAAGCATCTGGAATTGCCATTGAAACGCGCGATATTTCTTTGTCAGGTCGCATTATTGCTAGCTTCCCTGATTTCTTAAAGCCCGAACAGCGCATTGCAGATGATTTGGCTGAATTAGGTAAATTGGCGACAACGCCAGAAGCCAACATTATTAAACTCCCAAACATCAGTGCGTCTATGCCGCAATTGCAGGCAGCGATTAAAGAATTGCAATCACAAGGTTATGCATTGCCAGATTATCCTGAAGCACCGCAAACCGATGCTGAAAAAGACGCTAAAGCGCGTTACGACAAAATTAAAGGCAGTGCGGTAAACCCTGTATTGCGTGAAGGCAACTCCGATCGCCGCGCACCATTGTCAGTAAAAAATTATGCGCGTAAACACCCCCACAAAATGGGTGCTTGGGCTGCAGATTCAAAATCACACGTTGCCCACATGGCGAGTGGCGATTTTTACGGTACAGAAAAATCAGCATTGATCGCACAAGCGGGCACCGTAAAAATTGAATTGGTTGCTAAAGACGGCAGCATTAAAGTATTAAAAGAAAAAACCAATGTATTGGCTGGCGAAATTATTGATGCATCGGTATTGAGTAAAAATGCATTGCGCACTTTTATTGCTGCGCAAATTGACGATGCAAAAAACAAAGGCGTACTTTTATCGGTTCACTTAAAAGCGACCATGATGAAAGTATCCGACCCAATTATTTTCGGTCACTTTGTGTCTGTGTATTACAAAGATGTATTGGAAAAACACGCTGTAGTATTAAAAGACGTCGGTGTGGATGTTAATAATGGTATTGGTGACCTCTACGCCAAAATCAAATCGTTACCTGCTGCCAAACAAGCAGAAATCGAAGCGGACATCAAAGCGCTTTACGCAACTCGTCCACAATTGGCAATGGTAAATTCCGACAAAGGCATTACTAACCTGCACGTTCCAAGCGATGTGATTGTTGATGCATCTATGCCTGCGATGATTCGTGATTCGGGCAAAATGTGGAATGCAGAAGGCAAGTTGCAAGATACTAAAGCGATTATTCCTGATCGTTGCTACGCCAGCATTTATCAAGTTGTAATCGATGATTGCAAAAAACACGGTGCGTTTAATCCATCAACCATGGGTAGCGTGCCCAATGTAGGTTTGATGGCGCAACAAGCTGAAGAATACGGTTCGCACGATAAAACCTTTAAAATTCCAACCGATGGTGTTGTACGTGTTGTTGACGCAGCGGGTGCTGTATTGCTTGAGCAAAAAGTTGAAGAAGGCGATATCTGGCGCATGTGCCAGGCCAAAGATGCACCGATTCAAGATTGGGTAAAGCTAGCCGTAAATCGTGCGCGCGCCTCTAACACTCCGGCTGTGTTTTGGTTAGACCCAAAACGTTCACACGATGTGCAAGTGATTGCAAAAGTGAATGCCTATTTGAAAAACTACGATACCAAGGGTTTGGAAATTCACATCATGTCGCCGGACGAAGCCATACAATTCACATTGGATCGTATTCGTGCGGGTAAAGACACTATTTCTGTAACTGGTAATGTGTTGCGTGATTACTTAACAGATTTGTTCCCGATTATGGAGTTAGGTACCAGCGCTAAGATGCTGTCTATTGTTCCATTGATGAATGGTGGTGGATTGTTTGAAACGGGTGCGGGCGGTTCAGCACCTAAACACGTTCAGCAATTTGTCGAAGAAGGCCATTTGCGTTGGGATTCATTAGGTGAATTCTTGGCATTGGCAGAATCGTTGGATCATTTGGGTACAACGACTAAAAACGCAAAAGCTAAAGTGTTTGCTAAAACCTTGGATCAAGCGAACGGTATGTTCCTCGATAACGATAAATCGCCAGGCCGTGCGGCAGGTGAGTTGGATAACCGCGGCAGTCATTTCTATTTAGCATTGTATTGGGCGCAAGCGTTGGCAGCGCAAACGGATGACAGTGAACTGAAAGCACGTTTTGCACCTTTGGCAAAAACCTTGACTGAAAACGAAGCAAAAATTGTTGCTGAGTTGAAAGCAGCTTCTGGTAAGCCAGTTACCCTAGGTGGATACTATCGCTTAAACCCTGAGCTGGCCAATAAGGCATTGCGTCCAAGTGCTACTTTTAATGCAGCACTTGAAACAGTTGCTTAATTAAACAGTTACTTAATTGAAGCCGATAAAAAAGCCTCTGAATAGAAATATTCAGAGGCTTTTTTATGCACAAAAAAACTATCATTCCAAACATGATCTCATTAAAAAATGAGCCGAGTTCGAAAGAGTAATGTTTTGTGTTTGATCGTGTAAAGACGTTTAGCTTTCAGCTAATTGCGCATTTGTCGCTTCGGCAGCAACTTTAATTGGCGCACTAATATTAATAGCATGAGAACCTTTATCGCCTTTGATAATGTCAAAAGTGACTGGTTGGCCAGCCTTTAATGTTTTATAGCCATCCATTACTATCGTAGAGTAGTGAGCGAACAACTCCTCACTATTGTCGTCTGATAAAATGAATCCGTAACCTTTAGCATTGTTGAACCACTTAACGATACCTGTAGACATATTGAAACTCCTGGCCTCGACCCCATATAAGGAAAATGTGGTCTTCATTATTATTTCCCAGCATGATTATCTGGGTGTTATCTAGGCTTGCGGTATATTTTTTGCTGTAGTTTTTGTGAAGCATTTGAACATTTTGCTGATTATGCAATCAGCGAGGGTGTTTTGTAACCAACAATTCATCTAAAGTCAAGTGTTCATCGTATAGGGGACGTTATGCCGATGAGTTACAATACGACACATTATCCAATCATTTTAAATTTCTGTTGAATCTCTATGGGCAATCCAATAAACCTTGAACTAACCTTAAATCAAGACGGTGACTTTAATTCAGAAAACTCTGACGGGAATCTCGCGGTCTTAGATGCGCAACCAAAACTGAAGCTTAAGCCGCCATCAATGTACAAAGTTATGCTGTTAAATGATGACTACACACCGATGGATTTTGTGGTAGAAATTTTAGAAAAGTTTTTTTCAATGGGCCGTGAAAAAGCAACACATGTGATGTTAACAGTACATACTCATGGCAAAGCAGTTTGTGGCATATTTACTCGTGATATAGCGGAAACTAAATCAGCACAAGTGAATCAATATGCTAAAGAACATCAGCATCCACTGCTAAGTGAGATAGAAGCTGTGGATGACGATGCGTAAAGTTCGACACGCTTTTTAAGCTGATAGAGGGTTAAGTGATGCTAAGCAAAGATCTAGAAGTGACTTTGAATATTGCCTTCAAAGGTGCTCGCTCAAAGCGACACGAATTTATGACGGTAGAGCATCTATTGCTCTCACTTATCGATAATGATTCAGCTGCTACGGTATTACGTTCTTGCGGTGCTGATTTGATCGCTCTGCGTAAAGAGCTTATTGAATTTGTAGATTCTACTACTCCTCTTATTCCTGAAAGTGACCCTGAAAGAGAAACGCAACCCACGTTAGGTTTCCAACGTGTATTGCAGCGCGCTGTTTTTCATGTGCAATCTTCAGGTAAGCAAGAAGTTACGGGCGCTAATGTTTTGGTTGCGATTTTTAGCGAGCAAGAAAGCCAAGCTGTTTACTATTTGAAACAACAAAGTATTGCGCGTATTGATATCGTGAATTACATCACGCACGGTATTCATAAAGTGTCTGGCAATTCTGGCCACACACATGATCAACAACAATCATCGCAAGAAAATCACGATGAAGAATCTGCATCGGGTGAATCTCCATCATCTAGCCCATTGGAAAATTACGCGAGTAATTTGAATGAATTAGCTATGCAAGGCCGTATTGATCCATTAGTAGGCCGCGATGAAGAGGTAGAGCGCGTATGTCAAATTTTATCGCGTCGCCGTAAAAACAATCCTTTATTGGTGGGCGAATCTGGTGTTGGTAAAACTGCCATTGCTGAAGGTTTGGCGAAACGTATTGTCGATGGTGATGTGCCAGAAATTTTAGCGGACAGTGTTGTTTATTCGTTAGATTTAGGCGCGTTGTTAGCGGGCACAAAATATCGCGGTGACTTTGAAAAACGTTTCAAAGCATTGTTGAATGAACTGAAGAAGCAAAAAAAATCCATTTTGTTTGTCGATGAAATTCACACCATTATTGGTGCGGGTGCAGCATCTGGCGGCGTGATGGATGCATCTAATTTATTGAAACCTTTGTTGTCATCCGGTGAAATTCGTTGCATGGGTTCTACCACCTATCAAGAATACCGTGGCATATTTGATAAAGATCGCGCATTGTCTCGCCGCTTCCAAAAAGTGGATGTGGATGAGCCAACCGTAGATGAAACCTATCAAATTCTTAAAGGCTTAAAAAGCCGTTTTGAGAAGCACCACAATTTGCGTTATACCGATGCTGCATTGCGTGCGGCCGCGGAACTGGCATCGCGTTACATTAATGATCGCTTCATGCCTGACAAAGCAATTGATGTTATTGATGAGGCTGGTGCATATCAACAATTGCAATCGCCAAGCAAACGTAAAAAAACGATTGGTGTTGTTGATGTTGAAAATGTGGTTGCAAAAATTGCGCGCATTCCACCAAAAAGTGTGTCGTCTTCTGATAAAGAACAATTGCGTAAATTGGATCAGAATTTGAAGATGACTGTGTTTGGGCAAGATGAGGCGATTGGCACCCTGGCAACAGCCATCAAGTTGTCGCGTGCAGGTTTAAGCTCGGGTGAAAAACCTATTGGCTCATTCCTGTTTGCGGGGCCAACTGGTGTGGGTAAAACCGAAGTTTCTCGCCAATTGGCGAAAGCCATGGGCATGGAGCTAATTCGCTTCGATATGTCCGAATATATGGAGCGCCACACTGTGTCGCGCTTAATTGGTGCGCCTCCAGGTTATGTGGGCTTTGATCAGGGCGGTTTGCTGACGGATGCTATTACCAAGCAGCCTCACTGTGTGTTGTTGTTGGATGAGATCGAAAAAGCGCATCCCGAAGTCTTTAACTTGCTATTGCAAGTGATGGATCACGGCACGCTGACTGACAACAATGGTCGCAAAGCCGATTTTCGTAATGTGATTTTAATTATGACCACCAATGCCGGTGCGGATGTAATGAGCCGTGCTTCTATTGGCTTTACGCATCAGGATCACACCAGCGATGGTATGGAATCCATTAAGAAAATGTTTACACCAGAGTTCCGCAATCGTTTGGATTCGATTGTGCAATTCGGTGCATTGACACTTGATGTGATTAAAACGGTTGTGGATAAATTCCTTATGGAATTACAAACCCAGTTGGATGGCAAGCACGTTACTCTTGAAATCACTGATGATGCGCGTGAATGGCTGGCTATTCACGGCTACGATGTGAAAATGGGTGCTCGCCCAATGGCGCGTCTCATTCAAGAGAAGCTCAAAAAGCCGCTGGCTGAAGAGATTCTGTTTGGTACCTTATCGCATGGTGGAGGCACTGTTGAGGTGGATCTCGATCCTATCAACGATAGCTTGAGCATTGAAATTAAGGCCAAGCAGCCAGCTCATCATCAACCAGCTTAAAGCTGTGAGTTGTAAAGCAGGTAGTAAAACAAAAAGCCGCTGAAAAGCGGCTTTTTTTATGGTGCGATATTCAAAACTCAAAAACGAAACAACTCATAGAAACAAAGAATAAAAACAAAGGGTAATACGGCAACCGCGTGGTATTAACGTGCGCGGTAGGTGATGCGGCCTTTGGTTAAATCGTAAGGAGTCATTTCCACTTTTACTTTATCGCCCGTCAAAATACGAATGTAGTTTTTACGCATTTTTCCAGAAATATGAGCAATGACCACATGGCCATTTTCCAGCTTCACTTTGAAGGTGGTGTTCGGCAGTGTATCAACTACTTCGCCGTCAAATTCGATGTTATCTTCTTTTGCCATGCGGCATGATCCTCGGTATTTCTTGATAAAAAAAGTGAGTCAATAAAGGGTTATACAGGAACCTGATTTCATAGACTTAAAAATAGGCGCGAATTGTGCCTGAAATAGCCTCTCACGCCAAGAGGAAACGGGCAAACAGCCGCTTTTTTCGTTAATTTAGGCGCATCCAGCGGTGATTCATCAATAATTCGAGGGGGCGGTACTGGATTTTGTAGCTCATTTTGTCGCATTGCTTAATCCAGTAGCCTAAATAGACATAGCGCAGGCCGAGTTCCTTGGCTTTCTCGATTTGCGACAATACGGCAAATTTGCCCAAGGCGCGCTCGCTCAAGTCGGGGTCGAAGAAGGTGTAAACCGCGGATAATCCATCGTCTACCTGATCACAGACCGAAACGCCGATCAATCTGCCATCCAAACGAAACTCCCAATATTCAGTGGCGTCCCATTCGCTGGTTAAAAATGCTTTGTATTGCTCTTCAGAGGGCGGGTACATGTCGCCATCATGGTGGCGATTTTCAATGTAACGAGCATAAAGATTGTAATGTTCGAGAGAGTGGATATTGGAAACAACCTGTATGTGAATATCCTGATTCTTTTGCCAGCAGCGGCGCTGGGCACGGTTTGGTGTAAAGGCTTCGACGGGAATGCGGCAGGAGATACAGGCTTGGCAACTGGCGCAGTGTGGGCGGTATAAATGCCCGCCGCTGCGACGAAACCCTAATAGCGATAACTGGCTGTAGAGTTCAACATCAACAGGTGCTTCCGGGTCTACAAACACGGTTGTGGCGATTTGCCCCTCGATGTAACTGCAAGGGTGCGGCTTGGTCGCAAACAGTTTGAGCGTTGATAGATCAGTCATAGCAGCCTCACGTGCGTTCATTCCAGGTTGCAAGGAGTAGGGTTGACCAATGTTGTGGGTAATGCTGAGGTAGATGAGCAAATTTTAACAGGAATTGCTGAAACGCTTCACGCTCGATTTCAACTGCACCTAGGCTGAATAAATGCTCATTGGCTACCTGACAGTCAATCATTTGAAAGTCCCACAGCTTTAGCTGGTGCACCAAGTGCGCAAAGCCGACTTTGGATGCATTATCGGCGCGGCTAAACATGGATTCACCAAAGAATATTTTACCTAAAGCGATACCATATAATCCACCGACTAATTCATTATCTCGCCACACTTCCACGGAATGCGCAAAGCCGCGTTTATGGAGGGCAGTGTAACCCGCAATAATGTCTTCGTTAATCCAGGTGCCGTCTGTGTAATCTCGCGGCGCAGCGCATGCGCGCATAACATCGCTAAAACAATGGTCAAAGGTTACGCGATAAATGCCTTGTCGCAAGGTTTTACGCAGGCTTTTGGATATATGTAAATCATTGGGGAAAATAACCGTGCGCGGGCTTGGGCTCCACCACAAAATAGGATCGCCTGGGTTAAACCACGGGAAAATGCCGTGGTGATACGCCGCGAGAATCCGGTCGGGCGATAAATCACCCCCAACCGCTAACAAACCATTGGGTTCATCCAGCGCAGAGGCTGGATCGGGAAATTGGTGATGGTTGGGGTGAAGCCACGGGATCGACATGTTGCGATAGTAAAACCTTACGCCCAGGATGCTGCAATAGCATCGCTAATCGCGGTGAGTGCGGCTGTTTCGTCGCTGCTGAAGTCGTAAGGAATTGGCTTGGCAATACCGAGGGTGCCGAGCAAGGCGCCTTTGTGAAGGATAGGTACGGTCATAGCACCTTCCATTTTGGTTTCTTTAGCGCCGGGGCGAATCACGCCGCTGTTGTCCGTTTGCAAGTTGCAGGTTTGTACTGGTTCGCGACGTTCTGCACAAATACCTGCCATGCCTTTGCCAACAGGAATATTGCTGACCATTGGCAAAATCATATCGGGAAGGCCGCGTTGAGCAACAAGCTTCAGAATTTGGCTTTCTGTATCGAGACGATGCAATGTGCCGGTAGGGCAGTCGAACGCGTTAAGTGTTTCGCCAAGAATATTGCTCCAGTCTGGAGTGCTGTTGCTTTGAATATTTTTAATAATAGGGGAGATGGTGTTGATCATAATGCAGCTCTCGCTTTATCTCATGTCGATATTGTGTGGCGCTGTTTGTGGCGCACATAAAAAAACCGCTGGTTAGGCGGTTTTTTTAACAGAAAAATTACAAATCATCCAAATATTTTTCAGCATCCAGTGCGGCCATACAGCCTGCACCTGCTGAGGTAATTGCTTGGCGATAAATATGATCTGCCACATCGCCCGCCGCAAACACACCAGGGATGTTCGTTGCTGTGGCATTACCGTTCAAGCCGCTTTGCACTTTGATGTAGCCGTCTTTCATATCTAATTGGCCGGTAAAAATATCGGTGTTGGGCTTGTGGCCGATGGCGATAAACACACCAGATACATCAATGGATTGTTCGCTGCCATCTTGCGTGCTTTTTAAGCGCAAACCCGTCACGCCAGAATCATTCCCGACGACTTCTTCGAGTTGGTGATTCCATAACACTTTGATGTTGCCATTGGCGACTTTAGCCATCAGCTTATCCTGCAGAATTTTTTCTGACTTTAATTTATCGCGACGGTGAATCAAGGTCACTTCGCTAGCGATGTTGGATAAATACAGTGCTTCTTCCACCGCCGTATTACCACCGCCGACAACGGCAACTTTTTGATCGCGATAAAAGAAACCATCACAAGTTGCGCAAGCGCTTACACCGCGACCAGAGAAAGCTTCTTCTGATGGCAAGCCTAAATACTGTGCTGACGCACCAGTACAAATAATCAACGCATCACAAGTATAAGTTTCTGATCCGATCAACTTAAAGGGGCGCTCGGTCAAAATAGTTTCGTGAATATGGTCAAACACGATTTGGGTATCAAAGCGCTCAGCGTGTTCTTGCATTTGCACCATCAAATCAGGGCCTTGCAAATCGTGCACGCCACCTGGCCAGTTTTCAACTTCTGTGGTGGTGGTTAATTGTCCACCTTGTTGCATGCCGGTAATGATCACAGGCTTGAGATTGGCACGCGCGGCATAAATTGCAGCGGTGTAACCCGCAGGGCCGGAGCCAAGAATAATTAAACGGTGATGTTGTACGTCGCTCATGAGGTGTCCTTAGACGTTAAGTTATACAAAAAGAGTCTGATACAAAAGCTTGGGTTACTGAATGTGGTGCCATGATAGGCGAATAGCAATGGCTGCGCAAAATTGTATGGTTCAATATGTGAGATTGTGAATGACTATGGCGGATGAGTAAGCCATTTCGTTGATTAGATGAGCACTAAAAAGTGTTAGTTGGCGTCTCTTATTGTATTTCCAATTAAATTTTGGCGTGGTATGCGACAGTGTGGTTATAAACACAGGCTATAGTTAACCTTGGGCTGGGTATGATGTTGGGCTCGCCCCGTTTCTGTTCGACAGAAGTAGATGTGGATTCTCCATGGAAATATCATAACTCTCGTTTATACGAAGCTGATGTTGCATTAACCAACTTCAAGAAGTGTGACCAATGACTGTAGTCGCCCCTTTGCCTGATAACGAGCCTCAGCGAATTGCTCGTTTGCGCGAGTTAAACCTTCTGGATACTGCTCCAGAAATGTTGTTCGATGCCATTGCTAAATTGGCCGCACGTATTTGTGATGCATCCATTGCTCTCATTGCTTTTGTCGATAGTGAGCGGGTATGGTTTAAGGCCAATTATGGTTTGGCTGACTTTGTTAGCACTCCCCGCTCTAGTTCATTTTGTCCGCATGCGATTTTAAGTAATACCCTAATGGAAGTGCGAGATGCCTCTACTGATCAGCGCTTTTTAAATAATCCATTGGTGTTAAAAGATCCGCATATTCTTTTTTATGCCGGAGTGCCGCTCACACTTTCCGATGGTATTACGCTTGGGACCTTGTGTGTCATGGATCAAGAATCCAAAAAGCTAACCAAGCGGCAGCGTGAAATTTTACAGCAGCTAGCGGATGTGCTGGTGCAAGCTATTGAATCTCGCGAACACATTAATCAAACGTTATCAACTCATGTAAACGCGCAAGCCTATGTTGAGCATTTATATGTTGCAACACCGGCGATGCTTTACACCATGAATCCAGAACAACAAATAGTGGCAGTTAGTAATGCATGGTTGGCCGAGATGGGCTATGAGCGTGAAGAGATTGTTGGTAAGTATTTTACCGATTTTTTAACGCTAGGTTCTAAACGATTTGTTCAGCAATTTGAATTGCCGAAATTATATATTGAAGGCAGCAGTGTAAATGTTGAGTTTCAAATGCAGCGCAAGAACGGCAGCGTTATGGATGTCTTATGGTCGGCTGTGCTCGATACTGATGCTCAAGGTAATGCACAGCAAGTATTATGTGTTACGCACAATATCACGCTTGCAAAACTAACCGAAGCAGCTTTAGCGGATCAATTGGCTTACAACAAAGCACTCATCAATAATATGGTGGATGGTATTATTATTGTTGATTCTCAAGGCGATATTGAATCTATAAATCCTGCTGCATCAGAATTATTTGGCTACAGCGCAGTTGAAATTATTGGGCACAATATTAATCAGCTGATTCAAGGGGAGGACGTAAAAAAATACGATCATTATCTCAATATGGATCTCTCCATTGAAGTTGCTTCTGCATTTAGCCGAGGAAGAGAATTACAAGGCCAGCACAAAAATGGAAAATCATTTCCATTGGAGTTGGCGGTATCTCGTTACTATCATGACAATGATCCTATTTTTATTTGTGTCGCACGTGACATCAGCGAAAGAAAACAATATGAACAATCGTTGTTAGATAGTCGCAAACAATATGAAGAAATTACTCGCCGATTTAATGTGACTACGCAGACTGCTGAATTAGGTCTTTGGGAGTGGGATATTCAGCAAAATCAATTAGTGTGGGATGAAGTTATGTTTTCGCTCTATGGCGTTGCGGATCGAAGCCGTTTTACTTCAACGTATGACTCTTGGAAAAATGCGTTGCATCCAGATGATCTTGCAGAGTGTGCAACTGCCACAGCGTTGGTATTGTCGGGGCAGGCAGAATATAACACTGAGTTTCGTGTTGTTTGGCAAGATGGTTCAGTTCACTACATTCGTGCGCGCGCAACCGTTGAGCGCGATAAAGATGATAAACCGCTTAGAATGCTCGGTATTAATTGGGATGTTACTGAGCAACGTCTTGCTGAAAAACAATTGCGCGAAAGTAAAATATTATTAGAGCGTGCGGGTTATGTTGCTGGCGTGGGTGGTTGGGATCTTGACTTGGCCACGAGTAAAATAATTTGGTCAGATGAAACTTGCCGCATACATGATCTTCCTTCGGGCTATTCGCCATCAATCAATGAAGCTTTTAATTTTTATACGCCTCAGTCACGCAAGATTATTATGCAGTCTTTTGAAGATGCTATTGCGTTTGGTAAAACGTGGGATCTAGAGCTGGAGTTAATTTCTGTAACAGGGAGAATTTTTTGGGCTCGTACTGTTGGGTCGATTGAGTTTGAAAATGGAAAACCTGTGCGATTGTATGGAGCCTTTCAGGATGTTACTGCGCGTAAAGATATAGAGCGTCAGCTGGAAGAAAACTTGCAATTAATGCAAATTACATTGGATTCTATTGCGGATGCTGTTATTACAACAGACACTCAAGCGAAGGTTCAATGGCTCAACCCCAGCGCTGAAAAATTAACAGGCTGGACTAAAACGGATGCTATTGGAAAAACGCTCCAAGAAATATTTGTGATAGTTGATGAGGATACGCGCAAACCCACAATAAACTCCGTAAGTACGTGTCTCTCTGAAGGGAAAGTGAGCAGTTTAGAAAGCCATACAATCTTAGTATCTAAAAACGGTACAGAATATGGCATTGAAGATTCCGCTTCGCCGATTCGCAATTCTCAAAAAGGTATTGTGGGTGCAGTCTTGGTTTTTCACGATGTCTCCATGCAGCGTCGGCACAGCAATGAAATGAATTATCGTGCAACCCACGATGCACTTACGGGGTTGATTAATCGTGCTGAGTTTGAATCGCAATTAGAAGCCTTGCTGCAGGGCGCGCAACATGCGCACAGTGAAAATGCATTAATGTATATCGATTTGGATCAATTTAAAGTTGTTAATGATGCGTGCGGCCACTCGATTGGTGATCAATTGTTAATACAAGTGACTGCACTTATTCAGCGCTGCGTACGCAATCAAGATTCGGTGGCGCGTATTGGTGGTGATGAATTTGCCGTGCTGCTTGAGCAGTGCGATGTTAATCATGCCTTGCGTGTAGGGCAAAGTATTTGTGATGCCATGGACGAATTTAGATTTCAGCACGATGGCAGACGTTTTCGTGTAGGCACCAGTATTGGATTGGTGCCGGTAGATGATCGTTGGCCAAGTATCTCAGAGGTATTACAAGCAGCAGATACATCCTGTTATGCCGCGAAAGAAGCTGGCCGTAACCGCGTACATACATGGTTTGATGCCGATCATAAAATGCAGGCGCGCCATGGTGAAATGCAATGGGTTAGTAGAATTGAACAAGCGTTGGATGAAGATCGTTTTGAATTGTATGGTCAGCGCATAAGGGCAATTGGAAGTGAATCTCCGAAAATGCATTGCGAAATTTTATTGCGTATGATTGACATCGATGGAACGATTATTCCCCCCGGTGCATTTTTGCCCGCCGCTGAACGTTTTCATATGGCGCCACGCATTGACCGCTGGGTATTGCGTAATGTTTTCGAATGGATGACATCCATTCGTAAAACGTCTGACAATATTGAAATGATTGCTATTAATTTATCGGGTCAATCGATTGGCGATAAAACGTTTCATAAATATTTAGTGGAAATTATTGCGCTTGCTGAATTTGATGTAACAAAGCTGTGCTTTGAAATTACCGAAACCGCAGCAATTACCAATTTGAATGATGCAAAACTGTTTATTGATGATGTGCGGCGATTGGGGGTGAAAGTAGCCTTGGATGATTTTGGTGCGGGAGCATCTTCGTTTGGCTATTTAAAAACATTACCGGTCGATTTTTTGAAAATTGATGGCCAATTCGTCACAAGTTTATTGGACGATGCACTTGATTATGCAGCTGTACGTTGTTTTCAAGATGTTGCTTTTGTGATGGGAGTAAAAACGATTGCTGAATTTGTCGAGCGCGAAGATGTACTCGCAACGCTAAAAACATTAGGCGTTAATTATGCGCAAGGTTATTTAATTCATCGCCCAGAACCTTTGGTAAATATTGCGCACATTGCCTAATGAGTTATTGTCGGTGCTACTGTTTTTTTAGTTTAAATTCGGCACCTTCTGCTTTTGTTTCCATAAAACCTCGCACTTTTTCCAACCAAAAACCTTGCGTGTCATCAACGGTCATCATGTGTTCTGGTTTTAATACAAATTGTTGGTAAATTTTTACATTGTGTCGCATGGCTTCTGCGCGATGAAGGCGGCGTGCATCCGCTTGAAGTAAATCATCGGTACCAAAAAAGATATCCATGACAGGTAGCAGTGGGGATGAAAAGACTGCGCTGAGTTGCTCTTTGCTGAGTGGTTCTTGATCCTGTAAGTTAACTAAAATTAATGCTTGTAGTGGGCCATCAATTGTATTGCTATTGCTGGTAGCATTGTTAATTTTTTGATAAAGCCCCGCAAGGCTGTCAACAGCGCCGCTGTTATCAACCAAAACCACCACATTAAATTGTCCAACTTTGTTAAGTTCTTTTATTGCCGCATCAACGCGCTCGGCGATAAGTTGTTCTCTTGGTAATATAGGTTCTACTACTTCGCTGGATGCGAATGATGACTGCGATGCTGCGATGCTGGATGATGATTCCATTGATGAGGTGCTCGATGAAGCGTCTGCACTTGAAGATTGCGTTTCGTTTGTGCTGCTGGCACTTGCCGAATCACTTGCGCTAGCCGAGCTTGCATTTACTGAGCTGGAGTTGATGGAGCTGCTAGAGCGAAACTCGCGCTCGGGTGCCTTAGTGGCATATTTTTGCGGTAGTGGCACTGCCATGGTTTCCCACCCATAAATAGGTAGGTTGCGGCGAAGGCTTTCTAAAGGCGCAGGCCATAGTTGAGGAATCTCAGAGGCATGTAACATCAGCAGTGCGCCTTTGGTTACACGTGTTTCACCGGTTTTAAATAAGGCGATAATTTTTTCGCTGGGGGTTTCTAACCATAAGGTTTCATCGGGCTGCTCTTTGGCGAGCAATACGTTATCGCGCTCCGCTGTAGATTTGTATATCGGTTTTTCTGGCGGCTTTGCCGATGAGCTGGCGACACTAGAAGCGCTGGCAGCACTGCTGATTGCCGCAGGGTCTGTTGCGCTAGGGTTTGCGGCAGGATCTACAGGTGCAGTTTCAGCCGGCTTAGCGGGGTCGATAGTCGCAGGTGGAGTGACTGGCGTTGCTGCTTGTGCAAAAAGCATAGGGCTTGCCAATTGTAATGCCAGTCCCAATAACAGCATCAGGAACATCTGGTGAATAAGTTGGTCACTTCTGAATAGTTTGGGCATATTGCTCATTTTTGATTATGGTTCAGTTAGACTAATCCTAATTATAATGCTTTTATTTGCCATACTCTTATATTTGTCTTTATGGTCATCGGAACATTTATGCAAAACTTTAAGCGAGATTTTAAAATAGCCCCTTCTATTTTATCCGCAGACTTTGCGCGATTAGGGGAGGAGGCCGATGCTGTATTGGCCGCAGGTGGCGATTTTATCCACTTTGATGTTATGGATAACCACTATGTGCCTAATCTAACTATTGGCCCAATGGTGTGTAAAGCCCTGCGCAAATACGGCATTACTGCGCCGATTGATGTGCATTTAATGGTTGAACCTGTGGATGATTTAATCGTTCAGTTTGCCGATGCGGGTGCGACTTATATCAGTTTTCATCCCGAAGCCTCCCGTCATGTGGATCGCTCATTGCAATTGATTAAAGACAAAGGCTGTAAAGCTGCCTTGGTATTGAACCCTGCTAGTTCGCTCGAACAAGTGAAACATGTGTTGGATAAGCTGGATATGCTGTTATTGATGTCCGTTAACCCTGGTTTTGGCGGGCAAAAGTTTATCCCTCATACGCTGACCAAAATTCGCGAGGCGCGTGCATTGATCGATGCCAGCGGTTATCAAATACGCTTAGAAGTGGATGGCGGAGTAGGTTTACCTAATATTCGCGAAATAGCAGAGGCAGGGGCAGATACCTTTGTTTCTGGCTCAGCCATTTTTAATGCACCGGATTACAAAGAAGTCATTGCCGGTATGCGCGGTGAATTGGCGCTTGTATAACCGCTAGCGGGAATGAAAGATAAATGTGATCTTGTCTGCCCTGAATGGCTAAAAACAGGGTAGGCATAATCGAAATATTTGAGTACACTTCACTCAAGCCAATTTAGGAATTACCCCCGTGTATTATCCACTGCTTCACACCACAGAGTACGCTACCCCCGTCGCCCGATGGCGTCGCTAGTCTTTCTATGCCTGCTGATCTTGTATCAGTGACGGCTGCCTTCGTTCATCTGCTATGGTTATTGCAACGAGTTTCGCTCAAGCCATTTAATGAGTAGATGATAATCAAAAAATAAATTTAAGATTCTCCAGCCTCTCTTTTGTTGTGGTTGGTGGATAAAAAGGTAAAGACATGACTCCCGAACATTTTTCTGAATTAGCCCAACAGGGCTATAACCGCATTCCTGTGGTGCGTGAAGTATTGGCGGATTTGGATACTCCCTTATCTTCCTATTTAAAGCTTGCCAGCGGCGCATACTCTTATCTATTTGAATCTGTTCAAGGCGGCGAAAAATGGGGGCGTTACTCCATGATTGGCCTACCTGCGCGCACAATATTGAAAGCGTTTGGCGACCAAATTCAGATTGAGCGCGATGGAGCTATTGTTGAACGTCATACTCGCGCTGATGCGTTGAGCTTTGTAGAAGAATTCAAGCAGCGCTATCGCGCACCTGAGTTGCCCGGATTGCCGCGTTTTACCGGCGGTTTGGTGGGCTATTTCGCTTATGACTGCGCGCGTTATGTCGAACCGCATTTGCAAGCGACTACGCCACCAGATGTCATTGGTACACCGGATATTTTATTAACCGTATCCGATGAAGTGTTGGTGTTTGATAATCTTGCTGGCAAATTAATTTTTGTGATTCATGCTAATCCTGAAGTGGAAAATGCGTATGCAAAAGCCAATGCGCGCTTGGATGAATTAGAACAACAGTTGCGCGGCAAAATTCCATTCACGCCGAGTTTAAGTTTGGCAATGAATGCGCACAGCGAACCACAATTCACATCGCATTTTGGCGAGCAAAAGTTTCAGCAAGTCGTGGATAAAATCAAAGATTACGTGTTAGCCGGCGATACCATGCAAGTGGTTATCTCGCAACGTTTGTCGATTGATTTCACGCAAGAACCCATTAATTTATACCGTGCACTGCGCAATTTAAATCCATCGCCTTATATGTATTTTATGAACTTGGGAGATCACCATGTTGTAGGTTCCAGCCCGGAAATTCTCGCGCGTTTGGAAGATGGTGAAGTGACTGTACGTCCAATTGCTGGCACACGTCGTCGCGGTCACACACCAGAAGAAGATAAAGCGTTTGAAATTGAATTAGTGAATGATCCAAAAGAAATTGCGGAGCATTTAATGCTGATTGATTTAGGGCGTAATGATGTAGGCCGCGTTGCCGAAGTCGGCAGCGTAAAACTCACCGATAAAATGGTGGTCGAGCGCTACTCACATGTGATGCATATTACCTCCAATGTCACCGGTAAATTAAAAGCAGGATTGGATGCGATGGATGTGTTGCGCGCAGCATTACCCGCGGGTACGTTAAGTGGCGCACCAAAAATTCGTGCGATGGAAATCATCGACGAATTTGAAACAGAAAAGCGCGGTATCTATGGCGGCGCCGTGGGTTATATCGCTTGGAACGGCAATATGGATACCGCAATCGCTATTCGCACCGCAGTAATTAAAGACGGCAAACTTTACGTGCAAGCGGGCGCGGGTGTGGTGGCTGATTCTGTGCCTGCACTTGAATGGAAAGAAACCATGAATAAAGCACGCGCCATTTTTAAAGCCGTTGATATGGTCGGCACTTCTGATATGGTCGGCAGCTCTGATCTGAAAGGAGAGCCAAAATGATTTTAATGATTGATAACTACGATTCGTTTACTTACAACTTAGTGCAATATTTTGGCGAGTTAGGTGCGGATGTAAAAGTTGTGCGGAACGATGAAATTACCATTGATGAAATCGCTGCACTTGCCCCAGAAAAAATTGTGATATCACCTGGCCCCTGCACACCCAATGAGGCGGGTGTATCAGTGGAAACGTTAAAAACGTTTGCGGGGAAAATTCCGTTGCTCGGTGTGTGTTTAGGTCACCAAGGTATTGGTCAGGCTTTTGGCGGTAACGTTATTCGCGCACCCTTTGTTATGCACGGAAAAACGTCACCGATTTATCACAACAATACCGGCGTGTTTACCGGTCTAAAAAATCCGTTTCAAGCAACACGTTATCATTCGCTAGTGATAGAAAAAGAATCACTCCCTGATTGTTTGGAAATCACCGCGTGGACACAAAATGAAGATGGCAGCATGGCAGAAATTATGGGCGTGAAACACAAAACGCTCGCCGTAGAAGGTGTGCAATTTCATCCTGAATCTATCTTGACCGAACATGGTCACGATATGTTGCGCAATTTTTTAGAAGGCGTTTAATGTATGGATATCAAACAAGCCTTAAATCAGTTAGTAAATCGCATTGATTTATCTACCGGTGAAATGATTTCAGTGATGCGTGAAGTCATGACGGGCGCAGCAACACCTGCACAGATCGGTGGCTTTTTAGTAGCACTGCGCATGAAAGGTGAAACCATTGATGAAATCACCGGTGCTGCTACCGTTATGCGTGAGCTTGCGACAAGCGTGGATATTCAAGCGGATTATTTAGTGGATACCTGCGGCACTGGTGGCGATGGCGCAAACTTATTTAATGTATCAACCGCAAGCGCATTTGTGGTTGCTGCTGCCGGTGGCCGTGTTGCAAAGCATGGCAATCGCTCTGTCTCTAGCTCAACAGGCAGCGCTGATGTGCTCGAAGCAGCGGGCATTAAATTAGATATTACCGCGGAGCAAGTCGCGCGTTGTGTGCGTGAACTTGGCGTGGGATTTATGTTTGCGCCAGCGCATCACAGCGCTATGAAATACACGATTGGCCCACGCAAAGAATTAGCACTGCGCACTATTTTTAATATGCTCGGCCCCATCACTAATCCAGCGAATGTAAAACGCCAAGTCGTTGGTGTTTTTACTGCGGCGTTATGCAAGCCACTCGCAGAAGTGTTGGGTCGTTTGGGTAGCGAACATGTATTAGTCGTTCACGCGAAAGATGGCTTGGATGAAATTAGTATTGCTAGCGAAACCCATGTTGCTGAATTAAAAAATGGCACTGTGATCGAATATAAAATTAAACCAGAAGACTTCGGTTTAAAAAGCCAAAGCTTGATTGGTCTAACGGTTACTAATGCGCAAGAATCCTTAGCGTTAATTATGGATGCGCTCAGTAAACGCCGTGGTGAACATGCACAAAAAGCAGCGGATGTCATTGCCTTAAACGCAGGTGCCGCTATTTATGTAAGCGGTATTGCAAGCAGTTTGCAAGATGGAATAGAAATGGCGCGCGATGCGGTCGGCAGTGGTTTGGCGGCAGAAAAAATTCGCGAGTTAGCGGCATTTACCCAAATTTATCAATAAGCTCTCAAATATTAACGGCTCCTTAATTATTAACGCCCCTTTAATTACTAACGAGAATTGCATGTCAGAAACTCCAACGGTGTTGCGTAACATCATCGCCCGTAAATGGGAAGAAATCGCCGCACGTAAACAACATACTTCTTTAGCGGATTTAAAAGTGCGTGCTGCTGAGCAGGCACCTGCTCGCGGTTTTGTACGCGCAATTGAACAAAAAATTGCGCAAGGCAAAGCGGGTGTGATTGCGGAAATTAAAAAAGCATCTCCAAGTAAGGGCGTGATTCGCGAACATTTTATTCCTGCGGAGATTGCGCGTTCTTACGAAAAAGGTGGTGCTGCGTGTTTGTCGGTATTAACCGATGTGGATTTTTTTCAGGGCGCAGATGTTTATTTGCAGCAAGCGCGTGCCGCGGTGAGTTTGCCTGTTATCCGCAAAGATTTTTTAGTGGATGAATATCATATTTATGAAGCGCGGGCTTTAGGTGCTGATTGTGTATTGTTGATTGTCTCTGCACTTGAAACTGAAAAATTGAAAGAATTAAATGCTCTCGCTGAAAGTATTGGTTTGGATGTATTAGTAGAAGTTCACGATGAAAAAGAATTGGATATTGCGTTGCAACTGCCAAATAAATTAATTGGTATTAATAATCGCAATTTGCACACGTTTGATGTGACGTTGGAAACGACTTACAAGCTGCTTGATAAAATAGGCAGCGATCGCATCGTCGTTACAGAAAGTGGGATTCTTGCGCCCGCTGATGTAAAGGCAATGCGCGCTAAACATGTCAATGCGTTTTTAGTGGGTGAAGCTTTTATGCGAGCGGATGATCCTGGTGTAGCGTTGAGTGAGTTTTTTCGCGAGTAGATAATTGGTTTATGTTTTGCTTTCCTCGCAAAAATAAAGCAAGAATAAAAAAGCCCGCGTAGTGCGGGCTTTTTTATTGGAGTTCGCATTAAATTAACGAGTACCGTATACAACCATGGTCTTGCCTTTAACAAGAACCAAACCTTGATCTTCCAAGGTTTTGAGTACGCGACCGACCATTTCACGTGAACAGCCCACAATGCGGCCAATTTCCTGACGGGTAATTTTGATTTGCATACCGTCTGGATGCGTCATAGCATCTGGCTCTTTGCAGAGCTCAAGCAGAGTGCGTGCAACACGACCAGTCACATCGAGGAACGCGAGATCGCCAACCTTGCGTGTCGTGGCGCGTAGGCGGCGAGCCATTTGTATCCCAAGTGCAAACAAGAATTCAGGATGCTCTGCAGAAATTTCCTGAAACTTGGCGTAGCTGATTTCTGCTACTTCACACTCGGTTTTCGCTCTTACCCATGCGCTGCGGGAATCTTTGTCATCAAACAATCCCATCTCGCCGAAAAAGTCGCCATCGTTGAGGTAGGCAACGATCATCTCATGGCCATCGTCATCTTCAATGAGGACGGTAACAGAGCCTTTTACAATGTAATAGAGTGAATCGCTTTTATCACCTGCATAAATAATAGTGCTTTTGGCTGGATAACGGCGACGGTGACAGTGGATAAGAAATTCTTCCACATTTTTAATATGCGGTGTTAATACAGCGACCAAGGTTTTGCTCCTTAAAAAAATACAGAGTTGTGCTTTATTCTTTTATTATCGCCTGTGAATCGAAGATCCACCAGTAAATCGCTTTTTTAAATTATAAAATAGTTATAAGCCTAGTGTCCTGACTTGTCCACTAGAAATTTATGTTTTCGTGAAAATAGTATGTTTTAGCGACAACATTTTTTTTATGTGCTGCTGTGGTAATCTTGCGCCAGCGTTAAATCATTCAAGAGGTTAATATGCAAGCAGTTGTAAAATGGGTTGATGGTGCGCAGTTTTTGGGCGAATCGGGCAGTGGGCATGCAGTTCTTATGGATGGCCCTGCAGATCATGGTGGCCGCAACACGGGTGTACGCCCAATGGAAATGCTGTTGCTAGGCTTGGGTGGCTGCTCGTCATTTGATGTGATGAGTATTTTAACTAAAGCTCGTCAGGCCGTGACAGATTGTCGTTGTGAATTGGCCGCAGAGCGCGCAGAAGGTGTTCCATCGCCGTTTACTAAAATCCATATGAATTTTATTGTGACCGGTAAAGCGTTGAAAGAAGCGCAAGTTAAGCGTGCTGTAGAATTGTCAGCAACTAAATATTGTTCAGCGTCAATTATGCTGGAAGCCGGTGGCGTTGAAATCACTCACGCGTATGAAATACGTGAAGCCTGATTGTTTGGTTTATAGAAGATAAATAATCATAAAAAATAAAAAGGCCGACATTATTTAACTCCTTTAAAGCCTTTTTATTTTTTAAGTGCGGGCTAGATGCGATAGCTAGTTTTTGTCATCAGTGTTGATACAAGCGTCATCAGGCCTTTCACTGGAATAGGAAAACGAGCTCCTCCTGCTTGTAATGCCATGTCGGCATGTCGAGCTTCGTCGCGCAGCATTTGTGTAACCACAGCGCGGCTTTTCACATCTTGTGCGGGCAACTCCTCTAGATGATTCTGCAAATGCTTGCAAACTTGTTCTTCCGTAGCTGCCACAAATCCCAAGCTTACCTTGTCGCTAATTAATCCTGCGCATGCGCCTATCGTGAATGACATGCCATACCATAATGGATTCAAATAGCTTGTATGGCTATCTAGAGTGTCTAGGCGCTCTTTGCACCACACCAAATGATCTACTTCTTCAGCAGCTGCTTTTTCCATCTCTGCACGTACATGCGGTAATTTGGCGGTTAGTGCCTGGCCTTGATACAACGCCTGAGCACAGACTTCGCCAGTATGGTTAACGCGCATAAGGCCTGCAGCGTGACGGGATTCTTCAGTAGTTAATTCTGTTTCTGTGATTTCTTTTGCGGGGGAGGGGCGTTCAGCGATTTGTTCGCCGGCAACTAGAGTGCGTAAAGCCCGATCAGCGCCAATAATCATATTATCAATGGTGGTGAGATGACGCATAAAGTTAAGCCCCTAGTAAATCAACTTCGATACTAGTGATTGTAACTAAAAAATCTGCTGTCTACATCGTTAGTGTGATGAATTGTTTCTTTCCCTCCTTTATTTACAAATTATGTAATCGGTTTATGTGATGGGGTAGACTAGCCACGTTTTCCTATAGCGCGCCTAATTTCTATAAGTGTATTTAGCTATAAATTTTAATAGAGCTTGTGCTCGTTTTGTCGACTGCAAGTGTCATCGTAATTGCCATAAATGGGCAAGTTTGTTTTTGGTGGAGATAATAATGAATAAAGTAATGCGGGCAGGCAGCAGTATTGATGCTGTTAAAAAGCGATTGAAAGTTGTATCCATTATTTTCGCGACCGGAATTTTATCAGCGTTTATAGCAAGCGCGTCAGCGGATAACGAAGCTGCGCCAAATAATAGTGCGGTCAATAACAGTGCTCTCGATCAATGTAATCTTGACGATTACCAAACTGTTTTACAGGCTGCTCCTGCTTCATATGAGGCTCGCGCTTATTGGCTGAATCGTCAAATTGCTAAATGGCCAAGTGTAAAAAATACGGGTAAGTTTTCTCTTTATTATTCTGCATCAGGAAAAATAGCGGCTGCTGTTGGCAGTAAAGTATCGGGTGCCGATGGAGCGTTATCACTTGATGCCGTATTAGGTAATGCGTCTGTCAGTTTAACGAGTGATGTGTCTACGCGTTTTAAATATGTCCCTGTGGGGGTGATGTTAAAAGTTAAAGATGCTGACCTTGTTCGCCTTAAGGATTTGCATAAACAAGAAATTATTCTTGTGCAGGAAAATGCAAAAGGTGAAGTGATTAATGCGACTGCCCTACAAGCTGCTGGTGCATTGGATGATCTTTATGGCGATGCCAAAACAGTTAGCGATCTGGGTGTTAGTGTAACTACTGCGAATACGGCTTTTAAACTCTGGGCGCCAACAGCACAGCAAGTTTCAGTGTGTGTTTATCCAAAAGGTTCGGGCGTGGCTACAACTGTGGATAGCATGCAATGGGATGCGGCAACAGGTGTTTGGTCGCTAACAAAGCCTGCAGATTTATCGGGTAGTTATTATCGATATATCGTGGATGTGTTTGTAAATGGCGTGGGTATTGTTCGTAATCGCGTTACAGATCCTTACTCGTTGAGCCTGACTACTGATTCAACGCGTAGTTATATTGTTAATTTGGATTCGCCAAAACTTTTGCCTGCCGCGTGGAGTACGACGCCTGTTCCTGACACTGTGCACTCATCAACCGATATGTCAGTGTATGAATTACATGTGCGCGATTTTTCTATTAATGATAATTCGGTAAGTGCATTTTATCGCGGTAAATACCTCGCATTTACCGAGTTAAACTCCAATGGTATGAAACATCTTAAAGCGCTCGCAAAGGCTGGTATAACAGATATACATTTGCTACCAGTTTTTGATATTGCTTCAGTGCCGGAAACTGGTTGCGTTACTCCAGATATTAAAAATGCATCGTCCGCTAGTGAAGATGCTCAAGCAGCAGTGATGGCCGTAGCTGATAAGGATTGTTTTAACTGGGGTTATGATCCGTATCATTTTAATGCGCCGGAAGGTAGTTATTCGAGTAATGCTGCAGATGGAGCTAAACGTATATTGGAATTTCGCCAAATGGTCACTGCTTTGCACAAGATCGGTTTGCGTGTAGGTATGGATGTTGTTTACAACCACACGTTTGCATCGGGCCAAAAAGAAAAATCGGTCTTGGATCGCGTTGTGCCTGGTTATTATCATCGTTTGAATGCAACGGGAGGTGTGGAGCAATCGACTTGCTGCGATAACACGGCGACTGAAAACATGATGATGGGAAAACTAATGATAGATTCTGTTGCGCTTTGGGCGACGACATACAAAATAGATTCTTTTCGTTTCGATTTAATGGCGCACCAACCGCGCGCCACCATGGAAGCATTGCAAGCAAAATTAAAAATAGTTGCACCAATGCGAAATATACAATTGCTCGGCGAGGGATGGAATTTTGGTGAAGTTGCAGATAATGCGCGTTTTGTTCAAGCATCGCAGCTTGGGCTTAACGGAACGGGAATTGGCACATTTACTGATCGTGCGCGCGATGCTATTCGTGGCGGAAGCTCTATGGATTCCGGCGAAAATTTGGTGAGTCGTAAAGGTTACATTAACGGTTTGGCTAGCGCTGATCAGTCGCCAACAGACCTAATGAAAGCCGCGGATATGGTACGTGTGGGGCTCGCTGGTTCTTTGCGCGATTACCAAATAATTCGTTATGATAATTCGCAAAAGAAATTGCAAGAGATTGATTACGGTGGAAAGCCTGCAGGTTATGCAAGTCAACCGAGTGAAGCTGTTAACTACGTAGAGAATCATGACAACCAAACATTGTTTGATATTAATGTGTATAAATTGCCTGCGGACACGAGTCGCGAAGATCGCGTATACGTACAAATGCTCGGTGCAGCAATTACCGCTTTTAGCCAGGGCACCGCTTATTTTCATGCAGGTGTAGATGTGTTGCGTTCTAAATCGATGGATAGAAATAGTTTTAATTCTGGCGATTGGTTTAATCGCCTTGATTGGACTTATCGCGATAATTATTTCGCTATAGGTATGCCTCCCAAGGCGAGCAATGGCGATAACTATAAATTAATCCAACCTTTGTTGGCGAATCCTTTAATTAAGCCTAATCCTGAAAATATTGTTATGGCTCGCGATATGTTTCGAGATTTATTAAAAATACGTTCGAGTTCTACATTATTTCGTTTACAAACTACTGCAGATATTCAACAGCGCTTACATTTTTACAATATGGGCGCGCAACAAAATCCATCTGTTATAGCAGCGCGTATTGATGGCAAAGATTATCCGGGCGCAGGTTATAAATCAGTCATGTATTTCATCAATGTTGCAACAACGGCGCAAACATTGACGATCTCCGCTGAGCAAGGCCGCAATTATGTGCTGCATCCTGTACATGTGAATGCTGAAGCTGCCGATAAAAGATCTGCTTCATTGGCTAAGTATGATAATACTACGGGTAGTTTTACGCTTCCTGAGCGTAGTGCGGTGGTATTTGTAGAGATGTAAATATTCAGTAACTCATTACGCTTGTAAAAATAAGGCCATGCTTTGTGTGCAACAAAGCATGGCCTTATTTTTTATGGTCTAAAACATTAGCTTATTGTTTTCGTGTGGTAATTCCTGTCAAGTTTACTCCACGTTAATTTTGCTAGGAGAAGTACTAAAAAACAAAAAGGCGATCAGTTTATACTGATCGCCTTTTTGTTTTTAATATGTAGTCATTGAGACTACTAAATATTAGTAAAAACTACATCCTTGTCGGGTTTGTTCATTTGCTTAGTGTAAAACTATTGTGCCGCGTTGTGGTAAGTTGAATTTACCTGTGCCAGAAGCAACGTTTACAACTTCAGTTCCCACTTTATTCGTATACGCGGCGTTGGCTAAGCAAAGGCCTTGAACATCAATACTCATCGCAGGGCCACGGTTAACGGCAATTACAGCACAGTCGTTACCTTGTTGACGTTGGAATACCAAAATATCATCATTTATCCAAAGCTGCTTGTATGACCCACTTTGAATTGCAGTGCTATCTTTACGCAACGTAGCAAGCGCGCTGATTAGCTTAAATGCTGGTGTAGTCTGATTGAAAGATGGCATCATTTCACGGTTGAATGGGTCTGCACCTGGCTGGAAATTAACATTGAATACTGCGGTGTTTTGTTCGGTACCGTAATAAACAACAGGGACACCAGGTAGTGTCATAACCATTGCCATACCTAGGTTTTGGGTGGCATCTGAGTCGCTTTTGCTCATGCCTTTACCGGGGCCGCGTGTAGTGTCGCTCTTTGTTTGAAAGTAGACGCTAGTACGCTCTGAATCATGGTTGTCTAAGAATATAGGCTGCCATGTTTCTCTTCCGCTCATTGCGCCAGGGCGTGATGCTATGTATGCATCTAATGCTTTCATAGAATTGGTTCCGGAGATAGCGCTTTCAAGGATGTAGCGTAAACGGAAATCTAATAAATCTGATCCGCGTTTTTCACTTAAGAATTGCATTGAACCTGTTTCGCCAACACCTGCATCAAACCATTCGCCAAAAACATAGATGTCTGGTTTCTTCGCACGGACAGCCGCAGTAAAACGATTCACAAAGTTTGGCTCTATATGTTTAATAGCATCTATACGGAAAGCATCTACACCGTGATCCATCCACTTTAATGCAGCGTTAATTAAATATTCATCCGCTACTGAGTTTGAATCTACGCCGTGATTGAAGTCGGCGAGATCAAAAAGCATTTTGTTGTGATACGCAACAGGGTCGTTCCAGTCGTTAGCACAAGCTGCGCCACAATCTTGAATTGTACCTGCATCGTGATACCACTTTCCTTTACCGGTTAAGAAATCGGTAATGTGAGTACCTTCTTTCAGTAGTTCACCAAACTCAAAGGCTTTTGCGTTGTTAGAGTGGTTGAGTGCTATATCTAACACTAACTTCATGTTACGTTTTTCCATCTCTGCGTTAAGCTTATCAACGAGAGCCCAATTACCTAAGTGTTCATCAACTTCATAGAAATCACGAGCTTGGTAGCCATGGTAAATACCTTCATCGCCAGTGTTATTAACATTATCAACCAATGGGGTTACCCAAATTGCAGTAATGCCAAGAGCTTGCAAGTAATCCAATTTGTCGATCATACCTTGGATGTCACCACCCCAATATTTTTTCCAATCTGCGAGAGGTGCTTTTAGGTGTTGTGGATCCGCTGCGTTTGCTGCAAGAGTACCTTTTGGGTTTAAGCCTTGATCGTTACTTGTATCACCGTTCGCAAAACGGTCAACAAACATGAAGTAAGTTGTGCGAGCACGGAAGTCATCAGCTGCTGAGCTAGTTGATGAGCTTACAGACGAACCTGCAGAAGAGGTTGTAGAGCTAGCAGTTGAAGAGGTTGATCCTGAGCAGTTTGAGCTCAAGTTCATCACTTTGCTTACAATAGACTTGGTGCTGCCATCGATAATAATTTTAGTCCAACCAGCAGCAGCAACATCAGCCGCTGGGAACTCATCAGTCCAAGCACCATTTGGATCTATTTTAAAGCGTGGGCCACCCTTCGCATCACCCACAGTGAAATTACGACAGATTTCATAATTAGTAGCAGAACCTGCAACTGGAGTAAATAAATCACCTTCAGCCCAAGCGGTTGTTGTTTGCGTGCCGCGCAAGTGATAAGTAATTGCACAGTTTGCAGCTAGATTTTGTTCCGTAGTAATTGTTTTGGTTGTGCTGTTGTAGGATATTTTTACCCAGCCTTTAGACACTACATAGTTTTGTGCAGGGAAATCATCACCCCATTGACCATTTGGATCAATTTTGAAGCTGTTAGTGTCAGCAGATGTAAAGTTTATACAGCTTTGGTAATTGTTGTTACCAATAGAGCTCATAAGGGTGCCTTCAGCCCAGGCATTATTAGTGCCGCGAACATGATAAATACTTGAAGGCCAGCTACTTGATGTTGATGATGAGTTGCTTGATGGCGCTGAAGAACTGCTTGATGGCGCTGAAGAGCTGCTTGCAATTTCAGAAGAGCTACTAGATATCTTGGATGAACTGCTAGCAGCTTCAGAAGAGCTACTAGCTATCTCAGATGAACTGCTTGCAATTTCAGAAGAGCTGCTAGCGGCTTCTGAAGAGGCAGGGAATGTAACTTCTGAGCTTGTAGCACTTGATGTAGCTGTTTCTGAGCTAGAAACAGTTGAGCTAGAAGAGACGCCTGGGTTTCCGCCTAAGCTGGCTGTAACGCTGCTACTGCTTGTAATCGCAGTAGAGCTTTTACTAGATGAAGCTTTGACGGAGCTTTTGCTTTTAGATGAAGACGACTTTACTGACGATGCAGTAAGTGCTGACGATTTTCCGTTGTTATTGGTTGAGTGTGTTGAGCTACTTCCGCCGCCACAAGCAGTTAATACTACCGTGAGGGACAAAGCTGATAAGGCTCTGAGTGAGTACATGCTAAAGTTTTCCATAGTTTACCTTGCTGTGTTGTGCCCATACCCGAGGGCGGAGATATTTATTGTTGGTTTTAAAAAACGCGCCCATCAGAACTGTTTTTAGTAACCCTGTCAATCAACCCACTGTCGTTTAAATTGTTTTTGTTTCATGATGGGGCGCTCATTATCACTTTCTGCTTATTCCTAATCTGTTACTTAGTGCTCAAATTTAGTACTTAAATAAACATGTCTAACTACAGATTTCTTAAGAACTTTTTTAAAGCATTAGCAAGTATTAAGCGCTAGAAGATATATAGGGAGGATGACTGCTGTGGCAGGTGTGCTAACATGCCCGCCCATTATTGGGTTCAGGATTGCTAGCTATGCATTGTCCTTTTTGTAGTGCTGAAGATACGAAAGTGATTGATTCACGCCTTGTGGCGGAAGGTGATCAAGTGCGCCGTCGCCGTGAGTGCTTGTCGTGCCATGAGCGTTTTACCACCTTTGAAATTGCTGAGTTGGTGATGCCGCGTATTATTAAGTCGAATGGTACGCGCGAGCCATTTGATGAGAATAAGTTGCGAGCTGGCTTATTGCGTGCTCTGGAAAAGCGTCCGGTAAGCATTGAGGCTACCGAATTGGCGATTAACCATATCAAGCACTTTTTACAGGCTACGGGTGAGCGCGAGATTAAAGCGTTGATTGTTGGTGAGAAAGTGATGGAACAACTACAAAAGCTTGATGAGGTTGCCTATATCCGCTTTGCATCTGTATACCGCCGTTTCAAAGATCTCAATGAATTCCGTCAGGAAATTGATCGTCTTGAGCAGCACCCCGATAATCAAGATCACGAATAAACTAACTGATTGCCTTCTATGCCTATCACTTCTACCGATATCGATTTTATGGCGCAAGCACTGCGCCTCGCCGAGCGTGGTTTGTATACCACTATGCCGAATCCTCGCGTTGGCTGTGTATTGGTGAAGGGTGAGCAGGTTATTGCTGAAGGTTGGCATGTTCGCGCAGGCGAGGGGCATGCCGAGGTTAATGCTTTGGCTGTTGCAGGTGATAATGCTCAAGGCGCAACGGCGTATGTCACTCTTGAGCCTTGCAGTCATGTGGGTAAAACTGGCCCTTGTAGTGATGCGCTTATTGCGGCTGGAGTTGTGCGTGTTGTTTTTGCGATGGAGGATCCTAATCCTTTGGTGTCTGGCCAGGGTTTGGATAAGTTGCGTGCAGCAGGTATTCAGGTCGATGGTCCGTTGTTGGAAGATGACGCTCGCGCACTTAATGTCGGCTTTATTAAGCGCATGGAGCGCAAGTTGCCTTTTGTGCGCTGTAAGCTTGCGATGAGTGTAGATGGTCGTACGGCTATGGCGAATGGCGAAAGCAAATGGGTAACCGGGCGTTTGGCTCGTCAGGATGTGCAACGTTTGCGCGCGCGTAGTTGTGCAGTTATCACCGGTATCGATACGGTTCTTTTTGATAATGCCTCGCTTACCGTTCGCGCGAATGAGTTGGATATAGATAATGCCGCTGCCGCCGCTGAAAAACAGCCGTTGCGAGTAGTGCTTGATTCCAAGCTGCGTTTGCCTCGCGATGCCGATATTCTCAAGCAAGCTACACCGGTGTTGATTGTTCATAATGGCAGCTCAGAAAATACCGATAAGCTACATAATTGGCCGGAGCATGTTGAGTTTTTGGCTCTTCCTGCCAGTAACGGTCAAATTCATCTGAGCAAATTATTAACGGAATTGGCTAAGCGTCAGTGCAATGAAGTATTGGTTGAAGCGGGTGCAACCTTGGCAGCCAGTTTCTTGCGTGGCGGATTGTTGGATGAAGTCATCATTTATATGGCGCCCAAGCTTCTTGGTAGTAACGCACGGCCGTTGTTTGAATTGCCTTTAAACACGATGTCATCTGCGTTGCCGCTTAAAATTCGCGATATTCGCGCCGTGGGTAAAGATTGGCGAATGACTGTTGTTCCCGATATGGAACATTAACCTTCGCTCAACATGACATTTATGAATAGGTAATCCTTTGGACGAAAATCAACAACCTGAACTTGAACCCGTAACGCCTATACCGGTTGATAATGCGGCGACGCGTGTTCAGCGTTTTATCGCTGCGATGATTGATGGCTGCTTGGGAATTCTTGTCACGATTCCTTTATTTGAGCATTATCAATTGTGGGAAGTCATGAAGACGGGCGGCACGGTGCCGACGGAAGTTTCTATTAAACTCGCCATGTATGGTTTGCTGATGTTCTTTATTTTGCACGGTACGTTGCTTTATCGTTACGGCCAAACTGTTGGCAAGCGTGTGATGGGGCTGGCGATTGTGACTCTCGATGGCGGACGTCCTCATTTTGCTCATCTTATTTTGAACCGATATTTACCGCAGTGGGTAGCTGGTTTTATTCCGGGAATAGGCCCTTTGTTGGGAATCGTTGATGCGTTGTTTGTTTTTCGCAATGACAAGCGCTGCGTGCATGATTTAATTGCAGGGACTAAAGTGATAGATCTCAAGATTCAATCCACGCCTCAAACGGGTACAGGGTCGGGCGCAGGCAGTATTATTCTTTAAAGGAAACGCATTTCATGTTTACCGGAATTATTGAAGCTGTTGGCGAAGTTGTTGCTCTTCAACCTAAAAATGGCGATTTGCGTTTGCGCATCAAAACCAATGGCTTGAATTTGGGTGATGTGCATTTGGGCGATTCTATTGCAACGAATGGCGTGTGCTTGACCGTTGTGGATTTGCCGGGCGATGGTTATTGGGCAGATGTATCGCGCGAAACCTTGGATAATACGAGTGTGCCGCAATGGAAAGTTGGTCAGCGCGTTAATTTGGAAAAAGCACTAACACCGCAAACGCGTTTGGGTGGCCATATTGTTAGTGGTCATGTGGATGGTATCGGTGAAGTGGTTAGCCGTCACGCGGATGCTCGTTCAGAACGTTTTCGCCTGCGCGCACCTAAAAGCCTTGCTAAATATATTGCTCACAAAGGTTCTATCACGATTGATGGCGTCAGTCTCACCGTTAATAAAGTGGATGGTGCCGAGTTTGAATTGAATATTGTTCCTCACACGCTGGCACATACCGTTATGGGCAGCTATACATCAGGGACTCAAATAAATCTTGAAGTGGATGTGCTCGCCCGTTATCTGGAGCGATTAATGCTCGGTGACAAGGCGGCTGAAAGCGAAGGGCAGAGCGGCATTACGCTTGAGTTTTTAGCGAAGAATGGGTTTGTGAAGTGACATTAAATGTGTGTGTCCTGTTGGCGCTCTCCACAATATAGAAATAGGTCCATACGTATGAATTCATCAAAACCCCCATCGCATACTTTATTGTTTGGTATTCCAAAATTACCTGCGCGTTACGGTAGTATCGTGATGCCATTGATTTTATCTATATTTATGACGTGTATTGTCTCTATGATTAGTACGCTAAAAAGTATTGGTCTTGCGCCTAATCTATTGCATGTTTGGTTGAGTGCATGGGGTATATCTTGGATAGTCGCATTTCCAACATTGCTCGTGGTGTTGCCTTTTGTTCGCAAAGCAACGGCTGCCATTGTTGATGTGACGTAAATAATTGTTCGTTCAATTTTAGGTGTGAAGGTTTTATTTTTTGCCTTGTCTAGGTTTTTAACGAGATTGATATGCAGCTCAATACAATAGAAGAACTGATTGACGATATGCGTCACGGCAAAATGGTCATCCTGATGGATGACGAAGACCGTGAGAATGAAGGCGATTTAATTATGGTCGCCGAGCAAGTGCGTCCAGAAGATATCAACTTTATGGCCACACACGCTCGAGGGCTTATTTGTTTGACCCTGACGCAAGAGCGCTGCAAACAATTAGATTTGCCTTTAATGGTCAGCGATAACAAATCGCAACATACCACTAACTTCACCGTATCGATTGAAGCAGCTGAAGGTGTCAGTACAGGTATTTCTGCAGCTGATCGCGCGTTAACTGTTCGCGCTGCTGTTCGCACTAATGCGAAAGCTAGCGATATTGTACAGCCTGGCCACATCTTTCCGTTGATGAGTCAGCCTGGTGGCGTGATGAGCCGTGCTGGCCACACTGAAGCGGGTTGTGATCTCGCACGCTTAGCGGGTTTTGAGCCGGCGGCGGTGATTGTTGAGGTGATGAATGCGGATGGCTCTATGGCGCGCAGGGCCGATCTTGAGCTTTTTGCCGAGCAACATGATTTAAAAATCGGTACCATTGCCGACTTGATTCACTATCGCGCTACTAAAGAGAAAACCGTCGCCTGCATTAATACTCGTAAAGTCGAAACGCTCTATGGTGAATTCGAGTTGCGCACTTACCGCGATCTTGCTCGCGGTGATTTGCATTTTGTGATGGTAAAAGGTGAGATTGATAGCGAGCCAACGTTGGTGCGTGTGCACGTAATGGATTTGGCGCGCGATATTTTAAGCTTACAACGTCCGTCGATTGCAGGTGGTAAAGCCTGGTCTTATCAAGAGGCGTTGAAGCGTGTTAACGAAGAAGGCAAAGGTGTCGTTCTACTGATTTGTCACGATGAATCCACCAGCGAAGTTGAAGAGAGTATTGACTGGCTGTTATCCGGTAAGCAACAACGTCGCAGCCCTGAAGTATTGTACAAACAAGTGGGCACTGGCTCGCAAATTCTACGCGATTTGGGGGTGCGTAAAATGCGTGTGATGTCGGCACCAATACGTTACTCCGCGCTATCGGGTTTTGATTTGGAAGTTGTGGAATATGTTTGCCCCAGCGGTGAATAGCCAGCAGTAATTAATTCCGTAGTAATAAAGACGGCGAATAATTTTTTTGAATAATTTTTAGAGAAAATACTATGAGCAACATTAAAGTTATTGAAGGTAATTTTTCAGCATCCAAAGGTAAGTATGCGTTAATCGTTAGCCGCTGGAACAGCTTTGTAGTGGAAAGTTTAAAAGAAGGTGCATTGGATACCTTGCGTCGTCATGGCATCAAAGATGAAAACATCACTATTTATTACGCGCCAGGTGCTTTTGAATTTCCTGTTGTTGCGCAAAAAATTGCTGCCAAAAAAGAATTTGATGCAATCATCGCATTAGGTGCAGTTATTCGCGGCGGCACACCACATTTTGATTTTGTTGCTGGTGAATGTGTTAAAGGTTTGGCACAAGTATCCTTGGCTGCAGGTCTCCCAATTACATTTGGTGTGCTTACAGTCGATTCTATTGAGCAGGCGATTGAACGTTCAGGTACTAAAGCAGGCAATAAAGGCGTTGAAGCTGCATCGACCGCCTTGGAAATGGTTTCCCTCATCGGAAATATGTAATTTATTTTTCGGTTTGCTTTTTATTTTGTAATGTAAATTTTTAGTTTCATAATTTTGTGTGGCCGAATCTATCGGTCTCAGTTCTTTATCAGCTCCGGCTTTTTATCAGGTAATAGCAACAATGAGTACTCAAAAAGGGTTAACCGCCGCCACTCGCCGTATGGCAAGACACTATGCCATGCAAGCTCTATATCAATGGCAAATGGCAGGCGCTAGCCTCAATGCAATCGAAGCAGAATTTCGCGTTGATAATGATATGACTAACGTGGATGTAGAATACTTTCACGATATCCTTCACGGCGTTCCGCAACACTTAAGTGAGTTAGAAGAATTATTCTCACCATTTTTAGTGGAGCGTGCCGTTAACGAATTGGATCCTGTGACGGAAGCCTTGTTGCGCATGTCTGCTTACGAATTAAAATTCCGCATTGATGTTCCCTATAAAGTTGTTATCAACGAAGCTGTGTCCCTCGCTAAAAAATTTGGAGCAGAAGATAGCCACAAATTCATCAACGGTGTATTAGATAAAGCCGCTGCCGTTGTGCGTGCAGTTGAAGTCAAAGCCAATAAAAGTCGCTAGTCGTTAGTGACTCGTTACTAGTGACCTACTATGCGCGAATTCCAATTTATCCAACAATTTTTCCAACGCGAATCTGTTGAGAATCCATGCGAGAGCGTGGTGTTGGGTATTGGTGATGATTGCGCACTCTTGCAAGTTCCCGTCAATAAGCAACTCGCCGTATCCGTTGATACGCTAGTGGCTGATGTACATTTTCCCGCAGATGCAAAACCTGATGATATTGCTGAGCGCGCATTGCGTACTAACCTTAGTGATTTGGCAGCAATGGGCGCAGAGCCTTTATGGTTTACGCTTGCGTTAACCTTGCCGAAAAATTCTGAAGAAATGACAGAGGATTGGCTGCGCAGTTTTAGTCATGGTTTGTTTCGTGTTGCGCGTGAATTTAATATTGCTTTGGTTGGGGGTGATACTACGTCCGGCCCGTTAAGTATTACTATTCAAGTGATGGGTGCCGTTGAGAGTCATCATGCATTGCGTCGCGATGGCGCTAGTATCGGTGATTTTGTTTGTGTTACGCATTGTCTTGGTGATGGTGCGGCTGCTTTGGCGGTAATCCAACATCGTTTGCAGCTTGATGCTGAGCATGAACACTATTTGCGTGAGCGTTTTTATCAACCGACTCCGCGCTTTAAAGAAGCTGAAGTGTTGCGCAATATCGCCAGCGCAGCCTTGGATATTTCTGATGGCTTGGCGGGTGATCTTGCACATATTTGTGAAGCCAGCGATTTAGGCGCGGTGATTGATGTGGAAAGTTTGCCGTTATCACCTGCATTACTTGCGATGAATAATATCGATCAAGCGCGCCGTTGGGCATTAAGTGGTGGCGATGATTATGAATTGTGTTTTACCGTTTCGCCGGAAAAAATGCCTGAGCTTGCGATGTTGATTGCGCAAGGAAAATTGCATGCAACAATTGTGGGTGAAATGGTTGCAGGTGCAGGCGTAGTGTGCGAATTAAATGGCGAACCTTTTGAATTAGAACGACAAGGCTATCAACATTTTTAATATGAAAAATCCAACGTTTAAAGAGTTGTTTACCAATCCGCATCATTTTTTTGCCTTTGGTTTTGGTAGTGGTCTCGCGCCTAAAGCACCGGGCACCTTTGGTACATTGGCGGCTATTCCTGTGTATTGGTTAATTCAGGATTTGTCCTGGCCAATTTATATGAGCTGGTTAATTGTTACCTTTGCGTTGGGTGTTTATTGGTGTGATAAATCATCAAAGCAATTGGGCGTGCACGACCATGGCGGCATTGTATGGGATGAATTTGTCGGCTATTGGATCACTATGTTCCTCGCGCCAAAATCATGGTTGTTTATGTTGGTAGGATTTGTGTTGTTTCGCTTTTTCGATATTGTAAAGCCGTGGCCTATTAGTTGGTTGGATCGTAAAGTGAACGGTGGTTTTGGCATCATGATAGATGATGTCTTGGCAGGTGTTTATGCATTTGTTGTGCTTCAAATATTTATTTATTTTTATGTGAGATGATGGATCATGAAAGCATTCATTGGTTTGCTGTTAATGGCGTTAATACCAAATTGTATTGCGTTGGAAATAGAAGCAAAAATGTTGGCGCAAGGTAGTGCTGTATTACAAATCGATGGCAAACAGCGCATGTTGCGTGAAGGTTCGCGCAGTCCTGAAGGTGTGTTGTTGGTGTCTGCGGATGGTAAGCAAGCAGTCATTGAAGTTGAGGGAAAGCGTAAATCTTTGACTATGTCGCGACAAATTTCTACACAATTTAAAGCGGCAGATAAAACCGAAATTCGTATTGCGAGTGGCCAAGGGCAACACTATCGCACTAAAGGTTTGATTAACGGAATACCAGTTAATTTTTTTGTGGATACAGGCGCAACGACTATTGCAATGAATCATTTTGAAGCGGAGCGCTTGGGTATTGATTATCGTGCGGGTACGCCAATTACTGTCAGTACGGCTAATGGTAATGCGCCTGCTTTTATAGTGACGTTGTCGACTGTTTCTGTGGGTAATATTGTTGCGCATCAAGTTCAAGCGGCGGTAAGTACTACAGATTCTCCTGATGAAGTTTTGCTGGGAAATAGCTACCTGAGCAAAGTAGATTTAAAAATTGATCAAGGTGTGTTGGTGTTAAAAGAAAAGTGAAAACCGTCGCCAATATTTTCCAGCGCTGTCAAACGTTATTGAGGTTATTAAGTGGCAATTCGATTTATAGAATCCTGCAAGCTACCAACGCCGTTTGGTATGTTTGTGATGCACGGTTTTGAAGATGACAAAACTGAAAAAGAACATGTCGTGCTTACCATGGGCAACATTGATGGTGACGAACCTTTGCTTGCGCGCATTCATTCTGAGTGCCTAACGGGTGATGCGTTATTTAGTTTACGCTGCGATTGCGGCCCGCAATTACAAGCCGCTATGCATAAAGTGGGCGTTGTTGGGCGCGGTGTTATTTTTTATTTGCGTCAAGAAGGTCGTGGTATTGGTTTGATCAATAAAATTCGCGCATATTCATTGCAAGATTGCGGCGCTGATACGGTTGAAGCGAACGAGCTATTAGGTTTTGGTGCGGATATGCGTGATTACAGTATTCTCAAACCTATGTTGGAACATTTAAATATCAAAGCATTGAAACTGTTAACCAATAACCCGCGCAAAGTAAAAGCCTTGCAGGATATGGGTATTAATGTGGTCGAACGTTTACCGCATCAAACAGGCCGCAATCCGCACAATGCAAAATACCTTGAAACAAAAGTGGGCAAGCTCGGGCATTTGTTTAACGATGCCGATGATGAGTAGACGGATAATTGAATTAATTTTTGCGAGATTTTTAACATGACACGTATTGCAATCGCCGGCGCTGCTGGCCGTATGGGTAAGGCTTTAATTGAAGCAACTAAAGCAAATCCTGCAACACATTTAGCTGGTGCTATTGTTCGCTCTACAAGTTCATTAGTGGGTGTAGATGCGGGCGAGTTTGGTGGCGTTGGGAAATTGGATGTAAAAATCGTTGGCGATATCGCGCAAGCGATTGATCAATTTGATGTACTTATTGATTTCAGCTCGCCCGCTGCGACACTCGCGAATGTAAAAATCTGTACAGCACATGGCAAACCAATTGTTGTGGGCACAACAGGATTTAGTGACGCTGAAAAGGCAGAATTACTTTCATACCAAACGAAAATTCCTTTGTTGCTTTCAGCAAATTTTTCTACTGGCGTAAATTTGTGTTTTAAATTATTGGACATTGCTGCGCGCGTGTTGGGCGATGAATACGATGTGGAGGTTTACGAAGCTCATCATCGCCATAAAGTGGATTCGCCTTCAGGCACTGCTGTGCGTATGGGCGAAGTGTTGGCGAACGCGTTGGGTCGCGATTTAAAACAAGTTGCTGTATATGGTCGTGAAGGTCAAATCGGCGCGCGCCCTCGCGAAACTATTGGTTTTGCCACTGTGCGCGGTGGTGATGTTGTGGGTGATCATACGGTTATGTTTATGGCCGATGGTGAGCGCGTAGAAATTACGCACAAAGCTTCTAGCCGTTTGGCATTTGCAAATGGCGCAGTGCGCGCTGCAGTGTGGTTGCAAACGCAAAAATCCGGCTTGTTTGATATGCAAGATGTATTAGGTCTTCGCTAATATTTTCTCAGGAATAATTAATGGCTGGTTCAAGTTTACTTTTGTTGATCGACGATATAGCTGCAGCGTTGGATGACGTTGCAGTGATGACCAAAATCGCCGCTAAAAAAACGGCGGGTGTGCTGGGTGATGATCTCGCGTTAAATGCCGAGCAGGTTGCAGGTGTGCGTGCTGAGCGTGAATTGCCGGTGGTTTGGGCAGTGGCAAAAGGTTCTCTGATTAATAAAGCGATTTTGGTTCCGGCGGCGTTATTAATTTCAGCGTTTATTCCCTGGTTGATTACGCCGATGTTAATGATTGGCGGCGCTTACCTTTGCTATGAGGGCGTTGAAAAGCTCGCGCACAAATTTTTGCATTCAGAAGAGGAAGAACAACATCTCCATGATTTGGCGGAAGCTGTCGCCAATCCTGAGATCGATATGGTCGCTTTTGAAAAAGAAAAGATTCAAGGTGCTATTCGCACTGATTTTGTGTTGTCCGCAGAAATTATTGTGATTACGTTAGGCTCTGTTGCGCAGGCTACATTTTCAACGCAAGTTGCCGCCGTTATTGCGATTGCTATTATTATGACCGTCGGCGTTTATGGTTTTGTGGCGCTTATTGTAAAGCTGGATGATATGGGGTTATTTTTGCTGCGCAAACAAGGGCAGGGTGCCTGGTTAAATGTGCAGCATAAAGTCGGCAAAGCGTTGTTGCTCACCGCGCCTGTGTTGATGAAGTCGCTTGCGGTGTTGGGCACAGTTGCCATGTTTTTAGTCGGCGGCGGCATTCTTGCCCACGGTTTGCCGGTCATGCATGAATTGATGCAGGGGGTTGAGCAGTTTGGCGTTTTAATTTCTGCTGTAGCCAATGGCGGCGCTAATATTGTGCTGGGCGTTGCTGCCGGCACTGTGGTTTTGTCGGCTGTCACCCTCTTCACTAAAGTGTTTAATAAGCCAGCAGCGCAGTAGTTGGTTATTTGTAATCTCATTATTTGCGGAATAAATCCAAGGTCTGAGGGATTTTCCAATAGACACTTGCGCCTCACTCCCGTAGAATTCCCGGTTAGATTGCGCTCGGCTCTGCCGCGCTTGGTTGTAGAAAAAATAGGCGCCTTTTTAAGAAAAGAGGCGGCCCACAGACAAAATGTATCGAAGCGAGATGGAATTCAGTTTCATCTCGCTTTTTTACAACCTGCAACCGGCGTTCTTCAGCAAGTAGCTTCACTTTCGCCCTGTTAACTCATATCGCTTTTCGCGCCTTTAGCTTGTGCGATTGCTTTTTTGAGTCTGAAGAAAGTGAATTTACTCATAGCGCGCACCAGTTTTACTTTTAAAACCACTGCCAAACCCAGGAGGTTGACTTGATTACTCGGGACTCCCAAGTAAGTTCTCAAAAAAAGGCCGCGCTACTCGTGCTCGCAGACGGTAGTGTTTTTCGTGGTACCGCCATTGGTGCCGATGGCTTATCTGTTGGTGAGGTGGTGTTCAATACTGCTATCACTGGCTATCAGGAAATCCTTACAGATCCATCCTACGCGCAACAAATCGTTACCCTCACTTATCCTCATATCGGCAATACAGGCACTACCAGCGAAGATGCTGAGTGTGATCGCATTTGGGCCTCTGGCTTGGTCATTCGCGATCTACCTTTATTGGCAAGCAATTTCCGTAATGAGCAAGACCTTTCAAGTTATCTTAAAGAGCGCAACGTGGTCGGCATCGCCGATATCGACACCCGTCGCTTAACGCGTATTTTGCGTGACAAAGGTGCTCAAAACGGTGCCATCGTTGCGGGCGATAATATCGACGAAGCTAAAACACTTGCGGCAGCCAAAGCTTTTGGTGGTTTGAAAGGTTTGGATCTGGCGAAAGAAGTTACCGTTGCTAAGTCATACGTTTGGAACGAAGGCAGTTGGAAGCTAGGCGAAGGCCATAAGGTGCCAACTGATGCTAAAAAATTCAAAGTAGTGGCTTATGACTACGGTGTTAAGCGCAACATTCTGCGTATGCTGGTTGATCGCGATTGCGACTTGATTGTAGTCCCTGCAAAAACCACCGCCGCTGAAGTGTTGGCCATGAATCCGGACGGTATATTCCTGTCGAATGGCCCTGGCGATCCAGAGCCATGTACTTATGCCATCGACGCGATTAAAGCTTTTCTCGAAACCGATATTCCGGTTTTCGGTATTTGCTTGGGTCACCAACTATTGGCTTTGGCCTCAGGTGCTAAGACTATAAAGATGAAGTTTGGCCATCACGGTGGCAACCATCCGGTACAAGATTTGAACACCAAACGTGTGATGATCACCGCGCAAAATCACGGTTTCGCGGTAGAAGAGTCGAGCTTGCCAGCTAATCTGGTCGCTACTCATAAGTCATTGTTTGATGGTTCTTTGCAAGGTATTCATCGCACCGATAAGGCCGCGTTTAGCTTTCAGGGTCACCCCGAAGCAAGCCCCGGCCCACACGATGCCGATACGTTGTTCGACCATTTTATTGAATTGATGCAAGCCCATAAGGCCAGCAAGTAATTAGTTGCTCATCGCAAAGATAGTTAACGATAGCAGCAACTAGATACGCATTTCGGAGCAGACATGCCAAAACGTACAGACATAAACAGTATTTTGATTCTCGGCGCTGGCCCGATTGTAATCGGTCAGGCTTGTGAGTTCGATTACTCGGGCGCCCAAGCTTGTAAAGCATTACGCGAAGAAGGTTATCGCGTAATTTTGGTGAACTCGAATCCCGCTACCATCATGACTGATCCTGCGATGGCCGACGCGACTTATATCGAGCCAATCGAATGGCAAACGGTTGCCAAAATTATTGAAAAAGAACGTCCCGATGTAATTCTCCCGACAATGGGCGGTCAAACTGCATTGAACTGTGCGTTGGCTCTTGCTAAGCATGGCGTGCTTGAAAAATACAATGTTGAATTGATTGGTGCGAAAGAAGAAGCCATCAACATGGCAGAAGATCGCAATCTGTTTGACCAAGCGATGAAACGCATTGGTTTGGAATGCGCTCGCGCTCGCATCGTTCACACCATGGAAGAAGCGAAAGAAGTTCCAAAAGAATTTGGCTTCCCCTGCATAATTCGTCCATCTTTTACGATGGGTGGTTCTGGTGGCGGTATCGCTTACAACTGGGAAGAGTTTGAAGAAATTTGTACGCGCGGTTTGGATTTGTCGCCAACGAATGAATTGTTGATCGATGAATCTTTGCTGGGTTGGAAAGAATACGAAATGGAAGTTGTGCGTGATAAAAACGACAACTGCATTATTGTTTGCTCGATTGAAAACTTTGATCCGATGGGTGTGCATACCGGCGACTCCATTACCGTTGCGCCAGCGCAAACATTAACGGATAAAGAATATCAAATCATGCGTAACGCATCGATTGCAGTACTGCGCGAAATCGGCGTTGAGACTGGGGGTTCCAACGTTCAGTTTGCTGTTAATCCTGAAGATGGCCGTATGGTTGTTATTGAGATGAATCCGCGTGTATCGCGTTCATCTGCATTGGCTTCAAAAGCGACTGGTTTCCCCATCGCAAAAATCGCCGCTAAATTAGCAGTTGGTTATACGCTCGATGAATTGAAAAACGATATTACGGGCGGCGCAACGCCAGCATCGTTTGAACCGTCCATCGATTATGTCGTAACAAAAGTTCCGCGTTTTACCTTTGAAAAATTTGGCGAAGCTGATGCGCGTTTAACAACGCAAATGAAATCTGTTGGTGAAGTGATGGCGATTGGCCGCACTTTTCAGGAGTCATTGCAAAAAGCCTTGCGCGGTTTGGAAGTAGGTTCTGCTGGTTTTGAATCAAAAGTAGATATCACAACTGAAGAAGGTGTAACTAGAGTTCGTAGAGAATTAGTGACTCCAGGTGCTGAGCGTATTTGGTATGTTGGTGATGCTTTCCGTATGGGGTTGAGTGTTGATGATGTTTTCAATCTTTCCAAAATTGATCCATGGTTCCTCGTACAAGTTAAAGAATTAATTGATATTGAATTGTCACTTCGCGGAAAATTAATAACAGATTTAACCGCTGATAATGTATTCCAACTCAAGCGCAAAGGTTTCTCTGATAAGCGTTTGGCGTTGCTGTTGGGTGCTACAGAAAAAGCAGTGCGTCATTACCGTCAAGAATTAAATATTCGCCCGGTTTACAAACGTGTTGATACGTGTGCTGCGGAATTTTCTACCTCAACTGCTTACATGTATTCAACGTACGAAGAAGAGTGTGAAGCGAATCCGAGTAACAAGAAAAAAATTCTTGTTATTGGTGGTGGGCCTAACCGTATTGGTCAAGGTATTGAGTTCGATTATTGCTGTGTACACGCAGCGCTCGCGATGCGCGAAGATGGTTACGAAACCATTATGGTCAACTGTAATCCTGAAACCGTTTCTACCGATTACGATACTTCCGATCGCTTGTTTTTCGAACCTGTAACCTTGGAAGATGTACTCGAAATCGTTCACAAAGAAAAACCGATTGGCGTTATCGTACAGTTCGGTGGACAAACGCCGCTGAAATTATCGCGCGCGCTTGAAGCGGAAGGCGTACCCATTATTGGTACCAGCCCGGATGCAATCGATAAAGCGGAAGATCGTGAGCGCTTCCAAAAAATGATTGAAAAGCTCGGCTTGCTTCAACCGCCAAATGCGATTGTTCGCTCATTGGAAGAAGCGTTGCTTGCAGCTGATCGCGTTGGTTATCCGCTCGTTGTACGTCCATCTTATGTATTGGGTGGTCGCGCGATGGAAATTGTTTATAAAGAAGATGAGTTGCGCACTTATATGCGCACCGCAGTACAAGTGTCTGAAGATGCTCCCGTATTGCTCGATCACTTTTTAAATAATGCGATTGAAGTGGATATCGATGCCGTGTCGGATGGCAAGCAAGTTGTTATCGGCGGCATCATGCAGCATATTGAACAATGCGGCGTGCACTCAGGTGATTCTGCGTGTTCATTCCCGCCTTATTCATTACCTGCTGATGTGCAAGATCTTATGCGCGAGCAAGTAAAAGTAATGGCTTTAGAGTTGGGTGTTATTGGTTTAATGAACACCCAGTTAGCTTATCAAGATGAAAAAATTTACGTTATCGAAGTAAACCCTCGCGCATCGCGCACAGTGCCTTTTGTGTCGAAATGTATTGGCGTTTCTTTAGCAAAAGTTGCCGCGCGTTGCCAAGCTGGAACGACGTTAGAGGCGCAAGGTTTTACCAAAGAAATTATTCCAACGTATTTCAGTGTGAAAGAAGCAGTATTCCCGTTCAATAAATTTCCGGCAGTGGATCCGATTCTCGGCCCGGAAATGAAATCTACCGGCGAAGTTATGGGTGTGGGCGACACTTTTGGTGAAGCTTATGGCAAGTCGCAATTAGGCGCTAGCAACCGTATACCGTTATCGGGCACAGCATTTTTAAGTGTGCGCGATATGGATAAGCCAGGTATTGTTGGCGTTGGTAAAGATTTAGCTGCTCTTGGATTTAAATTGGTAGCAACTCGCGGTACAGCAGCGATATTGCAAAAAGCTGGCTTAACGATTCAAGTCGTTAATAAAGTGCAAGAAGGTCGCCCACATATTGTGGACATGATTAAAAACGATGAGATTGATTTGATTCTTAATACCGTGGAAGGGCGTCAAGCTACTCGCGATTCATCGTCAATTCGCCGCAATGCGGAAAACCATCGGGTTTATTACAACACGACTTTGGCTGCTGCTGAAGCTGTGTGTATGGCATTAAAAGAAGGACGTGATGGCGAAATACAAGTTCGCCGTTTGCAGGATTTACATAAGAGATTGGATGTATGAGCACTAAATTCCCAATGACCGCTCTCGGCGCTGAAAGATTGGCTGCCGAGTTGGAAGATCTAAAAAAAGTACAACGTCCACGTATTGTAAATGCTATCGCGGACGCTCGTGCTCATGGCGATTTGAAAGAAAACGCTGAGTATTCTGCTGCCCGTGAACAACAAAGTTTTTGCGAAGGTCGTATTCAAGAAATTGAAGGTAAGATCAGTAATGCGCAGATTATTGATGTCACCAAAATTCCTCATTCAGGCAAGGTGATTTTTGGTACTACGGTAACTATCATCAATGTGGAAACAGACCAAACTGTCACTTATCAAATCGTGGGTGATGATGAGGCTGAAATTAAAGCCAACAAAATCTCCGTGAATTCGCCGATTGCGCGTGCTCTGATTGGTAAAGAAGAAGGTGATGTTGTGGTTGTGAAAGCACCGAGTGGTGAAATCGAGTATGAAATCGACAAAGTTGAGCATATCTAGTTGTTAGTAATTTGTTGATATTGAATCCAATAAAAAACCGCCAATTTGGCGGTTTTTTATTTTCTACAGCGAGTCAGTATTTACAGCTAGACTGAATGATAAGTGACTTTCGCTTATCTGTGTAAATTGGACAATTTTGGATTGGCTTTTTTATTGCCACGATAAAGAATAACAACTTTACCTATCTCTTGAATGATCTCAACATTAGGCAATGCTTCTAGCGCGGTGACAACTTCTTTACGGTCTTCGCGTTCGGTAAGCCCCAGTTTTACTTTGATCAGTTCATGGTCGTCCAAAGCGCGGTTTAGCTCTAGTAGGACGCCTTCGCTCAAGCCTTTGCCGGCGATAGTTACTATCGGATTAAGTTTATGTCCAATAGAACGAAATTGTTTTTTGCGGTCAGCGCTGATGGGCATACAATGGTACCTTACGGGTTTTAAAAATGACGAGTAATAAGTAATAAAAAAACAGGTGGCTATTGTAGCTCAGTAAATCCTCTGAGCGTTAATGAATGGCACGGTTTTGGCTCTGGATATTTACTTGATTGGTGTTATTGCGAACCTGACGCAGATTCAGGGTGATTTTACTGGCGAAGTTGTGTTTAATCAGTGAATATCATGATTATAGCGACCTTGTAATCTCAAATATGACCCCAATATGTGTTGAGTAGATGCCAATAATTTGGCTGTAGGCTATGAGTTTTGTTGCAAAAGTTTTCCAATATGAAGGTTTTGATCAATACTTAAAGCATGTGAGACTGCTTTGCAGCCCGTTTGTGCTGGTTCATGTAACAGCGAGTGGCGGTGAATAGTAGCGAAAGGTTTTAAGAGTAATTATAGGCAGTTAGCACGCATGCCCTCATTTTTAATGAATTTTGATGTATTTGTGAGGAACTCACTTTGAATGATATAACCAAGAATCTCATGCTGTGGCTGATTATTGCCGTGGTTTTATTCAGTGTTTTTGAAGGGTTTAATAGGCCTTCAAGCAGTGATGTGGTGAATTACTCCGAATTCATTAAATCGGTGCGCGATGATCGCGTTCAGCAGGTAACGATTGATGGTTTCACTATCGACGGTATCTATACTGATAATTCGACCTTCAAAACTATCCGTCCGCAAGTGCAAGATCCTAAGCTGATTGATGATCTTTACAACCACAAAGTTATCATCAAAGGCCGTGAAATTGAACAGCCAAGTTTGTGGAATCAACTTTTAGTTGCCAGCTTCCCAATTCTTATTATTCTCGCCATTTTCTGGTTCTTTATGCGCCAAATGCAAGGTGGAGCGGGTGGAAAAGGCGGGCCGATGAGCTTTGGTAAAAGCAAAGCGCGCTTATTAGGCGAAGATCAAATCAAAACGACATTTGCCGATGTGGCGGGTGTGGATGAAGCGAAAGAAGAAGTGCAAGAGTTGGTGCAATTTCTGCGTGATCCTTCAAAATTCCAACGTTTAGGCGGTGTAATTCCTCGTGGTGTGCTGATGGTTGGCCCACCAGGTACTGGTAAAACCTTATTGGCAAAAGCGATTGCCGGTGAAGCAAAAGTGCCGTTCTTTTCTATTTCAGGTTCTGATTTCGTTGAGATGTTTGTGGGTGTAGGTGCATCGCGTGTACGCGACATGTTTGATCAAGCGAAGAAACAAGCACCTTGCATTATTTTCATCGACGAAATTGATGCTGTTGGCCGTCATCGTGGCGGTGGTCATGGTGGTGGTCACGACGAGCGCGAGCAAACACTTAACCAATTATTGGTAGAGATGGACGGCTTCGAAGGTAACGATGGCGTCATCATTATCGCAGCAACTAACCGTGCTGATGTGCTTGATAAAGCTTTGTTGCGCCCAGGTCGTTTCGATCGTCAAGTTTATGTAGGTTTGCCAGATATTCGTGGCCGTGAACAAGTATTAAAAGTTCACATGCGTAAAGTGCCATTAGATGAGCGCGTTAGTGCGTCGGTTATTGCTCGTGGTACGCCAGGATTTTCTGGTGCGGATTTGGCCAACCTTGTTAACGAAGCTGCTCTTATGGCTGCGCGCGGTAGCAAACGTTTGGTGACGATGGAAGATTTCGAAAAAGCACGCGATAAAATTTTGATGGGTGCTGAACGCAAATCTATGTTGATGAGTGAAAAAGAAAAAGAAAACACTGCTTACCATGAGGCGGGTCACGCGATTATTGGTTGTGTAGTACCTGAGCATGATCCAGTGCATAAGGTCACTATTATTCCTCGCGGTCGCGCGTTAGGTGTTACTCAATATTTGCCAGAAGAAGATAAGTACAGCCATAGCAAACGTGCATTGGAATCTATGTTGTGCTCCTTGTTTGGTGGCCGTATCGCTGAAGAGATGACATTGGGTATTGATGGCGTAACTACGGGTGCGTCTAACGATATCGAACGCGCAACTAGTCTTGCACGCAACATGGTTACCAAGTGGGGCTTATCAGCTAAATTGGGTCCTTTGCATTATGGAGAGGAAGAAGGTGCTTATCCGGGCATGGCTTCGCAACAATATTCAGGTGAAACATCGCGTATTATTGATGAAGAAGTTCGCCGTATTATTGAAGATTGTTATGGTCGTGCGCACAAAATACTGGAAGAGCACCGTGATGTTCTGGAAGCGATGAAAGATGCATTGATGGAGTATGAAACTATCGACTCAGATCAAGTCGCTGATCTTATGGCGCGTCGCAAAGTGCGTCCTCCACGCGAGTGGAATGATGATGACTTTAACAGCCATCTGAAAAAAGACACTGGTGAGACCGGCGATAAAGCAGGGCCGATTGGTGGCCCAGCTAATACGCATTAATACACGTTAAAAATTGTTAAACATAAACCCCGAGCTTGCTCGGGGTTATTTTTTTAAATTCCGACATCATATTAAGGTTTGCGAATGCGTCTGCAATGTGGCATTCATCAATTAGATTTATCCTGCGCTGAGTTTGTCTCTACGCCAAAAATTATGGGCATTCTTAATATCACACCGGATTCTTTTTCTGATGGTGGACGTTATTATCAAGCTAATCAACTCTCGCTTGATTTAGTGCTCAAACAAGCAGAGCAAATGTTGGCTGAGGGCGCGGATATTATTGATGTCGGTGGTGAGTCTACTCGCCCTGGCGCAGCTGTAGTATCGGAACAGCAAGAATTGGATCGGGTGATTCCTGTTGTTGAAGCATTGGTAAAAAAACTGGGCGCTTTGGTTTCAGTGGATACTAGTAATGCGCGGGTGATTCAAGAGTCGGCTGCGAGCGGTGCAAGCATAATCAACGATGTGCGAGCACTTCAGCGCGATGGCGCACTCGCTGCTGCGGCTAAAACAGGTTTGCCCGTGTGTTTGATGCATATGCAGGGGCAGCCCACGGATATGCAAAAAGCGCCTGCATATACTAATGTAGTAGATGAGGTGCTCGATTTTTTGCGAGAGAGAATGGCGGCTTGTGTTGATGCAGGCATTGCAAAAAATCGTATTTTATTAGATCCAGGATTTGGTTTTGGCAAAACACTCGCGCATAATCTCGCACTTTTGTCGAACCTGAAAAAATTATCAGCATTGGGTCAACCTCTTTTGGTTGGGCTATCGCGAAAATCACTTTTATTGCAATTGATTAATCGTCAAGTTGATGAGCGCTTGCCGGGTAGTTTGGCGCTGGCTTTGGCCGCAGCAGAAAGAGGTGCGGCTATTATTCGTGTGCATGATGTAGCAGCAACTTATGATGTATTACGTGTTTTTGATGCACTTAAGAATCAAAACAGTTGAATCAGAACGATTGAATTAGAGCAGTTGAATCAGAATAGGTAGAGGAGTAAGGAACAATGTCGCGTAAGTTTTTTGGTACAGATGGTATTCGTGGTTTGGTTGGTGAAGCGCCTATTACACCAGATTTTATGTTGAAGTTAGGTTGGGCTGCAGGCTGTGTATTGCGCGATCGCTTTTCAGGTTCTAATACCATTTTAATCGGCAAAGACACACGTATTTCTGGTTACATGTTTGAATCCGCATTGCAAGCTGGGTTAATTAATGCGGGTGTTGATGTTGGATTACTTGGCCCCATGCCCACGCCGGGTGTTGCCTATTTAACACGCACTTTCCATGCGCAGGCAGGGATTGTGATTAGTGCATCGCACAATAGTTATGTCGATAATGGCATTAAATTTTTTGGTGGCAACGGCACTAAACTTCCCGATGAATTGGAAGCGCTTATTGAAGAGCAGCTTGAAAAACCAATGGTCACCGCTGACAAATTAGGTAAGGCACGCCGCATTGATGATGCAAGAGGCCGCTATATAGAATTCTGCAAAGGCACCATGCCGTGGGGTTTTAGTTTGAAGGGAATGCATATCGTGCTCGATTGTGCTCACGGTGCAACCTATCACATAGCACCTGATGTATTTAGCGAACTTGGTGCAAAAGTAACGGCGATATTTGTCGAGCCAAATGGCACTAATATTAATCGTGGTTGCGGTTCTACCAAGCCAGAAGCTTTACAAGAAAAAGTGGTGGAGTTAGGCGCTGATTTAGGTATCGCTTTTGATGGTGACGGCGATCGCGTGGTATTTGTTGATAATAAAGGCGAAGTTGTTGATGGCGATGAAATTCTCTACATCATCGCCGCTTATCAACAAGAATACGCCGGTGGTTGTGACGGCGTAGTGGGAACACTAATGAGTAATTTTGGTTTTGAGATGGGGCTGAAAAAACTCGGTGTTCCGTTTGCTCGCGCTAAAGTTGGCGATCGCTATGTTATCGAAATGATGCGTGAAAACGGCTGGCGCTTAGGTGGTGAAAATTCTGGCCACATTGTTTGCAGCAATGTAACGACAACCGGTGACGGCATTATTGCGGCCTTGCAAGTATTGTTAGCGGTCACCACCATGGGTGAATCGCTCAATAAGATCAAAAAAGGGATGAATAAATTACCGCAAATCATGATTAATGTGCACATGGCGAAGCGTGTCGATTTGAATTCCAATGCAACTGTGCAATCTGCTATCAAGTCTACAGAAGATCAACTGGCGGGAACGGGTCGCGTATTATTGCGTCCTTCTGGTACTGAGCCGGTAGTTCGTGTGATGGTTGAGGGCGAAGATAAAAAGCAGGTTAAAGCGCTTGCTCAAGAATTAGCCGCAATTGTTGAGGTCGCACTAAGTTAAGTGAAAATGGCAGGTGATGGTGCATCTGCCTAGCGAGCACTTTTTACTCAAAGCAAAAAAATACAGAAAAATCAGGGCGGTAAGCTAAGATTAAGTTGTATGTTTAAATCATCTTAGCTACCATTAGCGCCCGCTTTGGGGAGGTATTGCTGTTGAATAAAGCAAGTAACGCCCAGCGTCGCCAGCTCGTTGTCGGCAACTGGAAAATGAATGGTAATCAGCAGAAAAATGCTGAATTACTGGCCAAGATTGTTGCAGGCTGGCCGGGCTCTCACAGAGCAGAAGTTGTTGTTTGTCCGCCACATCCTTATATGTCGTTAACACGAGACATTATTGCAAGCTCCTCTATATTGTTGGGCACGCAAAATGTCAGCGAACATGATGATGGCGCATTCACAGGTGAAGTTTCTGGTGCAATGCTCGCAGATTTGGGTTGCAAATTTGTCATAATTGGCCACAATGAGCGCCGCAGAATGCAAGGTGAAACTGATGAGCAAATCGCTCAGAAGTTTATGGCCGCACAGCGCGCATCATTGATCCCAATACTTTGTGTTGGAGAATCTCTGGATGAGCGTGAACAAGGCCGACATCTAGAGGTCATTGGCGAACAATTACAGTCCGTATTCAAACATACAGGGCGTGACGTTTTCGCCAAGGCAGTTATAGCATACGAGCCTGTATGGGCAGTAGGAACCGGTAAAACAGCAACGCCGGAACAAGCACACGAAGTACATCACTTCATCCGCGAACAATTGGGTGCAGTGGCAGAGGTAGTAAGAATTTTATACGGTGGCAGCGTCAAAGCGCACAACGCTGAACAATTGTTTGCGTTAACCGATATTGATGGTGCACTTCTCGGCGGAGCGTCACTCGATGCCGAAGAATTTTTAAAAATTTGTAAAGCTGCTGATTAATCGGCAGTCCCTGTTAAAAGCTAATAGCGTTTTTATAGCGCTCAAAGAGATTGAAATGGAAACTGTAGTTTTAGCAATTCACGCACTTTCAGCGGTATCAATTATCGTTATGATTTTGTTTCAGCAAGGTAAAGGCGCTGCGGCTGGTGCATCTTTTGGTGCAGGCGCATCACAAACTGTATTTGGTAGTGAAGGTAGCGGCAACTTTTTCACGCGCGCCACTGCAATTTTGGCAACTATCTTTTTTTGCACAAGTTTAGGTTTGGCTGTAATTGCTAAACATCATTCTCAAGTTTCTACGCAAGGTATTCCGGTCCCATCGGTTCAAACTGCTCCGGCTCCAGTGAGTGATGTACCTACAGTACAACCTCAGCCAGCACCAGCGGCAACTGATGTTCCTGCTGCACCAGAAGCACCTGCTAAGTAAAAGTTATGCCCGAGTGGTGGAATTGGTAGACACGCTATGTTGAGGTCGTAGTGGCGTAAGCTGTGCCGGTTCGAGTCCGGCCTCGGGTACCAAATGCAAGACCGATACTTTTAAGTATCATAAAAAAACCGCTTAATTGCGGTTTTTTTATGTTTGTTAATCCTGCTAAATGTGTTCCCGTTACCGCCACAATAGTGCGAATGGTATAAATGGTGATTACGAATTAATTCAAAGAGTTCACGTTAACGCGATCTACGCGTTAAAGATAATCTTATTCTGACATCAAAAAATGTGTAGGATTATCTCTGGTTTAATGGATGTCGTTGCAATGCTGCCCCGTATTTATAAAATCAATTGAAGCAAACGTTAATTTATTAGCAGCAGGGAAACAAATGAGTTTGTTAATTTCGCCTCGTATTCAAGACATAGGTTTTACCGTTAAACGTTTGTTGCCCTCGCGTTTAAAGCAGCGTGTGGGACCGTTTATTTTTTTCGATCATATGGGGCCTGCACATTTTGAGGCGGGTACCACAGCAGGTGATGTGCGCCAGCATCCGCATATTGGTTTGGCGACTGTGACGTATTTATTCTCTGGTGCAATGATGCATCGCGATAGTTTGGGTATTGATCAGCGTATAGAGCCAGGTGCAGTTAATATAATGACGGCGGGTAGTGGGATAGTGCATTCAGAGCGCTTGCCAAACGATATTCGCGAAAATAAAACGTTGGTTGAAGGAATACAAATTTGGTTGGCGTTACCGACAGATGTCGAAGATTGTGAACCTTCATTTACACATTACACTGCTGAAGATATTCCAGAGGCAATTTTGCCTGGCATTAAAGCGCGGGTACTTATTGGTACTGCGTTTGGTGTTTCATCGCCCGTAACAACTGCTAGTAAAACCACGTATGTAGATGTGAAATTTGTTGCTGAGACCGAATACCAACCGGACTTTTCACAACAGGAATTGGCAATTTATGTTGTGCAGGGTGAAGTCGTTATCAACGGTGAAAATATTCCTGAGTTTCATGTGGCTGTATTGGATCAATCGACAATAATAAAAGCAAAAGCCGATTCACGAATCATGCTTTTTGGTGGAGAGCTATTAGCCGGTGAGCGTTTTGTTTTATGGAATTTTGTAGCGTCTTCACGCGAAAAAGTACGCGAGGCAGGGGAACGTTGGAGTAATGGTGGGTTTGCTCTCGTGCCTGGCGAAACTGACTGGATTCCTCTGCCAACAATTTGATTGGCAATAAATTCACAAAGTTACTGATTTTTCTTGCGTCTATTATTTTCGAGTAGTTGAAAGGCTTCCAATATTTTTTAAACGCTGGTGCAGCTCACCAATTTCTGGTGCATAACATCCACGCGTCGCTAAATAATGTTCATTAAATAATTGAAAGTAATTTAATAGCACTTCACTGTTTTGGTTTTCATTTGCCATTGTTAAGCAGAGTGCTGCAGCTTCACAGGTCGATAAATAATTATCTTGATGCGATTTGCGAACCGCGTAGCCGCGCGACATGGTTGTTGGCAGTGATACACAAGGTACGCCGTCCAGCCATCGACTGAGATGAAACATCCTGCCGCTTTGTTTCCAAGTTCCATCTAATAAAATAAACGTTGGAGTTTTTTCGTTGGCGGGAATTTCTGTAAATACATCATGCGAGCTTGATCCTGCGTCTGCAGCATCAGCGGGAAACACGATAAAACACTGACGATTTTTATCCTGTAATAATCGCAATAATTCTGCGTCAGGTTCTGTGCGGCTCCAGCAGAAAACGTGAGTTTTTGTGCGGAGTGCATCTGCAATTAATCGCCCGGTATTGGTGGGTTTGAATACTTCGTCGTGGTGCATTAATAAAATAAATTCGCAACGGCTGGTGAGGGTGGGTCGCCATTGGCAAATACAAGCGTAGCTTGCTAATTGGCATAGCTCGCAACGTGCTACAGATTTCCCTCTCGCTAAAAAATCCCGTGTGGATTCTGCTAATCGTTGTGTGCGTAAGCGGTGAAACTGGGTGGAAAATATTTCCATTGTGACTCGTGAGTGTTTGAGTTCTATCGGTTATTTTTATTAAATTTTTTGCAAAAAATAAATGTTGTTATTAATAATCATGATTATTGTTTTGGAAATATTCCGGCGCAAGATTATCGAATCGCGTGTATTTACCCACGAACGCAGCGCGACAGGTACCGATTTCACCGTTACGTTGTTTGCCGATAATTAATTCCGCCATGCCTTTGTCTGGGCTGTCTTCGTTGTAATATTCATCGCGGTAAATAAATAAAATTACGTCCGCATCTTGCTCGATCGCGCCCGATTCACGAAGGTCTGAGTTCATGGGGCGTTTATTTGGGCGTTGCTCTACACCACGGTTTAGCTGCGATAGTGCGATGACGGGGCATTCAAATTCTTTCGCAATTGCTTTTAGTGAGCGCGATATTTCTGAGATTTCTTGCGTACGGCCTTCGCTTACTCCAGCTGTGGTCATCAGCTGTAAATAGTCGACCATGATCATGCCAGGGTTGCCGTGTTCACGCGCGGTGCGGCGTACGCGAGCGCGCATTTCTTGCGGATTAAGGCCTGCGGTATCATCGATAAATAAAAGTTTGTCTTTCATTTTTGCAACGGCTGAAGAAAGTTTTGGCCAATCTTCTTCTGTTAATTTTCCGTTACGCATTTTGCCTTGGTCGATGCGACCCACGGAGGACATCATCCGCATAATTAACGCAGCGGAAGGCATTTCCATACTGAAAACCAAAACTGGTTTAGCTTGTTGGAACATGGCACTTTCAACAAAGTTTAACGCGAGCGCTGTTTTACCCATCGACGGACGCGCCGCGAGAATAATTAATTCGCCAGGCTGCCAGCCGGATGTGCGTTGATCCAAATCCATGATGCCAGATGGAACGCCGGTAATATCGCTGCCGGAACGGAACAGTTCATCGATTTTTGTAACTGCTTCTTTGAGCAGCGAGTTAACTTCTACAAGCCCACCTTCTTTGGGGCGATCTTCGGCAATTTCGGCGACGCGTTTTTCCGCGAGCTGAAGTAGGTCATCAGAATCTAAACCAGAAGGATTAAAACTGGATTTACTGATTTCAGAGGCGGCAGCAATTAGCTGGCGCAGGGTAGAGCGCTCGCGAACAATTTTGGCGTAGGCGACTATGTTGGCAGCGCTTGGTGTGTTGTTGGCAATATCGACCAAATAACCGAGGCCGCCTATGCGTTCTAATTCATTGTGCTTATGCAGCTCTTCCGAGAGGGTGATGACATCGAGCGGCTGACTGTTTTCTTGTAGCGCTTGCATCATGCGAAAGATGATGCGGTGATCATCGCGGAAGAAATCGGTTTCTTGAACAACTTCCAAAATGGAGTCTAAACGCTTGTTATCAAGCATTAGCCCGCCCAGCACGGACTGCTCGGCTTCAACCGAGTGCGGTAGGCTGGATGTGGTAGCGAGTTCGCTCGCTAACGATTGTTCAAAGGTGGTATCGGACATAGGCTTTGCTTTATTCTTTACCGAAAAAGGAAACAGCTGGACAAAAAAAATCGGACACTACTACAACCAAAAAGGTTGTCGATAGTGCCCGATTTTATCAAGCTTGTCAGCAAAACTGACGAGTTGTTTTTACTAATTACTCAGCAGTTACTTATTCAGCAACAACCACTAACTTAACAGCTTGAGTTACTTCGGCGTGCAATTGTACGTTGATGTCGTATTGACCAACTTCGCGCAACACGCCAGAAGGCAAGCGAACTTCAGCTTTAGTAACCGCAACGCCAGCAGCAGTGATTGCATCGGCGATATCGCGAGTGCCGATAGAACCGAACAAGCGGCCTTCGTCACCAGCGTTAGCAGTGATGGTCACTTCAAGCGCAGCCAATTTCTCAGCGCGAGCAGTTGCTTCAGCGATTTTTGTAGCAGCGGCAGCTTCAAGGCCTGCGCGACGCACTTCAAAATCAGCAACATTTTTTGCAGTTGCAGAAACAGCTTTGCCTTGTGGCAAAAGATAGTTACGTGCATAGCCGGCTTTAACGGCGACTTTGTCACCAATGCTGCCTAATCTTCCTACTTTATCGAGGAGAATAATATCCATCTGGTGTACCCCTTACTCGTGGCTATCAGTGTATGGAATCAAAGCCAAGAAGCGCGCACGTTTAATAGCAGTAGCCAACTGACGTTGGTATCTTGCTTTAGTGCCGGTAATGCGACTTGGAACGATTTTGCCCGTTTCGCTGATGTAAGCTTTCAAAGTTTCGACATCTTTATAGTCGATTTGCTTGGTGCCTTCAGCGGTAAAACGGCAGAATTTACGACGACGGAAAAAACGTGCCATGATTAAATCTCCTGCTCTTCAAAATCAGTTGCATCAACATCATCTTCATCTTCAGAAGACATGTCAGCATCGAAATCATCACGGCGTTCAGCGCGTGGTGGACGGGCTTTACGCTCGCGACCTTCTTTCTCGGCTTTCATGATGAATGATTCTTCAGTGATAGCTTCATCTTCACGAATAACTAAATTACGCAGGATGGCATCGTTGTAACGGAAGTTGGTGGTCAACTCTTCCAAAATGGCTTCGCTACATTCAACATTTAACATGATGTAGTGAGCTTTGTGGATTTTGTTGATTGAGTAAGCCAGTTGACGACGGCCCCAGTCTTCCAAACGGTGAACTTGACCACCACTTGCTTTAATAGTTGAGCTGTAACGCTCTACCATTGCTGGAACTTGTTCGCTTTGGTCTGGATGAACCAAAAACACGATTTCGTAATGACGCATTGTAGCTCCTTACGGGTTAAGCCTCCCGCAGCGCGGTGAGACAAGGAGAGGCCTGAGGTAATAATCTAATTCAGGCCAGTTGGGGGGCCGTACTATAGGGAATTGAGTTTCAAGATGCAAGTACAAAAGATATTCAATGGATGTTATTTAAGGAAATACACGACAGGCAAAGATTGTGTGTGTAAGTCTGCTCAAAAGTGACCTTCTTATTGAAGGGATAATGACTCAATCTGACTTTCTAGATGCCCGTATTTATGTGGCGACAAGCCGTGTATGCCCGTTCAATCCTCCTCTGTGAATCCACTCGCACTTAATGATCAATGCGCCAATTGTAGCGGTAAATGTCCATTTTTGTTTCTCAGGGTAACAACTGTGCCCGATTATTGAGCAAAATTAATGAGATTTTTCTCACAATCGCTAATAGCAATTGGGAATTATGATTGTGAATATTACTAAAATGACGAATAATGCCGCCGCAATCACTAAATTGCTCTAAAGCCATACTTAAAACACGAATTATGCTGAATTGGTCTGGTATTTGCGTTTTATATTCAGAATTGTTGAATTTTATACTGTCAGGGGGACAACCATGAGAAAGTTTGTGTCTGCGTTTCTAGGGAGCGCGTTAACTATAACTGCAGGCCTCATGCCGATATCAGCGCATGCCTTACCTGCTGAATTTCAGAAGGAGCGTATCTTTTCCGTATCACAGCAAGTGTCTACGGTTAAGTTTTCACCTAATGATGACCGTATTTTCGTCGGCGAAAAGAACGGGATTATTCGCGTCTACAAAAACAAATTCGACACTAACCCAACTCAAGTTGTGAATTTGAGTGCTGAGGTATACCAAGAGGTTGACCACGGCTTATTGGGCTTAGAAGTTCACCCTAATTTCCCAGCAACTCCTGTTATTTTTGCGCTTTACTCACATGCTTACGGTGCAAATGGCGCCCGCTTAAAGCGAATTACTATTGATCCGACTACTAACCTTGCTGTGAGCCAACAACTACTTTATGAAGGTTGGTGTAACCAATCGACCAGCCATGCGGTTGGCGATCTTAATTTCCATGCTGATAGAACAAATCCTGCCAGCCCTATTTACACTTTATACATGACTGTAGGTGACATGGGCTCGCCTGGTAAAGTAGATGTTGGGCAGACCGATAACTGCGGCAATGGCGCAGATAATGTTGGTGCTTTACGTGCTCAATTATTCCGTACTACCAATGGCAATCCAACGAATTACAACGGCACACTGACTCGCTTAAGTGAAGCTGAGTTTATGAGCACTACGCAGCTGAATAAACTTAATGTTGCTGCTTATGGTTTAAGAAATCCCTTCCGCTTCACTGTGCAACCTAACACTGGCGAAATTTATATTGCCGATGTAGGTTGGAATAACACAGAAGAAATCGATTATGTTCCAGCACCACGCAACGATAGCGTTGTAGAAAACTTTGGTTGGCCATGTTTTGAAGGTACACCAAGACAAGGTGGTTACCAAGGGGCAAACACAACAGTTTGTAATTCATTATATGCTGCAAATAATGATACAAAACCTCTGTGGGAATATCCGCACAATGGTGGTCAAGCTGCTGCAACCGGTGCTGCTGTTTATACCGGTAATCTTTATCCTGCTAAATACATAAACGGTTTATTTATTGCTGATTATTCGCAATCATGGATTCGTTTTTTACCTGCAACCGATAATGGTAAGCCTAACAAAAATACCAGTTTTGCCGCTGCTGCATTTGATACTGGCTCTCCTGTTATTCAATTAGAATCAGGTCCTCTCGGTGACATTTATTACCTTAGTTACAACTTGGTTAATAATAAGTTTGAGTTATGGCGAATCAAGAGTGCGGCAGATCCTAAAACAATTGCGTCTGTGACAGCAGACACTGCATTTGTTTTACCGAATAAAGAAATCACCGTAAATGCGACCAATTCATTTGTTGCATCAGGTAGCGCACGTTATGACTGGGATTTAAATGCAGACGGAATTATCGATATTACTAATGGTGCTGCAACTCAAGTGGTGAAATTTGCCAACCCCGGCGAATATGTTGTTACTGTTCGTGTGTCAGACAAATCCAATTTGGCAAATACTGATACTGCGAGTATTCCAGTAATTGTGACTCAATCTATGCCACAACCCTCAATCGCTCATCCTGACTCATCGTTAACGTGGGCTACAGGTGATGTTATTGATCTTGATGGAGGCTTAGTTGTGGGGAGTGCCCCAGCTGCAAGTTTCACTTGGAATGTTTTAATTTCTCACTGTGCTAAAAATGATCCTACGGATTGTCATTTGCATGATGACATTTCCAGAACTGTACCAGTAAGTACGTTTGTTGCGCCTGACCATGAATATCCATCGCACTTGAACGCAAAATTGTGTGCAACGGGTTTCCCTGGTCAAGTAGACGGCTGGTTTAATTCTGCGTGGCAAAGTCGTCGTCAAGTATCAGTAGATACTTCTGATTTGGCGAACCAAACATTCTTCAAAGTATTGGTTAGTTTAACGCCTGCAGATATTGATTATGCAGCGGCAGGTGCTAATGGTAAGAGCTTACGTTTCGTGTCAAAAAATGGCACTGTGTTCTCACACAAAATCAATACGTGGAATACGGCTGGTACTTCAACTGTATGGTTGCAATACCCATCAACTATTGGTGGCAGTATTTCCAACGCTGTATGGATGTACTACGACAATCCAAATGCTGTTGATGCACAAGATCCGGGAGCTAATTTCCCAACCGCTACTCAAAATGCGGATCGCGTAAGCATTTCTGCAGCGCAAGCTCGTCAGCAAACCTTCAAGGCGTGTGAGACTGTTCCATTACAACCACGTTTAGCCAATATCACTATGGCAACTACGCCAACAGGTTTGCAAACCACATTTGGTTCTACAACGGCTGTGTGGGCTGCACCTATCCAAAGCATTATCGGTAGTACGGCAACTATCAGTGCTCCCTTGTCGCAAGTGAAAAACACTCATCAATTCGACTTCCTGAATTGGTCGCACGGTGGTGGTCGTTTGCAAGAGTTCATTACTCCTGATGTGGCTGCTGTAACTTTAACAGCCAACTATAAAGATTCAGGTGTTGTATTTACGCCATGTACTTATCCAACCATGAATGCTCGCGGCACTTTCAATGCATGGGCTTCGATGCCAATGCAAATGGTTGCGCAATGTACATGGGGTGTGACGATTGATGTTGTAAGTACAACGAATGCACTTATGAAGTTTGATGTATCAAATAATTGGGTTACTAACTTTGGTGATACTAATGCAGATGGTATTGCAGAACAGGGTGGTGGCAATATCACTATTCCAGGTGGTGCAGGTCGTTACAGCATTACGTTTAACGATCAAACAAAAGCCTACAAAGTGGTAAAAGTTGCTGTATCAAGCTCAAGTTCGTCTTCTGTATCTTCCAGCTCTAAGAGTAGCTCGGTTGCATCGAGTGTAAATAGCAGTTCTGTGGTGAGTAGTTCGGCAGTTGCCAGCTCGTCTGCTGTGACTTCTAGCTCTAGTGTGTCTAGCGTAATGTCATCATCTAGCTCGAGCAGTTCATCAGCTCCAGCAACTGTGGATGTTAAGTTTACTTGTAATAAAGGTACAACAGTAACCGGTCAGAATGTGTATGTGGTGGGTAACTTGGCTCAATTGGGGGCTTGGAATACAGCTGCAGCAATTAAGTTGGCTCCTACAGCATACCCAACTTGGACAGGTACTATCACATTGCCAGCAAATACGGCAGTAGCGTGGAAGTGCTTAAAAATTCAAGGTGCGACGCTTACATGGCAGCCAGGTGGGAATAGTACATTCACCACTCCGGCAACAGGTACAGCTAATGCGGTTGGAACTTTTTAACCACAGCTATTGAAAATACTTAAGGGTGTACTCCTGACTACACCCTCGTTGGGGAGGGGTATGGGCTTCTCTGATTCACTTAAACCTGTAAATATTTAAGCGAATTGGAGTTTGGCTCATGCCCTTTTTTATGTGGCTCTTGAAATGATGCGACGTAAACACGCGTGCTGAATTTTGAGTACTTATTCTCATAAAAGGAAAATACTACCTATTACTGTCGGCATAATGTTGTAATTGGCGCCATATTTGTTGAATAATGCGACATTGTTCGAAATTGGCTTAAATGTTAGTTATTAATTATTTGAAAACTTAATGTACCAGGGGTACTTCATGAAAAAGCTTGTGTCTGCGATTCTAGGAAGCGCGCTAACCATAACTGCAGGATTTACATCTCTTGCGGCAAATGCTTTACCTGCTGAATTCCAGAAAGAACGTATTTTTTCTGTGGCTCAACAGGTGTCTACTGTTAAGTTTTCACCTAATGACGACCGTATTTTCGTCGGTGAAAAGAACGGGATTATTCGTGTCTACAAAAACAAATTCGACACTAACCCAACTCAAGTTGTGAATTTGAGTGCTGAGGTATATCAAGAGGTTGACCACGGCTTGTTGGGCTTAGAGGTTCACCCTAATTTCCCCGCAACTCCTGTTATTTTTGCGCTTTACTCTCATGCTTACGGTGCAAATGGCGCTCGCTTAAAGCGAATTACTATTGATCCGACTACTAACCTTGCTGTGAGCCAACAACTACTTTATGAAGGTTGGTGTAACCAATCGACCAGCCATGCGGTTGGCGATCTTAATTTTCACGCTGATTTAACCAATCCAGCAAGCCCGATTTATACTCTTTATCTCACCGTGGGTGATATGGCTTCACCAGGTAAAGTGGATGTGGGCCAAACCGATAACTGCGGTAATGCTGCCGACAATATCGGTGCTTTGCGCGCACAATTATTCCGTACCACCAATGGTAATCCAACGAATTACAATGGTGCCTTGACTCGTTTAAGTGAAGCTGAGTTTATGAGTAATACTCAGCTAACCAAACTTAATGTTGCTGCTTATGGTTTAAGAAACCCCTTCCGTTTTACTGTGCAGCCTAACACTGGCGAAATTTATATTACTGATGTGGGTTGGAATAACACAGAAGAAATCGATTATGTTCCAGCACCACGCAACGATACCGTTGTAGAAAACTTTGGCTGGCCATGCTTTGAAGGCACGCCAAAACAAGGCGGTTACCAAGGTGCAAACACACCTACTTGTAATGCGTTGTATGCCGCGAATAACGATACAAAACCTTTGTGGGAATATCCGCACAATGGCGGTCAAGCTGCTGCAACCGGTGCTGCTGTTTATACCGGTAATCTATACCCGGCACAGTATAAAAATGGATTATTTTTTGCGGATTATTCGCAATCATGGATTCGCTTTTTACCTGCAACTGATAATGGTAAGCCTAATAAAAACACTAGTTTTGCCGCTGCAGCGTTTGATACTGGCTCTCCTGTTATTCAATTAGAATCAGGTCCTCTTGGTGATATTTATTACGTTAGCTATAACTTGGTTAACAACAAGTTTGAATTGTGGCGTATTAAAAGTGCGGTTGATCCTAAAACAGTTGCAACTGCAACCCCAGATACAAGTTTTGTATTGCCAAATAAACCGGTAACTATTGATGCAACTACTTCATTTGTTGCTTCAGGTACTGCTCGTTATGAGTGGGATTTAAATGCTGATGGCATTATTGATGTAACAGAAAATACTGGTATTCAAACAGTGCAGTTTGCAAATGCTGGTGAATATGCTGTTACTGTTCGTGTGGCTGACAAAACAAATTTAACCAATACTGATACTGCTAGTGTGCCTATCATAGTGACAGAGTCTATGCCTAAGCCTGCTATTACTCGCCCTGAATCTACGCTTACTTGGAGCACTGGCGATATTATTGATCTTGATGGCGGCTTAGTTGTGGGGAGTGCCCCAGCTGCAAGCTTCACTTGGAATGTTTTAATTTCTCATTGTGCTAAAAATGATCCAACCGATTGTCATTTGCATGATGATATTTCCAGAACTGTACCAGTAAGTACGTTTGTTGCGCCTGATCATGAATATCCATCGCACTTGAACGCAAAATTGTGTGCAACGGGTTTCCCCGGTCAAGTGGATGGCTGGTGGAATTCTGCATGGCAAAGTCGCCGTCAAGTATCAGTAGATACTTCTGATTTGGCGAACCAAACATTCTTCAAAGTATTGGTTAGTTTAACGCCTGCAGATATTGATTATGCAGCGGCAGGTGCTAATGGTAAGAGCTTACGTTTCGTGTCAAAAAATGGCACCGTGTTCTCACACAAAATCAATACATGGAATACAGCTGGTACTTCAACTGTATGGCTGCAATACCCATCAACAGTGGGTGGTCGTGTTTCAAATGCTGTGTGGATGTACTATGACAATACTAGCGCAGCAGATGGTCAAGATTTAGGTGTAACTTTCCCAGCGGCTACGCAAAATGCGGATCGTGTGAGTATTTCTGCAGCACAAGCGCGTCAGCAAACATTTAAGGCGTGCGAGACTGTTCCGCTGCAACCACGCTTGGCTAATATTGTAATGGCTTCGAATCCTACAGGCCTTCAAACTACATTTGGTTCAACCACTGCTGTTTGGGCTGCACCGATTCCTAGTATTATCGGTAGTACGGCAACTATCAGTGCTCCACTGTCGCAAGTAAAAGGAAGTAATCAATTTGATTTCTTGAATTGGGCGCATGGTGGTGGTCGTTTGCAAGAATTCATTACACCAAATGTGTCTGAAGTAACCTTGACGGCTAACTATAAAGATATGGGAGTTATTTTTACGCCCTGTACTTATCCAATGATGAATGTTCGCGGTACTTTTAATACATGGACTTCAACAGCGATGCAAATGGTTGCGCAATGTACATGGGGTGCGACGATTGATGTGGTTGGTGCTGCTAACGCACTTATGAAGTTTGATGTGGCGAATAATTGGGTCACCAACTTTGGTGATACTAATGCAGATGGTATTGCAGAGCAGGGCGGTGGCAACATTACTATTCCGGGTGGGGCAGGTCGTTACAACATTACGTTCAATGATCAAACTAAAGCTTATACAATCGTTAAGGTTGCTGTTTCTTCAAGCTCTATTGCCGCAAGTTCTAGCTCGGTTGCTCCAAGCTCTAGTTCGATTGCTTCGAGCTCAGTGGTTTCAAGTTCTAGTTCGGTTGTATCAAGCTCGGTCGCAGTGAGTTCTAGTTCAGTTGCGCCAAGCTCATCATCAATAGCGTCTAGTAGCTCATCTGTTCCTGCATCGATTTACCATTTGCGTGGCACTCATAATGGATGGCTTGAGGGTGATTTTATGACCCCAGTTGCTGGCTCAGCGACAGATTTTGAAGCGTGCCGTAATTTTGCGGCGGGTGATGCTAATGGTGGACCACGCTTTAAAATTGATCCGAATGGTGCATGGGGAGCAGATGCATTCCCAGCTGCTGATCAGGCGGCTAATGGTTGGACGAAAATTGTTGTTAACCCTACAGCAAAAACAATTGTTAGTAAGGTAATGAATATGGCGGTGAACTGCGGTGTTGTGGCAAGTTCTAGCTCATCATCTGTAATCTCAAGCAGTTCTGTAGCGTCAAGTTCATCATCTGTTGTGATTGCAAGTAGTTCAGCTGTTTCTAGTTCATCTTCGTTGGTATCTAGTAGTTCAGTAGCTGCTAGTTCATCTTCTGTGGAGTCTAGTAGTTCGATAGTTTCTAGCTCGTCTTCTGTGGAGTCTAGTAGTGCAGTAGCTTCTAGTTCATCGGTTGTGGCATCAAGTAGTTCAGTGGCCTCTAGTGTTTCAAGCTCTAGTGTTTCAAGCGCTAGTTCTTCATCAATAGCTTCAAGCTCTAGCAGTTCATCAGCGCCTACAACAGTTGATGTTAAGTTTACCTGTAACAATGGAACTACTGTTACGGGTCAAAATGTCTATGTAGTAGGTAGTGTTGCACAGCTTGGAAATTGGGTTACAACTGCGGCAATTAAATTAGCGCCAACTGCATACCCAAGTTGGACTGGCACTATCGCGTTGCCAGCAAGCACAGCAATTACTTGGAAGTGTCTCAAAATTAATGGTGCTGCACTTGTTTGGCAAGGTGGTGCTAATAATGCGTTAACAACACCGGCTACGGGTACAGCTAACGCAACAGCAAGCTTCTAGCATTTATAATTAATACAACTAACAGAAGTTGGTTGTATTGACGATTAATTTTTGGGCCTCTGTGAGAAATTGCAGAGGCTTTTTTTATTGCAGGCAGATTGATAATAATCCTTCACTCCCAGTATTTTCAGTAAGTGTGGATGCATTGCTGTTACTTTTACTACATTAAGTAGTTATACGATTAATAGCGGTGTATTTACGAAGTCAGAAAGTATTAAAGTTACTAAAAACATGGCTACTAACTGCACTGCACCTTAAGTAGTTAGTGTTTGGCTTATCAAAACAGACGCCAAATAAAAAATCGATGCATTTTTCTGCATCGATTTTCATGAATATATTTGTAACTGTTAACTAACAGATACTGCAGTTATTATTTTATTTTATCAGATGCTTTGTTTGTTACTTCGTTTGCATTATTTGTATGTGAAGGCAAAACCGGATCGTAAAGGTCGCCAAAGAAATCATGTAGTACTAATTTCTGGTCTGTGTTTTTGCTGTTCTCCATTTCTTTCCATGGGACGACATAGAGTACTTTAGGTAGTTCTTTGTTGGCTTTAATGCGTGTGGTTTCTACTTCTATATTATCATCAGCTGCTTTTGCCACTAATGAAAAGCAGAGTGATACGATTATAAAAATAAGAGTTTTCATTGGTTGTTTCTCAGCTTGCTTTGCGTTTTAACTTGGCTTTAAGTTCCGTAACCCAACTAATTGTACTTTTATCGGTATTGCCGGTGAGCGTTAGATATTTTTCGTATTCAGTAATAGCTTTACCTATGTCTTGGTAAAATACATCGTAAACAATTGCTAAATTATAGTGTGCAGCAGCATAGTTATTTTTTAAGGTAATTGCTGATAGGTAATTTTTTTCGGCAGATTGGTATTCACCTTTTTCTACGTCAAGCAATCCTGTCAAATTATAAATTTCTGGTAGGTCGGGGTTTATTTTTTTTGCATTGATAAGTGCGCTATTAGCTTCTTCAATTTTTTTGTTGTTGTAATAAACGGTTGCTAAATTTATCCATCCGTCCACAAAAACAGGGTGAGATTGTGTTAGCTTTTTTAGTCCGCTGATTGCTTTATCTGTTTCCCCTGCTTTCATGTTGCTTAATGCGTCTTCATAAGCACTTTTTTCGCTGGATGATAGTGGAGTTTTTTCTGCTGGCGTCGTTGATGATGGCGTTGTGGAGCAACCTGTCACAATAATGGCAAAGGCAACAATGCATAAACGACGCATTAAATAATATTGATTAAAGAGTTTCATCTTGATAGATATCCGCCTTGCCTTTCTTGTTATAACGCACAGGGAATAGTTTCCCTAGTTCTTGATAGCTTTGCTTGATCCATTGATTGCTAATACCTTCTTTTATGTGCGCCATATTGATTTCATAAAATTCAATGGCTTTCTCTTCGAAGGGAAATGCCTGGTCTTCAATCAAAATATTGTATTGTTCAAGCTCTTCGCCTTTGAGGTTTTTGGGGCGTTCAGACTTCAGCAGAGCGCTGGAAAACTGTTGGTATATATTGCCAATTGCATAGGTCGCTTCAGTGGTGATGTCTGGATTGTTGTAAGTCGACGCTTGCCCATAGGCAGTAATCGCATCCTGCATAAATTTTTTCTTTGCTTTCAAACTTTCAGTTAATGGTTCTACCAATTGTTTTTGCGAAAATAATGTGTGTATGTTTTTCGCCATTTCAAGCTGAGTGTTAGCCGCAATGTAATTAGTTCTATCGGTCTTAAGTGCTTTAGCCGCTTGCTTGTCGGCGAGCGAAATTTTTTCTTGCCAGAAATTTACTTTATTAGTGTCTTTTATCTCTTTGTTTAATTGCGTTAACTTAAACATGGCTTCCATGTATTGAGGGTAGGGGCGTGTATAGTTTTCAGCGTAACTGCTGTAGGAGCGAATAGCCGCATCGACATTATGTTTGGATTCATACAGTTCTGCGGCTTTCCAGAGCGTTGCCATTTTTACATCTTGATTTTCTTCTTGCGATGCAATTTGCTCGAAAGTTTGTGCAGCTTTTGCGCTGTCACCTGCATTTAAATAAGCGACAGAGAGTTGTCGAGTTGCATCTTTATTAAGATCGTTTTTGGGGTAGAGTTTTTGGAATTGTTGAATATGACCAATGGCGAGATTCCATTTTTCATTTTTCATCGACAAGGCTATTGCTTCGTACAATGCTTTAGGTGCTATGTCTGATGCTTGTGCGCGATTTGCAATGCGAGCAAAATTTTGTATTGCAGGCTCAATGCGATTATTACTTGCATCATTTTCAGCTTGTTTGTAAATGCTCAGCGCAAGATTGTTCTGTATGTTTTTTTGCTCTACGGGATCTGAGGTTTGTTTTAATAAATCACCAAAGATAGTTTCCGCATCAACAAAAGATTGTTTTTTTAGGTAGGCCAGTCCTTTGATCATATTGGCTTCGTGAAGTGTTTTATCGGTAGCGTTATCCGACAATGTATTTGCGAGTGTAATGGCATCATCGTAACGGTCGTTGTTCAATGCTAACTCGGCTGCATGTAACGCTGCATTGTGATAACGCGTATCGCGTTGATAAAGCTGCGCTGACATTAACGTGTACTGAATATGTTTATTCAGCCATACAGGATTCGTTTTTTCCTGTTCATACAGTTTGTTGGATAGCACTATAGTGGCGTAAGCGGCTTCTTTATTGAGAACAATATTGCCATCGTAGGCTGCCAGTTCAAAATAATGCATTGCTTCCTGGTTTTGATTTTCTGATGCGAGGAGTTCTGCATAGAGTGTATAAACTTTATCTTGTTGTGCGTAGGCAGTGTAGTGCTCTAAGTAACGCTTGTACCACAGATTGGCTTTGGTAAAGTTTGCGCTGTTGTGGTTTTGTTGGTAATCCTCTTGCGCATAATTTGCGGCACGAAGTATATCTGGACGTAATGCATTGGCAACTTGGTCTTGCTCGGCAGGGTTTTTATGGGTATTCCAGTAGCTGCTTTTTGCATTGTATTTTGTGTAAGCAATATCAAGAGCATCTGTAAAAGGAGTTTTGAAATTTCCCTCGCCCCATGCTTCAATTTTCTTAATATGAGCAAAAGGAATTTTTGGTGATGTTGGATTTGAAGCTATAAATTGCTCCATGATATTAGCGGCATCAGAAAAGCGTTCTTGTTCCAGATAGATGCTGCTGATGACTTCGTAAGCATGGTAAAGATATTGGTAACTTGATTTGTCAGAAAAATAATTTTGTATTTCCTGGATTGTGGATAAGCTTGAAATACTTAAACCAAGCGCACGAAAATATTCGTCGAACTGATCTTTTTCGGCAGAGGATAAAGTTTCTACGCTATTAAATTGATGCTTATCAATCGCTGCTACATAATCATCTGCTGCTTCTGTGTAGATGCCTTGTTTGTAACGTGTCCAACCGCGTTTAAATAAAGCGCGTTCAAGGTATGAATCGCCATTACGTGCAAATGTGATTTCTGTGTAAGCGGCTTCTGCCGTTATATAGTCGCCTTGAATAAAGGCGCGTTCAGCGATACGGAATTGTGATTCTGCATAATAAGCAGAGTTGGGATATTTTTTACAAAGTTGAGTTAATGTCGCCAGCGAATCATCTGCTTCACCTAACTGATCTTGTGTACGAGCCAGTTGATAGAGTGTTCTATCGTTATCTTTCGCATCGGGATATTCACGTAGCGATGTTTGCAATAAATTCTTTGATTTTTTTAAGGCTTCAATATGTTGAGATTCATCAGCGGATTGATTATATGTTTGAGCATTTTGGTTGGCGCTTTTTTGCGTTTGTTCATTTAAGCGGCTCATCTCCAGCTCGGCTAATCTATTGATAGCGACGCGGCGAGATTTATCGTTAGTAGGTGCATTTTTAATATAGTTGTAATAAGCGCTTTTTATTTCTTCTTCTGACTTAGGTTTGACCGTGGTTTCAGCTGTTTTTTTCTTTTCTTGAACAACATCAATAGAGCCCAGTGTATCTTGGGGTTGTTGCTGGCTGCTGCAGCCACTCATGCACAGCAGCACAATAGAAAAAATAGGATATATTTTGCGCATAGTTAATTGGTTGTTATTAATAGATGGTTTGTTATTGATTGTCATAAAGTCTGGTTAGACCAAAATTCGATTGATTCAGGTAGCTATTAAATACAAATTGTTTTTTGGTAACGGCTTCAGTAATTGAATCGAGATAAACTTTATACAGGCGTGAATACATAACTGCAGATTGTTGCAGTGTGTTTTTGGAGAGCGGGTAGCTCTGAAGTTTTGTAAGGCTGTTGAGTTCTTCAGCAAGTGTTTTGATGTCTGCATGTTCTTTAATAATGTCTTCATCTAGTTTTATGTTTAATACCGATGGTGAAGATGGATTATTTTCTTTAATTGTTTTCAATAAATTGTCGTAATAGTTGGTTTTGTTTCCATAATAGCTAATGGCTTCGTTATATTTTTCTGTCGCGTTATCATTCTGTTTGGTTTTGGTGAGGGTAAATGCTTCCAGCAAATAAGATTGTGCAACGGACATATCATTGCCATCTTGCGTTTTTAGCTTTTGGAAAGCATTAATGGCTCCCGCATAGTCTTCCTGATTCAGTGCGGACATTCCTATGCCTAAAAGCGCTCTATTGCTGTACTCGCTATTGATTTTTACATGTCTGAAACTATCGCGGGCATTGCGATAAAACCCTTGTTGGAGTTGGGAAAACCCCATGATGGTGTATAACCTGTTAACGATTTCTATATCGTCTTTAGGTGCTGCTTTAATAGCATCTTCAAGTGTAATTTGTGCATCTGTCCACCAATCTTGACGAATATAAACGAGCGCCAGATTCAATTGTGCAATGGCGTAGTGCGCTGAATCTGGTTTTATTTTTTTGTAGTATTGCAATGCGTCGCGATGTTTTTTCTTACCTTGCAGTGCGGCACCGACAATGATGTAGGCTTCATCGCCATCTTGTGGCGGTACATCATTGGTAAGGTCGAAGGTTTTTAGGTGCGCAATCGCGTCATCCCATTGGCTCTGGCTCGCATAATATTTTGCGAATTCAAACTGTTGTTTTGCTTGAGTATATCGGTCGCCATTTTTTTTGGAGTACTCAAGTATTTCTTTGGCGAGGCTAGTTGCATGATTTTTTAAAATTATTCGCGATAATTCAGGTAGTTCTTTTGCGTTAATATTTTTTTGAATAATGTCCATGTTGGCAGCTGCTAAGCCTACTGCTCTGTCTGGATTGTTATTTTTATCGGCTGAGTTAACTTCACTGATGAGTGTTGTTAGGTCGGGCGATGAGACTTTAAACGCTGAGGTGTTGGCAAGTTCATGATAAGCCGACGCTATTGTTTTTTGATAGTCTTCATTCAGTTGTTGCGCTGGCGTTGTTTGTGTGGCGCCATAACTTGTGGCAGCCGTCATCGCCAATAAAATAATAACACCTGCGCGCAATAACGTACTTGCTTGTGTGAGCGCAAATATTGAGCTGGTATAAAGGCGTATCTGTTGTGTCTTCACGGTTAATCCGTTTGATAAGTAATGAACAATCATCTGTATAAAAATATGTTGCCTGTCAATTTTTTGTAACGTTAGGCGAATCAGTTGTGCTAAAACGAGTAAAGTGCACTGGCCTTGTGGTCAGTGCACTTTACTGTTTTGCATTGCTTTTTCGTTAAACATTTTTGCGTTAAGCAATGCTATACGTAAAGCTGCCTTCTTCGTCTGCACCTACATGAATTTTAGAAATAGTTTCATTGTTGCCCATTTTTGCAAGACATTCACTGGCTATTGCAGGCAGCATGGTGCGTGTTAAAATATTTTCGATGTTACGTGCACCTGTATCCACTTCCTGGCTGCGCGCGACTATGTGCAGCAATACATCTTCATCATAGGTAAATTCCGCGTTGTAATGTGCTTTAACGCGTTTCTTGATGCGATTCATATTGATCACGCTAATTTTCATCAAGTCTTCATCGCCTAAAGGATAATAAGGGATGATGGTTGTGCGACCCAAGAAGGCAGGCTTGAAATGACGCAGCAGTTGTGGCCTGAAATTTTCTAACAATACATCTGGATCCGGTAATTCTTCTTGTGCTGCACACATAGCGCGAATGTGTTCTTCACCAGCGTTGGATGTCATGATGATTACCGTGTTGCGGAAATCAATATCGCGACCTTCGCCATCTTTAATGGTGCCTTTGTCGAACAGGTTGTAAAAAATATCTTGCACGCCGGGATGCGCTTTTTCCATTTCGTCGAGCAAAATCACACTGTAAGGTCTGCGTCTAACCGCTTCTGTTAATACACCGCCTTCGCCGTAACCGACATAACCTGGAGGTGAACCGAGCAACATAGACACTTTATGTTCTTCTTTGAACTCTGACATGTTGATAGTGGTAATATTTTGTTCACCACCATAAAGAATGTCAGTGAGTGCCAATGCAGTTTCGGTTTTACCAACACCGCTAGAACCAACCATAAAAAACACGCCGATAGGTTTACGCGGATCGGTTAAGCCTGCACGCGATGTGCGAATGCATTGTGCGATAGCTTCAAGTGCATGTGGTTGACCGATGATGCGCTCACTCAATACATTTTTTAAATCGAGTACGGCTTTGATTTCATTTGACATCATTTTGCCAACAGGAATACCAGTCCAATTGGCGACAACTTCAGCAATCGCTTGGCTGTTAACATCGCCTTGAATCATTGGGTTTTCGCCCTGCAATGCAGTGAGCTCTTCACGCAATGTGTGCAGCGATGCCTTCGTTGTAGCTAATTCTTCTGTGCTTAATAATTTGCTGGCATCTTCAGGTTTAGCTTTGTCTGATTTAATGTTGCGAGTGAGATAGTCATCTTCAATTTTTTGTTGTAGTGCGTGAATCTCTTGCACTTTTTCTTTTTCTTTTTGCCATTGTTCTTCTTGGCTTACGAGTTGTGGTTCAAGGATTGCTTTTTCTTCTAGCAGTTGTGCAATTTTTTCTTCGTAATTGCCAGAAGATGCGTTTTCTTTACCTAGAGATGCAATAGTTTTTTCGCATTGAGTAATTAGTCGACGTGTATTTTCAATTGCGGCGGGTGTAGAGCTTTGGCTGAGTGCAACACGCGCACAAGCGGTATCCAACAGGCTTACTGATTTATCCGGCAGTTGGCGCGCAGGAATATAGCGACTTGATAGATGTACTGAATCGACAATTGCTTCATCCAAAATACGCACGCGGTGATGGTGTTGCAGCATTTCAGAAATGGCGCGCATCATGTTGATGGCTTTGTCTTCGCTTGGCTCTTCAATTTTTACCACTTGGAAGCGGCGCGTTAATGCGGGGTCGCGTTCAAAATATTTTTTATATTCTGCCCAGGTTGTGGCGGCAATAGTACGCAGTTCTCCGCGAGCCAGTGCAGGTTTAAGTAAGTTGGCCGCATCGCCTTGGCCTTCTTTACCGCCTGCACCAATTAAGGTGTGTGCTTCATCAATAAACATGATGATGGGTTCTGCGGAGGCTTTTACTTCGGCGATCACAGATTTCAAACGATTTTCAAATTCACCTTTAACGCTTGCGCCTGCTTGCAGGAGGCCTAAATCCAAACTGCGAATCGAAACATTTTTAAGTTGATCTGGAACATCACCAGATGCAATACGCAACGCAAAGCCTTCCACAACCGCTGTTTTACCAACGCCAGCTTCACCGGTGAGGATTGGATTGTTTTGGCGACGCCTAATCAGAATATCAATAATTTGGCGCACTTCTTCATCGCGGCCAAGCACTGCATCAATTTTGCCTTTCTTGGCGGCTTCAGTGAGGTTAACCGTAAATTTATCGAGCGCAGGTGTTTTGCTCGGCGCGCCAATGGGTGCGCCATCACTGCTAGCGGTATCACCTACATTATTGCTTCTGGATTCACCGGTTGAACCGACAATGGCGCGTACAAGATCACGCAATGATTCTGGCGGGATTTTTTTCAGTTCACCATTGGCAATATCGGAGGAGCGGCGCAAGCCTTCGTCGAGCATGAATGCGGCCAAGAGATGTGCAGAGGTCGTTCTGCTGTGGCCGTATTCAATAGAGGCTAGCATCCACGCATTTTTCGCAAGATCAACGATAGTGGGTGACAGTGCGGGAGCGCGTGAGTTGCCGGATTTGATTTGATCCAACTCACGATTGAGATGTTTTACAAGATTGCCGATATTTATTTCAAATTTTTCGAGTACTGCGATCAGGTCGCTGTCAGGAATTTCTAACAATTTTAAAAGCCAGTGCTCAATTTCCACATTGTAGTGGGTGCGCGAAAGGCAGAGTCCGGCTGCGCCTTCAAGAGCATTGCGGCAAGGTTCATTGAGCTTGCCTACGAGTGATTTCAAGTCGATGTTAATCATGGGTAGAGTCCTTATGCTATTAACGCAGTAGTATTATTAAATAAAAGTAAACTTGTTCGGCAGATCTAACATCCAAAAGATCAAAAATTCTATAAATTAAACACGGCCACTTAATCAGCCTTAATGGCAGGTTGCACAGGCTAACAATTTTCCAGCTTATGCTCTACCTCTTATTATGTTCAAGGAGCAAATGTTTCTAGTGATGATTGGAATGACTGTGTTACTTGAGCCTATTTGCCGATACTCTGATTGTTAAGATGTCGTCACTATCTTCAATGGGCTTGTCACTGCTAGATAGCCATGTGTTCCAGCCCATAATCGGGCTTGCGTGTTTATTCAACGTGATTTTTCTGGGGATGTCTTTACGCTTTACGGTAATCGTGAAATCGTAATCGTGCTCAATGCCGACGTACATTCGCACCATATCATTGAGCGCGCGCAATGCGGCTGTACCGGGCGCGAATTTATAAAATTGTTCGCGATTGAGCGGCCCCAACGAAATGCGAATTTTCCCCTGTGCAAACCAACCTTTATGGCCAAGCATGGTTGATTGCCCGAGTTTCGCATTTTGCCCTTTGGGTTGTGTTCTAGACGCTATGCGCGTGCGAATATCGGGGATTAACTCTTGCCATTGGCCAATGAATTCTTGAATTTCCACGGGAATATCAAAATAATCTTGTAATATTTTTTTTAGCCCGCTGGTGGTTCGCACCTGCTGAGTGAACAGGCCACTGTAAAACAATAATGATTCATCTTTTATTTGCAGGCGATTTTCTAATCCTGTTGTACCTAAGCCAATAAGCGATAAAAGTGCTTGTGTTTGTGGGTCGCGATTTTTTTTGCTATTAAGGCTAAGTTTTTTTCTTTCATATTCTATCGGCAGGTGATACTTGGTTGCTGCTTGATAAAACAATGAAATAGTTCTGTGATTAAATAAATCCAGAAAATGCGCTAGCGATTCATCTTTTTGTTTAAGGCGTTGCAGAATTAATTCGGTGTAATGATAGGGCATTACGCCCATGCAGCCGGTTAAACCCATAAAGTTAATGTGCAATAACCAGGGGGGCACTTGACCGGGATGTGGATTTGGCTCTATCGAATAAATTTCTGCATTGGGAAAGGTGAACGATTGGTTGGTGGAGATGCGAATCGTTTCAGTCGTTGGTGGTACAAACCCCGCGATAGTATTTTTGGCGCGCAGAGACCGTTCACCCAATATTAGGCTATTAGGTTTAAGCAGTGTAGCGCGCTCTAGGATTCGCACCGCCTGAAAAAAAGAATAGGCGTGCGGTTTATCCAGAAGTTGCGCGATTACAGAAGAATTTTTTCGCCAGCTCGAGGAGGACATTTCTTTAAATAGCCTTCTTTGTTTTTACGTTTAACTAATACGCGGGTGAATGAGTTAATAGAGCAATATAGCCCAAAAAAATGTTCAAGTACCGATGCAAATAGAAAGCTACTGCTACCGGTAAATTGTGAATCATCAATAACGATTTCAACTTCTATACCGCGACATAACGTTGCTCGTCCGTCAATATTTAATGGTGCGCTGACAGGGCGCGCATTCAATGATGCGATAGAGGCAATCAAAGCGCGCGACGCGGAGGATTCTTTAAAATCATACAGTCGTAAAATCTCTTTCATGGCTTCAGTTGCATTGTTGCTGCCAGTGATAGAAAGATGGTTTAAGTTTAAGTGCGATATTAATCGCCAGCGAGCACCATCGCGTAAGGGTGGCCTAACAGTCGATGTAGGTTGTGTTAAGCAGCGAATCCGCGAACAGGGAGGCGAACCATTTACACATTGCAATTTAGGGTGTTCCATATTGAACGGCAATTTGGCTGGTAAATCTCTGTTGCTGCACATGGTATCTATAATCAATGTGCGATCGTCAGGAACATTGGGGTTAAATTGCAAATCTACCAAACTTAAAAAAACATCTGTGCCTTCATCGCGATCAATATGGTTGAATTTTGCATGACGGCGCGAGGCAAACCAATAAGCGTGATTTTCACTGTCTTGATGTTCGTGTTTTAAACCGTAAAACGGAAGATATTCTTTTTTCTCTCCTTCTGCTGTTGATGCCGTGACTGTGTCTACGGAATACACTTCATAACCCAATGGGCGACGGGTGTCGGCAACGATTTGATATTCTAATCGAGTGTGATCAATTTTAATGGGGTCGGCTTTGTGTTCAAACAAATTCACAACCGGTGTGCAGCCCATGGCAAACGTATCTGCAGAAATATTATGCTCAAGCTCGACATCAGATTTATTCAAATAAATATAAATGTTCAGCTCAGTTGATGCATTGGGCGGAATAGCAGAGGCCAAACCTTCGATATCAATAAACATATATTTTTCAGGGAAAACGAAAAATTCTGTTAATAAACGATAGCCGACAAAAGAAGATGCAGGGTAGGGGAAGAGCCCATCCTCGCTGCCAAAACCTACTGCTTTAATAATATCCTTGCCCATAAAAACAGGCGATGTGTCAGAGTCGCTAGTGGTGATAACGACATTTTGACATTCATTGAGCAGCATTTCATACAATGGATTAATATGCTGCGGCTGCCCTTTCAAATATAAACGTAATCGATCTGGTTTTAATTCAGAAAAATGAATCGCGTTGGTAAATGTTTTTAAACGCAAACGAAGCACTGCGCCTGCACCGCGCACTGACATTGAGCCTGGCGTCGCAAATGGTCTGCCAACAAGGCTTGCATCAATAACGGAAAATGGTAAAAGTTCTGTTGGGTATACTGTTGAGAAGCGGCAGTTTTCTCCTTGAAAGTGTTCGGTTTCAAGCAGAGTATTTTTCGGTAAATGATAACTCGCTTCTAATTGTTCATTGTCCGCAACAAATTGCACAATAGACATGGAGGGAATGGGACGCTGGTAATGCGGAAATAAAACACCCAGCAACGCATCACTTAATTCGGGAAAATCATCATCCAGTTTGTGTTGAATACGCGCATTCAAGTAAGCAAAACTTTCGATTAAACGCGAAACGTGCGGATCTTCAATCGCTTCTGAGCTAATGCCTAAGCGCCCGGCAATTTTAGGATGCTCTTTTGCAAACTCAGCGCCCATTTGACGAATAAAGGCGAGTTCTTTTTCGTAGTAGGGGAGTAACTCATCAGCCATTTCGTGATTCTTCCACATTAACGGTTCTTGATACCGGATCCAGTACTGAATCGAATATTACCAATTCAGGTGCAGGGTCGGCATACAGTGTTGCATCAATTCTGAATTTTAAGGTTCTATCAGTTTTGTCTTTGTTGTCTTGTAAGATAACTTTTACCGCTTTAAAGCGCGGTTCATAATCACGTAAAATTTTTTCTAATAAACGTGTAAAGTTTCTCTTTTTTTCAATATCTGAAATATTAACGGTTGCTAAATCGGGCAGGCCATAATTTAACAACGAGTTTTCCAGTTGTTTAAATTCATCTGGCGGCGCGACTATGCGGTAGCGAGTGTTAAGCAAGTTTTGCAAATCGCGCCTTACGCTGTTGTGTAGCTCGCGCATTTGTTGATGCCGATTTTTATCGGCCTCTACATTTACTTCCGGTTCATCATCCAATAGTCGATCAAGAATGGATGGGCGAAACTCTTTCTTTTTATCGATTTTCATTCTGCATTACGCCTTGCTGGATTGCGCTAACTCGGTAACAAGTTCTAAAGCAGAAACCATGTTGTCGAGTTGATAGTGCGGAACCAGATGGATAACACACAAATACACCCCTTGTTTGCTGGGATGTTCTGCTACTTTGACGGATGCTTCGCGAAGTGGGTATCGCGCCTGTTCATCCCATTCAAGATCTTCGCGGCCGGTAGTGTATTTAAACAACCATTTTGTTAAAAAACTTTCACAATCTTCAGGTGTAATAAAAGAACCAATCTTGTCGCGAATCATCACTTTGATGTAATGCGCCACGCGTGATGCACACAACACATGCTGCAACATGGCTGATAATTTTGCGTTAATTTCGGTATTGCGTGAGCTCTGTTTACTGGGATGTTGCAGTGATTGATTGCTATAAAATGCACCAAAAGGGCTGTCATAGCATTGGCATAGCGGAATAAATCCTAAATCACTGAGTTCTCTTTCGAGCGTATCGGTAATCAATACATCGGTTAATGGCTTATAAATAATATCTTTTGCATCTGTGCTAAAACTGGCGGTAGGAAAACTCGTTAATATACCGCCGCCAATTTGATCGCGAGGTACGCCACGAATATGGCCAAACCAACCTACGTTTGCAAACTCTCTAATTAATATTCCAGCAAATGCGTAGCAGGCATTGCCCCACAAATAGCCGCTGTTATCTCGCCCTTCACTTTTTTCATAAAAGTAAATGCCTTTGTAACTGCCGGGTTGTGTGCGATAGGGCTCTCGCATTAACGTGCGTGGCATCGTTAAGCCGACAAAACGGCTATCGCTTTTATCGCGCAGCGCACGCCATTTAATATATTCGTCTTGTGTAAAAATAGTTTGTAAATTAAGCGGCATTCCTAATGTGGAAAAGTCATCCAACCCAAAAATTTCGCTGGAAGCCGATGCAATAAAAGGTGCAAATGCGGCTGCCGCAATTTCTGCAATGCCATTTAATGTGGCGATATCGTCATAGGGATGATCTTTGGATCTTTTATGGCTGATTTCATAATCGCCAATAATAACGCCGTAAGGTTCACCACCGGGTGTGCCATATTCGTCGCTGTATATTTTTTGAAATAATTGGCTTTGATCAAAATCCAGCGCTCTTTCAATATCCTTAACAACTTCTGCCCAGCTGATATCCAGATAGCGAATTTTTATATTTTTGTTGCCGTCAGCTTGATTCACAAGATGCCATAGGCCGCGCCAGGAAGCTTCGAGTGTTTGGAATTCTTTATGATGAATAATGCAATTCAGTTGATCGTTAATCGTTTCATCAATTATGGAAATAGAGCGATGAATGGCGAGAATAATATCGTCGGTTGAGCGTAAACGTTGTGTGTTTTCAAATTCGGATAGCCAATAATGCAACGATTTTTTCACATCAGTTTCGGCGAGAAAACTACTCAAATTGGTAATGTAAGCTTGGCGGGTATAAAGCGAATCTAAAGCAATATGTTCAGCAGATTGAGCAGCTGTAGCGGTGCGAGAATCATTGGATGCAGCCACAAAATTATCCATTTAATTAACAAAGAAAGAGGGGGAATTCCCCCCTCTTTACGTGCCTATTAGCAAATAGATGGCAATTAACCAACTTTTGGAATATTAGCAACTAGACGCAATGATGCCGTCAATTCTTCCATTTGCAACCACGGACGCATCCAGGCAACGGCATTATAAACACCAGGTTGACCAGGAACTTCTTTTACTTCAACGCGTGCTTCTGCCAATGGGAAGCTGGCTTTCATTTCTTGGCTTGCTCCTGGAGTTGCATTCACGTATTTAGTGATCCAGCGATTTAACCACTCTTCAGCTTCATTGGCTTCCATGAATGAACCAATCTTGTCGCGCGCCATAATTTTGAGGAAATGTGCGATACGTGATGTGGCCATAATATAAGGCAAGCGCGCAGAAATTGCAGCGTTAGCAGTAGCATCTGGGTTGTCGAATTTCTTGGGTTTTTGTGTGGTTTGCGCACCAAAGAATACGGCGTAGTCCGTATTTTTGTAGTGGCATAGTGGCAAGAAACCAAGCTTGCTCAATTCTGCTTCACGGCGATCGGTAATGCCAATTTCAGTTGGGCATTTTTGATCTGTGTCGCCATCGTCGCTAACAAATACGTGGCTAGGTAAGCCTTCAACTTTACCCCCACCTTCTGCACCGCGAATGCTGGTGCACCAACCGTATTCGGCAAAGGCGTGAGTTAGTGTTGTACCTAATGTATAAGCAGCATTCATCCAGCAATAATCATCGTGATCGGTTGCAAGGTGACGGCCATCAGCAGCACTTTGCACTTCTTCATAATTGAAACTATCGATTGGTTTGGTTGCTTGACCATAAGGCAAGCGCGCAAGAACACGAGGCAGCGCCAATGTAACAAAGCGTGAGTCTTCGCTGTCGCGGAAACTGCGCCATTGAATATATTCAGCCGATTCAAATACTTTTTCAAGATCGCGTGGTTTAGATAGCTCGGTGTAGCTGTCAAAACCAAACATCTCGGGGCCCGCTGCGGCAAGGAAAGGGCAGAAGCCTGCAGCTGCAACGTTGGACATTTTAGACAGCAGCGAAATATCATCTGGATGCGATGAGAATTCATAATCGCCAACCAATGCTGCGTATGGTTGTCCGCCCGCTGTACCAAATTCACTTTCGTAAATTTTCTTGAAGATTTGGCTCTGATCAAATTCAGCTGCTTTCTCCAAATCTTTGCCGAGCTCATTCTTGCTGATATTCAGCATGCGAATTTTAAGCTGCGAGCTAGTTTCAGAATTCATAACCAAGTGATTCAGGCCGCGCCATGAACCTTCCAGCTTTTGAAATTTTTCATTATGCATTACGGCTGCCAATTGACTCGACAACGCTTTATCAATCGCGTTAATAGCGGCATTGATAGTAACGGAAAGATTTTTGTCCCACTTCACAGTGCCTTTCATGGCTTCTTGCGTGAGTGTTCTTAAAAGCTCTTCTGTCTCATCGCGTGCAGTTTGCTTAGTCGCACTGATTGCTTGCTCAAGAAAACTAAATTCGCTTGCTTCTGCGCTCGCCGCTGCTTGAGAGTCGAGTTGTTGATCGTTATTTGCCATCTTTATCACCATTTTTGTCGGTTCCATCGATACCGAGTTCGTTGGATAAGGTAGAAAGGGCTGCTGTATCGCTTAAAATTCCTTCAAGCAGAGCTTCTAAATCTTCTGAGCGGTCTGCTTTGGTCAGTAAGTCTCGCAATTTATTGCGCGTGTCCATAAGTTTTTTGAGCGGTGCAATTTGTTCAACAATTTTATGAGGCTCAAAATCTTCCATACTTTTAAAGTCGAGATTCACAGAAACTTCACTGTTATCGCCTTCAAGCGTGTTTTCTACTTTCATGCGTAGCTGAGGATTAATTTTGCCCAGAACATCATTAAAATTATCACGATCAATCTGTGAAAATTTACGCTCCTTGATGGATTTTTTACCCTCGGCATTATCACCAGAGTAATCACCCATTACGCCCATTACAAACGGGATTTCTTTCTCAACCTGAGCACCGTTTGTTTCAAGGTCATACGTAATGTGAACCCTTGGCTTTCTAACGCGTTTAAGTTTGTCGTGAATGCTATCGGACATGATCCCTAATCCTCTTGGTTAGGTTGTGGATTTAATCTTCATTTTTTACGCCAGTAAGTTCACTAAAACGCTCGCGAGATGAAGAGTCTGGTATTAGCTCAATTATGAGTTCATTGAGCGGCATGCTACCCCATTTTATCGATTTTTCAATAACATAGGAGATTGGGGAATGAGGTTCCGTTTTACGGAAGAAATTTGCGATTTCCTGTAATTGCGCCAACGCCGATGCGCGCGAGCTTATTGCGCCTGCGACACTGGTCTGTGTTTGAGATGCAGTAGTCGGCATAGAATGTTGCTCCGTGTCGGTATTTTCAACCGTTTCGGCAACAGATGGTGCCGCAACCGGAAGTTTGTGTTTACCAATATGACTAATCGCTCCGCGACACTCTTCCAAAATGGACGTGATATTTCTAATGGGTGGTGCTTCGTGAGGGTAACAGTATTTTTCAAGCTGTTGGCCAACAGTTTTATAGATATCTATTGCCGCGGTAATGTCGTCGAATTGATTAACAAAAAACTCACTGCTCGATTCATTAACAGACTTCTCAATATCTTCTACCGAAAAGCCAAGTTTTGCTATTTTATTTTCACGCGATTGTTCATCAGGTGCGCGCTGAGCGTCTAGCGCTTGTTGGTATTGCCATAGGCTGAATACATTTTGACCTTTTGCGATAGGCACTTTTCTAATTGGAGCAATTAATACGCCTTCTGCACCTTCGCCATTAAGCCCTGATAAAGGCGATGTGCGGGTTTCGAGTCCGTCTTCATCGGGCATGGGGTAAAGGCCATCCCAATAGTTTTCCAGCAATCCGTGAATAAGTTTGAATGCGTCTCTTAAGCCCTGAAAGCCGTGGCGTCGAATAAGTGCTTCGGCGAGCCAGCTTGCCACTTCCAGATCTTTACTTTGTGTGGCGAGAATATCGGGTGCTAATGAAATAATTTTGCGCCAATGTTCATCGGCTTCTGCGGTCTCACCATCGTGCATGCCTTGACGTTCGGCGGCGCGCGCTGCAGAGCGGGCAGATTTGATGGACTGGTATTTAGATAGCGGCGATGCATCCTGACGAAGATCATTGCCTGTTGGCGAATCTTCACTAATAGGTGCCAAAAGGGTGGCAAAATCAAGAATATCAGGTGAAGCCATTGATGCTGATCCTTAATAATCGATAATCGATGCTTTGATGAAACCTTATGGCGGTTAAAGCATCTTTGCGCAATTCAAAAATGGTATTAATTGGTGTCATGCTATGCATGAGCACCTTAATTTAATTGTTATCTCATTCTTGTTGTTCAATGTTTTTTCTGTGATAAAACGCTGTGTATTCCCTTGAAGCATGGAGTTTCTCTCATCGCTTCATTTGTTGCGTCCCGTAAACTAGCACAACTTGTATCATAAATTAACAACTAACTATTAATATTACAAATTAATAGTTGGATCAAGGCCTTAAATCGTGATCGACAGGTAGTATATCCATTTCTTTGCATGATATTATTTAAAGACAAATTCCTAATATAGATGGATTGTTCCAGGATGATAAGCAATGGCATTACAGATCACATTGGTAAAAACACCGGCAAAGGTTTCTGTATCTAAGACAACACATACCTTTTATAAACAAGGAGGCACTTTAGGTAGAGGTGAGTCTAATGCCTGGGTATTGCCCGATCCCGATAAATTTTTATCCTCTTGTCATTGTGAAGTCTTGTGCGACGCAAATACGTATTACATTCTTGATCTGAGCACCAACGGTACATTTTTCAATAGTTCGCCAGAGCCTTTGGGTAAGGGTGCTAAATCGCCCTTGGCTAATGGTGATGTTTTTGAAATTGGCGAATATCGTTTTGCGATTAAGGTTATTGCCGATCAGGATTTTGCTAGTGCCTCACCTTTTGCATCGCAACCCGGCATTGCCAGCCCTACAGCTAAAGATGATATTTTTGGCAGCAATCAGCTATCCGGCTCTTCTCCTTCATTTGCTGATCCATTTTCCGGTGGTGGCTTTTTACCCTCTGATTTTTCTTTAAGTGATACTCAAAGCCTCGATCCATTAGCGGTATTGGATAATGCACGTAAAGCGAATAAGACTCCTGAAAGTTTGGGCGATAATTTTGGTAGTTCATTATTTGATCCCGTAACGGGAGCGATGGCTTCTAATAGTCCATATTCAAGTGCAGCGACAGATCATTCTCCCAGTTTGGATCAATCTATTTCATGGCCTGAATCATCACGCCAAAATTTGATTCCGGAAGATTGGGATGACTTGTTGTCGCCATCACCTTCGTCGCAACCGTTTTCTTCGCCTCAGCCATTTCCTTCATCGCAACCATTTAGTGACGCGCCGCGAGCTACTCCGCCTGCAAGAGAAATTCCTCAGCACGCAATACCGGCTCAACAAATTTCACCCGTTGTGCCAACTCCTGCTGTTCGCCCAACACCTCAGGTGCGAGAGCAAGTGTCTCAAGCGGCTCCTGTTGTAAGTAACGTTGCTTCAGCCAATACGGTTGAAAAACAGCAATCGACTGTTCACACAACTCATGAGGTTCAAGCTCAAACGGCACCCAACAATCGACTTATTGCAGCGATGGGTTTGGATGCTACTCGTCTCAGCCCAGAGCAAATAGACGAAATCAGCGATATGGTTGGCGAGCTGATGCGCGAAACGGTGAGTGGCATGATGCAAGTGCTGCGTTCGCGCACCAGTATCAAAAACGAATTTCGGATGAACGTAACAACGATTCAACCGGTAGAAAATAATCCGTTGAAATTTTCTGTTGGTGTCGATGATGCATTGGAAAATATGTTCATCAAAAAAACCAATGCCTACAAAAAACCAGTGGATGCATTTCGTGAAGGGTTCCAGGAAATTGGCGAACATCAAGTTGCGGTGATTGCAGGTATTCGTCATGGGTTTGAACGCATGATGGATCGTTTTAATCCTGAAATTCTGGAACAAAATTTTAATAAGCATGGCAAGGGTGGGAGTGTTATTCCCGGCATGCAAAAAGCGAAGTATTGGAGTAGTTACACAGAGCACTACGCTGGTTTTGTCGATAACATGGAATCGTCATTTCAACATCTGTTTGGCGGAGATTTTGTAAACGCCTACGAAGATCAATTGCGCAAGCTGGCGGCTGCGCGGAAGAAAATCAAATAATCCACCATTCATAGAGGTTAACAATTACATGCTTATGTTTATGGCTCGTTTACGTATTACCTGCGTTATTGTTGTGGCGATGATTGCTGTGCTGAGTGCATGTAGTTCGTCAAAAAGTAGAGTGGGCGGTGTGCTTAATCTCGACACTGATTTGAAATTAAATTTTATTGTCGATGGCAATATTAATCCCGATGAAAACAAACGCCCATCGCCTGTTTTTGTGCGTTTGTATGAACTTAAGTCGCCAATTGCTTTTAACAAAGCTGACTTTATTGATTTATATGAGCGCGATAAAGAAGTGCTCGGCGGTGATTTGTTGGCTAAGCAAATGTTAAAACCTTTATCACCTGGTGTTGATCGCACGGATAACCTTGTGTTGAAAGGCGGCGCTAGCCAAGTTGGTTTGTACGTAGAGTTTTCACAATATCGTGGGTCTACCTATAAGGCGACATTTCCCATTACGTTAAATAACGTTGTGAAAAATGAAGTTACCATCAGAATTTCTGGCAACGAAGTTTCCTTCGTAAAAAAATAAAATTTGCCCCGTTAAGTCGATCAATAATATAGGCTTAAATGCACAGCGAGATAATGTATGTCACTAGATAGCAGAGTCGTTTGGTCTGAGGGAATGTTTTTAAATCCTCAGCATTTCCAGCAACAAGATCGATATATAGAACGTTATATCGATAGCAAGTGCGCTGCTTATGGTGCCTATGGTTGGGGTGTGCATGAATTTGAAGTTGATCAACAACTTTTAAAATTAGGAAAAATTTCGGTACTGCGCGCAAGAGGTGTTTTGCCAGATGGAACGCCCTTTAATTTTCCTAGCGTAGATGACGCACCTCCGGTTCTTGAAGTGTCTGCTGGTGCGCACAACACTGTTGTTTTTCTTGGTGTGCCGGTGCGACGCCCAGGCGCGATAGACGTATTGCCCAAAGACAATGTTCAAGGATTAGCTCGCTATTATTCATCAGAAACACAAGTGCGCGATGTAACCGTTGAAGGCGGCGATACGCAAGCGTTGGATGTTGCGAAATTACGCCTTCGCTTGTTGTTAGATACCGATGATTTAAGTGGATACGCCTGTATCGGATTAGTACGCATTTCTGAAGCGCGTGAAGATAAAGATATTTTATTGGATGAGCAGTATCTTGCCACCAGCCTTGATTGCAAAGCTGTTCCTCGGTTGTCTGGGTTTATTGCAGAATTAGTTGGTTTGCTGCGTCATCGCGGCGAGTCAATTGCAGGCCGTTTAGCGGATACGCGTCGCGGTGGAACTGCGGAAATTGCAGATTATATGTTGCTGCAATTGGTAAACAGATTAGAGCCTTATGTAAATCATTTGACGACGGTGAAAGGTTTGCATCCGTTGGAGTTGTATTCTGAATCGTTACAAATGGCCGGTGAGTTATCTACCTTTGTCGCAAAAAATAAACGCCCGCCAACATTTCCGCCTTATTTGCACGATAACTTGCAGCAAACATTTACGCCGCTGATGAATGCTTTGCGTGAATATTTGTCCATGGTTTATGAACAAACTGCGGTTGCGTTAACGCTGGTTGAAAAACAATATGGTATTCGTGTTTCTGTGATTAGCGATAGATCATTGCTGTCCACCGCAAGCTTTGTTCTTGCGGTTCGTGCAGATGTTAGCGATGAAATTGTGCGTACTCGTTTGCCCGCGCAAATTAAAATTGGCTCTGTAGAGCGCATACGTCAGTTAGTAAATGCAGCTATGCCCGGTATTGCGATCAAGCCATTGCCCGTTGCGCCACGACAAGTTCCATTTCGCAGTGGCTACACCTATTTTGAATTGGATCGCCACAGTGAATTTTGGAAAGAGTTACAACAGTCGGGTGGTTTTGCATTGCATTTAGGTGGTGATTTCCCAGGAATTGAAATGGAATTTTGGGCGATTCGTCAGTAGTTCTGCTTGTGCTTTTTGTATTCCGTTTGCTCTTCAACAAGCTCAGGGCGAACGGAATATATAATTTAATAGCGTGTTATAAATATTCGCAACCACCATGTGGTCATTAACCGTATTCCTTTGAGGATGTGCATCATGTCTGACGATTCAGATAAAACCGTATTTAGGCAACCTACACCCGGTGGTGATCGTACGGTTATGCAACCAACGCCGGGTGGGCGAAGTGCGGGTCAAAATATTCCGCCGCGCACGAATGTGAATATTCCTCAACCGGGTCGCGCGCAACCTAATCCCAGAGCCGCAGCTGTTGATGCTGGTGGTGGTTATTTTCGTACCGACACGGGATTAAATCCGTTAGTAAATGCTTGTTCAACGTTAATTGCAGTGTTTGAAAAAACGCGCAGTGCAGTAAGCCACCCTGATGTTGGTGGTTTGTATCAGCGTTTAATTAATGAAATTAAAGCCTTTGAATCTCGCGCACAAGATCAAGGGATTAAGCCGGAAATTATTTTGTCGGCGCGTTATTTAATGTGTTCTGTATTGGACGAAGCAGTGCTCAATACGCCTTGGGGTACTGATAGTGCTTGGGGGCAACGCACTTTGTTAAGTGTGTTTCATGGCGAAACATCCGGTGGTGAAAAATCATTTTTAATTTGCGATCGCATGCGCCAATCGCCAGCAGAAAATCTGGATATTTTAGAGCTGTTTTATATTTGTTTGAATTTAGGTTTTGAAGGGAAATACCGTTTAATGAATCGCGGTCGTGATGCATTGGATCAATTGAAAGAAGAGTTATTTGCAATTATTCGTCGCCACCGTGGTGAATATGAGCGCGCCTTAGCGCCGCACTGGATGGGGTTGGGCAATACACGCAACCCTATCACGGAATATGTGCCATTGTGGGTCGTGATTAGTTTAGCGGTGGCGATTTTATTTTTTAGTTATTCAGGATTTCGGTATTGGTTATATACCTCTGCTACGCCAGTGGCCGAGGAATTAATAAACATATCCAACGACAAAAAATAAGTACAAAACTTTCCGCGCGATATTACTTGTCAAATAGTCGATATTGACATGCTTCGTTGCATACTAGAGATCAATTGTTTATGAAAAAGATTGGACGTTTTTTTACAAACCCAATTGTGATTTCCATTATTGGTTTGATATTGGTTTCACTGTTGATTTGGTTTGCAGGGCCACATTTTAAATTTGGCGATACCAACACGGCGCCATTAGCCAGTGTGGTTGCGCGTCTTGTTACTATTATGGTGGTTGTTGCTATATGGGGCTTGAATAATTTACGTATTCAAATGCGCAATAACAAAAACAACCAATCGCTTGTAAGTGATTTGCAAAGCAGCAATGCCAATGCCCAACAAAGCGCAACCTCTGAGCAAGCCGCGGAAGAAGTCGCTCAAATTAATGAGCGTTTCACACAGGCATTGGATACGCTTAAAAAATTAAAATTTAAAGGTGATGGCAAAAACAAAGCCCTCTATGAATTGCCTTGGTACATTATTGTTGGTCCTCCAGGTTCTGGTAAAACGACAGCTTTAGTGAATTCTGGCTTGGATTTCCCATTGGCGGATCAGCTTGGTAAAGGCTCATTGCAAGGTGTTGGTGGTACTCGAAATTGTGATTGGTGGTTTACCAATGATGCGGTATTGATCGACACTGCAGGCCGCTACACCACGCAAGACAGCCATCGTGTTGTCGACAGTTCTGCATGGGAAGGTTTTTTAGGTTTACTTAAACGTAATCGCCGTCGTCGCCCGATTAATGGTGCGATAGTCGCTATTAGCTTGCATGATCTTCTGTTGCAAACCGAAGAAGAGCGCATCATGCATGCGAAAACCATTCGTACTCGTCTTGATGAGCTGATGGAAAAACTGGAAATACGTTTCCCGGTTTATTTGTTGTTTACTAAATCGGATTTGGTGTCTGGTTTTAGCGAATTTTTTGAAGATCTTGGTAAAGAAGAGCGCGAGCAAGTGTGGGGCATATCATTGCCTAATGCGCCTAAGCCTTCACAAAGTCCTGATTTTGATTTTTTGCATGAAGGCTTGCTTGGCCTATGCCGTCGTTTATATGACAGAGTTTTGTGGCGTATGCATGCTGAGCGCGATACAAAACGCAGTGCAGCGATTCAAGGATTTCCACAGCAAATGGAAAATTTGCAAACACTGGTGGAGTCTTTTGTCAGACAAGCCTTTGCGCAAAACCGTTTTCAATTTCAGCCGTATTTACGCGGTGTTTATTTTTCAAGTGGTACGCAGGATGGAACGCCGATTGATCGTTTGATGACATCGGTAGCGGCAAATTTTGGCTTTGCGCGAGATGCTGCTCAGCAACCTTCTCAGCGCGGCAAAAGTTTTTTCATGTCGCGTTTGTTCCGCGATGTGATTTTTCCAGAAGCGGGATTGGTGGGTGTTAATACTCGCTATGAAAAAATAATTCGCTGGACACAACTTGCAACCTACGTGGGCTTAGCCGTAATTACCCTAGTGGTTGTATTGGTGTGGAGCGGAAGCGTTGCACGTAATAAGTTGTACATGTCTGAAGTGCAAGGTTATTTAAAACAATTTAAAGAGGAAGAAGCACGGCTTGGTCAGGCTCACGGTAATATAAAAGCTGTGTTGCCGACGTTAAATTTATTGGCTAAAGCAAGCACCGTTTACAATCAAGAAAGTCATCCTTGGTTGTCGGGTATGGGGTTGTATGACGATCGCGTTGATGTAGAAGCAAATCGTGCTTATGACGAAAAATTAAAAACCTTATTTTTGCCTACCTTGTTGGAATCATTAGAATCTTCTTTGCGTTTAGGTGAATCGCAAAAAGATCTCTACAATACGTTCCGTATTTACATGATGTTCAATAAGCTTGATCACATGGACAAGGCTGCGGTGAAAGAGTGGTTTGATGCTAATTGGGCTCAAGCTTTCCGTTCCGATCCTAGTAAACTTGCAGAAGTACAAGCGCATTTTGATGCGTTGTTCGCAAGAGATTTACAGCCTTCTGTTTTAAACGAAACTGTGGTGTCGCAAACTCGTTCTATTTTGTTGCGAATTCCTATTGCGCAGCGCGTTTATAGCCAAATTAAATCCAGCTCCGAATACAGCAAACCTGTGGATATGCTCAACTTTTTGGGCGAGTCGGTGCGTACTACATTTAGAATGGATGAGAGAACTCGCAGCGCGTTGATGATTCCTGTGCTCTACACAATTCAAGGATATAAAAATATAGATTTATCTGAAAGCTCACCGTTGATTGCGAGCCTCACCAATGAACAGTGGATGATGTCAGATGATGACAATAAAAATGTAGCATTCGTTGCACAAAATCCGAAAGAAGTGAGCGAGCAATTAAAAGCGTTATATTTTGCCGATTACAATCGTATTTGGTCTGATGTGTATAACTCTTTTGATGTGACAACTTTTTCAAGTATGCGTGAGTTAGGTGATGCATTAACGAGTATTGTCGATCCAGTGTATTCTCCATTTCTATCAGTTTTGCAGGTGGGTAAAACCAATACGCAATTAACGTCACCCGCGTTGGATAATCTTGCCGATAAAGCGGCAGAGAAACTAAAAGGCGGCATGGGTGAGCAAGCAGTTAATTATCTTGCGAGCACAGTTGAAGGCACAGCAGTTGATAAACGTTTCCGTGAGTTAAATAATTTGCTGAGTGATTCATCGCGTGCACCTGCACCTATTAATGCGACTCTGCAAAAGTTGGAGCAATTAAAAGACTATGTGTTAGATATTAGCATGGCTCCAGATCCCGCTAAAAAATCGTTTGAAATTACCAAAGCTCGCTCAGAAGGCGGCTCCGCGAATCCTATTACGGGTTTACGTGGTTACGCCAAATCTACACCTGAGCCGATTCAGCGTTGGTTGGTATCGATCGCCGATCAAGTATCGCGTTCTGTTGGTGGAGCTGGTCAGCAATTTGTGAGTTCTGCATGGCGTGCTGAAGTGTGTGCACCATTCAAGCAAGGGCTAGCGGGTCGTTACCCTTTTAATCGTGCGTCTACTGACGAGGTAACGTTACAAGATTTTGCGACATTCTTTAAAGCTCAAGGTACATTGGATGCATTCTTGAAAGAGCATATGCAACCGTATCTTGATTCGCGCGGTAATTTAACGAATGCGCAAAACTCTGGTTTTTCTTCAGCAGCTATTAGTGAAATTCAAAAAGCGATTGTGATTCGCAATACCTATTTTAAAGATAATGCCGCAACACCCAGTGTAAGTTTGGAAATGCGTCCGGTAAGTATGGATGAAAGTGATGCTCGCTTTACGTTAGATATGGGCAGCCAAAAACTTACCTACACGCACGGCCCAAAATTCTGGAATACATTGAGTTGGTCTGGCGATAGCGATTCAAAAAGAATTCGTGTGATCTTTGAAGATCTTCGCGATGGTTCATACGATAAAATTTATTCTGGTCCTTGGTCATGGTTTCACTTAATGGACGATGCTGACATAAAATCGACTGGACAAACCAGCTATTTGATTACGTTCGGTCTTGGTAATACGCCTAGCGATAGCAAGGTTGCTCATAAAATTATTTACGAAGCTAAAGCGAGCAGCATTAATAATCCTTTCCGGAGTGATTTGTTAAGTTCATTCCGTTGCCCGGAGTCACTCTAAGTGAACATTAAAAATTCCGTGGGACTGTTTGGCAAGTTGCCAGCGCATGGCGATTTTATTTATCGTAATTTACCCAGCAGTTTTATTAATGCGTGGGATACTTGGCTGCAAGGTTGTGTTGCCTGCTCGCAAGAACAGCTTGGTGAAGGTTGGTTGGATATTTATTTAACCAGCCCCATTTGGCGTTTCGCGTTCTCAGATGGTGTCATTGATGAGCATGTGTGGGCTGGAATTGTATTGCCGAGTGTGGATAGAGTAGGGCGTTATTTTCCCTTCTCGATTGTGACCCATTTGCCTGCTAGTGCAAATCCTATGGAGCTGATTGCGCAAACACAATGGTTCGATGTAATTGAAGAGCTTGCATTAAAAGCATTGGATGGGCAATTACCGATTGATGAGCTGTTGGAAGAAATCAATTTACATCCTTGTGATCAAACAGAAATTTATACTACGGGTGCGACATCATTAAATACAATTGCACCTCAAGTAAATAAATTGGGTACTGTGATTAAAATGGATTTTTCTGAACAATCACCACGATCAACGTATTCGCATCTTTTGAATGCGCAGCTCAAAGAAAGTTTATCCAGTTACAGTGTTTGGAGTACGCATGGTTCTCAGTGTGTGGAGCCTTGTTTGTTTTATTCTCGTGGTTTTCCACCGATGCAAGGTGTAGCCGCGATGCTGGATGGGCAATGGGATCAATGGGGTTGGAGTCAGCCCTGCCAATTAAATTCGATGCAACAATAATCGTGAGACCTATTGCGATCAGTAGTGGATATTCCGCATGACAGATATAACATTCAGACGTCCCATTCTTTGGAATAGCTCTGCCTGCACTGATGTAGGTAAGGTTAGGGAAGTCAATGAAGATGCCATTTTAGCAAAACCGGAAGTAGGCTTATGGGCTGTTGCCGATGGTATGGGGGGGCATCTTGTAGGCGATGTGGCAAGCAGCAGAATCATCACTGCTTTGGATGCTGTTGTTCCGCATGAGGACTTAAGTGATTACGTTAATGCCGTTGAAGATGCGGTGCTCGAAGCTAATGAAAAAATGCTTGAATACGCTCAAATTATGTTTGAGTCCGGCACCATGGGTAGCACACTCGTAGTGCTCTTAATAAAAGAACGTGTTGGTGTTTGCTTGTGGGTTGGCGATTCACGGTTGTATCGTTTCCGTAATCAGCAGCTTGCACAAATATCTCGCGATCATAGTCAAGTTGAAGAAATGATTGAGTTAGGATTGTTATCGCGCGAATCCGCTGAAGACTATCCACATAAAAATGTAATCACACGTGCAGTGGGTGTTGAAAATCAACTCTATGTTGATATCAACGTATTCACCACGCAAATAGGCGATACTTTTTTACTGTGCAGTGATGGCCTGTACAATTCGGTCAGCGATGAGGATCTACAACAAGCGTTAAGTCTGCGCGATACCGATATTATGGTGTCACAACTCGTTGATAAGGCTCTCGCAAATGGCGCTCCTGATAATGTCTCTGTAATTGTTGTTCAAGGCGGAGCGGGTAAGATACTTTCTACTTCGCTTGATGAAGAATAACGACGACCAAGAAAATCTGAACTGAAAATAACTGAATTAAGAAATTAGCGCATGAATAACGTAGCTCAGAAAAAAGAGAAAGCAGTGATTAACCTATGAATGATCCAGGCGATGATGATAAAACACGGCTTATAAAAGCTGCTGAAAAAACCAATGATGTGAATGATAGAACGCAAATAGCGTCTTCTATTCCAAAGGTTACGCCTACGGTTGATGTTGCGAATACTGACTTAACTCCCTCTCAACCTGTGCCTGATCTGGATAAAACGCGTATTGCCAATACATCGGTTGCGTTAACGCCTGCATCTTCTTCTGAGTCTGATAAAACACAATTTACTCCCAGAGCACAATCGCCTATCGATACTGATAAAACACGCATGGCAGCACAAAATACCGTGCCGCCATCAAGTGACATTACACAATTTGTCAGTTCGAAAAAATCTACACTTACACCTGCGGAGCTTGATGTTACAAAAATTGCTTCTCCGGCAGATGCTGATTCGCTTGTGACATCATTAACCGATGGTTCGTCGCATGGATATCCGATATTAAAAAAACGTTTTGTGTTTGAAGAGCTTCTCGGTGTTGGTGGTATGGGAGCGGTTTACAAAGCGAAAGATTTGTTAAAAGTGGAAGCGCAGGATCGCGATCCTTACGTTGCTATTAAAGTATTAAATGATGAATTTAAAACACATCCTGAGGCATTTATTGCACTGCAGCGTGAATCGCGTAAAAGTCAGCGAATAGCACATCCAAATATTGTGAATGTGTACGATTTTGATCGTGATGGCGATACGGTTTTCATGACGATGGAATATCTGGAAGGAAAGCCTCTCGATAAATTAATTAGCCAATATCGCAGCATAGGTTTGCCAACGGAAGAGGTATTAAAAATCCTTGAGGGTATTTGTGCCGCTTTAATTTATGCTCATGCACAAAATATTATTCACTCAGATTTTAAGCCTGGAAATATTTTTGTAAACAATCAAGGTTTTGCAAAAGTATTTGATTTTGGTATTGCGCGCGCCGTTGCAAAAGCTGACCATCGTGAAGAATCTTTGGATGATAGAACGGTATTTGATGCAGGTAAGCTTGGAGCATTAACACCAGCCTATGCCAGTCTTGAAATGCTGGAAGGTATGACGCCTGATGCGCGGGATGACATTTATGCATTGGGTTGCATTGCGTATGAGCTTTTTACCGGTGCCCATCCTTTTAATCGAGTGCATGCAAATGAAGCTAAACGGCAAAAATTAAAACCCAAAAAAATTCAAGGGTTACCAAAGCGACAATGGAAAGCGATTGAGCGCGCACTGGCATTTGATCGTGTAAATCGTACTGAGTCTGTAGAAGCGTTTTGGCGTGAGCTCACTCGCAAAAATACGCATACGGGAAAAATTATTGTAGTGCTTCTTATTGTCATGGGTGCCGTGGGCGGCGCTTATTATAAATTTAAACCTGCAGCGCAAAAAATATTCTCTGAAGCCGAGGTGCGAAGTGAAATAGAAAATAAACTTCGCCTTGAGTTGAAAATGAAAGCGCTGACGGATGTAATGGCTGCGGCTAAATTAACCTCAGCAGTTGAGGCGCAGTTGTGGGCGCAGGTGCAAGAGTTGCGTCAATTACTGGGTCAAGGTAATGCGTGGTTGGTTCAGCAAGAAGCGAATATTTACGCGCGTTACATTAAAGAAATCGAACATGCTCTAGCAGAAAGTGACTTTGACACAGCGAAAACCTTAACGGCTAATGCATATCGTTATACGACACAAACCGATAAGCTAAAAGAGTTCGAAGCATTAATTGTCAAAGGTATTGAAGAGAAAAAACGTTTAGAGTTGGCTCGACAGGAGCAATTAGATCAACAACAAAAACAACAAAAAGTGGTAACGCAAGAGAAGCAGCTAGTAACCAAAGAAGCTGAGACTACTGCCGAAAGAAATAATTTGTTTCAAGTTGGCTTAAGTAGCGTTAATACGCAGCTGGAATGCCAAAGTAATATCGATATGAAAGATTTTGATATTGCTATTACTAAATTAAAATCTCTCAATTCTGCGTCTTATCTTAAAGAAGAACCAAGAATTACGTCTTTGCTCGCAAGGTGTATTGAGCATATAGGGACAGCGTTTCCTGAGCGTGCTCAAGCCGCAAAATCAGCAGCGATGCGAATATTTAATGGGCACCCAACAATTGCCGCAATTACTATTGCGCAAAAAGATCCCTGTGGTTCTGCATTGGCAGGTTTGGGATCAAGAGGCATTGGGTCAAGTTGTAAAGATAAAATGAGTGGTGTTAGCAAAGCGCCAGCAATGGTTGTCATTCCTGCAAAAGGTAGTATTAAGGCATTTGCGATAGGTAAGTTTGAAGTTTCAATCGATGAGCTTAATGAGTATTGCCAGCAAACTAAAACCTGTGAACCTAATACAGCTGATGAAGGCAGCTTACCGGCAACGGCAATATCGTTTGCTGCTGCTAATGGTTATACAAAATGGCTAAGCGAAAAATCGAGTCATAAATATCGTTTACCTACGCTACTTGAATGGCAATATGCCGCGAAAGCTAATGAAGGTCGTGTCGATCAAAATCGTAATTGTAAATTAAATTCTCGCGGCATTCAGAAAGGTAATTCATTAATCAAGGTTTCCATCGGACAACAAAATGAATGGGGCTTGGTGAATTATGTGGGCAATGCGAGAGAATGGGTTACAGATTCTGGTGGTGGCAGTGCTGCAGTAGGTGGTTCATTTGAAACGGCTATGGAAGAGTGTGATGTGAATAACAAGGCTGCCCATGATGGAAAGCCGGATAATGTTACTGGGTTTAGAGTTTTACGCGAAGTAAATGATTAGTTGAGTAACGTCAATGATTCATAAAACGTTGCGTGTGCTCGCCAAACTAAATCTCTCTAGAGTAAAGCATGGAACAGGTGCTGTGATGACAGAAACAAAATATGCTGTGTTAATTAAGAATTTATTTCAAGAGTATTATCAGCGACATATATCAATCGCTGAATATCGCGAGCGAAGAAATAAAATTATTCGCGAGATGGACAGAGACTTTAATGGTGTCGTGAAATAGAGCGTTAAAATATAACTACTTCTTGCGAACACCAGATAAATTAAATTGCAAACTAAGACTAAAAGGTAAGTGTATGGAACTTGTTAAATTTTTTCAAACCGGTGGTTTTTTTATGTATCCCATCGTGACTGTAATGGCTGTAGGTTTGGCTATTGCGATAGAGCGTTTTATTTATCTCACTAAAACGACAAATGCGACTAATAAAATTTGGAAGCAAATTAATCCCATGCTGAAGGCGAACGATTTTGCTCGTGCAGAACAATCTGTGGCTAGCTCTACGGCACCTTTGGCTCGTGTATTGAGCTATGGATTTGCACGTTTAAAGCCGAATGTAAAACGTGATCGAATTGAAGCGGCTATGGAAGAAGGTGTGATGGAGGTTACGTCCGAAATTGAAGAGCGCACACATTATCTTGCAACCTTGGCTAACGCCGCTACATTGCTTGGCTTGTTTGGAACAGTATCTGGCCTTATTCAAGCGTTTAGTGCAGTTGCGGGCGCAGACCCTGCAACAAAAGCAGAATTATTGTCGGCCAGTATTTCTATTGCGATGAATGCAACGGCGTTAGGTTTGGCGGCGGCAATTCCCATGTTGTTGATGCACTCTTATTTGGCCACTAAAGCCAGCAAGTTGATCGATACCATAGAAATGGCAGCGGTAAAATGTTCAAACCTCATGGTTGATGAGTAAATAAATGAAATTTAAACGCAAAAAACGCCTTCAGGAAGTTGTTGAATTAAACATCACCGCTTTCATGGATTTGATGGTTGCGCTTGTGTCGTTTTTATTGATTGCTGCTGTGTTTTCTCAGATGACCGTGGTTGAGCTTAATCTTCCCGCGCTCAATGCAAAAAACAACGAACAACAAGAAATAAAATTGGCATTGCAGCTGGTTGTTCGTGAAAAATCATTTGATGTTCAAGATGAAAATTTGGGATTGATTCGTCGTATAGAGCGCGATCCTGTGAAAACAGATTGGAATATTTTCTCCAAAATATTATTGGAAATAAAATATCGTTTTCCGGAAGAACAAAGCATCACATTATTGCTGGAACCAGGTGTAAATTATAAAACTATGATTGCGGTAATGGATCATGTGCGTAGCACAGATGTTATTAATAGTGGTTCGCTGGATACCGTTGAATTGTTTCCTAATATTTCAATAGGTGATGCACCTACGTTGGCATTATTAACGCCAGAAAATAATACGGATGCTAGTCAGCAGGCAGGTAGTGTTGAAGGAAATACATCAGGGGTGCAACCATGATTAAGTCGCGACGTGCCCGTAGGATGGAGCGAGCCCACAAAAAGGCAAAAACACCAGGGCTAAATCTTGTGGCCTTGATGGATATTTTTACGCTACTTGTATTCTTTTTGTTGGTTAACTCTTCTAGCACACAGCATTTACCTACACAAAAAAATTTAAGGCTTCCTGTTTCAACATCGAAAATTGCACCGGAAGATACCTTAATCGTAGAAATAACGCATAAGGATATTTTGATACAAGGTATAGCCGTCGCAACCATAGATGACGTTTTAAAAAGTTCAGACGACACAATTGTTGCCCTGAAAAATGAATTGATTGAATTAACTCCCAATGTTTCGGATACGCCAGTAGATCAACCGCAGAAAGAACATAAAATCACTATTATGGGCGATGAAAATATTTCCTATGATGTGATTAGAAAAGTATTAACGACATGCCAGCAAGCGAAGTACACAAAAATTGCGTTTGCCGCTATGCAAAAACCGAAACCAAATAGCTAATTGAATGAAATCAAAAATAAGCGAATGCATCTGTGATGCTTGGGAATACTGTTGTGTTTAATGTTATAAATATGAATGTAAATATAGGTATAGGATGTCAGTAATAACCTATCAAAGTTTGGCGTTGGATTGGCAGCCATCAGAAAAAAGCTCGCGCGATTTCCAGCGGATCGTTGCAATTGTATTTATATTTGCAATTCTGCTGATGGTTTTTCTAACGATCATTAAAGTGCCTGAGCCGCCCAAGCGAGAGCGAGCACTTGTGCCTGATCGCATTGCCGATTTTATTGCCAGCAAAGAAAAGCCTATTATTGAGCAGCCCAAACCAATTATAAAACCACTACCAAAACCGCCCGTTGAAAAAAAACCGGAACCAACGCCTGAGCCTACGAATACACCAGAACCACTCATTGAAAAAATCCAAGCGAGAAATGTTGAACGTAAACCATTAACGGATTCGCAAAAAGCAGCTCGTAAAGTTGCTGAAAAAAGCGGATTGCTTGCATTATCTAATGAGCTCAAAGATTTGGTGGAGACAACAGACGTTCAGGCAAAAGTAGGTAAAAACCTTTCCGTTAATGATGCTGGCTCAGGTGACGCTAATGTCGCAGCAGGGCATGATACCGCGGCTATTACCTCTGGCATCGCTCAAACGGGTGGTGTTGTTAATCAATCGCAGTATGCAGGTACAGCAGCCAGTACAGAACTTGACGCAAGAAAAGTTGAAAAAGTCGCGTTGGGTGATATAGAAAAATCAAACAAAGTAACTGCCGCTGGTAAAGCTAAATCAGGCAGTGCAGGTGAAGATGTATCGCTAGTATTTGATAAAAACAAAAGCAGTTTATATTCACTCTATGAACGCGAGCGGCGATCAACACCAGACCTGCAAGGTAAAATTGTATTTCAGTTAACGATATCGCCTTCAGGTGATGTGATTGATGTAAAAATTATCTCTAGTGATTTACACAATCCAGAGTTGGAAGCGCGTTTGTTAAGCCGGATTAAAGCCTTTAAATTTAAAGCGGGCGGCGATAAGCCAACCACAATTACTTACCCTGTTGAGTTTTTACCTTCGTGATAAATATGTATAAAAAATAGATACATAATTTTATTTTTTTACGCCGTAATTATCGAGATGGCAAACGGCATGCTATCAATGCCAAGTATTTTCACTAAGTGTCTTTTGTTGTAATAACAGCATAGCGATTTACTGTTAGGGGTGGCGCTAAAGCTTGGCGTCATTCTTGATAATAGTTTTGTCGCCATAATCAACCCGGCAACAATTGATAAGCTGCATTTTTCATTTTCCCCACATACATCCACTTTCACCTCTGGCATAATCCGCAGCGATCACTGCGCGTTGTATTGTGTTGGTAATCTGCCGCAATACACATTCATAAAAGTAAAAGGAGTCAACGTCATCATGGCGATAGCACACGTATTTCAACATCATATAAAAAATATTTTTGTCCTTGGTCTCATCACGCTATTGGTAGCCTGTGGCGGCGGAGGAAGTAGCAGTAAAGATACCAAACCTGATGCTTTTAGTTTCACTGCAGTTACCGGTGCTGCGGTTAGTGCAGAGGCCACTTCAAATACGGTTACTGTTGCAGGCACTAACAAAGAAGCCGCTATTAGTATTAGCAATGGCACTTACTCTATTGATGGTGGTGCGTTTGTTGGCACAGCAGGCACAATTAGTTCTGGTCAAACCGTTAAAGTGAAAGTTACTTCATCAGCGACTACCAATACACCGAAAGTGGCGACGCTTACTATTGGTGGAGTGACGGGTACTTTCACAGTGACTACGGCACCAGATACCACACCTGATTCTTTTAGCTTCACCACCGCGACAGGCGCAGCGTTTGCGAGTGTGAACACATCTAATACAGTTACTGTGGGCGGTTTTGATATCCCTGTAGCGATCAGCATCTCCTCCGGTAGTGAATATAAAATTGGCACCGGTGCTTTCATGAGCACGCCAAGCACGATAAGTTCAGGTCAAACTGTCACCGTTAGAACGACAGCAGCAACTACTGTTAGTACTAATGTCATTGCGACATTAACTATTGGCGGTGTAGCGGGTACTTACACCGTAACCACATTTGCAGATACCGTTGCGCCTACTGCGCAAATCATGTTTCCGCCCGCACTATCTCTTTCAAATGGTACAACCGTTAAAGTGCGTGGTACGGCAAGCGATGCAAACAGCACTATTACAAGTGTTACAGTAAATGGCGTTGTGGCAACTTCTGCAGATAATTTTGCAATGTGGACTGCAGATGTTCCTTTAACAATAGGAGCAAATACACTAACAGTTGTAACTACAGATAGTGCCGCTAATACAAATTCAGATGCTGCGCATGTGGGTGTGACGCGTGTGGCGAGTCTTACGGGGGCACATTTTCCTGATGCTAATGTTCCTTTTTCATACCCTTCATTTTTTGCAATAGATAGTGCTAATAACCGTGCGTTGATTCCTGATGTTGGCCTTGCCTCGATTGTATCGATGAGTTTAACAGATGGATCTCGCACACTTTTTTCTGGTGCTAGTACACCTAATACAAATAATCCTTTATCTGGCCCACAAGGTATTGCATTGGATATCGCACATAACCGTGCATTGGTGGTTGACTATGATCTTGATGCAGTTGTTTCTGTAGATTTAACGAGTGGTGCACGTACAATTCTGTCAGATGCCACTACTCCAACTACAAGCAATGCATTATCAGACCCTTATGGTATTGTCTTAAATGTAGACACTTCAAATAATCGAAATCGTGCATTGGTTGCTGATTTGGATTTGAAAGCTATTATTGCTGTGGACTTAGCAAGTGGTTCGCGCACAATTCTTTCCGATGCTACTACTCCTAATACGAATATTCCTTTTTCTTTTCCATACAGTATTACTCTAGATAATACTCATGGTCGAGCATTAGTAGTAGACTTTGGACTTAACGCTATCATTGCCGTCGATTTAGGTACTGGTGCTCGTACAATTGTTTCAGATGCTACCACCCCTAATGCAATTAATTCTTTTGTTAATCCTAAATCTCTTGTATTGGATAATGCCAATAATCGTATGTTGGTGACAGACTATGATCTTAGTGCTGTTATTGCAGTAAATTTTACTACTGGTGCACGTACAATAGTTTCCAATCCAACCACACCTAATGCCAATAATATTGTTATCAACCCAGTAGATATCAGTTTAGATACTGCTCATAACATTGGGTTAATCGTGAGTAATGATCCTATTGCCATTTTTGCCGTGGATTTAACTACAGGCGAGCGTGTTGTTGTTTCTAAATAATTTTTAGTTTGTGTTAATCAGTGTAGTATGAGTATGCTGCACTGATGCTGTTAAGTCACTAATTTCTATATAACTGTAACGTAAGTAGTGGTTTAAATGAAATCAAAGACAAAAGATGCGACCATGTTTTATGCACTATTAATAATTGCTTTAATTTTCGTTGCATTGTTTTTTTCAATGAAAGGAGTTGCTATGTCTGTTTTTTCAGGTAAGGAAGAAGATGTTATTGTTTTCTCGCCTATGCAAGGTAAATTAACATTTGAAAGTAAACCCGCTAATGGTGCAAAAATTGTTAGAACTCTAAAATGGAAAGATGATGTTAGTGAATCGGATACGTTTTATGCTGATGAACAAGGTGAATTTAATATCCCATTAAAAAAAGATACTATAAAAATAAGCCCGTTGGTTCAATTTGTAGTGCAGCAAGATATCTATGTTTATTTTAAAGAAAAAAAATATCATATATGGGATATGGGGAAGTTGAGTAAAAACGAATATGGCGAACTTTATGGTCGACCAATCAATTTGCGCTGTGAATTAAGTGATGAAATGGTTGGCGTTGATGTGTTATTTGGTTTGTTAGAAACATCATGCAAATGGGATGGAGTAATTAAAAATAAAGGAGATTTGTAATGGCCGAACTTTCACCTAGTGTCGCCGCACAATTAGCTGCAGCAGTTTATGCGGTGCAAGATGAGAATGGCGGCAGAAAATTTTTATCTCGTTCTGAATTTTCTACTAAAGCGGGTGATGGAAAACAGCTCAAAGCTACGGTCGGTTTTCGTCTAATTAATGCGCAAGATGGGTTTGGTATTTGCGCCTGTGGTGGTCAAGGTTACGAAAATGATTTGTTTATTATTTTTCGTGGATCTACTACAGCAAATCACTGCGCAGATTTTGCCAGTAATGGCCGTATAGGTGTAGAGTTTTCTCAAACGGGTTTGCCTGTGCATATTGGCTTTAACCAAGTATTTAACAGCATGCTCCCTCAAATTAAAGAATTCCTTGGCTCACAATTACAAGTTACCGGTGTTATACATTGCATTGGCCACAGTTTGGGCGGCGCAGTGGCAACCTTGGCGGCAAATTGGATTAAGGGCAATAGAGTTAATGAAGTAAAGCTTTACACCTTTGGTGCTCCGCGTGCAGGCTTATCTCGTTTTGCAAAACGCTTAACCGCAAATTTAACGGCAAACAATATTCATCGCGTTTATCACGCAACTGATCCCGTGCCGATGATTCCCATTTTCCCTTTTGTGCATGCGCCATTGCCTGGGTTGGGGCATTATATTCCCTCTAGTGAAATGATTGTTTCGGCAGAAGCTCATGGCATGGGTAAATATATTTTATCTGTGAACACGTTAAGTTGGAATGACTTGGAGCGTCGCCCGCCACCTTACACAGTAGAAAGTGCAATTGAACAGTGGCTACAATCAAAAATTCCTGTAAATCCCGCTGACCCCAAAATGTGGGATTGGATTAACGCTGCGCTTGTTTATGTGCTAAAAAAATATTTAACAGGGTTATTTGTTGCTTTAGAAACAGGTCTAACAGGTGTATTTACCATCGCAGATAAAATTGCATGGATTTTAAATAAAGGAATAGATTTATCTAAAGAGGCAAGTGCTGCTGTGCATAATTTAATGCGTAAAATTATGCAAGCTCTTGGAATGGCGATAGTAAAAACCGCAAAGGAATTAACCCAAGCTTTGTTACGTAGCGTGTTATTAAGCCTAATGCACAAACTTTCGGATGAAGCTCAGCGTGCTGTTAGGCAAATTTTCCGAGTGTGATTTTAGGGCGCATTTAATCTTAATAGGTTTAATTTTCGGCAAAGTTATTTTTTAGGATGTTAATTGTAAGGGGAATATTCATGGAGATGTGGATTGCAATACTAGGCTTATTTGTTGCTGCTTGGCAGTTACATTTGCAGAAAAAAGAAATCAAAAAAGCTACTCAATTAGAAAAGCTTAGAATTGCTGCCGACATAATTCGTTCTGAAATAGCGTTGCGCGAAAAGATTATTTCGGATGAAAAAGCAAAGCAAAATCGAGATTGGGACAGAAAAATTCAACCGCACATAGATAAAGTTAATGGAACACTCCGCCCTTCATTAAGAGCTGTTGTCAAAAAAATAATAGATTTTCACGGTGAATCAGTAGAGGAGTTGAAAGATCTTCCTAATCATTATGTGGAAAATGAACTACAAAAGTGATCTGATATAGAGTATTTACACTGCCAGTTAAAAACCAAGCCACTAATAATAGCGGCTTGGTTTTTTTATGATTATAAAAACATTAAAGTGCTCTGCCTTCTACCAATGCATTATTCAATACAGATTGTACAAACTCATTAACTTTTTGCTGTAAACGTAACAATAAAGAGCGGATAAAGTTTGCAGTAAGGTCAATCTTATCCAATGTACCCTGCATTCCTAACATTGCCATTATTTTTCGAACCAATTGTTGGACTAGGGTAGCGGTGGTTTCTGATAAATCTATTCCTGTTTTTAATATGTAGGCTAATTGATCCATTATAGTGAAGGATGTTCCCACTGCTCTGGATATCAAAGGTGCCGCGCCTTTCATGCATTTTGTTAAAATATAGAGTAATGCTTCTCCCATCCAGTCCAAAGCCGTAAGAGTAATGCCTGTTGGCGAGCTGGTTTTGAGCCATACCAAAATGGCATCATCATTTTTATTATCGTTGCGCAAGTTTGCTAAAGCTGCCCACGATTTACCACTCACGGATTCAATGTAGCGATCCATACTATGGTATTCCGCTAGAGGAATAATTCCTGGTGATGGTAAGTAATAATCCCGCCCTGAGTTTGGTGTGTGTACAAATGGCCATGTAGGGATACAAGGAACTATATCTGTTTTATGGTATGCACGAAAAATTCTTTCAGCGCCCACTTGGGTTGTGCAGTAATTTGAAAAATCATAGAGCCCCACTCGCGGGCTACCAAAAGTATATAAATACACTTGGCGGTTGTAGCTGCTGCGAATCCAATCAGCACAAAGAGTCGCAAGTGCACCACCAAGGCTATGCCCGATGCAATGAATATCGGTGATATTACTTTTACAAACACTATTCATAAACGCGGTCAGTTCTAGTTTCATTGTGTTAAATGACATATTGAAACCATCATGAACCGGCTGGCCAGATGCAGAGCGCGAGGCGCCGACATTGAGGTTGGTTAGCCAGTCTGCTAAATATTGCGTACCACGGAACAAAATAAATGCTTGTCCGATAAATTTTTCTTTACCTATGAGCGTAAAACCATAAGCAGTTCTACACTTTATAAACCATGGTCCACCTGTTTTAGCTTTTAACATTAAGTCTTCACTAAAACTTGCGACATCTTTAAATTGAGCATTCAAGTCTTTTATTGCGCCCTCAATTGTTACATTTTTAGTTAATCCATACACTCCATTAGCGAGTGAAGCCGCCAGCCTTGGTGTTAATTCAGTCATTATATCTCTCCATAAATTAATAATTACGCTCTTACAACTCATCCCAATTTATTGGTGCATCTGGCTCTACATCCCAAATACATAGACTATGTATAGGAACCCTATCCACAACAATAGTTTTTTCTTCACTATTTAATTCACAGGAAATTACTAGTGGCTTTCCCTTCGATTCAGTATTTTCCTTTGGATTTCTTTTTATTGAAGTCCATATTTCATATTGTCGATCTTTGGTGTGCGCTATTATTTTTTGCGATGCAACAAACTCCTGCGGCAAATATTTTGTAATAGTCCGCTCAAACATGGCAGGAAATTCAAAATATCCTTTTTCATTGGTAGTGGCTTCATCGATAACATCACCGTCGCGATTGGCTGTTCTTACTAAACGTGCATGCGCAGCTGGCTTCCCATCCAGCGTAATTACGCCAGACATTTTAGAAAATAAACATACTTTACCAAAATCACCTAATCCCATTGCTAATACTCCCGTTGTAGCTGTTATGAAAATAATACATAGTGAAACTTTAAAAAGTTTTGATATGATCACATGAATTTACCTTTATATTCTTTATTTTGCATGATTTTCATTATTGTTTTTCGCGTTACTATCTGGTTCGAATATATTACTCTCATCCCAAATTATTTCAGGATCAGGTTCTACATCCCATCCACATAAACTGTGTATGATAACTCTATTAACAATAATAGTTTTTTCTTCGCTATTTAATTCGCAAGAAATTATTAGTGGTTTTCCCTTGGATTCGGTATTTTCTTTTGGGTTTCTTTTTATTGATGTCCACATTTCATATTGTTTATCTTGGTAGAGGACAACAATTTTTTGTGATGCAACAAATTCCTGCGGTAAATATTTAGTGATAGTTCTTTCAAACATTGCGGGAAATGTAAAGTATCCTTTTGCATCTGTAAGTGTTTCATCCGTTTTGTCTCCGGCTCGGTTTCCAGTACGAACTAAGTGAGCACCAGCAACAGGTTTACCATCCAGTGTAATAACCCCTGATATTGATGAAAATAAACAAACCTTTCCAAAGTCACTTAATGCCATTGCATATACTCCGTATGTAGCAATTATAAAAACAAAAAATGCTGATACTTTTATTGTGTTTGAGGTTTTCATGCGTGTCACCAACATTTCCTTGAGTTTGGCATTGTACAGAATTCATTGATCAACATGAATTCTCTGTAAATTAGTCTTGAAGCTATAGCTTACTATCCCGTGAATTATCCTTAACCAAGTAAATGGTCAGAGTAAGATTGGAAAGTGTGAACTCTTCCACAAAAAATGGGGTGGTTTTCATGATGGCCATATATACACGCTGGATGCTGTGTAATCATATGGTCAATCTCTTACAAGATTTTCCGCTATTAGCAGTTTTAAGATTTGTTATAACTATTTAAGATGTGCAATCCAAGCGCAGCGACTTTTAAAAGGAGATATAGAGTAAGGAGTGTGAGTTTTAGGATGAGCAGTTTCAAGGTGATGATTAGGGAATAAGTACGGTGGATACCCCTTCTATGTCCTTTAGCTAAGCATTATTCCTTTATTTGTTATTACTCTTCCATCCTCTGATTTTTCTGTCTTAGCGTTGATTTTTGCTGTGAAATGCCTTGTCGATAAATGCAAAAAAATGTAGATAAATGCGCCAGATGTGGAGACTATCTCACAGTCAGGCTCTTGGTTGATCGTGTATTCTTCGCGCAACACCACTAATAATAGTTAGATACTCAGGATTCGTACATGAGCAATAAAACCACCCCTTCCAGCAATGTATCCGGTTTACGTATTACTCGCCGCAAACTCTATGTGGCTATGCTGGCTGCCTCGCAGTTGATGGGGGTGGGTGAGGTTATGGCTGCGCCGGAAGGCGGCGTGGTTGTTGGCGGTGCGGGCACTATCGATCAGTCAGGCATTGACACCACCATTCACCAATCTTCAGAGCGCATGGCAATTGACTGGCAAAGCTTTGATGTTAAATCTAACGAGCGTGTGCAGTTCATCCAGCCAAAAGCTACCTCCATCGCGCTTAACCGAGTAGTTAGCAACAAAGGTTCTGAAATTCTCGGCCGTATTGATGCCAATGGCCAGGTGTTCTTAATCAACCCCAATGGTGTTGTCTTCGGTAAGGATTCGCAAATTAACGTAGGCGGTATGATCGCCAGTGGTTTGAGTATTGATCCTCAAGACTTTATGAATGGCGAATTCACCTTGACTTCGCTTGAGGGTACCGACGGCAAAGTAATCAACTCAGGCATTATCAATGCCTCTACTGGTGGTTCCGTTACATTAATAGGTCAACAAGTTAAAAATGAAGGCCTTATCTCGGCCAAGCTCGGTGCGGTAAACCTTGCAGCGGGTAAAGAAGCTGTAGTGACTTTCGATAAATCAGGTTTGGTTGGTGTAAAAGTTACCAAAGAAGTGCTGCAAAAAGACTTGGGTGTGGATGCAGCGGTTCTTAACAGCGGTGAAATTAATGCGGAAGGTGGCCGCATTTTAATTACCGCTAGTGTTAGTCAGGATATTTTTAGTGAAGCCGTCAACAACGGTGGTATGAACAAAGCCAGTAGCGTTGTTGTACATGAAGATGGCAGCTTTACCCTTGGCGCAGGGTCAGATGTAGTCAATACAGGCAACATTAATGCTTCAGTTGATGTGGGCGATGCAGGCCAAGTTGTTGTGTTGGGTAATAACATCACCAACAGCGGCAATATTCATGCAGATGCAACAATAGGCACTGCGGGTAATATTGAACTGCACAGTACGGATATCACTTCTCTTGAACAAAATGCAAAAGTTACTGCAAAAGCATCTGTGAAAGGTGTGGGCGGTGATGTAAAAATTCTTGGTAATAAAGTTGGCTTATTTGATGCGGCTGAAGTTAATGCTTCCGGCGCAAATGGTGGCGGACAGGTTTTAATTGGTGGCGACCAAACCGGTGCCAATATAAAAATCCGCAATGCGGATTTTATTTATTTAGGTGAAAACACCAACGTAAAAACAGATGGTTTATTAAATGGCGACGGCGGTAAGTTAATTACCTTTGCTAGCGATACTGCGCGTATTTACGGTTCGCTTTCAGCACATGGTGGCAGTCAAGGCGGTAATGGTGGGTTTATTGAAACATCGGGCTTGAAAGGATTTGAGATTACCAATACTCCTGATGTTAGTGCTGCGGTAGGGCGTGCGGGGACTTGGTTGATTGACCCTTATGATATTGAAATAACAAACCCCAAGCCGAATGAAAAACTTTTAAGTAATCATAAAAATGTCAATATTACTCCAGATGAAACAGGTACTGCACCAAAAAATACAGCCTATACCTCTAATGATAATTCTGCTGAATTAGATGTATTTATACTTGAAGCTGCATTGGAAAGAAATGCAACTATTGTTATACATACAGCTGACCCTGCTGGAAATAGTGATGCTCAGGCTGGCAATATTACTTTTTCGGCACCATTGAGCTACGACTTTACTGGCCAGACTGATAGTAACCATTTTGCTACTCTGCGATTAGAGGCGAGCAACGATATTATTATGAAAAATAGTATCGTGCGGGCTAATCAAAATGAAAATAAATTAAACGTTGAGTTGGTTGCTGGTGGAAACGTTAGTTTTACTGCTGGCGCAAAAATCGAAACACAAGGTGGCAGTTTCAAAGCATCAGGCATCAACTTTACAACAGCCGATAGCACCACTCCCGCGATATCTACTAATGGTGGAAATGTTTCTTTAGATGTAACTGGTGCGGTTTCAATTGGTTCTGGTATTAATACCGGAGGAGGAAATTTTACAGCCACTTTATCGAGTAGCTTCGATAACTCTACAGTTAATGGCAGCATTAACGCTGGCACTGGTAACGTATTTATTGCCGACTCAAAATTTATTAAGCTTGGAAATATTACCAGTAAAGATTTAACTATTAATCGTACTGGTGCGGATGCCTCATTTAATATTTTACAAAATGCTGCTACGACATTAAATATTTCAGGCGATGCCGAGTTTGATGTTCATTTAGGCTCTGATATTGTTGCTAATGGTGCGGGTTCTATTTTATTAAATAGCGCCAATAGCTTTGGGAATGTTTCTTTTATTTCTGCGGGTAACGTAAGTATTCGAGATATTGGTGCTATAAACTTTGGTGCGTCAACAATCTTCGGTACTTTTAATTTAACCGCTGGTGGCGATGTTTCACAGTCAGGCGCTTTGAGTATTGTTGGTACAACTACATTATCTGCTGCAGGAAAAAATGTAGCTTTAGCAGATGCTAATAATGATTTCCAATCTGCTGTTTCTACTTCCGCACTTTCCTCTGTTGGCTTGCTTTTGCTTGTGAATAAAAAGAATTTCAGTGTTGGCGATATAAATTCTTCTGGCTCCATAACATTAAAAGTTGATCCTACATTTGTTCAAAGCTCTACTAAACAAATTTCTTTAAATGGTAATTTAACATCTTCCGTAGGCACTGTTACGTTTGAGAATCAAGTTAAAAATACAGCGGCTACTAATACCATTGATGCAAAAGTAATAACATTTAATGATAATTTTCTTGCTTCTGGTTCTGTTACTTTTAAAAATGCCGACGATATAAAAATAAAAGGAGATTTTACTTCATCAGCTGGTGCTTCATTGGATATCGCTAACACTAAAAACTTTAGCGCTCATGATATTGCTAAAACCAAGCTCACCATTAAAGCCACTGGCGTAGTGAGTATTAATTCGATTGAAAACAGTGGAATAACGGGTGATGTGTCATCGAATATACAAGGCACAGATGGATTTGGGGTTGATATTGGCGGAGATCAAATTTCAATTGGTGCTATAAATGTAACTGGCGGGAGCGGCACTCCTGTTCCAAATTCAGGTTTCACTCAAGTCCCTCATGATGCAGGCGTTGTTACAATTGCTGGGGTTACAGCTGTTAATTTGAATGGAAATATTACATCTGAAGGCGGGACAGGAAATCAATTCGCTGGCGTTGATACTACTACTGGGCAACCTATAAGTGTGGCTACCTCTGGGCTTTCTACAGTAGCTCAAATTTCAGTAGGAAAGGTTGGCACAGCAGGAGTCATTAATTTAAATTACGGTCAGGCTTTTACATCAAAAATAAATCTTATTGGCAACTCGGCTAACGATACTTTAAATGGTTCGAATACTGCGCGCGAATGGAGTATTACCGCCGCAAATTCGGGCAGCATTAATAATATTATTTTCTCTGGTATTGAAAATTTGGTCGGCGGAAATAAAGCTGATCAATTCAGTATCACTGCGGCTGGGAGCGTAGCTTCTATTGACGGCGGAGTTGGCGATGCTAATACACTAACTAGTGTTGCAGGTGGAGTTTGGAATATTACCGACAACAATTCCGGTAACCTTACTAATGTATCTTCATTCGCTAATATCCAAAATCTACAAGGTGGTACTGGTAATGATACCTTTGATTTCTCTACCACAAATAATGCTAGCGCAATTACTGGCTCTATTGATGGTGGGGCTGGAATCAATAAACTTATTGGCCGCAATCTTGATACAACATGGAATATTGATGATCTTAATAAAGCCCACTCTACTTACGCGTCTTTTACAAAAATTCAAACGCTGCAGGGTGGTTCTGCGGTAGATACTTTTGTCATTGATAAAGATTTTGGTGGCACTTTAAACGGTGGTGGCGGCAACGATATTTTTAATATCAATGTAGCGACTACGAGTATTTTATCGGGTGGCATTGGGAATGATATTTTCAATATTAAAGCGACTGCTAATGGAGATGTATCAGGTGATGCTGGTGATGATAGTTTCATTCTGTTTGGTGCTGGCAGTGCTAAAACGATTCATGGTGGTAGTGGGGTTGGCGAAAGTAACACATTAACAGGTAGTGATTCGATTGCAACTTCATGGACGATTAATGGTGCAAATAAAGGCGTTGTTAATGGTATAACTTTCGATGGCATTCAAAGTCTTCAAGGAGGATCAAATCAAGATGAATTTGATTTCTTTGATGGTGCAAGTATAGCAAGCGCTAACGGCGGTAATGGAGTAGGGAAAAATACGGCCGACTTATCACATTTATCTACTACGACAGCCTATACCTTATCCTTGGGCACAGGTGGTGATTTTAATGTAAGTAATGTGTCTACTTTTATTGGAAATGACAGTGATTTATTAACCCTGCGTGCGAGCAATGCCGATAACACGTGGGTAATTGATGGATTGAATTCAGGAACTATTGGTAGCATTAGTTTTGCTAAATTTAAAAATATTTTGGGCGGCACTGGCGCCGATACATTTATTTTTAATGATGGCGGCAGCCTTGCTAAGGCATCAGGTGGACTTGGTGCCGGCGTTAATACCGTCGACATGTCTCATATTTCTAAAAATACTCTTATAGTATTAGATGGTGCTGGGTTAAACGGCGTAACTGATATATCGCGTGTTATCGGCAATAAAAACTTTAGTTTTACACTTAACGCTGGGGATTTTGATAATACATGGACATTGGATGGTGTTAATAAGGGCGCAGTTACAAATTCCTCGTTAGGCGCTACATCTGTTCAATTTGTTGATTTTAATAATTTAGTAGGTGGCGCTGGCGTCGATACATTTGTTTTTAAAGATGGCGCCAGCATTGTTAGCGCGACAGGTGGAACGGGGATAAATAGAGTAGATTTATCCAATATTACTACCGATACCACCATAACGCTTAATGGCGTGGCAATAAATGGTGTGACCAAAGTTTCTCAAGTCGTTGGTAATGGGAATAAAGTATTTACCCTGAATGCAGGGAATGGCGCTAACACATGGACTATCAATGGCGCGAATGATGGCTCTGTTCAAAATGCAGCTATTGGCATTATCGACTTCGTTGATTTTAAAAATTTAGTGGGTGGTTCTGGTGATGATAATTTTAGTGTTGGAATTAATGGCGCTATTAACTCAATCAGCGGTGGTGCGGGTAATAACTCTTTAGCGGGTCGGAATGAAGATAGTACGTGGAATATCACACAAGCTCAAAATAGTATTACAGGTTATGTAAATAGCTTTAATAATATTCAGAATTTGCAGGGCGGTTCTGCTGCAGATACTTTTAATATCAGCGTCGCTTTTACGGGTGCAATTAATGCAGGTAATGGAGCGAATACATTCAACATTAATGCTGTTACAAATACTTTAATTGGCGGCGATGATAGTGATACTTTTATTTTAGGTCTTAATGGTAAAGCTGTATTGCTTGATGGCGGTGCTGGTGCAGGTATTAATACTTTATTTGGCCGTAATGAAGATACTACCTGGAATATTACTGGCGCAAATGATGGGGATTTATTAGATGCAAATAATATTAAATACGTATCGTTTAAGCGTATGCAAACGTTACAAGGTGGCTCAAGCGATGATATTTTTAATGCCGAAGTAAAATTCAATGGTACGTTTAATGCAGGCGGTGGCGCGAACACGTTAGTTATTAATGATGTATTGGAAAATGTCACGGGTGGTGGCGGTAGCGATAAATTTAAATTTGGTGTTAATGGAAAGGTTACAGGAACACTTGATGGCGGTGGCGGCGATGATACGTTAACTGGTCGCGACAGCAATGGAATCTGGACTATTAATTCCTCAAACAAAGCATCATTGGCCGATGCCAATGGAGTGTATGTCGCTAATTTTATTGGTATTGAAACATTAAATGGTGGTGCAGCAGCAGATACTTTCAATATTAATGCTGCATTTACAGGCACCATTGATGCTGGGGCTGGTGCGAATACATTTAACATCAATGCTGCTGTAGGAAAGTTAACTGGCGGGATTGGCGATGACAACTTTGTTTTATCTGATAATGGGTCGATTACCTCGTTAGTAGATGGTGGCGGAGGCGTTAATATATTAACGGCTCGTAATGCAGTTAATACATGGAATATTACGGGTGCGAATTCAGGTGATGTAACAAATGTAAATTCATTTGTTAATATCCAAAATCTACAAGGCGGCTCGGCTGTAGATACATTCTTCATCAATCAAGCTTTTGCGGGAAATATAAAAGGTGGTGCTGGGGCTGATATTTTTAAAATTAATGCAGCGTCGACCGGAGTTATATCGGGTGAGTCTGATGATGATAGGTTTGAGTTTGGTGTTGCAGGTAGCGCAGTTGCAATTGATGGCGGAAGCGCAACTGAAAAAAATATTTTAGCTGGTCGCGATGCTGTAAATACGTGGAATATTACCGCAGAAAATACTGGTAATGTCCAAGGCGAAAATGCTGCTCAATATACATCCTTTACAAATATTCAAGCATTAGAAGGCAACTCGAAGGTTGATACATTTAATATAAATGCTACGTTTGCTGGTGCTATTAATGCTGGTGGTGGTGATGATATTTTTAATGTAAATGCTGCAGCTGGTAAATTACTGGGTGAGGCAGGCAATGATAAATTTGTATTTAGCAGTAATGCAAATGCAGGCAGCGCTGTTGAAATTGATGGCGGCGCGGGTACCAACACATTGGTGGGGAGAGAAGTAGTTGCGAGTACATGGACGATTCCTTTAGTGGGTTCAAGTACATTAGGTCTCACAAGTGGTGGTTTGTATGTAACGACATTCAGTAATATACAGGCCTTGTCTGGTGGATCTGGAGATGACATTTTCAATATTGAAATTGACTTTTCCGGCAGCATTGATGCTGGTGGAGGATTAAATACATTTGTGATCAATAGAGCTGCTGGTAATTTAAAAGGCGGTGATAATGATGACATATTTATATTTGGTATTAATGGTACCGCAACATCTCTTGATGGCGGTCTAGGTGTCAATACATTAGTTGGCCGCAATAAGAATAATACGTGGAATATTCTTGCTGATAATTCAGGCACATTAGGTGAATCAACTGGCTCACTTTACGTTAACACTTTTAGCAATATTCAAAAGCTACAAGGTGGTTCTGCTGATGATACATTTATTATTAACCATTCCTTTTTGGGAGACATTAAAGGTGGCGTTGGTAATGATCGATTTACCATCAATGAAGATGTAGGAAGTATTTTTGGTGACGATGGCAATGATACATTTATATTTTCCGGTACTAGCACGGCTAATTTAATTGACGGAGGTTTAGGCGCTAATAATAAAGTGGTAGGTCGCAATGCCGCAAATACATGGACTCTGAAAGCTCTTAATGACGGAGCTATTCAGGATACAAATACTAAAACACTCTATGCATCGTTTACTTCTATTCAAGCAATTCAAGGTGGCTCTGCAACTGATACGTTAATTGGTGCTAATACCAATACTACTTGGACGGTTGTTGCGAAAAATACCGGTTCTCTTGTAGATGACAAGGCTATGACAGTTCAGTTTTCTAATATGGAAAATTTAATTGGAAATGAAGCAGCCGATAATTTTTTATTCTCAAGTATTGATAGTGCAATTTCTGGCCTAATTGATGGTGGGACTTCTGCTGCGTTGAGCGGCGTAAAAGATACTTTGGATGTTAAAGCGTTAACCAATGGTATAACGATAGAATTGGGGGGCGCTAATAATACAAATCTTCATGTGAAGAACATGGAATCAATATTTGCTTCAGTAGATGCTACAAAAAATTTCTTAAATGGAAGTGGTGAGTCCGCATCTTATTCGTGGGCTATTGATGGAATTAACAACGGCAGCGTTGCTGCAACAAACTCTACAACTATTGAAACAAAAACTACGTTTGAAAATTTTGGCCATGTTCTTGGTGGTAATAAGATTGATCAATTCCAGGTCGGTGTTAATGGTGATATAGCTGATCTTGATGGTGGCGACGGAGATGATTATTTAGATTATTCAAATAAAACAATCGTTAATATTAATTTGGGTAGTAATGGTTCGATTGGTTCTACTACGATCAAAAGTATTGAAGGTATTAAAGGTAACAATGATGGCCAGCTTAACACGGCATTTAATAGTGTTATTGCAGCGGATGGCGGCAATACTTGGACAATTACCGGGATTAATGATGGGCAAATTACCTTAGCAGGGAAAACGATTTCATTTGAAAATTTCAATATTATTAATGGCGGTACTGGCGATGATAAATTTGAACTTAACGCTGGGGGCCAACTGATTGGAACTATACATGGTGGCGGCGGTATCGATACTTTCAATGCTTCATCATCTACATTAAAACAAGTAGTGGCTATAGAGGGCTCTGCTGCAGGTCAAACAAATCTAATTGATATAAAAAATGTTGTTGGTAATTTTCTTCCTGAAAATCTTTTAATTGGCGCGAATCAAAGTAATGATTGGATGATTGGCGCAAATGGCGCTGGTATTTTGAATAAATCGGGAATTGCCAGCGATAAAATTACTTTCAGTGGTTTTTCACGTGTGCTGGGTGGCAGCCAAGCGGATATATTTACAATTAATAATATTGACGGCTTAAAAATTATTATTGATGGAGGCTCGGTTGCTGGTGTAAATGATGAGGTTAATTTAACGGCATTAACAAACGATGTCAGTATCGGTGTTGGTGAGCAAGCTAAATCTGATATTAAAATTATCAACATTAGTAGGCTTGATGCTAATAGTACAATGAATAATACCCTGGTTGCTGATGAGATAAGTAGTAACCTGTGGGATATTACAGGTAAAAACAAAGGTACATTAAATTCGCAACTTTCTTTCAATGGTTTTGCAAATTTACTTGGCGGGAAAAATACCGATACTTTTAATTTTAATGGAACCTTAGCGAGTATTACAGGCGTTATTGATGGAGCAGCGGGTGCGGATAATATTAACCTAACTGCATCAGGTCGCGATCTTAGTGTTCATGTAGTTAATGCAGATAAAATAGTATCCGCTAGTGATATTAACCTTATAAACGTTGAATCAATTGATGCAAGTGCAGATCACATCAATAGTTTAATAGCGAGTGATGTTCAAAATCAGTGGTCTATTAACGCAAAAAATAGCGGGTCGTTGACTAATACTGATTCCACAATCCAATTTACAAATTTTACTAATCTTATCGGCGGTTCAGATGCTGATACTTTTAAATTTGATACAGCAGGTAGTTTGACTGGCTATATTGATGGTGGTGTCGGTGACTTATCAAAAGACACTGTTAATGTGAGTAAGCTAGCTCAAGCGAATATCGTGTTGGGTAGCGATGGGGTGGGTTATCGTAATATTGGAAATTATATCGGTAATGATGTCGACAGCGTTTTAACTGGCGATAAAAATGACAATACATGGACGTTGGGCTCCGCAAAAAATAGCGGTGATATAAACAATAAAATATTCTTTGCTGGTTTTTCTACCTTGGTGGGAGGGGTTGGCAATGATGTATTTAATGCGCTTCAGGGAGCATTGTCTGGCTCAATTCAAGGTGGCTCAGGTAACGACACCTTTAATATTGGTGCAGGTTTGGTGTCAGGTGATCTGAACGGTGAAGCTGGTAATGATATTTTAAATATCACTGTTGCTACAGATTCTGCACAACACACTAGATTTATTGGTGGTGCTGATGCTAATAGCATCAATGTTAGTGGTGGCGATATTAATTACACTGCCGCTCATATCTCTACCGGTGAGAAGGCTGGACAGCTAACGTATACCAACCAGAATAATACAATCTTTAATATTATTTACTCTGATGTAGCTGCTATTCATGATGATCTTATTGCAACTTCGCTCACATTAAATAACACCTTCAATCCTGATATGTTCGTGTTTTCCAATAATGCATATTCATTGAATAATTCGTTAATAATTAATTACACAAATAAAGCAAATCTTATTGTTGCTGGTGCCGCGGATGATAAGATTTCTATCGAAGGTGAAATTAATGGTCTTCAATCTTTGACAATTAAAAATGCTTCTGTGCTCTCGACAACAGCAGGCTTGATTCGTGTTAAAGACTTAAATTTAACGAATGTTGGTACAGTTGGCGATGCGACTAATAGATTGAATCTTAGTGTTGATAATATTTCGGTCAGTGCAGCGAATGGTGATATCTATCTTAAAGACGACAGTGGATTAGCTATTAATGAGTTTGCGAATAATAAACTATTTAATCTGTTGCTGACCGGTGATTTAACCAGCAATAAATTATTAACATCTTTCGGAGATTTTGTTGCTGATGTTTCTGGAAAAATTAATTTAATCCAAGATAATGCCTTATCAGGAAATTTAACTCTTTCTGCTGGCAGTGATATCAATTTTCATAATGTTGGCGCTACCAACTTGAATGATGTTAAAGCACAAAATATTGATATTAATTCAACAGGTGCCATTAATGGCAATGGTGCATTTACTGTAAGCGGGCGAGCTGTGTTTGCCTCTGGCGACAGCCTTGTACTGATGAACGCTGCCAATAATTTCAATGAATTAGTAATCAATTCCGCTGTGGATTCCTCAGTAACAGATAAAGATTTACTGACATTGTTTGGAGTTAAAACTTCTGGGGCGGTTGATGTGCATTCTTCTGGTGTCAGCGTGAAAGGTGTGGTTGATGTTGCCGACTTAACATTGGATGCGGGGCAAAAGGCTGCTCTCATCGATGCCAATATTTCGGCCTCTCAGTCTATAAATCTTAATGCATTAGGGCTTACTACTACCGGGAAATTGTCGGCATCTGAGATTACTTTAAATGGCTTAACGGGTGATGTGTCACTAGGTGGAGTGCTTGACACTAGTGGTAAGCAAACAATTGCTGTGGTCGCTAATAACATTATTCAAAATGCGAAAATTACTGGTGGCGGCAATGTGGATCTGCATGCAAATGGCAGCCTGACGCAAAACGCTGATATTGAAAGTGCGGAGAATATTTTAGTTGCAGCAGATGGTGATTTAACCATGAATGCTAATACAGCCAGTAAAGGTAATGATGTTAATTACACAGCAGGTGGCGTGATGAATTTGCTGGGCAATATAGTTGCTAATAATAGTATTGCGATTGATGGTAAAAAAGCCGTAAACCAATTTGGTAGTTTTGTGAGTGCTATTGGTAATGTGGTTGTAAAAGCTGGAAAATTCATCATGAATGGCGAGGCTACTGCAACGGCAAATAAAGGTTCAGTGTTGGTGACATCAGAAGACGATATTGCAATTGGTGGCAATATTAATGCTAATTCTGGTGTTAATATCACATCAACTAATGGTAATTTTCAACAGCATGCGCAAATTAATAATCAGCAGAACGATATTATGGTGTTAGCAAAAAATAATATCATTATGGATGGTAATGCTGTCAGTACTGCGACGAGTGGAAATATAAATTACGCAGGAAATAACATCTTTCTTAATTTATTGAATGCAAAAAATGGCACAGTGTTGCTTACTGCAAATCCTGGCGAAGTAATTGATAATAATGGCTCTGCAATGAATATCATGGCTAAGGGTTTAGATGTTGATGCAGGTGTAGGAATTGGCGCTAACGATTCTATAGAAACAAGCATAAGTGAATTGTCGGCGAGTAACAGCTTAGGAAATATCGGCATTACAAATAATCAAGCAGTTAATATTACTCAGTTGCGTACGAATGGAAATGTTACATTTGAAAATCTTACGGGGAATGTTGTGCTGGGTAACCAACCTCCAGTATCTGGAGGAGAAACACCCAATAGGCCAGCAACAGAGACACCATATCAAACTAATAATTTAATTATTAAAGTGAGCTCTGGAAATCTATTAGCGTCAGGATCAAAAAGTGTTGATCATCCAGAGATTACAGCAACAAATACAGCGTTAATCGTCAGTGGTACGATTGGTCTTGTAAATCGTCCTTTGGTAATCGATGGCTCTACAGTGACGGTAAACTCTAGAAGAACATGGAAGCCAATTTTTGCAAGTCCAGGCACTGCCTATACGGATATCGCCGGTAGTTCTGCAAGTGCATCAGATATCACCGCGACCAGCCATGAACAGCTTGTGCAGGTGGAAACATTAGCAGAAGTTAATCCCGCTATTTTTACAAGCGTAAGAAATTATGTGTACGATGACATTGCTATTCTTTTGCCTGAAGATCAGCGCTACGATGATTCTGGTGAATAATTATTAGCTTTAATCTGACGCAGCATATTTGTATGTGCTTAATTTTTAATTTAATAGGTCGATTTCTTACATGATTCGAATGGAAGTTCTAAAAAAATTAGCGGAATGTAATATTGCAATTTTATCTGTGAACGCTTGGTCATTGCGATCTGTTTGTCGGAAGATGTTGGCAATCCTATTATTGCTGATACCTTTGGCGTCTCATGCCGGATTTCTTGAGATGCCTGATACAACAGAAACGCCAGAATTTGAACGTCAAAGCTTACTGTTGGATATGGATATTCCAACTGTAAAAGATCGTGATCCTAATCCTCAAGCTGGGCCACGATTAAATGTAAAGGAGTTTCGTGTTCAGGGGTTACGCGAATATCCTGAGCTGGGGATCACCAGAGATCAAATTATTAAGCAGGTTGAAGCGCTACGTTTTGACATGATGGGCGAAGGAAAATTATTAGGTTCTTCAGGCTATACCGTCGATGAATTAAGTAAAGTATCTGATTTGATTGCTGATATTGAAAAGGAAACTCAGGATCAACATGTTGGTCCATTAGAAGTACAAAAGTTAGTATTTCTTATTCGCGAGCAGCATCGTCAGCGTGGAATTACGTTGGGTATGATTGAAACTGTTGCTGACACCATTACGCGCTATTATCGGGAGCATGGTTTTATTCTTGCTAAAGCTTATATCCCAAAACAACAAGTTCGCGATGGTGTTGTAACACTTACTGTTTTATTGGGTGAATTGGGTGAGGTGGACGTACAAAACAATAAACGATATTCAGCGAACACGATAAAGAATGTGTTTAAACGCAATCTTGGTAAACCTGTTACTAATGAGCTTGTTGAAGAAAATTTATATTTGCTTAATGATTTTCCTGGTTTGTCTGTCCAAGGTTATTTTGAGCCGGGTGCGCAAGTTGGCGATACTAAATTAAATATCAATGTAACATCAGAGCCATGGTATAGCGCTAATGTTCGTTTGGATAATCATGGTTCTGAAAATTCTGGACAATATAGGGCTTACTCTAATTTCTCGTTGCATAACCCTTTGCGGATTGGTGATGAAATTGAATTGGGTGTGTTGGGCTCTTTTGCTCCACAAAACTCAACTTATGGTTCTTTTCGGTATAGTGTTCCTGTGTTAAGTCCACGTGTTAAGTTTTCACTTGGTGTATCAAGTAATGATTTTGTTATCGGTGATGGTAACTCGGAAACAAATAGTACAGCTGGGCTTGATTTGAATGGTAATTCTGTTGTTACAGATGCATCAATTAAATACCAATTTAAAAGAAGTCGAGTTAAAAACTACGCAGTTGAGTTAAAAGCATCTCAAATTGAATCTGAAATAAATACTGGCAGCTCAAATATATTAACTAATACGTTACAAAATGTTGAGCTGTCTTATGATTTTGATGTGTTAAATGAAAAGTCCAGAGTGCTGCATCAAGGTAATCTAAATCTTATTGCAAGCCACATGACTGAAGGGGCGGATGGAACTAAAAAGACGTCACCATTTATAGTGACATTGGACTATTCCAGATTATCTTTCATTACTGTTCCATTTACCCAAACTGAAACTAAAATGGTTTTGCGTGCATCTGCTCAATATGCTGGAACGTTATTAGCGTCTACGAATCAATACACATTGGCAGGGCCTACGAGGGCGCGAGGTTTTCAGGTAAACGAGTATTACGGGGATGACGCGATTAGCTTAGGGGTGGATTGGATTTTCAAAGGGTTAAGCTTTAATGGTGCTTCATTTGGCGGCGAACATCTTGAAAATATAGTACAACCATTTTTGTTTGCTGATTATGGCTATGGGCAAACGCATGCATTCTTAAAAGATGAAGCGAGTAGTTCTTCTGAGGATGATGAGAGCACCAGTGCTCAGTTGGTGAATGCGGGTTTTGGTTTTAAATTAAGCTATAAGGAAAGTATGCGAGGAAGTTTAAATTTTGCATTTCCTCTAGCGTCAAAAACAACTGGACTTGAGGGTAAAAAGCCGGGCGATGGAATGAATATATATTTTGATATGCAATTTGGCTTTTAGCGCCATTGCTTGTAAAGATTTGTGTTTTAGATATAGTTTGTAGCGTTACCGGGTTAAGGGTATTTCGCAATATATCCCTACTTTTGTTGCCTAGTAAATGAAAGTGGTTTAGGATTGGTCGGATGCATTTTTATATAACTAATGAGTTGATATTTAGTTAAATAGTTCGGCTCAATGTTACCAAGTCAGTAATGGATGCAATACCTTTTGGTCTGTGGAAATTACTTTATTTTTAGTGTCTAACCGTAAGGAGAAAAACAATGGCAATTTATGTTGAGTATGAAGGTATCAAGGGAAATGTGACTGCCGAGGGTTACAAAAACCATATTTCAATTGAATCTCTTCAGTTTGGTGTTGGTCGTGGCATTTCTATGGAACCGGGTAAGCTTGCAAATCGTGAAGCAACTCGTCCAAGCATCAGCGAAATCACTATAAGCAAACAAGCAGATACTTCTGCAATTGCTTTTTTCAAAGAAGCAGTAGCGGGCGCTGGCGGTAAAAAAGTAACGATTAAATTCGTTCAAACGGGCAGCGATAAGCTTGTTGAATTTATGACCTATACCTTGGAAGATTGTTTGGTAAGTGGTTATTCAGTATCTGCAAGTTCAAGTGGTGATCCTATGGAATCAATCTCTTTGAGCTTTGCTAAAATCACTGTTCTTTACAATGATTTTGATAAGACTAACAAAACATCTACTCCTCAACGTGCAGGCTATGATTTGGCAACTGCCAAACCTTTGTAATCTTACCGTAGAGTGCAGTGCCCTGAAGGCTGTGTCTTCAGGGCGTTTTTCTATCTGAGCTCGCCGTTGTCGTTAACGATAGCATCGAGACAGGGATGAGCCCAAACCATTCGCATGACGGTCATGTTGAGGTTACTATCGCATGAGTCAATTTAGCCAAGACAATCGATTTATATCAATTTCTGACTTTTCTTTAGGAAAAGACACCTTCTTACTATCGTTATTTAACGGTATCGAATACATCTCTGGTTTATTTGAATTTCAGATAGAGGTTCTTTCTGAAAATCATGAAATAGACCCCAATAAAATTGTCGGTAGAACGGCAACGGTCACCATTAATAGCGATCAAAAACGCAAGTTTAATGGGCACATCAAATCATTTACCTTTGGCGAAATACAAGCTGATAATCTTCGGCAGTATCGTATGGTAATGGTGCCATGGTTATGGTTTTTGTCGCAGACAAATGATCACAGAATTTTCCAAGAAAAAAATACAAAAGAAATTGTCACTCAAATTTTTAATGATTTGGGGTTTTCTGATTTCGAGTTTCGTGCAGTTGGTGGAAAAAAACGTGAATACTGTGTGCAACATAATGAAAGTGATTTGAATTTTGTTTCTCGTCTTTTAGCTGAAGATGGAATCGCTTATTTTTTTGAACACGATGATAAAAAACATAAATTAATTTTGGTTGATCAGCAAAATGCCTATGCTGAAGTTGCAGAAACAAATCTTGAATACTCCAAAGGTGATACGCCTAATACCCAAGTTACTGGGTGGGAACATATTTATTTATTCAAGAAAGGTAAGTGGTCTTTAAATGACTATAACTTTAAGGAGCCAAAGAAAGATTTAATTGCAAGCACTAAAACAAAAAGCCAATATGCCAAAAACGATGTTTATGAGCATTATGAGTACCCTGGATTTTACGATACTACGGCGGGCAGCGATCTTGTTAAAATTCGCCTGGATGCGGAAGAGAGTGAGCGCAGCGTAATTAAAGGCACGAGCAATTGCAGTAGTTTTTATGCTGGCGGAAAAGTTAAAATTGCCAAGCATGCGGTAGCGTCAGAGAAAGGCAGTTATGTTTTCGTTCGCGTCGAACACAAAGCATTTGACTCAAGCTATGTGCCTACGGGTGAGGCTGAGTCTGGTTATAGCAATGAATTTATTGCCATACCTGCTGATGTTCATTTTAGGCCTCAAAGTGAATGTGTAAAACCGGTCATGAAAGGCCCGCAATCTGCTGTGGTTGTTGGCCCTGCCGGGGAAGAAATTTACATTGATGAATTTGGCCGCATTAAGGTTCAATTTATATGGGATCGAGAAGGTAAGAAAGATGAGCATAGCTCCTGCTTTGTGCGAGTTGTGCAATCGTGGGCTGGCAATCAATGGGGTACTTCATTTATCCCGAGGATTGGCCATGAAGTTATTGTTAACTTCTTAGATGGTGATCCTGATCGCCCGCTTGTCACAGGTTCTGTTTATAACGGATGGAATAAACCTACTTATCCATCAAAAACACAAAGTGGTATTAAAACACGCTCAACAAAAGATGGATCTCCACAAAACTATAATGAGCTTCGCTTTGAAGATAAAAAAGGCGAGGAGCAGATTCTTATTCATGCGGAAAAGAATTTTGATACCGAAGTGGAAAATGATCAAACCTTAACGGTTGATCATGATCGCACCAAAATCGTGAAGCATGATGAAAACTCTACCATTAATCATGATCGCAATAAAACTGTTGATAATAATCAAACGGAAACTATTGGTAAAAATAAAACCATCGATGTAGGGGATAACCACTCCGAAACCATTGGCAAAGATATGACGCTCAGTGTGGGCAAAAATATTTCAATTGATATTAGTGACAACCATACAGAAACCATTGGCAAAAATATGACCATTGGGATCACTAAGGATCTACGAGAAACAGTTGAAGGAAAATATACTGAAGCTGTAACCAAAGAGTATTCTTTAAGCGCAAAAACTATCACTATGCAGGCAGATGATCAAATTACCTTGAAAACAGGCTCTGCCTCTATTGTCATGAAAAGTAACGGCGATATAACAATCTCTGGCAGCAATATTAATGTGAAGGGGTCGGGAAATGTTGTCATCAAAGGCAGTAAAATTACTAATAATTAGTGTTCATGATGAATAAATATGTCGTTGGAAATTCACAAGGTAGTGAAGAATTATTTGAAACAATTTCTCTTGGTATTGCGCCAGGAGAAATTATTTTAGGTTCTCTTGTTGGTATAGATACCAATGGCAATCCGCAAGTTAGTTTCCCACAAATCGCGCAACATTATCCTTTAGCTGCTGTTACAACTGTTGCTGTCACACATCAACATGTTGGTCGCCAAGTTGCCTTGTTATTCGCTAATGGTGATATTCAAAAGCCTATTATTATGGGTTTTATTCATAATCCTTTATTTGATTTGCTTGAAAATTTTTCGCTGCTGCAAACCGTTTCGCAGGAGCCAAGTGAACAATTAGATCAAGATCCTTTCGAAGGTAATCAGCTTATTACACCTGAGCCATCTGCAGCAATTGAGACAGTTCGTGTCGATGGTAAGAGAGTTGTTATAGAAGGCCAGGAAGAAATTGTTTTAACCTGTGGTGATGCCAGTATTACGTTAACCAAAGCGGGTAAAATTCTTATTCGTGGGAAATATCTTGTAAGTCGCTCCAGTGGTGTTAATCGTATTTTGGGCGGATCTGTTCAGGTTAACTAGTTCATAATAACGACTTACTTTATTAAACATCCTTTGCGTCAACATTTTTAGTCAATGAGCTTGTGGAATGCTACAACTTAAAAACAACACGCCCTTTTCTGCAGCCTTTGCTCTGTTTCCTAATGAACATGGTATAGATACGCTCTATACCATGGTGAAAGCTACTTTTAAAATTGGTCAACAATGGACTTTGGCTGAGCAACAATTAGAACCGCAAAAAAAAGATGTTTATTGGGGAGAGCCCACAGAATCTAGTTTACGGTTAGCTTCTGACTTTCATACTGGTAAAGCATCGACTGATATTATTATGACGGGTATGGCTTGCGCGCATCAGCAGCAGCCGGTACGTCAAATGGATGTTCAGTTAAGTGTGGGGAGCGTTAACAAAAGAATTCGCGTGTTTGGTGATCGCCAATGGGATCAGGGTCGAGTTTCTACTCCCGAACCGTTTAATACTATGCCGCTTGTTTATGAGCGTGCGTTTGGCGGCAAAGATCAAAGAGACGAAAAGGTGTTTGCTACGGAAGAACGCAATCCCGTTGGGCTTGGCTTTGCAGGTAAAAAAACCGAATTCGAAATGAATGGCGTTCTATTGCCAAATTTAGAATGTCCTAATCAACTAATCCAATATTATGATGATACGCCAATACCTGCATGCTTTGGCCCAACAGCAGGGCATTGGCAGCCTAGAGTTGCTTCAGCAGGTACTTATGATGAGCTGTGGCAAAACAACAGAGCTCCGTATTTGCCGGAGGATTATCATCCGCGTTTTATGAATGCTGCCCACGCAGATTTAATGTATCCACATTTTTTACAAGGTGGCGAGCCCGTTAACATTATCGGCATGCACCCCTTGGGAGAATTAAATTTTAATTTACCAATAGTTAAGTTGCGTAACAAAATACAGTTGGAAGCTAGCGAAATTTCTTTTGATTTTATATTGGAAACACTTTTGCTGGACCCCAATCAATTGCAATTATCTATGGTGTGGCGCTCGGCATTTGAATGCGATAAAAAAGCACTAAAAGTAAAACAAATCACTGTCAGCATGATGCGTTAGAAATTAATCAGTAGCGACTTAACAGGAAATAGCTATGGCTCAGACAACATTTTCTAATACCAGAGGCATTGCACACAAAGGTAGTGGCGGTATGAGCATGGTATTTCCCGATGTCTGCAAAACACAGGTTGGTCCTGCTGTAGTACCTATACCTTATCCCAACATCGGCCAATCAGCTGACACAAGCAAAGGCCCAAAAACAGTCTTAACCGACGGTAAGATGCCAATGGTTAAAGAAGCACAATATTCAAAAAGTTCTGGTGATGAAGCTGGTGCATTAAAGGGTGTGATGAGTAGCGATCAAATGGGCGTCTGTGAATTTATGATGTATTCCTTCGATGTAAAGTTCGAGGATAAAAATGTCTGTCGCTTAGGTGACCCTTTATTTCATAACAAAAAAAATATAATGGGTTAATAAATGACACAGATTTCTAACTTAAATTTACTGTTACTTTTATTGTAGGAATCGTGTGAAAGCTTATCGCGAAATTTATGAGCAATTATCGGGAGACGCCTCTTTTTTGTGGCTGCTGCGCGCTAATGCTGTTAGTCAGCCTAATTTTAGCAGCAATGATTTATTGTTATTGGAACGACGTGTGGATGCGCGGCTCGATGGCCTGATGGCTGCACCGGAAGAGTCATGGGAGCTATGTGCAGCCGCCATGGAAACCCAACAAGCGGGTGAGGTTTTCGCAGCAGCGGTAGTGGCTTTTCGCAGTCTCGATGTCAGCAAAATTCAATATGCCATTGAAGTGGGTTTAGCTTCACCGCAAGGCTTTAAGGGGCTAGTCTCTGCATTAGGTTGGCTGCCAGGGCGCTTGTGTCATTCGTGGATTAAAAAATTCCTCACCAGCAAAGACCTTAATCATAAATACCTCGCCGTAGCGGCTTGCAGTGTGCGTCGTGAAGATCCGCGTGAATACCTCACGAATATCTTCCAACGTGAAGATTGTTTGGCGCATACAAAACTTTATGCACGTTCATTGCGCTTGATCGGTGAATTAAAACGCCGTGATCTTTCTGCAGCATTACCCATCGCCATGCAATCAGATAACCCTGATGTTTTATTTTGGGCAAGTTGGTCAGCGGTGTTATTAGGCGATAAATCGTTTGTAAAAAACCTTCAACCCTTTGTGATCAAAGCCGGCGTTAATCAGGCGCGGGCGATTGAATTAGCTTTTCGTGTTTTACCGGTTGAAACTGCACGAGTATGGATTAGCGATTTAGCAAAAGACCCAGCACAAATTCGCAATGTCATTAAAGCTACTGCGAACCTCGGTGACCCACATGCTATCAACTGGCTTATTGCACAAATGCGAGTGCCTGTTCTCACACGACTTGCGGGCGAAGCTTTCACCACCATCACCGGAATCGATCTTGAAGAGCACGGGCTTGCGCTGGAAGAGTTGCCCGATCTTGATCAGCAATTACCAAATGGCCCAAACGAAGACCCGCAAGATCCCAATGTCGACATGAATGAAGATGAGCGCCTGCCATTTCCTGATGTGGATAAAGTTGCTGCCGTGTGGCAAAAATATCAACAAAGATTTGTACCTGCACAACGTTATTTTATGGGGCAGTTGCTTACCGCAGAGCATCTCACAGCGGCTTATACATCCACCAATCAACGGCAGCGTCGTGCGGCGGCTTTGGAGTTAGCGTTATTACAACCGGCCGAGTATTTACTGAATCATGCAATTAAAGGATTAACGGAAGAATGAGTCAGCTTAATTCTTCACAAAGCTCTGCACAAAACAAAACAAAAAAACTCTACATTGCTGGCATGGGTATGATTACGCCTGTGGGTGGTAATGTGGCAATGACGGCAGCGATGATTGCTGCAGGTGTTAGTGCTTATAAGTCGTCATATTTCACAACCAAAGCCAATGAAAAAATTACTATGGCTCGTGTACCCGATGAAATGATTGGGGAATTTAAAGGAGAGATTGACGAAGGCAGTCGTTTTAACCCGCGTCATGATCGCGTGACGAGAATAGCAATTCTTGCCTTGCAGCAAGCCTGCGCGCAAAGTAATACCGAGCAAGCTGCCCCTTTACTTCTAGCCATGCCGGAGATTAAAACCGATAGTGAAGGGCTAAGCTCTTTTGTTGAGAATCTCGCTAACAACCTCAAGCCCTGGATTAATCCCGTGATGAGCCGCAGCATGCATTCTGGTCGTGCAAGTGGTATGGAGGCTATAGCCTTTGCCTTTGAATATCTTTACGGTACTCAATATCCTTATGTGCTAGTGGGTGGCAGTGATAGCCACGAAGACTCATCTCGGTTGATGCCTCTTGAGCGCGATGGACGATTATTAACAACGGGTGCGGCCGATGCGTTTGCTCCAGGCGAAGCCGCCAGTTTTTTATTGCTTACTCCGTATCTTGAAATGGCAGAACAACGTAAAGGACAAGTGATTGCACTCTCTGCTCCTGGTATTGCCGATGAAGCAGGCCACCTTTTTAGCGAAGAACATTATCGTGGCGATGGTCTGGATCGAGCATTCAAGAAAGCGCTACTCAACCAGCCTGAGCAAAGTATTCACAGTATTTACAGCAGCATGAATGGCGAAAACCACTGGGCGAAAGAATATGGCGTCGCCTTTTTACGTAATCGTAAAATGTTCAAAGATCCAGTACGTACAGAACATCCTGCAGACTGTTATGGTGATTTAGGTTCAGCTACCGCTACAACGCTCATTGCGCTTGCAGCAGAACATTTATTTAACAGCACAAAAGCACAAGCCCATTTGGTTTACAGCTCATCCGATACCGCGAAACGCGGAGCGATTGTGGTTGAAAAATTAAATGCTGCTATGCAGATTTCTTAGGAGAGATATATGCAAGCACTTGAAGGTTACAGTCCTCCAACTCTAGAAAAAAGACCTGAAGATCCAAAGGACAAAAAACCTCTTACTATCCGCATTATATTGTTGTGTGATGGTACTAATAATAATAAATTCAATATCGCCGAACGCGAAAAATTTGAGATTGGTTCAGAAGAAGAATCAGCTTCGCATAAAAACTTCGGCAAGGTAGGCTCAAGTTATGAAAATGGCCGCACCAATATCGCCACTATGGAGCCGCATGTAGTCGATGGAAAAAACGCGGGCTATAGCATTGTTGTCAAGGTCTATGTCGAAGGCCAGGGTACGACCCAGGCAGAGGAGGATGCGGTATTAAAGGGCATAGCACTGGCGGTATTTAAAACCGGAGTCGCAAAGCGTGCCCAAACGGGTATTAATGATGCGCTGAAAGAGCTGAATGCGTTTTTTCATGACCACAAACCAGAGGAATATTTTATCCAGCAAGTGGATGTTGATGTTTTTGGTTTTAGCCGTGGTTCTGCCACAGCGCGGCACGCGATACATCTTATCACTGATGTAAAAACCATCTATATAGAGGACGAATATGGTTATGGTGCGGAAACCGTTATTATAAATCAACCACTGTTTGAGCGTTTACGCACGACTTATGGTTACCGGGAAATGCGCGAAGACCGGGTCAAAATCATCTTTGCCGGTCTTTATGATACGGTAGTATCGGTATTTGGTAGCCAGCTTATGCCCAGATGGGTTGCCAATAATACACGCGACCAAAAGGCGGTGGCCAAAGCAAAATTTGCCTTACACTTAGCGGCGGCCGATGAACACCGCGCTGACTTCCCGCTGCATAAAATTAAAAGTTCTTTAGATGTCGGCCAGGGTGCCGAATACTATTTGCCCGGCGTACACTCGGATATAGGTGGCAGTTATAACCTCGCCAATGACGAGTTGTTAAAGGAGGGTAAGGAAAAAAAGAATAGCGAAATTCGCGAAGTAAAATGTGTGGGCAGTTATGGCGATTGTATGAAAAAGCAAGAGCAATTATTAGAACTTCCAGAATATCGGGATCGGATATGGAACCTACGCATTCACCCGATAACGGACAACTGGGTTTTTGCGGATACCTATAGGCTTTATGCCTATCGTCGTATAGAGAGTCTTGAATACGCACGCACCACGGATGAAGAAGACCGCGTGATTAATCGGGGCCGGATTGTTGATCTGAAAGAGGATATGGGGAATCTGATCAAAGATGGTTGGTATACCAATAAGGACTACCGACAAATCCATATAGATACAGATCTTGTAGCAACGGCTGCGCGGCTACACCCGCTATCGCTCGCCCTGACTCCTGTACTTGGCTCTCCAGTGTCGGGCAAGCTAATCGTTAATCGCCGCCGCATCCACAGTAGCTATTGCAATATCCCCTTAAAATTTATGGTAGAGCATTCGCGTAAGCACTCGATACTGATCAAGACAGAGTTGGATAACCGCATTAATACAATCTTAGGCGAGGTGAAGGAGTTTGCCGATTTGGAAGCGAAGCTTAGAAAGTATATGGACAGTAAAGGGGTAGCAGGCTCCCATCCCAACGATTGGCTTAATATAGAAAGCGCGATGGCTATCTACCCGGGTATTAGAGATCTTCGCAACCAGCATTTGCACATGTCCAGCAGGTTCGATTGCCCCGTGAAAGACATGGGGTATACTCCTCGATTGGAAAATAATCGCCGCAGAAGGTTTTATTATGAAGGCTAAAAGTTGGTGTTTAATGGGTCTATTAAGTTTTTTCAGTTTTTTAAATGGGTGTGGCGCTATGAGTAAAGATGCAAACAAAGTAACCAACTTTAGATGGTATGCGGTCGCTACCGCGCCACAAGATTACCCCATGAAAGTTATATCCGGCACCTTTTTTTTCAAAGGTGAAGACTCTGGTGTGGGAATTCCATCGGGTGGCACTTTGACTACCGGTTGGGGGGAGTCCTCCAGTGTTTATGTCGGCGGCGATAGAATTCCACCGTTACCAGACCGAGTGCGGGTGGAATTTTATTCCTATGCCGAAAATCAATTTTATAAAGCAGAATTTGCCTTGCCCTACGATCTCATACTGGCGAAATTTCAGCAGCAATTGAAGCAACACCCAGACGAAGATAACTATTTTGCGTTTCTGCTTGGCGTAGCCCCAGGTGGTGCTATGTCGGTTTGGCTGAAGGGAGCGCCACGCACCATTGAGGTATTTTTTGGGCAAGCCGAAAAAATCGAGCGGACACCGAGTGCTGCCTTTGAACTGCCCTTCAAGTCCAAAGAACAAAGTGATCAATATATAGAAAGCGCATTGGCCGAAAGTGTTTCGCCAGAGCAGTTGGCTTACATTAAAGCCCATGGTGCACCTATTGGTGCATGGGCGCGTTTTCGCAATTTATATAAATGGTCACCAGTTTACAAAGATGGGAAAAATGCTACCAGCTCAGAAATAACAGCTAGCTATCTGAATGGTGAACGCTATGACGCCCCTACACACTTTAACGAAGAGTTGGCCGGTACCCCCAAGCCTCTGCCCTTACGGTTGAAGTTTAGAGCGCAAGCCACCAAAGATGAAACTGCTTATTACATCATCGACTTTGAACCTTTCGAATTAATGGAAGCCTTTGAAAAGCTTGGTGCTCACGGTGAAAAAGTATTTATTGAGTTTGATGCGCAAATTCCCGTCACCAATATGAGGATTCGCATTTACAACGATACAGTACCGAAAGACGATAAAGCGCCGAAAGAAGTTATTGAATTGAAAAAGTTTAAAGTTGATCCTTAAATTTTGATAATTTTTACACAAAAATGGCGAGCCCTTTAGCTCGCCATTTTTTATTGTAAGATACCTCTCTGCAAAGCCAATCTCACACAATCAAAAGAACTGAATATGAAATTTAAAGGATGGTATGTAATGGGACTAGTAAGCATTTTCAGTTTTTTCAGCGGATGCGGTGCAGCAGCTATGAACAAAGAAGCAAAACCTGTAACCAACTTTAAATGGTATGCAGTAGCCACAGCTCCACGGGGTTACCCCATGAAAGTTATCAATGGCACCTTCTATTACAAAGGGCAGGATGTAGGTGCATACATACCCTCCGGCGGTACCATAGCTCAGGGCTGGGGTAAGTCATCCAGTGTTTATGTAGGCGGAGATGAAATTCCACCTTTACCAGACAGCGTGGAAGTAGAATTTTATTCCTATGCCGAGAATCAATTTTATCACGCAAAGTTTGCGCTGCCTTACGACGATATATTGGCTAAGTTTCAACAGCAACTTAAGGATGACCCTGATATGTTATACGACGAGTTTCTGCTTGGCATAGCCCCAGGTGGTGCTATCTCTGTTTGGATTAAGGGGCCACGCACCACCGAGGTGTATTTTGGGCAAGCGGAAAAAACCGAGATGACTCCAAGCGCCGCCTTTGAATTACCGTTCAAATCTAAAGAACAAAGCGATCATTATATAGAAAGCGCACTGGCCGAAAGCGTTACACCAGAACAGCTAGTGTCCATTAAAACCAAAGGTGCACCTATTGGTGCTTGGGCGCGCTTTCGCCATCTCTATAAATGGGCACCTGTGTACAAAGATGGAAAAAATGCAACTAAACCGCAAATGCCTGTGGATTTTTTAAATGGTGAAAGCTACTGGATACCGACTCACTTTAACGAAGAATTAGCAAGTACTCCCAAGCCTCTACCATTGCATCTAGAATTTAGGGCGCAAGTAACGAAAGATGAAATTCCTTTTTATATTGTTGATTTTGAACCTGTTGAATTAATGGAAGCCTTTGAAAAGCTCGGCGCTCACGGCGAAAAAGTTTACATTGAATTCGATGCGCAAATTCCCGTAACTAACATGAAAATACGGGTTTACAATGATACAAAACCGAAAGATGCTAAAACCCCTAAAGAATTCATTGAGTTGAAAAAGTTTAAAGTTAAGCCTTAAATTTTAAGTAATTTCAAATAAAAACGGCGAGCACTTCTGGCTCGCCGTTTTTATTTGAAGGTCATATTCTCAATGCAATAATTATCTAAACAGCATCAAACGAATCGAAACTAGCATTTTATTAATGAAATAGAGTTTTCATTTCTCCATCGCAACGAATTTTTATGCTTAATGCGTTTTATTTAAAGTCGCGTCCATTTCCTCAGCTAAAGCTGATAATAATTTACTATAGCCTTGAGCCAATTCTTTACTGCCTGGATCTACTGTTATAGATTGCGTAAACTTTTCACGTTGAATATTGTTCTTATTGTTGTTGTCGATGAGCTCCCATGTGGCATCTATGCTGGCTTGATTGTTAGTGCGCGTTAAGCTGTGTAGGTGAATGCGTATGCTGTATTGTGGTTTACTATCGCTACGCCATGGGAAATTGACGAAGCTGCGAGTGGAGTTTAATTGGGTGAGATTAAGGGCGACGACGCGTGCAATGCCTTTATCGAGTGGCTCTGCCCAGTAGTCATTATCTATTACTGTTAATGTGTTGTCGTTTTCCGTGTACACAATGTGTGATCGATCCAGATAATCGGCAATGTCGATAGGGCCAATGCCAATAAGATTGGTATTTTGTGTGGCATTATTTGAATCTGATTGTGATGTTGTTGGTGAGACGGCGCTTAATACGAAGTAATGTTTACGTGGGGAATGTTGGCAGGCCATTAATCCGCCACATAACATTACGATGACTATTAGATTGCGTATCATATTATTTTTCCTTGCTATTAATCGTGGTAATGGAATTTTTGCCGCGTAAAATGGATTCAGGCTGTTGGTCTAGTGTTTCACTTAAGTTGCGAAATGCTTGTGCGGAGCGGCTTATTTCACCCAATGTATTAGTGAGTTGATTCACTAATGGCGCATCTTCAGAAAAGGTTTCGTTAATTGTGAGCGTGGTTTTATTAAGCTGATCCAAACTTTCGTGAAACTCTTTTAGGCTTACATTTACTGATTCTGCGATTTGAGGTGTTTGGGTGTTTAATTGAGTCAGTAATGTATCTAATTGTTCCCGTGTTTTATTGAGATTTTGGCTTAATTGCGTAATCTCTTTGTTCGCATTGTTGGATGTTTTTTCAATAGAAGTTGCTGCTCGGTCAATGCTGCTTATCATGTTTTGAATTTTGCCACTGTCGACGATGGCGTTTATTTGGGTTGTGAAATGATTCAGATTATTGGCCAATCCTTTTAAGTTCATTTCTTGAAGTGTTTTTGTGAATTCTTCAAACCCTGTGGCAATCGTAGGGAGTTCGCGATACTTTGTTTGTAGTGAGTAGAGTTTAATAGGTGTTTCAGGATAAAAATCCAACTCTACATATAAAAGCCCAGTTAAAAAACTTTGGAAATTTAATTGTGCACGCAAACCGTTTGTAATTGCTTCATTAAAAAATCCATCTTTAGCATTGCCACCTTGACGATTAATTTTTTCCATCACCAAGTCGGCGGTAACTGCCGTTATTATGGTTTGAGGTGTGGTTATTTTTTTATCATAGTTTTGAAAGTTAATTTGAATATCCGTTATTTCGCCTAATACGACGCCTTTTAATTTAACTGGCGCACCAATTTGTAGGCCTTGTACTGTACCTTCAAAATACATAACTACGTGTTCTTTGTTGGTAAAGAAACGTCCTCCTGAAAAGAATAGTAGTGCTGCAAATATCAACACTATTGCGCCAACAATAAATGTACCTATGGCAAGCGATGAATTTTTTGAGTTGGTCATTCTTTCTGCTCTTCAGTTTTGTGTGTTTGTTGAGTGCTATTCTCTGTACTATTTTCAGTGCGGTTTAAAAACTGCCGTACTTTTGGTTCTTTGCTATTAAGTAATAATTCTTTGGGGTTGCCTTGGTCGAGCATGGTTTTAGTTTGCGCATCGAGCACTACGCCATTAGTGCCAATCGATAAAATGCTGGGCAATTCGTGCGAAACTATAATAACGGTGGAGTCCAATGCTTGGCACACTTGTACGATTAGCTGATCTAAACGCAGTGAGCTTATTGGGTCTAACCCTGCTGATGGTTCGTCAAAAAATAATAGCTGTGGGTCAAGTGCAATGGCGCGAGCAAGGCCAGCACGTTTGTGCATTCCGCCGCTTATTTCTGCAGGGTAAAAGGTTTCAAATCCACTGAGTCCGACTAAGGCGAGTTTATAAGCAACAGCTTCTGCAATTTGTTTTTCAGATAGATCTGTATAGAGCTGCAAGGCGATGGCAACATTTTCAGCTAATGTCATGCTTGAAAGTAATGCGCCGGACTGATAAGTAATACCCCAGCTTTTTAGTAAACCCAGTTGAGTTTTTTCATCTGCTTGATAGAAATTTACGCCTTCAAATAATACTTCACCTTTTGAGGGGGGGAGTAAACCAATCATGGTTTTTAATAAAGTCGTTTTTCCACAACCACTACCACCGATAATAAAAAAGATGTCATTTTTTTGAATATCAAAATTTAAATTTTGTTGAACAATGCGATCTCCGTAGCCAATGCTAAGGTCTCGTACAGAAATAAACGTTTTGTTGGTCATTGTTAAATCCCCAACTTATCGTAAAAAATATTGAAGGTTGCGTCTGCGACAACTAAATATACGATAGATCTTACGACGGCCTTTGTCGTGGCTTCACCTACGGCGGTTGAATTGCGCCCACAATTTAATCCTGCTTGACAGCCTGCTATGGCAATCAAAATCCCAAAGACAAGACTTTTAAAAATTCCTGTAAAAATATCAACCCAATTTACAGCGTCTTGGGTCTGCAAAATATATTGTTTAAAGCTAACATCCATTCCTGATGCGATAAGCGCACCACCTGCTATACCAATAATGTCGGCGTAAATGCACAGTAACGGCATGACAAAAATTAACGCGAGTAAACGTGGTAACACTAAAAATTCCATGCTTGAAACGCCCATGGTTTTTAATGCATCTATTTCTTCATTGACTTGCATGGTGCCGAGTTGTGCTGCATAGGCGGCACCGGTGCGGCCTGCGATTATGATAGCTGTCATGAGTGCGCCCATTTCACGCACCATTCCAAGAGAGACTAAATTGGCAACATAAACCTGTGCGCCTAATTGGCGTAATTGTACGGAGCCTAAATAGGCGAGAATCATACCGACGAGCAGGCTAATTAACGTCACTATCGGTAAACCTTTTGGCCCAACGTCCCCTATAAAATATTTGATATCGCTGCGACGCGTCTTTGCCTTTCCATACAGCCATTGTTTAAACGCTGTTGCGCTACCACCTATAAAAATAAGCGTATCGCGTACCTCATTTCCTATCGCTTCTACCTGTGCACGAATCGTCGCTAAAACACCAGTTGGTGCACTTTCTTTGCTGGGTTCGTAAGCGGGCACTGCTGTTGCGAGGTTTAATAATTGTTGTAAGTTTTCGGGCGCTGCGGAAGTGTCCACGATAATTTTTTTGTTATCGCACCAACGTGCTAATTGTAATAGAGCGATGGCAAGGCTTGAGTCCCAGGTTCCAAGTTCTTCACATTGTATTGATACTTCGGTACTGGTGGCGGGAATACTTGCACATACAGAGGCTCCATCCGGTGCTTGCCCTAATTGCCAATCCCCACACAAATGAATTGTGCAGCGGTTAGCGTGAGACTCCATACGAAAGTTAACTGCGGTCATGTTTCGCCTTAATAGCACTATTTAAAAGAGAGATTAAAAAATATCCCTTTACCTGATCTTATAACAATAGCTTTGGTATCTGATGATAGCCATGTAATAGCTCAAAATGAAAGCATGAATGACATGTTACGTCTGTCTGATGGCTAACTTATCGCGTTAAGGCGGTATACGGCTATTTTGTTGACTGGTTTTTCTGAAATGTAATTCACATGTATTGGAGGCCTAATTCGAGTGGAATTTTGTCTTTTGAGATTTAACAAGATCGGTTTTTGCAAAAACTAACATTTCTAATAACAAAATAAGTCAATATTTTTGTCGTCTTAAGCTGCTCTTAAGTTTCACTTCCTAATATTCAGTTTGACCACATAGTTTGAATAGGCTTTGTGGAGGGTAAGGCTGTTAGATTCAGATCACCATAAACTGGTAAATACGATATTTGTTAAAAAGAGTTTTTATTATTTAGGGTTAATCGTGAATTTTTTCATTAACTCCATCATTGGATACTAGGAATACACAAATGAAGCTTACAATAAAAACCAAACTTATTAGCATGGCAATATTTGGCTTATTTATAGCTGGATTAATCGCTGGTTATGGCTATTACAGCATACAGGTTATGAACACGGCGGTGCATGGTGCCGTTGCCAGTTCAGGCATATTACGTAATCATATGCTTGCCGATATGATGCACGACGCTTTAAATTCAGATGTGAAGGGCGCATTGCTGGCCGCAGAAACGAACGATTTGGCTGCGATAACTGGGATTGAAGATGATCTCAAAGAGCACTCCACCATCTTTCGCGATGCACTCAATAAAAATAAAAATTTAATCACCGATAAAAACACACAGGAAGCTCTCGCGCGGGCATTTCCTGCACTAAATGACTATATTGCCTCCGCCTCCAGTATTGTACAAAAAACAAAAACCGATCGCGCCGCCGCCATGGCTATGATGGATGGTTTTCATAAAGCATTTACATCTCTTGAAGGAGTTATGGAATCTTTAACTGAATTAATTGAAGCCGATGTAAAAGAAAACCAGGAAAGTGTTTCCAGTGGCGACAACCAAAGCTTTGCCGGCGAAATGCTGTCAATTATCTGGGTGATAGGTACTGTTGCCCTGATTGGCATCTCATTTTCCATTATCAACAATATTACCAAGTCACTTAAGGTGTTAACTGATGCATCAGAGCGAGTTGCCTCCGGCGATTTAACGGTGGCCATAGATACTTCAAAAGACGATGAAATGGGTAAGCTGGCACACTCGATGGAAAAAATGCGAGTGAATCTTGCCGACATAATTTCGCAAATCAGTATGACAACCACTCGGGTATTTACCTCTGTTGAAGAAATCTCTGCAGTCACTAGTGCAACCAGTTCAAATATGTCACAGCAGCGCTCAGAAACCGAGCAGGTAGCTGCCGCTATCAATGAAATGACAGCCACAGTGCACGAAGTATCGCGCAATATCTCCTCTACGGCAGCGTCGGCCAATAAGGCTACCAAAGAGACCAATGCCAGCGAAGAAATTGTCGGCCAGGCAGTGCAATCGATCAAAATGCTCGCCGAGCAAATTAAAGATGCTTCACAGACTATCAACAAATTTGAAAGCAACAGCCTCAATATTTCCACGGTGCTGGAGGTGATAAAAAGTATTGCCGAGCAGACCAACCTGCTAGCCTTGAATGCCGCAATTGAGGCGGCGCGCGCAGGAGAGCAGGGGCGCGGCTTTGCGGTAGTGGCCGATGAAGTTCGGACGCTTGCCAGTCGCACGCAAAAGTCCACTGGAGAAATCAATGAGATGATCGGCCAATTGCAGGCTGGTTCAAAATCCTCGGTTGAAGCCATTAATAAAAGTTGTGAGCAGGCTATTGTCGCGGTGAAAAAGGCAGAAGATGCAGGCAATTCATTGGCCAGCATAGCCGCCACCGTGAATCATATTTCTGAATTGAGCGCTCAGATAGCTACTGCCGCTGAAGAGCAGACAGCTGTATCTGAGGAGATCAATCGCAATATTATTCAAATTAGCGATGCATCCACTCAGACTGTCGATGGCACCTATAAGGCAGCTGAATCCATTGGCAATTTGGCTGAAATGACGGCTGAGCTGCAGAATCTTGTTAGTCAGTTTAAAGTGCGTTAATTCAGGTGAGTCGGCAGTGACGTGCATAACACTTTAAATAGCCGGGATCCTCTGCCATGGTTGGAGTTTCGGTACTTTATCAAGGAGAAAGTTAACGTAAGCATTTGATAGTTCATTTCAAATGGTTACGTTAAAGATTGAGTGTGATTTTTACTAGGTTCCCTGAAAAATATTGCGGTTCTAATGCATACCAATCGATATGTTCTGTCGGCCAGTGCTTCTCACATTTTTTAATTAAGCTAAAAAAAGGACTGCGACCAGGATCAGCTAATACAACTGTTTTTACTCCTGCCTGCGCTGCACGTTTCAACATAGAAAACCATTCGTCGGCTAGCTCATCCCAAAAGCAAATATCTCCACCAACAATGACATCAAATTTGGCAAGATCTTTTTTGTCCATATCTTTCATCGCGCAGTTTAGTGTTGTGATACTGACATCATTCAGTTCAGCTTGAGCCTGCAAAAATGCAAACACATCTGCATCGACATCCATGCCTGTTACTTTGCAACCTTGTCGCGCAAAGTAAATCGATGTTGGCCCCCAGCCGCAACCTACATCAAGCACGCGTGATTTTTTTGGAATGTTATGTTGCTTAAAAAAATCCATTAACAAATAACTGGAGTCCCAGTGTCGGTCTCCGTGAGCGCTGGGCGTTACTTGTTTTTTAATTCGCTTAATCTTAGGATGTTTTTCAGTGTATAGCCAAATCCCATAAGCGCTTTGAGTATGTTTTTCGGGGAGCTCAACTAATTCGGGCACAGTCATTCTCTTTTAAATATGTGAGTGATTAAACATCGGATGAAACAGTAGTTAAGGGAATTTTTACAAAAGTTACTGCGTTTCTCACAAACGATAAATACCTGCAGCCGTATCATTGTTCATAAGCTTTACATCCGTCAACAACAAATACTGCAATTACAAATTCTATTAATGATTTATGACATTTATGTAATAGCGGTTGTTTAATTTTGCTGTATTTGACACTAGCTGATTATAAGAAGGTGCTGCTTCGAGAAAGGAAACTGACTATTGTTGAGCAAATTTGAGCAAATCCCCTCGCAAAAGATCATTTGCGCTACGTCTTATTGTCCCAATTTGGTACACTGCGCGCCTTTTTTAGCCGACCCATCACAGTTCAGTGCTGCGGTTGAGTTTTGCTGCTATTGGAATTCTTGCTATGACCTCTACTCCTTTCGCCAATATTCGTATCGTGCTGGTTAATACAACGCATCCCGGCAATATTGGCGGTGCCGCCCGTGCGATGAAGAATATGGGATTGTCGCGCTTGTATTTAGTTGCCCCTAAAGAGTTTCCGTCTGATAAGGCAACCTGGCGCTCTGCCGGAGCGACCGATGTGTTGGATGATGCCATTGTGGTGGATACTTTGGATGAAGCTATCCAAGGTTGCAGCTTGGTCGTGGGTACTAGTGCTCGCGAACGCCGTATTCCTTGGCCATTGTTGGATCCTCGTGAATGTGGAGAAAGTGTGTGGTCGGAAGCAACCCAGCATGAAGTCGCGTTGGTATTTGGCCGCGAAGATCGCGGTTTAACCAATGAAGAGTTGCATAAGTGCAATTATCACGTTCATATCCCTGCGAATGAAGAGTACAGCTCACTGAATCTCGCGACTGCAGTACAAGTAATTTGCTATGAAATCCGTATGTCCTATTTGAAAGCAACGGCAGGTAATACATTGCCGCAGCATGTGTGGGATATGCCTCCAGCTGACGCTCAGGCGCTTGATAACTATTATCAGCAGCTCGAAAAATCCTTGGTTGATGTAGGCTTTTTGGATCCTGAAAACCCCAAGCAGACCATGACGCGCCTGCGTCGCCTGTATAACCGTGTACGTTTGGATCAAATGGAGCTCAACATCTTGCGTGGCGTTTTAACGGCGATTCAGAATTATGTCTTTTACAGCAATAAAGTATTGGGCCCGCAAGGCATAGCTCCGGGAGTAGATGCGCTTCGTGAAGCTGCAAAACTGGCTGATAAATCGATAGAAATCAAAGGTGAGGGTAAATAAGTACTCATTAGTGCGCATTATTACGCTTAATCTGCAAAAGAGTTGGTTGGAAAAGAGTTAATAGTTGAGTAAAATGGTAGGATATTAATAGTCGCTTAATCTACGCAAGCACTACAGATCTCATCACGGAAAATACTATGAAATTGACCACCAAAGGCCGTTACGCAGTGACGGCGATGCTGGACTTAGCACTTCACAGTGATAAAGGGCCGGTGAGCTTGGCAGATATATCGCTTCGCCAAGGCATTTCGCTCTCCTATCTCGAACAGTTATTTGCGCGCTTACGCCGGTTTAATCTGGTGCAAAGCGTACGCGGCCCAGGCGGTGGTTATCGTTTGGTGGGGGCGACAACAGACATCTCAGTCGCTCAGGTAGTAGATGCCGTTAGTGAATCTCTGGATGCAACGCGCTGTGAAGGTAAGGGTAACTGTCAGGATGGCGAGGTCTGTCTAACCCATTATTTGTGGCAGGATTTAAGTACGCAGATTCATCGTTTTTTAAGTGGAATTACGCTTGCCGATTTGGTTTCTCGTCGCGATATTCAAGCGGTAGGTTCGCGTCAAGATAAGCGCTTGGTTACGGGTTACAAAACTGAACAGTGCATAACCCTCAGCGAAATTCTTTAACAGTGATTATTGATTAGGTTCAAGTTTGCGCAAACCTGTTTATTTAGACTATGCCGCCACGACACCTGTAGCGCCAGAAGTCGCCGCTAAAATGGTTGAGTGTTTAACGCTGGGCGGCAACTTCGCCAACCCGGCATCGCGTTCACATTTGTTAGGCTGGCAAGCGGAAGAAGCGGTAGAGAATGCTCGCGGACAAGTCGCTACATTGATAGGCGCTGACCCGCGCGAAGTCGTGTGGACAAGTGGCGCGACAGAAGCGAATAACCTTGCGTTGAAAGGTGCCGCAGAAAATTATCGCGCACAACACAAGGTTGGCGGCCACATTATTGTATCGGCGATTGAGCACAAAGCAGTGCTTGATCCTGTAAGTTGGTTGGAGAATCAAGGCTTTGCGGTAACGCGTTTGCAGCCAACAAACGAAGGCATTATCACCGCAGAAAATTTACAAGCAGCCTTGCGTGATGACACTTTTCTCGTGAGCATCATGCAGGTAAACAATGAGCTAGGTTGCATTAACGATATTAAATCGCTTGCGGCAATCTGTAAAACTCAAAATATTTTATTCCACTGTGATGCTGCACAAAGTGCAGGAAAAATCGAAATCGATGTAAGAGATTTAGGTGTGGATTTATTGTCGCTGTCTGCACATAAATTTTACGGCCCTAAAGGTATTGGTGCGCTTTATGTGCGCCGCGCAGGTGATGTGAAAATCGCCGCACAAATTCACGGCGGCGGCCATGAGCGTAATATGCGCTCAGGAACATTGGCAACGCATCAATGTGTTGGCATGGGTGAAGCTGCAGACGTTGCACAAAAAAATCTTGCCAGTGATGTCGAACGTATAGCGAATTTTCGCGATGAGTTATGGCAAGGCATTAAGAATTTACCCAATGTGAAACGTAATGGTTCACTCACGCAAACGGTAAGTGGAATTTTAAATGTGGCTTTTGCGGATGATCAAAGTCACGGTTGCGATGGTGAAACACTGTTGTTGTCACTACGCGATTTGGCAGTGTCGAGCGGATCGGCCTGCAACTCAGCGAGTATGTCGCCGAGTTATGTTTTAAAAGCGATTGGATTAAGTGATGCAGAAGCGCAAGCATCATTGCGTTTTAGTGTGGGGCGTTACACCACGCAAGAAGAAATTGAATTTGCGATTGAGTCTATTCGCAATGTTGTTACAAAATTACAGAAGTAGTCATCATGTCAGAACACGTTGAACAGCTCATTAAACAAGAATACGCGGCCGGTTTTCATACCGACATCGATTCTGAAACTCTGCCGCCTGGTTTGAATGAGGACGTTATTCGTTTTATCTCGGCCAAAAAAAATGAGCCAGAGTGGTTGTTGGAATGGCGATTAAAAGCCTATCAAGCATGGTTAGAAATGACCGAGCCAAGTTGGGCGCATGTAAAATATGATGACATCGACTTTCAAAAGGTATCATTTTATTCCGCACCAAAATCAATGGACGACAAACCTAAAAGTTTAGATGAAGTTGATCCGGAATTATTGCGCACCTACGAAAAACTCGGCATTCCTTTGCATGAACAAGCAGCACTTGCTGGTGTGGCAATGGATGTGGTGTTTGACTCTGTATCTGTTGTTACAACATTCCGTGAAAAATTATTAGAAGTTGGTGTTATTTTTTGCTCGATCAGTGAAGCAGTACATAAATATCCTGACTTGGTAAAAAAATATATTGGCTCAGTCGTACCACAAAAAGACAATTACTACGCAGCATTAAATTGTGCCGTGTTTTCAGATGGTTCTTTTGTGTATATTCCAAAAGGTGTGCGTTGCCCGATGGAGCTGTCGACTTATTTCCGTATCAACGAACAAAACACCGGCCAGTTTGAGCGCACATTAATTATTGCCGATGAAGGTTCGCACGTAAGTTATCTTGAAGGTTGTACGGCACCGATGCGCGATGAAAATCAATTGCACGCGGCGGTAGTTGAGTTAATCGCACTTGATAACGCAGAAATAAAATATTCCACCGTACAAAACTGGTATCCCGGCAATGCAGAAGGCAAGGGCGGTATTTACAACTTTGTAACTAAACGCGGCGTGTGCCATACCAATGCAAAAATTTCATGGACGCAAGTTGAAACCGGTTCTGCCGTAACCTGGAAATACCCAAGTTGTATTTTGCGTGGCGATAATAGCGTCGGCGAATTTTATTCCGTAGCGCTTACCAATAATTATCAACAAGCCGATACCGGCACAAAGATGATTCACATTGGCAAAAACACGCGCTCAACGATTATCTCTAAAGGTATTTCTGCCGGTAAAAGTTCAAATGCGTATCGCGGTTTGGTGCGTATGAATCCAGGTGCAGATGGTGCACGTAATTACACGCAATGTGATTCGCTATTAATCGGCGACAAATGCGGCGCGCACACATTCCCTTATATCGAAAGTAAAAATCCAACAGCAGTGATTGAGCACGAAGCAACAACCTCTAAGGTGAGCGACGATCAATTATTCCTTTGCCAACAGCGCGGACTCGATGCAGAAAAAGCAGTGTCCATGATTGTGAATGGATTTTGCCGTGAAGTGTTTAAAGAGTTACCGATGGAGTTTGCGGTGGAAGCAGGCAAATTACTGGAAGTAAGCCTTGAGGGCTCAGTAGGTTAAAAGAATCTACGCAGCATTTTCAATCCAAGTTGAGAGTGCTTAAAGAATATCGTGTTAGACCAATATTATCGGATTAAAAAATTTATGTTACGCATTACAGATTTGTTCGCCAAAGTGGAAGAAAAAAACATCATCAAGGGTTTGAGTCTTACGGTTAAGCCTGGTGAAGTTCACGCGATTATGGGCCCCAATGGCGCGGGCAAAAGTACACTTGGTAATGTGTTGTCAGGTCGCGATGGTTACGAAGTGACTGGCGGATTTGTTGAATTTAACGGTAAAGATTTATTTGATTTAGCAATAGAAGAGCGTGCACGCGAAGGTTTATTTCTGGCGTTTCAATATCCAGTAGAAATTCCTGGTGTAAGTAATATGGAATTTTTAAAAGCGTCTGTGGATGCAAAACGCAAACATCACGGTCAACCAGAATTGTCAGCAGTTGAGTTTATGAAGCTCGCACGCGAAACCAGTAAGCGTGTAAGTCTTGATGTGGCTTTTTTAAAGCGCGGTGTCAACGAAGGTTTTTCCGGTGGTGAAAAGAAACGCAACGAAATTATGCAAATGATGTTGTTGGAGCCAAGTCTCTGCATTCTTGATGAAACTGATTCAGGTTTGGATATCGATGCATTGCAAGTGGTTGCCAATGGCGTAAACGCAATGCGTTCGCCTGATCGTAGTTTTATTGTAGTGACTCACTACCAACGTCTGCTCGATTATATTGTGCCTGATTATGTGCACGTTCTCGCCAATGGCCGTATTGTAAAAACGGGTGGCAAAGAGTTGGCGTTAGAGTTGGAAGAAAAAGGCTACGCGTGGCTTGAAGAAGAGGCTGTGTAATAGATGACCGATTTTCAACAACAGGCATTACAACTTGCCACGCAGCAAAAAAGCCCTGTGTGGTTGGCGGGCTTGCGCGCGCAAGCGGCACTTGAATGGCAAGATGTAATTTGGCCAACGCGCAAAACAGAACACTGGAAATATACATCGCTTGCCTCGCTGCAAAAAAATACTATTGAATCTATTAATGGTTCTGTGAATAGTTCAGCACAGCTCGCGGCTAATTGGAAAAATGATGTTGAATTTATCGCTGTCGATGCAATTCGCCTGGTATTTGTGAACGGTATATTTGATGCGGCAAGTTCAAGTGAGTTACCAGAAAACGTTGTGCGTTTTTCACAAGCCAATGCATCGCAACAAAAAATCATTGCACAGCATTTAGGTAAAGTGGTTGAGGGTAAGCAGCATGTATTCGCTACCCTAAATAACGCTTGGTTGGATGATGGCCTACTTATTCATGTGCAGCGCAATCAACGTTTAGAAAAACCTGTGTATGTAGCGCAGGTTTCTACTGCTGGCGAACAATCTATTTCCGTTAATCAACGCGTAGTGATGGTTTTAGAAGATTCCGCTCAAGCTGAATTGATTGAGCATTTTGTGTCTACTACAGAGCAACAAAATGGTTTCGTGAATGCGCTCACTGAAATTGTTGTTGGTGATAACGCTCAATTACAGCATTACCGTTTGAATCTTGAAGAAGAAAATCTTCAGCATATAGGTGCGGTGCATGTAAATTTACTGCGCAATGCACGTATGCGTGGTTTTACGCTGGCGCTTGGCAGTAAATTAAAACGCATTGATTATCAAATTAATCATCGTGGACAAGGTGCAGAGTTAAATTTGCAAGGTGTGTATTTACCTCGCAATAACCAAATGGTGGATTATCACAGCAATGTGCAGCACTGGGTGCCGCATTGCACTACCAGCGAAGTGTTCCGCGGAATTATTGCGGATTCAGCACAAGCGATTTTCAATGGCCGAATTTATATTCATCCTGATGCACAAAAAACATTGGCAGAATTGAGCAACAAAAATTTGCTTACCTCTAATAAGGCTGAAGTAAATACCAAGCCAGAATTAGAGATTTACGCTGACGATGTTAAATGTGCGCACGGCGCAACGGTTAGCCAATTAAATGCAACTGCACTTTATTATTTGCAAAGCCGTGGCGTTTCACGCGCAGAAGCAGAAGTGATGATGAGTTTTGGTTTTATCAATGAGCTCTTGCAACAAATCGCAGAGCCAGCCGTACATCATTATTTGTTGCCGCGCTTGGCTGCATTGTTTGGTCGCGATCAAACCATGTTAGAAATGGCAGAGTAATTATGACTGCATCGACATTAGGTGTTGAAACATTTAACGCGGCTACTTTTGATGTTGAAAAAGTCCGTGCAGATTTTCCTATTCTTCACCAAGAGGTGAATGGCCAGCCGTTGGTGTATTTAGATAACGCGGCAACCACGCAAAAACCTAATGCCGTAATTGATGCAATTTCTGATTATTACCGTACTGACAATAGCAATGTTCATCGCGGTGCTCACGCGCTTGCTGATCGCGCCACGGTAAAATTTGAAGCGGCACGTACTAAGGTTGCAGAATTTATTAATGCACCGAGTGCAACGCAAGTTATTTGGACTCGCGGTACAACAGAAAGCATTAATCTGGTGGCAACCTCGTGGGGTGGTGCAAATTTAAAAGCCGGCGATCGCATTTTGGTTTCTGCGATGGAGCATCACTCCAATATCGTGCCTTGGCAATTGATCGCGCAAAGAACGGGCGCAGTTGTTGAGGCAATACCTGTTGATGCAACGGGCACCATTAATATGTTGGCGTTTGATGCGATGCTCGATGCTCGCGTAAAAATGGTTGCAGTAGGGCATGTCTCTAATGCGATGGGTACTATTAATCCCATCGAAAAAATTATTACCTTGGCTCATGCGGTGGGTTCGCGCGTATTAATTGATGGTGCGCAAGCGGTGAGTCATTGGGCTGTTGATGTTCAAGCATTGAATTGTGATTTTTACGTATTTTCTGCACACAAATTATTTGGCCCAACGGGCTTGGGTGTGCTTTACGGCAAACGTGATTTGCTGGACTCTATGCCGCCTTATCAAGGTGGCGGTGAAATGATTGAAACCGTTAGTTTTGCGGGTACAACGTTCAATCAGTTGCCTTATAAATTTGAAGCGGGCACGCCAGATATCGCAGGTGTTATTGGTTTTGGTGCGGCGATTGATTATTTAAATAATCTTGATCGCAAAGAGGCTGCTGCACATGAGCAAGCATTGCTCGCTTACGCTGAAGAAAAAGCGCGTGCAACGACAGGTATTAAACTGATTGGTACATCGGCGCATAAAACCAGTGTGATGAGTTTTATGCTGGAAGGGGCACATCCTGCTGATGTTGGTGTCTTATTAGATAAGCAAGGTGTTGCTGTGAGAACCGGCAATCACTGCGCGCAACCGATTATGGATCAATTTGGGATCCCCGGTACTGTGCGCGCGAGCTTTAGTTTTTATAACACGTTTGCGGAAGTTGACCGTTTATTTGTGGCGATTGAAAAAGCAAAAATGTTTTTAATGTGATGGTTGGATGAGGCTAAATATGAGCGTAGAAACATTTAATCCACAACAAGAATCTGTATCGGTAACTGCATCAGCTACTGAGCATTTCAGGCGTCAGTTGAGCGGTAATAAAGACGCGAAAGCTGTGCGCTTGAGTGTGAAACAAAGCGGTTGCACCGGCTGGATGTATGTCGTCGATTTGGTTCAGGAAGGCAAAGCAGAAGATTTACATTTGGCGCTGGGCGAAGGCGTCGAACTGCTCATTGATCCCGCAAGTTTGTCGGTTGTAAGCGGCACCGAAATTGATTACGTCACTGAAGGTGTAAATCGCCAATTAAAGTTCAACAATCCTCGCGTAAAAGATTACTGCGGTTGTGGTGAAAGTTTTAGTGTCAGTAACTAGTGTAAAAAAAGTTACTCAATAAGGTTTTAATTATGTCCGAAAGACGCATGGTGGTAGCCATTGCTGATTGTCCCGCACGTCGAGTGCCTGACGGTACGCCGCTCACCATTCCGCAAGATACGTTTGTCACTATTACCCAAGCTCTGGGCGGCAATTACACGGTGACTTTCCACGGCCAGATGGTTCGCGTGGATGGTACTGATGCCGATAAGCTTGGGCTTGAGGCTGAAACGATTAGTTTTCCTGAGCCAACGGACGACAAGATTATCGAATCTCAGGTGTGGCAGGCTTTGGGTAGTGTTTTTGACCCGGAAATCCCGGTGGATTTGGTCAATCTTGGTTTGATTTATGGTGTTAAGGTCGATCAAGCTGCAAAGCATGTCGATATTCAGATGACACTTACTGCGCCAGCCTGCGGTATGGGGCCCGTCTTGGTGGGAGATGTGGAATACCGCGTGCGCAAAGTGCCCAACGTAAAATCTGTCAAAGTTGAGTTGGTGTTTGATCCGCCGTGGTCTCGCCACATGATGAGCGAAGAAGCGCAGCTAGAAACGGGAATGTTCTTTTAGTGCTTAAAATAGTGGTTAATAGTTGATCTCGGATTTCTAAAAAAATGACCCAATTTGGTATAGATGTTAGCGCTGAGGATATAGTCGATACCCTCGGTTTTTTTGATTCCTGGGAAGATAGATACAAGTACATTATCGACCTTGGCAAAGAGCTTCCCCCAATGCCGGAAAGCTTCCGCACCGATGAATACATAGTACGCGGCTGCCAAAGTCAGGTATGGCTGGTACATGAAGTGCGCGATGGCCACCTGTTTTTTCAGGCTGACAGCGATGCATTTATCGTGAAAGGCTTGCTGGGCGTGGTTTTGGCGGCTTATAACGGTAAAACGGCAGCGCAGATTTTGGCGGTTGATATTGAAGCTTATTTTGCCAGTCTCGACCTTTTACAACATCTTAGTTCTACTCGCGGGAATGGCTTAAAAGCGATGGTGAAACGAATTCAAGATACCGCTGCAAGCCTTTAATTTTCTGTCAGTTTTTCCTTTTTTGAGCATATAAAAAAGTACAAAACCCGCGTATAATCCGCGGGTTTTGTACTTATAAGGCCTAGAACTAGATCTGTTCAGGTCAAATTATTGGAATTTGGAGATTTACATGTCTGTTGAACAAACTTTATCCATTATTAAGCCTGATGCGGTTAGTAAGAATCACATTGGTGAAATCGTTGCTCGTTTTGAAAAAGCAGGTTTGACCATTGCTGCTCTGCGTTTATTGCAATTGAGCCGTGCTCAAGCTGAAGGCTTTTACGCAGAACATAAAGGCCGCCCATTTTTTGATGGCTTGGTTGATTTTATGATTTCAGGCCCAGTGGTAGTGCAAGTTTTATCTGGCGAAAACGCCATTTTATTAAACCGTGAATTGATGGGCGCTACTGACCCGGCTAAGGCGGCTCCCGGCACTATCCGTGCTGACTTTGCTACGGCGATTGATGCGAATGCGGTACACGGTTCAGATTCGCCTGCATCAGCTGCGCGTGAAATTGCATACTTCTTCGCGTCAAATGAAGTGCAAGTACGTTAATTATTTTTTGTAAAAAGTTTCTATTTATTTTTTGGTTTTATTAGGTAACACACAATGGCTGAGCACATTAATACAATCCCGGAAAGCGCGGCAACTGCGGCGAGCTCCAACGCGATTGCAGAAACTGGCTCGGCCAAAGTAAACCTATTAGGCTTGCCAGAAGCTAAATTGGTGGCATTTTTTGAAAGTATGGGCGAGAAAAAATTCCGCGCTGTGCAAGTTATGAAATGGATTCACCAGTTAGGCGCCGACAACTTTGATGATATGACTAACGTCAGCAAAGACTTGCGTGCAAAATTAAAACTCTGTGCTGAAATTCGTCCACCTGAAGTTATTAAACAACTCGATTCTGTTGATGGTACACGTAAATTTTTGATTCGTGTATCGGGCAATAATGTGGTCGAAACTGTGTACATTCCAGAAGGTGATCGCGGTACGCTTTGTGTTTCATCGCAAGTGGGTTGTTCGTTGGATTGCAGTTTTTGCGCAACAGGTAAACAGGGTTTTAATCGCGACCTAACGGCTGCTGAAATTATCGGTCAAGTATGGATTGCTGCAAAATCGTTTGGCCAACTTGCCATCAATGGCCCACGGTCTGTAACCAACGTGGTGATGATGGGAATGGGCGAGCCACTGCTTAATTTTGATAATGTTGTCGACTCCATGAATTTGATGATGCATGACAATTGCTACGGCATTTCCAAGCGCCGCGTAACATTGTCGACATCGGGTGTTGTGCCGCAATTAGATCGTTTAAGCCAATATACCGATGCCTGCCTTGCGATTTCTTTGCACGCGCCTAACGATGAGTTGCGCAATGAGCTAGTACCTATCAATCGCAAATATCCTATTAAAATGTTGCTTGAGTCAGCCACACGTTATATTCAAGCAATGCCGGATACACATCGTAAAATTACCATTGAATACACGTTGATTGATCAAGTTAATGATCGTCCGCATCATGCGCATGAATTGGCTGAATTACTGCGTGATGTTCCTGTAAAAATTAATTTAATTCCGTTTAATCCTTTCAACTTGTCGAATTACAAGCGCGTGAGCAACACGGCATTGCGCAAGTTTCAGGATATTTTAAAGGAAGCAGGCTACATTACTACAGTGCGTACTACGCGTGGTGATGACATTGATGCGGCTTGTGGGCAGTTGGCCGGCACAGTGAATGACATTACTAAACGTAGTGAGCGTTATCGCGCGCAATTTGATGAGGCTCAGCCAGTGCGTATTATTGGTCAGTAATAACTTGCTTTGAAAATTTGCCTTTACGCTTTAAGAATTTGGAGCAGTACCATGCAAAAAAATAAATTATTAATGGGCGCTAAGTATTTATTGTCGGGTATAGCGGTATGTTTTCTGTTGTTTGGTTGTGTGACAGAAAATTCCAACGGTAAAGTTGTTGATAAAGAAAAGTCGCTGGAATTGCACATTCAAATGGCGATGGGTTATATCGAAAAAGGTAATCGAGAATCTGCGCGTCTTCATTTGCAAAAAGCATTTGATATTAAAAAGGATTCTCCTGCGGCCACTGGCGCAATGGCGCAACTCTATATATTAGAGGGAGAGCCAACGCTTGCAGAAGAACAGTTTAAACTTGCATTAAAGCGCGATAAGAACCTTACCGATGTACATAACAATTACGGTATTTTTCTGTTTAACCAAAAGCGCTATGAAGAGTCTTATGTTGAATTTGAAAAAGCGGCTGCAGATTTAGGATTCCCTGGTCGAGCTCAAGCGTTAACAAATGTTGGGCGTGTGGCATTAAAACTAGGTAACACAACACGTGCGCAAGCTGCATTTGAGCATGCCATTATTTTAGATAAAAATAATCCTGATACATATATTGAATTGGCAGATATAAATTTTCAAAAACAAGACTATGCAGAAGCTAAAAAAAATCTTGATTTGTACTCGTCTATTGCGCAGCAATCTCCGCGCAGTTTATTTTTAGGCATTCGTCTAGAAAATATTTTTGGCAACAAAGATCAAGAGGCAAGCCTCGTTAATCAGCTTAAAAATAGATTTCCCTACTCTGGCGAATATCTGGAATATAAACAGCATCATTTAAATTGAGGTCCTAATGATTAATTCCGAAGGAACCCAAGCGAATAATGGATTGACGCCAGGTAAGCAACTGTTGCAAGGCCGACTGCAGTTAGGATTAACACAAGAGCAGGTGGCGAAAGAACTTTATATTACGTTAGTAAAAATTAAAGCATTAGAGTCGGATGATTATAAGCGTTTAAATTCAGACACATTTACGCGCGGTTATATTCGTGCTTATGCGAATTTGTTGAAATTGGATGTGGTTGCTGTATTGGCAGCTTATGATCAGCTAACGCCAGAAAATGAGATTGAGTCAACCTCAGTTACAGAAGTAAAAAAAGAGGCTTCTGCGCCGACAGGTTCATTTAACGGCGTGTTGCAATATGTTTTGATTGCGGGCGCATTTTTGTTGGGATTGTGGTTGATGTCAGTGTGGTTTTTTGATGATCATTCAGAAAAAAATCACATGGCTACGGCTTCTGTTGGCGCATCGCTATCTTCAAGTAGTGAAGATTTTTCTTCATCAAGCGTTGAGGCAAGTTCAGTTGTGTCTGACGCTTCTACTGCTGATTTGATGAAGACTCAATCGCTTGAGCGTGCTAGCGCATCTGTGACCAAAACCGCTGTATCTAGTGCCGGGGTTTCAAAATCTCGAGCATCGGTTTCTAGTCGTGCATCAGCTACTAATAATGCGTTGGCGAATAGTGCGCGCAATGAATCATCGAGTTCTGTTGTGGTGAGTAGTAGTGTTGTAAATAGTTCGATAGCGGCGAGTTCACCTGCTGATGCAATTGTTGCTTCAATGAAAAAGTCTACTACGTTAGACACTATTAGCTTTACGTTTCGTGCTGAATGCTGGCTTGAAGTGAGTGATTCTCGTGGTGATGTTTTGGCAACAGAGTTGCAAATTGCAGGCAGTAAATTGACCTTGGTTGGTAAAGCTCCATTCGATGTAAAACTAGGTAATGCACCTGGTGTCGATATTCAGTTGAACAACAAAAAAATTGACGTTATACCGCTGCTTGGTTCTAACGTATTGACATTGCGAGTAGCTAATTAATTTTACTGCTTGTTGAAAAACATGTACGGCATGTTGTTAAAGGTAAAAATATGCATTGTGAATCTCCAATTAAACGCCGCAAAACGCGTCAAATAATGGTTGGAAATGTGCCCGTTGGTGGTGATGCACCTATTTCTGTGCAGAGTATGACTAACACAGAAACAACAGATGTGGCTGCAACGGTTGCGCAAATTCGCAGAATCCAATTGGCTGGCGCCGACATTGTTCGTGTGTCAGTGCCAACAATGGAGGCTGCTGAAGCCTTTGGTGAAATTCGTAAGCAAGTGAATATTCCCTTGGTTGCCGATATTCATTTTGATTATCGCATTGCATTGCGCGTTGCAGATTTGGGTGTGGATTGTTTGCGTATTAATCCCGGCAATATTGGCCGTGAAAAGCGTATTCAAGCAGTGGTCGATAAAGCCCGCGATTTAAATATTCCGATTCGTATTGGTGTTAATGCCGGTTCGCTTGAAAAAGATTTGCAAAAAAAATATGGTGAGCCAACGCCGGATGCTTTAGTTGAGTCTGCGCTGCGCCATGTTGAAATTCTCGATAAGCTTAATTTTCAAAATTTTAAAGTCAGCGTAAAAGCGTCTGATGTGTTTATGGCGGTTGCAGCGTATCGCAAACTGTCTGCCCAAATCGAGCAGCCTCTGCATTTAGGTATTACGGAGGCTGGCGTATTGCGTGCTGGAACTGTGAAATCAGCTGTGGGTTTGGGTGCATTGTTGATGGACGGTATTGGTGACACGATTCGTATTTCATTGGCGGCTGATCCCGTAGAAGAAATTAAAGTCGGTTGGGATTTGTTGCGCAGTTTGAAATTGCGCAGTAAGGGGGTGAATTTTATTGCCTGCCCGAGTTGTTCACGTCAAAACTTTGATGTGATTAAAACCATGAATGAATTGGAAGCGCGCGTAGAAGATATCACTATACCAATTGATGTGGCAGTTATTGGCTGTGTAGTAAATGGCCCAGGTGAAGCTAAAGAAGCTGACTTAGGATTGGCTGGCGGCACGCCGAATAATTTGGTTTACATTGATGGTGTACCTAACCATAAAATTGGTAATGAAAATCTGGTGGATAATCTAGAACGATTAATCCGCGAAAAAGTCGCGCAAAAAGCCAAAAAAATGGCTGAAGATGAAGCAAATATTATTGCGCGCGTTTAAGTATATTTGTGTCTGCACAAGCGACATAAGCAAAAAAACGTCGTCAGCAAAAGTGTAGTTAGTAAAAAGTTTAGTGAGTTAGGAATTTATTTTGAAAAAAATTCAAGCTATACGTGGAATGAATGATGTATTGCCAAGTGATTCCGCTGCATGGCAATACGTTGAAGCTACTGTTGCCGATATTTTGCAGCGTTATGGCTATCAAGAAATTCGTTTTCCTATTTTGGAGTCTACGGATTTATTTAAACGTTCCATTGGCGAAGTAACTGACATCGTTGAGAAGGAAATGTACACCTTCGATGATCGTAATGGAGAAAGTGTGACCTTGCGTCCTGAAGGTACTGCCTGTTGTGTGCGTGCCTGTGAGGAGCATGGGTTGCTTTACAACCAGACGCAACGTTTGTGGTACAAAGGGCCAATGTTCCGCTACGAGCGCCCACAAAAAGGTCGCTATCGTCAGTTCCACCAAATAGGTGTAGAAACCTTTGGTATGTATGGCCCTGATATCGATGCAGAAATTTTATTGCTAAGTGCGCGTATTTTGCGTGAACTTGGTGTTGCAGAGTTTGTCACACTGCAGATCAATTCGTTGGGCGATACAGCATCGCGTGCAGCCTACAAAGATGCATTGGTCAGTTATTTGGCTGAGCACAAAGATAAATTAGATGCGGATAGCCAGCGTCGTTTAAGTACGAATCCATTGCGTATTTTGGATAGTAAAGAAGCGAGTACTCAGGCACTTTTAGATCAGGCACCTGTATTGTTGGATTATTTGGATGATGCATCGCGCCAACATTTTGAACAACTAAAAAGTTTATTAGATGTTGCAGGCGTGGCGTATCAGGTTAATCCTCGTCTTGTGCGTGGGCTGGATTATTACGGTAAAACGGCATTTGAATGGGTGACTGATAAATTGGGGTCACAAAGCACGGTTTGTGCGGGTGGTCGTTACGATAATTTGGTTGAACAATTAGGTGGAAAATCTACACCAGCTGTAGGTTTTGGTATTGGTTTGGAGCGTTTGGTGTTGTTGCTGCAAGCGGTTGAGGTTATGCCACTTGATTTGACACAAATTGCTGATGTGTATGTTGTTGCCGTAGGCGATGTTCAAAAAGAAGCATTGCAGTTAGCGGAAACATTGCGAACAGAGCTACCAACGTTGCGTGTAATTAATCATTGCGGTGGTGGAAATTTTAAAAATCAACTTAAAAAAGCTGATAAAAGTACAGCTGATATTGCGTTGATTTTAGGTGAAGATGAAGTTTCTAAAGGCGTTCTTGCCGTAAAGTTTTTGCGTGAAGAAAAGCCCCAGCAAATAATTTCTTTAAATGACATCGTTCATTTTTTGCAAACAATTGTGTAATTTTTAAAATTTAATATAAATAACTAGGAGTTTATTGTGAGCGTACATTTAACCGAAGAAGAACAAATTGAAGTATTCAAACGCTGGTGGAAAGAGAATGGAAAATTCATTCTCGCTGCTATTGTAGTAGGAGTTGTTGGTTATTTTGTATGGACTAATTGGCAAAATAAGCAGCATGCTGCTGCTGAAGAAGTTTCAGCTCGTTACGACTCATTATTGAAGCTGGTGAAGGTTGAGCCAGGTAAAACATTAACAGATGCTGATCGCGTTACTGCTGAACACATCGCTGGTGAATTAAAAGAGAAAAATAGTAAAACAATTTATGCCTCAAGTGCCGCATTTTTTCTTGCTAAATTAGCAGTTGATTCGGGTGACCTTGATAAGGCGGTAAAAGAGTTACAGTGGGTTTTGGATAAAAAGCCTGATGTGGCAACAACCCAATTAGCGCATGTGCGTTTAGCTCGCGTTTTAATTGCAAAAGAAGCTTACTCCGATGCGTTGGCACAAATATCTGACGAGCCAAGTAAAGCGTTTGCTGCGGAATATGCTGAAGTTCGTGGTGATATTTTAAAAGCACAAGGTAATAAAGAAGCAGCTTTAACAGCTTATGAAAAAGCAATTGCTGATACTGATCCGCAACAACAAGAGCGAGTAATGGTTTTGCAAATGAAAGCAGATGATTTGAAATTGCCTGCAGCGCCGGCAACGGAGAATGCACAATGAGGCATTTAACATGGAGCATTTTGCTCTGTGCCACCCTGTTCTCAGGTTGTTCAATATTTTCTAAAAAAACTGGCCAAGAACCAATGGAGCTAGTGGATTTTAAAGAAACCGCTAAGCTTAAAGAGGTGTGGAGTAAAGATGTCGGCGATGGCCAGAGTATTGGTTTTACCCAGTTAACTCCGGCTATTGATGGCGATAAAATGTTTGTTGTTGATCATGAGGGGATTGTAACCGCTCTGGATCGCCAGAAGGGTAAAGCCTTATGGTCAAAAAATATTACAAAAGAATGGACAGGTTTGGTTGGTGATGTTGTTCATTTCTTCAAAGATCCTGATTTAAACAGCGGCATTACTGGCGGTATTAGTAGTGGTGATGGGATGTTATTCGTAGGCAATTATGCTGGCGAAATCATTGCACTTTCTGCGGTTAACGGTAAAGAAGTGTGGCGTAAACAATTGAAAGGTGAAATTTCATCTGTGCCGCAAACCAATGGCCAAGTTGTTGCTGTGCAAACCATGAATGGAAAATTATTTGTCATGGATGCAAAAACAGGCGCTGATCTTTGGTTTTTTGAAAACCCACCACCGGTATTAACATTGCGCGGCAGTGCTGCACCGATTGTGACTGACTCAGCGATTTATGCGGGATTTGCCAACGGCCGTTTGATGGCGTTTAATCCAAGTAATGGTTTGATTCTGTGGGATCAACGTTTGGCTATGCCAAAAGGTCGCTCTGAATTAGATCGCATGGTTGATATTCATGCTAGCCCTGTATTGAAAGATGGCATTTTGTACGTAGGCACTTATCAAGGGCGTATTGCTGCACTAGCGCGTGGTACTGGCAGTAATTTGTGGGCGCAAGATGGATCGACCAGTGAAAATTTAGCGGTATCTGATGATAAATTATTTGTCAGTCAAAGCGATGGAAAAATCATTGCTTATAATTTAACGTCAGGCGAGGTTGTTTGGACTAACGAAAAATTATTGCGTCGCGGTTTGAGTGGTCCACAAGTGTTTGGTGATTATCTTGCTGTTGTTGATTTTAAAGGTTACATGCATATCTTAAATCAATCGAATGGTGAGTTCGCAGCGCGTACCCGTGTTGATAGAAGTGGAGTGCGTGCGCCGATGTTGACTGATGGCAAAACACTTTATGTATATGGGAATGGTGGAGATATTATTGCATTTAATGCTTCCCCTAAAAAATAATCCCAGCTGTTAAATTTTATCGAGCCACTTAAGGGTAAAAGCTCTTAAGTGGCTAAGTTTTTTGTAATTGACCAGGTTTTTTTGTAAATAGCCGATTTCAAATAGCTATGTTTAGATATGTTTGGTTTAGTTATGTTGTCCCTCGCATCTGCACTAAAATTTATGATGTGAGAAAAATAGTTAGTTTTGCACTCCTTTAATTTATTGATGTACATATTATGATTCCTGTTATTGCGCTTGTAGGCCGTCCCAACGTCGGTAAGTCCACACTTTTTAATCGTCTTACTCGTACGCGTGATGCGATTGTTGCCGATTATCCTGGGCTTACTCGCGATAGAAAATATGGTGAAGGCGCTATTGAAAGTCGTCGCTTTATCGTAATTGATACCGGTGGTATTAGCGGTGAAGAAGAAGGCATTGATAGCATGATGGCCGGGCAGTCATTGTTGGCTATTCAAGAAGCCGATATCGTTTTATTTATTTTGGATAGCCGTGCAGGTTTAAATGTTGCCGATCATATGATTGCCAAACATTTGCGTGTGAATAATAAAAAAACCTATCTTGTTGCTAATAAAATTGATGGTGTTGATCCCGATGTGGCATTGGCTCCTTTTTATGAATTAGGTTTAGGCGAAATATTTGCCACTACTGCTACCCATGGTCGCGGTGTGATGTCGATGATGGAAGAGGTGCTTGCTGGTATTCCAGAAAATCTCGAGGATAATCAGCAAGAACAAGCAAAGGGTATTAAAATTGCTGTTGTTGGTCGTCCTAATGTCGGCAAATCAACATTGGTTAATCGTTTGCTCGGCGAAGAACGTGTGGTGGTATACGATGAGCCGGGTACAACACGCGATAGTATTTATATTAACTATGAACGCTTCGGGCAGCCGTTTACCATTATTGACACTGCAGGTATTCGCCGTCGTAAAAACATCGATTTAGCGGTAGAAAAATTTTCTATTGTAAAAACCATGCAAGCGATTGATGACGCGAATGTTGTAATTCTTGTGATGGATGCCAGTGAAGGTGTGGTTGAACAAGATTTACATTTGATGGGCGCAACTATTGAAGCCGGTCGTGCTTTAGTAATTGCACTCAATAAATGGGATGGCCTTGATGATGCACATAAACAATATGTGAAAAGTGAACTGGAGCGTCGTTTACGTTTTGTGGATTTTGCGACAATTCATTTTATTTCTGCATTGCACGGTACTGGTGTCGGCAATCTTTATAAGTCGATAGAGCAAGCCTATCAATCGGCGACAGATAAGTTTTCGACGAACTATTTAACACGCATTTTGCAAGATGCCGTTACCGAACATCAACCACCAATGATTCAAGGTCGTCGCATCAAGTTACGTTATGCGCATCCTGGCGGACATAATCCGCCCATTGTTGTTATTCATGGTAATCAAACATCCGACATTCCCAGTCACTATGTTAAGTATTTAGAAAAAACCTATCGCCGCGTATTGGATTTGCATGGAACGCCAATTCGAATTGAATTTAGAACCAGCGACAATCCCTATACTGAAAAGAAAAAAGCGATGACCCGACAACAATTTACTAAAAAGCGACGCATGGAAGAGCAAGCGAATAAACGCAAAAAATAAGCTAACTCTTAACCGTATAATCTCTATAAGTTTGAGATTGCTGGCGATAATCATCTGCTAGTTTTTAAGGAAAATACATGTTATATCGGATGCGCCAGATATTTAAATCCATGAAGAGTAGGGCGTTTGTTTCGCTCAGTATTTTGTTGTCCTTTAGTGTGCTGCTTATTACATCTTTATTGATGTTTATTAATCGGCATACTGAGTTGGTGTCAATGCTGCACACCATTATTGGTTTTACCCTCTTTGTTATTATCTTTTGGCACTTAAAAAACAATTTCACGCCATTAAAAAAATATATTCACTTGCCCATAAGAGAGGGCAAAGGAAAATATAATTTTTCTATGCCATTGGCGGTATTGTTAGCGTTATCTGTTGTGTGTTTGTCTTTGATGCAGTTTCCACCATTTAAAGTTTTCTATCATTGGGGTGACATACTTAGAGCTCGCGATAAAACAGAGGAAACTCTCCAATTTACGTATGCTCGTATTGATAATACGCAACCTCAAGCAAGGGGTGAAAAACTAACAATCGATTTGAGGAAGGGGCCATATTTCATGTGGCCTCAGTATGCCATTTGGTTGGAAACGCAGGATGGACAACTTATTCAGCCATTATTTGTGACGCAAAAACTTGCTAAGAATAATTTTTCTAACAAGGCTACAAAGATTGATAAAAATCAGATATTCACTTCGAATCCTATGGCATCTGAAAGTAGAGAGAAACCAACATTTACATTTGAATACGATCCCGATTCTGCGAGTCAGCGAATGCGCCCTGAGGCATTACCTGTATTTTTACACAAGCTCATTGCACAAACATCCGGAGGCGCTTTAAACGTCGTTGACAATGATGCTCCACCTAAAAGTTCAGGAGTAGATGCTTATGCTGGAGCAACAATTTTAGATAACTTTTTACTTTCTACTCGTTCATTTAAGCCTTTACCTGATGTTTATAAAATATGCTTTGAAATTAACCAGTCGTTTGATTTTAATGACTTCTACTCCAGTGATCGCTTTCCTGAAGATTTGGTCTATTCTGGAAATGGATATAGTGGTCAGCCTTCAGTGATTTATGAAGCCATCATAGATAGGCAGCTAAATGAACAATATTATGCAATGAAGCTTGTCGGACATGGTCATCATTCCGGGCAGGACGGCGAAATTCATTATGATATGGAAAATCTTACAACAGCAACTCAGCTTATAGATCGCATCATTGTTGAAATAAAGAAACCCTAAGCACAAAAACGCACGTAAATATATATTTGTTGCGGATAAAATATGCACTCACCCATATTGAATGAAGCATCACGGATATACAATCCACTGCAATTGGATGCATATCTTTTGCATGTGGCTGATATTCAGCGTCAATGTGAGGCAGTTGCAGCAGACGATATTTACAATTCACTGAATCTTCTTATCGTTACAAAAGATACTGCTATTACGCCAGCAGTTGCACAAAGCATGATGCAATATACATTGGCGAAACCCCTTGAAGAATCGATTCGATTATTGTGTGAGCTTGATGAAGGAAAACTAATTGCTGATTTAACAGCAGTTATAAAAGAGGACGATGTTTTCTTTGCGGTTAACGAAAACAATAATTTTATTTCTTCATTAGCCACGTTTTGTCAGTTTATTAATCAGCTTCCTATCTTGCGACAAAAGTTAACGGTAATGTCGTATGCAATGCCAGAAATATATCAGCGTAGTCTTTATTGCACATGCTTGTCTGTTTGTCTTGCGAAGGAAATGCGCTTAAGTCAGGATGATATCGCTATCATTTTTATGGCGGCATTGAGTCATGACATTGGGATGCTGCATATTGATTCTAAAATTCTGCGTCAAACAACAGCTCTTTCACCTAATGATTGGGTGCATATTCAACAACATGTTGTCATTAGTTATCAGCTTCTAAAAACGATGAAAAATATTCCTGATCTCGTGGCGCAAGCTGTGTATGAGCATCATGAGCAGTGTGATGGAACAGGTTACCCTCTCGGTAAACTAGATAGCGAATTGAGTGTGTTTGGTAAAATTGTTAGCCTGACAGATTCCGTTATCGCTAGTTATTTCCATCATTACAAAAAGCAAGGACACTGTTGGAGAGAAGTAATTCCATTAATTCATTTTAATACTCAGTCCTATATGCCAAGAGCTTACGAGCTTTTGCTGGCTATTGTACGACGCAGCGAATTGCCGATAAAAAATGTTGTACAGGGTGATGAGCGGCCGGAATTCATTGAAAATTTTTTGCACAGAAATGAACAATTAAAACTGTGGTTAATGAGCATGCGAGATAGTTTTCTATCGGTAGGTTTTAGGCATGGCGACAGGAGATTGCATACATTGCAAAATGTTATGTTGCGTGTTGCTACTTCTGCGGAAGGCTCTGGAATTTTTAGTTCTGATAAAATTGTATCGTTGGTCTTTGCCAATAAAACATCTTCAAATAGCGTTGTCGCTAATAATTTCCCTGATGATACCGAAAATAATATATCTAGCGATGTGCTTAGCGATGCTGCAAGATCTATTGAAGATGTGTATCTCATTCAAGAAGAAATTATTTTTCATTTGCAACGTTTAAACCGAATGACGCAGTTATATCTTGAGTCAGGAGAGTGTAAAAATGATGAGATCAAATCTGCACTTACTTTAGGTTTAACTCGTGTGAAACAATATTTAGTGTGACTTTTTGTTGCGGTGAGTTATTGCAACGCTTAAAAAGTTATTGGTGCCAAAAAGGCTGGCCAATAGTGGGTGTGCTTGGGCTAGCAGTTTGGCGTTTTTGCATAAGGCCTGCACGATATGCTTTTCTTCCTGCATCAATCGCATCAGCAAATGCTTCTGCCATTAACGGTGGATTGTGCGCTTTTGCTACCGCTGTGTTTAATAAAATGCCATCGAACCCCATTTCCATTGCTTCTGCCGCTTGTGATGGTGCGCCCAAGCCTGCATCTATAATCATCGGAATATCTTTTATGCGCTCGCGCAGTGTGCGTAAGTTATAGCGATTTAATAAACCTTGGCCGGTGCCAATAGGTGCACCCCACGGCATTAATACTTGGCAGCCAACATCTATTAAACGTTTGCATAAAATTAAATCGTCGGTGCAGTAAGGCAATACCTTGAAGCCTTTTTTGATTAAAATATCTGATGCTTCAACTAAGCCAAAAGGATCAGGTTGTAAATTATAATCATCGCCAATGACTTCTAGTTTAATCCAATCTGTATCAAAAATTTCGCGCGACATTTCTGCGAGAGTTACTGCTTCTTTAACAGATTTGCAGCCTGCGGTGTTAGGCAGTAATCGACAGCCACTTTCTTGAATAAATTGCCAAATCGCATCGCCAGAGCGATCTGCAGGGTTTTGTCTGCGCAAACCGAGCGTAACAATTTCTGCGCGGGACTGGATTATTGAGTCGCGCATTAATTGCGGCGATGCATAAAGTGCTGTGCCCAATAAAAAGCGGCTGGAAAATGTTTCACCATAAAGTGTGAAATCTTTTGCGGGTGCTGTTGTAGTGTAAGTCATAACTAGCCGCCTCCAACAGGCTTAACGATATCAATTTTATCACCAGCATTGATGCGATGACTGTCATAAGTAGAGCGGGGTACAAACTCATTATTAATCGCTACTGCAATTTTGATGTTGTCAAAACCCCATTGAGTTAACGCATCGCTTAACAGAGTGTTTTCAGCGATTTGTTGGGCTTCATTGTTGACGCTAATTGGAATCATAAGTTTTCTATCTATTTAATAATTCACTAAATACAACTTCAGGTTTATTAAAAATATGCGCAATAATATTTTCCACCATTGCGGGCGCTAATAAGTAACCGTGGCGAAATAAACCATTAGCGGTTATCAATCCATCTTGTAATTTTACTTGCGGTAAATTATCCATAAACGCAGGGCGCAAGTTGGTATCCATCTCAATAATATGTGCTTCTGCAAACGCGGGCGACAAGGTGTAAAGCGCACTGCTTAGTTCTAATGTGGATTGCAAGGTTATCGGTGAACGATCCTCGCTTTCAATTTGTGTGGCGCCGATAATAAAACGATGGTTAGGCTTTGGCACAATATACAATTGATAGCGTGGATGCATTAAACGCACAGGTCGTTGCAGATGAATTTCTTTGGTTTCTACATGCAAAGTTTCGCCGCGGACGCCGCGTAATTGTGGATGTTGTGCTTTTGCGCCAAAGCCGCGACAGTCAATGACGAGATCAAAATTTTCTTCACTGGTTTCAGTAATAATTTTATGTTGAGCCACATTCACGGGAACGTTTTCACGAAGGGTCGCGCCAAGCGAAATAATTTCGTTACCAATTACTTCCAATAATTCACGATTGTTAATATGGCCTTCTTCTTCCAACAATAATCCTTGTGAAAAATGCGGATTTAAATCGGGTTCTAATGCTTGAATCTGTTGCTGATTAACACGTTGATAGCGTTTGCACTGCGGAATCACAAATTGCAATTCGCGTTCGAACTGCTCTAACTCGCTAACATCCTGCGGATGCGCAATGACTAAACTTCCATTCTGAAAAAAAAGTGGTGAGGTTTGCTGGCGAAGTTTACTCAACCATTGTGGCCATCGCTGTAACGCATATTGTCCCATGCGATAAACATCTTCATCGGACACAACCGCTTCACTCAAAGGCGCAATCATTCCCGCGGCCGTAAATGCTGCGGCACGTGCAGTTTGTGTTTGGCTTGGCGTAAAGCTGCCAGCTTCAAACAATGTGACTTTGCATCCAGCATCCAGCAATTGCCACGCAAGCAAACGCCCGAGCAAACCTGCACCGGCAATGGCAATATTGTGTGGCTGTGTGTTTGTCATTTTGCCTCGAAGGTGTTGCGTTGAGGCTGTGAATTGAAACAAGGCTGGCGTGAGTGGCCGTAGATACCTTGTTCCCTCCGCAGGTCTCAACCTGATCAGGTTCTACGGGTTGGGCCGAGCCCATCTCAGCCTCCGAATAATCATCTGATTACCAAGGCGCCCCGACAAGAAAGTCGTCAATATACTTGGTCGTAAGGCTAAGTGCAATTTAGGCGTAAAAGTGGTTAGTGCTTGCAGGTATACGCCTTCTTTTGTGCATTTCCCCCTTTTTGACGCCCTTCACGGCTAGGTTATTTCTTGCATAGCTGGCATAATCTACGCCCCTAATTTCCTGTGTTTGTCCTGCATTCTCGAGTGTGTTGGGCTTTCTCAGTCTCCGTGCATTAGGTCTTTAACGGTGCACCATTTTTAGATATCAGAGGATTAACATGGCAGTCGCTAAACCACTCCAAAAGCCCCGCAATCCTAACTTTTCATCTGGCCCCTGTAGCAAGCGCCCGGGATACAGTCTGGATCAGTTGGATATTTCTACGCTGGGTCGCTCGCATCGTTCGACAATTGGTAAAGCCGCATTGCAACGTGCGTGTGAAGACACTGCTGAGTTATTGGGTTTGCCAGAAGGCTATCGCGTTGGTGTTGTGCCAGGTTCCGATACTGGTGCAGTAGAAATGGCGATGTGGTCACTGTTGGGCCAACGTGGCGTGGATATCCTGCAATGGGAATCTTTCGGTAATGGCTGGTTGAGCGATGCAACTAAAGAATTGAAGCTGGCTGTAAATGCTCATAGCGGCGCTTATGGGATGTTGCCTGATTTAACCAAAGTGAACTTTGATAACGATGTTATCTTCACTTGGAACGGTACAACCTCTGGCGTGAAAGTGCCCAATGGTGATTGGATTCCTGATGACCGCAAAGGTCTAACTATTTGTGATGCAACGTCTGCTGTGTTTGCTATGGAAATGCCATGGGAAAAGTTAGACGTTATTACCTTCAGCTGGCAAAAAGTGCTCGGCGGTGAAGGCGCTCACGGCATGTTAATTCTCAGCCCGCGTGCGGTTGAGCGTTTGGAAACCTACAAACCATCTTGGCCAATGCCAAAGCTGTTCCGTATGACCAGCGGCGGTAAATTGGTTGAAGGTATTTTTAAAGGCGATACCATTAATACTCCATCTATGTTGGCGACCGCGGACTATTTGGATGCGTTGGATTGGGTGCGTTCAATTGGTGGCGTAAAAGCGACTATCGCTCGCTCTAATGCCAACCTTGCTGTGCTTGAAAAGTTTGTTGCTGCAAATGATTGGATCAGCTTCTTGCCACAACTGCCAGAAACTCGCTCTAATACCAGCGTGTGTTTTATATTGAAAGCGACTGCCGACCAAGTTAAAGCGATGATCAAGTTGCTTGATAAAGAAGGTGTTGCTTATGACATCGGCGCTTATCGCGATGCACCAGCAGGTTTGCGTATTTGGTGTGGCGCAACGGTTGAAGCGGCAGATATTGAAGCCTTGTTGCCTTGGCTAACTTGGGCATACCAAGAAGCTACACAGGCTTAATCATTAAGTAATTCAAAAAGGGCTGTGTATTTCACGGCCCTTTTTGTTTCCAGTGTTTTATTTCCACTGATTTATTTCTATTGTTTTATTTGTCTGATTTTTATTTTTGTTTTTTTATTATAAAACTGCGTTGATTTGTCAGCTGTTATCGAGAAGGAAAATATCATGTTTACCGTAAAAACTTATAACACCATTTCTGTAAAAGGTTTAAACCGTTTTCCTCGCACGAAATACGAAGTCGCGAGCGGTATTGCCGAACCTGATGCTTATATTTTGCGTAGCCATAAACTGCAAGGTGAGCCGTTGCCTGCGAGTGTTAAAGCAGTTGCGCGTGCCGGTGCAGGTACTAATAACGTACCAGTAGATGAGTATACGAAAAAAGGCGTGGTGGTATTTAACTCACCCGGTGCGAATGCAAATGCGGTAAAAGAATTGGTGTTGACGGGTATGCTGCTCGGCTCGCGTGGAATTTTGCCCGGCATGCAATATGTGAGTGGTTTGACTCACATGACCGATGCGGATGAAATGTCCAAATTATTGGAAAAAGAAAAATCCAATTTTGCTGGTTTTGAATTGCAGGGTAAAACCTTAGGTATTGTTGGCTTGGGTGCAATCGGTTCTATGATTGCCGATGCTGCTTTAGCGTTGGGTATGCATGTTGTGGGTTTTGACCCAGCACTTTCTGTAGAAGCTGCATGGCGTTTGCCGAATCAAGTTACCAAAATGGAAAATTTACAATCGTTATTGGCACGCTCAGATTATGTGACGTTACATGTTCCTGCGATTGATGCGACTAAACATATGATCAATGCGGATACGCTCAAAATTATTAAAGCAGGTTCTGTGCTATTAAACTTTGCGCGTGAATCTATTGTTGATGCGCATGCGGTGGTGGATAGTTTAAATGCAGGTCATTTGAGCAAATACATTTGCGATTTCCCTGAGCCTATTTTACTTAATCGCCCTGATGTTTATGCGATGCCGCACATTGGTGCCAGCACTGAAGAAGCAGAAGAAAATTGCGCGATTATGGCGGCAGACCAATTAATGGATTATCTTGAAAATGGCAACATTAAAAACTCGGTTAACTTTCCTACCGTGACTATGGATCGCAATCAGGGGATTGGTGCGCGTATTACATTTTCTAACGAGAATGTGTCGGGTGTATTAGGGCATGTATTGTCGGTACTGGCAGATAACAAAGTTAACGTCGTCGATATGGTGAACAAAAGCCGTGGCGATGTGGCTTACAACATTATTGATGTTCAGGATGCTCCTGCAGCCGCTGTACTTGATGCTATTGTTAAGGTTGATCATGTGATTGCGGTGCGTGTTATCTAACCTAAAATATATCATCCAGCGTAGGGTCTATTCTGGGTGATATGGGCTTGCTTACATTGGGGTTTTCTATGTTCAAAATCTCTGTAAAATTTCTGTGTAATGTCTCTGTATAACAGCTATGCATAACACCTATGTATAAATTAGTATTTTTTGTCCCTGAGTCTCATCTTGAGCAGGTTAAGTCCGCAGTATTCGCTGCGGGTGCTGGCCGTATCGGTAACTATGATCAGTGTTGTTGGCAGGTAATGGGAGAGGGGCAGTTTCGGCCTCTACCGGGAAGTGATGCATTTATTGGTAAGCTCAATCAGCTTGAGCAGGTTGTCGAGTATCGCGTAGAAATGGTCTGCGACGATGCTTTTATTCAACCGGCAGTGGCTGCGTTGCGCCAAGCACATCCTTACGAAGAGCCTGCTTTTGATGTATGGCCGCTGATGGAGGTTTGAGTATGAATAGGCGTTTGTGGTCGTCCATTAAAGATGTTTTGGCGCCTCAAGCTGCTCTGTTAACGCAAACAGATCAGTTTATCCAGCAAGCAGCAGTGATGGTATTAATTACGGATGAGCCGGATCCCCAATTAGTATTTACCCTGCGTGCAAAACATCTAACGTATCATCCGGGTGAGGTGTGTTTTCCAGGAGGAATGTGGGAATTGCAGGATGCTACTTTGCTGGCCAGCGCCATGCGTGAAACTCATGAGGAAATAGGCGTGCCGCCACCGATACTTGATGTGTTGGGCGCATTGCCGATTCGTTATACGAGAGCTGGAACGAAAGTCACGCCTTTTGTGGCTTGTATCCCGGCAGATTTCGTTTTTATACCTAATCATCATGAATTGGATATTGTATTTACCGTTCCATTGGCGCAACTAATGGCGGGGTTACAAATTCGTGTAGACACATTTGAATACCACAATAAAAAATACCACATTCCGGTATACGCTTATCAAGGCCATGAAATCTGGGGCTTTACTGCGGCGGTTACCGCTGAATTATTGGCGTTATTGCAGCCTTTGGTAAGCGTACCTCCCACACTATAGCTTGTGCTTTGCTTAATATTTGATCGGCTCTAGCGTGTAAGTTTATAGTCGTATTTTTCTCGCACCATAATTCACACCATAGCTCGCACCATAAGCACCATAAATAGACACAAGAATTGTTACCTTGCGGGGAATAATTGCTAGACTAGAGGCTATATAGTGTAAATATGACGTAAGTTTCCAGAAGTAAACTAATAATAAAATAGGAGTTATACATGTTGCTGAATTACAACCGCACCATTCCCGATGTATTTGCAGAGGCTTGCAAGGAATATGCGGATAGCCCCGTATTTAGTTGCATGAATCGTACGCTAAGCTTTCGCGAGTTAGATCAATTATCGGCAAAGTTTGCAGCTTACCTACAGCAGCATACCAACCTGAAACCTGGCGATAGAGTTGCTGTTCAATTACCCAATATTTTGCAATATCCGGTTGCGGTATTCGGCATCATGCGCGCGGGTATGGTGGTGGTAAATACTAATCCGCTTTACACCGCTCACGAAATAAAACATCAGCTCAATGATTCCGGTGCGAAAGCGTTAGTCATATTGGCGAACATTGCTAAAAATGCATCGACGATTATTACTGAAACATCGGTAGAGCAGGTGATCGTTACTGAGCTGGCTGATTTGCATGCTCCTGTACAGCGTTTGTTTATCAATTCAATTGTAAAATACGTTAAAAAATTAGTACCTGATTTTAGTTTTCCAAATCAAATTGGTTTTTGTGCGGCATTAAAAAAATCTGCTTTACCTTGGCAGCCAACGCCTGTCACACCTGATGATATTGCTGTATTGCAATATACGGGCGGAACGACGGGAGTTTCCAAAGGTGCGATGTTAACGCATCGAAATTTAGTCGCGAATATGTTGCAGCTCAACCATCATATGCGCAGTGTTTTCCGCATAAATCAAGAGTTATATGTTGCACCTTTACCGCTGTACCATATTTATTCTTTTACATTGCATTGCACATCTGCAGTATCGATTGGTAACCATAGTTTATTAATTCCTAACCCTCGTGATATTCCTGGGTTTGTCGCTGCATTAAAAAATAAACCGTTTAGTTTTTTTATAGGATTGAATACGTTATTTAATGCATTGCTGCACAATAAAGAATTTAGAAAACTCGATTTTAGCCATATGCGTTTAACCGCTTCTGGTGGGATGGCGTTAACCTTGGAAACGGCAAAGCGTTGGATTGAATTGACAGGTTGCGGTATCAGTGAAGGTTACGGCCTAACAGAAACGTCGCCCGTGGTATGCACCAATCCACCCGATGCGATACAGTTGGGCACAGTGGGAACCTTGATGGTTGATACGGAATGTAAAGTCATTGATGAAAATGGAAATAGTTTGCCCATTGGTGAAGCGGGTGAGCTGTGTATTCGCGGCCCGCAAGTCATGAAAGGCTATTGGCAGCGTCCGGATGCAACAGCCGAAGTGATTGATGTAGAAGGTTGGTTTAAAAGTGGCGATATGGCCGTGATCGGTGCAGATGGTTACCTCAAAATTGTTGATCGCAAAAAAGATATGATTAACGTCTCTGGTTTTAAAGTGTATCCTAATGAAGTAGAAGACGTATTAAGCAGCCACCCTGACATTATTGAAGCTGCTGTTATTGGTATTCCCGATGCAGATGGCAGCGAAACTGTAAAAGCGTTTGTAGTATCATCTAATCCAGAATTAACTGTGCAGCAAGTGCGTGCTTTTGCTAAAACCAAATTAACAGCTTACAAAGTTCCGCATCTCGTTGATTTTTGTAAAGACTTACCCAAAACGAACGTTGGCAAAATATTGCGTCGTGAATTGCGCGATAAGGAAATTGCCAAAAACAAGTAACTATTTTTATCGATCTATTTTTTTTACGCACTTAATTTTTACTAACCTTAATTTTTACTAACTCTTGGTTTTTTTATTAACCCTTATTTTTATTAATAGCTTTTTAAAGGATGCGTTATGGATTCTCTTCTCGGATTTCTTTCTAGCCCCGCTGTGTGGATTGCAGCAGTACTTATTTTTACGTTGAAAAAAGGCATACATTTTGTGCCGCAAAATCGCGGCTACGTTATCTATCGCTTTGGTAAATATACTAAAACTTTAAGCTCGGGTTTAAATTTTATTATTCCTTACATTGAGTCGATTGAAGCTGATCGTAATTTAAAAGAACAAACCTTGGTGATTCCACAGCAATCCGCGATTACGAAAGACAATATTGCGTTGATGATTGACGGTGTATTGTTTATCAAAGTGATAGATGCGGCAGCGGCGACTAACAACATCACTGATTATAAATTAGCGTGCACACAGTTAGCGATGACGTCCATGCGTAATGCCATTGGTTCAATGGAGTTGGATGATTGCTTTCAAAATCGTTCAGCGATTAACGCAAAAATCCAGGACGCTATGCAAGATGCAACGCAACCTTGGGGTCTGATTGTGTTGCGTTTTGAATTATTGGAAATTGCTATTCCACCTTCAATCAAAGAAGACATGGAAAAACAAATGACGGCCGAGCGTCAAAAGCGTTCTGCCATTTTAACAGCTGAAGGCGTAAAAATTGCGGCGATCACTACTGCTGAAGGTCAAAAACAAGCACGTGTGTTAGATGCAGAAGCCGCTAAAGCTGAACAAGTATTAGCAGCAGAGGCGAGCAGAGAAGCACAAATTCTTGAAGCAACCGGTAAGTCGGAAGCGATTCGATTAGTGGCTATCGCTGAAGCAGAAGCATTAACGACTATTGGAAGATCGGCATCGACAGAAGAGGGCAAACAAGCCGTAACCTTTAGTCTTGCTCAAGGTGCTATTGACGCACATAAAGCTATTGCACATGAAAGTACAGTTGTTCTTTCTGATGGTCATACCAGTGAAAATATTGCTAACACGGTTGCACAGGCAATGGCCGTTTCTTCAGCCATTAATCATCACCGATAATAAATAAGGAGCAGGTATATTATGGATGGATTAATTGAACATTTTTCACAGCACCATGATCATTTTTTATATGTCATGGCAGGATTGTTTTTAATGCTGGAGTTGGGTGTGTTGGGTATGAGTGGCCCGTTGTTATTTATTGCATTGGGTAGTTTATTAACCGGTGTATTAGTGACAGTAAATGTTATACATGGCTGGGAGCTGGAGTTTTTATTTGTAGGAGTTTTATCAGTAGTGAGTGCGGTTTTGCTGTGGAAACCGTTAAAGAAATTTCAAAATGCGGGCGGTGGCCCTGATACCAGCAGCGATATGATTGGTAAAGATTTACCGGTTACCTTTCCGGTAACTCACGATGAAGGTCGTGTGTCTTATTCTGGAATTGAGTGGCAGGCAAGATTGGATGTTTCTCATGTGACGGCTATTCCAGTTGCTAGTCGCGCATTGGTAGTTGGTGTGGATGGCTCATTGTTAATTGTTATGCCGCATTAAGATGTTATTTTTATTAAACTGTAAATCGTATAGTTTGAAATAAAAATTAATTCTTGATGTTAGAGTGCAAGAGTTTTGTTGGTTGCGTGTAAATAATGATCAGCTGCGAATATTTACAGCATTTACAGGAAACATAAGGCTATTTTAAAAATCTTTTTTAAAAGCTACTTAACAAAACTTAGCTATACTCCAAGTAGACCCATTCATTAACGTCACACTTTTAGTATAAGAAGTTATGAAAAGAGCCTTAATATTATCAGGTGGCGGTGCGCGAGCCGCTTACCAAGTGGGTGTACTTAAAGCTCTCTCTGACATTCTGCCTCCCGAAATTGAAAACCCTTTCCCCATTATATGTGGCACTTCTGCGGGTGCGATCAATGCGCTCGCGCTTGCTGCACATCCCGGTAATTTTAAAGAATCAGTCACTGCACTGGCGGCCATGTGGAGCAATTTGCAAATTGGTCAGGTGTATTTGTATGGCTGGAGGGATTTGCTCAAAGGCTTAGGGTTATTGGGGCTATCGCTATTTAATCAGGGTGTTGGCCGTCAGCGTCCATTATCTTTACTTGATAATTCGCCGTTGTGGGATTTGCTTGGCTCGCGCATTCATTTTGAAAATATTGATAAGTCGATTGCTAGCGGTAAATTGTTTGCGGTAAGTGTATCGGCAATGGGCTATACCTCTGGCCATAGCGTCAATTTTTATCAAGGCCATCCCGATATAGAATGTTGGAATCGTTATAGGCGCATGGGCGTTCCCACGCCTATGCGTTTGGAGCATCTTATTGCCTCTTCGGCGATACCCACTATATTTCCCGCTGTGCGTATTGGCCGTGAATATTTTGGCGATGGTGCCTTGCGTCAATTAGCTCCCATTAGCCCTGCATTACACTTAGGTGCTGATTCATTATTTGTGGTGGGGGTGAGTGGTAATAAAAAAGCGCTCAAAGCCAATAAGCGTTTGCCGGTGAAGCATTCGCCATCGATGGGACAAATTGTCGGACATTTATTTAATAGTGCATTTGTAGATTCATTGGAAGGTGACATTGAGCACCTTGAACGCATGAATGAATTAATTCGCTTGATTCCACCGGATAAATTATCAGAATCTACGGTTAAATTACGAACTGTCGATAATATGATTATTTCACCATCGAGCCCGCTGGATGTTATTGCAGGCAGGAATGTGCGTTATCTTCCCAAAAGTTTGCGTTTCTTTTTACGCGCAATCGGTGCTACTGCGAAAGGCGGTGGTGCAACTGCAGCGAGTTATTTGTTATTTTCAACGGAATTTATTACAGAATTGATGGAGCTTGGTCGCCAGGATACGTTGGCTGAAGCTGAAGAGATTTTAAAGTTTTTTACGAAATAATTTTTAATAAAATATTTCGCTTATAAAAAAAGCCGCAAATTTATATTGCGGCTTTTTTTGTTTTTGCTCTGCGGAAAACTATCAAGGTCTTCTTCTAAGCCCTTCTTCTAAATAAGGGTAACGGTTGATCCACTGATGCTTGATAATATTCTGTAAAATCATTCAATGATTTTAATGCAACTTCCAAATCAGTTTCTGGGTTGGCAAACGCAAAAGCGTTTACACCACAGCGGCGTAAGTAGCATAGCTGGTCGCGAATAAAGTTACCAACAGCGCGCAATTCACCGGTAAAGCCATAACGCTCACGCAGTAAACGTGCAGTTGAAAATGCGCGACCATCCATAAAGCCAGGGAAGTTTACGCCTACAACCGCTAGATTTTTTACATCATCACCCAGTTGATCTGCAGTTTCGTTGCTATCCAACCATACGCCAACATCGCTGCGAGTTTGCAGTTGCGCTTTTTGCGCGAGCCACACGCTGAGTGGAACAATCACTTGGCCAGCAGGTACTTCTACGGCAGATGCATCACCTTCAGGTTTGGCGATTAATGTCCATGTGTCTGCGACTATAGCGCCGTCTTTAATTAGCTTTAGCATAAACTTTCTCCTTAAATGGAGCTGCACCTATACGGCGATAGGTATCAATAAACAATTCTTCATCGGTACGATTGGCGACATAAACATCAACCAACTTTTGAATCACTTCTGGCATAACTTCCGCGCCGAAAGATGGTCCGAGTACATCGCCAAGGGATGCGTCATTACTGGCGCTACCACCCAGCTGTACTTGGTAGAATTCTTTACCAGATTTATCCACGCCGAGAATACCAATGTGACCCACATGGTGGTGGCCACAGGCGTTCATGCAGCCGGAGATATTCAGGTCGATATCGCCCAAATCGTAGACATAGTCCAAATCACTAAACTGACGCTGGATGGCTTCGGCAATTGGGATTGACTTGGCGTTTGCCAGCGAGCAGAAATCGCCACCAGGGCAGCAGATCATATCGGTGATAGTGCCAATGTTTGGCGTCGCAAAACCAGCGGCTTTACATTTTTGCCAGAGCGCGAATAAGTCTGACTTTTTCACATCAGCCAATACGATATTTTGTTCGTGAGTAGTGCGCGCTTCGCCAAAGCTGTATTGATCAGCTAAGTCAGCAATAATTTCAAGCTGGCTGTCCGTAATGTCGCCAGGAGCAACGCCTGTAGGTTTTAATGACAGGGTGATAGCTGTATAGCCCGGGATTTTATGACCCCGTACATTGCGTTGTAACCATTTGCTGAAGGCGATACTTTCTGCAGCCTGCGCATCAACGGCAGCTTGCGCAGCGGCGTTGTTGATGGTTTCGTAAGCGGGTGCCGTAAAGAAGGTTTTGGCGCGATCAATTTCTTCTGTGGTCAGCTTGTTGTAACCATCTTTTAGCTGCGCCCATTCAGCTTCCACCTGTTGTGCGAAAACGTCAGGAGTAAGTGCGCGTACCAGAATCTTAATGCGAGCCTTGTATTTGTTGTCGCGACGACCAGACAAGTTATAAACCCGCAAAATCGCTTCAAGGTAAGACAGTAAGTCTGTTTCAGGCAAGAATTCACGGATAGGGCTGCCGATAACAGGTGTGCGGCCTAAACCGCCGCCCACGTAGACTTTAAATCCTACGTCGCCTTTCTCATTAAATACGAGTTGTAATCCGATATCGTGTACTTGTACGGCAGCGCGATCTTGGCGTGAGCCGGTTACCGCGATTTTGAATTTACGTGGCAGGAAGGCGAATTCAGGGTGAAAGCTCGACCATTGGCGAATAATTTCGCAGTAGGGGCGAGGGTCGATGATTTCGTCTTCAGCAATACCGGCAAATTGGTCAGATGTGGTATTGCGAATACAGTTACCGCTGGACTGGGTGCCATGCATCTGAACTTCAGCAAGTTCTGCCAAAATGTCGGGAACTTCGGTCAAGTCTGGCCAGTTAAACTGAATATTCTGGCGGGTGCTCACATGGCAGTAGCCCTTGTCATAATGACGGGCAATATGTGCCAAACGGCGTAATTGGGTGCTGTTTACCATACCGTAAGGCACATTGATGCGCAGCATTGGCGCTAAACGCTGTACATAAAGGCCATTTTGCAGGCGCAAAGGGAGGAACTCTTCAGGTTTTAAATCACCTGCTAGGAAACGCTCGGTTTGATCGCGAAATTGCGCAACACGCTGGCGCAAAATGCTGTGGTCGTACTCGTCGTAAATGTACATAGGTCATTAATACCTGTCGTTGCAGCTGCAGTATAAAAATAGGCGCGCAGAATACACCAATTGCCCCACAATCGCGAGCAAACAAGGGCGAATTTGCGGCGAGTTAGGCTAACCTTGCGCGATTGAAAACGGAACGACTGTTTTGGACTAATCCCCATGCTTTTGGTTATAGGTTTATCCAAGCAGCTGATATGATTAACCCATAACGTTTAGGGGTTGTGTATGTCAGGTGAGTTTGACGATTTAGCCGTATTGCCAGTGTGTACTGAATCCATTGCAATTTTGCGTCGCGATGTTGAGTTTTTAATCATTAATAAGCCCGCACGTTTATTAAGTGTCCCAGGGCGACATCCGAAAAATCGCGACTCGGTGATTGCGCGTTTGCAAGTGGAATATCCTAGCGCGGAGATTGTTCATCGGCTGGATTTCGATACTTCGGGAATTATGGTCATTCCTTTAAGTAAGCCGGCGCTTTCCCATATCAGTAAGCAGTTTCAGGCGCGTACAGTTCATAAAGCCTATACCGCCGTGGTAAATGGTTTAATGGAAGATGATGAAGGCGTTATTGATTTGCCGATTGCTGCTGATATGGAAAATCGCCCGAAATATAAAATATGTTTTTCGGAAGGTAAAAAATCCGTCACTGAATATAAAGTGCTTTCACGCGACATGATTGCGCATACAACACGTGTTTCACTTCACCCCATCACTGGGCGTTCACACCAATTGCGTTTGCATTTACAGGCTATTGGTTATCCCATTTTAGGTTGTGAGTTTTATGCGGATGAAACGGCGTTACGTAAATCACCACGACTGTTATTGCATGCAACTGAGTTAACATTTTCTCATCCAATAACTGGAGAGAAAGTAAGTGAAGTTTGTGCTCCACTGTTTTAATAATGCGATAATCATTTTTATGCGTTAGATTTGTTTTATTAAGTACACTAGGAAGATATCAATATGTTTAATTTTAGCGATCGGTTTCAGGAGTTACGTTCAACCATTATTGGCGTAGTGCTGTTGTTAGCCAGTATTATTATTGGCATTATTTGGATTGGTATTGGTTTAAGTCATTGGTTGACGGATTGCTTTGGTGCAGTGTGGGGGCCGATTGTATTGGGGCTGATTTTCTTTGTGCCTGTTGTAGTTTTCGCTCTCGTAAAAGCATTTGGTCGCACTCCACCGGCGCCTGTGAATTCGAACTATGAACATGCAGATGTGGCTGCAATGACTATATCTAAAATGTTTGAAGGGTTGTCTGGCCATTCGCCTGTTGTAAGTGTCACAGCTGCGGTTGTTGTGGGGTTTCTTGCAAGTCGTTTCCCGGCTGTTTTACCCGCATTTGCACAAATCCTGTCTGCGTATACTGAGGATGTAAAAGCCAGAGCGGCAAGAGCAGCAGAGCGTGCAAATTCTTCTGGTACAAACGATCCAATGGCGCCGCAATAAATTAAATCCAGCCTTTTTGCCGTGCAATTCGCGCGGCATCAACACGGTTCGCCGCATTTAATTTAGCGATAGCTTCAGATAAATAGTTGCGTACTGTACCTTCCGATAAATGCAGTGTGTTGGAAATTTCAGCGGTAGTTTTTCCTTCAGACGCGAGGCGCAATGCGCGGCGTTCTTTGTCATTAAGTGGATCGGTTTCGCCGAGTGCCATCATTGCCAGTTCGCCATCGATCACACGTTTGCCATCCATAATGCGATAAATAGATTCGATGAGTTGTTCAGAGGGCGCATCTTTTAATAAGAAGCCCGATACACCCATATCAATCGCGCGGCGAATATATCCCGAACGACCAAATGTGGTGATGATAATTGTTTTAATGGGGGATTTTTGCTGAATCAACCATTGCGCTAATTCCAAACCTGAGCGCCCCGGCATTTCAATATCGGTCAGTAAAATATCGTAACTATTTTGTTTGAGTAGTAGCCAGGCTTTATCGCCATCTTCCGCTTGAGTAATTTCAAAATTGGGTTCCATACTCAGCAGTGCTGCCAGCGCACCGCGCACCATGGCTTGGTCTTCAGCTAATAAAATTTTCATAATTAATTGGTCTGTGTTAATTCATATGCGGGTAGCGAAATATCAAAACGGCAGCCGTTATTAATGTGCGCACTGATATCGCCGGCAAGTGCATGCAATCGTTCTTGTATGCCGTTTAAACCATTGCCCGGCGTGATGGAGCGAGTGCAGCCATTGTCTTGCATACTAATGGTGACGTTATCGCTACTCACTGCAAAAGAAAGTTGGCAATGGTTGCCGTTACTATGACGCAATACATTTGTGGTTAGTTCTGTTAGCGCGAGAATAAGCGCGGTTTCTGCACGAGGTGATAGTGTAGGGATTTCGCCGTTTATATCCACTGAAAAACCGTTTTGTCGTAATTTGTCACACAGCTGAATGACTTCACCGGATAAACCACGATGCTTGTAACCAGATACTGTTTGGCGTACGAGGCTTAAACTTTCACGGGCGATTTTGTGCAGTTCGGCAACATGTTGTTGCGCGTCCTCTTTCTTTTCTTGTTTGAGAAGTTTTTCGGCGAGCTCTGCTTTGAGCGCAATGGATGAAAGTGTATGGCCTAAAATATCGTGTAAATCGCGGGCAATGCGTTCGCGTTCCGCGATGACGGCCAATTGTTGAATTTCCTCACGGCTTTGCAGCCAGCGTACGCGCGACGACAAACGAATGCGTTCAATGTAGCCCCAGAGGCTGATAGTGACTATTCCTGAAATCGCAGGAAATGCAAAAAAGGGAACGGGGTATAGGTAGTAAAAATGCAGCGCAATAATGCCGACAATACTGGTACCGAGAAGCACGAGGTAAGTGCGAGTGCTGTAGCTAAAACCAATTAAGAATCCGATATAAGGGAAAATCGAACTTGATCCCGGTGATATCGGCGTAACAATAAGTGCAATAGCCATAATGGCTAAAATAGGTTTCCACATCTGGTGTGTTTTTAACGTGGTTGCCCATAAATACAAAATAACAAATGCAAGATAAGCACCTATGAGAAAGATGTACCTAGGTGTATCCAGATTCATGTAATAAACCGGCACAAAATAGTACAAGCTAAAAATTAGCCAGATCCAGGGGCGCTCTAAAAAGAGAGGGGAGCCGCACGTTTTCATAAGGGTCTCATAGTAATAAACAGGTGTTTCATCTTAATTAATGGATACCTCCCATATATCAGCGGGGTACACGCTAAGTTTACGCAATAGACAGCTTACATGCTGAATTATCGGGCAGTTTAATGCCATCCACGAAAGTCACGAGCTAAATGTGACAATTGTCAGTGGAAGCAATTTCAAGGCATTAACTTAAATCATAAAAACGGTATACTCGCATCGCCCATAGGTGGCGCATAGAATTTCTAGTGAGTAAGAGGGCGTTATGGAACACTTTGTTGAAAAATTACTTTATCGGTCGCGTTGGGTATTGGCTCCTATTTATTTGGGGTTAAGTTTGGCCGTTTTTGCGTTGGCTATTAAATTTTTCCAAGAGGTTTTTCACCTTCTTTCTGAAATATGGATTATGGAAGAGGCCAACATGGTGCTTTCTATTCTCTCTTTGGTTGATATTGCGATGGTGGGCGGTTTGCTTGTTATGGTGATGATGAGCGGTTACGAAAACTTTGTGTCTACGTTGGATGTTGCTGAAGGCGAAGAAAAATTGGGCTGGCTTGGCACAATGGACTCATCTTCACTCAAGGCAAAAATTGCAGCGAGTATTGTGGCGATTTCTTCTATTCATTTATTGAAAATGTTTATGAATGTTGAAGGTATCGCAAATGATAAATTACTTTGGTATGTCATCATTCATATGACATTCGTAGTATCTGCATTTTTAATGGGATATTTGGATACCAAAACAAAACACTAAGTGTGGATAACACGGAGCTTTAGGCTCCGCATTAAGTTACTGGTCGACTAATAAAAGCAAGGGCTTGCCAATGAAAAAACTCATCATCTTTACCGTTTTGTTTGTCAGTACAACTGCGTATTGTGATCCGATTCAATCTAAAGTGCACTCAGCTAAAACGCCGTCAGAAAATGCGTCGGAATCTAAATTATCGTTACTTAATTTACCGCTATTAAAAAGTGGGAAAACCAACGTTATTTATTTGATTGGTGATGGTATGGGGGTGGCGGCAACCTCAGCGTATCGTTATTTTCATGATGCTTCGGAAAATAAAACTGTTGATAAAACTATTTTTGATGAAATGTTGATTGGCATGTCATCCACTTATCCAGATGATGAAGTAGCGAATGTCACTGATTCGGCAGCCGCGGCAACAGCATTGGCAACCAGCATTAAAACCTACAACGGCGCAATTGGTGTGGATAAACAGCACAACAATGTTGGTTCATTGTTAGATGTTGCCAAAGAGAGAGGATATTTAACCGGTATTGCCGTTACCAGCCAAATTAATCATGCGACACCGGCCGCTTTTGTGGCGCATGCGGATAGCCGTTTTTCGTACAATCAAATTGCCGATCAGTATTTTGATTTACGCATAAACGGCAAACCGAAAGTTGATGTTATGTTAGGTGGTGGCCAAGATTATTATATTCGTAAGGATCGTAATCTGGTGCAGGAATTTAAAGATCTTGGTTATCAATATCAAGACGATATTAATAACCTTAATCAATTGACCAAAGCGCCGGCATTAGGCTTGTTTGCACCAGCGGGAATGAAGTTTGCCATCGATAGTGAACACCCTTTGCGTTTGGCAGAAATGACACAAAAAGCACTGGATTTACTGCAAGAAAAGCCTTTCTTTTTAATGCTGGAAGCGAGTGAAATTGATTGGTGTGCTCATGCGAATGATGTGGCTTGCACCATGGGCGAAATGCATGACATGGCAGAAACCATGAAAATTATTAAGCGTTTTATCGATGCTCATCCCAATACTATTTTTGTCGCTACTGCGGATCATTCCACCGGTGGTTTGTCCATCTCTGCAAATGGTGAGTTTAATATTCGCGGCGAATATATGTGGCTATCAAAGGTGGTGAAAAAAATAAAAGCATCCGGTCCTGTAATTGCGCAAAAATTGGTGGCTAATAAAGCACAATGGATGACTGAGTGGATGGATTTAACAAATTTGCCTTTAACGCCACAAGAAACTAAAAACATGCAGCAAGCATTGGATGCTGTAACGGATGCTAAAACCAAAGAAGAGATGATGCGTGTACAAACAATCGTGTTGAGCACAATTGATTATTACAGTTGTACCGGCTGGACCTCTAAAGGCCATACCGGTGAAGATGTGCAGGTTTTCAGTTACGGTAAAGACAGAAATAAATTTATGGGGGCGATGGATAATGTCGATATCGCTAAAAAATTATTTACCTATCTAAAACCATAACTATTTCAAATCCACTCTGTTCGTTGTTCCAAAACAATAAAGGCTCTTGATAAACATCAAGAGCCTTTATTGTTTACGCCTGCAGTAAAACTTTCCACACTTGACTCATTGCTTGGTTAATCGCCACAAAGTGTTGCCTTGCTTGTGTAATCGTGTGCGCATCTTGCACATAGGCTGATCCATCTAATTCATTGCCGCAATGTTCAATGAGCGCTTGTGCTGATTGATAGGTTGTTTCCAAATGAAATTGAAAGGCCACAATGTTTTTACCAATTGCAAAGGCCTGATGGGCGCATGCTTTACTGCTCGCCAGCAAAACTGCATCTTGGGGTAATGCAAACGTATCGCCATGCCAATGAAAAACCTGCGGACAAGTAGCCAATATTTTCGCAACAGGATGATTCGCGGCAGCAGGGGAGATAGTTAATGGAAACCAGCCGATTTCACGGTGGGCGTTACGTGTGACAGCTGCACCTAATACGCAGGCGATAAGCTGTGCTCCAAGGCAAATGCCAATCACTTTTTTGCCTGCGTTAATACTGGATAATAAAAATGCTTTTTCAGTGATTAGCCATGGGTGATCATCTTCATCGTAGACATTCATTGGCCCGCCCATAACCACCAAAACATCAAAAGTATCCAGTTCTGGAGCCCGATCTCCGCGGTACCAATGGGTCGTGGTTAGGCTGTGACCTTGCTGTTGTATGTCATATTGCATGCTACCAACATCTTCAAAGGCAACGTGTTGTAAGGAATGTATGCGCATTTTTGTGGTTTCCCAAAGCAATTAATCACTATTTTAGATAGTTGAGTCCATATTTTAGATAGTTGAGTGCATATCGAGCAGTGTTTCACGCCCATTCTGGCAGACTTATAAGGTATACTTAGCGCAATTTTTATTCAGTAGGTAAATGATCTTGATCGGCAAATTTTTCAAAAAAATCCTGGGTTCTGGCGACCAACCATCCCCCTCACATAGCAATAGCGCTCAGCCTGCTACATCTTCTAATCAAGCAGGTCACAAGACAAATAATAAGACAAACTCAAACAACGCGCATCATAGTTCAAAGGCAAAAACGACCGGCGCGCGCGAGCATCATCAAAAGCCGCATCAAAAGTCCGATCGATCTGGATCTTCAGAGGCTAGATCCACACCGCAACGATCGCCAAAAAAATCTACACCTGTTGCACCAGCTGAGCCTTGGGACTCTTCATCTTTTGCTGTTGAATCGGTTGAAGGCAAGTCGCGCTTTCATGATTTCGATTTGGCTGATGAGCTGTTACATGCGATTGCAGATTTACAATTTAATTATTGTTCGCCCATTCAAGCACAATCGTTGCCCTACGCATTGCGCGGCAAAGATGTTGTCGGCAAAGCACAAACTGGCACCGGGAAAACGGCAGCATTTTTAACAGCCATTATTGATGATTTGTTAAAAAATCCTATCCCTGAAAAGCGTTACGCTGGTGAAGCGCGTGCGCTGATTATTGCACCTACTCGCGAACTCGTTATTCAAATTGCAGAAGATGCAAAGCTGTTGTGCAAATATACCGACTTGAAAATTCATACCTTAGTGGGCGGTATGGATTATACGAAACAGCAACGTCACTTACATGATGATCTGGTGGATATTTTGGTGGCAACGCCGGGGCGTCTGTTAGATTTTTGTGGCAACAAAGATGTGTATTTGGATCAGCTGGAAATTCTTGTTATTGACGAAGCAGATCGCATGTTGGATATGGGTTTTATTCCACAAGTGCGTCAAATTGTGCGTCAAGCACCTAAGCGTGAAGATCGCCAAACATTATTTTTCTCGGCAACGTTTACCGATGATGTGCGCAATTTAGTAGAGCAGTGGACTTTTCAGCCTGTCACTATTGATATCGAACCTGAAAGTGTTGCGAACGCCACGGTAGACCAACATATTTATCTGGTTTCCACGGAAGAGAAATACACGTTGTTGTATAACCTCATTCAACAAGAGCACGCGGAAAGTATGATTGTGTTTGCAAATCGTCGCGATGAATGCCGCGATCTGCAAGAAAAATTGCTGCGTCATGGCATTAATGCAGGTTTGCTGTCTGGTGAAATTACGCAGAATAAGCGCGTGAGCACATTGGATTCATTTAAGTCGGGCGAAATAAAAGTATTAGTGGCAACCGATGTTGCCGGGCGTGGTATTCATATCAGCGGTATTAGTCACGTTGTGAATTTTACGTTGCCAGAAGAGCCGGAAGATTATGTGCATCGCATTGGTCGTACTGGCCGTGCAGGCAAATTGGGTACGTCGATTAGTTTTGCCTGTGAAGATGATGCATTGCTGTTGGAGCCTATTGGAAAATTATTGGGCAAAGATATTAAGTGCGAGCAACCACCAGAATATTTAATGCTGACGCCACCGGAATTACCACCCGGGCCAAAATCGCCACGCGATGAGCGCAGTCGCTCTGGTGCACGTACTAGCCGTAATACTAGCCGTGGCGGTAATCGTAGCGGTGGCAATCGTAGCAGTCGTCCTCGCACATAATTTGTTGTGGGGTGGCAGCTGCAATAATGTTTATGTGAGTTGATTCAATTCATGTCATCAACAAAATCTGCATTACTCGTGTTGCATCTCAGTGCTGTATTGATGGCGTTTACAGGATTGTTTTCGCAGCTCATCAAATTGCCTGCGTGGGATATTACGGGCTATCGCACATGGATTGCTGCCATCGCATTATTTGCATGGGTGTGGTGGCGAGAAGGAAAGGTGGCTTTATCGTCGGCGCGTGATTATCGCCGCATGTTTGTTCTTGGTAGTTTGTTGTGCGTGCATTGGATTACGTTTTTTCATTCCATGCAGGTTGCCAGCATCGCCATCGGTATGCTCTCTCTTTATGCTTACCCTGTGATGACGGTGTTTATGGAACCGTTGATAAAACGCACGCGCATTGATTGGCGCGATGTCATCAGTGGCCTGTTTGTTTTGGGTGGTATTTACTGTCTGGTTCCTGCGTTTGATTTCAATAACTCCATGACCCAAGGCGTGTTGTGGGGGCTCTTCTCTGCATTTACGTTTGCGCTGCGTAATTTGTTATTGGGCGCTTGGTTTAGCGGTCAATCAGCATCTCGCTCCATGAGTTATCAAGTGTTAATTGTCGCTTTATTGATGACTCCCGTGATTCTTGCATCGCCCCATGTTCCAACGCCTATGGATTGGTGGCTGATTGTATTTCTTGGGCTTATATTTACGGCTATATCCCATACCTTATTTGGTTTTTCATTGCGTTATCTCAAAGCTAAAACCGTGGGTTTAGTTGCCTGCTTGCAACCGGTTTATGCGGTTATATACGGTATTGTTTTTTTGAGTAGTATTCCCGATATTGCCACCGTTATCGGCGGCGCTATCATCGTTACGGCTGCTATTTATGAGTCAATCCGTGAGCACAATAAGGCTAGCGCTACCGCAGAGCTTTCTTGAGTTTTGCTTGGGTTCTGCCCATTATCCGAGTGTATCGGTTCACAAAACTGATATTGTTCAGCTTTTGGGTGGGATGTTGTGGGCTACACTTGTGCAAGTGATACCTGCATTGCTACGCATTTGGCGCATTAAGTTTGACTGTAATAGGTCTATTCAGTAAAAAAAATGAGATGAAGTTGTGGCTAAAAATATCCTTATTATTATCAGTGTTTTTTTTGCTATCACCTTACGGTGTGTAGCTGAGGATGCTGTGGGTAATAAGGTGAGCAGTAATGTGACCAATAAGGTGAACAGCACGACAAGTAGTAAGCCAAGCGCTAATACCAGCAACTCAGGAAGCTCGATTGATGAATTTGAGCGGCAGGTAAGAGAAGTTGCAAAACGAAGCGCCGCTGAAGAAAAAGCCAAACAGCAACAAGCCAAGCAACAACAAGCGCAGTCGCTCTCCAAAAAAAATGTGGCGACAGGCGGAGAACAATCGTTTCAAGTTTTTAGATATCAGCGAAATGGCACCGTGACTTTTTCAGATAGAGTCCCCTTTAAAACTCCTTATAAAGTGATTACCTATACCAGCTGTTATGCCTGTAGCATCACCTCGAATATCGACTGGTACAACACAAAACTGCATTTAACCGAATTTTCTGACAGTATTGTAGAGGCCGCATCGTTGTATAAGGTGGATGCGGCTTTTATTCGCGCCGTTATTCACGCGGAGTCTGCATTTAACCCGCTCGCACGTTCAAGTAAAGGTGCGATGGGTTTAATGCAATTAATGCCTGGCACCGCAAAAGATATGGGTGTTAGCAATACCAGTGACCCACAACAAAATATTCATGGCGGCGTAAAATATCTTGCCGGTTTATTGCAAACGTTTAATGGTAATTTCACGCTAGCCGCAGCAGCTTATAATGCCGGTCCGAGCGCTGTAACTCGCTATAGCGGGATTCCACCTTATGAAGAAACCAAAACCTATGTTAAGCGTGTGAATATTTTATTGGATCGTTATAGAAGTAAAATGCAAGTAGCGACGAATTAAATTATTCTAACGTTGCTGCATCATGAAATTCCAGAGTTACCATTAATCCATGGGGTGTAACATTCGCAAAATTGACTTTTGCATGATGTAGCTCTGCGATACGTGCCACGATAGATAATCCTAAACCCGTACTCATTCTATCAGCGGGATGCTCCTGATAAAAACGTTTCCCCAATGAACGCAATTGTGTTTCTGAAACACCATTCCCCTCATCTTTTACCCGCAATAAAAAATTACCTGCTGTGTTTATTTCTCCATCAATCGCGATGCAGCCATCTTCAGGACTGTAACGATAGGCATTTTCGATAAGATTGCGTATGAGCACATTCATGAGTACAGGGTATACAAATAACTGTGCGTTAAATAAAGAATTAGCTACAGAAAAAGTGACGGTTTTGGTATTGCCAGCATGTAGTTTTTGTTGGTTAACCACGTCTTGCACAATATCGCCAATGACACAGTTTTCGCGCGATCCTAGCGCACGAGGATCTAATCTTGCGAGTGTTAAAAGTTGTTCGATAAGCCTCGTGCTGCGATCAACCCCTTGTACAATTTTAATTAATGTATGTTGTGTTTGGTTTACATCTTTAGTTTGCAATCCGTGTTGCGCATTAAGTTTTAATGCAGCTAAAGGGGTGCGTAATTCGTGCGCAATATCGCCTAGGAAGCGACGCTCTCGCTCTACTTCTTGATATACATGTTGCATTAAAAAATTAATGGCATTTATTAATGGTTTTAGCTCCGTGGATGTATGGATTAATTGCAGTGGTTCTAGATTATCAATATTTCTTTCGCTAATTTGTTGGGATAGTAATGTGAGTGGTTTTAAGCCTCTCGTCACAATAGTAATAACGCCTATTGCAAGTAAAATCATTGCTGCTATGGGGCCTGTTAGTGCGGCTATTTCAATTTTATGTATTAAATCGCCGCGAACATCTGCACGTTCAGCTACAACAATCCAATAACCATTACTGGTAATTTGATGGGTAAATACATGCCAATCAAATCCACCGTATTGTTGAATTGAATAACCATCTACTAAATTTGATAGAATATTTAATGGTGCAGTGGGTGATTTAACTAATAGTTTGTTGTTGTTATCCCATAATTGAATGGCAAACTTATGTTCATATTCGTGACCCTCGTTGTTGCGAAATTCATTTTCTTTATAATTTTGTGTTGCTGTAAGTAGTGCATTGTTAAGATGTTGAAAATCAATTTCACTTGATGGTCTATCGACAAATCCTTCGAGAATTCGACTGGTTTGAACCAATTGAGTGTCGTAAATTTCACCAATTTCTTGCAATGTAACATAACGATTTAAAAGATAAATAACAAAAAAGCTCAGCAATAAAATACTAAAAAGACCGATCAGTAAAAAGTAACGAATAGATCTCATTTTTTATTTTCCTCTAGCTTATTGATGGTGTAGCCGACACCGCGCACTGTGCGAATTAAATCTAGGGATATTTTTTTGCGGATGTGGTGAATGTGAACTTCCAGCGCATTACTTTCAACATCATCTGACCAACCATAAAGTGAATGTTCAAGTTGTTCGCGGCTAAGAACGCGACCCTCATTTTCTAGTAGGGTCAGTAATAACATATATTCACGACGTGAAAGTATTACGGGATTGTCTTGATAAAAAACACTTTGGCTATCGGGGTTGATATGTAAATCACCATGTTGAATAGTAGATACTGCTCTGCCTGCAGCGCGACGACTTAATGCGCGTAATCGCGCCAATAATTCATCAAGATCAAATGGTTTTAATAAATAATCATCTGCACCACAATCTAAGCCCGTTACTCTATCATTCAGTCCATCTCGAGCAGTTAATAATAAAACGGGCAAGATAAATTTTTCTTGTCGTAAGGTTTTGAGCACTTCAATGCCGTCAATTCCTGGCAGGCCAATATCCAGTACAATAAGTTCAAAGGTGATGTTGCGTAGTAATTTAAGAGCACTTTCGCCGTCTTTAACCCAATCAACGACATAATTGTGTGGCTGTAGTGCATCTTGTAATGCTTCACCGAGCATGATGTCGTCTTCTACTAGTAATAGACGCATAAAATTTCCTATGTGAACGTGTGTCTTATTAAATGGCACGCCATATTCATTACTTTCGAAGTCAGTTAGTGGTGCCAATGAGTTTGATTGTGTGCCTTAAGGTTCTCTTAATATTCATTTAAACTTTGTGTGGTAGAGTCCGAGCTGAGTAATATTACAGCAGAGGTATAGTATGTCACATACCAGCATTAGGCATCACCATCTCACGATTGCTTTGCATTGGTTAACAGTTGTCACCATATTGTGCGCAGTGAGTGCAGTATTTATGCGTGAGTTTTTTGAAGATGATGAGATGCGCTTATTGCTATTAAATCTTCATCGCTCATTTGGTGTTCTTATTTTATTGTTAGTTATTTTAAGGGTTGCGGCGCGTTACAAATATTATGTTGTGCGGGTAGGTGAAACTCTTCCAAGAATATTGCGGCGCCTAGCGGGTGTGACGCATTTTGTTTTGTATTTATTTCTCTTTGCTCTTCCCATTACAGGTTGGTTGTTTACTAGTGCCGCTGGAAAAACTGTAACCGTTTTTGGTGTTGCAAATTTACCCTCACTTCTGCAAAAAAATCGCGATCTGGCAGAGCGTTTAGGTGATATTCATGAAACTTTAGCGTGGTTTTTTATTGTGCTTATTACGGCTCATATATTGGCGGCTTTGTGGCATCACTTTGTACGTAAGGATGATGTTTTAACAGCAATTTTACCATCCCGAAAAATTAAAAAATAAATGTGTTAATTCTTTAATTCCCATTATTTATCTATGGAAAATGGTACAACAATGAAATTAAAAAAAATCAAACATCAGTATAAGTTTTCTACCAACAAGGTAGTGAAATTAGGTTTAGCGTGCACATCGTTAGCTGCAATGATGCTATCGGTCTCTGCACAGGCATTACCTAGCTTTGCACGTCAAACAGGGCAAGAATGTTCTGCTTGTCATGTGGGCGCTTTTGGCCCGCAATTAACGCCTTATGGGCAAAAATTTAAAATTGGTGGCTATACCGAAAAAACGGGTGAGGATTCTACCGTTCCTCTCTCTGCAATGTTGGTTGGTATCTATGATCAAACGTCAAAAGATTTGCCAGAAGATGCAGCTCCACATTACAACAATAATAAAAACACGGCTCTGCAAGAGGCATCAATCTTTGTTGCGGGTGGTGCAACTGATTATTTGGGTGGTTTGCTGCAAATAACATATTCTGATATTGAGAAAAAAACAGCGATTGATAATATGGATCTTCGCTACGCTCGTGCAACAACCATTGCCGATCAAGATGCCGTTGTGGGCGTGTCTCTGAATAACAATCCTACTAATCAAGACCCATGGAACACTGTTCCGGCATGGGGCTTTCCGTACATGGCTGCTGATTTGGCACCGGGTCCAAATGGTGCTCCCATTATTGCCGGCGGATTAGAGCAGCAGGTAATTGGTTTAACAACCTATGTTTCCTGGAATGATAATATTTATGCAGAAGTGGGTGCTTATCGTACGCAATCAAACTCGATGCTGAAGCGTACGCATGTTATTGAATCTGCAGAAGATGTGAGCGAGATTTCTGGTGCTGCACCTTATTGGCGTTTGGCATACAGCAATGAAGTTAATCATCAAAATTATAGTGTGGGTTTATTTGGCTTGAAGGCTGATATTCACCCGGGGCGCGAGCCTGGTCCAACCGATAAATATAACGATGTCGGTATTGACGCTACCTATCAATTTTTAGGAAATCGCCGCCATATTTTTACGTTTAATGGTAGTTTGATTCATGAAGGTCAAACACTAGATGCTGCTATGGCCAGTGATAGTGTGGAGCGTAAAAGCAATGCAACAAATGCTTTAAACTTGAATGGCTCATATTATTTTCAAAATACCTATGGTGTAACCTTGGGCTATTTTAATAATTATGGCTCAAAGGTTGACCACACTCTGTTTGAGGCTAACCCAGTAGATGGTAGTCGTGTAGGTAAGTCGGACTCAAATGGTTATATTGTTCAGGCGGATTACACGCCCTTTGGTAAAGAGAATTCATGGGGGGCACCGTTTGCAAATGTGCGTTTAGGTTTGCAATATGTCATTTACAACAAATACAATGGCGCAAGTAAAGATTATGATGGCTCTGGGCGCGATGCGTCAGACAATAACACCCTGATGTTAATGTTATGGACATCCATCTAGTCTGATTAGTAAGTAGTAATAAATGCTCTATTGAGGTTAATTATGTTGCAAGCAAAAAAATATACAGCGCAGTTATCATTGCTCACACTATTAATAAGTTTGAGTGCTCCTTCTGTATTTGCGGCTGATGCAAATGCAGGTGCGGACTCTTTTGATAGCAATTGTGCCGATTGTCACAGCGTAGCTAAACCGGCAAAAAATAAAAAAGGGCCTAGCTTACTGGGTATTGTCGGCAGAACCTCTGCCAGTGTTGCTGGATATAATTATTCAGATGCAATGCGTGCTGCAAACCTGACCTGGACAAGTGAAAAGTTAGATGCTTACATTACTAACCCAAAAGTAGTTGTACCAAATGATAAAATGAAGTTCAAAGGTATGCCAAGCGCTGAAGAGCGCGCTAACCTGATAGAATTTTTGTTGAATCAACAGTAATAGCGTTTACTTTTATAAGCGTTAACTAAAAACGCCATGCAATCGAAAGGTTGGATGGCGTTTTGTTTTTTTATGATGTGTGATTATTCTGCATTGAGAGTTGTTAGTTTTGCTAGCAATGGTTTGAATCCTTCGCCTAGAAAATTTTCTAGATTGTTCATTTCTTTCTCGGCTTTTTCAGTATCGAAAAAATGCGCTTTCCCTGCAAATAATACATGGCTGTTATATTCTCCTGGGCAAATCAAAATGCTGGAGAATAGTTCATGCAGCACTTTGAAAAATTCTGAATGTTTGTCCGGTAGTTTGTGATAGTTAATCACTAGCCAGCCTTGCTTGGAAAGAATCCGTTCGCATTCTATTAAAAAATAGAGCTGTACTTGAATACTGCTCATATTGGATGCATCGTAAATATCTGAAAAAATAATATCCGTACTGCATGTTTTACTGGCTTTTAATTGTGAGACAGCATCGTCAATTGAAAAGGTGACTCGTTTTCCTGTAGGAATGGCAAAATAGTTTTTCGCCACATCAAATACTTTTTGGCGTAATTCCACTACATGAAAGTCGCATTTTTTTAGATAAAAATACAAGCTGCGCAGCAAGCTTCCGCCGCCCAAACCTAATAGTGTGATGTGTTTAGGGGTAATAAACCCTAATGCGAGCAGCATAATTTTTGTGTATTCGTGCACTAATGCGAAAGGCCTTTCTACAAAATACCCGCTTTGTTCGTAGGTAGAATCAAAACTCAGTACACGATATTGCGGATAATCCAGCACCACAATATTGCCATAATCATCACTTGTCTGATGGATAAGTCTGCTTATCACTTGCGGGTTTGGCGTTTTTTTTGATGTCATTGAGTTTTCAATTTTATGGTAAATGTAAAACGATATTATGCTCTTACATACACAATAAGTGATACTCAATAAGAAAATAGTGGCGTTATTCTTTGAAAAACTCTTGCAGTGATTCTTGATAGAGCGACCAATGAGTAATATCGGGTTGAATTAAATCGAAATGATCCAATCCTTGCAAAATATAATGCAAACTATCATCACCCAGTGTGCTTGCTTTGGCTGAGTATTCAACGCCCATTGTGGCTGGTACGATGGTGTCCGCGCCACCGCTGATTAAAACCGTTTTTATTGTTGTCGGCAGCATTTGTAAAGGAGATGTTTCCAGCAAGCGCTTATTTAAGCTGTCACTCGATGGTGTAATAGGTACACCAATAATATTATTGGCAAGTGAGGAGCATGAGTTATTGCCGGTAACATTTGCAATGCCTGCCAAACTAATCACGCCGCGGATGCTGAGTGGATTTTGAGTGTATAGCGGGCTATCCGTTTTTATGTTTCCGCGACTTGCCAACCAAAGCGCCAGATGTCCGCCAGCACTGTGTCCTATAACGGCTACATTATGTTTATCGATTGGATAGGTTTGCGCTAGTGTACGCACATAATCCGCAGCTTTACTCACGTCTTCAAAAAGCACTGGCCACTCGCCACCAGTTCCCAGTGCGCGGTATTCAATATTCCATGTTGCGTAACCTAGAGATGTGACAGATTGCGCGAAGGTATCCATAAAATGGTAGTCCGCATACGCAGAAACCCAGCAACCGCCATGAATAATAATTACTAAAGGAAAAGGCTTATTATTGCTTGCTGTTGGTAAACGCAACTCGCCGACTTGCATTTTGTTGCTGCCATAAGACAGTAAAAATTGTGTTCCAGTTGAATTACGTAAACTACTGGTTTGTGATGACGTTGAAGAGCTGCTTGTCACGGAAGAGCTATTTGCAATAGAAGAAATATGTGTTGAAGAGCTTGCCGTTGATGCTGAACTTGCATCAGTATTGTGATGGTTCGCCGACGAGCCACCACCACAGCCTACCAACAAGCACGCGAGGCACATGCTGCATAAAAATTGTTGGAGGGAGTGTTGTAATTGCATAGTGAGTTTTGCTCGTTGATCTTAGTAATAATTATACGAGCCGAGTTTTGTAACGGATTAGATCTTATACGTCTAACCAGCCATACATAAATACTTTGCGTGATAACGCAAATGATCTTCAATAAAGGTCGCGATGAAAAAGTAACTATGATCATAACCTTCATGACTGCGATACAGCAGTGGATGTTTGGCTTTTTCACAAGCAGCTTGCAACAATTCTGGTTTTAATTGTTCTTTTAAAAAATTATCCGCCGCACCTTGGTCTATAAACAGTTCTTGTTTTGATATCCCACTCTCTACCAGCTTACAGGTATCATATTCTGCCCATGCATCACGATTAACACCCAAATAGCTTGTTAATGCCTTCTCGCCCCAAGGGCAATTGCTGGGGTTAACAATAGGTGAAAATGCGGAAATGGATGTATAGCGATTTGGTTGACGCAAGCCTAACACTAACGCGCCGTGGCCACCCATAGAATGGCCGCTGATAGCTTCGCGGCCATTTACAGGAAAATTATCGATGACTACTACCGATAATTCTTCGGTGATGTATTCATACATCCGATAATTTTTTTGCCAGGGTTCTTGTGTAGCATTCACATAAAAACCTGCACCCGTACCTAAATCATAACTATCATCTTCACCGGGGATATTGAGCCCTCGTGGGCTTGTATCAGGGCAAATAATTGCTATGCCTAATTCAGCGGCAATACGTTGTGCACCGGCTTTTTGCATAAAGTTTTCGTCAGTGCAGGTAAGGCCAGATAGCCACCACAGCAGCGGTACTTTTTGTGTTGCTGCTTGCGGTGGTAAATAAATAGCAAAAATCATTTCGCAGCCAAGACTAGTGGAGTTGTGCTTGTAACGTTTAAGCCATCCATCAAATGATTTGGTAGATGAAATTTCGGTTAACGTATTGCTCATGATTTAATGCTCGTTTAATTTATCGTATTGAAATAATTATAAAAATTAATAGTTCAATACCGTGCGAATACTTTTACCTTCGTGCAATAAATCAAACGCATCGTTAATTTTTTCAAAAGGCATTGTATGAGTAATAAATTCGTCGATTTTAATATCGCCATTCATGTATCTGTCCACATAACCGGGTAATTGGCTACGGCCTTTTACACCGCCAAATGCAGAGCCGCGCCATACGCGACCGGTGACTAGTTGAAAAGGGCGTGTAGAAATTTCTTGCCCTGCACCGGCTACGCCGATAATGATCGATTCGCCCCAGCCTTTATGGCAGCACTCTAAGGCTGAACGCATAACGTTAACGTTGCCAATACATTCAAACGAATAATCCACGCCGCCATCAGTCATTTCCACAATTACTTCTTGAATAGACGCACCATGATCCTTGGGATTCACACAATCTGTTGCACCAAACTGACGGGCAAGTTCAAATTTATTTGGATTAACATCGATGGCGATAATACGTTTTGCTTTTGCCATCACTGCGCCTTGAATACAGGCGAGGCCGATTGCACCCAAGCCGAAAATCGCAACGGTTGAATCCGGCGTAACTTTCGCAGTATTTAATACAGCGCCTATACCTGTGGTAACGCCGCAACCCAGTAAGCAAATTTTATCGAGTGGTGCTGTTTTAGAAACTTTAGCGAGCGATACTTCTGGCAATACAGTGTATTCAGAAAAGGTGGATGTACCCATGTAGTGAAACAACGGTTTACCATCTAATGAAAAGCGGCTGGTACCATCGGGCATCAAACCTTTACCTTGAGTTGCGCGTACGGCACCACAAAGATTTGTTTTGCCTGACAAACAAAATTTACATTTTCCACATTCGGCGGTGTACAAAGGTATTACATGGTCGCCGACTTTAAGGCTGGTTACACCTGCGCCAACTTCCTCCACAATACCTGCGCCTTCATGGCCAAGTACAGCAGGGAATAAACCTTCAGGGTCAGCGCCAGATAATGTATAAGCATCGGTGTGGCACACACTGGTTGCAACTATACGAACCAACACCTCACCCGCCTTAGGGCCTTGAACATCTATTTCAGCTAATTCCAGTGGTTTTCCAGCGGCAAAAGCAATGGCGGCGCGTGATTTCATACGATGATTCCTGACAAATATAGGATAGTGAGATTTTTAGGCGGCTAGTGTAAACCATTCTGCTTTTGATCACTCTCTTCGGTTTATCGTATTACTTTATTTTTTATAAAAGTTATTGCTATTTTAACGGCACGCGATGAGGAAGCGTAAAACGGAATGTAGAGCCAACTCCCAGTTCGCTTTCTACACTTACAACACCGCCATGAGCCTCGACGAATGTAAGAACGATGGAGAGGCCAAGCCCTAGGCCGCCATCTTGTTCGAAATCTGTTTCGTGTTTATTGAAGATGGTCTGGCAGCGTTCTGGTTCAATGCCTTTGCCGTTATCGCGAACAAAACATTCAATCGCATCTTCTTTTTCTTCTGCGCTAATAATAATCTCACCTTGTGGTGTGTAATGAATGGCATTCGCGATTAGGTTTTGAAAAATTCGCTGCAGTAAATTTGCATCTGCGTATACACTCATGTCTTCGGGAATATTATTTATCAAGCTGGTTGATGCAGTGCCCGCAACAGGATGAAGGTCGTGAGTGAGAGCTTCTACTAAAGGCCATAGGTCAAGCTCTCGGCGCTCCAGTTTCATGCCTTGCTCAGTTTCCAAATTAATGTTTTCTTCAAGAACTTTATTTACCAATATTTCCAAGTGATGTACGTTTCTGCCGAGTGTTTTTAGCATCTGGGAAGTTTGTGGAGTGTCAGTTCCACTATTTGAGATAATTCTTCCCAGTACTTCTTTGGCAAGGGAAATAGCACTTAATGGCGTGCGTAAATCATGAGCAACAAAGGCTAAATATTCTTCTCTACGTTGTTGAACTTCTAATGCTTTTTGAACCGCAAATGATTGCACCGCTGAACCAATTGCGCCATCGAGAACACGATTCAAAACGTGAAAAGGTCTGCCTTGCATATTTAAGTTATTGCGATCGGCGAGATCGTGAATACAGCCGCGCAAGATGTTGTACTCTGCAACCACTTCTTCAATATCAAATGAATCTTTAACGCGTTGTGAACCGTGTGCAGAAGAGCTATCGCGCACCAGTGTTTGAGCAATGGTTTCGTGTGTATCGTTTCTGAAAGCCAGAGCAAGTTCATCTAACAGTTTTGGTAGGTGATCATTCAGTGTAGGTACATCCAGAGAGTGCGCAACAGGAAGTTGTCTAACTTGCGTGCGCCACGCCGTTAACAATTCATCTCGTTGTTGCTCAATTAACTCCGCAAGTTTATTCAGTATATTGATACTCATATTTCCTCAGTTATTACAATGGTGAGCCAGTCTTCATTAATGTAACAGATAAACGATAATGAAACAGGTGAGCGATGAGGTACTTTATCTGTTATCACTACGATAAAGCTAGAAATTAAGCTGTAATTTGTAAAAATTTTTAAAGCCCATCATTTTTATTTTTGTCGTCATTTCTAACGTTTTTTAGGCTTATAGTGGTTGTTAGCTGCCGTACATACTCTACTGAAATCTTATGCGATATTGGTACCGTGAAATGTAGTTAATCATTAAGAAAATAGATTTTGGCATGAGTTTTTTTTACCTAACTATTTTCTTTGTGCTTGAGTAAGGCGCGTGAATTAACACATTTATTATGTTTATTAACCAGTGTCATCTAAGGTGAACAATCATGAATAAAGATCAAGTGAAAGGTACAGTTAAAGAAGCTGCTGGTAAGGTTCAACAAAAAGTTGGCGAAGCAGTAGGTAGCGAAAAACAACAAGCAAAAGGTATCGGCAAGCAAGTCGAAGGTAAAGTGCAAAAAGCTGTTGGTAATGCTAAAGAAAATATTAAGAAGGCTTCCAAAGCAAGATAGTTATCACTATCTACTATTATTGCAGTTTAGTATGCTCAAACTGTAGTTAAACAATTTTCCAGCCCCTTTTTCTATGATCTTCTTATTTTTTAGAGAATTATAGATGCGGGGTACTGGAAAATTTTATGTCATGGAAAGTTATGCTAAAACTTCTAGTTTGTTAAACCTTCTACTTCTCATTCCTTCTACTTCTCATTATTGATCAAAATCACAATTAAGAGTTGATGGCTTTTACAATAATCTCTGTGTTTCCTTGCTTTTTGTTTTCTATCCATTTTTTATTTTGTAATGATGCCGTAAATATATTTTCTTCAGGGAAATTAATTAACGCCTGTGCGAGTTTTGGTTCAAGCTCTAACCGTATTCTGCGTGCAATGCTTCTCGCGCCGTAGCGTCCATCGTAATCTTCGCACAAATAAAGGCGAGCGGATTCATCAAGTGTAATAAATGCATTGCGGCGACTAAGGCGCTTGTTGAGTTTTTCTAATTCGATGCTGACTAAGTTATCCAGCATTGCGTTGTCAATTCGATTAAAAGGAATAATTCGGTCAATTCGATTTAAAAACTCAGGATCAAAATGTTCGGTGAGTGCAGCCTCAAAAATATTATTTTCATTCTTGGGTTTTAGCCCTAGCCAGCTTCGCCAGCCTTTTTGATACATGGCAATGTGTTGCGTAATGTCGCGAACCCCTACATTGCTCGTCATAAAAATTAAGGCATTACTAAAATCCAATTCTTTTGCGCCGGATGTTAGTGCGAGTTTCCCCGTATCCAACACATTTAAAATAGCGCGCACCACATCTTTATTAGCTTTTTCAATTTCATCAAATAGCACAATGCCTGGCTCACTAAAACTGCCTTTGATACTATCGACATTAAATAAAGTTTGACCTTCTTTGCTGCCAACATAACCTGGCGGTGAGCCTGTGAGCGCGGCGGTGTAATGCTCTTGCGCTAAGGTGTTCATATCAATACGGCAGATTTTATCGGGGTTGCCTAAAATAGCTTCAGCAATCACTCGCACTGTTTCAGTTTTACCAACACCGGTGTAGCCTAAAAATAAATTTACAGAAAGAGGGCGGTTAGGCGCATTAAAATCAGCTTTCACTGTTAACAGCATATCTTCCATCGCACGCAAAACATGTTCTTGCCCCACAATCCTTTCTTGCAGTATGGCCATCACTGCATGTGGGTCAAAACGAAAACGCGAAGGCCGAGCTACTTTTTTTTCATGTTTCTCTTGCTCGAGTTGTTGTTGGTTTTGCGCGATTCGTTCATTAATGAATGGCAATATTATTTGCTCCCACTTATTTGCCAGCGGAAGATTCTTTTTCCGGTATCGGTAAATTCCCCACCGGACAATCGGCAACGCCAATAGTTGTACGCGTTATGGCTTCTACATCGCGCTGTGCTTTTTCGGCATCAAGCACCCATGTTCGATAAAAATCAAACGGACAATCTGCAATACCTTTATCGCCATCGCCCGAATTGTGGATGCCGGTATAACCGCGGTGTAATAATTTAAACAAATGATTTTGCGATTGGTCATTCGCACGCGCATCGCGAATCTGGCTTACCGATAATTGCGCATACTGCACGCCCATATCTTCTTCGCCGCATTCACCCAGCGTGCGGCCATCAAAACCAATAATCGCAGAGTGTCCAAAGTAAGAATACACGCCATCAAACCCCGTAGCATTTGCCACGGCAACATAACAATTATTTGCCCATGCCATGGATTTCGCCATCATCACTTGCTGTTCTTTTGCGGGATACATATATCCTTGGCAGCGCACAATAAGCTCGGCGCCTTTCATCGCGCAGTCGCGCCAAATTTCCGGGTAATTTCCATCATCGCAAATAATTAAACTGATTTTTAATCCTTTCGGCCCTTCAGACACATAAGTTTTATCACCGGGATACCAGCCTTCAATAGGGCACCAAGGAATACATTTACGATACTTCTGTACAATTTCTCCATCACTGTTAATCAATACCAGCGTGTTGTACGGCGATTTTTTAGGATGCTCTTCATGCTGTTCACCCGTTAACGAAAATATTCCCCATGTGTTTGCTGCTTTACATGCAGCTGCAAAAATATCAGTTTCAGCGCCAGGAATTGTCGCAGCCGTCGCCATCATTTCATCGGGGTCGTACATGATTCCCATCGTGCTGTACTCGGGGAATATCACAAGGTTCATCCCCGGCAAACCTATTTTCATCCCCTTAATCATGGTGGCAATATTATTCGCATTCGCCAACACATCCGCTTTGGTATGCAAGCGCGGCATTTTGTAATTCACTACAGCGACGCCGACTGTGTCTGCACTACTGGAAATATCCCCGTGACGCATATCTACCTCCGCATTAATTATGAGTGTTATCAATAAATTTAACGGTACGCATAGGGGAGTGGGCGCGCCATGGGGAGAATGGTCACTGTGGATATGTTAAATGACGTAGATCTTCTTGATTTAAGCTGAAAGGAAAGTGCGGAGGCAGGTGTAGCTATGAGGATGCAGACTATATATGCATAGTCTGTAGGTGTTAGTTTGTGTAATAGTGTAATTAGATTGGATCGGTAAGCATACTACGCTAACTTTATTCGTAATAATTTTCGAGCTAACCCTGATACTAGAATAAATAAGCTTTTTGAGCCGTATATCTACGATTATATTAAACCGTATATTTCCGGTTTTATTTTTCTGTTAAGATAAGTACTTATTGCGAAAGGCTTTGTTGTTCCATTTTTGTGTTTGCATCTGGATATATACGGCCACCAATTTTGAATAAACTGTTATAAAACCAAGTCGTTTAAAGTAAATACCTAAGGAACAAAACATGAAAATGATCCAATTAATTCTAGGCGCATCAATCGTTTGGTTTGCTGCGTCTGTAAGTGCAGACTGGACAGGGTCAAAGAAAGTAATAATGATTTATCCTCAATCGCAAAGCGCAACTATTTTATTCAAGCAAGTATCAACGAGTAGTTCAGATTGTCCCGGTTCTGCTGGCGCCTATTATGCACTTGAAGAAAGCCATGCAAACTATAAAAATATTTACTCCTTACTCCTTGCTGCTTATTCAATGCAGGAGCCGGTAAACCTTTTATTATCAGGGTGTACCAACGAGGGCTATACAAAAATAAACCTCGTTATAATGCAAAAATGATAATTCTTCTGATTTGCATTACATTCATCAAATAAATAGTTTTGTTGTGAATTTCATAAGAAGATTTGCGCTATTTTAAGCACAAGTAAAGGTTGGCTTTGTGCTTTACCGTAATTTTTGTTAATTTTCTAAAAGCAAAAGCATTTTTAGGTTTGCGTGTGCTTAGATGAAATCGCCATTTATAACAAGTCGCTGCATTGGACGGCTAGTAAGTCGTCTTTTTGTCGTTTTGCTTCGCAAAGTATTCCACAAAAACGCAACTTACTAACCGCCACTGAGCTCGGCTACATGGACTCCCCCAAGTGTCAAGCTAGAGCTGCTTTTGACGTTCAGAAATAGACTGCACCTCTACATCGGTTTACTGTTGGCAAAAAAGTAATTCATATTTTTTGCCTGAACCAAGATGAGTATTCGCTGGAAGCTGCCTTATTCGTTAGACGATCTTAATGATCACCGAGTTCAACAGGCTTTGGCTTCCCCGGTCTGACCTGATTGTCATCAACTGCCTTCGCAGGACTCGGTGGGATGCTATTCATTTTTCATTGCTGATGAATAGCACAGAACTCTTTTACGCTGACTGATTACAGTTTTTGCTTTTTCATGTTTCGTTTCCCCCGCTGACGATGATGCGATTTTAAAATTACATTGTCGGAATACTTTTGTAGTCTTCTTGTTTAACCATGAGCGTCCAGATTAATCGCGCATTGCGTGCGGCGAGTGCAACAACGGCGCGTAGATAACCTCGACGTGCAATTAATTCTCGCGCCCAACAACTGATTTTATCTTGCTTATCTTTTAAGTTCGCAATGACGGCTCTTGCGCCGTGTACTAAACACATTCGTAAATAGCGGTCGCCTTGTTTAGTGATTCGCCCTAAGCGTATGTTTCCGCCCGTTGTATATTGTCTTGGTACCAAACCTAACCAAGCGGCAAACTGCCGCGAATTTTTAAAAAGTGAAGGATCGGGAGCGCTGGCAACAACACCTGATGCTACTTGCTCACCTACGCCGGGAATGGTGAGTAATCGTTTCGCAACGGGATTGTGTCTAACCTGTTTTGCTAATTCACGATCATAAAAAAGAATTTGTGAGCTCGCGATATTGATACGTTGCCACAGGTCGCTAATGATTTGACGTGCGAGAAAAGGTAAACCATTCTCGGCATCTTCAAGCAGTAAGGGAATTTCACGTTGTGCGGGATATCGCCCTTTGGGTAGCACAAAACCAAACTCACTTAACAATCCGCGCAATTGATTGATTAACGCTGTGCGCTCACCAATTAATCCCTGGCGAACACGATGTACACAAAGAGTGGCTTGTTGATCTGCTGTTTTCACAGGCACAAACCAAATGGTAGAACGTGAAACGGCTTCACAAATGGCCTCTGCATCGTTGTTGTCGTTTTTACCACCTTTGCGGAAAGGTGCAATAAACTTGCAGGCCATGATGCCGACCTTGTGTTCGAGTTTGGTAAATTCTCGCCCCCAGTAATGCGCGCCGCTACAAGCCTCCATGCCAATTAAGCAGGGTGAACATTGCGCAATAAAAGGTAGAACTTGCGTGCGCTTGAGTGTTTTACGCAACACAATTTTTCCATGTTTATCCATGCCGACGAGGCTAAAAGAATTTTTCGCCAAATCAATGCCGAGTGTTGTAAGATTCATGAAATCGCTCCTCTGGTTGGTGTTAACAACACGTACTTTACGACAGCGCGGTGCTGGTCGTTAAGAGGGGGGGAGTCCATAACATTCGTTAAATTAAAATCAAAGGAGATAGAGATGGAGAATTTACAAATTAAAAGCGATAAGAGCCGAGCGCTGGCAGCAATACTGGCGTTTTTCTTTGGGATGTTTGGGGCTCATCGGTTTTACGCTGGAAGAATAAAATCAGCGATAGTTCAATTATTAACACTAGGCGGGTTAGGTATTTGGGCGTTTATTGATTTTATCATTATCCTATTTGGTGAATTTAAAGATTCATCAGGTAGGAAAATATAGGAAAAGAAATTTTTTATATTTCTAGGCCTATATAAAGAGAGCGTTTCTGTTTTTATAGTTCTCTACGCGGAAGTATTTTACAAAAACATAACTTAAAAACTGCCGCTCAGCGGGGTAGTTTGCCAGCCTAATTCAAGGCTGGCAAAAAATTACTTATTAGAGATTAATAAGTAACGAGTAATTTTGGCCATTGTTGTTGTCCCAATAAGTGTTGCCATTAACTTTATAGCTAATAGCATATTTAATGGTGACGCTTGTGCCGCCAGAGCGGGTGTGGTTGGTGACGTAATTGTGCCAGCCGCCAATGTAGTAAGAATCAAGGCGTCCCATTGGTGAAAAATCAACACCCCAAACTTCATAGTTGTTTGGCAAGCTATAGTCATAAGTTAGATTAGCTGTTTGTGAGGTTGTCCAGTCATCATCAGTCCAAAGAATGCTAACTTCTTTGCTGTAAGCTATATTTTGCACGGTGGCATCTACCCAAACACCTTTTTCTGCCCAGTATGCGGGAACAGTGCCGGTTTGAACGTTCCAGCTACCGTGGCCCCTGAATGCAACTTCTGCTGCGGAGCTTACGCCTGCGAATCCGGCTAGTAATGTAAACACCATTGCTGTCATGAATGTTTTTTTCGCAAAGTAAATGTTTGTAAACAGTTTCATAATGGTTCTCCTCGATGAATGATTGATGATATTGCTCCGGTAATAAAATACTTCATTAAAATGACATAAAGAGACGAGAGAATTTATTGGAAATTTAATTCCTTCGTTTGCTTTAGTGTGACGTGCGTCTCAGCAATGAAGCATAAGGACAATACTAGAACAAAACATATAAAACAATTATTTTTTCCATGAATTTTTCATGAATTTTTCAATAAATTATTTTTTAAATGTTAAAGAAATGTAATGTAATTCTGTGTAATTGATATTTAATTTTTATTAAGCTATGGGGTTGATGTGAATATAAAAACAGTAGAGTTAACGTTTGTAAAATCCACAAAAGGAACACATGTGTATGGTTCTGATCTTGAAGATGCTGCTACGCCTTCTGTATACATTAAGCGTTCTGCATTGCCAGAAAAGCCACCTTCAGTAATTACACTTACGTTATCGTGGGCGTAATTGGATAATTGGTGAAATTAAATAATAAGTGCATGTTGCGTGAGTATTTAACGCATAGATAAAAGCTTCAATAGAGTAGGTTTATGAAATTTGTAAGGTTTCGGGGGGGTAAGTTGTAACTTCCATTGCGGGAAACCAAATAATAATTTAAGTGTCCATCACGCACTGTTAAATAATAAAGGAAAATATAATGAAAAGTATTCCGCTAATATTGTTGTTAGGTGCTGGCGTATTGGTCGCTGCACTGCCGACGATTGCTATTGAGACTGCCAAGCCTGAATTGGTAGGTTTTTCGTCTGAACGTTTGCAGCGTTTGGATCAGGCGTTGAATGAAAAGGTGAATAATAAAGAATTGGCGGGCACCGTTACGTTGCTTGCTCGCCACGGTAAAGTAATTAGTTTTCACGCTTATGGGCAACAGAATCTAGCCAATTCTGTGGCTATGAAAAAGGATTCTATTTTTCGCATATTTTCTATGAGCAAACCCATCACGTCGGTAGCCATGATGATTCTCTATGAAGAAGGGAGATGGTTACCTAATGACTCCATCGAAAAATATATTCCTGAATTTAAAAACTTGATGGTGTATGCAGGGGAAAATAAAGACGGCAGTTTAATTTTGGAAAAACCAAAGCATGCTCCCACCATGGGGGAGCTTATGACTCATACTGCTGGTTTTGGTTTGGGGTTTTTGGATTCACCGGTTAACACTCTTTATAAAAAAGCAGATTTATTTAGTGCACCTGATTTTAAGGATTTTATAAACAGAGTAGTAAAGCTACCGCTGGATTATCAACCTAGCGAACAGTGGGAATACAGTATTTCTTCTGACATACAGGGTTATCTGGTCGAGCGTTTATCCGGTGTTCCTTTCGCGCAGTTTATTGATGAACGTATTTTTCAACCACTCGATATGCGCGATACATCATTCGCTGTACCAAAGGAAAAACGTGCACGCTTGGCAACAACCTATCAGCCCGACGCAAATAATGTTCTGGTGCCTATGTGGGCTGACGAGAAAGAATCAATTACACCAGTTATGCCTTCTGGCGGTGGCGGGCTTTTTTCTACAGCAGAGGATTATTGGCATCTTGCGCAAATGCTGCTGAATGAAGGCACATTTAACGGTAAACAAATTTTATCTCCGTCAACCGTTAAATTAATGCGTACCAATCATTTGCCAAACAATTTGCGAAATGGAAATTTTGGAATTGGTCCTTATCGTATGCAACCCGGGCTTGGGTTTGGTTACAGTATGGGCGTGCTAGATGAACCACTCAAAGTGAATAGCACTGTTGGGGCGGATACTTATTTCTGGATTGGTGCTGCGGGCACATGGTTTTGGGTTGATCCAACCAATGATGTGGTTTTCATTGGCTTGAGCCAACGCTGGATGTTAGCTCCCGGAATGCCAAATCTTGAAGGCATGTCACATGCACTTGTGTATCAGGCACTTGTGTCGCCCGCAAAATAATTTCACGTATAAAAACCATAGCATTCCTTTTGTAAAATCTACAAAGGGAATGTGTTTTTAAGCCTTCCTGTTTTTCGTCGTCCTTCTTGCTTTTCGTCGTCAAAGATAACTGAGTTTGCCACCGCACAGATAATTTGCTTTAAAGCCTCATAATTCGTCAGTCTACAAATAGGGAAGGTGAGTTATGAAAAAATTTCTAGCTATCTATACGGGCACTCCAGGAGCACTTGGTAAATGGAAGGCAATGAATGAGGCGCAACGTATGCAGCAAGAAAAGGCTGGTATGAGGGCATGGGAGACGTGGGCGTCGGCTCATGCAAAGTCTATCCTTGATCCCGGTACTCCGATTGGTAAAACCAAACGTATATCCGCACAGGGTATTTCGGCCACTACAAATGAAATCTGCGCTTACACAATCATTCAAGCTGACTCACATGAAGATGCTGCAAATCTTTTTGTAAATCATCCGTACTTTATGATATTCCCTGGAGATTCAGTTGACGTTATGGAATGTCTACCTATGCCAGAGATGTAGTGAGTATTTCTCGAATTATGATTTCGTTTTAACTTCACATTTACACAATCCGTTATTAATTCAGTTCGTTAATTAAAAAAGGAGACTAAGCATGACAGTTAAATCTATACCTACTGGTTTTCATACTTTAACGCCTTACATCAATATTAAAGGTGCTGTTGAAGCTATTGAGTTTTACAAAAAAGCATTTGGTGCAAAAGAAATTGGACGCATCACCATGAAAGACAAGAGCATTGCGCATGCTGAGATACAAATTGGTGATTCTAAAATTATGCTTGCCGAAGTAAATGCGCAATGGGGTAATAAAAGTCCGCAAGAGTTGGGTGGCTCGCCAGTAAGCCTTTGCCTGTACGTTGACGATGTTGATGCTGTTTTCGCAAAAGCGCTTGCTGCTGGTGCAACAGTGACTGGTGAAATGGAAGTTAAAGATCAATTTTATGGCGACCGAACAGGAAGCGTGACTGATCCATTTGGCCACAAGTGGACAATCATGACGCATAAAGAGGATGTTTCATTTGAAGAGCTGCAAAAGCGCGCTGATAAACTGTTTGGATAATATATAGGCTAGGTCTCAGGTAGATGTTTACAAAATATTTTGTGCCATATTCTTACATTAACTTCCATCAACAATTAAATAGTTAAAAATAAAGCGGCAAATGCGCCGCTTTATTTATTTAAGAACCCATTCTCTTTCGCCTGACTTTTGTCACTGAGTTCTACCATATTTACATCTTCTATTGATTTGTTTGCTCTCAGGCTCAATGATGGTTTCATCACTTATGGTAAATAGGGTTTATATGGCACATCACTTTCCTGCGATTATTACTCTTGCTGCACTGTTTTTGTATGTTCTTACTGGGGTTGCAGTTGCAGTTGGCCGCGTTAAGTACGGTATTGCGGCGCCAGCGACCACGGGCAACGATGATTTTGAACGCGTGTTTCGTGTGCAAATGAATACACAAGAAAACCTGCTGATTTTTTTACCGGCACTGTGGTTGTTTAGTATTTATGTTAGCTATTATTGGGCTGGCCTTATTGGTTTGGTGTGGCTTGTGGGGCGGAGTTATTACGCACTTAGTTATAGCCGTTCCGCCGCTGCACGCAGCCCCGGGTTTGCTATAAGTTTTCTTGCATTTTCGGTGTTGGCGATTGGGGCAGGTGTTGGTGTTGTTTCGCAAATACTGGTAGGTTTGTAAATCCAGTTGATTTTTAATTTTAGTGGATTTGTGAATTTTAAATCAGGAATTGCGTTATGCCCTCAAATGTCCCTCAGCAAAATACTTCTCAAGAAGATCATTCTAAAGAGAAAACTTCGGTAGTAGATTTACCAAAAAAACGTTTAGGCCCGCTGTTAAGCTTGCTGCCTTTTTTGAAGCCTTACGTGACTCGTTGGCTTTGGACGTTTATGGCGCTCACTGTTGCTGCTGTGACAACCTTGACATTGCCTGTCGCATTTAGGTACTTAATTGATTCAGGATTTTCTGCTGGGCAAAGCGAACATATTGATCGCTACTTCATTGTGCTTTTTGGGTTGTCGATTGTGTTAGCCATTGCGACTGCATTACGTTTTTATTTTGTTTCCTGGCTTGGCGAACGCGTTACTGCTGATATTCGCAGTGCAGTTTATTCACACATTGTTCGTATGAGCCCGCAGTTTTTTGAAATCACCCAAACCGGCGAAGTGCTATCGCGTTTAACGACGGATACTACGTTAATTCAAACAGTGGTAGGCACAAGTTTATCCATGGGCTTGCGCAATTTATTTATGTTGGTGGGCGGCATCACTATGTTAGTTGTGACCAGCCCGTTGTTGGCAGGTTATATTTTAATTACGTTGGTGTTAGTAATAGTGCCGATTTTATTATTTGGCAGAAAGGTGCGAAAGCTTTCTCGCGATAGTCAAGATCGCGTTGCAGATTCCAGCGCGCTTGCGGGTGAAGTTTTAAACGCAATCCCAACAGTGCAATCTTACACACAAGAAGAGCGTGAAAGTGTGCGCTTTAATGTGTCGGTAGAAAACGCATTTCAAACGGCGCTCTCTCGCATTCGTGCTCGCTCATTATTAACTGTTGTAGTTATTGTATTGGTGTTCGCTGCAATTTCATTTGTATTGTGGTTGGGTGCGAAAGCTGTGCTGGCAGGGCAAATGACAGCGGGTGAACTATCGCAATTTATTATGTATGCGGTAGTAACCGCGGGCGCAATTGGTGCGATTACGGAAGTGTGGGGCGATTTACAACGTGCTGCTGGTGCAACGGAACGCCTAATGGAATTGCTGCACGAAAAATCACCTGTTGTTGAAACCAATAATGCATTGCAGTTACCTGTGTTCAATAATAACGAAGGCGTGGGTATAGAGTTTGATTGCATAAATTTTTCTTATCCATCGCGACCAGAAACCCTCGCGTTAAAAAACTTTTCATTAAAGATTCGCCCCGGCGAACACGTTGCGTTGGTTGGCCCATCTGGTGCGGGTAAAACAACGTTATTTCAGTTGTTGTTTCGATTTTACGATCCGCAATCGGGTGTTGTGCGTTTTAATGGAATAGATTTACGCGACCTTAAACTGACTGATGCGCGCCAACCATTCAGTGTTGTGTTGCAAGAGACGGTAATTTTCGCCGGTAGTGTGCTCGATAATATTCGTTACGGCCGCCCCGATGCCACGCTTGAAGAAGTGCAGCACGCCGCACACATGGCCGCAGCCAGCGATTTTATTTCAGCCTTACCGCAAGGCTACGATACGTTTTTAGGAGAGCGTGGAGTACGTTTGTCTGGCGGGCAACGCCAACGAATTTCTATCGCACGTGCAATTCTTAGCAATCCTCCTATTTTATTATTAGATGAAGCTACGAGTGCTCTTGATGCTGAAAGTGAACGACAAGTGCAACAAGCATTAGATAACGCCGCACACAACCGCACCACATTAGTTATCGCGCACAGGCTCGCCACTGTGCAAGCCGCCGATAGAATTGTGGTAATGGAAGCAGGGCAAATAGTAGCCGAAGGAACGCATGCGCAATTGCTGCTTGAGAGCGAACTGTATGCACGCTTGGCTAAATTGCAGTTTACGAACTGAATGATTTGTGTCATTTGTGTGTGGTTTTATGCGTGCTGTAATTGGGAATTCTGTGAGGTAAATTTTTTATATTCATATTGCTGATAAAACAGGAATGTGAAATTCATAAAAGTAATTCATGGTTTATGAGATGTGAAAAATTGTAGTATAATATTCTTCTTTAATCGCTCTGTGTTATCAAAAATACGGCCGTCAGTGATAACGTTTATATTGTTTTTATAATAATAATTTATTTTTCTTCTCGAATGCTTTAACAAGTCAGAGAACAAAAAATAACTGCAGATATTCTGCTAGAGTATTTGCTATCTATAATGACTTTGTTGTCCTAAAATTAAGTTTTCATCTATTTATACGCCAAGGAACATTGCTGTCATGTTGACACCTGCTCATGGATTCAATTCTCTATACGTTGCATTAAGCAAAATGTTTCTGACATCTTTTTGTTGTTGGGTTTTTGTGGTGAGCCCAGTATTCGGCGCAGAAAATTCAAAGACAAATTTTTTGGATATGTCGCTTGAAGACTTGTTGAACGTCAAAGTCACCAGCTCAACCCTAACAGAAGAAAACTTACTAACAGTACCTGCCGCAATGACGGTATATACCCGTGCCGATATCCGACGCCTTGGGCTGAAGAGTTTGGCGGAGCTGGTGAATTATGTGCCGGGATATCAGAGTTATCGCTCCGATGCCAGCAGCCTTAATCGCAATATTTCTGCGCGGGGTCGTAGCGCGGGTAATTCGGGGGCTGAGGTTTTAATATTAATCGATGGGCAACGCCTCAATAATGATTGGCATGGCGGCGCGGGCGTCGTTGAAAGTTTTATTTCTTTGGAAAATGTTGAGCGCATCGAATTTATTCGTGGCCCTGGTTCCGCTATCTATGGCAGTAATGCTATGACGGGTGTGATTAATATCACTACACAAAGCAAGCGAGAAGTGTTTGTAGGAGTGGGGAGTGATCAGCGCCGTCGAGCGAGTTTGCAGTGGCATGCTGAAGGTGAAATTGGCAAGTTGGATATTTATGGAAGAGATGCCTGGAGTAATGGTGAAGCACAGGCTCTTTACAATCCAACCACCAACACGGAAATCAATGTCTACGATCCTTATCGCGCAGATGATATTTACCTCCGTGCCGAGTTAGACGACCGAGTGCTGGGTGAATTCTCACTTGCAGCCAGGGCTACCAGTCGCGATACGCAAGAATTTTATGCTATAGGTTATACAGACCCTATGGCTTATTTTGATTCGCGCACAGACAGCCTTAATTTAGGCTGGCAGCATGCGCTGTCGGATAGTCTGTCGCTGGAAGGTCATATTTTTAATAGTCACAAATTTTATCGGGGGCGCGCGGCGATTGTCGCAAGTGGCTCAACTGTCTATGAAGGTGGCATTGTTGAGCAGGAACGTGGCACCCAGTGGGTTTTACAAGGAGATTCAGCCGCTGCACGCTGGCTGCTCGGATGGGAGTGGCGCAACCCTGAGTTAACCGATACGTCATCGCATCTTGGTACTTTGGCAAATCCCTCTTCCATTGTTCCTAAAGTATTACAGGCTTGGGAAAATGGCCGTTACATCAACGGTGCGTTTGCGCAATTACAACTTACTCTGAATGAAAACCTGGCGTTGACGACAGGGCTGCGTCACGATAATTATTCGGATTTTGGTGGGCATAACAGCCCGCGTGTTGCGCTGGTTCAACAAGTAGGTGCTTCCGATAGTGTGAAATTACTTTATTCCGAAGCTTTTCGCGCACCGTCGCGACTTGAAAGCAGCGTAATAAACCAAGTGACGGTTGTGCAAAACCCCGATCTGCGCCCGGAAACAGCCAAAACCACCGAATTAGTATGGGTACATTTACTTGATACGGGGCTGGTTTCCACTACTCTTTTTGATACCCAAGTAAAAGATGCCATTGTCGATTCCATAGCGAGCGCACCGTCGTTGAAACGCAAACCCATTAATAGCGATTTGACTGTGGCTGGGTTGGAGTTGGAGTGGCAACAACAGTGGAGCAATAATTGGCAATCGCGTATTGCGTTTACCGAAATTTTTGATTCAGTGGGTGAGATACATACTCAATCCAATAGTTTATTTGGTGGCAGCTTGAGTTATGAAAATAATGGTTGGACAGCAAGCTTTCTTGCCAATTACCAAGGCAGTGTTGTTGACCCAAATGAACAGGAGTCTCCTGCCAACATTGCAACCACGGAAACTACCCGTTTTGGTGGACATACTATTTACAACGTCCACCTGAATTATCACTGGCAACCTGCGGTGAACATTTATTTACACGTCGATAATCTATTCAATAAACCCTACAGCTCTCCAGCTTTTCGCCCGGATAATTTTGAGGGTGTTCCTGGGCTTGGGCGAGTATTGATGTTGGGGGCGGGTTGGAGTTTTTAAGAATTATTGCTAACAAATTTAATTATTATTAAAAACAAAAAAAGAGCCGCAAAGGCTCTTTTTTGTTTTTAGTGGCAGTGAGTATGCGCAGTAAAAATTTTACTCTATATAGTTCTCAACACTTGGGCAGCTGCAAATCAAATTACGATCGCCATACACGTTATCGATGCGGTTTACCGTCGGCCAGACTTTATGGTTTTTTAACCAAGAGGCAGGGCGGCTTGCAGTTTCGCGTGAGTAGGCGCGAGCCCAGTTTTCTTCGAGTACATCATCTTGTGTGTGTGGTGCGTTGTGTAATGCGCTTGCTTCAGCCATTACTTCGCCGCTAATCACTTGCGCAATTTCTTTGCGAATAATTAACATAGCTTCAATGAATTTATCCAGCTCAACTTTTGATTCAGATTCGGTTGGCTCGATCATCAATGTACCGGCAACGGGGAATGACATAGTCGGTGCGTGGAAGCCGAAGTCCATCAAGCGTTTTGCAATATCTTCTTCGCTTATGCCGCTCGCTTCTTTTAATGGACGCAAATCTAACAAGCATTCGTGTGCAACAAAACCGTTAGTGCCTTTGTATAAAATCGGATAAGCGTCTTCGAGTTTTTTGGCAACGTAGTTTGCATTTAACATGGCGTATTCAGTTGCTTCACGCATGCCGACAGCGCCCATCATTTTGATATACATCCAGCTGATAGGAAGAATACTTGCTGAACCCCAAGGTGCAGCAGAGATGGTGCCGTTTGCAGGATCAGTGCCAGGAACTGCTTGTACATTGTGGCCAGCTAAGAACGGAGCCAAATGTTTGCCCACGCCGATTGGTCCCATGCCTGGGCCGCCACCGCCGTGAGGAATACAAAATGTTTTGTGCAAATTAAGATGCGATACATCGCCGCCGAATTTGCCCGGTGCTGCAACACCAACGAGAGCATTCATGTTTGCGCCGTCGATATACACTTGCGCACCGACTGCATGAATCATATCGCAGAGTTTTGTAATGCCTTCTTCAAATACGCCGTGAGTTGATGGATAAGTACACATGATGCACGCGATTTGATTGCCGTGAGTGGCAATTTTTTCCGCGAGATCATTTAAGTCCACGTTGCCTTTGTTATCGCAGGCAACTACCACAACTTTAAAGCTAACCATTTGTGCAGACGCTGGATTTGTTCCGTGCGCCGATGCAGGAATTAAACAAATGTCGCGGCTCTCGCCTTTGCTTTCAAAATATTTTTTGATGGCAACGAGGCCTGCATATTCACCTTGTGAGCCTGCGTTTGGTTGCAAACTAATAGCATCGTAACCGGTGCAAGCTTTCAACATATTTTGTAATTCTTCAAATAATTCGCTGTAGCCTTGCGCTTGATCGATAGGTGCAAACGGATGCAGTTTGCCAAATTCTGGCCAGGTTACTGGAATCATTTCGGCGGTTGCATTCAACTTCATAGTGCAAGAGCCGAGTGGAATCATCGCATTGTTGAGCGCGATATCGCGTGATTCCAAACGCTTTAAGTAGCGCAGCATTTCAGTTTCGCTGTGGTAGCTGTTGAATACTGGATGAGTTAACACTGCATCGGTACGCAACAATTCAGTGGGAATCGCTTTGTTGGTGACAGAAAGCATATCGTCGATGCTTTCCAATTCTGCATCAACAATTCCGAAAGCAGCGAGCAGTTGTGTTACATCGTTCAAGCTGGTGGTTTCGTTCAAGCTGATACCGAGCGCATCAGAATTTACGATACGTAAATTAATTTCTGCATTGATAGCGGCTTGATAAATTGCTTGTTGTTTATCGCCAACTTGCACGGTGATGGTGTCGAAATAATTGTTGTTGACGAGAGAAAAACCTTTTGCTTGCAACGCACCAGCAGCAACAGCTGTTAAACGGTGAATGCGATTTGCGATGCGTTTTAAACCATCGGGGCCGTGATAAATTGCGTAGAATACACTCATCACGGCGAGTAATACTTGCGACGTACAAATGTTGGAGTTAGCTTTTTCGCGGCGAATATGTTGCTCGCGAGTTTGCATCGCCATGCGCAAAGCTTGCTTGCCGCGTGCATCAATAGAGACACCAATAATACGACCGGGCGCAGAGCGTTTGTAAGCATCGCGGAAGGCGAAGAAACCAGCATGCGGGCCGCCGAAACCCATAGGCACACCAAAGCGTTGACTGGTGCCGACGACTACGTCTGCACCCATTGAGCCGGGTGATTTCAACAGTAACAACGCCATCAAGTCAGATGCGACTGTGACGAGTGCATTTTTGCTGTGTGCAGTTTCGATCAATGCAGTTAGGTCGCGCACTTGGCCAGTTGAACCAGGGTATTGCAGCAACGCGCCGAAATAATCGCCATTACCAACTTCATCGGCTTTCGCCACAACTATTTCAAAACCAAAATGTTCTGCACGGGTTTGCACTACGGCGATGGTTTGTGGGTGAGTATCGGCATCAACAAAGAACACATCGGATTTGCTCTTTTTGTTTTGGCGCTTGCACATTGCCATGGCTTCAGCAGCGGCAGTACCTTCATCCAATACAGAGGCGTTGGCCATTTCCATACCGGTGAGGTCGATAATCATTTGCTGGTAATTGAGCAATGCTTCCAATCGGCCTTGGGCAATTTCTGGCTGATAAGGGGTGTACGCGGTGTACCAACCCGGATTTTCCAATACGTTGCGCAATACAACGAGTGGTACGTGAGTATCGTGGTAGCCCATGCCGATATAGCTTTTGAAGACTTTGTTTTTGTTGGCAATGGCTTTAAGTTCGGCCAATGCATTAGCTTCGCTAACTGCTTCGCCCAATGCCATTTCGCCTTTCAAGCGAATGTTATCCGGTACGGTTTTATCGATCAGTTCCTTCACTGAGCTTACGCCCAAGGTTGCCAGCATAGCGGCGGTTTGTTGGGCATTGGGGCCAATATGACGCGCGACAAATTCGTCGTTGTAAGCTAAATGCGTTAGTGAAGCTGAGCGAAAATCAACTGACATAGATGGTCTCTTTATAGGTTAGCGCGTAAAGATGAAACGAGAAAAGGCGGGGCAGCCTGACCAGCGAAGGGCTTAATATGAGGCTGCTTAAAAAGGCCGCCATGGTACCAATTTGAGCCGTTTCGGGCAATCAATACGCGCAGAATTCCAGTGGTTAATTTGGCATAAATAGCGTAAAAAGCGGTTTGCGAGTTTTCAATTAAGGACAGAAAATGTTTAAAAATCCGGTTCTGCTTGGTTTATGTCAATTTTTGCTGATGATTTCAGCCGCCGTGGGTATTTCCTTTAATGGCTTGGTGGGTGAGCATTTGGCCGCATCGCCAGCCTTGGCCACTATGCCATTTCTGTCCATGTCAGCAACCACAGCGATCCTGGTGTTAATGCTGCCGAGTATTTTTGCGCGATTGGGATATAGGCGAACGTTTGCGCTGGGTGCGGCATTGGGTGTGCTAGGGAGCTTGTTGGCTGCGGTCGCGATTTGGTTTGGATCTTTCGCGCTGTTTTGCTGTGCCGGTTTTTTTATGGGCAGCTATCAAGCGTCTGCACTTTATTATCGTTTTGCGGCGGCGGATTCGGTTGAGCCTCCACATAAAAGCACCGCAATTGCTTGGGTGTTAAACGGTGGAATTCTTGCCGCGTTGTTGGGGCCGTTGTTGGCGAGCAAAAGTGTGCATTGGCTGTCGGTGGATTATTTGGGATCTTATCTTTCGGTCGCTACGTTGGGATTATTGGCCTTGCCGGTGATGATGTTTTTACAGTTACCAAAACGCCATGCGGTATCAGCCAGTGTTCAAATCCCGTTGACGACTTTACTAAAAATACCAGCCGCATTGGTTGCCATTCTTTTTTGCGCTGGCGGTTACGCCATGATGATGTTGGTGATGCTCGCTAGCCCCTTGGCAATGCATGGTTGCGGTTTTGTTGCGCAAGATGCGGCGAGCGTTATTCAGTGGCATCTATTGGGTATGTTTGTGCCGTCATTGTTAACGGGAAAATTAATTGCGCGCTACGGTGCTATACCAATTGCATTAATAGGCTGCGCAATTTTAACGGTGGGTTGTGGTGTCGCTGTTGCCGGTATGGAGTTAATACATTTTCACTGGGCATTAATGTTAGTGGGTGTCGGCTGGAATTTTATGTACATGGGCGGCAGTACGTTGATTACGCAAGTTGATATTTCTGTTCGCCCACGTTTACAAGCGATGAATGAATTTATTACCTTTGCAGTAATGACATTGACTGCAGGTGCAACAGGGTGGCTATACCAATATTTGGGCTGGAAAGCATTATTGCAAATGGCGGTTGTATTTGTGGTGATACTTGTGTTGTTTGTTTTGATGGATCGCTGGCGAGCTAAAACCAAACTAAAGGCATTGAACGCAAATAGTTAATACATGCAGTATTTACATATAACATCGTTGCTAGGTCATTTCGGAAAATATTTAAAGTCATAACTTGCGTAATCAAAATCGATTGATTTTATTAATGGATTATCGAGATAAAATATTTTTCTGTTTTGGATATGAGCGAAATCGACACTGGCTTGATGAAACTGTTTCCATAGTTTTTGCAGCGAACCATCGGCATAGGCTATTTGAAGGCCTTTGGTCATTCGCTCAACTGCTTTTGTGTTATTTTTGTTAACGTACATAAATACGGGCAATGGATAATAAAGAAGAATATGTTGGTCGTACACTAGCCCTTTAATGGAGTGTCTGAGGTCGTACTCTTCTTTAATTTCATTGGTTCCCCTGCAAAATAAATCGAATCGGCCGGCGGCAATCATTTTAAATAATTGTTCGTATTGCGAAACTTCGATAACCTTAAATCCATTTTCTTTTAGCACCTGGACATCAGCCCAATCGCGCCCTTGACCATGAGTGAACTGCCGCAGTTCATCGAGCGTATTAACATTGCTTAGCTTTTCGGCGACCATTTTATTCGTGAAGCAGGTTCTATAACTGAGCAGGCCTAAATCAATCGGAAACCGAATGTAGGTAACATCAGGGTAGGTATTATACGTTTCGTTATAGCCACGGCTGCAAAAAAAATTGGGTAAATCATTTTTGCGAATACTCAATAAGCATCGCGCCAAATTCATTCGGGGCGATGCGACTAGGTTGAATGGTCCATATTCATTTATTGTTTTTTCTAGCGCTAAGCGTATTAGTGCGATTTCGTAATCTGGGCGATGATCTTGATCGCTTTCAGGGGCGCGATAGGTAAATGTAGTTGCTGTGTTAATGTCTTCAGCGGATGTAATGTTGCTTATAACGGCTAGCAAGCTGAGGAGTAAGCCTGTGCAGATGCTGTGTTTTTTCATTTTTCTTTTTCCAACGCTATTTTCCCCAGCCCTGTCTTTCTCTAGCCCTTGCTAGGATGGCTGTGAGAGTTTTTTGGCTCAAATATATTGATAAGAATAGCCCACATTGTGAAGCTGAGTGGCACATAAAACTCCTTATAGCCATCACGTATCTGCCTTCATATAAAAAATTAATGAGACAGCGCAGATATGCTGTGTATGATAGCCATGTACTATTAATTAATCGTTGCTTATGAATTATCCAGCTTCGATAACGAATTCCTTTTTATTCACCCTTAACCTTATCTTAATAGGAGATCAATTATGGGCGTATTAGTTGGTAAAAAAGCACCTAATTTCACTGCCGCTGCTGTATTGGCTAACGGCGAAATCGTAGACAGCTACACGTTTTCTAGCGCTACCAAAGGCAAAAAAGCAGTAGTATTTTTCTACCCACTGGACTTCACTTTTGTTTGTCCTTCAGAGTTGTTGGCGTTCGATCACCGCGTTGAAGAGTTTAAAAAACGCAACGTTGAAGTGATTGGTGTTTCTATCGATTCACAATTCACTCACAATGCATGGCGCAATACTCCAGTTAATGAAGGCGGTATCGGCCCAGTTCGCTACACCTTGGTTGCTGATGTTAAGCACGAAATTGCGAAAGCTTACGATGTAGAGTCTGATGATGGTGTTGCTTTCCGCGGTACTTTTATTATCGACGAAGCTGGCGTAGTGCAATCACAAATCGTTAACAATTTGCCGATTGGTCGTAACATTGATGAAACCATTCGTACTTTAGATGCGTTGATTTTCCACGAACAACACGGCGAAGTATGCCCTGCAGGCTGGAAAGACGGCGATAAAGGTATGGATGCATCACCGGCTGGTGTTGCTAAATACTTGTCTGAGCATGCTGACGCGCTTTAATCGTTGCGTTGTGTTTTGTGTTTTAAAAACCCGGCTTTTAGTCGGGTTTTTTATGTCTGTTATTTGCTGATGGCCTTTGGCTTTTATCCGTGTAAAATTGCGGAAATTTTATTGAATGAATTTGTACGAAGCTGTACGAAGTTATATGAGGTTGTATGAGCGCTGCTAAAAAACCTATCGATTTGCACCCCAGCTGGCTTGCATATCTCGCACCGGAATTTGAGTTGCCTTACATGAAGCAGCTCAAGCAATTTTTGCTGGAGCAAAAAAATGCGGGGAAAATTATTTATCCTGAATCCAAAAATATTTTTAATGCATTTAACAGCACACCGTTGGATCAGGTAAAAGTAGTGATTTTAGGGCAGGACCCATATCACGGCCCGGATCAAGCTCACGGCTTATCTTTTTCTGTGCGTGAAGGTGTGGCAATTCCTCCCTCATTAAAAAATATGTACAAAGAAATTGAGCGTGATTTACAGGTGACTATGCCGAATCATGGTTGCCTTCAGCCGTGGGCAGATCAAGGCGTACTTTTATTGAATGCAACGCTAACCGTAGAGCAGGCGAGTGCCGGTGCGCATCAAGGGCAGGGGTGGGAGCAGTTTACGGATCGCGCAATACAGGTGTTGAGTGAGCAGCGCGATGGCGTTGTGTTTTTACTATGGGGTAGTTACGCGCAGAAAAAAGCGGCGATGATTAATGCAAAAAAACATTTGATTTTACGCGCGCCACATCCATCACCTTTATCGGCGTATCGCGGTTTTATCGGCTGCGGGCATTTTTCGAAAGCGAATGAATATTTACAACAAAAAGGACAAGCACCAATTGATTGGCGCTTGTCCTAAAATTTGTAAGTGTTGTTTATAGCAGTAAAGCCATTGCCGCTTCCATATCAGCTGATAAATCTTCTGCGTCATCTTCAAGATTTTCTGGGTTGATACCAAGTCGTGCAAAAGCAGTAACGTCACTCAGCTCAATATCACCCATCTGGGCATGTTGACCTGCTTGGCTTTGCAATACCGCGACTGTGACTATATCGGCATAATCGGCTTTGGGGATTTGACGGGTAAAGTCGATATGTTGCGAAGGAATACGCAATAATTCTTCGGGGAATCCCCAGGCTTTTAGAATTAAATCACCAATGGGTGCATGCAGTTCGTTGATCACACTGTCTAGCGTAAGGCTGTCATTCAATAGCGATGGGTTATCTTCCGCATAGGTCAAAATAGGCAGTACACCAATTTTATGCACTAGCCCCGCAAGCGTGGCTTGATCCGGGCGCAGTTTGGTGTAGTGCTTGCAAAATACATGGCTGATACCCGCAATTTCACTGGAGCGGCTCCACACTTCGCGCATGCGCATATCTACCAAATCTGAAGTGGCCTGAAACATTTGCTCCATTGCCAAGCCTGTTGCTATGTTGCAGGTGTAAGAAAGGCCTAAACGCATCAGCGCTGTTTTCAAATCATCAATAACACGTGAAGCACGCAGCAAGGGGCTATTGGCGACGCGAATAATACGTGCGCTAAGCGCGGCATCATTGCCGATTACGGACGTGAGTTTTTCAATGTCAGCGTTAGGGTCATCAGCAACTTCGCGGACTTTAATCGCAACTTCAGGGAGTGTTGGCAATACCAATTGATCATTTTTGATGGCCGTCATAATGTCTTGACGAACGCGTTCAGTGATTTGGCTCATGACATACCTATTTATTGTATTCAGCTTATGTTTTTCTGGCGATTTTATGATCGGATATTATGATTGATTGCTGTAGCGTTTAATCTGCCTCATTAGGAGTAGGTATAGCATAAGGTAATGAGAGGAGGCTGAGTTTTTGTGGATTCTGTGGAAGAAAAATATCAATACGCTGGTCGTCCACGACACTCGCTAATAATTCGCCTATCGACTCTGTTTTTTGCGCTGCAATTACCACTTCGCCCACGCTTTTTCCGTTGCTGTTATGTAATTCGCTACCTGCAACGGGTAGTGGATTGCCGTCCAACGCAAACTCAAAGCGATACATGTGGCGTTTTAAACTACCGCGATAATGTAGGCGCGCCACAATCTCTTGTCCGGTGTAACAGCCTTTACGAAAATTGATGCCGTTCACCAGCTGAAAGTTAATGCCCTGAGGGGTAAAGGTTTCAAAGGTGGTGGGGGTGATATCGCCCAAGCCTGCTTGGATGTTTAACAGCGTCCATTCGTTTTGTCCGGCGACCGAACATTGAGCAGCCAGCTTTTGCCAAATTTGTTCAGCGTCCGCAGTGGCTAACCAGCATTCAAAGCGATCTTCGCTAATGCGAATAACTACGCTATTTCCGCTCAATTGCCACTCATCGTTCGCAGCGATATTGACGTTCAATACGTCTGCCAGTATTTGACTAGCGTTTGGGCCGCTAATCCCTATATGGCGATAGTCTTGGCTCACATCTGCCAGTTTCACTTTAAAAAATACGCTGTATTTACCAAAGCTAGTTAAGCCAGTGCTTACTAAGTCTTTTTGCATGCGTAGCAAAATTTGTTGGCTGTTAGTTTGTAGCGCGCGAAAGCACAGCAGCATGCGGCCTTTAATATTGCACTGGGCGCCCAGGCGAGTCATGTGGTTTTCAAGCTCGCGTACATCACAGGTGACTTGGCCTTGTAAAAATTTACTGGTATCAATACCGTCCAATGCCAACAACCCCTGCTCGGATAGAGGCATCAAATAGGTGATTTCGGGGATAATAGTTGTATGGGGCATATCAGCATTGCCTTGCATATCAAGCAATGCACCTTGAGTTACTAAAAAAGAATTCCAGTCAGACACAATAAAACTCCTAAGTGACCATAATCAATCTGCTAAGTGTATCGCATCTTGACTATCAAAAATAAAAGGATTCTTAGTAATAGAGTTACGTAAGCAGGGCATAAATCAGTATACTGGCGCCCCTATGTTGGGTGTCCAAGGGTAACTGTTGTGGAAAGAAATCGCTTATTTTGGAGTAGCCGTCGCGGCATGCTGGAGCTGGATCTAATTCTGCTGCCTTTTTTGGAAAATATTTACCCCAACTTATCGCAAGCGGATAAAGAAAGTTACTGGAAACTTTTAGAGTGCGAAGATCAGGACATGTTTGAATGGTTTGTGAATCGCCACGACCCACAAAATACAGAACTACAAAGGATTGTTGATCTTGTTAGAAAAAATACCGGGTTACAGCGCGATACCTAATAAATCGCACAACGAACTAACTGCACAAAAAACGGCTGCTGTTGATCTCGCCGCCGTTACTTTTTATCCCTCGCATTTTTTATGGTACACGCAGTTGGCGATTTATATTGCCATGCTGGTGTTTTCCTTCATCGCTTTACTGCCCTTTTTTCTCACGGCTTTTTATTGGCCTAGTGCGTGTTATTGGATTGGCGCGTGGCTGGTTTTTTCATTGATTATTGGTTTTGCTATTAACAAAGCGTGGCGCACAAAAAATATTTTACCAAATCGTCTAGACGTCACACAGAAACAATGGCGATTAACAACTCACGATGGAGAGTTTTGGGTAAATTTGGATGGCGATGTATTGCTTTGGTCGTGGCTCATTATCATTCCTACACGTGAAACGTTAACCAAGAAAGCACACTATTTAATTGCGCTGCCTGATTCGATGAGTAAAGAGGATTGGCGGCGGTTAAGCGTTTGGTTGAAATTAGGTTGACAGTTATAATCGTTATATACAATCATATATAACGATTTGATTGTTGATATTTCAAGGTTGGTTGCGGTCATGAAAAAAAATAGCGTTAACGTTGTAGTATTGATGGTATTAGTCGCGTTTTGTTTTTCAGCGCAGGCGGGAGAAGTAAAGCTTTATGCGGCTGCAAGCTTGACGGACGCATTAACAGAGTTAAGTAATACCTATCAAAAAACACATCCTGATATTTCGATCAAAAAATCATTTGCGGGTTCATCCACGCTAGCCAAGCAAATTGAAAACGGTGCTCCCGCTGACATTTTTATTTCTGCTGATAATGATTGGGTCGATTATTTGCAAAAGCGTGGTTTATTGTTGAATGAATCGCGTAAAAAATTATTCAGTAATGAGTTGGTATTGATTGCGCCAGTTGCGAGTGATGTTAAGGTTTTGCTTGATCCTGCATTTAATGTAAATACCAGTTTTACTGGTCGTTTGTGTATGGGCGATACAACATCTGTACCTGTTGGAAAGTATGCAAAGCAATCTTTAACTACTTATGGATGGTGGGATACTATATCGCCGCGCATTGTTGGTACTGAAGATGTGCGTACGGCGTTGGCTTTTGTTGAGCGGGCTGAGTGTAGCCTTGGTATTGTTTACAAAACCGATGCTCAACTCAGTAAAAAAGTGAAAGTTATCGCGACATTTCCCGCTAATAGTCATGCGCCTATTGAATATCCCGGTGCTTTAACTAAAAATGCGGGAGGCGAAGCCAAAACATTTTGGGCTTTTTTACAAAGTGATGATGCAAAAGCGGTGTTTACACGCTATGGATTTACTCCTCTTAATTAAGCGGCATTTATGTTGACCGATCCCGAATGGCAAGCATTGTTATTATCTGCTCAAGTTGGCGTCTGGTCGACTCTATTATGTTTGCTGCCAGGTATTGCGTGCGGCTGGTTGCTGGCACGCAAAGATTTTTTTGCCAAGCCTGCGTTCGAAGCCGTGCTATTTATGCCGATGGTATTACCGCCAACGGTTCCTGGTTATTTATTATTAGTGACCTTTGGTGCGCAAGGCGCAGTGGGGCAGTGGCTAAAAAATCATTTCAATATTGAGTTTGTATTTAATTGGAAAGGTGCGGTTTTGGCATCGGCAATTATTGCTTTTCCATTGATGGTGCAAGCGACAAAGTTGTCTGTGCAGATGATTGATCGTCGCCTTGAAAATGCAGCCAGCACGCTCGGAGCAAGCCCACTTAAGGTGTGGTTGACGGTGACATTACCATTAATGCTACCGGGAATTTTAATTGGCCTTATTATGGTGTTTAGCCGTTCACTCGGTGAATTTGGTGCGACCATTACGTTCGTTGGTAATATCGCTGGTGAAACACGGACTTTACCCTTGGCGATTTATACTGCTACTCATCAAATTGATGGTGATGCTATGACGGTGCGTTTAATTATCATCAGCTTGGCATTCGCATTTTTCTCATTGCTGTTAAGTAATTTGCTGTCGCGTCGCGCAGAAAAATGGCTGGGAGTTCATCGTGCTTGATATAGATGTTAACTTTCGGCGCGATAATTTTTGTTTGCAAGTACGTACACAATTTAATGCTCCTATAACGGCAGTGCTTGGTGCATCCGGTAGTGGTAAAAGTACATTGCTCGCTGTTATCGCTGGATTATTAAAACCGCAGCAGGGAAGTATTGCGCTGGATAATCATGTTTTATTAAACACAGAGAAAAAAGTTTTCATCCCTCCACATAAACGCCATATTGGTTTGGTATTTCAGGATGGGCAATTATTGCCGCATTTATCGGTACGTAATAATTTACTGTATGGTTACAACAATATTTTGCCTGAGCAGCGTCACTTTGAGTTGGATACAGTTGTGGCTTTATTGGAAATTGAAAATTTGTTAGAGCGCAAGCCAAACGCGCTTTCGGGCGGTGAAAAGCAAAGGGTTGCTTTAGGGCGTGCGGTATTATATTCGCCAGCGTTGTTATTGTTAGATGAACCATTGTCGGCTTTGGATGAGCGTTTAAAAAATCAAATTTTGCCGTTTTTTTTGCGTATTAAATCTGAGTTTAAAATCCCTATGATTTATGTCACGCATTCGCCGCGCGAAGTGGAATTTTTAACGGATTCTTGGTTAATGATGAGCGATGGAAAACTAATTGAGAGCTAATTGACAATTAATTGAAAAAGAGAAGTGATATTTTTTATTTTTCTGATGAGAGTGGTTTTTTTCGCAACAAAGGTTTTAATGCTGAAAAATGCTTTTCAGTAATGAGTGCAACCTCTTGCTGAAGTTCGCGATATTGCTGCAAGACTTGTAACCCTAATTCTGTGAGTTGTGTTCCGCCACCGTGAGCTCCACCTTTTGCAGTATCCACTAAGGGTTGTTGAAAGCAGCGGTTCATGGTATCGACAAGCAACCATGTGCGACGATAACTCATCCCCATTTTTTTGCCAGCAGCAGAAATAGAACCCGTTTCGCGAATCGCCTCCAATACATCTGCTTTACCTGGGCCAAAAGCAATTTCTTCTCCAAGTATGATCCGTAGCTGTGCTCGCAATAATGCTTTAGGGATTTTAGATGGAGAGGCGGTCATTCGTTATTCCTTACTTACTACCACATCCTGCGCTGCAAAATTTGTCGGTACTAAAATAGTGTCGCGCGCGATGGAGGATTTTTCTGGATAATCTAATGAGTAATGCAAGCCGCGGCTTTCTTTGCGCTCTAATGCGGAGCGAATAATTAATTCAGCAACGGTGGCAAGGTTGCGCAGTTCAATTAAGTCACTACTAACTTTGTAGTTGCTGTAATACTCGGAAATTTCTTTTTTCAATAATTTAATGCGATGCGATGCGCGCTCTAAGCGTTTGTGCGTGCGCACAATGCCAACATAATCCCACATGAACCGGCGCAGCTCATCCCAGTTGTGCGAGATCACAACGTCTTCATCTGAATCGGTTACGCGAGAAGTATCCCATTCGCTGGATGCTTCTGGCGTTGCAATACTGGGTAGCGTTTGTAAAATTCGTTGTCCAGCAGATTGCGCGTAGACCACACATTCCAGCAGTGAATTACTGGCTAGGCGATTGGCGCCGTGTAATCCGGTAAATGATGTTTCACCAATGGCGTAGAGATTTTCTAAATCGGTGTGACCTTCTTTATTAACCCAAACTCCGCCACAGGTGTAGTGCGCAGCAGGTACAACAGGAATTGGTTCTTTGGTGATGTCGATGCCTAGTTCAAGGCAGCGCGCATAAACAGTAGGGAAGTGTTCAAGAATAAATTCGGGCGATTTGTGGCTGATATCAAGATACAAACAATCGCAGCCCAAGCGTTTCATTTCGTAGTCGATTGCGCGGGCAACTATATCGCGCGGCGCGAGTTCTTCGCGTTCATCAAAACGATGCATAAAACGTTCGCCATCGGGCAAGCGTAATACTGCACCTTCGCCACGCAAGGCTTCGCTGATTAAAAAGTTTTTGGTTTGCGGGTGATACAAACACGTTGGATGAAATTGATTAAATTCCATATTGGCGATACGACAACCTGCACGCCACGCCATAGCGATTCCATCGCCGCTCGCACCATCTAGATTGGTAGTGTAAAGATATACTTTGCTTGCGCCGCCGCTTGCCAGCACTACAACTTTCGCTTGAAACACGTGAACATCATCGGTATCGCGATTCAGTACATACGCGCCAGTGCAGCGTAATTTACGTGAATTAGCATCGGCTTGTTTAATGAGGTTTACCGCAACATGGTTTTCAAACAAATCGATATTAGGTTGTTGCTTCACTTGATCAATCAATGTGCTGTGAACGGCGCGACCGGTAGCATCGGCGCTGTGAATAATACGCCTATGGCTGTGGCCGCCTTCTTTAGTGAGGTGATATTCCTCTGTGCCTGATTCTTTAGTGAAGCTCACACCTTGTTCAATTAACCACTTAATGGCCGTTTTACCATTCTCAACGGTAAAACGAACAGCATCTTCATGACAAAGTCCTGCGCCTGCGATGAGGGTATCTTGAACGTGATTATCAATAGAATCTTGATCATCTAGCACCGCTGCGATTCCACCTTGCGCAAACCAAGTGGAGCCTTCGTTTAAGGCATTCTTACTAAGCACAGCAACTTTCGCATGTGCAGCAAGGCTCAATGCAACCGTTAAACCGGCCGCGCCGGAGCCAATAACCAGAACATCGTGGGAGTAAGATTGTGTCATGAGTCGGATCTGCAGCAAAAAGAAGCAAAAGAAAGGGTAGCGTTCTAAACTAAGAGCAGTATATAGAAGCTATTCAAATATAGAAGCTGTCGGTTAAATGATCTTTGTGAACTTTTATAGGGTCATCAGGTCTATTTGTGCAATAAGTACGTCATAATAACTTTAATATTTTTAATAATGTTGGCATTACTCGTATATGAGGATGCTTTATTAATTCTAGTCGTAGCAATTAATTCTGGTCGTAACAAAGAACCGGAATACTTGGGGGATACATGATGACAGCGCAAATAGCGCCTGATGTCGATCAACAGTTGGTGGAGCGTGTACAAAAAGGCGATAAACGCGCTTTTGATTTGCTGGTACTTAAATATCAACATAAGATTTTCGCGGTAATCAGTCGGTTTATCCGGGATCATGCTGAAGTGCAGGATGTTGCGCAGGATGCTTTTATCAAAGCTTATCGTGCGTTACCTAATTTTCGTGGTGACAGTGCGTTTTATACGTGGATGTATCGTATTGCGATTAATACAGCCAAGAATTATTTGGTTGCCAGAAATCGCCGTCCTCCTTCAAGTGATTTGGAAGTTGAGGATGCGGAGTTTTATTCTGGCAATGAAGCTATGCATGAAATGAATACGCCAGAAAGCAATTTAATGCGCGATGAGTTGCAAGCCGTTATTGATGCTGCTTTTCGCGAATTGCCAGATGATTTGCGCATGGCGGTTACACTGCGTGAAATTGATGGTTTAAGTTATGAAGAAATCGCTGAAGCCATGGATTGCCCAATTGGCACTGTAAGGTCGCGTATTTTCCGTGCACGTGAGTCCATTGATAAAAAAATTCAGCCCCTGATGAGTTAAAACTCATCGGATAAGCTCATCAGATAAGATAGATGAGTTAAGAGTACAGCCATTATGAGTTTTTAATGGGCAAATTCTGGCCAGTTTTTAATGATGTAGAATTAAGCAAAAATTGTGAAAGTTGTCCTGAACCTTTTATAGGGGCACCGGTCATAAAATTAACAGCAATACCCTAGTCAAATCGTTCCACTACTTTTACGTTAATCAAGGTAACCCTCCATGAGTGAGCAAAACCGTCCACAATCTCTCGCTGAATCCATTTCGGCATTGGCAGACAACCAAGCTTCTGAGCTTGAGTTGCAGCGTATTCTGAAAGCCAGCGAGCAAGATCCTAGTGTCAAGGCAACATGGGCGCGCTACCAAGTGGTGGGTTCGGTCTTGCGAGGTGAAAAAGTGGGCTACGGTGAAAGACAACAAAGTGCTTTTGCCATGCCAGATTTTGCTGCACGTGTGAGTGCTGCTATTGCCGCTGAAGATCAACTATCTGTAACTGCGCATAAACAAAGCAAGCAAGGTTTATGGTATCAACTGGGGCGTGTGGCGTTGGTTGCATCAGTTGCCGGTGGTATGGTATTGGGTGTTCAACAATTTAATACAACGACATCTATAGAAACTGAAATGGCTGCTGCAAGCAATAACACTGTTGTTCCTGCGCCTGCAGTATCTTTGCCTTCCGGTATCAATACAGACGCAATTACTACTCGTAATGTTGCTATGCAAAGTGGTTACGAAGCTCGTCCGCAAGAAAACCGCCGTGTGATGTTTAAACCACATATGGCTGCCACGCCTGCGACCCCAATATCCGATGAAGAAGTCACGCAATACGTTAATCAAATGATTCAAGCTCACTCAGACAACGCTGTCATGAATTCTAATCAGGGTGTGCTGCCTTATGCGCGCGTGATAGTGACTGAAGAAGAGTAATTATGTTGAAAATATCGTTGTGGTTATCGGTCGGCCTATGCCTTGCAATAACCACAAGCTCTTATGCTCAAGAACAACTCCCTTCCGCTGAAAATCCTGCTTCGCTTACCGTTCAATCCTTATTGAATAAAATGTCTCAAAACGCCTCGAAGATTAATTATCGTGGCGCTTTCACCTATCAAAATCAATCCAGTGTTGCTTTGCAAAGTTTTAAAATAGAACACTGGATTGAAAATGGCCAAAAGCATGATCGCCTGATGTTTTTAAATGGCCCAGAGCGCGAAATTTTACGTGAAGGCCAGGCTATAGATTGCAAAGCTATGGGCGATAAATTATTGCAAGGCGGATTTGCGGATATAGGAAAAACACTGGCTAGCTTGAATGATTTATACGAATTTGAAATCCGCAGCCAAGAGCGTGTTGCTGGCCGTTTAGCGCGGGTATTGCGGGTTGTCCCTAAAGATCCTTACCGTTACGGTTACTTTTTAAGTATCGATGAAGAAACAGGTTTAGTACTTAAAGCATGGCTAATTGATGAAAATGCAAATCCGCTTGAGCGCTATCAATTTGTGTCTATTGAAGTAAGCTCGGATCCATCTCAACTTGAAAATGTTAAAGCGTCTAGCCATCAACACAAGGCTGCCGCTGATGTGACCCCGTGTAATCCTACAGATTTAACCAAACCAGAAACATGGAATATCGCTTGGGTGCCGCAAGGCTTTGCATTTGCCGGGCAACGCAAGCTGGCAAATGGCCAGGATATGCTGATGTATACCGATGGTTTAACTACGTTTAGTATTTTTTTAGAGCCGGCAAAGGGCAGCACTCCTGAAGGTGTTGGTCAGCGCGGCGCTACACTCGCCTACATGTCTCATCTTATGGTTAACAATTCTCTCTACCGCATTAGTGTTGTAGGTGAAATACCTGTCGCCGCCGCCGCAAAAATTGCGCAGAATATAGCAGGGCAGTAGTTTTCTAACTGACGCCTCTATTTTCTGCGAATTAGGACGAGCATATGATTCTCGAAACTGGCCGTATTGTGGCCATAGAACCGCATGGTTTATGGGTGGAAACGATTCAACGTTCCGCTTGCGGTTCTTGTCAGGCGCAAAAAGGCTGCGGACATAGTTTGCTGGCCAAGTTCGGCGCGAGTGCTTCGCATATCTGGGTGCTATTGGATGGACGAAACGCTGAGGCTTATCATTTAGGCGATGAAGTGCGCATCGGTGTGCCTGAAGATGTTATTGCGCGGGGAGCGATGTTTATTTACATGGTGCCATTAATCACCATGTTGGTAGCGACTACTATTGCACATCACCAATTGGCCAGTGATGGCGCTAGTGCATTGTGGGCGATAGGTGGTTTGCTGCTCGGCGCTGCTATTGTACGCGTACGCTCATATCAAATTCGCTTCGATAAGCGTTTGCAACCTGTTTTGGTGGACGATCAAACCCCTGTACAGGTAGTGAATGTCTGCTCTGCGGAATGAGGTCGCTATGCTGCGGATAAACTCCCACATTCAAATTCCTTTGCATGAAATCGAACTCACGGCCATGCGTGCGCAAGGAGCTGGCGGGCAAAATGTCAACAAGGTGTCTAGTGCGATACATTTGCGTTTTGATATCCCAAATTCGTCATTGAGTGAATTCTACAAAGCGAGATTACTCGCCCTAGATGACAAACGTATTTCAAACGAAGGCGTGCTAATTATTAAAGCGCAACGCCATAGAACCCAAGAAAAAAATCGTGAAGATGCACTTTTACGTCTTCAGGAAATTATTGTCGATGCTATTAAAATTCAAAAAGCTCGACATGCTACTAAACCTACTTTTTCATCAAAACAAAAACGTTTGGATGGGAAAACAATACGCAGTTCTATCAAGGCCAGACGATCTTCTATTTCATTGGATGATTAGTTTTCCCCCAACGCGGCTCAGTATATTCCTCCCTTTATTTTCTATTATCAATGATGCAATCAAGTGCAATTTTTCATAAGTGCACTTTTTTATGCTCTCATAATTTTTAATGATAGAGACGACAAGATAGAAAATCCTTTTACTTAAAAACTAAAGCGTCTGATTTATTTGAATATTTTTGAAACATGACGCGTAATTTTTCATTTTAATATCAAACAAAATTTTGCTGCCAATAGATGCCCGTTTTTGAGCGCGCCATTCTAAATGGTACAAAAATAGTGCATTTTTATTTTGCGAAAGTTAAATCTCTTCAGATATCTCGCTGAAAATGATGATGGCACATGAGTTGCTCTATATGAATATATCAACTTTGCTGGTGTCGTTTTATGCGTTGGATTCAATGGGTTATTGCTGTTACTACCTGTTTTTTATCATCTGCCAATACCTATGCAGATGAACTTTCTGTTATGGATGTTCAGACGTCGTTGAATAGTGCATGGGTTGTGTTAACAGGTGTGCTTGTTTTTTTCATGCAAGCTGGGTTTGCTTTAGTTGAAAGTGGAATGGCCAGAGCAAAAAATTCTGTTAACGTGATTATGAAAAATTATCTTGATGCTTGTGTAGGCGGTATTATTTTTTGGGCCATTGGTTATGGTTTGATGTTTGGTGTTAATGCCACCGGTTGGTTTGGATGGAGTCATTTTTTTCCGCAAAATTTAACGTCGTGGGATTGGACGTTTATGTTTTTTCAAATGATGTTTGCGGCAACGAGTACCACTATTGCCAGTGGTGCTATGGCTGAACGTATTCATTTCAGTTCATATTTAATTGGGGCATGCATCATTAGCGGATTTATTTATCCCATTTTTGGTAGTTGGGCGTGGGGTAGTGCACATGGTGGCGATGGTTGGCTTAAGTCGATGGGCTTTATTGATTTTGCTGGTTCTACTGTGGTTCATTCTATTGGTGGTTGGGTTGCTTTAGCGGGGATTATTATTTTGGGGCCACGCCTTGGGCGTTTTAGTGCAAATGGTGAATCACGAGTTATACCAGGGCACAACCTAAGTATGGTTGCATTAGGTGGATTTATTTTGTGGTTTAGTTGGTTTGGATTTAATGCGGGATCTACACTCGCAGCAAATGGAAGTATTGGAAAAATTGCATTGAATACACATTTGGCGGCATGTGCGGGTGCCGTCGGATACATGATTGCTGTTAAGTTATTTGATCGTCCGCTATTACTAACAGGCACTGTGAATGCGAGTCTTGGAGGTTTGGTTGGGGTAACTGCAGGTTGTGCCACCATGGATCCGCAATTTGCAATTATCACGGGTTTGGTTGCAGGTGTTATTACGTTGGTTGGCCCAACACTTTTAGTTAAGTATAAAATAGATGATGTAGTCGATGCTGTGAGCGTACATGGTTTTTGTGGTGCTTGGGGCACAATGGCGGCAGGGATATTTTATGCGGGTGATTTGTTTGATCTCTCTCGAGTAGCGGTTCAAGCTCTAGGTGTTTGCAGTGGCCTTGTGTGGGGATTTGGCGTCGCTTTTATTATTTATTATATAATTAAGCGCACCATTGGTATGAGATCGAGCCCTTTGCATGAGCAGCGCGGCTTGGATTATACCGAGCATGCTGAGCTTGGCTATCCTGAGTTCCAAGATATTGCTGTTTATGATACGGATGTTATGAATTCAAAACGATGATTAATTTTTTAAATGTACATTAAAAATATATTCGAAAAATATTGTTGAGAGTTGATAATGAATAATAGTGTTCATCGTATCGAAAATTTAAAAATTCTTCAAAAACGTAAAGCGATTAAAGAGGCGCTGCAATCATTTATGGGCGATCAGTTGTTAGCTAACACGTTAAGCCTATGGGAAGAAAAATATTCACATATGCCAACCTTTGCATTGCAGCATTTTTTGCGGGAAATTTGTGAACATAAAGAACTATTGCCGCTACGATCTAAAATGTTGCAAGCATTGATTCGGTCTTTGTCGGCATTGCCGGATGATGTACTTGAATCAGGCAAAAAGAATACGCCTCATAAAGATAGAGAAAGTGAAAATGTCGACAAGAAAGTCGCCGTGTATATCAAAAAAGAAAAAGGTCATTCACCAGAAAATCTTATGTTTATCGATTTGGTTGAGGAGCTGATCGCTTTTCCTGGTCGAGATTATCCAGCAAAAATTCGTCTGTATGTGTTGGAAAACTTGGAGTCAGCCATCACAGATACTTCAAAACGTTGGATGCTGCATTCTTGGTTGCATGAGATTGAGCCATTGCGAGAAATGAATTTAGATATAAAGTCCATGCAGCAGGTGATAAATCTGGTGTATGTTGCGCTTTGTGAATATCTTGGTCCGGTAAAAGCAGATGCTGCATTAAAAGCGGTATTGGCATCTGTTCAGAGCGCTCACCCAACTATGAGTGTCAACAAACTTCTGTAATTTATTTTATCAAAACAGTTTGAGGGTTGATGTTTGATGGGTTTGTAGAATGAGAGGCAGAATCATTCCACAAAGAATGTTGCAGTGCTTCAAAATTTTCGCCGCCTGTATTGATGAGCCATTCAACTAATGCTTTTGCCACATTAGGATAAGTGACTGGTGCTGGTTTTTTTTGGCGTAACCAATCCCCGATAACTTCTTCTGTTAATGCCTGAGCAGCAGTGCCATAACCTAATTGACTCAATGCTAATGCATTTGATTTTTGTTCCATTTGTCCCGCGAGTGGCAATACAAGAAGTTTTTTCCCTAATTGAATTGCTTCACTGGGCAATTCAAATCCTGCACTGCAAATAACACCTTCGCAACGATGCAAATCCTGTTGAAATCCTTCACGCGAAAATGGCCTTATATGTATATGGCTATCATCTGTAGCGTTTGGCACATTTTGATAAATATAAAATTGATAATCAGGAAACTGACGTAGTTGTGGTTCTATATCGTCTGGGCTGGAAAAAGGCAGATATACCAAGTAATGTTTTTTGAGCGATTGATTGCTGTAGTGCGATGGTTCAATAAGCGGTGGCAAAATCGGCTGGTTAAAATGATGCCAATGTAAGCCAATGGGTTGCGTTACAGGTGCAAAGTTGCGCATGAACCAATCGATAATAAAATTGTTGCCTGCTTTTGGGATGTCATACAAAAATGAATTTTGGTGCGATATGCCGATCACTTTTTTTCCGGCACGTTTTGCTGCCCAAGCCGAAACAGGCTCAAAATCATTAATGATGAGGTCATAGCCGTCAACATTAATTTTTTTACTATCGTTATTGAACTGAAAAAAATTACATGACATCAATGTTTTTAAAAAAAGAATCTCGCCATGTTTTATTTGAAATGTTAAACCGCGATAGGCTTGAAAGTCGCCGAATACTTCCATGTCAAAATAATCTGCACGCGGCCTGCCAGAAAACACCCAATCGACGTGAATGCCGGCCTCTACAAATGCTTTGGCCATAATGCGCGCTCGTGTTGTATGTCCATTACCAGTTCCTTGAACGCCATACAGTATTTTCATATAAGCCCTTGCAAAAAGTGGAAGTTAATTCCAATTAACGCGCAGCAGGTGCCGAGTGCCGCGCCCGCAACTGTGTCGGTGGGATAATGTACACCTAACAGTACACGGCTTGCACCAATTAAGCTGGCCCAAATAAAACAAGGTATTGCAAAAATAGGATAAAAATTAGCGACTAAACATGCAAATAAAAATGCTGCTGCGGTATGGCCAGATGGGAAGCTAAATTTATCAGAAGGGGTGATTGATGCTTTGTAAGTATCAATTTTTACGGCAGGTCTATCACGTCGTATAATGTTTTTCAGTATGAGATACAAATTTACATCGAGCACATAAGCAATAATTCCGGCCCAAAAAAACTCGCTGCCATGAACTGGCTCGAGCAGTAACAGTGCAAGCGCTATCAGAAAATACCAAACTCCATCACCGGTATGCGAAATAAAGCGGACTGATTTACGATATTGAAAACCTTTTGTCGCATGCACCCATAAGAATGCAAGTGTGTCCAAATGGTGGACTCGCTGTAAAAAAGCATTCATGATTCACCGCCTTATTTTAGGTCTGAGTGGACAATTGGTTAGGCGGTATAAGAAATATCATCCAACTATGACGGTTCCATGAATAATATATGAATTAACGATTACAAATTGACCATTATTTGGCTTGTAAGAGCTATGTGGTCGTTTATTTTTGGAGAGATTTTGCATGAGTAAGCCAGGTAAAACCGGTATGGCCCGTGTTATAGATGCATTTGGGTATTCTATGAAAGGCTTTGCAGCGGCATGGAAGTTTGAAGCTGCTTTTCGCCAAGAGGTGACATTGGGGTTGTTGTTAATTCCGGCGGCTTTTTGGCTTGCGACAACTCATGTTGAACTGATTTTGCTCATCGCTAGTGTGTTTTGGGTGTGGATGGCAGAATTGGCGAATTCTTCAGTAGAGGCTGTGGTTGACCGTACAGGTTCTGAGCGCCATGAATTATCTGGCCGCGCAAAGGATATTGGTTCTGCGCTGGTGTTTGTGAGTTTGGCGTTATTAGTGGTTGTTTGGGGCGTTATAGCGGTTCATCGCTTTTTTTATTGATGTGTCTTGAAGTGTCTGGATGTGTTTTGAAGTTTTAAGAGCTGCGTGCAGAGAGTTTTTGCCCCTCACAACAGTGTGCGGGGCTTTGTTTTATAGCGTAGATTAATAGCTTGGTTTTAAAGGCTTACAGCGCGCGTTAATGGCTATGCCGCATTTCGATTTCGCCGAAAAAAGCCATGTAATCTTCTGCAAGGGTACGTTGCGTGCTGCGGCGCTCAGTGGTTTTGCGGCGTTTGCGATGGTAAATGTCCACAGGTAAATTTTTGCAAGGGTCTGGATGGTTGCGACGATCATCGTTACAACGTCTATTAACAAAGACTTTATGTTCGTTCATGTCGGTGCCTAAACATCTTTTGCTATGTCAAGATTCTCCTTGAGGGGTAAAATCTTGGGGTTGAGTTGAAGTTATGTATTTTGCGCAGTTATTAACAAATTTCCGGTGCGCTGTCTCACATAGTCTAGTTATTAAAAGGTAAAATGCCGCAGTACATTTTGGTCTTAGCACCGCTTTTTTTATAACACCCTTTTTATGTTTTGTTTGTTGGCGCTTAACACGCCGAGGTAAGCCATGAAGCCTATAGAGAATCGTATTCTCGCCAAGTTAACGGACGCTTTTCAGCCATCGTATTTGCAGGTTGAAAATGAAAGCCATATGCACAGCGTTCCGCCAGGTTCTGAAAGCCATTTTAAGGTGACGTTGGTGGCAGACAGCTTTGTGGGTAAACGCCAGGTACAGCGCCATCAAGCGGTTTATGGTTGTTTGGTTGAGGAGTTGAAAGGCGGCGTCCATGCCTTGGCTTTGCACACATTTAGCCCTGAAGAGTGGGTCGCTAGTGGGATTGTTCCTGCATCACCACAATGCTTGGGCGGCTCTAAGCACGACCATTAACCACAAAAAAAGTAAGGAAATTGCTTCTTTTTGCTGGCTGTTCAAATTTCAAGCATTTATAATGCGCAGCTTGCGTTTTACCATCAGTTATTTTGTTATTGTCGAAGTGAAAATCTATGAGCTCAATTGTTGTTGCTGCACTCTACAAATTCGTTACCTTGCCAGATTATCAGGATTTTGCCCCGCGTTTAAAAGATCAGTGCGATAGCCTTGATTTGACTGGGACTTTGCTATTAGCCGAAGAAGGCATTAATGGCACCGTAGCTGGAACGCGTGAAGGTATTGATGGTTTGTTGGCTTTTTTACGTAGCGACGTGCGTTTTGCTGATATTGCGCACAAAGAATCTATCTACGATGAGCCGCCGTTTTATCGCATGAAAGTGAAGCTTAAAAAAGAAATCGTGACCATGGGCGTCACGGGCATTGATCCGCTTAAAATTGTCGGCACTTATGTAAAGCCACAAGATTGGAATGCATTGATTAGCGATCCTGATGTCGTGGTTATCGATACTCGTAATTCTTACGAATACAACATTGGCACCTTTGAGCGTGCGATTGATCCAAAAACGGAAACTTTCCGTGAATTCCCCGCTTACATTGCTGAAAATCTTGATCCTGCAAAACATAAAAAAGTCGCAATGTTTTGCACTGGAGGTATTCGCTGTGAAAAATCGACTGCTTACATGAAAGAGCAGGGTTTTGAAGAGGTTTATCATTTGGAAGGTGGCATTCTTAAATATTTGGAAGAAGTGCCGCAAGAAGAAAGTTTATGGCGTGGCGAATGCTTTGTGTTTGATAATCGTGTTGCAGTAAATCATAGTCTGCAAAAAGGTATTTACGGTCAATGTCACGGTTGTCGTCATCCCATTACGGAAGAAGATAAACAATCCGAGTTTTATCTTCTTGGTGTAAGTTGCCCACGTTGTTATGACGCGTTGAGTGAAGATCAAAAGTTGCGTTTCAGTGAACGCCAGAAACAAATTTCGCTGGCAAAAGTCCGCAATCAAGCACATATTGGTGCTAAACCGCCAGAGCGCCAGTTGCGTGCCCAGCAAAAGCAAGAAAAGCGCGAAGAACAACGGCGTTTAGCAAAAGGCTAATCGTTAACGATGTTGTCATGGCGTTGTAAAAACCTCATGACAACATGCTCTACCAGTATCACCATACACAGACAACATTAACGTACACAAACAACAGACAGGCTTATTATGGACTTCGATGCATGGGTGGCAGATCTTGCTGCCGGAACAGTGACACATGAATCGGGTTTTGTATTGCAAACCGAAGGTGATCCGAGTGATCCGTCGGCGATAAACCCTACCAACTTCCCCTCGCAACTTTCTTTCGTAGATCAAGCACGTTTAATGCGTTGTGGTTTAGAATTTTTGGCGAAAGCTGCTTCTGGTTCTTCCTATAACTACAGTGCTTCGGGAGCTCCGGCGGATCTTGAAAGTCTGAAAAGTCAGGCGGTTAAAGATCGTGAGGCTCTTGCTAAACAATTTGCAGAGCGAACTGATAAACCTGAACGCTCGGTACTCTCCCTCAAGAAAAATAAATAGTTCTTTTATGGATTGTTTATTGCCATCGCAGCAAAAAATTCAATCGCTTAGCGATGCTATAGGCCAGAAGCTACTTGCGCGGCAATGGCATGTCGCCACCGCAGAATCCTGTACTGGCGGCGGCATAGCGGCTGCGATCACGCAAATAGCAGGCAGTTCGGCGTGGTTTGAATATGGTATTGTCAGTTACGCGAATCGAGCCAAAACACAATTACTCAATGTGCAAGATAAAACCTTGGCAGACGATGGCGCTGTAAGTGAAGCGGTTGTTGTGCAAATGGCTAAGGGCGTGTTAACGCTTTCTGGTGCCGATATCGCTGTGGCTGTGAGTGGCATTGCTGGGCCAGCAGGCGGTAGTGTAGAAAAACCTGTCGGCACTGTGTGGTTCGCGTGGGCGCTTGCCACGGGTGAAGTTCATACGCAATTGCTGCATTTCTCTGGTGAGCGCGTAGATGTACAGCAACAAGCTGTCGAGCAGGGTTTGAAAGGTTTGCTTGCATTGATAGAGTAATATTGTATGGCTTATTCCTTAAATTCCAAAAAATAAAAGCTGTAAAATAAAAACCGTAAAATAAATAATTGAATCAAACTTCTTGCTACACTTTTGTGTAGGCCATTCTTCTTTATTCTGAGTTATCTTGCATGCTTCCATTTTCTGATTACGCACAATTTTTTATTGGTTTGTTGGCGATTGTCGATCCATTAGGAGCTATCCCTCTTTTTTTAGTGCTCACTGCGCATCAATCTGTTGCGAAAAAACATGCGACTATGCGCTTAACCGTAGTGTCGGTAATGTCTGTGCTATTGGTTTCATTGTTGTTGGGTGAATGGATTTTATGGATGTTGGGCATCAGTATTGATGCGTTTCGTTTTGCCGGCGGACTAATTTTATTACTAATGGCTGTTGCCATGCTGCAATCAAAAATGAATGGAGCGGCTGATGATATTCAAGAAGATGAATCTGTTGCATTGGTACCCTTAACTATGCCTTTGCTGGCAGGGCCAGGTGCGATTAGTACAGTTATCGTTTACGGTCATCAGGCGCATGGTTTTATGCATTACGGTTTAATTGTGTGTGCCATTGTGTTGGTGTGTGGTGCGTTATGGTTAACGTTACTTGCAATGCCGTGGTTGGCAAAACATATCACACCAAAATCTATTGCCATGTCGACTCGTGTGATGGGTATTTTACTTGCCGCGATTGCGATTGAATTTATGTCGAAAGGCTTAAAAGGTTTGTTCCCCATGCTGGCTTCTTAGCGCCGCATTTTTTATTGTCAAGTAGTACATCTGTTATGAATAATGAATCAGCCACGATAGGCTTAGTGAATCCTAAAAGCCCTGAAAATGTGGGAATGGTAATGCGTGCAGCAGGCTGCTATGCGGCACAACAAGTATTTTATACGGGTGAACGCTACAATCGCGCGCGACAATTTTTTACCGATACAAAAAATGCCCACCAAAAAATACCGCTGCAATATGTCGATGATTTATTAACTGCGATACCGCAAAGTGCGAGTGTTGTTGGTGTGGAGTTGATTGAAGGGGCAATACCCTTAATTCATTTTGAACATCCTGAGCGAGCGCATTATATTTTTGGCCCTGAAGATGGTTCGCTCTCGCAAACAATTTTGGATGCATGCGATCACGTTGTGTATATTCCAACAATTGGTTGCATGAATTTAGCAGCGACGGTGAATGTGGTGCTTTATGATCGCTTAGCGAAGCGAGTAGGTAGTGCTATTGAAGATCGACCTGTTGCGCAAAATCGTGATACAAACAGTCGTGCCAGGCTTGTTAAATAATGCTCATTCTTGAGTGCTTTTGATTCGTTCTTTAATGCGCAGTAAAACCGCTTCTGCATCTATGTCTTGCTCAAAGGTTTGAATCATTTTTGGTGCGATATATTTTGTGATTTTCAAATGCCGAATAAATCGACGGCAATTATTACACGCTAATAAATGCAAACGAATTTTCCAGCTCACATTGCCTTCGGCATGTTTATCAAGATAATCACTGGCCAAATGCGCCACTTCTTTGCAGCTTAACATGTGCCTGTCTCCTGAAAACGGTCAATCACTTGCATCAGCGTTAAGCGTGCGCGGTGGACTAATACTCTGACGTTTGCTGCGCTGATTTCTAACATGCTACAAATATCTTCAAATGATTGTTGCTCAATATCGCGCAAAATAAATGCTGCTTTTTGTGCGGCTGGCAAAATACTTAATGTTTTATTGATACAACGTTGTAACTGTTTTTCTTCTAGTAATTCTTCGGGTGATTCACTGCGCCATGATGGTGTTGGTGCAGACCAATGGCCATCATGTTGAAAATGTGCGCCATCCAAATAGCTGCCTGGAGTTTCTCCGTCCAGCTCTTCTAATGACACTTTGCGCGATTCACGCCGCAAGCGGCCTTTTGCTTCGTTGCTAACAATGGTGATGATCCAGGTTTTTAGCGATGATCTTTGTTCAAATTTAGCGATGTTTTTGTGTATCGAAACCCACGCATCTTGCACCACATCTTCCGCGAAAGTATCACCGATTATTGCGCGTGCTATAGCCAGCATTATGGTTTGATAGCGTTTGATTGCAGTGCAAAAAGCACGATCATTGCCTGCAATCAAGCCAGCAATGAGTGCCGAATCGTCACTATCGTTTGTCGTTATTGCTGAAAAATCTACCATTGGCCGCGCCTGAAAATCATAGAGTTCTAGCTTAGCACCCTCCGCAAGACTTTAGAAATAATGGTAAATTATGCCGTCATCTTAACTAGTAGATTCATAAGTCTTCAGTTTGTTACAGGCTGAGACATGGAGGTGGCTGCAAAAATTTATCTGGCTATATGAAGTCTGGCTTTTATATACTTCACCCCCTTGCGCCTTTGGTGCAGTTCGTTGAGCAATCGCGTTATTAGCTCGTTATAAACTCATGTGGCCTTTGGTAGGGGTCACCACTGAAAAAGGATACATCATGCCTGTTATTACTCTTCCCGACGGTTCCAAGCGTCAATACGACAATCCCGTAACGGTTTATCAAGTGGCTGCTGATATCGGCCCTGGTTTGGCCAAAGTCACCTTGGGTGGCCGTGTAAATGGCCAGCGCGTCGATGCGCAAGATCTCATCACTGACGATGCAGATTTAGTTATTTTCACGCCTAAAGATGAAGATGGTTTGGAAATTATTCGCCATTCCAGCGCTCACTTATTGGGGCACGCCATAAAACAATTGTGGCCGAATGTGAAAATGGCTATTGGCCCAACGATTGAAAACGGTTTTTATTACGACGTCGATTTAGAGCAAAAATTAACAGATGAAGACATAGTAGCGCTTGAATCGCGTATGCTCGAATTAGCCAAAACTGAATATGATGTAGTGAAAAAACAAGTTTCCTGGCAGGAAGCGCACGACGTTTTCGCTGCACGTGGAGAGACTTACAAGCTGGAGATTCTCGATCGCGACGTGCCTAAAGATGCAACGCCGGGTCTTTATCACCATGAAGAATACGTGGATATGTGCCGTGGCCCGCACGTGCCCAATATGCGCTTTTGTTTACATTTTAAATTGATGCGAGTTTCCGGTGCCTATTGGCGCGGCGATTCCAGCAACCAAATGTTGCAACGTATTTACGGTACTGCCTTTGCCAACAAAAAAGAGTTGAACGAATATTTAATGCGTTTGGAAGAAGCTGAAAAACGCGACCATCGCAAGCTCGGCAAAAAATTTGATTATTTTCACATTCAAGAAGAAGCACCGGGCATGGTGTTTTGGCATCCACGCGGCTGGACAATCTATTCGACTCTTGAAAGTTATATGCGAGAAATTCAGCGCAATAATGGCTATCGCGAAGTAAAAACTCCGCAAGTTGTGGATCGCAGCTTGTGGGAGCGCTCGGGTCATTGGGATAAATTCCGTGCCGGTATGTTTACAGTGTCTTCGGAAGATCGCGATTTTGCGGTGAAGCCGATGAACTGCCCGTGCCATATCCAGATTTTTAATCAAGGTTTAAAAAGCTACCGTGAGCTGCCATTACGCTTGGCCGAGTTCGGTGCATGTCACCGTAATGAGCCATCGGGTACATTGCAAGGCTTGATGCGTGTCCGCGCTTTTGTGCAGGATGATGCCCATATTTTTGCGACTGAAGCGCAAATCCAGTCAGAAGTATCCACTTTCACAGATTTGTTGTTCAGCGTTTATGCCGATTTTGGTTTCAGCGATATCATCATTCGTATCTCGACTCGCCCGGAACAGCGTGTCGGCAGCGATGAAGTCTGGGATAAAGCTGAAAAAGCGTTGATGGATGCGTTGGCGTCTAAAGGTCTCGCTTATGAGCTGCTGCCAGGTGAGGGCGCTTTTTACGGTCCTAAAATCGAATTCTCTTTGCGAGATTGCATCGGTCGTATCTGGCAGTGTGGTACTATTCAGGTCGATTTCTCAATGCCTGCACGTTTAGACGCGCAATATGTCGCAGAAGATGGCTCGCGCCAGATTCCTGTGATGCTGCATCGCGCGATTCTCGGTTCTTTCGAACGCTTTATTGGTATTTTGATCGAACATTACGAGGGCTCTTTTCCCGCTTGGTTGGCTCCGGAACAGGTTGTCGTAATGAATATTACGGACAATCAGGCCGATTTCGTCAAAAAAGTTGAAAAAACCTTACGTGAAAGGGGCATTCGTGCAATTTTAGACTTGAGAAACGAGAAGATCGGCTTTAAAATCCGCGAGCACACAATTCAGCGGGTTCCCTACCTGCTCGTCATTGGCGACAAAGAAGTTGAAAACAACTCTGTAGCCGTTCGCACAAGAGACGGAAAAGACTTGGGTGTAATGAATCTGGAAGCCTTCATCGAGCACTTGACCGCCGATATCGCGCGTCGAGGCAGAATTGTTTCTGCCTAAACTCTGCCCAAATAGGCAGTGCCCCTAAAAAGGCAGCGCAAAAGGTAAGTAAGGTTTGTTTTTATTAATTATTTGGAGATACAACTATCAAACGAGATAACGCTCCCGCAGCCAAAGGCAACTCTAAAAAAGCGCGGATCAATGACCAGATCGAAGCTAAACAGGTTCGTTTAATTAATGCAGAAGGTGAACAGGTTGGTATAGTTCCCCTTTCTGACGCCTTGGCGCAAGCCTTGGCTGCAACACTCGACTTGGTTGAGATTGTTGCAGATAGCGATCCTATCGTTTGCAAGATCATGGACTACGGCAAGCATCTGTTTGAGATTAAGAAAACTAAAGCTGCTGCGAAAAAGAAACAAAAGCAACAGCAAATCAAAGAAATGAAATTTCGTCCAGGTACGGAGGATGGAGACTATCAGGTTAAGCTCAAAGCTCTGATACGTTTCTTGGAAAATGGGGACAAGGCCAAGGTAACTCTCAAGTTCCGTGGCCGAGAATTAGCGCATCAAGAACTCGGTATGGAAGTAATGCAACGTATCGAGAAAGACTTGTTAGAGCTAGGTACCGTGGAGCAAGCAGCCAAAATGGAAGGTAAGCAGCTCACTATGGTTATCGCCCCTAAAAAGAGAAAATAGTCGGGCTTTTAGCTGCCTTGATTATTTATATTATTTACCGAAATGTGTGGAGTTTTATCCCATGGCAACTAAAGCTAAAGTACACAGCGGCGCCGCAAAGCGCTTCAAAAAAACTGGCGCTGGCTACAAGTTCAAGCACGCTAACAAGAGTCACATTCTGACTAAAATGACTACTAAACGTAAGCGCCAACTGCGCGGTACTAGCATCGTTGATGCGACTGATGTACCACGCGTTAAGCGTATGTTCCGCGCCAATTAATCCTGGCCATAGACGTTTTTAAAGTAAGTTAATTTAAGAGGAATAGAAAATGGCTCGTGTTAAACGTGGTGTAGAGGCGCGTCGTCGTCACAAGAAAGTATTAAAACAAGCTAAAGGTTATTACGGTGCACGTTCGCGTACATTCCGTGTTGCCAAACAAGCTGTTATCAAAGCTGGTCAATACGCTTACCGCGATCGTCGCGTTAAGAAGCGTAATTTCCGCGCTTTGTGGATCACTCGTATCAATGCACAATCTCGTGCTGAAGGCATGTCGTACAGCCAATTGATTGCAGGCTTGAAAAAAGCCAGCATCGTATTGGATCGTCGTGTTTTGGCTGACTTGGCTGTACATGATAAAGCAGCATTTGCTGCAGTTGTTGCGAAGGCTAAAACAGCTCTGGCTGCTTAATCGTCCAACGACTTCAGGTGCTAAGCAATTAGCGCCGCAGTGAACGCGATGAAAGGGGAGGAGCTTTGGTTCCTTCCCTTTTTTTATGTTCAGGATGAACGGTATGCCGCGGGCGCAGGACGCGCAGGAGCGGCTCTATCCGACAAAGTGAGAGCTAAGATGGATGGCTTTGAAAATCTTGAAGAATTACGAAAAAGCATCGATAACATTGATAATGCCATCATTGCGATGTTTGCAGAAAGATTCAAAGTGACAGCCAAAGTCGGTCACTATAAAGCGATAAATGGTCTTCCTGCTAAAGATGTTAATCGTGAGTTGGTTCAATTTAATAGAATAAGCGAACTTGCGAATACCTACGGCCTTGATCCTGAATTTGCTAAAGAACTTCTAAGTAATGTTATTAATCGTGTTGTAAAAAATCACGAAGTAATAGCGCGAGAATTTGAATTACATAAATCTTAATATTGGAAAAGCAGATGGAAAATCTAGCTGCGCTGACTGAAGAAGCGCTCAAATTAGTTACTGGTGCCCATGATCTTGCGACGCTTGATGCTGTTCGTGTTGATTATCTCGGCAAAAACGGCAGCATTACAGCGCTCATGAAAACTCTCGGAAAGTTATCAGCCGAAGAGCGTCCCGCTGCCGGTGCTGAAATCAACAAAGCAAAAGATGCGGTGCAAGATGCAATTACTGCGCGCAAAGATCTTCTTGAGCAAGCAGCTGTTGCTGCAAAATTAGCGGATGAAGTTGTCGATGTTACGCTTCCCGGTCGTGGCCAACATACGGGTGGTTTGCATCCAGTAACTCGCACATTGCAACGTATTGAAGAAATTTTTGCAGCAGTAGGTTATAGCGTTGAAGTCGGCCCAGAAATTGAAGACGACTATCACAATTTTGAAGCGCTCAATATTCCATCGCATCATCCTGCGCGTGCAATGCACGATACATTTTATGTGGATGACACTCATGTGTTGCGCACGCACACATCGCCAGTACAAGTGCGGACGATGGAAAATAAAACCCCACCGATTCGTGTAATTTGCCCCGGTCGTGTTTACCGCTGCGATTCTGATATCACTCACTCGCCGATGTTTCATCAGGTTGAAGGTTTGGTTGTCGATAAAAATATTAGCTTCGCCGATTTGAAAGGCACTATGGATCAATTTCTCAAAACATTTTTTGAAGCAGATGTTCCTGTGCGTTTTCGTCCATCCTATTTCCCCTTTACAGAACCTTCGGCCGAGATGGATATTCAGTGCACGCAATGTCGCGGTAAAGGTTGCCGCATGTGTAAAAATTCTGGCTGGCTGGAAGTGGGCGGCTGCGGCATGGTGCATCCGGAAGTATTTAAAGCGAGTGGCGTTGATCCTGAAACTTACACCGGTTTTGCATTCGGTATGGGTGTAGAGCGCTTGGCAATGTTGCGCTACGGCGTAAACGATTTGCGGTTGTTTTTTGAAAACGATTTGCGCTTCTTAAAACAATTTTAAATGTTGGCGATGAAGCGAAAAAAATAATACGAAACAAATAAAGTACGATCTGTTGGGCATTGCTGCCCAACCTACGGAATAAAAAGCTATGAAAGTAAGTGAATCCTGGTTACGTGAATGGGTGAATCCCAAGGCTTCAACAGGCGAAGAAATTTCTACCGATGAATTAGTCGCTCAGCTAACCATGGCTGGCCTAGAAGTTGATGCGATTGAAAAAGTTGCCGGTGATTTTACCGGCGTTATCGTTGGCGAAATTGTTGCCTGCGAACAGCATCCTGATGCGGATAAATTGCGTGTAACACAAGTTGCTGGTTTAGCTGATGGTCCAACGCAAGTTGTTTGCGGTGCGGCTAATGCACGCGTGGGAATTAAAATTCCATTCGCGACTATTGGTGCTGAATTGCCCGGTGATTTCCATATCAAGAAAGCAAAACTACGCGGCGTAGAATCTTTTGGTATGTTGTGCGGCCAAACTGAATTGCAAGCGGGTAGTGATGATTCAGGTTTGTGGGAATTGGCTGCTGATGCGCCTGTTGGCAAAGATATTCGTGACTATTTAAATCTTAACGATAAATTAATCGAAGTGGATTTAACGCCGAATCGCAGCGATTGTTTAAGTGTTAAAGGTATTGCGCGTGAAGTGGGTGTGTTGTTTCGCGCTCCTGTGCAATCACCAGTAATTAATCCTGTTACTGCAAAAATTGCGGATACTTTTCCTGTGAATCTTTCTGCTGGCGCAGCGTGCAGTCGTTATGTTGGCCGCGTGATTCGTAATATCGATATCACTCGTCCAAGTCCTGCATGGTTGCAAGATAAATTAACGCGTGCAGGTTTGCGCAGCATCGATGCAGTTGTCGATGTCACAAACTATGTCTTGGTCGAGCTTGGTCAGCCAATGCACGCATTCGATTTGCAAAAACTGAATGGCGCAATCAATGTGCGTTTGGCAAATCAAGGTGAAGCGATTACCTTGTTAGATGGACAAGAAGTAAAACTCAACGCAGATACTATGGTCATCGCTGATACAAAAGAAGCCTTGGCGATTGCTGGCGTGATGGGTGGCAAATCAAGTGCAGTGAGTGAAACTACGCGCGATTTATTTCTTGAAAGTGCATTCTTCAATCCGTTGGCAATTGCCGGACGTGCACGCAGTTATGGTTTGCACACAGATTCATCGCATCGCTTTGAGCGCGGTGTTGATTACAATTTGCAAGTTGAAGCGATTGAGCGTGCGACTGCGTTGTTGCTTGAGATCGTTGGTGGTGACGTTGGTCCCTTGGTGCATGTGACTAATGAGCATTTACCAAAAGAACGCCAAGTGACGTTGCGTAAAGCGCGTATTGTTAGCGGTTTAAGTTTGGTGATGGCTGATAACGAAGTGATCGATATTTTAACTCGCCTCGGTTTGAGTTTGGTTTCACAAAATGTTGACGGTTGGACATTCAACGTTCCTAGCTACCGTTTTGATATTTCTATTGAAGCCGATTTGTTGGAAGAGTTGGCGCGCGTTTATGGCTACAACCGTTTGCCAACCCGTAGCTTGGCGACGCCGATTGAAATTGGTGAACGCCCTGAAGCTGTAATGGGATTATCTGCTGTGCGCAATCAATTAGTTGCGCGCGGTTATCAAGAAGCGATTACCTTTAGTTTTATTGAGCCAAAGTTATCGGCGTTGTTTGATCCGACCGTGGAGCCTGTTGTGCTTCGCAATCCAATCAGCGCCGATATGGCCGCAATGCGCACCAGTTTGTTCCCAGGTTTGGTGAGCGTGCTGCGCAATAATCTCAATCGTCAGCAAGAGCGCGTGCGTTTGTTTGAAACAGGTTTGCGTTTTGTGCCGGGCGAAGGTGGTGTTAAAGGTTTGCAGCAAGAGGCTATGTTGGCAGGCTTGATTTACGGTAATCGTTTACCTGAATCATGGTCAAACCAAGCTGACGCCGTAGATTTCTTTGATATCAAAGGCGATTTGGAATCTTTGTTGGCAATAACGGGCGATGAATCTGGCTTTAGCTTTCAGTCTGCGACTCACTCAGCGTTGCATCCTGGGCAAACTGCAGCTGTTTATCGCGATGGGGAATTGCAAGGTTATGTTGGCGCTTTGCATCCTACCTTGCAGCAGCAATTAGATATTCCAAAAGGTGTCTTTTTGTTCGAGTTGAAACTCAGTGCGGTGACTAAGGTGCGAGTGCCTGCGTTTGCATCGCTATCCAAGTTCCCAGAAGTTCGCCGCGATTTAGCCTTGTTGGTTGATCGCAGTTTGCCTGTCAAAACATTGACGAATTTGGTGGGCGAGCAGGCTGGCGAGCACCTAACTGACTTAAAGGTGTTTGACGTGTATATGGGCAAAGGTATTGATCCACAAAGAAAAAGTGTCGCTTTGGGCTTGACGTTTCAGCATCCATCACGCACTCTTACAGAGGATGAAATCAATGCTTCCATCGATGTTGTTATTAAATCTTTGGAGGTGAATTTTGCTGCCTCCCTCAGATAGGAATAACAACTATGTCGGATGGTGCCCTAACCAAGGCTGATTTGGCTGAAAAACTTTACGAAGATCTTGGGTTAAACAAGCGTGAAGCAAAAGAGCTGGTCGAACTCTTCTTTGAAGAGATTCGCCACGCCTTAGAAAATAATGAACAAGTGAAGTTATCCGGTTTTGGAAACTTTGACTTGCGCGATAAAAGCCAGCGGCCTGGGCGTAACCCCAAAACGGGCGAAGAAATTCCAATCAGTGCGCGAAGGGTAGTTACCTTTCGTCCAGGACAAAAACTTAAGGCTCGAGTAGAAACCTATGTTGGAACCCAGTCATAATGACGAACTCCCGGTTATCCCCGGGAAGCGGTACTTTGCTATTGGTGAAGTGAGTGAGCTGTGTGCAGTCAAGCCGCATGTATTGCGTTATTGGGAACAAGAATTTCCGCAGTTAAAACCTGTTAAGCGTCGTGGTAATCGTCGCTATTATCAGCGCCAGGATGTGATGACGATTCGTCAAATCCGCTCGCTGCTTTACGATCAAGGCTTTACGATCGGTGGTGCTCGTATACAAATGAGCAGTGAAGTTTCTCCTGCCGATAGCAACCAATTTACGCAATTGGTATCGCAAATGATCGGTGAGCTTGAGCAGGTTTTAAGTGTTTTAAACGCGAAGTAAATTTAGATTCGCCTTACAGTCATTTGTTGCAATCCCTCTTATTTACGGTATTATGCGCGTCCCTTGCGCGCTAATAGTTTTTGCAGTGTTCAAGGTTTGTCGGAGCGTAGCGCAGTCCGGTAGCGCACTACGCTGGGGGTGTAGTGGTCGTGGGTTCGAATCCCGCCGCTCCGACCATTTATATCTTCTTTAACTCCTCTCTTGTCGTAAAATCCTCGATCATTTTTTCTAGTGGCACTCTATTGTCAAAGTGCTACTATGCGACCTAATTTCTACAGCGCTTTTGTGCATTCACAACAAAAAGGAGTATCCCTGTGTCAAAACAATTGATGATTTACGACAACATTCAGCCTTTGTCCGATAAGCATGCAAAATGGTCGGTTAATATCACTAACTATGAATTTGTCAGAAACTTGAATTCTGTTCCTTTGCTTGCGAATGAAATTGCATTGGCTGCGGCGGAATACCCTATTGTTTTCTCTGCAACTAACGCTGAAGGTGGTTTTATTCCCTTGGCGGTGATGGGTCTTAAAGATGGCCAGAATCTGTTGGTGAATAACGATAATTTATTTGTTACACGCTATGTTCCGGCTTTTGTGCGTCGTTATCCGTTTATATTAGGCACAAATCAAGGTTCTGATATGTTATCAATATGTATTGATGAAGATAGCAAAACCTGTGTGCATGACGGCAGCAAAGGTGTGCGTTTATTCGACGATAGTGGTGAGCGCAGCACCCATTTAAATGAAGTGGTTGAGTTTTTGAAAGACTACCAATCTCGCTCAGCAATAAGTAATCAATTCTGCAAGCGTTTGCATGAGTTAGATTTATTAGAGCCAATGCAGGCAAACATTACGTTTAAAAACCATGATGGTGCGAATGTAAATTTAACAGGTTTTTACGTGGTAAAACGCGAAAAGCTAAAAGCATTAGAAGATGCAGATTTATTGGACTTGTTTAAGAAAGACGGATTGGAATTAATTTACGCACATTTACAATCATTGGCTAATTTCAATCATTTGATTGATCTAATGTCCAAACAGCTAGACTCTAAAGCAGCATAATTTGTTAGATAATATGACAAACCTTAAGCCGAAATTTCATAAGAAATTTCGGCTTTTTTGTTTTGGTGTTTTGAACTTAACCGCAAGTGGTGCGAGTATTTTTTTAATGCGAAACACGTTGTCGTGCAGAAAGTTGTTTTATTTTTCGCTCTGCGCTGTTGAATGCATCGCGCACTGCAAGATGAATGGATTCATTGTCTTGCGTAATAGCAATAGGTGAGCCTTTTAAATCAATTTCGAGAGAGGCGCGGAATTGTTTACCTTTGTGTTTGTGGTTGTGTGGGGTGTCTAATACTATGCGGCTGTGAATAATTTGATCGGTATAGCGGTTAAGTTTCTCAATTTTTTTTGTGATTGCTTCGTTGAGTGCAGCAGAAGAGTTCATATCACGATATACAACGTCGACAGCAGATTTCATCATAAAGCTCCTTAACATGTATGTTATAGGCCAGATCTTATTTTCATTGTTCTCTTAATATTTTAGATATGCGTGAAAATTTTCGACCCTCACTACCTATATTGATAGTTTGGGTGTAAATATCAAGGCAAATGTTCTTTTTTTTAATAATATTTAGAGCTTTACAATGCTTGTTAAGCGTATTAGAGAATAAAGCTTATGGGTGTTTTGAAAAGATACTCATAATAATATGAGCAATTTATTACTGCTTGGCACATAAATTTACAAATGGTGACTGTAATGAAACATATTAACAACCAAGCTGGTGCAGTACTAATCACGGGTATTACTGGTTTTATTGGTCGTCACTTAGCATTGCAATTGTTGCATAAAGGATTTGCTGTGTATGGACTTACTCGTAATGCAAAAAAGGCAATGGCATTTTTTGATGATCGCGTTACCTTAATCGAGAGCATAGATGCAATTCCTGCTGTAAATTTTGGTGTGCTTATTAATTTAGCGGGAGAGTCATTAGGTAATTCTCGCTGGAATTCTGAGCGTAAAAAAATATTTCGTGAAAGTCGGATTAATACTACGAATAAATTATTGGATTTTTTTCAAAAAAATTCACGTACTTTACCTTTACTTATCAATGCAAGTGCAGTGGGGGTTTATGGTAATCGAGGCGATGAAGTTTTGCAGGAGACATCCAGTGTTGGTGATGATTTTGCTGCGCAGATGTGTCGTGATTGGGAATCGGCTGCGGATTGCTTTTCTGTAGTGGGTGCGCGTATTTGTAAATTGCGATTTGGTGTTGTGTTGGGGCTCGATGGCGGCGCTTTACCTAAAATGTTACCCGCGTTTCGTTTGGGGCTTGGTGGACGCTTGGGGAATGGGCGGCAGTGGATGTCGTGGATTCATCTTGATGATCTGATTCAGTTGATTGTTTTTTGTATTGAAAGTAAGCAAATGTTTGGTGTGATAAACGCAGTATCCCCAGTTCCAGTAACGAATACACAATTTACACAATCGCTTGCGTGTGCGTTGCATCGCCCTGCGATATTTCCAATGCCTCCGTTTGTGTTGTGTTTGTTAATTGGGGAAATGGCGGATGCCTTGTTGTTGTCTAGTCAGCGTGTTCAGCCTTGTATTGCTACGCAGGAAGGGTTTGTGTATCAGTATGCGCAATTGGATGATGCTTTTTCTGATATTTTTGAATCTTGATTTTTATTATGTTGAGTGAATTAAACTGATATGCCAGATTATTTATGCCCGCTGTGTTGTAGTGCTAGCATTAAGGACTTTGCTCGAGATACGACACGACCTTATTGTCAGTGTGTTACGTGTGAATTAGTGTTTGTACCTGCTGAATTTCATTTGTCCTCGGCTAACGAAAAAGCGCAATACGATTTGCACTGTAATATTGATGAGCCAGGTTACCGCAAATTTTTACGGCGTGTTTTTGATCCGTTGATTGAGCGCATTGATGTCAATTCAAATGGATTGGATTTCGGTTGTGGTCCAGGGCCTGTATTGGCCACTATGTTTCGCGAGCAGGGGTATAGTGTTTCCTTGTATGATCAGTTTTATTTTTCTGATGATAGTGTGTTAGAGCAACAATATGATTTTGTAACTGCTACGGAAGTGTTTGAGCATTTGCAGGCACCGCAAGATGTTATTCAACTATTATGGTCATGCTTGCGCAAGGGCGGAACTTTAGCGGTGATGACAAAGTTAGTGCGAGATCAATCATCATTTTCTACGTGGCATTACAAAACAGATCCTACACATATTATTTTCTTTTCTGTAAAGACATTTGAGTTTTTGGCTGCGCATCTTAATGCTGAAGTCGAGTTTGTCGGCAGCGATGTTATTCTGCTTCGCAAAATCAATTGATTAGGTAGCGCTAAATAATTTTGCTCTTACGGTTTCCCGATAGGATAGGGGGGTTGTGGCGAGATGTTTTTTAAATAGTGCGGTGAAAAAACCGGTATCTTGATAGCCCACTTTGTCAGCAATTTCATTGATGGAAAGGTTGGTTGTTTTTAATAAATCTTTTGCAATGTTAACGCGAACTTCCTGCAAAAAATCCAAGGGCGAAATACCTAGTGCTGCTTTAAAGCGACGGTTTAGTGTGCGGGTACTCATGCTAAATCGTTGTGCCAGTTGCGATATAATAATTTCACGATGATAGTTGTCTTGTAGCCAGATTTGAATTTGCGTAATGTCTTCATCGGGATGACGACTGTGTTCCTGCTCAAAGAAACCGCTGGCTTCATAAGCGCGACGAATTTCATGAGAGAAATGTCGTTCAACGTGATTGGCAATTTCTTTACCAAATAAACGCTGAATAAAATGCACGGTTAAATCGGCTAATGAATTCACGCTCGCCGCACAATATAAATTGCCTGCTTGTGTAATAAAGTATTGGCGTTTTAATTGTACGAGTGGGTAATCTTTGTGAAATTGATCGAAGTAGTGCCAATGTGTTGTAGCCGCTTTGCCATCTAATAAGCCTGCTTCTGCGAGAAAACAACAACCCGTTCCTACCGCGCAAATCAGTGCGCCATTTTGATATTCCTGTTTAATCCATTCGATAAGCGCTGCGCTTTTTTTGATGAGAGGGCGCGGGTTGCGCCATAGTCCTGGAATATAAATAATTTGATTGTCGTGCGCATCGCCGATCGCCATATCTGGCTGCAAGCGCAAGCCGGAGCGTGTGAGTACACTGTCGCCTGTCATGCTCAGTGTTCTAATGTTGAGTTGAGTCGGCGCATTGCTTTTGTTTATGCGCGATACAGCGCTTTGTGCCGCCAATAACATTTCAGAGGGCAGCGTTGTGCTTGTTGCCAGCATGTTATCTAGCAATACAAAGCTGATATTGGTCTCTTGGCTTTTCGGCTTGCTCATGGATTAAACATCTATGGCTAAAATGCCATTTATTATGGCTCATTCAGCGATGACTTTGCTACTCGGAATCCATAAACTAGCGGCATTGTTACATTATGATGTTTTGAGGTTCGCTGTATGTCGCATTTGCCAATCGTTGTTGGTTTTGGTGGTTTTAATGCCGCTGGTCGTAGTTCAGGCCATCATGCCTATCGTCGCATGGTCATTGAGAGTTTACCGTCGCAAGAGCGTCAGGAGACGCTTGCAGGCTTGGCGGTAATGATGGGATTGCTGACCAGTAAAGATGATCAATTTCAGGATGAAGCGGGGCGCATTTATTCGCTTGAGCAAATTGAAACTGAGTTGGGGGCTGCGATATTGGACGGCACGTTAATTCGCCGTATCGAAAAAACCTATTTTGATGTGGATGCTGCGCATTGGCAAAAAAGTGCAGTGTTAGGTGGTGATGATCCTATCGTATTTGAAATGCGTGGCCGTGAGTTGCCTGAACCTGTTCCTGCGGATTGGACGGTTGAAGATATTGATGGCGATCGCGTGCGTGTTTCCGTTGCGCATGGTGTTGAGGTTAAATTCGATAGCTATCGTGAATTGCCAGTAAAGTCTGCTGGGCAATTGCCGCGTGGTTTTAATCCGGGCGCGCTCTACAATTCGCATTTCCATCCTCGTGCGATTCAAATGGCAGTGATCGGTGCATCTGATGCGATTCAGTCAATTGGAATTGATTGGCAAACCATTGCCGATGCGGTTAATCCTGATCAAATTGGTGTTTACGCCAGTAATGTTATGAGCCAAATGGATGAATTTGGTTTTGGCGGTTTGCTGCAGGCGCGTCTCAAAGGTGGTCGTGTTAGTACCAAGCAATGTCCCCTTGGTTTAAATACCATGCCAGCTGACTTTGTTAATGCTTACATTCTTGGCAGTGTTGGGCATACCGGCGCTACTGTGGGGGCTTGTGCATCGTTCCTCTACAATTTGCGCGCAGCGGTGGAAGATATTACCAGTGGCAAGTGTCGTGTCGCGGTGGTGGGTAATGCAGAGGCGCCGATCCTGCCGGAAATCATTGATGGCTATGCCACCATGGGCGCTTTGGCGAGCGAAGAAAAACTTAAAAAACTCGATGGTACGGATTCGACTGACCCTCGTCGGACCAGCAGACCTTTTGGCGAAAACGCTGGTTTTACCATGGCGGAAGCGACGCAATATATCGTCTTGATGGATGATGCGTTGGTAATGCAATTGGGTGCAGATATTCACGGCGCAGTAAGCGATGTGTTTATCAATGCCGATGGCTTTAAAAAATCCATATCGGCACCAGGTCCAGGTAACTACATCACCATGGCAAAAGCGGTGGCGGCAGCGCGTGCGATAGTGGGGGATGAATCAATTCGCGAACGCTCCATGATTCAGGCGCATGGTTCCAGCACTCCGCAAAATCGCGTTACCGAATCCCATATTTTTGATGAGGTGGCGAAAGTATTTGGTATCCAGAATTGGCCCGTGTCTGCAGTGAAAGCTTATGTTGGTCACTCACTGTCGGCAGCCAGCGGTGAGCAGCTTATTTCATCATTGGGGACATTTAAATATGGGTTGATTCCCGGCATTAAAACCATCGATAAGGTGGCGGATGATGTGTATAAAGATCGCCTGCAAATCTCAAGCACTGATATTAATCGCAAAAACGCCCCCATTGATGTCGCCTTTTTAAACTCCAAAGGTTTTGGCGGCAACAACGCTACCGCCAGTGTGCTGGCGCCGCATATGGTGGAAGCTATGCTTGCTCGTCGTTATGGTGCCGATGCTTTTAAAAGCTACAGCGAGCGCCGTAAACTCGCTGTAGCAAAGGCTGCGGACCATGATGCGAAGGCAATAAAAGGTAACTTCGATACTATTTACCATTTTGGCGAAGGTTTGATTGATGAGAGCAAAATCACCATCACCCAGAACCAAATTACCTTGCCGGGTTTTGCCCAGCCCATTAATTTGATGGTAAGCAACCGTTTTGCGGACATGTGTGATTAACTTATCCCCGCCAGATATTAAAAATATTTAATATCTGGCGGGGTAAAAATTATTTTAAACGGTTGTAAGCAACTAGAGCTTGCTGATTGATATTGAAATAACTTTTCCTGCTGCTGATAATAGAAAATAGAGTCAGGATTATACAAAACCAAATATCCACTGCGCCCCCGCCAGATTTTTTCCCACTCTTAGTAGGTGCTTCCGCTTCTGCAGGTTTGTCCAGACTAATAATTTCTATGCTCTCGAGGTTAAAGCTGTCACCAAAGACTGCCCCAATGCCTTTTAAGTAGGTAACTTCATCTGAGTAATTTTCTCCATTTTGACCTGCCAATTGTGTTGTTTTTATTGTCACTGATGGATAGGTTTTACCGTGCCACTCGGTTTGACCCGTTGCTACAAGTTGGAAAGTGCTTGTAGTTTTTTCAGTGGTAGTGGCATAGCTACTATGAATTGTTGCAATGCTTTCGTTGGTCACAATAGCGCCTAGTTTCATACTTCCAGGGAATATTAAGAAATTACTATAATCAATACTGGTGCCGGAGCTGTTGCTTTGCGTTAAATAAATACCTGTTTCTTTGCGCTCAATGTTGGACGATGAGTTGAAGTCTGGATAAGTCATTATGTAATTATTTTTAACGTCTGATTTTGTCATTTTTTCTATATAATTTGTGCTCTGTGACGGGTCATAGGTGTAGCTTGCTATAAAATTAATTTCACCTAAAGGATAGTAATCAAACAGAGATATGCTTGGAAATACGTCGGCTAGGTCAGGTTTGGTTGAATGGGTGATTTCATAACCATTACTCACTCCATCGCCATCCTGATCTTTATTTGCATCACTTGGATCTTTCTCATTCATAAATGCAAAAGTTTTTTCAAGAATATTCGATACACCATCACCGTCAATATCATCATCACATGCATCACCTTTTGTGTCTCGATCCATATTTTGCTGAAGTGGATTTGCCACAGACGGGCAATTGTCAAAGCGATCATCAATTAGGTCGAGATCTGTATCTTTAGGGCGGTCATCGGTTGTATCGCAGGCATCGCCATAATAATCTGAGTCTATGTTAGTTTGGTCTTCGTTAGCGATAGATTGACAGTTATCAAAATATGAGCCAATTCCGTCGCCATCTGTATCGTCATTGTTTGGATTGGATTGAAACGTAATATCATCAATGGCAATTTGATCAGGTGTATCAGAACTATTACTGTAAGAATTATTCAGGCGGATACTTATCTTATGTGTCCCGCGAGAGAGATTTAAATTTATCGTTTTCCAGTTACTATCATCTGAATATATCGATTCGTATCCTGTTTGAGCACCATCAACAAATACAGATAAGTTGTATTGGTTACTACTTGCGTCGGAAAATTTCATTTTATATTTTAAGCTAAGTTCACCTGAATTAAAAAATGCGATGAAATTTAATTCACTTGCGGACTCATTATTAATAAAAGGGGAGGATATAAGGCTTTGTGTTCCTGTGGCTCCTGATTTTTGAATTGTCCATGGGTCTCTATCTACCGTGCTATAAAATCCTGCTGGCCAGCCGTTTTCGAAGCTTTCGAAATAATTGGTTAATGCTTTAGGTGTTTTGGTTGCGTCGGTAATTGACGTGCCCATGGCAGCTTCTACTGCATTGCTAAAGCCATCTTTGTCTAAATCTTCTTGTGCATCATTTGCATTGAGGGGATTTAAATTAAGTGTTAGTTCTTGGGCGTCAGAAATTCCGTCATTATCATCGTCATTGTCGCAGGCATCCCCTTGGCCATCTTTGTCAAAGTCAGCTTGGTCGGCATTGGAAATACTGCAGTTATCTTGGAAGTCATTAGTGCTGTCGCCATCTGAATCGGGGAGCTGTTTTGGGTCAAATAAACTGAAGCTGGGCCCAGTATTTTGTTGTTGTATTAATACCAACTTACCATTAGTTTTTAGTAGGCGTGCGGCGGTTGCATTGTGTAGTGGGTATGAAAATAATTGTTCATAGTTTGCCCCCCAGAATTGCACTGATAGCGGGGTTTTACCTATGGTGACAAGGTTGCCATTTATCCAGGCTCCATCGTTGACCGAATTAGAGAGTGAGTTAGTGAGGTTAACAGTGAGTGGATCCAGAAGTTGGCCAGCGCTAGTGAGTAAGTATTGGCTGCCATCGCTGGCGATTATTGAGTCGCTATATGTTGTAGGGCTGTAATTGGATGAGTTGGTAGTACCAAAAGTACCGGTACTTGGATCCAGTTCTGTCCAATTTAGATAGTAGGAGTTGTTACTGCTTCTATAAATTCGATTGGTTGCCGCATTCCATAAATATTGTTCTCCTGTTGCGTTTTGTGTGTTGATGCTCGCAACATTGCCATTAATATCTAATACAGATTCTGAGTGCCAATAGTAGGTTTGATCTGCTGTAAATAAAAATTGGCCTATGGCAAGCAAGCGATAAACACCAGTCGTTAACGTTGCAAAATGATGCTCTTTATGTGTTGGGTCAGTGGAAGATATATAGGTTATTTCGCCACTGGCGTAGCCTAGATAAAGACGTTTGTGAGCTGGTGAATAAGTGACCCAAGTCGGAGCTGATAGTAGTGGCCAAGTTTCAAGGTAAGTGTTTTGTGTAGTCGACCAGCGGAAGACGCTTAGGGTTTCCTTATCGATTGCATAAATATTTCCATCATCATCTGCATCATAAAACTCGGGTGTATAGGCAAAGTCTAATGGATTTGCGGCTTGCCCTAACGTTGGAAGTTTAAAGCTGGATAGGTCGCTAACAGAAGTAGAGAGTTCATCACCTGACGCAGAAAACGTAAATACTTTTGACCCATAGCTTGCAGCAAAAACTGGTTTTGATGGCAGGGTTATTTCGCCTTTTAATATGTTAAAGGCTGTAAATACTTTTAGCTGTTTATCACTAATAATAATGGGGTTATCGTCGATAAAGGTCATGCTGTCGAAAGATTGCTCCAGATTTCCGGCGGCGCTTAGTGAGTCTGCAAATGAGATAAGGCCAGAGTTATCATAGAGTCTATTTTGTGATGTATTAATAAAAAGCTTGGTCGCTGCTCGATAGGAATTGTAAGGTGCATTTGTCGGGTTCGCTACTTTTCCATCGCTACTAACATTGAGTTTGTATAGGTAGGAGGAGCTTAGATAGTAAATAGCAGATTGAGTGTTGGACGATACAAAAGAGGAGCTGTTGTATATTCCAATATTGCTGTTTTCAATAGTGTGATAATCCGTGGCGCTGATTAGGCTGACGGCACCAGTTTGTTCCATGATGAATAAGTTCTCTCCAATTGCAAGTATTTTACTGATGTCGGAGGCGGTATTCTTGATAAATAAATCTGCACCTGTTGATATATTGATGGCGCGTAACTCTCTATGAAAGGCTACATAAGCTGTGCCATTTACAACAGTAAGTACGGTGGGAGTTTTGGTTAGAGGGATGCTCGTAAGGCTCATTTCGCTAGACATATCGTAGCGAGTAATTTTATTTGGGGTGGCGAGTAGCGAGTAGACTATGTTGCCATCCTTTGTGCTATCTATATAGCTGGCTGATACGTGTGTTGATAACGCCAGAGTAAAGATTGCGAGAATTGCGTGAAAATATTTTGTAAAAAGAGGCATAGATCGATCCTTCTTGGTGGTCGTGATTTATCACTTAAGTAATTAGCGAGGCTTTACACTAATAAGCGTTACTTATAACGAGAGGTATTATATTGTCATCAGAAACTGCATCCTTCAATGCAAAATTGGGTGGAGTGAGTGGTGCGTCTCAATGTTATCGGAATGGCGAGTAGTGTCGAATTTGGCAATTACTGTTAAGTTTGAATGTTGTATTTGCTCAAGCTGGGGATTTCTATGAGAGTTTGGCAATATACGGCCTATACAAAACCTTTCTTTTCCCTTAGAATGCTGCGCCTTTCGCACCGCTTGTGTGTGAGTAAGATTTTTTAACTGGGAACCCAATAAGTGGTTCTCCCTCAGTAAATATAGGAAGATACCCTCAATGGTAACTATTCGTTTAGCACGTGGCGGCTCTAAAAAGCGTCCTTTTTATCATCTCACTGTAACTAACAGCCGTAGCGCGCGTAATGGCCGTTTTATTGAGCGTGTTGGTTTCTTCAACCCAGTAGCTCGTGGTTCAGAAGAAAAATTGCGTGTTGATACCGTTCGTTTGCAACACTGGATTTCTCAAGGTGCACAATTGAGCGATCGCGTTGCTTCATTGGTTAAAGACCAAGCTAAAGCTGCTGCTTAAGGATTAGTTGACGTCGAATGTCTAAATCAAACTTGGTAGATGTTGGGCGTATAACAGCTGTCTTTGGCATTAAAGGGTGGGTAAAAATCCATTCTTATACTGAGCCTCAGGAAAATCTATTTGAATATCATCCGTGGTTTCTTAAAACCGCGCATGGTGTGAAAAAAGTAGAAATCGATGAGGCCAGGCCCCACGGTGATGCGTTTGTAGCACACATTGTGGGTCTAGATGATCGCGATGAGGCACTGCTTTATACCGCCGTTGATATTGCGGTAGAGCGTGATTTGTTGCCCGAGCTGGATAACGGTGAATACTACTGGAGTCAGCTCGAAGGTTTAGCAGTTTATACGCAGTTTTCAGGTGTTAAGCAGCGCTTCGGTGTTGTTAGTAAAATACTTGAAACGGGTGCAAATGATGTGTTGGTTGTTGCGGCGGATTCCGCCAGTATCGATCAACGCGAGCGTTTGATTCCCTATGTTCCCGAGCAATTTGTGCTCTCTGTTGATTTAACGGCAGGCGAGATACTGGTTGACTGGGATCCAGAATTTTAAAACTCAAGCTTTTACATATGAGGGAAAGTGGTGAGCGATAAGCCACAACAAACTGAGTCGCCGTTAAAAATTGCGGTTATCTCAATTTTCCCTGACATGTTTAATGCGATCGCCAACTTTGGTATTACCAGTCGTGCGCTCAAGCAAGGTTTGGTAGAGCTTAAAACGTGGACTCCACGGGATTTTGCTCATGACCGTCATTCGACAGTAGATGATCGCCCTTTTGGCGGTGGTCCTGGAATGGTGATGATGGTTCAGCCTTTGCGCGATGCGATTGAGGCTGCTAAAAGTTGGGCTGGCACTGAAGCGAAAGTGATTTATCTGTCGCCGCAGGGTAGGACTCTCGATCAAGCTGGTGTTGTTGCGCTTTCAGGCTACAACAATATGATTTTGATTGCAGGGCGTTACGAAGGCATAGATGAGCGCTTGCTGGATACGGTTATCGATGAAGAATGGTCTATCGGTGATTATGTATTGAGCGGCGGTGAATTGCCGGCAATGGTATTGATTGATGCAGTAACCCGCCTGATCCCAGGGGCTTTAGGTCACGCACAATCGGCAGAGCAAGATTCATTTACCGCGGGCTTGCTAGATTGCCCGCACTATACTCGGCCTGAAGAATTTGAAGGCATGAGGGTTCCAGATGTACTTATGTCTGGCAACCATGAACATATTCGGCGCTGGCGCTTGAAACAAGCGTTAGGGCGAACGTGGCTGAAAAGGCCAGATTTATTGCAAGCAATAAATTTAACCGAGGAACAGCAGGTGCTGTTGACGGATTATCGTCGGGACCTTGATAACGACAAACTCTAGCTGTGAAGCTATAGACTCTTAGGAGAATATCAATGAGCAATCCAATTATTCAGGCGCTGGAAAGCGAACAACTGAAAACAAACATCCCTGAATTTTCACCAGGTGATACTGTTGTAGTTCAAGTAATCGTAAAAGAAGGTGAGCGTGTTCGTTCACAGGCTTTCGAAGGTATCGTTATTGCGATCCGTACTCGCGGCCTTAACTCTGCGTTTACTGTACGTAAAATTTCTCACGGTGTAGGTGTTGAGCGTACTTTCCAAACTCACTCACGCCAAATCGAAAGCATTACCTTGAAGCGTCGTGGTGATGTTCGTCAAGCTAAGTTGTACTACTTGCGTGACCTTACTGGTAAGGCTGCTCGTATTAAAGAAAAACTGATTGCTAAATAAGATTTGACTAGCGTTATTAGTCGTCTTGTTTACAAAAAGCCAGTGCGGGTTACCGCTCTGGCTTTTTTGTTTTTGGGGTATGATGTTTTTTTATTTGTTGAGTTGTTGTAATGGATGTTACTCATCTATCACCAGAAGCTGTTTCACTATCGCCACAAGACGAAACTACTATTGCACATTATTTGGATGCGATATGGATGGAAAAAGGCCTTAGTAAAAACTCGCTGGATTCCTATCGCACAGATTTAACACTGTTTGCGCAATGGTTGGTTGGGCAAGGTGTTCAGTTGTTGCAAGTCGATTCGGCGTTGTTGTTGCGGTATTTGGCGGTGAGGCATGAGCGTCAGTTATCCAGTCGATCTACGGCGCGTTTTTTGTCGTGCGCGCGCGGTTTTTATCGTCATCAGCTTCGCGAAGGCGTTATTCAGGAAAACCCGCTGGCGATCGTTAAAAGCCCCAAGTTGCCGCGATCTTTACCGAAACTTTTAACCGAGAAGGATGTCGATGATTTATTATCTGCCCCTGATTTAACTGATCCAATTGGTTTGCGCGATCGCACGATGCTCGAGGTGTTATACGCCTGCGGTTTGCGAGTGACTGAGTTGGTCACGCTTACCATGCCGCAAATTAATTTGCGGCAAAATGTAATTCGCGTAATGGGGAAGGGCAGCAAAGAACGTTTGATCCCTATGGGTGAAGAGGCGGCTATGTGGTTGGAGCGATATTTTCGCGAAGCGCGACCACAACTGCTCAATGATATGCCCAACGAAATCGTATTCCCAAGTTCGCGAGCTCAAGAGATGACGAGACAAACTTTTTGGCATCGCATCAAACATTGGGCTACAGTTGCAGGTATTGAAAAGCCTTTGTCGCCGCATACGCTCAGGCATGCCTTTGCCACGCATCTCTTAAATCATGGAGCTGATTTGCGCGTGGTACAATTGTTGTTAGGGCACAGTGATTTATCAACAACACAAATTTATACCCATATTGCACGCACGAGAATGAAAGAGCTGCACGCTACTCATCATCCGCGTGGATAATTAACTTTGACTGGAGTCATTATGATAAAGCTAAGATTTTTACCTTTAATAGCAGCATTGGCGTTGAGTGGTGTAGCTTTGGCGCATGAGGATGGTAAGCCGCATGATCATCCCGCAACACCTGAACTATTAAAACGTAAATCTGCCGAGGAAATGATTGTTACGCGCTTGCAGCAAGCTCGTCCGGATCTTAAATTAAGCTCAGTACGCCCATCGCCGATTGCTGGCCTTTATCAGGTGCAAATTGCAGGCGGCGGGCCTATTTTGTATGTGACTCCTGAAGGCGATAAGTTTATCGCGGGGGAGATTTTTTTAGTGCAACCTAATGGTTTTGCTAAATATGAAGACCCGAGTTTAGTTGAGGAACGTAAAAAATTGCTCGCCTCGATTGATCCTAAAGATTCCATCATTTTCAAAGCAAAAGGCAAAACGAAAGCTATTGTGTATGTGTTTACTGATGTGGATTGCGGCTATTGCCGTAAATTAAACAGCCAAATGAATACTTATGCTGATCAAGGTCAACAAAAGCCAGGTTATACCGATCTAGGTATCGAAATTCGCTATTTGGCCTATCCGCGTGCAGGTATTCCTAGCCCATCAGCAACTAAATTAGTAACTGCGTGGTGTTCAAAAGATAAGCAAAAAGCGCTTACTTTGTTGAAAGAGGATCAAGACGTGCCTGCGGCTACTTGTGATAACCCAGTTGCTGCTCAATTCGAGCTGGGTGGCAAAGTTGGTGTTAATGGAACCCCAGCGATTTGGATGCCAAATGGCGAATTAAAACCAGGTTATTTGCCGCCAGATGCCTTAGCCAAAGAGCTTGGAATTCTCTAATTTACACTTCTGTTTAAATCTTCGCTTTTCTTCAAGGCTGTCGATTGACAGCCTTGTTTTCCCTGAGTATGGTGGCCATCTTTTTTAAAACGGGTCATTGGCTTTAATCGGTACCAATTCCCATTCAGCCTGCTTTTGTTCTTAGGGGAAACCACTTGAATTCAGTTAACTTTGTCCGTCCGGTGCGTATTGGGATTTGCGGTCTTGGGACCGTCGCAAGCGGCACTATTAATATCATTAACAGAAATAAAAGTCTTATTGATGCTCGTTCTGGATGTGATATTTCTATTATTCAAGTGGGTGCTCGTCGTGACAACCCTAAGTGTGATACATCTGGCTTAAACGTGACTCGCGATATCTTTGACGTTGCGAATAATCCTGATGTGGACATTCTGGTTGAATTGATTGGCGGTACTACGGTTGCCAAAGAACTTGTGTTGTTGGCCATCGCCAATGGCAAGCATATTGTTACCGCAAACAAAGCGCTTATCGCCCATCACGGCGATGAAATTTTTGCCGCGGCAAAAGCAAAAGGCGTTACCGTTGCATTCGAAGCTGCCGTGGCAGGCGGCATCCCGATTATCAAATCTATTCGCGAAGGTTTGGCTGCGAATAACATTGAATGGTTGGCAGGTATCATTAATGGCACCACCAACTTTATTCTTACCGAAATGCGCGATAAAGGTCGCGCGTTTGATGACGTGTTAAAAGAAGCACAAGCTTTGGGTTATGCTGAAGCGGATCCAACGTTTGATGTGGAAGGCATAGATGCTTCGCACAAGTTGGTGATCCTTGCATCGTTGGCGTTTGGTATTCCGTTGGATGTGAAGAAAGTTTTCACGGAAGGCATCACCAAAATTTCAACAGAAGATGTTAATTACGCTGAAGAATTGGGTTACCGCATTAAGCATCTTGGTATCGCACGTCAAACTGTTAATGGTGTTGAAATGCGCGTACATCCAACCCTGATTCCAGAAAAGCGTTTAATCGCTAATGTCGATGGCGTAATGAATGCCGTATTAATTAAAGGCGATGCAGTTGGCCCAACCTTGTATTACGGCGCTGGCGCAGGTGGTGAGCCTACGGGTTCTTCTATCGTGGGCGACATTGTCGATGTGGCGCGTACTTTATTGGCATCGCCAGAGCATCGCGTGCCTTATCTTGGTTTTCAAGATCAGTTTGTTGTTGAGCAAAATCACCTTCCGATTGATGAAGTTGAAACAGCAAATTATTTGCGTATGGCTGCGGAAGATAAACCTGGCGTGCTCTCTAAAATCGCTACGATTCTTAGCGATTCCGGCATCAGTATTGAAGCCATGATTCAAAAAGAAGCCAAAGAAGGTGAGTCAACTGTGCCATTAATTTTGTTGACCAATATCGTACAAGAAAAGAAATTAACGGTAGCCATTAATAAAATCGAAGCATTGGATTCCATTAGCGGCTCAGTACAACGTATTCGCGTTGAAAGTTTAAAATAATTGACTGCTGCCCGCGCCGTGCGGGTAGCAAAAATCTAATGTTAAATACAGGTTATTTTTGTGAAATACATCAGTACTCGTGGCTTAGCGCCAGCACTTAGTTTTGAAGAAGTTGTACTAACTGGCCTTGCTCCCGATGGCGGTTTATACGTGCCAGAAACTTTGCCAACTTTTTCAAAAGAAGAAATTGCATCTTGGGCAGGTTTGTCTTATCAGGACTTGGCTTTTAATGTGATGAAGCCATTTGTTGCTGGCGCGGTTAGCGATGAAGATTTCAAAAAAATTATCGCTGATGCTTACGCAACTTTTCGTCACGATGCGATTGCGCCTTTAGTGCAAACCGCGCATAACGAATGGATTTTGGAATTATTCCAAGGGCCGACACTCGCGTTTAAAGATTTCGCTCTGCAATTTTTAGGTCACTTGCTGGATCATTTGTTGAAAAAGCGCAATCAAAAAGTTGTTGTTATGGGCGCGACCTCTGGTGATACAGGTTCAGCTGCGATTGAAGGTTGCCGCCGTTGCGACAACATTGATATTTTTATCATGCATCCAAACAATCGTGTGTCTGATGTGCAACGTCGCCAAATGACTACCGTGCTTGCGCCAAATGTTTTTAACATCGCGCTCGAAGGTAACTTCGATGATTGCCAAAATATGGTGAAAGCGAGTTTTGGTGATCAATCTTTCTTACCTGAAGGTCGTCAATTAGTCGCGGTAAACTCGATTAACTGGGCGCGCATTATGGCGCAAATCGTTTATTATTTTTATGCTGGTTTAGCGCTTGGTGCTCCGCATCGCCCAATTGCTTTCTCTGTACCTACAGGAAACTTTGGTGATATTTTTGCGGGTTACCTTGCGAAAAAAATGGGCTTGCCTATTGATCAATTAGTGATTGCTACCAACTGCAACGATATATTGCATCGTTGTATCAGCAGTAACGATCACAGCAAAAACCAATTGCAACATACCTTGTCGCCCAGTATGGACATCATGGTGTCGAGCAACTTCGAGCGTATGTTATTTGATTTGTATGATCGTGATGGCAATGCGATTCGTCAGCTAATGGAAGATTTTAAATCCGGCAGCATGACTCTCAAAGAATCAGCACTGTCACGTGCGCGCGAATTATTTACCAGCTATGGTGTAAGTGATGATGTCACTATTGAAGTGATTCATAATGTATTTGAAAACACAGAATATTTACTGGATCCACATACGGCTATTGGTGTTGAAGCAGCGCGTAAAACGCGCCGCCGTCATGATATACCTATGGTATGTTTGGCGACTGCACATCCTGCGAAATTCCCGGAAGCGGTGCGTAAAGCAGGTCAGGATGAAAATCCGATTTTGCCTCATCATATGAAAGATTTGTTTGCGCGCGAAGAACGTTACACAGTATTGCCACAAGAGATTGCAAAAGTTCAGCAATTTATTGCGGCGAATGTGCGTAAGTAATTTATTGTTTACGCTTTTAAAAACGCCGCGCTAATTTTTTAGTGCGGCGTTTTTGTTTTTAGGATTAATTATTTCCTTGCGCTTACTCTGGGGCTTGGAAACGAGAAGTAAGAGTTATGCAAAAAATTATTCACCGTCGTCCAGTTGAAAGTCTTACTCAGTTTGATGATTCACTTCATCCTTTATTGCAGCGCATTTACAGCGCGCGCGGCATTCAGCATGAGCGTGAATTGCAATATCAGCTCGCGCATTTATTGAAACCCAATTTTAAAGGTTTGCAAGAAGCCGTTAGTATTTTGGCTGACGCGGTTGTTGCGGGTGCGAAGATTATTATTGTTGGCGATTTTGATGCCGATGGTGCGACCAGTAGTGCGCTTGCGGTATTGGCTTTGCGCGCAATGGGTTTACACAATGTGGATTTTTTGGTTCCCAATCGTTTTGAATATGGCTACGGATTAACGCCAGAAATTGTTGCCGTTGCTGCAGCGCAACAGCCGGATGTGATTATCACGGTCGATAACGGCATCTCCAGTATTGAAGGTGTACAGGCTGCGCGTGAATTAGGTATTGCAGTGATTGTCACGGATCACCATTTGCCTGGCAGTGAGTTGCCGGATGCGGATGCAATTGTGAATCCTAATCAACCGGGTTGTGAATTTACCAGTAAAAATCTTGCCGGTGTCGGCGTTATTTTTTATGTGATGAATGCCTTGCGTGCTGAGTTGCGACAAATGGGTTGGTTTGAAGAAAGTGGAATTGCTGAACCCAACATGGCGAGTTTTTTAGATTTGGTTGCGCTCGGTACTGTAGCCGATGTGGTGCCGCTGGATCACAACAATCGTATTTTAGTGTCGCAAGGTTTGCAGCGTATTCGCGCGGGTTTTGCGCGCCCCGGCATTAAGGCTTTGTTAGAAATTGCAGGAAAAAGTGCACAAAAAATTGTTGCCAGCGATTTTGGTTTTGCACTTGGCCCGCGTTTAAATGCGGCGGGGCGCTTGGATGATATGTCGCTCGGCATTCAGTGTTTGATGTGCGAGAGCGAATCCCTTGCGCGCGAAATGGCGATGCAAATGGACGATTTGAATCGCGATAGAAAATCCATTGAAACGGGTATGCAGCAAGAAGCCATGACCATGTTGCAGAAAGTGTTAAATGCGGATGAGGATTCATTGCCGTGGGGTGTTTGTTTATTTGATGAGACTTGGCATCAAGGTGTTATCGGTATTTTAGCGTCGCGTATTAAAGATAAATATCATCGCCCTACGATTGTATTTGCCGATGTTGGTGATGGGCAAATAAAAGGCTCTGCGCGTTCAATTCATGGTTTTCATATTCGCGATGCGCTTGATGCTATTGCATCGCGTCACCCGGAGTTGCTGCAAAAATTTGGCGGCCATGCAATGGCGGCGGGGATGAGCTTAACGCGTGATAACTTTACGGCGTTTGCACAAGCATTTGATGAAGAAGTGCGGCGCCAATTAACGACAGAAGATTTGTCGGCAATGGTAATGAGTGATGGCGAGTTACAATCGCAAGATTTCAATTTGACGCTTGCACAACAATTACGTGAATCTGGCCCTTGGGGGCAGCACTTTCCTGAGCCCGTGTTTGATGGAGAATTTTTTATTGTCCAACAAAAAATTCTTGCTGAGAAACACTTAAAAATGACTTTGGCTGTAGACGCGCAAGGACAACAATTAGTTGATGGCATTGCATTTAATATTGATCCGAAACTTTGGCCAAACACTCAGGCAAAAAAAGTAAAAGTTGCTTATAGATTGGATGTGAATGAATTTCGTGGCAATAGAAATGTGCAACTGATGGTGGATTATATTGAAGCGATTGTTTAATTATAAGCAGTTGATTAGAGTATTTTTTCTAGCAATGGCCGTACATTGTTAAGAATAATAGGTTGAGCTTCGGTATTGGGATGAAGGCCATCGTCTTGAATTAAATTGCTGTGAGTTGCAACACCCTCTAGTAAAAATGGCACCAGTACTGTTTTATTCTTTTCGGCAAGTATTGAAAAAGTCTCTTTAAATTTTGTTGTATAACGTTGTCCATAATTAGTAGGAATTTGCATGCCTGCTAATAACACTTTTGCTCCTGCTGTTTGGCTTGCCGTAATCATTGCCTGTAAATTTTCTTGCATCAGTTTGAGTGGTTGACCGCGCAAGCCATCGTTTGCACCTAATTCAATAATTACAATCGTGGGTTTATGCGTGCTGAGTAAGTTGGGCAGGCGAGTGAGTCCACCACTAGTTGTTTCACCGCTAACACTGGCATTGACAATATCGGCACGTGATTTTTTCGCCAATTCTTGTTGCAGTAAATACACCCAGCCTTTTTCTACATTAATACCGTAGCCAGCGCTCAAGCTATCGCCCATGACTAATATGGTGGGCGGGGTAGCTTGCGCGAGTGAATGTAGAAGCATTAAGCTCGCCGCCACTATAAGCCTGACAAAAGTCATGTGAATTGCCTCCTAAACTGTAATCTTGTTTATTGCGTATAACCCTATGTTATTTTGCTTTATATTGTTTTGCCTTATCTTATTTTAATTGTGCCTTAATGCAAGAGTGCCATCCAGTAAAAAATAAAAATGAATTTGGCTGGTTTTTAGTATTATCGCCTCAATATCTATTTAGGTTTTACTGTTGTAAAAAGTTGTTATGGTTTTTCCATTAAAAATAAACGTTAGAGAATATGATTTATGTCATCTGCATTGATGCTTGATGTTCGTGCCATTACCAAAACCGTGGCCACGCAAGAAGGCCCGCTTGAAATATTGCAGCCGATTTCATTAACGGTAATGGCGGGTGATTCTGTTGCTATTACAGGAGCTTCTGGTTCTGGAAAATCAACATTGCTAGGTATTTTGGCAGGTTTAGATGTGCCATCGACAGGTGAGGTTTATCTTAATAATAATTGTCTGACTGCACTGGATGAGGATGGTCGTGCAAAAGTACGTGCTGATAATGTGGGATTTATTTTTCAATCGTTTCAATTGTTGCCAGGATTAACGGCATTAGAAAATGTCATGCTGCCTTTGGAGCTTCGTGGTGATAAGCAAGCAAAAAAAATTGCATTAGACTTTTTAACCCGTGTTGGCTTAGAAAAACGCTTAACACATTATCCACAACAACTTTCCGGTGGTGAGCAGCAGCGTGTTGCTATTGCGCGTGCATTTGCTTGCCAGCCAAAAATTTTATTTGCTGATGAGCCTACAGGTAATCTCGATACCGTGACGGGTTCTCGCATTATTGAATTACTGTTTGAGTTGAATAGAACAGAAGGTGCGACGCTTGTGTTAATTACGCATGAAGATCGTCTTGCGTCGCTGTGTCATACGCGAATTCAATTGGCCGCTGGTGCTATTCTTGTTCAGTAAAGTTGCTCAGTAAAATTTCTCAGTAAAACAAAGGAATCATTATGCTCGCACTGACGTTGTTAATGCGCAATTGGCGCAGCGGCGAACTCAAATTATTGAGTGCTTCCATTGTTTTGGCTGTGGCTGTACTAAGTGGTATATCGTTATTTGCGGATCGCCTTGAGTCTACATTATTGAATCAAAGCAATACAATTTTGGGTGCAGATAATATTGTTAAAAGCAGTAAACCTTTTACTCAAGAATGGATTGATACTGCAACGCGTGAAAATTTACTGCAAGCGCACACCATCGAGTTTAGCTCTATGGCGTATGCAGGTGATGAGATGCATCTTGCGGCTATCAAAGCCGTCTCACCTAATTATCCGTTGCGGGGGCAATTGGATATTAGCCAAGTTCCCTTCACAATGATCCCGTCAGATATTCACGTTGCGAATGGTGTGCCTGCGCGCGGTGAGGTTTGGATAGATTCACGTTTGTTCCCTCAGTTGCATATTAATGTCGGCGATAAGATGGCGGTAGGTGAACTTGAGTTGACTGTGGCTCATGTATTAATTCACTCTCCAGAGTCGACCAGTTTTTTTAGTGCATTTGCGCCGCGTGTGTTAATGAACATTGATGATGTGGCGGCAACACAAGTTACACAGCAGGGCAGTGTAGTTGAATATACGTGGATGTTGGCGAGCGATAACCCGACCGAGCTAGAAAAATTTATTAGTGATTTGAAACCAAAGCTCAGCAAGCATGAAAAAATAGTTGATCTTGCTAGCAGTCAGGAGCGATTAAGTAATACGCTAAACTCAGGTAAAAACTTCTTATTGTTGGCTGCTGTTATTGCGGTATTACTTGCGGGTGTTTCTATCGCCATAGCTGCACGACAATTTTCTGAGCGTCATACTAATCAAGTAGCACTGATGAAAAGTTTGGGCGCAAGCACATTGAAAATCCGCACCTTGTATTTTTCGCAATTATTGTTGTTGGGCGCATTGGCATCTTTTTTTGGGCTTTTGGTTGGCTATGGGCTTCAATCACTGCTGGTAGTTAGTTTGCAAAAAACGTATCAATTAGCCTTACAGCCCGCACATATTTATCCTTACCTATTTAGTTTTTTAAGCGGTCTTGTGTGTTTGGTTTTTTTTGCATTGCCAGCATTGTGGTTTTTACCTGCTATTCCCCCGTTAAAAATATTGCGCCGCGAATTAGCGATTAATGTAACGCATGTAGGCTTTCAATCAGTCGCTGCATTTTTTGCCGTCATAGTCTTGGTGGCATTATTTAGTCAGGATTTTATGCTCACACTGAGTGTTGCAGGTGCACTGGTTGCTGTGATTTTAATTTCAAGCTTGTTTTCTGCTGGGCTATTGTTGCTAAGTAAAAAAATAGTTATGAGGTTAGGTGGGTTTTGGCGTTTGGCATTTTCTAACTTGCAACGACGTAAAGGACAAAGCCTTATCCAAATTATGGTGTTTTCTATTGCGATTATGTTGTTGCTAACGCTAACGATTGTTCGAACATCGTTGATCGATGATTGGAAGCGGCAGCTACCAGTTAATGCACCCAACCATTTTTTAGTAAATATTCCGCCATCTGAATTGCAGGATGTGAAATCCATGCTGCAAGAGAAAAATCTTTTGACCGCACAGCTATACCCCATGATTCGCGGGCGTTTGGTCAAAATTAACGGTATTGAACCTAGTGAGGAGCTAACCAAAAAAGCTAATGCATTGCAGCGTGAAATAAATTTAACACAATCTGACGTTTTGGCGGATGATAATAAAATTTTAGAAGGCGAGTGGTGGGGGCAATGGAATAAAACAGAATTATCAGGTGTTTCCGTTGAAAGTGAAACTGCAAAAAATCTTCAGTTAAGAATAGGCGATAAACTACAATTCTCATTAGGCGGTTTAATTTTGGATGCGCAGATTGCGAGTATTCGCAGCTTGGATTGGAAATCTATGCGACCCAATTTCTTTTTTATTTTCGAACCTCACACATTGGATGCATATTCACCTACCTTTATGACAAGTATTTATTTGTCGGCTGAGCAAAAAGTATTTATTAATCAATTGCTACGTAAACACCCTACCATTTTGGTAATGGAGTTTGATCGTGTATTAGAGCAAATGCGCAATATCGTTAACCAAGTGAGTGATGGTATTCAATGGGTGTTGTTACTGACACTGGTTGCAGGCTCTATGGTGTTGTTTGCAGCTGTGATGAGTAGCATTGATAGCCGTAAGCAAGAGGCTGGGTTGTTACGAGCATTAGGTTGTTCACGACAATTAGTGTTAGGCAGTGTATTTGTTGAATTTATGATTGTGGGCTTGTTGGCAGGATTTATTGCGATTATAGGTGCAGAAACATTGTTGTTAAGTTTGCAGAAGTTTTCTCTGCAGCCTCATTATATGTATTGGATTTTATCGCCATTAATCAGCGCAGCTTTCATTAGTGCGTTGGGCGTGTTTTGTTGCCGTCCTATACTATCTTCACCTCCTGCTGTTGTGCTGCGCGAGGCAGCTTAAGGCGTTAATCCCTGTTGTTTAAGTTGTTGGTCTGCATCGTTTAATAACTGTGGCCAATCTCGTAGCCAGCAGCAGTTGTGATTAAATCCTTCAATAATGTTAAACGTTTGTCCCATTTTTTTCATGAGTGGTAAATTAATTTCTGGCGGCACCACATCATCTGCCGTGCCAGCAAAATGAACTTGTGGAATTTTTCGCAATGTTTTTTCATTGGCAATGCTAAGTGAATTTTTAAGTGGGGAATAACCATGCTTGGTTGTCCATGCATAGGTATCCATATTCGCGGCAACAGTAATAACGCCACCAATTTTTTCTAAGTGTTGCGCTAGCAGCATGGCTAATGTGCCGCCACCACTATGACCGATCACAATAACAGGAAGTAACTTTTTCTCTGGCGGTAAATGCTGCAGCGTTTCTTCAATCATCGTTTTCATTAAATCGACAACAGTTTCAGAGTATCGTGCATCTGTCCAATAATGAAAATCACAAGGGCTAGTGTTTTCACTGTCATTCAGTGAGCGATAAAATTCTGGACTCTGATAAAAACAAGGGCGGCCAAGATAAAAACTTAATGCCGGATCTCGCTTCATCAATGCTAGCGCAAGTGGATAACGCGGAGTAGGGTTTTCGGCAACAAGATAACGAGTTACCCAAGGTGTTCCATCGCCTTCAATATAAAAATGGATTGCAGTCGGTTGTAATTCAGCAGGAGATTTTTCAAGAGTAAGTAATCTAAATCCTTTTGATTCAATCCATTGGGTATTCAAACCTACAGACCATTCCTGCAAATTTATCGGCTTTGAGTTTGCGCAGCTTGTTAAAAGTAAAACGAGCATTACAAAAAAAATAAGACGTTGTAATAAAAATTGCATGAGCTTGGTCTGTATTTATTGTGTGATTAATGTTTACAAGATTTTATTTCGGATGTTATCCCTAGATTAGGATCATAGTGCTTATTTGAACCAGCTTAAGCAATGCTCTAACTAATCTAGCAAGCACAATATCCATCAAAGTAAACAGTATTGAACCCTGTATGCCAACATAGTAGATTTACTGAATCACCCATCTGTAATTAAAGGTGCACAACTATGTAGGACGGCGTCTCAAATATTGATCCTTTGGCGGGCCAAACAGGCTTATAGGTGGAGATTTCAATGGCTTCTACAAACATACCCATCGTTCCCCGTTTGAATGTATGCCCATTCATTTTGAAGTATTTTAATATTTCCGTGTTTACCTCACCAAATGCACCTATAGCCCATCCGTATATAGGTGTCATATCTCCTTCGACAAATTTATAGCCGGACATATCAGAGCCGATTAATCGGCTTGCCAGAGTATTGAATACTTTGCCGTTCCACGTGTTTGGCTTTATCACTAGATATTGGTTTATATTGTCGGAAATGCCGCTTCCACCGGTAAACAAAACCGGTTTATTAATATCGAATTCTGATTTGATTTGATAAGCAATTAAATTCGCCATGGTTTTTTCTTCTTCGGCTCGCATGTAATCTACATAAAACCAGTTATTTAAATCATTTGCTTGTCGAAAAATTAAAATTGAAATCAGTATCAGCCCAGAATTTTTCAAGACTTTATGGCATCTAGAGCTGAGAATTTGGTGGGCGGTTAGGCACAATATAAAACCAGTAAAAAAGGCGAATACCTGACAAGATCGGTAGAAAGTTGCGTAGCCCTGCAGAATGGACAAAGAGATAATGGACAGTAACATGGCCAATAGGATCAAGACGATTGCTACTTTTCTATATCGAGCCATGTAGAAAGCAATCAACACGATACACATGATCATTGCAATACATAATGATGTGATGGGTTGAAAGATAAGGCCGGACAAAACAAATTTCAGAACCACGCCTTTCCATAAACCAGTAAAAACCTCAAAAAAGGTAGTGGGTGACCAAGCTATACCCGTGGCTGCGTAATTAGGAAGATGGATAAACGACCCTAGAATGATCGACATAACCTTATAAATTACCAGTGCGATAAGTAGAGGCAGAAGAAGCTTCAAACCATTCATCAAAACTCGGCTTACATCTTTGTCTTCATCGTCGCCGAAAAGGTACTTAAGAGTAAGTAGGGCAGTGATTGCACAGAGATAAACTGCTGCAAACGACTCATAACAGGATATGGTGAAATACACCAATACTGAAGCAATTAGAAAATAGATCTTCTTTTTCGTCTCTAAGATTTCCAATGCGAAAATTAGGGAAATTGAGGTTAGCAAATAACCTAAGCAAATATTTAGGTTTGCTCCCATTACGATAAGAATCTCAAACAGTAAGGGGAAGGAAACAAAAATACATGAAAAAATAGTATATGTGAGAGGATGTAGTTTATTTTTTGTGGTTTTTTTGAAGACTGCGCAAAATATTAAGGCGCTCAAACTCAGCATGAGAACACTTAAGAAATCTGGAACAAACGGTTTTACGGAGTAGACGTGTAGAACTCTATTAACAAGATAGCCAGTTATCCTGTTTTGCGCGAGAAGGTAGTTCCCATCGAAATATCTGTCGACGCAGGTATCGTCAGCACCGATGGAAAGATGCGTGAGCATGAATGCAAATCCAACCAATGTGGTTAATAACAAAGGAAGTATGTAACCCATGTCCTTCAAAAAACTAGCGACTGCTGATTTGTACCATGTCAGCGTGTCTTCGCTGGAAGCCATCCAAATATTAGTTTTATCCTGAAAAAGTATCCGACTGATGAAATAAAATACTTTACAGCGCGCAAGGATAAGCGTCATGAAAAAAATGAACGTTATTGCAAGCAGCGCCTTCAGTGCCTTAATGATAACGGGCTCCTGCTTAGCGCTGTAAGATATGATGAAGTTTGATATTTCACCGTCAAAAGGTCTTGTTTGGGAGAAGCCTGAACCGACCACCGTCCTCCCAACGATATAATTTAGGGAAGAGTCTACAGTGTTAAGTACTTCTAGGCCGTTGAGAGTGCAAGTTACTTGCTGATTGTGAACATTGATATGTACCAGATAATCTTGATTCAGCTCAATATTGACAGATAGCCAAAACACAGACCAATTATGAGTACTTCCTACGATTATGGCCGCACGAGAAGTGCTTGGATCAAACTCCATGCGAATGCCGCGGTTGTCATCGGCTGTTTGAAAAGCATTGTTGTTGCCAGAAATAGACAGCACTTTCATATTGAACTGTATGTCAATATCGTTAATCCCATCCGGTGTAGGTGGAATACTGAGCTCGCGGGGCATTCCTTCGGAGGTATCCGTTAAGCGGCTGTCATAATGATCATGGCTCGCTTGAATGCTCTCATCCGCCATTAGTAGGACGATTTTGTCGCTGGTCACAATCAATCCCGTCAGGAATAACAGATTGATTATTAGTAAAATGAAAAGTTTGAGTACAGTTAAATTTTCAATCCATTTTTTTAGCATGTTTTGTAAAATTTTTAGAGCTTCCATATTTCACTCAGTGTTAACCATTATTCTTAAAAAATCTTTTTGTGGAGTGTTGCATTTACATCGATAATTTCATTACCTGAGGCAGCAATGCCTCAAAATTAATGCCATGTTCTTTTAGTAGATATTCATAGCTACCACATTTTTGTGAAAAGCGATCTTGCACACCAAGGCGAATAACTCGAGCATTTCCACGTTCACTAACAATCTCCGAAATCAAACTTCCTAGACCACCAGCAATAGTATGTTCTTCTAAGACAACAATGATTTCTGAAATCTCAGCTATAGCTTTAATGTGTGATTCATTAATCGGTTTGATGCAAGGCACACTCCATACCGAAAAATCACCAGCAGCACGAGCGAGTGCGGTAGTTGTTTTCACCATTGAGCCGGTTGCTACAAAGGTAATTTTTTTATTACTGCCGGTTGTGACAGGAATGAGATCACCTATAGTAGCTGAAACAGTTTCTGTGTGTACTGAGCCTATATCTGACTTACCCATACGCACATATTGTGGTGATTCAAAGCGTAATGCATGATCCATCGCATATTGCATTTCAAGTGCATCGCACGGCGATAGAATACTGATGTTAGGGATGCAACGAAGCGCAGCAATATCTTCTGTCGATTGATGACTGCTACCAAGGCTGCTGTAAACAACACCGGCGCCATCACCAATAAATACTACAGGTAAATTTTCATAGCAAACATCCATTTTAATTTGTTCTAAAACGCGGATGGGTACAAATGCACTTAAACCATAGACAATAGGTTTGTAGCCAGCTTTAGCAAGCCCTGCTGCGACGCCCACCATATTTTGTTCTGCAATGCCTGCGTTAATAAATTGTGCGGGTGCATGTTGGCGAAACTCATCAAATAAAGCGTAGCCATGATCGCCTGTTAGCAATACAACTTTAGGATCCGCTTGTGCGGCGGCGAGTATGGATTTTGAAAATACATTTCTCATTTTGATTGTTCCAATTCGGAAATAGCCAAGTCAAAGGTTTCATTGGTGAGACGGGTGTAGTGCCAAATGTTTTTATTTTCCATAAATGAAACGCCTTTTCCTTTTACTGTCCGTGCGATAATCGCTTTTGGCATTCCATTTTTGCTGCTTTTTAATTCTGTGAGTGTTTTTTCTAATGCAGCTTCATCATGGCCATCTACTGATACGGCGTCAAAACCGAAAGCACTAAATTTATCTTTTAAATTACCTAAGGTTAATACTTCCGTGGTGGTGCCCATGGCTTGAAAGCCATTTTCATCCACGATCACAATTAAATTATCTAACGCTTGATGCGTAGCAAATAAAAGCGCTTCCCACATGGTGCCTTCGTTCATCTCACCATCGCCTACAATCGCATAGCAAAACTGATCGGATTTATTTAGCTTGGCAGCGAGCGCCATGCCTACGCCGACGGATAGTCCATGACCTAAAGAGCCAGACGTTACTTCACAGCCAACAACATGCGCATCAGAAAGCCCTTTTAATTTAGAACCATCTTTAAAATAATTTTCAATGTCGTGTTTAGTCAGCCAATTTTTTTCGTATAGGCAAGCATACTGTGCCATGACTCCATGGCCTTTACTAAGCACAAGATAATCACGTGTAGTAGATTCAGGATCATTGTTGGGATAACGCAAATGATTGCGATATAACACCGCTAAAATTTCTATAATCGAAAATGCACAGCCGATGTGTACGGTCGAACCAGAAAAGGCCATTTGCAAAACCGTTTTTCTTAATTCATGGGGGGCAAATGCTGTCATGTATTTAATCCAATAAACTATTGAGTTAATTTTCTGCGATGAACTTCCCAATCAATGGTTTTGATAATTGAGGAATGTAAATCGGTGTATTCTTCCAGCGCTAATTCTTGTTTAGCTTTACTAACATCAGGAACATAACGTTGGATAACAGTATGTTCGGAGGGTTGTTTGGCTAAAGTGACTTTGTTTTCGCCATAAATAATTTGCGAAACAGTATCAGCGAGTTCTTTAATGGAAATGCCATGATCAGAACCAAGATTATATTGTTGTCCTGGCTGGCCATTTATCAACATGGTTAACAGCCATATCGACATGTCAGCGGCATATAAATAAGAACGAAGCGCGGTGCCATCACCACTGATCGCAATATTTTTATTGTCGAGGCCATCTTTAATAAAATTCCCCGCGGCAAATTGCGCATCCAGAGGAAGGTACGGACCAATAAGTGCAAAGCAACGGGCAACCTGAACATTTATACCGTATTGCTGTGCATAATAATGCGATAGCCATTCAGAAATTCGTTTGGCTTGTCCGTAAGCTGAATTAACTGCCGTCGTTTCGGGGGCGCCTGCATAGCTTTCTGGTGTATGTGTTAGTGATGCGGGTTGACGGCCGTAAGCAGCGCCCGAACTTGTTAATAAATAACGTTGAGCTTTGCTTCGTTTAGCTAATTCAAGTGTTTGTTGTGTTCCGTTTACAATCGATGTGTAAGCAGCTAAAGAATCCGTTTCAGGATTCACAACATCGGTTGCTGCATGAATAACGATATCAAACGATTCTGAAATATGTTCAAGGTTATTTACATCGCCCTGAATTAATTTGACGATTTTATTAAGTGCCAAGTGCGGAGCTTTTTTAATAAATGCAACTGGATTGCGGCTTAAAACAGTAATAGATAAATTCAGGGAGAGTTGTTGATTTGCAAAGAGTAGTGATTCTAATAGCCAACAACCCACAAATCCTGTGCCGCCTGATATAAAAATACGTTGCTCACGCAATGCATCCCACACATTGCGCGGTGTTCTTTTAATAATTAGCTCTAGATCTTCCAAGGAAACTCCTGGTTGATATAAAGCTGTAGGCTCAGAGATAGACATGATGAATTAAAAGTTCACACCAAAAAACTCTTCCATTTTTTCTGCGATATAGTCGAAATGCTCTTCGCCTAATGCAGGGAATATACCGAGCCATAATGTGTTATTCATTGTGCGATCTGTATTTGTCAATTCTCCCACTACGCGATATTCAATATCGTGGAAGTAAGGTTGACGAGTTAAATTGCCGGCGAATAATAAGCGCGTTCCTATTTTGTTTTGATCCAGGAATTTAACCAAATCAACCCTATTAACGCCTGCACTTTCTTTAATGGTAATGGGGAAACCAAACCATGATGGTTCACTGTTAGGTGTGGCTTCAGCGATTTCAATAAAATCAGACACATTGCTCAAACGAGCTTTTAATAAATCGTAATTGCGTTTGCGCGCATCAATAAACCCTTGTGCTTTTTCTAATTGTGCAAGGCCACATGCTGCTTGCATATCACTGATTTTTAAGTTGTAACCTAAATGTGCATACACATATTTATGGTCATAGCCTGCTGGTAAAGTACCAAACTGTTGGCCAAATCTGTCACCACAGGTGTTATCACAACCTGGTGCGCAGTAACAATCACGGCCCCAATCACGAAATGATTCGGCAATCATTTTTAATTGTGGATTATTAGTAAATACAGCACCACCTTCACCCATGGTGATATGGTGCGCTGGGTAGAAGCTTAGCGTTGCAATATCGCCAAAAGTACCCACCATTTGCCCGTTATATTTTGCACCTAAGGCATCACAGCAATCTTCAACTAACCAGAGATTATATTTTTCACAGATTTCTTTTACTTTAGATAAATTAAACGGATTGCCTAAAGTATGAGCCAACATAATTGCTTTAGTTTTTGGAGTGATAGCGGCTTCAATTAAATCAGCATTGATATTGTGCGTTGCCATATCAACATCTACAAATACTGGAATCGCCCCAAATTGAACAATGGGGTTAACCGTAGTAGGGAAGCCTGCCGCTACACCAATAACCTCATCGCCTTTTTTGATGGCGCGCGCGCCTAATTTTGGTGATGTCAGCGTACTAAATGCAACTAAGTTAGCCGACGAACCGGAGTTGACTGAAATGAGATATTTTATACCGATAAACTCGGCCAGTTTTTTTTCAAATTCGGTGTTAAAGCGACCAGTCGTGAGCCAGCAGTCGAGTGAAGCTTCAACCATCAGCTCCATCTCTCTAGCGCCTACTACTTTACCTGATGGCGGAATAACACTTTCTCCCGCGACAAACGGTTTAGGAGCAGTCGTTAGTGCAGCAAATTGGTGTACTAATTTTGAAATTTCTTTGCGAAGTGCATCGGGTGTCATTGCGGTACCTATAACAAATTAAAAAATGTAAATTTAAATTAACGGGATTGCATATCCGTCATGTAGTGGTTTATTTCGGCAAGAGAATAGAGATCCATTTTTTCTTGTGATAACCATGCGCGATGCCAATCGACAATTTTGTGCAATGTGCCATCAAGTCTCCACGTGGGAGTCCAACCAAGATGCATGCGCGCTTTTGAAATGTCGAGCTTGAGATATTTAGCTTCGTGGGGTTGTTCATCGGAGTCTAATTGCCAGCTTGCGCCTTTACCCCAATAGCCCACCATTTTATTCAATATCCACTCAACAGGTTCAACATCTTCGTCTTTGGGGCCAAAGTTCCAGCCTTCCGCAAATGCTTGGCCTTTTTCAACCAACGATTGAGCCAATACTAAATAACCACCTAAGGGCTCAAGCACATGTTGCCATGGGCGTGTTGCTTGTGGGTTACGAATAATAACGGGATTTTCTTTTTCGAAAGCACGCAGTATATCGGGAATCAATCGATCGTCAGCCCAATCGCCACCACCAATCACATTACCTGCTCGCGCAGAGGCGAGTAATGCACCATCTGGATCGGTAAAAAATGATTTTCGATAAGCTGAAGTTACTAATTCTGCGCAGCCTTTGCTGTTACTATAAGGGTCATGTCCACCCATGGGTTCGTTTTCACGATAGCCCCATTCCCACTCTTTATTTTCATAACATTTATCAGTGGTGACATTTACTATTGCGCGTAAGTTTTTACAATTACGCGCAGCTTCCAGAACATGAAGCGTACCCATCACATTTGTTGAGTAAGTTTCAAGAGGCTGCTGATAAGACAACCGAACCAAAGGTTGCGCTGCCATATGAATAAGAATGTCTGGATTGAAATCCATCATACTTTTTGACAACGTTTGTAAGTCACGAATATCGCCAATACTGGATTGAATATAATTATTCACGTCCGCTTCTTTAAATAAAGAGGGAGTTGTGGGTGGTGCCAGCGCGTAACCTTTAACCTCTGCTCCCAAAGCATTTAACCATAAGCTTAACCAGCTGCCTTTAAAGCCAGTATGGCCCGTCAAAAAAACTTTTTTTCCTTTCCAAAAAGCAGGGTTAACGGATGCTTTCAAGGTTTACTCCCACACTTTCCATGGGGCTGAGTTGCCTGCCCACAATTCTTCAAGATACGTTTTATCACGCAACGTATCCATAGGTTGCCAAAAGCCATCATGTTTGAATGACATTAATTCGCCATCATCGGCAAGTTTCATGAGTGGCTGTTGTTCCCAAACTGTTTGATCGTTTTCAATTAAGGTAAGTACTTTAGGAGATAGAACGAAAAAACCACCATTAATCATGGCGCCATCGCCTTTGGGTTTTTCTTTGAAGCTTTTAACTTGACCACTGTGTATATCAAGTGCGCCAAATCGGCCGGGTGGATAGGTCGCTGTTAAGGTGGCGAGCTTGCCGTGCGATTTATGATAGGCAACTGTTTCAGCAATATTTACATCACTGACGCCATCACCGTAAGTTAAACAAAATGCTTCTTCATCTTTGAGATATTCAGCAACTCGTTTGATTCTTCCACCGGTCATGGAGGTATCGCCTGTGTCAATCAGAGTTACTTTCCAAGGTTCTGCACGTTGATTGTGTACTAACATTTGATTGGCGGACATATCAAATGTGACATCAGACATGTGTAAAAAATAATTCGCAAAATATTCTTTAATTACATAGCCCTTGTAACCACAGCAGATAATAAAATCATTAATGCCATGAAATGAATACATTTTCATGATATGCCAGAGAATGGGCTTACCGCCAATTTCAATCATAGGCTTGGGGCGTGTTGAAGTTTCTTCGCTAAGCCTAGTTCCCAAACCACCTGCAAGTATTACTGCTTTCATAAAGATTCCTTACGTTATTTAGAGCTAACAAAAGCGTCAGAATAAAAATTATTTTTTTCAAGACCGCAAGCGATCAAATGTTGTTGTGCAGAATGAATCATTGCATCTGAACCGCATGCATAAACCACGCTATCACTAAGGTCGATACTATCGGTAATAACTGCATCCTGAACATATCCTTTTCGACCAGTCCAATGTTCATCTGCTCGGCTTAATACTGGATTAAAACTAACAGATAACCGAGAAAAATGTGGTTGCCAATAAATATCTTGTGATATTCGAGCCCCCCAATAAACAATTATATTTTTTGTGCTCGCATATTCATTGGCAAAGTCCATATCTTCTAAAATACTTTTAACCGGAGCTATTCCAGTGCCGGTCGCTAAAAATATGATATTTTTTTGTGGCTTTTCACGAAGGGAGAAGGTGCCATAAGGGCCTTCAAAGCGTAAGAGATCATTCTCTTTAGCTTCATTAAACCAATATTGGCTCATTTCCCCATCTTGCACATGGCTAATATGTAATTCTATTTTGTCCGATATCGAATGCGCATTTGCAACTGAATAGCTACGGCGAGTACCATTTTTTCCAATAATATCGATATATTGACCTGAAAGATATTCAAAATTATTTTTTGGAGGTAAGCGTAAAACCACTTGAATAACATAAGGCGTAAGTTTTTGAATAGCATCAATTCGACAGGGCAGTGTTTGTGTTTTAATTGATGCTAGGCGCCCCAAATCTTCAATGTCTAGTGCTACATCATCGATGGCAGTTCTGGCGCATGTTAAAATGTAACCTGCCGCATGCTCTTCTGAAGTCAATGCTTCTTCATTTTTTATAGCCTGTGTTTTACCACTAATCACTTGCGATTTACATACACCACAACGGCCTGTTCGACAGCTATATTCCAACACTAGCCCGTGAGCACGGGCAGCGTCTAATAATGTGCTTTCTTCAGAGCAAATAAATTGCTTGGCATTTGAAAGAGTGATTAAGGGCATAAATACAACCAACAAAAAATTATTTTTTTACGACAGCCAAATTGATTAATCTAAAAATTAATCCGTTCTTTTTCAATAACCAAGGGTCTGTTTTTGCTGTAGCTGTGAACAGATCCCAAATATTCACCCAGTATGCCCACAAAAAATAATTGGACAGACGAGAAGAAAAATATACCGATTACAATCGGCGCCATACCTAAGCTGAATGAATTCCAAAACGCTAATTTTAGGATGAAATAAACGATAGCGGCTAATAAACTAATAATTGATATTAAAAATCCTGCCATGGTAGCTATGCGCAATGGTACTTGGGAGTGCGATATGATACCCAGCATCCCAATATCATAAAGAGTAAAGAAATTATTTTTTGTAATGCCTCTTACTCGAATCGGTTGGTCGTAAGGGATTTGATAAATCTTTAGGCCGATTTCAGCAACCAACCCTCTAAAGTAAGGGTATGGGTCATTGATTTTTTTTAGGTGATCAATAACTTCCCTGTCATAAAGACCAAAGCCTGTAAAGTTATCAATTAAATTAACGTTTGATAAGGTGTTTACCGTTTTGTAATAAAGTTTACGAATGGAGAACATTAACGATGATTCTTCACTTGTTTTTTTTGTGCCTACTACCGTTTTATAACCTTCTTCCCATTTCTGAATGAACTCAGGAATGAGTTCGGCAGGGTCTTGCATATCAGCGACAAACAAAATGACTGCATCGCCAGATGCTTGTAAGAGCCCATGGTAAGGTGATCTGATATGCCCAAAATTTCTACTGTTTGCGATAACTTTGACATGTGCGTCATTTTTTGCGATGTCTTTTAATATTTCAAATGTGCTGTCAGTAGAGGCATTATCGATAAAAATATGTTCATAACCATAGTTTGGGTAGCGAGAAAAAACGTTTTTGATGACGTTGACGCATTCTTGGACATTGTCTTGTTCATTGTAGCAGGGCGTCACAACACTAATAATTTTCATTGCTTTACCTTTTAAATACAAAATATTTATTTAAAATAAATGAAACGATTGATAATGGAATAATTACGATTATCCCTGAAGTATAGGCGTTAATACCTATACTGATAAAACATTTAATTAATAATAAGTTGGCAAAAAAAATAATGATATAAACTAAAAAAAATTTAATAATTAATGTGTTGTCACTGCTTTTAAATACCATTTTCCCGATGGTCTTAAAATTAAATAGTATTCCTAGGGCGGTAGCCCCAGTTAGAGCTAGGCTATAGCTCATTCCCATAAATAAAAATAGCGCATACAAAGAATAGCCGAATATTGTATTTAATAAGCCTACCGCTAAAAACTTCAAAGCTTGCTGAGCTAGCATAGCAGCCATCTTTCATTAAAATACTTCATTCGTTATTATTCCCCTAATGTTATAATTGGGTTTATCCAGTCGACATGATCACCGCTAATGCCGCTCACCGCATTGGCTCTTAAGCTTATTTCTTGTATTCCTTCTACGTTCACTTTGATTTTTGTTGGTGTTTGTTCTGCGTGATAAAGTATTGCGGATTGCCATAGGAGTTTTCCATCGCCCCATACAGACAGCATTACGTCCGCAGCATCAACCTCATCATCCAGTCCAGCTATAAATGAAAGTTCTTTCGCGTTTGCAGGTAGTGCAAAATTAATTGTGGAGTTTGCGTGGGTGCCAAGTCCGTCAGCGTAGCGCTTTCCTCCGAAGCTGAGTGCTTTTCCGCTTACATTTAAATTAATTTGAAGTGTCCCATAATCTTGGGATACAGCGCTCGGTGTTAACTGTGAAAGAAATAGTTGATTCTCTGCAAGAGGTTCGCGATTGATTTTTGTCTGTTGGTATAAAATATACGTTGTTGTTGCTGAGGTGATAAGCAGCACCCACACCGATAGCCATTTTATAGCGGTAATTTTTTGTAATGCGCTTTTTACGAAGGATAGCCAGGTCTTTCCCCAAAAAAGTTCACAGATGCCATAACAAAATACAGCGAGCATTATCCAGGATAAGCTTGGCCATATTGAGTTGGTTCTTATGCCATGTGACATTGTTAAGTTAAATGCAGAAATGAAACCTAAAGCTATAGGATAAAAAATCTTTGTGGGTGATGTTGCATAGTATGCTAAAGCGATAATGGAGGCTGGAAGTAAATAGCGTTCATGCATGCCAGGCAATATAGTAAAAAAGGTTACTGTGCACATTAACGCATAGAAAAATATCTCGCTTGATGAAACTTCCTGATTTTGTTCAAACTTTCTTTCCGCTAATTTTTTCATGCCTTTGATAAAAACAAATAGACAGATAATTGAAAATGAAATCATTCCGAATCGTCTTACTGTAAATAGTTGGGCATAAGAGGCTGTCGGATCTATACCAAATAATACAATATTGTCAGGCGCAAGATTGCCTGTTAATAGGATCCATATGTTAGATGCTCCCATAGTTGCAGCACTAAACATATTGAGTGAGCCGATGTATGGAAGGCTAAAGGCTTGCACAAAGTTGTGAGCGAGAATTGCTGGCAAAAAAGCGATTATAAAAATTGGTATACATAACAATGTGCTAAGTAAGTGCGTTCTAATGTTACGGAAAAATAGAATTCCAAAAACGGGTGCAAATGCAATCATCTGAAATTTTGTGAGCATGGCAATCAAATATAATGGGAAGGTATAAATTTGATGGCGTTTACTTACCCCAGCCAGCAATCCCGCTATTAATGGAATGAGTGGTGTTACATCAATTTGACCCCAAATAGGGCCATTAAATAAAATTGCTGGATTGAATGCCGTTAGTATTAATGCTGCATGAAAATGAATGTCGCTCTTACTGTATTTAACCATTTTGTAAATGATACCCGTAAGTGCAAGGTGATACATTGTTATGGGTAATTGCGTTAAATATTTAAATAAAATCGTATTTTCAATGGGCAATTGAAAATATAAATAAAATCTGCTGACGACATAGAGCCAATCGCTCCATAGGGGAGGGTAGTCTCCTTGGTAGTTTGCGAATCCAGTTGTTGCAAGCTGAGTTGTCCAGTTTTTCCAAAATCCAATATCGAAGTGACCATCTAAAAATAGTAAATAAAGATTTGAAAAAATGACAGCTACTAAATAAAACTGAATCCATTGAGGGCGAGACAGGAACGGCTCCTCAGGTATTGATGGGAATTCAGTTGAGATAGATGAACTAGTCTCTACAGTATCATCAGATACAACATTTACATCTGTCGATAATTCCTGATTGGAGTCGTTATCAGCACCATTTTCTTGTGCAATATGATCGTGCAGAATGCTTTCCGTTATATTGTTGTTTTCATGCTCTATTGGTTGTTCATTATTCGTATTCATGTGACATTTGCTCAATGACAATTCGATAAGTATTAATTGTTGCGTTTAATTATTTGGCTAATATGATATTTGGGTCGTCTTTTCACTTCTTCATAAATTTTTGACATGTATTCACCAATAATGCCAAGACAAATCAGTTGGACACTACCAATAAACAATAAAGGCAAAAGCACAGATGCCCAACCGGGTATGGCATCTTGGGTAAGTAAGCGAATCGCTAAAACCCACAGAATTAACATAAAAGACGCAAATCCTGAGGCGAGGCCGAGTACAGTAATCATTCGTAAGGGGGCTGTTGAGAATGCGGTGATGCCTTTCCATGCAAACGACAACATTTTCTTTAACGGATATTTGCTTTCACCTGCTTCGCGAGCTTGACGCTCATATTCAACGATTGAAGACTTAAAGCCTACCTCGCGGACAATACCACGTAGAAATAAATTCGATTCATCATATTCTTGCAGCGCATTGAGTGCGCGACGCGAAAGTAATCTAAAATCGGCGTGGTTAAAAACCAAATCAACCCCCATCTTTTTCATGAGGTGATAATAGCCTTCCGCAGTAAATCGTTTAAAAAAGGTATCGGTAGTGCGAGCAGACCGCACGCCATAAACTACATCACTACCTTTTAAATATTCATCTACCATGGCTTCAATATTGGATGGGTCATCTTGTAGGTCGGCATCAATACTAACGGTGATATCTTCTGTAGTTGTGCACAATCCTGCGTAAAGCGCATTTTGATGGCCTTTGTTGCGTGATAATTTGATCGCGACCAATGCAGGGTTTAGATTGGCGGCCTCTTCAAGCAAGCGCCATGTTGCGTCCTTACTACCATCATCTACTAAATATATTTTGGAGGCTGTGGTGATTTTTTGTTTGGCAATTAATGAATCGCGCAAAGTAAGTAATATTGCCAGCGTTTTAGGCAGCATTTCCTCTTCGTTGTAACAGGGAACTACGATAGCCAGAGAAGGAATGGCGATAGAGGGTAAGTTATCGTTCATATTAATGGCCCTTATAAATCCATAATTTATGCACTAGGAAATTCAAGCATACGGTAATGCCTGTGGCTAATAATTGAGCCACCATGTAATGCCCAAGAAAGTGCAAAAAAACAGCAAATAATAGTGTACTTACCGTTAAACCAAGACCAACCGTTACTGCAAACTTGGGTAAAGTTTTGCTATGGCTGGAATTACTAGCAAACGTAAAGTAATAGTTGGCTAGATAGTTAAAGATAGACGATAAAAAGTAAGATGTGGCGGAGGCAATAATTTCTGGAGCTAATTTAAGCTCAACAAGAAGGGCGAGTAACGCGAATTGTAGTAGTGTGGATATACCGCCAATACCAAGAAATTTTATAAAGTGTTTCATAAAGTCATAATAATTATTGTAATTGTTTTGGGGCAATGAATGCCTAAACATTAGCTATCCGTAGTAATGGCGGCCACATTAGCATATTTCATTTAATAAGTTGCCAGTTCAGGGCATTGCTACGCAGAAACTGAGAGTTAGATAACACTATAGCAGTGATGGCTAGCGTGTTGTGTTGGATCAAGATTAGCTTCAATAATGCATACGGTTTGTTTTTTTTATTGTTAAGCCAGGTTTTTCGCGAATAATCTTGACCTTCCTGTTACGGGAAGGTCTATGATTGATGCAAGACGTCGTAAATTAGGTGGATGAAAGCGATATGAATATTGGAGAAGCAGCGGCTCAAAGTGGTTTGGCGGCAAAAACCGTACGCTATTACGAAGAGATCGGTTTGGTCACGCCTGCTCGTTGTGCAAACAACGATTATCGGGATTATTCAGTAAAGGATGTTGAACATTTGCTGTTTTTACAGCGTGCTCGCGCAGTAGGTTTTGGCTTGGATGTTTGCCGTGAATTGTTGGAGCTATATCGTGATCCGGAGCGTCGTTGTTCACAGGTGAAAGTATTGGTATTGGATAAAATCCAGCAAATTGAACTGCAATTGCGCGAACTGACAGAGCTCAAGCAAACCTTAACCACGATGGCGAACAGTTGCCCTGGTGACAATTCGACCGATTGCACCATTATTGAAACTCTGGCTAAACCAGCCCAACCTTTTATGTCATTCACTCTTGTGGAGTCGCAGTCATGAGTAATTGTTGTTCGCATGAGCCAGCCCCTAAAGCTCCGCTCGTTGTGGCACCTGTTGTTGCATCTTGTTGTGGCGGAGCGCCATCACCGGTAGTAGCTCAGCCTGCAAGTGTTCAAATGAGTTGCTGTGATGACGGGCACGAACACGGTAAAAAAATTGATTATTTGTTGTGGGGATCATTACTTCTCTGCGCGGTGTTTTATGGCTTGCACATTGTTGAGCTATTTGGGGCTGTGAGTTTTGTGCCCGATTGGCTGCATCATCTTGGTCACAGCGTTTTTGAAATGCTCAATAGTATGTGGTGGGGTGTTTTGCTGGGCTTGGTGTTTGTGGGCTTGCTCGCCAATGTGCCGCAGAATTTAGTGATGTCGATATTAGGTAAAGGCGGCAGCGTGAATGGCATTCTGCGTGCAACTATGGCTGGTGTTTTATTAGATTTATGCAGCCACGGTATTTTGATGGTGGGTATGAAGTTGTATCAAAAAGGCGCCAGCATTGGGCAGGTAATGGCATTTTTAATTGCCAGCCCTTGGAATTCATTTTCACTGACATTGATTATGTTTTCGTTGATTGGCTTTAAGTGGACGATGGCTTTTATTGTGTTGTCGATGGTGATTGCGATTATTAGTGGCTGGATATTTGATCGTTGTGTCGATAAACACATATTGCCAGCCAACCCAAATAAATTTGAATTGAAGGAAGGTTTTAAATTTTGGCCAGAGGCTAAAAAACAATGGCAATCTGTTTCTTGGTCATTCGATACGCTTAAAAATATAGCACGCGAAGGTGCCAGCGGTTCGCGCATGGTATTGCGTTGGTTATTATTTGGCGTGTTGCTTGCGGCCTTGATTCGCTCATTTGTCAGTTTAGAATTTTTCCAACAATGGTTTGGACCAAGCCTTATCGGAATGATTTTTACGTTAATTGCTGCAACGGTAATTGAAGTTTGCTCCGAGGGCTCAGCACCTATAGCTGCAGATTTATTAAATCGCGCTTTAGCACCGGGCAATGCATTCACATTTATGATGGCGGGTGTGTCGACAGATTACACTGAAGTAATGGTATTAAAAGGCACAACTCATTCATGGAAAATTGCGTTATTTTTGCCGTTGATTACCTTGCCGCAGGTGGTAGCGATTGGGTATGTGTTGAATAATGTGTAGAAGGTATGACGGCGGGTTGCTGTGTAAACCCGCCGCATGTTTAATTATTGCACGGTACGATCAAACTGCTGCCCCGTGACTCCCACTGATTCATCTCCCATCAAATACAAGTAATCACGCATTAATTCTTCAGGAGTTTTCACCGTTGTGGGATCTTCGCCCGGATAAGCCGCTGCGCGCATTTTGGTGCGGGTTGCGCCAGGGTTGATGCTGTTGACACGGACGTGTGTGGTTTCTTCTAATTCATCCGCGAAGGTTTGCATAATATTTTCGGCGGCAGCTTTTGATGCGGCATAAGCACCCCAATAAGCACGGCCTTTGTAGCCAACGCTGGAACCAGTAAATAACACCGAGGCGTTTGGTGCTGCTAGCAATAACGGCATTAATGTTTTCGTCAGTAAAAACGGTGCTGTTACATTAACTTGCATGCAGCGTGTCCATACATCGGCCGCATAATTGGCAAGTGTGGTGCTTTGGCCTAAATCGGCGGCGTTGTGCAGTATTCCATCTATATGGTCGAATTCTTGATGAATCGCATCGCACATTTCTATGAATTGTACTTCTTTGGCTGATTCAAAATTGATGGGGAATATGGCTGGTTGCGGATGGCCCGCGGCTTCAATTTCATCGTAAACACTTTCTAGTTTTGCGAGTGTGCGGCCGACTAAGATGACAGTCGCCCCATAAGCAGCAAATGTTTTTGCGGCTACGCGGCCAATACCATCACCTGCACCTGTGATGAGGATAATTTTGTTTGCTAAGCAATTTGGTGCAGGGAAAAAGCTTTCTGGAATTTTCATAAAATATTATCAATAAAAATGAATGTTCAAATTACACATACTTGGCAATAATCGGCCAGATTTCATCCGCATGTTCAACGCGATAGTCTGCTTGCCAATCATCTATAACAGTATTTTCGTCGATGTAACCATAGGCTGCGGTGATAGTAATACTACCTGCACGTTTGCCGCATTCGATATCACGTTGATGATCGCCGATGTAAATAATTTCTTGCGGTGTGCAACCGATTTGTTCGGCGGCGAGGAATAATGATTCCGGGCTTGGCTTGCTTTCTTTTACGTGCTCAGGGCAGATAACGCTGGCAGGGATTGGGTGCAAGTTAAGTTTGTTCAGTATTGCAGAGGTATAAATGGCAGGCTTATTGGTTGCAATGCCCCATGCAATTTTGTGGTTGGCTAGTGTGCGCAATAAGTTTTCAATGCCCGGGAACGGTTTGGTGAATACGGCGAGATGGTCGATATAAAGCTCAAGCAAACGCAAACGCAACGCTTGAAAGGTTGGATAGGTTTCATCGATATCAAATGCCATTGCCACCAATGCGCGCGCGCCGTTAGAAACGCAAGCGCGAATTTTTTCCTCATGCAGAGGCGGGCGATTGTTTTCTTGCAATAGCATATTCACTATGGCAACAAAATCAGGCGCAGTGTCGAGTAGTGTTCCATCTAGGTCGAACATCACCGCACGAATTTTTTTTGTATTGTCCATAAATTATTGCACCACTTTTTTAGCATGAATTAAATAATTCACACTTACATCGTGTGGATCGAGTTTGTAATTTTTGGTGATGGGGTTGTAGGTCATGCCGCTGGTATTTTGCAATTCCAATCCGGCTTGACGCAACCAGTGCGCTAATTCTGATGGGCGAATAAATTTGCTGTATTCGTGTGTGCCTTTGGGTAAAAGCTTGAGTAAGTATTCCGCACCTAAAATCGCAAAGGCATAAGCTTTGGGGCTACGATTGATGGTTGAGAAATACACATCGCCATTAGGCTTTACCAAATCAGCACAGGCTTTTACGACAGATGATGGATCAGGTACATGTTCCAGCATTTCCATGCAGGTCACTATGTCGAATTCCCCGGCACATTGCTGCGCTTTTTCTTCTGCAGTGATTTTTTCATAGGTCATGCTAACGCCAGTTTCCAGCGCGTGCAAACGAGCAACGCTTAGTGGTGCTTCGCCCATGTCGATGCCTGTTACATGTGCGCCACGTTGTGCGAGTGATTCGGCAAGAATGCCGCCTCCGCAACCGACATCAATAATTTTACGTTGCGCAACGGGCGAGCGTTGGTCGATATAATTTGCGCGCAGCGGATTAATATCGTGCAGCGGTTTGAACTCACTATTTTTATCCCACCAGCGGCTGGCGAGTGCTTCGAATTTTGCAATTTCAGCGTTGTCGACGTTAGCCATAATTAATTCTCTCAGTTCTGGATTTTTTCTTGCCAGTGACGAACTTTTTGTTTGAGTTCGCGTTCATTAATCGTTTGCAATTCGTGATTCGCCAATAGACATTTTCCATTGACCCACACATGGCTGACTCTGTGGCCAGAATTTGTATAAATTAATTGCGATGCAAGATTGTACAATGGTTGCAGTTCGATATCGCTCATTTTTATTGCGGCGATATCGGCTTGTTTGCCGATTTCTAAGCTGCCAACTTGATCGTCGATACCCATTGTTTTGGCACCGTTTAAGGTTGCCATCCGCAGCGCGGAGTGGGCATCCAATGCGCCTGCGTTTTTACTCACTGCTTTTGCGAGTAGCGCGGCGGTTTTTAATTCGCTGAATAAATCCAAATCATTATTGCTTGCGGCACCGTCTGTACCTAATGCAACGTTAATACCTGCATTGAGTAATGTATCGACAGGACAAAAACCGCTGGCGAGTTTTAAGTTGGACTCGGGGCAGTGAATAACGTGCGCGCCGCTCTGTTGCAAAATGGCGATATCTATCTCGTTAATTTGCGTCATGTGTACGCATTGGGTGAGCGGTGAGAGTAATCCTAAATCCATTAATCGCTGCGTAGGGCGAGTACCATATTTTGTAATGGATTCTTCAACTTCATCCGCTGTTTCATGTAAGTGAATATGAATAGGCGCATCCATTTCTTGTGAAAGCACGGCGATTTTTTTTAAGGTTTCATCGCCAACAGTATAAGGTGCGTGTGGGCCAAAGCCGATGCTGATTAATGGATTGTCTTGGAAGTTATCATGCAGCTCCAAGCCCTTGGCAAAATAATCATCCGGCCCTGTTCCCCACGCGGTAGGAAAATCCAGAATTGGGAATGTAATTTGGCAGCGAATCTGCGCATCGAGTGCGGCTTGTGCAGTTTGCTCGGGGAAAAAATACATATCCGAGAAACACGTGGTTCCACTTTTAATCATTTCTGCGATGGCAAGTTCACTACCATCGCGAACAAACTCTTCATCGACCCACTGTTTTTCCAGTGGCCAAATGTGATTGTTAAGCCATTCGCTGAGTGGTTTATCGTCGGCAAATCCACGCAACAAACTCATCGCTGCGTGACCATGGGCGTTGATTAATCCCGGGATAAGAACATGTTCGTCCAGATTTTCTGTTTGTGTTGCGATAAAGCGTTTGCTCGCTTCTTCCTGCGGGAGCAGCGCAATAATGCGACCTTCGTGAATAGCAATCGCGCAATCGTTGAAAATGCGATTGGCTGGCACCACAGGAATAATCCAGCGGGCGTTGATGAGTAAATCAATGGACGTCATGTTATTGCGCAGCTCAAAATAAAAGCAAAACGGAAAGTAATCTTAAAACAGGGGCGCAGTATAACGCAGGGAATTAGCGAAAGCTTATTGGTTTAACGAAATGAACAAAGCTCGTCCATGAGCTTTAGGGATATCTTTAAATTAAATGAACAGGTTTAGAAGTGAGCTATAACAGCGGCGTATGGGCCTTTCAACTCGACTTTTGCTTTCAAGTCGTCGTCATCTACTGTGAGTGACATTTTGCGATAGCCAGCTTCAAGGCCAACATCAAGTACAGAGTCAAACAAGTAGCTCACTTTTATGGCGTAGTCAGATAATTTATCGCCACTGTAGCTGATATATTTAGCTTCAGCACCAAGAGAAAAACCGCTAAAAGGGAGGTCAAATTGTGCTTTACCGTAAAGTAATGGCAAGGTTTGGTCGACATCAACTTTTTTGTTATCCGCAGGAACGTTAGTGCTTTGCGCATGAACATAACCATCGAATTTGCGCACGGTAATACCCAAATCCAAGTTGACCCAGTTGTCGAGAATTTCGTAGTACAGAGTTGCATCGGTATGGGTTAAATCAAAATCACTGGCGATGGTATCGTTTGCAACAAACGTAGTGCCATCAATCGTAAATGTCTTGCTGATATCAGCAGTTTGTTGGCTTCTGATAGTAGTGTGTTCCAGCATGATATTGGGGATCAGTGGAATAGGGTGTTCAAGTGCAATGTAATAATATGAATTTGAGTGATCTTTAAACCCCAAATCTTTTAGCGTAATACTGGGGTCACCTGCTGAACCCGAGTAATCTGAGTTCCAAGAACCTGCGCCTGCGTAAACACCTAAAACGGTATCTGCTTGTACGGCTGGTACGGAGAAGAGTGCCGCTGTTGCAGCGAGTGTCAGTTTTTTCATGGAGTGTAGTTCCTCGTAGTTTTTAGTGGTGCCACCGTATTTGTAGTCTGATATTTTTATAGGTGCGATTGCGATGGCGTGGGGCGAGTTTACCGTGTAAAACAATTTACGTAATCGCTTTGTTGATTTAAGCGGCGGATTTTTGCTGTAGCAGCTCAACAAACATGCGAGCGGCATTATTGAGGCTGCGTTGATTGTGATAAATAAACCCTAATGGGCGTTTGATAGGGGGGCAATTCACATCCAATATTTTTAATTGGTCGTCAATAATTCGATCGGGCAAAACCCCCCAGCCAAGGCCGATGCTCAGCATCATTTTGATGGTATCCAAATGGTTGGTTACCATGGTGATATCCAAGGGTTGGCCTTGTTTGTCAAACAGGTCTTTAATGAGCCGGGTTGTATAGGTGTTAGTGTCCGGCATTATCGCCTGATGCGGGCTTAAATCGGCCAGGTGAAGATGCGATTGCGCTGCAAGTGGATGGTTGACTGCTGCGACGAAGTGGAGCTGGTCTTGCCAGAGGACATTGCTGTTGATCCTCGCATCTTGTTCAAGTGCGAGTGTGATGATGGCGATGTCGAATCGCCCTTGGAGTATTTCGTTGTACGCATGTTCAGAGTCCAAAAAGTGTAAATCTAGTTTTACATCGGGGTACAGCGTCGAAAATTCGCGCAAATACGGTGGTAGATAATGTAAGCCTAGATGATGACTGGTCGCTATGCTAAGTTTTCCTGTCACATCGCCCTTTAAATCTGCAATTGCCCGCTGTGCTACCTGTACTTCATGCAGAATATTCTTGGCTTTATCCAGCAATAATCTACCGGCTTGGGTCAGAACCACTTGTCGGCCAATGCGGTCAAACAAGGGGGTATTCAACTGATCTTCCAGCAATGCAATGCGTTTGCTAATTGCCGGTTGAGTGAGATGTAACCGCTCACCCGCTGCGGAAAACGATCCGCTTTCAGCAATCGCCACAAACGCTTGTAAGTGCTGTGTATCCATTAAGACTGATTCTCTTGAAAAATGTTCCGCGCGCCAATTAAGGCCAACTTGATTTCAACTATAGCATTCCTATTTGGAATGGTAATCATAAAAAAGATAAATTTGTTTTATGCTTGCGTGGGGCATAAAATGGCATTACGACATCGCAGTTCACCAGGAGTTATTTCATGACCTCATCCTCTACTCAAAAGACTTTATACGACAAGCTTTGGGATGCCCATCTTGTTCAGCAACGCGATGATGGTTCGGCATTGATTTACATCGACCGCCACATCATTCACGAAGTGACTTCACCGCAGGCGTTTGATGGTTTGCGTTTGGCTGGCCGTAAGCCGTGGCGTGTGGATTCAATTCTCGCAACACCTGACCACAATGTGCCGACAACGCAAAAAGAGCGTGCTCACGGTGTGCAAGGTATTGAAGACCCGGTGTCATTAATACAAGTGCAAACCCTTGATGACAACTGCGATGAATTCGGCATTGTGGAATACAAAATCAATGATTCGCGTCAGGGTATTGTTCACGTTATTGGACCTGAAACAGGCGCGTGCTTACCGGGCATGACCGTAGTTTGCGGTGATTCGCATACGGCTACCAACGGCGCATTGGGCGCGTTGGCTCATGGTATTGGTACCAGCGAAGTGGAGCACGTAATGGCGACGCAGTGTTTAGTCGCTAAAAAGATGAACAACATGCTTATTAACGTCGATGGCAAACTTGGCGCTGGCGTCACACCCAAAGATGTGGTGTTGGCGATCATCGCTAAAATCGGTACTGCTGGTGGCAACGGTTATGCGATGGAATTTGCCGGTCAGGTTTTCCGCGATATGAGCATGGAAGGTCGTATGACTGTCTGCAATATGGCGATTGAAGCGGGCGCGCGTGCCGGTATGGTCGCGGTGGATCAAACCACCATCGATTATGTAAAAGGAAGAACTTACGCACCTAAAGGCGATTTGTGGGAAAAAGCGGTTGCCGATTGGCGTAACTATGTCAGCGATGAAGGCGCGCATTTTGATGCAGTTGTTGAAATTAACGGCGCCGATATCAAGCCACAAGTTAGCTGGGGAACTTCGCCAGAGATGGTGGTTTCTATTGAAGATAAAGTGCCGAATCCAGCCCAAGAATCTGATCCGGTAAAACGTGAAGGCATGATTCGCGCGTTGCAATATATGGGTTTAAAAGCGGATCAACCGATTACGTCCATCAAGCTTGATCGTGTATTTATCGGTTCATGCACTAACTCGCGCATCGAAGATATTCGTGCAGCAGCAGCAGTTGTAAAAGGTAAAACCAAAGCAGCATCTGTAAAAGAAGCGATTGTTGTCCCAGGTTCTGGTGCTGTAAAAGCGCAAGCGGAAGCCGAAGGTTTGGATAAAATTTTTATCGCCGCCGGTTTGGAATGGCGTGAGCCAGGTTGCTCAATGTGCTTGGCGATGAATGCGGACAAATTGGGTAATGGTGAGCACTGCGCATCAACCTCTAATCGTAATTTTGAAGGTCGTCAGGGCTACGGTGGGCGCACGCATTTGGTGAGCCCAGCGATGGCTGCTGCTGCTGCGATTGCCGGCCATTTTGTTGATGTTCGCACGTTTAACTAATTATAGGAGCAAACCATGAAAAGTTTTACCGTTATACAAGGTTTGGCCGCTCCTATGGATCGCGCCAATGTCGATACCGATATGATTATTCCCAAACAATTTTTGAAGTCGATCAAGCGCACAGGCTTCGGTAAAAATTTGTTTGATGAATTGCGTTATTTGGATGAAGGCAAACCCGATCAGGAATGCACTCATCGCCCGATTAACACTGAATTTCCGCTGAATTTTCCGCGTTATCAAGGTGCAACTATTTTGTTGTCACGCGAAAACTTTGGCTGCGGTTCAAGTCGCGAGCATGCGCCTTGGGCATTGGATGATTACGGTTTTCGCAGTGTAATCGCGCCGAGTTTCGCTGATATTTTTTACAACAACAGTTTTAAAAATGGTTTGTTGCCGATTGTGTTGAGTGATTCAATTGTCGATAAATTGTTTAAAGAAATGTATGCCGCCGAGGGTTATAAGTTAACCGTTGATTTGGCTGCGCAAGTTGTTAAAACACCAAGCGGCGAAAGCTTTGCGTTTGAGATCGATGAATTCCGCAAACATTGTTTATTGAATGGTTTGGATGATATAGGTTTAACACTTGAGCACGCCGATGCAATTCGCGCTTATGAAGCAAAAAAACGCGTAGAAGCACCGTGGTTATTTGATGTGGTGAAATAAGAGTTTATAATTTTTTTTGATGTGGAGAGTGTTGTGGGTAAGCATATTTTAATTCTGGAAGGCGATGGTATCGGTCCGGAAATCGTGCGTGAAGCGCGTAAAGTGTTGGACGTTGTTAACGCGAAATACAAATTAGATTTCACCTTTGAAAATGAATTAATGGGTGGTTGTGCCATTGATGTTCATGGTGTCCCTCTTGCGGATTCTACCCTTGAGCGTGCGCGTCTTGCTGATGCGATTTTGTTGGGTGCAGTCGGCGGCCCTAAGTGGGATAAATTGGATCGTTCAATTCGTCCGGAAAAAGGCTTGTTAAAAATCCGTTCGGAACTGGTGTTGTATGCGAATTTGCGCCCAGCGATTTTGTATCCGCAATTGGTAGATGCTTCGTCGCTTAAGCCAGAAATAGTATCCGGTTTGGATATTTTGATCGTACGTGAATTGGCGGGCGGTATTTATTTTGGTGAGCCTCGTGGTATTCGCGTATTGGAAAATGGTGAGCGCGAAGGCTACAACACTTACAAATATTCTGAGCACGAAATTATTCGCATCGGCCGCACTGCATTTGAAATGGCGCGCAAGCGTGGCAAGAAAGTGTGCTCCGTCGATAAAGCAAACGTGCTTGAAGCGACTATGTTGTGGCGCGAGGTGATGGATACGCTTCATAAAGAGTATCCAGACGTTGAACTGTCGCACATGTATGTTGATAACGCGGCCATGCAATTGGTTCGTGCGCCAAAACAATTTGATGTTTTAGTGACTGGCAATATGTTTGGTGATATTTTGTCCGATGCCGCTGCTATGCTCACAGGTTCCATCGGTATGTTGCCTTCTGCGTCTTTAGATAAAGATGGTCGCGGCATGTATGAACCTTGCCACGGTTCAGCGCCAGACATCGCAGGCCTTGGTGTTGCTAACCCACTGGCGACGATTTTGTCGGTTTCGATGATGTTGCGTTATTCGCTAGGTTATCCCGATGTTGCCGATGCTATTGAAGTTGCTGTCGGCAAAGTGCTCGATCAAGGTTATCGCACAGCGGATATTTACACCGAGGGCACGAAAAAAGTGTCTACATCAGAAATGGGCGATGCTGTGGTTAAAGCCTTGGCTTATTAAGTACTCAAACGTCATACCCGCGCAGGCGGGTATCCATGTGTAAGAGCTGGATCCCCGCTACGCGAGGATGACGGAAGTTAGAAATTTACGTGATTGAATTGATTAAGAGAGAATTGAAATGAAAGTAGGATTTGTTGGTTGGCGCGGAATGGTTGGCTCTGTTTTGATGGAGCGTATGCAAGCAGAAAATGATTTTGCGGATATTGAGCCAGTATTTTTCACTACCTCGAATGTGGGTGGTGCAGCGCCAGCTGTCGCGAGTGGTTTGCCAGCATTAAAAGATGCGTTTTCAATTAATGATTTAAAACAGCTCGATGTGATTGTGACTTGCCAGGGCGGCGATTACACCAATGACATATTTCCAAAGCTGCGCGCTGCGGGTTGGAATGGTTATTGGATTGATGCTGCGTCAAGTTTGCGTATGGAAAAAGATGCGATCATCGTGCTTGATCCTGTAAACCAGGATGTAATCAAAAACGGCATCGCTAAAGGTGTAAAAAACTACATCGGCGGTAACTGTACTGTGAGCTTGATGTTGATGGGCTTGGGCGGTTTGTTTAATGCTGGTTTGGTGGAGTGGGTTACTTCCATGACTTACCAAGCGGCTTCAGGTGCTGGCGCACAAAATATGCGTGAATTGATTTCACAAATGGGCACATTGCATGCGTCTGTTGCGGATAAATTGGCTGATCCAAAATCGGCAATTTTAGAAATCGATCACATCATTGCAGAAACCATGCGTGGTGATGAATTGCCAAAAGCAAACTTTGGTCATCCATTGGCGGGTAGCTTGTTGCCTTACATTGATAAGCAATGGGAAAACGGCCAATCAAAAGAAGAGTGGAAAGGCCAGGCTGAAACCAACAAAATTCTCGGCCGCGATGGCAATCCAATTCCTGTGGATGGTTTGTGTGTGCGCATCGGTGCAATGCGTTGTCACAGCCAAGCGTTGACTATTAAGTTAAATAAAGATGTCCCCGTCACAGATATTGAAGCCTTAATTGCGAATGCAAACCCATGGGCTACAGTAGTACCTAATGATCGTGAAAGCAGTATGCGTGATCTAACCCCAACTAAAGTAACTGGTACGTTGAATATTCCGGTGGGGCGTTTGCGCAAAATGAATATGGGGCCGCAATATCTTTCTGCGTTTACTGTAGGGGATCAATTGTTGTGGGGCGCTGCAGAGCCTTTGCGTCGTATGTTGCGCATCTTGAAGGAAGCATAAGTCGAATTTGACTCAATGTGACTGAATAGAACTGCTAAAAAGCCCTCATTAATTGCAAAATTACTGGGGGCTTTTTGCTTATGCTCGCTTCTTTTGTGAATTATCTGTGAATTACCACCAAAAAATGTACAAAAAGTGCAGTGTTTGCGCGGTCTGGCAAAGTTGAAGAGTTGATAAAAAGCTTTTTATAATGAATACTTACGAAAGATAATGAATAAATATTCGAGGTTTGTTTGTCCTCGTCGATGGCATCCGATTTAAGTTTTGGCTCCTCATTTCCGCTGAATCAGCGTTAGAATCACCCCAGGTCTTTCGCCCTGGATATAATAAAGGATCAACCTATGCAGTTGCGTAAATTAGTTTTGGCCTGTGGCTTCGTTTCATTTGCTCTGTCAAATTATGCCAGTGCACTTGGATTGGGTGACGTTAAGCTGAACTCAAAGCTTAATCAGCCCTTGAATGCTGAGATAAAATTACTCGAAACCCGCGATTTATCGGCCGAGCAAATTCTTATCGCGTTGGCATCGCCCGCTGATTTTGAGCGCAATGGCGTTGATCGTTTGTATTTTTACACTGAGTTTCAATTTGAAGTTGATTTGAAGCATGCGGGTGGCCCGGTTGTTCGAGTCACTACGCGCAACGCGGTGCGTGAACCCTACTTGAACTTCTTAATTGAAGCACGTTGGACGGCAGGGCGTTTATTACGTGAATATACCGTATTAATGGATTTGCCTTCGTTTGATACAAAGGCGCCACAAGCTGTACAGGCTCCTGAAGCTGCTAAACCTAAAGTATCTACCACTAAGCCTCACTCAGTTCCTTCAGCGCCTGTTCGCGAAGAAACGACCGCACCGTCGTCTGCGACATCCGAGCCTGCCTCGGACGTCATGGCAGAGCAGGATCGGCCTAAAAAAAAGTCTAAAGTGAGTGCGGGCACTTACGGCCCTATCGATAATAACGATACCCTTTGGGAAATCGCAAAGGCCGTAAGACCGGACTCAACTGTCAGTGTTCACCAAACAATGTTGGCGCTACAGCGCTTAAACCCTGATGCGTTTATTCGCGGCAATATTAATCTGCTTAAAAAAGGCCATGTGCTGCGCGTGCCTGATGCTAGCGAAGCTGCTGCTCTTAATCGTTCCGAGGCTGTTAGCGAAGTCGCCGAACAAAACAATAAATGGTCTGCTCCCGGTAGTACTGATACTGCATTAGGCGCTCAGTTAGATGCATCTCGTCCCACTTCAGCTATTCAACAACGTTCAGAGCCAGTATCGGGAAGAGTAAAGCTTGAAGCCCCATCTGGTGGAAATGGTGCTGATGGTGGTCATGGTAGCGGCTCGGATAAAGCCGGTGGCAAAGGCTTAGATGCACAGCTTGCCTCAACTCAGGAAGAATTGGACAAAGCTAAATCTGAAAACACGGAGCTTACGTCACGTGTTCATGATTTAGAAGATCAAATTAAAACCATGCAAAGCTTGGTGGATGCCAGCAATGAAAAAATGCGTTCATTGCAATTAACGGCTGCTAAACAATCTGAAGCTGTCGCTACTGCAGCACCTACCGCTGAAGTAACACCGCCTGCGCCAACTACTGCCGATGCGTCTGTTGCAGCAAGTAGTGAAGCTGCTGTTGCTCCCGTTGCGGCGGCTGCCTCTTCTGCCGCTAAAAAGAAAAAAACACCAAAGCCTAAACCAACAGAAAAAACTTTCCTTGATCATTTGTCTGACAATATGCTTTGGGTTGGGTTAGGTGCGGCCGGTATTATTGGCGCAGGCGTTGTTTATATGCGTCGTCGTAAAGAAGAAGATGATGCAACTGATTTTACCGATGCACCTTCTTTTTATGCACCTGAACCGCGTTTTGAATCGCTCAATAAAGTTTCTCCGAGTGAGCCTGATGCTCCATTTGAGATTCCAGAAGAAATCGCCGAGGATGAAAATACCCGTGTTGTTGCTGAGACCGATGATGTCGTGAGTGAAGCAGGTATTTACATTTCATTAGGTAAATACCATCAAGCAGAAGAGATGTTATTGAATGCATTGGAAACAAACACTGCATCCAGCGGCATCTATTTGAAATTACTTGAAGTGTATTCTCACACGCAAAATATTACTGAGTTTGATAAGCATTATGCTGCGCTTTGGCCACTGGGTTCGCCTTTTGAGCTTCATCGTGCATCAGAATTGCGTGCGACTATTGCTGATGCGGGTGTCTTCCAAGGTGCGAATCAATCTCCGGCTAATTTCAACCCTGAGTTTGAAGAAACTCCTATGGCGCCTGTAGATGAAAATCTTGATGTAACCGTGCGTCGTTATGATTTGGATTTTGGCAAAGCTCCAGTTGCCGCTACGCCTGCTGACACCAAAGTTGATGAAGAATTTGTTTTAGATTTTGAACAAGAAAACAAAGCGCACCCTGATGCAGAAGATTTATCTGATATTTCTTTAGCGCTAGACGATTTAGAAAATAGTCATGATCAAATCATTGAAGATGATATTGAAGTTGCTGCTCTTAAAGATGATGCCGTTACGCTTGAAGATGATGCGGTTGAAGCTGACGAGGAAATTAACTTCGACTTTAATGAGTTGGATGCTGAGCCAAATGATTATTCTGTAAAAGATACAATGGCTGAATTGAAGTTACCAGACGATGAAGATCATGCTGATGATTTCAATCTGGAAATGGATGTTGATGACGTAGACTTGGCAGCGTTAGATCGTGAGATGGAGCATCTTGATGCTAAGCCAACAGCAACAGATTCTGTTGCGTCTGAGGTCGATGTAATTAGTCATGATGATGCAGAATTTGATGCGTTATTTAATGAACCTGCGCCAGGCGAAACTGAAGTGGCATCGACCGAATCAACTGATGTAGTTAATGATTCAATTGAAGTGGCTCGAGAAAACGAATTAGATCTAGGCGATGAGTTAACGTTAGATTTACATGATGATTTACAGAGTGAAGCTAGCTCTGACGACGCTATATCTGATGAGGCTACGGCTGAAGAATTGAAGATTGCGTCTGAAGAACTTGCTTCTGAAACAGAATCTGAACTTACAGTAAGCGTTGATGATGATCAAACATTTGATTTGTCGCAGGATGACGAATTAACGCTTGATGAAGACTTCACTCTTGAAGACACTAAAGCTGAATTGGCTGATTCATTAGAAGATGTTAAATCGTCAGTTGTTGAGTCTCCAGAAGTTGTTGCGTTGGATGTTGCAGATGATGGCGCTTCTTTGTCTGACTTGGATAAAGAGTTACAAGATCTTGGTGAAGCGGAGCAAGATCCAGATGAACAGCTTGTGCAAGTGCTGGATGAGCAAGTCTTTAAAGAAGATATTGACGAAGACATTCATGAGCAGGTATTTAATATCGCATTGTCAGATTTTTCTGCAGAGAGTTTGAATGCAGAAGCGGAAGCAGAAGACATGTCTGAAGAGGATGTGGATGCTGAGCTTGACTTTATGGTGGATGCTGATGAAACAGCGACTAAATTAGATCTTGCACGCGCTTATTTGGATATGGGCGATCATGAAGGTGCGCGTGATATTCTTGCTGAAGTAGCGCAGGAAGGTAACGAACAACAACGTGAAGAAGCGGTGAGTTTTTTGAGTCGACTTGACGTATAACATTCTGTGACTTCAACAAAGCCTTGCACGACATTTTGTGCAAGGCTTTGTTGTTTTTGGGCGCAGTATTTTTGTCGAATTATTGTAAATTCAAATATTGATTTATTAATGCCATGAGTGAAAATTTTATTCCCACTAGCAAACCCTATACGCGTAATGGTGAAGTCGTTAGCGATACTGTTTGGCCGGAGAATATGCAACGTATTGCCTTGGCGATAGAATATTGCGGCTCGGATTTTCACGGCTTTCAAGTCCAACCGAATGGTGTAAAAACAGTTCAGCAGGCCTTGGAAAAAGCGCTATCCAAAGTGGCCGATGAAGACATTACATTGGTATGTGCAGGGCGAACAGATGCTGGCGTTCACGCGACCAATCAAGTTATTCATTTTGATACGCTCGCCAAGCGCTCAGCAAAAGCCTGGGTGATGGGCACTCGTCCGCACCTTCCTGATACCGTTAGTGTGCGTTGGGCGAAAGAAGTGCCGCCACAATTTCATGCGCGTTTTAGTGCGGAAAATCGCACCTATCGTTATTTATTGTCTGATGCAAAAACCTCCTCGGCGTTACTGCATGGCCAAGTGACCTGGTCGTCGCGCTCACTTGATGTTGATAAAATGCGTGAAGGCGCAGCGCATTTGGTGGGGCGGCATGACTTTACTTCTTTTCGCGCTACGCAATGCCAGGCAAAAAGCCCGGTACGCACAATTCATTATCTGCATATCATTCGTCGTGGCGATTTAATCGTATTGGAAGTGCAAGCCAATGCATTTCTACACCACATGGTGCGTAATATTGTGGGGGTGTTGTTGTCCGTAGGCGTGGGCGATAAACCGCCTTCTTGGGTTGCGGACGTGTTGCAGGTGAAAGACAGAAGTAGTGGCGGAGTAACCGCAAAGCCTTACGGGCTTTATTTGGTATCGGTGGATTTCCCCAGTGAGTTTGATTTGCCCAAAGGCTTGCCGGGGCCACTTTTCTTGCCCGAACCTGTGGGTGGCTTTGCGGCTTTGAATGATAGTTTTGCGGCTGGCGCCTAGTTTTTTTGACGCGTCAATTTCTCATTAAACCCATAGATTTAAGGTTTTTGACACTAAATTCTGGTACTATCGCCGCCTTATTTTTTCATTAAGGCGTTAGCGAAAAGCGTTAATGCATTGGGATTTGGGCCTTCATGTTGACTCAACCTGTTAATTCAATACGCATCAAGATTTGCGGAATCACCTCGGTCGCAGATGCCAAGCATGCTGTTGATGCCGGTACGGACGCTATAGGTTTGGTGTTTTATGCGCCCAGCCCAAGAGCGGTAAGTATTGAGTTAGCTCGTGAAATTGCCTATTCCGTTGGGCCTTTTGTGACGGTTGTTGGGCTTTTTGTGGATGCGGAAGAAGCCTTTGTAAAGGACGTGTTAAGTCGTGTGCCTTTGCAGGTTTTGCAATTTCATGGCGATGAATCGCCAGAATATTGCGAGCGCTTTCAGCATCCTTACATGAAAGCTATTCGCATGCGCCCTGAGCTGGATTTGCAGCAGGCGATTGATCATTACCCCAATGCGGTTGCGTTATTGCTGGATGCTTATCGTCCAGGCGTGCCGGGCGGTACAGGTGAGACTTTTGATTGGCACAGAATCCCTAAAAATTCACCTCGCACCATTGTGCTTGCTGGCGGATTAACGCCAGAGAATATCGCCTTTGCGGTGATCTCAACGCAAGTGTATGGCGTAGATGTGAGTGGTGGGGTAGAGTCTGCGCCCGGCAAAAAAGATGCACACAAAATTAATACTTTTATTCACAATGCCAAGCATGCTTGAGCCTGTGATTTGTTTGATACTGACTTATAGGTGATATAACGGTGAGTGACACTAAGCAGTTTTCCGCCATTGATTACAGCAGTTTTCCCAACGCCGAAGGTCATTTTGGCCCTTATGGTGGTCGTTTCGTATCAGAAACATTGATTCATGCCTTGGATGAATTGCAAACCATCTATTTCAATTTAAAAGATGATCCGAGTTTTCAGGCCGAGTTTGATAAGGATATGCAGCATTACGTGGGTCGTCCGTCGCCCCTGTATTTGGCTGAGCGTTGGACGCGTGAGTTGGGCGGTGCGCAAATTTTTTTGAAACGCGAAGATTTAAATCACACCGGCGCGCACAAAGTTAACAACACAATTGGCCAAGCATTGCTGGCGAAATTCACCGGTAAATCGCGTGTTATCGCGGAAACAGGCGCTGGCCAACACGGTGTTGCAACGGCAACCGTTGCGGCGCGTTTAGGTTTGAAGTGCCGTGTTTATATGGGCTCTGAAGATATTAAACGTCAGACTCTTAACGTATACCGCATGAAATTATTGGGTGCGGAAGTCTATCCAGTTACGTCGGGTTCTTGCACATTAAAAGATGCGATGAACGAAGCCATGCGCGATTGGGCAACTAACGTTGATGATACTTTTTACATCATCGGTACTGCTGCAGGCCCGCATCCTTATCCGCAATTAGTGCGTGATTTCCAGTCTATTATTGGTCGCGAAGCGCGTCAGCAATCTTTAGCACAAACCGGTAAATTGCCTGATGCTTTGGTTGCTTGTGTGGGCGGTGGATCTAACGCGATTGGTTTATTTCATCCATTCCTTGCAGACACTTCGGTCAAAATGTACGGCGTAGAAGCAGGCGGTTTAGGTATCGAAACCGGTAAGCACGCAGCGCCATTGAACAAAGGCATTCCCGGTGTTTTGCACGGTAACCGCACTTATTTGATGGAGGATGAAAACGGCCAAATTATCGAAACTCACTCTGTATCGGCAGGCTTGGATTATCCAGGCGTAGGTCCAGAGCATTCATGGTTGAAAGATATTGGTCGTGTTAATTACGTTGCTATTAATGATGATGAAGCCTTGGCCGCTTTCCGCAAATTAACGCTCACCGAAGGGATTATGCCTGCGCTTGAGTCTGCCCATGCGGTGGCTTATGTTGAAAAACTCGCGCCTACTATGAGCAAAGATCAAAGCATCCTCCTCTGCCTTTCCGGGCGTGGCGATAAAGATATTCATACTGTTGCTGGTATTGATGGCATCACTGTTTAACATCTACCACAACAGCATTAGGAAATTTAAGCGATGAGTCGTATTCCGCAGTGTTTCACCCAAGCCAAGGCTTCGGGCAAAAAACTTTTAGTAGCTTACATTGTTAATGGCGATCCGCATCCGGAAGCCACCTTACCAACCATGCATGAAATGGTGGCTAAAGGTGTGGATGTGATTGAATTGGGCGTACCTTTTTCTGATCCTATGGCAGAAGGTCCCGTCATTCAAAAAGGCCATGAGAGAGCATTAGTGCATCACACCAGTTTGAAGGGTACGTTGGAGATTGTTAAACAATTCCGCGCCACTAATTCGCACACACCTGTTGTGTTGATGGGGTATGCAAACCCTATTGAGCGTTATGGTTATGAAGCTTTCGCAAAAGCCGCTGCTGCTGCTGGTGTTGATGGCTTGCTCACCGTTGATTTACCACCGGAAGAAGTTGTTGTGCTCAAAGACGCATTAGATGCAGTCGGTTTAGACAATATTTTCTTGTTGGCACCTACCACCACTGTGGAGCGTGCGCGTAAAATTGCAGCTCATGCGACCGGTTTCCTTTATTATGTATCCTTAAAAGGCGTAACTGGTGCTGGGCATTTGGATGTAGGCGCTGTTAAAGCTAAATTGGAAGAGTTTGGCCAGTTAACAACACTGCCTGTTTGTGTAGGTTTTGGTATTAAAGATGCGGTGACGGCGAAAGCTGTCGCAGCGTTAGCAGATGGTGTCGTAATTGGCAGCGTTCTGGTGGAAAAAATGGGCGCACTTGAGGGGCAGTCAACCGCTTCTATTGCATCTGCTGTGGGCAATATTGTGAGTGATATTCGACAAGCTATTAATAGCTTGTAGCATTGATCCTTTGCAGTAGCGCCCCCATATTTGTTAAATCGCCGATGGACTGGTAATACATTTATCGTAACCTACGTTGTAAAGTAAATGTAACGTAAATCGTAAACTGGTTAATAAGTTAAAAAGAGAATTCGCCATGAGTTGGTTAGAAAAAATTATTCCAAAGTTCGATCAAATTGAAGGTAAACGTACCAATAAAGTTCCAGAAGGTTTGTGGGAAAAGTGCGTCAAATGCGATGCCGTGATGTACAAACCAGAGTTGGAAAAAGTATTGAATGTTTGTCCTAAATGCGACCACCATATTCGTATTGGGGCGCGTGCGCGATTGGATATTTTTTTAGACCCGCAAAATCGTCGCGAACTAGCGACAGATGTTCTTCCTATCGATCGTTTGAAATTTAAAGATATTAAAAAATATAAAGATCGCCTCACGGCAGCGCAAAAAGAAACGGGCGAAAAAGATGCGCTCGTTGCAATGAAAGGCGAATTGAAAGGCATGCCTATTGTGGCTGTTGCGTTTGAGTTTGCGTTTCACGGCGGCTCAATGGGTTATGTTGTTGGTGAACGTTTTGCGCGCGCGGCAACACTCGCATTGGAAGAAAATATTCCACTTGTTTGTTTTTCTGCGACAGGTGGTGCCCGTATGCAAGAAGCATTAATTTCGTTAATGCAAATGGCAAAAACCAGCGCGGTGATTGAGCGTTTAAAAATGAAAGGTATACCTTATGTGTCAGTAATGACTGACCCGGTATATGGTGGTGTTTCTGCCAGTTTGGCAATGCTAGGCGATCTCAATGTTGCAGAGCCAGGTTCACGTGCCGGTTTTGCAGGCCCTGGTATTATCGAACAAACTATTCGTCAAAAATTACCGAAAGGCTTTCAGCGTGCAGAATTTTTATTAGATCACGGTGCAATTGATATGATCATTCATCGCCGTGATATGCGCGATAAACTTGCTTCAATCCTCGCGAAATTTACTCGCCGCCCTGCACTTAATTAATTTTATCCTGCATGCGATTTTCATCTTTAGCTGATTGGTTGGGGTGGCTTGAAAAAAGCCATCCCACAGAAATCGAACTTGGTTTAGCGCGAATTCGCCAAGTTGCCGAACGTTTACAGCTCCTAAATCCATTATCAAACGTTATTACAGTTGCCGGCACTAATGGCAAAGGTTCTTGCGTAACGGCTTGCGCAAGTCTTTTGCAGGCGGCTGGGTTTTCCGTCGGCGTTTACACTTCTCCCCATTTATTACATTACGCTGAGCGTATTCAAATTAATGGTAAGCCGGTCGGCGATGAAGAAATTTGTGCTGCGTTTGAAAAAATTGCAGACGCGGCAGGAACTATCAGCCTCACCTATTTTGAATATGGCACGCTGGCCGCATTAGAAATTTGTAAACAGCATAATGTTGATTACATGGTGTTGGAAGTAGGGCTTGGCGGTCGATTGGATGCCATTAATATTATCGACGCCGATATTGCTGTCATCACAACGATTGCGTTGGATCATCAAGATTGGTTGGGAGATACCCGCGAATTAATCGGCTATGAAAAAGCGGGAATTTTGCGCCCGGGAAAAATATTTATTTGTGCAGATCAAGATCCACCGCAAAGCGTGATTGATGTTGCCGCGAATTTGAAAACGCAATCCTATTTTATTGCGCAGGATTTTAAATATAAAGTTGATGGAAAACACTGGCAGTGGACAGGCAAAACTATTCAAGGCGATGCAATCAATTTACCTGCATTGACAGCGCCTCATTTGCCGTTGCCCAGTATGGCCGCTGCATTGCAAGTGCTGCATTTGCTTAATGTTCATTTGCCATCATCGGTGATTGAAAAAAACTTGGCAGCATTAACGCTCGCGGGTCGTTTTCAAAAAATCGTTTATAAGAATCGTGAATTTATTTTGGATGTTGCACATAATCCTGCGGCAACAGAATATCTTGCGCAACGCCTTAAATCTGAGCCTTGCACGGGGAAAACGCATGCGTTAGTTGCCATGATGGCAGATAAAGATTGTGCGGCCAGCTTGGCAAATCTAACGGCCATTATTGATTCATGGTATGCAGTTGATTTAACGCACATCCCTCGCGCTGCATCGCCTGAGGTTTTGGCGAAACATTTGTTAACATTGGGTGTCAGTGTACAAGCGCAGGGTGAAATAAGTTCTCTGCTAGATACATTATTAAGCACAAGTATTGAAGGCGACCGCGTTGTGGTTTTCGGTTCTTTTTACACGGTTGCTGCTGCCTTGCTTTGTTTGCAGGCAAATTCACATCATTGATGACATATTCGTTTTTATAGGGGTGTTAATTGAAATACACACTAAAACATCGGCTTATTGGGGCAGCGGTTCTGGCTGCCATCGCCGTGTTATTTTTACCCAGTTTTTTTAAAGAAAAACAGGTTGCACCGGTCAGTACAAAAACCATGATTCCGCAGCGCCCCGGGACTATTCCGGTAGAATTTAATGCTCCGCAACCTGTGCCTGGTATTGAGCCTGCTCCTGCGCCAGAAGCCATGTTTGCTCCGGATGGTGTGCCGCCTAACGAGCAGCCTGTTACATCAAATGTGACATCACGCGCGGCTAGTTCGGCTGGGTCTACGACTAAAGAAAACCCATCGTCGCCTGTAAACTCCATGCCATTAAATGCCCAAGGCTTGCCTGATGCATGGGTGGTGCAGGTGGGTAGTTTTGCGACCAAAGAGGCTGCTAATAAAGTAAAAGATGATTTGCAAACGGATGGTTTTAAGGCTTATGTGCGTAGCGTTCCCAGCAGTAGCGGCATGATCAGCCGTGTTTATATTGGCCCTAAGTTGGACAAAGCGCAGGCGCAGCTCATAAAAGGCCAAGTCGACAAGCATCTTAAAGTCAATTCTATCGTTACGCATTTTCAGCCTTAAGTATTCTTCAGTTCAATTATGTAATTTCAATGTGTAAAGAGCTGTTTGATAACCCGCAGCTCTGCTAAAATGCGCGTCCTTGATACAGCGGAGAGAACGCATGAATTGGGCAGATTGGGCCATAGTGGTGATATTAACTCTATCGAGTCTTATCAGCCTTTCTCGTGGATTTATCAAAGAAGCTTTTTCACTTGTCATCTGGATCGCAGCGTTGCTTATAGCTAACCTGTTTAGCGATCACCTCGACCGCCTACTGGTCAATACCATTACAACTCCTTCTCTGCGAGCTATGACAGCCTTTGTAGGTGTTTTTATTGCGGTGTTGATCGTCGGAGCAATTATTAATTACATCGTTGGTATGTTGGTAAAAGCGACGGGCTTGTCGGGAACGGATCGATTAGTAGGTGTGTGTTTTGGTCTTATTCGCGGATTATTTATCGTTATTATCCTGTTAATTTACGTACCGTCATTTATCCCGATTAAAAAAGATCCTTGGTATCACCAGTCGACTTTAATTCCTTATTTTGTACCCTATGAAGCAACTGTAAAAAATATTGTTAGTGATATCACTCATTGGGTTTTACATGTCACATCCAAACCAAAAGATGTGGAAGCGTAATCTGTTTTAAATTTAATTCTGTAGTTATTCCCCTGTGGAAAAGTGAGTAAATTATGTGTGGCCTTGTAGGTATTGTTGGTAAGAGCGATGTCAATGTGCAGTTATATGATGCATTAACCATACTTCAGCACCGCGGGCAGGACGCTGCTGGAATAGTGACATGCCAAGATGGTCGCATGTCACAACAAAAAGCCAATGGCCTTGTGCAAGACGTTTTCAGAACTCGCCACATGCAACGCTTGCTCGGATCTATGGGGATTGGCCATGTGCGCTACCCAACAGCGGGCAGTTCAGGCCCGGCAATGGCGCAACCTTTTTATGTGAATTCTCCCTACGGAATTGCATTGGCACACAACGGTAATCTCACTAATACTGATAAATTGAGTGAAGATTTATTTAAAACTGATTTGCGCCACGTGAATACGGATTCTGACTCAGAAGTGTTGCTCAATGTGTTTGCGCATGAGTTGCAATTGCAGGGCAAATTAAAACCAACGCCAGATGATATTTTTGCAGCGGTTGCTGGTGTGCATAATCGTATAACCGGCGGATATGCAGTCGTCAGTTTAATTGCAGGCTATGGTTTGATTGCATTTCGCGATCCACATGGTATTCGTCCATTAGTGTATGGCGTGCGCGAAACAGAAGAGGGCACCGAATATATGGTTGCTTCTGAAAGTGTTGCGCTTGATGTATTAGGCTTTAATTTAATTGATGATGTTGCGCCAGGCGAAGCGATTTATATTACGGAAGATGGACAATTGCATCGCCGTCAATGTGCAAAAAATCCGCGTTTAGTGCCTTGTATTTTTGAACACGTTTATTTTGCGCGCCCCGATTCAATTATGGATGGCATTTCGGTTTACAAAGCGCGTTTGCGTCAAGGCGAAAAATTGGCGGATAAAATTTTACGTGAAAGGCCGGATCACGATATTGAAGTGGTTATCCCGATTCCGGATTCAAGCCGTGTTGCAGGTCAAGCATTAGCACACAAACTCGGCGTAAAGTTTCGCGAAGGCTTGGTAAAAAATCGTTACATTGGCCGTACGTTTATTATGCCTGGACAACAGCAACGTAAAAAATCTGTGCGTCAAAAACTCAACCCAATTGGTTTGGAGTTTAAAGGCAAAAATGTTTTATTGGTGGATGACTCTATCGTTCGCGGTACAACATGTCAGCAAATTATTCAAATGGCACGCGATGCCGGTGCACGAAAAGTATATTTCGCATCTGCAGCGCCTGCTGTTAAATATCCAAATGTGTATGGTATCGATATGCCGACCACATCTGAATTAATTGCGCATGGCAGAACTGATGAAGAAGTGTGTAAAGAAATCGGTGCGGATTGGTTAATCTATCAAGATCTTGAAGATTTAATTGCCGCCTCAGCAGAAGGTAATAGCAAAGTAACCGAATTTGATTGCGCTGTATTTACCGGTAAATATGTTGGTGGTGATGTTACGCAAGAATATTTGGATAAGCTTGCTGCTGCACGAAATGATTTTGCAAAAGCGGGCAAAAAAACCGGTAAAAAAAGTGAAGCGCCAATGGGCTTGCACAATGGTGCTATGGGTTAACTGTGCTAGCGCTGTGGGTTAACTTCCCTCAATTTTTTTGAGTAGGTGTTTAAGTGGAAAATAGCGAACAAGAATTGTTGCAATATGAATTAGACACGCTCTCTGTGCGTGCAGGCCAAGTGCGCACGCATGAAGGTGAGCATAGTGAAGCTTTATTTTTAACCTCAAGCTATGTGTTTGGTAGCGCGCAAGAAGCGGCGGATCGTTTTGCTGGCACTCAGCCTGGCAATGTCTATTCGCGCTATACAAATCCAACTGTGCGCACGTTTGAAGAACGCATCGCCGCGCTTGAAGGTGCAGAATCTGCTGTTGGTACATCGTCAGGTATGTCCGCCATTCTTAGCACTTGTATGGCGCTATTAAAATCTGGCGATCATATTGTCTGTTCGCGCAGTGTATTTGGCACCACTACAGTGTTGTTCACTAAGTTTTTACAAAAGTTTGGTGTAACAACAACGTTTGTTCCGCCAACGGATTATTCCGCGTGGGAAGCGGCGTTTACGCCTGCGACTAAATTAGTGTTTGTTGAAACGCCGTCAAACCCATTGTGCGATGTGATTGATATTCAGCGCTTGGCTGATATTACCCATGCACGCAATGCACTGTTGGTTGTCGACAATTGTTTTTGTACGCCTGCATTGCAGCGCCCATTAAAGTTTGGCGCAGATTTAATTGTGCATTCAGCAACTAAATATATTGATGGTCAAGGCCGTTGCCTGGGTGGTGTTGTTGCTGGCCCTAAAGTATTAGTCGATGAGGTACTCGGTTTTGTTCGTAGCGCAGGCCCAAGCCTAAGCCCGTTTAACGCGTGGGTATTTTTAAAAGGTTTGGAAACATTGCGCTTGCGTATGGAAGCACATTCACGCAACGCACTTGAACTCGCGCAATGCTTGCATAAGCATCCTAAAGTTGAAAAAGTGTTTTACGCAGGCTTGCCAACACATGTTGGTCACGAACTTGCGGCAAAACAACAATCTGCTTTTGGTGGTGTATTGTCATTCCGTGTTAAAGGCGAGCGTGAAGCTGCGTGGAAAGTTATCGATGCAACGCGCATTATGTCGCTCACCGCAAACTTGGGCGATACTAAAACCACTATCGTGCATCCTGCGACTACAACGCATGGCCGCTTAACGCCAGAGCAAAAAGCAGAAGCGGGTATTACGGAAAATTTAATTCGTATTTCTGTTGGCTTGGAAGATATAAAAGATCTGATTGCCGATATAAAGCGTGGTTTGGATTTGTTGTAATTCAGTAGGGCGGGTTCTCGAAGCAACCCGCCGTATCTGATTTTAGCGGCACACTGAGATATACGGCGCATTGCTTTGCGAATACGCCCTACGATTGCATCTACTTTCTATTAACAATAAAAATTAGAAGGACGTGACCGTGAGAGATATTGTTAAAACCCTCGTTGATGAAATTGGTCGCGTCCTGCTAGGTAAAGAAGACAAAATAAAACTCGCGTTAACCTGCTTATTGGCTGATGGCCATCTCCTTATTGAAGATCTGCCCGGTATGGGCAAAACCACTCTCTCACATGCGCTCGCTAAAGTATTAGGTTTAGGTTACAACCGCGTGCAATTCACCAGCGATATGTTGCCAGCGGATATTTTAGGCATTTCTATTTTTGACCCGCAGCAACAGCAATTTAGTTTTCATCAGGGGCCGATTTTTACACAAGTATTATTAGCTGATGAAATTAATCGCACTACACCTAAAACACAAAGTGCACTTCTGGAGGCGATGGAAGAGCGACAAGTTACCATAGAAGGTAAAACCTATTTATTGCCGCAACCTTTTTTTGTGATTGCAACGCAAAATCCAATGTCGCAAATGGGCACGTATCCTTTACCTGAATCACAGCTCGATCGTTTTTTAATGCGCATCAGTATTGGTTATCCCGATGCGGAAACAGAAAAATTATTATTCAAAGGTGGCGATACTCGCGAACAATTAGCGCATTTACAGGTTCGTTTGCCCGCCAGTAAAATCGCAGAAATAAAACAATCTATTCAGCAGATTAAAGTGTCCGATAGTTTGGTGGATTATGTACAACGTTTGGTTAATTACACTCGCAGTTCAGATGATATTGTTGTCGGTTTATCACCTCGCGGTGCTATGGCTTTAATCAAAGCTGCCAAAACCTGGGCGTTTATGCATGAGCGAGCTTACGTTGTGCCAGAGGATGTGCAGTATTTATTTTCCGCTGTGGTAGCGCATCGTTTAATTCCTAAAGGCAGCTCACAGGTTTTTGCGCAAGAAAGTTTGGCCAAGAAAATTTTGTTATCTGTTGCTGTGGTTAAAGAATAATAACGTTAATCTACTATTTACATAGAGGATGCTCCTCTTGTTCACACTAGTTTCTCCATTAAAAAAATACTTTCAATTCTGGGCGGCTAAACGCTCGCCTCGGGCTTCGCAGGTTATTCTGCGTCATAGAACTATTTATGTTATTCCCAGCAAACAAGGTTTAGCATTTTTGTTGGTTGTTTTTTTGATTTGGTTGTTGGGCACTAATTATCAAAATAATTTAATTCTTGCGCTCTCATTTTTTTTAATCAGTGTGATGCTAGTGTCAATGATTCATGCTTTTAAAAATATGTTGGGTTTAACCTTTGCTCCCGGAGTAGCGCACTCGACAGCGGTGGGGGAGGTTGCTCCGTTTGATGTTGTCATTAATTCCCAGTATCACAATAGTCATCATGGAATTTTATTAATTGTAGGTGATGCTGCGCCAGTGCAAGCAGATTTTCAGGCTGGGCAAACTTTACATGTGAGCCTTGGTTTGAATGCGAAACATCGTGGTTGGCTAAAGCTGCCGCGTATTACTGTGAAAAGTTATTTCCCCTTTGGATTAATCCGTGCGTGGGCTTATGTTGATCTTGATCATCGTGCATTAGTTTTTCCGCGTCCAATCGCTAGCCTTCAGCCACCATTAGGTGCAGGGCAAGGTGCGGATGGCCATTTTTATTCGCAGCAATTAGGCGATGAATTTCAAGGATTTCAAACTTATCAACCCGGCTCACCGTTATCGCAAGTGGCATGGAAACAATATGCGCGTGGTGCGGGTTTACATTTAAAAGATTATCGCGCAACGCAAAGCCAACAATATTGGTTGGATTGGAAAAATATTAATGCTCGCGATACAGAGTTAGGTTTGTCTTACATGAGTTATTGGGTTAATCAATTTGCAGATGCCAATCAGGAATTTGGTCTTGTGTTGCCCCATGCTGTTGTTGAGCTGGGTGTTGGCGATGTTCATCGCCTGCAAGCGCTAACAGCCTTAGCCTTATTTGGCTGGGTTGATGGTGATTGATGTGTTAAACATAAAGCCAAAAAAAATATTACAACCATCGGTGCCGATAACGCGCAATAGTTTGGTATGGCTATTGGTGATTCAAATTTTTGTACTGACCCCACATTTTTTAGCGGTGCCTGTTTGGATTCCGGTTGTGTGGTTGGGTGTGGTTTTTTGGCGCTGGAAAATATTTCAGGGCGCTTGGAATTATCCCAATAAATTACATAAAACACTGGTGGTGATTATCTGTAGTGCTGGCTTGTTGGTCAGTTTGGGGGCAAGTTTTAGTTTGACGGCTATGGTCAGCCTGTTATTAGTGGGTTCCATTTTAAAACTGTTAGAAATTAAAACCCGCAAAGATTTTATTCTTTTGGTGTTTCTTTCATTTTTTATTTTAGCCGCACAATTTATTTTCTTTAATCATTTTCTTGCTGCGTTTTATGGTTTCGTATGTTTGGTAATACTGTGCGCTGCATTGATGCAGTTATATCAAGCTATTCCTGCGAAAAATGCGTGGTTAATGGTTCGCCCTACGGTGTTTATTTTCTTACAAGCTATTCCCATTATGGTGATGTTATTTGTGGTGATGCCGCGTATGGGGGCATTTTGGTCTGTGCCATCGCCACAACATGCCAAAACGGGCATGAGTGACTCTATGTCGCCGGGTGATTTTAGTGAGTTAATACAATCCGATGAACTGGCATTTCGCGTTACATTTAATGGAGATATTCCAACTCATGAAAAATTGTATTGGCGAAGTTTAGTATTTGCTTATTTTGATGGGCGTCGTTGGTCGCAAAGGAGTTTTGCAAAACAAGATTTACAATCCTCATCTCAGGCGATTACCGGATGGCGGGATAAAATTGATTATACTGGCAGTGCCACAACTTATGAGATTGTTGCAGAACCTACAGGGAAAACATGGTTGTACTCGTTGGTCAGCCCAAAAACATGGAGCGACAATGTGCTTGTGGGGCGTGATTTAGAGCTGCAAACTAATCTGCCTGTAAACCAGAGAATAAATTATAAAGTAACATCGGTATTAGATTATCGTTTTGAGGCCGATATACCAGAATCTGAAATCCTGAAACAAAATACGCAATTGCCAGAGTGGAGTAATCCAGAAACACGTCGTATTGCGCAAGAATGGTTTTCTGAAGCTGGCAGCACTGAAAAATTAATTGAAAAATTATTTGCTTATTATCGCAATAGTTTTTTTTACACCTTAGCCCCTCCGGGGTTGGGCAATAATTCGGTGGATGATTTTTTATGGAAAACCCATCAAGGTTTTTGTGAGCACTTCTCAAGTAGTTTTGTATTTTTTATGCGTGCCGCTGGAATTCCCGCAAGGGTAGTGGTGGGGTATCAAGGTGGCGAATTAAATCCTGCAGAAAACTATTTAGCTGTTCGTCAGCGTGATGCGCATGCATGGGCGGAGGTTTGGATTAAAGGCCGTGGCTGGGTGCTTTACGATCCAACATCAGCAGTTGCGCCAGAACGAATTCGTCGCGGTATTGCTGAATCGCTTAGCGCAACAGATCAAACACTGTTAGCTAAACCTTTTGGTGCGACATTCAATATTCTCATGAGTATTCGCAATCAATGGGATGCGTTGAACTTTCAGTGGGTGCGTTGGGTTATGAATTATGACTCAGGTTTACAATCAACATTGCTTACGCGTCTTTTGAATGATGTAACGCCAATGCGGATTGCTTTGTTTGTGCTGGGGACTGGGCTGGCATCGGTATTATTGATTTTCTCAGCGCTGTTTTTTCGATCGCGCCAAAAAGTACTTCCTATAAAAGAGCGTTCGGCTCAATTAATTTATAAGCAGCTCCGTAAAAAACTACAGCAGGGCGGTTTTGTACCGCAAGTGAGCGAAACCCCTCGTCATTTTGCACTGCGTATTGCGGATACTCGCTCTGATTTAAAGGCTCCTTTGCTCACGATAATCGATCTGTATGAACAATTGGTATATGCGGAAAATACAGATGTACTGCGGGATTTAAAATCGCAGGTTGCCGCCTTTTCAGCTCGGTAGTAAATACTGCACTTTTCACCAAATCATTAAAGTACTTAGCTCTTACTTGTTTTGAAAGCGAATATGAATTCGTTTGGTAGGGTTTTGCACATTAAATGGTATTAATTCGTGCTGATGTTATCTTTAGTGAATTAATATGGTGCATTTTGATTAATGTTTTGATTTTTTAAATTTATAATGTATTGATTTTAAAGAGAAAAATATTTAGGCATGTTTTGTGCTATCGACTTTTGCTTGCTATATTTTTAGTGTTTTTTGCCCTTTTTTGGGCTTTATGTAGTTAAAAATAAGCTGATTCAATCCCATTTTTGCTGTTAATCGTTTTTATTGCATGGTTGATGTAACAAAATGGGGCGGTTTTATCGTGCTGAAAAGCGGATGAATACTGCAAAACAAAAAACATAAGGTGCCGTTATGAAGAAGACCATTAAATCTGTTGTTCCTTTCATTTTATTTATAGGCTCGTTGATGCTGAGTGAATTTGCCCTCGCGGATACCGCTCCCACGATTGCCCCGACGCTAAATGGCGCCAATACGGCTTGGATGTTAATGGCCAGTGCGTTGGTGCTGTTTATGACATTGCCGGGCTTAGCATTGTTTTATGCAGGTTTAGTGCGTGTTAAAAACGTTCTATCGGTGTTGATGCAATGCTTTTCTATTGCCGCGATTTCTTCACTGTTGTGGGTAATTGTTGGTTATAGCTTGAGCTTTGGTGAAGGCAACGCGTTTATCGGCGATTTCAGCAAAGTATTTTTTGCCTCCATCACAAGGGATGCGCTTTGGGGAGATATCCCTGAAAGCTTGTTTGCGATGTATCAAATGACGTTCGCGATTATCACTCCGGCATTAATTGTTGGTGCTTTTGCTGAGCGCATGAAGTTTTCTTCTATGTTGGTGTTTTCTGCATTGTGGTTGTTGGTTTGTTATGTGCCGGTTTGTCATTGGGTGTGGAGTAGTTCAGGTTGGCTGTACAAAATGGGTTTACTCGATTTTGCTGGCGGTACTGTGGTTCATATCACCGCCGGTGTTGGTTCTTTGGTGGCTGCATTGGTGATTGGTAAACGTCATGGTTTCCCAACAACCGCAATGCCACCGCATAACATGACGATGGTTGTCACTGGTGCTGGTATTTTGTGGGTGGGTTGGTTTGGGTTTAATGCGGGCAGTGCTTTGGCAGCAAATGGAAATGCGGCTATGGCGATGCTAGTTACACATCTTTCTGCAGCGGCGGGCGCACTTTCATGGATGACAATCGAATGGATGAAGTTCAGAAAGCCAAGTGTATTAGGTATTGTGACGGGTATGGTTGCAGGCTTGGGTACTATTACGCCAGCATCAGGCTATGTTGGCCCTGGTGGTGCCGTTGTGATTGGTTTATTGGCTGGTGTTGTCTGCTTCTACATGACGCAACTGGTAAAACGTGTGTGGAAAGTCGATGACTCGCTCGATGTGTTTCCTGTGCACGGCGTTGGTGGAATTATAGGAACATTTCTCGCAGGCGTTTTTGCTTCTACACAATTGGGTGCGTTTAGTGGTCAAGGTTTTGGTGCGGGAATTGAAACCATGGCGCAACAGCTACAAGTTCAGTTGATTGGTATCGCATCAACTTTGGTTTATACCGTTGTAGTGACTTATATTTTACTTAAGTTCACGGCATTATTAACGCAAGGTTTACGTGTGACTAAAGATGAAGAATCCTTGGGCTTGGATCTTAGTTTGCATGAAGAAGATGGCTACAAACTCTAATTGAATTGAAGCCGTTATAATAAAAATGTTGTAATAAAAAAAGAGGAGCAATTGCTCCTCTTTTTTTATATTTGTGTTTTATGTGTATATTTTAAATAGTTAACGAAATGCAATAAGTGCCGCGGTAACTGCAACGTTGAGTGATTCAACACCATTGTTCATCGCAATGCGAACTTGTTCATTACACAGTTGTGCTACTTCTTTTGATACACCATCAGTTTCATTGCCCAACACATAAATGCAGGATTGTTGAGGATTGAATTGTTTTAGTTCTGTTTTGGCGTGAGAGGAGAGCGAACAAATAAGTGTTCCTTCTACTTTGAAATCTTTTAACGCAGCAGCAAGTGAATTACACCGTAAGATGGGTGCACGGAAAACAGTGCCTGCACTTGCTTTAATAACCAGCGGGTCAATTTGCGCGCTGCCATGTTGTGGTAATAAAATTCCATCGATATTTCCCGCGCAGGCAGAGCGAATAATCATCCCCAAATTTTGTGGATTATTAATGCCATCCAGTGCGAGGAGGGTAAATTTTTTATCAGCATTTTTCTGCAAAAAGTTGTCGTAGGTTTGAAAGCCGCGACAAATCAAATCTGCTGCAACACCTTGATCCTGACTTGAATTTTTTGAAATGCGAGAGAGTGCTTGGCGATTGTGATAAAGAATTTCAGCGCCTTTGGCTTTTGCCAGCGCAATAATATCATCGAGAATTTCTGCGGATTTATTGCTATCAGCCAAATGCAGGCGGTGGATATTGGTTGCTTTGTCTTGTAATGCTTCAAGTACAGGTTTACGCCCGTAAACGGTTAACATTCCATCAAAGAGCTTTTTTTTCTCGAGATAAGCTTGGCTGTCGTTGCGTTCTTTGTTCATGAAAATTCTTTACTGATAAGAGGTGGGCTTAAATAATAAATCTTAAGCAATGCAAATATTTTTGTAAGCGCGAACAGCATTTTCTAATCCCATTGCTATGGCGTCGACGGTAAGTGCATGGCCAATAGAAACTTCAAGTAATTGCGGTACTTTGCGAAAATGGGCTAGGTTGTCTAAATTTAAATCGTGACCTGCGTTTAAACCAATATCAATTTTGGCTGCAAAATCGGCAGCGTCATAATAGCGTGTAAATAGCGCATCAAATCCGGCATCTTTTTGTTTGAACGATTCTGCATAGGGGCCGGTGTAAAGTTCTACTCTATCGGCGCCAATTTTTTTCGCTAATTCAATTTGTTCAATATTAGGATCCATAAATAAGCTGACGCGTACGCCAGCGTTTTTTAGTTGTTCGATAATAGGACGTAAAATGTCGCCAGATTTATGCAAATCAAAGCCATGATCCGATGTAAGTTGATCATTGGAGTCAGGCACTAATGTGCATTGTTCTGGTTTGGTATCTAACACCAATTGAATGAATCCAGGAAAATCACCTATTTTTTCAGCGAAAGGATTTCCTTCAATATTAAACTCTGCATGTTTGTTGTCTTGTAGCAATTCTGCCAATTCGTATACATCATGAGGGCGAATATGGCGTTGGTCCGGGCGCGGGTGCACCGTTAATCCATCGGCGCCTGCGTGCAAGCAAACTTTGCCGTGAGCAACAACATCAGGATAATTTCCTGCGCGAGAATTTCGAATAAGAGCAATTTTGTTGAGGTTGACGCTCAGTGCAGTGGTCATTGTGGCGCGCTCATTGGTGCAGTATTGGTTTGAAAAGGTGCAGTGTTAGATTGAGCATTTTCTGAAGTTGCTACATTTGCGCCTGTTTTTAATTCGATGGGTAATGTCGTTGGGTCAATGCGAATTATTTTTAAAATGCGCACTGCAAAATTAGGCGCTTCTGGAAAGCTCTCGTACATGCCGCGAGGTTGAAGAGAAATCTTTTCAACAACATCCAAGCCTTCGGTTACTTTTCCAAAAACAGCATAGCCAGGATTTTTTCCATTGGCATTAAGCGCTGAGTTATTTTGCATGTTAATAAAAAATTGAGATGCTGCGGATTCATTCGTTGTGGCGCGAACCATTGAAACCATAAAAGCATCATTTTTTAGGCCATTCGATGCTTCATTTTTAATGATTGCATGGGGTGACTTCAGAGAAAAATCTGGAGTCAATCCACCACCTTGAATGAAAAATCCGGGTACGACACTATGGAAAATAGTACCGTTATAAAAATCCCCATCGACATTCTCTAAAAAATTTTTGACAGTAAGAGGTGCTTCATGAGGAAAAAGCTCTATTACAAATTCACCAAGGTTGGTTTGTAATAATACTGTTGGATTTGTTGAAGCAGCTCTCAGTGAGGTGCTGCCCAACAGAAAAAAAGCTAACAAGACTAAAGTAAGAATATTGCGCATTAAATAACTTAATTCCAGTCTGAGTGGCGTTTACGCTTGCCAAACAATTGTAAGAAGAAGGATAAAATCACACCGCCCAGAATTAAACCTCCGCCAACAATACGCTGGGTGTGGCGGTCAGTGCTTCGCAATTGGTCATTTTCAGCTTTTAATACATCTCTCTCAGTTTGCAATAGTTGAAATTCGCGATGCATATTCTGATTTTCTTGCTCCATATTGATATCTGACGTTGTTGCGTTGCGCATTTCTTCAGTTTCTTTAAGGAGTTTTTGATGTGCTGCTCTTAAGCTATCCAATTCTGTTTTAAAGGAAAAATTTTGTTTTTGAAGTTCTACAACATCTGTTGAGCCTGAATTTAATGCGCTGAGTTTCATTGCGCATGTTGGTTCACTCGTGAGATTTTGGCTGCGAATCCAACCTTCTACATCATCGGGAGTGATAACTTGCGACCACTTATTTTTATTGGCATCTTCTTCTTCGCGAATAAATTTTAATTTTGTTCCTGTTGCTAATCCGTTTTTTACAACATTTGCCTGGCTGTCTTTATCGCTGCGCAATGGGACATAGATGATGTCAGATACATAGCGATCTTCCGCATAACTTGGCATTGATAGTCCAATGGCGATTACACTTGCACTTAGTAAAGTTGTTAGTGATATTTTTTGTAGCATTGTTTTATTGCTTATTATGTTTTTCATGGGTTGGGAAATCCTTGATCAAATTAAGGTAATACTTTTTTGAAAGGTTTGACTATAACGTTTGCATACACACCGGCTGCAATATAAGGATCAGCATCTGCCCAGTTTTTTGCAGCACTTAGCGATTCAAATTCAGCAACAACCAAGCTTCCAGTAAAGCCTGCATCGCCTGGGTTATCATTATCTATTGCCGGGTGAGGCCCAGCTAATATTAAACGGCCTGCATCTTGTAATGCTTGTAATCTTGCAAGGTGAGCAGGGCGTGCGAGTTTGCGTTTTTCTAAGCTGTTGTTTACATCTTCACTTATGATTGCGTATAACATAACTGTTCTCTATTTTTCTTCTCTGCTTTTTATCTGTATTTATTTATCTGTAATTATTGACTTTATTTTTTGTCGCTATTTTTATCAGTTTCATCATTCATTACGTCGTCCATGGTTAGGTCGGTCAGTAAACGAATGCTGCGAAAAATATACATCAGTGTCGCAATCATAATAATTAGTGATGGTATAGCAATAACGGGAAATCCTATTGCATGCATTTTACCAATTTCGACATTAAATTCTGGTGTGCCTGTCGCGCTTACCACAATCATTTTTGCGAGCACGTAGTTAAGTACCGCCGACACAAAAAAAGAAGTCGCAATAAAGTAGGAACCATTGCGCAATGTTTTTTCAAATGCGCCTGTGTTGCCTCGCTCAGCAAGCACAGCAGCAATTTTATCTACTCTTAAAAGGTTTTCATTGTAAAGAAAAGTCTTCACTAATGGAAAGCGAGTTTTCGTGGAAATAATAACCATCAAACCAATTAGCCCAGGGATGGCTGCTTCCTTAATCGCATAATATTGCGTAGGCAAATGCAATAAACTAATACCGCCTGTTAACAATACGCTTACAATACCGAGTGCAGAGAAAAAATTAAATTTGCGATAGGTAATATAATCTTTGATTCCGTAAGCAATTGGAAAGCTGAGTGCGATAATTAAGCTCCATGTTGCCCCCAAATATTGATCGCCGCTTAGCTTGGTTAAAATCAATGTAGGAATAACAATATTCATGAGAATATTGATGAACATATTCTCTTTTTTGGGCTTTGCTTGGCTGTTTGATATAGGGCTGGACATGGTATCTCGAGGGTTTGCTGGTTGCTGAGTGGATATTTGTTGATTGTTTTTTTCAGCAGAAAGATTTTCGATCATTGTCAGTCTCGTTCATAATGGGCGTATGAAGCCCTCTGCAGTATTTCTGGCGTTTTGGGCGCCACTATGAAATTAGTTACTAGTTACTCTGTTATCAAGTAACCCTTATTTAGGTAATTATGTGAAATTTGATTTGCATTGCCATAGCCATTTTTCGGACGGTCTATTAAGCCCGCAAATGCTTGTAACCAGAGCTAAAGAGCGCGAAGTAAACGTTTTAGCATTAACTGACCACGATACCATAGCAGGGCTTATTTTGGCACAACAAGCAGCTGATGAATGCGGAATAACACTGGTTAATGGCATTGAGTTTTCCAGCCAGTGGGGCAAAGGCGGCGTACATATTGTGGGTTTAGGTGTTGATGTAAACTCCGCAACACTGAAAACGGCTATCGAACATCAAAATCATGCAAGGGTGAGCCGCGCCGACCAGATCGCTGCGCGTCTTGCCAAAGCAGGCATCACGGGCACGTTGGAAGGTGCTCGTTTAATTGCAGGCGAAGCGGTGGTCGGGCGGCCTCATTTTGCGCAGTATTTAGTCAATATTGGCGCGGTTAACAATATCAATTCAGCGTTTAAAAAATATCTCGGTGCGGGCAAGCCTGCGGATGTGAAATACCAATGGCCAGATATGCCGACTGTCATTGATTGGATTCATGCTGCAGGCGGCGTTGCTGTGCTTGCTCATCCCTGTAAATACGATCTTACCCGCACCAAAATGTGTGCATTGATTAGTGATTTTGCCCAAGCGGGTGGTGATGCTTTAGAGGTGATTAGCGGCCAACAAGCATCGGCAATGACCAATGATTTAGCGCGTATAGCGGCGGCGAATAATTTAGCGGCATCTTGCGGTAGCGACTTTCATGCACCCAATCACCCATGGCAAGAGCTTGGCAACTTTAGTGCGTTACCTGAAAGTTGTCGGCCAGTTTGGCAAATGCTTGGATTTGCCGCATAGGGCAGTGTATTTAAAAAGGTAGATGTTATATGGCTCAGTTTTTTCAGATCCACCCCGAAAACCCTCAAAATCGCTTAATCGCGCAGGCTGCTGAGATTATTCGAAAAGGCGGTATTGTTGCTTACCCAACGGATTCTGCTTATGCGTTAGGCTGCCATATTGGTGATAAAGATGCCCTCGATCGTATTCGCGCCATGCGTCAATTGGACAAAAACCACAATTTCACACTGATGTGTCGCGATTTGTCAGAGCTTGCAACCTTTGCCAGAGTGGATAATCGGGTTTATCGCCTTATAAAAAACCATACCCCGGGAGCCTATACCTTTATCTTGGAAGCTACTGCAGAGGTTCCGCGTCGACTTATGCATCCCAAACGAAAAACGATTGGTTTGCGTGTTCCTGATAGCCCCATTGCGCTTGCTCTGTTAGAAGAATTGGGCGAACCCATTATGACGAGTAGCTTATTAATGCCGGGTGAAGAATACCCAATGACCGATCCCTACGATATTCGCGATTCACTGCAGCATCATTTGGATCTTATTATAGATGGTGGCTATTGTGGGCTCGAACCTACCACTGTAATTGATTTAACCGGCGATTTACCGGAGTTAATTCGTCAAGGTAAGGGAGACTTTTCACCTTTTGCAGGATAAGGATTGTTTAGATGAGAAATCTGGTAACAGGAGAGTGGCAAAAAGAAACATAAAAAACATTCAAATTGGTCTAATTTTATTCCTTGCGTTCGTTTTTTATTCTGATTATTAGAAGTGTGACATCCATTCCATAAATTGTCGTTTGGAGTTGTATCATGGCGGCGTGATTGTGGTGTAAAGCATTAATTTCTGTTTTTTTATACCGACAGCAATGCTTCTCCTTCTAATAATTCAAGGTAAACATAATGAATAACAATATTACTTTATTCGCCTTCATCAGTTTGTTCATGTTAACCGCTTGTGGTGGTGGTAGTACTACCACTGATAATGGAACTGGTAATGGCACAAGTAGTGCTCTTACTAATAGCTCTGTAATAAGCAGCAAAAGCTCTGTTAAAAGCAGCAGCAAAAGTTCAACTGCAGCTAGTTCTATCAGCAGTGTTGGAACTGGACAAGAAAACCCAGCCAGCAGCTCAAAAGCTTCCTCAAGCAGTTCAAGTATTGCAGCTAGCAGTGTTGTTGCTCCAGCGAGTAGTGTTGCGGCAAGCAGTGTTATTGTTGAGGTGAGCAGTCCAGCTGCAGTGTCTTCTAGTAGTCGTGTTGTGAGTAGTTCAAGTTTGGCTCCAAGTAGCTCAAGCTCAATTGCTAGCAGTGTGAAAAGTAGTTCAAGTGCTGTATCTAGCAGTATTGCAAGTAGTTCAAGTGTTGCATCTAGTAGCGTTAAAAGCAGTTCAAGTTCAGCGGTAAGCAGTTCTTCTTTCAAAGTTGAACATTGGGTGTTTAGAGGTACTCCAAATGCATGGGGTAAAACGCCAATGATTCAGTCTGGCAATATATTTACAATTTGCCAGAAGTTTGCTGGAACTAGTGAATTTGCGTTTAAAATAAGTAATGACGATGTCGCTGATTGGGCAGAGGCATATCCTGTCGGTATCAGTAACTATGTAGTTGCTCAAGACTTCAGCTATGACATCACATTTAACTCTACAACTCATGTCATTACTGCAACTAAACGTACTACCGCTTGTGGTACCGTAGTATCTAGCTCATCAAGTAGCGTAGTTAGTGTTAGTAGCTCAAGTAGTGTTGTAAGTAGTTCATCAATTGCTTCAAGCTCAGTGAAAAGCAGTTCTAGTTCAGTAATTTCAAGCTCTGTTGCGAGTAGTAGTGCTGGTCCTCACCATTCAGGTGAAGATTGTAAAGCCTGTCATGTGGCTGGTGGATCAGCATCATCTAAGATATTTACGGTTGCAGGGACAGTTTACAAAACGGATGGTACTGTGTATGTCGGTGCAGAAGTTATACTTAAAAATATAGACATGGAAATTGTAAAATTGATAACGGATGCTAGTGGTAACTTTTCGACTAATCAGTCATTGAGTGGCGTAGATATTTCGGATTTGGATCCACAGGTTACTGGGACAAGTACATTAAAAATGCTTACTGCACCTGATAGTGGTTCATGTAATTCATGCCATAAAGCTGGTGGAAGAGCTGGTGGGCACATCTTGGCTCTTTGATGGTTAAAAAGTTAAATAAAAAATGGGCCCTAGTGGCCCATTTTTTATTGCGCAAAACTAAAAATTACCACATTAAATCATCAGGAATTACATAGTCTTTATAAGGATCATCTTCATCTTTTTGTTCAGTTACTTTTGTATTTACAACGACAACAGCCTTTTCATCGCGCTGAGCTATTTTATCCGCAACGATACGTGGCACTAGTTCGTAGCCTTGTCCCAGTTTTACAACTGCTAATAAACCGCGAATAATTTGTTGCTGCACCTTTGCTGAAACGCGAATTTTTTTAATCACTTTGCCATCGGTAAAGTTGTATTCGACATATCCTTGGCCTGCTTCTTTTGATTGACGATGATTTTCAATCAATTGTTTGATTTGCGCGGCAATGGCTTTTTGTTCTAATTCCAGAACCCGTTGACGATTGAGTTCACGGTCGCGTTCTGCTTTTTCGGCGCGCGTTGATTCGACGTGCTGCTTAACTTCATCGACAACAGGTTCGGGCGCGCGCCGCGCAACATTGGTTTCTTTGCGCTTTTCTTTGTTGACCTGTTTGGCTTTTTTGGTATCAATTAAGCCTGCTTTGAGAAGTTGATCTTGTAGGGATGCCATAATTTTTGACCGATTCACTAAAATGTTACGCATAATAGCGCTCTACTTTTACACTCAGCAACAACGATAGCGATAGAGATGAAAACTTGGGATATTTTTTGCCGTGTTATTGATAATTATGGCGATATAGGCGTCTGTTGGCGATTGGCTCGACAGCTTGTGGATGAACACAAGATATCGGTTCGTTTATGGGTAGATGAAATTGCCGCGCTTAAGCATATTTGGCCAGACGCAACATTTGAGCAGGTTCAAAGTCTCGCTGGCGTCACGGTCTGTATTTGGCCGGAGGATTTTCAGGTTGATGCTATTCAGATTGATGCTATTCAGATTGATACTATTCAGGCTAATGGTATTCCTGATGTGGTTATTGAGGCTTTCGCTTGTCATTTGCCGGATGTTTATGTCGCCGCGATGTTGCAGGCGAATCCACAGCCTATTTGGTTGAATTTAGAGTATTTGAGTGCAGAATCCTGGGTTGAAGGCTGCCATCAACTTAGCTCTATGCATCCGCAAAATGGGTTAAAGAAAACCTTTTATTTTCCTGGATTTAGCGAAAAAACGGGCGGGATTTTGCGGGAGCAGGATTTGTTGTTGCGCCGTGATAGTTTTAATGCGAGTCATGAGAAAGAGAGTTTTTTAACGCGGATTGGTGTAACTCCGCAAGCAGAAACTGGATTACTGATTTCATTATTTAGTTACGAAAACACAGCGATTGAAGGTTTGTTGAAAGCGTGGAGTCAGTCATCTCTTCCCGTGCAGTGCCTTGTTCCTGCGGGTAAAACGCTGGTTTCCATTAATAGCGCCTGTGGCATGGAGCTTGGAGTAGGGGATAGTTTCAGCAAGGGCTCACTGACATTGCAGGTTATCCCTTTTTTAACGCAAGTCGATTATGACCAGCTGTTGTGGGCCTGCGACATTAATTTTATTCGCGGTGAAGATTCATTTGTGCGGGCGCAATGGGCGGCCAAGCCGTTTGTTTGGCATATTTATCCGCAGGAAGAAGATGCGCATCTTATTAAATTGAATGCGTTTCTGGATAAGTATCTTCAGGCGACGGATCCTGAATTATCAGGGTTAATAAGCCACATGTGGTTGGCATGGAATAATGGCGAAGATTGTGCGAAGGCATGGGAAAATCTGTTGGCTCGTTATGATGATTGGCGTGAGCAGAGCCGGGTTTGGTGCCAAAACTTAAGTGCAATGCCTGATTTGGCGACTAATCTCGTGCATTTTTGCCAAAAAGTAATGTAGAAATTTATCAAAAAAGGTATAGTGGCGCGCGAATTTAATCACCATTCAAAGAGATTTATCATGAAAACAGGACAAGAATTGCGTGCCGGTCATGTAATCAGCATCGACGGCTCTCCATGGCTTATTCAGAAAGCAGAAATCAGCCGTTCAGGCCGTAACACTGCGGTTGTTAAAACCAAGTTGAAAAACTTGCTTAACGGTTACTTGACTGAAACTCCATACAAAGCTGACGACAAGTTTGAAGACATCGTATTGGATCGTAAAGAAGTAACTTATTCTTACTATGCGGATCCACGTTATGTGTTTGTCGATAGCGATTACGAGCAGTATGAGCTTGATAAAGACGAGTTGGGCGATATGGGTCCATACATCGAAGATGGTATGGAAGATGTGTGCGAAGCCGTATTCTTTGACGGTAAAGTAATCTCTATCACTCCACCAAACTCAATAGTACGTGAAGTGGCTTACACTGAGCCTTCAGTGCGTGGTGATACTTCTGGTAAAGTGATGAAAACTGCCCGTTTAACTAACGGTCATGAATTGCAAGTTTCTGCATTCGTAGAAATCGGCGATAAAATTATTATTGATACCCGTACTGGTGAATATAAGTCTCGCTCTAAAGACTAATTTGTTGGTTAACTAGTGGCTAGCTCTAGCCACTAGTTTCTTTTTGTTTCTCCCTTCTTGTTTTCCTTTTTAATTCTGTTATTTCCTTTTCGCTTTTCTTGTTTGTTTCCGTACTTGCAATAATTTTTTATAAAACAGTTGGGTTATTAACATCTAGCATGTTTTCGACGACGGCTGCGTTATAGAAGCCTTCCACGGTACAAATTAAACCGTCTTTAATCGTTGCCCACATAGCAATGCGTACATCGCCGATCGGTTCGTAGTAGGTTTGGTAGTCCAGCGCGGCAAATGCAGAGTTATCTTCGGCGATGATATGGCGTATGACTATATCTTTTTGGATGCTGGCCATGCCGAATAAGAATGCCAGCATGTCTTCCGGATTGGTGAAGTGCATGTTGGGGCCGACGTATGAAAACCCTTCTTTAGCCAGATGACTTAAGGCTTTATCGAAATCTTGCGAGCGCATGGCTTCGATAAACTCACGTAAAATTTCTTTTGGTTGCATATTCAGACCCATGTAATGCCATTGGTTGGCTTGTAGATTCGGGGATTGAACCCTTTAAAAAACGGCAGGTTACCGTTAATGGTAGCGCTTATCAATGTTCTATTGTGACGCTCAATTTTTTATCACTTCATACATGTGCTCTTAAGTGCGTCCTTTCTGAGTTAGAACCTAAACCTCACTCTTTTCTTTCCCTTCAAACAAAATAGTATTTTACATATATAGTATACATTACTTATTATATATCTAACACATAGCTTGGAGTGATTATGAGCATCGAAGACCGCCCTGTAATTAAGTTGGCTCCTGAGCGTGAAAGCTTGGGTTTTTTAATGGCCGATGCAACGCGCCTGATTCGCCGAGTCTGTGCTGCCTATTTATCTGAGCACCAGATTACGGTAGCGCAAATGCGCGCTTTGGTTTATTTGGCGCGGAATGAAGGGATTCGCCAAGTGGAATTGGCGGATTTACTAGAGGTTCAACCTATTACGCTTGCGCGCATGATTGATCAATTGGCTGAGGCTGGTTTGGTAGAACGCCATGCTGACCCGAAAGATAGAAGGGCATTTCAATTGTTTTTAACGGCTGCTGCTGCGCCGATCATTGAATACATTGGCGAACGTTCGGCAACATTTCAACGGCAAGCGCTGGAGGGTTTAACGCCTGAGCAAGTCGATGTGTTGTTTTTTGGTTTAAACAAGGTGCGCGATAATCTCGCTGCACTGCTTCGTTAATATTATGTTGTGTAATGGAGCTTATATATGAGTGATTTACCTGACGTCCACATTCAATCGCAACCTCAGCCATCATCGTCAACTGATGTTGGCAATGGTGTGAAGCGTTTATTGTTATTGGTGGTGTTGCCGTTGATAGTAGGTTTGGTTGGCCTTGTGGTGTACCTCAAAGGCGGCCGCTATGTGTCGACTGAAAATGCGTATGTTAAAGCCGATGTTATGACGGTGAGCAGTCAAGTCGCCGGTGTCGTTATCTCGCGTGCGGTGAACGAAAATGATCATGTTGTGGCAGGGCAATTGTTGTTTAGTCTTGACGATCAATCTTACGCATTAGCCGTTGCAAAAGCTGAGGCAAATGTAGCGGAAGTACGTGCTAGTTTGGCATCGCTAAAGGCGTCTTATCACGAGCGTCAATCGGATTTAAACGTTGCACAAAGCAATTCTGAATTTGCGAAACATGAACAAAAACGCCAAGCGAATTTGGCAACCAAACATTTAGTCGCGCAAGTTACTTACGATGAAATTAGTCATAAAAGTAAAATTGCAGAACAGCAAACAGTAGGTGTCGAGCAGGATTTAAAACGCATTGCTGAATCCTTGGGTGGTGCTGTTGATGCGGCGATTGAGCAGCACCCTAGTTATTTAGCGGCTGTTGCTGAATTAAAACAAGCCAAACTTAATCTTGAGCACACTAAAATTTATGCCACGCAAAATGGCACTGTTACCAAGCCGCCAGTAGTGGGTGAATTTATTGGTGTGGGTACTACGGCGATGTTATTAGTCGCGAGCGATAATTTATGGATTGCTGCGAATTTTATTGAGACAGATTTAACGCACGTTCATCCTGGACAAAAAGTAGAAGTGTCTATTGATACTTATCCCGATGTGAAATGGGAAGGCGAAGTGCAGAGCGTAAGTCCTGCGACAGGCTCAGAGTTTTCAGTTATTCCTGCGCAAAATGCGACAGGCAATTGGGTGAAGATCGCGCAGCGTGTACCGGTGAAAATCAGTATTGCACCCAATGAAAATGCACCTAAATTGCAGGCTGGTTTAAGTTCTGAAATTGAAATTGACACAGGTTATCGCCGTAAATTATTGGGTGTTGTTTTATAAAAAATAAATCTGTTTTTTTACTAATTTATTTTTAATTGTCGCGTTAGTTTTTTGAGTATTTACTAATGGCTTCATCCTCATCAACAGCATTACCAGCACCCGCAGAATCATCCAGTCATCGAGGTTTGGTGACGATTGCGGTTATGTTGGCGACTATTATGCAAGCGTTGGATACCACCATCGCTAACGTGGCGCTACCGCACATGCAAGGCAGTATGTCGGCGACGCAGGATCAAATTTCCTGGGTGTTAACGTCGTATATTGTGGCTGCGGCGATTTGTATGCCGATGATTGGTTTTTTGGCAGACAAGTTTGGGCGCAAGCGTTTGTTTGTGTGGTCGGTTGTGGGTTTTACTATCGCCTCTATGCTCTGTGGTGCCGCACAAAATTTACCGCAAATTGTGTTGTTTCGACTTTTGCAGGGTGTGTTTGGTGCTGCGTTAGTGCCGTTATCGCAATCGGTATTATTAGATACTTATCCGAGAGAAAAGCACGCATCGGCAATGGCCTTGTGGGGGTTCGGTGTCATGCTCGGCCCCATTCTCGGCCCCAGTTTAGGTGGTTGGTTGACGGAGTATTACAACTGGCGTTGGGTGTTTTATATCAATTTACCGTTCGGTATTTTAGCGATATTTGGTATTACGGCGTTTGTAAAAGAAACACCACTGAAAACAGAACGTCGATTTGATTTACTTGGTTTTGCCTGCTTGAGTTTAGGGCTTGGCGCATTGCAGATGATGCTCGATCGCGGTGAAGGTTTGGACTGGTTTCATAGCCGTGAAATTATTATTGAGTGTGCGTTGGCTGGTTTGGGGTTTTACTGGTTTGTCGCACATATTTTTACGTCTAAACAACCTTTTATAGAGCCGGCGATTTTTAAAGATCGCAATTTTTCTGTGGGCATTATTTTTATTTTTATCGTCGGTATTATTTTGCTGGCGACTATGGCGTTATTACCGCCGTTTTTACAAAGTTTGCTCGGCTATCCTGTGATTGATGTTGGTTTGGTGATGGCGCCGCGTGGCTTGGGCGTTATGATTGCGATGCTGATGGTCGGGCGCTTGGCGGGAAAAGTTGATGCGCGTATTCAAGTAGGCGTTGGCTTGCTTCTAACCGCGTTTTCCTTGTGGGAAATGGCGCAGTTTAATTTGAACGTTGGTTACGGGGATATTATCATCAGCAGTGTGGTGCAGGGTTTTGGCTTGGGCTGTGTGTTTGTGCCATTATCGACAATGACGTTTGCTACGCTGGATGCACGTTATCGCAACGAAGGTACTGCGCTTTATAGTTTGTCGCGTAACATTGGCAGTAGTATTGGGATTTCGGTGGTGATTAGTCAGTTGCAGCAGCATATGCAAAAAAATCATGCCGCTTTTGCTGATTATATAACGCCATTTAGTGTGCCCCTGAAACAGGCAATGGAGCAGGGGGTTTGGAATATTCATTCCACCGCGGGGTTAGTGGCGCTTAACAATGAAGTGTCGCGTCAAGCTGCAACGCTCGCGTACTTACAGGATTTTCGCCTGATGATGTGGATTGCGCTTGCGGCTTTACCGTTGATTGTTTATTTACGCGTCCCCAAAAAATAAGTACAAAAAATGCTCAGTGGTGCATGATGTAGGGCTAGTTGTGGTATCCTGCGCGGCTTTTTAGTCAGTTGTATATTGAGTCCCATTAGTACGTATTTATTTAAGAGTTAAGAGATTTTTATGGCAGTTAAACCTGTTTATCGCGTTATTTTCCTCAATCAATCCCAAGTATATGAGCTTTTTGCTTCTGCTATTTATCAAAGTGAAATGTATGGGTTTATTGAAGTCGAAGAGTTTGTATTTGGCGAACGCAGCCAAGTACTGATTGATCCTGCGGAAGAAAAACTTAAAACGGAATTTGCGGGCGTAAAGCGTTCTTACATTCCTATGCATTCTATTGTGCGCATTGATGAAGTTGAAAAAGAAGGCCCCGCTAAAATTAGCGAAGTTAAAGGTGGCGGCGACAAAATAGCGCAATTCCCCTATGGCGGTTTTATTCCCAATCCTAATTTGGGCGAATAAGATTGGTGACAATATTGGGTGATTAAAAAGCGGCTTAGGTCGCTTTTTTTATGCTTATTGTTTTTTGATAGTTATTTTTTGCTAAGCTCACACATATCCATAATAAAAAATGATGATGCAACCCTAATGACCCAATCACTGATACTCGCTATAGATCAAGGTGGCCAAAGTTCGCGTGTTGCTGTTTATAAAAGCAATGGCGAACAGCTTTGTTGTTTTTCCGCTGAGTGTGCGACAAACACTATTGCTGTAGAAAACACGACGAAAAGTTTTATTGAGCAAAATGGCGACGATATTCTCAGCGGTATCCGCGAGTGTGTGCAAAAAATTCATGCGCTACTTGGGGATGATATTTACCATATTAGCGCAGCAGGTTTTGCGGGGCAGGGATCATCACTGTTATGTTGGGACAATCAAACCGGCAGCGCATTGACTCCCGTGCTCAGCTGGCAAGATATTCGTGGTGAATCGTATCTGCACAATTTCCCTTTTTCTCATGAGCAAGTACAACAGCTAACAGGTTTACGCATTTCGCCGCATTACGGCGCAAGTAAAATGCGTTGGTGTATTGACCATTATCCTGCAGTAGCGACTGCTTTAACAAACAATACGCTGAGTATTGGCCCAATCGTCAGTTATATTTTTTGGCATTTATTGCATGCAAAAAATAATGTTGATCCCGGTCATGCACAGCGTACGTTATTGTGGAATTTATCTAAAAATAGGTGGGATAAATCTTTACTTGAAGTATTTAATATTCCCGCTTCAGTGTTGCCTGAATGTGTTTATCACAATAGTAATTTTGGTGATTTACAGATTGGCGATAATAAAATTCCTTTTACCGCGAGTGCTCGCGATCAAGGCGCTTCTTTGTTTGCGCGTGGGCTGCCGGATAAAAATGCGTGCTACATTAATATTGGCACCGGTGCTTTTATTCAGCGCGTGAGTGAAAAATTACAAGCGCCAGAAGGCTTATTAGTTAGTCCGCTGTGGCTGCCGGAGCCATTGCAAGAGGTTGAGGTGGCTTCCCCTACATGTTATTTGGAAGAGTCTTCAGTTATTGAGAAAAGAAATCTCTATGCATGGGAAGCTACGGTAAATGGTGCGGCTTCTGCTATTCAGTATCTACAGCAACAAACAGGTTTGGAAATAATACCGTCGGTAATAAATAGTGCATTAACACTTAATCCTTCAGCACCTTGTTGTTTTCTCAACGCAATTGGCGGATTAAGCGCTCCTTATTGGCGAACTGATTTGCGGGCTCGATTTAGTGATAATTTATCAGCTGATGAAAAAGTGTTGGCATGGATTGAATCTGTTATTTTTCAAATTGTAGTGAATGTTGAATTGATGAATGAATTAGGTGCGGCGCAAAAAATTTATATCAGTGGCGGTTTAAGTAAATCTGATGCAGTATGTCAAAAAATTGCAGATTTAACGCAAACGCCGGTATATCGTAGTGAAAATACCGATGCGACGTTGCAAGGTATCGCGTGTATGGCGGCGGGAATTCCAATGCAGTGGCAACCGTTGATACAAGATGATGTATTCGCTCCGCAACAAAATTTACAAACACATTTACGCTTTACTATGTGGCGCGAAGAGATGACAAAATGGCTGCAATGATCAGTCGATATTAAAACTCTGAACTATACTTGCCTAATTATTATTGTGGGTTCTGTGAATGAAATACGATGTAGTGGTTATTGGTGCAGGTATTCAAGGTGCGGGCGTTGCGCAAGCAGCGGTAGCGGCGGGATATTCGGTGTTGGTTCTTGAGCAAACCGCTGTTGCTGCAGGCACCTCCAGTAAGTCATCAAAATTAATACACGGTGGTTTACGCTATTTAGAGAGCTCGCAATTCCATTTGGTGCGTGAGAGTTTGCATGAGCGTGCGTTGCTTTTAAAGCTAGCGCCGGAGTTAGTAAAACTGGAGTCATTGCATATCCCCGTTTATAAAGATGGCAAGCGCAGCCCGCTTACTATTCGTGCAGGTTTAAGCTTGTATTCGCTGTTATCTGGTTTGGATAAAAATGCTTTTTTTTGTTCGTTGCCGCAACATAAATGGGGCGATTTAGATGGGTTGCAGCAAAATAATTTGCTGAGTGTATTCCGTTATCAAGAAGCGCAAACCGATGATGCTGCGTTAACGCGCGCTGTTTTACATTCTGCGCAATCACTCGGTGCAGAGTTACATATGCCAGCGCGATTTATTGATGCTGAGCGCCACACAAAATGCTGTAATGTTACCTACGAATACGAAGGGCGGCAGGAGTCAGTAAGTTGTCGTGTGTTGATTAATTGCGCAGGCCCTTGGGCGCGGGATGTATTGGCTCGTGTGCGTCCGGTATTGCGATTGCCGGAAGTCGAATTAGTACAGGGCAGCCATTTATTATTACCGCCGTTGCTCAAACAATATTATTACCTTGAAGCACCGCAAGATAAGCGCGCAGTATTTGCGTTGCCATGGAAAGGTAAATTATTGCTGGGAACAACCGAACGAATTCATACTGAGGCGCCAGAAAAGTCGCATTGTACCGCGGCAGAACAAGAGTATTTATTGGCCACCTTGCTGCATTATTTTCCGCATCTTCACATTCAGGCTGAACACATTGAAAGCTTTGCCGGTTTGCGAGTGTTGCCGCGTAGCGATAGCAGTGCCTTTTCGCGCCCGCGTGAAGTTTTGTTTGATGTGGATAATGAGGCTCATCCTCGTGTGCTGTCGATCATGGGCGGTAAATTAACGACTTATCGCGCAACCGCACAGATGGCTTTGGCGCGTATAAAATCTAGCCTGCCAGCCAAGGATGTTCGCGCATACACCGATCGGTTACATTTGCATCCAGTAGATTAGTAACTATGGATACTGCAAAGAGTAAATCTACTTAAAAAAACTGACTAAAATCATTTGTGCTTCTGGCGTCTGCCGTTAAAATGCTCCACATCTTTTGCCTGCGCACTTTTGCGCACGGCTTTCCGTTGAGGACCTTCTGTGAATTTTACTGGCGCCCACATTCTCTCGATTAAACAATTTGAACGCGCCGATATTCAGCGCATTTTTGATGTGGCTGACACCATGGAGCCTTATGCGCTGCGTCGCAAAATGACGCGCGTGCTTGAAGGTGCCATTTTGGGCAATATGTTTTTTGAGCCGAGCACGCGTACCCGTGTCAGCTTTGGCGCTGCGTTTAATTTGCTGGGCGGTAATGTTCGCGAAACAACCGGGTTTGAAAGCTCGTCGATCACTAAGGGTGAATCACTTTACGATACGGCGCGCGTGCTGTCTGGTTACAGCGATGTAATTTGTATGCGCCATCCGCAATCAGGTTCTGTTGCGGAATTTGCTGAAGCGAGCCGCGTGCCGGTGATTAATGGTGGCGATGGTGCCAACGAACATCCAAGCCAGGCTTTGTTAGATTTATATACGATTCGCAAAGAGCTGAGCTCACAAGGTCGCGGTATTGATGGCCTGCGTATAGCGATGATCGGCGATTTAAAACATGGCAGAACTGTACACTCACTCTGTAAGCTTTTGTGTTTGTTTAACAATGTTCAAGTGATGTTGGTATCGCCTAAAGAATTAGCCATGCCGGAAGATGTTGTCGAGATGTTGCGAGAAGCAGGGCATACCGTCACTGTCACCGATGATTTACCTAACAGCATTGCTCGTGTTGATATTGCTTATTCAACACGCATTCAAGAAGAGCGTTTTAATAGCAAAGAAGAAGCCGATATTTACCGCGGCCGCTTCCGTTTAAATCAAGCTATTTACACACAATACTGTGAGCCTAATACGGTCATCATGCATCCATTGCCACGCGATTCCCGTGCTGATGCTAACGAGTTGGATAACGACTTAAACCAAAACCCTAATCTTGCAATTTTTCGTCAGGCTGACAATGGCGTATTGGTGCGCATGGCATTGTTTGCGTTGGTGCTGAATGTTGCTGATGAAGTCGATAAGCATGCGCGTGAAGTTACCTGGTATAACTCTTTGCGCTCGAATTAATACGGTTATTGATATGAGCTTGCGGAGCTGTCTATAGGCTATAGGTTCTGTGCAAGCTCATGTTCTTTCACTTTTCTTTTTGTGCTTTTCTCTTTCTGCTTTTCTCTTTCTGCTTTTTATTTTCCTTGTTGTCTATTTTTCCATTTCCTAATGCATTCCTAATATCTTTGCTGCTAGTCTGTAAGTTATGACTAATCCACTTTATTTACAGCAATCTACTGCGCGACAACCCAGCCACTATATCCTCGGTTTTATGACCTGGGTTATTGGCTGGGTAGTTATGCTTTGGTTTGATGCTCAGCTTGATCTCGCAAACCTCGCCATGTTATTGGTGCTGACATCGGCAATTGCGGCCATGTGGTTACCTGCGCTTATGACGTTAGCGTTGGGAGTGGCGGCAATACTGGCATTTAATTGGATGTTTGTGCCACCGCGTGGCACATTTGTTGTCAATTTTCATCAGCACAGTGTGTTGCTACTGGCGATGTTATTGGTCAACAGTTTGATCGCTATATTTATGGCTTCGTTGCGCACGCAGTCGCGTAATGCAGAGTTACATGCAGCGGAGGCGGAAGCTTTGCGTTCGTGGGGCGATAAATTACGCGATACCGACGAGCCGCATATTTATATTGCTGAATTACAGAATGCCTTAGCGGTATTGAGTCATTCAAGTGTTGCGATGTTTACGCTTAATAATGAATTACCAAAAACAGTTACTTTGAATGCGGGGACATTATTAGGAGAAGCTAATTCTGATCAATGTGATGCGCTCTGTTATTCCACACAAAATGGTCATGCGCTTGGCCCGCATACTGGTCGATTTCAAGAATTTTCTGATTGGTATTTTCCGTTGCGAGGCCGCAGCCATAGTTTTGGTGCGGCGTTAATGGTGGATGTGCAAGAATCTGTATTTTCATTGCGTGGGCAGTTGCAAGCCTTGTGCGATCAAATGGGTATTGCACTTGAACGGTGTTGGATGGTGCAGCAAGAACGTGTTGCAAGAGAACAAGCGCAAACGCAAGCGCTGCGCAATACATTACTTGCAGCTATCTCTCACGATTACCGTACGCCTTTGGCGATTATTATGGGGGCAGCTTCATCATTGGATGAACAAAGTGAGCGCCTTTCTCAAGCGCAGCAGCAACAATTTTTGCGTACTATTTTGAATGAAGCTGATCGTTTGAATCGTTTGACCAATAATATTTTGCAGCTGGCAAGGCTCGATGCATTTACTGAGTCGAGTGCTGCATTGAATTGTGATTGGGAATCCGCTGAAGAAATTATCGGCGGTGTTTTGCATCGCGTTCGTCAGCAAGATAGTCATCAGCGTGTGCATTCACATGTGGAAAATGATTTGCCATTGCTCTGGTGCGATTCGCTTTTAATTTCACAAATGCTCGAAAATCTTGTCGATAATGCATTGAAATATACGCCGTCTGCTGCGCAAATAGATATCATTGCTTGTCGCGAAGGCGATGCAATTATGCTTGCTGTGTGCGATCAAGGTGGTGGCGTTGATCCCGCTGTTCAAGAGCATATTTTTGACAATTTTTATCGCGGTAAGCAGCATGTAAACAATGATAGTTCGCGTCAAGGTGCGGGTGTAGGTTTAGCCTTGTGTCGCGCTATAGCATTGGCAAACGGCGGTCATTTGCGTTTGCAATCCAGTGCTTCAGGTGCGAGTTTTGAATGTTTACTTCCTATTCGCACGCAGCCGATGCTGCCACCTATAGAAGAGGCCAGCGAATGAGCTTTAAAGTGTTGCTAGTAGAAGATGATCGCGAGTTGCGCGGTGTGTTGCGTGAAGCGTTAACTGTGGAAGGTTATCAGGTATTAACAGCGGCGAGTTTATCGGAAGCCATGACGATGCTTGCGCAAACTCAAAGCTCAACTCAATCTTCAACTCAAGCTTCATCTCAAACTATAAATCTACCTGCATTCGATCTTATTTTGCTTGACCTCAATTTACCGGATGGCGATGGCGAAGCACTGCTTGCGCAATTGCGCCGCCGTCACAATACACCAGTAATAGTTATTTCCGCACGTGAAGCAGAGGGACAAAAAATCCGTTTGTTGGATGATGGTGCAGATGATTATCTTGTTAAACCTTTTAGCATTGGCGAATTGCTTGCACGCATGCGCGTTGGTTTGCGTCACCGTGGTACGAGTGTTCGTGCAGCGATTACGCAGTACAACTTTGCTGATGTGTGGGTGGATCTTACGCATCACACTATTACTCGCAAGGGCGAAACAGTTCATCTCACACCAACAGAGTTTACATTACTCGCTCGCTTAATTCGCAGTGCTGGTCAAGTGGTAACACATCGTCAATTGCTTACGGATGTGTGGGGTGCAGAATTTATTGAGCATACACATTACTTGCGTTTGTATATGGGACAATTGCGCAACAAGTTGGAAGAGAAACCGGCGGAGCCACAATTTTTGCTAACAGAAGCCGGGGTTGGTTATAGGGTGCTTGCCCTCAGTGAATAAAAATCCTTATGCGTTCCTAACGCGTCATATTTCACACTGTACTTGTCGTTATTCAACTGGAGAATTTCATGACAAGTACAACACTAGATCCCGCGAATCAACCAACACCTCAACCAACTAATCATTCTGCGCAATCGCCTGCGCGCCAAGGTTTGGCCGCACTAACGCTTGCGGCTATCGGCGTCGTCTACGGCGATATTGGTACCAGCCCGCTTTATACCATGGCAGAAATTTTTTCTCCGAATACTGGGATCCCACTGGATTCTCTCCACATTATTGGTGCGGTGTCAGCGATTTTTTGGGCGCTGATGAGTGTGGTTACGCTTAAGTATGTGATGTTAATTTTGCGTGCAGATAATCGCGGTGAAGGAGGTGTTCTCGCACTTACCGCTTTGGCAGCTCAATCCATTGGCGAGCGACCTGCATTACGTACTATTTTACTGGTGCTCGGTTTACTCGGCGCAACGTTATTTTATGGCGATAGTATTATTACTCCGGCTATTTCTGTGTTGGGTGCGGTTGAAGGATTAAAAATAATAACGCCCACACTTTCCCCATTTGTAGTGCCTTTATCGGCGATGATTTTGTTGGGATTATTTTTAGTGCAGCGAGTCGGTACTGCCAAAGTAGGTAAAGTATTTGGTCCGCTGGTATTGATATGGTTTTTATTATTAGCGATTTCTGGTGTTGCACATATCGTTGCGCAGCCGGGTATTCTCGCTGCGCTTAATCCTATGGAAGCTGTACATTTTCTTGCGGGCCGTGGCTGGAAAGTATTCGCTGCGATAGGTGCGATTGTGCTCGCGCTTACGGGGGCGGAAGCGCTTTATGCAGACATGGGGCACTTTGGTCGTAAGTCGATTCAGGTGGCGTGGATGTCTTTAGTGTTGCCTGCGTTAGCACTGAATTATATGGGGCAGGGCGCTTTGTTATTGGTTGATCCTACTGCAATTGAAAATCCGTTTTATCGATTATTTCCTGATGTATTGCTGTGGCCTGCATTAGTAATGGCAACATTAGCTGCAATTATTGCATCGCAAGCGGTAATTTCTGGTGCTTATTCCATGACTCGCCAAGCGATTCAACTCGGTTTTTTACCGCGCATGTCGGTGTTGCATACCTCAGCACGACAATCAGGCCAAATTTATATGCCCGCCGTGAATTGGGTTTTATTGGTTGGTGTTATTGCAGTAGTACTTGGCTTTGGTAGTTCTACAGCGTTGGCTGGCGCTTATGGTTTGGCGGTGACACTAACGATGGGTATTACCACTTTGCTTACTTATGTTGTTGTACGTATTCGCTGGAAGTTACCTGCTCCTATCGCCATAGGTGCAACGGCATTTTTCTTATTGTTTGATATCACGCTAATTGCCGGTTGCATGATTAAGTTTTGGGATGGCGGTTGGTTTCCTTTAGTTGTCGCAGGAATTTTATTTTTATGCATGAGCACGTGGCGTAAAGGCCGCAGTATCGTTGTTGATAGTATTCATCGCGAAGGTGTGGATTTGGTGGCTTTTCTTAGCACGTTAAATGTTGCTGAAATTCAACGTGCTGCTCGTGTAGCTGTTTACACCGTGGCTGATCCACGTACAGTACCGCAAGCACTTTTACACAACTTAAAACATAATCAAGTGCTACACAATTGCAACGTGATTTTGACTGTGCGCTTCCAAGACTTGCCTTGGGTGGATGTTAATGAACGAGTACAGGTGGAAGAGCTTGGTAAAGGCTTCTGGCGGGTTAATCTACATTTTGGTTTTATGGAAGAACCTGATGTACCCAATGCACTCAAGCTCTGTGAAAAACATGGGTTATCTATTCCACTCTTTCAAACAAGCTATTTTTTAAGCCGAGAGACCATAGTGTCTACGCCGAGCCGTGGTATGGTTCGTTGGCGCGAACAATTATTCGCCACCATGAATCGCAATGCCGGAGGTGTCGTGGAGTTTTTTAAATTGCCTGACAATGCTGTCATTGAGCTGGGTACGAGGGTGCAAATATAACGTTATATTTTGGTGTATAAATCGATCATTTTTTTCGCGAAACGGCGTCTATTTGCTACAATACAGGCGATTTTTAAAACAAATTGCCTGTTTTAATAGATCCCTCACATTAGTAGCTTGTTAATGTTTGACTCTAAAATCTTTGTTTGTTATTGCGCAATGATTTTAGGGTTTAACGTGGGGCGAAGTTACTAATACATAAAACAAAAAAAATGAAGGTCTCATGGTTTATGTCTAACCAAAAAACACATCTGTATTTTGCACACACATTATCTTTTTTTTGCGCTGCATCCTTGTCTGTTATTACTCAGTCGATAATGGCAGATACCACTGCACCTACTACCCAAGTAGAAGAAATAATAGTTACAGCGGGAAAGCGTGATCAATCGATAAAAGATTTTTCCGGTTCTATTTCTGTTATTAGAATGGATTCATTAAATCCAGGCGCTTCCATGAGTGACATTGCCAATCAGGCGCCGGGATTGTCTATTGTTGATAATGGTCCTCGCAATGTAACGCCAATTATTATGCGTGGCTTGCGAATGGATACTGTTAACTCAAGAGATTTTGTTGGTGATGGCAGCACAGTGGCAAGTTATGTCGATAATATTCCGCTACAAGGTTTTTTTGTTCCGCCTTCATTTAGTTTAAAAGATTTACAGCAAGTTGAAGTGTTGCGTGGTCCACAGGGGACTCTGTATGGCAATGCTTCCATCGGTGGTTTGATTCGTTACATCACTGCAAAACCAGATTTAACAAAAAATACTGTTAGCGTAACGACTGGTGTATCACAAACAGCGGAAAGTCATGGCTTAAATTATGACGCTGATGTGGTTGCTAATATGCCAATCATTGCGGATGAGCTGGGTGCTCGCGTATTGCTTGCAAGAAAAGAAAACCAAGGCTTTATTGATAATAAATATTTGTTAGACGGCGAAAGAAACGATATCAATTCTGATGAAGCAGAACAGGTGCGTGCAAGTTTATTGTGGAAACCAACTGCTGAGTTTTCATTAAATGGCAGTTATGAATACCAAAAAAATAATGTAGAAGATCGCCAAGCAACGAATGAAGAATTTACTGATGATGAATACGGAGCATCAAGCCGTTATGCACAACCAAAGCACAGTGTATTGCGTTTGGCAAGTGTGGATGCAACCTATGATTTTGATTGGGCGACTCTTACCGCAAGTATTAATCAATCCAATTACAAAACACATACCATTTCAGACCAAACAGATTTTTTGCTGACGAATTATGGTGCTGGCTATTACGCAACCTATGATAAATTTTCTTCTTTTACTAAAGGCGACATAGATGTTGTAAAAGATAGCGCTGAAGTGAGATTTGTATCACCTAATGATCAGCCTTTGCGTTGGTTGGCTGGTGTGTTTGGCAGCAATGATGATCTTGGTGCTGTTATTGCTGATCGCGTACCAGGTTTTGCTGCAGTGTTTAATGAAAAACGTCCTGAAGATCTTGATTATTTAGCAACACAATCAGAAGTATTGCGTGAGCAATCAGTCTACGCTGAAGTTGCTTATGATTTGCTGCCTGAGTGGGAAATTTCTTTAGGTGGACGTGCTTTCCGTGAAGAAGATAATGCAGAAGTTTGTTCATTGCTATTCCCAGCTAGTACAAATTATGTAGGCAACAACTATCCATTAAGTTGTGCGAATGGTGATGATATACAAAGAGGGGAGTTGGGAAAATTCAGCACCAAATATAAAATCACCAGTGATCAATCAGTTTATTTTGCTGCAACAGAAGGTTACCGTCGTGGCGGTACTAACCTCTTACCAGTAGAAACTATTGAAAATCGTAGTTACAAAGCAGATACAAACGTTAACTATGAAATTGGTACGCACAGTGATTTCTTAAACCAAAAAATTCAAATCAATGCTGCAGTTTTTTATATTGATTGGAAAGATGTGCAAGTTAAAACTTATAATGATGAGGGGCGTACAATTACTGCAAATGCCGGTGCCGCACGCTCTAGAGGTGTGGAGCTGGATACAACCGTGCAGCTCATGCAAGAGTTATCAGCCAAGCTGGGATATACATTTACCAATGCAACAATATCTGAAACTGTAATAGATATTAATGGTGCAAATGGTAATGCTTACGCTGGCGATAGATTGCCTGGCTCTCCACGTGAACAGTGGAATCTTGGGTTTAATTATTTGCGTACAGTGGGTACAACCACATGGGATTCGTCGTTAACCTATGCCTACAATACAGGCACAATTACAGCTCTCAATGATAGCTTCGCTGATTACGCAAAATTGGATGGTTATGGCATTATCAATGCAAATATTGGTGTTGCATTACGTGATTGGCACTTTGGTGCTTACGTAAATAATCTAGCAAACACGAGATCCATTACTAACTTACGTTCGCCAGAGTTATATGGTGGGCAAGGTCAGTTTGAATATATAACTCGTCCGCGCACTATAGGGTTAACGTTAAATTATAAGTTTTAACTTTTTATAAAAATTGTAGAAAGATATAGATAGATATTTTTTTTGCTGTTTATCTCTTGCTATTACATTAAAAGCCACGCTTTCACAGCGTGGCTTTTTTTTGGATAAAAGTTTAACGATTGTAAAGCTGCCCTTCGATTTTTTTGTAATGTAGTGTAATTGTTTGTTTTATAGATAAGTGTTAGCGGTTTTTTGTTGTTGCTGTATGTGAGTTTTCATCTTATTTTTTTGTTGGGAATAAATAAAAAGTTGAGCATATAACTAGCTTGGGTTCTATTTGTAATTCACTAAACTATAAGTTCTAAAGTTATTTGACAGAATTATTTGCACACTTTTATTTTCTGCTACTCTTCAGTGTGATCGGGTAAGCATTAAAACTGTGAAGTGTGTCTTGCCTGATTAAAAAAATGCGGTGCGGTAATTTTTAAGGATGAGGGTGGCCTTCACAACGAAAGGTAACTCTACAGTTGTGAAAACTTTTCATTGGAACTCTATAGTTTTTAAATGGGAATGTTAATTATGGCAACTTCAAATGGTTCAGAGTTAGTAGTAAGTGTTCCTCAGGGCGGACAAGTCATTAAAACTTTTAATTTAACGCCCAACCTGCCTGTTGGTGGAAAAATAAGTGATTGGTTGTGGGCGGATGTTAGTGCTCCAACAGCGCAAGTTGCTGCTGTGCGTGTGAAATTTAATATTAACTCCTCTGCAATGGAGCAAGATTTTGAGCGCGCAATTCTCGTGATAAATCTACAACAAAACTCTAATAGCAATGGTTATTGGCGTTTTGCATTGAATGGTGTCGCAATCAATCCAGAATACAAAGATGTTTACCATAATGTGGATTTTGAAGTGGTTGATGATGAAACCTTAATTGCACATATTCAAGTAATAGGTGATACGTTAGAGACTATTAAGTTTAGTTTTGTAGCGTCTTTTACTGATGCGGCATCTGGCGTAGTAACAACTTATGAATCACAAGATCCAGATATTATTCCTGGTCGACCATAATATTGTAGCTTGCTAGCATTAAATATTTTGGAGGACGCATCTATTTGGTTCTCCAAAATTTTGCATTAATACCTCAAAATCTTTTCCTTCGCATAATTGATCAAACCACGAAAACCCAAACCATTTTGAGTTCATCCCTTTTTTTAATGAAGCTTCAGTGTTTAAAATAGCTGATGCATTATTCTTGGCTAGGGTGTGTACGAGAGCCGCTGTATAGGTTGTTTTATAACTTTGAGAGTCAATTTTTTCTAGCTGCTGCAAATAATTTAATGCAGCGGTGTACTGCCCCAAATGAGCGTTTGCTTGCGATAGAAAGCTTAAATTTTCGTTATTGGTTTCTTTTGAAAATAAGCGATTAATTATCTCATTATATATGGCTTTCGCTTCTTCTTTGTTGCCTGCTAAATCATTTGCATCAGCTTTGTTTAGCATATAAGTAATTTTTAAGGGGGCTAAATTATTTGCCCTTGTAAAAAATTCAATTGATTTCTGATATTGCTTATCTAATAAATAGCAGAGCCCCAAGTTGTTTATGCTGATAATGTCGTTAGGCTGTTGTTCTATTAACTTTTCGAAAGACGACATTGCTGTTTTTATGTCGCCATCAATTAAAGATATCATCCCAAGTAAATTTTGTGACTTGTGCAGGTTGGGGGATATGTTGAGAGAATCTGCGAGATACTTTTTCGCTAACGTATTGTTGCTTTCGTACCAGTAGGCTAAAGCAAGATAATACATATTGTTTGTGGTGTTTTTAGCTGAAAGTGCTTTTTTGTAAAAATTGATTGCTGATGCGTAGTCTTTTTTCGACATCATGGAGTAGGCGTACAGTTCGCTGATTGCTGATGCGCTAGAGTTGAATTTTTTTATTGTCTCGATAGTTTTATCTGCATCAGTATATTTTCTTTGTGCTATTTGAAGATAAAAAACATTGTAAAAGTAAGTTATATTGGCTTGCTTCTCTGGGCTGAGCTCCATTAATGTTTCGATGTTGGACAGTAGAGTGGGATCATTGGTTTCATAATGTAGATCGAGTGCGATATCGCTATACAGTGTTTGTACTGCGGGTAATTTTTTTGTGGCTGTGCGCAATTTTTCTAGGGTTTCCAGTAGTTGTTGGTTGGCACCTTTATCTCTATATTCGTGATTGATTGCAAGGAATTGTTCGTACTCGGATTCGTCTATCTTTTCAAATAAATTCCCTACTTTTGTTGAATAGAGTTTTCCTACATTGCTTTGCACAATTGTTGCGACTGATAAATAATTGTCAGTAAGTACATCCACCGTTTTTGTATCTTGCACTCGTAACCGACTTTCTTGAATTTTTCCATCTGGCATTAAACGAGAGAGTGTGATCGTGCATGATTCTGTTTTACATTGAATATTTGTTGTAATTAATTCATCAGCGGCTGTAGCGCGGCGTACAGTTTCTAGGCCTTCTTTATTACTGGTGGCATTGATGTCGGTAATTTCATCGCGCGGAATTAAGTAGTAGCCATCTAATTGCAAAACACTTTGTTGAATAGCGTCATAAACAGCGTCTTTTACTAACGCTTGTTGAGACTCTTGTATGCCATCACTGTTGAGTATGGGCGGTAATACAGCAACATAGCGAGCTTGTTTGGGGGTTAGATACCACAAGCCTATGCTCGCTGTTATTAACACACCTACAGCTGCGAGTGTAAAAATGATAGTGTTTTGTTTTATGAAGCGCTGAATTTTTTGGCCGCTACTTAATGGTTTTGTTTCAAAGCGCGTATCAAATGTCGGATGTTCTAGTGTGCGTGTATTCGTTTTATTACGAATGCCTGAGTAACTATTATTTTGTTGTGTATAGGGTAATGGTTGTGTGTGATCAGCATCTATGGGCATATCTACAAAGTATTGAATGAGCTTTTCGCATTGCGTTGCTACCCAGTGCGTATTGTTAGGGCGGTCATCGGAATTTTTACTGAGTAATTGTCCCAGGAGCTCTATCGCCTCAGCGGGTAAATTTGGATTATGTCTGCTTGGTGGTGTAGGTGGTTGTGAAATAATCCGCTGCATTAATTGCAGTTTATTGTTTGTGTTGCCAAACGGGTGAGCGCCGCATAACAGTTGATAGGCAAGTATGCCAAATGAAAACAAATCGCTTTTAAAATCGATCGGTTCGCCTTTGGCTTGTTCGGGCGACATTGAGCAATAACTTCCCGTTACATGCTCGGTGAGCGTGCTGTTCAAGTCTTGCGATTTGGCGATGCCGAGATCAGTTATTTTGGCAATATTTCGTTTGTTGATTAAAATATTTTCGAATTTTAAATCGCGGTGAATAATGCCTGCATCATGAGCGACCGCGAGGCCTTGAGCAATGTGAGTGAGCCAGGTTGCTCGCAGAGATAAAGGCGCGATATGTTCCCGCAAATGCATTTGCAGATTTTTACCGTCAACATATTCCATCACTAATGCGAGTTGTTCGGGCGATTCTATAAAGTCGTAGATTTGTACTATGTGTGGGTGATTGAGCTTGGCAAGCAATAATGCTTCGCGTTTAAATCTTTCGCGATAGTGCGGTTCAAATAATTCTGTGCGCAAATATTTAATGGCGACTTGACGCTGCAGGCGAGTGTCGAGCGCTAAATAAACCAACCCCATACCGCCTCGACCTATGCAGTCAAGAATCTCGTAATGTTGTATTTGCGTAGGCTCCTGATTAGGAGGTGTAGGGTGGCTCATTCAGTCAATAGTCTATTCGTTGTGGAACCACTGATTCAGTGATGAGTGATGCGCCTTTGTATATTTTGTAATTATTGCAGCCAAAGCGAATTTTTCCACCACGTCTTTCAAGTAAATATTGCATATTCAATGTATTGGGTAGGCTATCCGAAAATTGCTTACGCAGGCGAAAGATATGAATGTTGAGGTGGGTTACGTCTAATCCCAATTCGTGTGCGAGTTGGTCGGTATAAACCCAGCCCTGACTTTTGCTATCGAGGCCTCGTTTTATATCTTCAGCATGGTGACGAACGAGTTGAGCAAGCAGGTAATGATGGCTGCGGACACCTAAATCAATCGTATGCTCACCATGTTGTAGCTCTAATTGGGTGGTTTCTTCATCAAGGCTGAGGTTAAAAACAAAATCCATATTGGTTAATTTTTGTACTTTGTCTAAATGTATTTCTGTTGGACCATACACTTTGGCGCGCATAAATTGCCAAGGCATATTATTAATCTGCAATACCTCACCATCTTCCAGTGCACGGGACGTGTGTTCCATGTCCGCGGTGATCGCTTCTATATGCCATATTTGCGTTTCTTCATCCCTATAAACCGCTAATTCTGGCGTTTGATTGTCTGGCAATAAATGGTAGCGGGACAAGTAAATAGGAAGGCTCTCTTTTGCTAACTGGCGCGTATCAAGCGGCCAAAGCATATCGGTTGGCGGCGTGAGATCAATAACTTGAAATCCGGGGTCGCTTAATTTGGCTAGGTGAATTATATCGTTTACCGCTAGCTCTGTACTTTCATTTGGCAGTAGTTCTTTGCCGTTTAGCCAGCTGCCATTTAACCCCAGGTTTTTGATGCGCCATTGGCTGCCGTTCCACTCAATCGCTGCATGCAATTTCGAAATGTAAGGTTTATCAATATGCGTATCTACTCCGCTCGCGAGCCTGCCAAATGTATGGTGCGCTGCCAGTGGGATATAAGCTTGTATTTCAATATCGTAAATGTAAGACATAGAGTATGTACGCAATGCATTGGCGTTTTAGTTCTAATGATTCCCTTGTTGTTGCTTTCCTTTTTAGCAGCACCCACGGGTGTTTGGTATGTAATAACACGTAATGGGCAAAACGTCTAACGGAGCATAGAGTGCCACAGTCTGACCAAGGTTTCACTTGTTTAAAGAGCCTTATCGTTGTCGCTGTGGAGTAGGCTTATGATCACCATGTTTCAATCTTCTAAAAAACCTGTTGCTAAAGCTGTTCATGTGTTCGATGAAACCTCGGATGCTAAATGGGTTCCGCTAAATAAAAGCTTTATTACTTTGGCAAAAATTGTCCTACGTGCGGCGGCTGAACGTTTAAGCGTCGCCAATATTACAATCACACTGCGTTGCATCACTCACCAAGGTTACCGGCATTTATTACTGGCTGGTGAAGAGCAGGACGACACAATTAGTGCTTTGGGTGCGACTGAAGAATTCATTATATCGAATGATATGACATTGAACTCTGATTACGAATTACTAACTACCTCTAAATCTGTATCTGTTCCAATAGATTATCAGGGGAAGCGCCTTGGTTATTTAATCGCTAGATTATTTGACGATGTTGAAACCTCTACTGTACATAATTACGCTGTTGAGTTCACAAAGCTTGATCCCGCTAAACTTGAATATAGTTTAGCAGATGTCGCTAAAGATATTGTTTCTATTATTAAGCGTTATCAGACTCGGTACCGCGCAATTTTTATTTATGGCGATCAATATTATTGGATTGGTAATAGCTTGGCACTTCGCCAATTGGATCAAAAAATAGAGCAGTTAGAGCGGGTAATTAAACCCGTTTTTATTCGTGGCGATAAAGGGACAGGAAAAAATATTGCTGCGCGTACTCTGCATAGTTTGCGTCATAAAAGTATATTGCCGTTTATTGAGTCCTCTTGTCATGAATGGCAAGAGAGCGCAGCAACGACCATTTTACATGCGCTTTATGCTTATGCTAAAGGCGGTACTTTATATTTGCGTAACATAGATCATTTGTCAGAATCTAACTTTAATGCATTGCAGCAGTTCTGGGCAGAAAAATACATGGACGTGGAGCCTTTAGGGGGAGTCGATGGTGTAGGGATTATGCTTAGTGCGAGCCGATATGATTATGTTGCGCCGCCTCAGTTGGTGGAATGGTTAAGTCAAAATACTCATGAATTGATATTGCCAGATCTTACGGAGCGGCAAGATGATATAAAAGATTTGGTACGTTTTTATATCCGCGAGTATAGCCGCGATGCAGCGTTTGATTTTACTGATGAAGCATGGAAAATATTGGAAGCTTTTAGTTGGCAAGAAAACGTTGAGCAATTAAAAAATGTAATTAAAAAAATTGCATTAGTTAATGAGGAGCCTTTAGTACAGGTAAGTTTATTGGAGTCAATGTTAAAGGACTAAATGTTAAAGGATTAAGGTAAAGGATTGAATATAAAGGATTAACAATGAGGGATTGTAAGGACTAAAAACGCCACAGTCGAAAGAGTGTGGCGTTTTTTTATTGTATAAAGAAGTTTGTAAGAATTAAAAAGAAAGTTTGCAAAAATTAAGTGGCCACGGCTATTTTTTTGACGGCTATAAATTTCATGATCAACAATGAAATTCCACCCAGCACCAAAAATCCAGTGACAATAGGAATGAGGTTATTATTGTAAAGCTGCCCAATAAACGTTCCTAGGGACATGGAAAGTATTGAGGAAAGAGAGCCAATAACAGCGGATGCGATACCCGCCACATGCCCCATAGGTTCCATCGCCATAGCATTCAGGTTGCCGAAGATAAGGCCAAAGCTGAAAAATAAAATGGCGGCATACACTAAGAACATCCAGAGTTGGATGTGAGTGACAGCATGTAACAATAAAAAGGCAGCAGAAAAAACGATAATCGCTAAAATGGCATAATCACAAATCAACTTCATGCCAAGCTTTTCCACCAGCTGTGAATTTACAAGCGATGCTGCACCAAATATCAGTGCTAATAAACCAAAGTAGACGGTGAATAGTTTACCTGTTTCAAATTGAACCTGAAAAATTTGTTGCGATGAGTTTAGGTAGCCAATAAAACTACCAAAAAATAATCCCATACAAATGGTGTAGCTCATGGTGGTGCGGTTACGTAATACTTCTTTGAATCCGTAAAAGAATCCTTCGGCGGTAAATGCGATACGTTTTTCTTTTGGTAGCGTCTCTTCCAAGCGAAAAAATATCCAGAGTGAAATAAATATGGCGTAAACAATATAAAAGACAAAAATAAAACGCCAAGACGCAAATAGCAGGATTGATTGCCCAAGGCTGGGAGCAAGTGCAGGCACCATAATAAAAATCAGCATCACAAACGACATCACTTTTGCCATTTGATTGCCGCTGAATTGATCGCGAACGATAGAAATTGCTGATACGTAAGGGCCGGAGACCCCGAGGCCTTGAATAAATCGACCCACTAGCATGGTGTTCAAGTCTTCTGCAAAAAAACAAATAGTACTACCGATTAAAAATAATAATACGCCAAGGTAGAGTACTTTTTTACGGCCTGTAGCATCTGAAAAGGGGCCGCATATTAATTGCCCGATTGCCATGCCTAAAAATAACGCACTAATAATATATTGCGCTTGATTGGGGTGTTGGAGGTGAATGTCATTGCTAATAACGCCTAGCGCAGGAAGCATGGCATCAATCGACATCGCCACAATAGACATGAGGCTTGCAATTAATGCGATAAACTCTTTGGTAGAAATAGTATACGTGCGATTTTCGCTTTGAAATGACATAGTAAACTCAGCTTATATAAATTACGTAAATATGGCGTTTGATGCATTACGGCTTATGCCTTTTCACATTGATATCCATATTTGGGTAGGGGATTGTAATTTTATGCTCATCAAACGCAAGTTTGATTTTCTCGTTGAGCGCAAAACGAACATCCCAATAATGCTCTGCATTAGTCCATGGGCGTACAACAAAATTAACGCCGCTGGCAGCAAGTTCACCTACAGCAACTTGTGGTGCGGGATCTTTTAATACCCGTTCATCATTCTCAACGACTTGCAAAATAATATCTTTTGCAAGCCGAATGTCATCGCTGTAACTCACAGAAAATGTCATATCAATGCGGCGTGTTTTGCGCGATGAATAGTTAACTATATTGCTGCTATAGATTGCACCGTTGGGAATGATCACTTCTTTGTTGTCGCCGGTGTAGAGTTTGGTTGAAAAAATACCGATGGATTCAATCATGCCTGAAGTTCCTGCGGTCTCTACAAAGTCACCCGCTTTGAAAGGGCGGAAAATTAACAACATAAAACCTGCAGCAAAATTTTGTAATGAGCTTTGCAAGGCGAGGCCGACTGCCAAACCTGCTGCGCCTAACATCGCAATCAATGAATTGGTATTAACACCGAGCTGGTCAAGTGCTGCTACAAGAACAACAACAAGTAATAACGCTCTGACAACAGATCGTAAAAACTCGACAAGAATTCTATCGAGTTTTGTATGGGTTAACAGTTTTGCCATGGCGCTGCTGATTAATCCAGCAATAAAATGACCAATAAAAAAAATGATTAGTGCTACGCCAATTTTAAATGACCAAGGAGTGACGTGCACGTCTACAAATTTTATCAGTTGAGCTTTTTCAAACATGGTTATCTCACAAATTTATCTGGCTATCTTATTTACGCGTAGCCTTTCGATTGTTGTTGGCTTGTTTTGGTTTTTTGATAAAGGTATATTTTTTATGCAATATGGCCTGTTGTGCGTACGCGTTTGCTACCTTTTACAAGCTGTTGTGCTTCAGATTTTTCCATGGCTTTTTCTTTCAAATGATTATCAATGTAATTTTTTCCTGCCATTAAAAAACCTACAACGATAAATGCTCCTGGGGGAAGCAATGCGAGAATGACACCGGGATAGCCGGCTCCGAGTACATTGATTCTCCAGTTCACCGCCATATCGCCAAAAAGTAATTGCATATTGTTAAACAGGGTTCCGCTGCCAAGAATTTCACGTATAGCCCCTACGCAGACTAATACCAGCGTAAAGCCTAAGCCCATCATAAAACCGTCCAGCGCTGCGGGGATTATTTTATTTTTGCTGGCGAAGGCTTCAGCGCGACCTAATACCGCACAGTTGGTTACGATCAAGGGAATAAAAATGCCGAGGATTTGATACAACTCGTAGGTGTAAGCTTTCATCATTAATTCTATACAGCTAACCAGCGATGCAATAATCATTACAAATGCAGGTAGGCGAATCGTGTCACCAATTTGGTTGCGAATTAATGACACCGCGGTGTTGGATGCGGTGAGTACCATCAGTGTCGCCAAACCTAAACCTAACGCATTTACAACTGATGCACTAACGGCAAGTAGCGGGCAAAGTCCTAATACTTGCACAAGAGCAGGGTTGTTTCCCCATAAACCTTTTTGGCAAATATCTTGATAGTCGACTGAGCTTTTTTCGATTTCATCAATCATGTTGATGTTCCTCATTTATATTTGCGGAATTTTTTTTTACGTTTTCATTCTTTTTAAATAACTCATCACGGTGTGCATCGGCAAATTCCAGCACGCGACGAATTTGATTAACAACGGCGCGTGGTGTAATAGTGGCACCAGCAAACTGATCAAAATCGCCGCCGTCTTTTTTAACTTTCCAATGGGATAGCTCTGGCGTTGTGATTGATTTTCCGTTGAAATTAAGTACCCAATCCGTTTTTTTAAGATCCACTTTATCACCAAGGCCTGGAGTTTCATGGTGATCCAAAACGCGTACCCCTGCAATACTGCCATCGGCATTGATGCCAACAATCATGCGAATATCGCCGCTGTAACCATCGGGGGCTACGGCGGGAATAATAACGGCAATGGTTTCATCAACATGGCGTGCAACATGAATATCGCCACCACTTTTTAAACCTAAACCTGCCCAGGCATCTTTGGGGACTGTGATAGTCTCTTCGAGCATATCGTTATCGTGGCGTGAACGAGGGACAATTTCAAATAAGGCTTTTTGCTGTGCTTCGCGTTCTGATTTTGCAATACGGTCTTTGGTAAATTCTGCGGTAAACGCCAGCAATGCCGTCGTCACCAATGCAAAAGCGGCGAGCAATAAACTATTTTTGCCAATAGAAGTGCCTAACATTTATTTGCCTGCCTTTTGTTTTTCAGCGTCGTCTTTTTCACTGCTGTCTTTTGCAATCACGATACGCGCTTTAGTGTGACCATAGGTGCGTGGTGTGGTGTAGTAATCAATAAACGGCGCCGAAAAATTTAAAAATAATACGGCGAATGCGACACCATCTGGATAACCTTTTCCCCAGACGCGAATTACATAAATTAATACACCAATCGCAGCGCCATAAACAATGCGACCTTTTTTACTCACGGCTGAAGTGACGGGGTCAGTCACAATAAAAAAAGCACCAAACATCGTTGCACCGGATAACAAATGATAAAGCGGAGAGCCGCCACTATGGGAGCTGCCATTGTCATAAAATAGAACTGCCATGGCTGCGAGTGCAATCAACATGCTGATAGGGGCGTGCCAGGTAAAAATGCGTTTATAGAGTAAAAATAAACCACCGATTAAAAAAGCAATATTGACCCACTCCCAACCTGCACCTGCAAATGTTCCACTGCGTAGCATTGGCTCTTTTTGGTAAAGGTCATTGAGCATTAGGCTGGAGTTTTGTTTCATAACATCGAGCACTGTTGCAGAACTATAGCCGTCGATGACTTTTCCGAAAAAGATTTTATCAATCGCTTCAGTAATACTCACAGCATGAGTGGAATCAATCGTAAGTGGCGTTGCCCATTGCGTCATAGGAATCGGAAACGACACTAGCAAAATAACATAAGCCACCATGGCGGGATTAAACGGATTTAAACCCATGCCGCCGTAAAGTTGTTTTGCTAACACAATCGCACAAAAGCTACCAACGACGACAATCCACCAAGGGCAATAAGGCGGCAATGATAAGCCTAATAAAAATGCGGTAACTAATGCGCTGTAGTCGCGCAAATAAAACATGACAGGGCGCTTACGCAATTTAATAACAAGTGCTTCAAAACCTAAACAGCTTACGCTTGCGATGAACAAATTAAAAAATACGCCCGCGCCAAAAAAATACGCCAGTGTAAATGCACCCGGTAAGGTTGCATAAATCACCAGGCGCATGATCTGGCCTGTCGATAATGCCCCGTGAGTGTGGGGTGATGTGATATTTAGTAAAGCCATTTTAAAATCTCAGTGGTATGTAGGTTGGGCTGCAAAGCCCAACATGACCATCTACCCGTGCAAAATATAAAAAGTGCGGATGTTTTTTTATCTAAAAAATGTACTTTTAGGTTTGTTGTGCCAACTGCAATCGCGAAGTGTTGGGCATGGCTGCCCAACCTACGGTTGTGCTAATTCTTTCAGCTTTTCTTCCAACTTGCTAACGCCCATTCTAAACGCTTCAATGTTCGTGTCATTTTCCGCTTCAGCTTTTGTTAATCGCTCTTTCGCTTTTTGTAATCTACTTTGCAGCGCTTGAATTTGCTCTGCGCGTTTCTCTTCATCGCTCATAGTGGCGAGTGCAGCAGCTTTCGCTTTGGCTTTTGCAATCGCTTGGTTGGCAGCATTTTGTTCAGCGGGTGCAGTAACAATGGCGGCAGGTTTATTCACCAATAACTCGGCTAACTCTGCTTGTGCCTCAGCAATTTTCTGCTGCATTTTTTCAACACTTTGTTGCAACACATCGGCATTGCTGAGGCCGTCGGCTTTTGCTTGTGTTGCTTTTTCTTGTGCCTTGGTTAAACGTAATTGTAAGGCTTCAATATTTGCACGCAATTTTTTGTCAGCGGGTAATGCGATTTTTGCTTGAGCGCGCGCCATGGCTGCGGCAACGGGATCATTATCTGTTGATGGCGTTGCGCCAGATTGCTGTGTATCAAACTCGGCGAGTTTCTTTTCAGCGTCGGCTAGTTTTAATTCCATTTGTTTTATGCGAGATTGCTGCTGCACTAATTGTACTTCAGTAATGGGGAATTCAAGATTGCGCGGCACCAGTGGTGCACGTGCGCTCGCGACACTATTTTTTGCAGCTTGTAATATGCGTTCTAATTTTATGCGTTGTTCGGCTGGTGTTGCTTGAACTTGGTTGGCTTTGGCAACGGCAGTGGCAACTACGTCAAGTTGTGCTGCAGGAGCATCTGCACTGACGGATGCATTCCTGCTGGCTAGTTGTAATTTAGCTTCTTCTGCAGCTTTTTTGCGTGCTGCACGTTTTGCTTCTTTTTCTGCTTCTTCTTTTTCGATGCGCAGTTTTCTAAATTCAAAGCGTTGACGTGAGCGGTCAGCTTTTTCTTTTTCTACACTCTGCAAGCGAATGCTACCTTTGGCTGCGCGATAGTATTGCACCAAGGGGATTTTACTGGGGCAAACGTAAGAGCAGGCACCGCATTCAATACAATCAAAAATATTGTGTGCTTGCAAACGATCAAAATCTTCTGCTTGCGCGTACCAAAACAATTGTTGCGGCAACAGGCTAGCAGGGCAGGCTTCGGAGCAGAGCCCGCAGCGAATACACGCTTGAGCTGGTGGCGGTGCAGGTAATTCTTTTTTACTTGCGGCGAGAAGACAGTTGGTTGTTTTTATGACGGGCGCGTTTAAGTTTGGAATCGTAAAGCCCATCATAGAGCCGCCCATCACAACACGCAGTGCTTTCTTTTCATCAAAGCCGTGTTGCGCTAATACATAATCGATTGGTGTGCCCAATAGTGCTTCTATGTTGCGTTGAGTGGTTAATGCTTCGCCTGTCACGGTTGTGATGCGCGAGATTAACGGCTCACCAAAACGTACCGCGCGCCATGCGGCGGCAGCAGTGCCGACGTTAACGCAAATCGCACCAATATCTGCCGAGTGATGTCCATTGGGAATTTCGCGTCCCGTTAAAATTTGAATTAATTGTTTCGCGCCGCCGGAAGGGTATATGGTGGGAATGCTCACCACTTCAATCTCAGCATCTTTGCCGGATTTTTTGAGCGTACAATGTTTAACGGCGTGTTGCAATGCTGCAATCGCTTTGGGTTTATTGTCCTCAACACCAATCACTAAACGTTTAGGGTGGTTGAGAATGTGACTGAGTAATAAAGTGCCCGCGATAATTTCATCGGCGCGCACTTGCATCAATATATCATCGGCGGTGATGAAAGGTTCGCACTCGGCGCCGTTGATAACCAAGGTATCAATTAACTGCGTGGATTTTGTATAAAGTTTAACGTCCGTTGGAAAACCTGCACCGCCTAATCCTGCAACACCTGCTGCGCGAATTTTTTCTAACAAGATGAGACGATCAAACACTACATAATCTTCGCAGGTTTCTAGCTGCACCCATTCGTGTTTGCCATCGGTATCAATCACGATGGATTCTGCGCTCATGCCTGAAGGATGTGGCAGAACATAATTTCCAATCGCACTCACAACACCAGAACTGGATGCGTGAACATTTGCACTGAAAGTCCCATCAGCAGTAGCGATTAATTGCCCCGCCAAAACACGTTCGCCCACTTGCACGATAGATTTTGCGGGCGCGCCAATATGTTGGTTAAGTGGAATAATAAGTTGTGGCGGTATAAGCAGTTTGCCCAGCGGCAACAGCATAGATTGCTGCTTGTTTTGCGGTGGATGAACTCCACCCGGGAGTTCCCAAAGTTTAATCAAGCTGGTCATAGAATTAGGCTGCTTTCTCAGGGGACGCAGTTTGTTTGTTGCTGGCAATAAGTTGAAGTGGCGCGGGCAAATCCCACGTCCATGTATTCAGCGTGGTTTCTACTGGAATCATATCAATACAATCCACGGGGCAAGGTTCAACACAAAGATCGCAGCCAGTGCATTCATCAGCAATCACCGTGTGCATTTGTTTTGCTGCACCTAAAATGGCATCCATTGGGCACGCCTGAATGCATTTGGTACAGCCAATACATTCTGCTTCGCGAATGAACGCGACTTTTTTCACCTCAGATTCTTCGCCATGTTCTGCATCTAATTGCGGTGCTTCAACATCTAATAAATCGGCGAGAGCATTGATGGTACTTTGACCGCCGGGTGGACATTTGTTAATAGCATCGCCATCGGTAATGGCTTGCGCGTAAGGACGACAGCCGGGATAGCCACATTGCCCGCATTGCGTTTGCGGAAGAAGTTTATCAATTTGTTCAACAATCGGATTGCCTTCTACTTTATAGCGCACAGCAGCGAAGCCGAGAATAGCACCAAACAGCAGCGACAAACCTACTAACGCGATAAGCGCAGCGATGATTGGATGTTGGCTGATAAGATCAAGCATAATGAACCGCTAGTTCGTGAATTCGTGAAGTGTTACTAATTGCCCAAACCGGCAAAGCCCATAAATGCGAGTGACATTAAACCTGCAGTAATCATTCCTATGGCCGCCCCTTTAAACGGGAGCGGCACATCGGCAGTGGCTAAACGTTCGCGCATTGCGGAAAATAAAATTAATACAGTAGAAAATCCAACTGCGCCGCCAAAGCCATACATGGTGGATTCAAAAAAGTTGTGAGTCTTTTGCGTGTTTAATAAAGCCACACCTAATACGGCGCAGTTCACGGTAATCAATGGCAAAAATACACCCAGTACGCGATATAAAAGTGGACTGGTTTTCTCCATAAACATTTTAACAAATTGCACAACCGCAGCGATCACCAAAATAAAAGCAATCGTGCGCAAGTATTCCAAACCCAGCGGCGCAAGCACCCAGTGATCAACCATATATGTGGAAATCGACGCGAGTGTCATAACGAACGTTGTTGCTCCACCCATGCCGATAGCAGATTCCAACTTATTGGAAACCCCCATAAACGGACAAAGGCCGAGGAACTGCACCAACACAAAATTGTTGACGAAAATGGTGCTGAGTAAAATTAGAAAAAATTCGTTGGTGGACATAATATCACCCGAGTTTTGACGCACGTCTTTCTCCCAAACTTCAGCTTGAGAGAAAGAATAAAAAATCTTACATCACACGTTGGCCAGGTTTAGCGCCAGTGTTTGGCTCCAACAAATAAATTTCTTTTTCGCCCGGGCCTGCGGCTAACACCATGCCTTCGCTCATGCCGAATTTCATTTTGCGCGGTTTGAGGTTGGCGACCATCACCGTTAGTTTTCCAACTAAATCTTTTGGATCGTAAGCGCTTTTAATGCCTGAGAATACATTGCGCGTTTCACCGCCTAAATCCAAGGTTAGACGCAATAACTTATCGGAACCTTCAACGTGTTCGGCATTGGCGATAAGTGCGATACGTAAATCTACTTTTGCGAAATCGTTGAATTCAATTTCGGCGGTGATAGGATCATCCGCAAGTGGACCAGTTGCTTTCGGTGCAGCAGCGGCAGCCAAGGCTTCTTTGGTGGCTTCTAACATAGCATCTACCTTTTCTTTTTCTACGCGAGTTAACAGCGGTTTGAATTCGTTGATCTTGCCACCACGGAAACTGATTGGTGCATTCCAATGTAAAGTTTCACCGAGGAAAGCTTCAGCATCGGCTGTTAATGCAGGAACGACTGGCTTCAAGTAGGTAAGAATTGCGCGGAACATATTGATGCCCAGTGTGCACACGGCTTGAGTTTGCGCTTCGGCACCGGCTTGTTTGGCAAGCTTCCAAGGTTCTTGCGTCGCAATATATTCGTTGGCCAAATCTGCCAACGCCATAATCTCGCGCATGGCTTTGCCGAAATCGCGCGCTTCATAATGTGCGGCAATAGATTCGCCAGCATCAACAAATTGCTGCCATAACGCAGAGTCAGCAACGTCTGTTGCAAGCACGCCACCGGCATTGTTAATAAACTTAGCGGTGCGGCTGGCGATGTTGACAACTTTGCCCACTAAATCGCTGTTTACGCGTTGAATAAAATCTTCAAGGTTGAGATCGATATCATCCACAGCGCTAGTCAGTTTAGCGGCGAAGTAGTAGCGCAAATATTCTGGATTTAAATGGTCGAGATAAGTGTGCGCATTAATAAACGTGCCGCGCGATTTACTCATCTTGGTGCCATTAACCGTCACAAAACCGTGAACACAAATTTTGGTCGGCGTGCGCAACTTGGCGGAGTGCAGCATTGCTGGCCAAAAAAGCGCGTGGAAGTTGACGATATCTTTACCGATAAAGTGATACACCTCGGTCGTAGAGTCTTCCTTCCAATAATCCATCCAGTCGATGCCATGTTTGTCGCCGTAGTTTTTTAAGCTGGCGATATAGCCGATAGGTGCGTCCAACCATACATAGAAGAACTTGTTAGGCTGGCCGGGAATTTCAAAACCAAAGTAGGGTGCATCGCGGGAGATATCCCACTCTTGCAAGCCGCCATCAAGCCATTCGGCCATTTTGTTAGCGACTTCATCTTGCAAGTGACCAGCGCGAGTCCAGCCTTTCAAAAAGTCGCTGAAGGCAGGCAAGGTAAAGAAAAAGTGTTCGGAATCTTTTGCGACAGGTGTAGCGCCTGAAATCGCAGATTTGGGGTTGATCAAATCCATTGGCGAATAAGTAGCACCGCATTTTTCGCAGTTATCGCCGTATTGATCTTCGCTTTTACATTTGGGGCAGGTGCCTTTGATGTAGCGGTCGGCCAAAAACAATTGTTTTTCTGGATCGTAAGCTTGCGTGATATTGCGCGTCGCAATGTGGCCATTCGCTTTCAATCGATCGTAAATCATGTACGACAGTTCGCGGTTTTCGTCCGAGTGAGTGCTGTGAAAATTGGCGAAGTTGATATTGAATCCGGCAGAGACTGCTTCGTGATCGCGTTTGATATTAGCGATGTGTTGTTCTGCTGTAATACCTTTTTCTTCCGCCTTGAGCATAATGGCAGTGCCGTGGGCATCGTCAGCACAAAAATACAGGCAATCGTTACCGCGCAGGTTTTGGAATCTCACCCAGATGTCGGTTTGGATTTGTTCAAGCATATGGCCAAGGTGCAAATCGCTATTTGCATAAGGCAGGGCGCTGGTAACTAAAATTTTACGAGATGAAGTCATAGATTTTACAAGTATGTAGTGTTGTGGCCACGCGGGCAGACAAAGCAGCGTAAGGTATCAAGATTGGCTGCATTAAAAGGCGCGCACTATACCATTTATCGTCACCAGTTTCAGTCAATGTTGATAATGTACGGCGAGCTTTGCGGGTAATAAGTAGCTGTAATGCTTCTTTTTGTTGTATCTGTTTTGGGGGGATTAAACAAAATTATTATTAATAAATGGCTCTGTATTAATAATTAATCTTGAGGTGATGTCGCTACGACAAAGCGTTTGATTGATAATAGTATAAAAAATAATCAACTTGATTTTTGTGAAATGCCCCAATTTGGTGCTCTATTCTGGGGTTTAAGCGCAGTAGGAAATTGTTGGTGCAATTGCTGCGTTAAACCCTGTAAAAACAAGCAATTTCTTGGCACGTATTTCGCTCCAATTACATTACGAATAATAAGCCTTAAGGGTATACGAATGTCTAAACCCGTTTTTTATGATGAGATGATGTCTGGGGCGAATAATCATCGCTCTCACTATGGACAATATGGGGATTGGTTAAAAACGTTGCCAGGTGAAAGGTTGGCAAGAAAAAAAGCGGAAGCTGATTTAACGTTTCATCGTATGGGTATTACGTTTGCAGTTTATGGTGAGGAAGAAGGGACTGAGCGACTCATTCCGTTTGATTTAATTCCTCGCATTATTCCTGCAGATGAATGGGCGTTGATGGAAAAAGGATTGGCTCAACGAGTGCGCGCATTAAATGCATTCATTCATGATATTTATCACTCTCAAGAAATTTTACGCGCTGGTTTAGTTCCTGCTGATCAAGTGTTGCGAAATGCGCAGTACCGGCCAGAAATGCAAGGCGTTGATGTCCCCAATCAAATATATGCGCACATTGCCGGTATTGATATGGTGCGTGCCGGTGCTGGCGAATTTTATGTGCTGGAAGATAATTTGCGTGTGCCTTCAGGTGTGTCTTACATGCTTGAAAATCGCAAAATGATGATGCGATTATTTCCAGAATTATTTTCGCGGCATGCAGTAGCACCGGTAGAACATTATCCAGATATGTTGCTCGATAATTTGCGTTTATGTGCGCCGCAAGGTGTTAGTAATCCTACGGTAGTTGTATTAACCCCAGGTTGTTTTAATTCGGCTTATTTTGAACACGCTTTTTTAGCGCAACAAATGGGTGTTGAATTGGTTGAAGGGCGCGATTTATTTGTGCGCGATGAATCGGTTTACATGCGCACAACGCAAGGGCCGAAACGTGTCGATGTGATTTATCGCCGGCTCGATGATGATTATATGGATCCACTCGCGTTCCGTCAGGATTCCATGTTAGGTGTGGCGGGTTTGTTATCGGTATATCGCGCAGGCCGCGTAACTTTGGCGAATGCTATAGGTACTGGCGTTGCTGACGATAAATCTATTTATCCTTATGTGCCGGAAATGGTTCGTTTTTATTTGGGTGAAAAACCTATTTTAAATAATGTTCCAACTCATCTTTGTCGCAAGCCTGAAGATTTGGCTTATGTGTTAGATAATTTAAGTGAGTTGGTGGTGAAAGAAACCCACGGAGCGGGTGGTTATGGAATGCTAGTGGGGCCTGCAGCAACGAAAGCAGAAATTGAAGAATTTCGCGCGCATTTAATTGCAAATCCCGCGAAATATATTGCGCAACCAACGTTAGCGTTATCGACATGTCCAATCTTCGTCGAATCAGGTATTGCTCCACGCCACATAGATTTGCGCCCATTTGTATTGTCGGGCAAAGAGATTCGCATGGTTCCCGGTGGATTAACACGTGTTGCATTGCGTGAAGGCTCATTGGTGGTGAACTCATCGCAAGGTGGTGGTACTAAAGATACTTGGGTATTGGAGAGATAATATGTTATCGCGTACAGCAGATCATTTATTTTGGTTAGCTCGTTATACCGAACGCGCAGAAAATTTAGCGCGCTTGCTGGATATTACCTGGCAAACATCGTTAGTTCCGCAGAAGGAAGACAACGCTCGCCGCAATTGGCAAGCTGCACTTTTATGCCATGATCAATTGCCTTCTTATTTAGAAACTTATGAAGAGGTGACCGCTGAAAATGTACTGGCGTTTATGGTGTTCGACCCTAACAATCCATCGTCGATTTATTCATGTTTAAAAAGTGCACGTGAAAATGCACATGCTGTTCGCGGAACCTTGACGCAAGAAATGTGGGAGACGATTAACGAAACTTGGTTGGCCTTACTGAACTTTAGTAAACGAAATTTAAGAGATGAAGAGTTAACCGATTTTTTCGAATGGGTAAAAAAGCGATCTTCACTTTCGCGCGGAGTGACTTTCGGTACTATGCTGCATGACGAAGCGTTTTATTTTATTCGCCTAGGGACTTATTTAGAGCGAGCAGATAGTACGGCGCGTTTGTTAGATGTGAAGTATTACATGATTTCTGAGGGTGAAACGCTAGGCCCAGCGGCTGATTATTATCAGTGGGGTGCATTGTTGCGTTCGGTGTCAGCGTTTGAAATTTATCGTCGTGGCTATCGCGGTTCTGTCGTGCCAAGCCAAGTGGCTGATTTATTAATTACTCGTGCCGATATGCCTCGATCACTTAATGCTTGTATGATCGAAGTAGAAGCTATGTTGGATAAGTTATCTAATCATCACTCAAAAGAAACTCAGCGCTTGGCAGGGCAATTAAGTGCGCAATTACGTTATGCGGATATTGAAGAAATTTTAGAGGAAGGTCTGCATCCTTATTTAGAAATATTTCAACAGCGTGTTTACGAGTTAGGAATGCGCATTAGCCATGATTTTTTATTGCCAATGCGCGCCGCTTGATAATGTTAGTGCGCTTCGCTTGATTTTTCCAAGTTACAAATGAGAGGGAAATAGTATGTTACTTAATATCCAACATGAAACCGTGTATCGTTATTCCTCACCTGTGGATTACACTATTCAGCATTTGCGTTTAACGCCACGCAATGAAATTCAGCAGCAAACACTTAATTGGAAAATTGAGACTCCGGGTAACTTCCACAAGCAGAAAGATGCTTATGGAAACATTGGGCATATATTAGTGCTTGATAAGCCGCACGATGAAATTCGTATTACCGTAACAGGGCAGGTGAAAATTGCCAAAGAAAATGCGCATTTACCTTCCGATGGTGGTGAGGTACCTTTGCTCGCCTTTTTACAGCCTACTCGGCTCACAACGGCAGATGAAGCTATTCTTGAGTTGGCTAGCACGGCCTATCATGCCAAGCTGGGGAAATCGAAAGTCGGTTCTGTTGATGCTATGTTTGCATTGGTGAGCCAGATCCAAAAGAATGTTGTGTACCTGCCTGGTGCCAGCCATGTGTATAGTACGGCCGCTGAAGTGGTGGATGTGGGAGCTGGTGTGTGCCAAGATCATGCACATGTTTTCATTGCCTGTTGCCGAGCATTGGATCTACCGGCGCGTTATGTGAGCGGTTATATTCATGCGGGCGCTACTGATCATGCTGCCAGTCATGCCTGGGCAGATGTGTGGCTGGATGGGTTGGGTTGGGTTAGTTTTGATGTGACTAATGCAAACTTTGCTGCTTCAGAGCATTGCCGTTTAGCAGTGGGGCGCGACTATTTTGATGCTTGCCCAGTCCGTGGAGTACGTCACGGTGGTGGCGTTGAGGCTATGGAGGTCGTCGTGCGCGTTGCAAACCCAGAAAGTAACGGCGTACTGGTACAATCTATGGTGATTGAAAAACCCATTGTGCGAGATTATCTCAAAGTCGTGCAGCAATAAATTATACCGCTCTGGGTTTGGCTGCCTTGGAGCGTTTCTAAGGCGATAACCTGAGTTTACGTTATGACATATTGTGTTGGACTCCAGCTGGATGCTGGCTTGGTATTTTTATCGGATTCGCGTACGAATGCGGGTGTTGATCATATAAGTACTTTTCGTAAGATGACTATTTTTTCAGAGCCAGGTGTTCGCATCATGGTGCTTCTGAGTTCGGGTAATCTAGCCATCAGCCAAGCCGTGCTAAATGAATTACAGCATGGCGAAAGCAATCCTCTAAGCGCTGCAAAAAATATGGTCGATGCGGCACGTGTTGTGGGTGATGCATTGCGCAAAGTCTATGTGCGCGATAATGAATCGTTTAAAGAGTTTGGTTTGGATTTTGCCGCCAGTTTTATTTTTGGTGGCCAGATAGGTCATGAGCCGACAAAACTATTTCAAATCTACGCGGCAGGTAATTTTATTGAAGCCACGTTGGAAACCCCTTATTTTCAAGTAGGCGAATCAAAATACGGTAAGCCTATTCTTGATCGGGTTATCAAACCGTCCACGCCGTTAAAAGATGCTGCTAAGTGCGCATTAATATCGATGGATTCAACGATTCGTTCTAACTTATCAGTAGGAATGCCATTGGATTTATTGATATATGAAACGGGTAGTTTAAGTATAAAGACCCATGTCAGTATTGGCTCAGATGATCCTTATTATGCTCAGTTGCGTACGCAGTGGGGTGAGCGATTACGCGAAGCATTTAACGATATGCCTGATATTATTTATTGATCAGTTATTATGTGCATAAACCAAAAGGGACATCATATGATGTCCCTTTTGGCTATATGTTATTACATCGCCCAATTACAGATTTTGAATTACTGCTGAACTGGAATTGCGTTCAAACTTATTAAGCTTACCGCATTGCGCAAAATGGTTTGCAGATACATAAGGTGCTCCTGGTTGAGAAATAGTGCCTTCCCAGCTTGGCCCATTGCTGATGAATGATTTCAGTTCAAACCAACCATCAACGGTTTTAGAGCAATCCATATCTACGTCGAGTATCCAGTAGTGTGAGCCCCAAATATTTAATGGGGTTTCACCATAACCATCTATCTCGAGTGTACGTTTTGTTCCCCATGCTACAGGCCATAAGTTGGTCGTCCAGTCGAGTGGTGAACCTTGCGCAGCGGTACTTTGGGTTGGCTCAGCGCCGTACCAATCAAGAAAGTTATCGTTGGTTTTCCACGGTGCGGTCGTTGCATTTTTCAGATTGCGATGTTTGATGGGGATTGCACAGAGCATATTGTCTTTGGTGCAGTTGAGGCCTAGATGTGCCGCTGCAAAACCATGGTCAATTCCTCCGCGGACAAACATATCCTGACCTGTGTTGGTTTGGCCGAAGATAAACACAACGGTGCGCTTCCAGGTATTGAGCTGATAAGTTTTGGCAGGGTAGTCGACAACCACTTCAACATTGCCTTGGGCAAGGATCAAATTGCCAGCGCTATCGAGATGGCCATCAGGTTGATTGTCACCCCAAAAAATACCTTGAGCATCTTGTAAGCGGAATGGAACAGCTGTTTGTGTATTTAGCTGAAAATGCCACTTATGGTCAGTGCCGCAAGTCATGGGGTTTGATTGTTCATGTCCTGTCGCATTAGGTGCTAGCAAGGCCAATGACGCAGTACCACAAGGTTGGTTTAGGGGCTGAATTTGGTAGGTTTTTGTGTGTAAATCAATGGTGATATGGCTCGGGGTGGCGACTGTAATACCATTACCAGAAACCTCTAATGTACCATCGGCTAGGTTATCGCCATAGGCAATATCGGCACCGTCAATAAAGCGGAAAAAGGGATTGCCAGACATAGCGGGGTCGTAATCAACGCCGTAAGTCTTCGTTTGTATATTGCAGATCATTGGCAAGTTCTGCTCGTGGCCAGTAAAGCTAACAAACGAGAGGTTCAAGCCATTGCCACCACAATCCTGCGGGATCAATTCACTCGCGAAAGTGCCGCTGGTAACGGCTAAACGATAACGTCCACTGACAGGTGGAGTGATAGTGGCAACAGGTTGGAATAAGTCGTTAATTAAATTAATGCTAGAGAAAGCGTTTGGCCAGGGGCTGTTGGTGTCAGTATTGACGATACGGCTAGGTCCAAATAATAAATCCTGAGACCAGCGACCATCAGTACCACAACCCATTGATCGCGGCGTTGGGTTTGGGGCGCCAAGATCCAGTGATGGAGCATTGCCATTACAGTGGCTAACTTTATAAGTTTTGTTGACATAATCAAACAAGATTCCAGTGTTACCAGATTGCGTAACCGCTATGTTGCTACCGTTAATATTGGTGCTTGCATCTGAAAGATTATTGTCGCCGTAATTTTCGCCCCAGGTTGAGTTGCCCGTGAGTTCGAATTTGAAGTTGCCTGCTGCAGAAAAATTGACGGTAGTTTGCCATTGTCCCCAAAAATTACACGTCATGGGGGTTTGATTGCTCCAACTATTGTTAGTGCCGCGTTCAAACATGGAAGGAGTACCGCAGTTGTTGGCTTGAGCGTTGATGCTCAAGCCAGCCACCATTAAGCTGAGAATAAATTTAGTGTTCATAAAAAGATCCTACTATGGCCATAAGTGGAGGAACGTATACAATCCTTGCAAGCTAATGATCCATTCATGTCGAGCGTTCCTTAAACTCGACCGCAAAACCGTAGCAGAATTTGTTTAAATTATTGTGACGAAAATCACGCTTGTGTCTGGTGTGTACACAGATTGAATGAATGGCACAACTTATTTTCGTGTTAATCATCATTTTTATACTAAGTGTTTTTATTGTCGTATTTTTTGTCGATTGTTCCAATAGATGACATTTGTGAATTTTGACCTTGTGCAGTCATGTGACACAATTGCCGCTGATTATTTTTACCTTCATTTCCTCTTTCAGGTGGTTTTTTATAATGAGTAAATACAAAGCTATAGGTGTCTCCGTTCTCGGTTTGCTGGGGATTTTCCTCGTGTTATTCGCTATTAAAGGCACCCAAATTTTTTCCATGGTTCAAGCGGGTAAAAGTTTTGTTCCGCCGCCTGAATCGGTAGGTGTATTTACCGCAGAAACGCAAGCATGGCCAAATACCTTTGTGGCTGTGGGGACTGTGGAAGCAGATGAAGGCATTAATATTTCTGCAGAAGTTGCTGGAAAGGTACAAAAAATTCTCTTCAAGTCAGGTGAGCATGTAAAAGCGGGCACTGTTATTTTGACCCAAGAGTCTGGTAATGAAGCTGCGCAATTAAGTGCAGCAACAGCTCGTTTGCGCTTGGCGCAAGCTAACTATGACCGTATGGTGCAATTGCGTAAGAAAAATACTGTTTCACAAAACGAATTAGATTCTGCATTGCAACAAAAAGAATCCGCGCAAGGTGATGTGGATAATTTACAAGCAACTCTTGAGAAAAAAGTTGTTAAGGCTCCATTTGATGGCCGTTTAGGTATTCGCAAAGTGGATTTAGGCCAAGATTTGCAAGTAGGCGTTCCTATTGTGTCTTTGCAAGCAACCAATCGTGTTCGTGTAAATTTTCCTGTTCCGCAACATTGGTTGGTACAAATGACCAAAGGTTTGCCAGTGTCCGTGCAATTGGGCGATGGTTCTAACACCGTTATAAAAGGTGAAATTACCGCTATTGGTACTGAAATTGATAGCGTAACTCGCAATGCAATAGTGCAATCTTCATTAGAAAATAACAGCAGCCAATTAATTCCTGGCATGGCTGTAAAAACAGAAGTGACTTTATCAAAACCGCAACAAGTGCTGGCGGTACCGAGTACTGCGGTGATATTCGCTACGTATGGCGATACGTTGTTTGTTGTTGAAAAAGAGAAAGAAAAAGACACATTAAAGGCGCGCCAACAATTTGTGCGTCTTGGAAAATCTCGCGGCGATTACATTGAAATTGTTGATGGTTTAAAAGCAGGTGAAATGGTAGCAAGTGCGGGTGCGTTTAAATTGTTTAATGGTCAGGCTGTTGTTATTAGCAAAACGCCCTCACCAGAATTTAAAACAGAGCCTACGCCTGTAGATAATTAATTGATGCAACAGCAAATATTTTTTAATTTGCCGTAAATTGTTTTCACTCAAACGACATTGAGTTAATTTTATGAATTTCACCGATATATTTATTAAACGACCTGTACTTGCCTTGGTTGTGAGCTTGCTTATTCTGATCGTCGGCATACAAGCGGTCAGTTCTCTTTCTATTCGTCAATATCCGCGTAGTGATATTGCCGTTATCAACATTAATACTGTTTATGTGGGCGCGAATGCGGAGTTAATCCGTGGTTTTATTACGGCACCAATTGAGCGTGCTATTGCATCGGCTGGTGGTATTGATTACATCGAATCAAGCAGTGCTATGGGCTTGTCGACGGTAAAAGTGCATTTGCATTTGAACTATGATCCACTTAAAGCGATGACAGAAATTTCTGCCAAAGTGAATCAGGTGCGTGGCGATTTACCTCCCGAGGCAGAAGTACCTTCCATTATTATTGAAGCAGCTGATAGTCAATTTGCATCGGCTTATTTAACGTTTAATTCAAAAATTCTTGAACAGAATCAAATCACAGATTTTTTGACGCGCTCTGTTCAGCCTCGTTTAACGGCGATTGCCGGTGTGCAAAAAGCAGAGGTCTTAGGTGGCCGTACGTTTGCGATGCGTATTTGGTTAAAGTCTGAAAGATTGGCTTCATTAAATATATCTCCTACAGAAGTTCGCCAAGCACTTGCTGCTAACAATGTGCAGGCGGCAATTGGTCAAACACGTGGTAGTTACACGCAAGTGAATTTGCGGGCAGATACTGATTTAAAAACAGTTGATGATTTTAAACGTTTAGTCGTTCGCCATAGTGCGGAAGGCACCATTCGTTTAGATGATATTGCTGATATCGTTTTGGGAGCGGAAGACTACAACACAGAAGTTAACTTCTCAGGTGATACGGCCGTTTTTATGGGCGTATGGGTTGCACCTAATGCTAACTCATTAGAAGTTATTCGTAATGTGACAAAAGAAATGGCGGCGATTCAAGCTGATCTGCCTTCAGGTTTGAGCGGTGGTGTTGCTTACGATGGCACAAAATATATTGAATCTGCCATTCACGAAGTTATCAAAACCTTAACGGAAACTTTGTTAATTATTGTTGTTGTTATTTTCTTGTTTTTGGGTTGGAGCCGATCGGTCATTATTCCTGTGCTCGCTATTCCATTGTCATTGATTGGTGCTTTGTTTGTGATGCAATTGTGCGGGTTCTCGCTCAATTTGTTGACGCTGTTATCCATCGTGCTCTGCGTGGGGTTGGTGGTGGATGATGCGATTGTTATGGTGGAAAATATTGAACGGCATATTCAAGAAGGGATGTCACCCTACAATGCTTCCATTACCGCTGCGCGTGAATTAGCCGGTCCTATTTTGGCGATGACAGTGACCTTGGTTTCTGTGTATGTACCCATCGGTTTGCAAGGTGGCTTAACGGGAACGTTGTTCCGCGAGTTTGCTATTACCCTTGCCGGCGCCGTAACAATTTCCGCTATTGTAGCTATTACGTTGTCACCGATGTTAGGTTCGCGTCTGTTGAAGTCGCACAAAAAAATGGATGCACCTTTAGAAAATATTTTCAATCGCTTCCAAAAATATTACGGCGAAAAATTAGAGTACACCTTGCAGCATCGCAAAGCTGTTTATATATTTTGGGTAGGCATAGCTTTATTATGTTTCCCGCTGTATAGCATGTCGCCAAAAGAGCTGGCACCGGTGGAAGATCAAGGGGTTATTTTTGGTATTGTGGATGCTCAATCTAACTCGACAATGGATCAATCATCGCATTATGGAAAAATCGTTAATAAAGTTTTTTCATCCATACCTGAAACAGATTTTACATTTCAGATTACATTTCCTACTGGTGGATTTTCCGGGATGGTGCTTAAGCCCTGGGAAGATCGCGATCGCACAGTTTTCCAAATAATGCCTGAAGTGCAAAAAAGCCTTGCTGAAATTTCTGGTGTGCGGATTTTGCCGATTACGCCACCTGCATTGCCAGGCGGTGGTCAATTCCCCGTTGAATTTGTTATAGCATCGACGGCCGACTCAAAAGAAATTTATGAGTATGCGCTTAAGTTGCAACAAAAAATGAATGCGAGTGGTTTGTTTTTCTTTAATGTATTGGATATGAAAGTTGATCAGCCTGATTACGAATTAAATATTGATCGTGAAAAAGTGGCAGATCTTGGTTTGAATATGCAAACGGTCATTAATGATCTGGGTACTTTGCTTGGCGGTGGTTATGTAAACCGTTTTAATATGGCGGGACAAAGTTACAAAGTCATTCCACAAGTGAAGCGTGCTGAGCGTTTAACACCGGAAGATTTGACCAAGTTATATATTACTGGCCCAGACAAAAAACTGATTCGTTTGGATCAAATTGCTACTTTGAGTCACTCCACGGCACCGCGCAGTATTAGTCGCACACAGCAGTTAAATTCAGTGAAAATTAGTGGTGTTAGCGGCAAGCCACTTGGCGAAACATTGGACTGGCTTGAAAATGAAGCGCACCAAATGTTACCCAAAAGTTACAGCATCGATTACACCGGTGAATCGCGTCAGTTGAAGCGTGAAGGTAATACGTTCTTGCCTGCATTCTTAATGGCAATGACGATGATCTTTTTGGTGCTCGCGGCACAGTACAACAGCTTCCGTGATCCGATTGTCATTTTGGCGGGTTCTGTACCTTTGGCGATGTTTGGTGCCTTGGTCTTTACCTTTATCAAAATGCCGAATCCAAACATGCCGTTTTTTACTGATTCTATATCGAGTACGTTGAATATTTATTCGCAGGTAGGTTTAGTAACATTAATGGGCTTGATTGCGCGTAACGGTATTTTGGTGGTTGAGTTTGCTAACCGTTTGCAAGAGCAGGGTGTGAGTAAGTTGGATGCGATTCGCCAAGCTGCGGTGATTCGTTTGCGCCCAGTGCTGATGACCAGTATCGCGACTGTGGCGGGCCATGTACCATTGATTTTTGCAACGGGTGCAGGCGCTCATGCGCGTAACTCGATTGGTGTAGTACTAGTGTTTGGTATCGCGATTGGCACCGTTTTCACCTTGTTTGTATTGCCGTCTGTTTATGCGCTCTTAGCAAAAGATCATCACTTAGACCGAGAGGAATTGGCAGAGTTGGAACACGGCTAATTGTTTAACTGGTACAATGGGCTATCGATAGGGCACCTTAGGGTGCCCTTTTTTTAACCTGTTCTTTGTTATGGCAGTGTTTTATTACCGTGTTTCTTTTTGTCTTTTTTTTGTCGTTAAATGATCACTAAAAAGTCGCTACAAAATCAGTTTTTCGTGTGAGGTTTATTATGTCTGTTATTACCCATTCCATTATTGAGCATGCATTGCAGCAGGTGTTTGACCCGACATCTGGCCGCGATTTAGTAAGCCTTGGCGCTATAACTGACATTGTTATAAAGGGTAATAAAGTGGATGTGACCTTGCTGCTAGGTTATCCCGCTAACAGTGTGCATGAAGCTATTGCCTTGGCTGTTAATAATGCGTTACATAAGATTGCGGGTGTTGAGCAAGTTGGTTTAGATATCGGTTGGACTGTTTTTGCAAATACGGCTGCAAATTCACAACAGTCATTGCCAGAAGTTAAAAATATTATTGCGGTTGCCTCTGGTAAAGGTGGAGTAGGCAAATCGACAACTACCGCGAATCTTGCGTTGGCTTTGGCGGCTGAAGGTGCACGCGTTGCAATATTGGATGCCGATATTTATGGCCCAAGCCAGCCACAAATGTTGGGTGCTCCTGAGCGTCCACCGCAGGTTGTTAAGCACAATGAACAGCAATTTATGGTGCCAATTGAAGCTCATGGTATTCAAGTAAATTCGATGGGATTTATGATCAATGAAAACACGCCCATGATGTGGCGTGGCCCCATGGTGAGTGGTGCATTGCAGCAATTATTGACGCAAACCTATTGGCATGATGTTGATTACCTTTTAATTGATATGCCACCAGGTACTGGTGATATTCAAATTACGCTCGCGCAGAAAGTGCCCGTCACAGGCGCTGTTATTGTTACGACACCGCAAGACATTGCATTGCTCGATGCGAAAAAAGGTATTGAGATGTTTCGCAAAGTGAATGTGCCCGTGTTGGGTGTTATAGAAAATATGGCGATTCATATTTGCACCAACTGCGGCCATGAGGAGCATATTTTTGGCTCTGGCGGCGGCGAACGTATTGCCAAAGATTACAACAGTGAATTGTTGGGATCATTACCATTAAGCTTATCCATTCGTGAAGATGCAGATAATGGCAAGCCTTCAGTGGTTGCAGATCCTAATTCATCAGTCAGTAATATTTACCGCAGCATTGCACGTAAACTGGCGGCAAATTTATGGGTGCAAAATATAGATGCTGTGAATGTGCCAGAGATTGAAATATCAGATGATTAACCGCATTTTTCAGGTTTGAATGGATTAATACAATAAAGATTTGTCTTTATCAGGAGTTTCAAGAGTGTTTCTTCGCTATGCGTTTTTCTTGTTATTAATTTGCAGCAGTTATAGCTATGCAGGTCAATCCGCACCTAAACATTATGTGGTTGAAGGGTGGATTGATAATAGTTATGTACCTACGCTGTTAAGCTTAATACTTGAAGCCAGTAAGGCGCCTGATGAAGTTATTGAACTTAAATATAATAAATTGTATGACTTACAATTGTCTCCGTCGCGAAGGATTGCAGAATTTGCCAAGTTAAAAGGTAATATGGTGATGTGGACGGTAACAACCAAGGACTATGAGGCGTTTTTACAACCTATTAGGGTGCCTATTTTTAAAGGGTTGTTTGGTTATCGTGGTTTAATAATTCGCAAAGAAGATCAAGTAAAATTTGCTGGTATAAAAAGTCAAAAAAAATTGGCGAGCCTTGTGGCTGGGCAGGGGGAGCAATGGCCCGATACCGATGTTTTACGTGCAAATAATTTTTCAGTAGTAACGGGATTGCAAACTGATAATTTATATAAAATGTTGGCTGCTAAGCGCTTTGATTATTTTCCACGTGCATTAGTGGAGATTGAAGAGGAGCAAGCAATGATTGATAAATATGATTTAATGATTGCGCCGAATTTATTGTTGGAATATCCCAATCCTATGTATTTTTTTGTACAAAAAAATAACACGGAGTTAGCGAAACGTTTGGTGCGGGGCTGGAATATTATTCTCAATAACGGCACTTTTGATCAGCTATTTTTTAGTCAGCCGAGAATAAAAAAAGCAATGACGTATATATCACCAATACCGCGATATATTGCTCATTTAAAAGTGCCTGAACTTCCCAAAGAAACTCCTTTAAAGGACTTTCCCTATTGGTTACCAATGACCGGCTCACATACATTGCCGCCTTAAAATCATCATTTTTATTTAATCACGTAAATTCAACCTATTAGGAATAGGAGCTATTTTAGGCGTTATTTCCTTCAAAATAGCTAAAATAGCCAAAAAATCCTCAAATTACCCTCAATGGATGGGTTGGATGAAGAGATTGCAGCGATTAGAGTTTTTAACCTGCCTGAAAACCGCTATTATGCCCGCCTTGATTATCTATCGACGTGAGAGCAATGCATGAGTATCAAATCCGATAAGTGGATGCGCCGCATGGCGGAGCAGCACGGCATGATTGAACCCTTTGAACCAAACCAAGTGCGTTATGACGATGCGGGCGCTCGCATTGTTTCTTATGGTACATCCAGTTATGGCTACGATGTACGCTGTGCCGATGAGTTTAAGATTTTCACTAATGTGCATTCAACGGTTGTTGACCCTAAAAACTTTGACGAAAAAAGTTTTGTCGATATCAAAAGCGATGTGTGCATTATCCCTCCCAACTCTTTTGCGCTTGCGCGCACGGTTGAATACTTTCGTATTCCGCGCAACATATTGACGGTTTGCTTGGGCAAATCTACCTATGCGCGCTGCGGGATTATTGTTAACGTAACGCCGCTTGAGCCTGAATGGGAAGGGCATGTTACGTTGGAGTTTTCTAACACCACGCCACTGCCTGCAAAAATTTATGCAAACGAAGGTATTGCACAAATGTTGTTTTTTGAATCTGATGAGGTTTGTGAAACGTCCTATAAAGATCGCGGTGGAAAATACCAAGGTCAGCGCGGCGTTACGCTTCCCAGAACCTAATCTAAACGTAAAAATAGTTCTATAAACCTGCTGTAATCTTCCTTGCCGCCATACTTGCTCTTCTAACCAATGCAAGTATGGCGATGGTTGTCTTAATTGATTATGAAATTACCCCAAAAAACTGACGTATTAATTATTGGTGCTGGTGCTGCAGGCCTCATGTGCGCCGCTTCTGCGGGTGCGCGTGGGCGTCAGGTTGTGGTGGTGGATCACGCCAATAAAGTGGGTAAAAAAATTCTCATGTCTGGCGGTGGTCGCTGTAATTTCACCAATCTTGATGTTCTGCCTAAAAATTATCTTTCCGCTAATGCTCACTTTTGTAAATCAGCGCTTGCACGTTTTACGCAGTGGGATTTTATTGCATTAGTACTTAAGCACGGCATTCCTTACCACGAAAAAAAATTAGGTCAGTTATTTTGCGATAACAAAGCGCAAGATATTTTGGATTTATTGTTGGCTGAATGCAAAGATGCAGGCGCCGCTATTTTTTCACATTGCAATATTATTTCTGTTCAAACTTTGCCAGAAAATCAACTGCCGCATCGTTATCGCGTAGAAACTGGCTTGGGTATTGTTGACTGTGAGTCATTGGTGGTTGCGACGGGCGGATTGTCCATTCCAACCATGGGCGCAACCGGTTTGGGTTATGAATTGGCTGAGCAATTTAAGCTACCTTTAAAGCCGCGTACGGCAGGTTTGGTACCTTTTACATTATCGCCCGCACAATTGACACAATTTACTGATTGTATAGGCAATGCTGCGGAAGTCAGTGTGAGTTGTGGGGAGCAGTCATTTACAGAGAACTTACTATTTACTCATCGTGGGTTGAGTGGTCCCGTTATATTGCAAATCTCATCTTATTGGCAGCCAGGCCAAAATTTGGTTATTAATTTGCTACCGTATATGGATGTTACGAGCTATTTAGAGACGCAGCAGCAACAGCGGCCTAAGGTTTTATTGACTACACTTATGTCAGAGCTCCTAACAAAAAGTATCGCTCAGTGTTTTTGCGATATTTATTGCCGTGAGGTGGGCGGGGATATTCGCCCGATTAACCAGTACACACCGAAAGAGTTACAAGCGATTGCCACAGTATTTCATGAGTGGGAGATTATGCCTGCCGGAACAGAAGGGTACCGTACTGCAGAGGTTACGCTAGGTGGTGTAGATGTCGATGCCTTATCTTCAAAAACGATGGAAGTAAAAGGTCAGCCAGGATTATTTTTTATCGGTGAAGTTGTTGATGTAACGGGGCATTTGGGTGGTTTTAATTTTCAATGGGCATGGGCATCAGGTTATGCTGCTGCACAGTTTGTATAAATGAGAATTTTTTAAGTTTAATTTTTTGGAATTATTTTTTAATTATTATTTATGATGAAGTATAGATTTTTTTACAGTGTCGTTATTTTTAGCCTGTTGTTATTAACTGCGTGCGTTAGTCACGCCCCCAAAGAAGATCAATGGCCAAGTGATATGCCATCACGGGCATTTTTTGTGGCTGCTTACGAAACAGATGCAGATAATAAAAAAGGTCAGGATCTGGATGAATACTTATTGTGGGTTCTGCGTTTTTACAAAGGCTGGGAGCTTTATCGCAATGGTTGGACACAGGTAACCTCTGATTCATTAATTGGAGTCAAGAATCCGCAAAATGCACAAGAAATTAGAGTCAAAATGGATTTGATTGGTAGTGGCATTGCCTCTGAGTGGGCCAAAAATAAAAGTAATCGCAGAGTGTTAACTCGCCACGTAGTTGTGTGGGGTAATGCACTGATTGAATCTATAAAGCGTGGTGAGCCAGAAGAAATTAAATTAATTAATCGTGTATTAACTGATTTGAATGGTTTGCTTGAAAAGGATATTGATTTGGAAGAAGTTAAGGCAGAGCGCTATTATCCAAGAGATAAAGACGATGCATTTAGTTAATTGATATGTAATAAAAAAGTTTAATAACGGAAACTCAAAACATAAGGATATGTAAACGATTATTTATGTTCTGCCAACAATTCTGCCAACGCTGTTTTACTCATCGTTTCCAAACGCTCACGTAGCTCTCTTTCGATTTCTGGCAGCATGCTATCCATAATATCATCAATCAATTGTTGTTGATGGGCATTCATTTTTTTTGTAGATGAATATTGAGCTTGATTTGTGCTGGATCTTGTAAATGGATTTGGGTTTTTATTTTTAGGAGTATTTTCAAGCGTAAATGTGGGTGGTGGATTGTTGCCATGTAAGCGCGCACGAATATGCTCTGGTAAAAAAGGGTTTTGGCCTGCTGGTTTGGCAGATGCTGTGCGAGAAATTACAGGTTTTGTTTCAGATAATGATGTGGCAGTTTTGATGTCAGTATATTGTGTGGTTGATGGCGTGGGTAAATCGCCAAAAACGCTCAGGCCGAAAAAATCCTGTTGTTGTTCTGTTTTGTGCTCTTTTATTTGTTCTTGTTCTTGTTCTTGGACGATAAGGTTTTCTGGCGCTGCAGTTGGGTTCAACGCTAGGTCTATATCTTCAGGTGTGGCTTCTACTTCGAGTAAAAACACTTCCTGATGTTCTTCTGCTGACCAGTTTTCTTCTTGTGAGCTTTCTTCAGACAAATTGTCTTCAATTTGAATTTTTTCTAGCAGAATACTTTCTGGCTGATTCTCTTCAAACAGGCTGTCTTCAAATAGGTTTTCTTCCTGTTGAGTTTCTTCTAACGCGGTTGTTGGTTGCGACACAATCACTTCTTGCAAAATCGGAATGTCATCATCTTCAACCAGAAGGTCTTTTATAGACTCCAGTTCAATTAACATGGCGGTTTTAGTTTTGCCGTTCTGATTCTGCATGGTCAACCTTCAACTTCAGCGCTTGTGTTGGGATATAGGATAACCCCGCTGCTTGTAAAATCGGTAGTGCTCGCGCGTATTTTCTAGGATTTTTGGTTCCTGAATCACAATTTCACTCAGGCGAGCAAAACGGCTGAAATAATCTGGTACCAGACTACTCAAATTGATTAGTACCTGGTTGTGATCACCTGCTTCGTTGGAGTAGGTGATTTCAACACTGACATCGTCGTCGTTGCCATCTTCACTATTATTGCTGGGGCCAATGATCTGATGAGGAATAAAGCTTTCGGGTTTAAAGCTCCAGAGCAAATCGTCGAGTGTTTGGGCTTCATCTTCTGTATCGACTGCAATTAACACCTTGTGACCAAGGTTTACCACCTTTTCGACAAGGCGACAGGTGTATAACCAGCGTGCGTCGACGCTGGTGTCTGGCAAAATATAAAAATCAATGTGAGTCATAGGGTAATTATTGATTATCTAGCAGGTATTGTACGAGTAGGGACACGGGGCGACCAGTTGCACCTTTTGCGCCGCCAGAGAGCCATGCAGTACCTGCGACATCCAAATGCGCCCAAGCGAATTTTTTGGCAAATCGCGATAGGAAACAGGCTGCAGTAATACTGCCAGCTTCGCGGCCACCAATATTGGCGATGTCGGCAAAATTACTGTCGAGCTGTTTTTGATAGTCGTCCCAAAGCGGCATAGGCCAAGCGCGGTCATTGGCAGTTTGGCCCGCTTTTAGCAGGGCTTGTGAAAGTGCTTCGTTGTTACTGAAAAGCCCGCTGGCATGGCCACCGAGGGCGATAACGCAGGCGCCGGTTAAGGTGGCGATATCAATAACGGCTTTGGGTTTGAAGCGCTCGGTGTAGGTTAGTGCATCGCATAATACCAAGCGGCCTTCTGCATCGGTGTTGAGGATTTCAATGGTTTGGCCTGACATTGAAGTGACAATATCGCCCGGTTTAGTGGCTTTGCCGTTAGGCATATTTTCACTGGCGGCAATAATTCCCACAACGTTGATAGGTAATTGCAGCTCAACTAAGGTTTTGAAGGCGCCCAATACACTGGCGGCACCACACATATCAAACTTCATTTCGTCCATGCCTGCACCAGGCTTCAAGCTGATGCCGCCGGTATCAAAAGTGATGCCTTTGCCGACGAGTGCGATAGGCGCGTCTTTTTTAGAGCCGTTTTTGTATTCCATCACAATTAATTTTGCGGGTTGATCGCTACCAGCAGATACCGATAGCAGTGAGCCCATCCCCAATTCTTGCATGGCTTTTTCTTCAAGAACTTTTACGCTCAGCGTTGTCTGACCCCGTGCCAAGCGTTTTGCTTCGTGCGCGAGATAGGTTGGGGTGCAAATATTTCCAGGCAAGTTGCCTAATTCCCGCGCAAAATTTACCCCGTTTGCGATGGCTTGGCCGAGTTTAATACCTTTGCTCGCGGTAGCTACCTGAGCTTTAGCAAAGCCGAGTGTGATTTTCTTCGGTACAAAGCTAGCCTCAGCAGGCTTACTTTTTAAGCCATCGCTACGATGTTGGCTGGTAATGATAATTTCGCTGATTTGGCGAGCTTGCCATTCAGCATCCTGCGCGCTGACGTTAATATCGCCCAAGCTCACGGTAAATTCTTTGCAGGGTGTAGCTTTTAGCGCATCGGGAATTTTTTGCAGCGCTTTGCGAAAGTTGTCGCTGCTGATGTTGTTTTCTTTATCGAGAGCACCAAAGCCAAGCACTAATAAGCGCTCAGCACTTATACCTTGTGGTGCGAGTAATAATAGAGTTTGGCCAACTTTGCCGGTGAATTGTTCGCGGCTAAGCAGGGTTTCTAGTTGTTGTGCATCGGCGATGTTAATGGCATTTGCTGAGGTTGAGAGTTTAGCGCCTTCGAAACACGCTACCACAAGGCATTGTGTGGAATGAGTAACGGCATCAATCGGTTTGGCGGTGAATTGCATAGGGAGTCCTCATCTAATGAACAGCATATTATTAACGGCATAGCGTGCCATAAAGGCTAGTATCTGGAAAATGCGTGCAGACGGGGCGAGAAGGCTCGAGACAAACGTCTGCAGGTGCGTGATAATGCCATACTTTTTATAGCTGTGTTTACTGCGGTGCGCCTGCCGACAAAGTATTCATACAAAGATTTTTGGTTGCGGTTGTTTTTTGAGCGAATCAAAATCGAAGCCACGTAATTTATTCGCAACCACATGTGTTGGAGATTAGTCATTGATTATTTTGCGCTACCTCAGTAAGGATATTTTAATCAGTACTTTTGCGGTTAGCTTGGTGCTGTTATTGATTATCCTCAGTGGTAAATTTGTCGGTTTATTGGCTGATGCGGCGGCCGGCAAATATGCGGTGGACGTACTGTTTACGATGATCGGTTATCGTATGCCTGGCTTTCTGCAAATTATTTTACCGTTAGGTTTTTATATCGCGATTTTGCTGGCGTATGGCCGGCTCTACGTTGAAAGTGAAATGGTGGTGTTGTTTGCCTGCGGAATGAGTCAGCGCCAGTTAATGGCTGTTACTTTATTGCCAGCATTTTTCATTGCTGTCGTAGTGGCGTTGTTCAGTTTTTGGCTGGCGCCAGCCGGTGCGCAGCAGACAGCAAAAATATTGGATGAGCAGCGCAATCGCAGTGAGTTTGAAACCTTAAATGCAGGGCGTTTTCAAGCGCTCGGTCAGGGTCAAACCATGACCTATGTTGATGAAATCACCAATAAAAGAAAGCGACTCAATGGTGTTTTTATTGCGCGTGAAGGTTCGGAGAAATCTCATTTAATGGTCGCCATGGCGGAGTATGGCGAGCAAATACAGCACCCAGAATATGGTCAGCGTTATTTGATGTTGCATGAAGGTGATCGCTATGAAGGGCAACCTGGTTCGGCAGAGTTTCGCGTAACGCATTTTTCTACCTATGGACAATATATGCCTCCTGCGGAAATGATGGGCGATTACACGCGTGAAACGGATGCTAAATCAAGCTTGGAATTATTCACCTCAGCGAGTCGCGAATTGCAAACCGCTTTTCAGTGGCGATTATCGTTGCCGATTTTAGTGTTTATTGGCGCGTTATTGGCGGTGCCTTTAAGTCGATCCAATCCACGTCAGGGGCGTTTTTTAAAAATGTTGCCTGCCTTGTTGTTGTATATATTTTATTTTACTTTTTTAGGCAATGTTCGCAGTGCGATGGAAACTGGAAAGTGGCCATTATTCCCTGGTTTATGGCTAGTGCATGCTGTTTTTGGTTTGTTGGCATTGTTGCTTTTTAATTGGGAGCGTTTTGTGTTGTGGCAAGGCCGTCGAACGTCGCAAAAACATTTATTACAAGAAACGGAAAAAACAGGAAAAACAGAAAAAAATGTAACGGAGAAAAATACGCATGCGTAAAATAAACCGTTATATTTACACTGTTGTGTTTAGCTCAATTGGTTTAACTCTGATTGTGTTTATGTCATTGGATTTTATTTTTGGTTTAATCAATCAGCTGGATGCCGTAAAGGGCAATTACACGGCACTTGAAGCATTGATCTATTTAATACTCACATTGCCGCGTCGACTTTACACGTTCATGCCATTCTCATGTTTAATTGGTTGCTTGGCAGGCTTGGGTATTTTGGCGAGCTCCAGTGAGCTCGTGATCATACGCGCCGCCGGTGTTTCAACGGCACGTATTGTGTGGATGTCGCTACGGCCGGCATTAGTATTTATTTTTCTGGCATTAATAGTCGGCGAATATGTATCGCCTTATACAGAACAGCTAGCAATAAACCGCAAGGCGATTGCCTCTGGTGAAAGTGTAAAAACATCGCAACAGCAAACATGGAATCGTGAAGCCAATGAATTTATGCATTTTGATGCGGTACTGCCAAACGGTGTGATTTACGGTGTGAGCCGTTATCAATTTAATGACGAGCACAAATTGGTGACGGCGAGCCATACTAATCAAGCTATTTATCAAGGCGGGTATTGGCAGGAAGAAGATATCGCGATCACTCATCTTGATGCAAATTCTAGCAGCATTGAGCGCCTCAGTTCGCGTCGTTGGGATACCAAATTAACCCCCGAGTTGCTCAATATTATTGTGGTGGATGCTAAAGATTTATCTATCCGAAATTTGCATTACTACATTAATTATTTAAAGTCGCAAAATATTAAAAGCGATGATTACAGTTTGTCGTTTTGGCAAAAATTATTGGAGCCTTTAGCGACAGCGAGTTTAGTGTTAATTGCGATTTCATTTATTTTTGGCCCGTTGCGCAGCGTGACAACAGGCCAGCGAATATTTATTGGTGTGATTTTAGGTGTCGTATTTGAAATTGTGCAGCGCCTGTTGGGGCCATCGAGTCTGGTGTTTGGTTTTTCGCCTTTGTTTGCGGTGTTACTGCCGATCCTATTTTGTATTGGGCTGGGGATTTATTTATTGCGGCGAGCAGGTTAATCGAGTCGTCCTTCCTATTTGGATCCATACCATTAACCTACGATCTATTCATCGTAATGGCTAACATATAGCCAACCATTTTCAGATTTTTTAAACAGCGATATTTCATGATGCTGCTGTGTTTTGCCATCTTGGCGATAACTTGCAATAAAGGTCACGATACCTTCTTTATCTTCCTCCAGGCCAGCGGTGGTGGATAAAATCTGTAAGCCCAGCCATTCGCATGACTCTGCCCAGTTGCGAATCTCATCCTTAGTTGAGTGCTGGCGTTGTTGGTGATCCCAAGTAATCCATAGGTAATCAATGGCCACTAACACATGGGCGGTGTAGCGCGAGCGCATTAGGGCTTCTGCGGTAGGTGCAGGCTTCTGGCGCGTAATATAGGGTAAGCAACAGCCCGCAAGCGGTTGCTGGCTACCGCAAGGGCAGGGCGATTGTGGATTAACTGCGTTTGTTGGTGGCATTTTTGTCCTCTTTTCGGTATGTTGTGCAACTATTTTTTGCTGGGATGCGTGTGCGTTTTGCCTAAGTCCTTCCAGCATGCCATTTATGTTTGTTAGTGTGATATATACATGACTCAATTTGACGACGTTCGCCCTTATTACGATTCTGAGGTTCGCCCCACGCTTGATCGCCTGCTTGTCGATCCTGAGCTTATTCACGCGGTTACCAATTTAAAGTTTCCACGCTTAAGTAAATTTTTTGGCTGGTTCTTAAAACCATTGGTGCAGCGTAAGCTTACCGAGCAATTGGTCGATGTAAATACAGTGCTTGGTTTTCAGCAAGTCGTCGAAAAATACATGACCACGATGATTGCGGGTGCGACTACTTCTGTCACTACTTCTGGTTTGGATAAACTTAATCCACAGCAAGCTTATTTGTTTATCAGTAATCATCGCGATATCGCGATGGATCCCGCGTTTGTAAACTGGACGTTGTATCACAACGATTGTAATACGTTGCGTATTGCCATTGGCGACAATTTATTAACCAAGCCTTATGTGTCAGATTTAATGCGCTTGAATAAATCGTTTATCGTTAATCGTTCAGCAAAAGCACCACGTGAAAAATTTAAAGCCGCAAAACATTTGTCTGCGTATATTCACCATTCTATTGTTAATGAAAAAAGCAGTATCTGGATTGCGCAACGTGAAGGTCGTGCGAAAGATGGCTTCGATAAAACCAATTCTGCTGTATTAGGTATGATTACGCTGAACAAACCAAAAGAGGAAGATTACAGCAATTACATTAAGCAGTTGTGCATAGTGCCTGTATCTATTTCTTACGAGTTTGATCCTTGCGATGCCGCGAAAGCGCGTGAACTTTATCACCAGCGCACACAAGGTGGTTATCAAAAAGAAGAGCACGAAGATGTTAAAAGTATTGCCATGGGAATAACAGGCAATAAAGGCCATGTTCATGTTGCCTATGGCGATGTGTTAAATGGTTATTATGAGGGCTCAGATGAGTTAGTGGCAGATATTGATCGTCAAATTTTGGGACAGTATGTATTACATGCCACTAATTGCATTGCTTATGAAATGGTGTACGGCAAAATCCCTAAAGTCACTTACACCGAGAAAAATATTCCTTACAATCCAAGTGTTGTTGCAGATAAAAAAGCCGCATTTGTAGCGCGTATAAACTCCATCCCCAAAGAGCAGCGTGATATTGCGCTAGCCATTTATGCCAATCCTGTCGTGAGCAAATTAGCAACGGGTTTTTAGTTGCTCGTGCAGTGTGACGTGTAATTGTAGTTATCTGTTGGCGGTGCCCATGATGAGCATCGCCAATATCACTCACTTTGCTGGCCAGTAACGTAATACTAGAAACCACACGCATGCTAACTGATAAGCTTAAAAAACAAATTCAAGGCGCCTATTCTACATTTTTAGAAAATAAAAATTTAAAGTCGCGCTATGGGCAAAAGCTTATGATCGCCGAGATTGCAAAAACTCTCGGCAACATTGAGTTGGACGATGAAAATAAACGCGAAACCAGCGGGCATATTTGTGTTGTTGAAGCGGGCACGGGCACAGGCAAAACAATCGCGTATTTGTTGCCGTCTATTGCCATTGCAAAAGCGATGGGGAAAAAATTAGTTGTCTCTACCGCTACCGTTGCACTGCAAGAACAAATCGTTAATAAAGACCTTCCTGAATTACATCGTCACAGTGAATTATCTTTTTCGTTTGCGCTGGCGAAAGGCCGTGGGCGCTATTTGTGTTTAAGTAAATTGGATAATGTGCTGGCTGAATATGAAAGTGGTGCGAATCCCACAAAAGCACTTTATGAAGATGAACTGCCAAGTGTAACGGCGCAGGGTATAAAACTGTATCAATCCATGATGGAATCATTGGCATCCAATAAATGGAATGGCGAGCGAGATACCTGGTCGCAAGCATTGGAGCAAAATGAGTGGCAAATTATTACCACCGACCATCGCCAGTGTACAGGGCGCCGTTGTTCGAATGTATCGGCGTGTAGTTTTTTTAAAGCGCGCGATTCGTTACATAGTGTAGATGTTATTGTCACCAACCATGATTTGGTACTCGCGGATTTAGCGCTCGGCGGCGGTGCGATTTTGCCTGATCCAGCGGATGCGATTTATATTTTTGATGAAGGCCACCATTTGCCGCAAAAAGCGCTTAGCCACTTTGCGCATCACAGTCGTATTTTATCGACCAGTAAATGGTTGGAACAATGCAATAAAGGTCTTGGCGCAATTCTTGGGCAAATCAGTGGCGCTGGCAATGTGGATCGTTACGCAGAACAATTACCTGCCGCATTTATAGATTGCAAACAACGCCTTGATCAAATTTATCCGCAATGTGATGAGCTGGTGCAAAAAATCGCATTGGAAGATCGTCAATCCAACTATCGATTTAAAGACGGCGTTGTGCCGCAATCATTTTTATTACCTTGCGTAGAATTGCAACGCAGCTTTGATCGCCTAAGTGATTTATTGCAAAAAATGTGCGCCGAATTAAATGAAGCCATGGAAGATCCGCATTGTTCTGTTCCTAAAATTGATCTAGAAAATAATTATCCTGTAATCGGTGTGTGGCAATCGCGAGCAGAAGCTAACCGCGAGTTGTGGGCAAGCTATGCTGTACCAGAATCCGCTGGCTCAGTACCTAAAGCACGTTGGCTGACACCGGTTGATAATTCAGGCTCAATGGATATTGAAGTCTGCTCCAGCCCAATTCTTGCCTCAAAAACACTGGAATATAGTTTGTGGGATAAGTGCTGCGGCGCAGTAGTAACCTCTGCAACCTTGACCGCCTTGGGCAATTACCAGCGCTTTCAAATGCGCGCGGGCACACCCATGGATAGCAATTACCAAGTAGTGCCAAGCCCATTTAATTTTGCGCAGGCAACGTTAGAGGTTCCTGCTTTCGCAGTCGATGCTAGCCATGCAGATTCGCACACATTATCGTTGATTGAACATTTGCCTACCTTATTGGATGAAAATGAAGGCAGCTTGGTTTTGTTTTCATCGCGCAAGCAAATGCTGGATGTGTATGATGAATTGCCCGATAGTTTGCGCGATTTAATTTTGTTGCAAGGTGATAACTCCAAACAAGAAATGTTAAATCAACACAAGAAAAAAATTGATCAAGGCGAGGGTAGTGTGCTCTTTGGCTTGGCAAGTTTTGCTGAAGGTGTGGATTTGCCCGGCGATTATTGTCGCCATGTCATCATTGCCAAACTACCCTTTGCGGTACCGGATGATCCAATTGAATCAGCGCTGTCTGAATGGATTGAAGCGCGCGGCGGAAATCCCTTTATGGATATCACCGTGCCCGATGCGTCGTTAAAACTTGTGCAAGCCTGCGGCCGTTTATTGCGAACGGAAACTGACACGGGCAAAATTAGTTTGCTGGATCGCCGCATTATCACCAAACGCTACGGCAAAGCGATTTTAAATTCGTTGCCACCGTTTACGCAGGTTGTGCATAAGTAGGTGTGGGTAGCTTAGGGATGATTTTCAAAAAGTATTTTTCTTGTCATCCCAATTTTATTGCTTTAGTCATTCGTATTATTAAATCAATTAAACTGCTAGGTGCCCATGTTGAGGGCTCTCAGTAGGTAGGTTTATGCCCAGAGCGGAAATTGAATCTCAATTAATTTATTTTTGATTAGGTTGTTTTTTCTTGTTTTTAAACCACTTAGGCTCATTTAGAAGTAATTAGAAATTATTACCCCAAAAATTGTTAAATATAAATCGCTTTTCATCGTTTATCACTTTTATAAAAAATGGAATTCAAATGTTTGAGCCATCTGAAATATATCAAAATACTCTGCGTAGAAAACAAACTTATAAAATATTGATGGATAGCGCTAGCAGAATGTTAAACAAAGCAAAGATAGTAGCTAATATTGAAGCAGCGATGGTTTTAGCAAAAATACTCAAAAGACATAATGAGAAGGGTATAAAAAGTGAGGAAGAAAGCAAAGATAGCCTTGATTTATTTATGCTTTTGATGACATTCTATGAAGAAATAACCGACGAGGCTGCCATTGTAAGTGCTTTCGAAAATTACGCAAAAAGTATTCTTCTTAGAAAACAATATGTAATACATAAATTTAGTTTTCGAGGTTCTAGAGCTAATAACAAAAATAAAATTCCTTTACATATTAGAACTTATATTAAGAGTCGCGACAACTATATATTTCAACCGACTACTCTTTCCGCAAAAAATTTGTTAGATATCAATTATGTTAAGCATTATTCTATTTCAGATTTTTGTATTGAGCACCTTAAAAAATTTAATGAAACTAGAAATTTATTGCATATGAATACTAAAATAACTTCTCGCATTGGATTGTCAGAGCTTGAGGCAATAAATGAGCTAAAATTTACAATTGAAAGCTATAGAAAATATTGATTGGCCCGTAGGTTGGGGTAAGCTTGCGCACCCCAACATGTTTTGCTCGTTAAATGTACATTAGCGAAATGTAGAAGTTTTTATTAAGTTGCACCGGATTGTTTTTTTTATTATTGCTGGAATATGGTCATGTTGGGGTGCAGCATTCGCAGGCTCACGCCTTACCCGCAACCTACGAATTTAAATTATTGTTAAGTTAATCATCATGACGCACAAACATATTTCTGTTGCCGACACTCTTATAGATATTGAAAAAGAATTACGCCAGCTGCAATTGTGGGATTTTGAGATGCCATCGGAAGAAGCGTTGGCTAGCACACAACCTTTTGCGATAGACACATTAAATTTTCCGCAGTGGCTGCAATTTATTTTTATCCCACGTTTATATTTTATAATTGATCAGCGAGCACCATTGCCGACTGTATCTGGTGTTGCGCCTATGGCTGAGCAATATTTTCAAGTGTTGCATTTGCACAGTGCGCCTTTAATTTCCCATTTACATAAAATAGATAAGCTCCTGTCTGAGGAATAAATATCATCATGTCTGACTACCCATATTCCACCGATGATCTTTTGTATTTAATGGCACGTTTGCGCGATCCGCTAACGGGTTGTCCGTGGGATATTAAACAGGATTATGCCAGCATCGCGCCCTCGACTTTAGAAGAGGCCTATGAAGTAGTGGATGCGATTGAAAAGCAAGATTTTGTTCATCTTAAAGAAGAGCTTGGCGATTTATTGTTTCAGGTTATTTTTTACAGCCAGCTTGGAAAAGAAGAGCAGCGTTTTGATTTTGGTTCTGTTGTATCTGGTCTTGTTGAAAAACTAGTGCGTCGCCATCCACATGTATTCCCCGATGGCACCTTGAGTAGCAAAATTGATAATCGCGACACCTTGCCAACGGATGTAAAAGCGCGTTGGGAAGCGATTAAACAAGAAGAGCGTGCCGCAAAAGGAGCGTCAGGTATATTGGCGGACGTCCCATTAAATTTGCCAGCGCTGAGTCGAGCCGCAAAATTACAAAAGCGTGCAGCTAGTGTTGGCTTTGATTGGGAGGATATTTCTGGCCCGATCGCCAAGGTACGCGAAGAATTACTCGAGGTCGAAGAGGCCTTAAGCGCAAATAATATGCAGGCTATTGAGGAAGAGTTGGGCGATTTGTTTTTTTCGGTGGTGAATATTAGTCGTTACTTAAAAATAGATCCTGAACAAGCACTCCGTAATGCCAATCAAAAATTTGAGCAACGCTTTAACTACATTGAAGCTCATAGTGCTCGCCCTTTGTCTGACACCAGTATTGAAGAAATGAACGCGTTATGGGATAAAGCAAAAAAGGATTTCGCTGCAGATGCGAAATCTTTACAAGATTAATAATTAAGCAGATACCCCAAGTTTATTTAGCGATAAAAAGCATAAGGATGTTGTAATAGCACTATTTGGCGCATTAATTAATATCTGCCGTGCGTTAATGTTGTGATGTGGCGCACTAATTTATATCTATAGGTTTTTTTGGGCGTCTATAATAAGAAGATGGCGAATGGTCTTAATGTTGTCTTAATGTAAAACATTAGCTTCCTCTATATAAATCCACAAATCGTGCGATACTGTTCCTCATATTGGTTGTAAGTTGGTTAAGCGTTAGATTTGCGAGGCAATTTTGGATAAAAAGAACGTACGCTCTGGCTATGTTAAATCTTCAGAGCAGACCGTAAAAATTCATATATCTGAATTAAAAATAGGTATGTTTGTATCCAAGCTCGATAGGCCTTGGTTAGAGACGCCATTTTTGATGCAGGGGTTTGTTATTGAGACTTTGGACGACATTGATGCCGTCTCTCAATATTCACAACATGTTTGGATTGATGCTGTACAAGATACTTGGATTCCGCCTGAAGAACTTTCAATTCTTGATCCTCTGCGTAAAAAAAATGTTTACATCAATAAGCTAGATGCTAAAACAGAGCAGGCCGCTGTTGTTACCGCCTATCGCGAAGCACGAAGAATCACCCGCAGTATGCTGGATGATATTCGGATGGGCGGTGTTATTAATACGATACAAGCCAAATCGATGGTTAAAGATTGCGTCGACAGTATATTAAACAATGCTGATGCGCTTATCTGGATGTCCAAAATCCGCTCGCAAGACCAATACACCTCTGAACATTGTTTGAATGTATGCATTTTGGCGATTGCGTTTGGCCGTCATTTGGGAATGATTGAGTCTGATTTGGAAAGAATCGGGCTCAGTGGTTTGCTGCATGACGTAGGTAAAATGCGCGTACCTTTGGATATTTTGAATAAGCCCGCAAAACTTAGCGAGAAAGAATTTAACATCGTAAAAGCCCATACAGTACAGGGGCGTAATTTACTCATGTCATCGCCAGGTATTCCCGATGCTGTGATTGATGTTGCTTATAGTCACCATGAAAAAATTAATGGCGAAGGTTATCCTCGTCAAATGCCCGGTAGTGGGATCTCTGAGTTTGCGCGTATTATTGCGCTTGTGGACGCCTATGATGCGATGACTGCAGAGCGTTGTTACTCGGAAGGTATGGCTTCTACAGAAGCGCTTAAAATTATTTTTAAAGATCGCGGCACACATTTTGATGAGCGGCTTGCGTTAGAGTTTATCAAGTGTATTGGCCTTTATCCGCCGGGCACTCTTGTTGAGTTAGTAAATGGCTTGATTTGTATCGTGCTTGAAACCAATACAAAATATCGCCATCTTCCAAAAGTGATTGCCGTTAATAAGCAAGATGAACTATTGGATAAGCTATTTCAAATTGATTTGGCGGAAGTTGAAAAGGAAACGCTCGATAAATCGTTTTTAATTAAGCGAGCACTCAAAGATGGTTCATTCGGTGTTTGTATTAAAGATTACTGGGATACGGGGATGATGTAACTTTTATTTCTATTTCTATTTCTATTTCTATTTCTAGTATCTGCTAGCGTATTTTACTAAACGGCTGAAAGTTTCAGCCGTTTTTTTTAAATATTATCCCCTTGTATCTATTTCATTTCATCGATTTCTTTTAAGTGTTTCTCGTTAGTCTCTTTTAATAAATCATCGACTTTGTTCGCTTTTTCCAGTGTCTTTTTTTGTGCGTCAGTGAGCACGCCATTTAATTTCTCGTCGGGTTGTTTGTCGGTTTGTTTGGGCGAACAACCTAGTATGAATACGGCTAAAGTTAGGCTGAGCAAAAAGCTAATTATGCGCATAATACATTTCTCTTGTTTTTCATTGCCGAGAGGCAATATCTTTCGTTCGTATTAAGCGTAGTACATTAATTAGCTAATATCATAGGGTTTGTATTCGATATTGGTGATGTAAAAGCATTCTTCACCGTCTGGTTTTTTTAATACTATTTCGTCGTCTATGCGTTTGCCCATCATTACTCTCGCCAATGGTGAATCCATGCTGAGTTTTTGTTGGAGGACATTAAACTCATCGGGGCCGACAATTTGGTAGGTTTTTTCATTGCCATCATCATCTTCTACGGTGACCCACGCGCCAAAAAATACCTTACTTTTGTCGTCAGGTAAGCGATCAACCACGGTGAGTACTTCTAATCGCTTCGATAAAAAGCGAACGCGCGAATCAATTTCTCGCAGGCGTCGTTTGCCGTAAATGTAATCACCATTCTCACTGCGGTCACCATTTTTTGCTGCTTCATGTACCACATGCGTGACTTGTGGGCGCTCAATCTTCCAGAGTTGTGTTAATTCATCTTTTAAACGTTTTGCACCGGCGGCGGTGATGTAGGTTGAACCTTTTGGTGAAGGAGGGCGCCAACGACTCATGGTAGAATGTCTCTTTTGTTGCGTATAAAAAATTAATATTTACAAATCTGATTAGTAAATTTCAGGTCAGTATTGATATCAGTATTGATATCAGTGTTGATGTTTATTTTACATACACTTCAGATTTAATCATCTCGCGTTAATACTTCCAATAATTCAATTTCAAATATGAGATTAGAGTGAGGTTGTATTAAGGGCCCGACTTGGCGCTCACCGTAAGCGAGTGCGGCGGGCACATAAAGTTTACGCTTGCCGCCGATTTTCATGCCTATAAGGCCTTGATCCCAACCTTTAATTACTTTTCCGGTGCCGATAACGCATTGGAAAGGTTTGCCTTTTTTAAGCGATGAATCAAATTCGGTGCCGTCTTCCAGCATGCCTGTGTAATGCGTGGTGATAAGGGCGCCTTTGACAACGGTTTTTCCTTCACCTTGTAAAATATCTTCAATGCGTAATTCGTCGAACTTGTTTTCCAAAAGTCTTTTCCTGCTGTTGTGAGTTTAAAAAACGAGTTGTTTAATTGTTTGCGAAAACCGATTGATAAAACTCTAACTCGGCCTCTATCGCGCGTTTAATATTGTCTGCTTGCCTGAATCCGTGACCTTCTTCTGCGAAGGTAATATAGTCTGTGCGGATGCCTTTTTGTTGCAGCGCACTGACCATCGCCTCAGCTTGTTGAGGCGGCACGACTTTATCTTTTAACCCTTGTAAAAATATCACCGGACAGTTGAGTTTTTCAATATGGTGAATCGGTGAGCGTGCGATATAAATTGCTTGCTCTGCGGGATATTCGCCCACCAAGCTATCTAAATAATGTGCTTCAAATTTATGTGTGTCGCGAACGAGCGCCTCTAAATCACCAATGCCGTATAAGCTTGCACCTGCTTTAAATGTATCGCGAAAGGTGAGGGCAGAAAGCACTGTGTAGCCGCCAGCACTTCCGCCACGAATGGCGATTTTATTCTTATCCACTAGGTTTTTCGCGACTAAAAAATCTACGCCACTGCAAACGTCAATAACATCAGTAATGCCCCAGTTGCTTTTTAAGCGGTCGCGATATTTTCTGCCATAACCAGTGCTGCCGCGATAATTTACATCTAGCACTGCAAAACCACGACTGGTCCAAAATTGTATTTTTACATTGAAGGAGGTTTCTGTTGCGCCAGTGGGGCCACCGTGACACATCACGATTAATGGCGGTAATGTGTTTGAAGGTGCATTCACATTTTTATTTTTAGGTGGATAATAAAAACCATACGCATTTTCGCCATCACTTGTAGGAAACGTAATGGCTTGTGGTTGTGCTATATCATCGCCTGTTAATGAATGCGTGCTGGCTTGCGCTATTAATTCTATTTTTTGCTGTTGGGCACAAAATAGGGCGGTTGCTTGCGTTGGGCTGGCCGCTAAAAAATACGCTTTATGATTGCGGCAATAAATCCCAGATATATCTTTAAACTCGCTGGCTATTTCGTTGAGTTTTTTTTGTTTGATATCAATTGAACCTAAGCGCCATTGACCTTGCTGGCTATAACAGCAAAAAATTTCGTTGTCATTGATAAAACCATAAGTACTCATGCCAAACACCCATTGTGGTGTGGCAAATTCTACGGGCATGTCGCAAATATTGTCAGAGGATACGGTCGTGAAATCGAAACGATAAATATTCCACCAATTGTTGCGATCAGAAACAAAAAATAGTTCACCACTGGGCGACCATTGCGGTTGAAAAATGGATTCATTTTTTCCACCTACAATGAGTTTAATTGTTGTGATGTCGCCAGCGAGATTTACATCTGCACAATAACATTCGCTACCATCCCACGGCATTTGTGGATGGTTCCAACATACATAACTCAGTTTGTCGCCTGTGGGATTTAATCGTGGATTGCTGTAAAAGTCGGCACCGCTTACTAGCACAGTGATATCGTGTGGGGCTTGAAGATTAATCGCCACAATCTCACTGCGTTCAAAGCGTTCGCTGCTCGTATGATCTTCGCGTATCGCAATAATTCGCTCGCGAGTGTTATCCCAACAAAAATCGGCAAAACGAAAATGAGTTGTGTGCTCTGGGTTTTCCGGAGTTAATGGCGTTAATGTTTTCGTGGTGCGATTAAAATAATAAACGCGTTGGTCTGCATCCAGTACGCAAATAATAAAATCCGGTGTGACTAGATAGCTGCCGCCACCATATTCATGAGCGCGAGTGCGGATGCTGTGGGGTTCAGGTAAAACATCTTTACGTTCACCATTAGCAGATAGTTGTACTAATGCATTACGGCCTTTTTCTGTGGGGCGCGATTCCAGCCAAAACACATCATCGCCGCAGGCTTGCGGTTCGCTTAATCGCACATTTTGCGCCGTTAATAAGTCTGCCGTGATGGGGGATGGCCAGCTACCGTAAGGATAATCTGTGTTCATAGAAGTGCTTTCCATTTTTTATCGGGTCGCCTTTAACGCAGGTATTTTTTGTTGCCGCATTGTGGCGGTTTCATAATTTGTTTTACAACTATTTAAACGATGGTTTTTATTTGTCGCAAAGTAGGCTTAAATGTCGTCATTCTTTTTATGAGCTGTATTGATGGAATTTTCACCCACTGCTTTGCCAGCCTATTTGCCTTCGCTCCCTGAAGTTTCCACGGAAACTAGCTGGTGGATAGCCTTGTCCGGTGGTTTGGATTCCTGTGTGTTGCTCCACGCCTTAGTGGCCTTGCAGTTGCCGGTGCAGTTGCGAGCTTTGCATATCAATCATCAAATTTCCCCTAATGCGGATATTTGGCAGCAACATTGTGCGGATATGTGCGCGCAGTTGCAGGTGCCGTTTATCGCGGTAAAGGTGGGTGTGAAAAATACAGGGCGTGGGTTGGAGGATGCAGCTCGTGCAGCGCGTTATGCGGTGTTTGAGCAGCATATTAACGTGAGCGATGTTTTGTTAACCGCTCACCATGCAGATGACCAAACTGAAACTTTATTGCTGCGCCTGATGCGTGGCACCGGCCCGCGAGGTTTGGCGGCTATGGCGCGTTCGCGGTCGTTGGGGCAGGGAACCTTATATCGCCCGCTATTAAATTTTACCCGTACAGAATTGGAAGCTTACGCTCAGGCTCAGCAATTGTGTTGGGTCAATGATGAGAGCAATAGCAACGATCACTACGATCGCAATTACCTGCGCAATCAAGTCATGCCGTTATTGCGCGAGCGCTGGCCAGCTTTTGCGAGCAAGTGGCAACAGACTGCCGAGTTGTGTGCGACTAATGAGGCGCTCATTGAAGAATTGGCCGCACAGGATTTGCAGCTGGCAGATTTTAAGTCAGCCCTTGTCGGCACAAGCATCAGTTTGGCTTATATGGAGTCACTTTCAGAGGCGCGTCGCCATAATCTATTGCGATTATGGTTGCGCGGGCAGGGCTTGGCTACGCCAGAACAGCAGCATTTACAGCAAATCGAACAGCAATTGATTGGTGGGCGGCAAGATGCTGAAGCGCAAGTTACCTGGGGCGATGTCTCTTTACGGGTTTACCGTCAGCGAATATTCGCTTTGCCGTTGGTTGCCTTGCCGAGTGCTTCAAACGCGGCGTTTCCTGTTGAAGTTGGTATCGGGTGTTCAACCGTACTAACACTTCCACAAGAATTCCAGTTTGGTTTTGAATGGACTACGCTGAGCGAAATCTCCTTGTTGAAACAAGGTTTGCTCAATCTCCATGTGCGGTTCAGGGTTGGCGGTGAGCGCTGTAGGCCTGCGGGGCGAGCTCATTCGCAAACGCTCAAGCGCTTACTGCAGGATTATGGCGTCGAACCTTGGCTGCGCGACAGCTTGCCTTTGGTTTATAGCGACGACAATCTGGTGGCGGTTGCAAATCTGTGGATTTGTGAAGGCTATCAAGCGGAAGCGGACGGATATTGTTTGAAATACGAACGAATCCCAAAAACACTTGCTCTCTAGGGCAGCTTTTCATTGAGCCAAGAATCTCTTTCGGGTAGACTGGCGCCCCGTCCTGAAAGATAAATGTGATCCCCCGCAATGGGTGTTATCGTGATCGTTTATCTCCATCTGCTCTGTTTACAGCTCATATTTAATTACTTGCAATTAGGTTTTCAATGACACGATATATATTCGTTACCGGCGGTGTTGTTTCTTCTTTGGGGAAAGGAATTGCGTCGGCGTCGCTTGCTGCCATCCTTGAAGCTCGTGGTCTTAAAGTGACCATCATGAAGCTCGACCCTTACATCAATGTTGACCCCGGCACTATGAGTCCCTTCCAGCACGGTGAAGTGTTTGTAACGGAAGACGGTGCAGAAACAGATTTGGATTTGGGTCATTACGAGCGTTTTATTCGTACCAAAATGACTCGTCGCAACAATTTCACTACCGGTCGCGTCTATGAAACCGTGCTGCGGAAAGAGCGCCGCGGTGATTATCTCGGCGGCACTGTACAAGTAATTCCGCATATCACCGATGAAATTAAACGCCGTATTCTTGAAGGCGGCCGTGATGTTGACGTAGCGCTGGTTGAGATCGGCGGTACTGTTGGTGATATCGAATCACAACCGTTCCTTGAAGCTGTGCGTCAGCTAAAAGTTGAAATGGGTTCGCGCGCGTTGTTAATGCATTTAACGCTTGTTCCTTACATCGCCACCGCTGGTGAAACCAAAACAAAACCTACGCAACATTCGGTAAAAGAATTGCGTTCAATTGGTTTGCAGCCTGATATTTTGCTGTGCCGCTCCGAGCGTTTGGTGGATGAAGATTCACGCCGCAAAATTTCGTTGTTTACCAACGTTGCTGAGCGCGCTGTTGTACCTCTGCCAGATGCAGACACCATTTACTCAATTCCACGTTTACTGCAAAGCTATGGCCTCGACCAAATCGTTGTTGAGCTATTAGGTTTGCAATGCCCAGAAGCCGATTTGAGCGAGTGGGATAAAGTTGTCGAAGGCAAATTAAATCCTGTGCATACCATCACCATCTCTATGGTTGGTAAATACATGGAGTTGCTCGATGCTTATAAGTCTTTAATCGAAGCCTTAACTCATGCGGGCATTCACACGCACACAAAAGTGAATATTAATTATATTGATGCCGAGCGCGTTGAAAATGAAGGCGTAGGCATTTTGAAAGACGCCGATGCGATTCTTGTCCCTGGTGGTTTCGGTGAGCGCGGCGTTGAAGGCAAGTTAATGGCTGTGCAATACGCCCGTGAAAACAAAGTGCCATACCTTGGTATTTGTTTAGGTATGCAATCTGTCGTGATCGAATTTGCGCGCAATGTATTAGGTTTGAAAGGCGCAAACTCTACTGAGTTTGATAAAAATTCTCCGCATCCTGTTATTGGTTTAATTACTGAATGGATCACGGCTGATGGCGAAGTTGAAACGCGCGATGAATCTTCTGATCTCGGCGGCACCATGCGTTTAGGTGCACAAGAGTGTCGTTTGGTCGCTGATGCAAAAGCTCGTCAAATTTACGGTGCAGATGTGATTGTTGAACGTCACCGTCATCGCTATGAAGTAAACAACAACTATGTTGATCAATTGCAAAAAGCGGGTTTGAAAATTGGTGGTTGGTCTGCGGATGATACGTTAGTTGAAATGGTTGAGTTGCAAGATCATCCGTGGTTTGTCGCATGTCAATTCCACCCGGAGTTCACATCAACTCCACGCGATGGCCATCCATTGTTCACCAGTTTTGTAAAAGCAGCATTGGCCAATAAAAAAGTTGGTGAATAGAAAAAGTAATTCAGTAAGGGTGCAACGAGTTGCGCCCTTTTTTACGAATAAGTTCTGAAAGGAATTAATGTGTCTCAAGAAATTGTAAAAGTTGGTAATCTTCGCGTCGGTAATTCGCTACCGTTTGTTTTATTCGGTGGAATGAACGTACTTGAATCGCGCGATATGGCGATGCAAGTTGCTGAAGCTTACGTAAACGTTACTCAGAAGTTGGGTATTCCTTACGTATTTAAAGCGTCGTTCGATAAAGCAAACCGTTCGTCGATACATTCTTATCGTGGCCCCGGTATGGAAGAAGGCTTGAAGATTTTCCAGGAAATTAAACAAACCTTTAATGTTCCTGTCATTACTGATGTGCATGAAATTTACCAATGCAAGCCTGTCGCTGAAGTGGCGGATGTTATTCAGTTGCCAGCATTTCTTGCGCGTCAAACCGATTTGGTTGTCGCTATGGCTGCAACCGGTGCGGTAATCAATATTAAAAAACCACAGTTTTTAAGCCCAGGACAAATGAAAAATATTGTCGAAAAATTTGGTGAGTGCGGCAATGAACAAATTATTTTGTGCGATCGTGGCACTAACTTTGGCTACGATAATTTAGTGGTCGATATGCTTGGTTTCCGCACTATGCGTGAAGTGAGCGGTAATGCTCCTGTTATTTTCGATGTGACGCATTCGCTGCAATTCCGCGAATCAAAAGACAGTGCTTCTGGCGGTCGTCGCCATCAGGTGGCTGAGTTGGCGCGCGCTGGTATGGCAGTAGGCTTGGCAGGATTATTTTTAGAAGCTCACCCAGATCCAGACAATGCAAAATGTGATGGCCCAAGTGCATTGCCGCTCGATAAATTAGAACCGTTTTTGCAACAAATGAAAGCTATTGATGATGTAGTGAAAAACTTTCCTGTATTGGATATTAAGTAATTTTAAAAAACACCTGGAGTAAACACATGACTAAGATTGTTGATATTAAAGCCTTTGAAGTTTTAGATAGCCGCGGTAATCCAACTGTGTTGGCAGAAGTGATTTTGGAAGATGGTTCAGTAGGTTCTGCAATGGCTCCTTCTGGCGCATCTACTGGTTCACGCGAGGCATTGGAATTGCGCGATGGCGATAAGTCACGCTATTTAGGTAAGGGCGTTTTAAAAGCAGTTAACAACATCAACACGACTATTAAAAATTTGGTAGTAGGTTTTGATTCATTGGATCAACGCGCGCTTGATAATGCAATGATCAAAGCAGACGGTACTGATTTCAAAACTGTGTTGGGTGCAAATACTATTCTCGCTGTGTCTTTGGCAAATGCTAAAGCAGCTGCAATTTCTAAGAAGGTTCCACTTTACGCACACATCGCTGATTTGAACGGCACTCCAGGTAAATACTCAATGCCAGTGCCAATGATGAACATCATCAACGGCGGTGAGCATGCGGATAACAACGTAGACATTCAAGAGTTTATGGTGCAACCAGTAGGCGCTAAAACGTTTGCAGAAGCATTGCGTGTTGGTGCCGAAATTTTCCACACTCTGAAAAAAATCCTGCACGACAAAGGCTTGAGCACTTCAGTAGGTGACGAAGGTGGTTTTGCTCCAAACCTGCCATCAAACGAAGATGCGCTGAAAATTATCGCTGAAGCAGTTGCCAAAGCAGGATACAAATTGGGCGACAACGTAACTCTCGCTCTTGACTGTGCTTCAACTGAATTCTACAAAGATGGTAAATACGATTTGGCTGGTGAAGGCCGTGTGTTTACCACTAACGAATTCTCTGATTACTTGGCTGACTTGGCTGCTCGCTACCCAATCATCTCTATTGAAGATGGTAAAGACGAAAGCGATTGGGCAGGTTGGGCTGACTTGACTCAAAAAATTGGTCACAAAATCCAATTGGTTGGCGATGACTTGTTCGTAACCAACACCAAGATTTTGAAAGAAGGTATCGATAAGAAAATTGCTAACTCTATTCTGATTAAATTCAACCAAATCGGTTCTTTGTCAGAAACCTTAGATGCAATCAAAATGGCGCAAGATGCAGGCTATACTGCTGTAATCTCTCACCGTTCTGGTGAAACAGAAGATACAACGATTGCTGACTTGGCTGTAGCAACTGCTGCGGGCCAAATCAAAACCGGTTCTCTATGCCGTTCAGATCGCGTATCTAAGTACAACCGTTTGTTGCGCATTGAAGCTGAATTGGGTGCTGCTGCGCCTTACAAAGGCCGTGCAGAATTCAAATCGTAATAATGTGTTAAAAAAATAGGGCCGATTTGTTCGGCCTTATTTTTTCATTGTGTAATATTCATTTTGTAATAGTTGAATAATAAATAATGCTATGAAATGGCTCTTTGCAGTTTTAGTTGTTTTGCTTGCGGCTCTTCAATACCGGCTTTGGCAGGGTGAAGGCAGTTTTACGCATATTAAAAAACTGGAGCGCGATATAAAGCAACAGCAAGCTGAAAACGATCGTATGAGTGAGCGCAACCGCATTTTAGATGTAGAAGTCCGCGATTTAAAAAGCGGTGCAGATAGTGTGGAAGAGCGTGCGCGAAATGATATTGGTATGATCAAAAAAGATGAAACTTTTTTTATGATTCCCGCCAAGAAAAAACCAGAACAGAAGTAATTCCATACTCACTTGCGTTAAACACTATGTCCAATTCAACCTCCTCGAGCTCAACCTCATTGAATTCTTCATCTCAGCGTTATTGGGTTGTAGTGCCTGCTGCTGGTATGGGTTCGCGTATGGGCTCCGAAATACCTAAACAGTATTTATTGCTGGGCACAAAAACCATTCTTGAACACACACTTGAACGCCTATTAGAAATTCCAGCGCTTGCTGGTATTGTGGTTGCTGTTTCAGAAACGGATTTGCTTTGGAAAAGTCTGCCTATTAACAAAAATCCATTGATTCATACTGTTATTGGTGGGGCTGAGCGCGCAAATTCAGTATTAAATGGTTTGGATTATTTGCACGATAAATTGCAGGCGCAGGATTGGGTGCTAGTGCACGATGCTGCGCGCCCTTGCGTGACGCTTTCGAATATCTCTTTGCTATGCGAATCGTTAAAAAATGATGATGTGGGCGGTATTCTGGCCATACCTGTCAGCGATACTCTCAAGCAAGTTGCTGCACACAATGTTATTGATAAAACGATTGATCGTGGTCCTTTATGGCGTGCGCAAACACCGCAATTATTTCGCTATCAATTATTGTGTGATTGTTTAACACAAACGATTGCGCGCAATGACACTATTACTGACGAAGCATCTGCTCTTGAGCTTTGTGGTTTTACACCTAAAGTTGTCGAAGGCCGTGAAGACAATATTAAAATCACACGCCCTGACGATTTATTATTGGCTGCATTTATTTTGCAACAGCAGGAAAGCTCTGATCAAAAGAAAAATAGCGATCAAAAGAAGGAAAATACTCTATGAGAATTGGTCACGGTTATGATGTTCATGCGTTTGGCGATGGCGATAAAATTGTTATCGGCGGCGCCGTTATTCCACACTCGCATGGATTGATTGCGCACTCTGATGGCGATGTTTTATTGCATGCACTTTGCGATGCGCTTTTAGGTGCTGCCGCATTGGGTGATATTGGAAAACATTTTCCCGATACCGATATGCAATACCGAAACATTGATAGCCGTTCGTTACTGCGCATGGTTTATGGCAAAGTCAAAGCGAAAGGCTGGATGTTGGAAAATGCGGACATGACAATTGTTGCGCAAGCACCGCGTATGGCCAATTACATTCCGCATATGGTTGAAAATATCGCCATAGATCTACAGTCTCAAACTGACCGCGTTAATGTAAAAGCGACTACTACTGAGCGATTAGGTTTTACGGGTCGCGAAGAAGGTATTGCCGCTTATGCGGTTGTTTTGTTAAAAGCTATTTAATAGTGTTTGTCTTTTTGCTAGCGCTCTTTTCAATTTTTTTAAACGCATAAATGCGTTGGAATTTATGTTACCTACTTTTTCGTTAGACTTTCCTTATGCTTATGGGCAGCCAGATATTAGCGCTGAATTTCGCACCGAACCTGAAGATTTTCAGGTGTACGAACATTTAGGTTTTGAGCCTTGTGGCGAAGGTGAGCATGTTTATTTGCATATCAGTAAGCGTGGAGAAAATACCGCGTGGGTCGCTGAAAAAATTGCTGAGATCGCGCATGTGCTACCAATGGATGTAGGTTATTGCGGGCGTAAAGATCGTCATGCTGTTACCACGCAATGGTTTAGCGTGTATTTACCAAAAGTTGATGTTGAGCCTAAGTGGCTGTCATTAAACTCTGATTCAATTCAGGTTTTGCATGTGGCGCGCCATCAGCATAAGTTGCGACGTGGCGATCATCAATCCAATGAATTTGTAATTCGCTTACGCAATTTATCTGCTGTCGATTTATCTGCAGTTGATAAATTATCATTCGGGCAAAAAGTAGAAAAAATATTTGCTCAAGGTGTGCCTAATTATTTTGGCGAGCAGCGTTTTGGCCGCAACGCAAATAATTTACCGGAAGCCCACGCCGTCTTGGTTGAAGGCAGACGTATGCGCGACAAGCAAAAGCGTGGATTATTTTTATCTGCAGCGCGGTCATACCTTTTCAATCAAGTATTAGCTGCTAGAGTGTTGGCAGCTAATTGGCAAACATTATTGCCTGGCGAGCCAGAACAATTTCCAACGGCGCCGTTGTGGGGAAGGGGACGTTCTGCTGCTGCAGATGAAGCTGCAGAGTTAGAAAAATTTGTGATGGCTGATTGGGCACAGTGGTGTGATGGGTTGGAGCATGCAGGTTTGCAGCAAGAGCGTCGAGCTCTTATATTGATGCCAGAAAATGCTTCATTACGCTGGTTGGAAAATGATCTTGAATTATCTTTTTCATTAGGTAGTGGAGAGTTCGCGACAACTATATTGCGTGAATTGGCTATTTTACAGTCAGCCATAAAAACCGATAACAATTCTGTGTGATTCTGTGTGATATAGTGTCGCTGTTTTATCGTTAAATATTTCATCAACCAAAACGCATGAGGAGGCCAAATAATGAGTGACTTAATGTTGCAAGGTGTCGGCATGACCTCAGCGCGTACTCGTGATCGTTTAATTGAGCGATTGGTTGAGCAGGGCGTTACTAACATGCGCGTGCTTGATGTGATGCGCAACACTCCGCGACATATTTTTTTAGATGAAGCACTTTCACACCGTGCTTATGAAGATACTGCCCTCCCTATCGGCCACGGCCAAACCTTATCTCGGCCTTATACTGTAGCGCGAATGACTGAGTTATTGATTGGTGCTGCAGGAAAGCTGGATAAAGTTCTTGAGGTAGGAACAGGTTCTGGCTATCAAACAACGATTCTTGCTCAGCTGGCACCTCAAGTTTTCAGTGTAGAGCGTATTAAACCTTTGCAAGATAAAGCGCGCGATAGATTACGTCAGTTAGGTTTGCGCAATGTGCAGTTGCGCCATGCTGACGGTGGTTTTGGTTGGCCAGAAATGGGGCCTTATGATGCTATTCTTAGTACCGCAGCCCCGCACGCAGTCCCTGAAGAGCTGTTAAAACAATTGGCGCCATCAGGTGTGCTTGTCATACCTTTGGGGGGCAGAGTACAACAGCTTCATCTTATTATGCGTGATGGCGATAGTGAAAATTTCGTTACTCGCATTATCGAGCCTGTCAAATTTGTGCCTTTGGTTTCTGGCACTCTGCGTTAATCCTTTCCGTATTCTTTCGCTTTAAATGCCCTTTGTTTATCTTTACTAGCTGTCGCTATTTTTAGTATTTCTTGCCTGTGGCTGGTGCGTAATTTTGTAAAAAATGGCAAAAAATACCCAACTTTTTGTTACCCGTTCAGTTTTGGTACATTTTTATATAAATATATTAGATAATTTTCAAATAAATTTCTAATATTTAGCTCATAAAGATATAAGCGAGATCAAAAAATAACCTGCTGGTATTTTGTTTGCGACAGCCTTTTCGCGCATTAATCTTTTGATAACTGCATCACATACGGTCAATATATATTCCAAATATTGAGTGTTGAAACCTCTCTTTTAAAATAATAATAATCTATTTTTTAATTTAACTCATTGTAAATAAATAGTTTTTTATTTTCGTTAGTGTTATTGGCGCACAATAAATGATTTTCATATGTTAATAATATTTAACAAAAATGAATATTTTGTCGCTTGAGTTATTATCTTGGCTGGGCTCTATAAGTTATCAGGCGCTAGCACAATAAAAATGTTTTGCGCTATTTGTGAGCGATTCTGGCATTTTTGGGGGTATTGATCTTCATGTGAATTTGGGTGAGTCTGTACCCGTAGCCGCGATAAAGCATCTTGTGTGTTTTTATGGCGGCTTCGTTATTACGGTAAATTGCTCTTGATTAGACGCGCAAAACTTCTTTAAGTGCACGAACAACAAATATTAATTGTTCGTGAAGGAATTTTGTTAAAGCTAGGTAAAGAGCTGCCGATATGGATTTGACTGGTACCGATAGAGTTAGGCTTTAGATTGAGATTCGTAGCAAAGGTAGGTTGGTTTTTGAGTGTCTGCCCAAGCGTGAGAGAGTAAAACATACAATAAGCAAATATAAGTGGAATCTTTAGCGCGACTCAAAACTTACCCAAATACGATTAAACATAATGATTTAAGGGGCAGAAAAATGACTTTACAAAATACGGACTCAGGCATATTTGAGCGCGATGACGTGTTTATAGTGTCAGATATCGACTTTGATGAAAGTGATGAATTACTGGCCGAAGATGCTGCTGAGAGCTCTAAGGCTGCTAAATCTGCAACTGCAAGAGAGCGAATTCTTGACGAAAAGTTTAATAAAACGCTCGATGCCACTCAAATTTATCTGAATGAAATTGGTTTCTCTCCATTATTAAGTGCTGAAGAAGAAGTTTTTTTCGCACGTAAAGCGTTGAAAGGCGAAGAGGCAGCGCGTAAGCGCATGATCGAAAGTAACTTACGTCTTGTTGTAAAAATTTCTCGCCGTTATGTCAACCGCGGCCTTGCGTTGTTGGATTTGATTGAAGAAGGCAATTTAGGTTTGATTCGCGCTGTTGAAAAATTTGATCCAGAGCGCGGCTTCCGTTTCTCAACCTACGCGACTTGGTGGATTCGTCAAACGATTGAACGTGCGATCATGAACCAAACCCGCACGATTCGTTTGCCAATTCATGTTGTTAAAGAGCTGAATATTTATTTACGTGCAGCTCGCGAGCTTTCTCAAAAGCTTGATCACGAACCCTCTCCAGAAGAAATCGCCCAATTACTTGAAAAGCCCGTCGCCGATGTTGAGCGTATGTTGAGCTTGAATGAGCGTGTGACTTCTATTGATACTCCGATTGGCCCATCATCAGACAGAACCATCGTTGATACTATCGCCGATACTCGAGTATCTGACCCAGCAACTATTCTGCAAGATAACAATCTCACTATGAGCTTGGATCATTGGTTGGATGAGTTGACTGAAAAACAACGTGAAGTACTTTCTCGTCGTTTTGGTTTACGCGGTCATGAAGTAAGTACGCTCGAAGAAGTTGGTCATGAAATTGGTTTGACACGTGAACGCGTACGTCAAATTCAAGTTGAAGCGCTTAAGCGTTTGCGTGACATCATGGAAAAACAAGGCTTGAACGGTGAAGCCTTATTTAGCGCATAAATCTAATTATCTAATTAGAATGCGTGAAGAAAAAAGCAGCTTAGGCTGCTTTTTTTATTTCTGGTTTTACTTCTGGAGTTTGTTGGTTTAGCGGTGTGAAAACGTGCAAACGAGCGCGTAAAAAAAACCGCGACTGGCGCGGTTTTTTAAATACAGAATGGCAATCTGCAATTAACGTTCGAGGTATTGTATTTTACCTGGTACGCCATCCCAGTCTTCAGCATCAGCAGGAGACTCTTTGATCTCGGTGATGTTTGGCCATACTTCGGCTAATTCGGCGTTTAGCTCGAGGAACACGGCTTGGTCTTCTGGCAGTTCATCTTCAGAGAAAATAGCGCCTACAGGACATTCTGGCTCGCACAGAGCGCAATCAATACATTCGTCCGGGTGAATCACCAGAAAGTTGGGGCCTTCATAGAAACAATCCACAGGGCAGACTTCCACACAATCAGTGTGTTTACATTTAATGCAATTTTCCCCAACCACAAAAGTCATAGGTGACTCCAATCAATTACTAAGAACAAGAAGCGCGCATTCTAAACAGCGCAGGCTGTTTTGGGTAGTATTTTAGGCATTGAGTTCGTGCTTTCCTACCATTTAATACGAGTAATCGCCTCAGTTGAGAATCTTTCTTTTTAAGATGTTCAATTTTGAGGCTACTCAATTGCTTGCCAATTTATTTCCCTTTTTTATACAGCTCTTTCAAGCGATATAGTTCCTCCAGTGCATCTCTTGGTGACAATGTATCGGGATTTATTTTCTTAAGTGCTTCTAGCGCTGGATTCGGCAACGCATCAAATAAGCCGGATTGTTGGGGCGACAGGCCGTCTACAAGTTCTACAGGTAATTCTACAGGCGCTGAAGGGCTTGCGGGCGCGCTGCTAGTAAATGCTTGTAGGTTGACGCTGGCGTGGTCAGGGTGAACCCCTTGTTCCAGTAAATGCAGTTGCGCTTGTGCTTGCGCTAATACAGCCGCTGGGATTCCCGCGAGCTTGGCAACCTGTAATCCATAACTCTTGCTGGCGGGGCCTTCTTGAACTTTGTGCAAGAACACAATGTTGTCGTTGTGTTCGGTGGCGTTGAGGTGCAAGTTGGTGATGCCAGCGGTGGTTTCGGGCAAGCTGGTAATTTCAAAATAATGCGTTGCAAACAGGGTGTAAGCTTTCACATTTTCCGCGAGATGTTTTGCGCAGGCCCAAGCCAGTGCGAGGCCGTCGAAGGTGCTGGTGCCGCGGCCAATTTCATCCATCAACACCAAGCTTTGTGCGGTTGCATTGTGAAGAATATTTGCGGTTTCAGTCATTTCCACCATAAAGGTCGAACGGCCACCGGCGAGGTCGTCCGATGAACCGATACGCGTAAAAATGCGATCCACAATTCCAATCGTCGCTTTTTGTGCAGGAACAAAACTACCAATGTGCGCGAGCAAAACAATCAGTGCTGCTTGCCTCATGTAGGTCGATTTACCACCCATGTTTGGGCCGGTGACGATGAGCATATGGCGTTCGCTATGAAACAATAAATCGTTCGGTACAAAGGGCGCGTTGGTGACTTGCTCGACAACTGGGTGACGCCCGCCTTCAATATTAATACCGCTTTCTTGTGTGAGTTGTGGGCGACAGAAATTCAACGCATCGGCGCGTTCGGCAAGTGTCGCCAGCACATCCAACTCAGACACCGCTGCTGCAGAATCCTGTAGCGGAATAAGGTGTTCGTTGAGGATATCGATCAGTTCTTCATACAGCGCTTTTTCGCGAGCCAATGCGCGGCTTTGCGCAGAGAGCGCTTTATCTTCAAATACTTTTAATTCTGGCGTTATGTAACGCTCTGCATTTTTGAGCGTTTGACGGCGAATATAATCGGCGGGTGCTTTTTCAGATTGCGCGCTGGTCAATTCAATAAAATAACCGTGAACACGATTGTAACCAACTTTCAGTGTGGGGATTCCAGTGCGCTCGCGCTCGCGAGTTTCCAAATCCAATAAATATTGGCCCGCGTTAGTGCTGATGTTGCGTAAATCATCCAGCTCCGCATCGTAGCCATCGGCAATCACGCCGCCATCGCGAATTACCACGGGTGGGTTTTCAATAATTGCGCGTGAAAGTAAATCCACCAAAGTTGGAAAGGTGCTAATTTGCTGCGCAAGTTGAGTCAATAAAGGCGATGGTTGTTTGGCTAATTCAGATTGCAATTCTGGGTAGCAGGCTAGCGACATCATCAGTCGAGATAAATCGCGCGGACGCGTAGAACGCAATGCGAGTCGCCCTAAAATTCGCTCCATATCGCCGACGTGTTTTAAAATACCGTTGATGATTTCGAAGTTGTAATTTTGTTGCAGTGTTGCAATAGCTTCCTGGCGTAATTTCAGTTGGCCAATATCGCGCAAGGGGCGGTTTAACCAGCGGCGCAATAAACGGCTACCCATACTCGTTGCTGCACGATTGAGAACGGAAAATAGTGTGTGCTCGTCACCGCCGTTAAGGTTAGTATCCAGCTCTAAATTCCGACGCGTAGCAGCATCCATAATCACCGCTTCATCGCGATTTTCATGGGCGAGGCTGCGAACATGAGGCAGGGCAGTGCGTTGTGTTTCGCGGGCATAGCTAAGCAAGCAGCCAGCAGCGCAAAGTGCGGTCGTGAGATGATCACAACCAAATCCAGCTAAATCTTTGGTGCCAAATTGCTGCACTAACAAACGCTGTGCAGTTTCGAGTTCAAATTCCCACGGCCCGCGGCGACGTAAACCTTTGCGATTTTCGACCAATTGCGGCGTCGTTAAGTGATCGCTCAACAGTAATTCCGCAGGGCTCAAACGCTGTAATTCGCCGAGTGCAGATTCCAACCCTTCAACTTCCAACACTAAAAAGCGTCCGCTCGCCATATCGAGTGAGGCGATACCAAACACATCGCCGGATTGATGTAGAGCAACTAATAAATTGTCGCGGCGCGAATCCAGCAACGCTTCATCGCTCACGGTGCCTGGTGTGACGATACGCATCACCTTGCGCTCAACAGGCCCTTTGCTAGTCGCTGGGTCGCCAATTTGCTCGCAGATCGCCACGGATACACCGGCTTTGACCAGCTTGGCCAAGTAGCCATCTGCCGAATGGAAAGGAATCCCCGCCATGGCGATAGGCGCACCATTAGACTTGCCTCGCGCTGTCAGGGTGATGTCCAAAAGCTCCGAGGCTTTTTTGGCATCATCAAAAAACAGCTCATAAAAATCACCCATGCGATAAAACACCAACTCATGCGGGTGCTGCGCTTTAATGCGTAGGTATTGCTGCATCATTGGCGTATGGCTGTCATTGGCTTCGATGATATTGGACATAGGAATCACTGGCGATCAGAGGTTAAGAATAGGCCGTCATTCTACGGGATTAAATGGCCAGTCAAAACCCTGCGGTGAGGAATATTCATTCACCTTTAATGGGGGCTTTTATTATCTGATGGTTGCGTAAAAAATGAACGATATTGCTGGGCGGTTTGAGGTTCCCGGTAAATGCCATAGTGTCGGAACGTTTTAAATTGCTTTGTAATAAAGTGTCATGGTGCGTATATGATTCATGATGGGATTATTAAAAATCACGGCGTATATTTCCAATTTTATTAAACCGTGTATCTCCGGTTTTATTTTTGATGTTAGGATAAGTGTTTGTTATGGAATGACTTTATATCTTCGCCTTTATGTTTTGATTTGGAGGTATGTGGTCTGCAATTTTGAATAAACTGTTAATTGTAGGAATAAAAATGAAATTTATGAAGGCTTTATTGATTTTCGCTTGTGCAAGCTTTTCCGTGACATCTTACGGAATGGACGATTTTGATTTTGCCTTAATTGCATCAGATTGCAAATCTACAGTTTCCTTTTTAAAACTAAATGAAAAATCACTGCAATTACTCAAAGCGGATAAACCTATTTTTTATTGTAAAAGAAATAGCAAGGTTATTACGTGTAGCTTGATATATCAAGAATCAGAACAAAAAGAAGAGATACGAAAGTATGCTGTAATTACAGATGCTCCTCCGATGCTTGTTTTTTCTGCAGAAAGTAATTCTGAGCTTACTATGGTCAATACTAGCGAAATGGCAGCAGCATATACTTCCAGAATTTTTGACGAAAAGTATATGGGTTATAAAGTATGTAGCATGACTTTCATGACTCAAGATCAGATTAAAGCTCTCTCAAACAAAAAAAATTAACAAATCGCTGAAACATCGCGCACTTTATGAGCTAGACAGTTTTTAAGTCGCAGCTTTGTGGTTTTGCTGCGCAAAAGTGTTCCATAAAACCACAACTTAAAAACTGCCGCTGAACTCGGCGTTATGAATGGAGAGTAGGATGAGCGAATTTCAAAAAAATAAAGCATCGATTAAAGCTATATCTTATGGACTGCTAATCGATATTGGGGGTTCTTTGGTATTCTCCTTCTTATTAGGAATAATTTACGGCATAGTTCTTATTAAACAAGGCATGCCGGCTGATCAAATTACTGAAAAAATGAAAGTAATGGATCATTGGTCATTTTTAGGTGTGTTTGGAACTATTGTAGGTGTTGCTATTTCTTTTTTTGCAGGTTATATCTGCGCAAGTAAATCTATAACAAATATTAATAGAGATGCAGTAATTCTTGGTGCAATATCAGCAACTTTCGGTGTTGCTATTGGTTTTAACTCGTATTCTCTAATTGAAATATCGGTTCTTTCGGCGGTAACTGTTGGCGCAGTTATCTTTGGGGCAATGTTGTGGAAAAAAAATAATTAACAACAAGTCGTTGCAGCACCAGTCGCTTCGCTCCTTGGACGGCTTTTAAGTCGCGCTTTTGCGGTTCGCTCCGCTCACTGTACCGCTAATCACAATTTAAAACCTGCCGCTGAACTCGGCGTTATGCTTACAAAGGAGAAAAAAATGCCAAAATCATTTGGTGAATTATTTCGTAAGGGCTTCATTCTTGGGCTTGGAATGCTAATTCCATTAATTGTGGTTTTTTTCATTTCCAACGTCGTTAACTATAAAATATCAAATTTTTTCTATGACCCAGAAAGCTATACCAATCCCTATAAATCCAAGGAAGAAGATCACATTAAAAGTATTCAAGTGGAAAGCTTTAATGACACGAGAGAAGGTGACTTCGTAATGGTCATTGGGAAAATAAAAAACACAGGTAAGGAAAAGGTTAGTTCAATTAAATTGGAGGCTGAATTCTTTAATGAAAAAGGTGAATTCGTCTACGAAGAATCAGAATTTATAAATAAGGCGCTCGCACCAAGCGAAGAAGAAAACTTTATAATTAAGTGCGGGTGCACAAATCACAAATTTCCAGAGTATTCAAAGGTGACGGTTAAGGTTGTTGGTGCCAACAGCTATTAGCATAACAATCGACTGTGGTGTCAATAGTTAATTTTTACTCATGGCACCACTCATTTTTATCCCTACCCATTGCGTTCAAAACAAAAATAAACTATCGAAATTTATTTTTGTGTTTTTATCCAAGCAGATAATCTTCCTCAATCGTCAATAGCTTTTTTAATTCCAGTGATACTCCAAAGTTAACGCTATTGTTCGACCCGGCGCTTGCGCATCCCACACCGCATAACGCTTGTCCTTATACACGCCACGGAAACCTGTTAAAGGAAGATTGCGGTCGTAATATCGTTCGTTCAAGAGATTTTTTATGCTGAGTGCGAGCGTGAACTCTCCGTCTGTGTTGTATTGCGCATGATATTGCATGTCCGCATTTAGCACATAGTAACCATCGCTATAGCTATCCGGACGTGTGTGACCGCCAGGGGTCACAATAATAGATGGATCAAAATCCTCGCGCTCGCTGCTATTGCGCACAGACAGGTTGGTGTTGAGTTTTCCTCTGAATAATGGCTGCACGTAATTTACTCCGGCAGATGCGTGGTAGTGCGCGAGAAAAGGCAACTCAATATCTAACTCTTCATCGTGAGTGTGCAAATAATCCACGTTAAAAAATATCTTCAGTTGATCGCTGAGGCTGATGCGGCTTTCGAATTCAGCACCTTTCATTAAGCGCCGGCCGGTGTTGCGAAAATTTTCAGTTCCAATGGCTCCGGTGTTGTCTCTTTCTATGTAATTGTCATAACGATTTGAGAAGAAGGTTAGGGTGCTGAGTTGTTTGTCGGTGCGATAACCGAGCTGAAGTTCAGTGGTTTTCATGTTTTCGGCTTCGGGAGACGTACCGCCCTCGTCTGTGCGCAGGTATTCGACAAAGCTCGGTTCGCGAAAGGCCGTTCCGTATAACAGTTTGCCAAACCAATTGGGATTGAAGTCTTGCGTTAGGCCGATACGAATACTGTTCTCAGAGTCTAATCGCTCTACTGAATCATGCCGCCATCCAGTCGTTAGAGTTGTCGCGCCATCATGTAAATTTAAGGTGTGTTGTGCATAGAGTGCTGCGCGTTGAGTGGAAATTTTACGACCACTCCAGGGTACAACAGTGGCGGTGGGTTCCCCATTCTGAGTGCCATCTTCGGTATACGCGGTGGTCACGGGTAAGTCGATATTGGATAAGACGCGCTCATGTTGTACATCTGCGCCTAATAGCAACTGGCTTTGTGCGTTTATGTTCCAATTTACATAAGGCTGCGCGCCTATGAGTTCTGTTTCTTCTTGGGAAAACTCCTGATCAAAAGATTGGATGTTACCGCTTTCGTAAAAATGAGTATTTGTCTCGCTTTCATTGGATTTGATGCGTTTGTAGTAGGTTAGAAAATTGACATCGATGTTTTCATTGACGTTATCCCGGTACTGAAGACTGAGCTGGGTATCATAGTCTGCAATATCTTTGGGGCGAAATATGCCCTTGTAAGGCGTGTGAAAATCAAAGCGGCTTGTCGCCGCAGAAAGTATAAGTTTGTCATTCAGGAGTGATGCCTTCACGCGTGCAGCTTGAAGTTCTTGCGGTGTTGATTGTCCCTGTAAGGGTAGGCCAACTCGGTCGCGCTCGCTGCTATAGCCATCGCTCTTCCAATCTCGCGCTTCAAGAGAAAAACTGCCAACGTCTGTTACGTGTGAATGCTGCACAAGCGCACCGTAGCTGTCGTTGTTGCCTGCTTCGGCTTTCACTTGAGTGCGATTGCCGAGTTCAGCGGGGCTGTAAGTAAGAATGTAGATTGAGCCTGATAGGGCATTGGTGCCGTATAACGTAGAGCCAGGGCCTCGTACTATCTCGACACTTTTTACCGTATCAATCGGCAATGCCATGTCCATGGGAAAACCGCCGCGCAGATTGCGAACGGGAACACCGTCGATAAACAAAGCAATTTTACTGTTAAATTCGCTTTGTGCTCCGCGAAACCAAGCTCTTTGGCGGCCAACGGATGCGTTATAGGTTTGCACGCCTGCGACAGTGTTGAGCAAGTCGTACAGTGTTTTAAAACCCATTTCGCGGATATCTTGTGCGTTGTACAGGTTAACTGTGGCAGGTGCTTTCCAAACATTTAATGCTGTGCGGGTAGTGGAGACCACTTTGATTTTCATTAATTCTTCGAGCGGTAGCTCTAACAGTTGGTCAGCGTCGTTTGATGCAGCGCTCACGGGATAGCAGATGCAACCCAAGCTTGCAGTAATAAGCATCTTTCGAATAACCGCTTTGGAAAACATGAACGAACTCTCCTTGATTTACTCAGGCATTGCTGTCGCTTACAAACACTATGATGAAATATAGTTTGAGTATAGAGGTTAAATGTTGCTCTGGAGCACTAAGTGGGGAAATCGGGTTGTGGTGGTAGTTTCAACATGATTATCCATGCCAACGAAATGGAAAGAAGTTTTCGCTAAATTGCTACCGAGTGTTGTAACATTTATGTAATTAAAACTACGAGGATAACAAGAGTTGTTGCGTCACTTGCAGAATCGTAGAATCTCAAAGAGGAAGTGTGAGCGTGAATGTTGCGCCTTCGCCAACAATACTTTTCACCTCAAGTGTACCTTGGTGTGCTTCGGCGAGTTGTCGTGCGATATATAAACCTATACCCAATCCATCGTTCACTCGTTTTATTTCTGCGCGTTCAAATTTTTCGAAAATTCGTTTTTGCGCTGCAATGGCAATACCTATACCTTGATCATGCACTGTGACTTTCGCATTTTCTAGTGTGGCACTAAGTGTTATTTCTACAGGCTTATTATTGCCGTAACGCAAGGCATTGGTGATGAGGTTGATAATAATTTGTTCTATCCTGACTTCGTCCCACATCCCCGTTATATCTTTCTGAATGTTGAGTACAAAGTTGACTCCAGCCGTTTCTGCTTGCCATGAAAAATCGGCGACAATTTGCTGTACGAGTTCAGATAAGTTAGTTTTAGCGGGGCGGATCGATAGTTTTCCATTTTGAATACGTGATACATCATTCATATCACTAATTAAGCGAATCATACTTTGAATCTGTCGGCCATCGCGTGCGACCATTGCTTCAAGTTTTTCTGCGGTAAATGCGCTCATGTCGCCTTTTTTAAGCAACAGTTGACGTAGTTGCGTTTCAACGTGCAATGTATTTAATGGCGTGCGTAACTCATGGCCAACCAGCGACATGAAGTCATCGCGCATGTTGAGTGCTCTTTCTAATTCGCGTTGTGTGGCATGTAATTCCTGGCGGTTTTTTTCCAGCTCTGCAACTTTTTGTTTTACTTGGTTGCGCTGTTTGTATAAAGAAACAAATACGCAAACTTTACTTTTTACTGCTGCGATGTCTAGTGGTTTCTGTAAAAAATCAACGGCGCCAGTTTCATATCCCTTGAACGAATAATTTAGCTCTTTGCCGCTGGCACTCACGAATATGATGGGGATGTGGCGTGTTTTTTCAGTGCCGCGCATAAGTTCGGCTAATTCAAAGCCATTCATGGCTGGCATCATTACATCAAGGATCGCTAAAGCAAACTCGTGCTCTAATAAGAGTGCTAAGGCTTCTTCACCAGAGCTGGCTGAATATATTATACGATCATCTTTCTCGATAATTTTTGTTAGCGCGTGCAGATTATCTTGCAAATCGTCCACAATAAGTAGTTTGGCTTTAGGTTCAATCGTCATATGTTTTTTCCAAAATCTACAATGAGTGCCTGTATATCGTGCAATGATAAAATCATATCCGGTTGGCGGAAATGAATTGCTGCTTTCGGCATAATGGAGATTTCTGCCTCATTAGGGTTTTGTACTATTGTTAAGCCTCCGGCTTCTTTAATGTTGGCTAATCCTTCTGCACCGTCGTCATTTGCGCCGGTTAAAAGAAATCCTGCAAGGCTTGCACCATAAGCATCGGCTGCTGATGTCATTAATATGTCGATCGAAGGGCGTGAATAGTGTACGGGATCTTCACCGCTTAACGAAAAGCTGCGGTCATTTTCAATGGAAAGATGATACCCAGGCCCAGCGAAATAAACGTAACCAGATTCGATTTTTTCTTTATCTTGTGCTTGGCGTACTGGCATATTCAGATGGTGTTGAAAGACTTCTACTAAATTACTTTTACCTTTATCCGATAGATGCAATACCACAATAATCGGTAAACGAAATTGTGCTGGTAGTGGCGATAAAATTTCCAATAGCGCTTTGATGCCGCCGGCAGAGGCGCCAATAACAATTGCTTTAATTATCATTGCATTGTTTATTTTCATGAACGCTTAGATTTTATAATCAGACTTTACGATAGAGACGCTGTGCTTTAACCAACGGCTCGAAACGAGTTGCATATCCAGAGAAGTCGATACTTTCTTTGCTGCCTAACCCAAGGAAACCACGATGGCATAAAGAGTCGTAAAATAGGCCAAGTGCTCGTTCTTGTAATGTATGATTAAAATAAATCATTACGTTGCGACAACATACTAAATGGGTTTCTGCAAATACCGAATCAGTTGCTAGGCTGTGATCTGCGAAGCTAATATTTTCACAAAGGTTACGATCAAATAATGCGTTGTTATACGCTGCAGTGTAATAATCGGAAAACGTTTTTTTCCCCCCTGCATTGATGTAATTTTCTTCATAACTTTGGGTACGCTCAAGCGAAAAAATACCTTTTCTCGCTTTTTCAAGTGAGTGTGGGTTAATGTCTGTTGCATAAATAATGCTGCGTTCAAGCAAGCCTTCTTCTTTTAAGAGGATGGCCATCGAATAAAGTTCTTCTCCAGTACTACATCCTGCAATCCATATTTTTAATGACGGATACGTTTTTAGAAGCGGCACTACCTCTTCACGTAAGGCAAGAAAATAGGCTGGGTCACGGAACATCTCTGTAGTGGGGATCGTTAAATATTGCAACAACTGCGTGAATGTATCTGCATCTTGTAGTATGCGCGCCTGCAATTCAGATATGGATGTATAACCTAATTGGCGCAATGCATAGATTACGCGACGCTTTTGTGATGCCCCAGCATAATTGCGAAAATCATAACTATATTTTTCATAAATAGCCTGCATCAGCAATGGTAATTCAATGCTGATATTTACAGAGTTGGGCATTAAAGTCGTTCCATTGTTGGCATCCACACTCGTAGTAATGAATAGAGGCGATCAATATCTATTGGTTTAGCTAAGTAGTCAGATGCACCAGCACGGATGCATTGTTCTTGATCATCTTTCATTGCTTTTGCAGTAATGGCGATAATAGGTAATTTTTGGAAGCGAGCATCCGCACGGATGCGACGTGTCGCTTCCAGGCCATCCATTACAGGCATCATGATGTCCATTAATACCAAGTCAATGTCAGACACTTCATTCAATTTATTGATGGCTTCAAGCCCGTTGCGAGCAATTTCCACTAAAGCACCTTTTTGCTCTAGTGCACCGGTTAATGCAAAAATATTCCGTACATCATCATCGACGAGTAAAATCTTTCGTCCATCTAAAGCTTGATCGCGGCTGCGTACTGTCTTGAGCATGCTTTGCCGTTCACTCGATAATTCGGATTCTACTTTATGTAAAAATAATGTGACTTCATCGAGTAATCGCTCTGGCGAACGTGCGCCTTTGATAATAATTGAGCGTGAATATTTAAGCAGATTATTTTCTTCCTCGCGCGTTAGATTGCGGCCTGTGTAAACAATCACGGGCGGGAAACAACATATATCGTCGGTCGACATGCGTTGCAATAATTCGTGACCTTGCATGTCGGGTAATTTGAGGTCGATGATCATGCAGTCAAAAATAGTATTAGAGAGTAGTGCGATGGCTTCTTCGCCAGACCCTACTGCCATAATGTCTACATCGTCGTCACCAATTAATAGCATTACACTTTGACGTTGCCGAGGGTCATCTTCAACCAACAGCACGCGCTTCATTGTTTGGGTAAACTTTCCTTCAAGTTTTTGAAATACATCTTTCAAATGTTCGCGACTTGTTGGTTTGAGCGCATAACCTATAGCACCCATTTGTAAGGCAGTTTCAGTTTGATCTGCAGCTGAAACAATATGTACAGGAATATGGCGTGTAATGGGATTAGCTTTAAGTTTTTGTAAAACACTTATGCCGGAAATGTCGGGCAATCCCATATCGAGCAAAATTGCATCTGGCAAATATTCACTTGCCATCTCTAATCCATCCATTGCATTCAGTGCTACTACGCAACGATATTGTAATTCATGCGCAAGGTCATACAGGATTTGAGCGAAGGTGGGATCATCTTCAATTACCAACACGGCGCGCCCAATAAATGAATCATTATCGCGATCGTCTGCAAAGGGAAGGGCAATGCTAGCGATTGCTTGAGGTGTATGTGCTTTAGGTTTATGTGGGACGAGCGGCGACACATTATGTGTAACTGATGGAATGCTTGGTGTCGTCGAGGTGCTCATTTCGCAGGGGAGTATTAATGTAAACGTACTACCAACGCCAGGTGTACTTGTAACGGTAATTGAACCATTAAATAAAGCAGCTAGATCACGTGAAATAGATAATCCCAAACCTGTGCCACCATACCGGCGACTGATGCTGCCATCGGCTTGCTGGAAAGCTTCAAAGATAATCTGTTGTTGATCTGGCGCAATGCCAATGCCGGTATCTGTTATCGAGAAAGCGATGCTGTTATTTGCAGCGCTGGATATCGATAAAGAAATTTTACCTTTTTCGGTAAACTTAACGGCATTCGATAGCAAATTTTTGAGTATTTGTTCAAGCCGTTGACGATCAGTAAAAATGGATTGAGGTGCATCATTTTTAATCGTAGTGATGAACTCTAAATGCTTTTGAGCAGCAATCGGCTCAAATGTCATGCGCATAACATCCAGTAATCGAGGCAACAAAACATGTTCAGGTGCCAGCTCAAGTTTTCCTGCTTCAACTTTAGATATATCGAGAATATCGTTAATCAAATTCAGCAAATCATTGCCTGCAGAGTAAATGTTTTGTGCAAATTGAATTTGTTCATCATTCAAATTACCTTTTTGATTTTCGGCCAATAGTTTTGCCAAAATCATAGAGCTATTTAGCGGTGTGCGAAGTTCATGCGACATGTTGGCAAGAAACTCAGATTTATATTTGCTGGCACGTTGTAGATCTGTTGCGCGCTCTTCCAATTGAACTTGAATTGCATTGAGTGCTGAGTTTTTTTCGTCTAGAGATGTTGCTTGATTAGTTAGCTGTTCGTTAGTTTGTTCAAGCTCTGCTTTTTGATTTTCCAAAAGTGCTTGCGATTCTTCCAGTGCGCGAGATTGTTCTTCAAGCTCTTCATTTGATGAACGCAATTCTTCTTGTTGCACTTGAAGCTCTTCGTTGAGCTGTTGAGTTTCTTCTAGCGCATCTTGTAGGCGGCGGCGATAAAGGGAAGCTTCAATGGTGTTGCCGATATTAGGTGCAATAAGTGTTAGTAACTCAATATCTCGCGGCGTGATGTTATGTAAAAAACCAATTTCTATAACGCCATTAACGTTGCCTTCATAGTGAATTGGTACAAGTACTAGATTTTTAGGTGATGTGTTACCTAAACCTGAGTTAACTTTTAAATAATCATCGGGAATATTTTCAAGCAGCGTGAGCCGATTTGAATGTGCAGTTTGTCCTACGAGGCTTTCAGTATTGTCGAATGATTGTTCAATTTGGTCGGTTTCCTTGCTAACGCCATAAGTGGCAATTCGACGCAATGCGCTACCTTTGTCATTGCGCACATACATAGCAGCAACATTGGCATTGAGGTAATTCGCTAAAAAATCCAATACGATGCGACCCAGTAAAGGTAGTGCGGTCTGTCCCATGCTCTGTTCTGCTAATTTCGCTTGGCCTGCGCGTTGCCATGCTTGCTTTTCTAAGAGTTCTGCATGTTCTTGGCGTTGCAAAAGGGTTTTACTGTAATTGGTGGAAAGGCTAATTAGATCGCGGCGGCCTAAAAAACTAATAAGTCCCTTAAATAGAAAAATAAAAATAACATAAGCTATTGCAGAGGTCACTGTAATATTTTTCACATGATCAGTGCGTTCTTTCAGAAGATTTTTTTCTTGATCTATTAAGTCAGTAAATTCTTTACCGATTTCTTCAAACTCCAATATGCCCCGGTTGCGGACAACAGGCGTGTAATCCTCATTGTTACGACGCATACTAATAACTTTTTGTGCATAACCCTCCCACTCCAACAAGATTGCCTGAATTCGCTCTGTGCGTTCTAGTTGGGGAGGATTGTCACTCACTAATTCTTTTAAATTGTGTATTTCTGCATTAATTTTTGGTTTCGCAATTCTGTAGGGCGAAAGAAAATCTTCTTGTCCTGTAATCAAAAACCCGCGCATGCCTGTTTGCATATAAACAATTAACTTATCAAGTTCATTGGCTTTACTAATAACATTCTGGGTGTGATCTACCCATTTTAGCGCGCCTAATATATTGAAAATAAGCACAATAAAAAGTGCAGCACTTGCCACGCCTGTTACAAGTGGAAGAACAATATTTTTTGCAAGAATGCGACGAAATGCCTGTTCGTCAATCGCGGATAAGTTTGTCATTAGTATTCCATTGTCAATTTTTTTAAGAGTTTATAGAATAAGATCTTTAAATGCCATTGCGAAAAAATAACTGTTATTACAGTTTTTATTCATACAATGCATTAGATTAAAATTTATTTTATCGCAATATAAATATTTTCATTTAAATAGCTTTTCATTAGCTTTACACTGTTAAATTATGTTAGCTTTAAGTGCGCTTGTGAGTATCAGCATATTTCTAACATTGATTACTTATTTGGTTTCTTGGTTTTTTAGGGATTTATAAAATTAACTTGCGATAAAAATATGCTTATTAAAGTTGTTATTGCAGGCGACAATACTCACAAGGATTTATCGCCACATTAAAGATAATGCGGAAAAAATCGCCATTTTAATATTACAAGCTGTTACCGCTGTGGCGGATACATACTATTAACACCATTATAAAATAGGGCGCGCGCTGCTTTGGACGTCATTCTCGCCTCAGATAATACCTGCGCAGCACTATCTCACGACTACCGTCATTCGCTAAGTGCTGTAGCGCACATAAGATACAAAAACTATTAGACTAAGCGACATGTCGTGTTAATGTATTATTAATAATGTTAATGAAATGTTGTTCATGTTTCATTAAGAATAGACAACCTATATTGATCATCCATTTACTCTCTATGCATACATAAATGGATGATGATTTGGTTGGATTGACACAATTTATAGTCAATCTGTTAAAAACAATAGGATTTACCGAGAAGCGTGGTGATGTAGAAGTGATTTTAAAGGCTTCGAGCATAATAAACTTAGGGCCATCAGATAACTAGAATCTAGAATCTAGAATGTAGTAGCTGTTTGTCTTTGAATCGCACGCTATGAGCTACGTTGTAGAAGTGAGCGAGTCTATAACCCTGTGGAGGGGTAAGCAGTATGGTGGAAATTACATTGCCTACAAAAAATGATACAAAAGAAGTAGAAAAACCGAATGCAACAGCAAGTTCGTCGAGCCAGGAAACACAACGTGTTCTTATCGTAGATGATAATGTTGATGTTGTTTCTACGTTATCGCAATGGCTTAAAATTGGAGGACATGATGTGCAAACTGCTTACAATGGCGCCCAAGCTATTGAGGCGGCCACTGAATTTAAGCCGCAAATAATACTTCTTGATATTGGTCTGCCTGATTTAAATGGCTATGACATTGCTATTCAGTTACGCAAAATACCCAATATCCCGAACTTTTTGTTGGTTGCTGTGACGGGTTATGGGCAGGGATCTGATGGCAAAGAGTTTTTAGATGCGGGCTTTGATCGGCATTTTGCGAAGCCTATGGATCTCAGCAAACTCGAATCGATTGGGCTTAGTGTATAACCTAACGTATTAAAAATTACCTATTCTATTTGTATAAATCTAGCTGTTCTTTAATAACTTTTGCTATTTTTGCAGTGTGCAATATTTTTCAAGGAGTTGCTCAAGTGCATCAAACGCTATGGGCTTTGTTACGTGTTCATTAAATCCAGCTTCCAATGCCTTACGAATATCATCCGCTTGTCCATAACCGGTTAATGCGATGAGCACATTGTCATTTTGTTCTGCACGCAATTGCCGTGCAACTTCATAGCCATCTGTATCGGGCAATCCAATATCCAGCAATACAACATCAGCGTCAAATGTCTTTGTCGCTGATAGTGCTTCATGGGCGGTGTACGCTGTTGCTGTTTCGTGACCCTTAAGCTGTAGTAGTTGTGTAAGTGAATCTGCGGCATCGATATTATCGTCCACAACCAAAATACGCAGAGATGATAATGCTGTTTTTTCAGGCTTTAGAATAGTAATCGGTAAAGATTCAACCAGTGGTAAACAAATTTGGAATGTGGCACCTTGTCCGATTCCCTTACTGATAGCTGTAACAGAACCATCGTGCATTTGAATCAAACGGCGAACAATAGACAGCCCAATTCCTAGCCCGCCTTGAGATCGATCAAGTGCTCTGTCTGCTTGAACGAAGAGATCAAATACGTTAGGGAGAACTTCGGGTGTGATGCCTATGCCATTGTCGCTAATCTCAATCATCGCTGTGTTATTGATTTTTTTAAGATGAATTTCAATGCGACCTTTTGCTTCGGTGTATTTTGCCGCGTTGTTTAATACATTAACTAACGACTGGACGATACGAGTGGCGTCGCCATTAATAAATAGATTTGCTTCATCCGTATAGATAACGTCATGTTGCTTTTCTTTTAGGAGAGGCTGTGATGACTCTATAGCAAATTTGATAATGTTATTAAGTTCTAGTGTTTCTCGTTGCAGCTCAATTTTTCCTTGCGTAATACGCGATACATCAAGTAAATCATTAATCAGATGATTTAGTTGAGTCGCTTGGCGAGAAATTAATTCACCAACCACATGTTCATTTGAGTGTGGTAAAGAAGTCTGTGTTAGTAGAGCGCTAGCATTCAGAATAGGCGCGAGCGGATTGCGAAGTTCATGTGCCAGCATCGCTAAAAATTCATCTTTGCGACGATCTTCAGTGCGTAAAATATTAAGCGTGCGTACGCGTTCCGTTACATCATAGCCATCAACAAAAATACCGGTTACTTCACCGTTTGAATTGCGAATCGGTTGATAAACAAAGTCGAGATATAAATCCCGAGGTGATCCTTCAGGTTCTTGCGTAAGGGTGATGGGGATGGATAATCCTTTGAACGCTTCACCCGTGCGATACACTTTATCTAATAATTCTTCGAAACCCTGATTTTTAACTTCCGGGAGGGCATCAGCTACTGTCCTGCCAATTAATTCTCGGTTGCCTATCATTTGAAAATAGCTTGGGTTTGCGAATTCAAATGTATGTTGTGGGCCATTGAGAATACACATAAACCCAGGCGCTTGATTAAACAGTTCGCGCCATCTTTCTTCTGCGGCTTTTTTGCGCTGTTCTGACAGTACTTGTTCGGTTGTTTCTGTGCAAACGACAAGCACACCACCAGTGCCATTTGGCGCGCTTTGATCGTCGATAGGGCTATAGCTGTAGGTCCAATAAACGTCTTCACGTTTGCCATTTCGAGTAATTGGCACCAGCTGATTCTCATGCCAGGTAGAACCACCTCCTGACATAACTTGTTTAATTTGTGGGCCAATAATATCCCAGATTTCTGCCCAGCATTCATGCCCTTGTTGACCAATAGCGCTAGGGTGGCGTTCTGGCCCGATGGAGCGGCGATAGGCATCGTTATAAAATTGAATTAAATCCGGCCCCCACCAAATAAACATGGGGTGACCATTGGACAACAGTAAACGCACAGCTGTTTTCAGGCTTTGTGGCCAAGTTGCGGGTTTGCCTAAAGATGAATTGCCCCAATCATATGCGCGAATTATTTCACCCATCTCGCCGCCGCCGGAGAGAAATCCATGATTATCTTGTGCGGGGCTATTCATATGATTTTATTTTCCGTAATACTGAAGGTTGCAAATATTGAGTAAATACATTAGCAAGAATCTACTTCATTTGTAACTAGCAGCTTATTTTAAAAATTGATTAAATACTATAACTTGCACGGTTTCACCGGCGGTTATTGATCCACTTTCTTGTGCTAATACAATGTAACAATTTGCTTGAGCAATTGAGCTAAGTACACCAGAGCTTTGATTGCCTGTAGTCGTCACATAATTGATGCCGTTCTTGTTGCTCAATATGCCGCGTTGGAAATCAGTGCGGCCGGGCTGTTTTTTGATATTGCTGCTGGCGATAGCAGTTAAGGCTAGGGAGGGCTGAAGTATTTCACCTGCCAGTTGACGCAATGCGGGCAATACAAGTTGATGATAAGTGACAACCGCTGAAACGGGGTTGCCGGGCAAACCAAAAAACCAACAGCTGTTATTGTTGCTATTAATATTGTGATGTTGGGTTTCTTTTTTGTTTGGTGTGTCGGGTTTATTGAGCGTCCCAAAAGCAAAAGGCTTTCCGGGTTTTATCGCAATTTTCCAAAAGTTTATGGTACCCATTTGCGTGAGCACATCTTTGGTGTAGTCAGCATCGCCCACAGATACGCCGCCTGTCGAAATCACCGCATCAGCTTCTGCAACACCTTTGCTAAACACATCTGCGATAGCGTCTGGCTGGTCTGGCACTAAGCCCAAATCTATACAGTGAATATTTAAACGTTGTAATAATGCGATCAGTGCGTAACGGTTGCTATCGTAAATGTGGCCTTGTGTGAGTGGCTGGTCTGGTGGTGTAAGTTCGTCGCCAGTTGAAAGCAGGGCAATACGCAATTTGCGGTAAACCTTAATGCGCGTGATGCCGAGTGATGCCAATAAGCCAATATCCACGGGCGTTATGCGGTGTCCTTGCGAAAAAACTAGCGTACCTTGAGCAATATCTTCACCCGCGCGACGAATATTTTCATTGAGTTTTGGTGGTGTTATAAAAGTAATTTTATCGTCGGCAAAAGAATTATCATTAAGAGAATCGCTAGTGAGAAAATCATTTGTACGCTGAATATTTTCTTGCATGACGACAGTATCCGCACCAACAGGTACAACAGCTCCCGTCATAATACGCACGCATTCGCCATCATCCACTGTGCCGTTAAACGCATGACCAGCAAGAGATTGCCCGATAATACGCAGCGATGTATGTTGCGTTATATCGGCGTGTCGCAATGCATAGCCATCCATTGCCGCATTATCGTGGCTGGGTACCGCAATCGTTGAATAAATAGTTTCTGCGAGTACGCGATCAAGTGCGTCAAGCAGCGTAACGTGTTCTTGTTCTGTAACAGGAGTGATTGCGTTGTGCAATTGGATCAATGCATCAGCAAGGGGTAATAAACCTGGTTGTGAACAGTGATCCATTACTTTCCCCTTGCTTTTCGATCTGCTTTAAACATTTTTTAAAAAAGTGCAGCAAAAAAACCTAAAGGGTTTTTGCTGATGGCCACACTAACAATGTACGCAAATACTGTTAAATTCAGTAGCCATAATATTTTTCGTGTAGCAAGGTTGGGATGTTTAAACGTTAAAACACCGAGTACAACATAAATAACTAATGCAATGATTTTGGCGAGCAGCCAAGGTTGTTGCATGGGAGAGAAGTGTAGTATTACCGCTAGCCAAATCCCCGTTACGAGCAGCAATGTGTAGAGAATATGCGGTAAAACTTTAAAAACTTTATGGCTGGCTGTTGGCGAGTTGCGCATCATTAAAATGCCGCGTACAAAAAAAACAATAAACGCAATGGATATGATGAGCAAATGGCTGTGTTTAAGTATGGCGTACATGATCGTCTCTTTGTTAGGTTAGTGTGCGCTTAAGGCTTTGCCGACAAGCGTGAGAATGGATTCTGACAAGGGTAGTTTTAAGGCTGCTTCATGGCCTTTGCTAGACATTTTGTTCCATGTTTTTTGGATGATATCGATCAGTTTTTCTTCATCGTGTTTTGTTGCAAAATCTTCCATATAAAATTCAAGAAATACTAAACAAATAACATCCTCTAACGCTTGCACTTCATCGTCACGTTTTAAACTGCGTTTTAATAGAAGGTCTTTGACGCGTTGTATAGTCGTATCGTTATAGCCATTCGCTGCCATAATTTCGCCAGCTGTTTCACCATGAAATGCCCCCAGCTCCAAGCGCCAGCGTTTGTAACCTTGGCGATCCATGGGGTAATTGCTACGCGGAATTTTCCAGCGGCAAATATGCTGACTGCGCGCAGCTAATTGCAATTCAATAGGTGCGTCTGGGTAGAATGATTGCAATTTCTCGCTCATGCGTTGGCCATAGATTAATTCTTTGGCAATCATTTTCCCATTAACACTTTCAAGATTGGGGTCTTGTGCGTTAGCGGCATCAAAAGCAGCCAGGGTTGTGTTGAGCTGTGAGTTGTCAATTTGAGTCATAAATTTAGGCACTTGTGGCGGGTTGTAAGTAAGACGCTATTTCAAGGGAATACGCGCTTGCACTTTAAAGAGTGGGATTGTTGCAGCTTTAATGGAATGGGTAAATAGTTCATTAGTGATCCATAAACTATAATCGAATTCAATAAGTGCTTTTGTGGGGTTGCTGTCACGGTAGTTCAGTTGAAAACCTCTATAATCAGGCAATCATTAAATTATATGGATGATGTGGATGATAATAAAAATGGTGCGTTCATTGAGTAGGAATTCTTGGTTATGGTTAATATTGCTGCTTGTAATTGCTGGCGCAGGTTGTTCGTCGCTAGAAAGACATCCGCAGTCATTAGTTTCTTCCGCTGATCTGGATGCGGTATTGTCGGGGCAGGCGATATGGGGGCGCGTTGTAACGCCTAATGAGTTACCCAATCTGGATTTGTTTTCTATTACGCCTGAAATGGAAGCATTCGCTAAGCAATCGGTGAAGCGTGCGGACACTACGTTCGAAAAAGTAAAGGCTTTGCACTATGCATTGTTATTGCCCGTTGACGAGGGCGGCCATGGCATAGTTTACAACGCTTATTCTACACAGATTCCCACCGTTTCTTTTCAAGAGCGTCGTGTTAACTGTTTAAGTTTTTCATTGCTGTATGTCGCCTTGGCGCACCATCTCAAACTAAATGCCCAAATTAACGAAGTGCAAACTCCACCGGTATGGAACCTTCGCGACAAAAAATCACTTTTTTTGATGCGTCATGTAAATGTAAAAGTGCCGTTGCATGATGAAAGATTGCGTTCGGTTAATTCTGATGATGCTGTGATTGATTTGGAAATGGGACGTTATAAATCTACTTACAGCCAGCACTATATTTCAGATAGCTTGGTTGCTGCGCAGTTTTACAGTAATCGTGGGATGGAAATTGCGGCGGAGGGAAATCAAGAACAAGCATTTTTGTATTTGCGAAAAGCATTGCAGGAGGACGATCAGCAAAGTTATATCTGGAATAATTTTGCCAGCTTTTACACGCAGCAGAATTTGTTGCATGAGGCCGAGGTGATTTATTTGCATGGACTTGAGCTAGATCCGAATGACCTCAGTATTATGACCAATCTCACTGGGCTATATAGAAAAATGGGCAATATAGAAAAGGCCAATATCTACAGTAAACTGGCTCAGCGCCATCGCGATGCTAACCCCTATTATCAATACGCATTGGCATTGTCAGCATCTGATAGTGATGATTACATTAATGCATTGATCTATGTAAAGCGCGCTATAGATCGCGAAAAAGATGAGCCTCGTTTTTACCAGCTTACCGCTACTATTTATACGCATTTAGGTAATGCGGATAAAGCAGAGGCGATGAATAAAAAATATCAAGAATTACAGCCAAAGTAACCTTGAGTAAAAAAATTGGCTATCGATTTCGCCTATTGCGATTAATCCAATATCTATAAATTCCTAATGTAATAGCGATAACAATCATTAATGCCGCAAGTGCAGATATAAAATCGCGAGTGTTTTTACCGAGGAAATCTAAAAAGTGCCATTTATGCAAAAACGCAAAGGTATAGCCTTCTATACGTTGCGGGTTATCAACTCGTGCAGCTAATGTATTGCTGATAGTTTCAATATAAAACGTTGGGTTTCCAGCTGTATTGTAACTCACCGCTTGTACCGGTAATCGTTTATTAACAAAGCCGTATTCGCCCGCAAATTTTTCCACCGTTTCAATGCGATGTATGTTGCTGCTATCTTGTTGGCTAAACTGTGTTGCTAAAAAGCGCGTATGTTTTTCTAATCCATTCTCTAAAAGTTCTCCCGTTACTGCATTTTGATAGAAAACCTCGGTGATTTTTGGCTTATTTGTTTCTGGGTTTTTGTGTTCTGAGTGCTTGTGGCTATGATCATGTTCAGCCATAGATAGCGCGCCACTATTTTTAGTAATGAGCGGTTTTATTTGCCAATAATATTGTTGTTCAATTTGGGTAAGTTGAATCGATTCAATAGCCATTCCACCGGATTGTCCTTGCAATTTTTCCAGGTGGTCTAGTGAAATGTTATGGCTAGGGATGTGTAATGAAAACTCGGTAACAGTTTTTTCTGGCTTGCTTGAGAGTAATAAATGTAATGTACCACTGATGCAAAATAATATTGTCGGCACCGAAATGATGGCTGCGATGGTACGGTGGTAGCGTCGTGTATTACTGTGTTCTGAACGAAGTGTACCAAGTCGCCAACTTTTTAAGTAAAGCGTTAATCCTAATGCGGCAGTCATTAATCCAAGCGTTAAAAAAATTAACATGATGCGAATGCGCCATGTATCAGATGTAAACCAACTCCATGTATGTAATGCATTGAATGCGGTTGCGGTAATTGCTTTTTTATTGTCGATTAATGTTGCAAGCCTGCCTTGGCGTGTATCAATGTAGGCTCGCATATTGTCGTTTCGCCCAAATTCAACACGTACGACGGGGAGATAACGATTAATGTATAAATAATCTTCAGTGTATTTATAAATAGTTTTTAAATTGATAATGGGGTTATTGTTGTCCGCCACAAAATATCGCGCCAAATACTCTGCATATTGCCTGTCTCCTTCAATAATTTCTTGTAGATCGTCGGCAGTAAAATAATGAGTGCCTTGTTCGCTTTCAATTCGATAAACTGGTTTATCTTTCCATTGAAATAAACGAACGTGTTGCAGTTCATTAATATTTTTCTGAGCGATAAGATCACTGATGTTTTGCACGTGATCCAGTTCAATTGCTGTATTGGGTGCTGTAAATGCGGCGGGTTGTGGTGTGATACGTGTGATAATAGGATGCGCAAGCCCACTGAGTGCCCATGAGATAATGGCAATGCACATGACTAAACCTATGCGCTGATGCCAGTGGTAAAGAAATGCGAAGAACGATTTAATTTTTAGCATGACATGAATAACTTCGTTTGTTATTTGGTGGGACGTTAAGTATAAGCGAGGAAATTTTTATCTGTCCTCGCGTTATGTTTTAAAAGTTTATTTTAATGCCTGCGTTCAGTGTTCTTGGTTTCCCCGGTGTATAGCTGGCGATTGGCGCATTCACAGCGCCAAAAGAGCTGGTACTTTCTGCCCACAATTTGTCTTCAGCATTGTAAAGATTTACATAAACTTGTGTCTCGATGGTGACTTGATAGCTGGCTCGCAAGTTGAGTAAGTCGTAACCATCGTAAGTGAGTAGATTGGCTTGGTCGATGTAGTTTTGACCTTGATGAATCCATTCCGCTTCAAACCTGCCACCGTTGAGCCATTGCGGTGAGTAGGCCAAGCGTACGTTGGAGTAGCTGCGTGGTGCGCTTGGGTTGGTCTTGCCGCTGTAATCTATTTTGCCATCAGTCCAGTCATCAAAAATGTGCTTGCTGCGTGTATAAGCAACACCAAGATTCACATCTTTTGCGAGCAAGAAATTCATACCAGCTTCTACACCTTTGTGTGTTGTGTTGCCCGCATTTACATTCCGACGCGCACCAGTTTCATCAGTGATGCTGATGATGTCGTCTTTCTTATTCATGGTGTAAACCGTCACTTCAAAATCAATGCGTTTATTCAGTTGTCCACGTAAACCTGTTTCGTAACTGTTAGCTTTAACAGGATCTAGATGCGTTGAGTCAACAGTGCTGCCAGCGCGAAATAGTTGACTGTCACTCGGAATACGAAAGCCGTGACGATAAGCCGCATAAGCATTGAGTTGAGAATTAAATTTATAAATCACACCAAGTTTTGGGCTGAAATGATTCAAACTAATATCCGTATCTGCGGGGCGTTTGTGTATTGGATCAGTTAAGTCAGTGGTGAGTTTGTTATCGTAACCGTAACGAATATTATCGTAACGAAGCCCCGCGTTTACTCGCCAATGATCGTCAATATCTGATTCAATATGAAAGTAGGGCGATGCAGATGTGAAATTGGTTTTGTAATCGTATATCAAACCTGCCGGGCGATAGGCTAACCAATAGTTGCCAGTATCTGTATCGGTACGTTCAATGTAGGTTTGTTGAGTTGTGCCTTGGCTGTAATCCAAATCAATACCGCTAATCCAAAACGCGTTTTGCAAGCCTACAATATTTTGTTTGTATTTAATTTGTGTGCCCAATGAGTCATCGCCGGAATCGTTGATGTGCGCATCTTTAGAGTCCAGCGTGCCATTGCGAACGCGACCAGTATTGAGCGCCCATGTAGCGATATATTCGAGACGGTTGTGGCGCAAGTAGGGCGTTAATGTCAGTTCGCCCGATTCAAGTTGAGTGTGCCATGCGCTGGATAGGCGTTGAGAAGAAACGTCGCGATAGCCGATCAGGTTGCCGGCTTTTTCCGGATTGTTGTTGTAGTCAGCCCAGCTCAAACCGGATCCGCCGGTTTTCATATCCAGCCATGTGCCTGAATAAACAGTATTTACATTAAATCCGGTAGCATCGGTTTGCCAAATAAGATTGGCGCTGTTGCGAGTAAAGTCATTGTTTTTTCGCCAGCCGATATCATCAATTACATCCAAACGAGCGGCTAAACGATGGTCATCTCCTGCATGGCTTGTTTTGAGTTGTGCACGTTTCCAATCATCATCACCACCTTCAAGGGTTAATTGAGTCGTATCGCTGGTGATGGGCGCATTAGTGATGACATTAATAACACCGCCAATGGCATCGCTGCCATAGAGTGCAGAGCCTGGGCCTTTGGTGACTTCAACGCTGTTAGCTTCAGCTACATTCACTTCGTAAAGAGCATTATGGTTAAAAAAGGCTGGCGAACGTGTAGGTACGCCATTTTCGAGATACAAATACACTGGGCTGGTGGTAATAGGCTGGCGAATCGCTGCGGACGTGCCTTGGCCGCTGCTGCCTAGTTGATTCACATTAACGCCGGGGATGCGATTAAGTAGATCCGCAGAGTGGGTGGCATTCACATCATCAACTGTTTCCTGGCTTAAAACGCCAATACTGGCCGCCGTGTTGCCAATAGTTGCCGCTTCGCGTGTGCCAGTAACGGTGATCACTTCAAGTTGATTGTGAAGAATGTTGTTATCGGCTAGTTCTATGTTGTTTTCTAGTTCAATGTTGCTTTCTATTGGGCTATGCCCCATCTCGTTATCAGCCAATGCCATTGGTATTGAAGCTGTGGTGATTATGAATAAGACAAGAGGTAATGCAGGTCGATATTTATAAAGCATGGGTAGCCTTTTTTGAAATAGCCAAGAGAGGCGCTTATTCTAAAAGGTAAGATTTAGGTTGGGAATGTGGCATATTGTCGCACCTTAAGTATCAGTTTTAGGTGCTTTTGGAGGGATTTGGGGTAATTGGCGTCTTTCCTTAGAGGGTTCTTAGAACAAAAGGTGAAAATTAAACCTTTACTTAACGGTATAGTGGGCATATAGTTCTCCCGCTGGCCAAATTGCAGCGTGAACATTAGCCTTGTAGGTTAGTGGATCACAAATTATTTATGGTAAGTCACATCCGTTGTTCTAGCAGTAGTACCTCGATGCTTCTTCATAAGTAACACCGATCTGTCAGCATTAATTTTCAATTTATTTAAGATCACCGAGGTTTATTATGGCTAGAAGTTCTGGCACAGTTAAATGGTTCAACGAATCAAAAGGTTTTGGTTTTATCGCTAGCGAAGCTGGCCAAGACGTATTCGTTCACTACAGCGCAATCACTGGCGGCGGATTCAAAACTTTGGCTGAAGGCCAACGTGTTGAGTTTGACGTTAAGCCAGGCCAAAAAGGCCCACAAGCTGAGAACGTAATTGGTTTGTAATTCTTCGGAATAACAACTGATTGAAGAAACCGCACTTGTTGCGGTTTTTTTTCGTCTTGGTTTTTCTCTTTCTCTTTCTTCTTCTCGCTCTTCTTTCTTTTTAGATAATTTTGAGCAAAAACATTTTCGGCCATTGTTTGCCTGTAACCCAGAGTGCTTTTTTATCTGCATCATACGCAATGCCATTTAACACACTTTCAGGATCATTTAGCGGTAAGTTTTTTGCCAGTGTAGATAAATCTACCACGCCTACAACATCGCCTGTGGCGGGATTAATTTTCAGAATACGATTATCTTGCCAAATATTCGCCCAAATAAAACCTTCACTGTATTCCAGCTCATTAAGATTGTTGATGGGCTCTTGATTGAGGTGTACTGCAAGAGTTTTTTCAACAGCAAAATTAAGCGCATTATGAAAAAACAAATTGTTGCTACCATCGCTGCGAATTAATTGTTTGCCATTGCTAGTCAATCCCCAGCCTTCACCCGTGTAATGCAGTGTATTAACGAGAGTGAGTGTGCGAGCATCGTACACAAACAGTGCGCCTTCTTTCCAAGTCAATTGATACAGTTTGTTATTGAGTTTTGCGAGCCCTTCAGCAAAATACTGTTTGGGCATTGATTTTTTTTGGTTAAACGGCGCGCTACGTTTTTCCCCTGTGGGTTGTGGTTCTATAATGGGATAGCTTACTAATAATGATTTTGCATAGCGCCCACTGCTTTCGTAAAAGTATCCGTTATCGATTAACAATCCTTCGGTAAATAAATCAGGTTTATGGCTGCGCTCGGTAATTATTGTGTAATCTAGTATGGGAGCTTGTGCGCTGAAAGGTATTTTTTGAGCTGTAGCATTCGCAAAGCCCGCAAAGCTAAGGCACAATAACGCAATGAAATAGGTCACAGTATATTCTCAGTGAATGTTAGGCATTCCAAGTTGTATTGATCAGACCAAGTTGTATTGATCAAAAATCTATGTGTATTACAGGGCGAGTATCATGAAGCGTTTACGTTCATTTGTCAGTATCACTTTATTGGGTGGTTTTATGGTGATGCTGCCGATGGCCATTTTAATTTTATTTGTAGAATGGTTGTTTGGATTTGTCACTCATTTGTTAAAACCCTTGAGTGAATGGGTTTCTACCTGGACGCCCACTGCAAGTTACATGGCAGATTTTATGGGTGTGATTGTGCTGCTGTTTGGTTGTTTTTTGATAGGGTTGTTAGTCAAAACCAATATCGGCCAGTGGTTACATGATGTTATGGACGATGTGTTGGGCAAAATTTTGCCTGGTTACCACACCATCAACAAGCTGGTATCTCAACTGTTAGGCGGTGAAGGGAATGCATCAGTACTGAAAGGGGAGGTGTGTCGTGCTTATATTATGGGGCGTCAGATAGATACATCTGTGACTGGCATTATCACCACCAAACATGAAAACGGTGGTTTTACGGTATATGTTCCTACCGCACCGTTTTTAACGTCGGGGATGGTGTATCACTTGGGCGCTGAGAATGTGGATGTATTACCACAAGTAACCGTTGAAGCCGCTATGCGCACTATTATTGCTTGCGGTGGTGGTTCGCAGGTGATTATTGGATCTGCAGCAAAAAAGATATAGCGTGTACATGTGATGCTGTAAAAATATTTGCTAAATAGATGTTATAAAAAAGCCGCTTAATGCGGCTTTTTTATTTTATGTAGATAATTTTTTAATAATTTTATTGCAGATAGATCTACTTTTATTTTTTAACGGGAGTGCTAATCGCAGTGTTGAGCGGGGGTAATTCAACATTTTCGCCACGCTCACGGCTTTCTACATAATTCAATGCAATGTTAACGGCATTGGTGACTTTGAGTTCTATTTCTTGTGTTTCTTGTGGTGACATAAAAAACGACATGTCTACATTATGGCGAATGTAACGCGGCGGTAAACGGTTGAGTGCAACGCACGCAACATCAGCCATAAAATCACGATCTCCTGCTTGTACGCGACTACTTTGCTGCATAACTTCGCGAAGTACTAATCGTTCGTAGTAGTTGTGAATGAAATCCACTTCTTCGTTAATACTATTGGCGCGCGGAGTGTTGGTCAGCATGTTTTTATCTCTTCTCTGTGGAGGATGGATCCCTGTGGAGGATGGGTAAAGTATAGACCGAATTTAGAGGTAGATTGGTTTAGGCATTCTGCTCAACATTTGACTCAACATTGGCGTTTACCTTTGATTATATCTCGGATGATAAAGCGCGCAGGATTAAGTGCATTGGCAAGTTCTGTCGCCATAGGCAAAATCTCGCCGCTTATTTGCGCCGCTAATAATTCAGCACAGAGTGGCGTATAGGCTAAGCCGCGCGCGCCGTGTCCAATATTAATATAAAGCCCTGTGAAATAGGAGCCGGCCGTAGTGACGCCAGCCTTTGCATTTTTACGTAGCGGCGCAAAATCCCGTATTAAATGATCAACAATAGGGAGAGGGCCAACAGCGGGTAAATAGTCGGGCAATGTGCAGCGAAATGCAACACGGCCTTGCAGGGAATTTACATCAATATCATTCCATGCTGCTGCGATCGCTGGTGTGTGTTCACGTAAGTTAGTGAGATTGGTAAGGTGGTCGCTGCTTCGTGTTTCTGTGCTGGTATCTTTTAGGTTAAATGTGGCGCCAGTGCAGAAAACTCCTTCTGCATCAGAGCTGCTTTTTTCTGGCGGGCAAATGTAGCCTTCAGTACACACTACCGTATTAAGGTTCGGGCTATCTTGCGTTTCAGGTAAATACGTTATTTGACCGCGAATGGTTTTAATCGGCAAATGATTTGCCTGTTCAAATTTCATTGCATCTGCCGCATTGGCGATAATCACAACGGGTGCTTCTGCAATACATTTATCATTGGCCAATACTTGCCAATGTGTAGAGCCGTCAGTGTTGCTTTGTTGCGTTAGCTGAACGACATCAGTTTGATAAATAAGATGAATATTTTTGTGGTTAGTTAATTCAGCGCAAAGCTTGCGTGGATCAATCCAACCAGCATAGGGGAAATAAATTCCACTATATTTTATATCTACACCTGCAATCTGGCTTGCGCGCTCAGCATCCACAAACTCCACAAGTTCGCTGCAATTAAGAAAGCGCTCGCGCAATAATGTGTGCAGTTCTACTTCAGCAGGTTTATAGGCAAGCTGAAGTACACCACAGTTGCTACCAATGGTTGGCCAGTGTTTTTGATAATGATGTAATGCGTATTGCAAGCATGCGATATTAAATGCGGCTTGGGCTTCGTTTAACGGTGAGAGCTTGGCATAGAGTACGCCCTGCGGATTGCCTGAGCCTTCTTGCGCGAGTTGCTGATGGCGTTCGATCAATGTGATTTGCCAGCCGCGTTCAGCCAATGCGCGTGCGTTGTGGCAGCCTGCCAAACCGCCGCCAATAATAATTGCGTGTTTGTTGTTAACTGTGGGTTTGTTTGCCTGAATTGTCCAAGGGATAGGGTAGGGTGAAAAGCTGCCGCGAAAACTATAATCGCTTGGATTGAGCGGTGAAGTGTCGGCGGAATAAATTCCTTTTACCATTTCGCGTTTGCGGCCAAAACCTGCCACTTTCTGAATACTAAATCCCGCATGCCGCAAACCATTTTTAACAATTGCCGCTGCGCTGAAGGTCGCTGCTGTTGTGCCTGTATTACTGAGTTTACCGATCACATCAAAAAGTGCATCGCTCCACATGTGTGGATTTTTTGATGGCGCAAATCCATCCAGAAACCACGCGTCAACTTTTGCGCCGGAGCGTGCGAAGAGTGGATGGGTTGATGCGAGTAATTTGGTCAGTCCGAGTGCGGCATCGTCAATGATTAGTGTGAGTTTAATTCGTCCATCCATAAAATTAAGACGATGAAAGCCAGTGTCGACGATAGTGGGGTAATTCGCAATAAGTTGCTCTGAGAATGACGCCAGTTCAGGCCAGAGCGCAAGCGCGCGTGTTAAGTCAGTTTTGTTGAGTGGATATTTTTCCACGGTAACAAAATGCAATTGTGATGAGGTGGGTGCTGTAGCGAGCCACAAATCCCATGCTGCTAAAAAATTTAAACCGGAACCAAAGCCTGTTTCGGCGATGCAAAAATGTTCACCTTCGCCAAGTGCGTGCCAGCGTTCTGCAAGTTGATTGTGGTTTAAGAAAACGTGGCGGGTTTCTTCCAGCCCATTAACTGTTGTGAAATAGATGTCGCCAAATTCACTCGATAATGGTTGGCCTTGCTCATCCCATTGTAACTGGGCATGAGTAATTGTTGTGGCGTTATCGCGTGATGACGATTCACTCACAAGCCAAACTCATGGCGCACTTGCTCACACCAACCTGAAATGCGCTCGGCAGTTTTGCTAAATTCGTTTTCTTCATCGAGTGCAAGGCCAACAAAGTAGTTACCGTCCACAGTGAGTGCTTTAGAGGCTTCATATTCATAACCTTGGTTTGGCCAGTAACCACAGGGAATTGCTCCACGCGCAACGATTTTGCTGTGCAAATAACCCATCGCATCCAAAAACCATTCGGGATAACCCACTTGATCGCCTAAACCATAGAGAGCGACTTTTTTGCCGGTGAAATCGATATCATCAATCTCATCCCAAATATCTTCCCAGTCTTCCTGTAGCTCACCGTAATCCCAGGTGGGAATGCCAAAAATAATATAGTCATAAAATTCGGCAGTGATGATCGGGGTTTCATTGATATTAAAAATATCTACCAACGTTTCGCCAAATTCAGCACGGATTTTTTCGCCCGCCATTTCGGTGTAACAGGTGGAGCTGCCATAGAACAAACCAATTAATGCGCGACTCATTATTGTGTCCCACCTTTAGCCTGAGCGGTATCGAGTAGGGCGCCCCAGTGATTAATCCATTCAATCGTTAATGCTTGGAAATCATCGCCGCTACATGCGTCTAGCAACAAAGGTTCACCGATACGTTGAGCACCGACATCGGCAAATGCAGCATCTAGCATGCGACCCGCTTCGTTGAAGGTGCTGTAACTACTGTCGCAAAGATTAATAACACCATAACGTTTGCCCGCAAGTGATGGATAATCGCGGGTGAGATGTAGATACACAGGCAAAATATTATCGGGGAAATCTCCGGCACCAGTGTTGGAGTGGCAGAGCAAGAGTATTTCACTGGGATCGCGTACTAGATCGTTGGGTGAGGCATAAGTATTGAGTTTTACCGAATGGCCCATTGCACTCAATTGAACGGAAGCTATCTCGGCTATTTGTTCCGAGGTGCCCATAACGCTGCCAATAATAATCTGAATGTTTGCCATATATAAGAAGAGGTCTTCATCGTCGCCAATAATAAGGCGCATGATAAAAGGTTTTTCGGTGAGATGACATTGTTTGCTGTCGTTTCCTTGACACTCTCTATCTTTCTATAGCGGCTGGCTCGCTTTACAATGGCCAGCTTTTTTCCGTCTATTAGCTATATTAGTTGGTAGAAATTTATTCCCACTATTACGCATTCGCATGAGTTTCTATGTTTCATATCGCATTGTATGAGCCATGTATTGCCCCTAACACCGGCAATATTATCCGCCTAGCGGCAAATAATGGTTGCCGCCTACACCTTATAGAGCCTTTGGGTTTCGACTTTGAAGAGAAAAGTTTGCGGCGCGCAGGCTTGGATTATCACGAACTTACTAATCTCTCTCGACATGCAAACTATCAAGCCTTTCTGCAAGCTGTAGAAGGCCTGCGTATCCTGGCTTGTACCACTAAAGGCAGTCGTCCACATACTCAAATTACCTACAAAGAAGGAGACGTTTTACTATTTGGCTCGGAGATTGCAGGACTACCTGCGGAGCTACTGAATGCAATTGACGTACAAAATCGATTGCGTATTCCCATGCGCCCCGGTTGCCGCAGTATGAATTTATCTAATGCAGTGGCAATTATTAGTTATGAGGCGTGGCGTCAGCTAGATTTTAGTGGCGGGGAATAAAACTTACCAAAACATCTATTTTTTTGCGAAATTGCCTGTTTTTTAGTCGAATAAGCAAAAAATCAGGGGTCAAAGTTGGTAATTTGTCAGTAATGGTATAAGGTCATTATAAATGTTATGCATCTACAGCCGATTATAAGCAAGAGTTATTAGATTGAACTAGACTCAATAATAGTTGTTCGGCTCTCTGTGTAGTGCATATTTTGCATAAAAAAGCATCATCATGACCGCCCACAAACTTAATGATAAAAGAGGCACTCTGTTGAATTGGTTTGGCGCAAAAACACGAAAAAATGAAGTTATCGGCGTTGAATTTACGGCTGACGGCGTAGCTTTCGCTTATATACAGCGTCCTGCTACTCAAGAACCTCGCCTTGTTCATTGTGAATTTCTTTCGTCTGAAAACAGCGACAATACCGCTGAGTTGCTGCGTAATCGTCTTGCCAAACTAAACCTGCAAGATGTTCCTTGTAATATGGTCATGAGTTCTGGGAACTATCAACTTATCCTAGGTGAAGCTCCCAAAGTACCGGCAGAAGAGCTGGCCGAAGCGCTGCGCTGGAAGATTAAAGATCTTATCCAATTCCCTGTTGCTGATGCTGTTATCAATGCCTTCCTGTTACCGGAAGACAGTGTGAGTGGTGGCAATCGTTTAGCGTATGCAGCCGTGGCTCAGCGCAATATTGTTCTTGATATGATTGCTCAGGCAAAAGTGGCGCAATTAAAGTTACAAGCGATTGATATTCCTGAATTAGTTATGCGTAACCTTGCTCAAACTTGCTGCGATACTCAGCGTGGCATAGCGCTTATTCAATTGAGTAAAGGTGAGGGCAATCTGCAAATCATTCGTGACAATAAAGTGTATTTGTTGCGTCATTTTGCATTGCCTTACGAGGGCGGGTTACGTGATGAAGTACCTGCCGAGGCATTAGTATTAGAGTTGCAACGCTCACTTGATTATTTTGAGCGGCAAATGCGTCAGGTTCCTCCAAGCAACGTTATTATTTATGGTGAAAATGTTACAGCTGAAAAGATCACCTCAGAAATTCGCGAAAGTCTTTCTGTCAGCATAGATGTATTGGATGTTCATACTGGTTTGCAAGTTAGTCACAATGTGCAAGAGCATACTTTTTCATATTGTTTGCTGGCTGTAGGTGCTGCACTGCGACAAGAATCGGTGGGGGTGGCTTAAATGCAAATCCAACAAGTCAATTTTTATCTACCCGAATTTCGTCCTAGTGTAGAGCCTCTGCGCGCCATTCATATGGCAGCAGCGTTGCTAGCAGTATTTATCGTATTGTTGATAACAACGCTGGTAACTTATTATCAGTATGCTCAGCTCTCCCACGAATACGCCAAAGTTGATCAAATACAAAAAACATTACAAGCTCAATTGGAAAAAGCAAGCTCAACGAAGCCTGCACTCTCTGGCCCTGATTTAGACGCAAAAATTCAGAAATTAGAAAAAGAATTAGAGCGTCGCCAAGAGTTGGCATCAATCGTTGCATCGCAAAATTTAGGTAATGATAAAGGGTTTTCTGGGCAAATGATGGCGTTAGCAAATGCATCACTAGACTCTATTTCACTTGAAACATTTTCATTGCAAAACGGCGGAAATTACGCTGAATTGAGTGGTATGGCGCGTAGTGCAGATCAAATCCCTTTGTATATACAAAAACTGCGGGCTGATCCTAGTTTTGCTAATGTTGGCTTTGGTGTCATGAACATTGAGCGCGGAGAAGGCTCTGGTGGTGAATTACAATTTTCTTTGGCTAAAGCCGTTGATGTAAAAGATGGTGATAAGAAAGCAGCACCGAGGAAATTCAATGCAATCTCTCATTAAAAATCTACAAGAGAAAATTGACGCCCGCGCTCTTCGTGAACGCGTATGGATGTTTTTATCGGCAGTGGCTGTTTTATTTATTGCCTGGAATTTTTTGATTCAAACTCCTCTTGAAGATAAAAAGAAAGCTATTGAGGCAAAGTTTAATGCTTTGGTTGCTCAGCGGACATTGGATCAGCAACAAATTGCAGAGCTTGATAAAGCACTACTTAATGATCCTGATCGAATTAAAGAAGAGCAAGCTAAGCAATTGCAGGCAGATATTAACGAAGTGGATGCAAAGCTGCAAAATGCTTCCCAAGGGTTGGTGAAAGCTGATCAGTTAACGCAAGTATTACAAGATGTGTTGTTGAAAACATCAAAATTAACCTTGTTGGAAGTGGCAACTCTACCAGTACATGAACTTCAGGTGGAAACAGTTGTTGGTGATGTTTATAAATTGAATGACAGGGGAGGTAAAAAAATTCAAGATCGCCGCAATCTTGGTGTTTTTGAGCATGTGGTTCAGTTGCGAGTTACCGGTAGTTATTTTCAGGTGGTTCAGTTTCTAACAGCATTAGAAGCATTACCTTGGCGCTTTTATTGGCAGCGTTTAGATTACGCAGTTGTTGAGTATCCAAATGCTGAAATTATTTTGCGTGTATATACATTAAGTTCAGAGGAGGGCCTACTCGGTGTTTAAATATAATGGCCTGATATTCGCATACATTGCTATGTTGATGTGTTTTAGTCAAGTAAATGCCGACCCATTAGATCCTACTCGTCCTTTAGGGTACGGGCATAGCATTAGTAATGTAGTTTCTAATAAAGAACAGATAACAATTGTACTTAACAGTATCCTAACGGCGAATGATAGAAAAGTTGCCATCATTAATGGACAGCAGCTTCATGAAGGTGACGTAATAAAAGGTGTTGGTGCAGAAGTTAAAAAAATAGAATCGGATGCTGTAACGTTACAACAAAGCGGAAAAATATGGCGGTTGCCATTAAATACAACAACCATTCGCAAATAATTGTCTTTCGGAGTTTATGGCGATGCCATTAAAAATCAATAGCGAAAATATTACGACTCGTGCCACTTTTGCTGCAAAAGCACTGCTTTTAATGGCACTTTTGGTGGCCAATGGCTGTTCTAATCAAAGCGGAAAATCTGTTGCGCCTGAAGATGAGCTTAATAAAGTTGTCAGTGAGCAAGCTGATCGCAATAGTAAGAAATCAGAAGTGCCGGAGGATGTCGCTCAAGCATTGCTGGATAACGATACATTAAAAGAGGCTACAGGGAAAAAACTTCCTGAGCGTTTTGATGTTGCAGTACGTGCGGTTCCTGCAAAAGAATTTTTTCTTGGCTTGGTGAATGGTACAGGTATTAATGTAGTCGTTCATCCTGATGTTTCGGGTTTTATATCGCTAGAGTTGAAAAATGTTACGGTTGATGAAGTGTTGCGCGTTACTCGTGATGTTTATGGTTTTGAATTTAAACAAGATCAGGGTATTTATACTATTTATGCTAATGCATTGAGAACAGAAGTATTCCATATTAATTATCTGGATGTACAACGTGTTGGCGTATCTGATACATCTGTTCTCACGGGTCGAGCTCCATCTAATAACAATAGCAACAATAATAATGGAGCGGGTGGAAGTTCAAATAATTCTGGTGGCGGGGATGATTCTGCTAACTTATTAAGTATGCTTGATAGTGCGGAAAAAAATAAATCTGGTGGCGGTGGATCAATCACTCCTGGCTCACGCGTGCAAACATTAAATAAAACGGATTTTTGGGCCTCTCTCCATTCAACTGTTGTATCTATTATTGGCGGTGAAAATGAAAATCGCTCTGTGACTGTTTCACCTCAAGCGGGCATGGTTGTTGTTAAAGCGCTGCCAAACGAATTAAGTGCTGTACGTGATTTCTTAGAGCGGTCAGAGTTGAGTGTAAAGCGCCAGGTTATTTTGGAGGCTAAAATTTTAGAGGTTCGATTAAGTGAAGGGTTTGAGGCTGGGGTCAACTGGAGCGCGATTAATGGTAGCTTGCAGCAAACCTATTCAAAAACTAAAAGCTTTGGTTCTAATCAGGCATCTGTAGTGTCAGGAAATAAAGTGTTTTCCTCAATTTTGCAAGTGCAAGACATTAGCAAACTTTTATCTTTGCTTGAAACTCAGGGGGCTGTACAAGTGCTTTCTAGTCCACGTGTTTCTACGGTTAATAATCAAAAGGCTGTTATTCGTGTAGGTTCGGATGAGTATTTTGTAACTGGAATATCTACTAACACGACAGCGAATGCAGCAAGTGTATCTACAACTCCAAATGTTGAACTGTCTCCATTCTTTAGCGGTATAGCATTGGATGTTACCCCACAGATTTCAGAAGATGGTGAAGTGATATTACATATACATCCGGTTGTAAGTGATGTTACTGATCAGCAAAAAGTCTTTACTATTGGCGACAAAAATTTCTCAATACCTTTAGCGTTGCGTGGTATTCGTGAGTCTGACAGTATTGTCAAGGCGGGGAATGGCCAAGTCATTGTGTTGGGTGGCTTGATGCAAGTAACTAAAAATAATACTGATGGAAAGCGTCCGTTCTTGGGTGATGTTCCTATCTTGAATGCGTTATTCCGTACAAAATCTAGTTCGCAATCAAAAACAGAATTGGTTATTTTACTTCGTCCTATTGTTGTGGATGACAATGCCTGGAAAGAACAATTAGAACAAGGTCAGGCGAGAATGCAAAATATTAGCGATGCATACAGAAAGCAATAATAGTATAGTTGGGGAGATTTCCACGACTATTATCCATCTGAGGTTTTTATGTATCGTCAACACTTTGGATTAGGAGAGCATCCGTTTTCGTTGACGCCTGACACGCAGTTTTACTTTAATAGTGAAAGCCACCGTCAAGTGTTAAGTACTATGTTGTTAGCTTTGCGTCACAGTGAAGGTTTTATTAAAATTGTGGGTGAGGTCGGGACAGGTAAAACATTACTAAGCCGCAAATTATTGGCTAGTTTAGGGGATAGCTTTCAAACTGCTTATATACCTAATCCTTTTCTTACTCCTGATGAATTAAAGTGGTTTTTGGCAGAAGAAATTGGCATTCCTTATTGGTCAGAGATGCCGTCTTACCATTTGCTGAAAGAAATTAATCAACGTTTGATTTATCTGGCAAGACAAAAACGTCAGGTAGTGTTAGTAGTAGATGAAGCGCAGGCGATGCCGCGCGAAACAATTGAAACACTGCGCTTATTGACTAACTTAGAAACAGAAAAAAAGAAGCTGTTACAGGTTGTGTTAATTGGGCAGCCAGAATTAGATGATTTATTAAATCGGCCTGACTTGCGCCAGCTCAAACAACGAATCGTGTTTTCTGAGTATTTACAGGGTATTCCACGTAAAAGTTTGGCGGGTTATGTTGCTTATCGTTTAAGTTCTGCCGGATATCGTGGTACTAGTTTATTTTCTCCATCGGCATTGGCGCTTTTGTTTCGCGCGTCGAATGGAGTGCCACGTTTAATTAATATTATTGCTCATAAAGCGATGCTTTCTGCGTATGGGCAAAAAAGTAAAAATGTACGCCGTATTCATGTTGTACGTGCTATTGAAGATACCAAAGAAAGCCGCATGATGGGCAGGTTACTTGCAAAAAGCCAATATTGGCTTTGGGCGGGTGTTGCGGGTGTTGCCGCTGTTAGTGCTTTATTGCTCACGCGCATGTTGGGAGTTGGAATATGAGTTTACTTAACGAAATGTTGCGCGATCTTGTGAAGCAACAAAAAGTGGTGGCGGCTCCAGTTGTCTGTTCGCAAGATATTTTGCAGGATACTACATTACTTAAGCGTTCAGCATTTAATTGGGTTCCTAGCACAGTTATTTTTGTTGTTGTTTTTTCTTCCGTACTTGCGTTTAAATATTTTTTTAGCTCGATTCAATTGTCGAGACATCTTCCTGCGCCTGTAGCCAATACAAATATTCCAGCAAAAGAAGTGCTTCCATCATCTCAAGTTACTCCATTGCCTGGCGCTGCATCTAATGCCAATTCTGCCATTGATGCTTTGCCGGATAATTCTCTACAATCTACAGAACGTAAATATGCAAATACTTCTGTGGATGTAGCAGTTTCGCAAAATAATGTCGGTGCCAATTCGAATGACGAGCAGTTGCAACGAGATATCGCCGATTTGTTGTTGCAGGCAAATCGTGCATTGACTCAGGATAAATTAACATCACCTATTGACGATAATGCGTATAGTTACTTTCAAACAATCGCTAGACTTTCTCCCAATCATCCACAAGTTAAAATTGGTTTAGAGCTGATTGCGGCGCGTTATTTGGAAAAAGCACGGCAAGAATTAAATATAGGTAATTATCAGCTAGCAGATATTGATCGCCAGCGCGCAAACTTCGTTGCTCCAGAATATTTTACTGAAAATGATTTTACTGCTACTGAAAAACTTATGTTACAAAATGCATTGGGAAGAACTGGGAAATCATCTGATATTCAAAGTATTCCTTCTTCAGCCTATCAGGCGACAGCGCAATCAACAGTGCAATCAACAGCATTACCATTGAAACCTCAATCAGAAACAATAAAACCATTTGTGGTTGCTGAGGCTTCAGTTTCATCGCTAAATGTTGTGCCTAATGCTGGGTGGAAGGATGAGCAACTTGCAGCTCACGCCAACGATTTAATACGTCAAGGCAAAACGGCTGATGCATTGCAATTGTTAAAGAATTTTGTGGTTAGTGAGTCAAAGCCAATTCGCTCCGTGGCTTTGTTGGGTGACCTTTATTCTCAGCAGGGGAATGCAGACGCTTTAAATATATTGGCAAGAAATTCTACATTTTTACCCGCAGTGGATAAATCAAAACTGCACGCACAATTGTTGGCAGCGCAAGGCGATGAGTTAGCTGCGATTGCTGAGTTGGAGCATCAACTAACGGCTGCTGGCGACAATGAACAATATTATGCATTTTTGGCGAGCCTGTACCATAAAATGGGTCAATATGAACAATCTGTTGTGATTTATCAACGTATGCTGAATAGCTTTGGTGAAAAACCAGCGTATTTGTTGGGGCTTGCGTTAGCGTTTGATGGATTAATGCAGCACAAAAATGCGTTGCAAGCTTACCAGCGTTTGCTTCCATTTCCTCAATTGCAAGAGCAAGTTAAAAATTACATAAATCAGCGAATCGCTGCCTTGAGTAACGAGTAAATAAGTATGTTTGATCCTATAGCTCCTTCACGACTTCGTCTTGGTGACATACTCGTCGATACAAAGATGATCACAGATGCTCAGTTGCAAAATGCATTGAAAGAGCAAAAGGTGAGCGGCCGCAAATTAGGAACTGTATTAGTTGAATTAGGTTATGTCGACGAAAAAGCATTTCTGACGTTATTGTCTGAGCAATTAAAGATCCCCTTTATTGAATTAAAACACTTTCATTTTGATAAAGACCTTGTTCAACGGTTGCCGGAAACGAGTGCGCGTCGCTATCGTGTAATTGTATTGCGTGAAGATGCTGATGGATTGTTATTGGGGATGGCTGATCCAACAGATATTTTTTGTCTGGATGAAGTGCAGCGTCTGTTGCAAAGAACCATAAAGCCAGCTGTAGTTCGTGAATCAGAATTGCTGGATATTGTAGATATTGCTTATAGCCGCGGAAAAGAAATTGCGACACTGGCGGGCGAATTAGAGAGTGAGTTACAAAGTACAGCGGTTGATCTTGATGATTTTATTGCTCAGTCTGCAGATAGCGATGTACCGGTTGTAAAACTATTGCAAAAAATATTTGAGGAAGCTGTAAGCACAAAAGCATCTGACATACATATAGAGCCCGACGAAAAAGTATTACGTATTCGTAATCGTATTGATGGCGAGCTGATTGAGCAAGTCATGAATGAAGTACGTATCGCATCCGCGTTGGTTGTGCGGATTAAATTGATGGCAGGTTTGGATATTTCCGAAAAACGTTTGCCGCAAGATGGACGATTTAATTTAAAAATTAAACATCATAATATTGATGTTCGTTTATCCACCATGCCTGTGCAATTTGGTGAATCCATCGTAATGCGTTTGCTTGATCAAACGGGTGGTGTGCGCTCATTGAATAGTGTTGGTATGCCTGAGCGGATGGCGAATCGTTTTCGCAATGCATTTACGCGTCCTCATGGATTGGTGTTGGTAACAGGGCCTACAGGTAGCGGTAAAACCACGACCTTATATGGCGCGTTGTCTGAGTTAAATACGCCCGAGAGAAAAATTATTACGGTAGAAGATCCTGTTGAATATCGCTTGCCGCGAATTAGCCAAGTACAAGTCCATGAAAAAATTGGATTAACATTTGGTCATGTATTGCGCTCTGCATTACGTCAGGATCCTGATATTGTATTTGTGGGTGAAATTCGTGATACAGAGTCAGCAGAGATTGCGCTCAGAGCATCCATGACGGGCCATCTTGTGTTATCTACCTTGCATACTAATGATGCGGTAACCTCTGCTTTGCGCTTAATAGATATTGGTATGGATGGTTATCTAGTCGCAACAGCATTGAGAGCTATTATTGCGCAGCGTTTAGTAAGACGTATTTGTGTTAGTTGCATTCAAGATCATAAGCCGGATGTAAGTGAGATGCAGTTGTTAGCCTCTATTGGTGGCGGTAAATCATTTGCAGATGTGAAATTTAAAAAAGGTACTGGTTGTCCTCATTGTCATAATACCGGCTATCGTGGTCGGATAGGCGTGTTTGAAATGTTGGAGTTGAATCAAGAAATGGCTGAAGCGTTGCGTAAAAAACATATCAATTCATTTACGCATGCGGCTAATAATAGCCCTCATTTTGTTCCATTGAGTGTTGCTGCGTTAGATTATGCCATTGAGGGTATTACAACCTTGCAAGAAGTGATGAGTATTACCGCCCAAATCAATGAGGAGTAATATTTTTAGTAAGTGCTGTTGGTTTTGATTTGAAGCACTAGCAATAATAATGATCATGCGCGCTTTACTCGAATCATAAAAGACCCACAGAGTTTTCCTTATAATTTCTTTTACATTATCCGCTGAGTTCTTATGGCAAACTTTCAATTCAAAGGTCGTAACGATGATGGTCGCTTAATGAGTGGGCAGATTGAGGCTGCCAACTCGGATAGTGCCGCCAATCAATTATTGGCGCGTGGTGTTACGCCCGTTTCAATTGAAGAGCATAAAGAAACATTAAGTTTGAGTGAACGATTCAATCGTGCCAGAAATGCAGGGAATGTTGATAATGTCGAATTAATTATGTTTTGCCGACAAATGTACACAATTTCAAAGTCAGGTATTCCCCTTATTAAAGGGCTGCGTGGTTTATCTGCATCCCTTCGCAATCATACATTTCAAGCAGCATTAAATGATGTTATTGAGCGGTTGGAAACGGGCTCTGATTTATCAACCGCTATGCGTTCTCATCCGCAAATATTTAATAATTTAATGGTCAACATGGTTAGTGTTGGTGAAAGCTCTGGTCGGCTGGAGTTGGTGTTTCAACAGCTCAGCGAGTATATGTCGCGTGATTTACATACGACTAAAAGTATTAAAACAGCCTTGCGTTATCCCATGATTGTAATTTTTGCCATTATCATCGCGCTTACGATCATTAATATTAAGGTTATTCCTGCTTTCTCGGGAATATTTGCTCAGTTTGGCGCGGAATTGCCTTTGCCTACGCGTATTTTAATTGGCATATCAGATTTTTTTGTTGCTTATTGGGTGTATATGTTATTGGCAGTTGCCATTATATCGACATGGTTTACTCGATATATTCAATCACCTGTAGGCAGTCGCTGGTGGGGTGAAAAAAAATTACATCTGATTGTTGTGGGAGACATTATTGAGCGCGCTTCTTTAGCTCGTTATGCAAGATCTTTCGGTTTGATGTTTAGTGCAGGGCTGCCTATTACTAGCGCGTTAGAGCTTTGCGCGCGTGCGATCGATAATAATTATTTAGCAGATAAAATTCGCAATATTCGCGTTGGTATTGAACGAGGTGAAAGCCTGCACCAAACGCATATAATGAGCGGCATGTTTACACCGTTGGTTCTACAGATGATTGCGGTAGGCGAGGAGAGTGGGCAGATAGACTCATTGTTGGCCGAGGTGGCTGATTTCTATGAGCGTGAAGTTGAATATGATATTAAGTTATTAAGCGACCGTATTGAGCCGATAATCATTGTGATTATGGCCGTTTTTGTCACTGTATTGGCGCTGGGAATTTTCTTACCCATGTGGAATATGTACGCTATCCAAAAGCATTAAGCACTAATAATCCGCGTAGATTCTTGACCTATTAAATCTATCTATATCAAATAGTTACCTTATCGCTATTCCACTCGTTATATGAGGTCCAGCCGTAAAAAAACGGCTGGTTATCGGCGCTATCTGCATTTCCTTTAGGTCTTTTTTCATAATATAAAAATAAATCTATTTATCACAAAAAAACTGGCAACTTTTAAATAGTGTCCTATATTTGAGTTACAAAGTACTTTTTAAAAACGTTCTAGCAGTTCACAAAAAGTTAAAAAAGTTTTTTCCGCGAGTACTTGGTTTTAAAGATGTATGTAGTAGTTAGAAGAAAGCAATAGCTGTACTAATTTATAACTTATCTTACGTTTGGAGTTTTATATTATGAAAGGTCAACAATCTGGTTTTACATTAGTTGAATTAATTGCTGTTATCGTTGTATTGGCAATTATGGCAGTTGTCGCTTTGCCTAAATTTGTGGACGTTACCTCTGGTGCTAAACAAGCAGCGGTTGACGGTGTGGCAGGTAATCTTGCGAGTGCTTTTGCGTTGAACTATTCAGCTGCTGTTGCTGAGAGTGCTGGCCTTACTCCAGCATCACCGCATGTTGCAGTTGATGACTGTGATGATGGTGGTTTACTGTTGTTGGGTGGCTTACCTACAGGTTATGTAATTACAGCTGGTGCTGCTGCTACTTTGGGCGCTACTGCAACCTGTACTCTTACTGCAAATGCTAAGACTCAAACTTTCTCAGCTATCGGTGCTCCTTAATAGTTAAGGGCGATTATGTGTGACAGAGTTGATGTGAGTGCTCAAAGAGGTTTTACACTGATTGAATTGATCAGCGTATTGGTTCTTATCAGTGTGTTGTCGATCTCCTTAGCATCACGCTTCAACTCAGTTACTACTAACGCAAGTGTTCAATCAGGCCGCGATGATCTCATCGCGGCCTTATTTTTTGCACAACAAACAGCAATGGCTCGTAGCACAGGTAGTAATATTCAGCTTGTTGTGAGTAGCAGTACTGTTACTGTTACAGAAAGCGGCGTGCCAATTGTTATTTCAAAGCAAGCTTATCCATTGAGTTTTCCTACTGGTGTGACGGCGACGACAGGAACATTTACATACGATAAGTTAGGTCACACTACAGCGGGTACGATAACCTTAAGTAAATCGGGTACGAGTGCCACTGTTACCATAGAGGCAACTGGCTATGCGCATTAAATCTTATAAGCATTTATATGTGAATAGCATGCGTCAATATGGCGTGAGCATTATAGAGTTAATTGTTTTTATTGTTGTGATAAGTGTTGCGGGCACAGCTTTATTTAAAAGTTTTAATTTTAGTGCCAAGCATAATGCTGATCCGCTGATTCAAGTGCGAGCTTTAGAAGCTGCGCAGTCAAAATTGGATGAAATTCTCGCGCTTAAATACGATGCTATAACTCCAACGGGCGGCATACCTGCTTGTAGCAGTTTAGATGTTGGTGCAATCGCCTGCGATAACACTACTGATGGCGATATGAATGATGTTGATGATTTTAATGGCTATCACGATGTGCCGTATGTGGGTTATACCAGAGATGTTGTAGTAACCCTTGTTACATTGCCTGTTACTGCGCCGGATGTTGTCAAATCAGTTGGAGCAGCAGATGCATCTGTAGCAAATGATGCAAAATTAATTACTGTAACTGTAACTGGACCATTAAGTACCTCAATATCGCTTGCGGTCTTCAGGGCTAATTTCTAATGCGCATTCCTACAGTTAAAAATATTGTTTATTCAAAAGGCTTCACGTTGGTTGAAGTAATTGCTGTGATTGTTGTTTTATCGATAGTGGCGGCATTGGGTAGTAAATCTATATACCGCGCTACAAAGTCTTATGAGGCTACACAAACACGAGCGCGTTTAGTAAACACTGGTCGCCAAACAGTAGAGTCTATGTCGAGACAATTGCGTGTGTCTTTGTCTTATAGTGTGCGCATTACTAATGCAAATACTTGCTTGGAGTATATGCCTATTGTAAGTGGTGGTGATTCTATTGATCCCGTGCCAGATATTGCTAACGGTGCTGCTGCATCTTCTTCTATTGCAGTGTCTCCGCACACCGTGGACACTGGTTCCGCTCAATATGTCACTATCGGTGCGGCCAGTAGTACAGAAGTTTATGGTGCGAATAATAATAATGCGAATACGGGGGTAGGAGCTGTGTCACGCGCAACTCTCGCTTCAGATGCTACAACATCATTAACATTATCTGCGGCTAAAATATGGCAGCGTAACTCACTCGGGCAGCACTTTTTTTTATTAGATGCACCACAAGCCTTTTGCATTGTGTCGAACCAATTACGTTTTTATTCGGGGCAGGATGTGACAAGTGCGAGCGTTAATACTGGTGGGGCTTACAGTCTTATGGCCGATAATGTAACGGTTGTAACACCTTTTACCATTTCGACTGGAACTGAAAACCGCAATACAGTTGTATCGTTTAATATCACTTTTGTAAAAAATAGTGAGTCTATTTCTTTAAACCAAACGGTAATGATACGCAATGTGCCCTAATCAATTGCATCTACAAAAAATCTGCTCTACTCAATCAATGAGCAAACAAAAAGGTTTTTTATTACCGTTGGCGTTTTTTATTTTAATTGTTATGGGTATGTTTGCGATGGTGTTGTCACGCAGCACTATTCAAACTAGCAATTCAACCACATTAGAAATTATTACAGTGCAGTCATTTTATGCGGCGGAGAGTGGCGCCTATCGTGGAATGAAAAAATTATTTTTTCCTGATTCAAGTTCGCGAGCCGGTATAGATTCACGCTGTGAAGAATTGAGTGTGGCGGCCAATACTACCTATACCTACACGGTATTAGGTTTAAGAAACTGCACTGCGGTAGTCACTTGTGCATGTAAATATCCCGACAATTCAAACTGTGATTCGAGTATTCCGGCAAATTATTCAGGCGCTGGTGGTCCTACTCGAGCTTATAGTTTTTATACGATAACGAGTGTAGCAACCTGCGGTAATGGTAACTTACGTGCAGTGCGTACAGTTACCTCAGCTGCAACGAAGTAAGAAGTGATAATAAATTCGTCGTCATAATTGATCTTAAGCATTAACGAATTTTTAGGTGGATGTGATGAATGCATTAATTAAAAAACCAATCTTTTTATTACGCTGGATGTTGTTGGCTTTCTGTTATTTCTTTTCTATTTTTGTATCAGCGGCTACTGGAGTTGCTTTTGCTTACGTTGATATTATGCCTAACAAGCCTACTATCAACGCTAATGCGCAAACTGCTAAAAAGACAACCGCTATAACACATCACACGTCTAAAGCTAACGCACCTGTTTTTGTGTTTGTCGATACCAAGCTTGATAATTATCAAGCACTCGTAAAAGATATTCAGGATCATAGCCTTAACCAGAATACGACTATTGTTTACCTCGACCCGGATCACAATGGCGTACAACAAATTACGGATACTTTAGCTAATCAAACTGGCGTAGCGGCAATTCATTTGTTAACTCATGGTATGCCAGGTTCGATTCAGCTGGGCAATACGGCAGTCAACCAAAATACAATTGATCTTCACCGTAGTAAGTTAATCGAGTGGCGAAAATCTTTAGCGGCGAACGCCGATATTTTGATTTATGGCTGTAATGTTGCTTCTACAGATGCAGGCGTGGAGTTTATCAAGCAAATAGGCGATCTTACCCAAGCCCATGTAGCCGCTAGTACGAATGTCACAGGGAATGCTTCATTCGGCGCCGATTGGAATTTGGAACGCCATTATGGTGATGTAAAAACCAATGTCATCATCAGTGCGCAAACTCAGCAGAGCTGGGATGCGATTCTTGCGTATTCAACTTATATTAATATTGGTGCTGGCGGTGTAGACCAAACATTTACTGCAACCAGCAATGTTGGTGAAAGCTTTTCATACGACAGTCCCGGAGCGACATATAGCGTTAATCGGGTTGTAGTCAGTCTTAGAATACTCGCCGGTGCCGATACCAGCCAAAACATTACGCTCTGCTTGCGTTCGGCTTGGAATGGTGCAAATTTATCATCGGCAAGCATACCAACATCCTTACTCACCACAAGTTTCGCTTGGTATGGTTTTAATGTGGGCGCTACTACGCTCAACGATAACCAAGTTTACTATATTCAAATATATACCTTGAGTACCGATGCTAAAACGGTTGCCAATATCCACAACTCCAGCCAATGGAACAGTAGTACGGATCTTTGGGTTGGTGTTGCTGCTGTTGCCCCAAAAGAGCTCTCTTTTATGCTCAGCACTGGAACCAATACGACACCCGCTGTTAACAGTGCAATTCCTGATCAAACAGGGAGTGTAAATACAGCCTTCAGCTATACCGTCAGTTCCACCGCATTTACCGATGCTGATACGGGTGATTGGTTAACCTACAGCGCTACATTATCCAGCGGCGCCGCCTTACCAGCGTGGCTCAGTTTTAATACCTCTACACGTGTGTTTAGCGGTACGCCAACGAGTGGAGGCACTATTTCAGTGAAAGTCACTGCCAGTGATGGTACTGCCTCGACTAACGATACATTTGATATTGTTGTTAATACACCGCCGGTTGTCGCCAATGCGATTCCCGATCAAACTGCCACTGAAAGTTCTGCATTTAGCTTTCAGTTTGCCTCCAATGCTTTTACCGATGCCAATAGTGATACGTTAACTTATAGCGCTACATTATCGAGTGGTTCTGCCTTGCCTGCGTGGCTCACGTTTACTGCGGGTACACGTACGTTCAGCGGCACACCGGCGAATGGGGATGTAGGCACCATTTCTGTGAAAGTAACAGCTAATGATGGTCATGGAGGTACCGTCACCGATACGTTTGACATCGTTACCTCTCCTAGTCTGCATCATTATGGTATTGTTCCAGCTACCGCCTCTGGAACGACTTGCGCGGGATTACAGATTACTATTACTGCTTATAACTCAGGTGGAACCGCGGTGGTACCTCCTAATGGTACAGTTATCACCTTGTCAACTTCACCCGCTACTGGCTCTTGGGTGGGAGGTAATACCGCCACATTTGACGGAGTGGCAAACAACGTAACCAAATATCTGCAACAAACTACAGCCTCTACATTGAACATCAATGTCACCGATGGAACTCATAGTGAAAGTGCCTCGATCGATCCTAATATTGTCTTTGCTGCTTCCGCTTTAACCTTCTATGGCAGCACGGGTTTGGGTGCTATGCCAACTCAAATAGCGGGAACAGCAGATACTGCGCCGATTTTAAAAGCAACCAATTGTAGTAGTCAGATTAATAGCACAACAAAGAG